>Ga0222425_100003_pt1:277500-1258925 | contig 1258925 bp, 1028 predicted proteins | sample 2B1ome_2_FD_180089 | JGI IMG/M metagenome (GOLD analysis project Ga0222425, IMG submission 180089) | Enriched microbial communities from leaf-cutter ant dump, University of Wisconsin, Madison, United States - 2B150A (version 2) | ecosystem: Environmental > Terrestrial > Nest >...
GAAAATAATAAGCCCTACCTGCTAAAAAAGGATTTTTTGCCCTGTAAATGAAGTACTTATATTCCCTGCTCAATGCATCAAACCGGCAATGGGCATCCGGCGCTACTTCCTTCAACCCCTTTATAACTATGTCTGAAGGCAATATCGCATTCAGCTTATACTGCCACTGCGGATGAATTTCCCCCTCAAAGTCGAAATGAAAATAGTTTTGCAGGGCATGCACTCCCGCATCCGTACGTGAAGAGCCGGTCAACTGTACCGGCTGCCGGTGCAGTATCTCAAAGGCCTTTTCCACCTCGGCCTGTATGCTATTGGCATTCTTTTGCGTCTGAAATCCACTGTAAAGGGTGCCTTTATAAGCCAGTTCCAAAAAATAACGGGGCATATTGTTGCTGTTTGCAGTTGCGGCTCACTGGCCGTCGCCATCTCCGGTAAAGATAATTGTTACTGTTCGCGCTATAGCCGGTTCACCGCAGCATGGTCTTGAAGCGATTGATATAATATTCGTCTTTCAACTCAGCCTGTAGTGCGGCAAAATTCTCTCTGTCAGAAACTGCCAGGTAAGCAGCATCAAAAAAATTGTACCGCCCGGCATCATTCAGGAAAAGCGTGCCCAGGTTCCGGACCTGCTCGCTGGTAAAGCATTTTGTTTTAAATATCTTTTTTGCCGCTATAAGCATCGCATCGTCCCCATCCGTTGCCACCATTTTTTTACGCAGTTTCAGGTAATCCGTTTCACTGGCCATTGCCTTGCAATTATTTCCACCTGCATTTTGTGTTTCAGGCTTCTTCGCCGGAGTAAGGTCTTTTGTTTCAGTATCCATTGGCAAAAACTTGGTTTCTTCCTGCGAAGGAGACACTTGCTTTGCAATCGTTTTGGGATTGGGAATGAAGATCTGTACCGTGTCCCTTTTCCCGTCAGGATACTCATCTATATATGTTACACCAAACCCTTCCGTTGTAGAACTTTCTGTTTTCCTGGTCACCACTGAAGGTTTATAGGCTGCCGGAGCAGCTGTCTGTTCTGCTTTTACTTCTGTTTTCCCGACGACCGCTGTTGCCTGCATTAATGTATCCTTCAGCTCTTTTACCTGCACTGTTTCCCGCTTTCTTTCTTCTGCCGGCGGAGCCTTCTTTTCTTCCGCCGGAACAGCGGCTATTGATTGCTGCGCGGCAGTATCCCTGAGCGGCTCTGTAATTTCTTCCTTTTTCGTTACCACAGGCGGGGCAACTGCCACTACAGGAGCTTGTTGTGCAATTGTATCCTTAGCCAGTGAACTGAGTTCCTCCTTTTTCTCTTCTTTTTCCTGCGCGACTGCTGCTGTTACCGGTTCCTGCCTGACCGCAGGAGCTGCAATTACCGGTTTTTCTTCCTGCTTCACCACAGCCGGCAGCGGCACTACCCTTTCTTTCAGTGATGGATCATCCGCAGCCTTGGACAACACTTCTGTAAATGCAGAAACTTCCTTTGGCTCTGTTCTCACCGATCTTGCCTTGCCTGCGGGTTCCCCCTGTATGGTCTGCTGGGTCTGAAGATCGAGCAGTGACCATTTCCCTTCTGTATTCTTTAATAAAAAGCCTTTATCACGGCTGCTTACAGCCACGGTGAAAACCTGCTCCGGCCATTTGTTCTGCGGGAATCCTATGGAGAAACTATAGGTACTGTCCTGCAGCTTTGAAAGAATAAGATAGCCTGATGTATTAGAGCTATACACCTGTTCTTTCATCTTCAGGAAAAAAGGTTGTGCCCCATCTGCCTGCAGGTACATAAAGTAAACCTTTTGGGAGAAGGACGCTGAACTTAAAAGCAGCAGGATTAAAAAGGCCTTGAACTTCTTCATAATTATGTATGATCAAAATTAGTTTAAATAACGGTATCAGCGGTCAGTAAGGAACTGTTAAGTTGTTTAGTGGCAGGGGTGTTGAGCATTGTCGTTGTCGAATGGTCGGCGGTCAACAGACCACCCAAATAGTTTTTAACCGCATTAACATAGGCTTCTATTACATTTGCTGACTCTAAATTATTACTATGAAGAAGATGTTTTTGTTATTACCCTTGTTTGCCGCTGGTTTTGCAGTGATGGCCCAACCCGGAGGAGCACAAGCAGACACTGCCTGGAAGAGCGTTTACAGGGAAACCGCTACTAAGATCAATAAACTGGTACACACCAAACTGGATGTAAAGCCTGATTTCAGCAAATCCTACCTCTATGGCAAAGCTTGGATCACTTTGCAGCCATATTTCTACCCCACTGATTCCCTTACCCTTGATGCAAAAGGAATGGAATTCAAAAAAGTGGCTTTGCTGAAAGGAGGTAAAGAACTGCCGTTGAAATATCAATATGACGACTGGCAATTGCGTATTCAACTGGATAAAACATATAAGGCCAATGAGTCTTATACGATCTACATTGACTACACCGCCAAGCCGGACGAATTTGATGCTAAATACAGTGAAGGTGCTATGCTGGGTATAAAAGGCATGTATTTCATCAACCCTAAAGGAGAAGAGAAAGACAAACCCACACAGATCTGGACACAGGGTGAAACAGAATCAAACTCAGCCTGGTTCCCTACTATTGATAAAACTGCGCAAAAAACAACACAGGAACTGACTGTTACCGTAGCTGATAAATATGTTACGCTCAGCAACGGGAAACTGGTATCGCAAAAGAAGAATGCAGATGGCACCCGGACTGATTACTGGAAAATGGACCTGCCCCACTCCCCTTACCTCTTCTTCCTTGGCGTAGGCGAATATGCTGTGATCAAGGATAGCTGGAAAGGCAAGGAAGTAAATTATTATGTAGAAAAAGAATATGCACCCGTAGCAAAGAAGATCTTCGGCAATACACCTGAGATGATGACTTTCTTTTCAAAGATCACCGGTGTTGAATTTCCCTGGATCAAATATTCACAGATCACCGGCCGTGATTATGTAGCCGGTGCTATGGAAAACACTACCGCTACCATTCACCAGGAAAGCGCACAGCAGGATGCACGCGAACTGATAGATGGCAACGAATGGGAAAGCACTATCGCCCACGAACTCTTTCACCAATGGTTTGGTGATTATGTAACTGCCGAAAGCTGGAGCAACCTTACCCTCAATGAATCATTCGCCAACTACAGTGAAACCCTGTGGGATGAATATAAATATGGTAAAGACGCGGGAGAAGCTCAGAACTATTCCGATATGCAAGGCTACCTGGCCAGCAGAAGCCAGGACCTTGACCTGGTCCGCTTCCATTACCATGACAGAGAAGATATGTTTGATGCAGTAAGCTATAACAAAGGCGGACGCATACTGCATATGCTGCGTAAAGAAATAGGTGACGATGCTTTCTTCAAAGCATTGAACCTTTATCTCACCACCAACAAATTCAAAGCCGCCGAAGCACACCAGCTCCGCCTGGCGTTTGAAGAAGTGACCGGCCGCGACCTGAACTGGTATTTCAACCAATGGTATTTTGGCAATGGCCATCCCACCGTTTCTATTGATTATGTATATGACGATGCGGCACATAAAGTGGATGTGATCGTTAAACAAACACAGAATACCGGCAAAATATTCAAGCTGCCGCTGACCGTAGATATTTATAACGGAGAAAAGAAAACACGCTCCAAAGTATGGTCAGACAGCGCAGTGGACACTTTCAGCTTCAATTACACTCAACGGCCTGACCTGGTAAACGTAGATGCGGATAAGATCTTATTGTGGGTGAAAAAGGATAATAAAACCCTCGACAACTTCATCCATCAATACAAATATGCCGGCAATTACGTCGACAGAAGGGAAGCAATCGAGTTTGCAGCTAAAAATCAAACTGACCCCAAAGCAGTGGCATTGCTTAAAACAGCGCTGAATGATCCATATCACGGCCTGCGCAGCTTCACCATTGCCCGCCTCGACATGAGAAGCGAAGCTGTTAAAACAGCCATGGAACCAGTATTGGCCAATCTCGCTAAAACAGATAAGGATGCCCTGGTAAGAGCAGGCGCTATTGGCGCATTAAGCGTTTATAAAAAAGCAGCATACGCTCCCCTCTTCAAAGCCGCCATCAATGATTCTTCTTACAGTGTAGCCGGAAGAGCATTGAGTGCATTGAGCAGGATAGATTCAACAGCCGCCCTCGCAGCCGCCAAACAACTATCTGCCAAACCCGCCAAAGGCCTACTGAAATCTGCAATACAGACAGAGTTTGCCAAATCAGGCGATGAAACCGTATTTGAAACAGTGCTGGCCGAATTTGAAAAGGCTTCCCTGCAACAAAAATTCGGTATCGCCAACGACCTCGCTTCTTTCATGATCGCCATGAAGAACACAGAAAAAATAAAGAAAGGCGTGGAAGCCATCGCAAAATTCCGTGATGAGATCCCTGCACCCATCCGCCCTCAAACAGATCCCTACCTGAACGGGCAAATACTGAAAGGAATACTGGCTGCAAAAGATGCAGCACTGAAGGCCAATCCATCCAACACAGGGTTGCAGGAAGTGGTAAATCTCATTAAGTCGAAACTGCCTGAAGAAGACAAAAAAGGCTTTTAACACGAATGGTGCGAATGTGTATGAACGATGCAAGTGACTTAAGTTAGGCACGAATGGTGCGAACGGCGTAAATAAAAAGAGGCTGTCTCAAAAATCTGAGGCAGTCTCTTTTTATTTACACCATTCACTTATTCTATTTATCTGCATCATTCTGGCACTATTCGCGTCATTCGTGCCTAACTTAAGTCACTTGCATCGTTCATACACATTCGCACCATTCGTACTTCAGCGGTCGCGTACAAAAGTAAGATCATCAAAAAAAGCCCTCATCGCATTATTACCATAATTCCAATCTACTGTAATGTTGCGGGTGGAGGCATCGAATCTGCTGGTCCTGCTTCCTGTGCCAGTGAATAATGTAATGCCAACTGCTGAGCTGCGGTTACGAACATCGGTGGCAAGATCTGTTTGGCGGTCGAAGACGATCACTGGCTGAATATCGGTGCCGTACCAGCTCATTGAATTGTTGGGCCCTACGCCGATAGGGTGGCCGTAATCGTTTTCTTCGGGCCAGTAAAAAGCTACTGCGTCAGGGGCAACGGTGACAAGATGGATCTCCGTGTTATAAGGGAAATTATAGGGCGCCCTGTTATGATATCCCTGCAGGTTATATACTCCATCGTATTTGTTCTTGATCGTAAAGCCGATCACAATAGTGCTCATATTCCTGCTGATATCATAGTTGCCTTCTACTTTTTCTATCCTGTAGCCAACTCCATAAGTAAGGTCAGGGTTGAGATTGTCCGAACCGGTAACAGCGATCTCAAGCTCATCTGTAAGGGAGTCGCCGCTTGCAATGGAAGGGCTGGTTGTGTTGATGTTGTACGTACCTTGAGGTAATGGTGTGAATCCTGCGGCTGTAACCAGTGAGGCATCTTCTATAAGGTGGATGGTGATGTTAGAGGATGCTGGTTTGTTTGTGCCATTAATGGTGATCACCGGCCCGTTTACTGTGACGGTTGCTGACTGTCCGGTGATGCCTCTCACCAGCGGGCCTGCCGGGGCTTCAATAAATCCTACAGCTTTGCTGTCCGGATTATGCAATCCGTATTTCTGATCGTCAAAATCTTTGTCCTTCAGGCATCCTGTTAAAGCAAACAGAAGCATTGCCGGAAGAAATGATAGCAATATCTTTTTCATAAATGTTTTTGATTGAAGGGAAATAATATTAGTTCAGGTCCCAAAAGATCCGGTTGTTGAATACATTGATAGTGCCTTCTGCATTTACATTGGCAGCATTATAATTGTATTCACTCTGCGGATAGAAAAGCCGTACAGGAATGGAAGTAGCCGTTCTGTTTGGATCTACTGAAAGTGTCGGCCCGGAAACATATCCTACAGCAGTTCCATAAGTAATACCTGTGCGGCGGTAGTCGGTCCATATTTCGTAAGGCGCAATTGAGTTCAGTGCAAACCATTTCTGGGAAAGGATGGTATAAATGCCTCCGCCTGGCTGGCCGGGGCGGATAGACGGTGCATGATAATCCACATCCGGATAGCCCTCATTGAAGAGTAAGTATTCATCTGCATCTGCTTGCGTTAAGCCAAGCCATACAAAAGATTCAGTTACGGCGCGGGTCAACAACTCTTCAGCAGAAGGCCCGGTAGTAAGTATTCCCCTTTCCCTGGCTTCAGCCTGCAGAAAAAGGCTTTCAACACTGGTCATGATCCAGGCACGTGAAGCTGCTCCTTCGGGAATAAGGCCAACTCCTCTTATGGTAGACAAGAAATTGCCTTCCAGTGTGGGATCACCCGAAGGTGTTCCGAACCGGATGCCTCTGTGTCCGCTTGCTGGTGCTACATAGAAGCGATCAAGACGGGGATCGCCATTTGCATCATAATAGCTAATGGCATACTCACTTCCACGCAGGAAATCATTTTGCGCACCTGTGCCGGATTCATTGGTATGATAATACCTGTAATAAGGATTGGGTTTGGTGCCTGAAAAACCAGGATTCAGGTGGGCTGATTGCCCCTCATTCAAAAATCCATCGGTAGTGATTTTTGCTATTTGCTCATTGATGTCAATACCTGGCGCCGTAGTAGTGGTCGTAGTTCCATTAAGCAAATGAACAAGCATACGCAACCGCAATGTATTGGCAAAACGGATCCAGTTAGTAGCATTCCCACGGAAAACAAGATCAGCAGTTCTCATTTCAGGATTCCTTGCCTGGCTGATCGCATCGTTGTCCTGTAATATTTCAATTGCTTTATCCAACTCCGCAAAAATGCTTTTATAGATATCTATTCCCGTATCATACTTGGGTGTTGAAGCAGCTGTACCCCGAAATGCTTCCGTATAGGGAATATTTCCATAGATGTCTACGAGCAACTGGAAATTATGCGATTTCATGATCCGGCCTACTGCTTCAAAAAAACCCTCACCGGCTTCATTGGCCCGGTTAATAACAAGATTGTAGTTGGTGGCGTTGCGATAAAGATCATTCCATATCTCCATTTTGAAATTGTTGGTGAACTGGTAAGTCTCTTCTTCATTTCTTGTTTGATATGATCCTGACCTGGCTCCATACCCCATCCACCAGTTCAATACCCAAAAATCGGCTACCAGTAAACGGCTGGTCTCCTGCTGTGCTGCAGGCAGCAACACCGTTGCTGTTACCGAACCATCCGTTACATCATCCGGGTTGGAATTGATATCAAATTTGTTTTTACTGCACGCTGCCACACCCAGCAGGGTAATTAAGCAAGCGATATATATTATTCTTCCTGATTTCATGGTTGTTCTTTGTTTAATGTTAGAACCTGATTGTGAGGTTAGCGCCGAAGATGCGTGTGGGAGGCATATTATAAGCTGTGCTCCGGCCTGTTGCGTTACCTGTATAAGGTGCATTGCCATTGCCACCCTGGAATTCGGGATCCGTCCATACATTGGATTTAGGAACCCATGTAAATAGATTGCGGCCACTGATGCCGATGTTTGCCCCTTTGATGGCACGGCTGATCTTACTGCCGAATATCTTCACAGGTATTTCGTAATTGATAGCCAGCTCCCTCAATTTCCAAAAAGCACCGCTTGCCAGGTAGTTACTTTCTACAGCAGTATTCAGATCGGAGTTCCAGAATAAGCGGCCGAAATTGGTAGTATACACATCTGTATTCACCACATATTTTCCTGTGCCATCATCATACACTGAATTGGGAAAAACAAAAGGCCTGCGTCCGTTAAGTGCTGAACGTTCGCTGATGCCATTATCATCAAGAAAACTGCCTAGTTGATCAGCCAGTACCTGGTTGCCGCCCCTGTAATCGGCTACAGCGCTGAAGCTAAGTCCCTTCCAGTTCACATTAAGGCTAAGCCCCAGCAGATCACTGGGTGTTGTATTACCAAACGTCACAAGACTGGGGTTTTGCGTTGGCATACCTGTGTTGCGATCAACGATCACACGTCCCAGATCATCTCTTATATAATCGGTCAACTTGAATTTATAAGCTGATTGTCCTACGATCACATAGTTACTGTTCCCGATACCCAGTTCATCCACACCATCCACCAGGCTGGTCACTTTATTGCTTTGATGCGTGTAGTTCGCTTTCAGATCAATCGTTACATCGTTTATCTGGATAAGCGGGGTAAGACGGAGGTCAAACTCCAGGCCTTTATTAATGAAAGAAGCAGCATTTCTCCGGGCCACTGTATAACCCGTAGTGTTCGACATTTGCACGTCGATCACCTGGTCTGTATTATCCTGGTGATAATAAGTTGCTTCAAAATTTATCCTGTTGCGGAGAAGGCTGAATTCTACACCCACTTCTTTGTTCAGCACAAATTCAGGTTTATAAGAATCTGCCACGGTAAGATTTCCTGTTTCAAATCCAAGCACATCGCCATAAGGAAAAAATGTGCTGCGCTGGAATACATTCTCAAATGCATAAGCAGGCAGGTTCACATTACCTGTCTTGGAAACAGCTCCCCTCAGTTTCATATAGCTGAACAGGTTGCTTGATTTCAATGCAGGTACTATCTCACTCAATAACACAGATGCACTGACACCCGGGTAAAAGAAGGCAATATCATTTTTCTTAAAATCCTTTCCGGGCTTAACCAGGCGGCTGTCGATATCATAGCTGCCTGTGGCTTCCAGGAATGCCCAGTTATCATAATCGAATGATAGCCTGGTAAAATATCTTTCCAGTCTTGTGGTGGAATTATCTACATCCACAAAAGGTTCACCCTTCCTCATCTGTATCGACAACAAAGTAGCATTACCCAGGTTAGTGCTTCCATTCCTGAGGTAACGGAAGGAAGTTTCCCTGTAAGATTGACCCAGCAGGGCATTGAGCTTTACCTTACCAAAGCTCTTGCTGACTGTTGCAAAGATCTCTGAGTTGATCCTGCGGTTTACAGTAGAAGAAGTGCTGGTAGCCCCTGTGATATTCTGATTGGGAGCGCTTCTCAATGTTGCAGTGAATGGTGAATAAGTGAAAGCTCCTCTCCGGGTAACCGCGTCTGCATTCGTGAACGTCAATCCAACACGGTAGGTGAAATTCAACCAGGAAGTTGCTTTCATATCCAGTTGAACATTGCCCATTATATCATCTGAACGGCCGGTTTCGCGATAGTTGTCTTTTGCGAAATAGGGCGTCTTTCCATTGTTATCAAGGTAAGGTGTGTAATACCCGTCAGGGCTGGAGAAATAATCATTTCTCCAATCGGAGAACTTGCTCAGATCATACTGGCCGGGTGCCGAGGTTACACCGTAATAGACCAGTTGATTGTTGTTGGTGATATCATACTGACCTTGTGTATAGCGCAGATCAAACCCTGCTTTAAATATTCCATATTCTTTATCAGCCCGGAGGCTGACAGCACGGCGGTCATTCTTATCACCAGGCATTACCCCATTAACAGAAACATTTTGTGCACTTATATAAAAATCACCGGCTGAGTAGGAAATATCGGTTTGATGAGTAACCCCAGTATTAAAAAAATTCTTGCGCCCATTCTTTACATAAGAATAAGGAAGCATCAGTCTTTGTCCATCCGGGCCTGTCTGTCCCATCTGGCGGGTAGAGCCATCAAACGCATCGCCCCAGCTTTGTTGTTCAATAGGATCAAAAATGCCATTGCCATAAGCATTCTGGCTGTAGCCGGAACCAAACTGCTTCTGGAATTTAGGCAGGTATGCTATGTTTTCCAGTTGGGTGGTATGACTGACAGTAACAGCGGGTTTTGATTTATTTCCTTTTTTAGTGGTGACCACAATAGCACCATTCACACCGTCAGGGCCATAGACAGCCGTAGCAGAAGAGGATTTCAGAATAGTAACATCGGCTACATCATTGGGGTTGATAGAACTGAGATAGCCTAATGCCAGTGGCACTCCATTCAACACCAGCATTGGCTGGTTATTCCCGGTAAGTGAGCGGATACCTCTTAAGGTGATACGCGTATCGGCGAATACACCATTATTGGTCGTGCTTACATTAAGGCCGGATACTTTACCGGTCAGGCCATTCTGCAGGTTTACCACTTTTGCCTGTGTAAGTTCTGTGCTTTTTACTTTAGCAATGGAATAACCCAGCTCTTTAGGTTGCCGGTTAATACCCAAAGCCGTTACAACCACTTCCTGCAGGCTACCTGTGTTTTCAAGCGTAATGATCAGGGAAGAGGCGTTTCCTACTTTAAGTTCTTTTGAAGTAAAACTGGTGGATGATACGATCAGCACATCGTCGGGCTTAACGTCCAGCTTAAAATCACCATTAGCATCAGCAGAGATACCCGTTGAACTGCCTTTGATGGTAATATTGGCAAATGGAATGGGATCTCCTTTGCTATCCCTTACCTGCCCGGGAAGAGAGCGGGTTTGTGCAAATGTCATGACATGACATATCATGCCCACTGCAATGAGTGATAAAATTTTTCTCATCTGTTATTTTGGTTTTAGTTACTGAAAGATGTGTGTGTGATGGCATCTCTGTCTCTTTCAGTGAGGTGGTAATATCTCAGGTATGTGCATGCAGATAATCAGATCATACTACGTTCCATTTGCATGATCTGTTGCCCAAATTGCATTTTTTCCAAATAAAAAAAAAGTCACCTGCCCTCTAAAAGGCAGATGACTCAACAGAAGTGATATTAATTTATACTGAAGTGAAGAATTTTGAAATTGAACTGTCGGATATTTTTTACCATTTTCCTCCTGCTCCGCCGCCGCCAAAGCCACCGCCTCCGAATCCGCCGAAGCCTCCACCGCCACCGGACCATCCACCACCGCCTCCGCCGCCAGACCAGCCACCGCCTCCGATCCATCCGCCACCAGGCCAGCCTGTATATCCTCTGCGGGAAACATATCCACCACCGCCTCCCCCACCAATGCCGCCAAGGAATATGATGAGAACGATCACTATCACGATAACAAGCAAAGGACTGATGCCTTTACCTTTTTTATGATATCCTGCCGGCGCCTTGTATTTTCCTTCTGCTGCTTTGATAAGGGCATCCGTCGCTTCATCCAGGCCACGATAATAATTACCTGCTTTAAAATTCGGGATCAGTTCATTATCCAGGATCGCATCGGCTGTCAGATCAGGAATAACACCTTCCAGTCCATAACCAACCGCAATGAATGCATCCCTGTTGCCGGCTGTGCCGCCGGTAGAGATCAGCACCACGATCCCATTATCAAAATTCTTATTCCCTACTCCCCATGCCCTTCCTAATGCAATGGCATAATCAGCGGCTGAATAACCTTTCAGGTCGCTGACAATTACAACGGAGATCTGGTTGGAAGTGCTGTCGTCATAAGCTACCAGTTTCCGCTCCAGCGCAGTTGCCTGCTCTGGTGTAAGGAAATTACCTGTCAGATCATTGACAAGTTTTGGAGGATCAGGTCTTGGCGGAATGGCTTTTTCCACCTGAGCCGATGACACGAAGGCCAGCAGCAAAAAGAATATGGAAAGGAATTTCTTCATGGAAATTATTTGCCGAAGACGATGTCGTCGGGTAATTCATTTTTGTCGGTATTCTTATCGTAAGGAAAATGCTGATGAAGCGCCTGACCGATCTCAAGCACACATTGACTGATACCATCAGCATAATTTTCTTTATTGAAGTTTTCGATCATCAGGGCCACTTCTTTATCCCAGTAAGCCGCGCCTACTTTTTCATGAATGCCCTGATCGCCAAAAACAGCCAGCTGCCGGTCTTTCAAAGCCACATATACCAACACGGCATTGTGCTCTGCAGTTTCATCCATTTCCAGCCGGAAGAATATTTCTCCCGCGCGGTCAATGGCATCCATATAGGGACAATGGCTTTCCACGAAAACCCTTACTTCACCACTGGTTTGAAGCTCAGCAGTGCGAACAGCTTCCACTATCCGGCTGCGTTCAGGTTCTGTGAAGAATGGCTTTTTTTTCCTGAATAATGAAAACACGGCGCTGTTTTTAAAATTTAATTTCTACTGATTTGTCGCTGCCGGCCACTGCTTCAAATCCGTCTTTGGGTTTATATCCCAACAAGCCGGCTACCAGGTTGCCGGGAAATCCCCTTACCTGCTTATTGTAATCCGCTACAGCAGCATTGAAATCATTCCGTGCCACTTTAATGCGGCGTTCTGTTCCTTCCAACTGTGTTTGCAGGCCTGCATAAGCAGCCGTGCCCTTCAGTGTGGGATATTTCTCTATTATAACGATTAGCCGGTTAGTGGCTGTGGCAAGATTATCCTGCGCACGCTGCTGTGCTGTATAATTTTCTGCGGTCAATGCATCGTTCGACATACCGGAAAGTGCTTCGCCACGGGCAGCGGCTATCTGTTCCAATGTGCTTTGTTCAAATTCAGATACGCCTTTCACTGTGTTCACGAGGTTAGGCACCAGGTCGAGCCTGCGCTGGTAAGTACTTTGCACTTCCGACCATTGCTGTTTCACTTTCTCCTCCTTCTTCACGAGGGAATTGTAAGTACTGACCATAAAAATGACCAGCAATAAAATAACGGCCCCTACTATGACGAGGCCGGTATACTTTTTCTTTTGCATGAATGCGGCTGTTAGAATTGAACTTTCGGCGCTTTCTCGGCTCCTTCATCTGCCTTGAATCCTTCTTTGGCTTTAAAGCCAAACATGCCGGCAAAAATATTAGTGGGGAAAGACCTCACTTTAGTATTATAGGTATTGATCGCATCATTGAAAGTGCGTCTTGAACCGCGGACATCATTTTCGATACCCTCCAGTTGCCCTTGCAATTGCAGGAAGTTTTGATTCGCCTTCAAATCGGGATAGTTTTCCACCACAGCAAGCAGGCGGCTGAGTGCACCACTCATCTGGCTCTGTGCCTGTTGGAATTTGGCCATGTTCTCGGGTGTCAGCTGGTCTGCCGTAAAGTTAACAGAAGTGGCTTTAGCCCTTGCTTCCACCAAACCGGTAAGCGTTTCCTTTTCAAAATTGGCTGCGCCTTTTACTGTATTCACCAGGTTGTCTACCAGGTCAGCCCTTTTCTGGTATTCGGTGTTTACATTGTTCCAGGTGTTTTTTACCACCTCATCCTGCTTCACCAGTCCGTTATATCCGCTGCATCCCCATACGCCGAGGATCAATATAAGTCCTATAAGAATAAGCCATCCCAGATTTTTGGTTCCTTTCATGTTTGATAGGTTTTAATGTAGAATAAAATTAGTGTTTTTCAGTATGGTAATGATTAAATTTTCGGGTAATGTGGGAGGTTTACCGGTGAAAGGATATTCTTAACCGGTTAAGATTTTGTAATGCGGAATATTCAGTGGAGGGGTTAATGATAATGGAACCGGCACTGAATGATATGTAGTCGTTTATCTTTTACGGCATACACTAGTCGATGTTCATCCGTGATCCTCCGGCTCCAGAACCCAGCCAGGTCTCCTTTAAGCGGTTCCGGCTTACCAATACCTTTAAACGGGGAACGCATTGCATCCTTGACCAGTTCGTTTATACGCAGTATGATCTTTTTATCCTGCTCCTGCCAATACAGGTAATCTTCCCAGGCATTGGTCTGCCATACCAGTTCCATCTTATTTTTCTATTAGCTTGTTCTTAATGAATTTGTTCTTATTCATTTCAGCAGCGGCTTCTTCCAGTCTTTTCCGATTGGCTTTTGTGCTCATTAAGTGAAACGTTTCCTGAATGGAGTTGTATTCGTCGAGATCCATCACTACCACATTCTTTCCTTGTGTCCGGGAAACAATAACGATCTCCTTGTCTTCATTGACAGCATTCAGGTTTTGAGTAAGATTGTTTCGGAACTCGGAATAATTTACAACTTTCATCACGTACTTATTTAAGTACAAAAATAAGTACTTTTTTGTTTCACCATTTATTAATTCTCAAACCCTTGCTATTCAGTCCTTAAGCTCCTGACAGGATCTGCCAGTGCTGATTTTATGGATTGAACCCTTACTATTACAAGGCAATCAGAGTGGCCAAAGCACCCGCCTATAGAAAGATCCCTGCACCGGGGTTGATCCTGTTAGAACAATCCCGAGCCATTGGCGCATAGCATAATAAGCAATCGGTGTGGCTATCACAATAGCAATGCAGACAAGCTTTATATGATCGAAGGATAACAGTTTTACCGGCGGCATGATTTTCGCCGCCTTAAACCACAATCATGTTGTATGAATATCCCAAAACCTTTCTTCCTGATCTTGCTGATCCTTCCTTTCCTGGCTTCTTTTTCCTGCAACAAATCGGACAACAAAAATGCGGAGCCTCCCGGTGCAGTGGAAATAAGGGATAGCGTTGTAGCACAAAACCTCAACTTCCCCTGGGAACTGGTGTGGGGGCCGGACAATCACATCTGGATGACGGAACGTGGCGGAAAGATCAGCCGCTTCAATCCAGCAACCGGCCAGGTGATCCCTCTTCTTACCGTTCCTGAAGTGGTTTCGAATAACGAAGGTGGCCTGCTTGGGTTGGCCATCGATGCTCAAGGAAGCGGGTCAGCCAATGTATTTATAGTATACAATTACAATAAGAACGGCCAGTATACAGAAAAGCTGGTACGCTATACGTATAATGGTACCACATTGAACAATCCGGTTACCTTGCTGGACGATATTGATGCAGCTTCCATCCACAACGGCAGCAGGCTAGTGATAGATAATAATAAAATTTTCATGAGCACCGGCGATGCAGCTGAAGGATCGCAAGCGCAGGACCCTAATTCAAAGAATGGAAAAATACTCCGGCTGAACCTTGACGGCACCATACCTGCAGATAATCCTGTCGCCGGCAATCCATACTGGTCATTGGGTCATCGCAATGCACAAGGACTCGTGATGGCCAATGGAAAACTGTATAGCTCCGAACATGGACCCAGCAATGATGATGAGATCAATATCATTCAAAAAGGAAAGAATTATGGGTGGCCTGTTGTAGAAGGTTATTGCAATACGGCATCGGAACAAACGGCCTGCAGCACTACCGGAATAACAGAACCTATCAAAGCCTGGACGCCGACAGCAGCTGTTTGCGGACTGGATTATTATAACCATGATCTGATACCGCAATGGAAAGGGTCCTTACTGCTGGTAGCATTAAAAGATGCACGCATGTATCAATTGAAACTGGGAGATGATCTTGCTTCCATTGCACAGACCAATGAGTACTTTGAACGGAAATATGGAAGAATGCGGGATGTATGTGTGTCGCCGGAGGGAAAGGTTTATATCTGCACCAGCAATGGAGGGAATAATGACAAAATTATTGAGATAACAAAAAAGCCCTGAATGAACAGGGCTTTTCATTATAGATTTAATCAGCCTTTAACGGCCGCTATACCAGGAAGGTCTTTTCCTTCAAAATATTCCAGCATTGCACCACCGCCGGTTGATACATAACTTACTTTATCAGCGAAGCCAAACTGATTCACTGCTGCTACAGAATCACCTCCGCCTACCAGGGAGAAAGATCCTTTTTGTGTCGCTTCTGCTACAGCCGTAGCTACTGCCTTAGTGCCATGCTGGAACTTCTCCATCTCAAACACACCCATTGGGCCATTCCAGAGAATGGTTTTGGCGCGATGGATCACATTCACAAACTGGTCGATGGCATTAGGGCCGATATCCAATCCCATCCATCCGTCAGGGATAGCATTGCTTGGTGCAGCCGATGTTTCAGCATCTGCTGCAAACTTATCAGCGATCACGGAATCGGAAGGCAGGTGAATGCAAACACCTTTTGCTTCCGCTTTCTTTAATAATTCCCTTGCAGTATCCAGGCGGTCTTCTTCACACAATGATTTACCGATCTTGCCATCTTCCGCTTTCATGAAGGTATAAGCCATACCTCCGCCAATGATAATATCGGTCGCACGCTCCAGCAGGTTCTCGATGATCAGTATTTTATCAGATACCTTAGCTCCGCCAATGATCGCTACAAAAGGTTTTTCTGCATTGTGCAATACTTTCTCTGCGCTGGCCACTTCAGCTTCCATCAGGTAGCCGAAGAATCTTTTATCTGCCGGAAAAAACTGGGCAATAACAGCTGTTGATGCATGCGCACGGTGAGCTGTTCCAAAAGCATCATTCACCCATACATCACCCAGCTTCGACAGTTTTTCTGCAAATGCTTTATCTCCTTTTTCTTCTTCCTTATAAAAACGGAGATTCTCCAGCAACAATACCTCACCTGGTTTCAGGGCAGCTTGTGCCTTGTAAGCCTGCTCGCCAATGCAGTCATCGGCAAACAATACTTTGGTACCCTTGAGCAATTCAGTAAGATGCTTCACGAGATGCTTCAGTGAATATTTTTCTGTTGGTCCATCTTTGGGACGTCCGAGATGCGACATCAGGATAACTGAGCCTCCATCTTTCAATATCTTCTGAATGGTAGGAATAGCTGCAGTAATACGCGTATCATCCGTGATCTCATATTTATCATTGAGAGGTACATTGAAGTCAACCCTTACGAGAGCTTTCTGCCCTTTGAAATTATAGTCTGAAAATTTTGACATACTTTCTGTTTAAGCGATAGGTAAATGGTTTCTGATTACTGTAGCCAAAGATAAGACAGGTAACAAAGTACCGCCATAATTTCTTTGTGTTCTTTGCATCTTTGTGGGAGATAATTCCCACAAAGACTCAAAGAACACAAAGAATATAAAAACAGAAACCTTAGAATGCACAAAAAAGCCGCAATGATCAGCTTTGTGGGGCTGAAACATTACGGCTTCAATCGTTTTATGATCTCGTTACTATTTCTTCGTGATCAGCTTTGCGAAATAATGAACAGTGCGCACCAGTTGGCTCACATAGCTCATTTCATTATCGTACCAGCTTACAGTGCGTACCAGTTGAGTGTCGCCAACCGTTTGTACCCTTGTTTGTGTTGCATCAAACAGGGAACCATAATGGATACCGATGATATCGCTGCTAACGATCTCATCTTCAGTGTAACCAAAGCTCTCGTTGCTTGCAGCTTTCATAGCAGCATTCAGTTCTTCAACAGTCGTTTTCTTGCCTAATACTGCTGTTACTTCTGTAAGTGAACCGGTAAGGGTGGGAACACGTTGTGCACTGCCATCCAGTTTACCTTTCAGGTTAGGTAATACCAGGCCGATCGCTTTTGCAGCGCCGGTGCTGTTAGGCACGATGTTTTGCGCAGCAGCCCTTGCACGGCGAAGATCACCTTTGGGGTGAGGAGCATCCTGCGTATTCTGATCGTTGGTATAAGCATGAATGGTAGTCATCAGGCCATTCACAATACCGAATTTCTCATCCAGTACCTGTGCCATTGGCGCAAGGCAATTGGTGGTGCAGGAAGCGCAACTGATGATAGTTTCGCTGCCATCCAGTGTATTGTGGTTCACGTTGAATACGATGGTCTTCAGATCACCTGTGGCAGGAGCGGAGATCACCACTCTTTTGGCGCCTGCGGTAATATGTGCTTCTGCTTTTGCTTTATCGGTAAAGAAACCGGTACATTCCAGCACTACGTCCACACCATGATCTTTCCAGGGAATTTCAGCAGGATTTTTCTGCGCATAGATTTTTACCTCATCGCCATTTACAACGATGGAATTTTCTGTGGCTTTTACTTCAGCATCAAAGCGGCCCTGCGCGCTGTCATATTTCAAAAGGTGAGCAAGAACTTTGGGGCTGGTAAGGTCATTAATGGCCACTACATCAATTCCCTGCATCTTATATATCTGGCGATAAACGAGGCGGCCGATACGACCGAAACCATTGATAGCAACTTTAACTGTGCTCATTTCGGAATGTTTTAGTTTTAAAAGAGGGCCGAAGTTACAGGATTGCGGGGAAATGTGAAAATCTGGAAGAGCTATTATGAAAGGATGGGTAAGCCGGGAGTTACAAGTCAGGAGCCGGAAGATGGCGGTACCCGGTTTTTAATGAGCGTGGAACAAACAGGGAAAGCAGGGAGCCGAAGAGCCCGCCGAGGGTGTTGAGAAACAGATCATCGACATCAAATACGCCAAGACCGGTATACAGTTGTATCGTTTCAAAGAAAAGACTGACAAGGAAGACAGCGAGAATGGTTTTAAAGATCCTGCCATTCCGGAATAATAATACAGATAACAGAAAGCCAAGGGGTACAAAGCCAAGGATATTACCGCCAATATTCCAGTATTTATAACGATCGTTCATATGGCTGTTGCTGATGCGATGAATAGTCGCAAATAGCTGGAGATTCTTTTGATCAAAGCGGGGGCCATGTTTCCGGAAATTCGTTTTCCTTACATGCATAACAGATCCAGGAGATTCTTTGAAAAGAATATAGCTGGTAAGCACACACAGGTTGGCGATCAGCAATAGCCAGCAAATGATCTTAAGGAAAGGAGTACTTTTTTTCATTACCATTGTTATCACCATCAAAACTGCGGTATGCAGGCAACCCGGGCAACCCGTTTCTACCAACTGCCATATTCCATCTACCAACCGGCGCGATTTTCTTTTGCAGGTAAGGCGGAAATACTGACCTTCCATCCCAATAAGTAGTTTCGCTGATGAGTAAAAGATGGCTGTTATTTTCCTTTTGCTTTATTGCTTTTTATTACCTGCTGCACCTTGCTTATGATATACCCAATATCATTCACGGCAGCTCGGGGTTTATGGCCTGGCCAAACAATGTGCGCGGGCTCGCTTTACGGATTGCAGATCTTGCCACTTCATTTTTATTTGCGCTTATCCCCTACCTGATACTGTTTTACTATTTCCCTAAAAAGAAGATCATTATTGCCCTATGCTGCATATTGCTGGCTTTGCCGGTCTTATTCTTCCTGCGTTATTGGGTGGAGGAAGCAGTGACCATGCAAGACAGAATAGCCCTGTTCACTCCTTCAGTAAGGTTGCGGACATATTTTCAAAACCATATTTTTTACATCATCCTGTATGCAGTATATGGTATGGCGTTTTATTTTATCCGCTATTCCTATTTCAAGGAAATACAGCAAAAAGACCTGCTGCTGCAAAACCGGGAATCGGAACTTTCTTTTCTCCGCTCGCAGATCAATCCGCATTTTTTGTTTAACAGCCTGAACAATATCTATTCCCTGGTATACCTGCAATCCCCTCATTCGTTGGAAGCCATCGCAGGGTTTTCTGATCTGCTCCGTTATATGTTGTATGACACGTTGCAGGATGTGCCGCTGGCAAAAGAAGTTCATTATATCCACCAATACATTGCTTTACAAAAACTGCGTCATGAATCGCCTCTCAATGCAAACTTCAAAACAACGGGCCCGCTGGAAGAAGTGTTTATCCCTCCCCTGCTGCTGATCCCATTTGTAGAAAATGTATTCAAGCATGGCGCAACTGATGAAGAGGAGATCATGATCATGCTGGATACCGATAAGAAACAAACAAGGTTCTATTGCCAGAATAAAAAAATGACTGGCAAAAAAGACGGCACCGGAGGTATCGGTTTGCAAAATGTGAAACGGAGACTAGAGCTGCTTTACCCCGGCAAACACCATTTAGCTGTTATGGACGGCCCTGTGCTTTTTATTATTAAATTGGAAATAGATCATGTCTGAACCCCTGACCATACGATGCATTGTGGTGGACGATGAGCACCTGTCTGTAAAACTGATCGCCGATTATGTCCGCAAAACCCCGGGACTGGAACTGGTGCTTGAAACCACCCATGTGCAGGAAGCTTTACCCCTTATCCAAACAGGCGCGGCCGACCTGATCTTCCTTGATATCCAAATGCCGGAAATGACCGGCTTCCAGTTTATGCAAATCGCCGGCGACCGGTGCAAAGTGATCTTCACCACGGCCTACTCCCAGTATGCAGTGGACAGCTACGACTATAATGCGGTAGATTACCTGCTGAAGCCGATCACATTTGAACGGTTCCTGGCGGCAGTCAAAAAAGCCCGCAGTTGGGTAAGCAGGGAAAATCGCACTGCGGCCCAAAAAGACCATCTGTTCATTAAAACAGCCTACCGGATCCAGAAAGTGGACCTGAATGATATTTATTACCTCGAGGGGCTGAGGGATTATATTGCGGTACACCTGCAATCATCCAAGATCCTGACCCTGGAAAGCATGAAAAATATGGAGGAAATATTGCCAGCCGGTCAGTTTATCCGGATCCATAAGTCGTATATTATTAATAAAAACAAAATAGACTTTCTGAGCCGGGGAAAAGTGATCGTCAATGGAGCCTATCTCCCTATCGGCGACACTTATAGAGAACGTTTCCAGCAGCTTATCGGGATTTGAACCAGGAGAAAGTAAGGGTGGAAAAGAAAAAAATCCCCTGATATTTTTGTAAAAAACTTTTGGAGACAAACCCTTCCCCTCTTATCTTTGCACTCCCTTAAAACGGCCCGTTCGTCTAAGGGCTAGGACACCACCCTTTCACGGTGGTGATACGGGTTCGAATCCCGTACGGGCTACTGAAAAGCCTCGCTGAAAAGCGAGGCTTTGTTTTTTTACTACCGCCGTCCCTGGTAAGGTCACTCATCATTTTCTTCAGTTCTTTATGGTAATTCAATTTTAGGGTTAGCGGTAGATATTGGTTTATAGTACCAGGCATTTTGGAACAGCGTATTGGTGCTGTGCCTGCCGTCCCGGAGTGTTTCCTCATCGTTTTGCAATACAAGGTTCGTCTCTTTTATACCTGCAAAATAGTATGTGGTAAAAGTATAATCCGCTTTTTCAAGTGGCCACTTTTCTGATTTGATCAGCTTGCCGGGCTGATCTGCATTGCCTTTTTTCTTTGTCCAGCTTTGGGTAACGCCATTTGTTGGTGTAATGGTAAGCTTGTTGCCGGCAATACTGTACTTCCCGTTTTCTTTTGAAAAGATAATATAGTTCAGGTTTTGCGAAAATGTTTTGGCCACGTACTGGTAAGTGCCGACGCTATTGAAAGTGTATTGCATGGTGGTATAACCATTGGATAGAGATTGGCCATATGCTCCGCTCGATGAAGATTGCGACCAGGTGCCAGTGATCCCCACAGCAGGCGCATTCGCTGTTTGCGTTGCAACAAGCACGGAGGTAGAGGCTGGCTGATCCGGTTTAATAGAATTTGCCAATCCCTCCGTTTCCTTTTTAAATCCTGGCGGATTATCAATAAGAGATTCGAGCTTGCGAAACGCATAATGAAATTCATTGGGATCGTCCGGGGCATTGAATTGCCCTCCGTCCCTGGTCGTTGATTTGCCTGGTTTAAGTATAATACTGTTACCATAATTCGGGTCTTCCAGTATTTCAAAAGAATAAATGACTGTTTCTAATTTATGATTAACTGATTTTACCAAACTACCCCATTCATTGTTTTTGGTACTTTTGGGCTTACTCCAAAATTGTGTTTTGCCATATTTGGGCGTGATGGTAAGTTGCTTTCCGTTTATCGAATAAGTACCTGTTTCATACATAAAATAGATCTCTGTTGAATTGGATTGGAAATTTTTCTTCCGATAAGTATAAGTGCCATCGGGCTTTAAATTGTATTCCTTTCTTAAATATCCGGTTGTAGATTGTTGATAGACGTTTTTTTCAAGGGTATAATCCGCCCATAAACCCACTATAGATGTATTAGTGGCATTATTCGTTATGCCGGGATTTGTATTATTGATTTTACCTGGTGAGATTTTGGGAAGTTCCACTGAATTTACAAATGCTAACAGATCGCTTTGATATTGCTGAGTGTTGGTCATTAATACAACGCTTGCACTTTGCCCGTTGCCGGTAGCAGTAAGTAGTGTTACTGCGCCTCTATTGGCTCCATCGGTATAATTTGCAGCACCAGAGATTATTTCCCAGCCGTTTTTATTCACGGGCGGCTGCATTGCTGGCTCTCCATCTGCCTGCACCGAACCTTTCACCAGTTTTACCCAGTCGCTGTTAAAATTTTCATTGGCAGAGCCGCCAGTTCCTGTCGCTTTAGTAATGACGGCTATGGCATACACTCCCGAATTGCCGGTTATTGATAATTGTAGTCCGCCTTCATTCTGCTGTTGCTGCCAACCTTTGGGCGGGTTGAAAGTAAGCACATCATAGGTTTGCTTTTGAGCAAACGACGTCACACAAAAAAAAATGATCCCTAAAAGAGAAACTATTTTTTTCATTTGTTGATTTTAAGATAACCCATGAAGAATTGCTTCAGATAGATTTTCTGATTAATCTGGTAAGTTCATACTTCGGGGGGAAATGCGCAATCATTTAAAAAGGGGATTTTACTTGCATTTTTAATTATCAGGCAGGCTATGCAGTAGCAGTAATCACCTATATTATATTCTGACCTGCAATATACTGGCGTGCCTGCTTCTGCGTATAATAGGAAAAATCCCTATAGCGGTGATGAACATCAATGATCTCCTCCAGGGCATCGGCAACAAGTTCTTTATTCTCCCATGTTTTTAAATCCTGAACAACTGTTTCAAGGCAGCCTTTTTTGTAAGCAATCTGCCCAAGCACATGCACCAGCGTATTCCTGACCCTTGCTTTTTTATCATGCTCCAGTGTTTTGAGCATCGGCAAAATATCCTGTGGATATTTGCGGCCCCGCAATTCAATGCCATGACATATTTCCCTGCGGATCTCCGCTTCTTTATGCTGAAGATATTTAGCAGCCCATTTTAAAACAGGTCCGGGATTTACTTCCCCCATTTTCTTGATTGAACCGATTACTGCATTGCGTGGAGAGTGATGATGGTCAAACAACCCTTTATCAAAAATGTGCTGAACTATAGAAAAATCCGCTTTACCGATCTCTCCTGCAGCATTAATGACTGTTTGCCTTATTTTGAAGTCATCCTCTTCCAAAAGACTGACCAGCATTTTAATGATCTTGCTGCGCAGCGTCTCGTTTTCGTTATAGATCCTTCCTACTGAGAGGTAGGCTGATTTTCTTATGTAAGTATCGTCGTCGCCGAAGAATGCAAGTATTTTTTTAACCGGCGGCTTTTTTAATTCTTGAAGAATATCATTATGGATATTCGCAACCACTGCAACCCGCTCTTGCTTGGATAGATCATAAAAAGCCATGATTGCGAAACAGGGATTGATTTAATAATTTGCTATCTCGATCAATTTCTTTACTTCATATACAATGATCTTCCGTCCTTTCGTTTCCAGAATTCCTTCCTCCTTAAATTCTGTTAACAGCCTCACCACATTTTCTCTTGCAGTACCTACAAGATTAGCTAAATCAGGCCGGCTCATATTGATCTCTACCGGCATGCCCGGCTGAAAATTGTCTTTGTATTTTTCACGAAGCACGATCAACTGAAGTGCTAGTCTCTCCCTTACTGATTTTTGGGAAAACAAGCTAAGACTGTTGGCCAGCACAGCAAATTCATGGCTCAATGTTTTCAGAAGCCGGCCATTCAGTACAGCCGATTGCTGTATGGTATTCAGGAAATCTTCTTTAGGGATAAAAGCGATCCTGCTTTCCTCCAGGGCTGCAGCATAGTCAGGGTAATGGTCTTCAGAAAGTACTGCATGGTATCCCAGCAGCTCGCCCGTATTGGCCACATAAATGATCTGCTCCCGGCCATCTTTATCCACTTTATATTTTTTTGCTTTTCCTTCTGTGATATAATAAATACCGGCCGGATAAGCCCCTTCCCTGAAAATGATCTCTCCTTTCTTATATATATGCTCAGTTTTGTGGGAGGTGAGTAAGGCCAGATCAGCAACAGGCAGATCATTCAGGATGGATTCGCTTTTAAAATCCCATTTATCAATTGGAAAAAGGTCTTTGATGCTCATGCTGGCACCAAAATTAACCTTTAAAAACTGATAAAACTCACTTTTGTGATTGATAAGGTTTACCGCAGGGAGGGCATCTTTAAAATAATTTTGCAAACTGAAAACACCTGGAACCTTATGACATTCATCAAACAAAGAACACAAGCCTGGAGATGGCTGGCTACGGACCAGCAATTTAATCAGCTTTATCCCTCATCTATTGAAAGGCTGGCTAAAAGGCATTGGACCCCATTAAGTATTGCGCAAAAAGCAGCTGATTTTTTAGCGGCTGAAAAAGAAGCAAGAGTGCTTGACATCGGAAGCGGAGCAGGCAAGTTTTGCCTTGCAGCCGCCTACCATAAAACAGATGCTTTCTTTTATGGCGTTGAGCAACGCAAAAGCCTGGTTGACCACGCGGAAACTGCAAGAGCAATGCTGGGCCTTGAGAATGTCTCTTTCATTCATGGCAACTTTACCCAGCTGGACTTCCGGGATTATGATCATTTCTATTTCTATAACTCATTTTATGAAAACCTGGCGGGAACAGATAAAATAGATGATAGCATTGATTATTCCGGGGAATTGTATAATTATTACAACCGGTATCTATATAAACAATTAGATCAAAAACCAGCCGGTACGCGGCTGGTCACTTATCACAGCCTGGAAGATGAAGTGCCGGCAAACTACCATGTTGTACAGGCTGAAATGGACAATCTGCTGAAATTCTGGATAAAAATATAACCGGACCGTATAAACAATATTTCAGTGAAGGTGCTAACTAATATAAAGGAGATATTCAGACCAAAGCTGTGGGATACGTTGAAGAACTATGACCGCCAGCAGCTCACTAAAGATGTCATGGCCGGGCTGATCGTAGGCGTTGTAGCGCTTCCCTTAGCCATTGCTTTTGCGATCGCTTCAGGTGTGTCTCCTGAAAAAGGATTATATACGGCTGTTATTGCTGGTTTTATTATTTCTGCATTAGGAGGCAGCCGTGTTCAGATCGGTGGCCCCACAGGGGCTTTTATCGTTATCGTATATGGCATTGTGCAAACACATGGAGTAAATGGTTTGATCATTGCCACATTTATGGCCGGCGTAATGCTAATCATTATGGGTTTTGCCCGCCTGGGGGCTATCATAAAATTTATTCCTCATCCTTTGATCGTTGGTTTCACCAGCGGTATTGCCCTGATCATTTTTTCTTCGCAGATGAAAGATTTCTTTGGCCTGGAGATGGGAGCTGTGCCGGCAGATTTTCTCGACAAATGGGTTGGATATTTCCAGGCGTTCAGAAGTATAAATATATATGCTGTCCTTATTGCAGTAGCCACGGTAGCCATCATCCTGCTTTGGCCAAAAATAACGCATAAGATACCAGGCTCATTAATAGCGATCCTGGCCACTACTGCCGCTATGCAACTATTGCATCTTCCGGTAGAAACCATAGGCAGTAAATTCGGCAACATACCTTCTTCTTTACCGTCGCCAGCTATTCCCCACCTTGACTTTGCTACTATTAAGACCCTGGTGCAGCCTGCATTTACCATTGCTTTGCTGGGAGGTATTGAATCATTACTTTCTGCCGTAGTAGCAGATGGAATGATCGGTGGCAATCACCGGTCCAATACTGAACTGGTAGCGCAGGGAACTGCCAATATATTCTCTTCCATATTCGGAGGTATTCCTGCCACCGGCGCTATTGCCCGGACAGCCACCAATGTAAAGAACGGAGGCCGCACACCTGTTGCCGGTATAATACATGCAGTTGTGCTACTGCTTATCATGCTGTTCATTGGCAAATGGGCAGCATGGATACCAATAGCGACCCTGGCAGGCATACTGGTAGTAGTGGCATATAATATGAGTGAATGGGAAAGTTTTGTTTCCATATTAAGAGGGCCGAAAAACGATATGGCCATATTACTCACTACCTTCTTTCTGACAGTACTCATCGACCTTACTGTAGCTATTGAAATAGGCATGCTGCTGGCCGCTGTTCTTTTCATGCGCAAAATGATCCAGTTCAGCGGAGTGAATTTGCTGACATCCGATAAAGAGAGCGATGGAAAAGAAGAAGGGTTCGAAAATTATTCCATTCCCCGGGATGTGGAAGTGTTTGAGATCACCGGTCCATTATTCTTTGGAGCAGCTTATAAGTTCAAAGATGCCATGAAGTTTATAGAAAAACCGCCAAAGGTACTGGTGATACGGATGAAGCAGGTCCCTATTATAGATGCCACCGGGATCAAAACACTGGAGGAGGTTTATAAAGAATGTAAACGACGGGAAACAAAACTGATCCTGTCAGAAGTCCACAGCAAACAGGTGGTCCAGGAATTAAGATCAGCCCGTTTGCTATTCGCTATTGGCAAAGCCAATGTCACGGACAGCTTCACTGAAGCAATAGACAGGAGTGTTATTATTTTAAAAGAGCAAACGGAAGAGCAGGAACGGAAAGGCCAGAACTGATCTCCTGGTCCTTTATCTACTCACTGGAATAAACAGGATCAATGCACATCCATGGCCGGGTGCAGTCCTTATCTCCATTTTGCCGCCGTAAATGGCCAGCCTGTTCCGGATATTATTAAAACCGAGCCCTTTTTGCTTTTGTTTCAAATCAAAACCCTGCCCATCATCACTGATAGATACATTAATGCCGGCAGCAGTCTGTTCAAAACTGAGCCATACCTGTGTGGCTTCTGAATGACTGGCAATATTGTTCATCTGCTCCTGTGTAATGCGGAATAGATTGAACTGGAGGTCCTCTTCCGGCGCATCAGGTCCCAGTTCATACTGCAGATGCGTGGCCAGTTTGCCTACCAATGAATAAGCATTCAACAGATCTTCCAGCGCTTCCTTCAACCCGATATCTTTTAAACTGGGCGGTGTCAGGGAATGGCAAAGGCTGCGGATATCATTGATCACCGTGTTTACCATTGTTTCACTTTTCGCGATCAGTTCGGTTTGCATAGACGCATTGGTTTTGGCAAAATCGAGATAGATCTTCGCCGTCGTCAATTGCTGGTTGATGCTGTCGTGCAATTCTGTGCTGATGAGTTGCCGCTCTTTTTCCTGCCCTGTTATTTGAGCTTTGAAAATATTCTGCTGCTCTGTCAGTTTACGTTTCGCAGCATGTTTTACATACCGCACCACTATCGCGATTGCGAGCAACCCAAGGGCTATGCAGGCTATCTTAAACCAGGTTGCCTGGTAAAAATGAGGCAATACCCTAAACTGTAAAACGGCCGTAGGCGACCAGTAACCATACTGTTCCGCTTTTACTTCAAACGTGTATTTGCCAGGAGCCAGTTCTGAGAAGTAGGCGATATGGCGATTCCCTGCTTGCGTCCATCCATCATCCAGTCCTTTTAAGCGGTAATGGAATTGTATGTCCGATGCTTTGGAAAAATCGATATTGGTGTAACGGATCTCAAAATTGTAAACACCAGGCGGCATTTCAATAGATGCTGAAGGAAGGTATTCATTATTGCCAAACCGGAGTGATTGCACCTGGATATTCAGGTCATGTGATTCTTTTCCTATCAACCCATGATCTGCTACGGCAACCCCCTGTACTGTTGGGAACCATAAAGTGCCGTCTCTCATAGCCCAGCCTGCGGGGAAAAACCCTCCATTGGTTTCTGAATTGGGCATGCCGTCCAGTGTATTGAAAAGACGTACGGCCAACCGCACTCTCGATGAAGCTGTATGTTTCACTGCCAGCAGCTCGCTTAAAGCAACACGTTGCAATCCCAGGTTGCCGCTCAGCCACACATACCCCTGTGGATCTTCCAGTATCCGGTAAGTTTCATTAAAGAACAATCCAGCTTGTTTATCGAATACACGGAATTTACCGTCATTATAAACTACCAGTCCCTTTTCTGTCGACATCCACAGATCCCCTTCCCCGTCTTCAAAAAAAGCATACACGATATCAGCAGGAAAGTTTTGCTTTTGATGAAACTGCTCCACCTGGTCATGCTGATCGATGCGCAGCATACCTGCCCCTCTGGTACCGATCCAGATATTATGCTGTTTATCTTCATACACACAAAGCAGGTTGGGATGTATCTGCATATGATGAAGAGGAAATGTTTTTATGATGCCATCTTCTTTCATCCGGTGCAACCCTCCCATACGGGAAGTGATCCACAAACAATTTCTGCTATCATTAAAGATGCAAAGAATGCCATTGCTTTGCAAGCCATCTTTCTCAGTGTAATGTTTGTCAATTTTTTGCGTAAGCATATTGAACCGGTCCAGTCCGTTGGAAGTGCCGATATAGATATGATCTTTTCTTCCATATACAGACAGCACAAGATTATTCGACAAGCCATTTGATTCAGTATAAGTATCCGTTCTGCCATCTTTTAAACGGCTTATCCCCTTGCCTGCCGTGCCAACCCATATTTCTTCATTAGCATGCTGGTACACGGGCAGGATGATCTTACCAGCCAGCCCTGAAGCTGGCGGCGCTCCTTCTATCAATGTTGGTTTCAGCTGCACCAGCCCTGATGAATTTGTACCCATCCATACCAGGTTTTCTTCAACCGGCAGAATGCATCTCACTGCATCTGAAGCAAACTTGCTTTGGCCGGGCGTGATCAATTTTCCTTTGTCCAATACCTGGTAGCCGGTACTGCGGAAGCCGAACCACAGGCGGCCTTCTTTCGCCCAATAAACAGAACTGATAAAATTTTCTTTTAATCCGCTTTCCTCGGTATACTGCACTGTGTCTGCAGCTATATGAAACAACCCTTTTGTAGCCGTGCCTATCCAAAGTTCGTCCCCTGCTCCACGGGTGAAACAATTAATACCTATGTTCCGGAAACGGGGTATGGACAGGGGTCTGCTGACAGGATCATTCATACGAAACAATCCACGTGCAGTGCCGATAAACATTCCCTCTCTTGTATGGCTGAGTGTTTGAATGGAGCCGGCAGCATTGACATCCCAGTAAGGGCAGACATGGATCGAATCATTTTCTACATAATATAATGCTCCGGCACTGGAGCCCACCCACAAACGGCCGGCAGCATCTTTTTCCAGGGATTGGATCCAACCACCTTTCAGGTAATTCCTGAAATCCAGGATCTGCTCCACTTTGTTCCGGATACGCACGATCGAATTCCGGCTGGAAGCCCAGAGATCTTTGCCTGAAGCGAGCACATCATAAAAAGTGTTGGAATAAAGACCGGGTGTATTGCTTTCATTGACCAGTGTGAATTCTGCTCCATCAAACCGAAACAAGCCTTCTTCAGTAGCGCCCCAAAGATAACCGGCACTGTCGCGGGCCAAATCATACACCGTGTTTTGAGGGAGTCCGCTTTGATTGTTCCAGCATCTGTACACAAAATTATAGGAAGCCGGGAGTTCCTGCGCTATGACAGTGCTTACTAATAATAAGAGCATCCCCGGCAAAAAATAAAAACCGGACCTGGCTTTCAATATCATCTTGCTAAGTTCACTTGGATAAAAGGTTGTCAAAAACCATTGCCCTGCTTTTCGACAATCGAGAGGAGGAAATTAGTGCCTGCCGGGATATTGTAAAAGAAGTGAGCGTTAGTTTTGGTGAGTGAACTTAAGACATTTACGGGAAAATAAGTGGATACTATTAATTTTTTGATTTTTCTGGAAATAAAAAGAGCCTTAACCCAGGTTAGTTTCCGGGATTATTGAGGGATTTTTGTGTTCAGGGTTTTTGAAAGCTGTTTTGATACCCGGTGCTCCAGGCTGTTCAGGTACACGATCTTATTATCCTTCAATCGCCAGTTATCGCAGTACAGCATTGAATCCCTTACACCATTTGCATTCCTCCATTTATTCCAGGTCCAGGCGATCACCCAGTCTTCCTGGAGGTCTTTATTATGCAATGAAATAATGGAGAAAGGAATATTGGACGTTTCCTTGAACAGGCTTCTCCATTTCCGGAGCTTTGCCTCTGCAGTTTGATTGGTAGTAACCAGGCGGGAACCGTCGGGAAGGTCATAGATGCTTGAGTCGGCAAAGTAAGTAGCCATATCAGCCGGGTCTTCAGAATCCCAGGCTTTATAGACATCTACTATCATTGCCATTCTCTGCGGATCGCCCGGTTCCCAGTTTTTATAAATAACAGAAGCTGGCAGATCAGGAAGAGCAGGTGTTTGGGCCGGTTGCTGAGTTGAGGCCATCGTATCGCCAGTAGCAGGTTGTTCAGTTGTTTTGCTGTTGTTGCAGGCACACAGGAAAAGGCATGTGCCGGTAAGCAGGTAAAAAAGTTTCATGGATGTCAGCTGGTTTAATAAGGTGAATGATATCTAAATATACCTATTTTAATTTTCTTATTGCTACCAGTTGAAGTATAAAGAGATGTTCCCTGTCTCATGGCTGTCCATACCACAGTTCAGTGATACCCTTTATCTACATATTGCCTATCAATTCAACTGTAACGATACAAAAAATCCCCACCAGCGAAACTTAGCCATTAATAGTTATTTGATTCTTCCTGAAACCCAGTCAGTATAAATCAATATCTATTTGCGGCACCATTCTTTCAATTTATAAAGCATAGTTCTCTTGGGGTGTTTTTCTTAACCGGAAATCTGAGATCATACCCAGGAACCTGACCCGGATAATACTGGCGCAGGAAAGAGGCTACAGGGGGGTTTGGTTTACGCCAAAACCCTTGTTTATGTTATTGCTGGTTTGCTTTGCATAACAATAATATCGTTAAAGAAAATCTGCCTTATGACAGCAACCGATCTGATCCTTCAAAAGATCCATGAAGAAGGCCCCATTCCTTTCAGTGATTTCATGCAGCTTGCATTATATCACCCTGAATTTGGTTATTATAATAAGAGGGGCAGAAAGATAGGAGCAGGTGGAGATTATTATACAAGCGCCTGCGTTACTCCGCTGTTTGGCGAAATGATCGCCTGCCAGTTGAAAGAGATGTGGCAGTTACTTGGCAGCAGCGATTTCACTATTGTTGAAATGGGTGCTGGTACGGGCTTGCTTTCTCATGACATTATCAGCAGCCTGAAAAATGATCCTTCGCTGCCCGGGGCCTACGAATACATTATTGTGGAGCAAAGCCCCAGCCTCCGGGAAAAAGCACATGAAGTGGTGCCGACGAATGTAAAGTGGCATGATCAGTTGAGTGATGTTGGTCCCGTCAATGGTTGTATTATATCCAATGAACTGGTTGATAATTTTGCCGTTCACCAGGTAGTAATGGCCGATGAGCTAATGGAAGTGTATGTAGATTACGACAAAGAATTCCGCGAAATACTGCAACCAGCTTCGCTTCAGTTAAAAGAATATTTCGCAAAACTGGACATTCAATTACCGCAAGGGTTTCGTACAGAAGTAAATCTTCAGGCAATTGAATGGATGAAAGATCTGTCTTCCATACTTCAAAAAGGGTTTATACTGACGGTTGATTATGGTGAATTGTCTGAAGAACTATACTCCTTAAAAAGAAGACAGGGCACTCTACTTTGTTACAAGCATCATGAAGTGCAGGCCTGCCCTTATATACATATTGGTGAGCAGGATATCACGGCGCAGGTCAATTTCTCCGCTCTTTATCATTGGGGAGCTAAATATGGACTAAGGCCTTGCGGTTATACAAGCCAGTCCAGGTTTTTATCAGCGCTTGGTTTGGCAGAACATGCCCGGAGGAGAAGCGAATTACTTACGGATAATCATCTGGCGGTTTCCTTTTTGCAGGAGATGGGACAAAAGATCAAAGTACTGGCACAGGAAAAGGGAATGAAGGGAAGTTTTCTGAGAGGCTTTATATTTTCATTGCCGGTTAGCTTGTTGAGGGAGTTTGCTTCGTGCGATCTGGAAGGAAGATGAACTGACTGCAGATATCAATAACCGGTTGAAGGATGCGGGTTGATAAGATTATTCAAACCGGATGCTTGGGATACAGGGGTTCGACGCCAAATTTCTTGGTGTTTTTCATAAAAGGACAGTTGGATTTTTCAAAACAGGGCAGCTTCGTAACGGATTGATACCGGCTAAGCTGCTGTTTCACCCATCTCTTCAAGGAAAGGGTCTCCATTGTTTTCCTTGGCCTTGTCTGCTTTAAGGAACTCCTCAAAACGAAGGCGATGGTTCAGTTTTTCAAGGCGATTAATGCTTTCACGGGAATTGGTTACTTCTTTCCTGTAGAGGACCAGTTTGTCCCAAACACTTATAATAACCAATGAACCGCCGACAATAGTGCCTAGCAAGAAATAGATAATCATCAGCTTTCTTTCAGACTTTACAGATTTCATTACTCTCCATACGGCAAGCACATCGGGAAATAACCCAGACTAATGTCCGGGTTTGAGCTTTTGCACTTCGTCATCACATAAATCAATGACGATAGCTCTGTTACAAAGAAAAATAAAAAACTATAGAATGTAAAGCATTATACCATAAAATTGGTGACAACCTTAGTCATAATCGCGTACTAGTATGTAGGAAATCTACCCTTTTATCCTACGCGTTTGTACTCGATAATGGTTTACACCTATTTGCTATTTTACTATTCCAGGTGTTTTATTTTTACTCGCGTTGATGCGGTTCCTTACATGCAAGTACCTTGCCAGTATACGCTGAAAGGGGCAGAATTTAATATGCTTTTTCATCACCGCGGATCACCTGGTAAAGAGTGAGATAAATGATCCGTATATCAAGCATGAGGCTCCAGTTTTCAAGGTACCAGATATCTTTCTGTATCCTTTTTTCCATCTGTTCTACTTCTTTTGTTTCGCCACGGAAGCCAGAAACCTGTGCCCAGCCGGTAATGCCGGGCTTCAGAAAGTGTCTTACCATGAATTGATCGATGATAGTGCGGTATTGTTCTGTATGAGCGAGCATATGGGGTCGCGGTCCCACTACGCTCATTTCACCTTTCAGCACATTAAAGAACTGAGGCAGTTCATCCAGGCTCGACCGGCGGAGAAAATTTCCTATAGGTGTGATGCGGCTGTCATTTTTGGTCGCCTGCACTTTCTCGCTGTCTTTATTCACCCGCATGCTTCTGAACTTGTAGCAGGTAAAAGGCTTGTTATTGCGCCCGCTGCGTTTTTGTTTGAATAAAACCGGCCCCGGGCTTTGCAGTTTGATCAGTAATGCAATGAGAGGGTAAAGCCAGCTTAAGATCAGTATGATTACCAGTGAGCTGAATACGATATCGAAAAGCCTTTTCTTAAAACGGTTATGGAGGTTTTCCAGTGGTTCTTGCCTCAGCGAAAGCACGGGAAAGTCATTCATATACCTGATCTGGAAATGTGCGGCAATAACACTGTTCAGATCGGGTACCACTTTCAATTTTACGCATTGCTTTTCTGCTTCTTCCACCAGGGTATGGGCAGTAACCAGATAAACCGGCGGCACAGATGCATACACTTCATCAATACTGCGCAAAGCAGCCAGGCGCACACCTTTCCGGATCACGTCGTGCAATTGCTGGCTGTTCTTATTGACGAAAGTTGTTTTATCGCCTTCGTCCAGTATCCCTTCAAACCTGAACTCACTGGCATGCCTGCCGAAATATTCAGCCAGTTTAATACCGGTATCGTTGAACCCCATCACGGCCACGCTCACACGGTACCTGGAACGTCCCCGCATTTTGGAATTCTCCAACACTGTTATAATAAAGCGGCTGACGAAAAAGCCTACCGAAAGAGAGGCGAAAAGGAATAAAATGAATTGGCGCGACAGTGCATAATTCTTGGTAAGAAAAAGATAGAGACTGAACAACAACATCAGCACCACCACCGACTTCCAGGTGGAGCGCATCAATATTTCGATCTTCCTTACCGTTTCATCATGATACATCCGGAAAAGGATCACCGTTACCAGCCAGATAAGATTATAAGGGGAAATAAATGCTGTATAGGTTTCCAACCGCAATTTGCCATCCCATACGCTATTGATGAGATAATAACAAGCCCAGTAGCACCCGTTGACTATAATAAGGTCACACAGGATCAGCACTATCCGTAAGAAATACAAATACCGGTTTCGCATAGGAAGTGGTGGGGTTGGTTCGGTAGCTCAAATATACAAAAATAGATGAGGAGGTAAAGAGCGGATGCTTGCAGTGGGATCATTCTGCCTGCTTGGAGCTTATTATTTTCTTAACAGCCCACCAGCAGAAATACGCAGCAGATATGCCCAGTACATTGCTGCACATATCCATCAATGAAAAAGATCTTTTGGGTATCCAGTATTGTGCTGTTTCCAACACAACAGCCAGGAGAATAAGGAGCCAGTAATAAGGTGAAAAGCGGCGGAAGGCAGGAAAGATCCAAAGTACCGCCAGGGTGAAAATGAAGAAGTAACCACTGTGCTGTAATACATCCAGCCAGCGATGATAGCCATTACTGTACCATCTCTCCGGGTGAAAATCCGGGATCAGCAGCATCAGTAATGAAGCAATAACAAGGAATTGCCAAAATATCTTTTTCAAAAGGGTAAATTAATACTACAACAACGTCAGCCAACTTTCTCCGCAAATTTCTCTTCATATACCCTTCTTATCCCTTCTTCCAGCCCGATCTTCGCCTTCCATCCAAGATTATGCAGTTTGGTTACGTCCATCAGTTTCCGTGGTGTACCGTCAGGTTTCGAACTGTCCAGAACGATCTCTCCCTTGAAGCCGGTGATCTTCTTTACCAGCGCAGCCAGGTCCGCAATGCTGATATCTTCGCCTACGCCGATATTGACCAACCCCGGCTCATTATAGTGTTGCATCAGGAAATAACAGGCTTCTGCCAGATCATCTGCATGCAAAAATTCACGAAGTGGTTTACCGCTTCCCCAAACTGTTACCACCGGATCTCCGCTCAGTTTTGCTTCATGGAATTTGCGCAAGAGGGCAGGCAGCACATGCGATTTCTGAAGATCGTAATTATCATTAGGCCCATACAGGTTGGTGGGCATTACCGAGATATAATTACAACCATATTGAGAGCGATAGGCATCACACATTTTTATACCGGCAATCTTAGCAATAGCATACGGTTCGTTGGTCTCTTCCAATGGACCGGTCAGCATATATTCCTCCTTCAATGGCTGGGGAGCCATTTTGGGATAAATGCAGGACGAACCAAGGAACATGAGTTTGTTAACACCATTCAGGTATGACTGATGGATCACGTTCGATTGGATCATGATATTATCATAGATAAATTCTGCGCGGTAAGTATTGTTTGCCACAATGCCTCCCACTTTTGCTGCCGCCAGGAATACATAATCAGGTTTTTCTGCAGCAAAGAATGCTGCAACCTGGTCCTGGTTGCGCAGATCAAGCTTATCCGAAGTGTTGACAACGATATTATTAAATCCCTCCTGCTTCAGCTTCCGGTGAATGGCGCTTCCAACCATTCCCCTATGCCCTGCTATATACACCTTCTTTTGTTTTTCCATAGTAATAGATTCTTTAATTGTTCGGTCACATTTCCCTGGCACCTGCCAGTTGCTTATTCATGCTGCTTCAGTATCTCAAATCCTGCTTCTTTCAACAGCTTGTTTTTTCGGAACAATTCCAGATCGGATGCCATCATTTCTTTTACCAGCGCAGCAAGATCATATTTCGGTTCCCAGCCAAGCTTGGTTTTCGCCTTGGTAGGATCACCGATCAGTAGTTCTACCTCCGTCGGCCTGAAATATTTCGGGTCAATGCAAAGCACTTCTTTTCCAACCGGCAAATGCACAGGATCATTGGATGATTTGATGAAACCCTTTTCGTCTACCCCACTGCCTTTGAATTCCAATTCTGCACCTACTTCCTGGAATGACATTTTAATAAAATCACGCACAGTAGTGGTAACGCCTGTAGCGATCACAAAATCTTCCGGTACATCCTGCTGCAGTATTCTCCATTGTGCTTCCACATAGTCTTTGGCATGCCCCCAGTCGCGGCGGGCATCTATATTCCCCATATACAATTTATCCTGCATGCCCAGCGCGATCTGCGCTACCGCCCGCGTGATCTTGCGGGTCACAAATGTTTCACCGCGTAATGGGCTTTCATGGTTGAACAAAATACCGTTGCAGGCAAACATATTGTAGGCTTCACGGTAGTTCACAGTGATCCAGTAGGCATATAATTTGGCAACACCATATGGGCTGCGTGGATAGAAGGGAGTAGTTTCTTTCTGCGGCACTTCCTGCACCAGTCCATATAGCTCCGAAGTAGATGCCTGGTATATTCTTGTTTTTTGTGCAAGCCCCAGCAGGCGCACTGCTTCCAGTATGCGAAGGGTGCCGATGGCATCGGCATTGGCAGTATACTCAGGGGTATCAAAGCTCACTTTTACATGGCTCATGGCGCCGAGATTGTAGATCTCATCGGGCTGCACATCCTGGATGATGCGGATGAGGTTGGTACTATCGGTCAAATCGCCATAATGCAGTTTGAAGTGCAGATTTTTTTCGTGGGGATCCTGGTAAAGATGATCGATCCTGTCTGTGTTGAAAAGGGAGGATCTTCTTTTGATACCATGTACTTCATATCCTTTTTCCAGGAGGAGTTCGGAGAGGTAGGCTCCGTCCTGACCGGTGACACCGGTGATAATGGCTTTTTTTCCCATTGAATTTTATATAGTTATTTGGCAAATTTAGTTGATGAAAAATAAATACAAAAACCAAGCCCTTACATCTCGTTAATAGTGGTGCGCATGATGTAAGGGCATAGATATAACGTAAAATATATCAAACTGTCTTAACAGGCTTCTTCGTTAATTCCTTGCTTCTTTCTTCTTTAGATAAGCCGATTTCTTCCGTAAATCTTTTCATGACCTTATCAATAGACAGGTAATTTTCTGCATACTCCCTGGCTCTTTCTTTGTAGTCACTACAATCCTCCATCAACCCTATTTTTATGGATTTGGCCAATGCTTCGGGGTTTTCAGCTTCTGAAAGCAATCCGATCCGATGTGAGCTGACCTCATCATAAAGACTATTGCCGGGATTAGCTGTAATAATTGCCAGCCCTCCTACGGCCAGAATATTAGTGAGTTTGGAGGGCATAACCAGGTCACTGGCATCAGCTTTCTGGATTACCAGATGGATATCGGCCATATTCAGGAACTCGTTCAGTACCTCCGTTGGCTGTAAGGGCATGAAAAGAATGTTCTTCACTTTCATCTGTGCGGCCATCTGTTCCAGGTTGGCTTTATAAGGTCCCGTTCCGCAAATAATGAATTTGAGGTCAGCGAGCCCATCTAGCATTTGTGCTACTTTCAAGATAATATCCAGTCCTTGTTTTTCTCCGATCGCCCCTGAGTACAGCACAACTTTATCTGTTTCCGCAAGACCGAATTGTTGTTTAAGACCTTTTACCGGCAGCAAATAAAATTTGGATGTATCAGACCAGTTCGGGAAAAACAGTGTGTTTCGTTTTGTTTTTTCCCTCACCTTTCTCACCATACCATTGGAAATGCTACTGATATGATCAGCACGTTTCAATATAAACCCTTCCATGGCAAATAATAGCCGGATCATTTTCTGCGATCGCACCATTTGCAAGTCGCGTGCAGCTTCTATCTGCAGATCCTGGATATGAGAAACCAGGCGTGCACCCCGTAATTTTTTATACAAAACGCCTAAAAAACCTGGAACAAACGGCGGAGACACCACCATTACCAGTCCCCGTTTTGGACCAAAGGCAATCTGCAGTATTTTAAAAAAACCAGAAACGGTGAAGCTAAGATCGAGCATCATCCTTTTCAGCCCCTTTGGTTGATGGGGCACATAGTGGGGACAGCGATGTACAACAATGTTTCCTTTTTTTTCGCGGCTATACCACCAGCTTTTGCGTTTGTATTCCGGAGTTATTTTCCATTGAGGGTAATAAGGATAGGTAGTTACTACAGTGCATTCATAGCCATTTTGAGACAGCCAATCCATCATTTCTCCATTGTAACGGCCAATCCCAGTAAGTTCGGGGTAATAATTACCTCCAATAAGCAAAATCTTTGTCACAATAAATCAAAAGTATTCAAGCAGGGTATGCTGCAGGTTCTATTGTAGAATAATTCTTTCTGTTTTAACCGGTTGCCTGTCAGAGCTTAATTGTACCAGGTAAATCCCTTGTTGCAACTTTCTTTCGTTCAGATACAGACTTATTATTTGTCCACGAGCAAGATTGCCCAACGGCCGATGAATCAACTGCCTCCCAAGCATATCATTTATAGTTAAAACTGCATTGGGCAATGCTCGGTCAGTAGACAAGTTAAGGTTATTGCTGGAAATAAGTGTTGGATAAATACGTATCCCATTCAAATTACCTGACAGACTGATCACTTTAGAGTAAGCTATATTACCTTGTTGATTTTTTATTTTTATCCGGTAATATACCACCTCCGCAGAATTAAAAATGTCAGTAAAGGTGTAAGCATATCTCCCCGTAGAAGCAGCTATTACTCCCACTGGCTGGTATGATACACCGTCATCGCTTCGTTCCACATCAAAACTCAATAGCTCATCGCCCTCATCGATACTCCAACGAAGCAGGGCAGTCTGGCCTGTCTTTTCTCCTGTAAAAGAATACAAGTTCAAGGGCAGAAGAATATTATTAATAGATGAAAACTGTAAGAAATTACTCCCATCATTATCAAAATATTCCAGTACCATGTCATAGGTACCGCTCAGATTAGAAGTATACATACGAGTCGTATTAGATGAGCCGTACCCCCAACGATCAATTACCCAGGTAAGACCGCCATCGAGGCTTAAACGATATTTATCGTCGCCTGCGACCGTCAGCGTATACGAATTAGATGGAAAAGTGTGACGTATGCGGTAGCGAACACTAAAAAAGTCGGTGGTAACAGGACAGTCGCTAGTAGGATATTGCACACTTGCTCCGCCAAAATTTTGACTAAATGCGAGGTTTGCTCCTGTTGTCTCGGCTACCATCCCTTTATACTCATTGAAATTTATACCTGAATAAAAATATCCGTTCCAGACCACTCCTGATCCATATATTGAAGTATTGCCGGTGGCAGTGCAACTTTGTGATACACTAAAAAATACTCGGTTCTGAAAAGCTCCTTCAAGATATTCAATCACCATGTTGTAGGTCCCATTCAGGCTCACAGAAGCTGTTGTGGGTTGGTATCCATTATAGACCCAGTTGTCGATAAGCCAGGTCGCTCCACCATCTATACTAAACCGAATTCCATCATCTCCAGCTACCATGAATTCGTAAATTCCCGCAGAAAAAGTTTTGGTAAGCTTATATCGGACAGTAAACCCTTCTGTATATAAAGGACAGCCATTCGTTGGGAAATTAACGGTTGAACCTCCGAAGTTCTGGCTAAAATTGGGGCTTGATACGTTACCTTCATTTATATACCCCAGATAATTGGTAAAATCCATATTATCATATACATATCCTATCCACACATTATTGGTTCCGTAAGATACCTGGTCTCCTTGAGGGGTGCAAGGTTGAGCAAATGCCAGAGTAGGTAAGAAAAAAAAGCTCAAAAGAGTACAACTCAACTGGTGGTTTTTTCGCATATAGGATTGGTTCTAGATGAGAATGCCATTAGCATTCCCGGTGGTTTATGGCAGGTTCGCTATTTGAGCGTCAACAAAACTAGTATTTACCCCTAGTTTTCCTATATACGAAAAAATTAATTTTTTATTTTATCTATTAACTCTTTTGTTTTTAGTACAATAAAATATTCATAAATAGCCTGTAATGTGGCGTATGTGATACCAGCCCCCCCATCCAAAAAGGCCCTACGCCATATAACCATATAAAACCATTTGATCAATGGCCTACCCGGCATTTTATAAAATAATCCCTTCTGGTGATACCGCTTCTCCGCAAAATCTTTGCTGAATAGCGCTTTTTTTATCGAAAATGAAGCGTTATTCCCAATATCACTCATTCTCGTGGCAGCCTCAAGATCTGCATAACCAAGATGGCGTTGCAACCAATATCTAAACCCTTTACTGAACGGATAGTGATCCAGGTAACCCTGGAGTGACGCCACGGGACCATCAGGTATAGAAACCGGATTAACCAATCTTTCATATCGCATCTTGTCGGGCTGGAAAAGCCTGAGGTAAAATGGAGACATCTGCGCATGTTTCAGCCAAATACCATTCCATGCAAAATCTCTTCTCCTGATCTCATATGCGACCACACCTGTTTTCGGGTCAAAAGACAAAAGCGCCTGCTTTAGTCCTTCGGATACTCTTTCATCCGCATCTATATACAGTACCCACGGATATTTGAATGAGATATTATGTAGGCCCCAGTTCTGATGAGCTGACCAGTTATCGAACACTCTTTGTGTGATTTTTGCACCAGCACTAGTTGCAATTTCAATAGTCTTATCATTGCTATAGGAATCAAAAACATGCACATCATCACACCAATCCACTGATTGAAGACATCCTGGCAGGTCTTGTTCTTCATTTTTTGTAAGTATAAGCACAGAGATCATCCTGGTGATACGATTTAATTGCCTTGATATGATTTATTTTTTTGAAAGATCAGGATCATTGATTTCCATAAATAAGGCACTCTGCCCACTCCTTCAAAGGATATCTCTTTGAAGCCTTTTTCAACAAACAGCTCTGTTAACGTTTTTCTGCTCCAGAACTTGATATGGCCACCGATCCGTGCCGGGTGATGATGATAATCCCATTTGCCGGCTGCTGCCAAAGCAAGGTTCTTAAGGTACCCATGATAAGGAGTGGAAATAATTACAATTCCATCTGCTTTAACGGTCTGGTGTATCGTATCAACCAGATGATTGGGATTAAAAAGATGCTCTACCACTTCCAAACTGACTGCTGCATCAAAAGCCTCTTTCCATTCATCAGGAAGCATATCGCCCACACCCAACTGCCGTACATCCGCTTCTTTATAACGGCTGGAAAAGCTGTAGCCCTCCAGGTCGGGCTCCATGGCTGCCACTTTTATCTTCTGAGACAACCAAACAGGGATAGTAGCACCATTGCCTGTACCAATATCCAGTAAAGATTTTATCTGATATTTTTGAATAGCTTTCAAAACGGGGCTAAGTAAATAGGAATGACTTTCTTCAGCATTTCCAGTTTCCCACCCATAGCTTTCGGCAATTTGAGGCTTCATAGTTGCATTGATTTTAGATAAGATAAATGGTAGTCGTTTATTTGTCGGAGATAATTCGTTCCTTGATTGGCTTGCAGGGATTACCCGCGCAGATCATCCAGGCGGGAAGATCTTTTGTTACAACTGATCTAGCTCCAACCACGGCGCCTTCACCAATGGTTACTCCGGGATGAATAAATACTTCAGCAGCGATCCAGGCCCTTTCATGAATAGTGATCGGCGCTGTTATCAGCGGATGCCCCTCTTTTGTATAATCATGTGTGCCTGTGCAGATATGGGATCCTTGAGATATGGAGGCCCTTGAACCAACAAGGATCTTTCCCTGACAGTAAAGAATCACACCATCTCCAATACCGACTAAATCTCCAAGTTGAAGATTCCATGGAGCCCAAATACGGGCCGCCGGATACACATGCACTCCCCTTCCGATTTTTGCACCAAAACAGCGTAGCAAGAAATTTCGCCATCCATGCAGTATTCGTGGCGAATAGCGAAACAAAACGATATACGTCATATTCCAGCCCAATCGGCGTATTCGATTAGGCAGAGAAAATGAAGCACCGGTATATGTGTCGACATTATGCATAAATCCTTTGAGTTAGTTTTTATCAGAAACAATTATTTCTTTCATGCGGGCGGTAAAGCGCCGGAAAGAGAATTCCGCCTCAAAGGCGGCTTTGGCCGAAATGCGCATTTCCTTCTTTTGAAGGCTACTCATCTGTTCCCATCGCGATAATAAATTGAAAGTCCCCTCTTCAGAATCATTTTCGACTATACCAGCGCCAAGATTTTCTATTTCCCTCCATATATTAACTTTGTTACTGATCAAAACCGGTACCGAACAAGCCAGCGCTTCTGTAACGGCAATACCAAAATTCTCCTGGTGGCTCGGCAAAATAAAAGCTTCAGATCCATATATTGCCCCCCATTTAGCATTGCCTGTCAGCATTCCTGGAAAAATAACGGGCTCCTCTTCAGCCATGGTTTTTATCATTTTTCCATAGGCTGTATCCATCCCAGGGCCCGCAATTACTAATACGGGCAATTCTTTAATTTCAGATCGTATCCTTTTATATGACTTGATTAATAAGTCAACGCCCTTTTTAGGATGTATTCTCCCCAAGAAAAGGAAGTACCCATTTTTATGCAGCAAATTTTTGCAAGCATCCGAAAAGGAGTGCTCCATCTGCATTTCAAAAGGAGGAGCACTTTCAACCCCTAATCCTACAACATAGGCTATTCTCGGCTTGTACGACCTGAATGATCCAGGTGCTAACATCATCTCTGTTTCGCACGTATACAGAACAGCATCCGACTTATTGATAATCCTTTTCTCCGATAATCCCCAGATTAGTTTATTTCTTATCGCTTTCAATCGCCGTTCTTTGTCCTTTTGGAAATAAGGATCAAGCATGCCATGAGGCATAACGAATAGCCGGGGTTTTCTGTCTTTAACTTTCTTCCATTGCCTGTATACTGCAAACGTATGGTATTGCCAAAGACCATGAACGATAACAACATCAAATCTGTTAAGATTATTCTTTAACCACCCGCTAAGTTGATGATTGTAATACCAGCCCGTTTTGCCTGGCCCCATTGCATGCACCGGAAATCTTTCCATGGTTAGAAATCCCGATCCAGGGTCATCTATGCTCACTACTTCAGAAATGATATTCTCCGAAATAAGGCTTTTGACCATTAACCGAACAGCTTCAGAGACTCCTCCTTTCTCTGGATCCATGCTTGATATTACATGCAGAATCCTTATCGGGCTTCGCATTCAGTTCCGTTTTTTAATTATACTGATAAGCTATGCAATTCTTAAATAAATTTCTTCTATCTTGTTCAATGCACTTTGTGAATCAAACCTCTCTATATTTTTCAGGCCCAGGCTCTCTGAAAATTGCTGTTCAGATACTGTCCTGCCCAAAATTTCATTTATCTGTATAGCTGCATTAATTGCCCATGTATGCTGCTCTTTCTTGTTATTTACGGGCATTCTGGGTACTAACCAAGCAGCTCCTGCCGCTACTTCCGACATGGGGGCTTCATTGGTTGTAATTACCGGGCAGCCACAAGCCATAGCTTCAGCTATTGGCCATCCAAATCCCTCTGCCAGGGAAGGAAACAGAAAAACCGAGGCGCCAGAATAGGCCGCATTCAACAAGCTATCACATACGCCCGTCAAAAAATAAATGTCTTGCTTAAAAGATGATTCTTGCTGAATCAGCAATAATTGTTCGTCCGGAGCTTCACCGATCAAGAGTAAAGGTAATTTACCTCCCATTTGTCGCCACGCATTATATATTTTGATACAGCCACTCCTGTTCTTGTACCAATGATTACCTCCCACATGTAGCAGGTACCCTTCTGACAGTGAAAGGCGAGCAAATTCACTCATCGTTCTTCTGGCTTCAATTTTATTCTGTGTTGTGTATGCCTGTGTCAGCCCATTATATACAACTTCGCTTCTTTCGGGCTGATGGTCAAGAAAGCTATGCAGGTCTTCCTTTGTTTTATAAGAAACAGAGATGAAATTTTTCCCTTTTCTGTAACCCCTCCTTATCAGGGCCTGGTATTGCCTGCCTGTCCAACTCACGTGGTTCTCGGGTATTTCACCAGCAGCACTTTGCTGGGCAAGAAAGTCATGACAATGAATTATATGCGGTCTGTCATGGACCAGTGGAACCCAAGCTCCTAATGCATGATCAGTAAACACAAACAATGTACTTGCAGGTAAGTTCTTCAATTGCTTTTTTACAAATTCGGGGAAAACAATAAATTGATCAACATAGCCCAGCCATTTTTTTAAAGCCTGCGGAACAGGTCGGTTATAAAATCGAGGTTGAGGTTTCCATATCGTGATGTCGTGACCTCTTTCTTTCATGCCGCTTGCCAACCATTGGGCATACCTTGGCATACTTTGAGATACCACAAAAGACGGATGCGAAAAAAAAACAATATTCATCAGAATCAGACCTTATAATAATTCTTATACCATTCCACAAAGTTAGCTACGCCCTCCTTCACAGAGACACTAGGCCGATAGCCATATCTTTCCTGTAATCCTTCTAAATCCGCATAAGTTGATACAACATCGCCAGCTTGTAGGGGCTTCATATTCTTAATGGCGGTTTTACCCGTTGCTTCCTCGATTGCCTGAATAAAATCAGTGAGCTTAACAGGTTGGCTATTCCCAATATTATACAATCTGTAAGGAGCAGAAGAGATAGAAGGGTCAGGATTATCGCTTTTCCAGCCGCTGTCTGATACAGGAGGTTCATCATAAGCCACGTTCAAAACCCCTGTAACAATATCATCAATGTAGGTAAAGTCGCGATACATCTCACCATTATTAAATACCTCTATCGGCGTATCATTAAAAATTGCCTTAGTAAAAAGGAATAATGCCATATCAGGTCTGCCCCAAGGTCCATACACAGTAAAAAAACGTAACCCGGTGGTAGGTATACTGAATAGATGGCTGTAAGTATGGGCCATCATTTCATTACTTTTTTTTGTAGCAGCATACAAGGAAACCGGATGATCAGTGTGATGTGAAGTGCTGAACACAGAATGACCGTTTAAACCGTATACGCTTGAGCTACTTGCATAAACAAGATGCTTAACTTTGTTATGACGGCAACATTCCAATACATTTACGAATCCGGTAATATTGCTGCTTATATAAGCATCAGGATTAGTAATACTGTACCGAACACCCGCTTGTGCTGCAAGATTTATCACCACCTCTGGTTTATATTTTTGAAAAGTGGTTTGAAGACCAAATTTATCTTCAAGATTTAATTGAACAAATGTATAGGCTGAATTTTTATTACTGCTCAGATACATCCCATATTGCAGATCACCAGCCTCAATTCCTGCCTGCCTAAGCCGATTGTGCTTAAGGCTGACATCATAATAAGTGTTAAGATTATCCAATCCAACAACAGTATGGCCATCCTTCAATAGTTGATTCACTATATGAAAGCCTATAAAACCAGCTGTTCCGGTTACAAGAAATATCATAATGTTTTTACTTTTTCAGTTCAGTCAAGAAAGCAGTTACAACCGCTTCAATAGAATATTGTTTTAATTTTTCAGAGGCCCAGTCAAAATCTCTTTTAAAATTGGCAAGTTCCTCAATTTTATTTGCAAGATCATTTTCGTCGTTCTCTTTGAATACCCGAAATCGTTCCCACCCGGAAAAGTCGGCATAACTGCCTACCGCATTGCTTACCACTACAGCACAACCAGCCTGCATACCCTCGTTAGCTACAAGCCCCCAGGTTTCTCCCATGCGTCTTGATGGCAGTACAAGGATATCCAAGGCCAGGTAATGGGGGGCGAGCTCTGATTGGTTAACAAAGCCTGAAAAAAATGTTTTGATTCCATATTTTCTAAGGATATTGTCGGCTCTATCTTCCATTTCTTCTTTCAATTCACCACTTCCGATAAAATATAAATGAACTCTCTTTTTTAATTCCCTACTCAACGCATTCAATGAACGAAACAAAATATCCGGGTTTTTTTTAGGAATAAATTTCCCCGAAAAGCCGACTACAAGCATACTATCATCAATATTTGCCTTTACTCTGATCTGTTGTCGCAATCTTTTTTTCTCTATACTGCTCATCCTGACAAAACTGTCTGTTAAACAGTAAGGAGCTGCTATCAACCCGGATGCATTTACACCGTGCCTTAAATAGTGCTGCCGGTTCAGTTCTCCGATATAAAACATCCTTGAAAACCCCTTATAAACGATTTTATATACAATGTAGCGTGCGAAACCTTTGAATACAGAGCGACGTATTGCTTCATCCTGCGTCTCACAACGCAGCCATACAGGAATATTCCTTTTACGTGCCTCTCTGTATGCAGCCCAGTCAAACCGGTAGTTCAGGCCTGTTAATAATACAATATCGGGATTTAGCTCATCCATTTTTACTGCTACCCCTTCACCTGTCAGTGAATTAATACCAGAAAGAGGTTCTCCGCGTTCACTATTTAATATCGAATAAGCATATCCCTCCAGCATTGGACCGTCCCATATCACGGTTTGTCCGAACTCCTTATCAACGTATCCCTTTATTGAGCAATCCGAAGCATATACTACATGTAAATAACCGGGTATTGCTTTTTCAATACCTTGCCATATCGGAACGCGGTATTGAACAGGGTGCGAGTCAAACACTACAAGCTTTTTCATATGGCTTGCATTAATCAGGTTTAAAGATCTCTTCAAGCGCTTGCCTTGCAATGTCTTCATTGCCTACCTTTAATTCCCTTACTCTACGCATTCCGGCCTGTCGGATAAGTCCTCTTTTTTGTTCGTCTGCCAATAGCTCTTTGCATATACGGGCACATTCATCCGCACTGTTCCAAAATACGGCCTCAACACCTTCCTTGTACATTTCCATATGTTCGGAAGTTCTCTCTGCGCAAAATAAGCCTCCAATGTAAGGTACTTCCACGGAACGTCTCGTATGTAAATCCCTGTTACCCTTAGATAACATGCCTATACAAATCCTGGCACCTTGCAAACCTGCTACATAATCCCTACCACCTAAAGCGCTTCCTTTATAGTAAGGCTTGAGTTTAGCCCAGAGTGGCGACTTTTGCCAGCGCCCCCCCCATATGCTGACCGGTACTCCCTGCTCTATTAATTGCAGCAGAAATTTGTCGCGATTTTCGTAACGCATCCATGTACCTATAAATGCAACGGACGACCTGAATTGTTCAGCAATTTGACCTATATCTTCAAATGGCTTATGAACTACTTCATCATAAGACATATTCACTCTTATAACATTCTTGGCTCCCAATGCTTTGTATTCTTGTATATTAATATTTCTAAGGACCAGGCAAAGATCATAATATTTTACAGACCGAAGCAGAGAGTCAAATCGGCGTCCATCTCTCCCTCCTGTAGGATCATCATTATTGTATAGAATAACAGGCTTGCCCAAGCTTTTAATAACCTTCAGACAAGCCGGGCCAAACAATTCACCACTGTTTACCCAAATAAGGTCCGTGGCCGGTATTGCCTGAATAATGTGTTTAAGCCATTTTCTTACTTTCGGTTGCAAAAATCTGTAACCGCTACGGTAATGAATAGCGCCTGTTATTCTCCCTTCAAGAGATGAACTAATGGCTGCATAAGGATCAAAAATGGATACTGAATGTCCAAGTCTTTGAAGAGCCGATGCTCGATGAAATGAAGTGGAATGAGGCTTACTATCACCTAAATAGAGAATATTGAGCATTTTAATTTTCATCTTTTTAAAGTAATCCCGGAGAGAATACGAGTTATCTGTAGCAGTACCCAGTATAAAAATATCATCTGTATCCATCCACGAAACAGAAACTGTAAAATATAAAGAACATTTTCAAAATTTATAAAGCAAAAAAGTTCTGTAAGCGAAAGCAAAGCAGCCAAGCTAAAGACTAGTTCTCTTTTACCAGATTTCGTCGATCTGAACCTAATCACAAGCAAATCCCATAGGAAAAATGCAGGTATAATTAACACAAACAAAAATATCAGATAAAACCACCCAAAGGAAGCCATACCGAAACCGGCAAAATGGCCAACACGGAAACCGCCTAAAGCGTTCCCTCCTCCTACCCGATCAAATAACACATCTCCTGAAGAAGACGAATTCACGCGTTCTTTATCAATCTTAAGCCCCCAAAAATCAATTACAGGCTTTGGGAATATGGCTAGTGGCCTTTCAATTGCGTAGGCATTCACTATTGGATCTACTCTTCCAAGCTTTTCTGATATTTCGAGGCTTGCATCATTAAACTTCAGGTTACAAAACCTTGCTAAAAAGATATTATCAAGGTATTGTTCATCCCAGCCGGTAATATCTTTCCCCAACGCACTTTTCTTGTAAAGGGCTATTTCCTTCTTGCTCTGATATTTTTCAAAAGTCAGTTTCAACAGATCAACACGATTAATCTCTGCTCTTTGTCCTCGCACAATAACCATTGCAACACCAAGATCAGACAATGGGCCTGTGAGCAACCAGAAAGTTATTGAAGCAACAATAAGATTACGACGGTTTATGATCTTCGGAGAAAAAAAAGCAAGAAGCAATCCTAGAAAATATCCAAATATCAGCCCGGTGAACCCAAACATAAATGCACCTCGACTGTTCCTTCCAATACTGACCACAAACAACAACACTACAAATATGGACAGATATAATATCAAGAATCGATTCTTTTTGCCTGGTACTCCATACATTTTTTTTATCAGGATATAAAAAGGAGCATATGTAAATGGGATAAGCCCCTGAACAAACTTATTCCCGGCCCCTGTAACTTCATTTCCTACTGAAGGTGAATAGAAGTAAACATAAAACATTGCGGCGAGCCCAATGAACCCTAAAATCCAGATTTGCCGGTTCGAGGGAGTGCGGAAAAAACCGACGTTGATCATTTTCCGTTGGATCGCATTATAGAAAAAGGGCTGTCTTTTTAGCAAGCTGCGATAAGCAAAATGAGCGCTGATTATTGTGATCACAGCAAGCGTCGAATGTAAAAAAACAAGATAAGGTACCTTTAAATTGAATGAGATCGGCCGGCCCTCCAGAATAGTAAATACAAGAGGGAAAAAAGACTGAGTAAGCACAAACCCAAGCACCATAAAACAAGATAAGGGGTACTGGTTTAATACTGTATACTTAAGCATCAAAGAGTCCAGTAGTGCCCAGCATAATACAACTGAAAAGACAGCAAAAAGATTTTCTGTCGTTGGCCAAACAGATAATTGGATCACCCCAGTTATCGTGATAATTATCCAGGTCCATTTTTTAAACGACTGAAAAAAGATCGGGGTTGCTGAGAGCAATGGTTTATTAAGCCTATCCGAAAAAAAATGGTTAGAATTATTTCCCGAATTCACTGAAATGAGCTCCATCTTCTTGACATCTTAAATAGTTACCGTTTATGCACTTGCCAGCATTAACGGGTTATCTTATCTTTTACCTGCTTATTAAAAGCCAACTGAAAATTTGTTTTCTGAATCAATCTTTTTGCAACGAAGACACGCCCCATCCTACCTCCAAAGGAAGCGAAATATAAAATCCATCTTAAGAAAGGCCTATATGCATATGGCGCGCGGTTTGAAACATTGTTCAGCCGTTTGAGATAGGTTTTATCTCTGCTTTGCACAAAGCGCTTTACTCCGGTATCCCGTGAGAGAGCATCATAATTTAACGTACCAAGTATTTTCAATAATCCTGTTGCCTCCGGATATTGCTGTATAAGTGAATTATACAATGGAGAAACGATCTGACCTATTTGTTCAAGTAACTCTCCTTTTAAATTCAGGTAATTGGAGGCCACACCAGGATGGCGTCTCACATAAACTACCATCCTTTTGTCGACACCCATATCGACATTCCTAGAGAGACGGCGCCAGAATTCAAAATCTCCTGCAAAAGGAAGGCGCTGATCAAATCCTCCATATTTTTGGATCAATTCGGTCCTTACAGAAACATTAGACAGATTGCCAGGTATGTTACCAAATATATAAAACAATATGGCCGACTCGTCTGACTTGATTACTGGTGGGATATACTCGTCCTGATATTTTACCAGTTGTTTCCGATTTGAGAGTTGATGATTGAACCTGACATATCCCAGCTCCTTATCGGCCGTTTTCCAATATTCTATAATGCAAGTAAGCGAATCATTTGACAGGAAATAGTCATCCTGACAAAGTATTTGGCTGATAGGAGCTTTTGCTTTACCAAACAAAAAATTTAGATTACCGAAGATCCCCAGATTCTTTTCCTGCTTATATATGGTGATCCGACTGTCGCTAAGCGTATCCAGAAACTCTCTTGAACCATCAGTTGATCCATCATCGCTGATCAATAACTCCCAATCCTGATACTCCTGTTTCAGAACAGATGCGACAGATTCTTTTAAAAAAGGCAATCCATTATATACAATTGTTATAATGGAAATGGAGGGTGTTATCATTTTTTCTGGTATGATTTCTTAAAAAAAAGCAATCTCATCCCCACGGATCTTACTTTATTTAAAACCAAAGGCGGAAGAGTTTGGCGAAAGAAATAGAATGCTATGCCAAGAATTAAGAAGCCGGTAAGAAGCAATATCCATTTATATTGATCGAGATATATCATTGCAAGCATAACCGAACCAGCGCCCCATACAGACAATAATGCCGCTCTCGACATTTTTTCGGGCCACTGAAGCCCATTCTTACTTAACCATTTTTTTGCTATAACCCTATAACTTGCTGTGGCAGCTACTTCTGCAATCAAAAGACAGATACCAGCTCCCAAAATTCCATAAACCGGCACTAACACAAACATTCCTCCCACTACTATTGTTCCGGCCATTGCAGCTATGATCAGTTGAGGCCTTAGAATATTATTGCCCCGGATCACGGCCATTGCCGGCTGGGCCACTGCGTAGACCAGTACGCCCATTGACAACAGAAGAAATAATAAAGGATCAAAGTGTATTTGACCTTTTGTCCAGATAACAAAAAGTGGGCCCGCAAAAACCTGCAGCAGAATAACTCCAGGTGACAAAATAAGTAGAACTACAATCCATACCGTACTGAATGATGCCTCCATCCTTTGTTGATCTTTCTCATTTAAGAATCGCATCAGTTCAGGCATAAGAGGATTAGTAATAGTATTCAATCCTTGCAGCACAATGTTTGCTCCTGTGCGAATTGTCGAAAATGCTACCAATGCTGTAGCTCCGGACAGAGGGGCCAATATTACCCGAACACCCTGCTGTCGCGAATTCTCAAGGAGGCTTTTGCCTGATAAAGCTAAAGATAAAAGAAAATTTCGCTTCCCCCTTTCCAAGGAAGAATTCCGGCACTTCAGTCCTTCTTTTTTTATCAATCGAAAAATATCGATAAACTGTGGTATAGAATAAGCAATAGTAGCAGCTCCAAAAGCTATCCCTGCGTGGAGAAGATCTGCTCCAAATATAACGGCTATCAGTGGTATAAAAGACGTGGTCACCGCAGCCAAAACGCCCCACCAACTCATTCTTGCATAATAACCAAATGGAGAAAGTACTCTTACAAAAAGGCCACAAGGGCTGACCAATACTGCCCATACTATCATTTGCAATATTAATACAATCTCTGCCTGATGTATTAATACTGGGTTCGCAGTCGCGGCTCCAAGCAATTTTCCAATTAAACCAAAGAAAATAAACCCAAGTACCAACAATACTTCTGCTGCACCAATGACTGCACCCACCCACATACTCGACCAAAAATTATAGGCAATTGATTTTCTGTTGTCCCGGCCATCCTTCAAAAATTCAAATTCCAGAAATGTCTGATGCCCCTGGTCCATTACTGAAATGATACTGACCAGGGCCTGAATTGCAATCCATATTCCGTATGTCGTTACATCCCAGTAAGTAAGGTATACAGGAACAAGTATCAGTTGAGAAATCATGGTGATCCCAATCCTCATCCAGGAAGCTAAACTTCCAGATATCACTCTCTTTGCGCTAGACATAACCTTATTTCTCTCCTCCAAAAGTCGTTTTGATTTTCACCGAGAAACAACTCATTTGTCAAAATATTCTTTACTATTTTATAAATCAAGAGGGTGTTCTTATCGGACTGCCCATAGGCATCCATTCAAGCCTCTGCTTTACGAAGCGCCATCCCTCTTTGTTCAATGAAGTTGTAGGATACTACAGATATAAAATAAGTTGCGACCAACATCACACCAACACATACCAAGCTAGTTCCCCAATTATCGTCACCACCTTTCCAGTGCTGCAGTAGGTTAAGAAAAATTGAATGGCTTAAATATACGGAGTATGATATTATACTGACATTTTGAATGAAAGGTGGCAAAAAGGGCGGCAAAGAATTTACAGAAACCGTATAAATAAAAGGAAGCATTAAAGCAAAACCAATTCCAAAAAGCGGGAAAGAGAATACAAAGGAAAGAAAATTAAAATTGGAGAGAGTTATATCATAATACAAGAAGCAAGCAATTCCTGTTATTAATAGGCCCAATGCAAAGAGGAAACGAGACCTTTGTAACAACACTTCTTTATAGAAATAAAAGAAGAAAGCTAATAAGACGCCATATGAAGCAGCATCCAATCTCAGCAATATTATCTTTCTTGTCCCAGTATTCAATCTATCCTGAAACTGGCTAATTCCAATATTGTCAGCAAGACTTGTCAGTATTCCTGATTTAGTAAGGGAAAAAATGCCCACTCGTAGCATAAATGACATAACAACAAAGCTTATAATAGCCAGAAGAAATATACGTGTATTTGCTTTCTTTAATATAGAGCTCAATAATGAAAGGCTAAGCGGGAATAATAGATAAAACCATTCTTCTATAGCAAGGCTCCAGGAAATGGGGAAATAGTTTGACTGAATGAATAAAAAGTTTTGAACAAAAAACAAAACGGAGATGATTGATTTCCAGTCAGGATTACCAAATTCCTCGTAACCTGTCAGCATGGTAACTAAAACATACAGCGTAAAATAAAAGATGAATGCTGGAAGGGTCCGCAGCCACCGGCGGTTCCAAAAATTCATTCGAACCTTTTGGGAGAAAGACGTGTTTTTGGTAAAGGCTTTTAATAGTATGGTCCCTATCAGGAAACCACTCAGGGTAAAAAAAAGCTCCACTCCTATCGTACCCGAATATTCACGTATCAGATCTTTTCCAAAAAATGGAGGAAGGAGGATTAAAGAATGGTCAATGAGCACAAACAAAATAGCTAGACATCTGATGATGTCCAATCCAAAAACGCGCCCATCCCGGGAAAACTCTGGTGTATAGAAATTAGGCATCTGTTAAATAGGTGGTTGATATCAGAAGTATATAGATGTAAGGTGTTAACAGGCTCAGGCCTCTCCATTTTCAAAATAACCTTTTCCATAATTATAGCCCCCGTATTTTCCATAACCTTGTTGATAACGCCCTTTCCAACCTACTCCATTCAATACGGTGTAGATCGGATAATCAGGATTTTGCACTAGTCGTTGGTTCAGGTTACTGTAAACATCCTTGTTCGTATGCCCCTGCCTTAGTACTGCTAATGTTATATCCACATATTGTTGTAATAACACAGCATCTGTCACTAATCCAAAAGGAGGGGTATCAATAATCACGTATTCAAACATGGATTCCAATTCTGCAATAAGTTCTTTCATCCTCAAAGTGGAAATCAACTCTGCCGGGTTAGGAGGTAAATATCCTGCAGGGAGGAAATAGAACTGCTGATCATATCCTGGTATTTCCAGTAATACATTCGATAATTTCGTTTTGCCAGCCAGGATACTCGTAATACCTTGTCTGGCATCAATTCCAAGATATTTCCCCACATGTGGTTTGCGGAGATCCAACTCGACCAAAATAGTTTTCTTACCTAATAACGCATAGCTTGCAGCCAGATTGATGCTAATAAAGCTTTTTCCATCGCCAGGTTGCGAGGAAGTAATCAATATCTTTTTAACATCCTTACCTCTCCCCGTAAATCCAATAGCAGTACGTAGAGTACGAATTTGTTCTGCTACTTCTGATCTTGCATTGTCTGTAATAACAATAGATGATTTTTTCTTCCGTATATGAGATATCAATCCCAATAGAGGAACCCTTGTTTTCTGTTCTACTTCAGAGACATCACCCACTTTATTATTAAAAAAATCTCCGATTACCATAGCCAGAAAGGGAAAAAATATTCCCAGCACCAACGCGGTTGTCCAGATCATCTTCGATCTTGGCGAAACTTGCCCTACTCCTCTAGCTTTTACAATTGTTCTAGAATCAGGGATATTGGAGGCAAGGGTAACAGCCGCCTCTTCTCTTTTCTGAAGAAGAAAGGCATAAAGCTGTTCCTGTACATTTTGATTTCGTCTGATTTCGACTAGCTTCTGCTCCAGTAATGGTACACTTCTTATTCGCCCTTTTAATTGTTCGTCCTTGCGGGCAATATCATTTGATGCTATCTGATAAGCTTCCTTAAGATTGCGGACATTTGCCAATAGTTGGCGTCTCGTTTCCTGGACCTGTTGATTCAGTTCAACCCGTAATGGGTTTTGAGGGCCGATTTCTTTGTCTTTATCCCGCCGCTCTTTTTCCAGCACGAGTGAATTGTGCTTTTCGACCAGTGAAGCCAGTGAGACTTCCTGTAGACCAAGCGTGCTTGGAACAAGACTAGGATTATCTTGATTAAGCAATAATTCTCTTTCCAAAGCGGATACAATATTCAGTTTGGTTTGACTTTCCGCTTTCTGCATGTCAATTTCTTTAGCAACTTCCATATATTGCTGTGCATCTGAGGAAATATCTGTTATCTGATGTTCCGTTTTGAATTTTTGAACTTGGCCCTCCACCCCTTGAAGTTCCGAAGCCACAGCTTTAAGTCTTTCATTTAAGAAATCAATCGTATTAGCAGTTACCCTATTTTTATCGTCCAGACCCTGACGGTTATATATATCAATCAAAGTGGCAAGAATAGAAATAGCACGTTCCCTGTGAGGATCATTAATAGAAAGGTTAATCACTGACGCCTGCTTGCTTACCGGCGCAACAGAAAGGCCATTGTAATAGTTATCAGTTGCAGATGCAACGGGCATAATCAATGCGTGATAAGACCCATTAGCCGCCGTGTCACTTTGGTGCCGGCTTCTCCAAACATCGTTTGGCATCAATCTGAACCTGATATTATCAATGTTATAAACATTCCCATATGAAACCAGGTTCGGATTTCCGACCGAAGTAAGACTTATTTGCCCTTTATTCAGCAGAAAAACCCAGTTACTCACTCCTGAAATGGAATCAGCATTTAATATCTCCAGTTCAAAAGGCATATCTGCTCCAAATACAGGAACATCTCGCAAACGGCCTTCTACCCAGAAATTGATATATAACTGACGCCGCTTCACAACCTCCTCCATTAGGTCATAACTTTTCAATATTTCGATCTCATTTTCAACCAACTTATTACCACCAATGCCCAGATCTTTGAGAATAGTATTATCGGTAATATCCCCGCCTTTTTTTTCGTCCTTTATCATTACTGAAGCGATTGCCTGGTAAACAGGATTAGTATAGTGTAAATAGAGCCAGGCAACGGACAAACAGATAAATATACTACCAGCAAACCAATACCAGGATCGGGAAATGCGGAAAAGCCATTTTTTTATATCAAAATCGTCTTCTTCCTTAAATACTCCTTCAGTGTATATTTCTTGTTCCTTCATAAATGGTCCATTTGAAATCTTGAAAACTTAAAATAAGTGAGAATAAGAAATTATTTGTTCTGCTGAAATCTAACTTAAAGTGTGAAAAGTACAGGGTGCAGGAGAGCCTTGAAGAATTTAGTTGCGTGTAAGTATAATCGCTACAATAGATGCAGCACTCAGGACGAGCGAAGCCCAGAAAGTAGTATTATTCGCCAAAAAGCTTTTATTCTTATTTGGTTGAATATACACGATATCATTCTGACGGAGATTAAAATAAGGAGACTGAAATACATTACTGCTATTGAAGTCAAGCTTCGCTATTTCTGTTTTGCCATCAGACAGTTTTCGGATTATTTTTACTTTTTGGCGAGCGCCATAAAGAGTCATATCGCCCGAAGCACCAATAGCTTCCAACACGTTAATCTTTTCCCCATTCACTGCTACAGTCAAAGGCCTGGCCACTTCGCCGATTACCGTCACTTTAAAATTGGTAAGCTTTGTAGATACAATAGGATTGGTCAGGTATGGCTTTAAAGTCAATACTATTTGTTGACGTAACTGCTCCAAAGTAAGTCCTGCGGCCTGGATATCACCTAATACAGGAAGCGTGATACGTCCCTGGTCCGAGACCGTGTATAGATTAATGAAGTTTTGATTGGAAATAGATGAAGCCGAAATAGATGGATTCGGGTTAGCCATCATTAAATTGAAGAAACTGCTGGCATCAGCACTTGGGCTGGAGATGGACAATTGAACTTGATCATCTGTTTGTAAAACTAAAGGAGGAGATTGGGTAGTTGCAATGGTTTGCACTGCCGCTGTATCAGAGAGATCCTTGAAGTAAGTTAATTGTTTGGAGGTTTGGCAACTGCAAAAAAAGAGAATTGGAGATGCTATAAGCAAACTCCAGAAAGGTTTGTTTTTCATTAAGTTAATAGATTTTAAAAGAGACTCTAAACACCTGGCTAGCGGAACTTATAAGCTAGCCCAAAAGAGAAACCGCCTATATTTCTTGTATTTTCTTCACTATGGTAAAAACCAGAATAGAATAAGTGGCCATCAAGACGTTTAGATAATGTAAATCCCGCACCAAGCGAAAACGCGACGCCGGGATCTTTATATGTGATCATTGACAATCCTAGATTGCTTTCAGCAAACCATTGCCATGGATTACTCATGTCATAATCGTAGGTGCCAAAATAATATCTATAACCTACTGTAAGGTAGGCGATATTGATAGTAGGTGTTCCTCTCTTATCAAAAAAGCCCATTTTTGAATCTGCTTCGGGCACACTATATAAGCCAAAAGTAGTCGTAATAAAGCTATTGCTTAGCTGCTCTGCCTCTTTATTCAAAAAACTTGTCAGTTTCAACACCTTAAACTCCCCATTTATCCCAATCGGATAATTCTCCTTCCCACTCATCACCACATACCCCCCAACAGAATAAATCGGCTTTCTCTGCCCCGGTTCAAAAACCGAAGGCTTCATCCGCCCATTCTGGGCAAAAATGACCTGGACAGATAACAAGAAAAAGAACAGTAAGAATGGTTTTGTTTTCATAACGACAAAGGATAATATGTCTCTAAGATAATACTTTTCCGCAATGATGCAGGTATGAAGCAGGGCTTCGCCACCTCAGTCACAGACCTTTAGCCTATAACTGACCAGTTTTTTTAATGGCCCCCACTCAGAAAAAACCGGGCCAGTTTACCTGTCGGTAAAAATCGCCTTCTCCGTTCCTGCTACCTGAGTCTCAATTAAATGAAGAGCTTCAAGGGCGCCTGAAGATACACAAAACAAAGTTTGAATGGAAGCAATAACCGCTATAAAGGCATCTGTTTTACGTAAAAAGCAATATTTCATAAACACATAACAGAGAGCTAATAGGAAACCCTTATTTCGGGCACGGACAGGGCTAACACCCTAATGCGGTCATATATATACGTTAAAGTTTTCTAGTTATTGCGCTTGTCAAGATAAAGATGAACGGAAGCCGTGAAAAAACAGACATATTATTAAAAAAATGGGGCCTTCTAAAAAGAAGGCCCCTGCCTGTTGTAATTCTTAAAGTAAAAGTCTGAGATAATCAATAAAGCTCAACCACTATTTCTTCTCAGTAAAATAACTAACATCCCCTTCTGTCGTCACCTTCAATATAATTGTCTTATTGCCTTTGGTCAGTTCCACAAAATAATTATCCTCATCGGAAATGACCGAACCATAAAGTATCATATCTGATTCAGTGGCTTCATTATCATCAAACAGGATCACTTTGTCAATAGTATAATCCGCGTAACGTTTTTTGATCTCATTCTGGGCTTTCATTGCCAGAGCACTGAAATCAGCAGGGCTTGTAGTGCCTACCAACTCCGAGCTATTATTGTAATACGCCGTTATAGGTTTCCCATCTTTTACAAAGCTTCCTTCATCAAAATAGGTGGTTCTTCTCCAGTTTGGATGTACATCACCAAAATACTCGTAAAAATGGGTTTTTGTCAGATTACCTACCTCATTCCCTTCCAGCTTGCGCAGTTCCTTCCTTGCCTCTTTCTTTTCTGCTTTGGCTTCCTTTTTATCCATATTTGCTTTGGCAATGCTTGCGGAACTGCTCTGTGCGTTCAGGCTTGCGCCTGCCAGCAATAAAGCTACAGGTACTATCATTATCTTTTTCATGTTGATTTATTTATAGGTGAGCGTTTATTTACATCCCAAAGCTAGGCGGGCCGCCAGGGGAATTGAACGGGTAATCGGCGAACGGGCATTTCGGGTAGATAGTGAAGGACAGGCAATGGCTGATGAAGGAAATGATCTGAGGGAGATCATTTATTATTTATTATGTCGGTGATCTTCTCCGCCACAGCCTGGAAATTTCCGTCAAAATGATGACCGCCTTTGATCACATCGCTATGGTATTTCGCCAGCTTTACCTGGCTTATGGGAAACCCGCTTTCATCTTCGCCAAAAAGGATGGTTGTTTTCTGATTGCCCAGGCGGTTGATCTCTGCCACCACGTCCATGCTCCGTTTCTTACCTATGCCAAGCATATCGGAAAGATGTATTTCAAAATCAGTAGAAGTGGAAGGAGACAGCAGGATCACATCAGCAAGCTGGCTTTTCAACGAATCAGGCAGCCGGTTCACTACGAACGGGGTGATATCCGCTCCAAAAGAATAACCGATCATTACCCAATGATGATCGGCCCTTGATCGCAATGCAGTGGTAAGATAATTTGTAATATCCGAAGCGGTTTGTTCAGGCGTTTTTTTATTCCAGAAATAAGCATGCGCATCAAGGGAAGCAATGGAATAACCTTTATCATGCATAGCGCTGCAAAGCGATGCTGTAAACCCTTTCACGCCACCATCCCCGCTCACCAAAAAGATGAATGGCTTATCTGTTGATGTAAACTGTTCTTTCAACGGCAGTTTTTCCTGTGCTGATAATTGCTTCACTAAAAGCAGGAAGATCATTATGCCCGTCCACCGTTTCATATACTGATAAATTTTTTATTCAAGGTTTCATTACCCTGTTCAATGCTACCGGCAGTTGCAGGAGATCAAAATCGTTCTCATAAATAAGGTATTTGTTTTCCCACACCGTTGCATACTTCTCCTTAAACTCACGCAGGCCTTTGTAATGACCAAAACGTTTGATCCTTGCCGCAGCCATTTTCAACAATTGCTCTGCCGTATTCACTGGTTGTTCAATACCCGTCAGCGGCACCAGGCCCATATTAAGATATAGCCGCTTTCTTTCTTTGGCATAGTGGATTAGCTGAATGATCAATGCATCCATGGCTGCGCCAGGAGCATCGGCTGTTTTACGGATCAGGTCATAGGTGCATTCTTCCGGTGAAAAATCGGGAATGATGTTCAGGAATGCTTTTACCTGCCCTTCCGCGTCTTCTACAGTGATGATATCCTGCTGCTGCAATTCTTCTGTATCAAATAAGCCCTGTGAAAAAACCTGTTCGCCTTTATCAAAATATTCCAACCATTCGTCTGATACTTTCTTCAGTGATCCCAGTAAAGCCGGCTCATGCGGCGGCCTGTGCAAATGAGTAGTGAATCCCTTTTTCTGCAAACCGTTCAAACCATTGCGCAGCGATTTTTTATCCTTGCCTTCGAGGTTGAACAGCTGCACATCCACGATCGCTTCCTGGCCGATCATCAGTCTTGGGAGTGCCCCAAACAAGGCAATACTGTTCTCATCCACACGGTAGTAAGCCGCTTTCCATCCGGTTTTCCGGCAATGCGCATCAAACTCACGTATCGCTGCTGCTTTATCTTCTTCCGCACACACAGGTTCTTCCAGCACAATGGCAAACCCACCGGCAACCCGGTAGGCAATGAAAGCTTCGAACTGCGTTGAAAAAAAATATTGCTTATCCTTATACAATTTAAAGTAATCAACAGATGATTGTCCATACAGGCTTACCAGCTTCCTGGCCCTTTCCTTCTCGGTATCTTCCTTCCTGCTCAAATGCAGGTAAGGATTGATCAGCGCAAACAATACAAAAGCCCAGGTAAGAAATCCTAACCACCTTATCAGCGCTACAAATTCATGACCAAACCGGGTAACGGGCTGCAAAGTGTCATCCTGCAACAAAAAGAACATGCGGAATGTATGCTCCAGCGATTGCTTCCAGGTGAAATCGATACCAAAATGTTTTTTATCGATAAAATAAAAACTGATAAATCCGGCGATCAGTACCGCTGCCAGGCTGAACAGCGCTGTGCTGAAACCGATCTGCAGCCATTTCTTACTGGCGCGGCGGCGGTATTGTTTGGCAGTAGCCAGCAATATCACTAAAGTAACTGTTGCGAAAATGGCTTCTTCATAATCCAGTGCTTTGCCAAGATGCCCCAGTAAAGAAAGGAAAGAAAGTAATACAGCAATGATCCATGCAGCCCTGAACCCTTTTAATAAAAAAGCGGCGGTAACCACCAGCATCAAACCAATGTATAAAACCAGCAGATTGGAAGCATGCACCGTTTGCAAGGGGATATATTCCCGCAACAACACAAGGCGGTGATGAATGGGCGGTGTCATCACCGAAACGATATTAATGATACCCAGCAAAAAGATGAGCAACACGGGAGCCAGCCGCAGGAATAGTTTTCTTCCCTTCCAGGCAAAAGCCAGGAAGCCGCAAACCAGCGGCAACCAGAACTCAAATACCCTGTAAAGAATGGTAATGGCTAAAGCCTGGCCTGCACTGTATCCATACAACTCCATAATATATACCAGCGACATTTCCACTGCACCAAGGCCCCTCAATAACGGCGATATAAGCATCAGCAATACAGAAATGATATAAGCCGCTGCTGCCACTCCCACAGATGCAGGCAGACCCAACGCCAGCATGGCAATATATACATGCACCATGCCACACAGTTCAATACCCAGCGAATACAGAACAGTTGCGCCGAAAGCCCTGTTGTCGAGCTTTGCTGTAAACAATCCCTCCAGCATCGGTGCAGCAGAAGGAAAATACTTGCTGATCTGCCGGTTTAGATATTTACCCGGACGTAATGACACAGTAGCCATCCACAGCAATACCAATATCGCCAGCAGGCTTACCAGGCCGGTGCCCGCATTGTGCAAGCCGCCTTTGGTGAAAGCCATATAAACGATAACAGGAAGGCCTGCAAGGAATACGGTCAATAACCCTACAAATCCATAGATGCCGCTGGCCTGATGCACCTGCATACGGCCAAAACCTCTCTGTCTTATATACGAAGGAGTATATGCCAATGAACTTACGCCCCCTGCCGGAAGGAATACACTGAGGAAATTTCTTTTCAGGAATAATACAATGCCCTGCACCAATGGCAACTCAAGCCGGACAGCAGCAAAGCTTTTGCGATACATAGCGCCCTGCAGCCAGAAGAATAGGCCTGTTACGGCAAAACCAATTACAATCCAGGCCCTGTTGGCACTTTCCAGGTGGGGGATGATAGCATGAAGTTCCCTCCGCTCGCTGCGGAAAAAGATAAATGCCAGGAATAAACCGATAAATGCAATGATCTCCCGCCAGTACATGGCTGGTTTGAACAGCATTCTTGCTTTTGGTTTTGTGTTGCTCATAACACGTTAATTCAACTCGGCAAATTCGGCCGCTGTATACACCGGCCATTTCAACTTTATTTCACAATCATCCGATCCGCTATTGTATAAGTAAAGACTGATATTCCAGCATTTTGTTCCCGGTGTTTTATTTTCTTTCGCGAGCTCCATCAATAGCAGGCCTGAATATTCAATCTCTCCATCCCTGTCGGATAATATGCCTTCCACCGCAAAAGCCGCACCAGCGGTCGTATCTGCCAGGTCAACGGCCTTACCCGGAAAAAGTGAAGCGCTTAACCTTATCGTTTCGCTATGGGCGTTGAACCAATGCTCTTCTGCCTGGTTGTTGGAACCGATAATAAATTTCCAGTTCCCATCCAGCAATAATTGCCCATTCTGAAAATCTATCTGTACGTTCAATAAATGAACAGGATATTCATCTTCCATTATGCCTGTTGCATCCGGCACCGCAGTTGAAGGCACATTGTACTCAATGGTCCATAGGGGTATCATCTCATTCATGGTGTTGTGTTGATTTGACACCCTAAACATACATCTGTTAATAAGGTTGCTTTATGAAGAGTCGGTGAACAGGCATTTATGATCGTTCTCTGCTGCTTTCCATAACACTCCCTCAACGAACTCCAGGCATTGGGTAAAACCGCACATGTTCAAACACATAATTTTCATGCGTACGAAGCTTATCGATCAATTGCTTCAATTCGCTTTCTTCCCAGGTTTTACGGAACATCTCATCATGTATCAGCACCACGATATGATCTTTTGTGAAGGTGTTGCCGGTTTCCAGTCTTGTTTCGATCTCTTTCACCATTTCATCAACTGTTTGAACAGGCGTGCCATCAGAAGAGCGATGCCGCCATTCAGTATCCCAGCCAAATACTTTGTAGCCATGCATGGCCAGCGTATCTGCTGCAGCGCTTCCGCTGTTGCCTGCACTGGGATCATCTTTTTTATGTTCGCCTAACCGCCAGATATTCCGGCCCGGTAAGCGAACAATCCTGTAATGCAATCCAAGCAATGCTTCATCCTGTTGAATATCATCCAGCACAGAAACAGGCCGGCTGTAAAACATTTTATACTTCCCATTGGCATGGGTATAACTGTGGTTATAGGTTTCGATATAGGGATTCGTTTTGTATTCTTCCAGGTAGGCCTGCAGCTTTTTGTTCTTCATCACCAATTGCCCCACCAGGAATACGCTGATCTTTAGCCGCTCCTGCAACACTACGCTGTCTATATGTTCGCTTCCTTCCAGTGGGCCGTCATCGAATGTTAAATAAATGTATTTGATCGGGAGTTCCGGCTTTCTTTCTTCCGGTGTGGCGGGAGGAGGATGGTGTACCACGGGTTTCCGGGTGATAAGCATGGAGGTCAGCAGCAGCAAGCCGACAGGCCATGCTGCATAATAGATCATTCTTTTCATATAATAAGGTAGTTCTCTTATCTCAGTGTATCATAAAACTGTTTCGCCTCTTCCAGTGCATGCCGGCAATAATCAATCAACTCCTGCAGTTTATCACCAACCTGCTTTTCATCTTCGCTTAATTCAATGGTGTCAAGCACCTGCTCCAATGCAGTATTGAGCCCCATCACTGATACAGACGTTTTCATTGTATGTGCCAGCCGGTGCAGTTTCGCCAGGTTCTTTTCCTCCCATGCTGCCTGCATTTTTTCAAGATCAGCGGGAACTATTTCCAGGAACTGGGCGGTCACTGTTTGTTCATATTCCTTACTGCCTCCGCTGATCTCCTGCATATAAGCAAGGTCGATGTACTTATACTCATGGGTGATACCGGTTTGCATTGATGAAGGAGCATTTGATCCGGTACCAACCAACCGGTTGATCAAGCCACGCAATTCCTGCTCACGTACAGGTTTTGAAATATATTCATCCATGCCAAATCCAAGGCATTTCTCCCTCTCTCCCGCAAGTGCATGCGCCGTCATGGCAATGATGGGCGTAGTTAATTTTAATTCTTTGCGGATGATCTGCGTGGCTGAATACCCATCCATTTCCGGCATCTGTATATCCATCAGTATCACATCATATTTTTTATGACGCAGCATTTCTATCGCTTCCTTCCCGTTGGCAGCAATATCCGGGTTCACCTGCCAGCTTGCCAGGAGGTGTTTCATCAATGATTGGTTGATCTCATTGTCTTCCACTACCAGCATTTGAGTGTTACCGGCGGTTGGGTACATGATATCATGTTTTACCACTTTATGTTTTGGTGCCGTGCCTACTACTGGTATCTTATAAGGGATGCTGAGTTGAAAGCGGGTGCCGAGGCCAGGCTCACTTATTACTGTAATGCTGCCCTGTTGCAGGTCAACAAGGTCTTTTACAATCGCAAGTCCCAACCCTGTTCCCCCGTATTTGCGGGTAATGGAATCCTCTGCCTGCCTGAAGCGATCGAATATGCCAGGCAGTTTGTCTTTTTCAATGCCTATGCCTGTGTCGCTGACAGAGATGAACATAGTGACCAGGCCGGTAGGCAGCGGCTCTGCATTAATGGAAACATTGATGCTTCCTCTTTGGGTAAATTTCACTGCATTGCCGATCAGGTTCACCAGGATTTGTGTAAGCCTTACAGCATCTCCTTCGAGTATATCAGGCACCTGCTCTTCCACAGAAGTGGTAAGAAGCAATCCTTTTTCCCTGGTCTTCTCTGTAAACATGGTCTCAACAGAATGCGCCAGGCTGCGAACGCTGAAAGGTGCCGGCTCAATACGCATCATACCGGCTTCTATCCTCGACAGATCAAGTATATCGTTGATAATGGCCAGCAGGTTTTCGCCCGACTGACGGATGCTGTGTACATATGCTTCAGCTTCCGGTTCCAGTGTTTTCTTTTGCAGAAGATTGGTGAACCCGAGTATTGCGTTCATAGGGGTGCGGATCTCATGGCTCATATTGGCCAGGAAATTTTCTTTTATCCTTGCGGCTTCCCTTTCTTTCTTCTCCGACGCGTCTAGCTGGCGGATCAATTGATTCTGACTGGCAATGCGGTTGATGATATACCAAAACAGGCCGGCGCCGCTCAGCAGCACGATCACAATAAGAATAGTGCCCCAGCGCCGGGCATTGCGCCCGCTTTCATCAATCGATTCTGTTACCCTTGTAAGCAATACCTGCCGGCTGGTATCTATCTTATGCGCCACGGCGGTAATGGAATGCATCAACCGTTTTCCATGCTGGTTGGCCATCAGCGCTTCTGCGGCTTTTTTTCCGGAATGGGCAAAAGTGTCGAGTACCTGGCGATTGAAAGAGATCTTTTCCTTCACCAGTTCATCCAATTCATCAATGTACCGGATAGTGCTGTCATCGTCATTTACTTGCTGAAGGTGGCCCAGGTCTTTTTGCACATTCCCTATCTGTTGCTCAAGATTATCTGCTATGGAAACATCCGACATGGCGATAGCGCCTCTCACATCGCTTTCCATGGATATCATATCTTTTTCCAGGTCGCGGAGCTGGCTGCCTGTCTTGAATTCATTCAGCAGCTTTTCATTGCCCAGGATAAGATCATCAATATTCCGGGCAGAATTATACTGCATAAAGATCAGGAGAAGATTGCCGGTAATGAAAGCGGCCAGCAGGTAGTAGATGATGCGTTTACTGGTCATGCGGATTACTCTGCTGTAAGTTAAGGATTAAATTAAAAAGGAATGCAGCCGGGGTTTACAGCGAAGGGTACCGCAACATTATTTATGTGGCCTTATGTACCTGCCCAGGAATGTTGCCAGCAGCATAATGCTTCCGATCAACCCCAGCAGCACAACGAGCATTAACCAGACATGACCGCCTCTGTCCATCAGCCTCAGCAGGAAATAAGAGAGGATGATCAGCACCAGCAGGTCAAGAAAGAATAATATCGTGTAGATTGTTTTCATTGTAAAAAAAGGGGCCGCATAGACATGCAGCCCGTAACCAAAACCAAACTGCTATGAGAATAAAAGCTTTTTTGAAGATTGAATACTGAACATCCGATTATCTCATCACAAACTGCCCGTATTCAATTGCTTCAACACCCCAAAGCTCTTATTTCCCGCCTCTTCCCTAAGGGCAGAATAGATGGAACGGGCAAACATGTCGGTAAAACGGGAAAACTGATCGGTGGGATCAAAGGATATTCATCCGCTTATTGAGGGCGGCCCTGTAAGCATCTGCTACAGGCAGGGGTTTGCCCTGGATAATAAGGGCTCCGTCCTGGATAGTGTCGATTTTGGGGATGGAAACGATATAGGACCGGTGCACGCGCAGGAACTGATCGGCCGGCAGCCGCTCTTCCACTGCTTTCAGGGTAGTATGGATGGCATAGAATTTACCCTGGGTATGAAGTTTTACATAATCACCCATGGCTTCCGCATACAGGATCTCATCGAGGCTGAGACGGCGGACAATATTGGAATCGCGGATGAAGATAAACGCATCAGGGGCTATATTCACTTCTTCTTCCAGGCTTTGGTGGATATCCCTGGTTTTATCAATGGCTTGTATGAACCGGGGCAGGGTCACTGGTTTCACGATATAATCCACTACGTTCAATTCAAATGCTTCCACTGCATAGTCTTTCCTGGAAGTGGTAAAAATAATCAGGGGGCGTTTGGCACCGAGGTTCCTGGTCAGTTCCAGCCCGGTCATGCCCGGCATTTCAATATCCAGCAGCAGCAGGTCCACGGGTTCTTCCTGCAACACATTATAGGCGTCCATGGCATTTTCGCATTCTGCCACTACCACCAGGTCTTTTACCCGGGAGGCAAGCTGTTTGAGCGTGGTGCGGGCAATTTTGTTATCGTCAACAATAACAACATTCATGAACTGAAGATAGGAATTTCTACCTTATCGTATTCACTGTCATCACCTGCATTCCCCCTCTCCCGTTCACTTTTACGGGCACTGATGCAGAGGCACGTCCGCTAAGCTGAAGGTTGATCTGGTTCTCACCCGCCTGCAATGGAATGCGGGCATAATAGATCGTATGGGGCAGGCTTTGCCAGTTACGGGTATCTGCTTTTTCAGAAGCAAAATTGAAAATTTGCAGGCCAAGAGCAATGGCTTCCCGGGCCGCTTCTTCTTTCTTTTCCTTTTTTCTTTGCTCTTCGGTCTTGCTCTTGTCGTTGTCTTTTTTGTCGGAAGGCCTTATGGCTGCTTCAGCCAGTTTTTTAATAGCAAGACGGGTCAGTGTTGAAGAGAGTTCCTTCAGCATCCTTTCTTTTAAAGTAGCAAAGGCAAGATTATTTACATCTTCTGCCGGTTCCAGTTTGAACGATTGCGACCCGGCCAGTGCCGCAGCACCTGTATACGCCGGAGCAACGGCTTCATATTTGGGAAGTGCAACACGGAAACTCCGCAAATCTTCCAGTTTGATATTATCACGGCTGTAACCACTGCTGAAATCGAAAGGTACTGTGAAAGAATTATTCGCATCTGTAAAGAAAAAAGCACCACCTGCATCTTTGAACAAAGAGAACCAGATATCCTGTTGTGCTTTAACAGGAGCAGAACCATTTTCCCAGAAAAGGATCAGCTCGCCGCCAGCCGGCTTTTCTTCCTTTTGATACGTTGTATTCAATAATCTTTCATAGCGGCCGAGCTCATCCATAAACCCGTTCTGGTCTGCAGTCCGCAACAGATCTTTTTTCAACTGCTCGGGAATATCTATGCCATAGTATTTTCCCTGGTTGTCCAGAAATACGTTAGCAGCATTGCGATAGGAAATAAATGCGTTGTTTACATCTCCGCCTTTTTCATAAATAATACCCTGCACCATTAAGGAAAATGCGTCATCCTTGTATTTGTCCTTATTGCCTACTTTATCTTCCTGGGCATAGGTGCGGAGGCTGATGCGGCGGGCTTCCACGAGTGCATCATCGGTTTCACCAAGCTGCAGGTAATTGATGGCTTTGTAGTAATGCACGAGGTATTTTTCAAAATCTTCCGCTTTATAGGTTTGCATCATGGGATTAAGCAGATTGCCCAATGCAATGTCCTTTGCCGAAGTGCGGGCCGTTTCCATAAGCAGGTCTGCTTCGTTGAAATAGGTATTGCTGCTATCCCATTGCCCCATCAGGTGGCAAACCTTGCCACGCTCGAGAAGATAAAGCAGGCGGTTCCTGTTTTTCTTCAGCAGCTTGCTTTTATCCAGCTCTTTGGCAGCTTTAGTGTAATCACCTTCCCGGAGACTGCTGTAGTAGCCCTGCACCTGTTGATTATAGGTAGCACAGGACGCCAGCATTACCAAAGGTAAAAGCGCAATAGCCCAGCTCTTTATATTTTTGAATAAGAGGAACATTCACCCGTATTGAGGGATACTCAAGTGGGTTTAGTTCTTTACATATTTAGCGATCTTCTTCTCGCCTATCCAAACCACTTCATTGGTTTCAATATTGGTGAGTTCAAGATTTACCTGGTAGTAAACTACTTTTTTTCTTTTCTGGGAATCCACTATGGAATTGATAGAACCCTGGAGTATAAAATCGGCGCCTTGTTCCAATCCGAATTTTTTCATGGTGCTGGCGCTGGCATTGGTTTGCTGATCAGCTTTTTCTGCGCGTAGTTCTTCTCTTTTTTTACCGCCCTGCACCAGCCGCACCCTTTGCGATGTAACAAATGAGTTCTCTACATCCTTGATAAAAGTTTCTGCCTCGATATGCTCATGGCTTTTATTGGTTACCAGGCCAACGATCACGGTTGGACGTTGTCCATTTTTGGCAGCCATGTAATTAGTGAGCCAGTTAGCCCCAAGTATTGTTTTAGTCATATCTTCTGCTACAAGTCTTGAATCAGTATTGTTCCAGCGGCCGCTGAGATCGATCTGTTCGGAAGGATCGATGCGGGTGACTTTATGAGCGCAGTTACTGAGCAAAAACAATGCAGTAAGAGGCAAAAAAATGAGTAAACCCTTTTTCATTATAAAGGAATTAATGGTTTATGATAATAAGAATGTATTGTTGTGCTGGTTCAATCACCATCTCCACCACCAACCCAGGCCGAGGTTCCAGGAGAAATTACTGCGGCGGTTGTAGCGGTAAGGTGAATAGTAGTTATTGTAGTTTCCCCAACCGTTGCCATAATTCAGTGAATTATACCAATCGTAGGAAGAGTATCCATAACGTGCCCTTTCCAGTCGCAATTGCTGGCGGAATGCACGGCGGTTAGCTCTTGCTTCAGCTTTGTCGGCCAGGTAGTCAATAGCTTTATAGGTTTCCTGTGCGGTGGTGCCTTGCCAGGTATTGATGGAATCAGCTGTCTTCATATATTTTGCCCGGCTAATGGCGAAATCAGGATTTTGATCAGGGGCCAGCGTTGTCTGCGCCATGGCAGCACCGGCAAACAGCATGACTGCCAGTGTCAATAAACTCCTGTGTATAGATATTTTCATTGCATAGGTTTTAATCCTTATCAAGATAACAGGTTTTTGGAACATTTTGTAGCCCGCAGGAGGGATTGAATTTTATTTAACAGGGAATCAACACTTCATGCGGGATTTTCCCTGTGAAAACACTGTTATACAAAGCTACTATTTGCTCCGTTAACCGGCCGTTAAAACTTACACAGGTTGAGGAAAAGGGGCAACAGATTGAAACAAACTGTTCTGAACAAAGAAAGTTGGTACTGTCTAAAATAGCCCTTCCCGTCTTCCCGCCTTACCGGTAAGTTTTTACCGGGAAGACGGGAAGGGTGTCTGAAATTTGTTAATGTATATTATTATTTAAGTCTTTCGTAGAGTTTTTGCCGGTAAGTAATGCCGACGGGCATTTTCTGGTCATTGATCGTAACCGTGTCTTTACCGTATTCGTGGATTTTGTTAAGGGATACAATAAAGGATTTGTGGATCCGTAGAAACTGGTTGTCAGGCAATGTTTCCTCCAGTTCGCTGGTGGTAAGCGAAACGATATATGTTTTTTGGGAAGTGCAGATACGGATGAAGTTGCCCAGGCTTTGGGCATACAAAATATCGTCCAGTTCAATACGCGTGTTCACTCCTCCTGTTTTTACCATGATAAATGACTGGCTTTCTCTTTCCGGTTCTTTCCTTACGGAAAGTTCAAAGTAACGTTCTGTGGCGGTAATAAAACGGGGAAGATTGATTGGCTTCAGCAGGTAATCCACCACTCCATGATCATAGCTTTCCATTGCATATTCTGAATACGCAGTAGTAAGAATGGTGCGGGGAGGGTTCTTCAGGCTTTTGAGCATCTCCATGCCAGAGATCTCGGGCATGTTGATATCGAGAAACATCAGGTCAACCGGGTGCTGCCGCAGGTAATTAATGGCTTCGATAGCATTGTAACACTGTTGCACCAGTTCCAGTTGTGATACGTAGCGGATATGGCTCATCAACACATAATGTGCAGCCGGTTCATCATCCACAATTATGCAGGTCCTTCTCCCGTCCATACTTTTCTATTTTCAGTTCCAAATGTACTTGAAAATCGGCAGGTCCGTCTTTAATCTCCAGGCGATGTTTATCAGGATAAAGGATCGCCAGCCTTTCTTTTGAATTCTTTAACCCAATACCTGTAGATACAACTTCCGCTTTTTTCCGGGGAAGGGAATTCCTGACATCCATTATAAACCATTCGTTCTCCATTTTTAAAGTCACCTGTACATGACATTGCTCCACGCTGCCTGTGCCATGTTTGAAAGCATTTTCAATAAAGGAGATCAGCAGCATGGCAGGCATTTTATACTGAGCAGGATTTTCGATTGACTGATTGAACACTACTTCACATCGATGACCTACCCTTTCCTTTTCCAGGTTAATATAGCTTTCAATAAACGAGATCTCGTCTTTCAGGGAAACACATTTTTTATTGCCGTTCTCCAACTGGTAGCGCATCAGTTGCGATGCCTGCATCAGCAGGTCGGGTACACGGCCGGGGTATTGCAAACTCACTCCATATAATGTATTGAATGTATTGAAAAGAAAATGTGGATTGAGCTGGCTGCGCAGGGCGTTCAACTGCACTTCGCGCGCCAGGATGGTTTCCCTTTCCGCTGTCCGCTGCTCGCGGTAATACTTCAGTAACAGTAAGGGTCCCATGATGCATATAGAAGTAGCAACCATTGTGGCAAGGTGATAGATATAATTTTGCTGCTTGATGGATTTATAGAGATAGCAGTTCTTATACAGCCAAAGCGTGGCCACTTCATATAATATACCGGAAAAAATCAGCACCAGCCCAATGCTCAGCAAAGCATAAGTGAGCGGTTTTCCTTTTTCCAGTAAGACTGGGAGTAAAAAAATGCGGTTGAGTTGCGCATGGGTATAGAGGATCAAAAAATAAGTACACCCCTTCCATAGATTATTCCAGGAACTGATCAGCATCCAGTCGTTCAACGTGAATAAAATGAAGGTGAAAAGCAAGACTACGATTTCCTGCAACCACTTGTTCTCAACAGTTTTCCGGATGGACACTTGCATTTTTCAAACTTTCTCTTGCATTATTCAAACGATCATTAGCAAAGCAAAGGACGCGTTTAATAGCATAAAAGTCATGTGAAATATGATCAATTGCATTCGTCATTTATCAATCGGAGCTATCATTTTTCTTCATGCGTTCTGCTCACTTGTCGGTTGATTTGTAGGATGAATCTACAGAGACCCTGCACTTCCTTCTCCGCACGGCTGTCTGTTTTCTTGCTTGCTTTTATGATCGCCTTTTCGGCCACTGCGCAGACCCTGTCGCTCAGGGAAGCTGTTGACACAGCCATGGCCCGTTATGGCATCATTCAAGCCAAAGAGAACTATGTAAAAGCCGGACAGGAACGAGTGACACAAAGCAAGAGGGATTATCTTCCCAACTTCAATTTATCAGCCCAGCAGGTTTATGGTACGGTGAATGGCCAGAATGGTCCTTTATATGGTTTTGGCGGTTTGGGAGTAGCGTCTTCGGGTTTGCCATTGCCTTCGCAAAACTGGAATGCAGCCTTCGGTGCACTTTACCTGGCCAATATCAACTGGGAATTCTTCAGTTTTGGCCGCACCAAAGAAAGAATAGAAGTGGCCAAATCATCGCTGCATGTGAATGAAACCGACCTGGAACAGGAACGTTTTCAGCAGCAGATAAAAGTAGCTGCTGCTTATCTCAACCTGCTGGTTTCGCAAAGGCTTACACGCATCCAGGAAAAAAACCTCGACAGGGCATTGATCGTAAAACGGACTGCCACGGCAAGAGCAGCGAATGGTTTGCTGGCAGGTGTTGATTCTTCGTTGGCGAATGCAGAAGTGTCAGCCGCCCGTATTGCATTAACGAATGCAATGAACCTGGAGCAGGAGCAGGCTAATCAATTGGCGATCCTCACCAGGCTGCCGGCAACGGATTATCAACTGGATACTTCATTCATCAATAAAATACCACTGGCTTTTGCAGACAGCATTTCATTGAAGGAAGAAACGCATCCTGTATTGCAATATTACCGGAGCAGGATCGATCTCAGCAACCGTCAGGTGATCCTGAATCGAAAACAGTATTATCCGTCCTTTTCTTTTTTTGGTGTGTACCAGACAAGGGGTTCAGGATTTGAATCTTCCTATGCAACAGATCAGACTGCCTTTAGCCATGATTATTTTAACGGAGTAAAACCTACCCGCAGCAATTACCTGTTGGGAATAGGTCTGCAATGGAATATGACTATGCTGCTTCGCAACAAACCTGCGGTGCGTGCACAGGAATTGACCTCAAAAGGTTTGCAGCATGAATATGACCAGATCAAACTGCAGCTTAGTGCGCAGGTGAACCTGGCCGATGCGAGGATCAGGAATGCACTGGCCAATTACCGCGAAGTGCCCAATCAGTTGAGATCTGCCTCGGATGCCTATCTGCAAAAGACAACACTATATAATAATGGGTTGACAACAATTGTAGATGTAACACAGGCCCTGTATGCATTGAACCGTGCAGAAACGGACAGGGACATCACCTACAGCAATGTATGGCAGGCTTTGTTGCTGAAGGCCGCGGCCACAGGCAACTGGGATATTTTCATTAACGAATTTTAAGAGATTTTATGAACCTGATACGTTTCGCGCTCCGTAAGCCTATCACCATCCTGGTAATTGTTGCCGGCCTGTTCTTCTTCGGTATCAAAGCGGCTACAAGCATCAAAGTGGATATATTTCCCAAACTGGAATTGCCGGTTATTTATTTATCCCACCCCTTTTCGGGTTACACCCCTTCACAAATGGAAGCGATGTTTGCGAAGCAATACATCAACATCATGCTGTTTGTGAATGGTATCAAATCCATTGAAACAAAAAACATACAGGGGCTTACCCTGATGAAGATCAGTTTTTATCCCGGTACCAATATGGCGCAGGCAGCAGCAGAGTTAAGTGCGTTTGCGAACAGGATACAGGCCATATTCCCGCCAGGCTCCAACCCGCCGTTCATTATACGGTTTGATGCATCCACTCTTCCGGTAGGGCAGGTAGTATTAAGCAGTGATAAAAGGAACAATAATGAATTGCTTGACCTGGCAAATGTATATGTCCGTTCTTCTTTCACCACCATTCCCGGTCTTGTATCAGCACCGCCATTTGGAGGCAGCGTGCGCACGATCGTAGTGAAAGTGGACCCGGAAATGTTACGCTCCCATAACCTTACGCCCGACCAGGTGGTGGAAGCATTGCGGGTGAATAACCAGACAACACCGTCAGGGAATGTGCGCATTGGTGATAAAAACTATATCACACCTACCAATACATTGATCAGGGAAATAAAGGATTTTGAAAACATACCCCTGTTCAAAGGCGGTGTGCAAAATCTTTATCTGCGCGATATAGCTACCGTAGAAGACGGAGCAGATATAACAGCAGGCTATGGACTGGTCAATGGCAAACGTTCTGTGTATTTAAGCGTGGCCAAGAATGCGGATGCTTCCACCTGGGAAGTGGTGCAAAACTTAAAGAAGGCATTACCCAAAATGCAGGCCCAGTTGCCGGAAGACGTGCATCTCTCTTATGAGTTCGATCAATCCACGTATGTGATCAACTCCGTAAAGAGTTTATTATCTGAAGGCGCCATAGGTGCAATACTGACCGGTTTAATGGTATTGTTATTCCTGGGCGACCCAAGAGGTGCGTTGATCGTTATCCTGACCATCCCTACTTCCATTATTTCCGGTGTGCTGTTTCTGAGCTTATTCGGGCAAACGATCAATATCATGACGCTGAGCGGTCTTGCCCTGGCTATCGGGATATTGGTGGATGAGAGTACGGTGACGATAGAGAACATCCACCAACATCTTGATATGGGAAAACCCAAAGCACTGGCGATATGGGATGCATGTAAGGAAATTGCATTCCCCAAACTCCTGATCCTGCTTTGTATTCTTGCTGTTTTTGCTCCTGCTTTCACCATGGGGGGCATACCTGGCTCGTTATTCTTACCCTTAGCGTTGGCGATTGGTTTCAGCATGATCGTTTCTTATTTCCTGGCACAAACCTTTGTGCCGATCATGGCGAACTGGCTAATGAAAATTAAGCACACGAATGCCGCTAATCAAAACACCAATAATGCGAATGCAGGTCTGACCGATGCGGAGATACTAAAAGCCGCAGACCTGCCGCCGGGAAGTGAGAAAGATACCTGGGACCAGAAAAAGATGCTAGTGGAAAGAGAAGACAGCAACCGTGATGGAAAGATCAGCCGGTTTGAAAAATTCAGGATGAGGTATCTCCGTTTTATCGGACGCATGATGCCTTACCGGAAGCCGATCGTGATCGGGTACATTGTGCTGATATGCGGGCTGGCTTACCTGTTGATGCATTCGATCGGAAGAGATGTATTACCGAAAGTGAACGGAAGCCAGTTCCAGGTAAGGTTACGCGCACCGGAAGGAACGCGTATTGAAAGTACCGAGCAAAAAACACTGGCTGCTATTAATGGAATTAAGGAAATAGTCGGCCCTGATAATGTTTCCGTCACCTCTTCTTATGTAGGCACACACCCTTCATTATTCTCCATTGCTCCTATTTTCCTGTGGATGGCACAACCGCACGAAGCAGTGATCCAGGTGCAGCTGAACGAGCATTACAAAACAGATCTCGATGAATTGAAAGAAAAGATCCGCACCCGTTTCAGCAAAGACCTGCCTGATCTCACCCTATCTTTTGAGCCCATCGAATTAACGGATAAGATCCTGAGCCAGGGCTCTCCCACCCCTATTGAAGTAAGGCTTTCAGGAAGAAATAAACAGGTGAATGAAACGTATGCGCAAAAACTTATTGCAAAACTGAAGGAGATCCGTTACCTGCGGGATGTGCAACTGGGTCAATCAACAAAATACCCGGCTATCAATATTGAAATTGACCGCGTAAGGGCCGCGCAACTTGGATTGGATATGACGGACGTATCACGTTCCCTGATCGCTTCCACTTCATCATCACGCTACACAGATAAGAATATCTGGGTAGATGAAAAAGCAGGATACAGTTACAGTGTGCAGGTACAGGTACCGGAGAGTAAAATGCAAAGTGTGAACGATATAAGTGAGATACCCCTGCTGAAAAATGCGAGCCGGCCTGTACTGGGAGATGTGGCTACTATTACTCCCGGGACCACTTATGGCGAGAACGATAACCTTGGTGCTACACCTGTTTTATCGGTAACAGCTAACCTGAACAATAAAGACCTGGGTACTGCCGCCAAAGATGTGCAGGAGGCAATCAAATCCATCGGTGAACTGCCCAGGGGATTGAATATAGAAGTGATCGGGCTCAGCAATACGCTTATCGATACCATGAGCAGCCTCGAAAGTGGTTTGCTGGTCGCCATCGTCGTGATCTTCCTGATGCTGGCAGCCAATTTCCAATCCTTCAAAGTATCAGGCGTGGTACTGGCTACTGTACCTGCAGTAATTCTCGGGTCGCTTGCTTTATTGATGATGATGGACTCAACACTCAATCTTCAATCCTATATGGGAATGATCATGTCGGTAGGCGTATCCATTTCCAATGCCGTTCTATTGATCACGAATGCAGAGCAATTGCGCAAGCATAGTGGCAATGCCATTACAGCTGCAACCGAAGCAGCGGCCCTGCGGATGCGCCCGATATTGATGACGGCCCTGGCGATGGTAGCGGGTATGATACCGATGGCAAGCGGATTGGGAGAAGCAGGAGACCAATCATCACCGCTGGGAAGGGCCGTGGTTGGCGGATTGATCGCTTCTACTTTTGCAGCACTCTTTATTCTGCCGCTCGTATTTGCCTGGGCGCAGGGAAAAGCAGGAACGCAAAGTGTATCGCTTGATCCGGAAGATGAGGAAAGCAAACATTATGTGAAACTGGAAAACTGAATTGATCCAACAACCAATATTTAATGCTTAATGATGACGGTTTTATTCACCGCAAATAAAATGCAAGGAATGAGAAAGATTTTTCTATTAGCAACGATCATTGTGCCGGGAATTATTCTTCAAAGTTGTGGGTCCGCAGAAAGCAGGGGCGAGAAACCTGTGGCTTCAGCATCCGAGCCTGAAGTGGAAGTTGTGCATCCGGCGCAGGGTTCGCTGATATCCTCTATCCGGTTACCCGGAGAACTGGTGGCTTTCCAGCAGGTAGACCTGTATGCAAAGATCAGTTCGTTCGTACGCAAGCTTTATGTGGATGTAGGCAGCGAAGTGAAAGCAGGTCAGTTGCTGGCCACTATGGAAGCACCGGAACTGAACTCACAATTATCCGGAGCAGAATCAAGGTTGAAATCGCAGGAAGCTTTGTATCTCTCCAGCAAAGCCACTTATGAGCGTTTGCTTGAAACCAGCAAAACACCCGGCACTATTTCACCAAATGACCTCGACATCGCATTGGCCAAACAAAAATCCGATCTCGCGCAGTTGGAAGCGGCCCGCGCATCTTACCGTGAGATCGGAGATAACCGGAATTACCTGGAGATAAGAGCCCCGTTCAGTGGCGTGATCAGTGCGCGTAATGTAAGTGCAGGCGCTTATGTAGGCCCGGCAGGCAAAGGCTCTGATGCACCGATCTTCACTTTGCAGGAATATAAAAAGTTACGGTTGGTGGTAAGTGTTCCCGAATCATATATCCCTTATTTCAATGACAAAATGGAAGTGAAGTTCACAGTCAAATCCATCCAGAACGACACGTTCACTGCTAAAGTATCCCGGGCTTCGGGGACGTTGGATACGCGTTTGAGATCACAGCGTACAGAAATGGATGTGGTGAATGAGCGGCGTTTATTGCCGGGGATGGTGGCAGAAGTGTCTATACCATTGACAGGGGATAGCAATACATTATTGGTGCCTTCCAAAGCGGTGTTGCGTTCTTCCACTGGTACATTCGTGATCAAAGTCGAAGATAATAAAACTGTCTGGGTACCTGTTAAGGCCGGGCGTAGTGCAGATGGCAAAACAGAAGTGTTTGGGGATCTTTCAGCAACAGATATTATTGTGAAAACAGTCACAGAGGAAGTGAGGGATGGGACTGAAGTGAAGAAGATAAAGTTGTCGTCTGAATAATAACTAAGCATATAGATAAAGCCACATCATATCCTGATTCACAGATATGGTGTGGCTTTATCATTCATCCTCATCAGTTCAACTTCTCCATTGGCTGAATTGACAGCCCAGCTAAAATAGCCTCCATAATTGTCGAGAAAATTCTTAAGCCATCCGCTTCCTGAGCCGGATCCGGCAACAAGGCGCACATTTGACCAGGCATTTTCAGTTGAAAGCTGGCTGCCATCAAAGAACATTCCTGAGGCAGAGGCGGAGGGAGATGTTCTTATGGAATGCTTTACTTCCAGTTGGCTTCGGGGGGGGATGTTTCCGATACCGACATAGCCGATGTTGGTGTTGTAGATGTTCCAGTCGATGGTTTGCCATTGGCGTGGAGGGAAAGTGTACTTATTATAAATAAGAAAGAAAAAGAAATCTTGTGGATATGATTGACGATTTTTTAGAATGGTTATCCTTCGCCCTAACCCAACGAATTCGGCTTACTCGAATACATATATATGTTCCTATGTAGCATGTGAAATAAGATTCTTAAGGATATTATTTATTAATACTTATTTCGCCATACTTCTAAAGATATTAAATTTCTCCATGAAGTCTTCTCCGTCAAAATTCTTGTCTATTTCATACTCATCTAGTAACTTCCATAAGCCGAACGTAAAACCCTGCCTACTTTCAACGTTAGGAATATCATAGACTATAAATGTATATATCCTATTAAATTTCCATCTAAGTTTATATTTTCGAACCAGATAATCTCCGATTACTACACCCAAGGGAACAATAAAATCGCGTTGTTTTGCCTCATTCAATTTTTTAAATAATTCGATTAAATCCTGGTCGCTATTTAAGAGAGCAATTTCCTTATTTAAAGCTTTACTTAATGTTGTATAGAAATAATCCACAGAAGCTTTGATAGATTGAATATGATCTTTATAGCGATAAAAAAGCTCATTGGTTGGCTCAGGGAATTTTGGGGCAGTCTTGAAAAGATTAAACTCTTTTGCTGATTGAAATAACATTGAGCTATCTCCTTCACTTGGTAGAATAATAACCTTTCCATCCTTTAGCAGATAGGCTGTCGCTTCATTTTCTGAAAACTCGTAGGCTATTTTAGCTTGTCCATTCTTGACAAGCTCTATTGCCTGGATATTACCTATCAGTGTGTACATACGCTTATATTGACCTACCTGAGGCGAAACGATTGCTGTTGACTGGGTAAGCTTCTTCTTCCATATATTATATTTTTCTGATGAGTTTCCAAATAACCGCTTGCTTTCCGCAGAATCAGCCCTTGCCAGTTTTCCTTGCAGCTATTTTTTCATGGATGTACTGTCCTGCGGATTATTTTTTAAGTTGGGCTTCCATGTAGCTGATTTTCTTTTCTTGCGCTTCAATTCTTTTATTTTGCTCAATCATATACAGGGTCAACTCTTCAATTTTTTTCAACAATGCGGCTTGATTATTTCCCAGATCCAATCCTTCGCTTTCAACAGTTGCTGCAGAAGGCACATCAGGTAAATGTTTATGTTTATGAATAAATGCTTCCACTTCCTCCAAAGAAGGAATTTTATGCCCTTTTTCAAAAACATAATCCGGCCAGTTGCCATATAATTTCACCTTCATTTTTTCAGCAATAATGCTTCCATTCACTGCAAGCTTATGCTCTGCTATTGCATTCGTGCCAATACCAACATTTCCTGTTGCATAGGAGATATTAGTACCAGAGTTTGTCCACTGCGAAGCACCTGCACCTAACTCCTGCCAACCGCTTCCATTATAGTAATTGTACTTCCCAAGAGTGTTATCGTAGACCATCAATCCTGCAGCCGGTGAACTGATCGCATTTTTTTGCGTGGTAGTCATCCGCGGAGGAAGAAAACCCTGCGTAGTGCTGGTAACTGAAAGTTTGGCGCTGGCATCTATAGTAGAACTGCCAACATTTACACTACCTGCTGAATTGCCATACAAGAATGCAGTACCATTCGATTTCAATGAAACAAGACCGCTGCCTTCGAGTCCCATATCGGTGTAATCAGTACCGCTATTGCGGATACGGATATAACCGGCAGTTGTTCCAGCGTCGGTGAACTCGGCAAGCATGCCACCGCTGCCGCTGAGTTTCAATCTGGCTGTATTTTCTGTTTCTGTGCCAATCAACAAATTCCCATTTGTAGTAAGCCGCATTGCCCTGACTGTGCCAATTATCCAGCTATATCTTTTCCCAACAGGTACCGAATGCCAAAGACCTTCATATTGATTGATGACCGTAGCTCCCCAGTTCGCAGATTCAAAAGTGATAGATGGGTAATAATGATTGGTATTAGTGGTGGAAATGATCAGCCCGGGGTTGGATATGGCGTTCGCTCCATCGAGTACAAGTTTTGAGCCCCCGAGAGCACCGGAGTTAGACCTGATTGTAAGTATGGCATCATACCCCGGGAGACCAGCGCCAACCACCGTTTTCCCATCATTTGTGATATGGAAACGTTGTATATTATTCGTTCTGAACAGAAGGGGCTGATTATCGGTAGTACCGATAAAATTGGAAGAGGTAGTACCGCTATTACCTGACGTAAGCCAGTTTTGTGAATAAGCGGAGCAGAAAAAAGCAAATATAGAAAACAGGGTAAATATCAGCTTCATAACTGGATTTTATGGTGGTTAAATCAATAATTGAATTTATTAATAGCACTTAAGTCATTGCTATTTTTTTTCCAACTGTATCAATCTTTCTTCAAACGAGTTCAGTTTTTTTGTAAGTTCATCAATCTTCTCTTGCTTTTGCTTTAAAGCCTTATCCTGTTCAATAAGATACAAAGTCAATTCCTCAATCTTCTGTAACAAAAGCGCCTGGTTATTTCCCAGGTCAAGCCCCTCCTTTCTTACAGTATTTGCTGATGGCATATCCGGCAGATGCTTATTCTTACGGATAAAATTTTCCACTTCCTGTAAACCTTTAAGATGGTAACCTGGCTCAAACACATAATCTGCCCATGTTGCCAAGTCTACTTTCACTTTTCTTGTGCGGATGCCTGACTCAACGTATAGTTTGAAGCCGGGCTCAGAAACATTGGTAGTGCCGATACCCACACTTGTACCATTATCATACACGATGCTATTTCCAATAGCTGTTGTCCCTGAGTATTTAGCGAGGTAATTATTTGTACCACTGATGGAGCCGCTGCCGCCGATTGTAGATGCATCACGATAGCTGAGATTACCACTTGCATCACTTACGATCATGCGTGTCTGTGTACTATCATTGCTTAAACCTGCAAAGCGGACGGTGCCGGTAGTATGTAATTGAGCCGATGGTGTGGATATACCCAGGCCGAGCCTTCCATCAGACATGATACGCATTAATGAGCCACTACCACTGCTTTGCCAATCCTGAAGGTAAGAAGTAGTGTACTGTCCACTCAATGCCCTGACAATGATACCTGCCTGGTCAAGGCCTCCCGGCTGAATAAAAACCATTGGTACACTACTGAAACTGGGAATGCTTCTTAGATCCCTCGTGGCCATAATAAATGGCGGAAGAACAGAGCTGCCTGCATTAGTAAACATAAGCCTGCCACCGTAGTCAAATTTACTTATTGGAGTTCCTATATAATTCGAAATCTCCAGAAGATTACTCCCCGGTCTAAACGCACTCTGCCGGATCGATATACCGGCAGTATTGGTCGTATCAGTAACTACAGCCAATCTCGAATTACTGCTGGCGGTAGTACCTATTAGTGTGTTGCCAGAGAACTGTCCACCACCAGTTGCGCTAATATAAGCCACTTCCGTACCACTTAACTTCGCCGAGAGAATTCTATACGTAGCAGGTACAGCGCTCTCTGTAGTATTGTCAAGAATTAAGTTTGCCTGAACCCCACCTCCTGCACCCGGGTAAGATCTGCTGATAATAAGTGGTTTTTGATATGCCCTGATATAGGCGTCATTTTTAAATTCTACAATCCCCCCGTTGAAATAAGAAACGTTTGCTGCACTTGTAGAAAAATTCTGTGTTCTTAACTTATAAGCTACCAACTCACCGTTAACACCATCGTAAACCACATGTGGACTTGTAGCTGAATTACCCATACTGAACCCATCAGCAAGTGTTGTTTCAAAACGTATTTTGCCTGATACGTGCAACTTGTTACCTGCATCAGTTGTTGTACCAATCAATATATTCCCCAGATTGGATATCCTGAATACCTCACTATTATTTGTTCTGAAAATCAAAGGTTGATTATCTGTAGTGCCTATAAAATTTGCAGATGAAGTGCCGCTATTTCCGAGAATAGACCAATCCTGAGCTGCAACTGCTCCGGCAAACATCAAGCAACTAAACAATGCTTTAATACTTTTCATTTTTTTATTTTATCGTTTATCACTTAAAATGGAACTGTTATCCCGGCAAATAGAAAACTTGGAAAGGATAACGTGGAGTTGATTTTTGCTGCCAGCAAAAAATAGCTTTATTATATAGCATGGTGGTTGTTTTAGGTTCGTATACGAATATGACGGAATTCCCTTATATAGCCAATAAGGCTAAATACTTAATACAACCATAACCCCCTCACAAAAGGCATCCTTTTTATAACCTGTACGATCGTGCTATCCCTCCAGGATTCTATCTCATCCCAATCACTTTCACTTGAATTTATTAAATGATATAACCCTCTCAACCATTGTAAATCTTGCATCTAAATCCTCTCTCACCGAAATACCCTCCAAACGGTATTGACCCATCCCCCATTCCTCCTTAATCTTGTATCGGTTTTTCATAGGATATTGGATTTTAAAAAAAGCGGGACTGGATTTCTATCCGGTCCCTTTTGTTTCCTCCCCCTCAAAAACTAGTTTCCCTTCTCTCTTTCCCGCTTTGCTTAACTTCGGCTAAAATCACTCTCAGCCCCTCTATGCCGAAAGTACTTGTACAATTCGCCCACCCCGCTTTCAGCCGCTCCCGGGTGCACCGGGTATTGCTGAAAAACTGCAAACAACTGGAAGGGGTCACCGTCAATGACCTGTATGAACAATACCCCGATCTTTATATAGATGTGAAAAGAGAACAGGAACTCCTGCTCAGCCATGATATTCTTGTTTTGCAACACCCGTTTTACTGGTACAGCGGTCCTGCCATTATCAAACAGTGGCTTGACCTGGTGCTGGAATATAACTGGGCATACGGCCCAAAAGGGTATGCCCTTCTTGGCAAAAAGATGATCAATGCCATTACCTGCGGCAGCGGACATCATGCCTATACCTCTGAAGGACATCACCAGTTTCCCGTTAGCCAGTTCCTGCTACCTTTCCGTCAAACCGCTTTGCTTTGCCGCATGGATTATATGCCGCCATTTATCGTTTATGGCACGCATCGCATGCAGCAGGACGCTATTGAAGAAGAAGGATTGGTTTATGCCGATATATTAAGCGGCCTGGCTTCGGGGAGGATACGCCCTGAACATTATGGAGGGCTGGAGATTATCAATAGCCTTGGCCATGGGGCCATGAGTTGATACAACTTCCCGGCTGCCGATCTGTTATACACAAACATTATTCAACGCAAAACGACCTATATGCAGCAAACCTTTTTCTTTCAGGCCATGATTTATCTCGCAGCCGCAGTTATCATGGTACCCATTGCCAAAAAGCTGGGATTGGGATCAGTGCTTGGCTACCTGTTTGCCGGCATCGTGATCGGGCCGGTAGGGCTTCATTTTATTGGGGAAGAAGGACAAGACCTGATGCATTTTGCAGAATTCGGGGTGGTGATGCTGTTGTTCGTGATCGGGCTGGAACTGGAACCATCCAGGCTATGGAGAATGCGCCGCTCCATTGCAGGGCTTGGCGGCTTGCAGGTGGGCGCTACTACCCTGGTGCTGGCAGCCCTTTCCCTCGCACTCAAGCTCGACTGGAAGCAGGCGCTCGTGCTGGGTATGATCCTTTCTTTGTCTTCCACTGCCATTGTATTGCAATCGCTGACTGAAAAAGGGCAATTAAAATCTTCTGCCGGTGAAAGCTCCTTTGCTGTTTTATTGTTCCAGGACCTTGCTGTGATCCCCATGATGGCAGTTTTGCCTTTGCTCGCCAATGAAGTGATCAATGCAACAAGCGGTCACACAGAAACAGGACTGATCAGTGATTGGCCAGGCTGGGCACAAACCCTGGCCGTGCTGGGTTCTGTGGCAGCACTGGTGATAGCCGGCCGTTACCTGCTTCGCCCTTTTTTCCGGCTGATCGCCAAAACCGGTTTGCGGGAAATTTTTACTGCCACTGCTTTATTGCTGGTCGTAGGGGCAGCTTCACTGATGAATACAGTAGGAATGAGCCCTGCACTGGGCGCTTTCCTGGCAGGTGTTGTATTAGCCAACAGTGAATACCGTCATGAACTGGAAAGTGATCTTGATCCATTCAAAGGTTTATTACTGGGATTATTCTTTATAGCCGTCGGCGCTTCCATCAATTTCCATCTTATTCTTTCACGCCCATGGCTGATCATTGGACTTGTAGCAGGAGTGATGCTGGTAAAAACATTGGTGCTCTTTGTACTGGGCCGTGCATTCAAACTCACCAATCCTCAAAACCTGACCTTTAGCCTGGGACTTAGCCAGATCGGGGAATTTGCATTTGTATTGAGCAGTTCCGCAAGGGAAGCAGGTATACTTTCGCAGGAAAGCATGGACACACTGATCGCCGTAGTGGCCCTTAGCATGGTAGTAACACCATTGGTGATGCTGGTCAATGATAAATGGATACAACCACGGATCTGCGATCCTGATAAGCATAAACCCAAACGTGAACATGATGTGGAAGCCGAAGAAAACCCGGTGATCATTGCGGGATTCGGGCATTTTGGAAATACAGTAGGCCGTTTTCTGCGGGCAAATAATGTAAAAGCAACCGTGCTGGATACAGATAGCGATAATGTTGATCTGCTCCGCCGCATGGGATTCAAAGTTTATTATGGTGATGCAAGCCGGCATGAACTACTGGAGATCGCCGGGGCCAAACAAGCCAAACTCATCATTATTGCTGTCGGTGATGAAGAGAAAAGACTGGAAATGATCGAAACCATAAAAAAACATTTTCCCAATCTGCGCATGCTGGTGCGCGCCTCCAACCGGAATGATGCCTATTCATTGATGAATGCCGGCATGCTGCATATTTACCGCGAAACACTGGATACAAGTATCCGCATGGGAGTGGATGCAATGAAATTCCTGGGCTTCCGGGCTCATGAAACTACACGGCTGGCAAAAATATTCTTCAAGGAAGATGAAAAACGGTTGAAATACCTGAGCTCGATCAGGAATGCAGATGAATATGTGATCGCAGTGAGAAAGTATGTGGAAGAACTGGAAGAAACGTTGCGGGCCGACAGGGATATGCTGCGGTCAGGAGTGGATGAAGGATGGGATGAGAGCCCCATGGTAGCCGAGCTCTCTCAGGCAATCGGAAAGGAGTAAAAAACATATGGATCTCGTTTTTTTCTCATGGAGCCGGGCAGCGGCGAATGTAGCTTTGAGTTTTAAAACATATTTTATGGAAACAGGAGTTCTAATCAACCAGGCCCTGCAGGCAATCGCAATGCAATCGGAAGGTGAAGAGCAAAAGATAAAAACATTAAAGATCCAACCACTGATAAGGGTTCATCGTTGGAGTGATGATACCACAGTCCCGGAAATACGTTTATCCGGCGCCTGGTTGCAAAAGCTGGGATTTTGTTATGGAGGAAAAGTGGAAGTGAGAATGAGTGCAGGAATATTGGTGATCACACCAGTAGCCGGGGATTGCTCTTGAAACACATTGCTCCCCAAAGCAGCTATTTGCTTTCAAGAACCAAATTCTCAATATTCACCTTGGCCAGTTCGCTGGCCAGGTTTACCCCCACCCTCAAAGCCTTCAATCCTGAAACACCCTGTAGCTCTTCCAACTCCAGGTATTCCAGGTCATTGTTCAGCAGCTTCTCTCCTTGCAGGTAACGGATATAAGAAACGTATTCATCCGCTTCTTTCTGGTTAAAATATACCAGCGCGATCTTGTTAGGTTGGGTCAACCGCTCCCGGGAATCCTTGATATTCACTTTATCAATCCGCTTTTTGATAATATGATAACGGATATTGTAGGCCCCTTCCACATCAAATCTTTTTTCATCCTTCCTGAACCGGATATCGATCGGATGTGAATGAATAAAAATAAGCTGGGTTGTTTCAACCTTCCTGGACAAATGGGGTAATAAAGAATGAGAGTATTTTGCAATGGCCGCCATAGAAGTCAATTGCATCAGGCGGAGATTTTTTAGATAAATATTACTGTATGGCCGGTCGGGTGTAATCGATTGGCCAATATAGATATCATATTCTACCCCATCTGTTCTGAATTTCTCAAAATAACAGGGATAAGCTTGCTGAATTTCATCCTTCAGCATTTCAAAATAATTATTGACAGATGAGATCACCGTGGTCATAGAAGATTCTAATGCACGCCTGTTCTCGAAAGCTTCTCCCTGGCGCTCATTGATCGCAGAAAAATAGGTGTCTGCAATAGCGGTCAGATCAGGCCTGTTTTCGATGAACTGCAGCAAGAACGGTATCATATCATTTTCCAGGAATTCATTCAGCTTTATTTCCTGGTTGAAAAGTGCAGTATCCTTTTCTATTTTTCCAAGCCATTGCTGACTTACAAATATTTTTTCATCAAGCAAGCCAAAGCTTGTTGCTTCTTTCAGCTTCTTCAACACTTCCAGCAGCACCCTGAACTGTACACGAAGGTCTTTGCGTAAAGCAAGGTTCCGCTCAACAGTTGAGTTGCGGATGTCTACTGCCCCATACAAAGGATACACATCTTCAAAAACGATCTCTTCTGTTTCTTTCCGTGGTTCCGGCTGATGCTCATTTTTCAGGTAATGCCAGGCTACTTCATTGAATTTCCATTGCACGGAAGGCTGCACTGCGGTAAATTTCTCCTTGATCACCTTTTCGATCGCATCATTGAATTGATCAATCGTGTTTTTCAGTAACTGCGACAGCAAAGGCATGGCCGGTTCAATCTTGGCAAGGAGGCTCTCATTTAACACATCAGGCTTTTTACTGTATACTTCCGTAGCTCCAACCAATGCATTATTGAAATAGACAGGCATCATGGCAAAAGAACGCACTCCTGCTGCTTTAAGGGTTCGCAGCAGTTCATGCCTGTTCTCATCTTCCTCCATTACGTCCCTGATAAAAGTAACCTTGGGGTTTTTTACATATTCTGTTGCAAGCATAGAATACGAAGTTTCCACAGAGCCATACTCCCGGGCAGAGTTCATCAGCACACTGTTGAGACATGCACCGTCAATATAAACCGGTTTATCATTTACCTGTAAAAAAGGGAGCGCTCCAAATTCCACATCGTTGTTTCCGATAAGTGATTTGAGTGAGCCGGTAAGCCTTGAATAATAGTCGTCATCCTTCACTGTGCTATGATCAAGCAGTAGGGTTTTGATATTCTCCAAAGCATATTGCGCTGTCACTTCTTCCACATTGATTATACCAAAACCTTCAAAATGGAACATATCAAGCGGCAATATTTCCTGCAATAAAGCCAATACATCCTTACTATCCTGTACCCTCGACTTAAACGTCGAAAGATTCAATTCGGGTAAAGGGCGTTTGGGATGTATTTCTATAAACCTGGTATCAATATTCTGCTTATAATATTTTGTCAGCCCGGTTTCTTTATCCACTACAGCATGCACAAGATGTTTATTCTGAAAATTGGAGATCTTATATAATCTTTCCAGGATGAATGAATAACAGTATTCCAGTTTTTCTTTGATGAGAGCTTCAACCGACTGTGGCAGGCGGTCGCTTTGCAGCTTATGCGATATCATGTCCTGTACAAAATGATGCACCGCATTGGTCGTATACATGAGTACAGGTCTCATTGGCACACTCAGTGCCCAGAAATGTTTTTCTTCATCCTCTACAATGGGGGAAAGGCAGAGATAGATCAACTGCAATTGTTCGGCATAATGCTCCACTTTTTCCAGCTTCACCGATTGCAACAATTCAGGATATTGCTCAAACTGTTCGATAACATAAGAAAAGAACCGGCTCTTATGGCAGTCAGATTGCTCTTTACGTTTTTTTAAATAATCGATGAATGGGGCAAATGAGATCGTCGTTTCCGGAGCAGGCGCCGGAAATGGTATTGGCACAATATCAATAATCTTTGTTTGCATAGTCTAAAACCGTAATCCCATTGTAAAATAAGGATACCATCCTTCAGGCGAATTTCCCATCACAAAGCTCAGGGAAAGCATGGACGCAGGTGCAAAATAAATACCACCACCCACTCCATTATGCCATTTGCCTGAATTGTCAGCATTTTGCCAAACCCTCCCCACATCCCAGAAACCGCTAATGCCAAACTGACCGGGAAGGATATAATTGGCAATATCTGCCAGCTTGATCCTCAATTCCAGGTTATTATAAAAACTATGTTTGCCGGCAAAGCGGAACTGGCGGTAGCCCAGCAGGTTTTCCTGGCCGCCCAGGAAAGCCGATTGGTAGAAAGTGGTCTTCCCTAAAGTGACTGTGCCGCCAAAACGCTCTGCCAGCACAATGGTAGACCTGGCATTCAGGCTTTTATAAAGAGCTACTTCAGGAATAAGCTGCATAAAATCCTTTGCATATGCCCCCATTCCTTTATATGCCTGCAAGCGGATATTGACAAATGTTCCCCATTGCGGAATGATCTTATTATTACGCTTATCGTTTACATAAGCCATAACAACGCCCAGATGTAGTTTGTTTTCTTCCACTATCAGGCTATCATAGCTGCCGATCTGGGATGTATTATTAATAAACCGGCCTGCATTGTCGTCCGTATCAAATGTATAATAATAAGCAGAAGGGCCAATGCTGAAAGCAGAACCTTTGCTGCCTCTCCAACGGAAAGCGGGGTCCAACTGGTAGGTACTGAACCTTGTACGGTAGTAACGGATATCACTTGTGCTTTTATCATAAAAAGTTTCGTTGCCCCTGCCAAAGAAATTCATTGTATTATTTGGTGCTTTGATCAGCGCCTGCAGCGTGATGTCGGCCTTGCCTGCTGCTTCTATCCATTCCGCATTATATTTCACCCGGTAAGCCTGGGTAGAAAATGAATGACCCGCCAGCAGTTGATGCATACTGCTGTATGGATACTTTCTAAAACCTTCCTGGTGCATATACCTGAACCCTCCACCGAAAATAAAGCCATCATCTGCATTAATTCCCAACAATACCAGGGGCACCCAGGTATTATACAAATTAACCGGTGTGAAAGCAGTATTCAGACTGTCATTGGAGATATATTTTTTCAGCCGCGAAACATCCCCGCTATAGTTGGAACCGTTATCCCTGTCATAAAGACGCACTTTCTTATTCGAAGCGATCACCTTATAATCTTTTTCATCACCACCACCGATCAGCCGGAGCTTAATCCTGGAGGATTTATTGTCCAGTACAATACTGTCGTTTCCATTTCCAATGAATACCCGTATTTCTTTCGTAAGGTGTGGCGAAAAAGTTTTATTCATCAGTTCATCTTCCAGTTCGCCGCTCTTGCTTATTTTATTAATACGAACGTTAACACCGCCATCAGCAACATCTTTGATCTCTACAAATTCGCTTTTATCGCTGGTCCGGATATCAGCTACCTTCTGAATAAAATCGTAGTACTTCAGCATGGCATCCGGCAGTTTGTCCCTGCGCGATTTGAATTTGCTCAGCAACACATCATGCCTCAGATCATAAGAAGGTTGGGGTAAACGAAGCAATCCGGCTTCAAGTACCGAATCCGTTACCTGGGAGGCAAACTTTTCAGCCTGCTTTTTCCATTCCTCGCGGCTGAATTGCATTTCAGGATAAGCGTTCACGAAGCGGGTTTTGAACAATACCCATTTTACATGGCTGATATTTGCATCAAAGTCGCGCAAGGTTGGTAATATAAACCCTGAAGATGCCAGTTTGGGGAATAATCCCTGCGTTAGATGGATCACCTGGTCCCGGTCGCGCGGCACACCCACATATTTTTTTACTTTTCCTTTTTCATCGTCAAACCAACGCCACTGATCTTCATGACGGTCCCAATCACCCAGCAACGCATCGAGCATTCGTGCACGGAGAAATTCTTTCGGATGAATGGAATTATCATTGTCCTTCTGCAGATTCTTCTTCATCTTTTCTGAATTGTCCGATTCTCCCAGTGGTTCGCGTTCTTCAAACAATACCACCATATTGGAGAATACTCTTTCATAAATGCCCAGGTTCTTATCGGGCGACAATACACCGATCACAGGTTTTGCATGTGGCACATTTACTGCATTGGCAATTGGAGGCACGATCAATGCAGAAAAAGGATGCTGGGCACTGGTTACATCATCAAGCCAATCTCTTGCAAAAGTGCCGCGAAGTTCCGGTGGCAACAAGGCGTCCGGTATCTTCTCCACGCTTCTTATCACCCATTCCTTTCCCTGGGGGTCTGCCAGCCGCAGTGATCTTGACTGCATGCCACCACCTAATTGCAGCGGCTTCAAACCTCCCTGTAATGCTGAAATGCGCAGCACAGGCAGGCGTGTAGGCGCAGCCCATTCTTTGCGGTAGTTCTCTCCAAAAAGAAAACGATGAAATTTACCAGGCTTATCATAGGAAGGATGAACACTGACTGTTATGCTGTCTTCCGTGATCACTTTACTTGCTAATTGCTCACCGGCTTTAACCGCTTCATAAGGAACTGCATAACTGAATGCCTGGCGAACCGTATCTTTCTCATAGATATAATAAGTAAGCCGGAGACTGTTGTCCCGCAACTGATCCACGGTCACATATCCCTGTGTAGCATCCGCAAATAACGAATGCTTTCCTTTCTTTGCAATTGTCCTTTTAGATCCTGCGCCGCTTACAATCTGCAACTGGTCATCTTTTATTAACTGCAGGCCATGCTCATGCCCGGCAGCATAAACGATATTAGGGAAATCCCTGAACACATTGCTCACCCGTTTGATCATGTCTTTATATAAAGGATGCTTGAGATCTTCCGGGTTGGAAAAAGTGGAGCGCAGGATAGGATAAAGTGACCCTACAACAGGTAATGGAATGTATAAATTCTTATTGGCAACCGTTAACGGGAATATATGGTCCTTGATCGTGTATTTGCCTCCATGCACACCATAGCTTTGAAAAGGATGATGTGAAGCAAGAATGATCACTTTATCCTGGTTGCGATGGCGCAATTCATCGAGCCTGGCCAGCACATCATCTTTCGATTTGCAGTCGCATTCACCATCTGTATTGCCTTTGTTGAAAGGGAATAACCACCATTCACTATCATAGGCGATAACCATCAACTTATCAGTGAGATGGATCTCGACCGGATCAGGACAGCCATTAGGAGGTATAAGCTTTAACAATGAGTCGCCCAACTCATCAAGGTATTGCCATTGGAATTTTATTTTGGCCAATCCCTGCGAACCCATTTTGTCCCAGTCATGATTGCCGGGAAGAAAATACACTGGTGCACCTTTTGCCCGCATCGGCTCATATTGTGAACGGAGGATATCCGCTGTTTCCTGCACTTTCCCGCTTCCCGGCAATGCCATGCCACGCGGATAAATATTATCGCCCAGGTAAAATACACTGGTTTTTCCTGTAAGGATATGACCCGCTGCATGCTGTAAAGCTTTTTGCTGCTCATCCGTCATTTCCCCTGCATCACCTATCAGGATAATGCGATAGCGGATACTGTCCTGCGCATAAAGCAGCGAGGAAAAACACAATGACAGTAAAACAATGAATGATCGCATGATACAGTGGGTTTTAAAAACTATGGTTTCAGCCTGGCAAACTTCAGGATATTACCAGCAGAAAGATCATCTCCCTCATTGGATATATACATATTGCCGGATTTATCAAAAGCAATTCCTTCAGGTTGATTGAATGTATTACCGTTCAACGGGTACGCATTCTTTATTTTCCAGTTCTCATCTGCGATCACCAATAATTTATTGATCGCAGAAACGATGAACCATTCACCGGTAACAGGGTTCTTAGCCAATGCTGATGGGCGGAAGCCTTTCTTGACTTTTCCCGAAAAGGGTTTAATGGATTCCACATCCACATTAAACTGGCCGGCAGGTGCAAGGCTACTATCGCCCAGCTGATAAATATAACCGGTCACATTATCCTTATCATCCACCTTGCAGTTTTTGCAAAGGATATACAGCAGACCTGAATTTTCATCACCAAACATTCCTTCATACTCGCCTTCAGGCAAAAGGCGTGGCCATTCCTGCACACTATCTATCTCTTCATAAATAGCATCGCTGAATGGAAAGGAATAAAGGCTGCCATTGCTTTTCAATACCACAACCCTATCCCGCAGGATAGACACATCTTCATAGTCTCCGCTCTTTCCAAACTTTACATGGTATTGTTTTTTATTGCCCCATGCCAGCCGGAACAATTTTCCTTCTTCGTCCTGTATGGCATAGACTGTATCATTATTCCCTTTATAAAAACTGATCCCGGATATTTCCAGCAGGCTTTCGGGCATGGCAAACCTTTCCGGCTTGTCGAGATTGTATTCTTTCGGCGTTTTTACTTCTTCCTGCCCGGAAGCACAACCTATTATTCCTGCAGTTGCCCAAAGAACTGCAGCCAGCATGATCAAACGTTGATATTTCATCCTTCCATTTTTTCTGTAGCGGCTTCCGGCACTTTACCAGACAGCCAATGATAAATTATTTCCTGCGAACGGATCAGTGGTGGTTCCTTCTCTACGGGTGGGTTAGCTTGTGCAGCATCTATCCAAACTGCCTGCACATTATCGTGCAGTTGCAGTGAGATCATTTCCTGAAGCTGTGCTTTCCATCGGGGGTCATACACAGGAAAACATACTTCAATGCGGCGGTAAATATTTCTGTTCATCCAATCAGCAGACCCCAGGTACACTTCTTCTTCTCCATTATTGTGAAAAATAAATACCCGCCCATGTTCGAGGTACCTGTCAACGATCCTTTTGATAGTGATATGTTCGCTTTGCTCCGGCAATCCGGGCACCAGGCGGCATATACCTCTCACCACAAGATCGATCTTAACGCCTGCATTGGATGCTTCATACAGTTTATTGATCATGGTCTCTTCTTCCAGGTTGTTCAGTTTGATCCTGATTGAAGCAGGTTGTCCATTTTTTGCAAATTGTATTTCCCGGTCGATCAGCTCAAGAAATCTTTGCTGCAGGTTGAACTGCGCTACTAGCAGATGCTGAAATGGCAAATGATCGCCAGGCTCCGGTTTCTTTCCCTTGCCTAAAAAAGAAAAAAGCTTTTCCATTTCCTGCAGCATCGGCTGGAAGGCAGTGAGCAGGATATGATCAGTATAAAAACGGGCTGTTGATTCATTCAGGTTTCCTGTAGCCAATAAGCCGGTAAACGGATGAGTTGGATGTTTTCTTTTTATCAAAGCGATCTTGGCATGTACTTTCAATGCATTACTGCTATAAATGATCTTTACACCTGCCGCTTTCATCCGCTTTGCCCAATGGATATTGTTCGCTTCATCAAACCGGGCTTTCAGTTCAACCAGCACCGTCACTTTTTTTCCGTTTTTCGCTGCACTGATCAGGGCCTGTGCTATCCGGGAATCGCTTGCTACGCGATATAGTGTTGTGTAGATCTCTTCTACTGTTTGATCAATCACCGCTTCATTAAAAAAACGGAGCACAGTATTATAAGACTGGTACGGCGGATGGATCATTATATCACCTTCAATGATCTGCTCCAGTAAACCTTCCCAGGGGGCATTGCCTGTTTTTAACTGGATAGCCGGCCAGGCGGGGTAAGACAATTCTTTTCCTACTACCGGCAATGAAGCCAGGTCTTTCAGGTTATGATGCCGGCCACCTTCTACCACGGATGCTTTTTTAAGATTGAATGTTACCACAATGTTCTGCAGTTGCCTTAGTGGTATTCCTGGTTCATACAGAAATCTTGTGGCAAACCCTTTATCCCGTTTACTTAGTTGTTTTTCGATCTTTTCAGCCAGGTCTTCATCATATTCATCTTCCAAATCAAGTTCTGCATCGCGGGTGATCTTTACATTCCAGGAGCCTTTGATCTGCCGGTCAGGAAAAAGATGTACGAGATTATGCCGGATGATATCTTCCAGGAAAATGATATAGTGCCCATCTTTCCAGAACCTCAGAATGCTATTGCAGGGAACATTGATCAGGTATAATTCTTCCTCTGCCTTTTCCGGCTGCACTATTACGGCGATATACAATTGATTGTTCTCGGGGAAGAAATCCGTTTTGCCTGTCAGCAACACTGGTTGTAAGAAACCAGCTACCTGCGTATAGAAATATTCTGTGACCATGGCAGACAGGCTTTCAGGTATCTCTTCATCATATAAAAGATGATATCCCTGTTCCCTGAGTGCTGGCAAAATATCTTCATACAGGATGCGGCCATAATATTCCTGTTGCCGGTTGATAATAGCAACAGCTTCCGCATATGCCGTGTCGGCAGCTTCTTCCCTGTTGATCTTCTGCAAAGCCATCATTGCAGGCATACGTACGCGGTAAAACTCATCGAGATTGGAAGAATAGATCGAAAGGAATTTGATCCGCTCCAATAATGGCACAGTTTCCTTTGCCGCTTCAGCGAGTACCCTTCCGTTAAAAGAAAGCCAGCTGATATCCCTATCAAAAAAAATAGTACCACGCATAAAACCAGGTTGCTAAAAGAAAATTGCTGCTATCATAAATGCCAGCACAGATATAACAATACCAAACATGAATACATTATAACCTGTCCGCAATAGCCGGTATTTCCGGCCAAGTACTATTCCTTGCGAATACACATCGCGGGTAAGACTTCCATAAAGAAAATCACGGTCGTTCATCATTTCCTTCATGCCTTTGTCGTACTCCTCGTAGCTCATGCGGTAAAAATTACCAAAGAATAGCAGGTTCACTTTTTTCTCATCTATTTCCTTTTGGGTGAATATTCCCGGTGGCAGGGTGGGACGGGTGGCCAGGATGGAACATACCATAGTGATCACGCAAACGATCAGCAATAAGATGGTGGGTATAATCAGGTTCTGATTGTCTTCCAGCTTACGCAGCAATACGCTCAATAACACCGACAGAATGATAGAAGTAGTGGTGATCATGATATTGGCTTTGTTATCGGCCATATCGCTCAACCGCTGGTGATTATTGGAACTGATCCGGAACATGGTTTCGATACCCCTTTCCGGTCGGTCGGTCTTTGCTTTTTTTGCTTCCCCGGTAGAAGGCTTAGGTACGTTCACCGGCTTTGGCGCCGGTGTTACGGCAACTGCAGGAATGGTAGCTTCTTCTGTTTCGTGAGTTTCTTTCTCAATCAGCTTTTGGAGATGTTGCTTTTTCTTTTGGGTAAGCAAAGACTGGCCATAATCCGTTTGAAAATGATGTGATTCCAGGAACCGGATCGTCCCCTCCCTCCAATCATGCTTGGATATTTTTCTATTCAGCCGCCATTCTGCTTCGCGGCGCATCAGTTTATTTTGCCCGGGAAAGTCATCAGTACCCAGGTGAAACAGATCTGCATCACAAACGATCTGTTCCAGCAGGTTTTTAGGTGATTGTGGCAGAGAGGTAGCCAGGATGCAGTTCTGGACAGAACCAATGATCTCCTCCTCTACTCCTTTTCCCTGTAAAAAAGCGGCAGCCATTTCAGCACCTCTCACTTCATGATTGGTTGCCCCATTCACGTAATAGCCGGTATCGTGAAACCAGGCTGCTGTAGAAACAATAAAGAAATCTTTGTCGTTCAACTGATAGTGCCGGGCCAGCAGGCCTGCATTGGTCACCACCCGTTCGGTATGCGACAGGTTATGATAAGTAAATCCTTCATTTCCGTGAAGGTGAAAAAAATGTGTTACTTCCTGTTTTACTTCCTCCAGCAATTGGGCATAATTCATACATCTCTTTTGTTTCCTTGTTTAATCCTTCCAGATATCTTAAAAGTACGCCGAATACGACTATTCAGCAAGAGATGTAACACAATTTCATGCCTCCCTGTTCAGTACCCATTGCTCAGCCTGCCTGATCTCTTCCGCAGTGATCGTATGTCCCATCATAGGATATACCTTTTCCAATACAGATGCATTCATTTTCCGGAGCAGGGCAGTGGAAGCCAGTACCCGGTCAACCGGCACATGCGGGTCAGGATCACTGGTGCCTATAAAAACCGGGGTTTGCTGAAAATCCCCTTTATAATTTTCTTCATATACCTTATCGCCAATGAGTCCACCGGTAAAAGCTATCACACCCCCATATTTTGCAGCATTTCTTGTCACAAATTCGAGCGTAAGGCAGGCGCCTTGTGAAAAGCCCAAAAAATAGATCTGTTCTTTACCGATGCCTGCGGCTTCTGCTTCTTTTACTGCTTCACCCAATGCCATCAATGCAGATGATAAAGCCGGTTCATTATCTGAGGGAAGTGCCAGGAAAGAATAGGGGTACCAGCTATGCTGGGCAGCTTGTGGTGCAAACAGCGCATAATCTTTTACATCCAGGTGCTGGGCCAATGAAAGAATATCAGCAGCAGAGCCTCCTCTGCCATGCACCATGATAAGAGCTTTCTTTGCTTCCCCCGGTTTTTTACCGGCCGTATATATTTTTGTGCTCATAAATATTCAATCCTCAATTTTCAATCAATACAGGCAACACTTTTTCAATTGCTTTTCTCTGAGGTTCGTATTGAGCAGGCAGTTTGAGACCTTTTCCCAATTCACTTACCGCTTCATCCACTGCAAAGCCGGGGTTATCAGTAGCCAGTTCAAACAACACTCCGCCGGGTTCACGGAAATAAAGAGAGAAGAAATAGTTCCTGTCTATTTTAGGTGTGATATGTAGTCCTTTGGCCACGATCTTTTCCCTGAATTGCATCAGCACTTCATCATTTTTTACCCTGAAAGCAACGTGATGATTAGTGCCACCAGCTACCAACCCTGGTTTTTCATCAGGAGATTCAACCAGGTCAACGATACCGGCATTTTCTACAGCAGTTGTAATGAAACGGTAGCGGTTGCCTTCCTGTTTCAATAAGGAGTAACCAAATATATCCGTCAGGATCTCTGCAGTAGGTTTGATATCTTTTAATGTCAACACCACGCTATGAAAACCACGGGTGGCTTCAGTGGCGGTCATAGCATTTGTTGTCCAGGGTGCGCGGCTGTCTTCCTTTGCAGGAACAATGAGATTCAGCTTTAAGCCATCGGGGTCCTGGAAAGGCAGCAGTAATTCACCAAACCTTTCAAGGGGTTCGCTTTGCTTTACCTTGTATTCATTGAACCGGTCGGCCCAGAATTTCAGGCTGCCGGCAGGAACTGCATAGCCGATCTCAGTAGCCATACCTGTTCCGGTATACCCTGGCTTCACATGTGTCCACGGGAAAAAAGTAAGGATCGTTCCCGGCGTACCGGTTTCATTGCCATAATAAAAATGGTAAGTGCCGGGATCATCGAAGTTGACGGTTTTCTTTACTAAACGCAGACCGAGTACAGAAGAATAGAAATTATAATTACGTTGGGCATCACCGGCAATAGCCGTGATATGATGTAAACCCTGTATCCTGCTTTCCATATAAGTTCCTTTAGTTTTTTGGTTAATATCCCGGATTCCCGGAACAGGCTTTTTGTAAAAACCTGCACAAATTTCCGGCTTAAACAGGCGGTGGGCAATGTCGAATTAGAGGATAAGGATGTATATATTAAGGATTACAATTTCAATAATTGGATATCACAGTGAAGTTTCACTTCATCAGCGATCATTACACCGTATTTATCAATCACCTGGTTCCAACTGATATTAAAGTCCTTACGGTTGAAAACAGTATCCATTTCAAAGCCGGCTTTTGAATTACCCATGGTATCTTTTGAAATACCCATCAGGCGGACATCAAACTCCAATGGTTGTGTCAGGTCCTTGATCGTAAGCAGGCCGCTTACATGAAGGCCGGCTTCGTTAACCATTACAGCCGTTGAACGGAATAAAATAGTGGGATAGCGGCGTGCATCAAAAAAGTCTGCGGATTTAAGGTGATTATCTCTTTCCTCATTGCCTGTGTACAGCGAATGGGTATAGATCGTTAAGCGGATATCGCTTTCACTGAAGTTTTCATCCGGCGCAACTATTGTTCCTTCAAACTCAGTAAACCATCCCGATACGGCTGTCAACAAAAGATATTTGCTTTCAAACCTGATACGTGTATGCACTGGGTCTACCATCCAGATAATTGAACCTTGCTGATCTTGCATGATGAACAGAATTAAAACAGAAACATTTTCTCCTTTACAAATCTAAACAGAAAACAATTTTTGATCAATTGCCAAACAACGACAGCCGATGTATATATCATCGAATATCCGATCCCTCCTGCAGGCTTTTCTTAAAATCCGTAAAGCTCATCCCAGATGCATTCTTAAAGAACTTACTGAAATGTGCCGTATCATCAAAACCCAGGTTATAAGCAATTTCTTTCATGGTAATATTGGAAAAAGCTGCCTGCCTTTTTGCTTCCAGCACAATCCGTTGCTGAATATGATGACTGGCAGGAAACCCGGATATCTTTTTCACCACTTCATTCAGATAGTTAGGCGTTACTACCAGTTCCTCTGCATAATCCGTTACCATTCTCTTCTGCGCGTAATTCTTTTCGATCAGGGAAAGAAATTTGCGCATCAGTTCAATATTCCTTGATTGTGTTGGTTGCTGATTGGTCTTTTCGAACTGACGTGTGAGATAGATCAAAAATATTTTCAGATATCCCCGCAATATCTCTGAACGGAGCAAAAAGAAATTGGCATACTCCTTCAGCATCCGGCGGACAGCATCTTCCATCTCATCCTTTACATCAGCATCCACTTTGATAACAGGAGAACGGGAAAATGCATTAAAAAGACCCGTATTGAACAGCAGGTCCAAATTGATCTCTTCCATTCCCATAAAATCAGCCGTAAAAGAAATCACATATCCTTCTGCAGGGCCATCCTGCTTCAACAGATGCACCTGCCCTGGGGTGATGCAATAAACCGTATCATTTTGCAGCTCAAATTTTTCCAGATCAATAAAGTGAGTACCCTTCCCTTTTTTCACCCACACGATCACAAAGTAATTATGCCGGTGAGGCACAGAATTCTGCTGCCAGCGGTTCCGATCAATCCACTCCATTGTATGTATCTCAAAAGGAATATTGGGCGTGGACCTACCGATTTCAAGTATGGGCGTAGCTGCTGTTGACATCAGAGGCTAAATTAAGAAAGGAATAACAATCCAGTCACCTTTAATGAAGCACTACAGCAGGAGGAGACCCCGGCTCTTATATTCTTTAACCTGAAGACTTACTAAACCAGGGCCGGGGTGACACAGCAGGAAGAGGATTATCGGCTCCCGACTAAAAAGGCCCTTGCTTCAGCAAGAGCCTTTTTTCCAACCGTCCTTTCAATGAAAATTATTTTTTAGCCACATCAAATTTGCGGAAGATCGCTTTCACACTGTTTTCAATTTCCTTGCTCGTCATTTTACGGCTGTCCACTTCTGCAGTTGACCAACCCTGCCACACTGTTTTATCTGTATCTGCATCAATCATGGAAATGGTAACGGTGCCTTCCCTTGTTGGAACATCATAATTATCATATCCCATAAACTGTGAAGGATAATATACATTGATGAATCTGCGGGAATAAGGGCTGTAGAACGTACGGGTGAAAGGTCTTGAATAAACCGGGTCGTTAACGGATTTAACAGATTTCTCAACCAGTACATCATAACTCAACAGCACATCGGGGTTCCTGGTCGTTTCTCTCCAACCGGCTGTTTTTTCCAGTTCTTTATTCACTGCCTGCCTGATCTTCCTTTCTGCAAGATCATTGGCACTGCCGATCTTTGATTTACCGTCCCTGTCAATCCATGCAAAGGATTTATACCGGCTAAAATCCGTGTTATCGTCTTTTTCAATATGCGCAGATGGAGCACAACTTGCCAGCAAGAAGACGATTCCCAAACTCAGGCTCCAAAGCGTCCAGTTCTTCTTCATATAATGTCCTTTGTTTTTAATCTGAGGCCATTATATAAACGGAAAAAATGGTGCCGCGTTTACTAAAGACTTGTGAAAGTTACCCTCCTTTACAGCCGGTTGATTGTCAGGTCAATCCTATTTCATAATGTCTTTCAGGTATTTGCACATCGAGGAAATCCTTTCTCAACAGGCGGTCTCTGAACGCCTGTTGCACTTCGTATTCTCCGTGCACCAGGAAAAGCTGTTTCACCTGGCGGGGGTCCTGGCAGGCAAGCCACTGGCTGAGATCTTCATAATCACCATGTGCACTCATGCTGCGAATGGAGCCGATCTCTGCATGCACCTGATGATGCACGCCAAAAATGCTGACCTCCTGGGCTCCTGCCATCAGGCGGCCACCTAATGAAGTAGGTTCACAATACCCTGTAAGTACAATGGAGTTGCGGCTGTTCTCGATCGAATTGCTGATATGGTGTTTTACACGGCCAGCATCTGCCATTCCACTGGCTGATATGATCACCATAGGATTATCGCGGTAGTTGAGCATTTTGGATTGCTCCACAGTTTTGATATACTTCAGTCCTTTGAACATAAAAGGATCACTGTCCGTTGCCAGTATCTTCTGAATATTACGGTTGAAATACTGAGGATAGCTTTTCACCACTTCAGTGGCTTCTATGCTGAGCGGACTGTCTACATAATATTCCACAGCAGGCAAATGACCTTCCAGTTCCAGTTGGTTCAGGGCAAATAATATTTCCTGTGTGCGTCCCACGCTGAATGCAGGCAATACCAGTTTGCCTTTCTTTTCACCACAGGTATGATTGATCCATTTAAGCAGAAGATCAGGCGTGCTGTCTGCCGCATCATGAAGGCTATTACCATAAGTAGACTCCAGGAGGATATAATCTGCCTGGGGAAATACATCCGGCGATTTCAGGATCACATCCCTGTAACGGCCCACATCACCACTAAAGCTCAACCGCGTTAGCTTACCATTTTCAGTGATCTTTAAATGAACACAGGCGCTTCCAATGATATGTCCCGCGTCGGTGAACATGGCTTCCACTCCATCGGTTACTGTAAACCAGTTACCATATTCCACTTTTACAAAATGGTCCATGCTTTTTTTAGCATCCTCCACCGTATAGAGCGGCTGAATATAGGGAAGGTCCTGTGCGGCTCTTCTTTTATTGGAATACTTAACATCATCTTCCTGTATCTCGCCTGAATCTTCCAGCAAGATTGCAGAAAGCGTGTGTGTGGCAGGAGTACAGAATATTTTGCCGTTAAATCCATCTTTTACCAGTTTGGGTATAAGACCTGAATGATCGATATGTGCATGGGAAAGGATCATAACATCTACTTCACGCGGATCGAATCCAAACTCGCGGTTCAATGCATCAGTATCTTTTCCCAATCCCTGGAACATACCGCAATCAAGCAATACTCTTTTACCATTTTTTAGCGTAAGCAGGTGTTTGGAGCCAGTTACGGTACGGGCGGCTCCATGGAAAGCAATTTTCATATTTTATTTTATTAGTGAAGCGAATTATTACTTCTTACTCTTTGTTTTAAACGACCATGTCACATACATCTCACTCACCACTTCTCCTTCTTTATTATGACCAACTGATCTGGCTCTTACAGTCCTTGCCTCACCAGTAGCGATTGCCTCATCGATCATCTTTTTAAACAACTCGCCATCTTCACAAACAAAAGTGGTGCGCCCGGTTGCTTTCTTGAAATATTCCGATTCCACTTTCAGCACCAGCATCGACACAGCGGGTCGCATTTTATACAAATGCGCCATTCCTAATACCCCGGTGCTCATCTCACCCGCCATGCTCAGGCAGGCGAAGTAAGTGGAACGAAAAGGATTCTGGGAAAACCATTTGAAAGGGACTGTTACCTCACAACGCTGCTCATTCATCTGCCTCACTCTTACACCGGCAAAAAATGCGCTTGGCAATTTTACCAGCAGGAATAACCGGAATTTGACCGGGCTGCTCATGAGCCGGATAAAGGAAGATGTATGTTCACTCATGCTTTATTCTTTATACTGCGCAGGGTCAAGTGCGCCACGCGTCCAGTCCAGGAAAAAACCTTTTACTTTTTCCTCATCATAACTTTTACCACTTTCCAGGTAGCCGGAGTTTTGCGTATGCAGCAGTTTCCCTTTACCATCCAGTATCAGGAATACAGGAAAACCAAAGCGCTGCGGGAATCCATATTTAGCCAGTATCTTACTATTCGTATTTTCTTTACTCCAATTAAGATGATACTCCACATAATTCGCCTTCACCAGGGAATCAATTGATTTATTCTCTGTCACAAAATTGTTGAACCGCATACACCAGATACACCAGTTGCCACCGATCTGTATAAATACATGCTTGCCCGTCGTTTTCGCTTCTTTTATTGCTTTGGCGATTTCTTTTTCTGCATTCTCTTCAGGTTTATACAGGTTGAACTTTGACAGGTCCTGCGCTTGTGTTACCGCAGCAGCAACAATAAGCGACATCAACAAAATACTTTTCTTCATAATTCTTATCCTCTTTTATTTTTGTTTATCAAATGCCACGATAGTAGCAACGGCTTTATTATCATTGGCATTTACCTTAAAATAAATACGTCCATCCGATGTATTGTTGAACGATGCTGATCTTATCAGGATGCTTTGCAACGCTTCGTTCACTTTACCGGCATATGATGGCTGACGGCTACGGCTGATCGCACTGTTCAATTCATTATAGTTCAGTTCGTCTTTGCTGGCAACGATCGCGATATAATCCCTGGTTCCGATCGTATCTGCTTCCATCGACTGATCACGGGGAAATAACCTGTAACCAGTGATACCGCAATAAGGCGAATGTTTGGAAACAGTTTCTCCCGGCTTCAGATAAGGGAATAATACATAACTGGAGCCGTCCTGTTCCTGCCCGAAGATATAGATATAACATTCAGTGGCATTTTCGATAGACATCTTAAACCGTGTGCCAGCACGTATGGGCGATACGGTTTGAAAATTATTGGTGCCTGCAGATCTTAACTGTATATATTTCCCATCTGCATTGTTCACCAGCCCAATGGAACATTCCAGTGGGATATTGGCCACTTTTCCTCTTTTTGGCAATGGATCTATACCATAAGCTTCTTTTACATAATTTTTAAAATCACCATAGCGCACCCAACCTACTCCATCTTTTCCCCATTCAGGGCCCCAACTGTTCATGATCTGGAATGCACCGCCAAACTTGCGGTCATCATAGCCTATCACGCACATAGCATGGCCGCCCATACCTACCTGTGAGGCGTCCATTCCTTGGGGCTGCCATAATTCCCTGCCCATCATATCCTGCATAAAGCTTTGTCCTACCATCATCCCGATCACTACCGGCGCATCTTTGGCAAGGTGTTCCTTCACTGCGCGAACATTGATGGAGCTTACATTATCACCGTTGGTCAGTCTTGTAAAACCATGTATTTTATACTGTCCGGCTTCCTGTTTCTGGTTGCCGTTAGGCTGAGTAGTGCAGTCCTGATCAGAATAAGGAAACTGGTCCAATGGCAATGCACCCTGTTTAGACATCTGCTCCATTGCCCTTTGTATATAAGAACCCTGGCAATCGTCGAGCCCGATCTGGTTATACATAAAGGAAGGGCTGAATTTTATCTGGTTAGGGTCAACGCCTGTGGATGCTGCTTCCAGCACTGTTCTTGCTCCATAAGCACTGCTCCAGGCTACGCAACTGCCCTGTTGGCCCTGGTTGCCTCTTGCAGGAGCAAATTTCAGGAGCGATACAGACTCAGGCAGGGGATTCTTTCCGGCATCATCTTCCAGGCCTTCATAAACAGATGCTTTGTTGAATTCATTCGGGTTAAAATTATAGCCGCTTTGCGAAAACAGTGATTGTGCCACCTGGGCCACATTACAACCGCCACCTTTGCCCAACAGGAAGTAAGCAGCTCCCGCCAATACCACCAGCACGATAATCCCTTTCCCCTTGAATAAACCCAACAGTAAAGGCAATAAAGCTCCTAAACCACCACCGCCGCCCGGAAAATTTGACCGGCCTCCGCCACCTCCGCTATCATCGTTATAATCATTCTGATTAGGGTCTTTGGGATCATCTGTCATTCGGATAGGCATAAGTGTAAGTTTTAGTAATTAAATGTAGGAAGTTCAGGGCAGATTTGTATCAATTCATATTTTTTACAAACCCTTGCACCTTTTTCAAATAAGTTTTGCCAAATTTGATAAACGCTTACGGAATCATGCAAAAAACCACCTTCTTTTTCTTATTGTTTTTATTGGCAGGTATTTACTCCAATGCGCAAAAAATTACGGGTAAACTGAGCTTTCACCAGGGCGATACGCTTGCGATCAGTGTTGAGGTAAAACAAACAATTGCCCAGCAGGCTATGGGCCAGGCCATTGATTTTAACCTGAATGGTCAGGCCGGTCATTATTATAATGTCACCAACAGCACGGAAGACAATAGCACCCTTCATCATAAGGTGCAGAAATTGCAATTCGATTTTGATGGAATGGGTCAGAAAAAAGGGTTCAATTCAGACAATAAAAAAGATATTGACGGGCAATTCGGAAAGCCGATCAAAGAAATGCTGGGCAAAGAATTTGATATCATCATTGACCCCAATGGCAAAACCCTGCTGGTAAAGCCCGAAAAAGTTTCACTGGAAAAACCTGATGAGCGCTTTGCCCTTATCGCCAATATGCTGAAAGACCTGACCAGTGTGGTATATCCGCCGGAAAAAGGGAATGCCAGCTTTTTTAAGGTGTTACCGGAAGAAGGCGCTGCTATTGGTGAGAGCTGGCAGGAAACATTCAAAAACGAAAATGAATCAGGTATTACCACCTATACCCTTTCAGCGGCAACAGATTCCACTATTACCGTTGATTTCAAAACAGTTTCTTCTTCCAGCTCCAAAGCGGAAATGATGGGAATTGAGACAAATACCACCATGAAAAGCAATGCTGCCGGCAGGATCATTCTTGATAAAACTACCGGCATCATCCGCGAAAAAACAAATATGATTGAGGCAAACGGTGCCACAGAAGCTATGGGCAACACCATGCCGATCAATTCGAAAACAACGATCTCAATTGTTGTAACCCGTTTGCCTGCCGGACAATAAAACGGAACTTACTTTGTCAGTACTTTCAATCCCCCTTTCTCTGCAAGGTCTTTCCATGCATAGAACTGAAATGTTCCTCCTTCGCACATGGCGGCAAACAGCCCTCCGGGAAAACCAGGCAGGGTTATGGAAGTAATATCACTGCCATCGCTCTGAAGAGTGGAAACAGGAATAGATACCAGCAAAGAATGTTCATGCGGTTTACCTGCAGAGCCTTCACGCGGATATACATTGAATTTATTGGCTGATTGGTCAGACACTAAAATATAACCGGTGCCATCAGGGAATTTGTAAATGGAAATACCTTCATTATCTTCTTTGAACTGATCCTGACCAAATAAAGCCAGTTCTTCATTTCCTTTTTGTGGATCTGCATAATATTTCCTGATGCCTACCTGTTCATCGGAATAATATACATAGCCCAATTCATTGTCAACTGCGATGGATTCTATTTCCTTTTTGCCTGAATATTTACCGAATTTCCGGACCAGTTCGCCAGTGACCATTCCTTTACCATTATCTTTTAAAAGATATTGTTCGAGATAACCTTCTGCAGGGCCGCTTTTGCGGCTAACGATCGCGAAAATGCTTTTATCAGACGGGCGTGTGTATAAGGCAATACCCATCGGAGCGCGCGCTGCTTCACCTTTGAACACTTCTATACCACCGCCATCTATTGCTTTCATGGCCGGCAGGCTGAATACACGGACCTGGTTCAGATCGCGTTCCGTGGCAACGGCAATATCCACTGTTGTATCCCTCCAGGGCAGGCCATAGGCAATATCCACATTATTCATCCGGTGCAGGCCGGTAACGCTGCGCTGCCTGTCTATCTTTCCGTTCAGATTGAACACGTACAAGCCTCCATTGGAAGAGCTTTTATCCGTGCCGATTATCAGGCTGCTGTCAGGCATTGCAGTATTGATCCAGATTGCAGGATCATCACTGTCATCAAATACTTTTTCCGTAACCACAAGAGGTTTTATCGCTGTCGAGTCCTTTACGGATGTGGCACCGGGTTGTCCATTTTGTTTACAGGCAGTGATCAGCATTGTAAGGATCAGCCCGCTGAAGAGTCTTTTATGCAGTGAGTTCATCATTAAACTTCTATTTACTCAAGTCAAATTTGACACCCATATTAAAACGTGGGCCATAATATTCCAGCTGTGCAGTCCTCTCTGAAATACCCTGATAATAACGCAAAGGCTGGTTGGTGAGGTTATTCGCTTCAGCAAACAAACGGAATTTGGGAGTGAATGCATAAGAAGCATTGGCATCCAGGAAAAACTGCTTGCTGTAATAGCGGTCGAAGAAAGCATCTTCATTGTACCCTGCATCATCACCGTCATCCACATAGGAAGAAGTGAAATTGCCAGACAGGCGCACTACCACTTTTTTGTTTTCATAAGACAGTGATGCATTGAACATATGCGGAGCAGCACCAGGCAGTTTCACATTGCTGCGGATCAGCTTGCCCGATCCGTCGTAGATACCTTCTGCTTTGGAATGCGTGTATGTATAATTCAGATATACGCCAAACCCTTTCCAGAATCCAGGCAGGAAGTCCAACTGGCGCTGAATAGCTGCTTCAAAGCCCCATACAGTAGCACCATCGCCATTACGACGCTGGGTGAAATCCCAGTTATCACCGGCAGCAATAGGATTGGTTACGCCAGGGAAGTCACTGGCGAATTTAGCCTGTGTATAATTTTTGTCGATATAAGTGTAAAAGAACCGGTTGATCTTTTTGTAGAACACACCACCCGAAATAATACCAACTGATTTAAAGTAGTTTTCAGCCATCAGGTCAAAGTTGGTAGAGCGTACAGGCTCCAGTTTGGGGTTGCCGGCACTCAGTTCCAGGTCGCTGGGAACGATGTTGAAATAAGGAACAAGATCATAGTAGCGTGGACGGGCCAATGAAGTGGTCCATGCACCTTTCAACACAAAATTGTCAGTCACCTGGTAGCGGAGGTTAATATCAGGCAATACATCTGTATAATCATTTTTAAGATTAGCAGTTCCTTTCAGGTCTTCCTCGTCTTCAACAATATTACCGGTGTAATCGATATGCGTACGTTCTACACGCAAACCGATATTGGCAGAGAACTTATCAGTGAAATGCTGGCGCAGTTCTACATAACCTGCAATGATCCGTTCCCTGGCGTTGTAATTGCCTGCCAGGTATTCTGCAGGTGCATCAGATTCCTCATACTGGGAAGCATTCCTGAAATCAAGACCACCGAGATAAGCAGCACTAACAAATTGGCCAGCTGCATACTCCCTTGGGAAAAAGTTGCTGTAAGAACGGTCAACTAATGGAAGCTGACTGATATCCCCTAATGAGGTCAGCGGCTCATATTCGAAGAAGTTGTTGTTCCTTACTTTCTTCTTTGTGCGCAGCCTGGCGCCGAATACCAGATTCCCTTTCTGGCCGTTCACGATAGAAACAGGCAGGCTGAAATCAAGTCTTCCGTTAATATCCTGCTCATACTGGTCCTGGAATTGTTCAGTCAGCTCATTCAGGCGGGTATAAGAAGTGAGTGGCGTATTATCAGTCAGCAAAGGATATTCAGGTTCCGAAATATGCTGATTGATCGTGATGCTTCTTCTGCCCATGGAGATATAGCGTTCATTCGGCCTTTTCTCTGATGCTTTGGCATATTGAATACTCCAGTTGGTTTTCAGTTTGCCAAACTGGTGATCACCTTTCAGCGCAAGGGAACGTACGCGCTGATCTTCGAGGCGGCGGCCTTCATTGCGGCCATTGTCTAAACCGCCTTTGGTTTGGCGAAGTACTTCACCATTGGTGTAGCCGGTGATATTGCCTGATCCATCATAGATAAGATCATCCGGATAATCTTCTTCATCACCACGGTAGCGGTGGCGAAGACGGAAGCGATTCTCCTTATCATCCCTCCAGTTATATACACCGGTAAGATAGATCGTGTTCAATTTATTGATTGAGAAATCGAGTGTAGCACTCAGGCTTCTGCGGATGCGCAGTTCGTCATAAACACGTATATCGTGATCGCCGATGAAAGGCTTACCATTAGCATCTTTCAGCCAAACAGACTCCAGGTTGTCTGAACCGAATTTATTACGGTTGAAAGAACCACTTACAACAAAGCCTAATTTTTGATTAAGCACACGGTTACCAATAATAAAATTGGCTGTACCGATAAATCCATCACGGATAGGATTGAAACCTCCTGCCAGGGTACCGGATACACGAAGGCCATTGGGAGCCGAGCGTGTTACAAGATTAACTGACCCGCCAATTGCATCCGCATCCATATCCGCCGTCAATGTTTTATTCACTTCCACCGTTTGTATCATGTCTGTAGGGATCAGGTCCATCTGGATGCGACGGTTATCTCCTTCTGCAGAAGGAATCCTTTCTCCATTCAATGTTACAGAGTTAAATTCAGGTCCCATACCTCTCACTACTATGTTACGCGCTTCGCCCTGGTCATTTTGCATGGTAATGCCAGGAACACGTTTAATGGCATCACCTATATTACCATCAGGAAAACGGCCCATCTGATCGGCACTGATGATATTGGTAACACGTTCACTGTTTTTTTGCTGGTTCAGTGCGCGGGCCTGGCCTTTCAGCCTGTCGCCCATTACCACTACTTCCGAACCGGTAGTAATGGCCTTACCGGAGAGAGTTTCAATAAGCTCTGTACCTTCAGCGCCAATATTTATTTTTCTTTCTACAGGGCTGTAGCCGATATAAGAAATACTAAGAGTATAATTACCGGCAGGAATATTAGATAGTACCAGCTCCCCGTATTGATTGGTTACACCAGCGAATTTACCAGGAGTAAGTGCTACTGAAGCGCCGGGAAGATTCAGGTTATCTTCATCCTTTACTTTCAGTTTAAAAGCACCTTTTTGTGCTGTTGCAGTAAAGCAATACAACAGCAGTATGCCGCATAGCGAGATTAATTTACTCATAAGTCTGCGTTAATTTGCGGCGAAAGTAAAGGCGTGGTATTACCTCAATGTTAGAGAAGTGTGACCAAAACGTTACGGCGAAGAAGCAACAAGTTATATTTCAACAACATTACGCAGAAGATCATCCATTACATCCCTTTTCCTTATTAAATGCGCTTTGCCTTCTTTGATCAAAACTTCAGCAGGTTTAAACCGGGAATTGAAATTGGATGACATTTCAAATCCGTATGCCCCTGCATTATAAAATACGAGATAATCCCCTTCCCGTATTTCATTCATCGTTCTGTCCCAGGCAAACGTATCCGTTTCGCAGATATTTCCTACAATAGAATAGGTCTTTTCGGCACCATCGGGATTGCTGATATTTTGTATGCGGTGATAAGCGTCATAAAACATTGGGCGGATCAGGTGATTGAACCCGCTGTTCACACTTGCAAAAGTGGTAGCTTTTGTTTCCTTGATCACATTCACCTGCGTAATAAGATAACCGCAGGCGCTAACCAGGAATTTACCCGGCTCAAACCATATCTCCAGGTTTTTAGCCTGTGGATGATTATCGAATGCTTCTTTTACTTTTTGTGCCAGCACATTGATATCGATCTCCTCATCACCCTGGCGATAGGGTACTTTAAATCCACCGCCAAGGTCTACTGACTTCAATTCAGGAAAATGCGGAATGATATCAAACAGCACATCGATGCCTTTTACAAATACATCCGCATCTTTTATATCGCTGCCGGTGTGGATATGAAGGTCAGTAATAGCGATATGGTATTCTTTTACTATAGCGAGTATACGGTCCAGCTGCTCCACCGGTATGCCAAACTTGCTTTTATCATGCCCGGTCGATATTTTGAGATTGCCTCCTGCCAGAATATTCGGTCGCAGGCGAATGCCTACGGGGTAAGTATGTCTATAAGCTTTTCCGAATTTTTCGAGATTGGACAGGCTGTCAATATTGATATTCACACCAAGCTCTTTCGCTTCAGCGATCTCTTCGAAACCGATGCCATTGGAAGTATATAAAATACGTTGTGGGGGAAATCCTGCGTGCAAAGCCAGTTTCACTTCGTTGATAGAACTGCAGTCGATATTGGCACCTAACGAATGAACGTATTTCAGCACATTGATATTCGTGAGGGCCTTGCAGGCATAAAAGAAAACCACCTTGCTGCCATTGAAAGCGCTGGTCAGTTTTCCGTATTGTTCTTTGATCTTTTCTGCGTGATAAACGTACAGGGGCGTACCGAACTCTTTAGCGGCTTCCTGTAACTGGCGGGATGATAATTGCTCAGACATAGCCAGCGAAGATATTGATTATTCGGCGTTGATTTATTCTCCGCTCTCTTCAGCTTTGTCTACCAATTCGCCTTCTTCAGATACAGACAATACTGTATCCTCTTCGTTGCCTTCGGTTTTGTTTTCTGTAGTATCCTCATCGGTTACTTCGGCATCTTTGATAACAGTGGGCTGCACCAGCTGCTCTGCCAGCACTTCTTTGATCTTTGGCAGGTCATCAGCAGAGTTGATACCGAAATAATCCATGAAGTTTTTGGAAGTGGAATAAACCAGCGGGTGACCCGGCAGTTTTTCATTCCGTCCGCTGATGATAATCAGTTCCTTTTCCAGCAGTTTTTGCACGGCATAATCAGAGCTTACACCGCGGATGGCTTCTATTTCTCCTTTGGTTACGGGCTGTTTATAGGCAATAATGGCCAGTGTTTCCAGTGATGCAGCGGATAATCGTTTGAGGAATTTATCGCCGTTGAGCTGGGCGATGGTTTTATGATAATCCTTTTTGGTAAGGAATTGCCAGCCTCCGCCGCTTTGCCTCATTTCAAAGGGATAAAACTCAGAGTCATATTTTTCTCTGATGCCTTCCATGGCTGCTTCCACCTGGTCGAGAGATATCTTATCTTCCATAAAACCAAATGCATTGTTCACCAGTTCCGTCACTTCCAGTGATGTCAGGGCTTTGTCGCTCGCAAAGATCAACGCTTCTATATGAGGTATCAGATTGGTTATTTCCATAATCGAAAAATCATATTATAGTACCGGCCAAATTAGTCATCCCTTCCAAACAGGACAAATGAGATTATACACATTATTCCTGTTCCAGGCTTGAACTTGTGCATAAAAAACCAGCAATAATGGTGGAATTATCCCTGTAATGCCGCAGCGCCGCTAACGATCTCTGTCAATTCGGTTGTAATGGCAGCTTGTCTTGCCCTGTTGTAAGATATTTTCAGGTTGCGCAACATTTCATTAGCATTCTCACTGGCCTTATCCATTGCTGTCATCCTGGCTCCATGTTCAGAGGCATTGGAATCAAGCACGGCTTTGTATAATTGTGTGTTGAGGATCTTGGGCATCAGTTCCGCCAGCAATTCAGCCTGTGTGGGATCGAAAATGAAATCTGCTTTCTTAGCACCTTCTTTCTTTTCCACTTTGGGAATAGGCAGGAAGCGTTCTGATTCGAAACGCTGGGTGGCTGCATTCTTGAACTGGCTGTAAATAATTTCCACCGCATCAAACTGCTTTTCTTCAAAAGCCTTCATGGCTGCAGTAGCGATCTTCTGCACATTCTCAAAAGAGAGATGGAGGAAAGTATCTTTAAACGTGGCGTCAGTTTTATAACCGTTCTTGGTAAAATGCTCATACCCTTTTTTACCGACGTTCCAGATAGTCACTTTACCGGCTTTTTGCTGGGCAGCATATTTTTCTGCGATAACGGTTTTAGTCAGCTTGATCACATTGGTGTTGAAAGCGCCTGCCAGACCGCGATCGCTGGTCAGTACGATCAGCAGCACATTTTCTACCGGGCGTTCCTGTGCCAATGACATTCCTACTTCACCTTCACTGTTACTGACAATATTGCTCAACATCTCCTGCAATTTCTTGGCATAAGGACGCATTTGCAGGATAGCATCCTGTGCCCGGCGCAATTTTGCAGCGCTTACCATTTTCATCGCCTTAGTGATCTGCTGTGTACTTTGTACCGACTGGATCCTGTTACGTACTTCTTTTAACTGACCGGGCATGTTGAGTGTTGATCTTTAACAGTTTATGTAATCAGCGCACAAAGAGCGCCTTCTTATGGGCGCAAAGGTATGGGGGGGAGGGGGATTTTCCAAGTAGATTGGGTCTGTTCTGAGCCGGGAGTCCGCCTCCCAATGAAACCGCCTCAGAATCAACTATTCTATCAGCACAAACTCTCTGCTGAGATTGTAGGAAAGATATAGCCTTCCTCCCTGCCGGCCTGTCTGGTTAAGTCCCAGTTCTTTTTCCCGGTAAAATTCAAGGTGAACAGGGCCATTTTTTAACTTGTCCAGATCCTGTTGGGTAAACACCATTTTTCCTTCTTTCAGCGTATCCAACCTGTCAATTCCTCTGCCATAGAAAGACGTATCCGTCAGCATGACGTGCAATTCATCTTTTTCTTTTAATCCGTCTATTTCCAATTCCAGGCCCTTTGTACGGCTTACCGTAGCCGGTAATCCGGCAGATCTTAGAGAAAAGAATGGGAAGCTAAAAGTATCAACATAGACTTTTCCCACGCCATCCTTGTATTCTATCTGATGCAGGCCTTCAAATCCCTGTGCCAGGTAGCGGGCTTCATAATAAACCCCTCCCATTTTCGAGCTGTCGGCTGCTAATTGTTGCCCGTCAAAACTCACGCTGGCAGAGGTATCCAGTAACATGCCCCTGCCCTCAGGCCCGCCATATCGAAAAACGAGCCTCACCGTTATCTCGCCTCTTTCCTCTTCCCCGGTAACCTGGTAATCCATGTAAAGCATATCTGCCGACGCTTTAAATTTTTCCTCCTGCTGCACAGCGGCATTACAACTGACAAGCGATGCTATGGCGGCTCCTGCCAGAAAAAAAACGATCAGGAAAAATAAAAAACGGTGTCCCGAAATCATGTAGACTTTATTTACAGCAGCAAGGTAAGATTTTGATCGAAAGTCAGTCAGAGCCGGTTCCGGGTAGGGAGTAAGAAACTTCTAAAAACATTAACAGACTTTGCTATATCTGAAGATGAGTATTCGAATATAGATTCTGTTCAGACTACCGACTGCCTGCTATCGACTCCTGACTCAGGATCGACTCAGAACAAGCCTCTGACTAACTAACCTTCCCTTATCTTTGCTTTCCCCTGTGCAGCAACTGCCAAATTGGCCTGCTGTCCTGGTGTAGCATCTTTTTTGACATGCTAAATGCTTAAATAATAACTATTCATACAATACCCCATAATAAATAAACCATGCTTGGTATTCTTTCCAAACTTTTTGGCGGCAACAAATCGGACAAGGATGTAAAAAAGATCATGCCGGTTGTTGAAAAGATCAATCAGTATTTTGCCTCTTATGCATCACTGAGCAATGACCAACTCCGTCAGAAAACACAGGAGTTCCGTCAGCGCATCAAAGAATATTTAAAAGAAACAGACGATTCCATTCTTGCTAAAAACAAACAGGCAGATGAATTGCCTTTCAGCGACCTCACCGGTAAAGACGCTATTTACCAGGAAGTGGACAAGCTGAAAAAAGAAAGGGATAAGAAGATCGAAGAGGTGCTGAATGATCTTTTACCCGAAGCATTTGCCGTAGTAAAAGAAACAGCCCGCCGCTTTAAGGAAAATACAGAGATCGTTTCCAGCGCTACACAACTGGACCGTGATCTCAGCGTAAAGAAAAATTATATCACCATACAGGATGATAAATCCATTTTTCAGAATACCTGGTCAGCAGCCGGTGGACAGGTAACCTGGAACATGGTGCACTATGATGTGCAGCTGATCGGTGGTGCTGTACTGCATTCCGGCAAGATCGCAGAAATGGCTACCGGTGAAGGTAAAACCCTTGTGTCCACCTTACCTGCTTACCTGAATGCACTGGCAGGAGAAGGCGTACATATCGTAACGGTGAACGATTACCTGGCCCGTCGTGACCAGGAATGGAACGGTACCATCTTTGAATGGCTTGGCCTGAAAGTGGATTGCATTGATAAGCACCAGCCTAATAGTGAAGAAAGAAGGCAAGCCTATCTCGCGGATATTACTTACGGCACCAACAATGAATTCGGTTTTGATTATCTCCGCGACAATATGGTGCACACGCCTGAGGAAATGGTACAACGCAAACACCATTTTGCCATGGTGGATGAAGTTGACTCCGTATTGATCGATGATGCAAGAACCCCTTTGATCATCTCCGGCCCTGTAGCCCGTGGCGAAGATCAGCAATTCCACGTTCACAAACCAAGGATCCAACAATTGGTGCAGGAGCAGGAACGTATTGTACGTAACTGTCTCAATGAAGCCAAGAAGCTGTTTGAAAAAGGAGAAGATGATCCTAAAACAGGTGGCTTATACCTCTATCGTGCTTACAGAGGCCTGCCTAAATACGGCCCGCTGATCAAATTCCTGAGTGAGCCGGGCATTAAAGTAAAAATGCAGAAAGCAGAGAACTATTATTTGCAGGACCAGCAACGGAACATGCATATAGTAGATGCCGATCTGCTTTTCCAGATAGACGAAAAACAAAACTCTGTTGATCTTACCGAAAAAGGGTTGAACATGATCACCCACTCCGGTGAGGATCCCGATTTTTTTGTGCTCCCTGATATCGGCGTACGGCTGGCTGAAGTGGAAAAAAGCCAGGGTGCTGCAGAAGAAAAACTGCAACTGAAAGAAACCATCCTGAATGATTACGCGCAAAAAGCTGACCGTATCCATACTGTTCAGCAATTGCTGAAAGCTTACGCTCTCTTCGAGAAAGATGTGGAATATGTGATCATTGATGGCGCTATCAAGATCGTGGATGAGCAAACAGGCCGTATCATGGAAGGCCGCCGTTATAGCGATGGCCTGCACCAGGCTTTGGAAGCAAAGGAAAACGTGAAGATCGAAGCGGCTACACAAACCTATGCTACTGTTACACTGCAGAACTATTTCCGTATGTACCACAAATTATGTGGTATGACAGGTACAGCGGAAACAGAAGCAGCAGAGCTTTGGAGCATCTACAAACTGGATGTGGTAAACGTGCCCACTAATCTGAAGATGGTCCGGAACGACAAGCAAGACCTCGTTTACAAAACCAAAAGGGAGAAATATAAAGCTGTTATTGATGAAGTGGAAGCTCAGCGCAATGCCGGAAGGCCGGTGCTCGTAGGTACCACATCCGTTGAGATCAGTGAATTGCTGAGCCGTATGCTGCAGCAGAAAAAGATCCCGCACAATGTACTGAACGCAAAACAACATGTGCGTGAAGCGCAGGTGGTGGCTGAAGCAGGTCTTGCAGGAGCTGTGACCATTGCCACCAACATGGCCGGCCGTGGTACGGATATCAAACTCGGCCCTGGCGTAAAAGAAGCAGGAGGTTTGGCGATCATTGGTACCGAAAGGCATGAAAGCCGCCGTGTGGACCGCCAGTTGCGTGGCCGCGCAGGCCGCCAGGGCGACCCCGGTAGTTCACAATTCTACGTTTCCCTGGAAGATGACCTGATGCGTATGTTCGGCAGCGAACGTATTGCCTCTATGATGGACAGGCTCGGCTATAAGGAAGGAGATGTGATCCAGCACAGCATGATCAGCAACAGCATTCAGCGTGCGCAGAAAAAAGTGGAGGAAAACAACTTTGGCATCCGCAAACGCCTGCTGGAATATGATGACGTAATGAATAAGCAACGGAACGTGATCTACGGAAAACGTCAGCATGCTTTGTTTGGTGAACGCCTGGCGCTGGATATAGACAATGCATTCTCTGTAGTGTCAGAAAGCCTGGTAAGTGGTTTCCGCGAGCAGGAAGATTATGAAGGGTTCAAGATGGCTTGTATCGTAAACTTTGGTTTGGATACCGCTATAGATGAAGAAGAATTCAAAAGAGGCGATCTGAATACGGTAATTGAGAAATTGTATACAGAAGCCACGAATAATTTTGCCCGTCACAAAGAAGATGTGCAGAAACAGGCCGTACCTGTTTTCAAGAATATCCGCCTCACACAAGGCGCGCATATCGAAAACGTGGTAGTGCCATTCTCTGACGGCCGGAAAGGATTGAATGTGCTGGCTTCACTCGACAAGACCCTTAATACAGAAGGCAAAGAACTGACAGGATCACTGGAAAAGACCATTACCCTCGCAGTGATCGATGAGGCCTGGAAAGAACATCTCCGCGCCATGGACGATCTGAAACAGAGCGTACAAACGGCTTACCTGGAACAAAAAGACCCGCTGGTAATATATAAGGTAGAGGCATTCCAGCAGTTCAAGAACATGGATTCGGAGGTGAATAAGGATATTGTTTCCTTCCTCAGCCACGCCTCCATTCCTGTGCAGCAGCAAAATGCCCCGCTGAAAGAAGGCCGTCCTGAAAAGACGGATTACAGCAAAATGAGGGCGAATAAGGAAGAGATCGATGCCGCCGGTGAGGATTATGCAGCCAACGAAAGAGACCGGTTTGAGCCGGGCGGTGCAGACACTGCGGTGAAACAGGAACCTATCAAAGTAGCCCCCAAGATCGGGCGTAATGATCCCTGCCCTTGCGGAAGCGGCAAAAAGTATAAAAACTGCCACGGTAAAGACGCCTGACCCCAGGATAACCCATAACCTAAAAAATGAAGAGTAAAAGAGCCATGCTTTTTTACTCTTTTTTTATGCCTGCCCTACAGGTGACCTTTTAAAGCAGGAAAATTCACCATGGGAAAATACGGGTATAAGTGCCCAAAAAGACCCATGAAACAGCCCAAATTCATAAGTGTATACCATAAAAACATCAGTAAATACCCTTATTTATTGACATATGTCAAAAAAAACGATGTTTTTCGCTAAATAGTGAATTTACTATTGCATATCAGTAAATACCACATAATCTTTGTCCTGCAATTACGAAGTACATCCTCCAATATCTCCACAGAAAAAATACTCCGTAAAATTTAATTCATCACCCTAAAGAAAATGAATATGAAGTGTAATTCTACGCTATGGAATCTTTTTGCCCTTACTTTAGCTTTAACTTTCAATACGTTAGCAAATGGTCAGGCAGTATATGTGGATAATGGAAGTTCTACGACTTACAGCCTTGCCAGCGGCGACAGCCTTTACATCCAATCCGGTGTTTATCAGGGTAAAATCAGCAAATTTGACGCAGGTGCGAAAATCACTGTGGCATCCGGAGCCACCTTTCAACCCACTGGGATCACTAACCCCCGCGGCATCCTGACCAACTCAGGTTCTGTTAAACTTTCCACCCTTTCTACCAATGGCGGTTTTACCATGTATAATTATGGTAGCCTTTGGGTAACAGGCTCTGCTACCCTGAGCCAGGGCATTCAACAATGGACCAACTTCTATGGCGGTATCATGAAATTCGATATGGGCCTGGAGATCAATAAAAATTGTGCCCTTTTGAACCGGGGAACCATCACCAGCCTGGGTAATATGACCGTTAATAAAGACGCTTCCTTCATGAACAATAATACGGTGAAGGTTACAGGTAATGTCACTCTCAATAGTGCCGATTTCTCTAACGGCGGTAAGTTTGATGTTTCCGGCAGCTTCACTGTCAATGGCACAAGTTTCTTCACGAACAACTGCCGCGTGGTGGTTGGAAACGGGTTCACGAATAATGGCTCTGTAACTGTTTTCAATCTTGGTCTGATCTGGTGCCCTGCATCCGGTACAAGCAGCATCGTTACTATCAACGGTAGTGCTACTATCACCAACAACGGAACAATTAAAAGTGTAGACCTGACCAACTACGGCAACATGGCCGGATCAGGAAACTGGTACCTTACAGGTCATACGATCAATACCGGGAATGTGGGAATAAACGGCTCGGCAAGTGATACTGTCAAGATCTATGATGTTACCAGGACCAGCACTTCTACCATTTTTGATGAGCAGTATAAAAAGCCTTATCCCAATGCAATCTTTGCACTTCTTAGCCCGCCCGATACTACTAACCTTTTGTCTTCCTGCTCTCCTGAAGTTATTTCCAATATTACACTGCCTGTAAAATGGGAATACTTCTACGTGAATTTGTCTGACAACACACCTGTACTTACATGGGCTGCTGAGCAGGATCCCGGAACAGTATTCACTGTACAGCGCAGTTATGATGCGGTAAATTTCACCACTATCGCTTCTATCAATGGTGAAGAGGGAAAAAGGGTTTACAAGTTTGAAGACAAACAGGTAAACACGCAAAGCAGATCAGTATACTACCGCATCAGGGCAGTTGAGCCTACCGGCGCCATCACCCTTTCTGATACCAGGGTATTGATGTTCACCACCAAAGCCGGCATTTCTGTTCAGGCAACACCAAACCCTTTTACAAGCCAGCTGAATATCAGCTACCAGTCAACCACCCGTGAAAGGATCAATATCCGCATCGTTAGCATGTCTGGTGCGGTAATGGCCAGCAAAGCAGTGAATGTAAGCACAGGCTACAACAGCATTGCCATCACTGAAGCAGCTTCACTGACCAAGGGTATATACCTGGTGCAACTGATCAGCGAGAACACAGTAATCGCTACAGAAAGAGTAGTTAAACAATAAAATCATTTTCATACCTACACAAATCGCCCCGCTTTCTAGCGGGGCTTTTTATTTCAAAAAAACTTATCAAAATCGTAGATTTCCTATTGCATACTAGTAATTACTGCAATACTTTTACTCTCGTTGACGGTAAGCACACAAGTAGAAAAACAATCCGATAGGATTTCAAAATATTCAGCAATGGACGGTTGAAAAAATCAAGTCCTGCCAAATGGCAGGACTGCTTTTTTATAAGACAGTCAATGCTTTATGTGGTAAGATACAGAACCGATCATCACCCATATACCTCCTGGATCAGACCTTATTCCCCTTAAGTAGTATGAACTGACGATCTAGATAAAAACTCTTAATTATCGTATATTTCCTATTGCATAATAGTAAATCGTGCAATATGTTTGTAGCACCAAATACGGTAACACAACAAGTAGAAAAAACATCCGAAAGGAGCCAAAGATATTCAACAATGGACGGTTGAAAAAGCGTAAAGGTCCTGCCAAATGGCAGGACCTTTACTTTTGATCTTATCTTATAGGTTCTTAGAACGGCTTCTTCAGGTTGTATTTCTGATTGTAGCGGTCGTTCAGTTGTTTTTGCTTATCGTTCAGGTCAATTTTCCTTCCCTGGATAAATGCATCGGTCACATTGCTGCTCTTCATATCAAGGATATCACCTTCGCTGATCACGATATTGGCATCTTTACCAACTTCAATGCTGCCGGCTTTGTCTGATACACCCAGCATTTTTGCGGCGTTCAGCGTAATGGCCTGCAGGGCTTCTTCCTTGGTGAGGCCGTAAGCTGCTGCTGTGCCTGCGTTGAAAGCGAGGTTACGGCCGCGGGTCTGGCTGTCGTCGTCGGAGATAGCAAACATGACACCGGCTTTTTGCAGGGCCGCTGCTGTTTTATAAGGCTGGTCCACATCGTCATCCTCTGCTGTTGGCAGGCTGTGGGGCTGTTGCAGGATCACGGAAATATTATGCTGCTTCAGCAGGTCCACGATCTGGTAGCTTTCGCTGCCGCCAACGATCACCACATCAAAACCGAATTCTTTTACAAAATCGATAGCCACCAGCATTTGCCTTACAGTGCTAGCATGCACATATAATTTCTGGGTTTTGTTGAACAAACCTTTAACGGCTTCCAGTTTCAGGTTGGTTTCATCATGCTTTTCAACAGCGTTATAGGCTTTGGCTTCGCGGAAGAAATCCTTTACTTCTTCCACTTTTGCCAGGTCAGCTTTTACAGGATCGCCGCCAGGAGCCTGTGGACCGCCGCCAAAGCCGCCACGGCCAAAGCGTGGGCGGGCCATCATTAGCGGCATATAAAGATGCATGCCCTCATCTGTTTTATAAGCTGCGTCTTTCCAGTTCCATGCATCCAGTTGCACTACTGAAGAAGAACCTGCCAGCAGGCTTCCCTGGGGAACGATATTCGCCATCAGTACGCCGTTGGAACGGAGGGTATTGATCACTTTGGAATCCGTATTGTACGCAACTATAGAGCGGACGCTGGGATTCATATCGCCGATCTCACGCACATCGGAAGTAGCGCGGATGGAAGACATTTCCACCAGGCCCAGGCTGCTTGTTGCCAATACCAACCCGGGATATACCTGCTTGCCTTTGGCATCAACAGCAGTAGCACCGGCAGGAACTACCACATCAGCACCCACTTCTGCAATTTTACCATCAGCGATCTTGATCGTACCATTCTCGATCACTTTGCCATTACCAACATGGATAGTGGCATTCTTGATATAGGTAACGCCTGTCTGCGGTTTGGCAGGCAGCACGTTTGACTGGCCATTCGCCACAGCGAACAGACCTATCGATAAGATGAAAAATAATATTCTCATATCAGTTGTTTTATTCATTAGTAAATTCCTCAGCATCTACCACCAGCAGGCCGTGGCTATGACCATGATCACTGCAGGTAAACATAAGCTGGTAACTGGGTTGTGCAGGCATTACTGCGCCGCCATTTCTCTTTTCACCGTTCATTTTACGGATCAGGCGATTCCTTTCCAGGTCAACCAGTTTCTGCATTTGCTCATCTTTCGCACGGTCAAAGTAGATGGTACCGTCAACAATGGTATAAAGGGATTTTGCATAAATGCTCAGCGGATGATCGCTCCAGAGCACCACGTCCCCATCTTTACCCACTTTCAGACTGCCTACGCGGTCATCCACATGCAGCATTTTAGCAGGGTTCAGCGTTACCATTTTCCATGCATCTTCCTCTGACACACCACCGTATTTCACGATCTTGGCTGCTTCCTGGTTAAGGCGGCGGGCCATTTCAGCGTCATCAGAATTGATAGCTACATTCAGACCAACATTGTGCATGATAGCAGCATTGTAAGGAATAGCGTCTTCCACTTCCATTTTATATGCCCACCAATCAGAGAAGGTTGCAGCATTCGCTCCGTGTTCTTTCATTTTATCTGCTACTTTATAGCCTTCCAGGATATGGGTAAATGTATTGTATTTGTAACCCATCCTGTTGGCTACTTCTATAGAGCCCAGGATCTCGCTTTGCACATAAGAGTGACAGGTGATAAAGCGTTTGTTGTTCAGGATCTCCACTAAAGCATCCAGTTCAAGGTCGCGGCGCGGAGCTACAGCCGTTACACCTTTCTTGCCTTTATTGGCCTCATATTCCTTCCAGGCTTTCTGGTAATCTTTTGCTCTGGTGAAAGCATCTACCAGCACCTGTTCAACACCCATACGGGTATCGGGATAGCGGATATTATTATTGGAGCCATTGGAACGTTTTACGTTTTCACCCAGGGCAAATTTGATCTGGCCATCCCAGTTCTTAAACTTCAATCCATCATCATTGGCACCCCAGCGCAGTTTGATCAGTTGTGTTTGTCCACCGATCACGTTGGCTGAGCCGTGCAGGATATGCGAGGTGGTAACGCCACCGCTCAATTGACGATAGATATTGATGTCTTCAGGATTCAGGTTGTCACCAATCCTCACTTCAGAAGTCACGCTCTGGCCGCCTTCGTTAATAGAAGCTACAGCAATATGAGAGTGTTCGTCGATGATGCCTGCTGTTACGTGCTTGCCTGTTCCGTCAATTACACGGGCACCTGCATCAGAAAAGTTTTTACCCACACCGGCGATCTTGCCACCTTTGATCAATACATCTGCGTTCTGGAGGATACCATCTTTTTCGTTGGTCCATACGGTCGCATTCTTGATCAGGATGGTTTCTTGCCTGGGCGCCTGGTCTTCTTCCCATCCAAATGGTTCGAAGGGATATACCACTTTACCTAAAACCGGCATTTCTTTTTTACGGGTAGTGGTATCAGGTTTTATCTCGGCGGCTTTTACCAGTGAGGCAGTCCACGTTAATGAATTACCGGAAGAGTCGAGGCCGGTACCATTCCATTCAGAGCCGGTGCTTACACCACTGAGGCGTATGGCAGAAGCGGGCAATTGGTCAGCACCACCCATCATACCACCACGGCCAAATCCGCCTGCTCCTGGTCTTGCGCCACCGGCAGGGGCTGCATCGGCAGCAGGGCGTTGACGGCGGGCCTGGGGAGCATAGCTCAGTTTTACCATTTTACCATCATAAGTAAATTTGGTATTCAGGGTGTCTCTGCCATAGAGGGAAACAGCGTTGGCACTTTTTACTTCCAGTGTATATTTCTCCTGTCCGGAAGGTGTATTCACCGTCAAATTGTAAGTACCGGCTATTTCACTGACATCATCTTTCACTTTGTAGGCGATACCCTGAACATAGTTGGTAACGATCACCGATTTTTCGTTGAAGATCGGTCCGGTAGTTACCAGGAAGTTAGCCAGTTTGCCAGCTTCCAGGCTTCCTACTTTATCATAAATACCCAGCAGGGTTGCAGGTGTTTTGGTCAGCGCTTCCATCACTTTGCCTTCGCTCAGGCCATAATCCATCGCTTTGCGGAGATTGGTCCAGAACTGACCCACATTGCGGAGGTCGGAAGTGGTGAGGCAGAAAGGAATACCGGCTTTTTCAAATGCAGCAGCATTGGTGGGGGCCAGTTCCCAGTGCTTCATGGTATTGAGGGATACAAAACGTGCATCGCTGGGATCTTCCACATCCATTGCCTGTGGAAATTCGAGTGGTACAATGAAAGTAGCATTGGTCGCTTTCATTTCTTTGATACGCTGGTATTCGTTACTACCGGCTTTAATAACATATTGAACGCCGAATTCATCGCCGATACGGTCAGCGCGCAGGTCATTCCATTTATCATTTGCTTCAAAAATCTGGGGAAGCCCCTGGTTATCGTTCCATGATTTCAGACTAAGGTTAAATCCTTCGCTGGAAGGTTGGGTCTTGTACCACTGGGCGTCCAGGTAAGATTGACGCAGCAGGGCGATCGTACCCATGAGGGAACTGGGATAGCTTTGTGTGGAGGTTCCTTTACTAAAGGAATAGTGAGCTGAGGCCTTGTCTTTAATGATCACAAGGTTCTCTTTTGCATTGGCGAGTGATACCACTACGCCTGTGCCACGGGCAATACCATCGCGGACATGAGAAAGTACGGTACCAAAACCAGCTTCCCTTAAGGGTTTGGCCTTAGCATCGTCTACAGCAAATTCTTTAACGGCATCCACATCCGCCTTGATGGCCTGGTTCCAGCCATAGGGTCCTTTGATATTTGAGGTCAGTTGCGCCTGTCCGAAACCACCGAATCCGCCCGGGCCACCGGCACGTTGAGGAGCCGGGATCCCGTAATCAGCATAGATATCTATGAAAGAAGGATAGATGTATTTGCCCTGGCAATTTACTTCTACAGCGCCGGCAGGAACTTTCAATCCTGCGCCTATGGCTGTGATCTTTCCATCTTTGATAACGAGAGTAGCATTACTTAATGTGGTTGCACCGTCCTTTACGATAGTGGCATTGGTGAAGGCATAGTATCCGTGCCGTGGATCGGCCACCCCATTTACAGGAAAGGTTTCCTGTGCAGAGAGTCTGGGTGCTACGGAAATAAGAGCCCACGCAAAAACCAATTCGTAGATGAATTTGGATTTTCTCATTGCAATTTAGTTTTTTAATTAGATGATTTTTCGATGTGATACTTGCGCTTAAACGGGAGTCGAATGTAATGCAATTAGAGGAAAAATGGCGATGTGTGTTGTTCGATGACCATCGAACAACTTTAATTACCTTTGATCTCCTTAACCTTATACATTATGGCTACTGCCAAAAGCTTGCTCACAGTCCCTGACTTTGCTCTCTCTCCCCGCATCGACCAGGTAGGTGTGGAAGAAAGGGCTGCCCGCTTCACCACCCGGAGCATCAAAAAAGAATCCAAGCTCAATGGACTGAAGTTAGTGTTGAATATGATCGATCTTACCACACTGGAAGGGAAAGATACGGATGGAAAGGTGAAACAGCTTTGTTATAAAGCCATTCACCCACATGATGCTGTACCCGGCATTCCTACCGTGGCAGCCGTATGTGTGTACCCTTCCATGGTAAAAGTGGCCAAAAAAGCCCTGGGCGATTCAGGTATCCGCGTCGCTTCCGTTGCTACAGCCTTTCCCAGCGGTCAGGCCCCCCGTGATGTAAAGATCAGGGACACCCGCTATGCCGTGAATGAAGGAGCTGATGAAATTGATATGGTGATCAGCCGGGGAAAATTCCATGCAGGTGAATACAATTTTGTGTTTGACGAAATAGCCGCTATCAAAGAAGCCTCTGGCGAAGCCAGGCTGAAAGTGATCCTTGAAACAGGTGAGCTCGGCAGTTTTGATAAAGTAAGACGCGCCAGTGAGATCGCCATGTATGCCGGTGCCGACTTTATCAAAACCTCTACCGGCAAAATACAACCAGCCGCCACCATGCCCGTAACACTGGTGATGCTGGAAGCTATCAGGGACTTTTATTACAAAACCGGCAGAATGGTGGGGATGAAACCAGCCGGTGGCATTTCCAAATCAAAACTGGCCTTGCACTACCTGGTGATGGTGAAAGAAGTGCTGGGTGAAGACTGGCTCAATAATGAATGGTTCCGCTTTGGCGCCAGCAGCCTGGCGAACGATGTGCTGATGCAGATCGTTAAAGAACATACCGGGTTGTATCAAAGTGGAAATTATTTCAGTGTAGACTGATGTTTAAAATTTAAACTTATATCAATGGCTGTTACCAAGAAAAAAGCTGCTCCTAAAAAATCCAACACGGTCAAACTGAAGTTTGATACAAGCTGGAACTATGCCCCGGCTCCGGAAAGCAAAAGCGCGGCCACCATACATAAGCAATACGATCTTTTTATCAATGGCGAATGGCAGAAACCATCCGGCAAAAAATATTTCCATACCATTAACCCCGCTACAGAAGAAAAGCTGAGCGAAGTGGCTATGGCTAACGAAGCTGACACCAATAAAGCAGTGACTGCCGCCCGTAATGCTTATGAAAAAGTGTGGAAGAAAATGCCTGCCAAAGAAAGAGGAAAATATATCTTCCGCATTGCGCGCATGATACAGGAGAAAGCACGCGAACTGGCCGTGATAGAAACGCTTGATGGAGGCAAACCCATACGCGAAAGCCGCGACTTTGATGTGCCTACAGCAGCCAATCACTTTTTTTATTATGCAGGCTGGGCCGATAAGCTGGAATATGCATTCCCTAACCGGCAGGCTTCTCCATTAGGCGTAGCCGGCCAGATCATTCCCTGGAATTTCCCTTTATTAATGGCTGCCTGGAAAATAGCCCCTGCACTGGCTACCGGTAATACCGTCGTCTTAAAACCTGCAGAAACCACCCCGCTCACTGCCCTGAAACTGGCAGAGATCATACAGGAAGCAGACCTTCCTCCGGGCGTGGTAAACATTCTGACCGGTGCAGGAGAAACAGGCGCCTCTATTGTTAATCACCCCGGCATCGATAAGATCGCCTTCACCGGCTCCACAGAAGTGGGCAAACTGATACAAAGAGCAATAGCCGGCACAAATAAAAAAGCCACACTCGAACTGGGCGGAAAAGCCGCCAACATCATCTTTGAAGATGCACCGATCGACCAGGCAGTGGAAGGCGTCATCAACGGAATATTTTTTAACCAGGGACATGTATGCTGCGCAGGCTCGCGCCTGTACGTGCAGGAATCCATTGCCAAACAGGTGATCCGCAAACTGAAAGACCGTATCGAAACATTGATCGTAGGCGACCCGATAGATAAGAATACAGATATCGGCGCCATCAATTCAAAACAGCAACTCGATACCATCCACAAATATTTAAACATTGGAAAAAAAGAAGGAGCAGAAATGTACGAAAGCTCCTGCCCTTTACCACGCAAAGGCTACTTCTGCCGGCCTACCATTTTTACCAATGTGGCGCAAAGCAGCCGGATTGCACAGGAAGAAATATTCGGACCAGTGCTGGCAGTGCTCACTTTCCGCACAGATGATGAAGTAATTGAAAAAGCCAACAATTCACCCTACGGACTGAGTGCCGGTGTCTGGACCGACAAAGGCTCTAAAATATTCAATATGACAAAGCGTATGCGAGCCGGCGTCGTTTGGGCCAACACATTCAACAAATTCGATCCCTCTTCTCCCTTCGGTGGTTACAAAGAAAGCGGCTTTGGACGAGAAGGTGGATTACACGGCTTAATGCCCTACATCAATTTAACGCATCAATCATAAACGATCCCTTCCCGTCTTCCCGCCTTACCGGTAATTTTTTTACCGGTAAGGCGGGAAGACGGGAAGGATGACACTCAAATTGTCTGAACACTCTTTAATAAATTGTATATGTCAAAAACTTCTGTTCATACCACTTCCTTACATACAAACGGTAACGGAACCGGTACTACCGAAACAAAAAGACTTGAAGTGCTGAAGACATACAAAATATACATCGGTGGCCAGTTCCCGAGAACTGAATCCGGCCGTTACTATATTCCTGTAAACAACGAAGGAAAAAAATTAGCTAACGTATGTTTAAGCTCCCGTAAAGATTTTCGCAATGCAGTAGTAGCCGCCCGCGCTGCATTTGGTGGCTGGAGTGGAAGAGCTGCTTTCAACCGCAGCCAGATACTGTACCGGATGGCTGAAATGCTGGAAGGAAGAAGAATGCAGTTCATTGATGAATTAATGCAGCAAGACGCTTCAAGAGCTGCAGCTGAAAAAGAAGTTGACCTTGCTGTTGACCGGCTTATTTATTATGCCGGCTGGTGTGATAAATACCAGCAACTGTTCAGCAGTGTGAATCCCGTGGCCAGTTCGCATTTTAATTTCTCTGTGCCGGAGCCTACCGGTGTTGTCTCCATCATTGCTCCACAGCAGGATTCATTGTTGGGACTTATTTCCGTAATCTCACCGGTGATTGCCGGCGGCAATACCTGTGTGGTACTCGCATCGGAATCCAAACCGCTCTGTGCCGTCACTTTTGCTGAAGTGCTGAACTCTTCCGATCTGCCCGGAGGTGTGGCAAATATCCTTACCGGTAAGCCTTCTGAACTGGCATCCTGGTTTGTGGACCACATGGATGTGAATGCAACCATTTATTGCGAAAAAGACACTGATATACAGAGAATGATGCGGGAAAAATCGGCGCTCAACCTGAAAAGGGTCTTTTTTTATGACCAAACGGATTGGACAGCCGCTGAAAGCCAGTCGCCTTATTTCATTTTTGACACACAAGAAATAAAAACTACCTGGCATCCGGTTGAAAATATTGCAGGCGCCGGCGGCGGATATTAAGTTTGCCATTTATCCCGGTACATGGATTTTTATTTAAATAATCATAAAAACCCTGCATTTTACTCATCCGGGAAACCCTGATTCCTGTTTTGGTAAGATATTTGGAAATAAGATCGCATGAAAAAATTGTTTACCCTGCTTTGCACGCTTTTCTCGCTGGCCACTTATGCCCAGAATACGTTAACGACGGACAGTGGACAGGTAACTGTTCATAAAGACCCCCGCCTGGACTTGCTGATCACCAAACAGGCAGAGATCAATGAAGTAACCAGCCGCGATGCGCGGAAAACCGGTAAGGGGTTCCGTTTGCTGATCATCAGCACTACCAGCCGGGAAGAAGCGATTGCTGCGAAAACAAAAGTGTATACCTATTTCCCGGAGTTGAAACCTTATCTCTGGCATCAATCTCCTTACTATAAACTGAAGGCTGGTAATTTTAAAGACAGAAAAGACGCAGAGACCTACCAGCAGAAATTGAATACCTATTTTCCCAAAGGAGTATTTGTAATGAATGATATAATTGAGCTGAAGCCGGAGAAGAACCGGTTTGAAGATCAATAACCTTTTGACATCAGCATATAATAAAACCCATTTGCTTTTGCAGGTGGGTTTTTAGTTTGCAGAGAGTATCGCAAAGAGCGCAACCTAGCGCTCTTTGCGATACAAATCCTTTAAGTACTTTTGTTCCATGCTAGAAAAGATCAAGTCCCTCGCAAAGCAATACGCTCCTGAGTTTGTTGATATCCGTCATCACCTGCATGCGCATCCGGAACTAAGCTACCAGGAATTCGAAACAGCCCGTTTCGTACAGCAAAAGCTACAGGAGTTCGGTATCCCTTTTGAAATAAAAGCCACTACCGGCGTTATCGGGTTGATCAAAGGAAAGAACCCTGATAAAAGGACCATTGCTTTAAGAGGGGATATGGATGCCCTTCCCATCCAGGAAGAAAACAATATTCCTTACAGATCCACCCGCGAAGGAGTAATGCACGCTTGCGGGCATGATGTGCACACAACCTGTCTTTTAGGAGCTGCCAAAATATTGAATGAACTGAAAGATGAATGGGAAGGTACTGTGAAACTGATCTTTCAGCCGGGTGAAGAAAAAAATCCTGGCGGTGCCAGCCTGCTGATCAAAGAAGGAGTACTCGAAAACCCCAGACCTTCCTGCATATTCGGATTACATGTGCATCCGGGACTGGCTGTGGGAAAAATGAGTTTCCGCAGTGGTAAGGTAATGGCCAGCGCCGATGAATTATATATCACTATCAAAGGAAAGGGGGGGCATGCTGCTTCTCCGCATTTATGTATTGATCCCATACTGATTGCTTCGCATCTTATCGTCAGCCTTCAGCAGATCGTGAGCCGCAATAATAACCCGCATAATCCCACGGTACTTTCCATTACAGCAATACAGGGAGGTTCCACCACCAATGTTATTCCGAATGAGGTGAAGTTGAAAGGCACATTCCGTGCTATGGATGAAGGGTGGCGTTTTAAAGCACATGATCTTATACGCCAGTTGTCAACCAACCTGGTAAAAAGCATGGGCGGTGAAATTGACCTGCTGATCGATGTGGGTTATCCTTCCGTTTACAACAATGAAGCCTTGCACGAAATAGCCCTGGTCAAAGCTGCCGATTATATTGGTGCTGCCAATGTAGAAGAAACAGAAAAAAGAATGGGCGCTGAAGATTTTGGCTATTATTCCCAGCAGATCCCAGGTTGCTTTTTCCGTCTGGGAGTGATGAATGAAGCCAAAGGGATTACTTCCAATGTACATACCCCCACTTTCAATATTGATGAATCAGCTATTGAAACAGGAATAGGTATGATGGCCTGGCTGGGCGCTTCTGTTAAATTATAAAGAAGATGCAGCGGAGTTTCAGCTTTGGTTGTCAACCGGCTCAAACAGGCTTTATGCGCCCAATATTTCTGGCTTTACTTATTATAACGGCTGTTACTATCACTGCCTGCAGCAAAGAGGATGACAATCAATATAAAGCACCTTCTGTTGTTTCGCTGCAAGGAAGCATTCCATTAGGCCATTCGGGTAACACTTCCCTGAGTTTTGATGAGATCATTTCCGATTCAAGATGCCCGGCCAATGCCCTTTGCGCATGGGCAGGTATTGCAATCGCTAAATTTACTTTTAAAGAAGGAGGTCATTCTTATCCTTTCATGCTGTCTATCATGCCGGGCTATCCCAAACAGGATACACTGATCCTCGGATATTATATAGAATTCTCTGATCTGAAACCTTATCCCGGCCTGGAAACCGATACACCGGAAAAAACAGTTCCCAAAGCAGAACTGATGATCACCAAACTGTAGATCATCCCCTCTCCTTTCTGAAACGCATGTCCGCAAACCCCAACAGGGTGAATACAAGAAAATAAAGGATCGAATAGATCTCATGGGAAGCCAGCAGGCCGGATTTTGCTGCTTCAGGCCCTCCGGAGCCGGCAAAGCTAAGGAGCGGGAAAGCGTATGGCACTTTATTGATATGCTCCCATGGCATCAGTATCAATGCTGATACCAGCAAACCCAACCCAATGCCGATCGGCACAATGAAATTCCTGAACCGCAGGCTAAGCCAGTATTGAATAGAAATAATGGCCAACAGGGAAATAAAACTTTTGAAATTCATTTTTATCAACCATTTCCAATCCACTGCTTTCTCTAAAAAAGTATATTTCGGATGAATAAGATCTGCTGCCACACCCGCCAGCAGCATAAACACATTGAACATCACAAACAGGAAAAATACCATGGAGATAATAGAGAGGTATTTTGAAAAGAATATATCACCGATAGACAAGGGAGAAGCAAAAACCTGCTTCCAGGTATTGTTCTTGTATTCCACTTGTGGTATAAGACTGCAGGTAAGAATCACAAACATGGGCAGTAAAAAAGCGGAGAAATTCTGCCAGCCTTTTCCCAGATGAGCCTGCCATGGCTCAGCCGCCAGCCTGGCATAATTCAGATCCGGCCTGAGCGTAAAAGTGAGGAAGAATATAAAGGGCATAAAGGCGGAACCAATTAAACATAACCAGAATGCCGCACTGCGTTTATTCTTGATCAGTTCAGCCCGGGTGGCAATAACCAAACTCATATATTGTTGCTTGTAATTTCAATGAATAATTGTTCCAGGTCGCTTTGGCGCGGATGGATAGCATACACATCCAACCCTTCTTTCACCAGCAATTGAGTGATGCCTGCCGTTTGTTGCTTGTTCCCATAAGGAAGCAGCAACAGGTTCTCCTTTTGCTGCACGGCGTATTGTGGTGATAAAATAGTTATAGCCCTTGCATTATCATTCGTTTCGATCTCCAGCATGCTTTGACGTGTTTTCATCTGCTGCAATTCCTGTAATGGCCCCTGGAAAAGCATACGGCCTTTATGGATAATGCCCAGGTGCGTAGCCATTTTCTCCACTTCATTCAAAATATGGCTGGAAACAATAACAGTAGTATTATATTCTTTATTCAGTTTTTTGATCAGTTCCCTTGTTTCAATAATACCATTGGGATCAAGTCCATTGGTCGGTTCATCCAGTATCAGCAGTTCTGGCTGGTTCAGCAAGGCGATGGCAATAGCCAGTCTCTGCCGCATGCCGAGAGAGAACTGCCTGGCTTTTTTCCGGCCTGTTTGTGCCAGCCCTACCAGATCCAATACTTCGTCCACTCTTTTTTTACCGGTCTTATACACCAGTTGATAGATCTCCAGGTTTTCTTTTGCCGTCAGATGGAGATAAAGGGAAGGTTGCTCGATCAATGAACCCAGTCTTCTTAAAATGTCCAACCGGTGGCCGGAAAACTGCTGGCCGAATAGCTCCAGTTTGCCATCCTGGTTTTTCAATAATCCCAGCAGCAAACGCAGTGTAGTGGTTTTCCCTGCCCCATTGGGCCCCAGGAAGCCGTAAATACTGCCCTGCGGCACTTCCAGGTTCACGTCGTCTAGCGTTTTGATACCGTTACGGAAAGAAAAATTAAGATGGGTGGTTTTTACCACAACGGGAATGGTCATCTTTCTATAATATTGAGGTTCATCAAAGGAACGCAGAAACCGGAATTTTGGGGTACCATTTATAAAAAAGCGTGGGAAATTTAATTTTGTAACTTGCAGCCCCGTTTTACCGGGAGCAAGTCCCGGATAATTAACAATAAACTATGCAAAAAGACTTACGAAAGCAACAAGCTCTTGAATACCACTCAAAAGGAAGACCTGGAAAAATAGAAGTAATTCCCACCAAAGGGACCAAAACACAACGGGAACTCTCCCTCGCTTACTCGCCGGGAGTGGCTGAACCCTGTAAAGAAATCGCCGAGAACAAAGAGAACGTTTATAAATACACTGCCAAAGGCAACCTCGTTGCGGTGATCAGTAATGGTACTGCGGTGCTGGGCCTTGGTGATATCGGCCCTGAGGCCGGTAAACCAGTGATGGAAGGAAAAGGTGTATTGTTTAAAATATTTGCCGACATCGATGTATTCGATATTGAGATCGATGAAAAAGACCCGGAAAAGTTTGTGCAGATCGTGAAGGCACTGCAACCTACTTTCGGAGGCATTAACCTGGAAGATATCAAAGCCCCTGAATGCTTCTATATTGAACAGGAGTTGAAAAAACAACTGAGCATTCCGGTAATGCACGATGATCAGCACGGAACAGCTATCATCAGTGCTGCAGCCCTGCTGAATGCACTGGAAATACAAAAGAAAAAGATCGATCGCGTAAGATATGTGGTGAATGGGGCGGGCGCCGCCGCCATGGCCTGCATCCAGCTATACGTTAGCCTGGGAGCAAAACCCGAGAACTTTATTTTATTCGACCGCAAAGGTGCTATTCATAAGGGCAGGAACGATCTGGATGAACTGAAACAGCGGTTTGCTTACACAAAGGGAGATATTACATTGGATGAAGCCATGAAAGATGCAGATGTATTTATCGGCCTTAGTGCCGGGAATACAGTAACGCCCAGCATGGTGAAGTCAATGGCGAAAAACCCGATCGTGTTTGCCATGGCCAATCCTGATCCCGAGATCAGTTGGGAAGACGCAACAGCTACCCGGAAAGATATCATCATGGCTACCGGCCGCAGTGATTATCCCAACCAGGTAAACAATGTGCTTGGCTTTCCTTATATCTTCCGCGGCGCGTTGGATGTAAGAGCAACACAGATCAATGAAGCTATGAAAATGGCAGCCGTGAAAGCGCTGGCAGAACTCGCCAAATCGCCTGTTCCCGATCTCGTGAACCTGGCGTATAATGAAAAGAATATTTCATTCGGCCCTAATTATATTATTCCCAAACCGCTCGATCCCCGCCTGATCTCCACTGTATCACCAGCAGTGGCCAAAGCAGCGATAGAAAGCGGAGTGGCGCAACATCCCATCCAGGATTGGGAAACTTATGCCACCGATCTCAATAAACGGTTGGGATTGGACAACCAGGTAATGCGTATTGTCGGTAATAAAGCCCGCCGCGATCCAAAGAGAATTGTATTTGCAGAAGCAGACAATGTCAAGATCCTGAAAGCAGCACAGATCGTGTTTGATGAAGGCATCGGCTATCCCATTCTACTGGGTAATGAAGAAAAGATCAGGCATATTGCTGCTGTAAACAATATCGAAGTTGACAGTTTCCCTATTCTTGATCCAAGAAGTGAAAGCACTGAAGAAAAAAGAAACAAGTACTCTGAAGTATTTTTCAACAAAAGAAACCGTAAGGGATTCAACGTATACGAAGCAAGAAAGATCATGCGCGACCGGAACTATTTCGGCTGCATGATGGTAGAATGCGGAGATGCAGATGCAATGATCTCCGGCCTTACTAAAAACTACCCGGATACTATCCGCCCGGCTCTTGAGATCATCGGTACAGAAGAAGGCGTGAATAAAATTGCCGGCATGTACCTGATGCTGACCAAAAAGGGGCCGCTTTTCCTTGCAGACACCACGGTGAATTTTAATCCTACTGCAGAAGAGTTGGCAGAAATCACGCTGCTGGTAGCCAAAGAAGTAAAACACTTCAATATGGTGCCAAAGATCGCCATGCTCAGCTATTCCAATTTCGGCAGCAGCAATTCACCTGAAGCAAGATTGGTGGCGGAAGCACGGAAGATCGTAAAAACAAAAATGCCTTCATTGGTTGTAGATGGTGAAATGCAGGCTAATATGGCTTTCAATAAAGAACTGCTGAAAGAAAATTATCCATTCTCCGAACTGGTTGATCAGGATGTGAACACACTTGTTTTCCCCAACCTGGCCTCCGGTAATATCACTTATAATATCCTGAAAGCACTGGGTGCTGCCGATGCCATCGGCCCTGTATTACTGGGATTGAAGAAACCGGTACATGTATTGCAGTTAGGTAGTTCAGTACAAAGCATTGTCAATATGGCCCTGATAGCCGTAATTGATGCACAGATCAAATGCAAAACATCTTCCACAGAAGAACTGGTTGAGCGTTCAGGCTGGTGGAAGAGGTTCAAGAAAGTGAGCAAGGACCTATAGAGCTTAAAAAATTAAGGGTTTAAAGGTTTAAGGGGTATCCGGCTCTTAAACTATTAAACCCTTAATTTTTAAACCTTTTACCCTTATTTCGTATTTTACAACCAAACTCTTTCATGAAAATCATCAAAGACATAGGCCGTTACCTGTTGATGTTGAAAAGTATGTTTTCGCGACCGGAAAACGGCAAGATGTACTGGAAAGAGTTTATGCGCCAGTGCTCTGATATCGGTATCGGATCACTGGGCATAGTTTGTATCATTTCCATTTTCATTGGCGCGGTGTCCACTCTCCAAACGGCTTACCAGTTGGTGAGCCCGCTGATCCCACCATCTACAATTGCACAGATCGTACGGGATACAGTGATCCTGGAATTTGCCCCTACTCTCACCTGTATCGTACTGGCCGGCGTGGTAGGCAGTAAAATTGCGAGTGAGTTGGGTAATATGCGCGTTAGTGAGCAAATTGATGCCCTGGAGATCATGGGCATCAATACCAAATCATATCTCATAATGCCCAAGATACTGGCAGGATTGGTAACTATACCATTGCTGGTGATGCTTGCCATGGTATTGGGGATTTGGGGTGGCCGTGTGGCCGGCAGTATGACCGGAATTCTTACACCCGAACAGTTTGACACGGGATTAAGGCAAAGTTTTGTACAGTACAATGTCTTTTTTGCCCTGGCCAAATCATACACTTTTGCTTTTATCATTGCCAGCATACCTGCATTTTATGGCTACTATGTGCAGGGTGGAGCGCTGGAGATCGGTAAAGCAAGTACCAAAGCGGTGGTAGTGAGTTGTATCCTCTTATTATTTGCAGATTATGTGCTGTCTGCACTATTGTTATAACTTTTTATAAAACGCAATGATCGAGGTAAAAAATATCAAGAAAAGTTTTGCTGACAAGACCGTGATCCAGGACGTAAGCGCCGTAATGAAAGCAGGTCAGTGCAACCTGATCATTGGTTCCAGCGGAAGTGGGAAAACGGTATTGATGAAATGTATGGTAGGGTTGTTTGAACCCGATAGCGGTGAGATCATTTATGACAAGAAGGATTTTATCACCATGAGCCAGGAAGAAAAAAAGGATATCCGCAAGGAGATCGGCATGTTGTTCCAGGGCTCGGCGCTTTTCGATAGCCAAACGGTGGAGCAGAACGTGATGTTTCCCCTGGATATGTTTACCAAAGATTCCAGTGTTCAGAAATTAAAACGGGTGAACGAAGTGCTGGAACGAGTAAAGATCGTGGATGCCAACAAAAAATTCCCTTCCGAACTTAGCGGTGGTATGAAAAAAAGGGTGGCCCTCGCCCGCGCAATCGTATTGAACCCGAAATACCTGTTTTGCGATGAGCCCAACTCCGGCCTTGATCCCCAAACCTCCCTTGTTATTGATAAATTAATACAGGAGATCACGGTAGAATACAATATCACTACTGTGATCAATACGCATGATATGAACAGCGTAATGGAAATCGGTAATTATATCCTGTATATGTACCAGGGCAACAAGGAATGGGAAGGCAGCAATAGAGAGATCATCTTCAGCAAAAATAAGCGGCTCAATGAGTTCATTTTTGCCTCCGACTTCCTTCGGGACGCTAAAGAAATGCGGATGTTGGAAGAATCCGGAAAAATGCCGGAAAACAGGAATATGGACGATATGATAAAATAGTCAGGAGCCCCCGGCTCAGAACTGGCTTGCCCCAACTGACTCTGACAGATTTCCCTTACTTTTGCCAAACTTTTTACACTTTTACCCCGAAAAACTAAATTTTCATGAGTGTTCTTGTCAATAAAAATTCCAAGATCCTGGTGCAGGGCTTTACCGGAACAGAAGGTACTTTCCATGCAACACAAATGATCGAATATGGTACGCAGGTAGTGGGAGGCGTAACTCCCGGAAAGGGCGGCACAACCCATCTGGACAGGCCCGTATTTAATACAGTAGCGGATTGCGTAACAAAGACCGGAGCTAATGTCAGTATCATTTTCGTGCCACCGGCATTTGCAGCTGATGCTATCATGGAAGCAGCAGAGGCAGGTGTTGAACTGGTGGTTTGCATCACGGAAGGAATTCCGGTGCAGGACATGGTAAAAGTGAAAAATTATCTTCTCGGAAAAAATACAAGACTGATCGGGCCGAACTGCCCCGGCGTAATCACTGCCGGTGAATGCAAAGTAGGTATTATGCCAGGTTTCGTATTTATCCCCGGCCGCATCGGTATCGTTTCCAAATCAGGTACCCTCACTTACGAAGCAGCCGACCAGGTAGCCAAAGCAGGTTTGGGCATTTCTACAGCTATTGGTATCGGAGGCGATCCCATTATCGGCACACCCACCAGGGATGCTGTTGAATTGCTGATGAACGATCCTGAAACAGATGCTATCGTAATGATCGGTGAGATCGGTGGTGGCATGGAAGCAGAAGCCGCCCGTTGGATCAAAGCCAATGGCAACAAAAAACCTGTGGTTGGTTTTATTGCCGGCCAAACAGCTCCTCCCGGTCGCCGTATGGGCCATGCCGGTGCAATTGTTGGCGGTGCAGATGACACTGCTGCTGCCAAAATGAAGATCATGTCTGAATGCGGAGTGCATGTGGTGAACAGTCCGGCTGATATCGGTAAAAAAATGGCAGAGGTTTTAAAGAAATAACCTTAAAATAATTTTAATAAAAAGCCCCGCAATAGCGGGGCTTTTTCATGTCAGAGACTCTATAAACCAAACTTACCTGTAATTGCGTATATATCTTGACAGTTCTGTTTTGCTGTTGTTAAAGCTGAACACATCAAACACCATATCGTAATTTTTCTTGTCAACAGTGGAAGCATAAGCCTGTTTGGCCAGTTCCAGTTTATTGTTTTCAAAACTGAACAGGAGCAGCAATTCTTTTACCTGTGCAGCACTTACTGTATTTGCTTTTACGATCTGCAAAGCAGATTTCAGCTTATTGCTTTCCAGCCATTCCTTATCGATTTGCTTAAGTACATTGTCAAATTCACGATCATCCATACCGCGGGCATATGCTTCATGGTTGTCATAATCACCCCATTGGCCGTCCCTGTTATAATCATACCCATTGCCGGCATCATACCAGCGGTCATCATTCTGCACATATCCTTTTTTGATCTTGTTTTCCATCATGCTCACCCGTCCATTTCTTTCAATGGTGATGAACAGGTGACGGTTATTCTTCATAGAAACAGCAGCATCGTATACCAGCTCATATCTTCTTCCAAAAACATTGAAGATGCCGTTGTTCATTGCCCGGTATACTTTAACGTAGTGGCTACCGTTCTCCAGGCCCTGTATCATCACTGAATTATCATTAGGGCTAAAACGTTTACCATCCAGCACAACACTGATATCTGCCTGGTCGGCCGATTTAATGGTAAGAATGGTATTATTCTTTGCAGCAAATACTGCTATGCTCATGAATAAAGAAGCAAAGAGGGTAAAGATCGTTTTCATATACTTTCATTTTAAAGTTGAATTCAATAGCGAATTCGCTTATCAATATTTCAAAGTATATGCCGCTGTGCCAAAAACAGATCAAAGGAAAAGTTAAGCTGTATCTACAAACGATACAACTCAATATCAGCAATGGTTTCAGAAGATTGTTATTTAATGTTAATAGAAGAAACAACCATTTATTTTTTTAAAGATTAAATGCTTCGCCTGTTAAAGAAAATAAAGATTTTAAACACGATTAAACCTTTAAAATTCCTGACCGTCTGAAGGCCTGCTATATCTTTTCTTCTACTTTTCCGGCCCTTTATGAAATTTCTCCGTTTCCGGCATCTAAACCTTGCCATGGATTTTTTACCTTGTACTTAAATTAAAACCTAACCATGAAGCAATTCAGCTTTGTTGCTCTTATTGCAGCCCTATTTAGTCTTATTACTATGAACGCTAACAGTCAACCGTCCGTTAAAAACTACGATGCAGCCTGGAAAAAGGTTGAAGGATTTGTTAAAAAAGGCCTTCCTGCTTCTGCTCTCACCGAAGTAAAGAGCATCTATACGCAGGCCAAAAAAGAAAAACAGGACGCACAGGTCATTAAGGCCCTGATATATATGACCGGCCTTCAGACCGAAAACCGGGAAAACAATGAAGTGCTGGCTATAGCAGAAATAGAAAAAGAAGTACCCGGCAGCAAAGGTGCCGTCAATGCTTTATTAAACAACTTACTGGCTAACCTGTACTGGAGTTATTTCCAAAGCCATCGCTGGCAGTTTTATCAACGTACTCAAACTGCTGAATTCAAAAAAGATGATATCGCCACCTGGACAGCTGAAGATTTTCATCGAAAAACGAGCGAGTTGTATCTCCGTTCCATCGCTGATAAAAAGCTCTTGCAGCAAACATCACTGGAGCCCTACAATGCCATTATCATAAAAGGGAATGTACGTCATCTCCGCCCTACCCTATATGATCTGCTGGCCTTCCAGGCGCTGGAATATTTTGAGAACGATGAACGTGATCTTAACAGGCCTGCCTATACATTTGAAATTGACCAGGCTGCCGCTTTTGACCCGGCAGCAGATTTCATCCACCGCAAGTTTGAAACAAAAGATTCACTTTCGCTTCAGCATAAAGCCTTGCTGATCTATCAGCAACTGATTGCGTTCCACCTGGATGATAAAAAACCCGATGCACTCATCGATGCAGATCTGAGGCGATACGAATTTGTGAGGCAGAAATCTGTTCACTCCAATAAAGAGGAATACTATTTTAATGGCATCAATCATATTGCCCATCAGTATGAAAGCACGCCGGCTGCTGCACAGGCCTGGTATCTCGTTGCTCAATACTATTCCAACCAGGGATCCCAGTATGCTCCTTATGGCGACACTACACATCGCTTCGGCAAGCTTAAGGCAAAAGAGATCTGTGAAAAAGTAGTGGCACAGAAAGATTCATCAGAAGGAAAGATCAATGCCTATAATCTTTTGCAGCAGCTAAAGAGTTCTTCTTTAGAATTTACTATTGAGCAGGTGAACCTGCCTGGTCAGCCATTTCGCGCATTGATCAATTACCGCAATCTTACCACACTTCATCTGCGATTGATCAAATCTGATGATAAGCTCAGGAAAGCACTGGAGAATCAATATGATGAAAGCTACTGGAAAACAGTTATTGCGGCAAAGCCATTACGAAACTGGGAGCAAAACCTGCCTGATACAAAAGACCTGCAGCAGCATAAGGCAGAAATCAAAATAGATGAGCTCCCAAGCGGGGAATATTTTCTTATTGCAGCTTCTGATAAGGCATTTGAAAAAACAGGAACACTGATCGGAGCAAGAAGGTTCTATGTGTCGTCCATTAGCTATATTAATAACCAGCTTGATTATTTTGTGTTGCACAGGGATAATGGTCAGCCGCTTTCCAATTCAACCATCCAGGTGTGGGAACAGGTATACGATTATGCAAGCTCACGCAACATCAAAACAAAAGGAGCGGTTTATACTACTGATAAGAACGGTTATTTTCATCTCATCAGGAAAGACAAACAGGAAAACAGCAATAGGGGGCGATATGCCTACTCACTGGAAATAACCAGTGGAAATGAAAAGCTGTACATTGATGAGCTACGGAACGATTATTACTACAGGAACACTCCCCTTCCACGTAGTGAGAACAGTATTTTTATTTTCAGGGACCGTAGCATTTACCGCCCCGGGCAAACTGTTTATTTCAAAGGGATTGTTTTATCAAGGAATCAATTCTTAAGAAAAGCAGACATATTGCAGGGATATACGACAACGGTTTACCTGCGGAATGCAAACGGCGAAACTATTGATTCGTTAAACCTAACGACTAATGATTACGGTTCATTTACCGGGAGGTTCCAGTTGCCTGCAACCGGTTTGAATGGCACCTATACCATTTTTACCAAAAAAGATCAGGGCAATTCTTATTTCCGGGTGGAAGATTATAAACGCCCTAAGTTCTATGTAGAGTATGAACCGTTGAAAGGAACTTATCGCGTAAATGATTCCATTGAAGTAACAGGCCTGGCAAAAGCTTATGCCGGCAATAATATCGATGGGGCAAAAGTTAAATACAGGGTGGTAAGGCAAGCCCGCTTCCTTTATCCCTGGCTATTTGCCCGCTGGTGGCAACCGCCATCTGAACCGCTTGAAATAGTGCATGGGGAAACAGTAACAGATGCAGATGGCAAATTCCGTGTAAAATTTACAGCCATACCTGATCTGAAAATTGATCCGAAACTGGAGCCTGCTTTTGATTATGTGGTGTATGCAGACATTACGGATATCAATGGTGAAACAAGAAGCGGAGAAAAAAATGTTTCCGTCAGCTATAAAGCATTATTATTAAAAACTGATATCCCTTCCCGTATAGCAGCAGACAGCCTGAACAAACTTTCCATCCGCACTGAAAACAATAACGGTGAATTTGAACCGGCTGCTGTAACCGTGAAAATAACCAAACTGAAAGAAGAGAAAAGGCTGATCAGGGAACGTTTTTGGGAGAGACCTGACCAGTTTGTAATGAATAAAGAGGAATACATCCAATATTTCCCCCATGATGAATACAACGATGAAACCAATCCCGCCAGTTGGGACAAAGAAAATCTTTTATGGCAAAAAACTGATTCGGTAAAAGAAGGTATGCCTTTCCCGGTAAGCGGAATTAAACCTGCTCCCGGTTATTACTCCGTTGAAATATTTACTAAAGACAAGAATGGTGCAGAAGTAAAAGACCTTAAATACATAGAGTTGTTTGATGAAAAAAGCCAGCAGTTGGGTCAGCCGCAGTACGTATGGACGCAAAGCCCCAGGCCTATCCAACCCGGGGAAAATACGACACTGAAGCTCGGTACCTCAGCCAATGATGTGTTCATTGTGCAGCAGTTGGATAAAACCCTGCCCGGTAAGGACAGTGCCGATATCAGCTACTCGTTCCTTAAACTGAATAATGAGAAAAAGGATATCACATTCTCTGCAACGGAAGCTGAGCGAGGCGGATATGGAGTAAGTTGGGCATTTGTAAAACATAACCGGTCTTATTTTAATTATATAATTATCCCTGTGCCCTGGAGTAATAAAGAGTTGCAGATAGAATACGCTACTTACCGGGACAAAACCCTTCCTGGCAGTGACGAAAAATGGAAACTTAAGATCAGCGGGTACAAAAATGAAAAAGCAGCAGCAGAGATATTAGCCAGTATGTATGATGCTTCGCTTGATCAGTTCAGTGAGCACAATTGGGATAAACCTTACATATGGGCCTCATATAGCCAGCGAAGGTCCTGGGAAAATCGCCAAAACTTTATGAGGATTGAATCTTTCCAACGGCCTGTTCCTTATACAGCAAAGGATCTTATCAAGGATTATGACCATTTATTCTTTGCACAATCTGATATAGTTTCTGCAGGATATGTAGTAAGAAGGGAAATGCGTGCTTTCGCTGCCGCTCCTTCTATGGCGCTTGAAAGTAACGCTGCCGGAATGGCGGATTCTGCAGTGCAAGTAGATGATGCTGCCAAAGTAATGAAATACACTGTAACCACTTCATCCCAGGAAGAGAAAGCTAATAAGGAAGCTGAAAACCCAGCTACCCAAATCCGCACCAACTTCAATGAAACGGCTTTCTTCTTCCCCGATCTTCGAACAGACAGCAACGGCGATATCGAATTCTCTTTCACCATGCCTGAAGCCCTTACCAAATGGAAATTCCAGGCGCTGGCTCATACAAAAGATCTTGCGTTTGGTTACAGCCAGAAAGAGATCGTTACACAAAAACAACTGATGGTGCAGCCCAACCCGCCACGTTTTCTCCGGGAAGGTGATCAACTGGTATTCAATGCCAAGATCGTGAACCTTTCGGAAAAACAATTGTCCGGAAATGCAGAGCTGCAATTGTTCAATGCCGCTACCAATGAACCTGTGAATGCGATCTTTAACAATAAAGAAACCAGTAAAAGTTTCCAGGTAGCTGCAGGTCAGAGCACAGTTGTTTTCTTCCCCTTGTCTATCCCTTCTTCATTTACCGAGCCACTGACCTGGCGCGTGGTAGCCAAAGCAGACAATTTCAGTGATGGTGAAGAAAACAGTTTACCTGTATTAAGCAACCGTATGCTGGTGACTGAAACAATAAGCCTGCCCATGCGCGGAAACGGTACAAAGAATTTTTCTTTTGACAAACTGAAGCAATCCGGCAGCAGCACATCACTAAAGCAGCATTCTCTTACAGTAGAATACACTTCCAACCCAGCCTGGTATGCAGTACAGGCATTGCCTTACCTGATGGAATATCCCTATGATTGTGCAGAGCAAACCTGGAACCGTTATTATGCCAATTCCCTGGCTTCTTTTATTGCGAATTCTGCACCGCGCATACGCCAGGTGTTTGAACAATGGAAGAAAACCGACACTGCGGCCCTGCTCAGCAATCTTCAGAAAAATCCTGAATTAAAATCAATTTTACTGGAGGAAACACCCTGGGTGCTGGCTGCAAAAACAGAAGCACAGCAAAAACAGAATATCGCTTTGCTCTTTGATATGCTGCGCATGAGTGGAGAGCTCAATAGCGCTTATGAAAAAATGAAGCAATTGCAAAGCAGCAATGGCGGTTTTGTTTGGTTCAAAGGCGGTCCTGACGATCGTTATATAACCCAGTATATTGTTACAGGTATTGGTCACCTGATAAAACTGAAAGGAATCGCTGCAGGGCAAGAGACAAAACTGAAACAGGTGCTGAGCACGGCCATCCCTTACCTCGACAGGAAGATCAAAGAGGATTATGATAACCTGGTGAAATACAAAACCGATCTCTCTAAATATATTCCCGATTACAGTGTGATCCAGTATTTCTATATGCGCAGTTTTTTCCCTAACTACAAGATCCTTACGGAGTCGCAAAAAGCATATACCTATTTTAAAAGCCGGTTGCCCCAAAACTGGACCAGCCGTAACAAATACATGCAGGGTATGACCGCACTGGCGCTGCACCGTATGGGAGACATTAAAACACCTGCTGCAATACTTAAATCATTGAAAGAAACATCCATCAACAATGAAGAATTGGGAATGTACTGGAAAGATGCCAACCGTGGCTGGTGGTGGTATGAAGCACCTGTCGAGCGGCAGTCATTGCTGATCGAAGCATTCAGCGAAATAAGCAAGGACACTAAAACAGTAGATGATCTTCGCACCTGGTTATTGAAAAACAAGCAGACCAATAGCTGGGAATCGACCAAAGCTACAGCAGAAGCCTGCTATGCTTTACTGCTGCAGGGAAGCAACTGGTTGACGCAGGAGCCCCAGGTAAGCATTCAATTGGGCAGTACAATCGTACGATCCACCGATAGCCAGCAGGAAGCCGGAACCGGTTATTTCAACAAAACATTCCAGCCGGCAGACATTAAACCGGAAATGGGTAATATAGCTGTTACAGTTTCATCCACCGGCAATAATACCGGTGCCACCTGGGGAGGCATGTACTGGCAATATTTTGAAGACCTCGATAAGATCACCGGTGCTGCCACCCCACTGCAATTGCAAAAGAAACTGTTTATAGAAACCAATTCAGACAGAGGGCCTGTATTAACGCCGGTAAAAGATGGCGATAAACTGAAAACCGGTGATAAGATCCGCGTCCGTATTGAACTCCGGGCCGACAGGGATATGGAGTACATGCACATGAAAGATATGCGCGCTTCTGCCCTGGAGCCCGTGAACGTGTTGAGCAGTTATAAATGGCAGGACGGCCTGGGTTATTATGAAAGCACCCGTGATGCTGCAACACATTTCTTTTTTGATAAATTGCGTAAAGGCACTTATGTGTTTGAATATTCATTGTTCGTTACCCACTCAGGTAATTTCAGCAATGGCATCAGTACCATTCAATCCATGTACGCTCCTGAGTTCAGCGCACACAGTGAAGGCATCCGCATCACTGTTCAATAAATTGTACCGGAAAAGAATACAGGATAAGCCATTCGTTTTATGCGAATGGCTTATCTTCATTTTATGATGATCTGCCGCCTGATCACCGGACTCTGTTTATTGGCCTTATTTTCCTGCAAAACCACCAGCCAGGTTACCGGTATTTATCACGCCGATAAAAATACCGGTGCACAACTGCTGTTAAAAACCGACAGTACTTTTGAATGGGTATACCCCGGAAGCAAAACCGTTGAGATCGGTACAGACAATACCACACGCAACCTGTTTTATTACACCGATGGTAAATGGAAACTGGAACGGGGACGGCTGCTACTCAGTTCTTCCCCCAGCAATGACCCATACACAAACAGTATGGCGAATGATTCAATCAGCCGGTTCACCTCCATTTCCTCGTTCAACTTCTGGAACCGTTATGGAGAACAGGTAAACATCAGATCTATTCAATTGCCACGGGCAAAGCCCAAACCTCATTTTGGCAATACGCTTTATTTCTTTGCACAGGATTTCCAAAAGAACGATACACTGGTCTTCTACCTGGACGGCTACCGCTCATTTACATATCCTGGCAGCATCCCTGCTACAATAGGGAACAATATTCACAAGATCACCTTATACGAACCATATTCTGAACCAGGAAAGACAGTTGTGAAAATTAAAGGGAAAAGACTGTACGCAAACGGTGAATATTACGCCAGGAAAAATAGTTCGGAATGACTCTCTCCTAGTCCTCCCTTCCCGTCTTCCCGCCTTACCGGTAAGTTTTTACCGGTAAGGCGGGAAGACGGGAAGGGAGGACTAAAATAGATATTGTTTTATTTGTTGGGTATTTTTGTTCGATGACAACTGATTTTCTTATTATTGGTCAAGGTGTTTGTGGCACTTTCCTTTCTTACTATTTGCAGAAAGAAGGAAGATCGGTGATAGTAATGGATGATGCTTATCCGGATAGCCCTTCCCGCATTGCAGCAGGTATTATCAATCCTGTTACCGGTCGCCGCCTCGTTACAGTCTGGAAAGTGGAAGAAGTATTGCCGTATGCCTGGCAGGCATATACAGAGATCGGAACTGAATTATCCATCAACGCCATTTCCCAAAAGAATATTATTGATTTCTTTCCCAATCCTTTTATGCGGGAAAGTTTTTTACAAAAGATCGAGACAGGTGATCAGTACGTTCATGCTTATCCCGAGCAAAATCATTTCAATATCTTTTTTAAGTATGAATTTGGCTGTGGTGAAATAAGACCCGTGTACACAGCGCATCTCGACAACCTGTTGCCTGCATGGCGTAAAGTGTTGAATGCTGCTGACTTTTTGCGGGAAGAAAGTTTTGATATCACTGCATTAAAGGTATCATCTGACCATATTCAATATAAGGATATCACTGCCCGAAAGGTCATTTTCTGTGATGGGCCGGCCAGCTTCAACAACCCTTACTTCAAACAATTGCCCTTTGCACCCAATAAAGGCGAAGCACTGATTGCTGAGATACCCGGCCTGCCTGAACACAATATTTATAAAAAGTCCATGATGCTGGTGCCCCTGCCGGAAAAAGATCTTTTCTGGATCGGAGCCAGTTATGTATGGGATTTTGATGATGCGGGGCCAACTGTTGCTTTCCGCGAGAATACAGAGAAGGTGATGAAAGAATGGTTGAAAATCCCTTTCAAAATTGTTGCCCACCGTTCCGGCTTGCGGCCGGCCACACTGGAACGAAGGCCATTTGCAGGTTTGCATCCTTTGCACTCTTCCGTCGGAATATTGAATGGTATGGGCACCAAAGGATGTTCTTTAGCTCCTTTCTTTGCCAGGCAGCTGACCGATTATCTTTTATATGATCTGCCAATAGCGAAAGATGCTGATGTAAGAAGGTTTGAGAAGATTTTGAGCAGAAGGTGATAATATCTACGCCAACAATTTCTCCTTTGTTCCCGGATCCTGGTTAAGCACCCGGCACAAAGCATCATACAGATCAGGCATATTCTGTTTCAAACCGGAAGGATTTTCAAAAAACGCCTCTACACTTACGGCCCAGAATTCGTGCATATTGCTGAATGCATAGCTGCGCAGGTAACTGCGGCGTCGGGTGATCACGTCGGCCAGTATCTGCCCGGTGCTGGTAGAGAATTTCTCGTAATTGAGCCGGAAATGAAGATCGGCTCCGTATTGGGCAAAGAAATTATTGTGCAATAAAGCATGTGCCATTTCATGCACAGCCACGTTGATATTATCATTCTTGCTTTTGTAGGAATAACCATACAGGAAATGCTTCCAGGAAAGATAGATGCCATCCGGCGCAACATGCCCTATGTACAATTCATCATCATTGTCCATGTGATAAGCATCTGCCAGTATGTAGATATCCTTGAAATAGGAAAGATGGTAATTCTTTAAGCCAAACGTTACCTGTATGGCCGAAGAGCTGACCAGCACAGCTGTATCTTCATTATTCTCCAATCCGATATAATGAAATCGCTTCTGCGACCTGAACTGATATACCCTTTGTACGAATTTCTTTTTTGATTCAGGTGAAAGATCATTGAAGTAAGAGAAAACGCTGCCGATAACAAACGAATAATGATTGAATGTAGCTTCATCAACCTCCACTTCCTCAGCCGGGGTGGCTGACGCGCTGGGTGGTACACGCGCAAATAACTTATTCAGCCTTCGCAGGAGTGATTGCATAATAGCGTACGGTTGATTCATAAATGTAATCCACGAACGTGTTATATGCAAGCGTCCCGCAGTATTTCCACATCCGTAAATCTACGATACAGACAAACCAGCTGGTAAGGTGGAGTTGGCCATCTGCCTGGTTTACTTATGGATAACGGGATTTTCCCTTCGAGATTGCCAAAGGCGCTTATTATCCGTGATTTTATTGATTAGCCGGGGCTCAAAGGCCAAATTTGAAACGCTTTCCCTCAAAATGCCTGTCTTTCTTATCTTTGCGCCCATTAAAAGCCCGGCACCGGGCGTTTTCAACTCCTAAGCGTTATACCATATATATTATGTACAGAACGAACACCTGTGGCGAATTAAGAATCAGCGATGTTTCCAAACAAGTAACCCTGGCCGGCTGGGTGCAAACCGTCCGCAAGTTCGGGGCTATCACTTTTGTTGACCTCCGTGACCGGTATGGCATTACACAGCTTTTATTTGGTGAAGAGCTGAATAAACAACTGGAAGAAAACCCTTTGGGAAGGGAATTCGTGATGCAGGCTACCGGCACTGTGCAGGAAAGGACCAATAAAAATCCTCAACTGCCCACCGGTGATATCGAGATCATTATTACCTCTTTTAAAATATTGAATAAATCAGCCGTTCCTCCCTTTACTATCCAGGATGAAACGGATGGCGGCGACGATCTCCGCATGAAGTACCGCTTTCTCGACCTGCGCAGGAATGCTGTCAAGAAAAACCTGGAGCTGCGCTATGCCGTTAACCGCGCTGCAAGAAATTATTTGCATAACAAGGGTTTCATGGATATTGAAACTCCTTTTCTCATCAAATCAACACCCGAAGGTGCACGCGATTTTGTGGTGCCTTCCCGTATGAACCCAGGTCAGTTTTATGCATTGCCCCAATCACCACAAACGTTCAAACAACTATTGATGGTGAGCGGATACGACAGGTATTACCAGATCGTTAAATGCTTCAGGGATGAAGATCTCCGTGCCGACCGTCAACCTGAGTTCACGCAGATCGATTGTGAAATGGCTTTTGTGGAGCAGGAAGATATCCTTGCCATGTTTGAAGGCATGGTCAAATCCATTTTCAAAGAAGTAAAAGGGATAGATTATACTGAAGCAGTACAGCGCATGAGTTGGGAAGATGCCATGTGGCAATATGGTAATGACAAGCCTGATATCCGTTTTGGTATGTCGTTGCTCAACCTGAAAAAACCATCTTCCGTTTATATAAACAAACAAGACAATGCTGCACTGATCAATGGTGCAGACTTTAAAGTGTTTGATGAAGCAGAAACGGTATTGGCCATTGCTGTACCCAGCTGCAGTGAATACAGCCGTAAACAAACAGACGAGCTGACTGAATGGGTGAAGCGCCCGCAGATCGGCATGAAAGGCCTTGTATTTATTAAAGTCAATACTGATGGCACTTACAAAAGCAGTGTCGATAAATTTTATTCTGAAGAACGGCTGAAGGCGATCGCAGATGCTGCGGGTGCACAATCCGGCGACCTCGTGCTGATACTTGCCGGAAATGAAGAGCGGACCCGGAAAGCCATCAGCGAATTACGTCTTGAAATGGGCAAACGCCTCGGCTTGCGCAAAGACAATGAATTTAAATTGCTGTGGGTGCTCGACTTCCCTCTGTTTGAATACGACGAAGAAGGCAACCGCTGGGTAGCCCGTCACCATCCATTCACATCACCCAAGCCTTCTGATATTGAAACCATGATCTCCAACAACCCGGTGATCAGCAATGCAGCAGAATATCTTAAACACCCTTATGCCAATATCAAAGCCAATGCTTATGATATGGTATTAAATGGCAACGAGATCGGCGGTGGCTCTATCCGTATCTATCAACGCGAGCTGCAGGAAAAGATGTTCGAAGCATTGGGCATGGACAAAGAAGAGCAGCTCCATAAGTTTGGCTTCCTGCTTGGAGCATTTGAATATGGCGCCCCCCCACACGGCGGTATTGCTTTTGGCTTCGATCGCCTTTGCGCCATCCTTGGTGGCAGCGAAAGCATCCGCGATTTTATCGCTTTCCCTAAAAATAATAGCGGCCGTGATGTAATGCTGGATGCCCCTGCAACGATTGATGAAAAACAGTTCGAGGAACTTCAGATCAAACTTGATCTAAAATAATCCAAATATTTTCCGTTCTTTCTTCTTTCGTATAATAAGTCCGATAGAAGTAACTACGTATTCGTTCAATTGGAGTTTCAGATGTATATCCTGTTTGTAAGGATATACATCCACCATAAAGTCTTCAGGAAGACCACCCAGGGAATAATCCAATTCTTCTACGAAATGCCCTTCTGCACGTAGCTGCTCAGCCAGTTTTTCCAGATCGCGCATACGGAAGATCACCGTATTGCCGGTGTCTAATGTTTTTTCATTGGAAGAAATATTGAACTCGGTAGTATGCACGGCCCATCCGCCTGGTTTAAGTGTGTTCATCTGGTTGAGAAGAAAATCCAATCCTCTCTCAATGCTCCCAAGATGTTCAAAAGAACAACTGGACCAGGTAAAATCAAATTCTCTTAAACTGGAAGGTATATCGTTCATGTCAACAGGCCGGTATTGCACGTGCTCACGCAAAGTGTTATCATCAGTGATGCCCCGTTTGTTGAGTGATTCAAGTCCGAAGCAAAGCTGATCCCCATTCTCCCATCCTTTCTCTTTTCCTTCTTCAGGAAAAATATCGGTAGCAGTAATATCACAACCATAATTGGCCATCACAGAGGGTAGAGGCTCTGAGCCTACGGCAAATACTAAACCTTTACGACCTTTAGCGATACAGCCTCTTTCCCAAAGTGATTGAAGTATATAAGTATATTCCCATTGCTTGCGATGAAAGCGGGGAGCTTCATGTATTTCCGAAGCCCAGCGTTTGTACCAATCGGTTTGCCAGTCTTTTGCTTTGCAAAGTTCAGACCTGCGTCTTCCTGCATCGAATATGAGGGAGGTATTCCATTCGCGTGTTTCTACGGGTGTTATAGTTTCATTCCACATATAATTATAATAAGGTTTGGTACACTTCAAGATATTTTTTTGTATTCTTTTGCCAATCAAACAATTTGCTTCTGTTGATCAAAGCGTCTGACATATTCTCCCGCTTATATCGTTGCATACCTTCGTGAAAAATCTTTCGCATATACTCCCTTTCAAATGATGAAAAATAAAAGGCAAGATCACCACCGATCTCTGGTAATGATGTTCGGTCGGAAAGAAATAAAGGTTTCCCGAATTGCATAGCTTCCACTACCGGGAACCCAAAACCTTCGGCCAGGGAAGGATGTACAAAAGCGGTACAATTCCGCAGATACCACGCTTTCTCTTCTTCAGATATCGGGCCAGGTAAATGCACACGATGATCAATGCCCATGGCGATAGCCCCCCTGCGGATAGATTCAACATAATCGGTCTCATCCAACCGGCCGGCAATTACCAGGTCCATCCCACTGTCCTTTACTAGTGAAAGCAACACATGGTAATTTTTTTTCCGGTTTACATATCCCATGCCAAACATGAAGGGCCCGCTGGGGCGGCAGGATGAAAGTGGCGGGCGGGGTTCAAGCACACGCTGGGTTCCATTATGAATAACGTAAAGGGGTCTGTTGCCTACATCACAATTTTTCAGCACATCATTCCGGCAGAATTCAGACACGCACACAATAGCATCACTTCTGTCTATCATTGACTGCGTATGTGCAATGCTTTTCTGTTGTTCTTTCAGTGGCTTGCCTTCATGCAGTGAATTGAGGTCATGTATCGTTAACAAAACCTTGATATGCCGGTATTTTCTCCTGTCCGGGATAATGCGCCCTGATTGAAAGGGGGCATGCCAGATCCTGCATTGATTCAGGAAAGGTTTATAATACCGGTGAAATGATCGCTCTATAATATTGTTAATTCTATACTTAAAAGTATTTACCTCAGATCGTGGTATATAATGTCTGATCTTTATATCAGCGTTTCCTGCTACATGCTCCTGAACATGATTGCCCAGATTTAAACAATAATAATATAATCCGGAATTGGGAAACCGCATTAAGTCGCAATCAAGAATTACTTCATTCATAAAAATTTGATTCAATCAAGTGGCAGCAAAACTCATCATATTTCCTGCCACTTTCTTTTTAACAAACCATTTTTTTAAAATCTTTATGACTATAAAAAAATTTTATGGTGATAAAGCAACGGTACATGTAAACCTGGTGTCAGGCTCTGAATCAGCTGATCTGTACTTATGAACGGTATGGATTTTGCAAGGAGTTCATATCATGCTTGCAACCGAACTCCACTAATTTTTATTCATCTCCAACTATCTTGTATATGTTGCAGCGAATTGTGTTCGATTGTGAAAGAATGAAGTATTTCAATACCGGTCTTTATCATTACAGTCTTAACCTGGGTCTGCATTTGCGAACACAGGCAGACCCCCGCAGGGAAGAGATCAACTTCTTTGTTCCGCAACAGATACTTGGGAAATTTGGCGATACTACCCAGTATATCAGGCAGCATTCATTGCAGAAATTCTATATGCCTCCGTTAAAAGGTTTTGATATCTGGCATTGTACATACCAGAGTTCAGCTTACGTCCCCAAACGCAACCGGCGCATTAAGGTAGTGCTAACCATTCATGACCTTAATTTTATATACGAGAAGAAGGAAGAGCTTAAAAAAGCCAGCTACCTGCATCATCTCCAAAAGAACATCGACCGCTCTGATGCCATTGTGTGCATCTCAGATTTTTGCCGGCAGGACGTATTAAAATATTGCGATACGGGTACCAAGCCTGTATATGTGATCTATAACGGCACCAACGAGCTCAAAAGCCCTGAACTGTATAGCTATTCCTATAAACCGGAAAGGCCATTCCTGTTTTCATTAGGAGTGATGTGCCGCAAAAAAAACTTTCATGTACTGCTTCCTTTACTGCAACAGGAACAGGACCTGGAGTTGCTGATAGCAGGAAGGCTGGATGATCCCAGTTATCTCGATTTCATCCAACAATCAGCCAGGGACATGCGGGTAGAAGATAACCTGCGGGTGTTGGGTAATATATCTGAACCGGAGAAATCGTGGTATTATCAGAACTGCTACGCATTTGCCCTGCCTTCCATTGCTGAAGGTTTTGGGTTGCCCGTTACGGAAGCCATGTCCGCAGGCAAGCCGGTTTTCCTGTCCAATAAAACCGCTTTACCTGAGATTGGCAGTTCTGCCGCTTTTTACTTCCGTGATTTCAGCGCGCTGCACATGCAAAATGTTTTTCGCCAGGGTATGAAGCAGTACACCGCAGCCAGTATGGAACCAATAATCCGCCAGCGAAGCGAATTATTCTGCTGGACCAAAGCCGCTAAAGCTTATCTAAATGTATATCGTTCACTTTATTAATTTTTAAACCAGTAACATGAAGGTCTACCGGCGTTTGCTGAGTTATATTAAACCCTATCATAAATTTGTTGTTCCATTTTTTAGCTTTACGCTGATAGGTGTGTTCTTTAGCGTGTTCCAGTTCGCGCTCATCATCCCTTTGCTCAATTTTCTCTTTGATCCCGGCAGTGCTGCTGATAATGCTAAATATGCAGTAGCACCGGAATTCAGCCTCTCAGCAAGCTATTTCAAAGATTATTTTTATCATCTCGTCTATAATTTTAAAACACATAACCCAGCTTATGCCCTTTACTTCATGGCGGGCATGATCGTTGCTGCAGTAGTGCTGACCAATCTCTTCCGTTACCTGGCACAACGTCGTTTGATCAATACCCGCACCCTCCTGGTAAAAAGGTTAAGGGAAGCGCTTTTCGATAAAATCAACCGGCTGCAACTGGGTTATTTTACCAAAGAACACAAGGGCGATCTTATCTCCCGGCTCAACAGTGATGTGTACGGTATTGAAGGCGCTGCAGCCAGTTCGCTGGAAGTTTTGTTCAAAGAGCCGTATGTAATGATCGGGTATTTCATTGCCTTGTGTGCGATCTCTGCAAAACTGACCCTGTTCACATTGCTGGTCATCCCAATTTCTGCTGTTGCTATTGCGGCAGTTACCCGGAAACTCCGGAAGGAAGCCAAAGATGTACAGGCTTCTATGGGTAGATTGCTTACGATCATTGACGAAACATTGCTCGGCATGCGCATTATCCGTGCATTTAATGCTACAGGTTTTGTGTTGAAAAGATTCAGCCGTGAAAATGACTTTTACCGTAAAGCAAGCCTGGCCAGTTTCAATAAAAGAGAACTGGCGCCTGCTTTTTCCGAAGCAGCGGGTGTCATTGTAGTTGCTTGTATACTGGTGTATGGAGGTGGATTGGTATTAAGCAAAGACGGAGGACTGGAAGCAGGCGCTTTTATCGCTTTTATTGCCATCTTCTCACAAGTGATAAGACCGGCAAAAGCTATTGTAGTGGCTTTGTCCAATATACAGATAGGGCAGGCAGCCGGTGAGCGCATACTGGAAATACTGGAAAAACCGGTTGAGATCGCCGATAAGCCCGGTGCTGTAGAACTGAATAGCTTTAAAGAAAAGATCGAACTGATGGATGTATCATTTCAATACAATGAAAAGCCTGTATTAAAGAATATCAATCTCATTATTGAAAAAGGAAAGACCATTGCATTAGTAGGCCCTTCCGGTGTGGGTAAGTCAACCATCGCCGATCTCATCCCCCGCTTTTATGAAGCCACTTCAGGAGAAGTATTGATCGATGGCAAAAGTGTAAAAGACTACACCATGGAATCGTTGCGGAGCCAGATGAGTTTTGTAACGCAGGAGATCATTCTTTTCAATGATACCATTTTCAATAATATCGCATTAGGACGACCGGATGCTACAGAAGAAGAAGTGATACAGGCAGCAAAAATTGCCAATGCACATGATTTTATCATGCAAACAGAACAGGGATATCAAACCAATATTGGTGACCGGGGCATACGCCTTTCGGGAGGGCAACGCCAACGCCTGAGTATTGCAAGAGCTGTTTTTAAAAATCCGGCGATCCTGATATTGGATGAAGCCACTTCTGCGTTGGATACCGAAGCGGAAAAATCAGTACAGGATGCACTCAATAAGTTGATGGAAGGCCGCACCACTCTTGTGATCGCCCATCGCCTCAGCACCATTAAAGAAGCAGATGAGATCATCGTTATGCAGGATGGCTGCATCGTGGAAAGAGGACATCATGATGAGCTGATACAGATTGAAGAAAGTATTTACCGCAGGCTTACATTGCTGCAACGCATCGCCTGATGATCATACAGGTCGTTTACCTGGAAGGGTTTTTCTTCTGCCGTTGTTGCTGCCAACGGTAATAAACGTATATGCCGCCCAGTATCATTAAAACGGCAAGAATACGGAAGACCAGTTGCTGGGAAAAGCTTTCTTTATCTTCACCCGTTTTTATCTTCCGGTTGCTTTCTTCTATATAATAGGTAAGTAAAGGATAAGAGGGGTTAAGCCTGGCAGCGGATTCAAACATCCGTTTTGCACGGAAATAGTAACCTTCAAAGAAAAGACCGATGGCCTTATTGTAAGCGATCGAAGCACGGCTCATTTCAGGATGGATCATAGCGGAATCCAAAAACTCTTTCACTACGGATACAGGGATAGCAAAATTAAACCCGGCGGCAAGGCTACCGGTCTTTTGTTCCAGGCTGCCAAATGTAGCAAGGCCAATCACTTCTCCTCTACTATTGCACACAGGGCTCCCACTACTGCCATGCGTGATGATGGCATCCATTTGTATCACTGGCCATCCACCAATAGAACGCTTGATCGCACTTACCACGCCTGCTGTCAGCGATGGCTCTATATTAGTTTCTTTTGCTAAAAAGGCATTGGATGTGACCGGTTCAGGATAACCAAACACCAGCACCTGGCTACCGATCCTTACCATCGGATCGGTGCTAACCGGTAAGGTGGGCATCTGTTTCACGCTATCTATTTTCAACACAGCGACATCTTTACCAGGCATAGCCTTACCACGGACAATAACAGTTGCAGGTAAACGCCTTGTCACAAAATCACCTTTATCGCTATCTATCCTGAACTGAACAAAAATTTCTTTTTTCAGATCAAAAATGATCATGGATGATACCTGTGAATAAATAACACTGTAAGCATCGTTAAGCAGGCCCCGCTGTTCATCAGACAAAGTCATCGCCCATGACCGCTCAAGGGAGCGGATATTGGCGTCTGTCACGTCCTTAAAAGTGGAAAGGATGAACTGGCGGCGGATATAGGCATTATCTCTATCAATGATATGGCAATTGGTAATGAAGTATCCATCCCCTGTAATAAAAAAGCCGGAGCCGGATGAAAAGATGCGGTGTTGCTGCCTGAAATATTCTGTGGTACGCGTAAAGAAACGGAAGGGGTTATTGTACAAAGCTTTCACCACGATGTCGAGTTTTTCTTCCGGGGTAAACATCGTGCCTGAGGTATCCAGTCGTTTTACCGAATCAACCAGCCGGTTGAAACGGGCTTCATTCATCTCCACTTTACTCACGTACACAGTACCGGAGAAAACAGTCTGCACCATTCCCACACCAGGTGAATTGGCGGCATAGCTCTGCTCCGCAGAAATAGTTTGTGCATAACCATATTCCACAGCCAGTAAAAAAAGCAGCAATAGCCATTTATATCGTATATGTTTGAATCTCATTACCTATTTAAGATCAAAATACTAAAAACCCTGCCATCTGACAATTGTTGAATAATCAAAAAAATTCCGAAATTTGCTAAAATTATTGGCAGACCGGGTTCGAATGGAGGTTTTAGGCTAATGCCTGGGCAACTCCTGGCTCCCGACTAAAGACTCCTGACTCAGAAATGGTTCCATTAGCAGAAAGAATACGTCCTACTACTCTCGATGACCTTGCCGGTCAGCAGCATCTGACTGGCAAAGGCAGCATTTTGCGGAAGGCTATAGAGAATGGCCGGATCCCGTCAATGATCCTTTGGGGCCCGCCGGGTACCGGTAAAACAACGATTGCAAATATTATTGCCAATACGTTGAAAGTACCTTTCTATACACTGAGTGCGATCAGTTCTGGTGTGAAAGAAGTGAGGGAAGTGATCGCAGAAGCACAAACAAAAGCAAGTGCCATTTTATTTATTGACGAGATTCACCGTTTCAATAAAGGTCAGCAGGATGCATTGCTGGGTGCAGTAGAAAAGGGAGTGGTGACATTGATAGGTGCTACCACAGAAAACCCTTCTTTTGAAGTGAATAGCGCCTTGCTCAGCCGCAGCCAGGTATATGTGTTGAAAGCATTGGATGAAAAGGATCTTGTTCAACTATTGCAAACAGCTATCGAAAAAGATGAATGGCTGAAACAAAAAAACATCGAGCTGAAAGAAACAGCAGCGCTGTTGAGCATTTCAGGAGGCGATGCAAGAAAACTGCTGAACCTGCTTGAACTGGTAGCTGATTCCATTGTTCCGGAAAAACCAGGCAACCATGTGGTGATCACTGATGAAAAAGTGATGGACATTGCCCAGAAAAAGATCGCCTTGTATGACAAGGGTGGTGAACAGCATTATGATATCATTTCAGCTTTTATCAAATCCATGCGCGGCAGCGATCCGAATGCAGCAGTGTACTGGCTGGCAAGAATGATCGAAGGTGGCGAAGATGTAAAATTCATTGCCAGGAGGATGGTGATACTCGCCAGTGAGGATATCGGTAATGCAAACCCTACAGCGCTTGTAATGGCGAATACAACGTTTGAAGCTGTTAACAAGATTGGCAATCCAGAAGCAAGGATCATTCTATCCCAATGCGCTGTTTATCTCGCATCTTCCCCTAAAAGCAATGCTTCGTATGAAGCAATTGCTAATGCCTTGGCAGCCGTGCAGCAATATGGTGATCTGCCGGTGCCTTTGCATATCCGCAATGCACCGACCAGGTTGATGAAGAATCTGGGGTATGGAAAGAATTATGAGTATTCGCATAGTTATGCAAATAATTTTTCACCGCAGGAGTATTTGCCGAAAGAGATAGCGGGAAAGAAGTTTTATGAGCCGGGGAAGAATGCAAGAGAAGAGGAGTTAAGAAAGTTTTTGAAATCGTTGTGGAAGGATAAGTATGGGTATTAGAAAGAATTTTCTCAAAATGATTAAAATCCTCTAATGCTCTTAGAGGAAATATTTTTGAGCTTAGAGTTCTTCCCTCTATTTATATCTAAGGAGAAAAATAAACTGACTTTACTTTTTCGGATATAAGTTTTTGTTCTATTTTTACTATGTGTCGGCGGCTGGATTAATAATCCCCCAACGATCAAGACTTGAACAGGATTCCAAGGAATCCTGTTTGTTATTTAATTAGGCCGTATATTCTTTTGCTCAATATTTCATTCCTGCCAAGTCTATAAAATCTACTATTATAAAAAAGAAGGATTTCAATTAACAAACGGCTCCTCTCGATACCGATTTTTAATCCATCAATTAAATCTTTTCTGCTAATATCCGATACAATATCGATTACAAGCCGGCTTGCCTGGTCCGCTCCGCTTTTTATACGGTTTGCTATCAGGTCAGGCGTTTTGGTTGAAATACTTTTGAGGCCTGCCTTCATAATTACATGCCCCCGAATCAAAAAAATATCAAATTTCTTCTCACCTCGAAGAAACATTGCTTTCGGAGCAAATAAAACATCATACCCTTTTTGAGTAAGAGCTTTTGCAGTCTTTAATTCATGTTTATGTTCAATCTCTGTACACTCTGCATAAACAGAACACTTTGACGTCTTATCCTGATACAATAAGTTCCATTCAAAGGAAGCTAATAATTTCTTAATAGCGGTTTGCTTTTGTTTAGCACTAACCTCATCAAAACAAAATCTTAGGAGAGAAGTAAAAAGAGTTATATCGAAAAAAAGCAGGCGCCCATTCTTTGCAGGATCATATCCCGTTTCGAATAACCGGTCGTTTGTACTATCCTTTGCTGATTCTTCCATCGTCAAGAAATATCTCAAGATAATTTCCTGACCAACCCCTATCCAAGTAAACACACTCCTAAAAACACCGGATAAAAATGTTTTTTTCTGATGAAAAAATGTATTTACATCAAGGTGAATAATTCAGAGATCAATTTTCTAAGAGACCGCTTTGTATCACACGTCCCTTTTCTAATCGTATTATCCTACCTACGCATTCTGGTCTTTTATTCGCATAATGCGTCACATATATCAGCGTTTTATTTCCCGCCACACATACCGCATTGATCAACTCCAGCAAGCCATCTTCCGTTTCATCATCCAAACCCTGGCAGGGTTCATCCAATATCAACAACGGCGGATTTTTTATCAATGCCCTTGCCAGCAACGCCCTTCGCTGTTCTCCAGCCGATAACTCGTTCAATCTTTTTCTCGCCAGCGATCTTATGCCAAGCAATTCCAGCCAGTCATACACCCGCTGCATCTGCTCATCCGTTACCTGCCTGAAAAGCCCGATCGTATCAAACAATCCCGAAGCCACGGCTTCAAAAACACTGTTGCTGCTGTCAAAAAACAATATCAATTCAGGAGAAAGATAGCCGATCCTTTTTTTGATGTCCCAGATGCTTTCACCACTGCCTCTTTTCCTGTCAAACAAATAAATTTCGTTGGCATAAGCCTGCGGGTTATCAGCAGTGATAAGGCTTAATAAAGTGGATTTGCCCGCACCATTCGGACCAGACAATAACCATCTCTCCCCTTCCTTCACTTCCCAGTTTACCTGTTGCAATATTTTCTTATCGCCATAACTCACATCCACATCCTTCATTCGAATAACTGCATTGAGCTGCCCGCCTGGAGTAATATTCAACACCCGTTTCAATAATGCTTCATTCAGCGGTTGCTTTTTTACTGGCGATGATGGCAGTTGGTTATCGAAAGCCTTTCTCTCCATAAAAACCGCCGGCTTGCTTTTCTCCAGTGAGATCACTTGCGTAATGCAGGGTGGTATTTCAGAAGAATGCGTTGCCAGTATGATCAGTATGCCCTGATCTGCCAGTTCATTGATCCGTTGATGAAGAAAAGCTCTTGCCTCCACATCCAGTCCAACAAAAGGCTGATCAAGCACCAGCACCTTGGGTGAAGCCAGCAATGCTTTTGCGATCTGTACTTTTTTATTTTCCCCATTGGAAAGCTGGATCAGCGGTTCATCCAGCAAGCGGCTGAGATCAAACGGGCGAAGCAGTTCCATTTCTGCAACATGCCTCCCTCCCAGATATGCTGCCACGGTTATCGCATCTTCCGCATCCATCGAATTGAAGCGTTGCTGGTAATAGAAATTGCTGGTATTGGAAAGATTTTTAAAATGATGCTCCTGCTCCACCCACACAATGCGTTCATTCAGGTTGCCGGCATATTGCAGCTGGCCTGTAAAAAAGATCCTTCCTGCCAGTGCCAGCGCCAGGGAGGTTTTGCCGCTGCCGGCTGCTCCGGTTATCGCGAGGTGATCACCCTGCTTTAGCGATAAAGAAATATTTTCCAGCACCTGCAACGACGCTTTGCGGACAGACAACTGGTTTACTTCAAGTATATACTCTGCATTTTCCATTCTTTACATCTTTTTCCCTGCTGATCACTCAATAGGTTGATTATTTGATACAACAATAGCGCGAATATCCTAATTTTAAAGTTCAACCACTGTTTATGAGAAAGATTATTCTGTTATTCATCCTTCTGTTTTCTGTTGCATTCTTAAACGCACAAACCATCGTTCACCGCGATCCGCAAATTGAAAAGATGGTGGCACAGGTATCAAAGGATTCCCTTTCTTCCTATATCAAACAAATGGTAAGCCTGGGGACCCGCAACACATTAAGCACACAAACCGATCCTAAAAGAGGGATTGGCGCTGCGCGCAACTGGGTGCTGGGCAAGTTCAATGAGTTTGCCAGGCAATCCAATGGCCGGTTAACGGCTCTTATTGATACAGTAACCCTTCCGGCCGATGGCCGGCGCGTTGATAAGCCCATTCTGCTGGGCAATGTAGTAGCTACGCTGAAAGGCAGTGATCCTTCAGATAATCGCATTTTTTTGATCAGCGGCCATCTTGACAATATGCGCAGCAGTGTGATGGACCGCACCGGTGATGCTCCCGGCGCCAATGATGATGGCAGCGGTGTAGCTGCAGTGCTCGAATGTGCGCGTGTGATGAGCAGTCAGTCTTTCCCTGCTACAGTCATTTTCATTGCCGTGAGTGGTGAAGAACAGGGCTTGCTGGGTGCCAACTTTATGGCAGAAAAAGCGAAAAAGGAAAACTGGAATATTGAAGCAGTACTGAACAATGATATCATGGGCAGCAATAACAGCAGTGAAACCAATATTATCAACAATACGCAGGTGCGTGTATTCAGCGAAGCATTTTCCACTCAGGATACCGGCCGTGCTATTTCCACTATCCGTAACCTCGGACTGGAAAATGATGGCAAAGCCCGGCAACTGGCCCGTTATGTAAAAGAGATCGGCGAAAGATATGTTGACAACCTGCAAGTGGTAATGATCTACCGTAATGACCGCTTTCTTCGTGGCGGCGATCATACCCCTTATGTGAACCGTGGCTACGCTGCCGTACGTATCACTGAAATGAACGAGAACTATTATCATCAACACCAGGATGTAAGAATGGAAAATGGTATACAATACGGAGATCTTCAGGAGTTCATGGACTTTGAATACCTGCGTAAGAATACAGCCATGAATCTTTCCAACCTGGCTAACCTGGCCAAGTCGCCATCCATGCCGCAGGAAGTAAAAGTGGAAACGCGCAGGCTGACCAATTATACGATCCTGAACTGGAAAGCTTCCAAAACCGGGAAAGTGAAAGGCTATTATGTATTGATAAGAGAAACAACCAGTGCAGTATGGCAAAAGAAAATATTTACAAGCAATACATCCATTGAATTGCCTTATTCAAAAGACAACTATTTCTTCGGGATACAGGCCGTAAGTGAGGATGGGAATGAGAGCCTGGCAGTGGTGCCTACTCCGGGCAGATAATGAAAGAAGGATATTATTTTATTTTAAATTTTTACCGGCTACATGATCAATTGGGTCTTAAAAAAATTTGAAGAGCTGACCGCTCCCGAGCTATATGCCATGCTCCGCCTCAGAACTGAAGTATTTGTGGTGGAGCAAAACTGTGTGTTCCAGGATATGGACAATAAGGACCAGCATTGCTACCACCTGCTGGGATGGAAAGGAGACCTGCTCGCTGCTTATACCAGGATCGTTCCAACCGGCATATCTTATGCGGATGCCCCTTCTATCGGCCGTGTGGTAACATCCCCGCAAGCGAGGGGCAGCGGGTTGGGAAGATTACTAATGGAAAAGAGCATACAGGAGCTGTTTGGATTATACGGAGTTTCTCCGATCAAGATAGGGGCACAGCTATACCTTAAGAATTTTTATGAATCATTGGGCTTTCAGCAAAGCAGTGATATATATGATGAAGATGGTATAGACCACATTGAAATGACCCGCCAAACGTATATTCACTAAGTAGAAAACCTTTAAAGTTTACACAATAAAAAAAACCTTTCTTAACATTTCATAGATACATTTTTCTTTCTCTATTTTGTTCCCAGTTATAATCCAATAGAGAAATCCGAAATCTGAATCTATGAGAAACAAACTTCTACACGCATTCATTGCGCTGCTATTTGCTGTCGGCAGCGTTTTACCCTATCAATCAAATGCACAATCCTTAGGCGGTGAAATTGGTCACGCAGAGTTTGGCATTGGCATTGGCCCCATGTTCTTCCTGGGTGATCTTGGCGGTTCTGCCGGCGAAGGCAGGCGCTTCGTTAAAGACCTGGATTTCCCCTTGACCAAACTGGCAAAAAGCCTCTACCTGAGTATATATCCCGCTGAGTTCCTGGGCTTCCGTGTTTCGCTTAATCATGGCGTATTGGAAGGGAATGATGCACAGGCGCCTAATAAAGGGGGGGCCGAAGTGGACAGGCTGAAAAGAAACCTGAGCTTTAGAACTTCTGTACTGGAAGGCTATATCGCTGCAGAAATTTATCCTACTGTTTTCCTGGAGAAATATGATGGCCTTAAAGGCAAGTTGCGCCCTTATGGTGTGATCGGTTTTGGTGTAATGAAATACAACCCCAAAACATTATATAAAGGCCAGTGGGTGGAACTGCATCCGCTTCGTCTCGAAGGCCAGGGTATGGCAGAGTATCCCGACAGCAAACCCTATAAACTGCTGCAAAAAGAAATCCCTATGGGAGTGGGTGTCAAATATTACCTGAGTGATAAGGCCTATATCGGCCTTGAAATACTGCACCGCCAGTTATTCACCGACTACATTGATGATGTGAGCCATGACTATTATATAGACCCTATTTATTTCGATAATTATTTGTCTGCTCCGCAAGCAGCGATGGCAAAGGACTTATATTATCGTGGAACTTATGGCAACGGTACTACCAGTGTGAATCCGCAGAATTTTCAACGCGGTAACCCCAATCAGAACGATGCATTTTTCTCTACTGTATTCCGTTTTGGTTTAAGGTTAGGCGGCACAGACGATCCTGCTAAAAGGCAGTTGCGTTGCCCGGTATTCTATTAAGAATACCCCCAAACTTAGTCACCAATCCGTACCCTTATGAAGATAAAATCTACATTGATTTCTCTTACTGTTTTATGTTGTCTTGTGGTGATCAATCCATACCACTCACAAGCAGCAGTATCTGTAAAAAGTCCGGTTAATCCTGTAGATGAAAAGAAGCCTTTAACGAAAGTAAAAACTCAATCGTCCAGGAATAACCATGCCGTAAAGATTTACCCGGATGCCATAAAAAGGGTCATGCACGTAGTGGCCAGAGATAACGATGACAAGGAAATTGAATTCTTTGTTTTCGATCTGGACAGTACGCTTGTGCAGCATTTCAAAATGAAAGAAGGCGATCACCAACGGCTGAGCGGCCTGCAAAGAGGAAAATATATTTATCATGTTTTTGCAGGGGATGAGGAGACGGCTACGGGCAACTTCGAGATACGCTAATAGCGCGAATGAGTTTGATAGGAGAAAGTTGTGGGTGAGAGCCGCGAATGGTGCGAATCGCAAATGAATGACACGAATTGAATAGTTCTTTATATAGTAATATTCCAAATGCTGTTCCAATAAGCAGCAAAGGGCTTAATAAAATCTGATACCCGGTTGAATAAACCTAATCCGTTCTCTATTGGTACTCTCTATTTCTCATAGTATACAATTTTATTAATGTCCCTTTGCTGCTTATTGGATTTTTTTTGCCCTTAAACTATCCCTCATTTTAGGGTTGTCATATTTAAAAAAACTATCTTATATTAGATGACCATTTCCCGCATGGAGGTTTACAAAATCAACAGGGGGCGGATACCGAAAAGCCTTATGAGTAGGTTCAACTCTAATCAACCATTTTGTTATGGAACAATTGAACTTTCACAAGCAGAAATTATATTCTCTCATTTTTGCAGGCGTTGCATTGATTGCGCTGTTCCTGCCATGGGTGTCTATCAGCCTGGGAATATTTGGCGGTGGGTCCGTCAATGGTTTCAGAAGTTGGGGCATCCTGTCTTTCCTGGGTGTGCTTGGAGTAGCAGCCGCCTGTTTCCTGGGTAATAAAACACTACCCTTCGATGATACCTTTAAGAAAGTAGCACTGGGTTCTTTTGGCGCCATTGCATTAGGTGCGCTGATCTTTTTTATCCGCTTAAGCGATGGTTTCGGCGCCAGCTCGGGATTCGGTCTCTGGATCACCCTGGTTGCAGGAATAGCAGGGCTTGTGTGGGTATTGGGGAAAATCAACTTACCGGATATCAATAAGAAAGCCTAAAGCGCTATAATTTAAAAGGGGTAATGATTTAAGGTTCGATATTTAACCTTAAATCATTACCCCTTTTAAATTCAACTATCACAGCTCCGTTTCCAGGAATTTCGCTGTAAAGCTTTCCTTATTCTTCACCAGTTCTTCCGGTGTGCCTTCAAATAAGATCTTACCGCCTCCATCTCCTCCTTCAGGGCCAAGATCAATTACATGATCCGCTACTTTGATCACATCCATATTGTGTTCGATCACCAGTACCGTGTTACCTCTCTCTACGAGTTTATTCAATACATCCAGCAGGTGGCGGATATCTTCAAAATGAAGACCTGTGGTCGGTTCATCCAGTATATAAAATGTTTTGCCGGTGTCACGCTTGCCAAGTTCCGTTGAAAGCTTCACACGTTGTGCTTCTCCACCGCTCAGGGTTACTGCAGACTGGCCAAGTGTGATATAACCCAATCCCACTTCTTCCAGCACTTTTATTTTACGATAGATATAGGGTACAGGCTGGAAGAATTCAACTGCTTCTTCCACGGTCATTTCCAGCACATCTGCAATGGATTTGCCTTTATAACGGATCTCCAGTGTTTCGCGGTTGTATCTTTTGCCATTACATTTCTCACAATGCACATACACATCCGGGAGGAAATTCATCTCGATCACCCGCATGCCGCCGCCTTCACACACTTCGCAACGGCCGCTCTTGACATTAAAAGAAAAACGTCCTGCATTATATCCCCTGATCTTGGCTTCAGGGATGGAAGCAAACAATGTACGTATCTCTGTGAAGAAGCCACAATAAGTAGCGGGATTGCTGCGCGGGGTGCGACCAATAGGTGATTGATCTATCTCTATCACTTTATCAACATGCTCCAGGCCTTTCAGTGATTTATATTCCAGTGGAGATACTCTTGAGCCATACGCGTGATGCGACAATACAGGGTAAAGTGTTTCATTGATCAGCGTTGATTTGCCGCTGCCGCTTACACCTGTTACCACGATGAACTTTCCTAATGGGAACTTAACATCTACGTTCTGCAGGTTATTTCCTTTTGCCCCTTTCAGCTCCAGGAACTTGCCATTACCCTTTCTTCTTTCCTTAGGAACAGGGATAGTTTTTTTTCCATTGAGATAACCTGATGTCAGTGTATCGAGTTTCAGCAGGTCTTTCGGCTTTCCTTCTGCAACCACTCTTCCTCCATGATGACCGGCTTTAGGACCGATATCGATCAGGTGGTCGGCCGACAGCATGATGTCTTTATCATGCTCTACTACCAATACGCTGTTGCCAATATCCCGAAGATTTTTCAATGCTTCTATCAGCCGGTGGTTATCGCGCTGATGAAGACCAATAGATGGTTCATCCAGTATATAGGTAATGCCTTGCAATTGTGATCCGATCTGCGTGGCCAGTCTTATCCGCTGCGATTCACCACCACTAAGGGTTTTGGACGAACGGTTAAGTGTCAGGTAAGTAAGCCCCACATCCAAAAGGAATTTCAGGCGTTCACGTATCTCTTTCAGTATGTCTTTGGCGATCGTTCTTTGCTTATTATCGATCCTCAACTCAATCCCATCGAGCCAGGCAGCCAGGTTGTCCAGGTTCATTTCGCTCAGCTCAGATATATTTCTCCCATCTACTTTAAACCAGAGGCTTTCTTTTTTCAGGCGTGCACCTCCACAGCTTTCGCATGGCTGCAATTGCATATATCCTTCAGCCCATTCACGAAGGCCTTCACTGTAGCCATTGTTGAACCAGCGTTTCAGCATGTTCACAATACCTTCGTAGGGTGCTTGCGGATCAAATTTCATATTCTCAAAGTCGATCTCTTCTTCTATGCCTTCTTCATTGCCATACAATAAAAGATTGAGTGATTTTACCGGTATATCTTTTACAGGCTTGGTGAGGGATATTTTATTCTTCTTCGCGATCTCCTGCGCCTGCCTGAACACGTATGCATCCCTCTCTTCACCCAATGGCGCAATTCCACCCTCGCTGATGCTAAGTTCCTTATCGGGCAATATGGCTTCCATATTCACATGGAAAGTGGTGCCAAGGCCCCGGCATACCGGGCAGGCCCCATAAGGTGAGTTGAATGAAAATGCATTGGGGGAAGGTTCTTCATAGCTGATGCCCGTGTCTTCACACATCAGCATCTTGGAATATTGCACCAGCGTATCAGCCGCACCATTCTCACTGCTCTTTGTTTTCTTCTTTGCATCAGTTGCTTTACCACCGGCCACCAGCAAAAACATCAGGTCTTTTCCCAAACGCAGGGTCTGCTGCACGCTTTGACTTAGCCGTGCACGGAAATCGTCCGTCACCTGCATACGATCAACCACCAGTTCTATATCATGGATCTTATAACGGTCGACCTGCATCTTCGGCACCAGATCGAGCACTTCTCCATCCACTCTTACTTTGAGAAAACCTTTTTTACGGACGTCTTCAAACAGCTCGCGGTAATGCCCCTTGCGGCCACGTACCAGCGGGGCCAGCAGGCTGATGCTTTTCCCTTCAAACCTGCGGAAGATATTTTCCACGATCTCTTCTTCGCTCCATTTCACCATCTTCTTCCCGGTATTATAGGAATAGGCTTCACCAACTCTGGCAAACAAAAGCCGGAAGAAATCATACACTTCGGTGATCGTGCCTACAGTGGAGCGGGGATTTTTGTTCGTTGTCTTTTGCTCAATGGAAATAACCGGTGAAAGGCCTGTGATCTTATCCACGTCAGGTCTTTCCATATCACCAATGAATTGGCGGGCATAAGCACCGAAGGTTTCCATATACCTTCTCTGCCCTTCTGAATAAATAGTATCAAAAGCCAGCGACGATTTACCGCTACCGCTTATGCCGGTGATTACTACCAGCTTGTTTTTTGGAATGGCTATATCTATATTTTTCAGGTTATGCACCCTTGCTCCGAATACCTCTATGTTATCGTCTTTTTCTATCTGCTTCGCCATGGGCAATAAACTTGTTTTAATCTTGTTTTAGTAGGAGGAAGCGAAGATAAAACAAAAGAGAGAGCGTTCTTGGCGATACTTCCACCCTCGTATAAACCCCATAATATCATCCAGTTTTTCAACTAGTTATATCCTTCTCACAAAAAAATCCTTCCCATTTTCCCCAAAAACAAATTTCTGGCACAATATTTAAAAGTAAAGCCGTGAAAACAAGACACAAATCTTTTAAAATAGAAACTTTATGAAAAAAACCGCTATGTTGGCAGGAGCAGCATTCATATTACTGACTGCTTCCGCAAACGCCCAAACCGACACCGTACCTAAACAGCAGACAACAACGACTTCTACAGAAATGACTGCTGTAAGCAAGGATAAATACAATAACTGGAGCCCTGATACCTACAAACTCCAGCCCATGCCCGAAGCACTTACAACTGAAAAAATATTCCCTGTGCTTGGTAAATACCAGGTAACAGATAAGGAAGGAGCTTCTTCAGAAGTAACTATTTCCCTTGATCCTTCTAATAAAGGACTGGTATGGGTTGAAGGTCTGCCTCAGGGAAGGATGAAAGCTCAGCTCAGAAAATCACCTGCAGTGTACAAGATCCCTGCACAGAAAATAGGTGATGATCCTGCAGCAAAAGATGCCAAAGACGTAGCAGAAGGCGTATTGATCTATGATAAAGATGCCAATACACTGAATGTATGCCTTGGTTGCACTTATAATACAGAAAACCCTGCAGTAGCTTTTGACGCATCGGCTACAGAAGAGCCAGTAGCAGAAGCAGCTCCAGCTCCTAAGAAAACTGCAAAATCAGCAAAAGCCAAAGCTCCGAAAGTAGTAAAGATCCAACCTGTTCGTTACTCCGGTACAAAGGTGATTGAGCAAACTGCTGCGGTTCAGCAATAATATAATTAACTACCAATATCACTAAAGGGGTTGCAGTTTGGCAGCCCTTTTTTTATTAACGGCCGTTAGTAGCACAGGTCTGAAAATTAAATCTGATCGAAATTTGGGATTCCGGCCTGCCGCCTTATCTTTGCGCCAGTTCTTTGTATTCCGGACCAAAAGTCCGGAGATCCCGGATCAAAGTCCGGGAGACACTTATCAAGAAAGGCAGAGGGTTATGGCCCGATGAAGCCTTGACAACCTGTTTTTCCGCCACGGCGGAAAGGCAAGGTGCCAATTCCATCCCGGAAATTCCGGGGCAGATAAGTCAGACCTCAGCTTCGAAATACTGTGTACCAACATATTCAAAAGCTCATCTGATTTATCGGATGAGCTTTTTTGTTTACCAAAAAGCACTTCCGGTAATTAACCTACTCCCCCTCTCCTGGTAAGTACAACCGTTAATCTGATAAATACAACCGTTAATCTCATAAGTATAACCGTTAAGAATTTTAACAAAGAAATTTTTGGTAGATGAAAAGGAAGTCCACTAAATTTGTAGAGCACTCGATTATACATGACAACAGTACTCCATACCAATTTCCCTCACAATTACGCAGGTATCTGTTGCATTTGTTGTATGCCGTAAGGCATCATAATCACCTACCCCAAAGGGGCATACAGTCCCGTTTTCAAGTCCGGTTTCTTTTTATTCATTCAACAAAATCATTTTTATGAGCAACAAGCTTCATTTCGAGACGCTGCAACTTCATGCAGGCCAACAGATCGACCCTACAACAAAATCAAGGGCTGTTCCCATTTACCAAACCACTTCCTATGCTTTCGACAGCACGGATCATGCTGCCGACCTTTTTGGTCTTCGCCAGTTTGGTAATATCTACACCCGGATCATGAACCCGACAACAGATGTTTTTGAACAACGCATTGCAGCACTGGAGGGAGGCGTTGCAGCACTGGCAACAGCTTCAGGCCAGGCAGCACAATTTCTTGCATTGAATAATATCCTGCAGGCCGGTGACAATTTTGTAAGCACTTCCTACCTGTATGGAGGCACTCACAACCAATTCAAAGTATCCTTTAAACGCCTTGGCATAGATGTACGCTTTGCAGATGGCGACAATGTGGACAGCTTCGTTCCGCATATTGATAAAAACACCAAAGCCATTTACCTGGAAACGATCGGTAACCCTCGGCTGAACATTCCTGATTTTGAAAAATTCGTTGCCCTGGCAAAAGAATATGACCTGCCCCTGATCGTGGACAATACATTTGGTGCAGGCGGTTACTTATTCAAACCACTGGAATGGGGGGCCAACATAGTCGTTAACTCCACTACAAAATGGATCGGTGGTCACGGCACTACCATTGGCGGTGTGATCATTGACGGTGGCAATTATAATTGGGGCAATGGAAAATTCCCTCAATTCACTGAACCTTCTGAGGGTTATCATGGCTTGAAATTCTGGGAGGTGTTTGGAGAAGGCAATCCGCTTGGCCTGCCCAATATCGCTTTTGCCATCCGTGCAAGAGTGGAAGGCCTGCGCGACTTCGGCCCTTCACAAAGCCCATTCAATTCTTTCCTTACCCTTCAGGGATTGGAAACACTGAGCCTGCGCGTGCAGCGCCATGTTGATAATGCACTGACCCTTGCAAAATGGCTGGAAGCAGATGAGCGTGTTGAATTTGTTTGGTACCCTGGTCTGGAAAGCAGCCCTTATCATACACTGGCTAAGAAATACCTGACCAATGGGTTTGGAGGCGTACTGCAATTTGGTATCAAAGGCGGAGTTGAGAACGGCCGCAAGTTCATCAACTCATTAAAACTGGTAAGCCATCTGGCCAACATGGGTGATGCAAAAACACTGGCGATCCACCCTGCATCCACTACGCATGAGCAATTAAGCGATAAGGAAAGAGAAGCTGCTGGCGTATTACCCAATCTCGTCCGTATCAGCGTAGGCATTGAACATATCGATGATATCAAAGCCGATTTTGAACAGGCTTTTGAAAAAGTGTTTGCAAAAGAACTGGCCGTATAACACAAGAGCAATTGAATTAAACCTATGGTGACTGTTTTTAAATACGAACATCCATTTCAGTTAGAGTCAGGGGTAACCCTTCCGGGTTACCACCTGGCTTATACTACCCATGGAAAACTGAATGCAGCAAAAGATAATGTGGTCTGGATATTTCATGCACTCACCGCCAACAGCAATCCTGCTGAATGGTGGCCCGGCCTCGTAGGCGATGGGAAATTCTTTGATCCTTCCCGGTATTTTATCATTTGTGTAAACAAACCTGGCAGCCCCTATGGAAGCATTTCTCCATTGAGCACTAACCCGGAAACCAACCAGCCTTATTACCATGATTTTCCTGTGTTCACTATCCGTGATATCATCAGGACTTACCAGCAGTTGAAAAAAGAGCTGGGCATTAAAAAGATCCTGGTCGGGCTTGGAGGAAGTACAGGCGGTATGCAATTGCTGGAATGGGCTATTGAAGAACCAGAATTGTTTGAGCATATTGTTCCTATTGCTACCAATGCTGCACTATCACCCTGGGGTGTTGCTTTTAATGCATCCCAGCGTATGGCTATAGAAGCAGACGGTACCTGGCAGGAAAGACGCGCCGATGCAGGCCAGAAAGGACTGGCAGCAGCACGCTCTATTGCCCTGCTTTCTTACCGGCACTATAATGGGTATGATATCACACAACCCAGGGATAAAGCATTCGTTCCGCTCGGTAGCGAAATAACCTATGCTGCTGATAATTATCAGCGCTACCAGGGATTGAAACTCGTAAACAGGTTTAATGCTATCTGTTATTACCGGCTCACCCAAACCATGGACAGCCATGATGTAGGCCGCAACAGGGCAAGCACAGAGCTGGCATTGAAAAGCATAAAAGCTGCTGCATTGGTGATCGGCATCCGTTCAGATGTACTTTATCCCATAGAGGAGCAGGTATATCTGCAACAAACCATTCCCGGCGCCAAACTGTTAGACATAGCCAGTGATTTTGGCCACGACGGTTTCCTGCTCGAATATGAAAAGATAGAAACAGCTCTCAGGGAATTCATTCATATAAATACATCGCATCATTTAAAAATAGTGAATCAATAAAAACATGGAAACACATAAACAGTTAACGATCGGATTATTCGGATTCGGAGTAGTAGGCGAAGGATTATACAAGGTATTGCAACAAACGCCTTCTCTTAAAGCAAGCCTCAAAAAAGTATGCATTAAGAATCCGGAGAAAAAAAGAAATGCTCCAGCCGAGCTCTTTACTACTGATAAAGACGTTTTGCTGAATGATCCCGAGATCAACGTAATAGTGGAAGTGATCGATGACGCCAATGCCGCCTACCAGATAGTGTCCACTGCTCTGAAAAACGGAAAAGATGTAGTAAGCGCCAGTAAAAAAATGATCGCAGAGCATTTGCACTCTTTACTTGAGTTGCAGCAGGAAACCGGTCAGTCATTCTTATATGAATCGGCAGCTTGCGCTTCCATCCCGGTAATCCGCAACCTGGAAGAATACTACGACAATGATCTTTTGCATTCGATCAAAGCGATCGTAAACGGGTCCACCAATTTCATCCTGACCAAGATGTTTGAAGAAGGACTGGATTTCAAACAGGCATTGATACTGGCCCAACAGTTAGGTTTTGCAGAAAGCAATCCCAAACTGGATGTGGAAGGTTTTGATGCACTGAATAAATGGACATTCCTGCTGACACATGCTTATGGTATCACTGAATCTCCGGAAAATATTTTGTTTAATGGTATTCAGAATATCCGCGGCAGTGACGCCACTGTTGCCAAGGAAAAAAACCAGCAGATCAAACTGGTAGCTCAGGCCAAAAAGCTGCAAAATGGGAAAGTAGCTGCTTTTGTTCTTCCACAATTTGTAAAACAGGAAGATCCGCTGTCATTTGTAAAGAATGAATACAATGGCGTGGTGATCGAAAGTGGTTTTGCCGATAAGCAATTCTTTTATGGAAAAGGCGCGGGCAGTTTCCCCACTGCTTCTGCTGTGCTGAGTGATATTTCTGCGTTGCGCTATCAATACAAGTATGAGTACAAAAAACTGTACCACCACCATCCGCATGAGTTGAGCAATGATGTTTTCCTTCGTGTGTATGTAAGCTTTGAAGACTGGCAATATATTCCCCGCGAAAAATTTGAATGGATTGAGGAATGGCATGCGCAGGAAGAAAGAAAATACCTTGTGGGTGTGATCGCATTTGAGGAGTTGAAAAATAATAACTGGTGGAAGGAAAATAATACTTCCCTGATCCTTACACCTGATCCTGTTATTGAAGATGTGGAGATAAGGAAGCTGAAGAAGAAAAGCCTGGAGCTGGCAGGAATTGTATAAGGGTATAATGTATCGTGAAGTGCGCAACCTTGCGTTCTTTGCGATACACTATTATTTACGGAAGCATTTTATCTTCAATCAGCCTGTTGTGATATTGCTGAATAAAGGCTTTCATCCTTAATTCCAGACTGTCTTTAACTCCTGGCAATTCCTTCTGCAGATCTGTTTTCATCAACCGGTCTTTATCATAATTGAAAAGGCCGGTTGTTTTTTGTCCGTCAAACTGCAACAGGTGATCATCCTGTATCCATTGGAAACCGCCCAGGTAGCTGGCCGCAAAATTCTTTCTCGATGGTTGAAAGATGCTTTCTCCAAAAGAAACCAGTTTACCATTATAATTAAGATAAGAGAGAACGCTGGGCATGATATCTATCTGCTGCACCACACTACTGTCCACCTTTACCAATGAGCTATCTCCTGCATGGTAAAAAGCGATGGGAATTGACAGATTACCCCATCCTGTCTGATATTCCGGGAACTCCGATACAGTGGCATGATCAGCCGTGATCACGAACAACGTGTTCTTAAACCATTTCATGGTAGAAGCAGTCGCAAAGAACTTGCGCAAAGCCATATCTGTATACCCCATACATTCATGAATCGGCAGATCCCCTTTAGGAAAAACGCCTTCGTACTGCTTTGGCACTTTGAACGGATGGTGTGATGACACGGAGAAAATAGTGGAGAAGAAAGGTTGAGGTATCGTATCCAGGGTTTTTGCAAAGAACTGGAAGAATGGTTCATCCCAGATCCCCCACAGCCCATCAAAATCAGCATCGTTATTGTATTCATCCTTACCATAATAATGCTGGATATTTATCAGGTTGGCAAATGCTTTAAAGCCCATGGAACCATTAGGCGCTCCATGAAAGAAAGAAGTATTATATCCTTTATCCCTTAAGATAGAAGGAAGGCTTTTCATTTTATTAGATGCATATGGCGTCAGCACAAAAGGTATTTCTCCTGCCGGGATACCGGCCAGCACAGAAGGCATGGCATCAATGGATTTACGTCCGTTGGCAAAAGAATTCCAGCAGATGCGGCTATTGGAAAACAAGGAGTCCAGGAAAGGAGTGAACCCTTTATAGGTGCCGCCTTTCAGGTCCCTGTTATAAAAACCGATCCCTTCCCGGCCAAAGCTTTCGAGGATAATGATCACTACATTATCATAACGGAAAGGCTTATCAGCGTTAAGCTGCTGCACTGGTGTATAAACCTGTTCCACCTGCTCATCGGTAAAGAAGTTCTCCCTTTTATAAAAGCGCTGACCTGCTGTCCGGATAATGCAGAAAGGTGTATTCAGCACCAGGGGTATCTCCCCGGGATTGCTTACATATTCGCCTGCATTGCTCATGGTGATGGGGCGGGTGCTGTATTTAAAATCGCCCCGGATGCCACCAACCATCAGTGTAGCGATCAAAGCCATTAATACAATACCGGATGGATAATAGATCCAGGGATTGATCATTGCCGGCTTCCTGATCTTAACACGGTTATACAACCAAACCATCAGCACCATCAAAGCCACATAGATCAGCACTACATACCAGTAATCCAGTAAAAACCGGAAAAAGAAACTGCCTCCCCTTCCCTTCTCGTTGGAAAATTCCCGTACCACATCCAGCGTTGAACGGCGGAGGGTGAACCGGAAATAAATAAAATCAATGCAATTGACGGCAAATGCAAGTCCATTGGATATAACAAAAACAATCTTGGCAGCCTTCTGGTAAACAGCATTGTAACGGACAGGTAATGGCAGGATATAGAGCAGGATGAACAATGAATTCACATAAAACAAAGCTGCCACGTCAAACCGGAAGCCTCCTCTTAGGATATGCAGCCAGTTTTCAAAACTGATTCCCGGGAAATAGCTCCTGTTTAAGCCGAAAAAAATGAACCGGCTTACCAGGAAAAGGAAAATGATAATTGCCAGCCTGTATAAAAGGGCTATGTAAATATTGGCCGTGAATGAACGGCCTGCCCCTGAAATCTTTCCCATTCTTGTTGATTTATCTTCTCATTATCCTGTACGTCTCATACCGAGACGGCGAAGCAACGGCGTCCTTCCGGCGCTTCAGGAAACCCTAAAAGTAAAACAATCTTCCCGGATCACAGAAACAGTCAGGGGCAGCCAATTTGGCCGCCCCTGACTAACTATAAACCAGAAAGCCTATTTAGCTATATTCAGCTCTTTTAAAAACTTCGCAATGGCTTTGTTCAATTCGGAATTCTGCTCCTTGCTGAACTTCCCGTGCAGGCCACCTTTTACTGTCATGAATTCAGTTTTCACGCCTGCTTCCAGGAATTTCTTATGCAGGTCCACTGACTGCTGATAAGGAACTGTAGGATCTGCATCTCCATGAACGATAAAAGTAGGCGGGCTGTTCTTATTCACATAATTGATGGGTGAAACAGACATCGCAAAATTCTTATCTGTTGCTTTACTTCCTAACCAGGCGCCTGCCGATTTGCTGGTAACATTCTTGCCATACCCCCAATCCCATACATCAGTGATACCATATTTGTCAATAATAGCGGCAACTTTAATGTCCTCCATGCCAGGGCAATTGCCATCAAAGCGACGGTCATTTCCCAGCAAACCGCCCATCAGTGCCAGGTGACCACCTGCACTGCCACCCATGATCACGATCCTGTTGACATCTATATTCAATGCCTTTGCATTTTTAATAAGATAGATCAATGCGCAACGGGTATCTTCCACGGCTGCCGGAGCAGTTGCCTGCCCTGTAAGGCGGTATTCCATATTGGCGACCGCAAAACCCATTTTAAAGAAAGTATTGAAACCGGTCTGGGATTCCTTTACTCCATGGTTCCATCCGCCACCATGTATGTTAATGATTATTGGTGAAGGAGCATTTTTTTCAGGAGGCAGATAAAGATCAATGCGGCCTTCCCAGTCTTTCACTTTGGTGTACACCACATCCAACCGGGCCTTATATCCGTCCGGATATTGTACTGGCTTATAAGTAGTATCTGCATTCTGCCCGAATAAGCTGCCTGCAAAAAGCAGCATTACGATGGTTGTACGGAATTTAATTCTTTTCATTACGGTTGATTTAGAAATGTTCATTTAGTATCCCGGGTTCTGCGGTATTGTCAATTGTGTATTCGTATCGATCTCACGTTGCGGTATCGGCAGCAGCATGTGTTCAGGGGTCGTGTTATCGTATAATTCCTGCAAAGTAGGCGCCGGTGCCACATACAGCCGGTAATGCGTGTAGTACTCATCCGCAAAATGGTCTTTCATTGTTTGTTCAATGGTTATGGTGGTCATCGTTTTATTGAACCGCAGCAGATCAAAGAAACGCTGGTTCTCAAAAGCAAATTCAATGCGTCGCTCATTCGACAAAGCCTTTTCAAAACTGGCTACAGAATTTATTTCTGCAGCAGTATAAATCGGCAGGCCTGCACGGGGTCTTACACTATTGATAAGATCAATACTGGTAGGAGTATATCCCTGTGCTTCCGCCAGCATCAGTAAGATATCGGCAAAGCGCAGCACAGGAAAATCATTTTCCGCATCATCCACTAAAGTAACCTGGGAGAAGAATTTTTTTACATAGAATTTAGCGGCTGAACCTGTGCCAAACACACCGATAAGTGTAGGCTTGCGGGCATCGCCATTGGTGGCTGTATCCAGGTCGGCTGTTGGATAATTCAATCCGTCACCGTCACCATTGATCACCTGTGAGCCTGTACCCAGCGGGGCAAATGTATTGGCAAAAGGCGAACCCAATCCCAGGCCACCGGCTTTATACCTGACAGCAAATAATATTTCAGCATTCATTTCCTTATCTATTGCAAACACATCTGCATAAGCCGGGCGAAGTAAATAACCGCTATTGGTCATCACATCCTGCAGCAAAGGAATGGCATCCGCTTTTTTATTCTGCGTAAGATAAACTTTTGCCAGCAGCCCTTTCGCTGCCCAGCTTGTAGCACGGCCCAGGTCGGCAGATGGTATCTGGGAATACTGCAGGCTGTTCATGGAAGCAGCTGCTGTTTTCAGGTCTGCTTCAATCAACTTATATATCTCTTCAGCACTCACCCGGTTCATTGCCTTGGCCGCATCCGGTAAAAGTGATTGGTGAACCAGGAATACACCGCCAAATAGCCTTACCAGATTAAAGTAATGATATGCACGGATAAACAATGCCTCGCCTGCCAGTTGCTTCCTGTCAACATCAACAATATTCATATCAATATCTTCAAAATTGATCGTGCCTGCACTTGCATCATACACCACGCCCAGTTTCTCCAGCACGATATTGGCATTCCTTATATTATTGTAAGTGGCCAGCCAGTAATTGTAGATCGCCTGATGCGAAGTGCTGGGAGTGAACATATCCAGATCACTCAGGTCGCGGTTAGTGGAAGCAGTACTTCCCGGTTGCCCCTGTTTGGAATTATCCGTTCTTAACTCCGTCATTTGCCATTCATAAAACAACGGTCTTTGCATTCCGTTGTAACACCCTGTCAGTGCAGCTTTCACTTCTGCAGGGCTGGAATAATAAGTGATCGTATTGGGATTTGACTGGGGATATACATCAATTACCTTTTTGCAACTGAATAAACCCAGGCTTCCTATCAGTATTAAAATATGTAAACGCTTCATAATAAAATTTTGAAAGGGTTAGAAGTTTATATCAATTCCAAACATGTATGTCTTGGGCATAGGGAAACTTCCACGCTGATAGCCATCAACCAATGGAGTGGCATAAGGGCCTGTGGTGAATCTTGCTTCAGGATTGATCCCCCTGTAGCCGGAAGCCGAATGGAAGAAGAGGTTTTGTGCGGAGAAATACACTCTCGCAGAATTGATATGCGCCAGCTTCGCCACTTTTACGGGCAATGTATAACCAAAGATCACTTCCCTTAAGGCATAGTAAGAAGCATCTTCCACTACATAATCTGTCAGCATCCAGTTAAAGCCGATCGTTGAATAAGGCGTTTTTCCATCACCCGGGAACATAGGGCTCAGCCAGCGGTTCTTGTTATAGTTCTTATTATAGCGTTTTGTTTCGTTGTAGTTGGGATCACCATTCACCAATTTACCGCCTTGCACTCCCTGGAACATAAAGCCCAGGTCAAATGCTTTATAACTAAGGGTATTATTAATGCCCCAGGTAAAAGAAGGATAAGGATTGCCCAATACCACGCGGTCGTCTGCATCAATATCATTATCGCCGTCTGTATCCACCAGTTTCAGGCCGCCGGGCACAAACACATTGCTCAAAGAGCTTTTCAACCCTTTTGCTTTGGCGTCATTGATATCTGCCTGTGAAAGCCATACGCCATCTGTTTTGTATCCAAAAAACTGAATCAACGGGTCACCCACCTGATTCATATAGATCTCTGTACGTTCACCCTGGTTAAGCAGATAAGCTTCTTCCCCTAATTCGGAGATATTGTTTTTGTTATGTGCGATGTTGCCAGTGGTCGTCCACCTGAAATTTTTGGTCCGGATGTTATTGGAAGTGATCTCAAACTCAATACCCCTGTTGCGCAGACTGCCGATATTATTCCAGGTTTGCGGAACACCGATAAATCCCATGGCAGATTGCAGAAGAAGCAGCTTGTCTGTTTTGGATTGATAGACATCTACGGAAAAGTTGATCTTGTTATTTAAGATAGCCATATCAAGGCCGAGATTATACTGGAACGTTCTTTCCCAGGTGATATCAGGATTGGCCAGCACACTGGTTGAAGGAAGCAGACCTGTATTGGGAGCACCTGTTCCGGAGCCAAAAGAATAATTGGCTGAATATAGCAGGTCCAGATAAGGAAAATAAGAAGAGCCTACCCTGTTGTTACCTGTCACGCCATAACTGGCCCTTAATTTCAGATTGCTCAGCCAATCCGCTTTTTGTAAAAATTTCTCTTCAGATGCTACCCAACCCAGGGAAACTGCAGGAAAAGAACCCCATTTTTTACCTGGTGCAAAATAAGAGCTGCCATCCCAGCGATAGCTGGCAGAAAGCAGATACTTATTTTTGAAGCTATACATCACGCGTCCCAGCCAGGATAATAAACCGATCTGGTTTCTATTATTATACGTTGCATCTTTTGCCTGATCGATCTGCAAAGCCGTGTTCAGTGTGGTAATATTATCGCTGGGGTAATCAAGCCCGGTGATCTGTTCATCCCTGATCATTGTTTTTTGTGCTGTAAAGCCTGCCAGTACGTTGAAAGAATGCTCTCCAAACTGTTTTACATAGTTCAACGTGTTTTCCGACAAAAGATCAACGAATGTTCTGTTGTTATAAACACCTTTGTTTACATCACCGTCCCTGTTGGAACTTCTTTTGGCAAAATCCAGTGCGTTGGTATAGCTGACATACACACTGCCCATCGTCTTGAAGTCCAGTCCGGGCATGAGATTGATCGTAAGGTCACCCGAGCTCAGTATGCGGTAATCATTGGAAGTAATGCTCCTGGTTTCCATTACCGATTTAGGTGTATTATTCGCTGTATTGAAGGGGTCCAGCGGGGAGTTGTTCACCCACATGGAGCCATCCGGCATCATGCCGCTGTAAACGCGTCCATTGAAATGGCGTGCCTGTGCAAAATCGCCGGGCCTGATATTTGCCCATGCAGTGGCCTGGTTCACAAATGCTGCTGTGGTTTCATCATGATAAACAGGCAGGAAGGATTGGAACCGTACAAAATCAATAAAATTAACAGAAGGGCGCTCTCTTTTGATATAGGAAGGATTGATATTGAAAGAGAGTTTTACTCTTTTGCTTAGGTTGGCATCCAGTTTTGCGCGCAGATTAAAGCGTTGGTATTCGCTATGGTACATCATGCCCGGATCATCCTGGTAGCCTCCTGAAAGAAAATATTTCAATGATTTGGAACCACCGGAAACATTTATCTGCAGGTTCTTTACGTTAGCATCGCGCAATGCTTCACGTTGCCAGTCGGTGCCTACGCCACCTCTCAATTGTTGCTCCACGATGTAAGCGGCCCTTTCATTATTGGCAATGATCTGCGTGCCAGTAGGTGGTGAAATGCTGGGGTCCTGCGCTTTCAGCGATGCTTCATAAAAAAGAAGATTAGTGTATTCAGTAGTGGTCATCATAGGATAAAGCTCATACTGCGTTTTGGCACCAGTGGAAAACTTGATACCATATTTCGGCCTGTCTGCCTTACCACTCTTGGTGGTGATAATGATAACCCCGCTGGCACCACGTGAACCATAGATCGCGGCAGAAGCTGCGTCTTTCAACACTTCTACTGATTCCACATCAGCCATGTTCACAAAGGCCAGGCCATCGGGAACAGGATGCCCGTCTACCACCACCAATGGACTTGATCCTGCATTGATGGAGCTTAATCCCCGCACCTGCACTTTTGGGTCGGAGCCTGCTTCCGAACTGATATTCTGTATCTGCACACCGGCTATTTTTCCCTGCAATGCCTGATCGAGACGGGAAGCGGGTGTTTCTTCCAGATTATCATTCTTGAACTTGGATACTGCTCCGGTGAGATGTGATTTTTTAGTTGTGCCGTAGCCGATCACTACCACTTCATTCATATCAGTGGGAGCCGCAGCCATGATCACATCTATTGTTGTTTTACCTTCTATCAGGACTGTTTGGGAAGTAAATCCTACATAAGAAAAAATGAGCGTGGACGAGCCCGCAGGAACAGAGATGGAATAGGTACCATCTTCTTTCGAGGTAACGCCGCCCCTTTGCTTGTCGGCCAGGATATTCACCCCGGACAATGGTGTACCGGTTTCTTTATTGGTCACTTTCCCGGTGATCACTCTATTTTGTCCGTAAGCAAAGCTGCCGAGCAGCAGCAGCATGAACAGCAGGGATCGAGATTTCATAATAGCAGTTTAAATATTTACAAATCGTTTAGTCAGTATAAAAGATTCAGACGAAGCTTTGGGGCTTTATCTCCGGCCAGGTTCTTCAGGTACTGCCGGCAGGATTTGCAGCCCAGGTTTCCAGCGCCGCTGATCAGTAATGGATACGCTTCATCGTATTCAAAGGGTTTGATCTGCTGGCCATCCCATTGTTTTGTTGCTGAGATATAAGGCAGCAATGCATCAAATGCTTTTTTCAGCGATTTCCCCGAAGGACTGGCATAGTTCCACATATCCATGCCCAGCTTTTTGGCTACCTGTGCGATATTGAAGAACGCTTCCATTACAAAAGAGGTGTAATGCAGGGAGATCGTTCTTTGCATTTCAAGAGGGAACCTTCCTGTATCATCCATCTGTTTATCCAGCCTGTTCTGTGCGTTCTGCACGATCTTTTTTGCAAGCTCCGTACTGTCGATAAACATGGCCATGGACAAGCGCTGCGCATCATACCAGGCGCCATGATTATTAGGTGCTTTCATTTCATCCTTTCCATTCTTGCTGGTTTGCATCCAGTGCAGAAAATCGCTGAACCATTTTTTCATTCCCTGCTGATCGGCCTCTTTCCAGGAGGAAGAGCCCTGCAATAGACCAATACCATCTATCAGCTTAACGAAATGACGTGTATCGATCAAACCCGAACCTCTTCCCGTGTTCACACCTTTGATCGACTGCCCATAGTTCAGATTGGGATTCATGCGGGTGGCCGTATCAAGAAACCATACGCGCAGCAAACGGGCTGCATGATCGGCATACACTTTATCTTCAGAAAAATAATATGCCAGCGATAAGGTATACACCACTTCGCAAAGCCTGGGCATGTATTCCTTATCCGTGTAGTCTTTCACTTCCGGATTGGTTTGACCATCTTTCCTTATATAGGGAAGCCCACCAGGTTTATCAGGGTCAGGCCAGAAATAAGGAGCCAGGCTCATATAATCATGTTTATCGCCACTTGGTGGCTGATTTTTTTTCTCCATTACGCTCACGGGGCCAAATTGCAGGGCTTTATCTGCATCTTTCAACAATTGCTTATAGGCAGGCACTACAACAGCATTGTTGGCCTTAATACCGGCTTTATTTGACGCAAGTGTTTTTGCATCCAGCACAAACACCTGCGGTTTGCCAGGCTGGCCTTCAGCAAGAGAAGGCAGCCAGCTTAGTACCACGCAACTGATCGTCAGGAAGATTTGTTTTTTCATTAGGAATTATTTGGTGATACATTATTTTATGATCCTGATCATTTGTTTCAGATTGACCCCGCTTCCTCTTACCGTAACGATATAAACACCGGAAGGAACACTGCCAACCATCAGGTCAATGCTGATAAATCCTTTCGGCAGAAACGCATTTCGTCTTATAAATGGCTTTCCGTTCAGGTCCCATACCTGTATATCGCTTAGTGCCGGAACATTGGAATAGATCCTGGTAGTTAATGTTGTTGAATTGCTCATGTAGGCATTCAGATAGGGTTTATCTGAGCCGCCCAGCGGCAGAACAGTCAACCGTCCATTGGTATAGGTTATGGTATAATTATTCGAAGCCGCATTAGCTGGCGTCATTGTGTAATACCCTGCGGATGAAGTGGCAGTAGCTGCAGTATTCACTACAGGAGGTGCGCTGAGACTGGCAGCCGTTTCCCCGTACATAAAACCAGTGTAAGTGATCGTGAATACAGGATTGGCTTCTCCTTCTACTTTGGAAGTATCTCTCACGCCAATGGTGAGTGCCGCTTTATCTACTGTAAGCGTTTGAGATACGGGATCTGCAGGGAAGAAGATGAGGCTTCCTGCCTGTGAGGCCGTGATCACTGTGGTGCCGGCACCTGTAATATGAACGGTATTACCAGTTATGGTAGCCACATTCGTATTGCTGCTGGCATAGGTAACAGGTATCGTGTTGTTAGTGCTGGTTGCATTGGCCGTAAAATCTGCATTGCCATATTTCTTTAATGGCAGCGCATTAAATGTCAGGGTTTGCGCCACTTTGGGCTGAACCGTCAGCACACCGTCTTCAAAACTGATATCATAATTCGCAGCCGTGGCACCACTTACTGTAATAGGATATGTTCCTACAGGCGAAGCAGCCGTAGCAGTGGTCGCTATCTGCACCGGTGTAAGCAATACAGCAGGCGTTTCGTTATAGGCAAATCCGGTATAAGTGGCCGTAAGTTCGGGCAGCGGCTCTGCTTCAGGTTTTATCAGGTCATCGGCTTTGATCAGCAAGGAAGCCTTCTGAACAGTAAGTGTATGAGCTATGCTTGCAGCAGGATATGATCCGTCGCTTGCCTGCGAAGCCGTGATGATCGTAGTGCCGGCACCGGTAATATGGATATTACCGTTCACAATAGTAGCCACTGTTGCATCACTGCTGCTGTATTCAATAGGCTGGGTAGTGTTCAGGCTATTGGCTCCGCCATTGAAATCAGCATCCCCGTACACTTTAACTGGCAGTTCATTGAACACAAATGGTTCAGCCTGCGGAATAGACCCGACACCGAACACGCCAAAGCTGCTCACTGTAGCTGAAGCTGTATTGCCAGTGTTGTCGCCGCTATTAAGTGGAACGCTCCAGATGCTGCCACCATTGGTGATGATGCCGATATCAGTATCCGGCAGCGTGTTGAAAGTAGACCCTTCAAGAGCTGTATTCCACTCCAATTGCAAAGCTGCATCGCCGCTCCCGCTAAAGCGGTTGATCTGCCAGGATGCATTTACCAGTTTTTGTTTGTCGAAAGCACTCAATGCAGTTCCATTCACCAATCCATTGGTGGTAATTCCTTCTATCACGGCCACTGTAAATGCGCTGGCTGTTACCGGCGTGATGGTGACCGGAAGATAATAACCGGCGCTGCCTACAGGAATGATCGTAGTGACAGAAAGATCATCATACTGCACTACACTTTGCTTTCCATCAGTGGCGTCTCCGGCTGTAACAATATAGTTGCCTCCGTTAAATGCTCCATTGATCGTGGCACCGGTCCGGATACGAAGTGTATCATCAGGCCGTAAGCTCAGTTTATTATTAAGATCAAGGCTACCGAAAATATCAACACCACGGTTTACGGTCACCGGTGCATTGATCACCACGGAGCCTGCGCGGATATTTCCATCTTCCTGTGTGGTAGACAATCCGAAAGGATAGCTGGTAGCTGCATTGATAATATAACTTGTTCCCGCCTTATATATTTTAGTACCGGTCAATGCCACAGAGCCGTTCGCTTCTTCAAAACCTGAAGCATTTGCAGTAGCGAGGGTGGCCGTATCATTGAAAAAGCTGAGTGCCACATTCGTTCCGCTGGTTGTAACAGGATTGGATAGAGTGATCAACGCATTTCCCGAAGAAAAAGAAATAACAGAAGTATTGTCCGGTATGCCTGCTCCGGTTATTGACAAGCCTGCTACACCGGCCACGCCGGTTGCATTGGTTATTTGGAAAGAGCCGGCAGTAAGCGTTCCGGTGAGCCCTGCTGCTGTTTCGTTCACACGGGTTGTAAAACTGGCATTGCCTGTCAGTTTGTTCCCTGCAAAATCAAGTTTACCATACACGTTCACGCTTGTAGTAACATTGATATTCCTCCCAAGCGTAACCGCTGCATTGTCTGCCACCAGCAAAGAAGGAACAGAAATAACGCCGCTGCCGGACAGGGTTTGCGGTGTGCTTCCTCCCAGTACCAGCGTATTGCTGCTATTGGCCGGGAAACCAAGATTGCCATCCACGATCAGATTCCCCAATACAGCAGTGTGCCCGCTGCTATGTGTGGTAAAGCTGCAACCAGATTCTATAGTAAAATCGCCGATCCGGAAAATGGGGCCATCAGCGGTCAGTGTTGCATTGTTCTCAATAAAGAGATTGCCAAATGATTTGTTGTTGGTAAACGATCCTGTACCATTGGAAGCACGTATATGATAATTGCTGCCTGCTTTAAAATCAATGGCAGAAAAAGTGGAGTTATTGCCCATTGGGCTGTTGCCACCCGTATAATATAAATGAGCCCCGGATTCAAATACTACTCCGTATGCTACGGCTGCCGGTGTTGTACTTGTTGTACCGAACGGATAATTGGTAGTATTGGTTGTTACACTGGCACCATTATCAAATACCAGTGCCCCTGCCACCTGGGAAATGATGCGGTGAGCGCCATTTGCCAACACTACCATGCCACTGATACGGCCGGTAGCAGAAGTTGCCAGGGCGAGCACAACCGTGCCATCAGCAGCAGGCATGATGATACTAAGACTGGAACCACTTTCCACTACAAGATCATCACCCGCAGCTCCGCCGTTAACAGTTATGGTACCGGTGCCACCACCGCCAGCCGGGCGTTGCAGCACCAGCTTTGCATTGTTAATAAGCTTGAGTTGGGCAAATGAAGTGGATGTCACGTTTACCGTAACAGTTCCCGTTGCAGAAGTGCTTCCTCCGATATTGGAACCATCGATCACCAGTATATCTGAAGGATCTGCAGCAGCACGCGCAGTGCCTGAGCCATCCAGTGAAGTATTCCAGCTCGAATTACCGGTAAAACTGGTTACAGCCGTTCCGCCGACCCAATAATAAGTGGTTTGGCTGGAGGCGAATCCGGCAATTAGAAGAAACAGTATTAGTAGACTTTTTCTCATATAGCAGCATATTAAAAATGGTAGCAATGGCCGTTTATATTATTACATGTTGTTCTTTTTAGAGGAAATAAAAATGATACATACCCAGGCAACCGGCACCAGCAATGCCCCCAGCAAAAAGAAAGACGTGTAATTGGTTTTGGTAAGAACCGGCACCAGCAAGGTGATTATGATTGTACCGATCACAGCAGCCGTTCCGCCCATTCCTGCTACTGTTCCAACATTCTTCCCATGGAAATAATCCGAAGGCAGGGTTTGCAGATTATTGATCAGGAACTGGAAACCAAATAAAGTAGCACTGATCAATGCGATCGCAATATTTGCATGGTCTTTCAACTGATCAAGGGAAATGGCAATAACAGCGAGTGCCGCCAGCATGATCATGCTGCCAACAGTAACAGCTTTTTTTCTTGCGCTGGTTGCCGGTGTGCCCTTGCGCACCAAAGCGGATGAATAAAAACCGCCAAGTAAACCACCGATTGCTGCAAATACATAAGGCACCCACGCAAATGCGCCGATCTGTTTCAGGTCAAATGCAAACTGCTCTTTCAGGAAGGTCGGCAGCCAGGTCACGAACATCCACCATACTGGGTCAATGAAAAACCTTGAGCTGATAATGCCCCAGGTATTTTTGAACCTGAGCAATTCTTTCCAGGAATATATTTTCTCTCCGGCAGCAGCTTTCACTGCACCTTTTCCTTCCTTTATATGATCCTGTTCTTCTTTGGTGATCCAGGGATGTTTATCGGGAGTGGATTTATTAATGATCAGCCAGGGAATAATCCACAATACGCCCAGCACAGCGATACAGGCAAAAGTGACTCTCCATCCAAATGCCAGTGAGAGGGCCACAATTACCGGTGCTGCAATAACGGAGCCTGCCGAAGCCGATGCACCGAATATGCCTTGCGCGATCGCTCTCTCTTTTGCAGGAAACCATTCTGCATTGCTTTTGGTGGCACCGGGCCAGTTACCGGCTTCACTAAGACCAAGCATTGCCCGGAAAATATTGAAAGAAGCAAGCGATCTTGCCAGTGCATGCAAAGCAATGGAAATGCTCCAGCCGGCAATGGAAACGACCATCCCCATCCTCGTACCAATGGCATCCATCATTTTTCCTGTTACAGTTTGCCCGATCGCGTAAGCGGCCATAAAGAAGGTGGTGATAATAGCCAGTGCATTCTTGCTGTCTGCATCAGCTATATTGAATTCCTTATAGATATAGGGCCAAAGGATATTGATGGCACTGCGGTCAATATAATTAATGATCGTAGCCATGCCGATCAATCCAATGATCCACCAGCGCAATCCTTTTATTTTTGTTGTACCAGGCATCAGATTGTTCTATCCGTTTATTTAATAAAATCTTCCCGCATGGGGCTGAACACATCTATTAACACACCTTCCTCAAGGCATACACAACCATGCATCACATTCGGAGGTATATAATAAGCATCTCCTGCACGCAGTTTTCTTTTTTCCTCCCCGATCTCCACTTCAAACACGCCGCTTTCCACATGTGTGATCTGCGAATGATAATGCTGATGCAGAACACCAATACCATTTTTCTGAAATTCCACTTTCACCAGCATCAGTTTGTTATCCCAGCTCATGATCTTTCTTCTTACTCCGTCCCCCACGTTTTCCCAGGGCACATCATTATCCGATATAAATATCTTCATAGCATCGGTCGTTGACATATTCATTAGTTTAGTAAATAAATAATTGCAGCAGGCTTATAACTGTCTCCCTTCATACCATACAGCATAAGGCCCTGCCCATTCCAGTTTTCTTCCTTCGTTCCCGGTAATATGTTTTGTTTTGGGTGCGAAATCTTTATTGCATTGGGCGATCAGTAATTCTTTACCATCCAGTTTTATCTGTACAACAGTAAAATCACTGCTTTGCTGCAGCAGTTTTATTTGCTGCACGGAAGGATAGGACTGGGAGGAGATCTCTATCACGGGGTCCATTTTCCCATGTATTTCCACTACATTGATAAAACTTTGATCTTTTCCTTTTTTGCGGATGATAAAGGCAGGTTCCCTGCGGAGATTGAAATTCGGGTCATTGGCTCCGGTGCGGGTAAACAACAGGGTGGCTGAATCCTGCACCAGGGTTGATATAGAGTAATAGGTACGGCCATTCAGGAAAGTAAATTGAGCAAGTGTGTCTGCCACTTTTGCTTCCGCTTCTTTCCACAAATACTGATAACCGTTCTTGCTGCCCAATGCTGTCATTTTATTGAGATGAGCCTGGTATTTAAAAGAAGTATGGATCACCTGCCCCTTGTATTGAAAAGGCAGATCATACTGGTGGGCGGTATCTGCATAAATGTTGAAGATATCAGCGACCAGTTTTTTCCCTCCCGGCAATTGAAGCAGGTATACCGTTCTCTGCAAATGGGTGCCTTTATAGGCTTTATCGGTGCTGGCCGACACTACCTGCACAGCACTCCGGCCGATATCGCTGAAAAGTTTATCGGCATGGTATTTTTCTGCTTCTTTTTCTTTTCCTCCAAAATGACTGGTTTCATCCACGACCAGCGTATTATGTGCTATGGTCTGCGAAGCATACTTGTCATTCTCAGGAAGATAACGGCCTCCATACTTCTGCTCTACGCCAATAAAGCGGACAGAGCCATAATCAGTAAGCACTTCATTCCCCTTATCAAACAGGTTGATGTTGAGTTTATCAAAATGGCCGTGGGAAAGGCCGTGTGCGGTATACTTATAAATAAGTGTGGTGAGATCGCTTTCTTTACCGGCGCGCAACAAGCTGACACCGCCTTCATCACCTTTCACCCCATCCACAAATTCTACGGATTTATACGGATAAAACGGCGGCACCTCCTTACCTGATGTAAGGGCGGCTGCAATAGAAGCACCACCTTTGTTTAGCAATACCTGGTCCTGTTTTTTAGCCACCGTCAGCAGGCCCATGTCTTCTCCGTATTCTTCCCAGGCAATATCAATAGCAGTAACCAGTTCATTGGTAGTAAAATCCTTTTCCTTGAGTGCATCATTTAAGGGAAAGAAAGTGCCATCAATATTGGTTTGCTGTAAACCGGCGAGCAAGGCTTTTTGAAGAATGCGGCCGCGGTGTTCAAATATTTTCAACCCAGGTCTTGCATGCTGAAGTGCATTGGCAAAAAGATAATAGGGCAATATGGCATAGCGTACATAATAAGGCCCTTCGGTGTAATAACCATCGGGAGCAAACAGACCATCCAGTTGCGCGATAAAACCGCTCTTTCCATCTTTGGCGCTCCCATAAAGTGCTATATCAACATACTCCTTATTACCCGTTGCGATACCAACAATGCCAACACCGGCACAGGCCCATACTCCATGGTTATGTATCAGGTTGAACCAACCGGAAAGGTCTTTGGTGATAAAATCCACTTCCGGTTTAAATGCCCCTTCTTCAATGACCTTCCTGTCTGCTGCAGCAATACCATTATAAACAAGATCATAAGCCATACCGGTATACACGAGCCAGTTCGCATCATTCAATGCCTGCCAGAAAAGGCGGCCGGGTGAGCTGCTGGTCGCCTCCGGATGTTTTTTTAATCCGGGATTCAACTGAGCATATTTCAGCAGCATTTTTTTTACCAGCAATGCATACCGGGCATCGCCGGTGAGATTGTACAAAATACCGCTGTTAAACATCAGCATGTAATTGCTTTTATGCCTGTCGTGTGTATAGCCGCCTGCGGGATCTTTGGGGAAAGGCACATCCACGTCTTTATCCAACCATTCATCCACCTGTTTTTTTATCCCGGCATATGATCGCTTTAGCAATGGATATTTTGCCAGGTCATTTTTTACTGTGGCAGCTTCGGTCTTTGTGAAAAAAGTAAGCGGGTGTTGTGCCTGCAGGTCAGCAGTCGTTATCAGTAAACAAAATATGCACAGCCATCGTATCATGTAGTCAGATTGTAGAAATTCGGTCTGTATAAAAAATTCTTCTTATGCGAAATAGCTTCCACCATTGATCTCCACGCTTTCTCCATTAATAAAGGAAGCAGCATCACTGGAGAGATAAAGCACGAGATCGGCCACTTCTGCAGCCTGGCCTTCCCTGCGGAGAGGTGTGGCATTGGCTACATTGGTCCTTATTTCGGGTTTGGTGAATGTGTCGTGAAAAGCAGTACTGATCATGCCCGGAGAAACACAGTTAACACGAATGCCTTTGGGGCCGAGTTCTTTTGCCAGCCCACGCGTCAGCGTAAGCACGCCTCCTTTAGCTGTGGCATAAGCAAGGGCGCCGCCACCACCACCATCCCTGGCAGCCTGTGAAGCGAAGTTGACAATGGCCGCACCTGCAATCATATAGGGCACTACGGCACGTGTAGCCAGGTAAACGGATTTGAGATTTACATCCATCACTGCATCCCAGAATTCTTCATCCAGGTCAGCCAGCACTTTACGGGCAAGGAGACCACCAGCAACATTCACTAAAACATGTATCGTATTTCCATATTCTGAAATGCAGGCGTCAACGAGTTTTTTCACTTCTGCAGATTGGGTCATATCTGCTTTCACTGCAAATGCCGTTCCGCCAGCCTGCCTGATCTGCTGAACAGTTTCGTCTGCCAGTTGCTTATTGCTGTTATAATTAATGCACACTTTAGCGCCGGCTGCAGCCAGCTTTAATGATACCTGGCGGCCAATATCTCTTGCACCACCTGTTACAATAGCGACTTTTCCTTGTAATGAGTTCATAGTAGATTAATCTGAAAATAAAAATTAGTTACTGGTAAAAAGGACAAGCAGAAGACTGCTTCCAGGCTTCCGGTTGTAATATTAAGTCGAATTGGAGGAGGCCGATCCGGGCAATAGCTTTGAAAATATCAAAAAATATCCCCCATAATTGAAGAAAAAGAAATGAAAATGCAGATCAAATATCATTTTTTATATTTTTTAATTCCCGGGATCGTTCCCGGCATCGCTACCGGGATTTCCGTAATAAAGTTTCTCTTAGTTTTACTTTTCATACGATCATAATGGATAAACCCGCAACAATTAAAGACATTGCCAGAACACTCAACCTCTCTACGTCCACCGTATCAAGAGCCATGCGCAATGCGCCCGATGTAAACATCGAAACGAAAAAAGCCGTCATGGCTTTGTCTGAAGAACTCAATTACCAGCCCAATAAACTCGCCCTCAGCCTCAAACAAAAGCAAACCCATAATATAGGTGTCATCGTTCCCAACCTGGATTATGTGCTTGCAACAATGGTAAGAGGCATCGATGAAGTGGCACTCGAGGCCGGCTACACCGTCATGGTTTGCCAAAGCAATGAATCATTCGGAAGGGAGATCGTGAATACACGCCGGCTCCTGGATAGCCTGGTCGATGGCTTTATCGTTTCCGTTTCCAGCGAAACAAAAGTGTTTGACCATTTTAAAAAAATACAGGAAAAGAAAATGCCCATGGTGGTGTTTGACCGGGTCACTCCTTTTCTAAAAGCTCCCGGTGTGCGGCTCGACAATACAGATGGAGGATTCCAGGCAACAGATCATCTGATAGAACAGGGGTACAAGCGCATCGCAATACTGGCCGGGCCTAAAAATCTCGGCATCAGCAATCACCGGCTCGACGGCTATCTCGCTGCATTGAAAAAATATAAGATAAAACCCGACCCTGACCTGATCATTCATTGCGATTTCAACCAGCAGTATGCCTACCTCGCCACGCAGGAATTACTGAACATGAAAAAAAGGCCGGACGCCATCTTCACTATCAGCGACAGGATGGCTATCGGTGCCATGCTGGCTATCAAAGAAAAAGGATTGAAAATGCCGCATGATATTGGACTGGTGGGGTTTAATAATGAACCCGTCGTCAGCCTTCTTACTCCCGGCATTTCCAGCGTGGATCAGCCGGCATTTGAACTCGGCAAAGTTGCCGCCAAACTGTTTATTGAAACCATGCACCATGATGGTGATATGAGTGAAGTGGAGGAAGTGCTGAAACCAAAACTGCATATCCGGGAATCGTCCCTGCGGATCATCCCCAAAAATACCCGCTCAAAATAAAACGTATGATACGATTGCTTTTTCTTCTGCCCTGCTTTCTGTTGCCAGGCCTGTGCGTATTTGCCGGCACCATTACCGTTAAAAACATTCAAGAGCTGGACCAGGCCAATAAGAATGCAAAACCCGGCGATATCATTTTACTCAGCGATGGAGAATGGAATAATGTAGTGATCAGGCTTACCTGCAAAGGCACCAAAGCCCAACCCATTGTTTTTAGTGCAAAAACACCCGGCAAAGTTTTGATCACCGGCCATTCATTCCTCAAGATCGGTGGCGAGCACATCGTGGTAAAAGGCCTGTATTTCCAAAAAGGGTATGCAGGTAATAATGCAGTCATTGCTTTCCGGGTGAATAAAGACCAGCTCGCTAATAACTGCCGTGTAACGGAATGTGCCATCATTGATTTTAATAACCCAAAGCGGATGGATGAAAATTACTGGGTCTCTTTTTATGGCAAGAACAACCGGCTTGACTATTGCACCTTCCGTGATAAAAAAAATATGGGTGTGTTGATCGCTGTGATACTGGATGATGAAAGAAGCCGGGAGAATTTTCATTCCATTGATCATAATGTTTTTGCCCGCCGGCTACCACTGGCTTCCAATTCAGGCGAGATCATACGGGTGGGCGTATCACAACATTGCCAGTTCAATTCCAATACGCAGATCACCGATAACTATTTCCAGGATTGTGATGGGGAAACAGAGGTCGTGTCTATCAAATCAGGCAGTAACAACATACGGGGAAATATATTCATCAGGTGCCAGGGAGGTGTGGTTTTGCGGCATGGGGATAACAACACGGTGGAGAACAATGTGTTCCTGGGATTTGATAAAGAAGGTACAGGTGGTGTGCGGGTCATCAATAAAGGACAGTGGGTGGTGAACAATTATTTTTATCAATGCCGGGGTATTGACTTCCGCTCGCCATTATCGATCATGAACGGCATACCCAATTCGCCTGCCCATCGCTATGTGCAGGTCACTGATGCCGTTATTGCCAATAATACTTTTTACGAATGTTCTGCTGCCAGTTTTTGCGAGGGTAGTGATGCAGAAAGGACCCTGCCTCCTGCCAATGTTTTCCTGGTCAATAACATTTTTGATAATACCAGGGACAGTATTTTTTATAAGACATCGGATGATATCAGCGGTTTTTCTTTTCTTGGCAATGCCACCAATAAAGGCAATTCCCAGAACACGCCCAAAGGTTTTAGCAAAACATCTTTTTATTCCCAGAAAAGCGAACCGGCCTACCTGATCACAACGAATAAAAAAGCAGCAATTCCTGATTCATTGCAAAAGGCAGCGATCAGGCGCCTGGGGCACCGCCTTTCCGGCAAGCCGGGTTTCAGCGACATATCCCTGTTGCGCAGGATACAGGCGCTTTCTCCCCTTGTAATTGGTATCAGATGGGCAGACGGCCAGCATTTATACATACCTGCAGTGGAAGAGCTTGTTACCGTCAATTGCCAGAATGCAGCAGAAGTATATCAGCAACTGGAAAGAAAAGAACCTGTATCGATCACCCTTACAGGCACAGAATATATACTCGACAAGCCTTTTACCATTTCAAAAAAAGTAGTATTCAACAGCAGCACCACACAGCCCATACGATTCAATACAACGAATATGCCTGCTGCTTTTATGGTAAACGGCAACGGGAACCTGACGCTTCGCCATTTATTCATTAATGGCAGTGGTATAAAAGCCACCAGCCTTGTTTGCAGCGATACCAGCGGCAGTTCAAACCATTATAATTTTGCCATGTATGAATCCGGTGTACAATATCTTGACCGGGCCAATGGTTGCGAAAATATTTTCCTTGCCAGTAAGTCTACTATCGCAGACAGTATCGTGATCCGGGGCAACCTGTTTTCCCATAACAATACCAGCGGCATCATGATGGCTGATGAAAAAGACGACAAGGGTTATTATAATGCGGAAAAAATATACATTACGCATAATAAATTCGACCTGCAGCAAGGCATTCTGCTTAATATTTACCGTGGCGGAAATGATGAAAGCACCATGGGGCCACAACTTTCTTTTAGCCATAACAGGATCACCGGTTGCAGTGCGGCAGATAACAGCTCATTAATACAACTGACCGGTGTGCAGCAGACAACGGTCTTTTCCAATATTTTCTCCCAAAGCAATCCCAAAGCAGCATTGATCACTTACAGGGATACAGTAAGAGCCCACCATCTGCTGGAAAAGAATACCCTGACAGCCTCAGGAAGCATACAGGAAAACGGGTTTGTAGTGAAGAAAGAGAATACGGTGAATTAGGATAATGCAAAGCCGGTAACTGATGGCCTGTAAGCTGTTGCACAGGCAAGCCCTCTAATAGGATTTTAATGCCGGGCAGTGATTATGCCCGGCTTATTTCCCTTTGTTCTCCCTGCTTATCCACAATTCAAAAATATCTTCGCCGATTTTCCGTTTCAGGTAACCAAAAAGTCGAAGAAACCCCTATATTCACAGCTTTTAGACCCAGTGTAAAAAATATACATGAGCAGTAAGAAATTTTCTTCCTTCCGTTGGTCCGATGAAGTGGAACCACATAAAGCAAGGACTAAAGAAATTATTACCAAACACCCGGAGATCAGGCAACTGATCGGCCGCAATCCATATACCATACTGGTGATCATTGCTGCTGTAGGATTACAACTTGCCCTTGCCTATATCGTTTCCCCCTTAGGGTTCGATCTTTCCTGGATCTGGACCGTCGTGCTCGCTTTTTTTGCCGGTGCATTTCTCTGCCATACACTGTTCGTTTGCATACACGAAGCTTCTCATAATCTTATTTTCAAGAATAAAACAGCTAATATACTTGCCGGCATCCTGTCTAATCTGCCACAGGTATTCCCCAGTTCCGTTTCTTTTGCAAAATATCACATGAAGCATCATGCTTACCAAGGCGTGGAAGCGCTGGATGCAGACATGCCCTTCCGCTGGGAAGCCCGGCTCATCAATAATGCGCCGGTAGGTAAAGCCATTTGGTTATTGTTCTATCCTATTTTCCAGATGCTCCGTCCTCTTCGTTTGAAAGAGATAAAATTATTTGATGGATGGACTTTTGTAAACTTACTGGTACAGGTCGTTTTCATGACAGCCGTTATTTATTTCCTTGGAGGAAAAGCTGCTATTTATCTACTGATCAGTTTTTTCCTGTCTGTTGGCCTGCATCCCCTGGGTGCAAGATGGATACAGGAACATTTCCTTACCCATGGTGATCAGGAAACCAAAAGTTATTATGGTCCATTGAACCTGACCAACCTTAATGTGGGTTATCACAATGAGCATCATGATTTCCCTTCTGTTCCCTGGAACCGTTTACCTAAAGTAAAACAGATCGCCGGCAGTTATTACACCAGCCTTGGCTATCACACTTCTTATGTAGGGTTGTTATTCCAATTCCTTTTCGACCGCAATATTTCTGTTTATTCCCGCACAGCACGGGATAAGAGAGGGAAGCGTAGCGCTAAAGCGCCGCATTTGCCTGCAGATATGGCAACACCGGAAGAACTTGGGTGATAACAGAAATGCATTTCGGCATCAGCCATTCGATCATCAGTCATCGATTTCACGCGTGCATCGCATACATGATAATATTCATTCCAAACTTCGTATTGTCTTCTGCCATAAAACGCTTGTTGCGGAAATCATAATCCCACTCACAGCCATAATCCTTATTACTGTAGAGCACAGCAATGCGGCCGTTTATTTCAACTGCCTTTAAATAATCATGTATCAGGTCATCTCCCCATCCATTCAATTCAAAAGAAGTGGGAGGAGGTCCTTTTTCGAAATGAAAAAAGGAGCGGTAGATCTCGTGATTGTTGGGGATCTTTTTTAAAGCCTGCGGCCCGAAACTGGCGGTCATCTGGGCTTCAAAGGATTTGGCAAAAAGGCCGTCAATATCATGATTGCAGTCATCCACAAACACAAACCCGCCGTTCTGTACATATTTCTTGAAATAAGCATTTTCCCGGGCACTGAATTGCACCAGCTTATGACCGCTGAGGTAACAAAAAGGGGACAGGAAAAGCTCTTCACTGTCCAGCTCCACAATGCGCTCCTGCGGATTTACAGGAACGGTAGTATACTCTACCAGTGAGTTCAATAGATTTGTTGGCATACGCTGGTCCGTATCCCAGTCGCCTGAATGATACCGTAATCGTGAAAATGTAAACCGGCTGCCCTTGATCATGGATGCAATATCCCTGTTTTTTATTCACAGGCAAAAGAAAATAAAGGGAATGACGTCAAAATATTCGAACTTTCATCCTCTCGCAGGATAAGGTTCCCGGCCGGGGACGGCTATATGGATTGCTTCAAGTGATCGCATTATTCTCCATTAAAAAAAACTGCTTTGGAACTGACAGAAACAAAAGTTGACCAACTATTGCAGAAAGTATCATCGCTTAAGCAAGAGATACAAAAAGTGATCGTAGGGCAGGATGTTGTGCTTGAAGAAATACTGGTAGCCCTGCTTGCCGGTGGCCACTGCCTGCTTGAAGGCGTACCTGGCCTGGCCAAAACCCTGATGGTGCGGACCATGGCCCAGGCTCTCCATCTTCCTTTCCGCCGGATACAATTCACTCCCGATCTCATGCCTACCGATATTATCGGCACTGAGATCCTGGAAGATGATCCTGTTACCGGTAAACGGATCTTCACTTTTACCAGGGGACCCATATTTGCCAATATATTACTGGCCGATGAAATAAACCGTACTCCCCCTAAAACCCAATCTGCCCTGCTCGAAGCCATGCAGGAGTTTGAAGTGACCTATGCAGGTAAAACTTACCTGCTCGACAGGCCTTTCTTTATCCTCGCTACACAGAATCCCATTGAGCAGGCAGGTACTTATCCGCTTCCCGAAGCACAATTGGACCGTTTCCTTTTATATGTAAAAATCGGCTACCCTACCGAACGCGAAGAGATAGAAATACTGGCCAATACAACCGGCACACGGAAAAATAAAGTACAACCTGTTGTGAACGGTGATGAGATCAGGCAATTGCAATCGCTCGTAAGAGAAGTATCTATCAATGATGATCTCACTGCTTATGCAGGCAAGCTGGTAAGAGCTACACGCCCAGACAACACCACTGTTCCTTTTGTAAAAGAATGGGTACGCTGGGGTGCCGGCCCAAGGGCAGGACAGGCTTTGATATTAACAGCCAAAGCAAGGGCCCTGCTTTATGGCCGCTATGCAGTGACCACAGAAGATATTCATACCATGGCTTATCCCGTGTTGCGCCACCGCATATTGATGAATTTTAAAGCAGAAGCAGAAAATATAAGCTCTGATAAAGTTACTGATGAACTGATCAAAGCGATTGAAAGACCAAGGGCGCTGTAAATTCAAAATTTAAAAATCAAAAACATAATATGCCTTTTGAATTTGATTTTTGAGTTTTTACTTAATAGTACAAAATGCCGTCTTTACTGGACCCATACATACTGACATCAATAAAAGACCTGTCGCTGGCTGCTAAAACAACCATTGATGGCTTTATGAGCGGCGCCAATAAAAGCGCTGTGAAAGGAACGGGTATGGAATTCAGTCAATACCGCACATATATGCCTGGTGATGATCTGCGTTGGTTGGATTGGAAAATGTTTGCACGCTCAGACCGCTATTATATCCGCGAATCAGAAACAGAAACAAATATCAGCCTGCGGCTGCTGATAGATACCAGTGCCTCGATGGACCATCGTGATGGCAATTACACAAAAATGGAATATGCCCGCTATCTCGCTGCCAGCCTTGCTTATCTCGCCAATATGCAGGGCGATGCAATAGGATTGTACACTTTAAGAGAGGATGGTATTTTCTCACTCGCAGCCAGGCAGGGATTTCAAAATTTAAACCGCTTGTTCTATCAGTTGGAGCAAGCCGGGCCAAAAGGCAAATTCACTCATCCCGTTTATTATAAAGATATTTATTCAGGTGGCAGCAGAAGAGAGTTGTTGATATTCATCACGGATATGTACCAGGCGAAAGATGAAATGTACAAACTGCTTGATCTGCTCAATGCGCTGCGCCATGAAATAATTGTTCTGCATATTATGGGGCGAAATGAAATGGAACTGGATTATGCAGGTTACTCTACCCTGGAAGACCTGGAAACAGGAGCCACCATACAGGTAGATGCAGCCAGGGCAAAGCAGGTATACACCAGCCACCTGGATGAGCACCTGGCCAGGATCAGGCATGATCTGTTGACAAGAAATATTTATTACAGGCTCCTGGTTATGGACCAGCCGGTGGATGAGGCTTTAAGAGATTTTTTATATAAAAGAAGTAAAGGATATTAAATATCCCTTTACCCAAAATGATTAGTAGGCTTGCTTCAATTGGTAAATCCCATAGCGCTTTTGGCTTTGGCAGCGGTAATCATACCGGTGCTGATACATCTTTGGAACGTCCGCAAAGGGAAAACACTTAAGGTCGGAAGTATTGCACTACTGGCTGAAAGCTCGAAGCAGCCTGCCCGCAGCCGGCGCATCACCAATTGGCCGCTTTTCCTTCTCCGTTGCTTATTGCTTTTATTGCTTGCATTTTTATTAGCCAATCCATTTTGGGAATACAGGAAAAAGAACGGGGCAGCAGGCTGGGTGCTTGTGGCCGGTGATCATTTATCGGCTGCATATCAACAACACCAGGTTTTGATCGATTCATTGCTGAAAAAAGGATTTGAATTACATAAGCTCTCACCGTCGTTTGAAAAAATCAGTTTGCCTGATTCTACTTCCTTACATATACCCTCTGAATCTCCCTGGGCATTGGTAAAGCAACTGGATGCAGGCCTGCCCAAAAATTTTCCGGTCTACTTGTTTGCCAGCAATCAATTGAAGGATTATTATGAAGAAAGACCTGTAACGCAATTGGACCTTCACTGGAATAGCCTGTCGATAAACACTGATGCAGGCCGGGACCCTGCACCAGACACCAGTTCCATAAGGATCACCATTTACCCGGGGAAAAGCAGTACCGATGCACATTATATAAAAGCCGCGCTCAAAGCTATTGGCCAATATACCGGCAGGGATATCATCATCAGTTCACAGCCAACCGGGGAACTACAGCAACTGGTGTTCTGGCTGCAGGAAGAAGAACCCGGTGAAAATATATTGTCTTCCCTTACCCCTTCAGGCACACTTTTTCAATATGACCATGGAACGGGCATATCCGTCTTCACTCCTTTCAATAATGGGCTGTACACGATCGATGATAACAAAGGCAAAGCATTTTATAAATATACTTCCGGCCCTGCAGCAGGAAATTCCATCTGGACACTTTCTGATGGGCGCCCCTTGCTTACAACAGAAACCAGGAATGGCAAAAAGATCATTCATTTCAAAAGCCGTTTCAATCCGCAATGGACAGACCTGGTGTGGCAGGAAGATTTTGTAAAAGCCTTACTGCCTTTTGTATTACCTGGCGCTTCCGGAAAAGAAAGGGACATCCGGCAAATAGATCCTTTACAGGCTTTGCCCGGTAAAACGAATGAAGGAACTTATCGCCATACAGAGCTGTCATTTTTTGAAAATAAAAAAGACCTCTCATCAGTTCTCTGGATTGCTATCACTATCCTTTTTATTGCAGAACGCCTTTTAGCTCATTATCAAACCCGACAGAAAAATGCCTGAGCAAAAAGGTTTACATATCATCCATTCACTCAGGCAAAACTGGCTGCGTAATTATTTACTGGCCTCCCTGCTATATGTACTGGCAATATCTATTGTTATCGTTACAGCGGGGCGTTTAGCATTTCATTGGTCATGGTGGATAATAGCACCTTTATTTATTGTGCTGGCCATACTTGTGTACTGGATAAAACCCTTCCGCAGGATCTCTCCACTTGACATCTCAAGTTTTCTTAATCATACTTACCCACAACTGGAAGAGAGCAGTCAGTTACTATTGCTACCTGCCGACTCATTGCCTTTGCTTCAACAGTTACAGCAACAAAAACTGGAACGTTCCATTCAAACTATCCCAGTTCCGGCAGCGATGCACCGTCCTTTAAAGAAAGCATTTATCTTACTGGGTGCTGCAATAGTTTTTTGTTTATTGACGATCCTTTTAAAACCGTTGCTTCAGCATGCAGATGATACGAAGGTAACTGGCAATGCTACAGAAGCGCCTGCGAAAGAAGTTATTCTTGCAGGCATCAGTCAGTTCAATGTACAGGTAACACCGCCTGCTTATACGAGAATGGGGAAAAGACAGCAGGAGCAATTCACTTTAAAAGTAGAAGAAGGCAGTGTGGTGGTATGGGAAATAAAAGCTAACAGGAAAGTTGCTGCGCTTCAATTGATCTTTAATAACCGCGAACACATTCCGCTCAAGCCCGTTTCCACTGATAGCACCGTATGGACCTTACAAAGAACTATCAAGGAACCCGGCTTTTACCAGGTGGAGCTGGAAGGAAATTCATCTCCCCTGTACACATTGGAAGTAATACACGATCAACCAGCGACCATCAATATCATTACTCCTCAGCAATACACTACCATCGAGCCGGGCCGCAAAGCCATTACGAATCTGCAGGCCCGCATTGCAGATGATTATGGAATAAAGGATGCCAGCATTATTGCGACCAAAGCAAGCGGTAAAGGTGAGAGCGTCAGCTTTAAGGAACAGCAACTCAATTTCCCTGTCCGCTTCAATGAGCAAAAAGAAGTGTTGCTTACCCGCCAGCTTGATCTTGCCTCAATGGGTTTGCAGGGTGGCGACGAATTATATTTTTATATAAAAGCCGTCGATAACCATGGGCAGGAAAGCCGTTCCGATATGTATTTCATTTCCCTGCCCGATACCAGCGAACTGCTGAGCATGTCTGGCATGGAAGCAGGAGTTGATCAGTTCCCTGAATATTTCAGAAGCCAGCGCCAGATCATCATGGACACGGAGAAATTGCTGAAAGAACAATCCGGCATCAGTAAAGATAGTTTCAACAGCCGCAGCAACCAGCTGGGAATTGACCAGAAACTATTGCGGTTGAGATACGGTAAATTCCTGGGAGAAGAATCGGAAAGCGGAGGGCACAGCCCTGATGATGGGCATGATCATGGTGGTGAATTTGAATATGGGGATGTTCAGTCCCTGATCGATCAATATACACACAAACATGATAACGCAGAAGATGCTACTTTCTTTGAGCCGGAGCAAAAAGCACAATTGAAAGCGATACTGACGGAGATGTGGAACAGTGAGCTCAAACTTCGCACATTCATTCCTGCAGAAGCATTGCCTTATGAATACAAAGCCCTTCGCCTGTTGAAAGACCTGCAACAGAAATCAAGGGCTTATGTAGGGAAAACATCCATTAAAATGCCGCCGCTGAAACCTGAGAAAAGGTTGACCGGCAACCTGGAAAAAATAACGCCTGCCAATGAGCCGTCAAAGAATCAAGCCGGAGATGAATTGCAGGCAAACCTGCGCAAAGCAGTAGCAGTCCTGGAACAGCTAAAACAAAGAAAGCAACTGGCAGCAGAAGATCAGCTTCCCTTATCTGTTGCCGAAAAAGCGATCAGTGAAAAAGCGATACAGCAGCCTGGCGAGTTTCTGCCAGCATTAAGTGCAGTGCGGGCAATTGGCCAGGCACCAGCTGCTGCCGCTAAACAGGATATAGTGAAAGCACAAACCGCCTTGCAAAAGATACTGGCAACCACGACGATCTTACCGCAAAAGAAGAATGAGCGGGCTGGCGGGCTGGCACAATATTATTTTAAAAACCTGTCTGAATAAAACAGATGAAGCAGGAATATATCATCATTGCCTCATTGCTGCTACTTTTCTTTCTTATATGGAAAGAAATAAAACGGCCATTGCGTGCACATCTTGCATTGCGGCTGGCTGCAAGCGCATTGGCAGTAGTAGCATTAGCCTGCATGATCATCCCTATCACTTATTTAGCACCTGCTCCCCTATCATCCTTTAACGAGATCGTGCTATTGACCACGGGTTCCTCAAAAGAAATTCCGGTAACTTATAAAAATTCAAAAAAGATCACTACAGATGCTTCACTGGCTACGGTTGCTATAAGTTTTATACCTGATCTTTCGGTATTTCTTTCAGCACATCCGGATATCAGCAGCTTGCATATACTGGGCAATGGAATAAGTGATCATGAATGGGAAAGAATAACCGCCCGGCAGATCAGGGTCTCTTATCAGGCGCCTTCATTGCCTGCAGGTTTTATAAAAGCAGGATGGCCGCATGTTATCCGGCATGGCGATAAACTGGATATTTACGGCACTTATCATAACACGGATAATGATTCGATAAAGATCGTATTGACAGGTCTTGGTACGGCAATGGATTCAACCACTATCACCAAAGATAGCAGTCAGCATTTTCAATTGCATTGCCTGCCGGCGCATACCGGTGCAACCGTATATGAGTTGCAGGCATTCAAAGGAAATAAGCTGGTGGCAGAAGAAAAAGTACCGGTGAATATTTTACCTGGTTCACGCACACGCATATTATTTCTTTCCTCTTCTCCTGGTTTTGAAAACAAATTCCTGGCCTCCTGGCTCTATCAAAACAATTACCCGGCTGCTGTCCGCAATACGGTAAGCCAGGGAAAATATGAGCAGCAATTCCTGAACCTGCCTGCAGTTGGTTTGCAGCATATCAGTTCCTCCCTCCTGGAAAATTTCGATGTGCTGATCGCCGACGATCTGGCACTATCAGCTTTAGGAAGCAATGAAGTTGCTGCTGTAAGAGCGCAGCTCAATAAAGGTATGGGGCTGATACTGCAAACAGACAGCGCTGCTTCACTCAGTGGTTTCTCCCGGTCATTTGCCATAAAAAAACAAACCGTGCAGCATGCTTCGGCGCGTGCGCTTGTTTTACCCGGCCAGGGTACCAAAACGAAACCATTACCGGCTGAACAATGGTTTTCCATTTCGCATGATCCATATGCACAACCATTGGTAACAGATGAGCAGGCATCAGTGATCGTATCTTCCCGGCTTTCGGGTGAGGGCAGGACCATATTGAATACGGCTGCATACACCTATAGTTGGGTGTTATCAGGCAATGAAGAAAATTATTCTGCATTCTGGTCATTGCTGATCAATAAAGCCTCCCGGCAGGCAAGACCTCAAAGCAAATGGCAGCAGTCAGTTGCTTTTCCTACAGTGGATATGCCTACAGGGCTCGTACTGGAAACAACCAGCGAGCAACCACCCATCATAAAGACGGATGCCGGTGAACTTTATACCACGCAAACACCTTATCTTCCCGATACATGGATGGCCACCTGGTGGCCTGTGCACGCAGGCTGGCAAACCTTATCTGGTTCAGACACCGTCAGTATATATGTTTTTGAAAAAGGCGATTGGTCTTCTGCCAAAGCCAGTGAACTGATCAACAGGAATACGGTGCATGCAGCGCAGTATAAATCAGCTATAGAAAAACAAAATGAAGTGCGACAGCAAGAGAAGCGGGTGCCGGTATTTATTTTTTATATCGCTTTTCTTGGAGCCTGTACGTATTTGTGGTGGGAGGGCAAAAGGGCATAAACATCTGTCATAATTTTTTAAATCACATATCACACACTAAAAAACAGGAGGGCCATACTTTGAAAAGAAAAGACTTTATTCGTTACACGGGCATGATGGGCCTGGGCTCATTGATTGTCCCGCAAATGCCGGCTTTCGGTCGTTCGATCGACCCGGCAGAAGCCCTGCAGGGCGTTGATGCTGCTCTTAAAAGAGAGCTTGCAGATGTTGCCCTGAATGCTGCAAAATCAAAAGGAGCTACGTATGCTGATGTACGCATTGGCCGCTACCTGCGCCAGTTTGTAGCTACCCGCGATAAAAAAGTGCAGGGTGTCAGCAACACAGAGAACTATGGCATAGGCATCCGCGTGCTTGCCAATGGTTCCTGGGGTTTTGCAGCAACGCATGTTGTTACAAAAGACGCGATCGCCAAAGCTGCCGAGCAGGCAGTAGCTGTAGCAAAAGCCAATGCGAAGATCCAGGGTGAACCTGTGCAGCTCGCACCACAAAAAGGTTACGGCGAAGTAAGCTGGAAAGCGCCGATCGAGATCAATGCTTTTGAAGTTCCCATCAAAGAGAAAGTAGACCTGTTGATGGAAGTGAATAATGCAGCTATACAAGGCGGAGCAACTTTTGTAAACGCAATGATCTCAGCGGTAAATGAGCAGAAATATTTTGCCAGCACCGATGGCTCCTATATTGACCAGGACATCCATCGCATTTTCCCGATGTTCAGTGTTACCAAAATAGACCGTGCATCAGGTAAGTTCATGTCGCGCGGCTCACTCAGCGCTCCCATGGGCATGGGTTATGAATACATGCACGCAAGGCCTGAAGATAAAGTACAAGGCGTGGTAACCCGCTATAAGGGCCGCTATGATATGCTGGAAGATGTTAAGAATGCAGCCAATGATGTGCAGCAGAAACTGACAGCCAAATCTGTTGAGCCGGGCAAATATGATCTCGTGCTTGACCCAAGCCATCTCTGGCTCACTATCCATGAATCAGTAGGGCACCCGACTGAACTGGACCGGGTGCTGGGATACGAGGCCAACTATGCAGGCACCAGTTTCCTTACACTCGACAAATGGAAATCAGGTAAATTCAATTTCGGTAATAAGCATGTGAACATCGTTGCAGATAAAATGCAAAAAGGTTCACTCGGTGCTGTAGGTTGGGATGATGAAGGCGTGAAATGTGGCGAATGGGACCTTATTAAAGATGGTATACTGGTGAACTACCAGGTTATCCGCGACCAGGCACATATTCTTGGCCTGAAACAATCACAGGGTTGTTGCTACTCCCAGGGCTGGGACGATATACAGTTTCAACGCATGCCTAACGTATCATTAAGACCAGGCAAAGAAAAGCTCAGCGTGGACGATATGATCAAGAACGTGGAAAAAGGGATTTATATCATTGGAGATGGCTCCTATTCCATCGATCAGCAACGTTACAATTTCCAGTTTGGCGGCAAGAATTTCTATGAGATCAGGAATGGTAAGATCACCGGCATGCTGAATGATGTGGCTTACCAGGCCAATACGCAGGAGTTCTGGAATTCTGTTGCAGCTATCTGTGATTCGAGCGATTATGCACTGGGAGGTTCCTTTAGTGATGGCAAAGGCCAGCCGGGGCAAAGCAGTGCTGTATCACATGGCAGTGCTACCACACGTTTCAATGGCATTAACGTGATCAACACAGCCAGGAGCATCGGATAAGATACACGAGAAAACACAAGATCTTTTAACGCGATATTTAAAATCTATTCTATCATTATGGCAATTCTTAGTAAAGACGAAGCACAGACCATACTGAAAAAAGTACTGAGCTTCTCCAAAGCTGATGAAACAGAAGTATCTCTCGGCGGCCAGCAAAGCGGTAATATCCGTTATGCACGCAATGCCGTGTCCACCGCAGGTGAAGTAAGCAATCTCAGCCTGAGCGTGAGTGCTTCATTTGGCAAAAGAACAGGTAATGCAACCATCAATGAATTTGATGATGCATCACTCGAAAAAGTAGTTCGCCGGGCAGAAGAACTGGCCCGCCTTTCTCCGGAGAATCCGGAATACATGCCCCTGCTGGGCCCTTCCAATTTCAAGGAATCGATCGGCTTCCTGGATTCTACTGCAGCCATGTCGCCTGCATCAAGGGCTGATATGGTAGCGCAAAGCCTGAAAGTGGCAAAAGACAATAAACTGGAAGCAGCAGGCTTCCTGGAAAACTCTGCCGGCTTCCGCGCAGTAATGAACTCCAAAGGTCTTTTCGCCTATAATAAAAGTACCAACGTTTCTTTTTCTGTAACAGTGCGTAACCAGGAAGGAACAGGTTCCGGTTATGTTGACCATAGCTTCAACGATGTAAAAAAACTGGACACACTTGCGCTCACTAAAATTGCAGCTAATAAAGCAACCAGTTCTGCAGGTGCTAAAGCAATCGAGCCAGGCCGCTATACAGTGATCCTCGAACCGTTGGCTGCGAGCGATATGCTTGGCGGCATCATCCGTGGTTTTGATCTCCGCAGTGCTGATGAAGGCCGCAGCTTTATGAGCAAGAAAGGAGGAGGCACCCGCTTAGGCGAGCAGCTTTTTGATGAAAAAGTAAATATCTATAGCGATCCAATGAACGCTGAACTGCCTGGTTCTACCTGGAGCGGTGATGGATTGCCTATTGAAAAAACAATATGGGTAGAAAACGGTGTGGTGAAAAACCTGGCCTGCAGCCGTTACTGGGCGCAGAAAAAAGGGGTGAATCCATTACCTGGACCCGGCGGCGGTCGCTTTGGCGGCGGAGGTATGATCATGACCGGCGGCACAGGCACTACTGAAGACCTGATCAAGAACACTGAGAAAGGCATCCTCGTTACCCGCTTCTGGTATATCCGTATGGTTGATCAGCAAACGCTGGTGCAAACAGGCCTCACCCGCGACGGAACATTCTATATCGAGAATGGAAAGATCAAGTTCCCGATCAAGAATTTCCGTTTCAACGAAAGCCCGATCATCATGCTCAACAACGTGGAAGAATTAGGGAAACCCGTCCGCAGCGGCAGTTCCATTCTGCCACCGATGAAGATCAGAGACTTTACGTTCACGTCTTTGTCTGATGCAATTTAATTAAGGGGAGGTATCGCAAAGGGCGTCAAGAGCGCAACGCCGGCTTTGAAATATCCTTTGCGGTACCCTAACTATAACAAAAACCATTCATTGTGAAAAGAAGAGATTTTATCAGCCTTGCAGGCATGGGCACTACTGCAGCTTTTCTTACAGGCTTTTCCACAAAAGGCTATGCAGTTCCTGAACAACGCTTGCTGGAAGAGTTCATGGATGCTTCTCAAAAAAAGAGATTGGCAGACATTGCTCTGAATGCAGCAAAAGCAAAAGGCGCTACCTACACTGATGTCCGTATCGGCAGATACCTGAATCAATCGGTAGTAACACGTGATAATCGCGTACAGGGCGTCGCCAACACAGAATCTTATGGTGTCGGCATCCGCGTGATCGCCAATGGAAGCTGGGGATTTGCTGCTACAGAAAAAATGGACAATGCCAGCATAGCCAAAACAGCGGAACTGGCTGTAGCCATCGCAAAAGGCAATGCGAAATTGCTGACAGAACCTGTGCAGCTTGCTCCTCAAAAAGGATATGGTGAAGTGAGTTGGAAAACACCGATCGAGAAAAATGCTTTCGAGATACCGGTAAAAGAAAAAGTGGACCTGCTGCTTAGTGTGAATGATGCAGCTTTGAAAGGCGGGGCAAATTTTGTAAACGCGACGATCTTCATGATCAATGAACAAAAGTTCTTTGCCAGCAGCGACGGTTCCTATATTGACCAGGATATTCATCGTCTCTGGCCAACATTCACCGTTACCAAAATTGATAAAGCAACCGGCAAGTTTGAAACCCGTGATGGGTTGGGCTCTCCTGTTGGCATGGGCTATGAATACCTGTTTGCAAGACCTGAAGATAAGCTGAAGAATGGGCCGCTCACTTTATACAAAAGCCGCTATGATATGCTGGAAGATGCTATCGCAGCAGCAGGGCACGTAAATGAAAAGATCGGTGCCAGATCTGTTGAGCCTGGTAAGTATGACCTGGTGCTTGACCCAACCCATCTTGGATTGACCATTCATGAATCAACCGGTCACCCTACAGAGCTCGACCGTGTACTGGGATATGAAGCCAACTATGCAGGTACCAGTTTTCTTACATTGGACAAATGGAAAGCAGGCAATTTCAATTATGGCAGCAAGCTCGTGAATGTGCAGGCAGACCGTTTGCAGCCTGGTTCACTCGGCGCTGTCGGCTTTGATGATGAAGGCGTGAAAAGCGGAAGCTGGGATATTATCAAGAATGGTGTCCTGGTCAACTATCAAACTATCCGCGATCAGGCACATATCCTTGGGCTGTCTGCTTCACAAGGATGCTGCTATGCTGACAGTTGGGACAGTGTACAATTCCAGCGCATGCCCAATATTTCACTGATGCCAAATAAACAAACACGCTCTGCGAATGATATCATTAAGAACGTGGAGAAAGGCATTTATATCGCTGGCCGCGGCTCTTACTCCATCGATCAGCAGCGTTACAATTTCCAGTTTGGCGGACAGGTATTTTATGAAATAAAAAATGGCCAGATCACCGGCATGTTGAAAGATGTCGCTTACCAATCGAACACACAGGAATTCTGGAACTCCCTCACTGATATGGCCGATGAAAACGATTACCGGCTGTTCGGCACTTTCTTCGATGGAAAAGGACAACCCTCACAGGTCAGCGCAGTATCCCATGGCTCTTCCACATCACGCTTTAATGGAGTGAATGTGATCAACACAGCCAGAAAAATAGGATAAGCTTCCTGTACAACTGTTAATATCAATGCCAAACCCGGAGCAATACCAGGTTTGGCATTTTACTTGAACCTGTACCATAATATTACAGCCATGGGGACAGGATTCTACATCATATTGAATATCAAAACCGCCACTGGTTTTGAAAAATATGGCAAATTCTTTATCGGGGAAGACGCTACTATTGCCAACGCCATTTTCAAAACGCTGCACGGCTCCGAAGAACCAAACGAAAGAAATCTGTTACAAATTGATCTGATGGAAATAAGGCATGATCTGCCTGTAAATGTCAAACTCCTTAGCTGCACCCTCGATGAAATGACCGACAACTTCAGGATCATTACCAAGGAAATATTTAAACGCTTCAACCTACAGATTTAGTCACAGCAAGAATGTACACAATAGTTTCCTCCCACAAATAAAACAGCCCCGATCAACAAACTCCCTTCCCGTCCTTCCTGCCTTACCGGTAAATTTTACCGGTAAGGCAGGAAGGACGGGAAGGGAAGATTTTCACATATTCTTAAAACTAAAAAATTAGTTGTACAAAAAATTCCCTTATTTTTAGCCCCGATTACAAAGTACAGCCATGAAAAAAACTAATCTGCTTTTTATTATTCTCTTAAGCTTTCTCTTACCGGTCGCAGCCTTCAGCCAATCCAAAGGCCAGCTTTCCGGTACATTAACGGACAGCTCAGGAAAAAAGCCCATCGTTTACGCCACCATCACAGTCTTTGATGCCAAAGACACTTCCATTATTACTTACCGCCTGAGTGATGAACAAGGAAAGTTCAAAGTACCCTCCCTACCGCTGCAAAAAGAACTGCGGGCAGTGATCACCGCCACAGGATTTGCTGTATGGCGGAAAGAATTTACATTATCACAGGAATCTCCCCTGCTTGACCTTGGTGCAATCAAAATGGCTGTAGACGTTAAAGAAATGGAAGAAGTATTGGTGGTAGCAGAGAGACCACCGGTAGTGGTCCGCAAAGACACCATTGAATTCAATGCCTCTGCATTCAAAACATTACCTACCGCCCTTGTCGAAGATCTTCTCAAAAAATTTCCCGGCGTGGATGTTGACAAAGAAGGTAACATTACAGTGAACGGCCGCAAAGTGAACAAGATGCTTGTGGAAGGAAAGGAATTCTTCGGCAGCGATCCCAAAATAGCTTCAAAGAACCTGCCAGCCAATCTCATTGACAAAGTACAGGTAACCGATGATAAGGAAGAATTGCAACGCAATCCCGATCTTACTTCCGGCGAAGTGGGGCAGGTGATCAACCTGAAATTGAAAAAGGAGATCAGGAAGGGATGGTTTGGAAAATTATATGCCGGAGCTGGTACAGAAAACCGCTATGAAGGTGGTGGTATCGTCAATATGTTCAGGGACACTTTGCAGGTAAGCCTGCTGGGTTATAGCAATAACCTTAACCGTTCCGGCTTTGGCATACAGGATGTGATGAATATTGGCGGGTTCGGCCGTAATAATATTTCCATGATGATGGTTTCCAGCGACGGTGGCTTTGCACTCAACGATATCTCTTTTGGCGGCCTCGCATCCAACAGCATACAACGCTCATCCGGTGCAGGTATAAATACCAATACCCTGCTGGGAAAGAAAACGACCCTCAGCATGCAATACTTTTTTGGTCAGAATAAAACCACGCTGGGGCAAACCATTAATACCCAGCAATTCTTTAACGATACCACGATCACCACACGGAATAACAATAATGGAGAATCGGTCGACAATTCTCACCGCATATCTGCCTACCTGAAAGTGAAACTGGATTCGTTGTCTACTCTTGAGTACCGTCCTTCCTTCACTTTATCCAAGACTGATAATAACTCCCTGATGCAATCCACGTCTTTCAGCAATTATGAACCAAAACTGAATGAGAGCAGGAATGAACAGCAAAAATCAACTGATGGTTTTGCCACTACACAAGACCTGCTGTATAACCGCCGGTTCAAAAAAGCCGGCCGGACCCTGTTCGTCAACCTGAACTTCCGGTTCAACTCAAATGATGGCGATCAATACAACAATGCGGAAAACATCTTTTATAAAATACCTTCTACTACCAGTTTGCATCAACTGCGCAGCCAGGACCAGAACACGATCAATACAAGATTCTTCTTTAATTATAATGAGCCACTCTCCAAAGCCTGGAGCCTGCGGGTAACACAAACCGTGGAATACTTCGGCAATAAGGATTATATAGACACTTATGAATTCGATCCTTTAACAGGTAAGTATACCACGCCTGACCCTGACCTGACCAATGGTCTGAAGCGTACCGGGTGGAGAAATAATACATACGCAGGGATCCGTTATAAATACAAAAAATTCTCGATTACTCCCGCACTAACCCTAAAGAACCTGGACATAGACAACAGGTTCCGGAAAGACCCGTCCATCAAGCAAAATTTCAATTACCTGTTGCCTGCCCTGGCGATCAGCTGGGACAAATGGAGCCTTAATTACAATATCAATGTCACCGAGCCGAATGTAACTGATCTGCAACCGGTGATCAACAATACCAATCAACTGTACCTGCAACTGGGTAATCCTTCATTGAAGCCAACTGTTGCGCACAGCATATCGATCAACTCCTATTTCTTTGACATGAAAAGATCATTGAATTACAGCTTCAATTCCAATCTCAGTATCAGCAATGACGGTGTAATCAGGGAGAGAACAGTTGATGATGATGGTGTACAGACCACAAGACCCATCAACGCTGATGGCGTATGGAGCGCTTATATGAGCATGAATATACGCAAACAGTATAAGTTTGGTAAGCAATGGAAATTTTCAGCAGGCGCAAGCCTTTGGGGCAATTATAACCAGGGATTGGTTATTGTAAATCAGAACAGAAGCACATCCCGCAACTTCACTTTGACCCCTAATGCAAATATTTCATTGAACTGGAATGATAAAGTTGAATTCAATCAGCGTTATGGTCCCTCTTACAACAAAAGCACTTATGAAAGCAATGTATATCCTTCTTTGAAAGTATGGCGCCACACTACCAGTTCAGAGCTGGTGGTGCGTATGCCCAAACGCATTGTATGGGAAAGTACACTTGATTATAATTACAACCCGCAGGTGGCGCAGGGCATCCAGAAAACAGCTTACCGTTGGAATGCCGCTGTAAATTTCCTTTTCCTGAAACAGGATAAGGGTCAGTTGAAACTCTCGGTTTATGACCTGCTGAACCAGAATATCAGTGTATCACGGGTAGTCAGGGAAAACTACATACAGGATACAGAGTCGGTCATCCTGAAACGTTACTTCCTGCTGACGTTTACATATAATATCCGAAATTTCGGTGGTAAAGTAGGCGGCAAGGAAAGGCTATTGCTCTTTTAGTTCTCACAAAAAGCTTTATTACTCTTTGTGGTCTTCGTTGTCTTAGTGGGATAATCATTTCCCCCTAAGACAACGAAGACCACAAAGTTTTATTAGTGAGCTTTTAAAGGAATTACAGGACAGATTCTCCATCCAACAATTGCATAACATCTTCCTTCGAACCTTCAAACGGTCCTGAGGCGCAGATTTTCAGGCCTGCCATTGCGGAAGCGAACTGCCCGGCCATCTGAGGTGATGCGCCTTTTACACGTTGGTATAAATAACCGGCCATATAAGTATCGCCACAGCCGGTTGCGTCTACCGCCGGTCCAATGATATAAGCGGGAATATCATAATAAACCTGATCGTAATAAATAAGCGAGCCCTTACTTCCCAATGTAATGATCACTTCCTTCACACCCCAATCTGCCAGCAGCGCTGCTCCCTTATGAATATCCCTCTCCCCTGTTAAAGCAAACATTTCATCTTCATTTGCCTTCAGTATATCGATACAGGGAAGCAATTCTTTCTTCATTGGCCAGTCAATGGCATGCACATCATTATTATGTGCTTCGCGAAGCAGACCCTGAACATCGAGCGACACAATGCCGCGGCCTGATAAATGCCGGATAAGTTCAGCTGGAATATCCCCCGGCAACATCGGGCCAAGATGGTAAATAGCAGCATGCACATCCTTGAACTGCTCAACCGAAAAAGCATCCGATTGCTGCCACACTTTCTGCACACGGTGGTCCATATCACCGCGATAAATATTCTCAAAGAAAACCGTATGCCTGCTGGGAAAAACTTTCACCTCAATACCGCTTGCAGAAAGCGTATCTGCAAAACGTTTTTCAGTTGCAGCAATGGTCGTTACCAACACATATTGCAGCTCCATATTCCGGTAGGCATTGGAAAAATAAAAAGCAGTGCCGCCAGCCATCTCCACTACCCGGCCGGGAGTAACGATCTTATCAAGCGTAATAGGGCCAATACAACAGATATCGTACATGTTCGTAAGCTAAAAGGGCAAAAGTATTGAATTATTACTGGAAAGCACTTATCTCATAAACCGGCAATCCAGTGCTTAAAACCTTTCCTCTACCAATTCTTTGTTCAGCATTGCACCGGCCTTGGTCCCTGCCGCAGTAGCAATAGCCACAGAGCGGAACATAGCGCTGTTATCGCCTGCAGCATACAGACCGGGAATACTGGTACGCTGAAGATCATCAACTGTAATAAGCCCCATCTTGCCCAGTTCACAACCCAGTTGTTCTGGAATATTGCAATGTTGCCTGGCTGCTGCGCGGTAGAACAAAGCATTCAGTTTGTATTCCTTTCCATTTTGCAAAACCACTGTATCAAGATGACCATTGTGGTGAACTAATTCTTTTATCTCCTCCTCTACTATGCTGATATGATGTTCCCTGATAGCCGCCAAATGCTCTTCAGCGATATCAGCTTTCCCATTGGTAAATAAGATCAGGTCCTTACTCCAATGATGTATCATTCTGCAAAACTCAAATGCCAGTTCTCCATTGGAGATTACTCCAAGCGGACTGTCTTTCACTTCATAGCCATGACAGTAAGGGCAGTGCAGTACGGATATACCCCAGCATTCGGCCAGTCCTTTAATGCCTGGCATGATATCGGTCAGGCCGGTTGCAAATACTAATTTGTCAGCAGTGAATATATCACCTGCGGCCGTTGTTATCTCAAAGCCACTATCAGTTTTGGCACCAGCCAGCGCTGTTCCTTCCTGCAGGCGCACAGTATCATACTTTAACACCTGCTCCAACGCTTTTGCCTTGATAATGGCGGGCTTCTCACCATCCTGTGTAATGAAATTATGTGAGTGCGGCGTTTGCCGGTTGCAGGGATTATTATCGTCGATGATCAATACATGTCTTTTTGAGCGGCCAAGTGTCATGGCTGCGGAAAGGCCGGCATAACTGCCACCAATAATAATCGCATCAAACTGTTTGGTTTCCATTGATTGTTTTTTGAAGATTAGGCAAAACTAAGCAAAAAATACTAATTGCAACTGTGTTGCAATTAGTATTTTTACAAGAAATACAACATTCCCTTTTTAGGAGAAAATGTAAATTCACCTTGCCACTCTGCTTATTCTATTCTATATGAAACTATATAGTCTCCTGTTTTTATCCGTTTTATTCAGCGCCACTTCTTTTGGCCAGAGTAATGACACGTTTCCAGCAGATAATAACCCCAGGCTTACAGCTGAAGAAAGCGCCTGGCTCAATCAAAATATCCAACCCGGCAATTTCGATTTTACCGGCAAAACCATCGGCTTTGCAGAATTGACATCCGGCGGGTTTTATGGCATCGGAAAGTTTAGCTACCCGGTGACAAAAAAAGAATTTTTCAGGAATGGACTGCCAGGCCGTCTTCATCAGCTTTATATTTTAACTGATGAAGAGAAAAAGAAAACAAATGGTTATGACGCTATCCTGGTTGCAGCTAATAAGAACATTAAAGGGAAAATGAAAAGAATGAAGAGGGAAGTTGTTATTGCATACAGCCATAATGCGTTCCCTCTTATCCCAACCGATGCCGGGGTCGACAATAATCCTTTATTGAATAAGGCCAATGCTGACTTCTTCAACGAAATATATAAACACCAGGACAACTTCAAAACCCCGTTTGATTTTACTGGCAAAAAAGTGGCCATCTTCGAAACCCACTGTGACCCGAAAAAGATTGAACAAAGAAGCATTGCAGAATATGTGAAACGTGTTAAAGGACAGCTGGATGAAGAAGGGTTCTGCAGAACGGAATTTACTTACTTGTTGACCAGGGAGCAGAAAGAGAAATCGGGTGGATATGATGTCATCATTCAATACCGTTGCAAAATGGATTTGCCATTGAATTTCCTTATAGCAGCACTCAATAAAGACAAATAGCTATTGACGCAAAGAATATCTTATTTCAGCCGGGTAACAGGCAAGAAAAAATTTAGGCCCGGTTGATAATCATATCTTAATTTACATAATACATCCGGGGGACAAAATGTTTGCCCAACGCTACCGGCTGGCTTATGAACCTGACTTTTGCATAATGCTATATGAAAAATCACCGGGCCTGTGCTACTTATTATCTTTCAGAAGACCAGGAGGTCCCTGACGTATTACAGATAAGATCATTTAACTGCAAAACACGCTGATATGGACTATGAAATATTAGGACGCTTTTTACTGGCTGCTTTATGGGGCGGGCTTGTTGGCATTGAACGGGAGTACAGGAACAAATCAGCAGGTTTCCGGACCATGATCATGATCTCAATAGGCTCCTGTTTCTTCACCATAATGTCGCAGCTTATTGGCGAGGGAGGCAATCCTGACAGGATCGCTTCAAACATTGTTACAGGCATCGGCTTTTTGGGGGCAGGTGTAATTTTCAGAGGTGATAACCGGGTAAACGGCATCACTACGGCCGCAACCATCTGGGCCGTAGCAGCAGTAGGAATGGGTATTGGTGTTGGACAGTATTTTATTGCTGCTTATGCCAGCATTCTTATACTGGTCGTTCTGGCAATTTTACCTTATGTTGAAGATCTTATTGACAAGATCAATCAAACCAGGCTGTACAGTATACAGTGCAGGTTTGCCCCCTCTGCCAAAGAAACCATCGAGAAATTGTTTATCGAAAATAAGCTTAGATACAAACTGACAAAGGAAGTTAAAGAGGGGCAAATTTTAGTTACCAGCTGGCAGGTGCAGGGCCATGCAGAAAGGCACAAACTGATCATTGCTACCCTGGAACAGGATGAAAATATAGAGAGATTTGAATACTGAATGCATCACTCTCTAATTGGTATATTTAACGCACCAAAACGCAAGATGGTGTTGGAGGTTGCTGAAATTTCAACATAATGAGTAGGGCTAACTTTCTTAGCAGGTACCTATTCATTCTATTATTACAGCGTATTACAGGCGCTTCCAGCCCTCATTCAATCCTTTTTTCCCAGCATTTAATTCTTTCCTATCCGGTCCTTTCTTTTTTATAGTCAATCTTGTGCAAAATCCGGAGATGTCATATAAACGATCAGCGCTTATCATTCTTTTTGCCATCAGTATAGCCCTACAGCTTAATGCTCAAAGCCAACAGGTAATTATCCAGTTCAGGTTTGAAAACGGGCAACCGGCAGAAAAAGCCAGTGTGCTGCTGAAATCATTAACACCGGGTGGCGTTGCCAGTGCCTCCCTCACCAATGGGCAGGGTATTATTATTCTGGCCGCAGACAATATCCGATACAGCCTGTCCGCTGCATTCACCGGCATGGAACCCATCAACGATACCCTTCTTGCAGATGGGAAAAAAGATACGATCCGCTATACCTTCCGGCAACACTTTACCGAACTGACAGCTGTACAGATAAGCAGCCGCAAAAAAATACTGGAGGTGAAGGATGACCGGTTCATTTATAATGTAGGTGCCGACAGTTCAGCCCGATCCAAGTCTATATCACAGGTGCTGGGTAACCTGCCTTTTGTAACAGTCGATGGCTCAGGGAATGTGCAGGTAGCAGGGCAAACCACTTATAAAGTATTGCTCAACGGTAAGGAAACAGCCTTGTTCGTAACCAGTGTGGCGCAGGCACTTCGCAGTTTTCCAGCTGAAATCGTTTCCCGTATTGAACTCATTACGGCGCCTGGCGCCCGCTACGATGCGGAGGGGATAACGGCTATCATTAATATTATTACCAAAAAATTTGCCGGCTATAAAGGTTTCAATTATTCCTATTTAAGTGATCGTTCTCATTATAGCGATGGACTTACCCTTACCGGCCGTACAGGTAAATTAGGGATCACTATTAATGGAAATATTGATGGGACCTTTAAACCGTTGAAGGGATATACGACCACCCTTACAACGCCTTTGCAAATATCGGCCTATGAAGAAAGGACCGTAAGTGGAGAGAATATCAATAAAAGAGCATCACTCACTGGTACGATGGAGCTGAGCTATGAGATAGACAGTCTGCATTCGCTGATCGGTTATGCCACTGCAGGTAAGAATACGACTGACGATGGGTTGCAACAGGATGTAAACACACGGCTATCCGCCAGCAACAATGAACAGGGCTTTATTGTAATGAACAGCACAGATAAGTCGCCAAGCCTGACAGCAGGACTTGATTATACACAAAAATCAAAAAAGAACCCTGCAAAGGAATTATCATTCCGGTTCAACTGGAATGGCACCCGCAATACCATCAATAATACCACAGCACAGGAGTATGATGCGTTCAACAAATGGATGATCAATCATTCAGTGGCGAGAAATGATGAGTACACTTTTCAATTGGACGCTATACCTATGGCACTCCAAAAGTATACACTGGAAGCAGGCGCCAAAACCATTCTCCGCCATGCATCAACTGATTATACAAGTCTCTTCACCTTTAATAAGAACGATGATTATGCAAAGGACGCAAACAACAGCAGCAGTTTTAACTATCGTCAGCAGGTGTATGCGGCTTATGCTTCCATATCCGCTAAAATGAAAAACAATAATCTACGGGCAGGCGTTCGCCTGGAGCAAACAAGCATAAAAGGGATTTTCAGCAACCTGCCCGACCCGGTAAATGATGATTATCTGTCTGTGATCCCTAATCTGTACTGGAGCCTGAAAATAAACCAGACGTCCACCGCTTCTTTATCATACAATCTTAATCTGCTCCGTCCTTATATCACCAATCTCAATCCTTATGTAAATAATACGGATTCTTTCAATATCAGTTATGGTAATCCTGAACTGGGCCCGCAGCAGATCCATAAAGTTGTTGCACAATTCCGTTATAATACGGAGAAAATGTTTGTTTCAGCAACATTGACAGGAAGCTGGAGCAACGACAAGATCCTGTCGTACCGCTTATTTGAAGCAGCAACGGGCATTACTACAACCACTTTTGGTAATGTAGGCAAGGAGCAAATGATCTCTTTCGGGGCCAGCATCCGGAATCAATTCAGTAAAACATTCTCGTTGGGCCTTTGGGGCGATATCCGTTATGTAGACGTACGCAACCGTCTGCAAAAAAGCCAGCACAACCATGGCTATTCAGGAGTAGGCGGCACCTATTTCAACTGGGAGCTCAGGAAGGGTATCTATCTGAGTGGTAGTGGGGGTGCGAATGTGAGCGATGTAAGTCTGCTGGGGCGCAGAAGTCCTTATTATTTTTACCAGGTCAATTCCGGTTTCGACATTGTAAAAAATAAACTGTATGTTACTATCAACTGGAACAACGTACATGCGAGCTATTTCACTCTACGCACCACGTTTGCTGACGACGCTGTGAGCAGTGTTACAACCACAAGGAGAGTGTACAGGGTAATCTTTTTAGGAATTCAATATACCTTTGGCAAGCTCCGTCAGGAAGTGGCCAGGAAAAAAGGTGTGGTAAATGACGATATTCTTAGGTAAGCGAATGGAGTATGGCTTCATAAGCTGCTTCCATTATAAGAGCCAGTAACCCTGTAATGAAACGCATTCGATATATAAATCCCTGGTATTTTGCGCTGGTCTTTACACTGGCTTATTCCAGTTTTGTCTTTTTCCTGTTTGCAACCATACATCCGGAAGGAACGCCTACCAGTTGGGCGAGCTTTTTCTTCTTTATTGGTGCAGGATTGGGAACATTGGCTACCATTTATCTCTGCTACCGTTGGATCCGGAAAAGAGAGCAGAATATGTCAATTGTCATTTTTTACGGATTACTGTTTCTGACCAGTTTCCTGTTGTTTCCCCTTTTTTATGGACTGTATTGGGGTTTGCTTGTCAACCGCATCATATATGGCGGAAGCGCAACAGTACTATCTGTATTACGTGAAGCAAGAGTCATGATCGGTGTGTTGCAGGTACCGATCTGTTTCGCCATATTCCTGGGTATGTACAATGAAAAAGTATTCCGGCTCAACCAGGATATTATTGAAAAAGAAGGCATGTTGTCTGAAACCCGGCTGGTACAATTACAGCAGCAGGTAGACCCTCATTTCCTGTTCAACAATCTCAATATCCTTGCTGCGCTGATCAGGCAGTCACCTGATCAGGCAGAAATATTTTCACAGCGATTGTCGGAACTTTACCGTTACTATCTCCGGTCGGGCAGGCAACAACTGGTAACGCTTTTCGATGAGTTGCAGTATATGCAGGATTATCTTTACCTGCTACAATGCCGGTTTGGCAATGCTTTTATGCTGGATATGCAAAAAAAAGAGTCCATTGCAGAAAAGGAGGTATTTATAGTAACCGGCACATTACAGTTATTATTGGAAAATGTGGTGAAGCACAATACGACTTCCTTGCATCAGCCTCTTACCATTATGGTAGAGATAAACAATAAGGAATTGGTGATGGAAAACGAAATCCGCGTGCGGGAAGCGGCTTCCGAAAAAGTAGGACTGAAAAACCTGGAACACCGCTACCAGATACTGACAGGAAAAAAAATAAGTTACGGAATTGCAGGTAACAAATTCCGCGTGCAGATACCATTGATTAAACAATTGAAACTCTCGAATGCATGAATATTGTTATTGTAGAAGATGAATTGCCCGCTTCAATCCAAATGCGTGATTTCATAAGTTCCTACCGTGAGCCGGTGACCATTACGGGCATGTACAGTACCTGTGCCGAGATCGTACAACATCTCAACCGGAATGATTCGATAGATGTAGTGTTTTGTGATATCGAATTGCGGGATGGGAATGCGCTTGTTGCACTACAACAGATCGACCTGGAAACGGTGATCGTTTTTACAACGGCTTACGACCAATTTTGGAGCGAATCATTGCAACACAATGGCATCGATTACCTGCTGAAACCCGTCACTGTTGAAAAAGTGCATGCAGCACTGGATAAAATTGTAACGCTGAAACATATTTTCACCAAAAACAACCTGCTGCTGAAACAGTTGTCAGGCATGCTGCAACAAAAATCGGATATGAGCTACAGAAAACGCCTCCCGGTACGGGTAGCCAGTGAGCTTTTTGTGATCGATGTCGCAGATATAATGTTTTTCCGCATTACCAACGGTGTCATCTTTGCCATACTCAACGAAAAGAAAAAATACCCATTGACAGAAGAAACACTTTCCGCACTGGAAGACCAGCTCGACCCTCAGCAGTTTTTCAGGGTAAACCGTTCTGATATTGTCAATATCCGCTACATCAAATCGATCCGGATAGACGACGGAAATGATTACACTGTTTTGCTTAAAAACAGTGAAGAGAAACTGGTAATGAGCCAGTCAAGGATAGCTCAATTCAAAACATGGTTTGTCTGATCTTAACCATTGCACCTGGCAGGCTTCCAGGGCCGCCGGCATTTACCTCTTTATGATAGGCCACTTCATTATCTATATAAGCTTTATCAAAAGCCTCCCCTTTTTTGGAACGGAGCCTCTTTTCAGATTTCCATAACCACTGCCTGATCTGTAATGCCCAGATCGGAAAGTTGTTTCAAAACCATGTCCATCATCGGTGGAGGACCACATACATAGAACTTCCTGTTATCCTGCTGAACGTATTTGCTTAAAAGATCTTTGGTGATATATCCGGATAAATATCCATCCCTGGTTTCATCGGAGAGGATGCTTACCATATTTTTCCCTAACATTCTTTTTAACTCATCCTCAATGATAATATCATCTTTCATTTTGTTGGCAAAAAGAAGCTGATTGCCCTGGAGTTTATTTTCTTTTTCCAGGTGTCTGAAAATAGCGATAAAAGGCGTGATGCCTGCCCCACCCGCTATAAAAACACCTTCTCCTTTATATGAGATAGCTCCCCAGGCATCTCCGATGATCAGTTCATCTCCAGGTTTCAGCTTCAGCAACTCATTCGTTACACCTTTCCGGTCAGGATACGTTTTGATTGTAAATTCAAGATGATCTTCCGTCGGCAGACAGGTAAAGGTAAAAGGCCTCTTTTCGGTGTCCCAACCGGGTTTGTTGATCGAAATTTCAGTGGCCTGTCCAGGAGTAAAGGTATAACCTGCAGGTTTCGCGAGGGTGATCCTCAACACATCATGTGTGATCAGTCTAATAGTGAGTATACTTACATTATATGGTTCCATGTAATTGTTTTATTACAGTGGTTAAAGAATCTTATCGTATAAAGGAAAGAAATTCGTTTTTAATTTCCTCTTTTTTGAAACGCCCGCTATACCATGCAGTAACAGTACCGCTCTCCCTGTCTTTCACCCCTCTCGATGAAACACACAGATGAGATGCGTCCAGTACCACGGCAATATCCTTCGTGTTGAGTGCTGCAGACAGTTCGTGTGCGATCTGCACTGTCAGTCTTTCCTGTACCTGGGGCCGGCTGGCCAGGTAATGAACAACCCGGTTGATCTTTGATAATCCGATCACTTTTCCGGAAGAGATATAAGCGACATGCGCCTTACCTATGATCGGAACAAAGTGGTGTTCACAATAAGAATGAAAGCAAATATTTTTTTCAACCAGCATTTGATCATAGATATATTTATTATCAAACAAGGTGATATCAGGTTTATTGCGGGGATCAAGGCCGCTGAACAGTTCCTTCACATACATATGTGCAAACCTGTGTGGAGTATTTTTCAGGCTGTCATCAGCCAGGTCCAACCCGAGTGTCAGCATAATCTCTTTAAAATGGGTTTCAATGATCCTGATCTTATCATTGTCGTTGAGATCAAATGCATCAGGCCTCAAAGGCGTATCATAATAAGCTGGAATGTACTGGTCTTCAGGTAATGGCACTGGTTCACCGATCGAATAAAGGTCTTCAGAAGCTAATTTAGCATGTCCATTTTTATACATATATATATTACGCTTAGGTTTATGTTTAACAGGTTTAAAGCAGAACAGGCGATCGCCTGCTCTTTACCTGCCCCTATTTGAGATGAACCGCTTCTAAAAGTTACAAAAAATAAGCAGGTAGTTTTGTAACTTCTGGCGTAAAAAATACTCTAACCCGGTATTAACAGCAAAATGAACAAACAGGAAATATCTCCGGAAGGGGTCATTTCCGACCAGGAAGTGATTGGCCGGATCCTGAAAGGGGAAAAAGAACTCTATGCTATCGTAGTGCGCAGGTATAATCAGCGCCTGTACAGAATTGGTATGTCTATTCTTAATGATGACCCCGAAGTGGAGGATGCCATGCAGGTGGCCTATATCAACGCTTATGAAAACCTGGGAAAATTCGCTTTTAAATCAAGCTTCCCAACCTGGCTTACAAGAATACTGATCAATGAATGCCTGTTGCGGCTGAAAAAAAGAGGGAAAGCTATTCTTCTGAATGACGACAATATGGAAAACATGATGTATCAGCGGTCCGGGGAGCCTCAGACACCTATTGCGAAGGTCCTCAATACAGAGCTAAACGCCATCCTGGAGGAAGCCGTTCGCAAGCTGCCTGAGAAATACCGGGCAGTATTTGTAATGCGCGAAATTGAGAATATGAATGTGGCAGAAACGCAGGCCCTGCTCGATATCAGCGAGGTGAATGTAAAAGTACGGCTAAACCGGGCCAAGGCCATGCTTCGGGAGGAACTTGCAGGGTATTATAAAAAAGAAGATATACTCCATTTCCATTTGGTCCGCTGCGACAAAATGATTGATGCTGTAATGAGAAAAATATATGCATTAGATTAGTCAGCCCACCCCTTCATATCTCCTAATTGAAATGAATTCGTATCTCTCTTGAACCATACTTGTTTTTACCAGAAGCTTCACTCATCCTGAGCTTCAGAAAGAGCAGATTATTTTCCTGTTTTGTAATTTCAGCACCGTCTACCTTATCAATATGCTGACGGGTGAAGATCTTCAAATCATATGACTTCTCCGGTGTTCCTGAAGTTTGTATTGTGTAAATATTGTCTTCAATCTTTTCAGCAGTTACCTGCAAATTGGAAGAAGAGTCGCCGGGTTTAAAATCTGTAAACACGGGCAGCACACCAATACCTCCCCGGGCTTTTATTTCTACCACATTCTGTCCATTATGTACAGGGAAAGAAAATGACAAACTCATTCCTTCCGGTTTTACAATCTTTGCGTATTTAACTTTCTTCCCATTCACCAATATAGCATCGATCGCCGTATTTAACGGGAGCACAGGGTTAAAATCAAGTATAAAATTTTTTCCGGAGTTAAATGTATAGGTAGTGATATCTCCATTTCGTTTCATATCCATATTCAACGAAGCATTTTTCATACGGATATTGGAAACATTACAAAACTCCCAATCCCAGGGAAAGTAAGGGGCCAGTCTCAGCCGGTTTTTCATGGCGTCCGGTTTTAATCCAAGCATTCCTTCGATAGCTGGTTGTATCACCATTCCTTCACTCCATGCCTGATTGCTGCAAACGCCGTTGGGCCTGAATACCGCACCATTGAGTGCTTCCTGGATGCTGCCCAATGCCCAGAAACGATATTGCACCAGGCTGTTGAAGATATGCTGATAGCCAGACCGGTAATGCCCGGTAGTATATTCTGCCAGTGATGCAAGTCCTCCATCCAGCGAACGGACCGTTCCATCCTGGTAATTGCCAGGGTCATAAAAAAAGCAGCTGTCTTCCACCATCCGTATACCCCAGGAAGCCGAGAACTGGCTGTTATTGAAACGGGCACTTACCTTTTCAGCTTTTTTCGCATCCGTCACTGCTCCCATATACACAGGGACGCCAGCCAACACTGTTACATAAGGCATATATGACCCATCGATCATTTTTCCATTATAAAAGAAGTTCTCCTTAGGATTCCAGAAGTCACGGTCGATGATCGCCTTTACTTTCTTGGCATCTGCTGCATATTTCTCTTTCCCAGGCAAGCCCAGGTATCCGGCCATATAGGCACCGGCATCGAGTGCTGCGGCCCACATTCCGGTAAGATAGATCTCGGAATGAGCGCCCAGCATTATCCCGCCTTCAATCCAACCATGTCCAACATTGGTATTTTCAATCAGGCCATCATTGTCAGTATCGGTACTGTAACAGAAGTCAAGCGCCTTTTTGAATGCAGGCCATCGTTTCCGTATGTATTCCAGGTCGCCGCTGTATTTGAGATAATGAGCAGCCAGCATAACGAACATCGGAGTTGCATCCGATGCGTCATAGTGAACGGCACCACTGGAAGTCAGTTCATGATAAATCTTTCCGTTCACATCCTGGAAACGGATAAAAGTCTCCAGCACATCTTTTGTTACGGGGAAATCACCAAAAGCATTTACGGCCATCGATGTAAATACTGCATCACGTCCAAAATACCAGGCATACCCCGGTCTGCCACTTATTTTCTGATTGCCGCCCCATCCGCTCCTTGTGGTTCCATACCCCGCCATCAGGCTGTTGCCAATACCCGGAGTTGTTTGCTGGTATTGATTTATACGGGCAAGTGCCCAGTTGTAACCTGTATTGAATAAAGAATCAGGAGTATGAATATTCAGATACCCCTTTAATAACCCTCTGTAATAGTCACTTGTCTTTTCATGAAGGTTATTCATCGCAGCAGTATTCTTAGAATATAACTGCACCGCCTCACCCAGGTTGGAACTGCTGCCCATGATATAAATATTAAACGCCTTTTCTCCTTTCAGGGAAAAGTTTGCACGAACATTCACCAGGCCGGCTTTTTCATCTGCCTTGATCTGCTGGAACAAAGGAGATGAACTGTAAGCCACCACTGTATTCAATGCCCCCTTTTGACCACTTATCAGGTGTGCATTGATATTTGCATTGTAACCGTATTCTATAGATCCGGTAGATTCTGAAGAATAAGGCCACATGTAACGAAGGTTGGAGCCATAGGTGATCACCAGTTCATCGCAATCGTCGCCTTCGATTTCAAGATGTGCAACTCCGTTGGCCTCATTTACAGCAACGGTGTAAACCTCCCTGATGGTCGTATTCTTAAACTTATACGCGCGGCGGAAATACTCCGGTGTTACTTCAACAGAGGCTGGAAGATCTTTGAGCCAGTAGACAGTCTCCTTCTCTTTAATTCCCAATTGCAGATCGCGCAACGCCATAAACGGATGCATCCAGATTTCCTCCACTCCTCCTTTCATTGTTCCCATCCACAGGATGTGCCTTCCAACCAGGTTATAAAAATCATGGCCTGCATTCTCTTTGGTAAGAGTAAGGCTTGGCGGTTTCAGATTCCACCTGGTGGCGATTGCCGGTTTCAGCTTTGGCAGATTAAAATTTGCCTGCCTGAATTCCCTTGGCTCATAATTCCAATAATGTTTCTTATCGCTGGTCAGCAGTCCGGCCGAATACAAAAAGACATTCTCAGTAAACCGGCGTAAATGCTCTTCATTATAATTGTCGGAATTGTAATAGAGGTAAGCACCGGCAGCGATGATGGTCCCTTTTCCGATATTGTACTCCAGCAGGATTTTGTTCTTTTCAGAATAAGTGATATAAGTCCAGTCAATGCCGAGCACTTTTCCTGTTGCCGGAACAGCTTCATCAAAGAAGCCGGTCATTCTCACTTCATGATCAAATTTTCGTTTAGTAGTATAAGCTCCGCCATTCATTCCTTGAAAAACCGGGTGTGATTTGAATGCGTGAAAACCGGCAGGCCTGCCGAAACCATCATCTGTGAGGAGATTTCTTCTTAACCCGAACTTTGCGGTCTCGATGCCCCAGGGGTTCAGTAAGGCGACGGATTCCATTGATAAAAAGAGATTGCCTCCTTCTTCAACGAATTTCTTTATCGGGCTACCGGCATTTAATTCTTGTTGATCAAAATCTGTAGTATCAGTACGGTGATACCAGATATGGGTGAATCGTTTTAGTGCTGTTGCAGTAATTCCTTTTTTCAGGTCCAGTATTTCATAGTCCCAGTTTTTGTTTTTTTCCAGCAGCTTCAGCATAGCTGTGAATTCTTTTTTATCTACATGGCTATTCACCACACCGATATGGATCTTCTTTTTAACTACTCCAACCTGTTGGGAGATCGTTTTCAGCGATAGCAGAACGAAAACGACCAGGAGTGCCTTTCTAGTGATCATCTATTTAATATTATGGGTAAAACTAGTCCGGCTTCAGTGATAATGATATCATGTGAGCAGGAGCTGAATGATTACATGATAAAAATATCGGGTTTGTCTTAAGTTTATGGTAAACGGGGAAGAAAACTGTTGATATAACACCGGAAACGTTGCCGATGAGAATTATTTCAATGTCAAGGTGTTCAATAACCGTTCTCGACGACTATAGAATTCTATTTTAATATCTCCTTTAAAGCATCGATACTAATATCCTTTTTTACAATGTTTCCCTTGCTGTCTAGTAGAAAATTAGTCGGGAAAGAAAAAATGGCGAGATCGTTGGTAACCATCCCGCCGAAGTCAATGTGATGCGTCCATGGGATTTTCTTCCTAGTAATGGTCTTTAACCATAACTGTTTGTCTGAATCTACACTAACCCTCAACATAACTGGCTCCTTTATGCTACGGGCTCATTGTCCGGTTTTGTGATGGCGAGTTGAACAGTTTTTAACTAAAGTGGTTTTATATATCCTGGACGTCAAGAATACAGAATCGGAGCTAAATCTGTCAACCTTATATTTAATTTCTCTTATTTGAATTGAGTCGCCTACAATACTCCATTTATTAGAAATTCTATTGTCACCGTCATTGTATCTATAAACGGAGTCAGTCCTTCTTTTTGCGTGGAAATTATAATAGTAAAAAAACAGTCCCCGTTTCTACTAAACTTATATCAAGAATTAATTGGGCCGGGAGAGTCTTTTTCGAGGATTATTCAGTACATAAAACTCATATTACAATGGGAAAATTTCAATTATTTCAGGATCTTGAGCTAAGTCCCAGCTATCATATGTAATAGTTATTAGTTGATCCGACAGTTGAGGATTTTTATTATCGTCATCTTCGTACCTGTATACAGAATCAGTCCGTTTCTTGTCATAAAAATTGTAATAATAATAAAAGCAATCTCCATTGCTAGTAAACTTATAACAAGAATTAAATTGGGTGCGGTAAGTTTGGCCTGTAAATATCCCAGTAACAATTATTATCTGTCAAAATCCTTTCTAAATCTTTTGAATTATTACATGAGATCAAGAATATCATGCCTGCAGGAAATAAAATGAAACTATTTTTCATTTTGCCTTTTTGAATGATATCCGACTCCAATTCGATATTGGCGGATCACCTATTGTTTATTAATTCCTTCTCTTTTTAATATTTTTTTTAAGGTTTTCTCTATTTCCTTACTTAATTTTTTATCCGCAATTTTTATTTGTTCCAACAAGAAATCAACATCATCATTACTTCCAATTTTATCATATGTTTCAAGAACTGCAATTGGATATTTGGGGAAAATCAATTCTAGAAACTGTTTTAAGTCATCTCTATTTTTAAACTCGCCTCTTCCGGGCAATCCTCTCACTAAAGCTCCATTTTCAAAAGCGACCTTCTTGCTCAATAAACGTTTTTTTATCCATGCAGAAATGTCCCCGGTTTTAGATAAAACAATTGCATATCCGATACCAGATTTAACGGTTGCATTTAAGCTGCTTTCTTCAAACAATTCTATTAATATGTTGGGATCAAATGGTTCTTTAGCTAATCTTAAAGATTGCGCCAGAATAACTCCGGCCCCCAATTCTTCTTCATAGATTTTGGGCAACCACTTAAGAATTAAATTCACTTCTACAGGCTCAAGACTCTTACTTCTAAAAATATCATCGACATCTTTATATTTGTGACCATTCTTCTTTAATTCACTAATTAGCCCGTTTTCTGCCTTAGAGTTTGCCATATATATTATTTGCTTCCTGGGATTCTCTTACGTTTTACATTTCCATTATTAATTTGTTCCTGTAATGGCTTGGAAACCGTTGTTGATTTTCTTAGGTATAAGAGAAATTGGCGGCCAGTATTTTTAGCATGTTGAATTGCGTCTTTTATTTGTGAGCTAAGATACTGATATGTTGTATTTTTTACTTCTCCTAATTCTTTCTTAGTTGACATATCAGCTATCCGATCTCTTCCTGTAACAGGACCTTCATAATGTTCTTTAAGTTTCGGGTCATCTGCTCCAGATGCATTTTCTGCTTGTTGCCCATTTCAACTGGTTTACTACCTCCCTTTTTGGGTTCTGCAGAGGTCGCATTACTCAAAGCAAGGGCAGGTTGAAGTGCCATTGAAAGATTGTAAGTTCTTGCGACCGGAACACCATATTCCTCTGCTGTCATCAAAGTTCCAGAAGCTCCTCCCAAACCTCCACCTCCAGGCGCTATACCAATATTACCAGAAAATGGGCCGAAAGTATTATAAACGGTTTGCAGAATTCCTCCCGGCGTGAACATACCCGCATCCCTTCTTGCCCTGAAATTTGCCCCAGCTTGATCAGCAAGGCACAAAAAACCACTCGTATTGAGCGGTTTTGAGAACTATTTTAGACGAGAGATTCATTAAAAAAAGGAAATTCTGGATATCACTCCATTCTAGAGTACATGAATACCTTCAATAGTATATTTGGGCACCCCATTTACATTTATAATTCGTACGGTCAAAGTGAGATCACTTTCCACATTATCAATCCATAAATTAAAATCAATGCTAACCTCATCTCGATCTCTCACTTTATAAATACTCATTTTATTGTAGCTATCTTCTGGAGGAATAGTTACCTCCCCCCCATATTCCGTTAGAGCTGTTTCAATTTCCTGAGAAGTTAAATTTTCAGCATAGTCGTCATTCAATACACCCTCATAATCTTTGATATATAGGAACCCTATGATTGTCTTAACTATGTCTAAATATACTTGCTTATTCATATCAATCATTTTCTATTTCCTGGGATTCGTGTAGGAGTAGAGGGCGTAACTCCTATTGACGAGAAATAAACATCTGCATATCTTACTAATGCCTTAGAAACATTTGCGGATATTCCGGCATTTCTCAACGCCTTATATGCAATTCTTCTTTCTGAACCATAAGTGCCGCCCCCAGCCTCTCTCTGAACTTGAGTTGCCTTATAATGAGGTGACCCCTTCTTTGTGGGTGGCCCCTCTAATTGAACAGAAGGAGCTGCATCTCTAGAATATCCGGGCAGATCTTTTACAGCTGCATCCTGAATGATATGATGTCCATCACTTAAGCCTAACTCCTTTAAGTCCCCATAACCACCGGCTTTTACCTTTTCTCCTCTCGATGTCGATATTCCCAAAATAGCAGCACTTTCTAGTAACTCTCCCGGAGAATTTTTACCATCCCTTCTATCTTGAACAAAGTCATCTATTGCATTTACGCCTATTAAGTCAAATACTGTATGGCTAAAATCTTTAATCGTAGCCAAGACTGGACTGTAATCATATTCGGCTTGCGTAGCATTTTTAATTAGCCCATGTTGATCTCCATCCTTACTTCCTGGTTCAACTAATAAAATTTTCCTTTGTTGGGGTGTTAAAGTATCCCCCAAGAAATCTGAATTTTTGATCGGATTATTGCCCATTGCTGCATAAGGGCTTTCCCAATCAGTGGGCTTAGGGTCTATCTGGAACCACCTTCCTATTTGTGGATTATAATTCCGGTAAAACGCATCATACTGATTGAGATCAAATTCTGTTGTTTGTTCTATTCCATTAAACTTCTTCTTATTCTCCGGATTTCCGAACTCCAACGCCTTACTCGATATCCCTGCCATCGTCAACCCGAAAGGATAGTAATGCGTCTCCTCCAACAGTCGGCCACGAACATGCGTCACCTGCAGGTTATCAAAGAACACATCGTAACTCGTTTCGTTGCTGGTATAAATATACAGATATCCGTTCTGATTCACCGGCATGTCCGGCCTGCTGAAGTGTTTAACGATACCGCTGGCCTCCACAACGTCTGCTCCGCTGTTGCCATTGCCTACATATTTAAACTGCTCATCGAATAGTACCCAATTCAAATAAGCCTTCGGCTTTCCGCTCACAGCCGGTTGATCCGACAAGAATGCACTGACCTGCGGATCGAGTATCGTACTACTTAGATCAGTAACGCCGATCTTGCCGCCACTCACACCCGGTGCGCTGCTGATGAGAGCCGACACAATCGAGGTTAATGGACTGGTATTACTGCCGCTACCACTCCCTGTCCACCAGGCACTTCCCTGAATATTGAACCTGTCGCCTGCTGTTACTTTCAATAGGATCGCTGGGCCGATCTTATTGCCGTCCCCTCTTACCAGGGCTACCTTGTCATTGGGATCAGTAAAGGTGTCGGTAAACCCTGATGGCCGGTTCACCCTGGTCGCATCCAGATTGCTGTAATAAATATTTTCTGTAGCAGCCTGCGCTGTTTCCATTGTAGCAGCAGGATAGAAATCTGTTTTCAATTGCTCTGTCAAGACCATCCGCACATTGCCCAGATGGTCTTTGATCATATAATCATATTCTAATGCCGTTAATGAATCATCGTTCACCAGATCATACACCGCTCGTACCCGGCCTTCTTCATGACTAAAAAATTGTAGTTTATCAGTATAACCCAAACCGGCGTTCACTGTCCCGTCCGAGTATTGTTTGCTCTCAAATATTGATCCGTTCAGGTAGGTGGTCATGGTAGTGATATTGGTAGTGACCGGTGATCCTCCATAGGTCACACTCACCCCATTCTCCACCGTGATCTTTTTGAGTTTCACGCCGGCAGCATCATACACATAGCTGACCGTTCCCTTATCCGCCGTGCCCGCATCATTGCGCATCGTGATCTGTGTTGGCAGGTTCAGGTGATTATACAGGATGGCCCCGCCACTGAGCATATCCGTGTTCGGTGCTACGGTCCCCTTCAACTGCTTGTTCAGATCAATGACCAGGTTACCGTTGCGGTCATAGCCATAATCAGTGGCAGATGTATTTTTGTCCGTAAAATCACCCAATTTGTGATCGGTGGTGCCAGTGCCGGATTCGGTTACGGCTTTCAGCCTGTTGCCTCCTGCATGGTAGGTGTAGGTCAGGTTGTCGATCTGGGTAGGGCCGGTCAGTTTCAGGCCCCATTGTTTCATTTTTAAAATATTACCGTTGGCATCATAGGCCGTACCGTCATCGGCGCCGCTGCTGCCCATCTGCACGGTAAAGTCAGCAAGTGTCTTGTTCCAGGTGGTAGTACCACTGTTGTTCTGTTTGAACTCGGCTTTCAGCAGCCGGTTGGCCCCATCATAGCTGAAGTCATATCTCCGGCGGATATCATCCCCATCGCTTTTCCAGGTCATACCATTAATGTTCCCGTTATACTGCGCAGCCGTAAAATTATTACCGGCTTTGCTGGTCAATTGATCATAGCCCAGCTCAAAACCGAACAGCTTGCCATCGGTCGTTTGATCATTGGAAGTAAGGTAATCGCGGTTCGTGCCCAGCAGCCAGCCGCGAATATTGTAATCATAGACCAGTTCCTGCAAGGGGCGGCGAGGAGAGTAATACATCCCCATTTCCGATTTTTTATTGCCGATCGTTTTTTTGTTCACCTGTCCGATGGCGTCATATTCCTGTTCCAGTATGGTGACCCAGTTGGCTGACAACGCACCACTATTGATCCCACTATGTGCTATCTTCTTGTCCACTTTGACCAGCCTGGCCAGATCATCATAGCTCATCCGGTTCACTACCGTGATCGTCTGGGCATTGGTGCCAGCTTTGCTTGTTTTATTCACAGTGGCGATCGACTGGCCAGCCCAGTTATATTGGGTCGTGGATACGTCCACTCCTCCAGTAATATTTTTTGTTTTGGTCTGGATCAACCGCCCCTTCACATCATAGAGGTTTACCGAACAAATAGAATCATTCGGGAAATCCGGTACCCTTGTCAGTGTCCAGGTGACCAATCCTCTTGTTTGTGCAGTAGTGGTAAGCTCTTGCGCATATAGCGGCGAAGTATTATAGCTTGTATAAAGCTCCGAAGCGCCTGTATTATCCAGTGTAGTGGTCAACCCACCGGGAAGACTCGTATAATCATCATAGTGAGTGATAGATAGTTGGCTATAGCCTGATGTAGTGGTAGGATAACTGACGGACGCATTAGCATTTGTTCGATGAAGGGAAAAAACAGCGTAGCTGGTCAAAAGTCCTGTTTCAAAAGGACGATTCAGTGAATCATATTTGGTGATCATCCATTTATTGTTCACCCGCATATTGCCGTCCTGCATCATCACCAGCCGGTCCCGGGCATCATAGACCATGTATACTTCCCCCAGCGCAACACCCGGCAGGCGCTTCATGATCATCCGGCTCCGCTCATCGTATTCATACCGGAAGCAATGCTCGTTCAGGGTGGCGGCATTGGGAAGCCAGCTACTGTTGATCTGCCGCACCCCTTGTGGCTGGACCACACAACGAAGACGGCCCAGGTCATCATAGATATAATAGGTACAGAGCCAGTTATTGCCATGATCCGCACCAGTGCCATCGTCGCCCGTACCGCCGATCTGTACTTTCTTTAAGATCACCTGGCCTTGCTTGTCCTTGAACTCGATCACCTGCTTATTCTGTTCATCAATAGTGATCGTTTTATAAAGGTCTCCAGCCGCATACTTGGCACCGGTGGCATAAGTGCCCCAGTTGCCCAGACTGACAGGGTCTGTTACTGTCCAGATCCGTACACTGTCTTTTACCGTATTCGTATAGTATTTGATCTTGACCGAACGGTGGTCAGCTTCCAGTAGCTCAACGGCTGCTCCCACCCAGCTATTGCCAGGTGCAAAGGTTTCTGTTACCCGGTTCAAGGGGGAGGCTTCAAATTGAGTCTTACCGTAATAGTAGGTTTGATCCTGGCCAGCTACCGGTGAATTGCTGAAGCTGTTCCCATAGAAAGCAGCCTGTTGTGCAAAGGGATTTAATTTGAACAACCCGTCAGTCACAGATGTATTGCTACCAGTGCTGTTCGCTCGTGAGGGCAGGAACTTATAAACCTCCCGACCAAATTCATCGTATACCTGAGCGATTACAAGATCAGCAGCCGTACCACCTGTCGCCAATGAACCTTGCTTAGTGACTGTCTGCAAAGGTCTTCCCAGCCCATCCAGGTACTGCGTCGTCATCCGGAAATCGTTCACCGCTGCAGCAGCAGTAATGTTATTTGTATTACTCTCCGGTCTTAACGCATCCCAGGTGCGCACATAGCTCACCTTCACGCCCGGAGAATAGTTAGCAGGCAGGTAGGGTGTCTGCGATTGTAGTTGGGCCGCTGATGTAATTGCCAGACAGAACAATATAAGATGAAGAGTTCGCATAATTAATTAGATAAGCAGTGGTTAATTATTATTGACCAGGTTATTTTTTTTCTGCCGGTAGAGAAGGTATTTCTCTTCACCCAGTATGGGCCGGTACAGGCTATCGCGGGTGTGTTCTACCCTTTGTGTATGAAATTGTAGCGTCTCTGCATCCTGGTAGGTGCTTCGTAAAGCATTTTTCTGGTTGCTGATAAGCATGTTGATTGCATAGATACTGTCCTTTTGAGCACTGGATAAGGATAGAGAATCTCTGAGCCTTACGGCGATGCGCTCGGCCAATGCTGTTTGTATGGATGACTGCGCCGATACATGCTCTATTCCTAAAAACGATGATACCAATAGTAATAAACAGATCTTTTTCATAGTAAATAGTTATATATTAATAAGGACATGCCATGTTGCCAAGTGAGGTATAATTGGTTGACCAGCTACCATCACTCCATTCATAATGGTAAACACAGACCCATTTGGTTCCATTGTAATAACTGTCTGTATTCACTTTTATCCCCGTTTCACAGACGCCGTTAATACATTTTTTATTATCCCCCGTACAGTTGCCTGCATTACAGTTGGAAGTGCAGGTGCCGTTGGTGTTCGCGTAGCTCTGCCCATTAGCATTTACATCATCAATGGCTTTCTGATTGGCGTCAGCCAGACTGATCGTTGAATTGTAAGTATTCGCTGCCACATTGTAGGTCACTGAACTGCCAGTATAATTTGGCGGGCAGTTATTACGGGTGAAATTCCCTGATTGTGCCTGGTTAGTCCAGGTACATCCCGCATTGGCATTGGCATAGGCCTGGCCTCCGGCGTTCACTGCGTCGACAGCCTTTTGGTTGGCATCTGCCAAACTGATCGTTGAACTGTAAGAGCTTGCTGCGACTGTATAAGTGACTGTGCTGCCTGTACCATTTGTACCGCAATTATTCCGGGTGAAGTTGCCTGATTGTGCTTGGTTAGTCCAGGTACACCCTGCATTCGCGTTGGCATAAGCCTGTCCACCGGCATTCACCGCGTCAACAGCTTTCTGATCTGCATCCGCCTGGCTGATGATCGATGTATAGGTGCCGGCAGCTACCGTATAGGTAGTAGTTCCGCCCGTACCATTGGTGCCGCAATTGTTACGGGTAAAATTGCCACTCTTGGCTACATTGCTGTAAACAATCAGTCCACAATCTTCAGGTTGCCCAGCATAGTTGTAACATATCTTTTTAAGGATGTCCCGATCAGCATCACGAAGCAGGCTCAAACGATTAAAACCATCGTACTCATAATAGGTGATCCTGTTATTAGCATCGCATTGACTCGTTATACCGATTAAAGGGTTATAGGTATAAGTAGTCATCTGGGCCAATGCAGGATATAGCCTGAGTTCATCTATTACCCCATTAGTTCCCGAAACGGTTATCAATCCCCCGGAAGGATTTACGACAGTGTGTTCATAGTATGTCCAACTATTAATGGTACGGCCAGTTACAGGAGTAGTGCCATTTACCGCGACAGTTCCGCTTTTTTTCCAGTAAGAAACGATATAAGTGGTTGAAGTGCTTAAACCATTTTTCGTGATATTATTGGAACTGTTGATGATGGTAAATACTTTCTTGCCTGTAGGGGCGGTAGCATCTGGTGCTGGTGTCCCGGAATATGCCCAGTTCCCTTTTCCATCGGATTCGAAGGAGGTAAAAGCGATGGAAGAATAAGAGCCATTCGTCACCCGGGCAACAGGGTAGTTGTTTTTGTAATCCCAGATATAGGATTCTTTCAGATCACTTGTCTTCTGCTGTTCCAACAAATTCCCAAGCGTGTCATATAGATTAAATGATACAAGGTCTACCAGCAAATTTGAACCATCTTTTTTGCTCACTTTATTAAGCGCCAAACTGCTGTTCACCAGTGCTGAATAACTGTTCTTAATCGTTGTAAGGTTTGAGGCAGAAGCACTGTCTTCTTTTACCTGTACAACCGGCACTCCTATACGGTTAAGGGTATCAAGGGTCTTATAGGCCGTTAGGTCTGGGGTGGTTGACTCAGGGATAGTATATCGCCAGTGATAAGGGTAATAGTTTTTTAACGCCTCTTTCCCTTTGCTGGTGGTGACTACAGTTTTCGTTGGAAGGAAATGGAATAATGAATCTTTGAACCAGGGCGTGTCTTCATAATAATAATTGGTTTCACTTACAACGCTATCCACAGATGGCTGATAGGAGTAGCTTTTTGTTACAGTTTTCTTTAGTGCATAGTTGGTGGTGTAAAGATTGTATTTCTTAAGATCAATAGGAGGCTGGTTTTGCTCTGCATCATGAGGCCCGACGAAGAAAGCCATACCGGATAGATATTGCAAGGTGTCTGGCAAATACCAAACTGTGATATTGCCATTCTTGCTTTTGAATCCCATATTGAATGTATAGGAATTTTCTGTTTCAGTTAATTTCCTGAATACCGTATCCTTTTTTTCATACGCAATCTGGCGGATCAGTTGCCCTCTCAAAAAGTCCCTTTCATCAAAAGGAGTAAAGGGCAAGGTTTGGTACACTTTACCATTTAGAGTTAACTCATACTTATCATCGGTTTGATTTGGCAAATAGCCTTCGTTGAATTCCGGGAAATTTTTAAACGTGGTAAATTGGTATTCTGTCTTTAAGATGTTGGAATCAATGGTAGTTACTTTACCATATCCAACATTACTTCCGGCAGTCACGCCAATAGGATAGGCCGAGCTAAGTGTCCTGTAATAGCCGTTGGGATAAATAGCGTAGTTAGTAAAAAAATCGGGTACGTAGTCAGAGCCCCACAGGTCAACCCTTTGCAAACCATAACTGGGCGGTCTTGCAATAGTACCGGTCGACTTTGAATTCCCTGCATTCCCGTCCTCATTATAATAATAGTTCCTCACCAGATCTGTCCCTATAGCAGAATCAATTACTTCCATTGATCTTATCCGTAAACCACCGACAAGTTTATTCAAAATTTGAGTTTCCTTATCCACATATACCCTGGTAAAATGATTGTACCCAGGATCAGGATGAGTACCTTGCTGGCTCACCTTGATATAATAAGTTCCTTTTTCCAGTTTGTGATAATGGACTACATCACCATATTTAAGTGTATCAGACAAAATAATTGTACCCTTTAAAGAATCCCACAATTCATACGGATAGGAATACGTATTATACGATATGACACTTTGTACCCGTACATACCCAAAAGGCTCATTGATTAATTCTACTTTAAAGTAGTTCGGTTGAAAATCCAGGGTAGCGAAAAAATTTATACCGTCAATCGAATTGGGCAATAAGGAATCGGCCGATGTGTGCAGCTCATAATTGAACTTTACTTGTCCCCCAGTAGGAGTTGAAACTTTCGTCAACACTCCCGCTCTGGCATGTGCGAGGCTTGGGGTTCTATTGGCCGTACCATATTCCGCAAGGGTTGAATCCAACGAGCCATAATAGCCGGCCTTTGTATAATACTTAACCCTGTTCTTTGCTTCCCAACTCAGATTCATGACTTGCCCATTATAATACCCCCAATGATCCATCGCAAAAGTGGTCAATGGATCAGGCAGATTATACGCAGCATCGTAGGTGAACCGGTAGGTCAACGATTGAGCTTTCTGTAACGAATATTCTGTAAGGCTATCCAATCTTAACCGATAAACATTCCCACTATTAGGGAAATAGGAATGAAAAAACTGGTAGTTCTTGATAGTATCTGCATTCTGATTTTTGACAACAATTTGCTTAATAGCCTTATCCCCGTTTAAATCATACCTGGCAGAGTCAGACATGATAAAGTTTACCTCACCGGAGGCGAATACTATCTTATTAAGATTACGCTTGTTCGTATATATCGTACTCCAAGTTGTATTATTCTCTACAAATGGGCCATCAAACGCTCCTCTATACTGAAAAGGAGAACGTACTACCTGCTGGGTAGCCATTGTTGAATATTCAAACGAGAGAATTTGTTTACCATACTCAGACTCGACTCTGGTTAAATACCATGATGAAGTAGCGTAGTCGTTAAACTCCGCTGGTGCGCTTTCATGGACAATGCTTTTAGATTGTTCTTTGCCTTCAAAATAGTAAGTACGTCCATTTAAGTCTTTCAATTTAAAAGCAACCAGTTCATAGCCAGAAAATATAGGATCTATCCTGATGTCCGTCTTATCCAGGAATATTACTTTTTTGTCTTTGCCAATGTAGAATTGAGCAGAAATTCCCGCAACGCTTACATTATACAAATCTGGTTGAGCATCATATTTATTTCGTGCATAATTTAAAAAGGTATCATAATTGGTAGTTGTTGGGTTGGGTATCTGTGGCATGTGCAGGTAGCCAACATACACACCTGAGCTATACGTATCGTCTGCAAGCCCCTTGATTGCACGACTGACTACTCCAGTAGAGTTCAGGCTCCAGCCCAAACCCGCTGAAGAAGCTACTTCTTCTACTTTAATGCCACCGCCACCTACGTAGGCCAGAGAGATAGGATAGCTGAATCCATTTTGCTCGATCGTGTATAAGGGGACGCCGTAACTCATCTTACCTGTATATAAGTTTACATCAGAAAAACCCACCTTGTTTATAGAAATGGCCTCTGGAGATGGAGGAATAATCCTGGACGAACTGTTATATGGAGCTGTTAGTTGTCCATAACCTGAATAGATCAGACTACAAAATATTAAGGAGAAGAGTAGCTTTATTTTCATCTTGAACCGTTTATTCCTGTTCGATCAATGGTGATTTATAATTGTTAGAAAGTATATCCTATCCTGAATAATATCGCTGCTGGTTTCGGTACCTGCCGGTAACTCAGAAAATCCCAGAGCAACTGTACTTTGGTTTTCTTTAATATTTTGGATCGCAGATCCACTACCTTACTCAACCCGATCAAACCACTCTCCTGCCACCCGCTCCTGTCCCTTAACTCTGCAATCCGCTGAAAACCGCTCCGGTAGTTCATCTCATAGCCGCCTGCCAGCCAGAATGACCCTTTCAACTTCCATTCGATGAAGGATCGCAGTCCGATTCCCTGATGAGTGATCTTTATATTCCGGATATTCTCTCCCCAACCCATTTTATAACTGGCTCCCACACCGATCATGCTGTTATCATTCAACTTATACCCTGCTGTCAGAGCAATATCACTCGTTACCGGGAAATATCCATTGGATTGCTGTGATTGAATGTTTGCTCCCAGTTCTATGCGTTGAAAAAAACTCTTTGTCTTTTGCCCATTGGGTTTAAAACCATCCGGCATGTCCAGGTCCTCTCCTCCGCTGTTACCTAATTTGCTCAGTTTGTTTTTCAATTCATTCAGCTGGCTTTGTGCCTGTTGCATGTTCTGGCTGAACTGAGCCTGCGCATTCGGCCCTCCGGCAGCGATCTGCTGCTGAACCAGTCCGTTCACCTGTGCCCTTGTTTGCAGTCCTGCCAGGCTGGCGATGGTAGTGGGGTCATTCGGATCAACCGGCAACCGGAACAAGGAAGCCAACTGGCTGTTCTTCCGCAAAAAATCTTTGAACAGTTTGGTTTTGCTTAATAGCTCGATAGCTTTCTGTTCTGCTTTCTTATGATCTTTCAGTACTTGTTTGTACTCATTGACCTGTGCACTGTAGTAATAAGCCTGCTTGTTCAGTTGCTTCAGCTCTTTGGCCAGTCCCAGTTTGCCTAACTGTTCTTTGAGGTATTGTTTTCTTTCCCGGATGAATTGCTTTATTTCTTCGGCTTGCTGGAACCGGGTTTGCAGGCCGTTCACCTTGCTCATGGCTTCTTTCAGTTTGGCCGGGCCATCTTTAGTAATAGCCATCAATTGCGGGTGCTGTTCCAGGAATTTGAGAGAAGTGCTTAACGTATCTAAAGAAGGAATGTATTGTTTCAGTTTTTCGGTGCTGGCCAGTTTTTGCTGCAACTGATCATAGCGTTGCTTTGCATCACCGAATACTGCCGTAGCTGCCGCAGAGTCCCTGCGTGCCAGTTTCCGCTTTAATTTATTTTCCTGTTGTAAAAGCCGGGTGATGATTTTTTCCGATTGCCGATCGAGCTTTTGCTCTAACTGACCGGCTTTCTTATTTACTGCGTCAAAATACTTGCCATCAACGGGAGAAGGAAGAGTATCTGATTGACCGTACAATCCCGTATAGATCAATAGAATTGCCGTTAGCAATATGCAGTGGTGGCTGGTCATGGTGGGGTTTCAGTTGGTATTGGGATGCAGCCGCTTCACTTTTTTCACACGGTTCAATGGCAGCAGGTGGACGTCCTCTTTTTGAAGTACTTATATCCGATCAACAAAGTTGTGTAAGCAATCCAATACAAGACAAGCGTTTTTTCACCCCTTTTACAGAGGGTGATAACACGGTAAAGAATAACCGATAAAACACTTGGTGTAGCGTAGCCGCAGGATCATTTACACTTAACGCCCTCGTTCAATCAGGTTTTTGAGATTTTTTTCGATAGAATGCAGTTACACAGTATCTTCCTATTTCTAATCTGCGCTGTCAGCTCAGATTGGAACGAACTCGGGATTCGGTTACTTAGCCCTTCCCGGTAAGAAGGTTTTCCTTTTTTTAACTGTTGAGGAGTTGAAGTATTGTAAAGGAACCAATTTCATTATGAAACAACTATTGAAAGTTACAGGTTAGTTAAAATTGCATACATGCAATGTTGAGTGCTGTTCATTATTCCATTTTTTTATTTAGCTCGAATAGAATATATGTTCCTATTTCAGATTGCCCACTTCCTTTTTCCATAAATCCTTTCCGTCTGTAAAAGCAAATTGCTTTTGAGTTATTTTCTTCACATTTCAAACTAATAGGCAGTCCGAATTTATCATAAACAGCCTTTAATAATTGTGTACCGACATTTTGGTTTTGAAATTGCTCATCAACATACAAATGATGGATAAAATTGTCGGCAGCCCATACAGATACAAACCCGATCACTCTTTCGTCAGCAAGAGCTACTAAAATATACTCATCTTTCGTTTGCTCTTCAAAATCAGACAACTTAAATTGTGATATATCAGCGGAAGAAAAAGTTATAAGCCTTGTCTTGAAAAATAAACTCCGCAATGAGTCTATATCCTTCTCTCTAATTTCTGTAATTTCTATCATTTTATATACTCCTTCAATTTTCAGCAAATCTATGATAGCTATTCTTTCATTTTGATTCTAAGATGCGCTATACACATCTTCATAGAAGAATACCAAACCTGGCCCGTGTAAAAATGTCCGCTGTAGTTTTGTCCGCTTTGAATGTCATATCGGCTTTTACTCATGAGTACATTGATTTTCTTTGCATTGATTTGACAAGGGGATAAAAAATCCTTATAGATCAAGAGACTTACAAGGATTTGAAATGTCATTTAGCCTTCCTGGCTGTACAATTATCGGGCTTTGCCCGACGAAGCCCGACAGGAGAGTAGAGTATATATAAAAGAAAAGCCCGCCGTCGCTCTTCGAGCTTCGGCGGGCTTGGTCGGGAAGACAGGATTCGAACCTGCGACCCCCTGGTCCCAAACCAGGTGCGCTACCGGCCTGCGCTACTTCCCGTATCGGCCGCCGAAGCCAAAGGCGTAGGCGGCTTATTCATTTATCAGCTTCCCAAAGTTACAAACCAGGAAAGCTTCTTGCCAGTTAAAAACCACTTTCGCTCTGCAGCTTCGGCGGTCGAGGGCGGTGAGGGCGGGATTCGAACCCGCGGTACAGAGTTACCCGTACGGCAGTTTAGCAAACTACTGATTTCAGCCACTCATCCACCTCACCAGGCTGAATTACCCCGTTTTAAAGGGGTGGCAAAAATAAAGATTACCGGCAACATAACCCAAAAAACCTGCTAATAGTTATATAATAAAAAATCCCGGACTCAGGCCCGGGACTTTTATAATATTTTCTGCTTCCTTACATCGCTGCCAACTGCACTTTTTGTTGAAGTTCCAGCACATTTTCCCTGAACACCGTATCCGTATCCATCAGGTCTTTCACCGTTTGGCAGGAGTGGATCACCGTGGTATGATCACGGCCACCGAAATGCTCGCCGATCGTTTTAAGAGAATTTTTTGTGAATGCTTTAGCCAAATACATCGTGATCTGCCTTGCCTGCACAATCTCCCGCTTGCGGGTTTTTTGCAGCAGTTTGTCATAAGAGACGTCGAAATATTCGCATACCATTCTTTGAATAGTATCGATAGTTATCTCTTTACTGGATGATTTGATAAAATTACGTAGCACCTTTTTAGCAAGATCTAAATCTATCTCCCTTCTGTTAAGCGAAGATTGTGCCAACAGTGAGATAAGCGCGCCCTCCAGTTCCCTCACATTGCTATTGATATTGTAGGCAATATACTTTATCACTTCCTTAGGCATTTCCAACCCGTCATTCTTCATTTTCTTCTCCAGTATCTCAATACGGGTATCATAATCGGGGATCTGCAGGTCGGCACTCAGGCCCCAGCGGAACCGGCTCAATAATCTTTCCTGGACACCATCAAGATCCTTGGGCGATTTATCAGATGTAAGGATTAACTGCTTATGCGATTGATGCAAATGATTGAAGATGGCAAAGAATGCATCCTGCGATTTTTCTGCTTTGGCAAAAAACTGCACATCATCTATAATAAGAACATCTATGAGCTGATAGAAATGTATAAAGTCGTTGATCGCATTGTTGCGGCTGTGGTCCATAAACTGGTTAATGAACTTTTCTGAACTCACATACAGCACCACTTTGTTAGGATGCAATCTTTTTACTTCATTACCAATTGCTTGTGCCAAATGCGTTTTTCCGAGCCCTACACCTCCATATATAACCAGGGGATTGAAGGAATTGGCTCCAGGCTTTTCCGCCACTGTTTTACCAGCTCTGCGGGCAACCCGGTTACTGTCTCCCTCTACAAAAGCATCGAATGTATAGATGTGATTCAACTGCGGGTCTATCTGCATCTTCTTCAGACCCGGAATCACAAAAGGATTTTTAACAGGATTATTTATTACAAGAGGAAAATCCATTTCATTATTTGAAAAAGTTTTATACCCCTGTCCCGTCACATCCATCGTAAGCGGCTTGTTTTTGCTGTTTCCACTATCTACCATGATCCGGTACTCCAGGCGGGCTTCTTTTCCTAACTCTCTCTTCAAAGTCTTTGCCAATAAATTTACATAATGTTCTTCGAGGTATTCAAAAAAGAATTGACTCGGAACCTGTATCACTAAAACATTATTCTTTATGGAAACGGGAGTAATCGGCTCAAACCAGGTTTTGTAATGCTGCCATTCAACAATATCCTTGATGATCTTCAAACAATTGGTCCAGACTTTTTCAGCATTCTTGTCCATCAGTATGATAGCAGTTTATATCGAGTTAAGTATAGTCCTTTGAAAAATGTCCAAGAAAAATCCCCACACGATGTCAATAAAAAAAGTTGGACAGGACGGCGAATATCTATATTTCTTGGAGAAAAAAAAATTTTTATTCACCCCTTTTTTCGATAATGATAATTGTATTGCATTTCATCAGTTTTATTCGGAAAATTTAGATATTTCAAGGCTTTGAGCCTATAAAAATAGTTTCTCATTAAGCCGTTTTTGACGGCATATTTTTGTACTCTTAGTTCCCAAAAAATTAGGCGTAAAATGAAAATAGTGGCGGTTTCCCCGGATCGGATTTTTTACAATAACCGGTCAAAAAAAATTCTTAATGTCCTTTAAATTCACTATGCTAAAATTTCTTTAGCATCATTCAACCGGATATTTTGAAGGTATAAAGATTTCCTTATTGTTACAAACAAAAACCCATAATCTGCTCCTACTTTTTTTTATAGGTGAAAACACCCTCTCAAGGTGTGTATTTAGCAATACTTTTACTTCAACTTATCTTCCATCCCCAACTTGAGTGATATGTATCCATATCGTATTTTTGCGATGCAAAATCATTGTTTCAGGATAAAAACCTGACCTCATGCAAAAGCTTATTTCCCTCAAACTGCTTCCTTCCGAAGCAGCCAGCGAAACCGCTGTAAAAAAATATATCGCCAGCGCTGCTGCTGTGAAACCTGATAATGTTTCCGGTTTCACTATTCTCAAGCGATCTATCGATGCCCGCGGACGCCAGGCCTGGATCAATCTCAGCGTACAGGCTTTTATCAATGAGCCTTATCAGCAAAGGGAGTTGATGCCATTCCACTTCAAAGATGTAAGCAAAGCTGCCAATACGGCATTGATCGTTGGCGCAGGACCTGCCGGTTTATTTGCTGCACTTAACCTGATCCTTTCCGGCATCAAACCCATTATTCTCGAAAGAGGTAAGGACGTACGCGCACGCCGCCGCGATCTTGCCGCATTGAACAAAGAAGGCGAAGTAAACCCTGAAAGCAACTATTGCTTCGGTGAAGGCGGAGCCGGCACTTACAGTGATGGTAAATTATATACCCGCAGTTCCAAACGCGGCGATATAGCCAGGATCCTTAACCTCTTTGTACACTTCGGCGCCGAAGAAAAGATCCTGTACGAAGCACATCCGCATATCGGTACCAATAAACTGCCGCAGATCATCACAGCCATACGTGAAACAATCACCGGCTATGGCGGTGAATTCCTGTTTGAAAAAAAAGTAGTGGACATCATTATAGAAAACGGTGAAGCAAAAGGAGTACGAACAGCTGATAGTTCAGTATTCAAAGCCGGAGCTGTAGTACTTGCTACCGGTCATTCAGCCCGTGATATTTTTGAAATGCTCCACCACCGAAACATACTGATCGAAGCAAAACCATTTGCCCTCGGTGTTCGCGTGGAACATCCCCAATCACTGATCAATAATATCCAGTACCACACCACTTGCAAAGATGAGTTGCTGCCGCCTGCTTCCTACAGCCTGGTGCAGCAGGTAGACGGACAGGGCGTTTTCTCCTTTTGCATGTGCCCGGGCGGAATCATTGCTCCTGCTGCCACTTCCCCAGGTGAACTGGTGGTAAATGGCTGGAGCCCTTCCAAAAGAAATAATCCTTATGCCAACAGCGGCATTGTAGTCACTATTTCGCCGGAAGATGCACTATCCTATATGAAGAAACAAAAACTGCCCGCTTCCATAAAAGACCCGTTATTATTAATGAAGTTCCAGCAACTGGTGGAACAAAAGGCTTTCCAGGCAGGCGGCGGCAAGTTTGTGGCACCCGCTCAAAGACTGGTCGATTTCAGCGAAAAAAAGCTTTCCACTACCCTGCCCCACTGCTCTTATCTCCCCGGACTTCAGTCAGCAGCGCTGGAAACAGTACTGCCTCCCTTTGTTGATAACAGCCTCCGGCAGGCATTCAGGGAATTTGGGAAAAAGATGAGAGGTTATTTTACCAATGAAGCCGTGGTTGTAGCCGCAGAATCCCGCACTTCGTCTCCCATACGCATACCTCGCCACCCGCAGACCCTGCAACACCCCCAGGTGAAAAACCTTTACCCCTGTGCAGAAGGAGCCGGATATGCCGGCGGCATCGTAAGCGCAGCCATGGACGGAGAAAGGGTAGCGCAAAAGATAAAAGAAATGGCCTGAGCCGGCCCAATGGTTATTAACGGGTCAATAACTCCTTTGGCGGTATATTACTTCGATGAAATATTAGCCAGGAGAGCACAGGACGGTTATTTTTGCTTCACAAACTACACACAATGCCAATTCTTGAGCTCCAAAACCTCAGAAAGTATTTTGCCACGCAGAAAGCCGTGGATGATATCAGCCTCACTATTGAAAAAGGACAAATATTCGGCCTGCTCGGTCCGAATGGTGCAGGTAAAACAACCCTGATCCGCATGATCACGGGCATATTCTATCCTGACCAGGGTGAGATCATCTTCGATGGTAAAAAATTCGATCCGCTGAACGATATTGTCCATATCGGTTACATGCCCGAAGAAAGAGGCTTGTATAAAAAAATGAAGATCGGTGAACAGGCCCTCTATCTTGCCCAATTGAAAGGGTTGAGTAAACATGATGCCACTACAAAGATCAAAGAATGGTTTACCCGCCTCGACATGGATAGCTGGTGGAATAAAAAAGTGGAAGACCTTTCAAAAGGGATGAGCCAGAAACTGCAATTTGTGACCACCGTTTTGCATAATCCCAAACTGATCATTCTCGATGAGCCTTTCAGCGGCCTCGATCCCGTAAATGCCAATCTTATCAAGGATGAGATCTATAACCTGGCCAAAGGAGGCGCTACTATTATATTCAGTACACACCGGATGGAACAGGTGGAAGAGATCTGCGATCATATTGCCCTGGTGAATAAAGGGCAGAAAATGCTGGATGGCACAGTGAAAGATATCAAACATAACTACAAGGAAAATCTTTTCCGCGTAAGCTTTTCCAATAAGCTGATGGCTGAGCATCTCGCCATCCACTTATTCCAGGTAAAAGAAAAGAATGAACATGAAGTAGTGATCAAGCTCGATCCTGGCTACACTAATAATGATGTACTGGAATATTTCATCCATAAAGGATTGCATATTGAATCATTCAATGAAATACTGCCTTCGCTGAATGATATTTTCATCAGGCTGGTAGAAGATACTCCCGCTGCCCGCCAATTCCAGCAAATAACTGCTTAATGCCATTAACACCTAACACTAATTCGCAATTATGAATAAGATATTACTCATCATACAAAGGGAATACCTTACAAGGGTCAGGAAAAAAACATTTATCATCAGTACGATCCTTTTCCCCTTGCTATATCTTGGACTGATATTCGGTTCCACCTATATCGCCTCTTCAACATCTTCCGTGCTCCGCGTAGCCGTGATCGATTCTTCCGGCTATTTTGATAAAGGGAAAATTGAAAGGGAAAATCTGAAAGACAGTTCCAATATTCTTTCCCTTGTCAATTACAGTGCCGACAGTGTTAAAGCCAATTACAAAGCATTGGGCTACGACGGGTTCATTGTTGTGTCGCCCGAAAGCAACTGGGAAGCAGGCTTAAAGCTTTCCCTTCAAACAGGCAGGACCCTGGGCATAGAGAGCTCTTCCGGCGTGCAGCGCAAGCTCAACAATATCTGGGATGGCATTAAAAATGAAAAGCTGGGGATTACCGACAGCATTAAAACAAAGCTGGAAGAAAGCACAGTGACGCTAAGGCAGCAAAACTTCAATGATACCACTGCCAACTCCGGTGTTGCAACCGGTATTGGCTATGCTGCCGGCTTTCTTATTTATATCATTCTCCTGTTGTATGGCAGCCAGGTAATGATGGGTGTGATGGAAGAAAAGACCAATCGCATTGCCGAAGTGATCGTATCATCTGTAAAACCATTCCAGCTGATGCTTGGCAAGATCATCGGGATCGGTTTGGTAGCATTGACACAATTTTTCATCTGGGTGCTTTGCATGTTCCTTATTTACAATTTCACCTCTTCCCTTGGCAATGGTGTCACCGCCAACAATGTTATTGGAGGAGTACAAGCCATTTTCACGAGCATTGATGTGCCGTTGATCCTTGGCTGTTTTGCATTCTATCTGCTGGGTGGATTTTTCTTTTATTCATCCTTATATGCTGCGATCGGAAGTGCAGTAAACGAAGACATGCGGGAAGCGCAATCATTAAGCTTCCCTATTACGATGATCGTTATTCTTTCCATCGTTCTTCTGCCCGGAGTCATCAAAGATCCTTCCAGTCCACTAGCAGTATGGGGAAGCATCATACCGTTCAGTTCTCCGATCTTTATGATGGCAAGAATACCTTTCGGAGTACCCGGCACTGTTCCCTGGTGGCAGTTAGGCCTTTCCATGGTATCTCTTATCATCGGTTTTATCTTTACTACCTGGTTTGCCGGCAAGATCTACCGCACCGGTATCCTGATGTATGGTAAAAAGCCGACGTGGAAGGAGATGATAAAATGGGCGATCAAGCGATAGCTGGCCCTTAGTCGGGAGTCCACTTCCCGCTGTCTGTCACCCCGGCCCTGGTTTAAGAAAATCAACAGGAATAGTACATTAAGAGCCGGGGTCTCCTCAAAGTTGAGGAGACCCCGGCTCTTATATTCTTTAAATCAGCAAGCTTACTGAATCAGGGGCGGGGTGACAGACAGCGGGAAGTGGACTCCCGACTAAGGCCCAGAACATCCCTTCTTTGTTAAAATTTCCCTTAAGCTGATTTTTATTTAGCATCATACGAAATCAGTCGTATATTTGGTACGAAGAACTTCGTGTAATACTATTTAACCTTAAATCAACAGTTATGAAACCCAGCTCATTTTTTGTCAGCCGTATTGCGCTGGCAACCCTTATCCTCCTTTCAACGGTGGCTCTTCTTTCCTGGGACCGCCATCAGGCGCCCCGTTATCAGCAACAAACATCTGACAAGGATACTATACCTCAACAAAGAGAAAGAAAAGTGCGTGATCTTGATGAAGCAATAGCTCAATTGGATGAAATAGATATGAAAGCACATCTTGATCAAGCAATGGCCAGTGTGGCACAAGCCATGAAGCAACTGGATGAGCAAAAAATCCAGCTTGAAGTACAGAAGGCCCTGCAGGAAGTGAATATGGAAAAAGTGAAAGAAGAAATGGAAAGAGCCATGAAGGAAATCGATTTTAAAAAGATACAGGCAGAAGTAAAGGAATCACTTGATAAAGTGAATTGGGATGAAATAAAAGCAGAAATGGAGAAAGTAAAACAAATCGACATGGTTAAGCTTCAGGATGAAATGAAAAGGGTGAAAGAAGAAATGAAAAACATCGAGCCCAGACTGAAAGAAGACCTGGCGAAAGCGAAAGTGGAAATAGAAAAGGCCAAGGAAGAATTGCGTGAATACAAAACATTTGTGGATGGGCTGGAAAATGATGGCCTGCTCAATAAAAAAGATGATTACACCATCCGCCATAAAGACGGTAAACTGACAGTTAACGGGAAAGAGGTTTCACCACAGATATACAGCAAATACAAGAACTTCCTGGAAAAACATAAAGAGATCAACATTAAGAAAAACGCGGACAATTTCAATATTGATCATGATCGTGAATTGTATTGATCCTTTGCTTACCAGTACAGCCGTGAAAACAAATGGCCTTCTTTACAGAAGGCCATTTTTAATTTATTGTTGTGGCTATTAATTAGAAATCGGCAAAATGCAGCGGAGAAGGCACGAGGTCAAAATCTTTATTCTCGATCATTTCAATGTTCAATTGAAATGCTTCATCTGTTTTGATCACGATCTTTTCTTTGGTCACTTTTCTGAAGCCGGCTTTTTCAAATACGAACTTATAGGTACCGGGTTTTAATGCTTCAAATGAATAGCTGCCCAGTTCATCCGTATGTACTGCTTTTTCTTTTTTTGAAATAAGATAGGCCGTGATGTTTACATCTTTCAGCGGCTTTTTATTTTCCGCATGTATTACCAGCCCTTCAATATCATTCTTTTTGCCTTTTACATCGCAGCATAAAGGATCGGTGGGTGAGGCATAAGTTACTCCGGCACTAAGGAGACTTATGGCCATGAGAATTGATTTCGGTTTCATGAGACCCTATTTGGTGATTAATGGTTAATCGCACTACAACAAGCACACTGGGCCATAATATGAAGTTAGGTCATTCCTATGGGATTTGAGAGACCCTCTGTAAACTCCTCCCATACTTTTTTTACGATATCTGCAGCCGGTAAAATACGATCTACCAAAGCGCTCACCTGCCCTATTTCCAGCTCTCCTTCTTCCAGGTTCCCTTCGAACATCCCTTTTTTGGCCCTTCCCCTTCCCAGCAGGTTTTTCAGCTCTTCGGGCGATGCTCCCCTTTGCTCCGCTTCCTGCACCTGGTGGTAAAATGTATTGCGGATCAGTCTAACAGGGGTGAGCTGTTTCATCGTCAGCACCGTATCACCTTCCTGGGCATCCACCACCACTTTTTTAAATGCCTCATGGGAAGAAGCTTCTTCACAGGCCACAAACCGGCTGCCCATTTGCACGCCTTCTGCGCCCATTACCATAGCGGCCAGCATTTGCCGCCCTGTAGCAATGCCGCCTGCTGCCAGCACAGGGATTTTTACAGCCGCTGCCACGGCAGGTATCAATACCATTGAGCCGGTTTCTTCCCGCCCATTATGTCCGCCGGCTTCAAACCCTTCGGCCACCACTGCATCGCAACCGGCATCCTCTGCCTTGCGGGCAAACTTGCTGCTGCTTACTACATGCACCACTTTCACACCTTTTTCTTTCAGGATGCCTGTCCATGTTTTAGGATTGCCAGCCGAAGTGAACACAATAGGTACTTTTTCTTCGAGTATTATCTCTATATGCTTATCAATATCAGGATAAAGCAGGGGCACGTTCACTCCAAAGGGTTTATCCGTAGCTGCTTTGCATTTACGGATATGCTCCCTCAACACATCGGGATACATACTTCCGCTTCCGATAAGGCCCAGTGCGCCGGCATTGCTTACAGCACTGGCCAGGCGCCAGCCGCTGGCCCAGATCATGCCAGCCTGGACAATGGGATAATCGATGTTGAAGAGGGAGGTGATTCGGTTGGTTGCCATGAAGCAAAGATAGGGGGTGATCGGAGTCGGTAGTCCACTTCCCGCTGTCTGTCACCCCGGCCCTGGTTTAAGAAAACTAACAAGAATAATACACTAAGAGCCGGGGTCTCCCCAACGTTGAGGAGACCCCGGCTCTTATATTCTTTAAACCTGAAAGCTAACTGAACCAGGACCGGAGTGACAGAAGGGAAGGGGATTACCGACTCCAGACCTATCCTAAATCAATACTCGTATTATCCCCGATACTCAATGTTCTTGTTTCACCTTTAAGTCCTGTATCGCTACCGATGATCGAAGCTTCAAGAACGATATCAAAAAGATTAGAGTAGGAACCGATAATAGAATTTCTTACAATAGAATAATTGATGCGAGTGTTTTCGCCAATAGTAACATCGGGACCGATGATAGAGTTTTTTATATCACAGCCTTCGCCGATGCTGACAGGAGGAATGATGACGGTGTTCTCGAATTGATAATTCGTTTCACCATTTCCTTCGAATTTTTTCAATAATGTGGCATTGGAATCGAGCAGGGTGTCTTTACGGCCGCAATCAAACCAGCTATCTACTTTGAAAGGCTTGAATTGAATGCCTTGTTTCAGCATGCAATCCAGCGCATCAGTGAGACTGTACTCGCCGTGCGTACGCAATCCCTGGAGAAAGTTATCTTCCAGGCATTTAAAAAGCTGGCCGCTTTCCTTGATCTTATAAATCCCGACCAGGGCCATATTAGACTTAGGAATGTGTGGCTTCTCTACTACGTGTTCGATAAATCCTTTTTCATTGATCTCTGCCACACCGAACTCACGGGGGTCATCCACTTTTCTCACACCAAGCATTGAACAATCACTCTCTACAACTGCTTTTACATCGTATTCGCAAATAGTATCACCCAGCACTACGATCACTTCATCATCATTGACCACTTCACGGGTGATCTTGATAGCATGACCAATCCCCTGCCGGTCTATCTGCTGCACATAATGCGCTTTCAGGTCAGGGTGTTTCGCCCTCACATAATCGCGAATCTTATCGCCGAGGTATCCTACTATAAAAACGAATTCATCTATCCCTGCTTCCTGCATCTGGTCAATAATGATACTCAACACAGTCTTGCCAGCCAGTGGGATCAGTGCCTTCGGTTGTGTATAACTATGAGGGCGCAATTTGGTGCCTGCGCCTGCTACTGGTATTATTGCCTTCATTTCCCCGTTTGGGACTTTTAATAAAAAATTTAAAAGCCAACGAAAGTAGTGATTTTTACCGCAAACAAAAACTTATCCGCCCAACCGCGCTTTCAATTCCCGGCAGACGTAATTTTGCGGCGGCTGGCAGCCGTAGCCATCTCAAGGTTAAGAGATTAAGGTTTAAGTGTTTAAAGGTTTAATAGCTTAAGGTTTAAAGATCTGCGTATTCAGAAGATCAGCGAATTTGATAAACAGGCATAAGCCATCGACTTTAAACTATTAATTCCAACCTTTTAAACCTTAAACTATTAACTCTTCAGCCTTAAACTTTTAAACTTTAAACTCTTTATACTTCCTACTCCAACTTCTTAAACATTCTTCATGCAAAAAGACACTCAAATCTTCGATCTTATCAACCAGGAACTGGAACGCCAGCGCAACGGTATTGAATTAATCGCCTCTGAGAATTTTACCTCCCTGCAGGTAATGCAGGCGATGGGAACCGTACCCACCAATAAATACGCCGAAGGCTATCCCGGCAAGCGTTATTATGGTGGTTGTGAAGTAGTGGATGAAATTGAGACCCTTGCCATTGAAAGATTGAAGAAAGTGTTTAATGCTTCCTGGGCCAACGTGCAGCCTCATAGCGGTGCCACAGCCAATGCTGCCGTATTCCTGGCCTGCGTAAAACCTGGCGATAAAGTATTAGGTCTCGATCTCAGCATGGGTGGCCACCTTACGCATGGTAGTCCTGCCAATTTCAGTGGTAAAAACTATCAGGCTATCTTCTATGGAGTGAAAAAAGACACTGGCCTGGTAGATTATGATCAACTCGAAGCTACAGCCCTGAAAGAAAAACCGAAAATGATCATCTGCGGCGCTTCTGCTTATAGCCGCGACTGGGATTATAAACGCATCAGGGAGGTGGCCGATAAAATAGGCGCCATCCTGTTTGCCGATATCGCCCACCCTGCCGGCCTTATTGCCAAAGGATTGCTGAATGATCCGTTTGACCATTGTCATATCGTCAGCTCCACTACCCATAAAACCCTGCGTGGCCCAAGAGGTGGTATTATCATGCTCCGTCATGATTTTGAAAACCCATGGGGTATCAAAGATCCCAAAGGCAATACCCGCACTATGAGCCAACTGCTCGATCTGGCTGTATTTCCCGGCACACAGGGCGGGCCGCTCGAGCATGTGATCGCTGCCAAAGCAGTATCATTCGGAGAGATCCTTTCAGACAGCTATACCACTTATGCCAAACAGATCATTACCAATGCCCAGGCAATGGCAAAAGCTTTGGTAAGCCGTGGGTATGATCTTATCAGCAATGGCACAGACAATCACCTTATGCTGATTGATCTCCGCAATAAGAACCTGACAGGAAAAAAAGCGCAGGAAACGCTCGACAAAGCACATATCACCCTTAATAAGAACGCCGTACCATTTGATGATAAATCACCTTTTGTTACTTCCGGTATCCGCGTAGGGGTTCCGGCCATCACTACCCGCGGCATGAAAGAAAAAGATATGGAAACCGTGGTAGCCATGATAGATAAAGTGCTGATGAATGCAGACGACGAAAAAACTATCGGTTCAGTAAAAGCGGAAGTAAAACAATTCATGCAACAGTTCCCGCTGTATCCTGAATTGTAAATATTTTAATAAGTTTATACTGTTAACCGGTTGTTCAAACCTAAACCGATCCATTATGATACAACGCCAGCAAACACTCTGGTTATTATTAGCCGCCGTCTGTTCGGTACTGACCTTCCTGTATCCTTTTTATACAGGCCAGCGCCTGGGAGATAATAATATCCTTACCATAGATGAACTCATGGCCGGCAGTAATTTTTTCCTGCTGGTGCTGACGGGTGCCGCTACCCTGGCCGGGGCCATTGCGGTCTTTCTTTTTAAAGACAGGAAAACACAAGTGAAGCTCAGCATTGCCGGGGTAGTCCTTGCTGTTATACTGGTTATACTGTACTTCACTGAAGTAAGGAAATTCCAGTCGGGCCGCTTTGCACTGACATCCATTTATGTAGCTGGTATGCTGATCGGTTTTATCATGGCCACACGCGGAATACTGAAAGATGAAAAACTGGTGAAGAGCCTCAATAAACTCAGGTAGGTAAAGAAAAATAAAAAGGCCCTCAGACATGGATGCACATTCAACCTGAGGGCTTTTTATTTATTTTTTAACCAGCAACTGGCTGGCTGTATATTCTCCTCCTTTTATCCTTACTACATAAATGCCGGGTCTTGTACCGGCAGGAAGGCTTATCGCTTGTGAAATGCCATTACCCTGATTGCTCAGCATAACCTGTTGGATACGCAATCCTGAACTGTTTACTACCTCCAGCGTATACTTTCCTTTCCATTCTGAAGCCAGGCTGATTATACATTCATCTCCTGTTACAGGATTGGGATATAGCGTAAAGCCAGGATTCGAAAAATCCATTTCTGCCCTTAAGATGCGGCTGGTGATCATCCTGCCATTGGTAATGGCAACTTTTATGCGGTAAAAATTAGGGCCGGTAGCAGGCCTCGAATCAATATAAGTATAAGAAGCTTTATCGTCAAGATTGCGGGAAGGTGGTTGCTGGTAAATAGGTGTGAAGTCTGTTCCATTTGCAGAACGCTCGATCATATAATACTTCACTTCCCTTTCAGTAAGATTGCACCAGCCTATCTGCACCAGGTCATTCTTCACATTAGCCCTTACACTGTCAAACATCACAGGCAAGGTCCCTTTTTCTCCCTGGGAATTATTTGTTTGATTTTGCGCATACACTGAAGACAGCGAAGCCAGCATAACTAAAATCAAGCAAGATCTTTTCATCACAAGGTATTTATCGGTGTATGTTTTAAATAACAAAACAACTCATGAAAACCAGGACATGGCCCTGACCAGGATTGGATTTAAAAACACCGGCATTACCTTGCTTTGTCTGCAATGAACAGAATTTAGTTTCCTCGAGGGATTTGACGGTACGGATTTCAGAAGAATTGGATAAGATTGAACCAAGGGACAACAAAACAACGGGCACAAACATATACAGCAAACCCTGAACCTGCAAGCATTTCAGGCGTTTCTTTACTGCAATCGAAGTTTTACGATCAAAGGAATAATGATTACAGGCTGAGTTTCAATAGAGGCTAAGTGTTTCTTTGTAGTGCGTGTTAAGCCTATAAAAAACTACCGGTATGACTGTTCTTCACTTTCTTCGCACCATCCGGTTTACCGGCATACACAAGTGTTCCTCCGCCATCACCTGCTTCAGGTCCAAGGTCGATCAGCCAGTCGGCACTTTTGATCACATCCGTGTTATGTTCGATAACAAGAATGGAATGCCCCTGCTCAATCAATGCATTGAAAGAAGCCAGCAGTTTTTGAATATCATGAAAATGAAGACCGGTTGTAGGTTCATCAAAAATGAACAGGATCTTTGAGCTCGCTCTGCCTTTACCAAGAAAAGAAGCCAGTTTTACACGCTGCGCTTCACCACCGGAAAGTGTGTCGGATGATTGTCCCAGTTTTACATAGCCAAGACCCACATCACTCAATGGTTGCAATGCTTTGGCCAGCGCTTTTTCTTCACTGAAGAATTGAATGGCTTCGTCCACCCCCATTTCCAGCACATCATAAATGCTGGCGTCTTTATATTTCACTTCCAGCACCTCTTCTTTAAACCGTTTGCCGCCACAGGCTTCGCAGGTCAGGTGCACATCGGCAAGGAACTGCATCTCCACTACCTGTTCACCTTCACCCTTGCAGGTATCACAACGGCCGCCATCAACGTTAAAGGAAAAATGTTTGGGTTGAAATCCGCGCATCTTGCTCAATGGCTGTCTTGCAAAAAGATCGCGTATCTCATCATATGCCTTGATATAGGTTACAGGATTGCTGCGTGATGATTTACCAATAGGGTTCTGGTCCACCATTTCTATCTGGCCTATACTATCTATATCGCCAGTGATGGCTTTATGAAAACCTACTTTATCTCCAAACTCACCTTTTAGTTTACGGAGTGCCGGGTATAAGATCTGTTTTACCAGGGTGGTTTTCCCGCTGCCGCTTACTCCGCTTACTACGCAAAGCACATTCAGTGGAAACTCAACAGTGATATCTTTCAGATTGTTCTGTCTTGCTCCTTCAACTGTAATGGACCTGTTCCATTTACGCACGGTCTTAGGCGGTTCTATCTTCAACTCGCCGCTAAGATATTTTCCTGTCAGGCTTTTGGGATTGCTGATGATCGAATCATAATCACCTTCAGCTATTACCTGCCCACCGAGATGGGAGGCCAGCGGCCCCATGTCGATAATATGATCTGCTTCACGCATCATCAGTTCATCATGCTCCACAACCACTACAGTGTTTCCCAGGTCACGCAGTTCTTTCAGTACGGCGATAAGATTAGTGGTGTCGCGGGAATGAAGACCGATGGATGGTTCATCCAGTATATATAAGGAATCGGTGAGATTACTTCCAAGACTGCGCGTCAGTTGGATACGCTGGCTTTCCCCGCCACTGAGTGAATTAGCGAGGCGGTTCACTGTAAGATAACCAAGGCCTACATCCAGCAAGGTTTTCAAACGGTGATGGATTTCCAACAACACTCTTTTTGCGATCTGCTTATCATGATCGCTCAGCTTTTTTTCCAGGTTATCAAACCATACTTTCAGGTCTTTTACCGGAAGCTCACTGAGTTCTCCGATATGTTTATCACCCACTTTCACATACAATGCTTCTTTGCGGAGGCGATAGCCTTTGCAATCCGGGCAACTGGTGCGCCCCCTGTAGCGGCTGAGCAATACGCGGTATTGCACTTTGTACAGGTTTTGCTCCACTTCTTTAAAGAAAGCATTGATGCCCAATGCATGTTCATTTCCTTCCCACAATAGTTGATATTGCTTATCTGTCAGATCTGCGATGGGTTTATGTACCGGGAAATTGAATTTCTTTGCTCCTTTGATAAACTGTTCACGCCACCACCCCAGTTTCTCTCCTTTCCAGGGAGCTATTGCTCCGTCATATACACTTAATCTTTTATCCGGGATCACGAGATCGCTATCAATACCCAATACCTGGCTAAAGCCTTCACATGTAGGGCATGCACCGAAAGGATTATTAAAGGAGAAAAGATTGGGGACCGGCTCTTCAAATTGCATTCCATCCAGCTCAAAGCGGTTATTATAATGCAGAAACTTATTACCGGAAGGCTTTTCACCCTGTACCTCTATATATACATCCCCTTCGCCTTCATAAAAAGCGGTACCTACTGAATCCGAAATACGGTGAATATCATCTTCTTCAAATTCCTTTACCACGATCCTGTCTACCAGGATATACAGTTGTTTACCTTTAGCGGTCAGTGTTGTTTTTAGTTCTTTATCGTTCATTTCCGCCAGGTCTTCTATACGAAGTGTTTCTCCGGTACCACCGGTTGTTTCCCGGAGATAGACCCGTGAAAATCCCTTTTGCACCAGGATATTCAGTTCTTCTTTCAGATCGCGGTTCTTATGCTGTTTAAAAAGGGCGAGGATAAAAACTTTATTGCCCTGTTCAAGTTGGGTAATGACACGGACCACATCTGTTACATCATCTTTCTTAACCTGTTTACCGGAAATGGGAGAAATGGTTTTGCCGGTACGCGCATACAAAAGACGGAGATAATCATAGAGTTCGGTCATACTGCCCACAGTACTCCTGGGAGTGCGGGTAATCACTTTTTGTTCAATAGCAATGGCCGGGCATAGTCCTTTAATATAATCCACATCCGGTTTATTCATCCGGTTCAGGAACTGGCGGGCATAAGCGCTAAGGCTCTCTGCATAGCGTCGCTGCCCTTCTGCATATAAGGTATCGATAGTAAGAGAGGACTTTCCGGAGCCTGATACGCCGGTTACAACTACCAGGCTGTTCCGGGGAATTTCTACGGTAATATTCCTGAGATTATGCACCCTGGCCCCCTTGATCAGGATGTTTTCTGCGGAATTTACGGTCTTCTGAATTACGGGATTTTTCCCTTTTATTGTCTTTTCCATTATTCGCCTGGCAAATGTAAAGCCTTAACAGTCGCAAACTTCATGCAATATCCTTAACATTTCTTTTGCAGCAGATTTAATTCTTTGTGAAAGGAATTGTTGGCCGGATTATAAAAAAGTTCTATTTTTAAAATCCAATATCCAAAAAATGAAAAACCTAAAAACCACCTCGCCTATCGTACAATACTTCTACACTTTATAGCTTAACAGCTTTTTTTGCTGATTTGTTCCATTAATTTTTTGTTTAACCAATATCCATTAACTACCACCTAAACCTGTAGGAGTATGAAAGCTTTAGTCAAAAAAACCGACCATGAACTCATCCAACTGTTCACGGATGGCCACCTTGAAGCGTTGGAAACCCTTGTGATCCGTCACAAAGACAAACTGTATACCTCCATTTTATTTCTTGTAAAGGATAAGTACCTGGCAGAAGACATCTTCCAGGATGTATTTATCCGCATTATTGATACCATGCGCAGCGGCCGCTACACGGAAGAAGGAAAATTCCTGCCCTGGGCCATGCGTATCGCCCATAATCTTTGCGTGGATCATTTCCGCAAAGTGAAAAGAACTCCCACTATCCGCAATAGCGAAGACAAAGATATTTTTGAAGTGCTGAACTTCACTGATGACAGTGCTGAAACTGTTATGATGAAAAGGCAAAGCCATCACCGCGTACGCGAAATGCTGGAAAGGCTTCCTGAAGACCAGCGCGAGGTGATCATCCTCCGTCATTATGCCGACATGAGCTTTAAAGAAATAGCCGCTGCTACAGACTGCAGCATCAATACCGCACTCGGCCGCATGCGTTATGGTTTAATTAACCTGAGAAAATTAATGGTTCAAAAACAAATTGCCCTTTAATCTGTTGTATTACTATCTTTGCGTCCGCAACCATAACTGACAGAACGTAATTGTCATTCTGTCTCTCCCGTTGCACCCCGGAAATATCTCTTCGAGATTCTTCCAGCTTGCCTGGCAACAGGTTGTTACAGAATGACACCAAATTGAAAAAGCTGTTCAGCAATTGAACGGCTTTTTTATTTCAAGTCGTCGGAACGAGTAGTTCCTTCTCCTTTGTCCCGCCCGAACCTGCATGATATCGGTCAATGATTACCTATTATTTCCCTTACGGAACGCTTCCAATCCGCATTCCAGCCATGCTGCAAATTCCTCTGCATTCGGCGTATAAAATTTAGTGCGGGTCAGCGCCACCTGGTCTGGAGTAATAATGGCATATTGAGGCTGGGAAGTAGCATTGAAATTTTCTGTCTGGAATGTAGCCCATTTATCTCCTACAGTAATGATCGGTTTTTCTGTACCATTATCGAGTGTTACGGTCGATTGCTCAGCCAGCGGCAACTTGCTCCTTTCATCCACATATAAAGAAACCACGATAAATTCTTTTCTCATCAGGCTGTCCACCAAAGGATCGGGCCATACATTTTCCTCCATACGGCGGCAATTCACACAGGCCCAACCAGTGAAATCGATCAATACAGGCTTATTTTCCTTTTTTGCCAGTGCAAGCGCTTCGGCATAATTATTATGCATTGGCTCAAACAGGTTTTTGTCCTGGTTGTAAAGACTGTAAGTACCACGAGGTGGCGGGAACCCACTGATCAGTTTCAATCTTGCCCAGCTTGTGTTGGTAAGACCCGGTATAAGATAAAGCGTGATGGAAGCAAACAGAACGATGAACGCTATCCGGGTGAAAGAAAATTTCTTTACCGGTGAGCTATGTGCAAACCTGAGTTTGCCTGACAGATACAATACGATCAGTATACCAATGATCACCCATAAACCGATGAATACCTCTCTTTTCAGCAGTCCCCATTGTTTTACAAGATCTGCATTGGATAAGAACTTCACTGCAAGAGCAAGCTCCACAAAACCCAATACTACTTTTACGTCGGTCATCCATCCGCCTGATTTCGGTAATGACTGCAGCCAATTGGGGAACATGGCAAACAATGCGAAGGGCAGGCCCAGTGCCAAACCAAAACCTGCGGCGCCCGCTGTCAGGGGCCATGCACCCTGGTCCACCACGCCTACCAGCAATGTACCCAGGATAGGACCTGTGCAGGAAAAAGAAACAATTGCCAGCGTAGCGGCCATAAAAAATATGCCGCCGATATTGCCCATTCCTGATTTTGAATCTGCTTTATTCGCCAGTCCTGCAGGCAAGCCGATCTCAAACAAACCAAAAAAGGATAAAGCAAAAGTCACAAACACAGCGAAGAACAGGAGATTGAGCCAGACATTGGTGGAAATATTATTCAATATCTCCGGGCTGATGTTTGCAAGGTGGAATGGTATCGTAATAAGAATATAGATCAGGAAAATAAAGAAGCCATACAACACCGCATTGGAAATACCCTTGCGCCGGTCCTGCGATTTTTTTGTAAAAAATGTAACGGTAACCGGTACCATGGGAAATACACAGGGAGTAAGCAACGCTACCAATCCACCCAGGAAGCCCAGCAGGAAGATGCTGAGCATGCTTTTATTTTCCGTGCCTTCATCACCGCAATCGTTTACCGGCTTATTAATATCCAGTGAAGCGATTTTTATTGATGTAGATGCCTGCACTCCTCCTTCCAGTTCTACAACAAAGGGGAGTGGTGTGGATGGATAGAATTCATTATCGCGTCCGTAAGTATATAAAAGTGTACCCTGCAATTTGGCAGGAACGGTGCCCTCAATCCTGATCAGTGCTTTCCATCCTGCCTTGCCTTCGTACACTTTTATCTTAGTGCCTTCGAAAATAGGGCTGCTTATTTCCAGGGGTGCTTCATTCAATATAAATTCTCCCTGCTGCTGCACTGAAGAATCGCTGAACTGCAATTCAGTGGTTTTGATATCCAGCAATACCTGGTTAGGTGCATACACCTGCCATTTTGCAACTGTGGGTAAATTGAAAAGCAATTCATAGCTCCCTTCGCCTGTTTTACGGCTTTCCACTTTCCAACCGGAGATGGAATTGGTGGAATCCTGGGCGAATGAACTGATGCCGGAAAAAATGAATACGAAAAGAAGTGCTGCTAACTTTTGCATGGTGATTTAAACGGGCAGACCTGGTTTAGTTAAGGTCAATCGTAAAGTTGACTTTCTTGGGCGGTAGACATTTTTCATCATTACATGTCTGGAACTCAACCATACCGGTCACATTCGTTTTTGCATTTGCTTTCAGCTTTACCACTTGCACAAAATCTACTTTATTGGAATACTGGTGGGCAGACAGTTCCAGCTTTGCATCATGGAATTTTTCCATTTTGCCTTCCTCTTTGATCTTCCCTTCAAGTGTCAGCAAAGGGTTATTGTTGATCTTGAACCCGGTAGGGATCGCGATCGCATCTTCCGGCTGGACTTGAGAATACAGGTGCCATCCTTTCTGGATAGTGGCTGTCATGTGCAGCTCATATTGCTTGTCGCCAACTTTCTTGGAAGAAAAAGTCCAGGACACAGGATTTTGCTGAGCCTGAAGGCTTAACGCGCCAAATACAATGGATGCGAACAGGAAAAATTTCTTCATAGTGCTGTTTTTCTATCTATATACGCAAAGTTGTACGTTTTGCGCTATTCAGGATTGTTAAAATGAGGATTCTGAACAGATAACAATAAAACAGACGATCTGTTTAGTAAACAAGTTGTTTGGCCATCAACAGGTTTTCAATGATCTGGCGGCCGTCTGTATTGCTCAAAATCTCAGAGCAGGCTCTTTCGGGGTGAGGCATCATGCCAAAAACATTACGTTGTTCATTGCAGATCCCGGCAATATTCCGGAGGGCGCCATTAGGGTTGGCATCCGGGGTAATATGCCCGTTCTCATCGCAATACCTGAAAATTACCTGACCATTGGCTTCCAGTTGATCCAGCACTTTTTCATCAGCATAGTAACGGCCTTCACCATGCGCTACCGGGATCTTATAAATATCTTCAGCCGAACTCTTTATATATACATTTTTACATACAAACTGCTGATTGGCATTGCGCAGCAGGGCGCCGGGCAACAAGCCTGACTCACAGAGTATCTGGAAACCATTGCAGACCCCGAACACTTTTCCGCCGTTATTGGCAAATTCTATCACGCTTTGCATCATTGGGCTGAACCTGGCAATAGCACCGCAGCGAAGGTAGTCGCCGTAGGAAAAACCGCCAGGGAGAATAATGCAGTCTTCCGTATTGAACTTACTGAGATCCCTGTCTTTATGCCAAAGCATAGTCACATCCTGACCCAGGTCATATTTCAATGCATCGAACATGTCCCTGTCGCAATTGGACCCCGGGAAAACAACAACGCCGAATTTCATTACGTAGAATTGATGGTAAGGAGCAAAGATACAATAACGTCCCCAACTACCAACCCGGACCATAATACTGGTATGCAATAACAAACCCTACTGTAATCCAGAAAAGTGCCAGGGGGAAAATACGCCAGGTCGAATACAGGTAAGTGCATGCATGGAATGCCGCCATTGGCACCATGGCCATGATCCAGTTCTCGAACGTGGCACTGGTATTCACGAATGGCAGCAGCAGGGCAGCCAGGAGGAATAATAATAACAGGCTCCAGCCTTTGCGTACATTGATCAGCATACGGCGAAGGTTTTCCTGTACAAAATATCCTCCTGTAAGAAATGGTATCATGATCAGGAAAACACTACCTGCCAGCCAGGCTGATTGCTTCAGTGAAGGAAGACCCAGTGTGATATGTGGTACAAATTCCTGCCAGTCCCATTTTCCGTCAATGACGGTGTAGATAGCATAGAAATAGAATGGTGTGGTGATGCCCAGCAGGCAGATCATCCATTCATTCAACCGGAAGGGGCGCATTACAGCCAATGCCAGCAATATCCATACAATGAATATCAGGGAAGAAATAAAGAGATAACCGGCAATACCCAATGCCAGGCCGATATTGAAAATGGCAGCTTTGGCATTTTGCTTATTATAAACATTGAATAACCCCGAAAGGATATAAAGTAATATGCTATTGACCAGCAAAGGCGCAGAAAAATAATTCCACTCCGGCATCAATGAAGTGATCAGCATATATGACATGCCTGGCAGGTAAGTGGCTTTGTTCATCATCCGCTGGTTATTGATAAAGCGGGTGAGTATCACAGCCTGTATAAATAACAGGGCAAATGCCAGTAACGGATAGAACAGGTTGAAAGAACGAGCTGCAGGTTCAAAAAAATGGAGAATGATATTGAAAAGCACGCCATCTGCCGGTTTTGAAAGCGGTTGATGGGGGTTCATGAACATAGGCAACTTGATCAGCACACCGGTGATCAAAAGCAGCAAAAGATTGGCTGGGCTTTTCTGTTTAAATAGACCCGTCACGGATAGGATATTACAGTTAGTAAATGATTAGGTTTTGGCGCCATCGATCAAATAACCGGCGATCTTAATATTCCACTTTCGCAAAGCACACATAGTTCCTGTATATGCATGGAATGATCATCTGCCGCGCACTCACCTGCTTACCATATTTCGGCATGAATTCATAGCCACGGTCAAGATCTTTCAAAGTTGGGTTGCGGGTCAGTTGCCCATCCGGCGTCAATGAGAAATCACTGAGCAACTGCACTCTTCTTTCCAGGTTATTGAACAGGAAATGCACCTGGCCGCCGGTGTTCATGATCTGGTAAGAAAGCAAGTCGTCCGACTGATCATCAAACTGCTCCTTGGCGATCACGCTGCTCCATTCACGTTTACCATTTTTATCAAAGGATTGTATGGCGATATTATCGGCCTGGTAGCGCACGTTCTGGTAATCATAATAGCGGTTGCCCCAGAAACTGTTGTTATAATAAGGAGAGTAATAATAATAATCGTAAGAACGGAAATAGGGTGAATACATATAATTCCAGCGGTTCCACATATTGTTTCCCCTCGACGTGGTGTAAAATGCTTCGCTGGCGATCACAAATCCCCCGTCTTTCCGGGTCACGATCTGGCGGATGAAATAATCATTGAAAGCAGCTTTCACGCTGGCATTGCCACGGGCTTCGCGGCGTAGCTGTTCACTGAAAGAAACGGTATCTTCTATAACAGGTTGCTGGGTCGCTTTATCCCATACATAAAAATAATAGCCTTCCGTGTTGCCTCTTTTCTGTTTAAAAAAGAAAGAAGTGAGGAAATATCTTTTATTGAAATTATCCGGCTTAATGCGTATTTCGTCGAGAAAGAACTTGTCTACCTTCAATTCCTTGACCATAAAGGAATCCGCTTGGGCATACTTCACCACAAAAGCGGCATTGCCGATATTTTCGTTGTTCACCCGGTTGAATTTGGAAAAGATAAGATCGCCGTCATTGTCCAACTGGAATTCGCTGAGATAATCATCATCGCGGTCTTCCATTGGCATAGACAGCCTGCTTTTCTTTAACTGGTTCAGCTTATCATCCATCAGCAGGGTGGTGATCATGAAAAGACGTTTGTTCTTTTTATTGATCTTGAAAATGATGATCTTGCTTTTGTCTTCGCTGGAAAGGACGGTGTATATTTTGCTGTCGCTACCCCCTCCTACCTGTGTGGTGTCCAGTTCAATCAATTCTCCCATTTTCTGTCCTTTTCCATCGATCTTGGCAGCTACGCAATGGATGATATTCTTTTTCCGGTACTGGTAGATCATATAACAGAAATCGCTGTAAGGGAAAAAATCAACATTGATCACGCGGTCGTTATCAGGCAGGTAATTCTGGTCCACCTTGGCGATCTGTTTCATATCGTTGTCAAGGATAGCGATCCAGTTATTATTGCGTATACTTTTATAAACAAGAAAATTGCCATTGATCTTGCCGATGATCTCAAAATTCAGACGGCGGGTATCATCCCGTTCCGGCTCGGAATAAACGATCCGCTGGGAACTGGCCGATAACCCCGAAAGCAGTACCATTAAACATAAAATCCATCTTCCAACGGTCATAATATTCTGATTTTTTGCTCGTTAAAGTTACAGTTTGACTACCAAAAAGGTGACTTTTTATTTGTCAAAGATGCGGGAAACCCCCAGATTACATGAACGGCTGTTAGGCGCGAAAATTGCTGAAAAGGTTGCGTATCCCCAATCTTTTAACACCTTATACCTGTAATTGATTTTTGCATATACCTTTGCAAGCGTTATAGCCCCGAATGCAAGGTCTGTACCAGCACAATAACAAAATAGATAGTGAAAATACCCACTAACAGAGTCACCGCCGCAGGACTTATCATTGCTCTTGGAATTATTTACGGCGATATAGGCACTTCCCCCCTGTACGTTTTCAATGCCATTATTGGAGGAAGAACAGTCAGTGAAGAGCTGATCATCGGGGCCCTGTCCTGTATTATCTGGACACTTACCCTTCAAACCACTATCAAATATGTGATCCTGATCCTCCGGGCCGACAACCGGGGGGAGGGTGGCACTTTTGCACTCTATGCGCTGGTGCGACGGAGAAAGAAATGGCTGGTCATTCCGGCCATGATCGGCGGTGCCGCCTTGCTGGCCGATGGTATCATTACTCCGCCTATCTCTATTACCTCTGCGATAGAAGGTCTGGAAGAACTGCCCAAATTGAGAGGCATGCCTACAGACACGATCATGATCATTGTACTGATCATCCTCTGTGTATTCTTTTTCCTTCAGCAATTTGGAACGGCTTCCATTGGTAAGATCTTCGGGCCGGTCATGTTTGTCTGGTTTACCATGCTGGCAGTGCTGGGTGCTGTTCACGTATCGGACGACCTGGCGATCTTCAAAGCATTAAGTCCGCATTATGCCATAGAATTCCTCCGCACCTATCCGCACGGGTTCTGGCTATTGGGTGCTGTATTCCTTTGTACCACCGGGGCTGAAGCGCTTTATGGCGATCTGGGCCATTGTGGCCGCGGCAATATCAGGACCACCTGGGTGTATGTAAAATGTTGCTTGCTGCTCAACTACTTTGGCCAGGGTGCTTACCTGCTGGCCAACAGGAATGGACTTGAGATCACGGAAGTCACCAAAAGAACATTGGGCGTTAATGCATTTTATGATCTGATGCCGGAATGGTTCATTATCCCGGGTGTGGTGATCGCTACCACGGCTGCTGTTATTGCCAGCCAGGCCATGATCTCGGGTGCATTTACGCTGATCGGGGAAGCCATGCGACTGAATCTTTGGCCTAAAGTGAAGATCCGTTACCCATCGGAAGAAAAAGGACAGCTCTTTATCCCGGCCGTGAACCTGCTGCTGTTTATAGGTTGCGTGGGTGTGGTGCTCTATTTTAAAAAATCATCCAATATGGAAGCGGCTTATGGCCTCGCCATTATTGTGACCATGCTGACCACGACCATTCTTTTTGCCAATTACCTGGTATTGCAACGGAAAGGTTCGCTATGGATATGGCTGTTCCTGATTGGTTATCTGACAGTGGAAACCGGCTACTTCGTAGCCCTGATGGATAAATTCGTTCATGGCGGTTATATCACCTTACTTGTTGGAGGCCTGATGTTTCTCGTGATGTATGTCTGGTTCCGCGCACGGCGTATCAAGAACCGCTATGTGGAATTTGTGCGGATGGAACACTATATCCCCAAGATACAGGAATTGAGTAATGACCGGGGCGTGCCAAAATATGCCACCCACCTCATATATCTTACGAGTGCCAATAATCCCAAAGAGATCGAGCATAAGATCATCTATTCCATACTGAATAAAAAACCCAAGCGGGCGGATATTTACTGGTTTGTGCATGTAGATACACTGGATGACCCCTACACCTGCGAATACAAAGTGGAGCACATCATTCCCAATGATATTATCCGGATCGATTTCCGTTTGGGATTCCGGATGGAACCACGGATCAACCTGATGTTCCGCAAAGTGGTGGAAGACCTGGTGGCCAATAAGGAAGTAAATATCATCAGCCGGTATGAAAGCCTGGCCAGCAGCAATACGGTCGGTGATTTTCAATTCATGGTAATGGAAAAATACCTGAGCCAGGACAATGAATTACCTTTTACCGAGCGGGTGATCATGAAACTGCATTTCTGGCTGAAAGAGCATAGCCTTTCCGAAGAAAGAGGTTTCGGCCTGGATGCAGCGAATGTAACTGTGGAGAAATTCCCGCTGATAGTAGCACCGGTAACGAATTTGCGATTGAAACGGGTGGAAGATTAACCGCAAACTTTAAACTGCTATATCAATTTGCCTTCCTTTATCTGGTATATTCTGGGTAGTATCGCCCTGCTTTCCATTCTGGCTTATTTGCTGCAGGAGAAATTCATTTTCAAGCCGGAGAAACTGGCGCAGGACTTTCAATTCAAATATGATATCCCCTTCCGTGAATATTTCTTTGATGTGGAACCGGGCGTACGGATCAACGGTCTTCATTTTTACCGTGAAGCTCCGGCAGGACTGATCCTGTATTTCCATGGCAATAGCCGCAGTATTAAAGGATGGGCAAAATACGCCAGGGATTTTTACCGCTATAATTATGATGTGGTGTTGGTTGATTACCGCGGCTTTGGCAAAAGCACCGGCAAGCGCAGCGAAAAGGAAATGCTGGACGATATGCAGTTTGTATATGAAACCCTGCTGAAGCAATACGACGAGCATCATATAATCGTTTACGGCCGCAGCATTGGCAGCGGTTTTGCCAGCAAACTGGCTTCAGACAACAAACCCAGGTACCTGATCCTGGATGCACCGTATTACAGTTTCCGGAAAGTGGTGGAACGCTTTCTTCCCATTTTACCGGTAAAATATGTGTTGCGTTATCATCTGCGCACCGATAAATGGATCAGGAAAGTGAATTGCCATACCTATATTATCCATGGCACACGCGACTGGCTGATCCCTATCCGGCACAGTGAACGGTTACAAAAACTTAATCCGCAGAAAATAACTTTGATCAGGATACAGGGCGGAGGACACAATAATCTTCCGAAGTTTGATGAGTATCATAATTTCGTGCGGGATATCCTGAAAGAATGAAACGGCGATGCTGTTAAGATTTTTCTAATTGACCATCATCCTGTTAACTATCTTTCAGCCCGGCCGTCCAATAAAAAACCATGTGTATGCAAATGAAACTCTACTCCTTCTTTTTTCTTCTTGCCATTACTTTTGTTTCCTGCAAGAATGCAGAAAAACTTTACCGGCAGGGCCGCTATGATGAGGCAGTGGAGCAGGCTGCCAAAAAACTGTCAAAAAAACCAGGTGATGCTGCCACACTGGATATTCTGCAGAATGCTTATCGCTATGCAGTAAGCGATCATGAAAAAAAGATAGAGAACTATACCAACAGCAATTCAGACCTGCGCTGGGAAAATATTTACAGGGAATATATCAGCCTCCAAAACCTGTATGAAGCTATCCGGCGCTCTCCTTCCGTATATGAAGTGGTGCAACCAACGGATTATTCATCTTTTGTAACAACCTATAAGGAAGAAGCGGGCAATGTCCGTTATGAAAGGGGGCTTGAACTGATGGATCAGAATACAAAGAAAGGCTATCGCGATGCATACAATGAATTTCAAAAAGCGTTGTCATTAAAACCCGGCGATCTGTCTATCAAACAAAAGCTGGATGAAGCATTCGCCAATGCGGTTACCAACGTGGTGATATTGCCACCCAGCCGTTTTGGGTTCCAGTACAGTTCTTATTTCTACGACTTCAATAGCTTCAATTATGATATGCTGCGCTACCTGAACAATAACAACCGCAGCCAGTTTCTCCGGTTTTACTCACCCAATGAAGCCGTTAATATGCGGGCAGATAATGTCGCTGAAATGCGCTTCAGCGATATCAATATCGGACGTTACCGCGATCAGCGGAGCACCAGGGAAGTAAGCAAGCAGATCGTTGGTAAGGAAAGGGTGATCAAAGCCGATTCTGTGGTTAAAGAATACATTACCGTGAAAGCCAAGATCACTACTATCAGGCGTGAGCTGCAGGCTGATGGCCTCTTGCAGGCAACTATCCGTGATATAGATAACCGTTATTTATGGAGCGACACTTACCGCTCCGATTACAGATGGGTATACAGTTTTGCCATTTATACCGGCGATGAAAGGGCTTTGAGCGATGAAGATAAAAAAATCATCAATCAGCGGGAGCAGTTCCCTCCATCCAATGATGAGATCATCCGCGTTATCATGAACGATATCCTGAATAAAGCTCAATGCGGGATAAGTGATTATTATAACATGCGGTATTAAACCTGGTTTTTAACTAATTTACACTTTCATATTTCATCACCTATGCAACAAACATCTTCCCGGGTAGTGCACCATGTTTTTTTCTGGTTAAAGAACCCTGGACTGGAAGCAGACCGCAAGCAATTGATCGAAGGACTGAAAACCCTGTCGGCCATCAAAGAAGTAAAGGACCTGCTGATCGGCACACCGGCTTCCACAGAAAAACGGGAAGTGGTAGACAATAGCTACGATGTTTCCGAACTGATGTATTTCAATTCTGCAAAAGAACAGGATGCCTACCAGGTGCACCCTGTCCATAAGGCTTTCGTGGAAAAGTACAGCCATCTGTGGGAAAAAGTAGTAGTGTATGATATGTTGGTGATCTAAACAGTGTAATAGCATCATGCAAAAAACAATAACCCGTAAGCTTTGGAAATGGCTGCAGATCATTGCGGCTGTTTATATAGTCTGTGGCATAGCCTTATATTTTCTCCAGGATAAATTCCTGTTCCACCCCAGCACCCTGTCTGCAGAACATGCGTTCAAATTCAATCAGCCATTTGAAGAAATATATCTTCCGGTTGACGGCGAAAAGAACCTGAGCATTGTTCGCTTCACCGTTCCTGATACCGTTTGCAAGGGTGTCGTATTATATTTTCATGGGAACCGGAAAAACATAGAGCGTTATGCCCCTTATGCAAGTTCTTTCACCCGTAATAATTATGAAGTGTGGATGATGGATTATCCCGGCTTTGGCAAAAGCACTGGTGAAAGAACAGAGGATATCTTATACAAGGATGCGCTTATGCTGTACAAAATGGCAAGAGCGCGTTTTTCGGGTGATAGCATTATCCTTTATGGAAAATCACTGGGATCTGGGGTTGCGGCACAATTGGCTTCTGTAAGAGAATGCAAACGGCTGATGCTGGAAACACCTTATTACAGTATCGATGCACTGGCTTCACACTATGCTTTTATGTACCCTGTAAGCCTGATGCTTCATTATCATTTCCCAACCAATGAATATTTCAGCCAGCTAAAAACACCGGTCACCCTTCTTCATGGCACAGATGATGAAGTGGTCCCTTTTAGTCAATCCGAACACCTGCTGAAAATAGCTCCGCAGGGATCTGAACTGATCGCTATTGACAAAGGGAAACATAATGACCTGCCCGATCATAAAAAGTTTCAGGAAAAAATAGATTCAGTGCTGAGGCTTTGAGTGCCTTAAACCGGTACCACATTCGCTGCCCTGTTCTTGCGGATCTTTTCTGGTATGGTCCTTAATATCTCTTCTTTGAGCGCATCGATCAATGCTTTTTTTACAAAATTCCTGTGCACTACCAGGCTCACTTCCCGCATGGGCGAAGGTTTTTTGAAATAACGTATCAATTGGGTTTGACGGGCAGGCATATCAAGTGTGGCAAGTTCCGGGATGATGGTAATGCCGTCGTTCATTTCCACCATGCGGCGCAGGGTTTCTATACTGCCGGCTTCATAATCGAATGAACTTCCTTCCTTGCTCATTTTGCGCAGTTCGCAAAGGTTCGCGATCTGCGAGCGGAAACAATGGCCTTCTTCAAGCAACCATAATTTATTCGGATCTATATCCTGCGGCAGGATATAGGACTTTTCATATATGGCATTCTTTCTCGAAACATAAGCCATCAATTCTTCGTAGAACAATACAAACTCTTTGATGCCAGCTTCTTGCAAAGGTGTAACAAGAATACCTGCATCAATTTTCCCTTCCCGCAGACGGGCAATGATCAACTCGGTCATCATTTCATGCACGACCAGTTTTACAGAGGGAAATTTTTTAGCAAATGGCTGAATGAAAAGCGGCAGCAGGTAAGGAGCCAGGGTGGGGATGATCCCGATCCGGAGCTCACCCGTCAGCACTCCTTTTTTGTTTTGCAGTTTTTCCAGCAACACGTTTCTTTCTGCCAGTATCACCCGGGCCTGCTCAATGATCTCGGCTCCTGTTTCCGTTGGCACAACGGGTTGCTTGCTGCGGTCAAATATTTTTACGTCCAGTTCTTCTTCCAGTTTCTGTATCTGCATGCTTAGCGTGGGCTGGGTCACAAAGCAATGATCAGCAGCAGTGGCAAAATGCCTCCAGGTGTCCACGGCGATAATGTATTCTAACTGAACCAGGGTCATGATATAGATTTTACTTATAGGAATACAAAATTAATCAATTATTACTATCTCTGTCTGGTTTAATTGATAATCTGTAGTTCCTTTCTGCTGTCACCCCGGACCAGGTTCAGTAAACTTTCGGGTTTAAAGAATATAAGAGCCGGGGTCTCCCCGCGCTGCACTTGCTTCAAATATGTAAGACTATTGTCTGGAAAATACTGCAGATAGGGAGACCCCGGATCTTAGCGAACTATAGTTGCAAGTGTACTAAACCTGGTCCGGGGTGACAATGGAAAAAGGCTTACAGGCGATACGTTTGCTTCTCGTCGTCTCCCTATCCAATATATGGTGACAATGGGAAGGAGCTTACAGGCGAGATCACTCCTCCAGCATCACCCGGCTTTTAGTGATCTTCAGCTTATACCCTGCTCCTATTTTCAATGCATAATTTTCTTTTTCATGGCTGACGGGGAATCCAAAACAGACAGGATAGTTATATTCTTCTATAATATCACGGATGATCTCGTATACATCTTTACCAAAAGGCCTTTCCGTATCCTTCATATCCGTAAAACCGCCAATAATAAGCCCTGCGAGATTTTTCAGCTTGCCGCTCCGTTTCAACTGATACATCATCCGGTCAATATTGTAACTGTATTCGCCGATATCTTCCAGGAAAAGAATACGGCCTTTTGTTTTGATATCGGAATCTGAGCCGACAAGATGGGCGATCAGTGACAGGTTGCCGCCCACCAATTCGCCAATAGCTTCACCGGCCCTGTTGAACGGATGCGGTTCGCAGGTATACCTGGCCCAGGTACCCTGCAAGGCTGACCGTAATGATTGTACATAACGGTTGATATATCCTGCTTCATTGAAGGCTGCTGCCATGGGCGCATGCAGGCTGGCGATATAATAGTTGCTGTAAAGATGCGAGTGAAGCACTGTGATATCACTGAAGCCAATGATCCACTTCGGATTTTTTTTGAATTTTTTAAAATCCAGCTGCTCAATGATACGGCCAGTGCCATAACCACCACGCCCGCACAGTATCGCTTTCACTTCGTCATCATCCAGCATTCGTTGAAGGTCAATCAATCTTTCTTCATCTGTACCGGAGAAATAAGTAGTGGAAGCTCCACCCAGGGTTTTCCCGATTTTTACATTGTAGCCCCATTCTTCCCGGAGCACACGGATACATTCGGCTGCTTTTTCAAGGCTCATATATCCTGCCGGGCAAACGATGCCGATGGTATCGCCGGGTTGCAGGTAAGGAGGAGTTTTGATCATAATCTATCTGTTAAGGTGCTGGCGCCGGTTTGCACAATCAGTTTATGCTGTACGCCGCATTTCAATGCAAAATTATCGCGCTGATGGCCTACCGGGAAATCAAAACATACCGGATACTTATATTTTTTTACTTTTTCCAATACGATTTCCTGTAAGTTCTTCCCAAATTCCTCGCCGGGATCATCCTGTTTGATCTTAAATCCGCCAATGATCAGGCCGGCAAGATGCCCGAGCTTACCCGTCCGGGCAAGATTCCAGAACATGCGGTCGATACTGTAAAGATATTCACCGGTATCTTCCACAAACAGAATCCGGTTTTGCGTATGTATATCTGAAGCAGAACCGGCCAGGGTTTCCAGTGTCTTTAAATTTCCGCCGGTCAGTATCCCGGTAGCTGTTCCGTTCCTGTTTTGTGGATTTGCTGCCGCCGTATATTGGACCTTCTCACCTGCCAGTGCCCGGCGGATAGATTCAATCGTTTCTTTCTGTACCGGATCGGCCTTTTCCCAAATTTCCGGAAAGCTGTTACACATTTTGGAATGAATGGAAGCGATCCCAAAATTGCGCAGGATATGGGAATGCAAAACAGTGATATCACTGAAGCCAATGATCCATTTCGGATGTTCGCGGAACCGGTTCCACTGCAAATTATCAATGATCCTGATGGAGCCGTAACCGCCACGGGCACACATGATGGCTTTGATCTGCTTATCGTTCAGCATCTGCTGCATATCTGCCAGCCTCTCTGTATCTGTGCCTCCGAAAGTACCATCGCGCATGCCAATGGTCTTGCCAAGACGGATGCGATAGCCCCAGCTTTCCATCAGTCTTGCTGCCGGCAGGATCTCTTCATGTGTGATATAACCAGCCGGTGAAGTAATGCCGATCAGGTCCCCTTTCCGCAGATAGGCCGGGATGATTGCCGGTGTACTTTCATCCGTTGCTGCAAAAGATGGAATAGCGGACGAGGCGATAAGGGCGCCGGCAGAAGAAAGGAAGTTTTTGCGGTTCATCATTGATCTAAGGTAGTTCAAGTTATTGGCTATCTCAAAGGAAGGGTTGTTGTTCGTTGCCCGTTGTTCGTTGACCGATGGCCAAGTGGTCGACGAACAACTGCAACAGGCAACGTTTCTCTTTCACCCATAATTCCGGTATTTTTGCAGACTATGACGACCCCGAAACGATACCTGATCACGTCTGCCCTGCCCTATGCCAACGGATTGAAACACGTGGGGCACCTGGCCGGCGCTTATATACCTGCAGATATTTATGTCCGTTACCTGCGTGCGCAGGAAAGGGACGTAGTATTTGTGTGCGGCAGTGATGAGCATGGCACTGCTATTCCTATCCAGGCAATGAAAGAAGGCACCACGCCGCAGGCGATCATCGATAAATATCATGAAGCGATGAAACAGGATTTTGAAGACCTGTCCATTTCCTTTGATATCTATCATCGCACCAGTTCCCCTTTGCATCATGAAACAGCCCGGGAATTCTTTACTTATCTGAATGACCGTGGTGAACTGGAAACAAAAGAGACTGAACAATATTATGATGAGGAAGCCAAAACATTTTTGGCTGACCGTTATATAAAAGGCACCTGCCCCAATTGCGGGTATGAAAATGCTTATGGCGATCAGTGTGAACGCTGCGGCACTTCCCTCAGCCCTGATGAACTGATCAATCCTGTAAGCACACTAACCGGAAGCAAGCCCATAAAGAAAAAAACTACCCACTGGTATCTTCCATTAGGCAAGCATGAAGATTTCTTACGGAAATGGATCCTGGAAGATCATAAGGATGACTGGAGGCCAACCGTAGTAGGCCAGTGCAAAAGCTGGATCGAAGGCGGGCTGCAGCCAAGGGCCGTTACCCGTGATCTTGACTGGGGCGTGAAAGTGCCATTGCCCGATGCAGCAGGAAAAGTGCTGTACGTATGGTTTGATGCACCGATCGGTTATATCAGCGCCACCAAGCAATGGGCGCTTGACCATGATAAAGACTGGAAACCTTACTGGCAGGATAAGGACACGAAACTTGTCCATTTTATCGGTAAAGACAATATCGTGTTCCATTGTATCATCTTTCCCGTGATGCTGAAATTGCATGGCGATATATTACCCGCCAATGTGCCGGCCAATGAATTCCTGAACCTGGAAGGTGATAAAATGAGCACCAGCCGGAACTGGAAACTGGAAATGCGTGATTATATCAATGATTTTGTGAAAAAGGAAAATGGCGGCGGACAGATGGTTGACGCATTGCGTTATTATTTAACACAGATAGCACCGGAGACCAAAGACAGCGAATTTACCTGGAAAGGTTTTCAGCAGGCTTACAAAAGCGAGCTCACCGATATATTCGGCAATTTCGAGAACCGCACTTTTGTACTGATGCATAAACTATGCAATGGCAAAGTGCCTCCTTTCCATAATGAGTTGATCGATGATGAAGATAAACAACTCATCACGGCCATCAGCAACACTAAAGACACGGTAACTTCCCTGTTGGAAGAGTATCGATTCCGCGAAGCATTGTATGAAGTGATCGATCTGGCCCGCAAAGGCAACCAGTATATGCAGAAAAAGGAACCCTGGATACTGGCAAAAGAACTGGCAGCCAAACCTGAATTGCAAAAACAGATCGATAACTGTTTGCATATTTGTTTGCAGTTAACAGCCAATCTCGCAATCCTGATCAATCCGTTCCTGCCCAACACAGCCAAATCAATGCTGCATAAGATGAAAGTGGTAGACAGAATGCTGGAATGGAAAAATGCCGGCAACATGAAATTGCTGAGTGTGGGGTATAGCCTGAGAGAGCCCCAACTATTATTCAGGAAGATCGAGGATAGCGAGATCATTGCACAGGTGGAAAAATTAAAAGCAGGATTAGTTAAACCCGTTGAAACAACAGTGAACGAACAACCTAAAGAAACACCCGCAGCCAAGGCGGAAATACAATATGATGATTTTGCCAAACTCGATCTTAAAGTTGGCACTATCACTGCAGCAGAAAAAGTGGCAAAAGCAGATAAGCTGCTCAAGTTGGAAGTGGACCTCGGTTTTGAAAAAAGGACCATTGTATCCGGCATAGCTTTGCATTTTGAGCCTTCCGCTATTATCGGGAAACAGGTGGTAGTAGTTGCCAATCTTGCTCCCCGGAAAATGAGAGGCATTGAAAGCAATGGAATGATACTGATGGCTGAAGACAATGGCAAGCTGAAGTTTGTGAATCCGGACGAGGCAACTGCAAACGGATCGTCGGTAAGTTAATTCCGTTGTAAAAGCCGGGAGGCCGGACAATAATTTGCAGCGATACGAGTTTGCCTTGCATAAAACCTTAACCAGGCATTTATGACCTCTATCGAAACAGTAAAACAATACATCCGGCATTTGTGCGCTGATATCGGTGTAAATGCTGATGATATTTACAATGAACAAACAGGTGCCTGGTATTTCGTGCAGGGCAGTTCTACCATCGAAGTATTCCTGACTGCGCAAAAGAACCCGGAACAGGAACAACAGATCTTTATCCGGTGCATGTCACCACTTTGTGCAATACCAAGGGATATTCCCAAACAGTTCATGCTGTATAAAACCGCATTGGCCATCAATGCCACTTATCTCGGTTATAAGCTCACTGCCGATGAATCGAGAGGGATATTATGTGCCGTAACCGAGAGGAATATTGAAGGAATGGATTATACCGAAATGATCAATCTTATCAGGGACCTGGGATTCTGGGCTGGTAAGCTCGATCTGTTCCTGAAAAAAGAGATGCTTGCCTCTTAAACCTTCAAAACCACACTCTATCAACCATTAACATTCTCTTGTCACTTCACTGTTGTTTAATGCGCGGGATTTGAGTAAATTCATATAAAATGTCCGCCTCTTGACGGCAATAGGTATATCCCGAAAACTACTCAAAATAATCGCCATTGTTACAGGCTCTGTGGTAGGCATACTGCTGGGGTTTCATTTCTGGTTTGTAAATCATGCTGAAGATATTCTTGCTGAGCTGGTAAACCGGCAATCCAACGGGAAGCTGAAGCTTCAGGTGGAAAAATTCAGCTACAACTGGTTCAAAAAAAGAATGGAGCTCCGGAAAGCTGTTTTCTATACCACGGACGACTCCACATCTCCCAACAATTACCGCATTGAAGTGGAGCGTTTACAATTACGGTTGAAAAAATTTTACCCGCTCATTGCTGAAAAAACATTTCTGATCGACTCGCTGAAACTGGTAAATCCCGTGATCACCGTAACCAGTTTACGTGTTCCCGACAATAAAAAGGATGGAGAAGCCCTTTCCATTCCCCAGGAAATGGGAAGAGTGTACAATTCTATCCGTGATGCATTGAAAGTGCTGGAAGTAGACAGGTTTCAGATTGATAACGGGAAGTTTTCCATGGTCAACAAAGCTGATCCTGCCGCTAATGAAAAACCGGTCGTCATCTCCAATATTTATTTCCACCTGGACAATCTCCGGGTAGACAGTGCACAGGGGCAAAGCCGGGATAAAATACTCTTCAGTGATAATCTTGCCCTGCAAACCACTCACCAGGATATCTTTTTCCCGGACGGAAGGCACCGGCTTAGCTTCAGCAATTTTCGTATCAACCTTCAACACAAACTGGCAGAGTTTGACAGTTGTACTATCACGGCGAACAAGGGCGACAGCAGCAATAACTCCTTCACAGTATTTTTCGACAAGTTGAAAATGACCAATATCGACTTTGACACTTTGTACCGAAGTGAACTGATCAAAGCCGATTCCGTGTATTGCATCAATCCACGGTTTGCATTGAATGTAAACCTGAAAGATGATGAGCCAACGGTAAATACACCCAGGCTGGATGAGTTGGTGCAACAATTAACAGGTGATCTGCAATTAAAGTTTGTGATAGTGGAGAACGGCTCTTTTGATATCAATACCGTTCGCCTGGGACATCCCAGTTCCTTTGTTTCCACTCACAACAATTTTGAGATGCAGGGATTACGCATCAAAAAAGATGCACCCAGGCCATTGACGGTAGAGCGCTTTGCCATGGCCATCCGCAATTCTGAGAATTTTGTCCGCGACAGTGCTTTTTCTGTACAGTTTGACAGTATTCTTTTAATAAACAACCGTATCAGCCTGAGCAATTTTGCCTATAAAGAATATAAAAATGGAAAATCGGTAAACCGGGTCGCCATGCCGCAGTTTGAATTGTACGGACTGTCGTGGGACCACCTTGTGTTTGACAGGCGGTTGAAAGCAGAACAGATCGTACTGTATAAACCCGTCATCAATTACGATCTCAGCCGCAGCGGGAATGATAAGCCGGGAGATATTTTTAAAGCCTTACAGGAAGTTAATAAGTTATTGCAATTACATAACCTGAATATCATCAACGGGCAGTTGAACCTGGATTTCAGGAATAATGCAAAACTGCAACTGGATAACGTAACAAGTTTTGTTACAGCTCAGCAGCTGATGAAATCCCGAAATCTTACAGGCATACAGCAAGCTGTGAATATGCTGACATTCCAGAAGGGGTCTTTTACAATGGATGGGCTGGATGCTGAACTGGAAGATATGGCATTGACCAGCTCAGGTAATCAACTGAAAGCCGCATCGATCAATATCAGGAAGAAAGGCCAGCTGGCGATACAGGCAAAGAATATTTCCATTCTTTCCATGCTGATAGATGAAAAACAAAAGCAATTATTGCTTGGAGGAGTAAAATGGGATCAAGCCTCGATGGATATTACAGCACAGTCGCCATCCTCTTCCCGTCAACAACCAGGAGATATTATTATCCAAAATATCAATGGATCAAAAACGACGCTCAATATTCATTCACCTCCTAATGATATTTCGCTTTACCTGCAGTCGGTTTCAGCCAATGCATTTTCAACAGCAGGAAAGAAATGGCAACTGGATGGCTTTGCAGCAACAGGTAATGATCTTACTTTGAAAAATAAACGGTCTCTTTTACAGGTTGACCGGTTCAATATTACAGATAAACAACCTTCTTCACTGGAAAATATCCGGTATACACAGCAGGGCAACCGTGATTCCGTCAGTATACAAATCACTTCTGCTAATATGGTGGCAGATATCAATTCCCTGATCAATAAAGATTTCCGGATCCAGTCTCTTACCATCAACAAGCCTTTGGCAAATATGTACCTGGCGGGTGAGGCAGAAGAGGAAACGGATAAGGAACCGGGTAAATGGCCAATGATCAGTATTGACAAACTGCGCATACAGCAACCCGATATTTACATACGGAAGCAGGAAGAAAATGAAACAGGCTGGCTGGTATGGAAAGGCGCTGATAATAATTTCCTGGAGCTGGAACAATTAACGACGAATAATGAAGGCGCTGGTCTTAAGGCCGGCAGGCTATCTTTTTTACTAAACCGTTTTTCATTCAGGAATAAAAAAGGAAAAACTTTCAATACACGTGAAGGACAGCTATCAGCAGAAGCAGAAAAACTCGCATTTCATAAAAATGAAGCAGGAGCCTGGGACTGGAAAGGGAAGCTGGCGCAACTGTCTGCCAGGGATTTTGTGCTCGACAGCATCGATAAGAATGCGGGAAAACTGGTTATTGTTACAGCAAAGCTGAATGACCTTGCTGTCAGCTCTTCACTTCTGCTGAACCTGTATGAACTTGTAAAACACAATACAAATTTCACGTTGAGAGAGGTCACGGGTAATTACCAGAACAATCATAACCAGTTTGAATGGCACAATATCAATTTTGATAAGAATACACAGGGCCTTTCTTTAGATTCGTTTTCTTACCGGCCGATGCAAAGCCAGGAAGATTTTGTAAAAACACATCCCTACCAGATCGATTATGCCATTGTAAAAACCGGCAGAGTCAATATTAATGGAGTGAACCTGGAGCGGTTCTTAAAAGATACTGTCCTTGACATGCGCAGTATTTCAGTTAACGATGCAAGGCTCGATGATTTCCGCGATAAACGCCTACCAAGAGAGCCGGGCATTGTGCGTCCGCTTCCTGTTGACCATCTGAAAATGTTTCCGGCAAAAATATCCATTGATTCATTGCAGCTTCGGAATGCCTGGGTTAAATACGGTGAGTATAATGAAAAAACAGAAGCATCGGGCTGGATACACGTGAACCGTTTGAATGGACTGATCACTTCGATACGTAATTATGGTGCCACTGCTTCCGACAGTCTTTCCATAAGGGCCACTGCTTACCTGGAAGATTCAGTGTTCACGGCTTTGCAAACAAAAGGATCATACACCGACACAGCAGGAGGTTTCGTGATGCAGCTGCAAATGGGAAAAGCCGATCTCAAAGTATTGAATCATGCATTGGGGCCTTTGGCCGGCGCAACGTTAAAATCAGGCTATCTTGACACAATGACCATGCATGTTACGGGAAATGACCAGGTGGCGTATGGAGAAATGGTCATGGCTTACCGCGATCTGAAAGTATTATTGAACGGAAAGCCCAACCAGGAAAAAAAATCCTTTTTCAGAGGTGCTGTCAATTCACTGGTGAATACCATTCTGAGGAATAAGAATACGGATAGAAAAGGAACGGTTTTCTTTATCCGTTTACACGATCGCTCTGCATTGAATTATCTCGTAAAAATCACCCTTAGCGGGGTGGGAAGCAGTGTGGGACTGGGAAAGAACAGGCGGCAGCTAAACCGGTATATGCGGCGGCATAAATAACCCACTATTCATTTTCTACATAGTTTAAAAAGACCTAACTTCGGTATCGAAAATAGTTGTTTAGCTAACTAATTTTAAAAATGCTATATGAACCGGATCATTAAAAAAGTGGCTGTACTCGGTAGCGGGGTAATGGGATCAAGGATCGCCTGTCATTTTGCAGGTGTGGGCGTGCAGGTTTTGTTGTTGGACATGGTACCTAAAGAAGCAACAGAAAGCACCAAACCTGCAGAAAGGAATAAACTCGTGAATGATGCATTGACAGCAGCGGTGAAAAGCAATCCATCGCCGGTTTACGATAAAGATGTGATCAAAAAAATTACTACCGGCAACTTCGATGATAATATGAAGGACATTGCCTCCTGCGACTGGATCATTGAAGTGGTGGTGGAAAGACTCGATATAAAAAAACTGATCTACGATAAAGTGGAACAGTTCCGGAAACCTGGAACACTTGTTACTTCCAACACATCCGGTATTCCCATTCACCTGATGGCAGAAGGAAGAACTGATGATTTCAAAAAACACTTCTGCGGCACTCACTTTTTCAACCCTCCACGCTACCTGCGTTTGCTGGAGATCATACCCACACCACATACAGATCCTGAAGTGATCAGCTTCCTGATGCATTACGGCGATCTGATCCTGGGTAAAACAACCGTGCTTTGTAAAGACACGCCTGCTTTTATTGCCAACCGCATTGGGGTCTACGGCATCATGGCCATATTTGGATTGGTGGACAAGCTTGGGTTGAACATTGATGAAGTGGACGCATTGACCGGGCCTATGATCGGCCGCCCTAAATCCGCTACTTTCCGCACAGCAGATGTAGTGGGCATTGATACATTAGTGAAAGTAGCTAAAGGTGTGTATGATAATTGCCCATCCGATGAAGCGCGTGATTCATTCATCATTCCTGGCTGGCTGAATAAAATGGTAGAGAACAACTGGCTGGGCGATAAAACGGGACAGGGATTCTTCTCCAAACGCAAAAATGAAAAAGGAGAATCAGAGATTTACACACTTGATCTCAAGACCTTTGAATATAAACCACGGGCTAAAGCAAAATTTGCTTCGCTTGAAGCTGCCAAACCTGTTGATGATCTTTACCAGCGCCTGAAAATGCTGGTAGGTAGTTCCGACAAGGCAGGTGAATTCTACCGCCATTTCCATTATGGCCTGTTTGCCTATATTTCCCACCGCATTCCTGAGATCAGCGATGAAGTATACCGCGTGGATGATGCAATGATGGCTGGTTTTGGCTGGGAGATCGGCGCTTTTGAAAGCTGGGATGTGCTGGGATTGGAAAAAACGGTGAAAGCCATGAAAGAAGCCGGTTATCAGCCTGCTTCATGGGTGGAAGAGATGCTGGCTGCTGGTAATAAAACATTCTATAAAATTGAAAGTGGAAGAAAGCTCAGTTATGATCCTTCCTCCAAAACCTATAAACCGGTTCCTGGTGGTGAGTCGTTCATCATCATGAGCAATTACCAGGATAAGCTGGTTTGGAAAAACGGCAGTTGCAAGTTGTACGACCTGGGAGATGATGTGTTGGGTTTGCAATGGTCCACCAAAATGGGCAGTATAGGTGGTGATGTGTTATCCGGTATTCAAACAGCGATCGACAAAGCAGAAAAAGGAGCCAAGGGTTTGGTGATCGCCAATGAAGGCGCCAATTTCTCCGCTGGTGCCAATGTGGGAATGATCTTTATGTTGGCAATTGAACAGGAATATGATGAGTTGGATATGGCCATCCGCCTGTTTCAGAATACGATGATGCGTGCACGCTACTCAGCAATACCGGTAGTAGTGGCGCCACATGGGCTGGCACTGGGAGGAGCTTGCGAATTAAGCTTGCATGCTGATAAAGTTTGCCCGGCAGCAGAAACGTATACAGGGCTGGTAGAGCTTGGTGTGGGATTGATACCCGGAGGTGGCGGCACCAAGGAGTTTGTATTGCGCGCTTCTGATGAAATGCATGAAGACGAGCCAGAAACCATTACCCTTAAGAATCGTTTTCTTACTATTGCCACCGCCAAAGTAGGCACTTCTGCAGCAGAAGGGTTTAATATTGGTGTGTACCGCAAGGGGCACGATGAGATCGTAATGAACCAGGGAAGACGTATTGCCGAAGCAAAAAAATCAGTGATCGAAATATTCGACAGCGGCTATACCACACCGGTGCAACGTAAAGATGTGAAAGTGCTGGGACGCTCCGCATTGGGCGCACTATATGCCGGTATCAACAGCATGTGGAGAGCTAACTACGCAACAGATCACGATGTGGTGGTAGCAAAGAAACTGGCCTATGTAATGTGTGGCGGTGATCTGAGCGAACCTACATTGGTAACAGAGCAGTACCTGCTCGACCTGGAAAGGGAAGCATTCCTTTCTCTTTGCGGAGAAAAGAAAACCCTGGAGAGGATACAGAGCGTATTGAAAAGTGGTAAACCGGTAAGGAACTAAAAGGATAATCATGGGCCATGCTGAGATCATTAACGACCAGCTCATTCTTCATTCCCATATCATCACTTACGGCAATGCCGCCGATGCGGATATTACGGAGTATATCAGGAAAGAGATTGAAATGATGTGGAATGAACCACAGGCCCTTGTTCGTATTAAAGGCAGGGAGTTGCGGCTTATTTTTCAGATCACCGGTTATTTCCATCCTACTATTACACCGGAAGAAATATTTGAAAACACTGATCCGAAGAATAATTATTTCCGCATCGAGGAATTTGCCATGGGTAATATTTCGTTTGTAGATGGATTGGGATGCAATACCGGTTATTTCAAACGCGATAATTTATATGAAGGCTCTACTACAGCAGCGCATGAATACGGGCATACGATCGGATTGGATCATCCCCGCAACCTGGATATAAGGGGAACTGGTGTGCCGGGCATTATGTATCCCCGCGGTACCATTGTTGATCCTCCCTATCAATATAACCCTGCCGCCAGGGCTGGTGATAACACCAATGGAGGCACCATGAGCCCGAGATTCCGGCGTGTAAGAGAAGAGGATATTGTTCTATTGAAACTGCAGCGGCAGGACTGGAAAAACAATCAGGCTATTATTGGAGAATTCAGCAGTATCTGGCATCCGGACCATGCAGGTCTTACCTGAAATATCATGGCTAAAAGCCGGGCATCCGGCTTATTCGCCGCTATTAAATTTTCTGAAATTCCAAGGCAAAAACAAGGGTGAATTATTTCCGGGGCTTCCCCAACTTCTGTACCTTCCGAATAATCCCTTTAACCAACCTGCATTGCAGGTTCAAATTTTTTCTATGAATAAAAAATTACTTGTAGCAGCAATGCTGGCCACCAGTGTAACTGCATTTTCACAGCCGCGGCTACCCGATAATTATTATTGGCAAAAGCTGGACAACGGCCTTGAGGTGGTCGTGATCGAAAACCATAAAGTGCCGCTTGCCACTATTGAGATCGCCGTTAAGAACGGTGCTTATACAGAAGGGCCTGAATACAGTGGCCTCTCCCACTTGTTTGAACATATGTTTTTCAAAGCGAACAAGGATTATCCTGACCAGGAAAAATTCATCAAACGCACTGAAGAGCTGGGCATGATCTGGAACGGCACAACAGGCGATGAAAGAGTGAACTACTTCTTCACTTTTGATAAGGACAGCCTTAATGCAGGATTGAAATTCATGAATGCAGCGATCCGCTTTCCCATCTACCGCACAGAAGACATGCAAAAAGAAAGGCCGGTAGTGGATGGAGAGTTTCAGCGTGCAGAGAGCGATCCTTATTTCCAGTTGTGGATCACAGTAGGTAAAAAAGTGTGGGGCGATCTGTTTACCCGCAAAAATCCGATCGGCGATCACGATATCATCAATTCAGCCACACCGGAAAAAATGATGGTGATCAAAGACAAATACTATTTCCCCAACAATTCACTGCTGGTGATCACGGGTGATGTTAAACCTGCTGAAGCATTTGCCAAAGTCAAAGCAATTTTTGGCGATTGGGCCAGCAGCGGTTTTAATCCCCATGAGAAATACCCTATCCCTGAATTTAAACCCATTGAAAAAACAGAATACTTCGTTAAAGAATCATCCATTGCACAAACCCCTTATGTAATGTATGTATGGCAAGGGCCTGACACAAGAAGGGATTCTGTTGGCACGCTGGCTGCTGATGTATTCTCTACTATTCTTGGATTGAACTCTTCCAAATGGCAGCAGGCGCTGGTTGATAAAGGACTGGCCAGCTATGCAGGCGTTTCTTACCAGTCAGCAGCGCATGTAGGGCCTGTGCAGATCCTTGCGGTACCCAATCCAGGCAAATTGAAAGAATTCACTGCAGAAGTGCTTAACCAGGTGAACCATTTTGCAGATGCTGATTATTTTACTGATGAGCAATTCCAAACCGCAAAGGATATCCTGCGCCGCAATTTCATCCGCGCCAATGAAAAGCCTTCTGCCCTCAGCAGCACGCTTACATTCTGGTGGTGCAGCGCTTCACTGGATTATTACACTGATTATATGAAGAACCTGATGAATGTGACCCGTGCAGATATTCAGAACTATCTCAAAAAATATATTATTGATAAGCCATACATTGCTGGCATGATCATCAATGAAGATATGAGCAAGCAACTGAAGGTGAATGAATTCTTCAAGAACTGAGCCTCTATTGGTTAAACTAAAACTATTACGGATGAAAAAGATATTTCAATATACAATATGCCTGGTTGCGCTGGCCCTGCCATTTGCCGGTTCAGCTCAGAAACAGGCTTCCCCTTATGATATGACCATTAATGGGGTAAAAGTGATCGTTCAACCCAGTGGTAATGATATAGTGGTGATACAAACCATTATCAAAGGCGGCGTGCAAAATTATCCCGCTTCCAAAGCCGGTATCGAAAACCTGGCTATGAATGCCCTTACCGAATGCGGTACGATGAAAGATGATAAAAACAGTTTTAAAGACAAACTGGATAAAGTAAGCGCACAGGTTGGCGGTGGCTCCGGAATGGACTTTGCTTCCTTTAGCCTTAACTGTATCAAAAGCGATTTTGATGAAGTATGGCCGCTGTATACCGATGCACTCACTTCACCCCGCTTTGATCCGAAAGAATTTGACCGTATCAAACAGGATGCGATCAATAACCTGCGGGCCAGCGAATCAAGCCCTGATAATGCGATCAATAAACTGGCAAAGCAGACCGCTTTTGCAGGTACCAATTATGCCAAAGAGCCGCAAGGCACTGTAGCTTCCATTACAGCGCTGACATCTGCCGAAACAAAGAAATACTGGCAATCCATCTTCACCCGTTCCCGCATGGTGATCGTAGTGGTGGCCGATCTCGATAAAGCTACTATTGAACAAAAAGTAAAAGCCCTGCTGAGTAAAGTGCCCGCAGGCGCTCCCTTTGTTGAGCAAAAGAAAAGTTATACACCGGCAACCAATTCATTCAAAGAAGAAGAACGCGCCAATGCTACTAACTATGTAAGAGGTATTGCCAGCGGTCCATTACCCGGCTCGCCTGATTACAATGCGTTTTCACTGGCCATGAGCATTTTTGCCAGCCGGCATTTCCTGGAAGTAAGAAGCAAGCATGGCCTTTCGTATGCGCCGCAGGCCTGGTTCAGCGGTGGCACTACACCTTATGCCAATCTTTCTGTAACCACCACCGAGCCTGATAAATACATTGCAGTAGCCCGTGGATTAATTGACAAAGTGAAGAAAGAAGGCTTTACTGCCGACGAGTTGAAAAATGAAAAGACCGGCTTCCTTACCGGTATATATTATCGTAATGAAACGAATGAAGCACAGGCAGCTTCACTTGCTTCCAATGAAGTGTTGCACGGCAACTGGAAAAGATCGATCCAGATCAAAGAAGACGTAGATAAAGTAACATTGCAGCAACTGAATTCTGTATTCAACAAGTATATCAATAATATTACCTGGGTGTATCAGGGTGATCCTAAGAAAGTGACACCTACAATGTATACACAGAAGGAAACGCCTAAAATGCCGGCAGAGAAGAAAGCATTTTAATGTATTTGTTTTAAATAAAAAAGGGATGTGATGATCACATCCCTTTTTTATTTCTTTATTGCGGGGACAATCGAAGCTATTGCTGCTTCAATAGTAGGATACACAAAAGTAAAATCGATAATGCGCACTTTACTGCAACTGACTGTTGCGCTTTTTAATACTTCTATGCTCATTTCTCCCAATACCAGCTTCAGAACAAAAGAAGGGACATACATCGGGATATAAAATTCTCCCTTTACTTCTTTCGCCAGCTGCAGCACCAATTCCCGGTTAGATACCGGCTTTGGCGCTACTGCATTGAATACACCGTCCATTTTCTCATCTTCTATACTTCTGATATAAAGTCTTACCAGGTCATCGATATGTATCCAACTGACCACCTGGTTGCCGCTGCCAAGGATAGTTGCCACACCAAATTTTAAAGGCTTTTTAAATTCTTCCAAAGCGCCACCTTCACTGCTGAGTACAATACCAGTACGAAGTTTTACCAGCCGCTTGCCGGGTTGCTTTACAGGATCGATGCTTTGCTCCCATTGCAGGCAGGTGCGGCCAAGAAAACCATCATCTGCTTCGTCTTCTTCCACAAACGGATCGGGATTAGGAATAACAGGATCAGGTCCATACCAGCCGATAGCAGAAGCGCTGACAACAGAACGGACCTGGTTAGGTATTTCCTTCAATGCTTTCACCAGCAGCTCACTGCTCTTTATACGGCTATCAACAATTTCCTTTTTCCGTTTGTCCGTCCAACGTTTATCTGCGACACCTGCACCGGCGAGATGGATGATATGATCGCTGCCGGCAATAGCGTCGTGATCAATATGTTGTTGCCCGGTATCCCAGTGCGCATAACGGAGATTTCCTTTTGCAGGCAGATTTTGTTGCCGGGTAAGGATGATCACATGATATCCCTTATCCAGCAAAGATTTGCTGAGTGCTGTACCAATAAGCCCCGTGCCACCGGTTATAAGAATTGTTGCCATAATCTCCGTATTTTAGTTCTTCATACCAATCGAATTATCACATGAAGGGGTTTATTGTGCTCAAAGCTAATCAAGCATTTTTGATTCTTTGCCTGTTCCTTGCTACTATTTCGGTATCGGCACAGTCAGCCGATACTATTAGAGCAGGCAATCCTGTATTCCCCGGTTGGTATGCCGATCCTGAAGGAATTATTTTTGACAGCAAATACTGGATCTACCCTACTTATTCAGCGCCGTATAACAAACAGGTATTCCTGGATGCATTTTCTTCGCCCGACCTTATTCAATGGACCAAACATCCGCATATACTCGACACTGCTTCTGTCAAATGGGCCAGGCGGGCGATGTGGGCACCTTCCATTATTAAAAAGGACAAACAGTATTTTCTTTTCTTTGGTGCGAACGATATACAAAACGATGCGGAAAAAGGCGGTATCGGCATTGCTGTTGCCGATAAACCTGAAGGGCCTTTCAGGGATTATTTAGGAAAACCGCTGATCGATAAATTCTATAATGGCGCCCAACCGATCGATCAGTTTGCTTTCAAAGACGCAAACGGGGAATACTATCTCATCTATGGAGGATGGAGGCATTGCAATATTGTCAAGCTCAATAAGGATTTTACCGGGTTTGTGCCTTTCGAAGACGGAACAACTTTCAAGGAAATAACACCACAAGGTTATGTGGAAGGCCCTTTTATGTTTATCCGGAATGGCAAGTATTATTTCATGTGGTCTGAAGGAGGATGGACGGGTCCTGATTACAGTGTGGCTTATGCCATATCAGATTCTCCGTTCGGCCCTTTTAAAAGGATAGGCAAGATATTGCAGCAAAATCCCGCCATCGCTACAGGCGCCGGTCATCATTCTGTGATCCATGAAAAAGAGAAGGATGCCTGGTATATTGTGTATCATCGCCGCCCGATCGGTGAAACCGATGGCAACTCAAGGGTCACCTGTATAGACCGCATGTATTTTGATGAAAAGGGATTGATACAGCCGGTGATCATTACCAAAGAGGGAGTTCCGCCAAACCGGTTGGATTAATTTTTATGGCACTCTTCCTTCTTTAGTTTTTATTCCTGGCCGGGTCATACGATCAATTTTGGCACGGTACATCCCCTTACTTTACCCCTGGTCAAGTTTTGTTTTGAAAAGTCCCATAAACGCTTATCTTGAGGTGATAATTTCCGCTTATGAGCGCTATCCTCAATATTGATAAGATCTCCAAGTCCTATGGTCCCATCAAAGCCCTGGACAATGTTTCCTTTGAAGTGCCGAAAGGCAGTGTGTTTGGCATACTGGGGCCTAACGGAAGTGGCAAGACCACTTTGCTAGGTATTATTATGGACATCCTGAAAGCCAGTTCCGGCACTTACCTGTGGGATGGACAACCCGGATCAGAAAAGATCCGGCAGGGGATCGGTACTTTGCTGGAGACCCCGAATTTTTATCATTATCTCAGCGGAGAAAAGAACCTGGTGATCGCCGCGGAAATAAAACAAAGAGGAAAGGAAGATATTGCCAGGGTCCTGGACATCGTAAACCTCACCCAAAGAAAAGATTCCAAATTCAGTACTTACTCGCTTGGTATGAAGCAGCGGTTGGCCATAGCTTCTACCCTGCTTGGCAACCCTGACATACTGGTATTTGATGAGCCGACCAATGGCCTGGACCCCGCAGGCATTGCAGAGATCCGTACGCTTATCAAGGACCTGAACAGGCAAGGCAAAACCATTATCATGGCAAGCCATATCCTGGATGAAGTGGAAAAGGTTTGTACCCATGTCGCCATTATCCAGAAAGGACATTTGAAAGCAGTAGGGAGTGTAAAGGATATACTGGATACCAAAACCTCCGAGCAAACAGTGCTTGAAATAGCAGCGGATGATCTTGCTGCGCTGGAAAAAACCATTGAGCGGATGCCTGGCGTGGTGCAGGTAGAGATCATGGATGATTATGTGCAGGTGATCAGTGGCGATGGCATCACGGCTACTCAATTGAACCGTTACTGTTTTGATAATGGGATTGTATTAAGCCGTCTCAACATGAAACGTAAATCGTTGGAATCGACTTTCCTGGAAATTACGGGTACTAAGAGCGAACGCTGACAGCACGAATGGTGCGAATGATACGATAAGTGCAAAGAATGTTGAGAGGCACGAATAAAGCTAATAGAGGCTACTAACATTAAATTTATAAACTTATTATATGCTGCATTTCTTACGTATTGAATGGTTGAAAGTAAAGAATTACCGGGCGTTCTGGATCTTCTCTGTTTTCTACCTGTTAAGCATATTCCTTATCAATTATATCGCGTGGTATATTGAGCAACGTACTAAGTCGGAAGTGCCGCAAAGTGCGATGGTGATTGGCGATTCCTTTGCTTTTCCCAAGGTGTGGCAGACAGTGGGCTGGCTGAGCAGTTGGTTGCTTTATTTTCCGGGCATGATCGTTATTATGCTGATGGTAAATGAATTCAATTTCAAAACTCATAGGCAAAATATTATTGATGGATGGAGCAGGAGGCAATTCATTGGGGTTAAGTTCGCAACGATCATTTTGTTTTCTCTGCTTATAACAGTGATCAATGCCATTACGTCTTTATTCTTTGGGTCTCTGTCTTCGGGGAGCTTTACGTTTGACGGTATTGAATATCTCGGGTATGTTTTTATTCAATCACTTGCTTATTTATTCTTTGCGTTGATGCTGGCTGTATTGTTTCGCCGGAGTGGTTTGGCCATAATCATCTTCTTCCTGTATGGCCTCATCTTTGAATGGCTGATCACAGCGTTGACTAATTTCCAGTTCAAGCTTACACCGATCGGGTATTTTCTGCCGCTGCAGGCTTCAGACGTTTTGATACCGATGCCATTTGGTACAAAAGTGTTCTATCCGGATTCGCCTTCAACCATTGCTTTAATTATTGCTGTACTGGTTTATATATCTGCTTATATCTTCTTTGCCCGGAAGAAATTCCTGGTGGATGATCTATAAAGGATAACCTCACAAATATTCCGGAATAAATTTTTCTTTGTGGTCTTTGTTGTCTTGGTGGGAGTAATTTATCCCACCAAGACAACAAAGACCACAAAGAGTTTTATACCGTGAGCAAATGCCTTAAAAAGAAAAACCCCTGATGAAAACATCAGGGGAACAACTAAAAACACGTTCCTTACGTTGGCTTCATTGGAACGAAAATAGCTAGTCGGGCTTTTTGCCGTCTAAGAAAGTATTGATCGTGCTGATCTGTGTTTGATTATTCTGGTCGGTTTTGACCTCGTAATTGCTGTAGAAGTTCTCTATATGGGAGCTGCTGTTATACAATTCCATATTGCGGCGGATATAGGCCGGCACTGTTTCAAACTCATTATTCGGGTCTGCCGCGTTGACATTAAACGACAAGTTTCGCAACTTGTGCAGTCTCTCGGCTGCCTTACGTTTCTGCTCCTCTGCTTCGTCCAGCATTGCCGGCTCCTCAGCTTGAGAAGATGAAGGTAGTTGAGTATGATGGGCCAACGGCTTATCCGCCGCCGGAATGTCATCCCTTTCTACCAGTTGCATTTGCAAATCAAGAAGTTCTTCTTCCTCTTTGGTGGCAACGATCGGTGGAGGGACCGGCTCTTCGGCAGAAGGCTTTGAGGATGAAACCTCGGGCTTGGACTCTGCGTAGATATTGGACGGTCTGGCCAGATAACCTCCCGATGCTGCAGACAGCGGGGTGGTACTATCTTTCGTTGATTCCTGTTTTTTAATAAATGGGGATAGGGATTCTGAAGTAGAATCGGCAGAGGATTGAGGTTTCGGTTGAGAGGTCGAATATAGAACTTCCTGTTGCTCTATGCTTATTTTTTTGTCGGAAGTATTTTTACCAGACGCCTGAATCGTATTTTCACTAAGTAATTCCACGCTTTTCTTGTCAGCCGGCTCGCCCGTCGACAAATCAAAATGAACAGCCGGTCCTTCTTCTTCAACATAATCCCGCTCCATCATTTCCTCCAGGGCTGGCATAGGAGCGTCTGCTATCGTATGCTCATCCATCAGTTTCGGAGCTAATGGATCTGCTTTCTTTTCTTCTTCTTTTGCAGGCTGTACTTCTTTTTCGGCTTCAGGGGCTAATCCCAGCGTCATCACGATCTTCTCTTCCTTCTTCGGTTCAGGTTTTTTGGCAACCGGTTTGGTGAAAGGATCTTTGTACTGGAAGCCTGTTGCAATAAGCGTAATGCCCAGTTTATCTCCCAGTGATGGATCATAACCCAATCCCATGATCACGTCAGTGCCTTCACCAGCCTGCCCTACGAGGTGGGTTTGAATGATCTCTACTTCATCCATGGTGAACTCATGTTCACCTTCAGAAGAATTGATATTGATAAGGATCCATTTAGCGCCGCTGATATCATTATCATTCAGCAATGGAGAATTCAAAGCTTCTTCTATTGCTTTATGCGCACGGTTCTCGCCAGATACTGCTGCATTTCCTAATATCGCCACACCACCATTACGCATTACAGTGCATACATCCGCGAAGTCAACATTGATCTGGCCAGTGCTGCTGATCACATCCGTAATACATTTTGCCGCCGTTGCCAGCACATTATCTGCTTTCTCAAATGCTTCACGCATTTTCAGATTGCCAAACTGGTGACGCAATTTATCATTGCTGATCACCAGCAATGTGTCTACATACTGTTTCAGGTTCTTGATGCCTTCTTCCGATTGCAGTTGACGTTTTTTCCCTTCATAGGCAAACGGAGTGGTCACAATGCCAACTGTGAGTATACCAAGGTCTTTACAGATCTTGGCTATGATCGGGGCACCTCCGGTACCTGTTCCACCACCCATGCCGGCAGTGATAAAAGCCATCTTGGTATTCACTTCCAGGATGCCTTTCAACTCTTCCAGCGATTCTTCCGTTGCCTGACGGCCGATCTCAGGGTTGGCGCCGGCACCGAGCCCTTGTGTGAGGTGCGGTCCCAGTTGAACACGGTTAGGAATACCGCTGTTGGACAATGCCTGTGCATCGGTATTACATATTATAAAGTTGACGCCATCAATCTCCTGGCTGAACATGTGGTTAACTGCGTTACCACCACCACCACCTACACCAATTACTTTGATGATAGATGACTTTTCTTTTGGCAAATCAAAATGTATCATTCGCTTCAATTTAATGGTTAGTTATCTTATTCTACAGGTGTTTATCCTCCTCTTCTTTGAAAAGATCTATTATTCCGTCTTTGAATTTCCCCCAGAAATTGCTGAGGCCTTTTCGCTGTTTTACCGAATCCTGAATAATCACTTCATCATCTGTTTCCATTTCTTCTTCAGGAACCTCATTTTTCTTCAGCCCTTGAGGAACTTCTACCTTTTTATATTCCCTTTCAAACTGCTTGCGGTTATGCTCATAATCATCATAACCTTTCAGGATAAGACCGATACAGGTAGAGTACGTTGGTTTAGCCAGTTCTTCAATATGACCGGCTGCCAGGTGTTCATTCGGGAAACCGATCCTTGCAGGCAATCCTGTTACATATTCAGTCAACTGGATAAGATGGCGCAATTGAGATCCGCCACCCGTTAACACCACACCACCATTGAGCGCTTTATTATCAAGGCCAACCTGTTTCAAATGATAGGTCACAAAATCCATGATCTCGCTCATGCGTGCCTGGATGATATTCGCCAGGTTCTTTACACTGATCTCTTTGGCCGGCATGCCACGCAATCCCGGGATAGTGATATAGGCATTGGCTTTTGCTTCATTAGCAAGCGCACTGCCAAACTGCACTTTCATTTGTTCTGCCTGAGTTTTTAACACTCCCAAACCAGTCTTGATATCGTTTGTGATATTTTCACCGGCAAAAGGAATTACAGCAGTGTGTTTCAGAATGCCTTCATAGAATACTGCGAGGTCAGTAGTTCCACCGCCGATATCCACGATAGCCACACCGGCTTCCAGATCTTCCTGACCCATTACAGCAGAAGAGGAAGCAAGCGGCTGCAATACCAGGTCTTTGGTATACAGTCCTGATTTTTCCACGCTGCGGTTGATATTCCTGATCGCATTCTTATCACCGGTAATGATATGGAAGTTCGCGCCAATCTTCACACCGCCATACCCAATCGGGTTTGGAATGTTCTGGAAATTATCTACCGTAAATTCCTGTGGTATCACATCAATGATCTGATCACCGGCAGGAATATAGGTTTTGTACTGGTCACTGATCAGTTGATCGATCTCGCGCTGAGAGATCTCTTCATCAGTTGCCTGGCGAACGATATCTCCACGGGTTTGAAGGCTTTTGATATGATGCCCTGCAATACCTACATATACTTCTTTAATGTCGAGATTAGGATTGGAGGCAAAGCAATTTTCCAGTGCGGTACGGATCGCTTTAATGGTTTCATCAATGTTCAATACCTGTCCATGCTTCACGCCATTGGAGTTGGCTTTACCAAAGCCCAGAATCTCCAGTTTGCCAAACTCGTTCTTGCGTCCGGCTATCACTGCAATCTTGGTTGTCCCAATGTCAAGACCAACGATAATGGGTTGTTCGTTATTCATTTTATGTTGTTTTTAGTTGTTCCTTAATTTCTACGCATTACTGCTTTAGGTTGTTTTTTTCCGCCCGATGTTTTTACATCTTTCTTATCTGTAACCTTACGCTCTGTTTTTATTTCCTTTTTATCCGCAGCTTTATTTTCAGTTCTACTATTATCTGGCTCCTGATCTTCCAGGGCATTCAATTCATTATATTTTGAACTGTCTGCTGGCGGCATTACGGGTTGCACCGGAACAGGCGTTGGCAACAGAGCCTGCTTATCATTCAGCTCTTCCATTTCCTTGATCTGTTTCAGCAGTTTCTCCACATTCTTCCGAAGCTGTACAGAATCCACTCTTGGATTTTCACTCTTCGCTCCCACTACCTGGCCATCAAAGCGCACATCAATCGTTTTGTATTTATCAAAACCTGTTTTGCTCAATACCTGTTTATAAAAAACAAACAAGCGGTTGAATTTTTTATCAATGTTCTCTCCATTACCCAGTTTCACCACATGGTTGCCAATAAGTGGCACCATTTCCATTTCCCGGCAATCAGCCCCACAGCTAAGGTCCAGGTTGATCTGCGACACTTGTGACGACCAGAAAGGATTGCCATTAATATATTGAGCAGTTGCTACGATATCTTTCATCAGCAGGCTGTCCTTGGTAGTAAGCATTTTCTTATCCGGAAAACCGGTGAATACCGGAAGGCGTACACTCAACCGGTCCGATAAGCCCATCATCTGCGCATGCTCATCCAGGTAGAAAGATTTTCCGGCTGCGGTAAATATCCTGGCTACAGGTTCACGCTCTGTAACGGACACATGCAACACATCCCGGCTGTCGAAATACAATTGCGCATCTTTTACCCATTGGTTACCTTCCAGCAGTTCTTCCATCTGTTGCAGGTTGAAGGAAGACTTAGGCTGCCCCTTGATCTTTCCCTTTGTAGCCACTTTCAACAAGCGGAGTATATCAGCTTCATCAAGGAAAAAATCATCTCCCCTAATGCCTTTTACCGTAATTGCATAATCCTTGCAATTATCCTTTTTCTGCTTGCCCATGGCAGCGATCAGCAGGGTAAGCATGCCTGCCCCGATCACCACCCATGTGGTAATGAATAAAATTTTCCGTATCGTTCTCTTCGTATTCAATTTATATATCTGTCAACAGATCTTTAATTGGCATCAACAAGGTATCAATATCACCTGCACCAGCTGTGATCAAGAGACTGCCGAACTCATCGTTGATCCCCTTTTTATAATCATTCTTTATCCAATCTATCAGCTGCTGTTTGTCCATTACCTTCTTGTTCTCGTTCTTCATCTTATCCAGTATCATCTCACTGGTCACGCCCTCTATCGGCAACTCCCTTGCAGGATAAATTGGCAACAGTATCACTTCATCCGCCAGGTCAAGCACTTCCGCAAAGCCATCTGCAAAATCCCTTGTGCGCGTGTAGAGGTGCGGTTGAAAAATGATCGTGCATTTTCTTTGCCTGAACAATGTTCTTGCTCCATTGATCAGGGCCCGCAACTCTTCGGGGTGATGGGCATAATCATCCACAAATACCAGTTTCCTGTTCCGGATGAGGTACTCAAACCTCCGTTTCACCCCACGGAATGATTCAACCGCTGAGCGGATCTTATCGTGCTCTATGCCCAAAGAACTTGCAACAGCTATGGCAGCAATTGCATTCTCCACGTTGTGCATCCCTCCCATATTCAACCGCACATTGTCGATCCGGTCATCTTTCATTACTATATCAAAATCATAACCGCCATTGTCCAACCTGATATTTTCGCCATACACATCTGCATTTTCATTTTGCAGGCTGTAGGTATATTTTGTATCTGCCAACCCTTTCGCCAGTTCCTTTCCTCTTTTCAGTCCAAACTGACGGAACAGTAACCCACCTGGCTTTATTCTCTCACTGAAATCAATGAATGCCTGTTCCACTGCGTCTGCTGTACCATATATATCCAGGTGGTCAGCATCCATGGCAGTGATAATGGCTATATCAGGACTTAATTTCAAAAAACTTCTATCGTATTCATCTGCTTCTATCACACATACGTTTTTCGGATTGCTCCAGAAATTGGTCCCATAATTCACTGCAATGCCTCCCAGGAAGGCATTACACCCAAAGCCGCTATCCCTCAGCAAATGCGCCACCATGGTGGTGATGGTCGTTTTGCCATGCGTGCCGGCAATACAGATATTAAAAGAACTTTCCGAGATCAGCTGAAGCACATCGCTACGCTTCACGATCTTCGTTCCCTTTTCCCGGTAATACTGCAGCTCTTTATTAGCTGCGGGTATGGCCGGGGTGTACACCACCAGATCAGCATTTTGATTCACCAACGAGATATTTTCTTCGTAGTGAATGGGAATGCCGCTTGCTTCCAGTTCTTTGGTAAGCGGGGTGGATGTTCTGTCGTACCCGCTTACTTTCACACCATTTGAGTAAAAGAACCTTGCTACAGCACTCATCCCAATCCCTCCAATACCAATAAAATATACTTCACGGATTGAGTCAAGCCCCCTGAAGGGGGAATTCATAAGGACAGTATTGGCTATGGTCTTCATTTCGCATTCAGCTTTTTTAAAATCGCCTCTGCAATTATTTTATCTGCATCAGTTATAGCTAATGCAGCAATGTTTTTTTTCAGTTCTGCCTGTTTGTTCTCATCAGCAGCCAGCGCGATGGCCATCGGTACCACTTTGTCTATCGCCTCACTGTCTTTTATCATCAATGCAGCCTGCTTGTTGACCAGTTGGGTCGCATTCACGGTTTGATGATCTTCTGCAGCATAAGGATAAGGCACAAACAAAACGGGCTTTTTAACCACACATAATTCTGCTACCGTCATCGCACCTGCACGAGCCACTACGATATCAGCAGCAGCATAAGCATACTCCATCTTCGTAATAAAATCATTCACCCATACAGCAGATTTACCCGCCACGCTTACTTCTGCTTTTGCAGCATAAGGTTTACCCGTTTGCCAGATCAGTTGCAACCCTGCACCCAGTAATTCATCCAAATGCTGATCAATTGCTTCATTGATCGATTTGGCTCCAAGGCTTCCACCGATCACCAGCAGCGTTTTCTTTTTTTCATCCAGCGAAAAATGTTCGCAGCCTTCTGCTTTGCTGACCATTGATTGCGCAATGCTTGCTCTCACAGGATTGCCCGTAACAAGGATCTTTTCGGGAGGAAAGAATTTTTCCATCCCATCTGTCCCGGTAAACACAGCTGTTGCTTTTTTCCCCAACAGGATATTCGATTTTCCTGCAAACGAATTCGATTCATGGATGAAGCTGGGCATTCCTTTTGATTGCGCAAGGCGCAAAACCGGGAAGCTGGAATAGCCACCCACTCCTATCACTGCATCGGGTTTGAATGCCTTGAAAATGGAGCGCACCTGGAAAAAGCTTTTGATCAGCTTGAATGGCAAGCTGGTATTTTTTATCAAAGAACTTCTGTTGAACCCGGCTATATCCAATCCTTCGATCTTATAGCCTGCCTGCGGCACTTTCTCCATTTCCATTTTTCCTTTCGCGCCAACAAACAAGATCTCGATACTGCTGTCTGCCTTTTTCAAAGCGTTTGCAATAGCGATTGCAGGAAAAATATGTCCACCTGTGCCACCGCCTGCTATAATGATCCTTTTACCCAATTGTTCATTTTTTTAATTACTGTTCTTCATCTTTTGCCATTGCTGCACGCCCTTCCAGTTGTTCCACATTCCTTGCCACACTGAGAATAATACCAATTGCCAAACAGGTAAAGATGAAACTTGATCCACCCATGCTCACCAATGGCAATGTGACGCCGGTTACAGGAAACAGGTTCACTGTTACTGCCATATTCGCGATAGCCTGTATAGCCAGCGTAAAACTCAGCCCCAATGCCAGAAAGGCTCCAAAAGCATAAGGACATCGTTTGAAAATCCTGATACAACGGTATAAGAATACGAGATAGATAAACACAATGAATACGCCTCCTACAAAACCATATTCCTCTATGATGATCGCGAAAATAAAATCGTTATAGGCCTGCGGCAGATAATCACGTGTAGTGCTGTTGCCGGGTCCCACACCCAGGACACCACCTTTGGCGATGGCGATCTTGGCCTGGTTCACCTGGTACATTTCATCATTATCGGCTTCCTTGCTGCTGTAAATAAAATTCTCCACGCGGCCTATCCAGGTGTCTACGCGGGCAAACAAACCGGAAGAAGCAGTTTTCTTTTCTGCAGCAGCTTCATCATCTCCCTGCTTATGCCTTACCATGGCTGCAATGATGAGAAAAGCGATAGGGATAAGGGCCAACCCCATGGTGAGCAGAATGTGTTTGGAACTGGCCCGTCCTATAAAGAGCAGCAGCAGACAGCTTGCTCCCAGCAGCAATGCTGTAGAAAGATTGGCCGGGGCAATAAGGGCACAGATAATAAACACAGGGGTGATCACGGGCAGATAACCCTTTTTGAAAGATTTGATAACATCCTGCTTCCGGCTAAGCATCCGTGCGATGTACATGAAAAGTGCGAGCTTGGCCAGGTCGGATGTTTGCATGGTCATGTTGATGAGCGGCAGCCTTATCCAGCGGCTGCCTTCATTCATCCTAACTCCGAAGAAAAGGGTATAGATCAATAAAGGAATTACCAATAGAAATAATATCGTGGCAATGCGGGAATATAAAGTGTAGTTGACCAGGTGGGCAAAATAGATCACCAGTATGCCTACCATGATAAAAGCAACCTGTTTAAAAAGATAAACTTCGGTGTTGCCTTTGTAATTTTTATAAGCAAGAGAACCTGTGGCACTATATACAGCCAACAAAGAGACCAGGGCCAGTAATACTACCAGTGCCCAGATCACCTTGTCGCCTTTTGTTTTGTTCAACAGGTTACGGGTGTTGAAGCTTCCTCCAAGTTCGTTGAATCGTATGTCCTTTGTTACGTCCATTAATTATATTAAGTCTACAGATCTCTCACGGCCTGCTTAAACTGGTTTCCTCTATCTTCATAATTCTTGAAGAGGTCGAAGCTGGCGCAGGCAGGGCTCAGCAATACAACATCTCCTTTAGCAGCAAAATGAAAAGCAGCATGTACGGATTCAAGGGCGCTGCTGGTGTTTACGATAGGGCTAACAATATTTCCAAAAGCTTCATGGATCTTGCGGTTGTCGACACCAAGACAAATGATCGCTTTTACTTTTTCTTTTACCAGGTCTTCGATCAGGGAATAATCGTTCCCTTTATCCACTCCGCCCAGTATCAGTATGGTCGGTTTGGTCATGCTTTCCAAAGCATACCAGGTAGAGTTTACATTGGTTGCTTTACTGTCGTTGATAAACTCTACTCCCCGGATCGTTGCCACCGGTTCCATCCGGTGTTCCAGGCTTTGAAAATCCTGCACTGCCTCACGGATCTTTTCCTTGCGGATGTCCATGGTGGCGCCGGCTACACAAGCTGCCATGGTATTATATTGATTATGTTTTCCTTTCAAGGCAAAATCGTATACACTCATACTGGTAAATTCTTCGCCTGTTCTTACGTACATATCGCCGTCCTTGATAAATGCTCCTTTGTTTACTTCTGTTTTCATACTGATTGGCAGTTGGTTTGAGTGAATATCGAACTGGTTAATATATCTCATCGTAATCTCGTCGTCAGCACAGTAAATGAAATGATCATTTGCCTGCTGGTTCATCGCTATACGAAACTTGCTGCGTATATAGTTCTCGAACTTATAATCGTAACGGTCCAGATGGTCTTCCGTGATATTGGTCAGGATAGCTATATCCGGCCTGAACTCATGGATATCATCCAACTGAAAGCTGCTGATCTCTGCTACGTACAACGGTTTGGGATTTTCTGCCACCTGCCTTGCAAAGGAGTAGCCGATGTTCCCGACCAGGGCTGCATCCAATCCTGCTTTTTTACAGATATGGAATGTCAGCGCCGTGGTCGTCGTTTTTCCGTTGCTGCCGGTGATGGCAATGATCTTGCTGTCTCCTTTAAAGCGGTAAGCCAGTTCTATTTCACTGATCACAGGTATTCCTTTTGCCCTGATACGTTTTACCATATCATTCTTTTCAGGAATGCCCGGGCTTTTCATCACTTCATCGGCCGACAGTATTTTGTCTTCGCTGTTCCTGCCTTCTTCAAAATCAATCCCTGCCTGTTGCAGTTCATTACGATAATTAGTCTTCAAAGAACTTCCGTCGGAAACGAATACTTCATATCCCTTCTGCTTTGCCAGGAGAGCAGCTCCGACGCCGCTTTCTCCACCTCCTAATATGACTAAACGTTTCGCCATAAACATCCGCCCGCTCTTGTATTTAAAGGAGGCACGGTTCTTTTTCAATTGATTTACCTATGATAAATCTTCGGCACACTGTACGCCTACGATAAATCTTCGGCGTGCGCGGTACAGAAATGGTTCTTCACAAGCATTAGTCTTGGTAATGCACCACAATCTTTTCGGGTTTGGGCCGGTGGTTTCTTCTCAAAGGGTTACGCAGTGTCTGGTTTTTCAATAAGTCCGTTCAGCAGATAGGTCCTATCTTAATTTCAATGTTACTATGCTCAACACCACGCACAATACGGTGATGATCCAAAACCTCGTTACAATCTTCGCTTCATGATATCCTTTCTTCTGGTAGTGGTGATGCAGCGGGCTCATTAAGAATATCCTTTTGCCTTCACCGAATTTGCGTTTGGTATATTTGAAATAACTTACCTGTATCATTACGCTCAGCAATTCAACCAGGAATACACCGCAGAAAATAGGGATCAGCAATTCCTTATGCACAATGATGGCAATGGAAGCGATGATACCGCCCAGCGTTAAGCTTCCTGTATCTCCCATGAACACCTGCGCCGGGTAAGAATTGTACCATAAAAACCCGATACAGGCCCCGATCATAGCTGCAATAAAAATCGACAGCTCTCCTAATCCGGGTATATACATGATGTTGAGATAATCCGCGAAAAAGAAGTTCCCGCTCGCGTATGCGAATATGCCCAAACACACACCGATTAATGCGGAAGTTCCCGTCGCCAATCCATCCAGCCCATCCGTTATATTTGCTCCATTTGATACTGCAGTGATAATAAAAATCACCACCAGGATATACAATAACCAGGAATACTCTCTGACTGCTGCAGGCAACAGCTTTGTATAATTAAACTCATGGCCTTTTACAAATGGAATGGTAGTAATAGGGTCTTTTGTTTCTACAAAATGTTTTGTCCTACCATTCACTTCGCGGCTGATCACCTCTTTAGTAGGCACTCCTTGGTATTCTCTCCATATCTTTACATCGTCATTGAAGTATAATACTGCTCCAACTGTAATACCCAATCCTACTTGCCCCAGGATCTTGAACCAACCTGCCAACCCATCCTTATCACCTTTCTTGTATTTGACCCCCTGCTGCTGCGCGATTTTTTTTGCCCGGAGCTTCAGGTAATCATCAATAAAACCGATGATACCCAGCCACACAGTAGCGATCAACATCAATATGATATACACGGAGTTCAGCCTTGCGAATAATAAAGTAGGTATAATGATCGCCAGGATGATCACAATACCTCCCATGGTTGGCGTTCCTTTCTTGGTTTGCTCTCCGGCCAGTCCCAGGTCCCTCACGGTTTCACCCAATTGCTTTTTTTGCAGAAACCTGATCAGCTTTTTACCATAAAACGCAGTAATAAATAAAGACAACAGCACAGCCAGCAATACCCGGAAGGAAATGAACCTGAAAAGTTCGCTTCCCGGAAACTTGATTCCCTGTTCTTTAAACCATTCAAATAAATGATATAACATGTTGGCTCTGTTTATTACCGGTACCTGATCATTTTCCTAACAATTCAAACATTTCCCGCACTACTTCTTTATCGTCGAAATGATTCTTTACTCCTTTTATTTCCTGATACTTTTCATGTCCTTTTCCCGCTACCAGGATAATGTCTTCCGGACCTGCCAGGCTGATCGCTGTCTTGATCGCTTCTTTCCTGTCTGTGATCGAGAGGTACTTCCGCTTTGCCGCTGCCGGCAATCCTTCTTCCATATCCCTGATGATCTGCACGGGATCCTCACTTCTGGGGTTATCGCTGGTGAAGATCACTTTATCACTATGCTCGCAGGCTACTTCACCCATCACCGGCCGCTTTGTTTTATCACGGTCGCCACCACAACCCACTACCGTGATCACCTGCTCAAATCCTCGCTTCAGCTTTTTGATCGTGGCCAGCACGTTGAGCAATGCATCGGGCGTATGTGCATAATCCACGATAGCTATCAACCGGTCCTTTGCCGATACCATATAATCAAATCGCCCTTCTGCACCGGTGAGAACACTCAGGCATCTCAACACTTCATGCTTGTCTTCGCCCATGCAGATCGCTGCTCCATATACTGCCAGCAGGTTGTAGGCATTGAACTCACCGATCAACCGGAAGTGCACCTCCTGGTCGTTCACACTCATTACTAATCCTGCCAGGCTGTTTTCAATGATCTTTCCTTTAAAATCCGCCAGTGTTTTCAGGCTGTATAAATACTTCCTGGCACTGGTATTCTGCAACATCACCGCTCCGCGTTTATCATCTGCATTGCTGATCGCAAATGCGGAAGAAGGCAATCCATCAAAAAATGCTTTCTTCACCCGGATATATTCGTCAAAGGTTTTGTGATAGTCCAGGTGATCATGCGTGATATTGCTGAAAATGCCGCCATCAAATTCCAATCCTGTTATCCGGTGCTGGCTGATGGCATGCGAACTCACTTCCATGAACACATGTGTGCATTGCTCATCGGCCATTTGCTTCATCAGCCTATTCAGGCTGATGGCATCGGGCGTGGTATGCGTAGCAGGCATTACTTTTTCACCAATATGGTTATCAACCGTGCTCAGCAAGCCGCATTTATATCCCAGTGCTGAAAAGAGCTTATATAATAAGGTAGCGATGGTCGTTTTTCCATTCGTACCCGTTACGCCCACCACTTTCATTTTTGAAGATGGCTGGCCAAAAAAATTATTTGCGATATAACCTGCCGCTGCTGCACTGTTTTCTACCTGCAGGAGGGTTACCCCTTCCCTTGGTGAAAGCGCCGTCTCACTCACGATAGCTGTTGCGCCGCTTTCAATTGCTTTTTCAATGAACTGGTGCCCGTCTGCCGCTGCGCCCTTGATGGCGATGAACACAGTGCCGGGCTGCACCTTACGCGAATCGATCTGGATATCCTTTACCTCAATGTCTGTGCTTCCGCTTACAGACCGGATACTTACCTTATATAGTATATCGCGTAATAACAAAATCAGTTATTGGTTCTTATCGTTAGCTCAATTCAAGTACAACAGATGCTCCTTTTGCAATCGCTTCACCGGCAGAAACAGATTGACTGGTTACTTTACCTTTTCCCTTCACCGAAACCCTGACTCCCATATTTTCCAGCAGGAACAATGCATCTTTCAATCCCATTCCCCTTACATTCGGCATCACCTGCTGCCTTACGGTTGCATTCCTGATCACCGGTTTATAGTTGGCTGCATATACACTGCTCCAGCTTCCCTGCGCAGCAGAGTCCATATAACCAACATTTAATGTTTTATACACTGTTCTTATATCTTCTGTGTTACCTGCATAAAAGAAGGCAGCACTGTCTTTTTTAGGTATGTATTGAGCCGGCTCTTTTTTGTTCACATACATTGAGTAGAGCTTGGTAGCGATCTCTTTGAAAACAGGTCCGCTCAATGTTCCTCCGTAATGGATTGCTGCATGAGGTTTACTTCTTATTACCACGATGCAGGTGTATTGCGGGTCGTTGGCAGGAAAATATCCTACAAAAGATGCCTGGTACACGCCATCATAATATTTTATGTTTCCATCTGCTACGTGTGCAGTACCGGTTTTACCGGCTATGGGAAACGGCATATCCTGAAAAACTTTCCTGCCTGTTCCTTCTGAGATCACCGCTTCCATACTTTGCCTCGCCGCTTTAACTACTTCAGGCTTGGTGATACGCTCATCCAGCACAGTCGGTTCAAATTGCTTAACAATGATACCGTCCTGGCGGATACTGCTGACCAGGTAAGGCTTCACCATCACACCATTATTTGCAATTGCATTGTATAATGCCAATGTATGTAATGGGCTCACCTGAAGAGCGTAACCAAAGCTCATCGTGATCATGTTCATCAATCCGCCACTGTTCTTTTCAAGGGGTGCCAGTCTTGGTTTGGGGATATTGGATAAGTCGACCGGTACGGTCACATCCATGTGATATTTATGGAGGTATTCACGGAATTCTTTTGGATTTTGCGAGAACGCTTTTAAAGCCAGCTTGCTCATTCCCACATTTGAACTATGCGCAAAACATTCCTTTACTGTCAGCACAGGTTTGGGAGAACGTTCAGCATCATTCACATTTCTCGGGCCAACGATCATATGCCCTGCACTTCCTACTTCCACGAGATCATCCAGTTTGGATGTTCCTTTTTCCAGGATGGCCATCAGCGTTACGAGTTTGATGGTTGATCCCGGTTCTGTTACACGCAAAGCGTAGTTATCATCTTCCCAATAACTTCCGTCGGGCCGGCGGCCAAGGTTTGCCATGGCTTTGATCTTGCCGGTCTTCGTTTCCATCACGATGCAACTGCCATACAGGGCTTCGCTGGTTTCCATCATCCGCAGCAAAGCGTTTTCAGATATATCCTGTATGTTCACATCCAGCGTGGTGAAAATATCTTTACCGTTTTCCGGTTCCACCTGGAATCCTTCCACCGGTATGGCGCCGCCTGAAGCATATCTTACCAGCCTTTGCCCTTTTTGTCCTGTCAATAAACTATCATAGCTTTTTTCCAGCCCTACGTTCTGCTTTTTCGCTTTGCCATTGCTGGCGATATGTTCGCGTGAAAGGCCGATCGTTCTGTTGGCCAGCAAACCGAATGGCAACAAGCGTTTGCTGTTTTCTTCCACTATCACACCGCTCTTGTTCCTCCCGAGCTTTATCAGCGGGAATTGCCGGAAAGCTTTATATTCTTCGAATGATATTTTTTTCTTTAATGGATAATAGCGGCTTTTTTTCCGGTATCCTTCTTTCAGCTCCGCTTTGTATTGGTTCACGCTTTTATCCCCGAAAAATTTTGAAAGAGCTATGGAAAATGAATCCACATTTTCCCTGAACACTTTTCCGTTCTTGTCACGCAATCCATCTGCCTGGAAATCGAGATAGATATCAAACTGCGGAAGGGAAGTGCTCAGCATTTGTCCGTCTTCACTGTAAATTGTTCCGCGGTCTGCATCCAGTTCCACAATACGCTGGTGCATACTGTCGCTCATGCTTCTCCAATGATCTCCTTCAATGCGCTGGATATAAAATGCCTTTCCCAATATCAGCAGGCTTAGCACCACGATGCCAAGAAAGCTGAGATATACCCTCCACAATATGTCGCGCCGTGTTTCCAAATTCCGCCCGCTTATGTTGCTTACTTATTCGTGCTATCCGCGCTCTTATTCGCGTCATTAGCGTTTATCGTCTTCCAGTACCACTGGTGGTTGCAAGAGTTCTTTCAACCCCAGCGGTTCCACTGCTTTTGCCATCTCGCTTTGCTTGCTGCGGAACATCACTTCACTCTTCACAGTTTTGTATTCATACTGGAGCTCTTTCACCTCGCGTGATGTCCGTCCAATCTGCCGGATGGTTTTATCTGCATAGTGACCATTATATATGTAGATCACTGCGAGAAATGTCAGGAAAAGGAAAAAGGGCATTTGCCTCACTACCGACTGGTAATTCAGCCAACGCTTCCATCCCGGCGAACCGGGATGTTTTTCAGTTGAAGGCGTTGTTTTTTCTTCCATTTCGTTCCGTTTATAAATAACTCGTCCAGTTATTGTCTGCTTGATTGTTTCATTCACACCATCATCACTTTTTCTGCTACCCTGAGCTTGGAGCTCCTCGAGCGTGAATTCCGTTTTAGTTCTTTGTCCGTTGGCACCACTGGCTTTTTGGTGATCACTTTCAGTTCATTCACCGGTTCATCATTGATAAAGGGATTCGTTTCCGGCTCATCGAAACTGCCACGGCGGAAAAAATTCTTGACCAGTCTGTCTTCTAAAGAATGGAAAGTGATGATGGCTGCACGGCCACCTGGTTTCAGTAGTTTGGGAAGCTGTTGCAACATTTCTTTCAACGCACCTAACTCGTCATTCACTTCAATGCGCAAAGCCTGGAAAACCTGGGCAAAATACTTATGAGGGTTTCCTTTTACCACTTCACGGAGGGCATTCTTGAAGGCATCGATCGTTTTGAGCGATACCTGGTTTCTGACAGCCACGATCTTGCGGGCCAGTGTTTTTGAATTGGTGACTTCACCATACTGCTCAAATATTTTGTGTAGTTGAGCTTCGGTGTAGGTATTCACCACTTCAAAAGCAGTAAGCGGTTGCCGCTGGTCCATACGCATATCCAGATCGCCATCGAAACGGGTGGAAAATCCACGTGCCGCTTCATCAAACTGGTGACTGCTTACGCCAAGATCAGCCATAATGCCATCAACAGCACTTACCTGGTGCAGGCGGAGAAAACGTTGAAGGTGGCGGAAATTATGTGGCACAAAGATCACACGCGTGTCATCGGGCAGGTTTCTTTTGGCATCTTCATCCTGGTCAAACACGATGAGTTTGCCTTCAGGTCCCAGCTTCTCCAGTATTGCCCGTGCATGGCCACCGCCGCCGAATGTGCAGTCTACATAAATACCCTGTGGCTGTATATGCAGGGCTTCAATCGTTTCTTCCAGCAAAACAGGTATGTGGTACTGCTCTTCCATACGCTAACTATTCGCACTATTCGTGTTATAAGCGTTATCAACCATTACCTGCTTAGCCAGCTTGCTGAATGCTTCCGGTGAGAATGAATCAAAGAACTGTTTGTACTTATTACTATCCCAGATTTCAATTTTATCGCCTGCCGCTACCAACACAATGTCTTTCTGCAGATCGGCATGGGCTTTCAGGTTAGGCGGTACCAGCAACCTGCCTGCACTGTCCGGCTCCACGTAGGTGGCGCCATTCAGGAAATACCGCCGGAATTCTCTCGCCTGAGGGTCAAAATCGTTCAGCCCTTTGATCCTGGCGAACAGAGGTTCCCAATTTTTCACAGGGTACAGACTTAAACATTTTTCAAACCCCCTGTTGATAACAAAGCGGTGTTGCTCTTCTTCCGGGAGCTGCTTTTTGAAGCCGACCGGTAGAAGAAAACGCCCCTTTGCGTCCAAAGTAGCCTCGAATTCTCCGAGAAAGTCCATCAGTATCAGGGAATTGAATCAATTTTTCTGCTAATTCACACAAAATAACACTTTTTCCCACTTCAGACCCAAATTTTCGCTCTTTTATTTTTTCCACAGCAAAATTTTTCTTATAGACGTTACCAGTAGAGGCTTTCAGCGGTTTTTGGCAAAAAATTGATTGAAATGCCGTGGATTACCTGTGGATTACGGTGGATAACCGGTGAATTACAAAACTAGAGGAGGTTTTCCACCCTACGATGGACTGTTTATACACCGATCTGCATAAGCTTACTACCTTTGCAACTCACCAAAGCAACAGTTAGTTGCACCCAAACAATGCATCCAAAAAATCTATCCATTGCCGGATTCAGCTATGAACTTCCTGCTGACCGGATCGCTGAATATCCACTTAATCCCAGGGACCTTTCCAAACTTCTTATCTATAAAAAAGGAACTATCAGCGAAAGCAGGTATTCGGATATCAGTTCTCATCTCCCCGGAAACTCATTGCTTGTTTTCAACAATACCAAAGTGGTGGAAGCACGCTTATTGTTTCAAAAACCTACCGGTGGCACTATTGAGATCTTTTGCCTGGAACCGCATGAGCAGTACAGCGATATCAGCACTGCTTTACAACAACACGGAAAAGTGTGGTGGCATTGCCTGGTAGGGGGCGCTTCCAAATGGAAACCAGGACAGGTGCTGCAAAAAAGGATAAGCAGCAACGGAGAAGAAATTGACCTGGAAGCAAGATATATTGAGAAAAAAGCGGGAAGCTTTATCATTGAACTTTCCTGGCAGCCGGCTGCAATGAGTTTTGCTGAACTATTGCATCATGCGGGAGCAATCCCTCTGCCACCCTATATCAAACGAAAAGCAACGGCAACGGATAGTGAAACCTATCAAACGATCTATGCAAAGATGGATGGCTCTGTTGCCGCGCCTACTGCAGGGCTTCATTTCACGGAGAATATTTTTCAGCAACTCCGGCAAAAAAATATCAGCACGGCTTATGTTACCCTGCATGTGGGTGCAGGCACATTCAAACCCGTGAAAGCAGATATGCTGGAAGATCATGAAATGCATGCAGAGTTTATGGATGTACCTGCAACATTGATCCGTGAATTGATTGATAACATTGATGGGCCTGTTATTCCTGTTGGTACTACATCCATGCGCACTATTGAAAGTTTATACTGGCTGGGAGTGAAACTGGCTAATGAGGAAGAAGTAAATGGCCTTGCGCAATGGGAGGCTTATGATCATCCCATACAGGACCTGCCTGCAAAAGAAGCACTGACCGGGTTATTGCAATGGATGGAAAAAAATAAAATGGAGCGGTTGATCACAAAGACACAGATCATTATCGCACCGGGATATAAGTTCAGAATTGCAAAAGGGTTAATAACGAATTTTCATCAACCGCAATCTACTTTGTTGTTATTGATTGCTGCATTAATGGGTGATGATTGGAAAATGATGTACCAGTATGCCCTGGAGAATGATTTCAGGTTTTTAAGTTATGGGGATGGATGCTTGATTCTGCCTTAGGATATCAATGCTTTTTCAACGGGAACTGTAATATAAATATACTGCCCTTGCCCAAAGTGCTATCCACCTTTATCTCGCCTCCATGCGCCTGCACCATTGTTTTCACATAGCTTAATCCCAATCCAAAACCTTTTACATTGTGCAGGTTCCCTGTATGTGCACGATAAAACCGTTCAAACACTCTTTTCACTGTTTCCTTGCTCATACCAATACCATTATCCTCTACCCGTACAAACAGGAATTTATCATTTGATTGTGTGCTGATCTTTAACTGCACCGGTATATTTTCTTTTGAATATTTTACTGCATTATCCACCAGGTTATTGATCAGGTTGGAGAAATGCACTTCGTCCGCATTGATCTGGTCATTCTCTGCATTCAGCAAAACCTCAGCCTTACCTTGTTTTTCCTGCAATTGCAAAGCGAAATTATCTACCACATCCTTGATCACCTCATGCACATGCAGTGGTTGCAGGTTCAGGTTCACTTCCTGCTTTTCCAGTTGCGATGCTTTAAGAATGGTTTCCACCTGCCGGTTCATCCGTTGGTTCTCTTCTTTGATGATAGAGCTGAAATAACCGATCTTTTCCCTGTTCTGCAGCACTTTTTCGTTCTTCATGGCATCTACTGCCAACGATATGGTAGCGATCGGCGTTTTAAACTCATGCGTCATGTTATTGATGAAATCGTTCTTGATCTCACCCAGCTTTTTCTGACGGAGCATGGTATGCACAGTGAGGTAGAATGCCGCGATGATGATAATGGTAAAAAGAATTGCCATCACAATAGGCATGCGCAATTCTTTTAAGGCAAAATCTTTCCAATCGATTGCCAGCACGGTCAGTGTTTCATCCGCAGCCAGGTTTTCAGCAGCAGAACCGCTTGGTGCCAGCAGCAGTACGCCTCTCGACCAGTTGTTGACAGTATCTTCATATTCCGCAGAGAATTTTTTGGAGATGCGCTCCACAGTTTCTATAACGGAGTTATTGCGCATGCTTCTTGCAGAAAGCAGGAACTCAAACTTCATTCCGCTCAGTTGCACTGCATGGAATGCCGCAGTTATTTTACCTTCCAGCTCCACAGCTGTGAACCGCTTGCCAATCGTTATCGGCCGGAGCATTTCCATAGTAAACTCTTCCGGGAAAAGGTTGTTCGATTGGGAAGAGATCCGGTTGTTCCAGTAACTGCCTTTATATTGATTCAGCTCTTCCCCTACAATGCTGACAGCTTTTTCTATCTTTTCCTTTACCTGCTCTTCTTTCAGCAGTATCATATTCTTGAGCCAGGACAGTTGTATAACAATGATCCCGATCAGCGAGATACTGATAAGTATAATGATAATGGTAAATATTTTTCTCAAACGACTGTTTATTTAGCGGAAAGATAAAAGGTTTTACTTATACAATCCTGCAAAAATACTGTACATGCGGTGCCTGGCTAAGCCGCTTGTCCTCTAACGGCAGATTTTAACTTGGCTTTTACTTTGCAGGATAGGCCGGGCGGCTTTTGGCAAAATATCTGTCCGCTAACCAGGATTTTAAAAAAAGATTTTATATCCCTAAATTGAAGTATGATTGAACCCGGCCCCGGCATATTACTGATAGCAGACCCCTTCTTAAAGGACCCTAATTTTCTCCGTACGGTGGTGTTCCTCTGTGAGCACAACGAAGAGGGCAGCTTTGGATTTGTGATCAACCGGCCTTACGAGAGTACGCTGGATGAACTGATCCCCGATATGGAAGGATATTCCCTGCCGGTTTACTATGGCGGCCCGGTGCAAATGAATACCATTCATTTTTTACATCAATACCCTGAAGAGATTCCCGGGGGTGTGGAAGTGACGAAAGGCCTGTATTGGGGCGGTGCTTTTGAAAAAGCAATGGAACTGGTCAAGTCCGGTAATGCCCAAAGCTCGAAGATCCGTTTCTTTATCGGTTATTCCGGCTGGGGAGAAAATCAATTGCAGGAAGAGCTCAAAGAAAAATCATGGCTTACTGTCAATGCCACTCCCAAGCTTATTTTCCCTGATAAGATCGAAGATATCTGGAAAGATGCGCTTAAACACCTGGGCGGAGATTATGAAATGATGATCCACTTTCCGATCGACCCACAACTGAATTAATCCCCACTATTTAGTTATATGCCCATCCAAATATTTTCTTTGTGTTCTTCGTGTCTTTGTGGGAGTGATCTCCACAAAGACACGAAGAACACAAAGATTCCTGGCGGAATGCTTTGTAATTTTGCGAAATTTGTTCTTTCTTTCCAATCAAAACACTAACACTATGAAACGGCTTTTATTCAGCCTTTGCCTCGGCACCACTATCTTTCTTTCTTCCTGCGACACATTAAAACAAATCGGCTCCGTACTGATCCCTTCCCAGACGGAAATGGCTACCGGCCTTAAAGACGCGTTGACACAGGGGTTGTTCAGCGGCTTTGATGCTTTTGCCAACCCCAACAGCGGTAATCCCCTGTTGCGCTTCGCATTCCCCGGCGATGCTGCCAAGATCGAAAAAACATTGAAAGATATAGGCATGACCAGCCTGGTAAATGAAGTGACCGGCAAATTCACCAATGCGATGTCTTCTGCAGTGGTAGCTGCCAAACCCATTTTCCTCAATTCAGTAAAGCAAATGAGCCTGAGCGATGCAGCCAGTATATTGCTTACAGACAATATGCATGCAGCAACAGATTATTTCAAGAGTTCAATGTCGCCGCAACTGATGACAGCCTTCAGGCCTATAGTTGACAGCACGGCTAACCTCAACGGCGCTAATAAAGCCTGGAGCAACCTGACCAATGTATACAATAAGATCCCGCTGGTGACGAATAAGCTCGAAACCAATCTCACTGATTTTATTGCAGCTCGTGCTATTGATGCCATGTTCAGCTCGGTTGCCAATGAAGAAGAAAATATCCGCAGTAAATATGAATTCCGCAAAACAGATATAATGAAAAAAGTATTTGGCTATGCAGAGCAGGAAATGAAACGCAGGAAAGCCTGAGGGAACGTTGGCCGATGGCCGACTTCAACTTAATACTGAACTATAAATAAAAAGAGATTTCCGGATTCAGGGAGTCTCTTTTTTATTGGTGCTTTTGCAACTTAAAATCGGCCATCCGATCATCAGGCAATGAACAAAAACTCAGTACTTCCCTATTAAAAAACCCTCCCGACTAAAGCCAGGAGGGCTGGATAACAGTTTTCACAATCCGGATAGGCTGGTTTTTCCCCAGTCTATTTATCCCCTCGATTCTTTCTCACTAAACTCTAATCGTTGTAAGAGAGGGGCTGCTGTGGTCAGGCAGCGTCCACCGGTGTTGCTCCTTCTACCAATACAGTAACCTTGTCATGGAGGACTTCAACAAATCCGCCCTGTATATCGAAGAAAGCAAAATGATTTTGTTTATCCTTTAAGACCTTTACACGGCCGGCTTTCAAAGCGCTGACCAGTGGAGCGTGCTTATCGAGCACTTCGAAAGAACCACTGATGCCAGGCATCTGCACTCCGAATACCTCGCCACTGTAAAGTCTCTTTTCAGGAGTTAATATCTCTAAATTCATTGTGCGTGTTTAGCCGTTAAAAAATTATCCCTGGGCCTGAGCCAGCAGTTTCTTTCCTTTCTCGATTGCATCATCAATTGAACCTACAAGGTTGAAAGCTGCTTCAGGATATTCATCCACTTCACCGTCCATGATCATGTTGAAGCCGCGGATTGTTTCTTCAATCGGCACCAACACACCTTTCAGACCGGTAAAGGCTTCTGCCACGTGGAAAGGCTGTGACAGGAAGCGCTGCACTTTACGTGCACGGGCAACGGTCATTTTATCATCATCGCTCAATTCGTCCAGACCGAGGATCGCGATGATATCCTGCAATTCTTTATAGCGTTGCAGCATCAGCTTCACACGGTTAGCGCAATTATAATGGGCATCACCTACTACTTGCGGGCTCAGGATCCTTGAAGTGGAATCCAGCGGATCCACCGCAGGGTAGATACCAAGGTCAGCGATCTTACGGCTTAATACGGTTGTCGCATCCAGGTGGGCAAAGGTTGTTGCCGGAGCAGGGTCAGTCAAGTCATCCGCAGGTACGTATACCGCCTGTACGGAAGTGATTGAACCATTTTTAGTAGAAGTGATCCTCTCCTGCATCAGACCCATTTCTGTAGCCAGTGTAGGTTGGTAACCCACCGCAGAAGGCATCCGTCCCAGCAGGGCCGATACTTCGGAACCAGCCTGGGTGAAACGGAAGATATTGTCAACGAAGAAAAGGATATCACGTCCTTTGCCTTGTCCGTCGCCATCACGGTAGTATTCAGCGATAGTAAGACCGGAAAGGGCTACACGTGCACGGGCTCCGGGAGGTTCGTTCATCTGACCGAACACGAAAGTCGCTTTGGAGTCAGCCAGTTCTTTCATGTCCACTTTGCTCAGGTCCCAGCCTCCTTCTTCCATGCTATGTTTGAAAGCATCACCATATTTCATAATGCCGGCTTCGATCATTTCGCGCATCAGGTCATTTCCTTCACGCGTCCTTTCACCTACACCTGCAAACACGGACAAACCGGAATATGCTTTTGCGATATTGTTGATCAGTTCCTGGATCAATACGGTTTTACCTACACCCGCACCACCAAACAGACCGATCTTACCACCTTTTGCATAAGGCTCGATCAGGTCGATTACTTTGATACCTGTGTAAAGCACTTCAGAAGCCGTGCTCAGGTTTTCGAAAGCCGGAGGTTTAGCGTGAATGGGGCGGCCGCCTTCCTTGGAAACGACGGGCAATCCATCAATAGGGTCTCCGGTTACATTGAACAGGCGGCCTTTAATGGCTTCACCGGTAGGCATCGCAATAGCCTTTCCTGTATCCACTACTTTGGTACCACGGACAAGACCTTCAGTTCCGTCCATCGCAATGGTGCGAACACTGTCTTCACCCAGGTGCTGCTGCACTTCAAGGACAAGGGTATCACCATTTTCCTTTTTGATTTCCAATGCGTTATAGATCTCAGGGAGTTTGCCATCAAACTGCACGTCAATTACCGCGCCGATGACCTGCTTTACTTTACCTACGTTTGCCATATATAATGGAGAGTGTTTATTTTGGCCGCAAAGGTAAGGGTGGCAAGTGTATCTGCCAATTCGAAAATTCGGAGTTTTTTTGAGGGTAAAAAGTATCACAAAGAGCGCAAAGGTATCGCCAGGAACGCAAAAGATATTACTAGGCCTACGTTGCAACCCTGGCGATACCTTTGCGCTCTTTGTGATACCCTGTACACTCCCTGAGACGGTTCCCCACATCATGAAAAAAACTATCTTTCCTCTATGAAAATTTTATACCTGTCCTTATTCGCCACATTCTCCGCGCTCGTTATGCTTTCCTGTAATTCCCCCTCTGCCCAATTACCGGAACCTGTAAAAAGGGATACCTCCATCTCCGTCACCAATTCATACAGCGAACTGTTTTTCGACAGCACACAACTGGAAAGTTTTATTGCCCGGGAAGACCTGCACGACAGCCTGGCCATTTCACTCCGCAATTTCTATAACCAACGCAACTATCAGTATGCCTGGTTCTTCCCCGAAGGAATAGCAGATTATGCCAATACCTTTCTTAACCTGCAAAGCGATTACTTCCACTACTCAGGCGACAGTTCCATATACACACCAGCCTTGCAGCCATTAATAGATTCGCTCAGTGATTCCACTACTTATCGTCATTCACCTGATTCGCTGAAACTAAAAACTGAGCTCTTGCTCACCCGCCAGTTTTTCCGCTATGCTTCCCGCGCCTATGCCGGCAGAAGGGATATCAATACCAAAAACCTGGGCTGGTTCATTCCCCGCAAGAAAATGGACGCCGTAATATTCCTGGATTCATTGCTGAAAAATAAGGGACAGAACCTCTCAGCCTATGAACCGGTGAACCGCCAATACAACTTATTAAAAGATTACCTGCTGAAATATTATGCTATTGAAAAGGGAAATGGATGGACGCCTATCCCGGTTCCCACCACAAAAAAATCCCTTCGTGAAGGAGATTCATCCGAAACCATCGCCCTGCTCAAAAAAAGATTATTCCTTTATGGCGATCTGAAAGAAGCAGACAGCAGTCAATTGTTCAATACCAGCCTTACCGCAGCCCTGAAAAATTATCAGCATCGTTTTGGCTTAAAAGAAGATGGCATTGCCGGGCCTGCCCTGCTCACTCAAATGAATAAACCGGTAAGCGAACGGATCAAACAGATCCTGATCAATATGGAAAGGATCCGCTGGGTGCCTGCCGAGCCAACCGGTGATTATTTACTCGTCAATATACCCGAATACCGCCTGCATGTATATGAGAACGGAAAGTATGCCTGGAATATGGACGTAGTGGTCGGCTCTGCAGCACACAACACGGTCATCTTTAATGGTGATATGAAATATGTCGTGTTCAGTCCTTACTGGAATGTTCCGCCCGGCATTCTGAAAGCAGAAGTGCTTCCGGGAATAAAACGCAATAAGAATTATCTCGCCAGCCATAATATGGAATGGAATGGCGGCAACGTAAGGCAAAAGCCGGGCCCACGCAATTCATTGGGACTGGTGAAATTCCTTTTCCCCAACAGCTATAATATTTACCTGCACGATACGCCGGCGAAAAGCCTTTTCAACGAAAACAGCAGGGCTTTCAGTCATGGTTGTATCCGCCTCGCAGAAGCTAAAAAACTGGCACTATACCTTTTACGAAATGATCCTGCCTGGGACTCGCTCAGCATTACCAAAGCCATGAATGCAGGCAAAGAAAAATATGTTACCCTCAAAAAAACCATTCCTGTATTCATCGGCTATTTCACAGCCTGGGTTGACCGGCAGGGCCAGTTGAATTTCAGGGATGATGTGTATGGGCATGATAAGGAAATGGCGGAAAGGCTTTTTGCCAAATAAGCTATTTCAAAAAATAATTTGAATCATTTGTCCGGAACCGAAACACCCGTTCGTCAGGTAAGAAATCCATTCTTCATCTAAAACTAATTGTAGCCTGGGCGAGATATACTTCGATATGAAAGACCTGGAAAAAGCAAAAGAGAATTTCAGGAAAGCTATAGCACTCACTTCTTCCCTTCCCGAAAAGCAGTTGCTGGAAGAGAAGATGGGCCGATGCCTGAATTAGCTACATTTGCTTCTCAAATTTTCCTATGCAACTGGTAGAGGTTACCGATGAATCAACAGCCCGGGATTTCCTGAAAGTGAATGTGATCATTAATAAAGGAAATCCGGATTATATCCAGCCGCTGGATAAAGATATTAACGATGTATTTGATAAGAATAAGAACAAGGCTTTCCGGCAGGGAGAAGCGATACGTTGGATACTGCGGGATAAAGACGGGCAGCTTATCGGGCGGATCGCAGCATTCGTCAACAAAAAATATAAGAATAAAGGAGATGACGGGCCTGTAGGCGGTGTCGGCTTTTTTGATTGCATCAACAATCAACCTGCAGCAGATATGCTGTTTGATGTAGCCAAACACTGGCTGCTGCAACATGGCATGGAATCAATGGACGGGCCGATCAACTTTGGAGAACGCGACCGCTGGTGGGGATTACTGGTGCAGGGATATGAACCACCGGTGTACTGCCTTAACTATAATCCTCCTTATTATAAAGAATTATTTGAGCATTACGGGTTTAAAAATTATTTTAACCAGGTATGCTTTGCGTTGGACGTAAACAATTACCTCCAGGAAAAATTTTACCTGCGTCATGCTGAATGCGCTGCCAATCCTGATCTGCAAGCCAGGCATATCCGTAAAACCGAACTGGACAAATTTGCCAAAGACTTTACCATCGTTTATAATAAAGCCTGGGCTGGCCATGGCGGTATGAAGCAGCTCGAAGAAAAAGTAGTACGTGCCATGTTCCGCTCCATGAAACCTGTAATGGACGAAACCCTCTGCTGGTTTGTTTATCATAAAGAAGACCCTATTGCCGTATGGATCAATCTCCCCGATCTGAACCAATGGTTCAAACACCTGCACGGAAAGTTTGGCCTGCTGCACAAGCTGAAATTCTTATGGCTGAAAAAAACAAAGAAGATCGACAAATTCGTAGGGCTCATTTTTGGTGTGGTGCCTGAATGGCACGGTAAAGGCGTGGATAGTTTTATGATCGTGGAAGGTGCCAGTGTGATACAGCGTGGCCGCTTTGAAAATGGTAAATATGTTATAGGAGATCCCTTCTACAAAAAATATGAAATGCAATGGATCGGCGAATTCAACCCTAAAATGATCAATGTGGCTGAAGCGTTGGGAACCTACCGCAGCCGCATTCTGACCACATACCGTTATCAGTTTGACAGGACAAAGGAATTTAAGCCACATCCGCTGGTGTAGTGATCATTGGTCAGCCGGCCAACTCCAACATTTTTCCTAATTTAGCCGTTCCGCATTATGGATAAATTCATTGTTTCAGCCAGAAAATACAGGCCACAAACGTTTGATACTGTTGTGGGTCAATCGCATATAACCACGACTCTTAAAAATGCGATCAAAAACAACCAGTTGGCCCATGCCTTCCTGTTTTGCGGTCCCCGCGGTGTAGGCAAAACCACCTGTGCACGGATTCTCGCCAAAACAATCAATTGTGAAAACAAGACCAAGGACGGCGAAGCCTGCAACACCTGCAATTCCTGCGTTTCCTTTAATGAAGGCACTTCGCTGAACATACATGAGCTGGATGCTGCAAGCAACAACTCTGTAGACGATATCCGCACGCTGGTGGAGCAGGTAAGGTTTGCACCACAGGCCGGCAAATACAAAGTGTATATCATCGATGAGGTGCACATGCTCAGTTCATCCGCGTTCAACGCATTCCTGAAAACACTGGAAGAACCGCCTCCTTATGCCATTTTTATCCTGGCCACCACAGAAAAACATAAGATCCTTCCAACGATATTAAGCCGCTGCCAGATATTCGATTTCAAGCGCATCACTACCAATGACACGGTAGAGCATTTACAGGAGATCTGCGATAAAGAAGAAGTGAGTGCAGAAAAAGCCGCCCTCCAGGTGATTGCACAAAAAAGTGAAGGCTGTATGCGTGATGCGCTAAGCATCATGGATAAGATCGTGAGCTTTACTGGTGGTGAACTGAATTATACGAATACACTTGAGCATCTCAACATACTGGATGCCGATTATTATTTCAAGTTGCTGGATGCTATGCTGCAGCAAGACCTTGCCGGTGCGCTTTTACTATATGATGGCATCAACCGGAAAGGATTTGAAGGCGACCTCGTGCTGAATGGTTTTGCAGAGTTTATCCGCAACCTGCTCGTTTGTAAAGATGAAAAAGCGGCTGTTCTGCTCGAAGTGGTAGAAAGTTTCAAGGACAAATACGTTGAAACAGCCAAGAAAGTTTCACCTGCCATACTGATCAGCGCTCTCAACATTCTGAATGAAGCAGAGATCAACTATAAATCGGCCCGTAATAAACGCCTTCATGTTGAGCTGGTACTCATAAAGCTATGTTACCTGCAACAAGCCATTAACCTGAGTGCCGAAGGAAACGGCCTGAGTAAAAAAAAACTGATTGATTCTGCAAAACCCGTTGCTTTCCGCCAGATAGCACCGCTGGAATTGCGCGAAAGCAATACTGCAGCAACAGAATCAGCTAAACTGCTGATTCAAACAACAGATAACGCTCCTGTCAGAAGCAAGCCAAAAGAAGCATCTTATCAGCAACCTGCAGCAACAGCACCGGTAAAATCCGCAACCACCACAACTGCCGGTACCGGCAAGATCTCCGCGCTTAACAAGATCAGGCAGCAATACCAGGGCAATAGCATGCCTTCCGATGCCACCAACCAGCCATTGAAGGAAGAACCATTGCAACAATCATGGGAAGCATATATCCAAAAGCTGAAAGAGGAAAAGAATCCCGCAGCTCAACCTTTTGCACTGGCTAAACTATTGATCAAGGATGGCAACACGTTTGAAGTGATCACAGCCAATAATATCGAACAAAAATTTATAGAGCAGGAACGCAATCAGCTCTTCGCCTTTCTGCAACAACGGTTGAAGAACCGATTGCTGCAGTTTTATGTAGTGGTGGTCGAAAATGCAGAGCAACAACCTGTAACAGATGCGCCTCTTTCATCCAAAGACCAGTTCCTTAAAATGGCAGAGCAATATCCACTGGTAAAAGAATTAAGAGACCGGTTGAGACTGGACCTTGATTACTGATGGGGTTGTTTTCAACTGAACTTCCAGCAGGTTCTTGAATTTGCCAAACATCCAGTTATGAATAGCGGCCCAGCTATTCCTGCATAAATGAAAAGCCAGCATTCAAATATTTGAGCTCATTTCTATTCAGCATTTTATCTTAATTTCGGCCAAAATTTAATCCTACATGGCTGAAGAGATATTGATGCCCCGCCTGAGCGACACGATGACAGAAGGTGTGATTGCCGCCTGGCATAAAAAAGTGGGTGACACAGTAAAAAAAGGAGATTTACTGGCTGAAGTGGAAACCGACAAGGCTACCATGGAGCTGGAGAGCTATAAAGACGGCACCCTGCTGCATATCGGCACTGATAAAGGCGGCAAATTGCAGGTAAATGACCTGTTGGCAATCATCGGCAACCCCGGTGAAGATATTTCCGGACTGCTGAAAGGTGGCAGCTCTGGGGCTGCCAAACAGGAAGCTCCTGCCCCCGCTAAGGAAGCTGCTCCGCAAGCGCCTGCAGCCAAGGAAGAAACCAAAAGCCAATCTGGCAGTGCTATAGATATTTCCAAAATGGAAGAAGTGGTGCTGATGCCCCGCCTGAGCGATACCATGACAGAAGGCGTGATCGCCGGATGGAATAAAAATGTTGGCGACACGGTAAAAAAAGGTGATGTGCTGGCAGAGATCGAAACCGATAAAGCCACAATGGAACTGGAGAGCTATAAAAATGGTAAACTCCTGTATCAGGGCGCTAAAAAAGGTGAAAAGATCGCCGTAAATGACCTGCTTTGCATAATCGGCGAAGAAGGAAAAGTGGACGTCAACGCTATTGTTGCTGCTGCAAAAGGTGGTGGCGGAGCAGCTCCTGCTGCTTCTCAGACACCTGCCGCCGCGCAGGCGCCTGCGGCCGAGGCTGCTGAAACAGTTGCACAACCTGAAGCTTCCACCGCCAATGGCCGTGTGAAAGCATCCCCCCTTGCTAAAAAACTGGCTGCTGAAAAAGGCATTGATATCAGCAAAGTAAATGGCAGCGGCGATGGCGGAAGAATCGTAAAATCAGACGTAGATAATTATAAACCTGCCGCGGCGCAAGCGCCTGCGGCCAGGGCCGCTACTGCCGCAAGCCAGGCTCCGGCCGGAGTGGTGAGCTTTGATGAAGTACCGGTTTCACAAATGCGTAAGGTCATCGCCAAACGCCTGGCAGAGAGCAAATTCACTGCCCCCCATTTCTATGTCACAGTTGCAATTGACATGGATGCGGCCGTTGCAAGCCGTGCCAAGCTGAATGAGGTAAGTAAAGTAAAAATATCTTTCAACGACCTGGTATTGAAGGCCTGTGCAGTTGCCCTGAAGCAACATCCGGCGGTAAACAGCAGTTGGCTGGGCGATAAGATCCGCGTGAACCACCATGTGAACATTGGTGTGGCAGTAGCAGTGGAAGACGGGTTACTGGTACCGGTAGTGCGCTTTGCAGATACCAAGTCTTTGTCGCAGATAGCGGCTGAGGTAAAAGAATTTGCACAGAAAGCAAAAGACAAGAAACTACAGCCGTCAGATTGGGAAGGTAATACTTTCACTATTTCCAACCTGGGTATGTTTGGAGTGGATGAATTCACTGCCATCATCAACCCGCCTGATTCCTGTATACTGGCCATTGGCGGTATCAGCCAGGTGCCCGTTGTAAAAAATGGCGCTATCGTTCCCGGCAATGTGATGAAAGTAACGCTTAGCTGCGACCACCGAGTAGTGGACGGAGCAACAGGAGCTGCCTTCCTGCAAACATTAAAGAGCCTGCTGGAAGAGCCATTGAGGATGCTGGTATAAGAACAGATCAGTAATAACAATTTTATAAAGCCTGTAACAGTTGTTACAGGCTTTTCTTTTACCCTCAACCCGCTGAATTGCTTATCTTGAGCTTCTAACCGAACCAATCAAATATGAAGCTGCTTGACCTTTCTAGCTGGTGGCAGGCCCTATCGTCTTTTGACAGGATTTTCTGGGCAATTGCCTTATTGTTTTCCCTGCTTTTCCTGATCCAAACCATCCTTTCTTTTGCAGCCGGCGACGGCGACGTTGCAACAGGCGATGCAGACCTGGCAGTAGATCATGACGGTGGGATCGCTTATGGTTTTTTTACAATAAAAAACTTTATTGCCTTCTTTACTATTTTCGGATGGACAGGCATTGCCCTTTCCAAAGGAAACGTAAGCAAGCCGGTCATTATTCTTGTGGCCTTACTGGCTGGTGTTGCCATTGTAGCCATTATGATCTTTATCATGCGCTCCATGAGCAAACTGAAGCAAAGCGGCACTTTCCAGATAAGGCAAACACTGCATAAAACTGCTGAAACATACCTGGTCATCCCTGCCTCCCGCAACGGATTTGGCAAAGTACATATCCGCGTGCAGGGCTCCCTTCGCGAGTTGAAAGCGATCACCGATGATCAGGAAAATATACCAACCGGCAAACTGGTAAAAGTGACCGGTGTGATTGATGAAAACATTCTTCTCGTTACTTCCCAACTTTCTTAATCAATAATTCATTTGAACATGGCTGAAAATCTCTTACTGGTCGTCGCGATTGCGATTGTATTTTTCTTTATCCTCGTATTCTCGATGTTCCGGCGCTACAAACGCTGCCCTTCAGACAGGATACTTGTAGTGTACGGAAAAGTGGGTAAAGGAGTGGATGGCACACTTACCGCAAAATGTATCCATGGTGGTGCGGCTTTTATCTGGCCTATTATCCAGGATTATTCATTTCTTGATCTTACACCAATATCACTGGAAGTAAATCTTACCAGTGCGCTCAGTAAGCAAAATATCCGTGTGGATGTGCCCTCCCGTTTTACTGTTGGTATTTCTACAGAACCCGCCGTGATGCAGAATGCAGCAGAGCGCCTGCTGGGCATGCAGCGCCCGCAGATACATGACCTCGCAAAAGATATCATTCTTGGACAAATGCGCCTCGTAGTAGCCATGATGGATATTGAAGAGATCAATAGCAACCGTGATAAATTTCTTGCCAATATAGCTGGTAATGTGGAAGCAGAGTTGAACAAGATCGGGCTGAAGATGATCAACGTGAACGTAACAGATATCAAAGATGAAAGTGGCTATATTGATGCATTGGGTAAAGAAGCAGCCGCCAAAGCCATCAATGAAGCAAAGATCCGCGTGGCAGAGCAGGAACGTACCGGTGATATTGGTAAAACCACTGCAGAAAAGGAAAGGGATATCAAAGTGGCAGAAACGCAGCGTGACCGTGATACACAGGTATCGTTTGCCATGAAAGAAAAAGAGATCCAGATCGCTAATGCCAACCGGGATGAAAATATCGGTAAAGCCGAAGCTGAAAGGGACACAAGGGTAAAAATTGCAGAAGCCAATGCCATTGCAGTACAGGGCGAGAACCAGTCCAAGATACAGGTCGCTAATTCCGATTCGCAAAGGCGTGAAAGGGAAGCAGAAGCATTGAAAAAAGCGATCGCTGCAGAAAAAGTGCAGTCGGCCAAAGCACTGGAAGAAGCATACCTGGCAGAACAAAAAGCAGAAGAAGCCCGTGCAGAAAGGGACCGTGCAGCGCAGAACGCAACCATTGTTGTAGGTGCAGAAATTCAAAAACAAAAACTGATACTGGAAGCACAAGCAGCAGCAGAGCAGGTAAGGGAAAAAGCAAAAGGTGAAGCAGATGCCATTTTTGCCAAACTGGAAGCCGAAGCAAGGGGTATGTATGAAATTCTGACCAAGCAGGCAGAAGGTCTTGACCGCATCGTAAGAGCAGCCGGCGACAATCCTAAAGATGCTGTGTTGCTGCTGATCGCAGATAAATTACCAGAACTGGTGAAGATGCAGACAGAAGCCATTAAAAATATCAAGATCGATAAAGTGACAGTATGGGATAGCGGGCAACAGGGAGAAGGTAAAAATTCAACCGCCAATTTTGTGAGCGGGCTTTACAGATCTGTACCACCGCTGAAAGATATTTTCAATATGGCTGGAATGGACCTTCCCACTTATCTTGGTAAACAACAAGAACAGGAAGGAAACATGCAACCAGATGTTAAATGATACAAACGTGAATTTCTGCGTTGAATAAAAACTTAATTTTAGAAGTACTTACAAAGACCTTGCATTCAAGGTCTTTTTTATGAAAACCCTGATCTTCATATTATGCCTGTTAAGCTTCCCTTTGCTGGGGTGGACTCAATATTATAATGCAGTAAACGGCACTTATTATATCGGCTCGCTGAACATGCATAATAATCCTGCTGCTATCGTGAATGTACCCTCTAAATGGGACCTAACGATATTCGGTGTGCAGGACAAGCATACAACCAATATCGTTGATATCCGTAATTACTCTTTGCTTACCAATCCCGCTAATTCCCAATACGCTATTTCAGCAGGCGAGTATAAAAGAAAAGGAGATGTAAATATCAATCTCAACCTGCTCAATTTCCGCCTGGCGCTTAATCAAAGAAGTGCTGTTGCGCTTGGCATTAATTTTAAATCATATACGCGCGTAAGAAGCAGCCAGTATAATTTTTATGACACACTGGGATCTTTCAGCGATTTTTTTGTGTTGAATGAAAACAATCGGGAGATGAGCCTCGATATGGTAAGCAGCAGCTGGACGGAATTTTATGTTGCATACGGGCAAACCCTGATTGACAACGACAGGTTCAGGGTCAATGGTGGTGCTACGTTGAAAATAAATAAAGGAATGTCTGGCGCCTTTGCAACAGTCAACAGCGGTTCATTTTCCAAAACAGGCAGCTCCCCCAATACCTACGAGATAAACGGCGCCAATATGGATTTTTCTTATTCCGCCAATTATGATCAATGGGATAAATCTAAAAACTTCAACACCAATTTCAGGAATTTTTCTTCCGGTACGAAAACCGGTTTCTCTCTCGATATGGGGTTGGAATTGCTGATCAAGCGCAATTACTGGACGAATGCAGAAAGAGAGGAAAATTATTTTGACTACGACTGGAAGATCGGTGTATCACTGCTCGATTTTGGTTATGCTGCCTACCGGCATGGGAAATACAGCACCCGTGTAAGCAACGTGAGGCCGGGTGTTACGGATGAATTACTGGATCAGAAGTTTGACAGTTCTATTACTTCATTTGGACAGTTCCGTGATAGCCTGATCACTTTATATCAAAATGCGGCACAGTATACCGGTGATTTCAAAGTTGTTCATCCAGCCCGGCTGGTAATAAATGTAGACAAATTCATCAATGAAGCATTTTTCGTGAATGCAGATCTTTCCATTGGTGTTGCTTCTTTATTTCCTGTCAAAAGCCACTATCTGAAAGATCTTAGTTTACTGACAGTGACACCACGTTGGGAGACGAGAAAGAAAGGTTTTTATTTGCCGGTGCAATACAGCAGTGCCAATCAGTTATGGATTGGAGGCGCAGTGAGGCTAGGTCCTGTTTTGTTTGGAGTGCATAACTGGGCTAATCTCTTTTCCAAAAAGAAAATGCAGCGGGGTGTGGGTTATCTGGCTTTTATATTGAAAGCTTCAGATATAACGGGGAAGAAAGGAGACAGAAGACTAAACTGCTATTGGTAATTATTCTCACAAATATTTCTTCCAGTTAATTTCATCTGTTTATAATGTTTTTTTTCGGTTAAAAACTGAGGTTTTTCCCAAGGTTAGGATTTCCGGTTGAAGGAGATTCGCCTTAAATGAATCTAGAACGGTATAAATTAATTGTCTCCCAAGAACAGGGACAGTACGAGTTCCTTAGCGAGGGGCCCAAAGGTGTAATCAGGAAAGTGATTCATTATCTTCCAATAGGTAACAGCATTTACAACCTTGGCTTTGGTGATTGGGATGAAGTCAATCAGAAAATAAACGACAAATCCCGTAGCAACAATGGAGATCGTGAAAAGATTTTAGTGACGGTGGCTGACTCAGTCATGCATTTTATGCAATTGCATCCTCGTGCTATCATATTCTCCCGGGGAGAAACGCCTTCGAAAACCAGGCTATATCAAATGGCAATTGCCCGGGAATGGAAGACAATTAGTAAATTATATAAGATCAAGGGTTTTTATTTGGGTAAGTGGGAGGATTTTACTCCAACAAAAAACTATGACGCATTTACTCTTGAAATCCTCCAATAATAGTAAATCAAGTTTTGTATCTTTATTAAGTAAAAAATATCTATGTCAGTAGCAAGGAAAAAAAAGGGCGAGATCAAGGTCACTATTGTTAAAGATATGAGGGATTATAGTGAAGATCCGTTTTTTAAGAAGAAAGCAGAATCTGCGAAGGAGTTTTTAAAGAAACACCCTCTTCCAGAATCCTCAAAGAAAAAATAAGCTCGAAAAGCAAACGCCTTCCAGTCGGAAGGCGTTTGCTTTATCTAATCACTTCTTTATCATCTTCACCCTCTCCATCAATAATCCCGGCTCATTTGTCGTAATCAGGTCAAACTTATTCTTCAGCAACCAATCCATCGTAGTTGTATCATTCACTGTCCAGGCATTCAGTACAAGCCCGTTCTTCTTAGCACTTTCAATCCATTCCGGATGCTTGGTAAACGCAGAATAATGATAATCGATACCACCCATGCCATCTGCTTTCACCTGGTCAGGTGTTTGATTAGCTTCAAGATATTGCGTATGCGCTTTAGGATCCAATTGAAGTACTTTTTTCAGAATATCATAATCAAAACTGATGTAGGCCGACATGGATTCAGCATGCAATTCCTGCACAAGCTTAACAACCCTTACTGCTGTTTCCTGTCCCCGCTCCTTACTGATGGCTGATGGCTTTATTTCCAGTATCAAACGGGTGGATGTATTGTTTTGCAAGCCTGCCAGCAGGTATTCCCGGAGCGTCGGCAGCTTTTCTCCATTGGACAGCCTGTTTTTTATTAGCGTAGCATAATCTGTTTGCTCAATAGGAAGGTTGAAAAAATGAGGATCATGGTTGATCACCAGCGAATCATCGGCTGTGCGGTGTATATCAAACTCAGAACCGGTGTAGCGAAGAGCGATGGCTTCACGCAGCGAAGCAATGGAATTTTCGGGCAACTGTTTTGCTTTCCAGGCACCCCGGTGGGCCACTACAGGATTATCAGCAAAAACCGGTTGATGACTGCTTACTTTTCGGCTGGCAGAGCAGGCATTGAACAGCGATGCCATAGCCACTAAATAAAATCCTTTTTTCATGCCCGCAAGTTAATAAATAAAGAAAGTGGAAGCACCGGAACACCCAACATTAACTTTCAAAATATTTTGAAAATACAAAAATGAGTTGCTACCTTTATCCTATGAAACTGACAGAGGCAAGGCAACAATTTATCAGCAACTGGGGGGCATTCGGTACTCATTGGGGAATTAACCGCACCATGGCACAAATACATGCACTGCTGCTTGTAAGCCCGGACCCCCTCACCCAGGATGATATAATGGAAGAACTGAATATCAGCAGGGGCAATGTGAACATGAATATCCGCGAGCTGATCAACTGGGGCCTGGTAGAAAGGGTATTGCTGCCCGGTGAGCGGAAAGAATATTTCTCTGCAGAAAAAGATATATGGAAAGTGGTGAAGCAGATCGTGAAAGAAAGAAAGAAGCGCGAACTCGAACCCATGCTTGGCCTGCTTGATAAGCTGGAAGATGTGGAAGGTGATAAAAGGGATAAGAACGTAAAAGCGTTCATCGACACGGTGAGCAATATCAAAAAATTAGGCAGACAGGCAGATAAAACGCTTGATGTGATGATCAAGGCAGAAGAGAACTGGTTTGTGAATAACCTGGTCAGGTTCTTTAAATAAACCAAGAGTGCAAGATCTCTTAAAACCGGTTAACCCGGTTTTATTTTGATCCATTATTTTCATTTATTTCTGAAAATTTAAAATAAACTGTATGAAACTGTATAAAGAACTGGATTTCTGGATACAGGTAGTACTGATCCTTAGCTGCACCTTCTATCCATTACTGATCGATAGTTATTTTCTGCTTTACTCCTATTTAATTGTAGGTGGCTGGCAATTGCTCAGCGCTGGTATACATTGGGTTTTGCCAAAATCATATTTTCCTGTTCCTGGACGGCTCTATTACTTGCGCGCTCTTTTGGGGTTGCTCGCTGCTGGTGTTTTATCCCTGTTTACCCAATTGATATTGATCTATGCTTTTTTGTTATTGATCATATCACCATTGCTTGCCATTTGGTATACTTATATCTGCTATGCTGAAAACAGGGTGATGGAACATAAATCCCTTATACACTTAAAATGATTGCTTATGAAAAATAAAAAGATCATCATCGCCGGAGGTTCCGGTTTTATCGGTGAAGAAATGATCCGCTATTTTGGAAAGGACAACGATATCTGCATCCTTACCCGGCAGGTCGATAACGGCATCAATAACCGCAATCATTATCACTCCCTCCATCCTGAAGAACTGAACAGGGTAAGCTGGGTACAATGGGATGGCATTACCACCAGCGAATGGGTAAAAGAACTTGATGGTGCCGACCTGCTGATCAACCTGAGTGGTAAATCTGTCAACTGCCGTTACACCGAAAAAAATAAACAGGAGATCCTTTCAAGCCGTATCAACCCTGTAAACACACTTGGCAAAGCGATCGCCCTTTGCAAACGCCCTCCTGCCTGCTGGATCAATGCATCTTCCGCAACCATTTACCGCCATGCCACTGATCATGCCCAGGACGAATACAACGGCGAATTTCATGACGGGTTTTCTGTTGATGTTTGCCGGCAATGGGAAAAAGCCCTTTATGATCAGCCGACTCCCCATACTCGGAAGATCGCCCTCCGTATGGCAATTACATTAGGCATCGGCGGTGTACTGATCCCTTATTTCAACCTGCTGAAGTTTGGCCTCGGCGGCCGCCAGGGAAGCGGTAAGCAAATGTATAGCTGGGTACATGTAGAAGACACCTGCCGGATGATTGAATGGCTATATGAACATCCGGAACTGGAAGGCACTTTTAATTGCTCCTCTCCTTTTCCCGTTACGAATAAAATATTTATGCAAACATTGCGGAAACTGACCGGCTACCATTTTGGTTTGCCCGCCTATGAATGGATGCTGAAAGCAGGCGCTGTTCTTATCGGCACAGAAACCGAACTTGTATTGAAAAGCCGTTGGGTTGTACCGACCCGGATAAAAGAAACCGGTTTCAACTTTCGCCACCCTTTCCTGGAAGAAGCACTGGAAGACCTGGTCCGGAACATACCCCGCAAACAATATCACCTGTTTTGATGTTGTATATGGTATAAATTTGTATGATGAGCGATAAAAAGAAAACACTGGTACTTGGGGCCTCAGACAATCCTTCCCGCTACAGCTACCTGGCTATCCGTAAACTCCGCAGTAAGGAACATCCTGTTGTAGCCGTTGGCAAATCCGATACGCAGGTGGATGATGTCAGTATCACTAAAGAAAAAACACCCTTTAAAGATATTGACACAGTAACGCTTTATCTGAACCCGGCACATCAGCGTGAATATTATGATTATATTTTTTCACTGAACCCAAAGCGTATCATCTTTAATCCCGGTGCAGAAAATGCAGAGCTGGCAGAGCTCGCCAAAGAAAAAAATATAGAACCGATGGAAGCATGCACATTGGTATTGTTAAGCACAGGACAATATTAATTAAACAGTTCCGGTTATTTCCTATCCCACCCGATAGAAGAATTACGATCATCTACCCGTACTACCACTCTATTTATCCATTTATGCGCCCTGCAGCGTTGGCTGAATAAAAAACTTTACTCAATCTTGCATTACCGTCCCCCCTGAAAACCAGGTGCAGTCAAATCTGACCGCCCCGTATCACCTTGTCATAAATATATATCCCATGAACAACCGTCAAATACCAGGCATTCGCCTGTTATATATTTTATGCCTGTTTTGCAGTTTTTCTCTGCAAGCGCAGCAAGCACAGGAAAAAGCCCCACTCAGGGAGCCTAATTACAATAAGCCCAAACTTTTTAATAGCCTGCCAGCTTCTATGCAGGTGGACAAGCAGGACTTACTGAACATCTTTTCTGCTACCAGCACACAAAAAAACCAGGAAGTAAAACTGACTCTTGCCACTGGTAAAGCCCTTCCTTTTACCGGCAAAATGGAGGACGTCTATAGCGAGAACAATGGACAGGTGCGTACCGTAAACGTCCAATCCACCAATTTCAAAGGAGCCATGCTTATCCTTTCTTTAGTTACCGACACTGATGGTACAGTCAGCTTTGTTGGCCGCATCTTCAGTTATCAGCATGGCGATGCTTTTGAATTGCAGGAAAAAAACAACCAGTATTTCTGGGTCAAGAAAAATCTTCATGAAATGATCACCGAATAGTATCCGCCCGTTTTTATCCGTCCCTGAAAAACCCATGCTGCTATGAAACCACTTTACCGCTACCTGTTCGCACTGATTCTGCTGGCCTTCCAGGTGAAAGCTGGGGCACAGGCCATACCTGCGCTGAGCAGTTATCCTGCTGCTTCAGCCGTCATCTTCCTTGATTTTGACGGGCACACCGATTTTTCAACAAACTGGCTCCCTAAAGCTTTTGGTCCTCTTGTTTGCGGCCCTTCAGGCATGAATAATACACAGATCGTTGAAATATTTAACCGCATAGCTGAAGATTACCGCCCATTCAATATTAATATCACTACTGATTCTACCAAATTCCTGGCAGCTCCTATTAAAAAACGCATGCGTGTTGTATTCACTGTCACTTCAAGCTGGTATGGTAACGGTGCTGGTGGTGTATCATTGGTTAATTCATTCACCATGGGTACTAATGTCCCTTGCTTTGTATTCACTGCTTTATTAAACTATATGCCCAAACGCGTGGCCGAAGCTGGTTCGCATGAAGCAGGCCATACACTTGGATTGCAACACCAGACAAAATATGATGAGAGCTGTACGAAGGTCTCTGACTATGATCAAGGCAAAGGCACCGGTGAAATTGGCTGGGCTCCGATCATGGGGGTTGGTTATTATCAGAACTTCACGCTTTGGCATAATGGTACTACTATCTATGGTTGCAATTCGTTTCAAAATGATCTGGATGTGATCACTTCAACGGCCAATGGTTTTGGCTACAGGCCGGACGATCATGGTAAAACTTTTGCCACTGCCACTGTGCCTGCATTTACTGCCAATCAGTTTGATGTTACCGGTGTAATAGATCGCAATACCGATCAAGACGTTTTCCGTTTTACCATGCCTGCCAATGGCCGTTTTCAGATCGATGCCGTGCCTTATAATGTAGGTACCGGCAATGCAGGTTCAGACCTGGACATGCAGGTAAGCCTTTATAGCGAACAGGAAGCTCTTTTAAGTGTTTACAATCCCGGCAACCTGCTAAGCTCTGTTGCTGATACATTGCTGACTGCCGGCACTTATTATCTTAAAGTGGAAGGAAAAGGCAACCAGTATGCACCGGCCTATGCCAGTCTTGGTTCTTATTCCATGCATGCCACTATTCAAACAACCGGGGCAGGCGTACTTCCTTTACGCAAACTTGATTTGCGTGGCACTGCTAATGGCGGCAAACACCAGCTGAACTGGCAGGTTGATGTAGATGAAACCATCGTGCAGCAAACAGTGGAGATATCAGTGGATGGACAAAGCTTCCATACGCTGGCTGATCCCGGTACAGAAGTGCGTTCTTATGTTTATCAACCGGTAGGTTCACCCACAGCCAGGTATCGCGTGAATATAAGCCTGGAAGACGGTCATCGTTATTACTCCAATGTAATCACCCTGCAAAGCGATGAAAAGCTGAACTGGCCAAAACTTACAGGCAATCCTGTTCAAAGCAATACGATCCATATCAGCAGCCCTGGTAATTATGGTTATATCCTGCTTGATGCAAATGGAAGCCATATCAGTAGTGGCAAGCTGAGCAGTGGGCTGAATACAGTAAATGCTCCTAATCTTTCACCAGGCATGTATCTTATCCGTTATACCGGCCAGGATGGTCAGTACACGGAAAAACTCATTCGTCAATAAGCTATTCTACGTGTTCATAACAGAACATTAATCCGTACCCTGCTTGATTATCGAAGGTTTTTCTATAACTTAGGAAAACCTTTTTTTATATGCGTTGGAGAAAATTTAATGGCGACCCGATTGATCTCCCGATTATCCATGCTGTTGAAAATGCCATCAAACGCGAGACTGCAGCCGGCTTCAGGCTGAAAGTCTGTATTGGCACCGACTCTCAGGTAAAAGGGAAAGAAACAGAATTTGCGACGGTAATTGTATTCCTCCGTGAAGGGCATGGAGGCTTTATGTTCATTCACAATGAAAAGACCCGTCAGCAATTCACCATCAAAGAGCGTATGCTGATGGAAGTAGCCAAGAGCATCGAAATTGCATATGAATTGTGCAACCTGTTCACTGTTTACAATGTGGACATGGAAGTGCATGCGGACATCAACACCAATCCGCATTTCAAAAGCAATGATGCGCTCAAAGAAGCCATGGGCTATATCCTTGGAATGGGCTTTGCATTCAAAGCCAAACCAGAAGCATTCGCCAGCAGCAGTTGTGCAAATAAAGTAGTGAACTGAACATTGCTTATGGCTGATCCGCCCGTTGATACAGGGAGTTTCTCTGTACAGGGCATTGTCTCCTCCAGATTTTCAGATTTCTCCCGGAATTTATTCTGTTTCCCACTAAGACAACAAAGAACACAAAGAGATTTTGTGAACATATCTTATCATCTTATTGAAAGATGAGCGTAAGAAATGCATTCTGAAGAATTTCTTTGTGTTCTTTGTTGTCTTGGTGGGAAGATGTACCTAACGGACAATAATAGCTGCGGGAATTGGTTGATCAACTGCTTGTGTAGAGTCAGTTTGTAATGCACCAGAAACAAGTTGATTACGCTGTTCTACCCCATTCTGCCTTGTATACTGCTGGGCAAGCACGAAAATGAAGAATGTGAACACAAAAAGCACAGCAGCAATGTTTCGGTAGGATAGCAATTTTCGCATGATTCAAGGTCAGATTACCTGCAAAGTAAAGGAATTAATATTGAATAACTAAATGCGTATACCTCTGTTTATAAATGCCTTATTCAGGTCATCTATATAGTCAAGCACCAGCTCCCGCCCTTCTCCGGTTTCAGAAGAAGTAACAAAAAATGGTGGAACTTCTTCCCAGGTCTCTTTTAACTGGTTCACGAATGCTGTTACATTCCTCCGTGTGGCCCCAGGCTTGTTCTTATCCGCTTTAGTAAAAATGACGGCAAAAGGAACTTCCCAGTTGCCCAGTTGGTTAATAAAAGCAAGATCTATTTTTTGAGGCTCATGCCGGCTGTCTACCAGCACAAACAAACAGGTAAGATTTTCTCTTTTCCGGATATAATTTTCGATCATCTGCTCCCAGCGCCGGCGGCTGCTTTGGGATACTTTGGCATAGCCATAACCTGGAAGGTCAACCAGGTACCATTTCTGCCTGGCACCCGATATCACCTCGAAATGATTGATTAACTGGGTTTTCCCCGGCGCAGAAGAGGTCTTGGCCAGGGCTTTTTTGTTGCAAAGCATATTGATCAGCGAGGATTTGCCCACATTGCTCCGGCCAATAAAAGCGTATTCTGGCTTATCGGCCGGGGGGCATTGCTCATAGTTGGCATTGCTGATCAGGTATTTGGCGTCTATTATTTCCATCCTGTAAACCTGCAAATTTACGGGATGAAAGCTATTGATCCAGCTGGTTGCAAATACAAAAGCCGCCCTTTCCGGGCGGCTTAAAGAACTCTAATTGATTTTTATTCTGCTAAATTGGGCTTTACCCTCCAAATATCATAGTTATCATATCTTTTATCCGGTGCATTACCCGCATTGGAACTGAAATAAATATATCCGTCAGGCCCGAATGTGGGACACCAGTTCCAGGTGCTGCCGGTGGTAAGTTGCTTCACATTCCCTCCTTCTGCATTCATCACAAAAATGTGGCTTTCCGTACCATTCGTTTTATATCGCTGGAAAACAATCCATTTGCCATCAGGCGATATGGCGCCTGAATCGCCGTTAAAATCGCCACTTGTCAACTGCGTTTGTTGGCTGTTGGAAAGATCATACTGGAAAAGCTGATGGGTATCACCGACTTTTTTAGTAAACACAAACAGGTTTTTCTTAGGGTGAGGAGAAGGAGAAAAACCTTCGGTCAGTATCGTAAAATTCAGGCCATTGTTCTCAACCGTGGCCACATGATTGGTGCCGCCGATATTGGTAAAGAACAATACTTTGTTCTGTGCTGCAAAGAAAAAGGGTTCGCTATCATTGGTGCCGTTCGCATTTGCAGATACATAATTGATGCCCATCTGCTCTATCCTGGACTTGGCGATAACAGGCTTACCTGGTTTTGTGTAAGCGAAAAGAAAACCTTTACCATCCGGAAACCAGGAAGGAGTGGTACAACCTTCAGACAACAGTGGCGACACGCCGGCTGTGCCCAATGTTTTCATTGCAATGCTATGCCTCGCATTGATATCGGTTTTGGACGGGTCATAGATGGTATACAGCATTTTCTTACCATCCGGGCTGATCTGTGGTTGTTGTTCTCTCAACTTATCATCAGTGATCCTCGTAAGCTCCTTTGCATCGGCTGTTACGCCGGGCGTAAGGTCGATCTTGGTTAACGGAACAGGAGCAACTACTCTTTTAGTGTTCGTACTGGCCCAAAGCAGAAACGCAAAAGCCAGGATACCCAGGCTGCTTAGCAGCCATTTAATTGTTCTCATACTCTAGTGGTTTATTGGTTTTATAATGAATAATGAATGCAAACAGATAGGCCAGCACATCGAGCATATCTCCTGTCCCCTGCAACACATGCCAGTATTGCAGCAGTTCCGTGAATGGAACCAGTGTATAGATCAGCCACTTTAATAAAGCCGGTACCCGCTTCCAGCCTCCCCAAACAAGTTGCTGAAATGAAAGAAGCGAATAGCACCACAAAAAATCCGGTAGAACGCCGGTCAGGATCGAAGGAAGTTCAAGATTAGTTGTTGTTGACCAGCTTACCCACTCTTCAAAAAGGGAATCCTCTTTGCGAATGAACAGGTAAAACGCAAGGCCGGTAAATATTGGCAGGAGAATATGCAGTGATATGTAGCGGCAACGGTATAGTTGCCGGTCTTTCATTGACCTGGATATTGGCATAATAAAGGACTGGTTCGGGCGGCAAGATATTCAGCAACAAATTCATATTATATACCCCTTTTTCGGTACAAGTGATTGTGGTGACAATGGAAAAGAACTACCACAAACGATCCCCTCTACAGCCAGAAGTGATTACTCGGCCATTCGATCATCGGACAACGGACAACGAACATCCGCCTCAATAACTCCCCAAGCCTCCTTAACTTTGCGCACCATGGCAAAACCCTTACCCCACGATCATGTTATTCCTTTCAAGGATTCTGAAAAAGGAAAAAAAGAGCAGGTAGCCGAAATGTTTGACCGCATTGCTTGCCGGTACGATTTTATGAACCGTTTTCTTTCTGCCCGCACCGATGTGCGCTGGCGGAAAAAAGCCATTTCTTTTCTGAAAAAAGATCAGCCCAAAACCATCCTGGACATAGCTACCGGCACCGGGGATATGGCTATAATGGCCTGTAAAATGCTTGACCCTGACCGGATAACAGGTATAGATATTTCTACTCAAATGCTGGAAGTAGGAAGAAAGAAAATTGAGAAAGAAGGACTTGTGGATAAAATCCAGTTACAGCACGGAGATTCCGAAACAATAAACTTTGCGGAAAATACGTTTGATGCCGGGATGGTGGCTTTCGGTGTAAGGAATTTTGAAAATCTGGAAAAAGGACTTTCTGAGATATTGAGGGTATTGAAACCCGGTGGTCAATTGGTAATACTGGAATTTACCAAACCGCCGCAGCCCGTACGCGGTTTATATAATCTGTATATGGGAATTGTGGCTCCGCAACTGGCCCGGTGGTTCAAACAGAACAAAGAAGCCTATCAATATCTGAACGAGTCTGCCAATGCATTTCCTGCCCGGGCGCACCTGAGGGATATCCTGACCAAAGTTGGTTTTTCCGATACCCGTTATAAATCGCTAAGCTTAGGAATATGTTGTATTTACACCGGCAGAAAGCCTGTACGCTAAAGATTGGATTGTGTTTGTTGATTGGCCTGGTTAGCTTGGCGCAAACTTCGGTGGCGCAGGAGCGCGAGCTCAATCTATACGACCACGATTTCAAGCCCTATTATTTCGGCCTTACACTTGGCGTTAACTCAAGCCGGTTCCATCCACAAATGCACCCTTACTTTCTCCAGAGCGATACAGTGCTTACTGCAGAACCGATGAACTCTACAGGGTTGAACCTTGGCCTGTTGGCGACCGCCCGCCTGTCTGACCGCTTCCAGTTGCGCTTCAATCCGCAATTGATCTTTACAGAAAGAAAGATCGCTTACCGTTTAAAATATCCTGACGACAATAAAACAGAGGTTGTACAAAGTATGAACCCCATTATTGTTTCTTTTCCCATCCAGGTAAAACTGCAGTCAGACCGGATCGGCAATTTCAGAGTGTACATGCTGGCGGGTTTCAAAGCTGATCTTACGCTTTCCGGGAATAAAAAAACAGATGGTACCATTCAGATCAAAGGATCAGATTTTGGTCCTGAACTGGGCATTGGCTTCAACTTCTTTCTTAAAAGCTTTATCTTCTCACCAGAGCTGAAGATCAGTAATGGCATTCCCAATATCCATAGCCGCGATGCAAGTGTGAAATACTCAAGCGTGTTTGATAAGATACAATCGAGGATGATAATGCTGAGTTTCCATTTTGAAGGGTAAGTTAAAAATCAAATTCCCTTCTGTGCATATTCCATCTTATTCCTAAAGAAACAACTGTTGTGTTGCCTGAAGTAACAGGCGGTGTTTTTGTTTCCTGCTTGCGATACACACCAAACAATTCAATCAGCAGGTTTTCCCTCCACTCATAAGACACCAGCAGGGATGTATAAAGCACATTCGTTTTCCAACCGGATCCAATATTGTATCCGTGATCCATGGTGCGGTAAGGAGGAACATTGGGCAAGAAGATATTACTGCCGAAACTGGCACTGCTTGAATCCCTTCCTTGCTGATAGTAGATCGCCTTGGCCTGTATCATCCATTTAGGAGCAGGCTGATACCTGGCAATACCGATGTATTCCTGGAAATTGGCCATCAGCGGATGGGCCAAAGGTTGATTATAGTGTGTGTAATTTGCTACAGAATCACGATGGGAATAAGTGAACGGGCGCACGCGGTTGGTCTCCACCTGCAGGTCAAGATTTTTGATCCCGAATGCATCAATGTATTTACCACCGAGCTGGTATCCCCATTTATTGCCCCACCATCCGTTATTGGCTTTTACTTCAGATAAATTGAATTCATCGAGCAGGAATTGCCCATACACCTGGAAGCGTTTGGCAACATTGGCTTTGAAATCGAGCCCTGCTACAGAGTTGTCATTGCTTCCGTTTTGCTGCTCAATGGAGCGGTAAAAGATCACGGGGTTCAGGTAGCTGAAATCAAACCGGTTCACCCTCCCGAATACCACCCCTTCAAACAGGCCGACGTTTAACCATTTTGTTATGTTGATATCCAAATGATGCATGGCCGCATATTTCTTTCCCAGCAGCTTATCTGTTATACCCTGGTTATCGGCATTAGCCAGCTCCATAAAAAGGTTCTGGTAATTGAATTTCCATATCCTTGTGTTGAGCTTGAGAAAAAGATTGCTGTTGCCAAAATCGCTCAGGAATAAACTGCGGTACCCGTTGCCGATAAAATTCTTATCGTAGCCGAAAGCCACATCAATGTATTTGGTAACATTGAACGTGATATAACCACGGGCATCAAAATAATCTACTCCGCCCAGTGCCTTAAAGTCTTTATAATAACCCTGGCCCGGCACCGCCAGCCTGTCTTTTATCCATTGCTGCGCATATAAGGGATCCCGTTCCTGGTTATCGGTAAGATAAGCAGAGAACCCGATCTTGTTGGCGATCCTTCCCCGCAGGCTTATACCCCGTGTGTTCAGGAAAAGCGTTTGATCATTATCCTTTTCTTTGGAAACCACGTATTGCACCACCGGATTGACCACCAGGTCAAAATCCTTTACATGTGCTTCATAGAAATTAGCAGGTGTGGTATACAGTCTTTTCCAGATCGGCTTTTTGCTTGTGTACTGTTGTCTTTCTTCTTCAGTCAGCCATTCCGTATTGTTGTAGTAGATACTTCGCAGATTATGCAGGTCAACGCGCGACAGCTTCCCTTCTCCATTGTTTTGCAGGTAATTCTTCACTCCATTGATCACATACTTGCTCCGGTTAAAGGGCCTGATCTTTGAAAAATTGAGTACTGAGTCTGTTTGGGCTTTTATTTCCAGCCTTTCCAGCAGCACAGATTGTTTATCCCCTTGTGGCAGGTAGGTAGATTGAGCAGAAGCAATGAACGGAAAAAGAAAAACAAGCAGTCTTACAAGGGTTTTTATAAATTGCATTGCCAGTTATTTTGGATAATATTCAACAAAGTATGCAAATATATCTGATAAAAAATATCCGTATCGTCAACGAAGGTTTGATCCAAACCGCCGATATACTGATCAAAAACGGGCGGATCGAAAAAATAGCTCCCCTTATATCTTCCACCGATGCTGCAACTATTGAAATAAACGGGGAAGGTAAATTTTTGTTGCCCGGCGCTATTGATGACCAGGTACATTTCCGGGAACCGGGCCTTACCCATAAAGCCACTATTTACACAGAAGCCAAAGCTGCAGTAGCCGGCGGCGTTACGAGCTTTATGGAAATGCCCAATACCGTGCCACCTTCTTTCACAGAAGAGCTGCTGGAACAGAAATATAGTATTGCGGCCCGCAGTTCACTGGCCAACTACTCCTTTTATATCGGCACTTCCAATGAAAATGCAGCCGAAGCATTGAAGGTAAATGCCCGTAAGAATGATATCTGCGGGATCAAGATCTTCATGGGCTCTTCTACCGGCAATCTGCTGGTCGATAATCCGCTTACGCTTGAAAAAGTGTTCAGCGAAAGCGAACTGCTGATCGCTACGCATTGTGAGGATGAAAAGATCATCAAGGCTAACCTTGCGGCATTGAAAGCAACAGGGCGGGAGCTCACTGCTGCCGACCACCCGGTGATCCGCAATGAAGAAGCCTGTTTCGAATCTTCTTTTTATGCCGTTCAGCTGGCCAAAAAATATGGCACCCGGCTTCATATCCTTCATATCAGCACGGAAAAAGAGTTACAGCTTTTCAGCAACATGTTACCGCTGAAAGAAAAAAGGATCACTACAGAGGTATGCGTTCATCACCTGCATTTCACCAGTGATGATTATGCAAGGCTGGGCAATAAGATCAAATGCAACCCGGCCATTAAAGCGCCGCATAATAAATCCGCTTTATGGGAAGCTTTGCTCGACGACCGGCTCGATGTGATCGCCACAGACCACGCACCACATACGATAGAAGAAAAAAATGGGCCCTATGAAAAAGCACATGCCGGGCTTCCCCTGGTGCAGCACCCCTTATTGATGATGCTGTATTATTTTCAGCAGGGAAAGATATCGCTGGAAAAGATCGTGCAGAAGATGAGCCATGCGGTAGCCGATTGTTTCCAGATAAAAGACAGGGGATATATCCGGGAAGGCTATCATGCAGACCTGGTGATCGTTGACCTTGACGGCAGCACCACAGTGGGTAAGGAGAATATACTGTATAAATGTGGCTGGAGCCCGCTGGAAGGCACCCGTTTTCCTGCAGCCATCACCCATACATTTGTGAATGGGCATTTGGTGTATAAAGCAACAGATAAAAATGTATGGAATCCGGAGTGGAATGAATCTAAGCAGGGCGAACGGTTAAGGTTTGAAAGGTAAAACAACACCCCACATGCAGATAGATAGTATTTCTTTCAACGACATTTCGATTTTCCATACCGAGGAAGAATTCTCTATTTTTCATAAGCTCAATTTTACCCGCACCACTGGCGGAAAAGAATGGCTGCGCCGTTTTTTTACCGAACCACATAATGATATCAAGAAGATCATCGGCACACAAAATGTGATCCGCACCCTGATGGAGCATGTGAAGGACTGGCCCGCCGATATCACCAATGGCACCATGCTGGTGATGGACAAATTCATGGATTATGCACTTGATCCCATCAGCGAGAATACCGGCAGCATCAATAATTTCTTCTATCGCTGGCTGCATAGCGAAGATTATTCCATGCTGAAATATTCCATGACGCATTTTGCAGATTTTTACCGGGGGTTAAAAAAGATCGCCATGCTGCTGGAAGGGCTCGACTTTCCACCACATATCAGGATCTACATCGAACGTATTACACAGGTGCTGAAAGAGCCCGCATTGCAGCAACTTTCAACCACCACTCCCGGCACTCCTTTTACCAGGCGGCAGAATCTTTATTTCGGTTATCATCTCCGCAATCCCCTCCGCCTGAAAACCCTGGAGCTCATGGATATCTACAGCCGGCTGGATGCCTGGTATTCGATGGCAGTGGCGGTGAAAACATATAACTTATCATTCCCGGAATTCATAGAGCAGGAATCACCGCTGGTGGAAGCAAAAGGGCTTTATCATATTCTCATCCCCAACCCGGTACCCTATGACCTGCAGATGAACCCGGAACATAATTTCCTTTTCCTTACCGGTGCGAACATGGCAGGTAAGAGCACACTGATCAAATCGGTCGGTTCTTCAGTATTCCTCGCTCATATAGGTATGGGTGTGCCCGCGACCAACATGCGGCTTACCTTGTTTGACGGCTTGCTCAGCAATATCAATGTGGTGGACAACATCGCCAAAGGCGAAAGCTTTTTCTTTAATGAAGTGCAGCGGATAAAGAACACGATCAGCAAGATCAATAACGGGAAAAAATGGCTGGTGCTGATCGATGAACTGTTTAAAGGCACCAACGTGCAGGATGCGATGAAGTGTTCGCTTACCGTGATCAAAGGGCTGATAAAAATCAAGAATTCCCTTTTTATCCTTTCCACCCATCTTTATGAAATAGGCGATGAGTTGCAGGGTTTCCCCAACATCTCTTTCCGTTATTTTGAAACAAATGTGCAGGATGATCAGTTGCAGTTTTCCTACCAATTGAAGGAAGGCATCAGCAACGACCGGCTGGGCTACGTGATCCTCAAAAGGGAAAAAGTGGTGGAGATGCTGGAAAATTTATAATGCCTATCTTCATGCAAAACCGTTCAGATGAGATCATTCGCCGGCACCTTGTTGGTGGCTATTAGTTGCTTTTCGCATTATTGCTTTTCTCAATCGCCTTCTCCATCATCTTTATATGACGTGCAGCATTACCGGTTCAATATTGAACTGTCTGACATGTCTGATACCATTAAAGGAAAAGCCGTTATCACCCTGAAATTGCTGCAACCTGCATCGAATGTCCTGTTCGATTTCAGCACCACCGGTACCGGCAAAGGCATGCATGTACAATCATGCGAAATGGATGGCGAGGTGGTCAGCGCCGCCGTGAAAGAGGGGAACGAAAAGCTGGACCTTGCATGGAAAGATGCTTCACCCGTCGGAAGCACGCATACATTCACGATAAACTACCAGGGCATACCTGAAGATGGTTTGATCATTTCCCGGAACATGTATGGCCATCGCAGTTTTTTCGCCGACAACTGGCCTAACCGCGGACATAAATGGATACCCTGCATTGATGACCCGGCAGATAAAGCTTCCGTTGAGTTTATTGTTACGGCACCGGAGCATTACCGCGTTGTATCAAACGGTATACTGGTCAATGAAACGGGCCTGGAAGGGAATAGAAAAACAACTCATTGGAAAGAAGAGGTGCCGATAGCTACAAAAGTAATGGTGATCGGAGTGGCTGATTTTGCCGTTGAGCTCGCAGGCATGGTGAAGGATAGCATACCGGTGTATAGTTGGGTATATCCCGAAAACAAGGAGAAGGGATTTTATGATTATGGCCAGGCGAAAGATGTACTTCCGTTTTTTATTGATTACGTAGGGCCTTATGGTTATAAAAAACTGGCAAATGTTCAATCCAAAACCATTTTCGGCGGATTGGAGAATGCCAATACCATTTTTTATTCGGAGACCTCGGTAACAGGCACGAGAAGATCGGAAAGCCTGCTGGCTCATGAGATCGCGCATCAGTGGTTTGGCAATATGGCTACAGAAAAAAGTTTTGCGCATTTATGGCTTAGTGAAGGGTTTGCCACTTACATGACGATCCTGTATATGGAAAATAAATACGGGATAGATACAGCGATGCATATGTTGAAGGAAGACCGGCAGCAGGTGATGAAATCTCCGGTCACTTATAAGCGTTCGGTAGTGGATGAAACGGATAATTACATGTCGTTGCTGAATTCGAACAGTTATCAAAAGGGCGGTTGGATCTTACATATGCTGCATAGGGAATTAGGGGATGCTGTTTTTCATAAAGCTGTTCGTGCTTATTATAGCCAGTACGCCAACAGTAATGCCGATACAAGGGACCTGCAGAAAGTTTTTGAGAAAGTATCAGGTAAGAACCTGGCCGTGTTTTTTGATCAGTGGTTGTATTCGCCGGGAGCTCCTAAAATAGAAGTCAGGTGGTTTAAAGCCATGAAGACCGGGAAAACAGTGGTAGCAATCAGGCAGACACAGGAAAAGGGGTTTGTGTTTCCGTTGACATTGAAGTTTATGGAGCGGTCAGGGAAATCAGTTATTAAAAAAGTGGATATTATCAATCGTTATACAGAGTTTGAATTTGATCTTGGTTCTAATATAGATGGGCTCGAACTTGATCCGGAAATGTCATTATTGTTTAGTGCTGATGTGGCACGTGAATTGACCAAATGATCTAAGCTCAAGAGCTTTTCTCTTCAATTAACCTTGAAGCATGATCCTATTAGCATTTCTAAAGTCGACAAAAGCCATTCGAATCCGCTTAGCACTCTTTTGTCTTCCCATTTTATGCATCAGCTTTCGACCTGCTGATGACTCTGCTAAAGTATATGGTCATATCAAAGGAGTAAAGTCCGGACAAATAATCGTTACACTCAGGGATCTCGCAATTACAATCCGGGAAGACACGCTCAATATATCCGATGGGGGTTTCTACTATGAAGCACACTTTAATTACCCGCACATTATTGAATTCAGGTATAACGATCAGGTTATAGAATCATTCATCGATCCTGAAGCAACGCTTATATTTTCAACTTCTGCAGATTCCTTTTCCAAAGGAAGTTTTGAGGGGTCAAGAACTGAGAATGAACGAAGAGAAAGAGAATATCAAAAAGCATATCGGCTCGCTGCTGAAAAGCCAGTGGCATCGATTGATTCTTCATTTCTATCTTTTACTATGGATAGTTTATGGTCAATGGATCATCGGCAATCCTATTTGACTTTGATGACGCTTGTAAACAATATATATGATTTCAGGCTTACTGATGTGCTCCAAATCTACAGCGAGTCTCCGGATAACTATAAGAAAAGTATTCTTGGTCAAAAACTTTTGGCTCTTATCGAGGAATCAAAACCAGCACCAGTAGGATCTTCACCTCCTGAACTTATATGGAAAGATGCCAACGGAAATAAAAAGAGCTTAAAAGAATTACGAAACCAGGGAATAAAATATGCATTGCTTGACTTTTGGGGAAGCTATTGTATTCCATGCATTGAAAATGTCCCATTGTTAAGAAAGATCGAGGACAAATACCGATCTTCTGGCTTAAGAATAGTCAGCATTTCAGTTGATAAAGATGAAGTAGCGTGGCGTAAACGTATGTCCGAAGAAAAGATGGATCAATGGATCACCGGGATTGAAATAGCTCAAACCACGGTTGAGGAGCAAATGGGTATAGAAACAATTCCGTCCTATTTTATTATTGACTTGTATTCCTGGACAATAATCGGAAGATTTAACACAAGATCTCTTCGCCAGGGGCGAGCCGAACGGCTGCTCAATACCTTATTAGAATAGTATCTTATTAATTCGCTCTCTTTTCAATCGTTAAAACATCTTTTTTTATGCCCAATTCACAGCCCGAACAACGGGACAATACTTAATCACGATGTTTTAAACCCCTTATCACTCCAATCCTTTTCTCTACCTTTCCTCCATGTTAGTCAAAACTTATGGCAGCGCTGTGTATGGAGTAGAAGCCATTACTATTACCATTGAAGCCAACTGGATATCTTCTTCCGGAAAGGATTCTACTATTGTGGGGTTGCCCGACAGTGCCGTTAAGGAAAGCCTGCAAAGAATGGAAAGTGCTTTTAAAACTAACGGTTACATGGTGCCACGCACTAAAGTGGTGATCAATATGGCGCCTGCGGATATCCGGAAAAGCGGAACCGCATTTGACCTGCCAATAGCACTGGGTATATTAAGTGCTTCAGAACAAATGCGCAATCCAGAGGCTTTGGCCTCCTACCTGATCATGGGAGAATTGAGTCTGGATGGGCAGGTAAGATCGATCAAGGGCGCATTGCCGATTGCCATACAGGCGCGCAAGGAGGGCTTCAAAGGATTGATCGTACCAAAAGTCAATGCACGGGAAGCCGGCATGGTCAATAATCTTGCTGTCTATGGCGTCAGCCATATCAATGAGGTGATCCGCTTTTTTGAGAATGATGAAAAGGGATTGGAACCTGTTTTCGTAAATACGCGTGACGAATTTTTTCACTCACAATATGATTTTGAAATTGATTTTGTTGATGTAAAAGGCCAGGAGAATATCAAACGGGCGCTGGAGATTGCTGCAGCAGGAGGCCATAATGCGGTATTGATCGGTCCGCCCGGAGCCGGCAAAACAATGCTGGCAAAAAGATTACCTACCATATTACCGCCTTTGTCATTACAGGAAGCATTGGAAACAACCAAAATTCATTCTGTAGCAGGCAGGCTTCCTGAAAATTCTTCACTGATCTCCAGGCGGCCATTCCGTTCACCCCATCATACTATCAGCGATGTAGCACTGGTGGGTGGCGGCGGTAATCCTCAACCAGGAGAAATTTCTCTTGCCCACAACGGTGTATTATTCCTGGATGAATTGCCGGAATTTAAACGTACTGTCCTGGAAGTAATGCGCCAACCGATGGAAGAAAGAAAAGTGAGTATTTCCCGCGCTAAGATAGCCCTCGACTTCCCAGCTTCTTTTATGCTGATCGCTTCCATGAACCCCTGCCCCTGCGGCTACTATAATCACCCCGAGAAAGAATGTACCTGTCCGCCAGGAACTGTCCAGAAATATTTGAATAAAGTCTCTGGACCGCTGCTCGACAGGATAGACCTGCATGTGGAAGTCACGCCGGTTGCTTTCAGTGAACTCTCCTCAGCAAGACCACAGGAAAATTCTTCACAGATCCGCGAGCGTGTGATACTTGCAAGGGAAAGACAGGCTGAGCGGTATAAAAATCATCCAGGTATTTATTCGAATGCACAAATCAGCAGCAAGATGCTGAAAGAAGTTTGTGCAATTAACCAGGTAGGGCATAATCTCCTGAAAGCAGCCATCACTAAGCTGAACTTGTCTGCCCGTGCTTATGACAGGATATTGAAAGTGTCGAGAACAATTGCTGACTTGTCGGGAAGTGAAGAGATAAAACCGGAGTATTTAGCAGAAGCGATACAGTACCGGAGCCTGGACAGGGAAGGGTGGGCCGGATAAAATAGTAATTATCAAAATATTAAATATGCAGCCCAGCTGGCTTGCAATAAGCATACGCCAGCGTTTTTCCCTGGATACCTGCGCCTGCATCTGACGTAAAATCTGAACTACGGCTCATTTTGACGCCTCTCCAATTTGTTGTTTAAGGTTTAAAACCCGGCAACTGTGTCCATTTTCTAAACCTTTAGCGCTTAAACTTTTAAACCAAGCCACTACCGGAACCTGCTAAGTTGTCATTTTTTCCGAACTTGTACGTTGTTTGCTTGTTCTTATTCTTTTACTGATTTCCCCACATTTATGAAGATACTTTTCCATTACCTGAAACCATACCGATGGCTGGCTATTCTTACGTTAGTACTAGCAGGCATTAACATAGGCTTTTCTCTAATTGACCCGATCATCTTCGGCCGCCTGATCAACCTGGCAGCCAATTACTGGAAAGACCATACCCCCTACCAGCCTTTCTGGTGGAATTTCGCTGGTCCGGTATTCGGTCTTCTCGGCCTTTCCATGGGTGTTGCCATGGTAAGCCGGATCGCTAAAGCGTTCCAGGACTATTTTCTCAATCTTATTACTCAGAAATTCGGCGCCAGTGTATTTACCGATGGCCTGCGCCATGCTATGCGCTTGCCTTATCATGAGTTTGAAGATCAGCGCAGCGGAGAAACCCTGGGCATCCTGCAAAAAGTAAGAACAGATACAGAAAAATTCATCACTGCCTTTATCAATATTCTCTTCCCGGTGATCGTGGGCATCGTCTTCGTGGCCATCTACGCTGTCACCATTCACTGGAGCTTACCGATCATTTATTTTGGCGGCATCGTTTTGCTGATCCTGATCTCCAACCTGCTGAGCAAAAAAATTAAATCCGTTCAGAAAACTATCGTTTCTCAAACTACCGCACTGGCAGGAGCCACAACGGAATCACTCCGGAACATTGAACTGGTGAAAAGCCTGGGCCTCACTCACCAGGAAATAGAACGGTTGAACAAGAACACCTTCAAAATATTAGGGCTCGAGCTCACCAAAGTAAAACGCATCCGCAGTATCAGCTTTATTCAGGGCACATTCGTTAACACCCTTCGCCAGGTCATCTTATTTATGTTGCTGTGGGTGGTGTATCACGGGCAACTGGATGCAGGTCAACTGGCCACCATGCAGATATTTTCCTTCTTCGTCTTCGGACCATTACAGGAAATAGGCAATATCATCATGTCTTACCGCGAAGCAGAAGCTTCCCTGAATAATTTTGAGACCCTGATGAAGAAAGAACCAGAGCCACAGGCTTTGCATCCCAGGCATCTGGGTGATATCGAAACGCTTGAATTCCGCCATGTTGGTTTCAAACACCAATCAGCACAGCAAAGTGCTATCAGCAATATCAGCTTTAAGGCAAAGCAGGGAGAGACCATTGCTTTTGTCGGCCCTTCCGGTGCAGGTAAATCCACCCTTATGAAATTGCTGGTCGGCCTTTATCGGCCGCAGCAGGGAAAGATCCTGTACAATAGCCTAAATGAGGAAGAGATCAATTTTGATGATCTGCGCCGACAGATCGGTTTCGTAACGCAAGACACGCAGCTCTTCTCCGGTACCATCCGTGAAAACCTTTTATTCGTAAATCCGGAAGCTACAGAGGAAGACGTCCAGGACGTATTGCAAAAAGCATCCTGCCAGAATCTTCTCGCCCGTGCAGAAAAAGGATTGGACACAACGATCGGTGAAGGTGGGTTGAAATTATCAGGCGGTGAAAAACAGCGAATCTCCATTGCGAGAGCATTGCTGCGCAGGCCCAAATTATTGTTGTTTGATGAAGCCACTTCTGCATTGGACTCCCTGACAGAAGAAGAGATCACGGATACCATCCGTTTCATTTCTGCTGAAGGCAACCAGATCACGATCCTGATTGCCCACCGCTTGTCTACCATCATGCATGCAGATCGCATTTATGTGCTGGAAAAAGGAGATGTGGTGGAAACAGGCAATCATAACAGCCTGCTTGAAGAGAAAGGATTGTATTACGCCATGTGGAGGCAACAGATCGGGGAGAGAAAGGCAAAGCTCCAACTGGGTTGATTTTTTCTCACCAGGTTTTATATATCACCTATTGAGGGGTTTATGTCCCACTAAGACAACAAAGAAATTAAAACAGAAATTCTATTATCTCTTTGTGGTCTTTGTTGTCTTAGTGGGATAACATACTTATTCGGTGAAAAAGCAGAAAAAACTGAGGGGAATCACCTTTTCGTCAGCTTGAGAGTTGCTAGTTTGCTTCATGACCGAAAATGAATTAGCAACAATTGCAGTAGACCTCTGTTATAAAATACACTATGCGCTTGGGCCGGGTCTGCTGGAAAGTGTATATGAAGCTGCATTTGCTTATGAACTTGACCAGCTTGATATTCCCTATAAAAGGCAGCATGGCCTTGAAGTATTTTATGAAGATGTTATCATTGATATAGGATTTAGAGTTGATATTCTTATGGATGATAAACTCATCATCGAATTCAAATCAGTCGAGCATCTGGAGAAAGTTCACCACAAAATCATACTTACCTATTTAAAGCTTTCCCATATAAGACTCGGCCTTCTTATAAACTTTAACGTTCCACTTATTAAAGACGGGATTTTCCGAAAAATAAACGGTTACCTCGAAGAATAAAACTTTGTAGATTTGACTCCTTCAGAAAAAAGCCACTCATGTTCAACCTCCTTTTTAGTAACATTAAGCTAAAAAATGCCCTGCGAAAAGGCGCTATCGTCATTGATCTCCGCTCACCCCGTGAATTTGATGAAGGTCATATACCTGACTCTATCAATATTCCGGCAGACAGGATCCCTATCAATGCTGCCAGGATCAAAGCGATGGACCGCCCGGTTATACTCTGTGGCCATTCAGGTTCCATGGGTAATGCCCGTAATCACCTGCTCAACCATGGCATTAAAGAAGTATACAATGGCGGCAGTTGGACGAAGATGCTGAACCTGACCCGTTCTATTTAAAATCTTATTTACCTCATTATGTAATAAATGATAAAGCCGGATCAGGGTTGATCCGGCTTTATCATTATACTGCCACTTGTTCATTCTTCTTGTATAGATCACCACTTAAACTCCAACGGCACGCTCAATTTCACACCAAAATTCCTTCCCACATTATATACACCCTGACGCCCTGTAGCATTATTCACTGCTGTATATTTCAACCGGCTCAGGTGATTTTGGTAAGCTATATCTCCAAGGTTCATTCCACTCAGGTTGATGCTGAACAAGGTTTTTCCCCTGCTCACGATATCCGTGCCCACAGATACACCCACCAGCCAGTAGCTGCCGGTAGCAGTTTCTGTATTAAAACCAGTAAAGGCTTTATCCTGCTTGAAGGTGTAATCACTTTCAAGGCTTATATACAGGTTGCGGAATGATTTTCCTTTCGGCAGAAAATTGCCTTTCAATTGCGACAGCAAACGGGCTGCCGGCATATTCGGTACATTCTTCGATCCATCCACCGCATCAGTGAATTGAGCGCGGGTATAGGAAAACGTATTTTCAAAATGAAGCCAATCCAGCGGGTGAGGATGAATATCCATATTGAACTCCACTCCATACAGGTTGGCGCTTTGCTGATCAAACCTGAACACGTTCAGCTCATTTCCATTATCAGGGTCTACAATAATGGAATCAGCGCCTGCACCATTCAACACTTTTTCGTAGTAAATAAAGTTGCTGACGCGGTTGTAAAACAAACCGGCTCCGAGTGTAATATGCTCCGTATTTAATTCCACTCCACCATCTACCTGCAAGCTGGTCTCTGATTTCAGGTTAAGATTACCTACTTCATAACGGTTAGTTCCCTCATGTGCTCCATTGCTCGACAACTCTGCCAGTGTGGGCGACCTGAAACCTCTTGCTATATTCAATTTCAGGCTCAGTTGTTTGGTTGCTTCATAACTAAGCCCGGCGCTTCCGGATACATTGGAAAAGTTTTTAGAGAACTGATCGAACTTTATATCCGCTCCTTCCATCATTTCTTTTCCGTTCACATGGCGGTTATCAAAACGAAGTCCGCCGCTCAGTGATAATTTATCTTTATGATACTGGGTAAATACAAATCCGCCGATATCGAACAGATCATAATCCGGTATCAGTGCTTCTTCGGCGCGGTTCTCATTTTTTTGCGACATGCCTGTTATACCTACACTGGTTCTCCAGGAGCCGGTATAAGGCAGGGTCAGTTTTGCAGAGTAATTAACTGTTTTCAGATCAAAATACGCTTCCGGCTCATTGATATTATCCGGATCACCAAATTCCTTGCGCTGATTGCGCTGGTATCCTACCAGCACGTCCAGTTTGCTTCTGCCGATATTGAAACTGTTATCCGAATTGATCTTGAAATGCTGGATATGCTGGAATGGAACAAACGGCGTCACTTTATCAAAGTCTTCACTGGTAGCGATCTCTTCATCACCGCCTGCTACAGGTTTTAGGAATTGCCCTGTTACAGGATCACGTTCTCCTTCCACCATACCTGTATGCTGGTTAAAATTGCTGGCCCTTAAATAAGTATGTCCCCAGGAACCGCCATAGCCCAGCATTCCACCAAAGTTCTTATTATAAAATTTGGAGTTGAAAACATTGCCGTCATATTTGTTCTTATAATCGGCTGCTCCTTTATATGAACCATATGCATTAAAACTGAATCCGTTCTTGGTGCCGCTGATATCAGCATAAGTGCCGCGAAGCATGCTGTTGGTCTGATATTCGCCCAGCACATTGGCCCTGATCGTTCCTTCCGGTGCAGGCAACAGAGTTTGAATATTGATCACACCCGCCAGTGCGTCTGACCCATACATCAGTGAGGAAGGTCCTTTCAGCACTTCTATTCTTTGTGCGCTGTAATCATCTATTTCAATTCCATGCTCATCTCCCCATTGCTGGCCTTCCTGGCGGATGCCGTCATTCACCACTACCACACGATTGTATCCCAGGCCACGGATAAAGGGTTTGGAAATGGCGGGGCCGGTAGTCAATGCGTTCACACCAGGAATATGTGTAAGCGTATTAATGATATTGGATGAGCTGATCTTCATCAGCTCTGCTTTTTTCAGAATAGCGACAGGTTGAGGGGATTGTTTCAACCTTGTTGCTGTAGATACGCCGGTCACGGTCACACCTTCCTGCTCCACCACAGCATCTTTCAATGTGAAATTCTTTTCGGTATTCCCATCGATCTCAACAGTTTCTACGATGCTTTCATGTCCGATATAAGATACTTCCACCAGGTATTTCCCGGCAGGCAATGAAGCGATTTTATACGAGCCATTGGCATCTGAAACGACATCCCTGTTCACATCATGTACACGGATGGTGGCTCCGGCCAGGGGAGCGCCATCGCTCTCCTGTGTAATTTTTCCTGTAAGTGTTGACTTGGTTTGGCCCCATGCACCCATTCCCAGGCACAGGCTGATAAAAGAAAATAATACAACTTTCATAAATAAATTAATTACGCTGGTACGATAAAATGAATAATAAGCATCGGCAGGCATAGGCAGCCTGGCCAATACAGCAATCAAAAAAGAAACATTACAGTACCAGTGAAGGGGGGCCGCGGAGTGCAGAAGAAATTACAGGACGGAAAGAAATGCTGGCACGGAAAAAAGAAGTTGGAGTTTGATATTCCGTTACCGGGGTTGGCAGTACAATTTCCTCTGCCTCTGTGAAAGGCATCAGGAAATCATCAATACAATTACAGGCAAAACTTATTTCCTTGGTGCCTTCTTTCTGAGAAGGCAATAAAGGACGGCTTAGATCCTGGCCATGAAACAGATTATGGAGGAAAAGATCCACCCCCACCTTCTGTGAAAAAACCAGCAGTAATGCAAAAGTTGCACAGCGCAGTATAAACCGACGAGCCTTCATTGAAATTGCAAGGTACGGAAATTTGCAACACCAGTTCATTTTTTGTATGAACGGGAACCTACTCTTCCTTTTCTGCCTGGATCTTGCTCCACCCCGTTTTTTTGATGCTACCTATCATCAGCCAGGTAGCTACAAGGGAAAGTGCGGCGCAGATCCATATCACAACCGGCATTTTAAAGATCATATAATGTGCAATGGCGATAAACCCGGAAACCATCATCACACCAAGTGTCCGGATAAAGGAGCCGGCATTATTGTTCGTGTTTTGCTTCCGTGAGAAAGGAAGATGGCGATAATTGATATACACCATTAAAGTGGCGATCAGCAATTCATTGAAAAGCCCCAGCAGGATATTGGGCAAAATAGAGATCCCTCCCAGCCATACGCCTGCAATAGTGATCAGCAATACGATCGGTATATAAAATTTGAGGACGGTTGCTTTTACTGCACCCATGATCACTTCACCCGGATAAGCTACCGGTGCCGCATAAAAAACCCAGGATGCTTTATATTTTTCTGAATAGATCATTTGTCCCAAAGCTGTGATCAGCAGCAACGACATAAAATAAACCGCTGAGATGATCATGATACGGAATTTTTGTCCATCCCCATCCTGCATATCCGCCAAAGAAAAACCTTTGGCCCGCATAAAAAAGATCACCACCAGCACCACCAGGTAACCAATGGATGGGTATACTTTCAACCTGAAATCGCGGCTGCGGCCAGACATTTTCCAGGCAAAAGAAAATCCTGCTGCTTCTGCTCCCGTACTTGTCACGGCCTTTTCCAGCTTGTCAGACAGGCTGTGTTTCCGGACAACAGTTGTCTTTTTCACTGCACCCTGGTTGCTGTCCGCCGCATTATTGATAAGCGCCAGTTTATTGTTGAACGAAGGCGCGAGAAAACGGATCACTATCCAGATAGACACCAATGGCAGTAGTATGCCAGCGATTGTAAAAATGACCGTATTACCTGTAAACTGAAAACTACTCAGGCTTTCCCAGCCCACGGCCATCCAGTACATAGGTAAAAATGCGGCCCATGAATATTGGGCAATGTCAAATGTAGCCAGCCCGCTTGTGTCCATCATCCTCGGCAGTATCTGATAGCTGGCATAGATCGCGATAGCAAAGATGATCTGGAAATAACTGATCACATTCTGGAATTTCTGCGGCGTAGTTACCCGGAGAATGAGAATGTAAACGGCATTAATAAAAAATATAGCCAGCAAAGTGAGCAGGAAGATCATTACCAGCATCCATAGAGACGAGGGTAATCCATATTTAACACCTATAAAAATTACACCAGGCAATGCCATCGGTAATACCAGCTTGCTGATATGAATAAAAATATGCAGCAGCCGGGCCATCAGCACGGTCCGGTCGTTTACAGGTTTGGGCAAAATGATAAATGTGTCCCTCACATCGATCAGCACTGAAGTAAAATCGGAGATCAATGTGGCCGACAGCATAAAGAAGAACATGAAAAAGTAAAAGCTCATGCCCGTAACAATATTGCTGCCGATATAAAATGAAATCAGGTACAATGCACCGAATACGGCGCTGATCAGCATGGTAAAAATAGTAGCAGAAGAAACCTGCTTATCAGATCCATGATGTCTTGCCTGCTGTAAAGTATTTGGCCTGCGGTCGTCCATCGTTAATTTAATACGAAGAATGGCCGATAGGGCACGTTGGTCCACTCCCAGCTTTTTATAAACCGGGGAAGGAAGCAAGGCTAGTTTCAGGAATCCTTTGTTGATGATATTCATAACCGGCTCTCCATTGCTTTGGCCAGTTCTTCTGCAGTTGCAGATAATGAATCGGTGGCGGTGAGAGAAGCAAATATCTGTTCAAGGCTTTTATTACCTTCCTGTTGTTTCAACTGGTCAAAACTTCCATCGGCAACGATCTTTCCTCCATTGATCAGCACGATCCGGTCGCTCACTTTTTCCACTACATCCATCATGTGGCTGCAATAAAAGATCGTTTTTCCGTCCTTGGCAAGGCGGCTGATCAGTTCTTTCATAATGATCACACTGTTCGCATCCAACCCGCTCAACGGCTCATCGAGGATAATGATACCAGGATTATGCAATAGCCCGGAAGCGATCAATACTTTTTGGCGCATGCCTTTACTGAAAGTGTCCATCCGCTGATTGATATTTCCTTCCATCCCGAAGGCCGACATGATCTTTTGCATCCGCTCTGTACAGGTTTGTTCATCCAACCCATAGAGGGTACCGGTAAACCGCAAATATTCATTGGGGGTTAACACATCATACAACTCCGCGAGTTCAGGTATATAACCGATCTGCTTCTTTACTTCCAGTGTATTTTGTTTTACATCCAGGCCTTTCACCGTTACCGTTCCCTGGTAATCGGTAAGAAGTCCGCATAAGATCTTTACGGTAGTGCTTTTACCCGCTCCATTCGGGCCGATATAACCGATCACCTGGCCGGGGTAAACATCAAGATTGATATCCTGCAATACTGATTTAGTACCATAATTTTTGGAGAGATGGCGGATGCTTATGATGGGTTCCATGACTGCTATATTACACAATTTTCAGCAGCCTTATCTTCTCTTTATTATGAACGGCCTCGTGCTTATCTCACTTTTAGCATCGGTCTCACTTGCTGGATTGTCTCATTCTGCAACCTCGCATAATATACACCTGCCGGCAATCCACCGCTATCAAAAGTGGTGGTGAAACTTCCTGTTGTCCGCAGATCACTATCTACCAGCGTACGTACCACCCGCCCCAGCATATCGATAACCTGTATCAGGGTATGGCCGCCTTTTGTTTTGTATTTAATTGTTGTAGAACTGGTAAATGGATTAGGATAATTCGTGATCAGTTCGTCACCGGCTGTTTGATTAGGATCATCAATGCCTGTTCCTTTACAGCTTGCATCACTTACAATATTCAGGCTTTGAAAATTCCTGAACAGGATGGTTTCCAGTATTGATGGCGGCACACAAAACCATTTTTCCAGGATAGATGCATACACACTTCTGAAATCATATTGAAAAGGAATATTATCCTGTACAGAAGCGCCACCCGGGATGGAAGGATTATTCCCTGTTACGCCCGGTATTGCCTGTTTGCCAAAAATAAACATCGGTGCTGCAGCGCCATGGTCAGTGCCCATACTGGAATTGGATTTAATGCGGCGTCCGAATTCTGAAAAAGTCAAACCCATCACACGGTCCTGCACACCCAAGAATTGGCAATCATCTACAAAGGCTTTCACCGCATCCGATAAAGTTTTTAATAAATTGGCATGTGTACCAATGGATGTATCAGCAGCTTCCACTTGCGAAGAATGCGTATCAAATCCGCCCATACCCACCATATAGATCCGCGTTTTCAAACCACCTTTCACCAGCCTTGCCACGATCTTCAATTGATCGGCCAGCGAATTGTTTTGCGGGTAAGCCGCTTGCTGCGTTACCTGACCCGCTGCTGCAATGATCCGTTGTGCAAACTTATTGGTCTGATTGGCGATGGTCCGGATGTATGTAAGCTCATAACCCATGGGATTATCCGGGGCAGGATCGATCACATTATTGATCAGGTTATAAAAACTGGTTGGATTGGTAATGCTCATCCCCATATTCATCGCCGGCCCCTGCAGGGTCAGTGAAGTGATAGAGCCGATCTGGATGGCCAGTGGATCAGGCATGGTACTGTTGGGATATCCTTCAGGAAAATTGGGATATTCTGTATTAAGATAGCGCCCTGCCCAGCCCGTGCTCACTACTTCATCACTGGCAGAGCCACTCATCCATATATCCGTGGCGCGGAAATGAGAGAAATTGGGAGATGGATAACCTACTGCCTGCACAATATTCAATTTGCCGGTATTATAAAGCGCCTGCATTCCCGTCATGGCCGGATGCAAACCTGTATTGGCATAGCCATCCAGTTTCAATATTTTATTTTCTGCAATAGCCACATTGCTTCTGGCATTATAATAATTACTGTAGTTGGCAACAGGGATCACCATGTTCAGTCCATCGTTCCCACCACTCAGTTGTACTATCACCAGCACATGGTCGGTATCTGTAGTAGGGTTCATCAAAGCCTGCAACAGAGGAGAATCTGCAGTAAATGCTTTGATGGAATAACCATCCACCACTGCAGGTAATACGGCTGCGGCCGGTAAGGTATTTCTCAGGAAATCTCTTCTTCTCATAAGATGGTTTTAGGATAATTGGTATTCAGACAGGTTCATCAGGTATTGATAAAAGCTTTTCAGCCGGTTGCCGATGATCGTCATCGCCTGCATATTGGCAGGATCAGCCAGGTAACCATTCCATGCATTCGTCCAGTAATAATCCTGCGTTTGTCCGCTCAACAAAATGGATTGCTTAATGGTTTGTTTGGATGCATCTGAAATGGGTACGCGATACAGCACGTCCAGTGCATCACTAACCAACGCATTGGGATCACCAGGGTTGGGAAGGGTTTTGGTGAAAGCGATCACATCGATGATGATCGTCTTTTCATTTTTTGTATAGCCATTCCATGTCATTACATCGGTAAACTGGTTGCGTTTGGGAAGTGTATCATGATTGATCCACATTTCATGAAAAGCCGGTTCCTGGTAATAAGCCGGCCAACCCGATACATCAGGCGGATCACCGATATTCTGCCCCATTAATATCATCCAGTTGCACAGATAGTTCCACATCGCATACGTATCATTATACTCAGTCGCCGCCGGAGGAAATACTACGTTGAACTCCCGCATGCATCCGATCACCTGGTCAACCGGGCTTTTGATCAAACATCCCTGGTTCAACACATCATAAAAGTGTTCACTTTTAAAAAGTGCCGACAGCACGGGTGTAATCTCATAATTGCTGGTGCGGAAAATAGCTGCCAGCGGTGTGATCACATTTGCTTCTGTAGCTGCATCTATTTTATAATACACAAACCAGCGGTACAGGCAACGGCAGATATATTTCGATACTTCCTGCTTGGTAAAAAGCATGGTGATCAGGTCGTCTGTTTCCAATGCTCCGTCAGCACCAGCGCGACCGGTGATCGTTGCACTGTTATAGTAGGAAGAGAAGGTCTTATTGGTAGCATCGTGCTCCGTGTTGTCAAAATATACTTCAAACGTATCGGGATTTATCCTCCAACCTGTAAGCACTTTAGCAGCTTCTCTTACATCGGGTTCTGTATAAGCAACCGTGGAGCCCTTCCCCAACGTAAACAATTCCATCAATTCACGCGCATAGTTTTCGTCCGGCGCTGAAGCAGCATTCAAATAACCATTCAGGTAGATCAACATACCCGGATCGATGGTCACATTTTTTACCAGTTGCCTGAAATTGCCGAGACAGCTTTTGCGGAGAAGATCATTATGCCTGTAAATAAAATAAGCGGCCCTGATAGTGTTGGTTTCTGTACCAAAATGATCGGCCCAGAACAAAGTCAGTTTTTCCCTGATGCTGCGGTCCTGGTTAAGCATTACGCCTGCCCACCATTTTTTGAAAGAGAACTGGCGGGCTATATTCAGCTCTTCGTCTTTGTTGAGATCATTGATCCAGGTAGCGCCGGCAGCTATGGCAGGATCAGGGGTATCCTGCGAATAATCATTTACAGGAGGTGCGGGTAAAGCGGCTATAGGAGTGAGTAATTCATCTACCGCTTGTTCCATGCTAAGCGAAGCGAAATGATCAATATCTGCTTTTACAGAACCAAACATCGTCCGCTTTAGTAAATGCTGCGCTTCATTACGGGTCCATGGGCCCTGATAAGGATTCAATCCGGATTCTGTGCGGAAACTTACAGCAGGTGGAAGGGCTATCTTTTTTACACGCCTGGCAGTGAGAAAGGCTCTTCTGTCCATTTTAGTTGGTTTTGGCTCTTATGGATATTGAACAAAGATTCGCCCGCTTTGTAACAAATATTGCGCCCCAATCCCGTAAATCGGGAAAATACAATGGACAAATAGTAGAAATGCGTGACTTTATTTGAGTAGTATGTAATAGCTGCCTTTGCAGTAAGCGTATTATCACAAAAGGAAAGAAGACGTAATGTTTTTTACCATTATAAATTTTCAATCACCCCGGCAATTCCCTGCCCGCCACCTACGCAAGCTGTTACCATTCCGTATTTCTTGTTCAGCCTTTTCATATCATTCACGATCTGAATGGTCAGTTTGCAACCTGTGCAGCCAAGAGGATGACCAAGTGCGATAGCGCCGCCGTTGATATTCACTTTTGCCGGATCAAGCCCTACTTCACGGATCACGGCCAGCGATTGTGAAGCAAATGCTTCGTTCAATTCAATGAGGTCAATATCATTGAGGCTCATGTTCACCTGCTTCAATGCCTTGGGAATTGCAGCCACCGGACCAATGCCCATGATGCGGGGATGCACACCGGCTGAAGCGCAAGCCACCAATCTTGCGATAGGTTTCAAACCCAGTTCATTCATCATCTTTTCACCCATCACGATCACAAAAGCAGCACCATCGGATGTTTGTGATGAATTACCAGCTGTTACCATTCCACCTGCAGCAAATGCAGGCTTCAGTTTGGCAAGCACTTCCACGGATGTGTCAGCACGCGGACCTTCATCCGTATCCACTACATAATTCCTTTTTTGCTTTTTGCCTTTTTCATCAAGGTATACTTCTTCCACATTGATAGGAAGAATACCTGATTTGAAATAGCCGTTCTCAATGGCGTGAATGGCTTTGCGGTGCGATTGATAAGAAAATTCATCCTGATCCTTACGGTTCACGTTGTACTCCTTAGCCACCGCTTCAGCTGTGAGCCCCATGCTCAGGTAATAGTCGGGATCATCTTTTGCAATAGAATAGGCAGGCACGGTTTTCCACCCTGCTGTGGGCACCAGGCTCATGCTTTCTGTGCCGCCCGCAATAATGCAGTCGGCCAGTCCTGTGCGGATCTTGGCAGTAGCCATAGCAATAGTTTCCAGTCCTGACGCACAATAACGGTTCACCGTAACACCCGGCACAGAAAACCCTAATGCCCTTGCAGATATGATGCGTCCGAATTGCAAACCCTGTTCGGCTTCCGGCACGGCATTGCCTACGATCACATCATCCACACGGCTGGCTTCTAATTGCGGCACAGAAGCCATCAGGCCTTTGATCACTTCCACAGCCAGGTCATCGGGACGGTAAAAACGGAACCCGCCTCTTTTGGCTTTACCAACAGCAGTGCGGTATCCGGCGATTATATATGCTTCTTGCATATCTATTATTTTAAATATTTCAATGGTTGTTTATGCAACTTTCTATCCCAAATTTACTCACAGTTTCTATACTAACCAAACCCAGCCCTTAACTTGAATTATCTTCGCAGCATTATGTACAATCTGATCAGGCGTTTCCTGTTTTTATTCCCTACGGAAGGGGTGCATTATTTTACCATGAACTCCTTAAAGCTGCTATGCAGTCTTGGCATCGGGCGCTCGCTCCTTGCTGCTGCCTTCAGCCCGAAGCCAATGGGCAAAAGCAAATGGTCTGTTGCAGGCCTTCATCCAAAAAATCCCGTTGGGCTGGGTGCTGGTTTTGACAAAAATGCGCGCTACCTCCGCGAGCTGGAAGCGCTGGGATTCGGTTTTGTAGAGATCGGAACCGTAACTCCTTTGCCGCAGGCTGGTAATGATAAACCCCGCCTGTTCCGGCTGCCCGAGGATCAGGCATTGATCAACCGCATGGGATTTAATAATGATGGAGTGAAACGGGTGGCTGAGCGATTGAAGAAATGGAAGCAACATGTTGAAAACCGCTCTGCTGATAAACCCAAACTCATCATCGGTGGTAATATCGGTAAGAATAAAGTAACACCGAACGAAGAAGCCTGGAAGGATTATGATAGCTGCTTTCGTGAGCTGCATCCTTATGTTGATTATTTTGTGGTGAACGTAAGCAGTCCCAATACTCCCGGCCTGCGTGAATTGCAGGAAAAAGAATCACTGGGCAAAATATTGCGTCACCTGCAGATGATCAATAATGGCAAAGCAGTTGCCAAACCCATTCTGTTGAAAATAGCACCTGACCTTACTATAGACCAGGTAGATGATGTGATCGATCTTGCACTGGAAATAAAACTGGATGGATTGGTTTGTTCCAATACCACCATCAACCGGGCGGGATTGAAAACTCCTGCTGACCAACTGGAAGCTATTGGCCCTGGCGGCCTCAGCGGCAAACCGGTCAGGCAAAGAGCTACCGACCTCGTGGCTTATATTTCCCAGAAAGCAGGCGGCCAGATCCCGATCATCGCTTCCGGGGGTATTTTTACCGGCGACGATGCAAAAGAGAAATTGAATGCCGGTGCGGCTCTCGTACAGGTATGGACAGGGTTTATTTATGAAGGCCCTGCCATCGTAAAAAGAATCTGCAACACATTAAAGTAATTCAACCGGCTTAAGCATAAACCAATACCAGCACATCACCACAATGGAATATTTATTTACAAGCGAAAGCATTATCAGTTTTTTTATCCTGGTTATCCTGGAAGTAGTACTTGGCATCGATAATGTCATTTTTGTCAGCATCATTCTCAACCGTCTTCCTGTTAAAGATCAAAAATCGGCACGCCGCCTGTGGATGATCACAGGCATCATTTCCCGCAGTCTTTTATTGCTGGCATTAGGATGGTTATTGAAACAAAAAGGCAAGGCTGTATTCACCATATTTGATAAAGGTTTTGATCTCGCCAGCCTGGTGATGCTGATCGGTGGCCTGTTCCTCATCTATAAATCAGTCCGGGAAATACACCATAAGCTCGAAGGTGGCGATGATATGCATGATTCGGCTATAAAGAAAAAACCATTGAGCTTTAGTCAGGCGATTGTACAGATCATGGTGATCGATGCGGTGTTCTCATTCGACAGCATCATTACTGCCGGCGGTACTGCACAGCATGTTCCTATCATGATCGCAGCAGTAGTGATCGCCATGGCCATTATGTTTCTTTTCAGTCCTGCTATTTCTTCTTTTATACAGAAACACCCAACGCTGAAAATGCTGGCCCTGTCATTTCTTGTAATGATCGGCCTTAGCCTGGTGATCGAAGGTTGGGACAGCGAGAGCGCGCATGAACTGCACCTGAAAAACTATATCTATTTTGGTATGGCTTTCTCCTTTATCGTAGAAGTGTTGAATATGGTGATGATGAAAAAAGCTGCGAGAAAAGTGGTGAAGCTCAACGAACCAAGGTTGGAGGAAAAACCAGAGGATATCGATTCAGACCAGGCAAAGTAAGGTTGCTGCCACTACGCCTGCTGTTTCAGCACGCAGCCTGGTTTCTCCCAGGCTCACGGGTTTGAAATGAGCAGCTAATGCCAGGCTGATCTCCTCGGAAGTAAAATCTCCTTCAGGCCCTATCAGGATGAGGCGGCTGTCTGTTGTATCCGCCAATACATCTGTCAGTTCCTGTTTTTGCTCTTCTTCGCAATGGGCAATATATTTATGTTGAACACCCTGCAGTTCTTCCTGGCGGAATAATAATTCATAGGCTACCGGTTCATGCAATACCGGCAACCAAACCTGCTGTGATTGCAACATGGCACTTACAAGTATCTGCTGCAGCCTGTCTTGTCTGAACTTTTCTTTCTCAGTTCTTGCACATAGCAATGGAATGATTTCTGCTACACCCAGTTCTGTTGCTTTTTCCAGAAACCATTCAAAGCGGTTGGTATTCTTTAATAAGGATATGGCAATGGTCACTTTCCTGGCCGGCATATTTGCCAGGTCGGTTTGTTCCACTTCCACCACGCAGTGTTTTTTATGATTGTCTTTGATTACTGCTGTAAGCAAATGCCCCTTGCCATCTGTGAGATTGAGTTTCTCTCCTGCATTCATCCGCAGCACCTGCACCACATGTCTTGATGTGTCTTCATCCAGCACAATCTCTTTTTGTGCTGTATCATACTGGGATATATAAAAAAATGGTAAGGCCATTACTGTAAAAATAAAAAAGTCCAATGAATCATTGGACTGCTATCAGTTATCTTTTGTATTGATTAAAAAGGTGCGTCTTCATCATCCTTCAGGTCATTCATGCGGCTGCCGGTTTGGATGTATAATTTTTCACCGCCACCACCGCTGTCTTCCACAGGGCGCCAGCCGCCGGATGGCAAACCAACTCCACTGTAAGGGTCTTCATCCCAGCCAACGAATTTCTGGATATGCAACAGCGCTTTCAGTTTTACTGTTTCCAGTGAACCGTTACGGTGTTTAGCGATCTTTACTTCTGTAAGGCCTTTGATATTCTCACCTTCTGCACTTTGCGTCACATCATAATATTCGGGACGGTAAAGGAACATTACCATGTCCGCATCCTGTTCGATGGCACCTGATTCACGAAGGTCACTCAACTGGGGAACACGGCTTCCTTCTTTCGCTCCTCTTTGTTCCACTGCCCGGCTTAACTGTGAAAGAGCGATGATGGGAACATTCAGTTCTTTTGCAAGACCTTTGAGGTTACGGGAAATATTACTGATCTCTTGCTCACGGTTGGTGCCTTTTCCTTCACCGGTTCCGCTCATCAATTGCAGGTAGTCGATGATGATCATGCCAATATTATGCTTGTTCTTCAAACGGCGGCATTTGGCACGCAATTCAAAGATGTTGAGCGCAGGGGTATCATCAATGAACAGAGGCGCCTGGGCCAGCCGTTGAATGCCGCGGGCATACAATTGTTTCATCTCATGCTCTTCCATTTTACCACGTGCAATCTTTTCAAGCCATATTTCGCTTTCTGCAGAAAGTATCCTTTGCACCAACTGGCCGGCGCTCATCTCCAGGGAGAACAAAGCAACTGGTGTTGGCTTGGTAGGGTGCATTGCTGCATTGCGGGCAAGGTTAAGAGCGAAAGCTGTTTTACCCACCGCAGGGCGGGCAGCCAGGATGATAAGGTCTGTGTTCTGCCATCCGTAGGTAACGCGGTCAAGTCCTGCAAAACCACTCGGCACACCTGTCACATCTTCATTACGCTGACGCAGGTCTTCGATCCGTTTGATGGTATTCACCAGTACGGTATCAATGGAATTATAATCTTTACGGAGGTGGTTGTTGGTGATCTCAAACAATTTGCTTTCTGCATCATCCAGCAGATCGAATACGTCTGTAGAATCTTCATATGCATCGCCGATGATTTCGCCGCTGATGCGGATCAGTTCGCGTTGAATGAACTTCTGAAGAATGATCCTGGAATGCGCTTCAATATGCGCAGCAGAAACCACGGAATTGGTGAGCTTGGTGACGTAATAAGCACCGCCTACCATTTCCAGTTCATCTTTGCTGCGGAGTTCTTCTGCCACGGTCAGGATATCGATGGGCTGACTTTTATTGGCCAGGCTTTGAATAGCACTGAAAATACGCTGGTGGGCTTCCACATAAAAGCATTCAGCTTTCAGGATCTCGATCACTACATCAAATGCATTCTTTTCGAGCATAATAGCGCCAAGCACGGCTTCCTCCAGGTCTTTTGCCTGTGGGGGTACTTTACCGTATACCATTGTGCCGAGGTCTAACGAAGATCTTCTTTTTTGCTTGCGGTCTTTATTCAGGTTGGTCAGGTCCATCGTTCAGTTATAGCGATAAAAGGTTTAAACCATTAGTTGTGCACCAATGACTTTGGGGGCGGTATTCCAGCCTTGCTTTAAGAAAATGTTATCTCTGTGTTATCGGAATGTTCCCGTAGTCAGAAGGCGAAAATAGACCTCAAACATGAATACCCGGCCGTTTTATTTAGATTTTTCTTTCTACACCATCTTTTCACCTGCCAACCGGGGGTTATCCACATAATGGCCCTAACACACCCCATAAGCCTATTTCAAGTTAAGGAAATTAAGTGGGTTATGCTGTTAAAAGTACAGCACATCAGTTAACATCTTTATAGTTGATCGCCAACTGCTTATTTTCCTCAGATCGGCACAATAAATGCCGTGCTTAATCAGTTCTATTTTCAGTTCTTTCCTATCGACCAAGCTGCCCCCAAGGTGTTTTATTTAACTACTTAAAAAACAATAGATATGGATACATTTAAACCTGGCAGCCATCCCCGCCCGGTGCTCACACAGGTGGAAAACAACACGACCCTATGGATCGGCCATCTTCATACCGACCCAACCGATCATTTCGGAGGACAAACTTTTACCTGCCCTGCCGAGGGCCAATTGGACAATATCCAACTGTTTGCTTCCGCTGTGCAATACCCCGGGGATATCCAGCTCAGCTTACATGAATTTGACCCCATCAACAAAACCTGGGGCCCCTCACTCGGCCAATGCACATTGGCAGTAGAAAAAGAAGACCATCATAAATGGATCCGCTTTTCACTTCCGACCCTGGAACTGAAGAAACAATCTACTTATGGATTCCGTGTTAAGACTAACAATGCACTGGTAGGACTTGGAGAAGCCGCCTGCGACAATCAGCATCCTTTCACTTTCGGACATGAATGGAACGCAGATTCGATTAACCAGCGCGGACATTACCTTTCTTATTTCAGCCTTGCTTTCAAAGTGGAATTGCGGGCTTGATCATTTAACTGCAAAAAGATAGAAGCGGAACGATGAGATTTGAACGGCAGCAATCAAGCCACCGTATCTGCTTCTATATTGTCTTTGACAATATCTTCTGTTTCGTGCACACGGGAAAATGCTTTCTCCATTTTATCGCGGTCAAATTCTTTTTCATTGTTCGCCAGCCAGATGGTAGCAACACCATTCCCGATAAAGTTGGTAATGGCACGGGCTTCAGACATAAACCGGTCAACACCCAGCAATAATGCAAGCCCTTCAATCGGTATTACTTTAATCGCTGTAAGTGTAGATGCCAGCACTACAAAACCACTGCCCGTTACGCCCGCTGCGCCTTTTGAAGTGAGCATAAGTATGCCGATCACAGCCGCTATCTGCTCAAAGCTCATGTGCACATGAAATACCTGCGCCATGAAGATCATACTCATGGACAAATAGATGGTGGTACCATCCAGGTTAAAAGAATAACCTGTAGGAACCACCAGACCGACTATGGATTTGGAACATCCCATCCGCTCCAGCTTCTCCATCAGCGAAGGCAGTGCAGCTTCTGATGATGAAGTGCCTAATACGATCAGTAATTCCTCCCTGATATATTTCAGAAAACGGAGCAGGTTCACTTTATACATCCGTAAAATAAGATACAGTACCACGAAGATGAATACGGCCATCGTGATATATACTGTAACCATAAGCTTGCCTAATGGCAGCAGGGTATCAATCCCGAATTTGCTGATGGTATATGCCATCCCGCCAAATGCGCCAACAGGAGCCAGCAGCATCACGCGGTGCAATCCCCTGAATATATAACGGGACGCTGTATGCATGATCTTTACCAGGCGTTCTGTTTTCTTCATCTGGCTGAGTACTACACCCAGCACTAATGCAGCCAGCAATACCTGCAAAGTAGAATTCTCTTTCAGGAATTGCCACCAGCTAAAGCCATCTCCCTTTTTGGTATAAGCAGAAATATCAGCGCCTTTTATTGCAGAAGTATCCACACCGCTACCGGGCTGTATCAATAAAGCCACCACCACTCCAATGATCAGTGCAAAAGTGGTGACCACTTCAAAATATATTAATGCTTTTGCTCCTACCCGGCCAACTTTCCTCAGGTTACCCATGCTGAGAATGCCCAGCGTGATCGTCAGAAAGATAATGGGATTAATAAACAGTTTTACAATGCTGATAAAGCCTGATCCCAACAGTTCACTGAAACTGGATTTGAAATTCATCTCCTGCCCCAGCAAATGAAACTGGTATGACCGGGGCAATACCTGGTAAGCGGCTACCTGTGGGAAATAATGGCCCACCAAAACGCCAGAGACAATAGCCAGCAAAACCCAGAATGTAAGGTTCTTGAAAAGACGGAACATGGTCATTCTGATAATTTGTACGCTTTCATTCCTGGTGTTGCAGCGGGTATCAGCCGTTCTTTAAAATTATTATTTGCAGCCACCAGCGACTGAATACGTTTTACTGAGGCGGCAGAAGTGTATTCATCGGCCGGAGTATTGATCACATAATCGATCAGTGTATCCAGTGTGGTAGTAGCCACATGCATGCGTGTATCGGAAGAAGCATAATAAATAAATATACTGCCGTCATCATCCAGTATCCAACCATTGCTGAAAACAACATTTGACACATCTCCTATCCGCTCCATGCCTTCAGGTGCCAGGAAATAACCGGCGGGTTTGTAGATCACTTTTGACAGGTCATGCAGATCAGTCATGAATATGTACAACACATAACGGAGGCCTGCGGCTGTATTGCGCACACCATGCGCCAGGTGCAACCATCCATGCGGGGTACGTAATGGAGCAGGACCTGAACCGTTTTTTAATTCATATACAGTATGGTATACTTTGGGGTCAACAATAAACTCCTCATTGATCACTGCATGGGTGATATCATCCGCCAGCCCAAAACCGATACCACCTCCTTTACCGGCTTCGATAAAACCATCCTGCGGACGGGTATAAAAAGCATATTTGCCATTTACTAACTCAGGATGCAGTACCACGTTCCGTTGCTGAGGGGATGGGGTTACCAGGTCGGGCAGGCGTTCCCAATTAATAAGATCTCGGGTGCGCACAATACCACACTGCGCTACAGCAGATGACTGATCTGTTTCAGGAACATCTTTGGCCCGACGCTCTGTGCAGAATACTCCATATATCCAACCATCTTCATGCTCTACTAACCTGATATCATATATATTGGTATCCGGTTCATCTGTTTCAGGAATAACAGCAGGCGAATCCCAAAACACAAAATTGTCAACACCATTAGGGCTTTCTGCAATGCCAAAAAATGATTTACGGTCATACCCTTCCACACGTGCCATCAGCAGATATTTTCCATTCCATTTGATAGCTCCGGCATTGAGTACGGAGTTAATTCCATTGCGAAGCAACAGGCGTGGATTGGTGTCCGGATTAAAATCATATTGCCAGGTCAGTGGTACATGCGAGGTAGTCAATACCGGATGATGATACCGGTGATAAAGTCCATGTACAGATTCAAGTTTTTTATTCTCCCGTTTCAGAAGCTGTTCATAATCTTCCACCAGCATCTGCATTCTTTCTTTAAACTGCTTATTCATGTAATAAGGTTATTTAGTTTTCAAGTTTATTCCACCAGGTTTTTTTAAGGATAATAACGATCACTGTGAGTATCGCAATGGTGATCAGCAAGGGAAGTTTCATCCACAATACGATATACATTGGTAAAAGAGTGAGGCAGCATTGCGCAATAATGCCGAGCACTACATTAAACATATCGAGTTTGAATCGCCGGTTGGGTTCAAATGAAGGGTCTTCAGCGACCACCTGTTCATGCACCGGTTTCCAGAAGCCCCATGGTTTTACTGTTTTATAAAAAGATTTCAGTGTTTCCATATCTGTAGGCGGTGCTGTGTAAGTACCGATCAGGCATCCGGCAACAGATATCAAAAACAGTACGGGCCAGATATAAAGGAAGAGCCCATCAAATACTTTAAGAAATACCAGCGCTCCAGCAATACCACTTGCCATGCCCCAGAAAAAGCCATGCGCATTAAAACGCCACCAGTACCATTTGAAAAGATTGGCAGCTATATAACCACCGTATAATCCTCCAACGATCCATTGCAGCACACTATTTACATCATGTGCAAAAAAGCCAAGTACAATACCGATCGCCACTACGATAACACCGACCAGGTAATTGGCCCTGATCACTTTTTTATTGCTGGCCGAAGGGTTGATATAACGCAGATAAACGTCGTTGATAATATATGCCTGTGCAGCATTGAGTGTTCCGGAAAAAGTGCCCATAAATGCACCCAGCAAACCGGTAAGCACAAGCCCCATAATACCTGCCGGTAAAAATTCATTGATAGTAGCTGGCAATATCCGTTCAAAGTCGGTACCATCAGCACCGGTCAGCTTCATTTGTTTGTAGTACAACAAAGCCAGTACCGTTAACCCGATGATCATGGAATAGCGGACCGGCAACAAAATGATCGATACAAAACCCGTCATCTTACTGGCTTCCTTGGGCGAGCGGGTAGATAATATTTTTTGCATATCATAGTTGGGAGCAGGGCCTGCAAGACTGGCAAAAATGCCTTTGAACAGCATCATCATAAAGAAAATGCCAAACAGGCCGAAACCATCAGCTGCAATTTTTTGATTGGCTTCGGGTATGGTTGCGCTCCAGTCGAGCCCCAGTTCCCAGCCAAAAAACGGGTTGAGCCAGCCATCAGGGACCTGCAGTTGCCCGCCATGCTCATGCAGGTGCGTCATCGCGATCACGGCTACTGATACACAGGCGACGATCATGATCATGTACTTGATAAAATCGCCCAGCACTATACTGTGCATACCGCCGATAATGGAATAGAACATGGCAAACAGCGTGAACACGATGCCATAAAAATGCGGAACATAGGCAGGAGCAATATCAAAAGGGATATAACCGCTTACGGCTTCCCAGGGAACAAAGATCTCAATGAACTTTCCGAGCCCGACAAACCCATAAGCCAGAAAGCCAAAGCAACCAATGAGTGCGAATATCACCACCACACTATGAGCGCCTTTCACACCTTTGCCGGTTGTACCAAAACGTGTGTTCAACCATTCTGCACCGGTATTGGCATTAGAACGTCTTAGCCATTTTGACAAAAACATCATCATGAATACCTGGTTGAATACCGGCCATAGCCAGGGGATCCAGATACTCTTCATACCATATACAAAACAGAGGGCTACCATCCACATGGTGCCGCTGATATCAAACATATCACTGGCATCACTCAATCCCAGCATATACCAGGGAAGCGACTTACCACCCATCAGGTAGCTTTCCTTATTAAGCCTGGCTCTTTTTCTCATCCAGAAGCCCACTACTACCATCGTGACCAGGTAGGCGAGCATGATCAGCATGTCAATCAACTGTAGCTTCATATCATTACCGGTAAATGTGCTGAGCCCGCAGCTTACGTTCAAACATCATCTGGGGATCGTTATAAAATTTTATAAAATCGGTGGAAGAGGGATGGCCTTTGTACGGCGCATAATGGTGCATCTTTTTTTCTTTTGGCATATACCCATGGTTACGCCAAACAAGTACCCATGCTACCGGTAATCCGCGCAGGGCAGGCAATAAAGCCTCCGTCCACCAGGTGGCATCGGGAATGGCTTCATACCCTGTTTCTGCAAAAGCAGCTATCTTCTTTTTGTCTGCTGCCAGTTTACAGATGATGGCTAAGCGGCGGCGGCCTTCATTGCTGAAAGCTGCACGGTTATCACCATGCTGATACATATCAAAACTGAGCACATCCACTACATCATCTCCGGGATAACGAAGCAGGAAATCGGCGTCGTCTTTAAACTCAGCGGTATTATATACAAACAAAAGCTGGTGCAATCCTTTTGCATCGCGCAGGTATTGTACAGTAAAACGCCACAGGGCAATAAACTCTTCGGGTGTGCAAACATTACGGCACCACCAGAACCAGTTGCCTGTCAATTCATGGAAAGGACGAAACAGGATGGGAATGGATCTTCCATTACTTCCTTTTAAGCTTCGCAGGTAATTCGCCAGTTTATCCAACCAGCTCCTGTACACTTCATGCTTTGCTCCTCCCGGAAGTATGGCACGCACACTCCCTGCAGCAGTATCCCAGGCTGATTCAAGATTGAACGGGTTACGCAAGTGCCAACTGATCGTGATGACTGCCTCCCGATCATAACCCTGCCTGATATAATCACGCATCAGGCTAAACGGAATGCCATCGAGATTACGGGAAGAATCCAATTCCAGCAGCCCGAGATCCCAGCCATACACAGCAGGATAATCGCCTGTTACATTCTTTACATCGCTATTACCACTAATCCTTTTCCACCCAACGCCATAAGCCAGCGCATCCTGGTGGCCAAAAAGAGTATGCGCTTTACTTAACCGGTCAAGGCCCGCATACAAATGGCGCGCTTCCGGTGTGGCTAATGGATCAGAAGGCTTTTGCGCTTGCAGCAAAACGATACATAACAGCATTGCTCCTGTGAGCAGGAGCTTAATGCTGTTCGATTGCTTATTACCTGTTTGCGCCATGCTTATTGATAGATATTTTTAATAAAGCCCAATATCATCAAAGTAAATCAGCTGTTTTATACCACTGAACTCCTGAAAGGTGAGTGTGCTCAGTGAAGTAGGATTTCCCAATGATGAAAGCGGTATCTGGAAATCGGTCCACTGGCCGGCTTTGAGTGTAACCGTATAACCGGTAGCGGTTACACCATTGATCAGCAGCTTTACTTTCTTGGCTTCCGAACCAGCACCACCATAGATAGAAAATTTCACACCGCTATACCCTGTCAGATCAAGTGCAGGTGCAGCTTTGGTGACACGCACGGCACCCCAGGCTCCTGTAAATGGCGATTTCAGTGCATAGGTACCTCTTTTTACTGTATCAGCATGTGCATAGTCTGTTGCAGTGCTCCATGATGTATTGGACCAACCACTGACCAGTGCATCATCATACACAACTAATTTGAAACCGAATACTTTTTCTGATTTAGCCGTGCCTACCGGTGTAGTTACATATACATAACCATATGTCTGCCCTTGTGGCACCTGTACAGTGATGGTTGACTTGGCTTTTGAAATGACAGGCACTTCCACATCGTTGAACTTAACACTGGTAACACCATTAAAGAAATCACCAAGAATGTTTACCTGTGTTCCTTCCGGGCCAGCTACAGGGTCAAACCCTGTGATAACCGGTGGTGGTTGCAGAATGCGGAAATTATATGTAGCCGTTCCATATTTGGTAGATACGGTAATGGGATTATTGATCGGGTCAGGAAGTGTTTTGGGGATCTTTACAGTAATGATGCTGTCATTGGCATATACCAGAGAATCGGATGCGATCTCTCCATTAAAATCCACTTTAAAAGTGGTTGCCAGGTGCTGCCCTTTGATAATGATCCATTCATCAAAATCGGCAGACTCCAGCAGATCGCCCCTGTCAAGCAAGTTGGTCACTCCCGTGATCACGGGTGGATTGGTATCTTCCTGCTTCTCCTTTTTACAGGCAACTGTCAGCAGCGTCAGCAGTAGAACTGCCAGTGCTGCAGAAGAAAAAGAGGTTTGAAGTGTACGTTTCATATAACAAGTGGTTATTGTTTGAAAGTTTTGGTTTACCAGCCGGGATTATTGGCAGTAATAGCCCGGTTACTATTAAGCTCTCCCTGTGGAATGGGCAATAGCAGGTTACGCGTTGCCCTCACTTTGGAAATATTATTCTGACCTATCTGAATCTTATTCATCACATCCAGGTAAATGCCCCAGCGAATGAGGTCAAAGCGGCGTACACCTTCCAGTGCAAATTCACGAGCTCTTTCTGCAATCACAAAACTGCGGAACTGATCGCGTGTCATACCGGTTGGGGCGTCAGTTGCATTGGCACGGTCACGTACTTCATTCAGATGATCATATGCTTCAGGTGTTGGGCCATCGGATGCTTCATTTGCTGCCTCTGCATACATCAGCAGCACTTCTGAATAACGCATGAGCGGATAAAACGCATCGCTGTTTGCAACAGTGCTGTCTGCTACAGATGCATACTTGATGATATAGGCCCGGTTATCTGTATTGCCATTGTTATTGTACGTTACACCATTTACTGACTGGTAAAGACTGGCCTGCCAGGATGGATAGTAGTAAGGATAGTTGGTGTTGGTCCGGTAATTATGAGCCACTCCATCCAGTACACGCTTGTCCTGGTCTTCATAATCCATGTAATGGTTGTTGGTCATCCACACTGCACCACGGCCGAAGCTGGAATAAGCAGAGAAATAGTTATGAAGGTTATTGATAAATGCAGTACCTGCCAGTGATTGCACTTCCCACATATGTTCCTGTTTGTTGCGGTTGGCTTTATCCCACAGGTCTTTCCAACTGGTAAACAGGCTGTATTCATGGCTTTGGATCACTTCCATTGCCTTGTCGCGGGCAAGAGCGAAATAAGCCTGCGCATCCACGCCTTCCAACCCAGCCACTACATTTTTAGGATAGTCATAAAGATTGTTGTTCTGGCCGCCACGTACAGTAATGGTACCACCAGTTACAGCACCTGAAGCCATGGTAAGATAGGCTTTGGCCAGAAATGCTTTAGCCAATCCCTGGGTAGCACGCCCCAGTTCGCCCGCTTTTTCATGTCCACGGGGAAACAGGAGCGTCTCTGCCTGTTTAAATTCTTCAAAAACCACTTCATAGGTTTCCACTACTGAAGCGCGGGGCTTGCTTGATTCCTGGTCGATCTCCAGTGATTTCAACCTGATGGGCACACCGCCATATAGCTGTACAAGTTGAAAGTAAGCCCAGCCACGCAGAAAATGTGCTTCACCCATAATACGGTTCTTCATATCAGGATCAATATTCCCTTCCATTTTACTTACATTTTCCAGTACGGTATTAGCGCGTGCGATCATAGAGTAACAACCTACCCAGGGACCATCCACACCCCAGTATCCCTGGGGGTTACCGGCGCCTGATGTGCCAAGGTACCAGTCGGCACCAGATACATGGTCATCATCCAGCACCGTCAGGTTCCAGAAAGGCTGCATATACATATCCCATGAATACAGGACATTGTACACACCATTGATAGCAGTTTTGGCATCACTCTCCGATTTATAAAAATTTTCGGGAGAAAGGAAAGAAAAAGGCTTCTCTTCCAGTGCTTTTTTACACGATACTCCCAGAAGCATCGTAAAAAGCAGGGTAGAGGCAATCAGGTATTTGACAATATATTTCATGATCATTCTTCTTTTTCGGTTTGGCATTAAAAATTGCAGCGAATGCTTAGGTTATAGGTACGTGCATTGGGATAACCACCCAGGTCCACACCAAACAAAGCAGGATTGTCGCCATAACTGTTCATCTCCGGATCAAAGCCTGAATAGTCGGTAAATGTGTAGAGGTTATTTACACCAAATGCAACACGGATGGATGTAACTCCTTTGAGGAATGAAACCGGTACATTATAACCCAGTGTTATATTCTTGATCCGGACGAAGCTGCCGTCTTCAATGAACCGGCGGGAAAAGAGCATATTCCGCCAGAACTGACGCATGATCTTGGGTCCGGTGGCCTCACTATTATCCTTACCAGCTTCCCAGGCTGTTTCATACATATCGTAGGAAATATTTTTGAATGAACCCAGGTTGCCATTGAAGCGGGTGTTCATGTTCACAATATCATTTCCCTGCACGCCATTCACGAAAACGCTGAGATCAAAACGGCCGTATTTGAAATTGTTGGTAAAACCAAATGTGTAGTCAGGGTTTACATTGCCGATAAACGTGCGGTCAGTTACAGAAATAGAAGTAGGATCATTATCCAGGTTACGGTATTTCACCTCACCGATCATACGTTTAATAATGGCGTCTGATTGATTGGCATACATGGGATCGCTCCGCACTTCAGCTTCATTGTCATAATAACCATCTTCCGCATAACCATACAGCGCTCCAATGGGCATGCCTGCCACCTGGATAAATGGCGCATCACCGGTTGAGATATTACCGGCATACTGCTCCAGCACATCGCTTCCAAGGCTAAGGATCTTGTTACGGTTGAATGCAATATTGAAATTGGCAGACCACTCAAAATTCTTGCCTTTGATAACATCACCACCAAGCTGCACTTCTATACCCCGGTTCTGTACAGATCCGGAGTTGCGCAACTGACGTTCAAATCCCGTAGAAGCAGGCGTGGTGATAAACTGCAGCAGGTCCTCTGTTTTCTTCTGATACACGTCAACACTCAATGTAAGCCGGTTCTTGAAAAGGGCCAGGTCCAGACCGGCATTATAAGCCGATGTGGTTTCCCATTTCAGGTTTTCATTGGCAGCACCTGCAAACACATCATCAGCGAGACCGGTTTGCAAAGCACCATCAAACACATAATTGTATACAGCCAGCTTGGATAAAGAAGCATAAGAACCAATGCCCTGGTTGCCGGATTGACCATAGCTGAAACGGAGTTTCAGATCGCTGATACCACGCACACGGGACATAAAGTTTTCTTTCGACAGTTTCCAGGCCACACCAAAGGAAGAGAACCCTGCCCATTTATTTTCGCGGCCAAACTTGCTTGATCCGTCGCGACGGTAAGAAGCATTCAGCAGGTATTTGTCTTTATATGCATAATTCACCCGGCCAAGAAAAGAGATCAGTGTAGACTGATAACGGCTGTTGATAACCGGCATGATCATTTCGCCCGCAGCCAGGTTTTCATTTTTCAGCAGATCATTGGGAAATGTTTTGGCTTCCGCTCTTTTCCATTGACCATCTGTGCGCTCATACGTAGCAGCAACCATGCCTCCAATGCTGTGATCATCATGAATGGTAGTATTATAGTTCAGGATGCTTTCTGAGATCAGGCTGTTCCAGAGGTTGTCGGCCTTAAGTCCCCAGCCTCTTACGCTGTATCCTTCATAAACTGTACGGGGATAATACTGATCACGTGTAGTGGTACCATAGTTGATACCTAAGTTCTGACGAAACTTCAGGCCCTTCATCAATGCTACTTCCAGGTAGTTGGATGAGAAAATATTGACACCATTCACCTGGTTGAGCACATCGCGGGAATAGATGACGGGGTTGGTAATAAAATATCCCTGCCCTGCTTCATCATATCCTTCCACATCAGAGATGCTGGTGGGATAAGTTGTGGCAGAGCGGATCACGCCTGCACTGGCAGCGTCAGATTTATCAGTACCTGTTTTCACTCCATTGGTAATGGTTTTGGAAACGGATGTGCTGGTACCCAGTTTGATCCGTTTGCCCAGGTTACGATTCAGGTTAAGGCTGATACCGAATTTTTTATAATTGGAATTGATCACTGTTCCTTCCTGGTCCATATAGCTGAAGCCAATACGGTGATTACCCTGTTCATTACCACCAGAGAAGTTAGCAGTATAGTTCTGATACATTCCTTTTCTGAAAATGGCATCCTGCCAGTTCACATTCTTGCCCAGGTAATCTTCAGGGGTGGGAAAAGGAATCACATAGTTGGTACCTTCATACAGGTTAGAGTTTTCATAAGCCAGGTTCTGGTATTTCACGTAATCATAGGCAGAGAGCATGTCGAGCCTTTTGGATACCTCTGCCAAACCCACACTGGCATTGAGTTCTACCCTGTCGCGACCGGAGCGGCCTTTGCGGGTAGTGATCAGCACTACTCCATTAGCGCCGCGTGATCCATAAATAGCCGTAGCTGATGCGTCTTTAAGAATGTCGATCGATTCTATATCGTTCGGATCAATAAATGCCAGTGCATTGAGGGTTTGTTTTTCATCGCCACCGATTGCTTGCGGTGTCGTACCGCTGCTATTATTATTGAAAGGCACACCATCTATTACATACAATGGCTCTGTGCCGCCGAGTACTGAATTAGAACCACGGATGCGGATGCTGAGTCCGGCACCGGGAGCGCCGTCATTCTGCGTTACGTTGACCCCTGCGAGTTTGCCCTGCATGGCTTGCAGAATATTGGTAGGAACATCTTTTACCAGGTCGGCACGGTTGATACGCTGTATGGCGCCGGTAAGATCTGTTTTACGGGCAGTGCCATAACCAACCACCACCACATCTGATAAAATACTGGATGCAGAAGGCATCAGTTGCACTTCATAAGCGGTTTGGCGGTTAAGCGAAACTTCCAGTGTTTCCATACCTACATAGCTTACCACCAGCAGTTTTGCATCATCGGGTACTGACAGTGAAAATTTGCCATCCGTATCTGTAAGCGCAGATAGTTTGGAGCCTTTCACCGCTACAGTGGCACCCGCAAGCGGCGACCCCTGTTCGGAGAGCACCGTACCCGAAATGGATCGGGTTTGTGCCAGCACTGCCGTTGCAGTCAAAAACGACAGAAGAAAAACAAGCAGCAATTCTTTTCTCATATAGCAACAATTATTATTTGGCCAAAAATAGGTACCTGATTCAAGCAAGATATAATACTATTATATCTATTGTCAATACTTTATTTGTACAAATTTGACCCGAGTAGCAAATATTATTAGTTTTAATCCACCCGACACCCTAGAAAATCAAATATTTCTGAGGTATGAATAGAAAACAGTCAGGGGCTTTTTTTTGGAAAAAATCAATACTATTTTATCCCTTTTATGCAAAACATCCTTAAGGAAATCACCCCACTGACCAGCAGCGATTGCTTTACGCTCTTTTCGCGGACAAAATCAGAGTTTGATTTCCCGCTACATTACCATGAGGAGTTTGAGCTCAATTTTATTGAAGGGGCGGCAGGTGCCCGGCGGATGGTCGGCGATCATATTGAAGAGATCGGCAACCTGGAGCTGGTGCTGATCGGTCCTAACCTGCCCCATGTATGGCAAACCCATAAATACAAGAACAAACAGATCCACGAAGTCACCATCCAGTTTCACAAGGACCTTTTTGATGAAAAATTCCTTCGCCGCAACCAGCTTCATTTTATGCGGGAAATGTTTGAAAAGGCCAAAAGGGGTATTTTGTTTTCCGAAGCCACAGCAGAGCAGTTGGCCCCGCGGTTAAAGCAGCTCAAATCCAAACAGGGGTTTGATTCAGTACTGGAACTGATGTCCATTTTCCACGACCTCTCCATCTCCCGCAATATGCGCATACTTTCAGACGCTTCTTTCAGCAACCTGCAACCTTCTTACAACAGCCGTCGTATAGAGAAAGTGATGGAATATATCAATCTCAATTTTGATAAAACAGTGTTGCTGGCCGATGCAGCCCGGCTTACCAATATGACCGAAGTATCTTTCAGCCGTTTTTTCAAAACACATACCGGCATCAGCTTTATCGACAGCCTTATAGAAATCCGGCTTGGGCATGCTTCCCGCATGCTGATCGATACCACGCAATCTGTATCAGAAGTAGCATATAATTGCGGCTTCAATAATATTTCTAACTTCAACCGTATTTTTAAAAAGAAAAAAGGCTGTACACCCAAAGAGTTTCGTGAAAACTATACTTACGACAGCCGCGTATTTATCTGACATCCATTTTAATCATTGAAACAATATACTAATGAAATTACGTTTCCTGATAGCAGCCCTGCTTTTGATCAACAGTTTTCTTTCCTTTTCACAAAACAACGATCAGCCTTTTATCAATGAGATCCGGTATTTCAAAAAGCTGGACTCGCTGAATGCCCCTCCTGAACAGCCCATTCTTTTTATAGGCAGCTCTTCTTTTACCTTATGGAAAGATGTGAAAGATTATTTTCCCGGCTATCCTATTCTTAACCGTGGATTTGGAGGTTCTTCACTTCCCCACCTGATCATGTATGCTGATGATGTTATCTTCCGCTACAATCCCAAACAGATCGTGATCTATTGTGGTGAAAACGATCTTGGTGACCCCAAAGTGACTGCGCAAACTATCCTGAGCCGCTTTAAGGAATTGCACAGCCTTATCAGAAGTCATTATCCTAAAACCCCTATCGTCTATATTTCCATGAAGCCAAGCCCTTCCCGGGAAAAATACCTGAAGACAATGGAGGAAGGCAACAACCTGATCAAAAAGTTTATCCGCAAAAAAAAGAAGACTGCTTTTATTGATGTGTTCCATCACATGCTCAATAAAGACGGCAGCATTATGACCGATATTTTCAAATCAGACAACCTGCATATGAATGCTAAAGGGTATGCGATCTGGAAACCTTTGATTGAGCCGTACCTGTTGAAATAATAACTTGAAGCTATCTCCTGTTGCCAAAGCCTTTCAGGAAATTTAATGCAGCGATCACATTTCCACCTTTGGTGATCGTTCCGCTGAAATGCCGTCCAAAAGAAAAAGTGAGTCGCTGGTTATTTCCCAGGTCATATTCGGCATTCACGACAAGTCTCCAGGAAGGATCGATGGTTTGCTTATTGAGCACACTCCGGTATATCCCTTCACCACTCAATGCAAAACGGCTCATCGGGCTGTTATAGATGATACGTGCACCGGCATCGAGTGTTGAGATATTGGAGGTTTTGATAACTCCTGCATTATCGGCAAATATCTTATCTGGATTGTACAGGTATCTTGCCAGGCCCAATATGGAAAAACCGGACTCATAGTTGCCGCCGAAAGTAAGCCAGGCCCCGCCATTGTGGACATTCGAACGGCTGAATAGTTTATCCACAAATTCAAGGGTGACACCTCCTGCAAAATCAATAAAGAACCCGAAACGTTCTATTTTGAAGCTTTGCGCTTTTTGTTTTAGTAAAGCCAACCTGCTTCTCAATAGCTCTTTCTCTCCTATGATCTTTGTTCTGAAAGACTCCTGCAGGTTCGTCATCTTCTTACTGATAGCAACCACTTCCGGGTCGTCTATATTTCCTCCGTTTGCTATCAGCTTGTTTCGCCGGGCTTCTGCAAGCGCCTGGTATTCGCTGCTGGAATCAAGCGTTGCTTTCAATGTTGCATTCACATCGCTTGCAACCTGGCCGGCAAGCAAGGTGATGGTATCGAGTGTTTCACTGGTCCGCTTGCTGAATGATCCGCGTTTGATCGAAAACTTTATTCCGAAAGAGCTGTAAAAGTTAGCGGGATCATATTCTTTTGATGAGGAGTCTGAGCCGCGTACAGCACTGGAAAACACAAATGTTTGCCTAAATACATCGCTGAATTTCCTGGAATCCATTTTATCTGTTGTCAACCCTTTTCCCCTGAACAGCCAGAAAGGGGCCAGGTCAACCGCATAATGAGAAGGCAAAAGTGAATTACTGTTCGTGGCGCTTTGCAATGAAGCCATGAATGCGGAGACATCACTGGGTTTTTCAATATCACTTACAGCAAAGTCCAGGAGGTTGGCCGCAGGAGAACTGGGCGCCCGGAGCAGGTCAAGTTTTATTTTGGTGGTGTCGTCTTCCTGTGAAAATGCAGGGAATGATATGATCACTGCTGCAATCAAAAAGCAGATAGACTTCATTGGGGTGGATTAAATTTTGAAGAATTCAATTACTGAAGTAAAAATAGCGCTGTCACCTTCTTCCTTTACGATCTTGAACAGCTTGTACTCAATAAACATTAATCCTCCGCGCAACCGGATGATCTCTTCTGTATTGTTGGTATCCCTGGCAGTGTCGGTCACTACCGTTGTAATAAATATTTTTTTTCCGTTCAGGGCTTTATTGGTACCGAGTGGGAATTCTTTGATGGACCCTTTCTTTCCTTTTACAATATTATCGTCCTGCAAAATGATGTCGGTAACGGCTGTTTGTCCCGGCGCCCCGATGATGATCTCCAATGTAACTTCCCGGTTACTGCCATCGATGAGGTAAACGGTGTCGAGCGTTGTTTTCTCTTCAAAATCAGCATCAATGGTTTTGGCGATGCTTTTTGCAGATTTTGCCATGAGGTTAGTTTTATGCAAATTACTGATTCCCTCAGAGGAAAGTCAAGACTCAAATCCGCTTGTTCTTTTATGCGTTTTGAATTACTGACCCGGGTTGAATGTTTTCCCACGAAGACAACCAAGGCCACAAAGAATTAGAGCCTGAATGGCTACTGCTACTACTTTATAAACATAGTAGTGAGGGAAGACAAAATATTTCTTTGTGGCCTTGGTTGTCTTCGTGGGAAAACCAGCTTGAGGGAGCTCAATCCTTACTTGTTTTGACGCCTGGCACTATCTCTTTCCCGCTTTGCTTATCTTTGGCCGTAATTTAAAAGAACTCTGACTATACATGACGATCTCTTACAAATGGCTGAGTGAATACCTGCCTGTAGCAGTTGAGCCTGAAAGACTAAGCCGTATCCTAACCTCCATTGGACTGGAAGTGGAAAGCCTGGAAAAGTATGAAGAAGCAAAAGGTGGCCTGAAAGGATTGGTCATCGGAGAAGTAATTCATACAGAAAAGCACCCCAATGCTGATAAACTCACCCTGACCCGCGTAAATACAGGCGCAGCCGAACCCTTACAGATCGTTTGCGGGGCACCCAATGTAGCTACCGGCCAGAAGGTGGTAGTGGCGCCGGTTGGCACTACTATTTATCCTACTACCGGCGAGCCCCTCACCATGAAGATCGCAAAGATCCGCAGTGTGGAAAGCCATGGTATGATCTGCGCAGAGGATGAGATCGGGTTGGGTACTTCACATGCAGGCATTATGGTATTGCCGGCCGATCTGAAACCCGGCACTCCGGCAGCAGATTATTTCAAACCTTATGACGATTATATTTATGAAATAGGCCTTACACCTAACCGTATGGACGCTATGAGCCATTGGGGCGTAGCGAGGGATGTATGTGCTTATCTTTCCCATCATGATAAAAAAGACCTGAAACCAAAACTGCCTAATGGCAATGGTTTCAAAACAGATAACACCTCTCTTCCTATCCAGGTAAAGGTGGAGAATGAAAAAGCATGCCCCCGCTATTCAGGCGTCAGCATCGCCAATGTGCGTATTGCACCATCACCGCAATGGCTGCAGCAAAGACTGAAAGCGATCGGCCTGCGGCCTATCAACAACCTGGTGGATATCACCAATTTCATTCAGCATGAAACCGGCCAGCCCCTGCATGCTTTTGATGCAGATAAGATCGCCGGACGTATGGTGATCGTTAAAAACCTGGAAGAGGGTACCCGTTTTATCACTCTTGATGAAAAAGAAAGGAAACTGAGCAGCGAAGACCTGATGATCTGCGATGCGAAAGAAGGAATGTGTATCGCCGGTGTTTTTGGCGGCTTGCACAGTGGTGTTACGGATGAAACAAAAAATATCTTTTTGGAAAGCGCCTGCTTCGATCCGGTTACGATCCGTAAAACGTCTTTCCGGCATGGATTGCGTACGGATGCAGCAACCCGTTTTGAAAAAGGAACGGATATTTCTGCAACAGTAAATGTGTTGAGGAGAGCCGCCAATCTTATCAAAGAAATATGCGGCGGAGAGATCGCTTCTGAGATCGTGGATATTTACCCGGAGAAAAATGAAAAGGCACAGGTGGCCATTAAATATCATTACCTGAAAAAGCTGAGCGGGAAAAATTATCACCCTGACGCGGTAAAAAATATCCTGATCAGCCTGGGTTTTGAGATCGTAAAGGAAGGGATTGATGAATTGCGTGTGGCAGTGCCTTATCATAAACCGGATATCAGCCTGCCGGCCGACCTGGTGGAAGAAGTGTTGCGCATAGATGGTCTCGATAATGTAACGATCCCTGACGCCATCACTATTACGCCATCTACCGAAGAGAATTATGCTACGGAAGTGTACCGTGAAAAGCTGGCTAATTATCTCACCGGTCTTGGGTTTTATGAGATCATGACCAATTCCATTACCAATTCAGCTTATTTCAGTGAGACAGAGTTGGAAGGATCGGTGAAAATGCTGAACAATCTCAGTGCTGAATTGAATATCCTCCGTCCGTTTATGCTGGAAACAGGATTGGAAGCTATTGCGCATAACCTGAACCGCCGCAACTATGATCTGCGTTTCTTTGAATACGGGAAAACATATCATACTACCGGCAGTGGCAAATACACCGAACCGGAACATCTTTGTTTATATATCACCGGCAAGAATCTTGAAGATGGCTGGCGCAGTAAAGCAACGCCTGCCGATTTTTATGTATTGAAAGGAGTGGTGGGCAACCTGCTGCAGTTGCTGGGTGTGAAAGATGCCAGCTGGCAGCCGTTGGAGCATCCGAAATTTGAAAGCGGGCTGCAGGCGAGCGTCAATGGACAGGTGATTGTGCAAGTGGGTGCAGTACATAAAAAATCACTGGCCCGGTTTGATATCAGGCAACCGGTTTTCTTTGCCGACCTCAACTGGGAATTGCTTTCCCGTTCAGCAGCCGCTTATAAACCGGGTTTCCAGGCTATTCCCAAATTCCCTTCCGTGCAGCGCGACCTGGCTATCGTAGTAGGCCGGCAGCTTAGTTATAGTGAAGTGGAAAAAGCTGTTCAGAAAATAAAGCTGGGCAAATTGCAACAACTGAAGCTGTTTGATATATTCGAAAGTGAGAAGCTGGGTAAGGACAAAAAATCCATGGCGATCAGTTTCACTTTCCTGGATGAAGAAAAAACGCTGACAGATAAAGAGATCGATGGCTGGATGAATAAGATCATGACCACCCTCGAGAAAGAATTGCAGGCCGAGATCAGAAAATAAGGGCCTGGTTTTTGACAGCCTGGATTAGATTTTATTGAAATAAAAAGTTGATGGCTGACATGTCTTCCGGTGAAGAGCAAATAAAACGCATTTATGATAAGCTGCAGCAACTGCTGAAGCAACATGCTTCCCTGCAAAAGGAAAATCAGTTGCTGCGGGAAGAGCTGGAAACGGCGCAGAAGCAGGTGACCCAGTACCAGGGAACGGCAGAAGCATTAAAACAGCAGGTGTCGATCCTTCAACTGGGCAATGGGCAAATGAACGAAGAGGATAAAAAGGAATTTGAGAAGAAACTGACTACTTATATAAAGGAGATAGACCGTTGTATAGCGATGCTATCTGAATAAGTACTCTCAGACTCTCTTCACCAAATTGAGCCGCATCTCATCCCCACCTTGAAAAAGCTCTAAGGTATAGCGACCGTAAGGCAGGTCATTAAGTCCTTGCCAGGTAAATTCTTTTTCAGCGTCTACGTTTTTTTCCATTACGCTGCAAACACTACCGCTATCATCTTTGAGAACGCCTCTTAAAAGGTTTCCTTTGAGGGCTGTGAGTTCGAACTGGAGGGCATCGATAAAGGTCGATGATTTAATTTTGGCGAACATGTGATTCTAGTTTGGTTTTTACATCACTAGGGACGAATTGGATTGAATTTCGGGAACAGGTTCTTGCCTGTAAAACAAACAAGGAAACTAATATAGACACTGTTTTTTAAAAATGCAATAGCATGGATCAATTAATTGCAGCAACCGTAGTGATCGGCGACCGGAACTACCGCATCAAACTGGACCCTAAGGATGAGGAAGTTGTGCGCCGGACCGTCAAAACCATCAACGACAAGATCCTGGAATATAAGACCCATTTTGCCGGCAAGGACATGCAGGACTATATCGCCATGGTGCTGGTATGGCTGGCTACGGAACAGAGCGGGACGGCGGCCGCCGATCTGAAACAGGAGGCGTTAGCGGAAAGGCTTTCCTCCCTCGAAAAACTTCTGGACGCGAATATTGCGAATGATTTCTGACAGCGGGAAGTCTCTGGTTAGTGCCGCGAATTACACGAATAGTCTCTGATCGCAGAAAACATACGTTGAATTACGCCTCATTTCAGTAATTCCCGGAAAGCAATTAAAGGGGCCGGGCCTTCATTCCGAAAATCAAAACCTGACAAATCAATTATCCGCTTCCTGCTGGCGGAAAGTTATTCGCGTAATCCGCGCCTATAAACAGAGCTTTCGACTTTAAACCGCATTCGCACAAATTCGCGTTCACTTTTGTATCTTCGCCCGTTACCTGTCATAAACAGGTGGCTGCTAACTTAATGGACCGCAGCATAAACCATATCAAACCGGATTATTTTAAACTACAAATTCATGGACTCAAATATTATATTCATTCTCATAGGTGCGGGGGCTCTGATAGTGGGCATCGTAGCGGGTAAGTTCATTTTTGCCAAGGATACATCGAAAAAAGTACAAGAAGCTGAATTACAATCACAAGCCCTGCTGAAAGAAGCAGAACTGAGAAGCGAGACTATCAAGAAAGAGAAGGAGCTGGAAGCGAAAGAGAAACTTGTGCAGCTGAAAGCAGCGCACGATAAAGAAGTGAATGAGCGCAACCGCAAGATCAACGACAGTGAGAACCGCATCCGCCAGAAAGAGCAGAGCATTAACCAGAAAGAAACCAATCTCGATAAGCAGATCAAAGAGAACGAGGCGATTAAAGATAATCTTAACCGCCAGATCGATCTGGTGAACATTAAACGTACCGAACTGGAAAAACACCAGGAAGAGCATATCCGCCGCCTGGAGAAAATAGCCGGCCTCTCTGCCGATGAAGCTAAAAATCAATTGGTGGAAAGCCTGAAAAATGAGGCTCATACACAGGCCCTCGCCCTCCAGCAGGAGATCATTGATGAGGCTAAACAAAAGGCTAATAAAGAAGCCCGCAAGATCATTATCCAAACCATACAACGTACTGCAGCAGAACAGGCCATCGAAAACTCTATTACTGTTTTCAACCTGGAAAGCGATGAAATAAAAGGCCAGATCATTGGCCGTGAAGGACGGAATATCCGTGCTATTGAAGCTGCAACAGGCGTTGACCTGATCGTAGATGATACCCCTGAGGCGATTCTTTTATCGAGCTTCGACCCGCTTCGTCGTGAGATTGCCCGTCTGAGCCTTCAGCGCCTTGTGACCGATGGCCGTATCCACCCTGCCCGTATCGAGGAAGTGGTAGAAAAAACTCGTAAACAGATCGAAGACCAGGTGATGGAGATCGGCGAAAGGACCGTAATTGAACTAGGCATCCATGGACTACATAAAGAGCTCGTGAGAATGGTAGGCCGTATGCGCTTCCGCTCTTCTTATGGGCAGAACCTGCTGATGCACAGCCGGGAAACAGCTAATCTTTGTGCGACTATGGCCGCAGAACTGGGATTGAACCCCAAACTGGCCAAACGCGCCGGCCTGCTCCACGATATCGGCAAAGTGCCTGATGAAGAAAGTGAACTGAGCCATGCCTTGCTGGGAGCAAAACTGGCTGAAAAATATGGTGAGAACCCCGCTGTAGTAAACGCTATCGGCGCCCACCACGATGAAATGGAAATGCAATATGTGATATCTCCCATTGTTCAGGCCTGCGACGCCATCAGCGGTGCAAGACCCGGCGCCCGGAGAGAGATCATGCAACAGTATCTCCAGCGGATCAAAGACCTGGAAAACCTGGCTATGACCTATAATGGCGTGGAAAAAGCCTATGCCATCCAGGCCGGCCGCGAGCTGCGGGTGATCGTTGAAGCAGATAAAGTGACCGACGGGGATTCAGAAAAGCTGTCTTTCGAGATCGCTCAGAAAATCCAGACTGAAATGACCTTTCCTGGCCAGATAAAAGTGACGGTGATACGCGAGAAAAGAACAGTTAATGTAGCACGGTAGGGTTGATTGATGGCCGATTGGCCGAATTTCTACGCCAGTCGGAGCCAGTAGTTCTTTTGCCATTGTCACCCCGGCCCTGGTTCAGTAAGCATTCAGGTTTAAAGAATGTAAGAGCCGGGGTCTCCCCGCGCTGCACTTGCTTCAAACCTGTAAGATATTATTGCCTGGAAAATACTGCAGATGAGGGGAGACCCCGGATCTTAGCGAACTATAGTAGCAAGTGTATTAAACCAGGTCCGGGGTGACAATGGAAAAGGAACTATTGGTCTCACCCTGCGGACAATGACGAAGGAACTACTGATTCCAGCTGGCGTAGGAATTCGATCATTCGGTCAACGACTCCACCTTTTACCCCCTTAAACAATTAACTATCAGTCCTTAAATCTTTACTCACAAAAAACTTTCCATTTAAACCCTTAAAGCTTAAACTTTTTCCCTACCTTTGCCATCCTTAAAAATCAGAGTCATGAACGCTATTGCATTTGTACATGAGCAGTTGAGCAACAAAAAAGAGTTCCCCGCTTTCAAAGCCGGTGATAATATCACTGTTAACTATAAAATTATCGAAGGTAACAAGGAAAGGATCCAGTCTTTCAAAGGCGACGTGATCAAAAAACAGGGAACAGGTTTTACTGCCAGCTTCACTGTGCGTAAGATCTCTGACGGCGTTGGCGTTGAAAGGGTTTTCCCTTTCGCTTCTCCCAATATTGACTCTATCGTGTTGAACAAAACCGGTAATGTACGCCGTGCTAAACTGTTCTATCAGCGTAGCCGTAGCGGTAAAAGCGCCCGTATCCGTGAAAAGCGTATGGCCGTTGTTACTGAAGCCAAATAAAAGAATTTCAGCATATTTGAAAAAAGTCCGCCGAAGCTTAGCGAAGGCGGGCTTTTTTATTTTGAGGGATTGGTTGTTCTTCTGTTAACGTACTTATTTTAGCAGCACTTATTTATTATCTTTGACCTCTAATCTCATAATGACTATGATACAAGCTAATTTACTGGGCGTGTTGGGAACGAATGAAATCATCATCATCCTGATCATCGTACTGTTGCTTTTTGGTGGCCGCAAAATTCCTGAACTGATGCGTGGCCTGGGTAAAGGCGTTCGTGAGTTCAATGACGCAAAAAGCAATGTGAAAAAGGAAATTGAAGAAAGCACCAGCGATATCAAGAATTCCTGATCATACGCTGTTTAGTAGCGGAACTATTTTCTAGGCGAAAATAAAAACTCAAAAAAGCCTGGCTTCATGCTATGCTTTTTGAGTTTCTGTTTTTGAAACAGAATACGAGTACCCTCATCTCATTGTTTCTACCTCTTTTTTCATCGAAAAGAATTATTGCTTTTGTTTGAGTTTTCTTCTATCAGGCAATATCATGCTTCGCTGCAGGAAGGAAAGACGACCTGTTTGCAGGCAGTTGAGCATTATCTCCAGAGAATTGCCGCAACCCGTCACCTGAATGCATTCATTGAAGTGTATGCAGATGAGGCATTGCAAAAAGCAAAGGAGCTTGATGAAAAAAGAAAGACCGGTCAAGCTACCGGCAAGCTCCATGGCATTGTTATCGGATTGAAAGACGTGATCTGTTATAAGGATCACAAGGTATCCGCTTCTTCAAATATCCTCCGCGATTTCACTTCTATTTATTCAGCTACTGCCGTAGCCCGTTTACTGGCCGAAGAAGCCATCATCATTGGCAACCTTAACTGCGATGAATTCGCAATGGGTTCCACCAATGAAAATTCTGCTTACGGCAAAGTACTGAATGCAAAAGATGAAACCCGCATACCTGGCGGCTCTTCGGGCGGCTCAGCCGTAGCTGTACAGGCCGGCCTCTGTATGGTTTCCCTGGGAAGCGATACTGGCGGCTCAGTCCGTCAGCCTGCCGACCTCTGCGGTATTGTAGGCATGAAGCCTGGCTATGGCCGCATTTCCCGGTACGGGCTGATCGCTTATGCATCTTCCTTCGATCAGATAGGCATATTTGCCAATAATATTCCGGACATCGCACACCTGCTCCAGGTAATGGCCGGGCCGGATGAATATGACAGCACCGTATCCCGCAAACCGGTGGAGAACTACCCCGCTTTATTGCAGACCGATCAGAAATACAGGATCGCTTATTTAGCTGAAGCACTTGACCACCCGAGTCTTGACCCGGAAATCGCTTCTTCAATAAAAGACCTGCTGGAACAGCTCCGGCAAAAAGGCCACCAGGTGGAGCCTGTGGCTTTTGACCTGATCGATCATATCGTACCTGCCTATTATGTGCTCACCACGGCTGAAGCATCTTCCAACCTCTCCCGCTTTGATGGTATAAAGTATGGCTACCGGAGCACGGAAAAAGGGATCGACCTGACTGAGCTCTATAAGCAAAGCCGGTCAACAGGTTTTGGCCGGGAAGTAAAACGCCGGATCATGCTTGGCACTTTCGTGCTGAGCGCCGGGTATTATGATGCTTATTTCACCCGTGCCCAAAAAGTTAGGAAATTATTATCAGATCAAACTCAACTGATTTTCAAAGACTTTGATGTAATCCTTCTCCCTACCACCCCTTCGGTGGCTTTCAGGATCGGTGAGAAAATGGATGATCCGATAGCCATGTATCTCGCTGATATTTACACCGTTATGGCCAATTTAGTTGGCATCCCGGCCATTTCCCTCCCTCTTTTTACCCACAGTACTGGCATGCCTTTTGGCCTGCAGGCGATGACAAACCGCTTCGATGAATTATCTTTGCTGCGCTTTTCGGAGCAAGTGATGAGGAGATAAACGAGCAACCATACACTCCTGCGGAGTACATTAATTAACCTGATCTGTGTGTTAACCTGTTAACCCCGGATTAAAAAAAGGCGGTTCAACGCTGCCTGGCATTAAAACAATTCGCTGTGATGTTAAAACAATTCGGGATCACCTGCATGCTTTCTATTGCATCTTTCGGCTTTGCTCATGCAGGGGCGGATAACGGTACCCATATAAAGCCATCCTTCTCAGATACCACCGATCTAAACAAAAAAGATTCACTGGAAAAACCGGTAGCCACTAGCGTTCCTGCTGACCCCAAAGAGGGCTTTAAAGACCTGTTTGTTTCCACTACCCTTTCCAGCGGTATCAATACAGAGCAACTCAATCCACAGGCGATCGACTTTGTGGAAGATTATATGGAACGGTACGGCAAAAGCATGGAAGAGCTTCGCACCACGGGCAAGCCATACTTCGACATGATGGATGATATTCTTGAAGAGCATGGATTGCCAAAGGAGTTGAAATACCTGGCTGTTATCGAATCCAATCTTAAGACCAATGCCCGCTCATGGGCAGGCGCTGTAGGTCCCTGGCAGTTTATGCCAACCACCGCACGCAACATGGGATTAAGAGTGAACCGCAAAGTGGATGAGCGCCGCAATTTCAACAAGAGTACCCATGCAGCTTCCCGTTATCTTACCAACCTTTATGAACTATACGGCGATTGGCTGCTGGTGATTGCTGCCTATAATGGCGGACCTGGTAAAGTGAATGCTGCCATTAAAAAAAGCGGCAGCCAGGATTTCTGGACCCTTCAGAAATATTTGCCGGCCGAGTCCCGCAATCATGTAAAGAAATTTATTGCCACTCACTATATCATGGAAGGAGAAGGAGGCATCACCACTTTAACGAAAGAGGAAGCCAGTCAACTGGCAGCAAGCCCTGTTAATGCTGCTTTACTGGCAGATGCCAAAGCCCATACTATCACCGGCCGCTATAATGCTGCAGTGATCGTTAAGCATCTTTCCATGGATGCAAAAGCATTCAGTAAGATCAATCCCGATTTTGATAAGCTTATCGCTGTGAATGGTAAATACGAATTGCATTTGCCTGCAGAAAAAATGGACCTGTTCATGGCAAAGAAATTAACGATCCTGAACGAGTGCATGGAATTGCTGCTTAACCCCGACGGCATCAACGTACAGGCTTCAGCATTGCCCCGCTAAGCGTATTTATTAGTATCCCACAAAGACACGAAGACCACAAAGAAAATTTAATGCTTTATCACTTGCATACATATTTCTTTGTGGTCTTCGTGTCTTTGTGGGATACCCATCGTACTTCTCCGCAAAAGAGTACGCCCATAAGCCCAATAAACACTTAAATAAGAAAAGATAAGCGTATATTTCTGTGTGCCTTGTGAGATCAATTATGCCGCCAAAAAATCAGGCACAATATTTCCTATATATGTATACGAACATCATTCAAATTAAACATCTGATTTTATGGCACAAATTACACTGAAGCAAATTGTCCCATTCCTGGCAGCCGCCCTATTGGCAGCATCCTGTTCTTCCAGCAAGAACGCGGTCTCTGTTCCCAGCCGCGAGAAAGTAAAAGGCAATTGGGTATTGAATTCGATCACTTATGAAGGATTGTCTTCCGGCGAAAAGATCAAAACAACTTTGCTGGATGAAGGCGATGAAGCATGCCTCACCGGCAGCACCTGGGTGCTTCCCTTTAATGGATACGGCTCTTATACGCTCAACTCTTCCAGTGCAGGTTGCACACCAGGCCAGCGCAATATCGTTTGGTCATATCAAAAAAATGGCGATCAACCTATCTTCCAGTTCAAAAGACTTGAAGGCGGTGTAAAAGCCAAGAATATTACAGAGGGTTACCGTTTCAAAATACTTTCTGCAGACGACGCTACGATGAATTTGCAGTCAGAGGTGAGCTTTAACGGAAAACCTTTGTACATCAATTATTCGTTCAGCAAACAATAATCAATACTGTTATTTAATAAATGAAGAGGCCGCGCAGATACTGCACGGCCTCTTTCCTATTTATCATGAAATGTCAAAAGCGATATCCGAGGGAGACACCAAAGCCGGTATTCTTCCATGAAGTTTCATCATTAGATACTCCATCAATTTTAGGATTGATCTTTACCAAACCCAATTGCGCATTCAATTGCACAGAGAGGTTATTACTCATTTCATAGCCGAATAAAAGGTTGCCACCGGCATCGATCCTCTTGAAATAAGTGCCATAACCTGTAGTAGCTTCTGCCTGCGAGATGGAATTTTTGAAAGTTATATCCACATCATTGCCATTATCAGGTTTTATTTTGCCACTAACACCAAACGCGATGTATGGCCCAAAACCTAATATTACACGACCTGTACCTACCTCAGGTTTGTAAAGAAAGTTGACCGGCACTTCAATATAAGACAGGTTCACCTTAACATCTGATGATCCTCCTTCCCATTTTGCCCCTTTTATGGCATATACAACACCAGGTTGCAGATAGAAATCAATACCCACGGGAATTTCAGCATTTACTCCTCCAAGAAACCCAACTTTTAATTTACCATCCATACTGTTTCCCGCAGCATCATCTCCAGTGATATTCTGGAAATTTACTCCTGCTCTTACTCCAAATGTTGTTTTTGATTGTGCCGACACGGCAAGGCATAATAATAATCCTGCTGCCAATGCCAGTAGTTGTTTTGTTTTCATAAGTCCTATTTTAGGTTAGCATTATTCGTGTCATCATTGGCATCATCCGCGCCAATTCATATTAATTCTCATCATTCACACCCATTCGCACTATTCGTGTTAATTACCGGCTTCCTTCTTCGCATCAGCCTTCATCTTTTCATTAGCTGTGATCAGGAATTCAACGCGGCGATTCTGTGAACGGCCATTTTCTGTTGAGTTATCATATTTCGGAGCAGACTCTCCAAATCCTTTGGTAGTGATCCTTGCCGAACTGATATTATGCGAGCGCAGGTAGTTTGCTACAGAAACAGCTCTCCGCTCAGAAAGGCCCATGTTATAGCTATCTGTTCCGGTATCATCTGTATGACCCTGGATCTCTATGTTAGTATCAGGATATTTATTGAGGATAGTTACTAATTCATCGAGGCTGCCTTTAGCACTGGCACCCAGGTCTGATTTATCAAAACCGAAAAGGATCTGGTTGTTGAATTCAACAACGATACCTTCTTCCACCCTTTCTACTTTAGCACCGGGAACCTCGTTCTTGATCTCCTCAGCCTGCTTATCCATTTTTCTACCGATCACAGCGCCGGTTACGCCACCCACTGTAGCACCCAGGATTGCACCGAGGGCAGTGTTGCCAGTAGCTTTACCGATCACTGCTCCGATCGCCGCGCCACCACCTGCACCAATTGCCGCTCCTTTTTGGGTCTTGTTCATATTCTTGCAACTACTCATGACTATTGCAAAGGCCAGTATACCTGCAGTCAATTTTTTAGCGTATATCATATTTTAGTTTTTAGTTTACTGCGTGTTAATTTCAAACTTCATACCATAAGTTTTTGTTGCTGGTAAACTCCTAAAAATTAATGTGATAAAGGCAAAATGGCAGAACTTAATGTCACGAATCAAGGTGGATGAGGAAAGGATTCCCGTTAAAGGTCAAAAAATACCGAGCGCCTGCCGGATCGCCGCGGCCTTTAACAGGCATTCTTCCCATTCGTTTTCCGGGTCACTGTAAAATGTAATAGCAGAACCTGCCTGAAATGAAAGATACTTTGCTGTTGCATTGTAGAGTATACTGCGTATAACTACGTTGAAATCAAAATCGCCTTCAGGCGATATATAACCGATAGCGCCGGAGTATACACCGCGCTTTGTTTTTTCATATTGCTCTATCAGCTCCATTACTCTTTTCTTGGGCGCACCCGTCATAGAGCCCATAGGAAAACAAGCTTTGATGATATCTGCAAATGATACATCTTCTTTAAGTTCCCCGCTCACTGTAGAGATCATCTGGTGCACCTGAGGGAAGGAGTAGATACCATATAATTCATCCACCTTCACGCTTCCTTCTTCACAGATCTTTGCCAGGTCATTCCTGACAAGATCAACCACCATTACATTTTCAGATCTGTCCTTGGGATTGTTGAACAGATCCTGCCTGATCTTTTTATCACCTGCTTCATCGTCAAGCATCCGCTTGGCTGTTCCTTTTATCGGTTGTGATAATATTCTTCTTCCTGCCTTTTTTATGAACCGTTCCGGGCTTGCACAGATCAGCCATTTATCCTGCTGCCGGTAAAATGCAGAAAAGGGATTGGGTGATACTTCGCTAAGATGCCTGTACACCTGCAAGGGATCGATCACTGCTTCGGTTGAATAAAACTCCTGGCAAAAATTGATCTCATAACAATCTCCGCGCAGGATATGCTGCTGCAGTTTCCGGATAATGGAAAGATATTCTTCCCGGGCCACCCGCTGCTTTATTACGACAGACCTGTCAGGAGTTGCAACTGGTGTTGCAGGCTGCGCCTGTATGTTATTGTATATGGTTAGAGGATCACCTGCTTCAATCACCAGCGCTGTTTCATTCAATCGAATTACGATGGCCGGTTCAAAAAAAGAAAGGTCAGGAAATCCTATGTGGTCAGGAAGGGAGGAAGAAAGATTTTCCAGGCCGTTTTTCAGGTCATATCCCAGATGGCCAAACAACCAGCGGGGCTTGTTATTGGTAAACCGGCTTAGCTGTTCCAAAAAATCATTGCCGGAAATATCGAGTCTTTCTTTTACACCCGCGGCCAGCAGGCATTCTTCTGTATGCGGCCCGATCTGGTACTGGTGATTATCCAAAAAACAAAAAGTGTCGAACTGTTGTACCCAGTTCAACACCTTTTCTTTTATCTGCCGGAAATCATTTACCGGAAATATAGTGCTAGTTGAAATAATAATTACAAATGAAAGGTTGTTGATGAATCAATAGTCGTCTTCTTCGTCGCCGAAATCGTCATTATCATTGAACATATCCTTGAATTCGTCGTCCATTTTGAAATCGTCGTCGTCATCGGCTGCTTTTTTGCTGCCTGGACTGGCCTTCTTGCCTTTGGATTTGGGCACATCGAATTCATCGAAGTCAGGATCCCAGTTATCCTCTTCTTCAACTTTATCCCAATCATCCACTTCATCTTCCATATCATCATCGTCGTCGTCATCTTCATCCTCGTCTTTTTTCTTCTTGGAAGACGCAGCAGTTTTAGCTCCTTTCTTTGCAGGGGCTTCATCAAATTCTTCATCCAGCTCATCATCATCGTCATCTTCCTCTTCCTGTTTCTTAGGTTTGGGAGATGGTTTTTTAGCGGATGCTTTTTCGGAATCGCTGTTCGCTTTTCCCGGAACTTTCTTTTCCTTGTCGGATTTTGATGCCATATCAAACTAGGGTTATGGGTGTAAAATTTCAGCGAAGTTTTTAATTCGCCAAATTTTTAAAATACTTTTTTCCTGCTTTTTTTAGTCTACCGAAATGATCTGGTCGCGGCCCGGCCCATTTGAAATGTAACGGACTTTTACGCCCAGATATTCGTTAATAAAAGATACATAACTCTTCATGGTTTCAGGCAATTCTGCCGCTGATTTCGCTGCACTGCTGGGAATGTCCCAACCCTGGAATTTTTTATATATTGGCGTCACTGCCAGTCTGTCTATCCGGAACGGAATTTCCTGGCTTTCTTTTCCATCAATATTATAACTGGTGCAAACCTGTAACTCTTTAAAAGCATCGAGCACATCAGCCTTGGTCATTACGATTTTTGTAACACCATTCACCATGCAGGCAAACCGGAGTGCTACCAGGTCAATCCAACCGCAACGGCGGGGACGGCCTGTAGTGGCACCAAATTCATTTCCGATCTTTCTCAGTTCTTCTCCTGTTGCATCTTCCAGCTCAGTAGGGAAAGGACCGCTGCCCACCCTGGTGCAATAAGCCTTGGTAACGCCGATCACGTCCCTGATCGTTTGCGGAGCCACACCCAAACCGCTGCATACGCCTGCGGAAATGGTGTTGGATGAGGTTACGAATGGGAAAGTGCCGAAATCAATGTCCAGCATGCTCCCCTGCGCACCTTCAGCCAGTACTTTCTTACCTGCACGCAATTGCTCATTGATAAAGTATTCTCCATTCACAATATTCAATTGCTTCAGGAATTCCACTGCTTCAAAAAACTCTTCTTCCCATCCGGAAATATCTTCCGTGAAATTATAGTTATCGAGCAATTTCTGATGTTTTAACCGAAGACGGATATAAGAAGTTGTGAAATTTTTATCCAACAGATCGCCTACGCGCAAGCCATTCCGTCCGGTTTTATCCATATAAGCCGGGCTGATACCTTTCAGGGTAGAGCCTATTTTCTGAGAACCTTTAGAGATCTCTGCTGCTTTATCCAATGCACGGTGCGTTGGCAGAATGAGGTGGGTACGTTCTGATATAAAAAGGTTTTTACGAAGATCAACCCCGAAAGAGGCTACTGTATCGCATTCTCTTTTTAAGGTCACCGGGTCAAGCACCACGCCATTACCGATCAGGTTGAGCTTATTCGGATGGAATACACCGGAAGGTATCTGGTGCAACACCACTTTTTTGTCGCCGATATAAAGGGTATGGCCGGCATTGGGCCCGCCCTGGAACCTGGCTACTACATCATAGTCCTTTGCGAAATAATCCACGATCTTTCCTTTTCCTTCATCGCCCCATTGGAGGCCAAGTAAAACGTCTACCATAAAATTGGATGGTTATATTAAAATCTTTTAGCTGCTTTTTTATATAAGTCGCGGTTCCCACCTGCAACCTGGTTAGCCGGCGCAAAAATAAGCCCTCAGCAAAGAGCCACCGAATAAATCCGGTGGCTAATTATTTTTTTTATGCCCAAAGGGCCCTAATTTATTAACGTATAAGGGTAACGGTGCCTTTTTTCGTGATTTTCCGGCCATCGTGCGTAATGGCTTCCGCCATCCAGGTATATACACCGCTGGGTTGGTCCTGGCCCGCCAGTTTGCCATCCCAACCCTGCTGCAAAGTAGTAGTAAAATACATCATCTGCCCCCACCGGTTAAACACCCGGAAATATTTCAGTTCCTTAATCCCGACCGGGAAGGGAATAAACACATCATTTTTTCCGTCATTATTGGGTGTAAAGGCATTTGCCATATAAATATCCGGCCCTTTATACACTCTTACAATGGCCTCTCCTTCCCCTTTGCAGCCTGTTGCCGTGCTTGCTTCCACTTCATACCGGGCAATGGCGCCGTCAACCGAAGGGGCTGTTACTACAGGATCAGCAATAAATGGGTTGCTGAGGCCAGCAGCCGGCGTCCAGGTATAATTGCTGGCAATGGAAGAGGCAACCAACTGGAACCTGTCGCCCGCATACACCACCGTATCTGCTGGCGATATTTTTATTTTGATAGGAGGTATTACCGTGACCGTAACTTCATCCGGTTTTAAAGAAGGACAATTATTGATGTCTGTCACAGTAAGCGAATAGGAGATCGTTCTCTCTGGTTGTAATACCTGGGGACTGCTGCTGAACGGGTCAGAAAGGAACCGTTGCGGTGTCCATTCATATCTTATGCCCCCGCTGCCTTCCAACTGATAATTCTGACCAAAACATATTTCTCCATCAGGCCCTGCGTTGGGAACAGGGGCAGGTAATACCTGCACATTTACTTCATCCTGTGCTGTGCAAACACCCAATCCCATGGTAACACGGAATAGCGTGGTAACTGCAGGGCGCACTACAGGGTCTGCTATAGCAGGGTCATTGATCACGCCGGGCAGATTGGACGTCCAGCTAAAACTGGTTGCATTGGTAGTTATCTGCAAACGGGTGCTGCTGCCTTCACAGATAGGAGCAGGGTCAGCAACCGGTGTAAAGCTCAGGTTATTTGTTAATCCTACGATCACATTGGGAACAGCAAAGAGACAACCATTTACATCTTTCACCGTAACAGTGTATGTACCCGGCAGCACCTTCAATACGTTGGATGATTGAAAAGCTCCGCCGCTGCTGTATTGATAATTTCCTGAACCGCCTGTAGCTGTTACCGTAATGATACCATCGGCACCACCATCACAGGTAGCATTGGTAGTGCCGCCTATTACTGCAGATAAAGCAGCAGGCGCTGTCACTGTTATATTGTTGTACAAAGCGTCGCAGTTCTTTGCATCCTGCACCCGAACGGAATAAGCGCCTGCGCCTACTTTAAATGTATTGGATGATTGAAAAGCTCCTCCATCAAGACTGTAAGTGTATGGTGGGTTCCCACCAGTCGGATTCACCGTGATCATTCCATTATTATCACCATTGCAAAGCGGAGCCTGCACAGTGGGGGGCGGGATAGCCAATGCCTCAGGCTGTGTTACAGAGATAGTCAGGTCAGTGGTACATCCAACATCATCTTTTACGGTAACAAAATATTCGCCTGCATCAAGTCCTCCCATAATCAGTACATCAGTGGTAATGGTCAGCGTAGAGGTGAGAGGCCCGGTTGTAGATATTGTATACGGTGCCGTACCGTTTGCTATGCTTATTATCAGTACACCATCCCTTGCGCCCAAACAGGAAGCAGGGTTTGACTTGGAATTAACAGTTAATCCTGCTCCTGCTGCTATCGTAGTTGTAAGCGGCGGCGAAACGCAGGAGCCTTCTTTTATCAGCACAGAATAATTTCCGGAACCAAGATTATTGAATGTATTTCCAGCCTGCCAGTTTTGCCCGTTATCAATGGAATACTGGTAAGGTCCGCTTCCACTGGTGGGCGTGGCAGTAATTGATCCATTGTTAACACCCGGGCAGGTAGTGCCTGTTACAGCCAGCGTACCGGTAAGCACACCGGTTCCGGCAGGGATCACCGGAATGGTTACAAGAGCTTCGCAGGTGGGGCTGGTCGAGATCCTGATCTGATGAGGGCCACTGGCGGGTAAGCCAGTGATCACACTGGTAGCCGGGTTTCCGTCGAACGTATAATTATATGGCCCTCCCCCTGCAGGAGGAGTAAGCAGGATGCTGGCATTCTGCGCTCCCGCACAACTGGGAGGATTAACGATATAAGACACATCGAAAGTGCCTGTAGAAAACACTTCAATATTATCGATCGTCCGGCTGCATGAGCCTGCCCCGGTAGCAGTGAGACTGTAAATACCCGGAACAAGATCATTAAATGTAGCTGATGGATCAGGGCTGTTGATCGTAATGGCTCCCGGGTTTAACTGATAGGTATAAGGCCCTGCTGCTCCTGCTGCAATATTCGCCGTGATACTTCCTGAAACTACTGCACAACTGCTCTTTGCTGTTGTAACAGAAAGAGGCAGCACTCCTTTATTGACAGTGATCGTATCATTAACAATGATCGGAGTAGCGGGATCACAGATAGAAGAATAAGTGGTGCGGATGATATACTTTTCTGAATTCCCCGAAGGGCATCTATCCGAAAAACTGATGTCTTTAAACCCCGGTGCAGTTTCTGTAGCAGTGGCTGTTTCAATCACCTGTCCTGAAGTATAATTTACCAGCTCTGCTTTAACAAATCTCGAAGTGTTGCCGGAAGGAATGAAACGGTATGCTTCTTTTTGTGCGGTCCACATTGTACTGTTCTTACCAGGAGCAGCTACTCCTTTATCCCTGTTCCAGTTTTGTATGCCGAGGATAGCATTTCCCTTGCTGCCATCAAAGCACATTTTTTGATCTATATATATATCAATCACGGAAGTGGCTTCATTAACCACGATCTGGAAAATGGCTGGCGTGGTCATACTACAGGTAAGATTGTTATACACGCCCACTTTATTCCAGCTTGCAATAAACCGGCGGAATGGGGCAACACCTTCAAAGCGCCATTCAATTTTCATATCGGCCGGGCTGTCTTTGGGTTTCAGGTCTGAAAAAGCAGCCATGATGGCCGAACGGGGATAATAAGGCAACTGCTTGTCTCCGGCGGCTATGGCACAGGGGATACCTGTACCAGCACCAGGTATGGGAGGAACAATGGCATATCCATTAAAACAATTGGCATTGCTTGCATCAAATGTTATCAATCCATTTGACCCTACTACTACCTGGTTAAAAGTTTGTCCGTAAAAGCAGATCGGGAAAGGCAGGTTGATCGCATCACTGTATATATCATCTTCATAAAGCCCTGTCAGTTCATTGCCGCCGGCTGTTGCAAAAGCAAAAGGTTTGAAGGGAATGGGCACCACCTGGTAGTCTTCACTCGTTTTCAGGTGTGGCACTTTAAACTTTAATGAAGCACAGGCCTGGCCGCAATTGAGGTTGATAACAGAATCATTGATGCCTGTAAAGTTTTCCTGCGCAGATACCAACACACCCATACACATACAAAAACTCCATAGCAATAAGAGCTTTCGTGTGGTGTGTTTCATGATGGTGTGTAGTTTGATATTGATACGGGAATCAGATCAACAAGATAAAATAAAATATCTTCCCTGCAATAGGCACACGCTTATTGTTCTTTTATTGGGGAAAACAGGAAATCACACTTAAACATCTTCAGTATCATATCGTTCCACCGATTCAATACCTGGCAGGGCTTTCAGGCGCTGCACCAGGTTGTCCAGTTCTTCCCGGTCATGAACGAATACTTTGATATTGCCTTCGAATAAACCTTCCTTGGCTTCCACGCTCAGCGCGCTGATATTGATCTTCATTTCACCGGAGATGAGGTTGGTGATCTTATGGATAACTCCCACATCATCCATACCCACGATCTTAAGACCGGTAAGAAAGGATATCTCTTTATTTTTCGCCCATTTGGTTTTAACCACCCTGTGACCATAATTGGCCAGCAGTTTCGCTGCATTAGGGCAATTGGTACGGTGGATCGTTAGTCCTTTTCCTGTTGTTACAAATCCAAATACGTCGTCACCGGGAATAGGCTTACAGCAATTGGCGAGGGCATAAACGATCTTATCACTGCTTTCGCCAAAGATGATCAGCTCTGCATCTTTTTTGGCAGAAGTATGCTGGGGAGCGAATTCCTGTTTGAATTCATGTACTGTTTTTACAGGTCTTGGCGGTTCCAGTTTATCACCTGTAACAGTAAATTCTTTCAGATCTTTCAGATCAATATTTTTGACCGCCACCTGGTAAAAAAGGTCCAGTTGGGAAGGCAGTTTATACCAATGCACCAGCTCTTCAATATTGTGCTGGTTAAGTGCAGCTCCCAATCCTTCGAGCTTGCGCTGCACAGTGTATTTACCTTCATCTGCAATGGCTCTTTTTTCCTCTTTCAGTGCGTCTTTGATACGGCCGCGGGCTTTGGCCGTAACCACAAAACCCAGCCAGTCTTCCGAAGGTTTTTGCTTATTGCTGGTAATGATCTCCACCTGGTCGCCGCTACGCAGCTTATGGCTGATAGGTACCAGTTTATGGTTCACTTTGGCGCCGATTGTTTTTACACCAATGGCACTATGGATAGAGAAGGCGAAGTCGAGCGCAGTTGATTCCACCGGCAGCATTTTCACATCTCCCTTGGGCGTATACACATAGATCTCTTCCGCGAGGAAGCTCGTTTTGAATTCCTGCAAAAAATCAATGCTGTCAGCTTCCTGGTTGCTGATCACTTCGCGGATTTGCTGAAACCATTTATCAAAGCGGCTTTCATCCGGTGTTCCTTCCTTGTATTTCCAGTGTGCGGCGAGGCCTTTTTCTGCGATCTCATTCATCCGCTTGGTGCGGATCTGCACTTCCACCCATTTTCCCTGAGGGCCCATTACCGTTGTGTGCAGGGCTTCATAGCCGTTCGATTTGGGATTGCTCAGCCAGTCGCGCAACCGCTCCGGCGAGGGTGTATATTCATCCGTGATCATCGAATACACTTTCCAGCAATCTTCTTTTTCCCTTTCGGGCGGAGAATCGAGGATAACGCGGATAGCGAACAGATCATATACCTCTTCAAAATCCACTCCCTTTTTCTTCATTTTATTGGAAATGGAATGGATGCTTTTCGGGCGGCCATAGATCTCAAACCTGAAATGGTTTCTTTCCAGTTTTTCCTTGATTGGCCGGATAAATTCATTGATGTATTTGGAACGCTCACGTTTTGTTTCTGCCAGTTTCTGGGCAATATCCCTGTAGGCCTCGGGCTCCATGTATTTCATGGCGAGGTCTTCCATTTCGGTTTTGATATTGTAAAGTCCCATCCGGTGGGCCAGGGGAGCATATACGTACACAGTTTCGGAAGCGATCTTCAACTGCTTTTCCCTTTTCATGCTTTCGAGGGTACGCATATTGTGCAGCCGGTCGGCCAGCTTGATCAGGATCACGCGGGGGTCATCCGTCAGTGTCAGCAGTATTTTTTTGAAATTCTCTGCCTGGGCAGAAGCATTCACATCTATGACATTGGATATTTTGGTGAGGCCGTCCACAATGCGGGCGATCTCGGCCCCGAATTCCCGTTCGATATCTTCCAAGGAAATATCCGTGTCTTCCACCGTATCGTGCAGCAGGGCGCAGATCGTGGAGCGCACACCCAGCCCAATCTCTTCCACGCAGATCTTGGCCACAGCCAGGGGATGAAGGATATAAGGTTCGCCGCTTTTCCGGCGCATGGTCTTATGCGCCTCGGCGGCCATTTCAAAAGCATTCCTCAGCAAGTCCTTATCTCCAGGCTTGATCTTAGCTTTCAATGACCGCAAAAGTGAACGATACTCCCTGAGAATCAACTTCCTCTCCTGCTCCTCATTCAGATTATACTTGGGCGTCTGCGCGATTGTCTCCATCCGTGTAGTTATAACAACGAATTTACGAAAAAGCGGCCGCTTTCTTTCATTGAAAAGGCCTACATTTGCAACCCGTTTCGAAGCAGCTCCCGGGTCAAAGCCCGGGATGACAATCCCGGATGTGGTGAAATTGGTAGACACGTCAGACTTAGGATCTGATGCCGCAAGGTGTGGGGGTTCGAGTCCCTCCATCCGGACCAACAGAAGTTCAAAGGTTTAAAAGTTTAAGGGTTTAATGTTTCAAACTTTTAGACTCTTAAACTTTTGAACTTTTAAACTTTTTTAAACCGCGATTATGGCTACAGTTACCAAAGAAAATATCGGCTTACTCCACGAGAAGCTGACCGTGAAGCTGGAAAAACAGGATTACCTTCCTTCTTTCGAAAAAGCCCTTAAAGATTATAGCAAAAAAGCCAATATTCCCGGCTTCCGTAAAGGCATGGTCCCTGCCGGGTTGATCAAAAAAATGTATGGCCCTTCCCTGTTTACAGATGAAGTGCTCCGCTCCGTTGACCGCGAACTGATCGGCTACCTGCAAAATGACAAGCTGGACATTTTTGCCCAGCCCCTGCCGCTGGATGCCGATATCCGCCAGTTGGACGTAAACAATCCCGCTGATTATACCTTTCATTTTGAAGTGGGCATGAAGCCTGAATTTGCGCTGACCGACCTTGGCAGTGCAAAAATTGACCGCTTCGTGGTGGATGTAACAGACGAAATGATCAATAACGAGATCGCCCGCTTGCAAAACCGCTATGGCAACATGCAGGACCAGGATTCTGTAGCTACTGAGGAAAATGTGCTGAACGTAGTATTTTCTGAAGTAGATGAGAACGCCAATGAGGTAGAAGGCGGAATTCACAAAGACAATTCATTGCTGGTAAAATATTTCAAAGAAGACTTCCGCCCCAACCTGATCGGGAAAAATGTGAACGATTTTGTGGTGGTGGAACTGAAAAAAGCATTTGACGAAAAAGAGCTCGACTTCATCCTGAGTGATCTTGGCCTTGACAAAAATGATCCTGCTTCTGCAGAGAAACATTTCAGGATACAGATCACCAAGATCGGCTTGCTGGAAAAAAGAGAACTGAATGAAGAATTCTTCAACCAGCTTTATCCCAATGGCGATGTAAAATCAGAAGCCGATTTCCGCAATAAGATCAAAGAAGAGATCCAGGCTTACTGGAACAGCCAGGCAAGGAATCAGATCCACGACCAGTTGTTTCACCAGCTGACTGATCACACTTCCATCAAATTCCCTGAAAGCTTTTTGAAGAAATGGATCAAAACACAGGGATCAGAAGGAGAGGATGCTGAAAAAACAGACGAACAGGTAGAAAAAGAATTCCCCACTTTCCTGAACCAGTTGAAATGGACACTGATCACTGATAAGATCGTGCAGGAAAATGGCGTTCAGGTAAACCCTGACGAGATCCGTGAATTTGCGAAACAGCAATTACTCGGCTATATGGGCGGTATGGGTGCAGGTGTGGAAGATCAACCCTGGGTAAGCGATTATATTGAAAAGATGATGAAAGACCGCAAGTATGTGGAAGATGCATACAACCGCATCCAGACACAGAAAGTATTTGAATGGGCTGAAACAAAGATCAACCCGACAGATAAGCCAATAAGTGCAGAAGATTTCACCAAAATGGTAGAAGATCATCAGCACCATCATCATCATTGATAATAATTAAGATACTTAAAAAAGAAAATGGGCAAAGTTTGAATTTTGCCCATTTTCTTTTTTATCATCAAAGTTACTTATCAGATTTACGTCCCATCACGATCATATGATATGGCGGTGCATGATCAGTATATAAAGGTTTGAAATCAAAATGTACAAGAATCTGATTCAGCAATTCCGTATTGAAAACATGATGGTGCAAACACCTGTTCTCAATATTCTTAAGTGACCTTTCTTTAAAGAACTCCCGGTTGGCTGAGGGAGGGTCCATATACACATCGTGCTTTTCCAGTATCTCTTCCAGGTGAGTGAGATCATCTTCACCTGTATTATTCCGGTAATCTTCAAGAAGATGATCAAAAGCAGAATAAGAACGCTGGTGATCAAAAGTGAATCTTTTATCAGGTAAGATCATCAGCAAAACACCTCCTGGTTTTAATACTCTGTGCCATTCAGCCACAGCTTTCAGCGGATTGGCATAGTGCTCAAGATTATGACTGCTAAGCACAAAATCATAACTGTTATCACTGATCTCCTTAAGATCATTCCCTTCGCAGATATATTGCCATCCGGAATGATTCGGAGCATACTGATAGGTATTACCTTCAGAGATCTCGCCTTCCCAAACCGTTGAGTTGCTAAAGTTGACACCATCGATCTGGGCAGCAAGTGTGTAGACCGGCAGAAATCCTTTTTTCCTGAAGATCGGGCTGGGGCCTCCGATCTCGAGGCCTTTTTTATCCCTAAAGCTGGATGCAAAAGCCAGGAATTTATTCCGGTTATATCCTTTGATCTTATGCCAGAGTTTTCCAAACTCAACCTTCGGTCTTTTGATATACTTCGTAAGGCCCAATATCTATTAGATTGAAGTGTACAAATTGTTTCAGAGAGCCGAAATTAACTATAAAAAAGGTAGGATTGCATACAAAATCGCTGACCCTTATTATCTTTTCCTCTTCTTGGAATACAACAATTTTGCCTGCTGTACCAAGGTCACAAATTCCGATTGATTAATATCATTCAGGTTGGCAGTCGTATTCGCAAGCAAAACAAGTTCATTCCAGTTAAGAACTTTGGCAAGAGAAGCAGCTCTGAGCAGGGAGCCAAACATGGCTACTGTAGCTGAAAACCGGTAGCATTGTTCCAGCTTTTCAAAAGGTTCGAAATCATAATAGCTGTTATGAACGAATTCCCTGGTCACGGTATCATGCGGCAGATTGTACCGTAATTTTAATTGGGCCAGTTTTTCAATCACTGTCGTATCTGTGCGGGGCATTGGCTCCAGTTCAAAGATCCCCATCATGGAATAGCCTGATCCTATTTCACCACCTTCGATCACTGCCAGGGTATCGCTTAAAGCACCTGCCTTATTATCAAAGCCGATCAGCTTGTATTGCTTTACATAATGCGGGTTGAACTCTACATTGAGATAAGCATCGTCTGCTACAGCATACAACGTTTGTGTAAATTCTTTCAGCAACACTTTCTCTGCTTCGCTGTAATTATCGAGATAAGCAAAATTGCCATTTCCTTTCCGCGCCAGTGTTTGGATCTTGGAATCTTTATAGTTACCCATCCCTACTCCCAGGCAGGTAAGATAAATTCCTGACTGGCGATGCTGGGAGATCAATTCGTCCAGTTCTGCTTCTGTACGCAGTCCTACATTAAAATCACCATCGGTAGCCAGTATCACGCGATTGTTCCCACCGGGAATAAAATGTTTTTTAGCCACACTGTAAGCCAGTTTCACACCCGATTCGCCGGGAGTGGTGCCGCCGGGCGTAAGCTCATCGATCGCTTTATAGATCTTTTCTTTTTCTGCTCCGCTGGTACTGTTGAGCATAATGCCTGTTACACCTCCATATACCACTATAGCCACTGAATCTTTTTCCCGCAGGTTGTTGACCAGCATACGGAAAGCTGATTTAAGCAATGGCAGCCGGTTGGTCATATCCATCGAGCCTGACACATCGATCAGGAACACCAGGTTGCTGGGTGGCAGTGTATCAAGGTTGAGCTTGCGGGCAGAAAGATTGATATAGAATAATTGATTATCCGGGTTCCAGGGGCAATTGGTTAGTTTGGTTTGAATAGCGAACAGATCTTTCTCCCTGGGCTGGGTGTAATTAAGGTTAAAATAATTCAGCATCTCTTCCACCCTCACTGCATCCGGCGGCACAATAGAGCTTTGGGTGATGAAGCGGCGGACATTACTGTAAGAAGCCCGGTCCACATTCAGTGACACACCGGTGGCAGGATATTTTTGTGCATTCACAAAATGATTCTCCACAATGCTTACATACGTTTCATCACCTGCAAACCATTTACGGTGATCTTCTTTAAACATCCCTTTGGTAAGCGAAAGCAATTTGTAGGGCCGGGCAGAATTGGCTGCTGCCGGCATTAATTTTAACCGCACTGAAAGAAAATCTCCTGCATTAGCTACTACCCTTTCGGGCTTATAGCCGGTCAATGAAAACTGAAAAGTATCTATAAGTGTATTGGTGGTGATACCGAAAGTGCCGGTAGTGCCGCTTTTATAAATATAACCGGTGCGGGGTTGCAGGATCACCACATTTTGCAAAGCATTGCCTGATTCATCTTTTACTTCGCCACGGAGATAGTATTGCTGGCCGGAAACAGATGAACCAACACTCCAGATCAGGTAGAATAATATGGAAGTTGTGGCTTTCAATCGGATATATTAACCTTTAAAAATACAAATTCAAACGAATGACGCAAATTATATCCCATGACCGCGGGTGCTGCTTAAATGGTAACGTTTTGGTCCTTCCTCAAATATTCATGTCGGCTATACCAATTGATAGATTTCCTTCAGGTTACGGCCCAGCCCATCATAGTCGAGCCCATAACCGACTACAAACTTGTTGGGTATTTCAAATCCGGTGTATCCAAGGGTCAGCGGGTATTCGGTGGCTTCGGGTTTATGGAGCAGGGTGGCGATCTGAAGCGATTTAGGTTGCTGGTGCATGAGCCGGGGCAAAAAATGATGCAGGGTCTTTCCTGTGTCCACGATGTCTTCTACAATGATCACGTCCTTGCCGAAGAGGTCTTCATCAAGCCCGATCGTGGTGAGCACATTTCCCGTTGACTGTGTGCCTTTGTAGGAGGCCAGCTTGATAAAACAGATATCAGCATCCACGGTAAGATGTTTAAAAAGATCGGAAGCAAACATGAACGAGCCATTGAGGATAGCTACGAAATAGGGCCGTCTTCCTTTGTAATCAGCATTGATCTTCTCCGCCAGTTCCTTTACACGCTGCTGGATAAGTTCTTCCGGAAGATAGGTTTCAAAAGTCTTATCATGTACTTTGATCAAAGCCATCAGGATGCAGTTTCGTTTTAATTAGTTCCCTGGTTATCCCTTTTTGCCAGCCTGGGCACAGAAGGAGCAGCACCACGGAGATACAGTTTTTCCCCGATCGCCGGCTTCATATATTCCTTGAGCTGGTTGTATTCCAGTAAAGATTCCAATCGTATCGCTTCCAATTGGGCAATATCCCGCAGCGTTTCTCCTGCACGCACAATATGGAATTCATTATTGCCTGTTCTTCTTTTCCGTTGCAGGTATATCAACTGATCGTTTGGCAAAGCTTCTACCTGCTTCATTTCATTGAATTCAAACAAACGGTTAAGCGGTACATTATATTGTTGCGCAATCACCAATACCGGAGTGCCTTTGCTTCCAAATATCACGCGGGTCTCATTTATCTTGAATTCGCCGGAAGGATAAACAATAGCGGGAGCCTCTTCAGCAGCGATCCCTGTATCTGTATCGCCTTCAGCAACTGTATCTGCTGTTTGATCACCGGGTTGCCTGGCTACAGTAGCTATATCTTCCCTTTGCATTTTCCCCATCGCGATCAGGCTGTAATCCTGCAGGTGATAATTTTCGATAAGCCGGATAATGATCACCGGGTATTTGGGATTGGTGGCATAGCCGGCTTTCTTAAGCCCATAAGCCCAGGCTGAATAATCCAATGGATCGAGGTTGAACAAAGAAGCATAGCGTGGGCTGTTCTTTAAAAAATTGGAATGATCGCGGTAAGAATCTTCTGCCTTTGTGTATTTGCGGAAGCATTCACCACGCGCATCATCATCGTGCGAAACGGATTCGCCGGCCCAGTTGGATTTGCACTTAATGCCAAAATGATTATTGGACTTCTGTACCAGCACACTGGTCCCGGCCATGGTTTCGTGTATGCCCTGCGCAAGCTTGATGGAAGCCGGAACACCGGTCCTCTGCATTTCTTCGATAGCCAGCTCTTTGTAGGTGTCAATGTATTGTTTGACAATTGCAGCATCCTGCGCTTTTGCAACGAAGGTGAGCGTAAACGATACTGCAATTAAAACAATGCGCATTTTGTTCATGAACATCTTTTTATCACAATTTCCTTATCAGGTACAGGCCATCCCGGAGGGTGACCATCATTTTATCAATATCTTTTCTTTCCAGGATCATTTCATTAAAAGCCTGGATGGCTTTAGCGTTCTTTCCTTTTGCCGGATTGGCCAGCACTTCACCATGAAAGAAAATATTATCTGCTAAGATAAACCCGTTTTGGCGCAATTTGGGGAAAACCAATTCAAAATATTCTATATAAGAAACCTTGTCTGCATCAATAAACACAAGGTCCCAGGTTTCATTTAGTGTGGGGATCACTTCTTTGGCAGAGCCGGTATGCTGAATGATCTTATGGCGCAGTGCAGAGCGGTTGAAATATCCCTGAGCAAGGGCTGCATCGTTTTCCCTTAATTCGATGGTGTGTAATTGGCCATCCGGCTTCAGCCCTTTTGCAAGGCACAAAGCGCTGTAACCGGTGAAAGTACCGATCTCCAGGATGCGGCGCGGACGTACCATACAGCTCACCATTTCCAGGAATTTCCCCTGCAGGTGGCCGCTCAGCATCTGGGGATCTGCATGATGATGAAGGGTGTACTCTGCTATCTCATGCAAAAGCTCATCCTCAGGGGAGGAGAATTTTTCTGCATATGCCTGTACATCGGGGTTAATGAGGTCCACGTTCTTGCTTTTTGCAAAGGTAGCCCCGTTAAGCGGTTCTTTATGCGGAGGCTTCCTGTTTTTTGGAAACAAGCATCAAACCAAGGAATGTTAATAAGCCATTAATGATCAGTAGTTCAAGGCCTATTTCAAATGAGCCTACAATCTTTTGCTGGTATTTCTCAAGCAGGAAGCACAGCAAAGGCGCAGCGATGCAAACCAGTGGCACCCATTTATCAATCACCTGCCTTTTAGTAATGATACCAAAAGTGAATAATCCAAGCAAAGGCCCATAAGTATATGCAGCTATTTTAAGTATCACATTGATCATGCTCGGGTTATTCACCTCATTAAATACCATTACGAAAATGAGGAAGATCCCTGCAAAAACAAGATGCACACGCTGACGCACTTTTTTCTTCTGCTGGTCTGTCCATTCCTGCTTTCTCTGCATACCAATGATATCAATGCAGAAAGAAGAAGTAAGCGCCGTGATAGCTCCGTCAGCGCTGGGGAATAAGGCAGAGATCAGGGCGATAATGAAAATGATAGACACTACCGGCGGCATGTGTTCCAATGCTATTATCGGGAACAGCTTATCAGCTGATGCATCCTTTCCTTCCAGCATAAAGCGGGTCACTTCCTTGCCACCTTCAATAGTGGTCACATAGTGTGCACCAAGGCTTTCAGCATAGGTAAATAATAAACCGCCCAGCACCAGGAACAGCAGGATCACAAATAACATGATTACAGAAAGTGTGATCACGTTCTTTTGCGAGTCTTTTAGTGTTTTAACCGAAATATTTTTCTGCATCATTTCCTGGTCCATACCCGTCATGGTAATAGTGATGAATGCACCTGCCAGTATCTGCTTCAGGAAAAACAGCTTGCTGTTAGGGTCAGTAAAGAATATTTTGGAATAGCCTCTTTCACCCATCTCCGTTAATGCAGATCCAAGGCTGGTGTCCATGGCGTTTAAAATATAAACCACGCAAACCACGAGGCCGGTGAGCATGAAAGTGGTTTGGAGGGTGTCTGTGAACACAATTGTTTTCACACCTCCTTCGTAAGTATACACCAGGATCATGACCAGGATGATCAAAGTGGTAACCCAGAAAGGAACGCCAAAACTGGAAAGGATCGCATCCTGCAAAATCTTTACTACGAGATAAAGCCGGGCAGTGGCTCCCAGGGTCCTCGATAAAATAAAAAAGGAAGCACCTGTTTTATATGATTTAAAGCCCAGCCTCGTTTGCAGGTAATTATAGATGGACGTAAGATTGAGTTTATAATACAGGGGCAGCAATACATAAGCGATCGTTACATACCCGATCAGGTAACCGATCATTATCTGGAAATATGCAAAGGATTCCTTGCCTACACCGCCAGGTACGCTTACAAAAGTGACACCGGAGAGTGAAGTACCGATCATCCCGAAAGCCACCAGCATCCAGTTACTATTGCGGTTGCCGATAAAAAAAGAATCATTGTTGGAGTTTCGGGAAGTGTACCAGGCTACTATCAGCAAGAGAACAAAATATCCTATAACAAAAGAAAATAACAATCCGGCGGACATATTTCAATTTTTAGTGAACCCTTGTTGCGGGTTAAAGATTTTTTGAAGGTAAACAAATTTGTATTCCCTTTGCGCCAGAAATTTATTTGTTATGCCTATCAAGTCTCTTGCTGTTTTTTGCGGCTCCAAAACGGGGAAGAACCCGTTGTTCCTTCAACATGCTTCAGAATTGGGTCTGCTTTGTGCCAGTCATGGTATCCGGGTGATCTATGGTGGCGGAAGTGTCGGCATCATGGGCGCTGTTGCCGATGAAACCATGCGTCATGGGGGAGCTGTTACCGGTGTTATTCCCCAGGTACTGGTCGATTGGGAGCGGCAGCATAACCATCTTTCCCAATTGCTGGTGGTAGATAATATGCATACGCGCAAAAAGAAGATGTATGATCTCTGTGATGCGGCTGTTGTGCTTCCCGGCGGGTTCGGGACCCTGGATGAATTGTTCGAGATGGTGACCTGGAACCAGCTCTCCATTCACGATAAACTGATCTTTATCCTCAACTCAGGAGGCTTTTACAAACACCTCATCGCGCATATCAAACAAATGCAGGATGAAGGCTTTCTTTATGAAGAAGCCCAAAAACGTTTGATAGTGCTGAATGAGCCCTCAGAGCTCATCGAAAAGCTTACGCATTAACGGTATCTGCCCTGGAACAAACCGATATTCACACCAGCCCTTACGATCGGGACCATATCCACGCGGGGTTTTGCCGATGGGTTAGAGGGATTATACGATACATCCACGTAGGGAGAATTTTCATTTTTCAGTACATCAAACAATAAGGAAATATAAAAGAACGAAGTGGAACCCGGTTGTCTACCAGAGGCAAAGCCACCACCAAGAAGCAAGGATCCCGCATTCTCATTATTCTTAGACGCAGTGTAGCTGGTGCTGCCGGGAGCAGGTATATATTTCACCGTACTGAAGTTTTGCTCATATTGCGCCTGCACAAATAAAAAGCTGATAGGATACAGGCGGGTAAACACACCCGGGCCATAAACCGATTGCCTCAATTTGTCATCATACTGGATATAGTCCTTGGTGCTGCTGTACACGTAGTTGAAAACAATACCTGCATCCACCCAATCAGCCAGTTTGTACCCAAACATGGGATTGGCGCCTAATATGGTTTGTCCGTTAAAGAATGACACCGTTACACTACCCCCTGTAAAAAGATTTTCCTTTTTAAAGCCTTTCTCTTCCTGGCTTTCATCCTGCGCGCTGGCTGATACCGCAACAAGCGATAATGCTATTACGAGGTAAGCGATTCTTTTCATCTTTGTGGTTTTATCAGTTTATCAAAATTATTCCTGAGATCATTGCAGTTGACCGATCACTTTTTCTTTCCGTGGCATGGCCGGTAACATAAACCCGAGCAATACAGCCGCATACACCTGGAACACAAAATTACCGGTCAGCAAAGAAAGAATGATGCAAAATATAATAGGTAATTCAGTGATGGCAAGATAAATGATTAACGATGTGCGGTACATTGTTAATTTCCTTTCCAGCGGATTTAGGGAAGTTTTAGCAGTTTCCACTCCCCTGGCAAACTGTTGCCGGCCCCATATAGAGCAGGCAAACGAAAAGATCGCTGCGCCGCCCAGCAGCCAGTTGTAATAGGCTTTCATACCTGGTGCCAAAGGTCCTTGGGACTGGCTGAATATAATAGCCCCCAGCAAGAACAATAAAGCAGCCATTGCTATGCTGACAAAAACGATCTGCATTGCTTTCAGCTCCTGTTGTTCTTTTGCTGATAACTCTGTTATGTTCATGCACAAATATTTTCCTGCGCTGTAAAAATCGGGAAAAAAACTTAGATCAATATGCTTTAAACGAAGGACACATCGATTCATGGCGGTTGCCCTTGTATTGGTCAAACAGTCCCTCTTTTACAAGAGAAAGCTCAAAAGCACCACGGCTGTTGTTATAATTTTTGAGGGTTGAAATAGTAGCATCGTAGGTAAAAGTGAACACGAAATCCTTATAGCCAAGGCCCACCATAGGAATGATCGCATCGCTGCTCCTGTAGTAAAGGCCGCCGATCAGGATGTTTTCGCCATCACCGGAAAGATTGTAACGGGCATTGGCGCCTATCAACCATTCATAGGATTTTGCCTGTAAAGAAAAATAACTATTGGGATTGATGATCCATTGATCATTCAATTTAAAGCTGCCATTGATAAACGCTGTGTGCCGCATGGGAATGCGGTTGCTGATCCCCGGTTGTTCATCAAAAAAAGATTCGCGGGGCCGGTTAATATGCATCGTGGAGAAACCTACGTTCACATAAGTCCGGTCGTCAGGGAAATAAGCATAATTCAACCCCGCCTGTATATCCAGGTAGCTGATATTATTGGAGGTAAGTGCTACGCTTGTGGGAAGATGGCTATCAAAAAAATGGCCATCAAACTGATCGGGGAATTTAAGATTAGTGACATTGATCTGCTTATTGGACCAGCCTACATTAAAGCCGAGGCTTAGCAAACTTCCAAGGTTAAGCATCTGGTGGTATGCTACAGATCCATACACTTTCGTGGAAGTAAGGTTTCCACTGCCGGCCACATCACGCAGTATCACCCCACCTATGCCCATCCAGCCATTGTCTTCATTCCGCATCACCTGCACATCTCCAAAAGCACTAAAGGTTTTATAGGGAACAGACATGATCGACGACCATTGATTCCTGAAATTGGCGCCTATCCTGTAATCCCCTTCCGGTATAAAACCAGTATTGGCAGGGTTGGTTACAAGCGGCGAATTCATGAATTGGGAAAAATGCAGGTCCTGCCCCCAGACAGATGGAGCCAGACAGCACCCTATGACTGCAAACATCGCTATTCTCTTGATTTCCTTCATGTCTGTTCCTCCTTTTCCCGGTTGCTGTTATCTGAACTGGCCGGACCGTTTATTTGTAATGGTTTTACCCATGAGTTTTAATCTTCCCTATCTGATCAACGTGATATCACCTTTGCGGCTGGCTTTTGTGCCATCGAAAAATTCCACTTCCAGTGTATAAGCATATACATCCATCGGCTGCACCACTCCTTTCACGCGGCCATCCCATCCCTGCAGTCGATTGGCTGTTTCAAACACTTTCTGCCCCCAGCGGTTCCAGATGATGAATTTCATTTTTGAAATGCCGAACCCTTTCACCATTACTATGCTGTTCACATCACCACTATTGGGTGTAAAGGCATTGGGCACATCCAGTGCAGGCACTATCAGTGTGCTGACATCCATGCATAATGTATCAGTACAACCAAGTTGATTAAATGCAACCAGGCAGGCATTGAATGTGCCGGTAGAATTATACTGGTGCGTCACATTTGCCCGCGATGTGGTAACCAGCGAATCGCCGTCACCAAATATCCATTTGAAGCTGACTGCATTGGCCGAAGAAAGATTGGTAAATACATTCGGCGTATTCACTACAGGCGCTACCGGTGTGTAACTGAAATTGGCGGTAGGTTTATCATACACTATGATAGTGTACCTGAACGTATCTGTTTTATTACAGGTGTTCGGATCATTCGCCACCAGCATTACCTGATACGTGCCAGGCACAGCATATTCGTGGGTAGGATTGGCCTCTGTGGAGGTATTGTTAGAACCCGAACCGGGATCACCAAAATCCCACTCAAAACTTATACCGCCTACTGATGTATTGGTAAATACAGCCTGGTAAGGTGCGCAGCCGGTTGGAGGTGTCTCAAACAATGCATCTACATTGGCCGCTACGCGTACCACTGTGTCCAGTATCTCCGGGTTATTACAATAGTTGGTATCGTTCAATATCAATTGCACCGTATAAGAACCTGGTGCAGGGAAAGTATGCGGAATACTGTTCAACCCAGCCACCACTCTTGGGCTGCCATCACCAAAATCCCATATAAACGAGGTATCTGTAAAAGGTTTGCTGGGGTCGGTAGTTGAGGTATTATTGAATTGATAATCCAGTGCCGTACATGCACCGACCTTATCAAAGCTCATTGCCATATTAGCCCGCAGGTCGCCGACACGGATATGTATATAAGAAGTGTCTCTTTCATTACAGCTATTAGGATCGATAGCGATCAGCATTACCCGATAAGTGCCTACTGTCATGAAAGTGTGACTTTGAGTGTAGCCTGTAGCAGCGGGCAAAGGCCCTACATCACCAGAACCATCGCCGAAATTCCAGATATATTGCTGGGCATTTCTGACACGGTCAGTAAAATCTACTTTAAGCGGGAAACAGCCTGCTGTATCATTTGGTACGCCATCAATTGCGGCTCCAACAAGAGAGCCCACACCAGCAAGGTTGAACGCCATTTTTATCATACCCAGGTTACAGCCATCCGGCAGAGCTCCATTCACAGGGCCCCATACACCGGGTGTTACAGGGAACACTGCCCCACCCATGCAATTAGCACAAACCCCCTGGTAAATCACACCATTTGGATCAAAACGGCTGGTGCCTCCGTCTACGTGGTCTCCATACTGCCCTCCATTCTGGCCAAAGAAGCTCGCATATAAACGGCCGGTTGCATTGCGTTGCAAAACGAAGAAATAAAAATCATGGCCGTCTGTTGTTGGCTTGTATGCATCCGGAGTAACACCCAAACCGTTTGTACCTGCGCTATGATAAACATTGGCCTGCCCATTTGCACCCCCCCAGCCTGAAACATATACGTTCTCACAACGGTCGACAAGGAATGCGGTCGGAGATATATCCGGAGTAGTTCCTCCCTTTCCAAATACGGTGCTGTACACATAAGCTGAAAGATCAGGTTGCAGTTTGGCAATAAACTGCTTGCCATTTGCTTCCGAATAAGGAGCATTCAGCACAGGCCATGCTCCTTCTGTTTGACCAGTAATATAAGGGAACCCTAACCGGTCAAATTTTATTCCATATATCTGATCAGCATTCACCGTTCCGGCATAAGTGGAGCGGATGATGGTGCTGCCATTATTACTTATTTGTGCAATGAACCCATCAATACTGTTATCAGCAGAACTACCCGTATTGAAGGTCGGTCCCAGTGTTGCTGCTTTGTTGCCGGGGAAATCGCTGCTTTGAGTACCGCCTGCTACGTATATATCACCCGTAGGAGAAAGGTCCAATACATAAGCAGCATCATTCTTGCTACCGCCCAGGTAGCTTGAAAATAACAGCGTGCTCAGATCAGGATTAAGCTTCAGGACCACTCCGTCCTGTCCATCGCCACTTGGGTTGGTTGAACCGGGATTACCAGAGTTGGGCTGAAACACGCCGGGTGTAGTAGGAAATTTAGACTGGGGATCGGAACTGTTGGACTGAGTGCAGGAAGCCACATAAACATTGCCTGCACCATCCAGTATTACTTCACTGCGGCCATCATCACCATAATTGCGCTGGAGCGATTGGGTGCCGGCCCGGGAAACGACAATATTCACCCCGTCATTGCCACGGCCACCTATTTTTACAGAGCCGATTATATCGGAACCAGTCGCATTCAATTTTGTAACGACGATATCATATCCACCTCCGCTGCCGATTTGCCGGCTTTTGGGATAGTTGCTCGAGCTTGACCTGCCTGCCAGTACCAGGTTGCCCTGAGGGTCACAGAAAAGACTGTGGGGTTGCTCATTACCGCTGCCACCAATATAGGTTGCATAAAGGCGGTTGGTACCATCTGCCGATAATTTAATAATACCGATATCGATCGGCAGATCGCTGCCGCCAGCACCATCCCCTCCCTGAAAAACGGTCTGAAAAGCACCGGGTGATACAGGAAAAGAACCTCCATTGAATACAATACCGCCGCCAAAAAAGCTTCCGTCAGGTCCATACGTAGCAGTAAAGCCCCAATTGGTAGCAGAGCTGCCGGAAAGCGAGCAAAAGATCAGGGTGGGGTCAATGATCAGTGTGGAAGACGGATCATATCCCTTTACATCAAAGCGCACCACATTATCTTTTACGACGTATTTACAGCTGACATCGGAGCGCCCTTTAGCGCTCGACTGATAGGTATAAGGATAAGATTCTTTCTTTTCACCAACGGAAGTGGTGAGCAAAAGCTCTTTATTTTTTACCTGTATCTTATCTACTCCATTATAACGAAGGGCGATCTTGCTGATATCGGCACCTGGCTTTGCAATGATATCATACTTCAAAGAGCCATTATAGGTATAATAGCGTACATCTACATTCGGGTACACGTCCTGCAGCGTGACGGCCTGGTACAAGCGGCAATCACGTCCCCATTTGGAAGGATCATCACCAATGAAGTAATTATTGACGGATGCCGTTTTCATTTTATCCGGTATCACCTGCATTTTGGGAGATGCACCGATAAAATCAACATCCCATGCATGGGAGCGTAGTATTATTTTATTATTAGCAGTGGCTGAACGCTGGGTCTCTCCATGCGAACCATGCAGCATGGATTGAACAGCTGCAAGGTCTTGCTGATTATGTTGCAAAATGGTGAAGCCTGTAGATCGGATAAACACGGCACCTGCATTCACGTCTCCCTTAAACTTAACGCGGCTGTCCCACTGTCCTTTGTTCTCTACAAATTCAATATTATCATAGTTCTGCGCTACAATGTCAAGACTGATGGCCAGCATTAGTACAACGACTATAAAAGGTTTCTGCATCAACATCGTTCTATTAAAATACACAATAATTCTGGTTAAAAACTGGAAACTTATGTTAAGATATCTTACTCCACGCCATCTTTCCTTTCTGCTGAAGCAGGAAACTTTTCAGCCGCAAATTGTCTGCCGAAACAAGTTCCGGATCCTCTTCGAGTAATTCTGCTACCAGCAGCCGGGCTGCCTCCACCAAAGGGCGGTCTTCCACGATATTGGCCAGTTTGAAATTCAGCATACCGCTTTGCCGGGTGCCTTCTATATCGCCAGGCCCTCTCAGCTCGAGATCTTTCTCCGCTATTTCAAAGCCATTATTCGTGGACGTCAGGATCTTGATGCGCTCACGGGCATCATTACCCAATTTTGAGCCCGATAAAAGTATGCAATAGCTTTTTTCGGCTCCGCGGCCAACCCTTCCCCTCAACTGATGCAATTGTGACAATCCGAATTTTTCGCTGCTTTCGATCACCATCACGGAAGCATTCGGCACATTTACTCCCACTTCTATCACCGTGGTAGATACCATGATCTGAGTATCTCCCACAACAAATCGTTGCATGTTTTGTTCTTTTTGTTCAGCAGGTTGCTTGCCATGCACCATGCTGATCCAGTATTTCGGCTCAGGAAAATATCCCTTCACCGTTTCATATCCCCGCATCAGGTTTTCATAGTCCAGTTTATCACTTTCCTCGATCAGGGGGAAAATGATATATACCTGCCGCCCCTTGTCAATTTCTGCGCGCAGGAAGCTCATCACCTGGCTTCTTTGTGTTTCATAGCGATGTACGGTGGTAATTGGTTGCCTGCCGGGCGGCAATTCATCGATTACGCTGTAGTCAAGGTCTCCATAAGCCGTCATGGCGAGGGTGCGGGGGATCGGTGTTGCCGTCATCACCAGCACGTGCGGTGGTATTTCTGCTTTTTCCCAGAGCCTGGCGCGTTGGGCCACTCCAAATCGATGCTGCTCATCGATGATCACCATTCCCAGCCGCTGAAACTGTACCACTTCTTCAATCACGGCATGCGTTCCGATCAGGATCTCCAATGTTCCTTCTGACAGCTTTTTAGCTATTTTTTTGCGGGCGGCAGTTTTGGTAGAGCCGGTCAGTAATTCCACTTCCACCGGCATTTCTTTTAATAACGAACTGATGGTGGCAAAATGTTGTTTGGCCAGGATCTCTGTGGGCGCCATCAGGCAGGCCTGGTATCCATTGTCGATCGCGAGCAGCATGGTGAGCAGTGCTACAATGGTTTTACCGCTGCCTACGTCTCCCTGAAGCAAACGGTTCATTTGCTTGCCGGAGCCGGTATCAGTCCTTATCTCCCGCAGCACTCTCTTTTGTGCGCCGGTCAATTCAAAGGGAAGGTATTCCTTATAAAATGTATTGAACTGATCACCTACCTTATCAAATACCACTCCTTTGGAAAACCGGTGGCGGCGGGAACGGAGCAGGTTCATTCTCAATTGTGCCAGGAAGAGTTCTTCCAGCTTGAGCCGTTTCACTGCTTCTTTATACTGGGCGGCTGTGGTGGGAAAATGGATCTGGCGGAAAGCCTGGTAGCGGCCCATCAGCTTCAGTTTGCTGATAACGGTATCGGGCAGGTTTTCCGGTATATCTTTTTCATGCAATTGACCGAGAAGCACCTGTGTGAGCTTCGCGATCTGCCGGCCACCCAAACTGCGGGCCTTTAATTTTTCGGTGGTGGGATATACCGGTTCCAGGAATTCCCTGCCTTCTTTTTTTTCCGGAGCCCAGGGTTCTGTTTCCGGGTGAACGATCTGCGGGGTTTGCTGGAAAAAACTAAGGCGGCCATACACGAGGTACGACTGGTCTGGCAATAATGTTTTCTGTATCCAGTTGATTCCCTGGAACCAAACCAGTTCCATGCTTCCTGTAGCATCTTTTACCTGGGCTACCAGTCTTTTGCCCCTGCCTTCACCTACCACATCGAGGCGTATCAACTTAACGGCCACCTGCACAAATTCCATGGCAGGTGTGATCTCCTGTATAAGATTCACCTTTGTTTTATCGATATGCCGGTAGGGAAAGTGCTCAAGCAGATCACGGAAAGTGAAAATATTCAATTCCTTTTTCAGCAATTCTGCCCGTTGAGGTCCCACACCTTTCAGATATTCGATCGGGCTGGCTAATATGGCCGGTGAAGAAGAGATAAAAAAACAGTTTTGGCAAAAATAACGGAATCAGGTTAAGCTGCTTGGTTACAGTATCTTAACAAAAAACTAAAGACGCCGTTTTTTTCCCCGTATTTTTTCAGAAAAAAATCATCCGGACACAATAAAAATCCTATTGTGCTTTAATTTATTTCCTACTATTTTGCAGCTTTAGAACCAATAACCTATCAGAAACCCGGTCTGAATGAATAACCAACTCTACCTGCTGCAGGTTCACCTGCCATTGCTGGATTATAAATTCCCTTTGCTGAGTTTTGTTACGGCTTTTATTGTTACGTTGCTCAGTATCCCCCCACTTATCTATCTCATTAACCGCTATAAACTTTACGATATTCCTAATGCACGCAAGCTGCATAAATCGCCTGTGCCTACCATGGGAGGCATTGCTATTGCGGCAGGCATGGGCCTGTCCATTTTATTATGGTTGCCGCTTCATGCCGAACCGGCCCAGCTCGCTTTCTTTCTTGCTGTGCTGGCACTGTTGGTCATTGGTGTGATGGATGACCTGAAGGACCTGTCTGCCAAATATAAATTCGCTGTTCAGTTTGCCATCGCCGCACTGATTGCACTCTCGGGTGTGAGGATCACTTCTTTCAATGGATTGTTTGGTATTGAAACATTGCCTCTGTATAGCCAGTACTTTTTTACCATTCTGGCCATTGCGGGTATAACCAATGCCTTTAACCTGGTGGACGGAATTGATGGACTGGCAGGCGGATTGGCTTTTATGAGCCTGATCACCCTGGGACTTTTCCTCAACCTCAGCGGAGATATAAGTACAGCTTTGATCGCTTTTGCGCTCGCAGGAGGAGTATTAGCATTTTTGTACTTTAATTTCAATCCTGCCCGGATCTTCATGGGTGATACCGGTTCGCTGGTCATAGGTTTTATCATCTCCGTTTTATGTGTCCGTTTGCTGCAGGTAAATACATTTGCCAGTCATCCTGTATTGCCCAATGCACCGGTATTTGTGTTAGGCATTGTGCTGGTGCCGGTGTTTGATACATTACGCGTATTCACTTTACGCACCTGGAGAGGCGGCTCCCCCTTCCAGGCCGACCGCACACATATTCATCACCTGCTTACCAATAATGGGTTCAGTCATGTATTCTCCGTGCGGGTGATCTGTTTTATTCATGCACTGGTGCTGATAGAAGTGTTCCTGCTGCGGAATATAAAACAGGAATACACATTGTTACTGCTCACTGTTTTTATGATCCTGGCTTCACGGGTGTTGAAAAGGAGTGACAGCTTCTTCCGGTTTTACAACAAAAACAAGAATAGTATTATTCATGAAGAAGGTGCATGAGTCGTATTCATGCACCTTGTTTATTTCCCCCCGCTTATTGATCATTTGCTTGCAATAAATACCAGGAATTGATTTTGCAGGAAGTAGAGATCATCTGGCAATTGATAGGGTTGCAATGCTTTGGCAATGATGTCTTCCACTGTTTTTTTGCTGTTGTTGTCCATGGCAGCAGCAGCAGGGCCAGTACCCATAAAGCTTTTAATACCATCTGAAAGGTTTGCATAAAGGAATGGACAGTTTACTGTCGTTTTAAATTCAAGATTCAACCCGTTCCTTTTCAATGTATTTTCAATCTTTCCATCTTCAGAAAGGGCAAAGGGGCCGGGAGTGCCGGGCGGTGGTGGCGGCAATAAGGTCCCGATCGCTTTTAATACAGTGGTAGCATCACTGAATCCGGGCTTATCCCAGATTGCGATCACCAGTTTTCCACCTGGTTTTAAAACGCGTTTTGCTTCCAGCAGTGCTTTTTCAAAATCACCGGCATACTGAAGTGAGTTGAAACCTGTCACCACATGAAAAGTATCTTCTACAAATGGTAATGCTTCAAGATCTTCTTCGAGGAAATTATTTTGCGGATTGCGTTGCTTGGCCACTTCCAGCAAACCCGGTGCTGCATCAACGCCTACTACCTGTGCACCGGCTTGTATGGCCATGTAGCTGAAGAGACCGGAACCGCATCCGGCATCCAATAATAATTTGTCGTTCGATAATTCCAACTGCTCCAGCACTTTCCTGTACATCGGCAGAAACCAGGGCTCAAAATGCTTTGACCAATATTGCGGTGCAATACTCCACAGTTTTCCCTGGATTGTTTTTGTGCTCATTGAATAGGTTTTAATGGTTATTAAAAAAGCAAAACTAAACGGGCAGGAAAAAAAATGCCTTTCTTAAAAGCCCAGAGATCTGACTGTGAAGTTCATTTCTGAAGAGATTACAGGAAATTGCCGGATATTATTAATTCATTTGGGCAACCTGTTGCTTCATTGCCCCGGGAGGGTTTCCAAAACGTTGGCGGAATGATCTGCTGAAATGAGAAGGGCTTTCAAAACCGCTTTCAAATGCAGCTTCGGAAACTGTTCTTCCCATATTGGTAAGAAGATGAAGTGAATGGTTCAGGCGCCTTTCCATCAGCCATTTGCCGGGAGGCATAGCATACAACTTTTCAAAATCCCGTTTAAAAGCTGACAGGCTTCGTGAGCAAAGCCGGGCAAATTCTTCGAGCTTGAGATTGAAACAGAAGTTTTCTTCCATTACACGTTGAAGAGATACGACCTGCGGCTCCTGCAATAAAGAACAGAAATAGGATAAGAGCTCCTGGTTCCTGGGGTTATCGATAAGAGCAAGCACCAGCTCCCGGAATTTTAATTCCAGCAAGGATTGATCAGGCTCACGCTCGTCGTCAAAATAAGGAAGCATGGATTGAAAATAAGCCTGGATGGTAGCGCTGTTATGAATAGCAATAATCTGATCAGGCTGCTTCACTGTCCGCATCAAAGGCTTTGCCCTGCTTTTTAAAACTTCACAAATAAATTCATCTGGTATAAAAAACAGGAAAAAGCAGAATTCTGTATCGAAAAACTGCTCAACAATAGCAGCTCCTTTTCTTACAAATACGCAGGTACCATTATGCAGGTCATACGCTCCGTTGGAAGTATGCCATACTTTCCGGCCTTCCACCACATACACGATATAATTGTGATGGCTCCAGAGATCCTCGTACCTGTTTTGAAGCCTGCAATTGAAAATTGTAAAAAGTGAATCTTTACAGGTAAGCCGGCGGCAACGACCAGGATTGGTTGCAATATGCGTATATAAATTATACAAAGGTTAACAACGGCGGTCAAAAATATGATTTAGAGGGAATACCATTAATACCCTATAAGTGGTATTTATTCGTTCCCAGCCTGTTGGATAGTAGCCAGGTGTTTGTACCGGCTAAATATTGATTGCCTTCAGGCCATGATATCTTATAAAAGAACAGAAAAACTGGATAGGGAAGAGGGGTTAGTTAGTAGATGGTTGTTTTTGCAGTGGGAATGGATTTTGGGGGACGATAAAAAGCAAAAAAAGACAGGGTTACAGGAGTTAAAAAAGCGGGATGAGGTGTTGTTTTTCCCAATCGGAAGTTAAGGGATTATGATAGGTTTGACTTCTCAACCGTGTCTATGAAATCTGGTCACATTAAAACGTATTCAACAAAAGAATGGGTTAAACCCAATGTCATAAAAATATTCTTTTCTAGTCTTGGAAAGAGATTTACAAAGAAAATCGTCGAGTATACCCATGTTGGTCAAGATGATAATATAGATGTTTTCAACTTAGGTTTTGGGGATTACGATATGGAAACCGGAGCAATTAATGACCTTACTATTTCAAACAATGGTGACGCAAGAGTTGTTTTAAATACTGTCTTAAGTACCATACCTGCCTTCTTTAAGTATCATCCAGGTAAAATGCTGATGATCCAGGGTAGTGACAGTAGGATAACATTTCGAGAAGATTGTAATAGAAAATGCCCTAGAAGCTGCGGCGAAAATTGTCGGAAACTTAACCAGCGAATCAGGATTTACAGGAATTATATTGATGCCAATTTCAGTCTTTTAGATAATGACTATTAGCTATTTGGAAGCCTTCCGCATTCAATAGGCAAGTTTTCAAAAGAGAAATATATTCCTGGTAAAGAATATGTCACAATATTTATAATGAAAAAGTAAATTTATATTATGAAAACTAAGACAAAAATACGCGGCAAGATGACCCGCGCAGAAATAAAAATTTTAAACGCTGTCGCCGCTCAAGTAAAGGACAGAATTCTTTTTACCGAAAAAGTGGAAGATGCAAAAAGACATCTACAGCAATTGAAAAATTCAAAACATTGAATTTCACTTTTCTTCTTAAAAAGTGCCAGAATCTGGCACTTTTTATTCGTTTTCCTACTCAACCCTCCCCCTCTCTTCCTCCACCGCATCACTCTTTCTTCCCTTTACCGATTTCTTCCCAAACCGGTACGTAAACGCCAATCCAAAACGCTGCGTCCCCGATTCACTCGTCTGTATAAAATCCGCCTGCTTCAACCCCATAGACCGGTTATGATAAATCCAGGTATGAAAAATATCATCCATCACCAACCGGATGCTGCCTTTTTCGCCGATCTTCTGCTGAATAGCCGCATTCAACCTGTACATGCCACTGGTTGAAGTTTGGCCATTCATATCCGCACTCGCATAATAACTGCTGAGTTCTGCACTAAGACGGGGATTGATAGTGAAATAGTTATTCAGTTCCCATCTCAGCACATTTGTATTCGGGCTTAGCTGTTCTGTGTAGATCGTTCCCCTTAAACCAATACGGGATAGTCTTACCGTTGAATTTATCGACCACCATTTTGTTGGAGATACATTTACTCCAACACTCAATAAGAACATGATCCCTTTTGCATAATTACCCGGGCGGGTAATAAAAAGACTGTCTTCTGCCCTGGTCGTTTGCAAAATAACCTTGCGGAAATCGTTATAGCTTAATTCCGCCCATAAAAATTGGCCATGCCGGTACTTCAGTTCATAACGGCTCATGAACTGGGGGCTCAGCAGGGGATTGCCCCCGCTGTAAGAATAATTGTCTTTGTAAAAAAGAAAAGGGTTCAGCAATTGATAATTGGGGCGGTTCACCCTGCGGCTTACCATCAAACCAAGAATATTTTTACCTGTACTATCAAGTTTATAGCTTACTGCAACAGAAGGAAACCAGTTCACGTAATTCCTGCTAAAACCAGTATCTTTTGATACTGCATTGGCAGGTTGCTTTCCACTAATATATGTATGCTCCATACGCAAACCAGCCTGTGCAGAAAAGCGGCCCCAGTCTTGCCGGCCATTAATATAGGCTGCATTAATATTCTCTTTATAGATAAACCTGTTTGACAAAGCTGGATCATACACAGGAGCTATTCCATCCTTATCATAATAATCCGTTGTATTGTCATTCTTCACAAAACTGGATTTGATACCGGCTTCCAGTTTCCCGCCGTTATTCAATGGCTGCACATAATCTGTCTTGGCCGTATAAATGCGGATAGAAGAAGGCAATTGATAAGAAAAACGGGATACTGGCTGTTCATCCAGGAAGTTTATCAATTCCTGCTGGCCATTGAAGCGGTATCGCAGGTAATTGACATCAGCACTTAGCTCCTGTCCTTCGCGGGAGAATTTATGCAACAGATTAAGATTAAGCCCGTAATTATTTCTTTTATCCTCACTGACAGTATTGCCATATCCTTTTCCTGTTAATCGTTGAAGTGAATCAAATGTTTCGCTGTAATAATCGAAACGGCCGTTCCTGTTGCCGCGGTTGATATTAGCTACAAACCCAAAACTTGTTTTGGCGGTCACTTCATAATCCAGCCCACCCATAAAATTGAGCGCCTTACCGGTTCCCACCTGATTATTGTCCAGTAATACAGAAGAAGAAAGACTTCCGTCTTCATGATAATACCGGCGGGTATATAAATCTGTTGTATAATTCTTGTCAACATTGTAGCCTACATTGGTAAACAGGTTGATCTTTTTATAATTATAATTCAGGTTTATTGAATAGCTCTGCCGGCCATATTTTCCCTGCGCATATCCCGCAGCCACGTTGCCCGTTAATCCTCCCACCCTGTTCTTTTTTAATTGCAGATTGATGATGGCATTCCCCGCTGCATCATAGCGCGCAGAAGGGTTATCGATCAGTTCAATCTTATCCAGTATAGCTCCGGGTAAAGATTTGAGATAAGCAGCCAGGTCTTCCGCAGACATATAAGTTTGCCTGCCATTGATCAGCACCAGGATCCCGGTTCTACCCTTCAGGCTGATATTTCCCTGGTTATCTACGCTTACACCCGGTGTACGCGCCAACACTTCCAATACATTACTGGCTGCAGTACCGATCATCGCATCTGCATTCACGACTGTCTTATCAAGAGAATGCTCAAGCAAAGGTTTTTTTGATTTCACTACCACTGCCGTCAATTCCTTTGCATCGCCGGGTTGCAGGATTATTTCCGGCAATTGCAAATCATTTTGCAAGCTGTCTATGCTGACCGGTTTTTGATAAGGTTTCAGCCCGATCACGTCAATAGAAAGAATGAACCTGCCGGAATGAAGTTGCCGGAAGCTAAAACTGCCATTCGCTTCGCTGCTGGTTGTTTGCATCGGTAATGAATCTGATTGATTCAATAAGCGGATGGTAGCGCCGGCTATGGGTTGCAGGTTGCCGTCTTTCACCTTGCCGGTAATAGATTGGGAAAAAGAAAGGGCATGGATCAGTAAAACTGCGAAACAAAGGACAAAACTTTTCATGATTAACGGTTTGTTCCGCAAATATTGCCAGGGCTCATCCGCTCTGGAAATAATAGTGTCGTACCTTTCCTTTCAGCTGACGGAAACCACGAAAAGCAGGACGAACAAATTGGTCATGCCATAAAGCTTTTCTGACAGGCAAAGTAGCATTTCCATCAGCAAAACTTACCAGGGATACAGATACAATAGATATTTACCGGTAAGCAAAAGATTATCCATGAGTGCAAGCAATTTTAAAGACTTTTTTGGCAACAGGTATTATTTCCTGTTTTCTTTTGTACTGGGCATCCCCGTCTGGATTGCCAACCTCACTTATGTAAACTCACTGGATGTATCTGAATCGGAGACTGTCGCCACCGGGTTAACCATATGCTTTTTCATTGGTGTATTTGCAGGCCGGTATCTTGCCCATGCCTGGGTTACCCATTTTAACAGATCACCCCGGAATTTGATCATTGGCCTGTCTTTATTGATAGTAGCCTGCATTTCCTGGATGATCTTTCATGTACGTTCTCCCCGGAGAGACCAGGACGCAGCCAACCTGTTTTTATATGCACTGCCATTTATTATCATTAGCCTGGCCACCGGCATGACCATAAAGCTGATCCGTTCCATTACCCAGAAACAATTGATGGAAGCCAGAACAGCCGCAGCCCAAAGTAAAGGCGAACTTCAGTTGCTGCAATCGCAGCTAAGCCCGCATTTCCTGTTCAATACATTGAACAATCTTTATGGATTGTCTATCACACAACATGAAAAGATACCACCCTTGTTGCTTCGCCTGTCTGATTTGCTGCGTTATTCCGTATATGAAGCAGGTGAAACTTATGTGCCCCTGAAAATGGAACTGGATTATATCAATAATTATATCGAGTTTGAAAAAATAAGGATGGGCAGCCGGCTGATGTTGACGACAGAAATACAGGTACCCTCAACAAATGATATAAAGATCGCACCAATGCTGCTGATCGTATTCGTTGAAAATGCATTCAAATATGCCGGGAACACTGCTGCAAAACAGTCATTTATTGATATAAAGCTGGCAACTGAAAGCAATCTGATTATTTTCAGGGTCAGTAATTCTTACAGCAAGGAGAAAGCAGGACGCAAACTGCCGGGGAAAAACAGCGGCATGGGGCTTACCAATGTATATAAGCGGCTGGAATTATTATATCCTGCTGAGCACATATTGGAAATACAGGAAGAGGAAGAAAAATACACGATCACCCTTCAATTAAAATCCAGGAAATGACCTATAAATGTGTAATTGCTGAAGATGAGCCTATAGCACGTGAGATCATTCAAACCTATTGCAGCCATCTTCCATATCTTGAAGTAGTGGCTTCCTGTGGCAATGCACTTGAAGCCAAGATGGTGCTGCAACAGCAGAATGTAGACATTCTTTTCCTCGATATCAATATGCCGGTGATGGACGGCGTCTCCTTCCTGAAAAGCCTGAAAACCCAGCCCCAGGTTATTTTCACCACAGCCTATAAAGAGTATGCGGTGGATGCATTTGAACTATCAGCAGTTGATTACCTGCTTAAGCCATTCTCCCTAGATCGTTTTATGATGGCGGTAGATAAAGCGGTAGAGCGGTTGCAAGCCGCGACCAATATCACACCAACAGTCAGAACAGCAGAAGAAAAACCCTCTGAAGGCTTTATTTTCATTAAAACAGACAGGAAGATCTTCAAAATAAAATATGATGAGCTGCTTTATGCAGAAGCCAATGGCAACTTCACCAGGATCGTCACCACCACGCAAACCTTTTCGCCCGGAATGACCTTTACCAGTGCAGAAGAGTTACTACCCAGGCCGGTTTTTTTGCGGGTGCACCGGTCATTTATCATCAATAAATCCAAGATCAGTCATATAGAAGGGAACAGGGTTTTTATCGGGCAAAAAGAAATACCTATCGGGAATAATTATAAAGAGGAATTCCTGAAAGAGATCGGGCTGGATTTGTGATTAACCCCTCTCCTAAGCCGTCGATTTATTTTTTACTTTCAGCATTCCGGCATTGATGGCAACTATCACAGTGCTTGCACTCATCAACACTGCTCCAGCGGCAGGGCTAAGCAATATGCCTGCCTTATACAAAACACCTGCAGCCAGGGGAAGTGCTACCACATTATAACCGGTTGCCCAGGCAAGATTCTGGATCATTTTCCGGTAGGTCGCTTTTCCGAATAAGACAAGGTTCACGATATCCTTTGGATTACTGTTTACCAACACAATTCCTGCTGTTTCTGCTGCAATATCGCTACCACTTCCCACTGCAATCCCAACATTTGCCTGGGCAAGCGCCGGTGCATCGTTAACTCCATCACCGGTCATTGCTACAAACTCGCCTTTTTCCTGCAGTTCTTTGATCTTTTCCAGCTTCTGATGAGGCAACACTTCTGCATAGTAAGTATCAATTCCCAGTTTCCTGCTTACGCTTTCTGCTACTTTGGAATTGTCGCCGGTGAGAAGAACAGATTTTATGTTATTGTCGTGCAGCGTCCTGATCGCAGCTATTGATTCAGGCCTGATCTCATCCGATAAAGCGATATAGCCGGCCAGTGCATCATTTAACAAAACAAATACAACTGTTTCATCACCTTCGGCTTTAAAATCCGCAGGCAGGGCAATGTTTTTTTCCTTCAGATAGCCAGGGCTCACCACTTTGACATGTTTGCCTTCCACCAATGCTTCAACACCTTTGCCTGTGATAGCATTGAAATTCTGTGGTGAAGGAATGGAAATCGACAGGTCTTTTGCTTTCTGTATGATGCCTGTGGCAATCGGATGTTCTGAATTTTGTTCCAAAGCAGCAGCCAGGCGGATGAGTTCTTTCTCATCCGGTTCTTTTGTTATAACAACAACTTTGGATACTTCAAATTTTCCGACAGTCAGCGTACCCGTTTTATCAAAAACAAGTGTGGTCACTTTCCGGGAGTTTTCAAAATCCGTTCTGTTTTTGATCAGTAATCCGTTCTTCGCAGACAATGCTGTTGACTTGGCTACAACCAATGGAACAGCCAGACCCAGTGCATGCGGGCAGCAGATAACAATTACCGTAACCATGCGTTCAATTGCAAATGCTAATTCTTTTCCATTGAAATACCAATACAAGAAAGTAACGATACCGGCTACAATTGCGACCAGCGTAAGCCATTGCGCAGCCTTATCAGCCAGTAATTGTGTTTTTGATTTTGATCGCTGAGCATCCTGCACCAGCTTGATCACCTGCGACAGGTAAGAATCCCTGGCTCCATGCGATACCTTGATCTTTAAAGAGCCATTGCCATTCAATGCACCTGCGATCACTTTGTCTCCTTTGATCTTTCGCACAGGCTTTGATTCTCCTGTCAGCATACTTTCGTTCAGGTAGCTTTCCCCCTCAATGATCGCTCCATCAGCCGCTACTTTCTCGCCAGGTTTAATAAGGATCACATCATTTTCTTTCAATGAATCGGTCTTAACATCCATCAGGTGATCGCCATGTACCAAATGCGCATCTGAAGGCATTAATTGCACCAATAGCTCCAGCTCTTTGGACGCACCAGCTACAGACTTCATTTCAATCCAGTGCCCCAGCAGCATAATCAGGATCAGGGTTGCCAGTTCCCAGAAAAAATCCATCCCTTTTAAACCAAGAACTGTTGCTACGCTATACACATATGCAACCGTGATAGCAAAACCTATCAACGTCATCATACCTGGCTTCCAGGTCTTCATTTCGCTGAACCAACCCTTTAGGAAAGGCCAGCCGCCGTAAAAAAATACAATGGATGAAAGGATCAGCAGCACATATTCCGATCCTGTAAAACTGATCCGGATATTCAACCAGTGCTGTATCATTTCCGAGAGCAGCATGATAGGAATTGTCAGTATCAACACAACATAAAACCGCTTCCTGAAATCACTGATCATCATTGCATGATGATCATGCCCCTCATGGCCCATTGGCGGATTTTTTCCATCATGCTGGTGTTTTGTTTGCTGATGTTGGTGATGATGTTCCATGTGTTTATTTTTAAGAATTAGCCATGTGTATGACCGGCTATGGGATTAGCGCCTTTCTTCAGTATATACTCACTGTATAATAAATACGCTCCTGTAACAACAACTTTCTCGCCTTCTTTTAATCCTTCTGTTATTTCCACAACGTCTGCATTTTCAAGACCTGTTTTCACCGGACGGGGAATAAATTTCCCTCTGCCCTTTTCTACCCACACATGCATCCCTTTTCCATCTCTTATCACTGCCCCGGCCGGTATGGTAAGCGCACTGCCGGCACTTTTGACCGGCACCAGGATATTTGCCTGAAGGCCTGGCTGCCATTGGTTATCCGGGTTAGGAATGGTACCCCTTACCTGCATTAACTGGCTGCCGCTTTGCAATGACGGATTAATAAATTGAATGGTCATATCCTGCGGCTGATCGTCCCAACCCGGGACGATCACTTTTACAACCTGTCCTTTTCTTATGTTAGCTGTTTCATTAGGATAAACATCTGCTTCTACCCACAAATTGTTATATCCTTCAATACGCATAAGTGTGCCACCTTCATTTATATACTGCCCTTCGGTCACCTGCAATTCAGCTACAATACCGCTTGCAGGTGCCGGATAGATAACATAAGGATCTGTTTTCTGCAATTGAATGAGCTGCTGCAACTGTGCTGCTGTTTGATCATACAATAACAATTTCTGCCGGGCTGATTTTTCTATTTGTTGAAACCGTTCATCATTGGGAAATTGCTTCGCCTGTGCAATGGCCAACAGGTATTCCTGTTGAAGCGAGGCCAGTTGCTCAGAGTAAATCTTATAAAGAGGTTGTCCCTTATTTACTTTCACACCGGTTTCCTTCACAAACAAAACTTCTATACGGCCGGCAACACGGCTGGAAATAAAAGCTGTTTGTTCCGGATTCACTGCTAAGCGTCCATTCAATACAGTATTATTGTTTAATGAGCCACTGCCAATTGCTACGGTTGTAATATTCGCAAGCGCCACCTGGCTTTCGTTTAATAATAAGCTGGCATCCGTATTGTTTTTATCGAAGAGAACCAGGTCCATCCCGCAAATAGGACAGGTGCCAGGGCTTTCCTGTATGATCTGTGGATGCATGGGACAGGTATAGGTCTTTTTTGCTTCAGCGGACTGTTTCTTCGTTTCTTTACACGCCGCCAGTATCAGACTGGGTGTCAGCACTGTCCAGGCCGCAACTTTCAAAAATCTTTTCCTTTCCATATTATTTTGATTGACCGGTTGTTTTAATAAAACTTTCGCTGTCCACAAGGTACCAGGCATTCTCTGCCACTTTCCAATCTCCGATTGCAGTAGTGATCATTACCATACCTTCTGCTTCTGCACCTGTTTCAATCGGCATGGGTACAAAAACATTGTCTTGTTTTTTAAAAACAATAGCTATGTTACCGGATTGCCAGACTGCTTTTTTGGGCAACCACCATCCTGATTTGTAGCTGACGGGAATATCGGCAGTAACGAGCTGACCCGGCAATAAATCTTTGGAATCGATATAAACCCTGACCAAAGTGAAATTTTCTCCGCTTCTTACTACTGGCTGTACCAGGCCGATCTTACCGGCATACTCTTTTCCTCCACCAACAACAGTGTGAAAAATTAGTTCCTGCCCTTTTCCAACCTGTGCTGCCGTTTCGGGTTTTAAAGCGAACTCTGCCACCAGCTTGTCCGAATGGTAAATGGTAAATAAAGATTGACCTGCGTTAACGTATTGCCCTTCCTTGATCAGAAGAGGAGTGGATGGTGCAGAAGATGCAACATCACTTTGAGCATTAGCGGTTGCCCCACCCGAACCCATATTATCCATTCCACCACCGTCCGCCTGCGATGCAGGAACTGCCGGGGCAGCAGGGTTTATAGCTGTTTGCTTCTCCAGTATATAACCACCTGCCGTACTATAAACCGGTACCCTGTAAAGTGCTTTGCCCGTTTTTAATACCTGGCTGATCTGGGCAGGTTGCATTCCCAGCAATGTCAACCGCTGTTTTGCTCTTGACAACATATCATCATCATTACCAGTTTGTGCAATAAAAAGCAGTTCCCTTTGAGCCGTCACCAGGTCAGGAGAATAGATCTCCATGATCAATTGACCCTGCTTCACCGGCTGATAATTGTATTTAATATACAATTTCTCTATCCGCCCGCTGACCCTGCTCGACAAACTGGTTTGATCACGGGTATCATAAGTAACCTGCCCTTTTACTATTGTTGAAAAAGTCCGCCCGCCTGATTCAGGTGCAATAGCAGGAAGAGTTGAAACCACCTGTGCATTCACCGGTTTTGTCAGAGTCTGAAGGCTGCTGTCGATCACCAGTTCCTTACCGGAAGCTTTATGTTCAGCATGCATGTCCTTTCCAGGTTTATTATTGCAGGAAATAAACATCAATACCAGAAATCCTGCTACTATAATATTAGCGATACAATTGTTTTTCATAATCCACTATCATTTCGTACAATTTTAATTTTTCATCCAGTACATCCATCTGCATCATCGTAAGCGCTTCCCAGGCGTCAATTACCTGTGTCAATTGCATTTTATTTTCCTGGTAAGAAATAAAATTTGCATCCAGTGCTTTTTGCAATGCAGGCACTATTTTTTCCTCCATACTTTGAATTCTTTTCTGCATTGTTCTTATCTCATATTCCATTCCATAAAGCATGCCCTGTGTTTCCTGGAGCATGGCCGCTTTCTCTTTTTCCATTCCCTGGATACTGAACTGCATAGCTTTGATCTCAGATTTATACATTTTAGATGACCATGGCACAATGGGAATACTGATCATACCCATAATACTGTAAGCATTTGGCATGGAAGATCCCAATGGGAACATCTGATCAAACCGGATCCGGAATTCAGGTTTTTTCTGCATTTTCATGCTTTCGATATTAAGCTGCATCACCCCGATGTTTTCATTCATCTTTAAAACATCTTTACGGATCAGGGAAAGCGAAGCTGTATCGTAATTGTTGGCACGGGCAAAGACCGGCGAATGGGCAGTGTCTATCCCGAAAAGTTCATTACCCTGTGCGTTCATCAAACTATTCAGCCAGGCCCTTGCTTTACCAATCGTCCCTTCCTGCATGCGGATCATATTTTGGTTCTCTTCGATCCTGGCTTCTGCCTTAAATGAACTGCCAAGCTGAGATTGATTATAGGGATACCTTACTTCTTCTATCTTCTTCATCGTTGTCATGATCTTCTCGTTCTCCTGCAACACATTTATTCGTTGTAAGGCGATAAGCCAGTTAAAATATAAGCGCTTTGCCTGCGCTTTAAAATCGTTCAGCGTGATATCCCGGGTAGCTCTTTCAAGATTTCCCTGCGATTCAATATATCTTTTGCGGGCATTGAGCTTTGCCCTGTTGGGAATATCCTGCTCAATCTGCAGCATGATGTTTCCTTTATCCCGCGGGTCCATGATCATCTGTCCGGGATAGGGCGTCATAAAAGTTCCCACTCCTACCATTGGTGCCATCCAGGCTGTAGATGCATCCGCGCTGTATTTATAACTTTCTGCTTTGAGGCTATACGATTGAAGTAATATGTTATTCCTGTCAATGCGTTGCAGAATGGTGTCTAATGACAGTACAGGCGCTTGCTGTGCTGCTACACCAGCAGGCAGGCATACCAGCAAGGCTATACTATATTTAATGAGCTGTTTCATGTATTTCCAGTTTTCCGTATTTGCGCAATTCATACTCTTTGGTCATTAAGAAAATAAGTGGCGTCACCAGCAGGATATGTGTTGAAGAAGTAAGTACTCCTCCGATCATTGGCAACACGATTGGTTTCATCACATCTGTGCCTACCCCGCTGGCCCAAAGCACCGGCACTAAACCAAACAGTGATACACAAACCGTCATTAGTTTGGGGCGCAGCCGCTTGGCAGCTCCCATGATCACATATTGCCGCAGATCCTCCTTGGTGATCGTTTTACCCGAATTGCCTTTTACTTTTACAAGCTGCTGCATGGCATCATTCAGATATATTACCATCACAATGCCTGTTTCCACAGCAATACCAAACAGAGCGATAAACCCTACAGCTACTGCAACAGATAAATTCACTCCCCAGAACCAGATCATATAAGCTCCCCCGATGAGTGCAAAGGGAACAGTGATAAGGCTGAAGAATGCTTCGCGGATTGAATGAAAAGCAAAGTAGAGTGAGAAAAAGATAATGACCAGTACAACCGGTGCGATCCATAAAAGTGTTTGCTGGCCACGGATAAGGTTTTCATACTGTCCGCTCCATTCCACATGATATCCCTGGGGCAGAACGCCTTTTTCTTCATTCATTTTTTGTATCGCTTCTTTAACCGTACTACCCAGGTCCCTGTCTCTTACATTGAATAAAACAGCTCCTCTCAGCATTGCATTCTCAGAAGTGATCATAGGAGGTCCATCCTGGAAAGAAATATCGGCTACCGCCGATAAAGGCACTTCACCAAAAGCAGGCGACATAAGCGGGATGCGTTTGATCCGCTCCACACTGTTCCGGTAATCCTGTGCCAGCCTCACATTGATAGAGAACCGTTGGCGGCCTTCCACTGTGTTCCCAATAGATGCTCCGCCTATAGCCGATTCGATCGTCCGGTTCACATCGTCTATACTTAATCCATACCGGCTTAAATCTTCTCTTCTTGGATCAATACTCAGGTATTTTCCACCAGTGATCGGTTCAACATACAGGTCCTTGATCCCCGGTGTTCCTTCCAATATCTTTTTTACCTTTTCGGAAACAACGGCGAGCGTATCAAGATCCTGTCCATATACTTTTACGCCTACATCTGTACGGATTCCGGTCGACAGCATGTTGATGCGGTTGATAATAGGCTGTGTCCAGCCGTTCACCACACCGGGTATCTGTAGCTTTGCATCCAGTTCATCAATTATTTCTTTTTTAGTAATACCCTTTCGCCATTCAGACCTTGGCTTCAACATAATGATCGTTTCAATCATGCTGATCGGTGAATTATCGGTTGCAGTGCTGGCCCGGCCGGCTTTGCCCAATACTTTATCAACCTCCGGCACCGATTTAATGATCTTATCCTGCACTTGCAATATCCGCTTGGCCTCTCCATTAGAAACATCCGGAAGAGTAACGGGCATAAACAAAATGCTTTGCTCATCAAGCGGTGGCATAAATTCCGTTCCAAGGCTTCGCAATAAAGGAATGGTGGCCACCAAAGCCAGGATATTTATCGCCAATACAGTCTTACGCCATTTCAACACCACTTTGATCACCGGTGTATATATTTTTTCCAGTACCCTGTTTACCGGGTTAGTATTGTCAGGCCTGAATTTCCCTTTCATAAAAAAGGAAATAAGTACAGGCGCCAGTGTGATCACCAACAGTGCATCCACGATCATGATAAATGTTTTCGTATAGGCCAATGGATGGAACAACTTTCCTTCCTGCCCGGTAAGCATAAACACCGGCAGGAAAGAAGTGATAATGATCACAGTGGCAAAAAACACTCCCCGTGAAACCTGCTTGCTCGAACCCTCGATCACTTTTAGCCGCTCTTCTTCGGAGATCCAGGGCTCCGGTTTTTGAAATATCTTTTTTATCCGCTTCATACTACACTCCTTGTTTGTTTTGTTTTTGCCATATTTCATACCGCTCCGATAAATGCTTATAGGCATTCTCACTCATGATGATGCCATTGTCTACAATAACACCTATTGCCAGTGCAATACCCGTAAGCGACATAATATTGGATGAGATCCCGAATGCATTCAGCAGGATAAAGCTGGCAGCCAGCGTAATGGGAATCTGAATGATAATGCTTAAAGCACTTCGCCAGTGAAAAAGGAAAATGATCACAACAATAGAGACGACGATCATTTCTTCAATAAGCGTAGCTTTAATGGAACTGACTGATTCTTTTATCAATTCTCCGCGGTCATACACGATATCAAATTTTACTTTTTCGGGAAGTCCTTTAGTTACTTCCTTCATTTTCTCTTTCACCTTATCAATAACTGTCGCTGCATTTTCCCCGTAACGCATCACTACAATTCCGCCTACGCGTTCACCTTCACCGTCCTGGTCAAAAATCCCCAAACGGGCTTCACCGGTCATTTGCACTGTGGCAACATCAGCAACCCGGATGGGGATACTGTTCTGGTTTTTGACAGGAATATTTTCAATCTCTTCTATTGATTTCAGGTAACCGGAGGTTTTAATGATATAGCCTATATCACTCAACTCAAATTTTCTTCCACCAGATTCATTATTGTTGCTGCGAACAGCATTAATAACATCCGAAACAGAGAGCCGGTAATACAATAGCTTATTGGGGTTGACAGTTACCTGGTATTGCTTCTGAAAGCCACCGAATGAAGCGATCTCGCTCACACCTTCCACATTTTGCAGGGCAAATTTTATATACCAGTCCTGCAATGCCCTTTGCTCGCCTAAATCCATTGCAGGAGCATCAAGCGTGTACCATAGGATATGCCCCACACCGGTTCCATCAGGCCCCAACTGTGGAGCAACACCTGTTGGCAGTGAAGCTGTCACGGTACTCAATCTTTCCAGTACCCGTTCTCTTGCCCAATAAATATCTACTGCATCATCGAAAATGATATAAATGAAACTCATCCCAAACATGGATGTGCCGCGTACATATTTTATCCGTGGCAACCCTTGCAGGTTGGTCACCAATGGATATGTGATCTGATCTTCGATCAATTGGGGCCCTCTTCCCATCCACTCGGTAAATACGATCACCTGGTTTTCCGACAGGTCAGGAATTGCATCGATCGGGTTTTTCTTTACTGAAAAGACACCCCATACAAACAAACCAGCGGATAGCACCAGTACGATGAACCGGTTGCGGAGCGACCATTCTATAATTCTATGGACCATAAACTGATTTTAAGAAACTGCTTATTCTTTTTCTGCTTCCATTAGATGACGCATATCATTTACCCATTTCAGCACAGCGGCTTTTTGTGCATCCGTAAGCTTTGCTCCGGCATGCAGAAAGCGATATGACTTAAGAGGCATGGTACCTTCTTCAAGTGATTCTCCAATTGAACGGAGCTTATTGAACTGCCTTTTCTTTGAATAAGATCCGTATTCGCTGAAGTTCAACTCCTTTTTGCCATCTTTCACATGCCCGTCAATCCACAACCTGAAAGGCTGCACACGGGCATACCAGGGATAGCTGGTGTTATTGCTGTGGCAATCATAACAGGCTTTTTCCAATACCGATTGAACCGCTGAAGGAACAGGGTACTGAGCCATTATATCCATCTCAGAAACAACCCCTGTCTTATTTACACTTGCCGGAATGAATTGCAACAACACCAGAGTGGCCAATAAGCACCATGCTATTTTTTTAATGATACGCATGATCATCCAGGAGGTTTATTGGATCTTTTCTTCTACTGTACCGCATTTAAGCATTTTACCGCCCATGTATGGGTTCTTGATCTCTACTGTTTCACTCAGCCAGAGAGCTCCCTTATCATTGTTGTACATCGGGCAATAGTCGTGGTAAAGCGTTTTTCCTGCTCCGAATGCTTTGGTCAATGCATAAACATCTTCACTCATCATCGCAAAATGCTCCCGTTGATGATCAATTTTGCTTTTGCCGATATGTTCTGCATGTTCTTTCACATCCGCTTCGTTTTCTTCATACAGCTTTTTCTGGTCAGCAGTGAATAAGGATTTATCGAGCTTATTTATTGCAGTAAACATGGCAGTGCCACCGCTTGCAGCCTCCTGCTCATTATCACTGGCCAGTGCATTTTTGATATGGAGATAATGATCAACTATTTCCTTTATGGAAGAAGCCAGCCTGGGATCAAGGTTTGTGTAAGTAACCGATACGGTCTTGATGTCTTTATCACCTGCTGAAGCATTTGCTGCCGCAGTATCTTTACTTATCCCTGCCATGTCATGGCTTTCAGTTTGTTTGTCGTTATTACAGGCAATAAATACGAGGGCAGCAGCAGTCACTGCAAAAAATACTTTTTTCATAAAAATTTTTAGTTGGGTTATTAATATTGAAACTCAGTAGATCACCAGATAGAACGGCATGAAATGCCTATAGCCCGGCAATCATTTGCCCGGCTCATGTAAAGAAGCAGGATTTAAATACGGAAAACGCAGTTGCGGATGTAAACAGCTATGTCACCTGTTCCGGGAGGAGCATGGCTTAAAGGATGTTGCCCGGTAACAGCCGGAAAGCTGATCTGTGGTAATTCAAATTCATAGGCAGGAAGGTCAATAGACATCAATCCAGCCAGTTGAAAGGCAATAGCGCCTTTGTGATCATTTTCAAGTTTGACCTGTTTATGTTCGTCCTTGCAGCAGCCATTGTCTTTTTCATGGCTTTTTTCCATGCCGCATTGGTCGCAGGTTTTATCATTGCTGTGCTCAAGCCCCCAGTCCACCAATTTATCCATGCAATAATGGAAATGAACAGTGGCACCTACCGAAGCAGAGAGGTAAAGAAGGGCAAGTATGGTGACAACAATTTTCTTCATCCGGGGCAAATATATGAGGAAATAGTGCGGACGTGTTTACATAATTTTAAGATTGAGTTATACCCGTTGTTTATTTCTCCCTGCTCACCAGTAATCAGCACTTAATTCAATGTGTTACAGCACTACACACTTTAGCCCGTGACCGCCCGGGTTCCTGTTTTTAACAGTTGATTAAAATCAGGAAGGCTTCTGTTCAGGGTCATTTCACGGCTCATGACCACGTATATTTTTGTAGTATGGTTAAAGAGCCGACTCCAATAAAAAGAAGCGCCCAACTGGCTGCCCTCAGCCGGGAGCATCACAACAGCTTATTGTTTTGCTGGAAAATAAAGCAGGGGCTTGGGAATGGTACAGATGCGGTTACTCTCCGAGACTATATACTTTGGTACTGGCGCCATTATATGCGAAGTCACTTTATCCAGGAAGAAAAGATACTGTTGCCCTATATAGCTGACCCGGCACTTGCTTCCCAACTTCAGCAGGAGCATGCAGATATAAAAGAACTTATCCTGGCATTGGACAATGATCCGGATAACAACCTATTCTCCATACTGGCATTATTTGTTACTAATCATATCCGGTTCGAAGAGCGTTGGCTATTTGGCTACCTGGAAAATATTTTATCAGATGATCAGCTTAATACAATAGCTGATAAACTTTCAGCAACCTCTCATTCAGATAAAGAATGGGCTCATCCTTTCTGGAGCAGGAAATAAGTTTGCCTGGCTCCTGATACGCCTGATTAAAAAGCCCTCTCTTCAGAAAGGGCTTTTTAATGTTTACCATTAACCGGGTTTCCCATTGGATATTATATAATAACCCCGAAAGTGTCTATAAGTCTTTTCTTTTAAATGCCCTTACTGCCAACCACAAAGGCACAGCCATCCAAACAAACATGATCCCCATAGTATACAGCATGCCGGATAAGCTTCCAAAGAAGTCTTTGTATAAAGCTCCTGTGTAACCCATCAGTGCACTGACGTCCATCTTAAGCATAATGAAAATACGTCCCAGATCGATCGGGTTCAGGGAAGAAAGCAATAAGGTCAGTTTTTCAAGAGGGTAATCGCTGAAAGCAAACAATATCAGCAGTATCAGCCCGTCAAAGATCAGGGCAAAATAAAACCAGAGCAGCAATGCAGCACCAATACCGCGGGCTTTATCCCTTGATTTTACAGAAGCGAAAAAGGCTATGGAAGTGAATATCATGGTTAATGCGCTCCCGGTAAACAACATGGCCATACCTGTTCCATCAAACGAATAGATCAATACAGGGATGCCTACACCTATAAGGAAAGAAGCTAGCAGGGATAAGCTTACCCCGCTGTATTCACTTAGCAATATTTTTGTCCGGCTCATCGGCTGGGATAGCATCAACTCAATAAATTCGTAAGAATTGTAATAATGAATAGTGGCAAAGATCAGACTGATCAAAGGCACTACGATCAGTACAATGCTCAGCAGGCTCAACATCGCCTTGCTGCTGTTCTCTTCCATATTGAACAGGCTTACCGAGATAAGGAACAAGAATAAGGTATAGCCGATTATCACCTTGCTACGGAAGATATCATACAGAACGTATCGTGCCAGCTTTATCATAAAGTAATTTGATCGATAATCATTTTTTTACCATTAGCTTCTCATCCTCGCTTAACAGGTTAAGCTTCTCGCTCTTCATGATCCTTGCAATCGCTTTGCCCAACCTGGCTTCGCCTGTTTCATCCTGCAGGGTCTGCATATCTTTTAAGAACCGGAGCTTTCCTTCCTGCAGGTACATAATATGAGTGGTAAGCTCATCCAGGTCACTTAACACATGGGAAGTGATCAATATGAGTTTGTTCTTGTTTTTTTCTTCAATGATCTTCTCTTTCAGGATCTCAGAAGATAAAGGATCCAGTCCGGCTGTTGGTTCATCAAGGATCAACACATCCGGGTTAAAAAGGAAGGCCAGGCAGGCACTTACTTTTTGTCTTGTACCGCCGGAGAGTGTCCGCATGGGTTTATCATAAATGGCAGGCAGATTGAACTTCTCCACCAGGTTATGGTCCAGTTCCCCGTCTTCCTTACCCCGGATATGCTTCAGCATTTTAAACAACTGGCCGATCTTCAGGTTATCGGGATAGCGTCCGATCTGCGGCATGTAGCCAATATTTTTCCTGTATTCAAAATCGCTGTTAACGGCAGTATCATTAACGTATATCTCACCACTGTCTGCTTTCACCATCCCGAGAATGGTTTTGATCAGCGTGGTCTTTCCTGAACCGTTTGGACCGATCAGGGATATAACCTGGCCTTTTGTAAAAGAAGCGGATACATTATCCAGTACCTGCAGCCTTTTAAATCTTTTGCTTATATGGTCGATCCTGATCATAGTTTGTTCGGTTTGATCATAGGTGAATTATCCACAAGGTTTTCGGGGGTCAGGCTGGGAATGGCTTTCTCCGCCTTATCCAGCAGCGATACCATAAAACTTCGCAAGAGCATTAAGGAGTTGGGATTCTGCTCCACTATCATTGAGTACATGCTGACAGGGTGATAGGGGATATCTCCGGCTCCGTCCCTGTTCATATCATAGCCATCATATTTGTCCCAGTAGTTATTGTAAAACTTGTTAAGTGTTTTAGAACCATTGGTAGCTATATCAAATGTGTTACCATAGAAATTGTTATGGTGGAAGGTATTATCATCGCAGCTTGCCTGCACTTTTACGGCCCATCCGTTGCTTTTAAAAATGTTCTTTCCTATTTCGATCCGGCTGCTGCCTTCCATGTGTATTGCCACAGTGTTCTGAAGAAACTTGTTGTGTTCAATATGGCTGTCAGTAATATCTTTCAACAAAATCCCGTAAGCGCTGGCACCGGCGTTCTTATCAAACTCATTGTTTTCCATTCTTACGTTCTTGCTGTACATAACCGCCACACCTGCTCCGTTGTTACGGAATATATTGTTTTGATAGGTGTCGCTGTGGGAGAACATAAAATGTAAGCCATACCTGACGTTCATCTCACTTGTGTTACCACGGATAGTGGACCCCGTAACAAACTCAAAGTAGATCCCATCGCGGTGCCCGCGGATGAAATTGTTCTCCACTGTCATTCCATCGCATTTCCACAGGTGTATGCCATTGCCGGAAGAATGTTCCGATTTGTTGGTCCCGGCGATTATATTATTCCGGATAGTAGAATGAGTGGAATTGGCAAAATGAATAGCAAAGGAAGCATTGCTGATCGCATTGTTTTCGATCAGGATATTGGTAGCATCAATTACCTTAATAGCAGCATAATCATTCATGGATGAATAGCCGGCGTTGGCAAAATGAATACCGCGGACAACTATATCTTTCCCGGTCAACTTGAGTATCTCATTTTTGAATTCTGCATCCAGTACCGGCCAGCCTTCACCTTGAAGATACAGTGGCTTATCGATAACGATATTGCATTCCTTATAAACTCCTTTACGCAGTAAAACAGTATCTCCCTCTTTTGCAAGTTGTATTCCCTGGCTCAATGAACTGATCATTGTATTTTTCTCAACAATAATTGTTTTACCAAAGGCATTGCCCGCTATCAGCAAGAATAATATAGTCAATACGTTGTTCACTTCACCAGGATATTATAAAGAGTAGCCCAATTGGTGCGCTTACTTCCTTCTATCTCTGCTGATTTCTTTTCTGCCTCTTCCTTATTCTTAAATGCAGCAGCATTGCCGCCCATCGGGCTTTTCAACTGGCTGCTTACTACAAATTCTGCGTCGTTCACTTTTATAAACTCTCCATTATTATTATAATCTGTAAACAGTGTTTGATGAATATCGTTCATTTCAACACCACGGCGTTCCAGGAAAGTGGCGATACAATGCACGTCATCAAACTTATACACTTTTCCTTTCCTGGTTACGATCTCACCGCCGAATTTGGGATCCATAATGGTCATTTTACATTCGGCACAATTATCCTTCCCGAAATTGATCTTTTCGGATTTAGGATTACATCCGGCTAGTAAGATAGCAACGACGAGGGCTGCAGAAACAGAAGTTATTTTTTGTTTTGATATCATGGGCTTTTGCTTTTTATGTTTGCGCCACTCGATAAACCAGATAAGAAAGAAGATACCGGTTACTGCAACTACTACCCATCCACCAGCATCGGGATATGAATATGAATCAAAGTTCAATAGCTTTTTGTGTCCGATAAGAGGTGGTTGATAAGACAATCCCGGAACCTGGATGGCAGCGCTTGGGTCAAGATCATGACCATAATCATAGCCCCACATATAAAAATCCGCCATCGCCGCCATGCCACCGATCACCGAAAGCACAAGATAAATAAACAGCCATTTGCGGTTACCCGAAAGTGCTATCATCAATCCGAACAGAACAAAGAAACCCAGAATATAAACGAGAAAGCTGAATTCCGGGAACATTTCTGCTTTAATATGCTTCATGCCGATATAGTGATTCAGACCATTGATTATTTCTACCTGTCCGGTGATCTTATACAGCCATATCTGCATCGATAACCCTTCAGGGTATTGCGGAGCGATCAGGTAAATAGACCATGCCGGTACGAAAAAAAGAATACACATCGCTAAAGAGCCGATCGCTATAATGATCCTGGAACTGAGACTCATCTTGTTCATAACCTTCGGTTTTAAATAACTTCCGGGGTTTTCAGGCCCCGGAAGTGTGAATGCAAACAAAAACACCGACTAAACCTGAACTTCTTTTTATTTGGTACCCGGAGCTTTTTCAGTTGCCCCTGCTGCATCAGTGCCGCTTACTGCCGGCTTATTGGTACCTGTACTGAAAAGCAGTGCCACATTGGAGTTCACGGGTGATACTCTTAAATAACCAGACATTTCCTGGTGCAAGGCGGAACAGAAATCGGTACAGTAGAAGGGGAAGATACCAACCCTGTCTGCCACCCATTTAAGGGTTTGAGTTTCGCCAGGCATGATCAGTATCTCAGCATTGTTTGCTCCTTTTATTGCAAACCCATGCGGCACATCCCAGTCCTGCTCAAGATTGGTGACGTGGAAATATACTTCATCGCCCAGTTTCACTCCTTCAATATTATCCGGTGTAAGGTGGGAACGGATAGCAGTCATCCAAACATGCACCTGGTTCCCTTTACGCTCTACTTTGGTCATGCCTTCACCTTTTGAAGCATAAGGGTGAGCGTTCTCTTCAATTTTATAGATCTTTCTTTGCTTGTCCATCAGCATGCTGGCAGGTATTGCTTCAGCATAATGCGGCTCTCCGGTAGTGGGAAAATCAAGCAACAGTTTCATTTTCTCACCAGTGATATCATATAATTGAGCGCTTTGGGTGAGCTCAGGGCCGGTAGGCAAATAACGGTCCTTGGTGATTTTATTATAAGCGATCATATACTTGCCATGAGGTTTGGCTGTTGGTCCTCCCGGTATGGACAAGTGACCGATTGAATAATAAGTAGGCACACGGTCCAGCACTTGCAGATCGCTAATGCGCCATTTTACTATTTCAGAAGAAACGAACATGGAAGTATAGCCATTTCCTTTCCCATCAAACTCTGTGTGAAGAGGGCCGAGACCTGGTTTAGCTACTTCTCCATGCAACGCGGCTTCGTATTTAATTACGGGGATGCCGTCATACTCTCCATCAAATGCTTTATCTGCAATTGCCTTTTGGATCTTGGTATAAGAGAACACCGGAATGCTTGCAGCCAGTTTACCTGATGCTACAATGTATTCACCGGTAGGATCTACGTCAGTACCATGCGGTGATTTAGGGCAGGGGATCAGATAGAGCATATCAGGGCAATCAGCAGGATCCAGCACAAGCACTTCATTCCTCATAGTAGAGTTGGCAGTATGTGTTTTTTCATCATACACGTTATGCGCATATTTAACGGATTGCTTTTTAGCCTTGCCTGCTTTCAGGTATTCTTCTGCTTTTTTCCAGTTCACAGCCATTACAAAATCCTTATCCTTTTGAGAAGCATTTACTTCCAGCAGCGTATTCGCTTTTTCCGAATTATAGCAACTGAAGAAGAACCATCCATGTGATTTTCCTTTACCAGCACGGGAAAGGTCAAAATTGACTCCCGGAGTGCGGATCTGGAAGGCGATATTCATTTCCCCGGATTTTGGATCAACGGATACAAAGCTTATCGAGCCTTTAAAATTCTCTTTATAAGAATTGATAGGTACATCGCCATTCTGATCATCTAGTGGTACACTGAAGCGGGTTGCGGCAACAACGTATTCAGAATTTTCTGTGATGAAAGGTGAAGCGTGGTTACCGGCGCTATTGGGTATTTCCAGGATCTCTGCGGTCCGGAAATTGGTAAGGTCAATACGTGCCAGGCGTGGTGTGTTATTCGCATTGGCAAAGGCCCAGCGGCCATCATGCTCGCCCTTGGTTTCGGAAAGGGCGATATGGTGCTGATCGTCCCAGGGCACAAATCCGTGGGAGGTGTTCAACATGGGTTTGGTTTCCTCGCTGAAGCCATACCCGCTTTCGGGAGACTGGGAAAATACAGGTATGATGCGAAACAGGCGGCCGGAAGGTATTCCATAAACGGATACCTGGCCATTGAAGCCACCCGAAACAATATTATAGAACTCATCATATTTACCGGGAGCCACATAAGATTTGGAAGCATCACCGGTTGCAGCAGATTCAGCGGTTTTGGGTTTGCAGCTCTGCATATATAAAAGGCAAGCAGAGGCCATTATCAAAACCATAGAGGTTTTGAAGTAACTGGGTTTCATATTTCTGTTTATTTAATTGAAAAGAAGGTTGTTTTGATTACTTAACACCATCATTAGACCGCATAAATTCAAGCACCCGGCGCGATTCATCTTTAGTCAGATTCTGATTGGGCATACGCACCAGACACTGCTCCAGTAATTTTTGTGCTTCAGGATCTTTTTCCAGCATCATGTCTACATTGGTGATCATATTCATGATCCAGTGGGGTTCTCTTCTTTTTGTTACATCTTTCCAGCCGGGGCCGACCAGCCTTTCATCTGTCAATTTATGGCAGCTTTGGCATTTCATCTCATAAATGCTTTTACCATATGTGACCCATTCCTTATTTACAGGAGTTGTCAATTCAATTTCACCGGGCTTTATTTCTGTGCCGTGCACTTCAGCCTGTTCTGTAGCAGTTTCCTGCGCAGGAGTAGTAGTGTTTTCAGCAGCAGGTTTCTGTTCGTTGTTACAGGCGACTAAAATGGATAAACCTGTAAGAAGAAAGGCAGTGGCGAGCAGTGATTTAGGTTTCATTATATTGAGTTGAAGGTTAATTAATAAAAGATACGCATATCTTTTATTAATCAAAAGTATTTTGCGACGATTATTCAACAATTGACAATCCTCAATCCTATAAATGATGTTGGTCAGTTGGCCGGCATCGTTTGTCTGCTTGCCTCAATTTGTGTACCAAACAGGCTAGGTGTATTCCTGTATTGGTGGTGTAATCGGGTCGTAATCAATATTGTAACACTGTATCTCCCCCTACCGGGTACCCCTGGCAGGTCAATACTTTTCCCTTTTTGATCTCATCATCCATCAACACTTCATTGTAAGCCATCCAGGTGGTGCCCTGGACGCAGGTAGCAGTGCAGCTTCCGCAGTTACCTGCTTCGCAGCTATAAGGCAATTGTATTCGCAGCTTTTTTGCAGCAGCTAAAATAGTATCGAGGTACTGAACAGTAAATTCATACTGTGCATTATTAATGAAGACTTTAACCCTGTGCGCATCAGTATCAGGAGGCAATGGCTTTATAAGATGCTGCCGGGTGTTGAAATTCTCTTTACGGATATATTCCCTCGGTACACCAACCGTGATCAGGCTGATGCTGACGACCAACATATAATTTGCCGGGCCACATACATAAAATAAGGTCTCCTGCAAAGGAATTGCATGTTCTTCCAGCAATGCATGCAACAGAAATTTACTCAATCTTCTTTGCTGGATCTCAGATTGACTGAACAGGAATTCAATTTTAAGCCGTTCCGGGAATTGTGAGCGCAGCTCTAACAGTTCTGAGTGGAAAATAGTTTCTTCCTCAGAATAGTTGCTATAAATCAAAACAACTGGCAGCCTGGTGGTATGCAGGACTGTTTTGAGTAAAGAATAGATCGGCGTAATGCCGCTGCCTGCTGCAAGGAAAACAAACTGACGGACATGATCAAATTGGTCAGGCAAACGGAAGAAACCGGAGATGCCTGAACTGATGAGCGTATCACCCGGTTTGATATGGTTAAAGAGCTGTCTTGAATATTCACCATTCGCAATTCTTTTTATGGTGATACGCATCGGCTCGTTCAGAACAGGAGCTGACGAAAAAGAATAAGAACGCCTGTCTTCTTTGTTTGTTTTGGGGAATACAAGGGTGATGAACTGGCCGGCCTGGTAGGTGATCGGGATATTATCGGTTGGTTTTATTTCAAACGATTTGGCATTGTTTGTTTCGTCGATAACTGACGTAACAGTGAATGACCTGTAGATGGAAGTGTCATCAATCATCGGGTATATTTATGGGCATTCAAATCTAATACTTTCATTTCTGTATTAAGAACGGTTTGTTGGAATTCAGAGGCTAACATAAACCAGGTTATAAAATATAGCCCCAAAAAAGATACAGGAATCATGAAAATCAAGTAATTTGAACTTCATCCCAGTCAACCCGTCCCTCACAGTATTAGGATAAGCTGAACTACTCAGCCTGGAATTTTTCTATTTAAGAAAAATAAAACCGCTCCAATGAACTATTCAGTACTTAGTCTACGGATTCCTTTTTCCTGTATCTTCTTTCTTATACTTCCCGGATTCATTGCCGGTTGTCAAAACTCTACCGAGCCGGCTATTAAAATCAGACCGGGTAATACTCCCCCCTTACCCACTGCCCAAAAAACAATCGCCCTCTATCCTATAGACAGTTCTTATCTGCCGTATATGCCGGACACCAGTATTAAGTTTGCTGATCAAAAAGCGGCGAGAGATTATTTGCTATCCCTTTTTGGTAAGTTTTATTCATTCCAACAGGCACAACAAAAAACGCAAATAGACACCGCTTATTCGATCGTGAAGCAACGTACTGCCCAAATCTTTTTCCAGGAAAGAGAAGAAGTGATCCGGTTCAACATGGGCCTGAAGAGTGAAAAAAATATCCAGAATATAGCTATGCTATCAATCTGTTCGCCCTTTTCAAGAATAGTACCTCTCCAAGAAAGAATAAAATTCTATAATACATTTCCCGGCGGAATAAAAAATAGCAGTATCGGTAAAAAGACATTATCGATTCTTACTTCTTATCTTTTTACAGATAATCATCAAAAGGATCTGTCAACATTCAAAAATCTAGCCGTTCAAAAAAACAATAATACAACAACGCTTTTTGCTGATGTGCTTGCTACCGGCAAACCGTACCTTATCCTGATATTCGGTGCATCATGGTGTGGACCATGTATTACAGAAGAGAGAGTTCTTAAATACTGGTCGACCGGTCTTGATACATCGCTATTTGACATCAGGCTCTTGTCCATTGATAAAAATGAAGAGAAATGGAAAAAATACCTGGCAAAAGAAGCGTTCACCTGGGATGCATACCGGTTAAGCAATAGCATGGATAATCCTCTTGTTAAAGCATTAAATTTTGAGGGTATACCAATGAATTTTTTAGTGGATCAGCAATCTAAAATAGTTGCTCAGAATACCGATATAAGGAAGATCTTATTACAAATACCAGGATTGAATGTGTCAGCAGAAACTGTGGTGAAATAAATCGTATACAATTTCAACTAATTGAATAATAGTTGAATGCAAGACCTGCTTACAAGGCTCGGCTATCCACAAAATGTTCAGTTTATAAAGAAAATCAGAAACTGGATAGGAGTTCTCCCCATAATGAACTACTTTACAACAATCCGCTGTTTCTGCGTCGGTTATCTCAACCTCCCTGCTTAAACATTACTCTTTAGAAAATATTGCTATCCTCCCGTGTCAACGCCATCGCTTTTGATACAATCTCATTATTCAAAAGCAATTCAGGCATTCACTGCTTTAAAGAAATAATATGACGAAATCATTTCTCTGTCATGGAGTCGCTATCATTTTCCTTTCTGCCTGTTTGTTTGCATCCTGCCACCAGGTAGAAGATATCCCTTTTCCGGAAGAATTAGCTGAATACCCCCAGCCGCAAATGCTTCCGCTGGAATTTACGGCCCCCCAACCGCTTCATTGGGATACGACAGGCAAAGGAACTATTACCCCTACTGTTTTTCCCCTTGACTTTAAAAGGCTGAAAGGAATGACCTATGACTCTTCCGGGTTTAAACCGTTGCCCTTTGCCGTTACAGAATCGTCTTTTAGTTTTTCGGCATTGCCTTCAAGGGCGCTTAACCTTGAAGGGATGACAAAACATCCTTTAAGAAAAAAGACAGAACCGCTGCCCCTGCCTGCATCTTCCGTTAAACTACAGAAGCCGGAACGGGCACCTGCGTTGACCATTGACGTAAAGATATGGCAACAGATAGCCCAGTTAAATATAATCGTTTATCAAATGATTAAAGATCAGTCAGGGGCTATATGGTTCACGACAGACAATGGCATTTACCGGTTTGACGGCACAAAGCTGACCAATATGATCCCTGGTGTATACTGTTACAGCTTTTTCTTTGATAAAAATGGCACCCTGTGGTATTTAGATGCTTCCGATCAAAAAGATGCTGCCATCGTAAAAGCTGATTTCAAGAATAAAACGTTGGTAAAATATTTCACAGATCTTCCCATTACTTCCATCACTAATATAGTTGCAGGAGATAACGGCGATATCTGGCAATCGGGATCCATTGCTTCTCCACCAGCACTGATCAATCCTGAAGAAATGCTGTACTACACTTTTGACGGTAAATCCGGATTTAATAGCGGCAGGTATTATAAAATAGCGGTTGACACTGAAGTCAGGGCATGGATCGGCTCCCACCATGGTGTCGATATCATTGACCGCAAAGCCAATAAGGTCATTCATATCGGAAGAGAAAATGGTTTAAACACGGATTCTATTGACGTTTGTGCCGCTGGTCCCGATGGACGGATATGGGCTGCAGGATATAATGTTTTGGATGCTATTGATATCAAGTCAGGAAAGATCACCCATTACCGGCTTGATGGTGATAATAACAATCAAAGGATATACTGCTTAAAATTTGATAAAAGCGGGCAATTATGGGTCGGAAGAAGATTGGATCTTTCTATTATCAACTTCAATAACAATACACTTCGTCATATCGGCAGCACCGGAGGCCTGTCGTATAATGATAATGTCGTTGATTTACTTGAATACCAACCAGGACAAATGCTGGTAACCGGCCTTTCAAGTACTGCGAGCAGGGGCGGCATTTATTCCATAGAACAATCCGGTAAAACCGTTTTCCCATTCAGGAACACAGCTATCCTTTCTTCTACAGAAGATTCAAAAGGTAATTTATGGGTAGGAACGGAAAATGGGCTTTTCGTAGTAGACTCAGCCCGCAAAACTTATTGGCGGCTCGATACAGACAACGGCCTCGCTAATCCGTTTATACAATCAGTCACCGAGCAGGATGGTAAAGTAGTGATTACCACCAATGGCGGATATAATATTTTTAATCCTTCAAAAAGCGAATGGGAACGGGTTACCAGAAAGGAAGGCCTGCAAACAGATTCCGTATATTCCCTGACAGAAGACCATAAAAAGAATCTATGGATCACCGGCACTTCAGCCGGTATATTCCAATATGACCGTTCGTCCGGCAATATTTTAAACCTGACCTCCAGTGGCGGGCTGAACGGCAACTTTGTGGTACAGGCATCTGTAATCCCCGGCAACAATGATATCTGGATGGTGACCAATGAAAGCGGGCCTAATATTATAGATCCCATAAACAATACCATCCGATTTATAAAAAATGTACCGGGAATTGATAACATCAGCTCTAAGGGAATTGTTATCGACAGCCACGGCCGTATCTGGATCACCGGCACTCCCACCTATGGCCTGTATATGGTAGACCTCACCGGCAAAAAGATCGCCCATTTCACCACCCAGGAAGGATTGGCTGATAATACAACCAATTCCATACTGGAATATAACGGCAGGATGCTGGTGTGTACCAATCAGAAAGTAAACATCATCACTCCTCCGGAATTATCCTCCCATACCCGTTGGGAGGTAGATCTGCTAAAGCATTCTGAAGGGTTAAAAAGATCAACCAGCAGTTTTGTCAGCGATGCCATTTCAAAAAGAGGTGATTACCTGTGGGGTGATTATGGCCTGGGCATTATCTATGGTATAGAACCCGATACCTCCATGGGCGCTAATTACATTACAGGCATAAGAATTATGGGAAAAGATATTGTCTTCGCCGATCCTCAAAAGGTGCAGGCAGATACAGGACAACAGAAAGGCAAGGTTTCCCGCTCATCCATCGGATATGCAGAAAAAGGGGATTTCAAATGGGACAGCCTCTCTGGCCCCTACCACCTGCCTGTAAATCTTTCACTGCCGAATGATCAGAAGATCATCCAGTTCAGCTTTACTGAATTGGGCACAGTACGGCAGGATAGCCTGCAATTTGCCTACATACTGGAAGGCATTGATAAAAAATGGACCGTTACAAAAGATCTCCAAACCGAAACATACCTGAACCTTTCTCCCGGCAATTACATTTTTAAAGTAGCCAGCCGCTGGCAAAATGGTAAATGGAATACGCCTGCAACCTTCAACTTCACCATTCGCCCACCCTGGTATGCCACATGGTGGGCATACCTGATATATTTCATCGTGGCAGTATCGCTGTTGAGGCTGTACATTATTTTCAGGTCAAGAAAATTGGTACGGGAAAATAAGGTGCTCGAAGAAAAAGTAAGACACCGCACAAAGCAGCTCCAGGAGTCGCTTGAAAATTTAAGATCTACACAAACCCAGCTCATCCAGTCCGAAAAAATGGCTTCGCTTGGGGAACTCGCTGCAGGTATAGCGCACGAAATACAAAACCCGTTAAATTTTGTAAATAATTTCTCCGAAATAAATGCAGAACTAGCGACTGAGCTGGCTGAAAAAGTTGATCAGGGAAATTATGAGGAAGTAAAAGTGATCGCTACTGATATAAAAGAAAATTCAGAAAAAATAAGCCATCACGGCAAACGGGCCGACGGCATTGTAAAAGGCATGCTGCAACACTCCCGGAACAGTAGCGGGTTAAAAGAACCAACCAATATTAATACACTCTGCGATGAATACCTGCGTCTGGCCTACCACGGTCTTCGGGCAAAAGACAAGTCGTTTAATTCCGGCATGAACACGGATTTTGATAATAACATTCCGCTCCTCAGTATTGTACCGCAGGATATAGGCCGGGTGATCCTCAACCTTCTCACCAACGCTTTTTATGCGGTGAATGAAAGAGCGAAATCGGAAGGAGGGAATTATAAGGCACTCGTTTCCATCAGCACAAAAAAAGTAAATGATAAAGTGGAAATCATCATAAGCGATAATGGCAATGGTATTCCACAAAGTATAATCGACAAAATATTTCAACCCTTCTTTACCACCAAACCTACCGGCCATGGTACAGGGCTTGGATTAAGCATGAGTTATGAAATAATTACCAAAGCACATGGAGGTGAATTGAAAGTGGAGAGCAAGGAAGGCGAAGGAACCCGGTTCTATATTGTTTTATCCCTAAAGAATAATTGACATGAAGGTTTTAGTAGTAGACGACGAATTGGATGTAAGAACATTGTTTGAGCAACGTTTCCGGAAAGAAATACGCAATGGAGAATTCCAGTTTGCGTTCGCCCATTCCGGTGAGGAGGCCTTACGCTACCTCAATAACCAGAAGCAGGAAGCTATCCTCATCCTGTCCGACATCAACATGCCCGGCATGAGCGGGTTGCAGTTATTAGAACAGGTAAAACAGAAATATCATGAACCTCCGCCTGTAGTAATGATGATCACCGCCTATGGTGATACTGAAAATTATAACCGCGCCATACGTCTGGGTGCAGATGATTTCTTAACAAAACCCGTTGATTTTACTGCTTTAAAAGACAAACTAAAAACAAGCTTATCATGATAAAAATTTTGGTCGCTGATGATGAAACCGACCTCGAAGCCCTGATTCGCCAAAAATTCCGGCGGCATATCCGGGAACAGCGATACGATTTTGTTTTTGCCGCTAATGGCAATGAAGCACTGGCCAGGCTACAGGAGCATCCGGACACTTCCATCGTGCTTAGCGATATAAATATGCCGGAAATGGATGGCCTCACTTTGCTGAGCAAGCTCAATGAAAGTAATCCCCTGACCAAAACCGTCATTGTTTCAGCCTATGGAGATATGGATAATATCCGGACCGCCATGAACCGGGGTGCTTTTGACTTCATCACCAAGCCCGTAAACTTCGATGACCTGGAGCTAACGATGGAAAAGACCATCAAATACGTAGCCCAATTGAAAGAAACCCTGCAGGCCATTAAGGAAAACAATATCCTTAAAATGTATGTGGATGCCAGTGTATTGAATTTTATGGGCACCCGTGAATATGAAACCTCTCTCACCGCTAATGAAACAGTGGATGCTTCAGTAGCTTTTATAGACATCTGCAGTTTTACTTCCATCAGTGAAAAGGAATCGCCTGACACGGTTGTTAAAATGCTCAACAGCTACTTTGACCTCATCACCAGGGAGATCATTGCACAGGGTGGTATTATTGATAAATTCATTGGTGATTGCGTGATGGCTGTATTCAAGGGAGATTATCACCTGGACCGGGCCGTAGACGCCTGCCTGGCCATCAGGGACCGGATCAATAACCTGCCTGCAGAACATGATTTTTTGCCGAAAGTTTCCATCGGCATCAATAGCGGCGAAATGGTTTCAGGCAATATTGGATCAGCTACTCTTAAGCGTCTCGACTATACGGTGATCGGCGATATTGTCAATACAGCGCAGCGGCTGCAAGGCGTTGCAGCCATCGGCCAGGTAGTGATCAACGAAGCATGTTATGAGAAAATTAAACAGTCCTTTCATTGTATAGCCATCGGCAAACAGGCTTTAAAAAATAAAACAGCAGAGATGATGCTGTATGAAGTAGTGGACTAACAACAATACAACATCATGCAATTTCAACAGTTATATCTTTTTATCATTAGCAAATTGGACAAGGAACTTCCCTCTCACATTACCTATCATACAGCAGAACATACTAAAAGTGTAATTCAGGCAGTGGAAGAACTGGCAGTAGGGGAGAATATCTACGGCGAGGAACTGGTTTTGCTAAAAACAGCCGCCCTGTTTCACGATACAGGTTTTCTCCAGGGCCATCGCGAACATGAAGAACTGTCATGCGTGATTGCGCGGGAGCATCTTCCGGGTTTTGATTACGGACCCGAACAGGTGGAACAAATCTGTGGCATGATCATGGCGACCCGTCTGCCTCAGCAGCCAGCCGACCGGCTAGCCGGGCTTTTATGTGATGCCGATCTGTATTATCTTGGTACCGATGCATACACAGTCAATGCAGAGAATCTTTATCTTGAGTTAAAAAAGGAAGGGATAGTAAGCAATAAGGCCTCCTGGTTGTTGAGACAAATAGAATTCCTGGCATCACATCGATATTTTACGGCGAGTGCCCGTCAAAAACTGGACGCGCAAAAGCAGGTCATTTTAAATACGCTGCAATCAAAGCTTCAGGAAAAGAAAGTACACAAAGAATCTCCCCTTCAATATTTGCAGGATCTTTTTCAGGCGATCCTGGGTGTTACTATCGCCGGTATTGCGCTGAAACTCTTTCTTGTACCGAACCATTTTTTTGATGGAGGCATAACGGGTATCTCGCTGCTTACACATGAGATCTACCACTACAACCTCGGGTTACTACTTCTGTTATTCAACCTTCCGCTTATTATACTCGGTTATTATATTGTCGGTAAAAAATTTGCCCTTCGCACGCTATGTTGTGTTCTGCTCCTTGGCATATCGCTGCTGATCATTCCCAACTATCCCGTTACAGCCGATAAATTGTTGATCTCCATTTTTGGAGGCGCATTTCTCGGCATAGGTATCGGATTTATTATGCGCATTGGCGCAGCAGTGGATGGCATTGAAGTGCTGGCATTGTACGCCCTCAAAAAAACATCATTTACCATCACGGAGATCATCCTGGCAATCAACATACTGATCTTTGCTATTGCCGCTTTCAATTTCGGCATTGAAACGGCCCTGTATTCCATTCTCACTTATTTTACTGCTACAAGGTGTATTGATTATGTGGTAGAAGGTTTGCAGGCGTATACGGGCGTAACAATCGTTTCGCGGGAAAGTGAAGTGATCAAATATCAGATGGTGAACAAACTGGGCCGGGGCATTACTGTGTACAAAGGAGAACGAGGATTCCTTCCGGGCAAATACGATATCAGTGATGATTGTGATATCATTTTTACCATTATTACACGGCTTGAGTTCCGGAAGTTGAAGAATCTTGTTTATGAGATCGATCCGAAGGCGTTTATATTCAGTAATGAGATCAAGGAGGCATCCGGAGGGATTATTAAAAAAAGAAAACACTGACGGCGGGCTAAAAAGCCAAAGTGGGCAATGTTATAAATAACTAAGCCATTTTTTTTCTTTATGGCTTGTTTTATACCGGTCGTACCATTTGCATACCGGGTATAATGCCAGCACAACAGCAATCCAGACAAAATACACTATCCACAAGCTATAGCCTTCACCGGCAATAATAAACTTAAACGGAAGTTGCCCTTTCATTCCCTCGGTTACAGTATGCCCTCTTGATAAAAAAAGTATGATAGAGATGATATGCAGGAGATAGAAATGCAGGATGTAATAAAAAAGCGGAACTCTGCCATACACGATCATGAATTTTGCAAGCCGGCTGTTTGTATTTTTTATAAGCGATAAAAAAATAAGGGCGCCACCAATTGTTGCACACATAAACAGTAGCGAGGGCGGGTATTTTTGTACATTCATAAATGAGAAGAATGTTTGAAGCCCGCTTTTTTGGCTGTTCCAATGAATAGGATCGCCGTATACATCAATAAACCGTAGTACAATAAACAAGACCCATGCCCCAACTCCTATCCATCGCAACAGGCTGTTTCTGCGTTCTGCTTCGATATTAGTGAAAAGTTTGCCACAACAATAACCAAGAATCATTAACCCTGTCCATGGGAGGAATGGGTAAAGAATTCCTAATGTAAAATTATCTCCTATGGGAAGGAAAGCCTGGCGGTGCAAAAAGCTCCACCATACAGGAACAACACCGTTTCGTGCTGTCTCTGCAAAATCCAGCAGGTTATGACCAAAAACGATCAACAATCCAATTACAAGCAAGGCACGGAATGGCAGCCAGATAAGAAGCCCTAATATAACCATGCTGATACCGATAGACCATATTGTTGCAAGAATAACAATACTAAAATAAATATCGCCTGATACCCCAAAATTCATTACTGTAATTTCCAGTAGTACCAGCCATAAACCCCGTGTTATCAAAAACCAACTCAGTTCTTTTTTTGTTTTCCTCTTACTTTGCAACCAGGCAGAAACACCGGAAAGAAAAACAAAAGTCGGCGCACAGAAATGCGTAATCCAACGTGTAAAGTAAAGGGCTGCTGTTGTTGTTGCAGGATTCAGTGGATCGCCGGTGAAAGCTTCTTTGTGAAAAAAATCCCTTGTATGATCCAGTGCCATAATGATCATAACCAGGCCTCGCAACAGATCGATGGATTCAATGCGTTTGGAGGACGACTGAAGATGTTGCATGTTGAGTTGTTTGGTGCACTTATAACCCTTAAAATAAGCACTTTCGCAAATACATCCAAATTGGAACAATTCAATTCCTGCAAACCCGGGCAACTCCTATCCCCAAAAATAAGGGCTGACCTTTTTGGTCAGCCCTGTTTCCCGTCTTTATTGATGTAACTGTATAGTACCAATATCCGTTTCAGTTCCTCTCGTAATAGCAACAGGCGCTATCGTAGTATCCTGGTAGCCGTTTGCTGTGGCATTGACAAACACGGTTGCCGTATTACCCCTCAATCCTCTGATCTTGAACCGGCCATCGTCATCGTCAGGTATTGCAACAAGGGTATCACCATCGGCTATAGCTGATACCACTGCCTTGGCTGCGCCGGGAAGCACTTTTCCTTTGATGCTGCCAGTTTGTTCAGGCAGCCAGATGCGCAGGTAGGGTTTTAGTACAAAGCGATTGTCATTTATTTTTACGATTGATCTTCCTGCGTCAAAATCAAGCCAGAGCTGAAGATCGCCGGTGGTGATCGCATTGATGTCTTCTCCCCTTACGCTAATGGTAACGCGGTTGTATTTATTCCATAAAGTAAGCGGGTATGAAATGCTGTCGATCACAACTGAATTATTCGTCCCGAGCGTAAGCCGTATTTTTTTGATTTTTCCGGCAGTTGTAAAACCAGTTGCCAGCACGGTATCCACACCATTTGAAAGGTCAAGCAGGTTATAAACACCGGGGCGAATATCCAGCGTATCCCATACGGCGCATTTGTAATCATCCTTGCGGTCGCCGTCACGGTCGTAATGGCAACCCCGGTTGTCGCCATCATCGTCGCCATCGTCCCCCCGGCCACTACGGCAGCTATCGGGAAGCACCAGCACCTCCACCTTTTGAATATCTACATTTACTTCATCGAAGTTCACAGGATTGTCGGTTAGCATGATCCGTACCCGCTGTTGTCCATCAGGAACGGAAACTCTTTCTTTTTGACAGGCAAAAAGGTTGAACAGTATGGCCAATAACAACATTGCCAGGCCGATCATCGCAGTGACCCGGGTTGACGGTAGGGTTTTCATTGTTCAGTGATTTAAGGATGATTAACGAAATGTACTGATGGGACTCCCGGGAGGAATTGAAGGCGGCGGATTTTAAGCAGCGAAAAGCAGACCAAACTGTGTTTTGTGGAAAGAATTAATAAAAAGCTACCGGGAGAGAATTGTGTCCCAGTAAGGTATGCAGTTTGCAAACCGGATTTCCGCCAGGTCAGAGCTTCAAATAAAGTCAGGCTACTTCATTGCTATTACCAGCACCACCAGTTTTCGTGCACCATGTGCGCCAATCACAAGCGACTGTTCAATATCTGCAGTCTTCGAAGGGCTGGCAATAAACACCCCGAAACCGTCGTCATTCTTTTTTATCTTTTCATATGCATCATGCATGGTTGATACGAGTTGCTTTTCGTATACTACGAGGTATAGCTGGTCGCTGATAAAGGGCAGTATCCGGTTGTTATTTTTATCCATGCCTGAAAAGACAAGGATACATCGCAAAAAATATTGCCAAAAGGATTTCAATTTGCGGATCTGAGTGCTATCGAATATACCCCGGACGAAACAAGATGTTGCCGATCTTTCAGCTTTAACGAGGATAAGGTTAAAAAAAGGGGAGGAATTTATACGTATTCAGTTCTAATGCTTTCATATTTCTACAACGCGTATATTTTTGCGATCTTCAACGATCTTTCCGGATTTGAAATATTTGTCCATTTTTTTGTGATTAAATAACAGATCCAGGGTTCGCTTAAAAGTCCATTCTTTCGTATAGTAAGTTTTACCTTTATCAATATCTGATTGAGGAACGCTTTTATAGTATCCCTTTGAAAGGTAATCAAGCGCTTTTAAGTAAAGTGAATGAGCATGATCCATTACCTTGATATGCAATGTCAATAAGCTTTCATTACCATTTAACTCTGTAAATTCTGTTGTCAGGATATTCCCGGAATCTATTCCACGGTCAATCCACATTATTGTATTCCCGATCAGATGAAATTGTTCTGTTGCGATACACCAATTGGTACAGTTAGGCCCTCCCTTGATATAAGGCGACAACCCTGTATGAAGATTTAATATCCCGATTTTAGGATTAATGGACAACATTTTATCCTTTACAAGCCTGGTTCCAGATACAAGTATCAGATCCGGGTTTATTTTTTTGGTAAAAGCATAGGCTTCTTCGGAATTTATATCTTCTACATTTAAGCGTTCTACCGGAGGGTATTCAGGATAAGATTGGTAGTTATGCTTTTGCATACCTTTCCAGGCTTTGCCAATTGAGCTGAGGAAGATCTTTTGGATTACTTTCTCCACAACCTTCTTTGCTGTAATCCTTTTCTTACTGATCCTACTTTCGGTAATAATCCCGCTTATTGGAAACAAATTATTAATCTTATTGGCTAAAGCCTTTTGATTAGGCTCATTCCCTATCCAAAGTACAATTCTCATTTGTATCGAATAAGTGATTTAATATTTTCCAAAGTGTTCAATATTCTTAATTTGGTCTTCCACCACGACTCATTATACAATTCTATCCTCGATATCTCATAAAAATCGTCTCTCTTAGGATTATAAATATTCTGCTTTACTGCCAGTCCCAACTTATATCCAGCTTCTTTCGCCAGTCTTTTGGTAGTTTCATTAAAACTGCCGACGGGGTATGAAATTGACACGGGAAAGTAGTCGAGCTCTTCTTTAATCCTGGAACCAGACTGCACAAGTTCATCCATTATTTCCTTCTCATCACTCATCGTTCCCAGCATGCTATGCGTAACCGTATGAGAACCGATATAGTGCCCCGCATTTCTTAATTCTTTTAAATCTTTCCAGTTCATCATCAATTCCGGAAGAGTTACATCATTGTAAGTTTCTGTTATCCTCTTTAATATTTCATTCCTCCGTTCATGGGAAATCTTTTTAAGATAGGGCTTTAGCTTATTTACATACCTTATCCTGTCTTCCACGTTTAACAGATGTTTAATTTGTAATTCGGCTGGCAGGAAATCAAAATCCATAATAATTTCGGATTTGCCGGTAAACTTGAACAGATGTTCCAGGATATGCGTCCAGGTTGGAACATTATTATCTATGCTTTCTGTAACAACATAAAACGAAGCCTTGCATTTGTATTTGTCTAAAATAGGCGCGGCATATTCAATATTATCTTTGTAACCATCGTCAAACATTATAGTAGCATACTGATGCCTGGTATGCAACTTATCAGAGAATGCAAGATCCTCCAGTAATACCACTTTATAGTTTTTGGAAATATATTTAATGCACTTATCAAAAAGTGATACATCCATGGGATCCCATAATCTATCTCTTTCAGGATTAACCCGGTGGAATAGAAAGTTTCTTATCATTTAATAATATTAGGCATTTTAAAAAAAATAAACCGCAGCATTAATTGAGGCTTATCTACTTACCAATACAAAACTTACTAAACACATAATCCAACATATCCTCATTACTCACCTGCCCCGTTATCTCTCCCAAATAATGCAACGCCCTTCTTATATCCGGCGCCAACAAATCCCCCGGCAATGAACTATCCAACCCCGCTTTTATATCTTCCAACGATTGAGCCGCCTCTTTCAAAGCCTGGTAATGCCTCGCATTCGTCACAATATTATTCTCCGCCTGCACCTGTCCTTCCAGCACTTTCTCCGTCATCTCCTGCTTCAACGCATCAACATTCAAATGCTGCCTTGCCGAAATAAAAATAATACTCCCCCAACCGGCAAACTTTTCTTTATAAGAAGAAAGCTGATCGATCTTATTGGCCACCAGCAAATAATTCGTTCCCTGCATTTTCAACTCATTTACCCTTTGCTCTATCTCTGCTATATCATCCGATGCATCGAACAAATACAACACCAGATCAGCCTGTTTCATTTTTTCCAGACTACGCTCCACACCTGCACTTTCAATCACATCACTCGTATGCTGGCGAATGCCGGCTGTATCGATCAGGCGAAACAGGATGCCTCCGATATTGATCACTTCTTCAATGGTATCACGGGTGGTGCCGGGTATATCACTAACAATAGCACGGTTCTCATTGAGCAAAGTATTCAGCAAGGTTGATTTACCCGCATTAGGTTTACCAATGATCGCTACACTCACGCCGTTACGGATCACATTGCCCAAACGGAATGAGTCGATCAACTGACCGGTTGATTCCCGAAGCTCATTAACAAGACTGTAAAACGCCCCACGGTCAGCAAACTCCACATCTTCCTGAGAAAAATCGAGCTCTAGTTCTATCAATGCTGCAAAACGGATCAATTGCTCCCGCAGATCACGAAGTTTGGCAGAAAAACCTCCGCGCATGGCGTGCAAAGCTGCTTTATGGGATGCAGCCGTATTGCTGGCAATAATATCGGCTACAGACTCAGCCTGCGCCAGGTCCATTTTGCCGGCCAGGAAAGCCCGTTGGGTAAATTCTCCCGGCTTCGCCAGCCGTGCACCTTTACGGATGCAGGCTTCCATCACCTGCTGATGGATATAAGGCGAACCATGGCAACTGATCTCGATCACGTCCTCACCTGTATAAGAGCGCGGGCCGCGGAAAAGCGAAAGCACTACTTCATCTATCGGCTTTCCGTTCTCCTGCAGATAACCCACGTGCAGGGTATGTGATGGCACCTGTAAAAGGTCTTTAGAAGGGAATAATTCATTGACGATCGGAAAACTGTTTTTCCCACTCAGCCTGATCACTCCAATAGCACCAATGCCCGGCGGAGTTGCCAGGGCTATAATAGTATCATCCCAGCCTGAAAGATTGTTATTCATCTGCCTCAAAAATAGATTTAATCAACTAGCCTGTAAAACAAAAATCCCCTCCCGAAGTTCGGGAGGGGATCCATTCGCTCTATTCGCGGCTTATCAATGTCATCCGCGATACTAATGCCTTATTCGCACCATTCGCGTTAATATTATTCGCCAGTCACCTGGAACGTAATCGGCTGCTTACGGTAAGCGTTCACACTACGTCCGTTTTGCACCGCAGGTGTCCAGTTGGGGCCTTTCTTAATAACCCTTACAGCTTCCTGCTCCATACCGAATCCGTGGGTAGTAAGGGCTTTAACATCACTGATAGAACCATCTTTACTTACTACGAACTGCACATACACGGTATAGGTTCCTTCCGGAGCACCGTTATCAACGGGTGTGTTACCGTTCAGGTTTCTTTCGAGGAATTTTCTCCAGGCACCTTCACCACCTTTAAAGGAGGCTTCGATTTCCACTTTTTCGAAGATCTTGTTTTCATCTTCTACTTTTTTCTCTTCTACCACACCTTTACCGTCGTCGATAACGGCAGGGGCTACGATACCTTCGTCTTTGATACCTTCCTGGTTCACCACGTCAATTTTAGCTTCTTTCAGCTCTTCCTGGGCGGGTGGTGGTTCCTGCACTTCCTCATCTTTTACGATTTTGGGAGGCGTGAACTGTTTCATTTCAATTTTCGGGGGATCTGGTGGCTTGGGCGGAGGAGGGGGAGGCAATTCCTTTGGTTCCTCTTCCTGCTTCAGGTCCTGGATAGTAACTTCCTTGATTTCCAGCTTTTCATTGCTGTTACCCTTGAATTCACTGGCCACAATTGAGCCAATCAGCGCAAGGAGGGCAACAGAAGCAGTGATGATCAAAGCCATTGTGATCCGCTTATTATAACGCTTGCGTAACTCATAAGCGCCATAATCCTTGTTCCTGCCCTCGAAAACGAGGTCAAGAAGATCGGATGATAATATTTTGTTGGCTTCCATTTTTGGGTTTGTTTAAAATTAGATGCTTAGCCCGTTCTTTTCCACAGAAAAAACAGGATTATTTTATGCCAGTACTAGCCTCAGTCGCTTTTACCAGGTCTTTTTCCGTGTCGGAGATCTTTACCATGGCAAAACGTTTTACTGCGTTGATAGTCATCTCGTCCAGGATATCCACCGTATTTTTATAGGTAGCATCTTCCATAGGTTTGATCACTACTACGAAGTCCTGGTCCTGGCATTCTGCGCGGGGGTCTTTTTTACCTTTATCCCTTGCTTTCTGCTCACAGGCAGGGTCAGTGACGTAAGAAGAAATCACCTCTTTCTTTTTTCTGATGATTTCGTCGCGGATACCTTTGAAGGTAGTTTGCTTAAAATTAGCGCCGGTTGGCTCCAATTCCCCTTCATAATAGTATACCTGGTCACCTTTGCCCAACATAACGGTCAGAGCACCAGACTGTTTTACCTTGGTTTCCTCTTCCTTCTTCTCCGTATCTTTTGGCATGTTGAGGTCCATTGTTGTAGGAGAGCTCATGGTAGCCGTGAAGATAAAGAAAGTGATCAGCAGGAATCCCAGGTCCACCATCGGTGTCATATCCACGCGGGTAGACAATTTTTTGGCTTTCTTCACGCCCGGGCCTTTCTTGTGGCCACTGTCTCCGCCTCCACTGTCAATACTTGCCATAATTATTTGATTTACAGATTGTTAAATTGTTTATTTCTTAAGCCTGTCGAAGAACAATTCAGTGCCTTCAGGAGCTCCTTCCTGTGCTGTGATAAGGTTGTATTTAAACTCCTCATTACGGCGCAGTGCATTGATTACCGCCTCAAAAGTGGGGTATTTCGAATTGTTATCTCCTTTGATCAGGTAAAGTAACCTACCGCCGGCAAAAGTCTTTTTTGCTTCTGCTATCCACCATACCAGTTCATTATTCAATGAATCCAATACGGGGATACCGGGTTGTGTTATTTTTCCCTGTTGTTCTTTTGGAAGGTCAAGAAAACCTTTCAGGCTTGCGAAAGGCACGCCAATAATGGGTGCATTCCTGAAACTCTGCTTTTCAGCGTCAGTCAATCCGAGGTTCCTGGAAGTGTTGATCCCGTCGATAATTTCTCCCAGTTTTGATTTGTTCTCATCTTTCACAGAAGAAATATTAAGATAAACCTTGCTGTCTTTATCGATGGTGATCAATAATGCGTTTTCTTCTTTCAATATATCTGAAGAAACGGAATTAGGAGTTTCAACTTTTACAGGTTCCTCTGGTTTAAACTTTGTTGCCATGATGAAAAAGGACAGGATCAGGAAGGCGATGTCCACGAAGGGCGTCATATCCGTATCCGTGCTTTTCCGGGGTATTTTAACACTTGGCATTTCTTACATTTTAGTATTAGATGAACGATTGGTGAAAATCCACAAAACTGCTCCTGATTATTTGTACAGGGAAGCGAAGCTTTGTGTGAGTGTGAAACCAGATTCATCAATACCGTATGTGATAGAGTCAATCTTAGTAGTAAAAATGTTGTACATGATCAGGGCCAGGGCAGAAGTACCGATACCTAATGCTGTGTTATACAGGGCTTCGGAGATACCAACCGCCAGTGCACTTGAATCACCACCACCACCGGTATCACCCAGTGCAGCAAATGATTTGATCATACCGATTACCGTACCGAGCAGGGCTACGAGTGTACCTACTGAAGTAATAGTAGACAGGAATACCAGGTTTTTCTGCAACATAGGCAGTTCCAGTGCTGTCGCTTCTTCTACTTCTTTCTGGATAGATAATACTTTTTGTTCTGTGTCAAGACCAGTTTCATTGATCATTTCTTTGTAACGACGCAGACCGGCTTTCATTACGTTAGCTACTGAACCACGTTGTTTGTCGCATTCTGCCAGTGCAGCATCCACATTGCGGTTAGCCAGGTGATACTGTACTTTACGAACGAAATCAGAAATAGAACCATTGCCCAGCGCTTTGCTGATTGTCAGGAACCTTTCAATAGAGAACACGATTACCATCAGCAGCATACCGATCAGCAGGGGAACGATGATACCACCTTCATAGATTCTGTGCAATGCATCTTTAGGATGTTTATGCTCGGGCCAGAACCATCCATCTGTAGCTGGGTTATTAAATCCGCTTGCAGCGCCGAGAACAAAACGCCAGATTAAATAACCGGCCACAATACAAACGATAGGTGCAATCCAGGAAATAGCATTGCCGCTCTTTTTAGGTTGAACAGAAGTAGCCTTAACCGATGCGGAGGCAGTTGGTTTAGTCTCAGCCATGATCTTAATTTTTAGTGTTTTTAAATGTTAAATGAGCCTTAGTTTAAGGCTACAATTCTACTGAAAAAGTTTATACAAAAGTCTACCTGACAATGATTTTTTCAAAGCAGGGGGGTCAAGGTAAGAAATTTTTTAACTGAATAACAAGTTCCTGTGAAGAAATTAATGCCATAACATTCTTATAATACAGAACAGACATTTGTTTATTCATATCGCAATGCCTCAATAGGATTCAATCTTCCAGCCTTCAGTGCCGGGTACAATCCCGCCACCAATCCTACAAGGCTACAGATAAGAATACCCATGAACACCCAATCCCAGGGAACCACAAAACCAGTATTTAATACCAATGAAAACAAATTACCTACGATCACCCCTAATACGATGCCGAACAGTGCACCCATTACACTGATAATAATTGCTTCCAGCAAAAATTGCCGTCTCACCATCTTGCTCTTCCCTCCGATCGCTTTCACCAGCCCCACTTCTTTGGTCCTTTCAGAAACAGATACCAGCATTATATTCATCAGCCCGATAGCTGCACCGATCAGGGTTATAAAACCGATCACTGTTGCAGAGATGGTCAAAAAGCCCAGGCTGTTCATCGCCGTTTCAGCCACGCTGTCGCTTCTCTCCAACACAAAGTTGTTCTCCTCTGTAGTGGTGAGTTTCCGGATGGGGCGGAACACGGCTTCAGCCTCCCCCATCGCTATATTTACCTGGCGGATATCATTGGTCATCACCGCCATAACATAGGAGTTAGACGACGGAAATACTCTGTCCATGTTGGTATAGCTCGTAATTATTACATTATCACGGCTAAATCCCATAGAAGCGCCACGGCTGGCCATTACGCCTAACACCCGGTAGGGAATATTATTCACCCGGATCGTAGCATTGGGAGCAGTTTCGATCCTTTCTTCACCAAATAATTTTTTTGCCACATCATATCCCAGCATGCAAACGTTGGCACCGGATTCCACTTCAGCATGATTGATATTCCTTCCCGCAGCCATTGTAAAGCCATTCAGCAATAAATAATTTTCATCTCCTCCCATCAATGTAAGATTGGGACTTGTTTTCTTTTCTTCATAAGAAGCAATAGCATTTCTGTTCCCAAAAATGGAAATGCTGGTGATCGCCGGAAAATGATAGGTGTTTACAAAAAGCTCCGCTTCCTTCTTATCGATCTTCTTCCCCAGATTTGATTTCTTTTCTTTCCGGTTCGTTTTCTTTGACAACTTAACATCACCGCCACCCCCACCGAAGCGGATATTTCTTTCTTTAAAACGTACAGTGAAAGCATTCGCCCCCATCGTGGAAAAACTTTCGGAGAATTTCTGGTTCATGGCCTTAATGGCAGTGATGATACCGATCAATGCCATGATACCAAAAGCAATGATGGCAACAGTTAAGCCGGTCCGTAACCGGTTATTACGAACAGTGCGGAATGCCAGCGAAAAAACGTCGTAGAAGTTCATATTAAGGGCTTGCCCGAAATTAATGAAGAAAACCGATCAGGCGTGAACAATTTCCGGGGAGCCTGAAGGGTGACAATGGAGAAGGAGCTACCGGTTCCGACTTGCGTATTAACGTCTTACAGCTATCGGTCATTCGGTCAACGAGCAACGGTCAATACCTAAAAATACAGCCAGTAAATCAATAAGTTAGGGAAAATTCCGAGTAAAATGATCAAGGCTGCCAGCCCTACCAGCGACCATTTAAAACCGCCGGAAGCAGCGATCGTAGCATTGCCTTCCTTGAAATACATGGCCTGGATAACCCGGAAATAGTAGTATACGCTTACAGCTGCCATCACCACTGCAAAGATCACCAGCCAGAGGCCGCTGCCTGTTGCGATCACAGCTTTCAGCATAAAGAATTTTGCAAGAAAGCCCGCTGTCAGCGGAATACCTGCCAGTGATAAAAGAAAGATCACCATTGCTGCAGCGATCACCGGTTGCTGCCTGGCGAGGCCATTAAAGCCCTCGAACGTATAATCATTAAGCTTATTCAATACGGCAAATATGCCGATCGTAGCAAGGCTGTAGGCTGCTGCATATAATAAAATACCTTCTTTAGCAGAAACGTTCATGGCATAAAGGCTCAGCAGCATAAAACCTGCCTGGGAAATACTGGAATAGGCCAGCATCCTCTTCACACTCTGCTGGAACACCGCTGTGATATTGCCAATAAATAAAGTGGCGGCCGCAATAACTGCAAACCAGATCTGCCATTTTTCCTGTGATATCCCAAAGGTTTCGTCAAACAAACGGATGAACCCAATGAACACTGCTGCTTTCACAATAGTAGCCATAAAAGAAGTGAATGCAGTGGGAGCCCCGTCATACACATCCGGTGTCCAGAAATGGAATGGTGCTGCAGAAACTTTGAACGACATGGAGAAAAGCAACAGCAACATGCCTGCTACTGATAACACACCCGGAGCAGCGATCATCTCTCTCATACGCTCTACGTCAAAAGTGCCGGAAGCCCCATAGAGCAATGCAATACCCATCAGCATAAGGCCGGTAGAGAAAGCACCCATCAGGAAGTATTTCAGCGAAGCTTCATTGCTTTTAAGGTTTCTTTTATCAGCTCCTGTAAGGATATACAGCGGAATGGAAATAATCTCAATACCCAGGAACAATATCAGCAATGATTTAAATGAAGCAACGAGGATGATGCCGCAAGTGATAAAAAAGATCAATGCGAAATATTCTCCATAGTCAGCACCTATTTTTTCCATGTCTTTGGCCGACAGGATAAAAAAGACCAGGGTAGCAAACAAAGCAATAGATATCGACAGCAGGGCAAAACGATCGAAATGCATCATGCCCGATACATCGATTTTAAAAAAAGAAATGCCGCGTGATTCAAGGATGTTAACAAGCAGCAACACGGCCAGGCCGGTGATGGCTATGCCACGCACAGCGCTTTTTTGCTTTAGCAAAACGCTGCTGAACATCATGACCACTCCTAAAACTGCCGATAATATTAATGCGTTCATACCTTTCTCTTACTTCTTTAACAGATGATGCACATCTGATATTTTTAAAATCGAATCGCTAATGTCGTTTGTTAAATCAAGCATTGGTTTGGGATACACACCCATCCAGCAAATCAGTATCACTATCACACCCAGCGCCAGTTTTTCATTCAGGCTGATATCTTTTGCGTTTGCCGTTAAAGCATTCGCTTCGCCATAAAATATTTTGCGCACCATGTTCAGCGTATACACTGCTGCAAAAATGATACAGGTAGCAGCCAGTACAGTAAACAGGATATTGTATTTGGTAACAGTAGAAGTGAACACGCCTGTAAACATCAGGAACTCCCCAACAAAAGCATTGGTAAGCGGCAATGCAATATTAGCCAGTGCAATGATCACGAAGAAAATGGCCATCGTTGGCGCTTTCTGCGCCAGTCCACCCAACTCAGACAATTTGCGGGTACCAAATTGGCGCTCGATCAGCTCAACCATGATCCACAATCCGATAATGTTCACCCCGTGGTTGAACATCTGGATCATCACACCCTGGAAACCTATTTTATTTTCGGAAAAGATAGTCAGGCACATTAAACCGATATGCGCAATAGATGAATAAGCGATCAGCCTCTTCATATCATCCTGGCGGATGGCGATCAGCGATGCATAGATCATTCCGATGATAGCCAACCTGGAAACTGTGTCGCCATAAGAATAAGAAGCGATCGGCAATACCGGCAGCAACCAGCGAAGCAATCCCAGCACACCCATTTTCACCATGATACCGCTCAGCACCATTGTAGTGGCGGTAGGCGATTGCTCGTATGTATCAGGCTGCCAGGTATGAAAAGGAAAGATCGGCATCTTGATCGCAAAAGCGATAAAGAATAACCAGAACAACCAGCTCTGCGAATTGTAAGGCAGGTCTGCTTTATAAAAAGAGCTGATGGCAAATGACTGGTCGGCAGTATGTGAATACACATACAGGATGCCGATCAGCATCAGCACAGAACCCAGAAATGTGTAAACAAAGAATTTGAAGGTGACCTGGATCCTTCTTTCCCCACCCCATTGAGAACAAAGGAAGTAAACAGGGATCAAAGCCAGTTCCCAGAAGAAATAAAACAGCAGGGCGTCCATGGCCAGGAACACACCCATCAATCCTGCCTGCGTCAGCAACATCAGGGCAAAGAAATTATGCGCTCTCTTATAAGAAGAGTTCCAGGTAGACAGGAAGATGATAGGGTAAGCTACTGCTGTTAAAAGACAAAGCACCTGGCCCATTCCATCAAGACCTACCGCAAAGCTGCTGCCCAATCCCTGCATCCATTCACATTCATGGAAAAGATATTTTGCATCCTTGAACACGGTCAATCCCAGTAAAGAAACCGCCAGTGTTGCTAAAGATGAAAAAAGGGCCCATGAACGCACTGCTTTTTCATTCCTGAAAAAGAAAGCCGCTAACCCAGTCAACAGCGGAATCAATATCAATAAAACTGCAATCATAATTCCTGTCCCCTGCTTTGCAGGGTTTCTGTTTAATAATTATTTATTTGTCATCCCGGCCTTTGAGCCGGGACCCTTTCCTGCATTATTATTTCCGAAGGAAAAACTGCACTACAAAAATCACTAACATACCCAATACCATCAGCAGCACATAGCTTCCTACCTGCCCGCTTTGCAATAAGCGCAATTGGCGGCTTCCATAGTTCACCAGTTTGCCTACACCATTCACTACTCCATCGATCACAGGCTTCTCCAGCATATTATCGAGGAAACCTCCCAGCTTATGCAATGGCCTCACCACGGCTGCATCATAAAGTTCATCCACATACCATTTGTTGGCCAGCACTTTTCCAAAACCTGTTGCTTCTTCCGTATCCGGCTTTTTGCTGAACCTGGTCCAGGCAAATATTACCACGATCAGGATCAGCGCTGTTGAAACACCGGTCAGCACCCATTCGGTTGAATGAGATACTTCATGCACAGGCAGGTGTGGTTGCGATGCCGCAAATATGGGTTGTAAGAACGTATTGAGTGAATGTGCACCATGCGCAAGGAATTCAGGAACGCCTACATAACCACCGATCACGGAAAGAATAGCCAGGATGATCAGCGGAATAGTAATCGCTGCAGGACTTTCGTGCAGGTGATGCTCCTGCTCATGCGTTCCCCTGAAGCTTCCGCGGAAAGTAGTAGCGTAGAGGCGGAACATATAAAAAGCTGTGAGCAATGCAGTAAACAATCCCACTGCATACAGCACAGGCGATTTACCAAATGCACCAGCCAGTATTTCATCTTTGGAGAAGAAACCGGATAAGCCGGGAATACCAGCAATGGCCAAACATCCTATCAGGAAAGTGATATTGGTGATCTTCATGTATTTCGACAGGCCACCCATTTTACGGATATCCTGCTCACCGCCCATTGCATGGATCACGCTGCCGCTGCCAAGGAACAAGAGGGCTTTGAAGAAAGCGTGTGTCATTACGTGGAAAACAGCGGCTACATAAGAACCGGTTCCTAACGCAAGGAACATATACCCCAACTGGCTCACGGTTGAATAAGCCAGCACTTTCTTAATATCATTTTGCTTCAATGCAATGCTGGCTGCCAGCAAAGCTGTGGCAATACCGATAATAGCGATCACATTCAGCGTAAGAGGGGCTAAAGAATATAAGATATTGCTGCGGGCGATCATGTAGATGCCGGCTGTTACCATCGTTGCGGCGTGGATCAATGCTGAAACAGGCGTAGGGCCTGCCATCGCATCGGGCAACCAGGTATATAAAGGGATCTGCGCACTCTTACCAGTGGCGCCTACAAAAAGCAGCAGCGTAATGGCAATGATATCTGTATTGCTCAGTTTGGAAACATTGGCAAATACATCGCCGTAGGAAACAGAGTCGAGCCTCCATACCAGCCAGAAGATCGCGATCAGGAAAGCAAGGTCTCCAATACGGTTCATGATAAAAGCCTTATTGGCTGCCTTGTTGTATTCAGTTTTCTTAAACCAGAAGCCGATAAGCAGGTAGGAACACAAACCAACACCTTCCCATCCGATAAACATCACCACATAGTTAGCGCCCATTACCAGCAAAAGCATGGAGAAAACGAACAGGTTGAGATAGGCAAAGTATCTTCCGTAGTGTTCCGGTTTCTCTTCGTGCATGTAGGAAGTGGAATAAACATGTATCAGGAAACCAACGCCGGTAATGATCAGCAGGAATAAGGAAGAAAGCTGGTCGATCTGGAAAGCAAAAGGTATGCTAAGCTTGCCGGCAGAAATAAAATCGAAATAGTTGGCCACATAGGTATTACCACCTTTCACCTGGAAGAAGATCCATACACTCACCACAAAAGAAGCCAGCACAGTTCCGCTGCCGATGATACCGATCAGGGATTTGGGCAGGGATTTTCTTCCCAGTCCGTTGATCAGGAATCCCAGCAAGGGGAAAAGCGGAACTAAATAAGCCAAATGTAAAACGTTGTTCATAAAGAAGCCCCTCCAGCACCCGCCGCAGCGGAGTTTTGAAGTTTCTGTTTATTGGTAAATATTTATATACAGCACTGCTTAATTTATTTGATCATCAAGCAGATCAGTGTTTCAACCTGTTCAGGAAGTTCACATCCACTGAGTGGATATTCCTGTACATCATTACGATGATAGCCAACCCTACGCTCACTTCGGCAGCAGCTACCACCATAATAAAGAATACGAATAGCTGGCCATCAGTGCCCGCATTGGCTGCAGCCCCCGGCACAGCATGGTGCATTTTTGAAAATGCGACCAGTAATAAATTCACTGCGTTCAACATTAATTCTACACACATAAAAATGATGATCGCATTACGGCGTGTCAGTACGCCAACAACCCCGATACAAAACAGGGCAATGGCCAGGAATATGTAATAATTAATTGGCATGGTCTTATGAATCTTTTTTTCCGATCACTACAGCTCCTACCATAGCGCTCAGGAATAAAATACTGCTTATCTCAAACGGCACTACATAAGTGCTGAATAATTCTTTTCCTAAATTTTTGATGAGTCCGATATCTCCTGTATTCACCATAGCGGTCTGGCTCTTGATCTCTGTATTGCGGAGCGCTGCAACGAGCACCAGCAAGAGGCAGCCACCTGATATGGCACCGGCAAATTTCAGCCAGCGGTTCTTCTTCGGCTCTATCGTTTGATTCAGGTTCATCAGCATTATCACAAAAAGGAATAATACCATGATCGCTCCTGCATAAACGATGATGTTCACCACTGCCAGGAATTGTGCGTTCAATAATATATAATGTCCGGAGATAGCAAAAAATGTAAGGATCAGCCACAATACGCTGTACACGGGATTCTTGCTGGTGATCACCATCATAGCCCCGAACAATGCCATTACGGAAAGGAACCAAAAAAGTACTTGTATAATCATCTTCTCTAAGCTGTTGGCTGAGCTATTGCTTAAGCCTTTTCGTTTTTAAACCATTTAACTATCCGCGCTTATGCTTTACTGCTTTTCTCTCCCAATGCTTTCTGATATCCTTCCGGATCTTCTTTCGGATCAGGGATCAGTAAGTCTTCTTTTTTATAAATAAACCCCTGGCGGCCATAGTTGGCCGGCGCAAAAGTTTGCGTCAGGTAAATAGCATCTTTCGGACAGGCTTCTTCGCAATAACCGCAGAAAATGCAACGCAGCATATTGATCTCATATTTTGCTGCATATTTTTCTTCCCTGTACAGATGCTCTTCACCAGGCTGACGCTCGGCTGCTTCCATCGTAATTGCTTCAGCAGGACAGGCCACGGCACATAAGCCGCAGGCTGTGCATCTTTCACGGCCCTCTTCATCCCTGTTCAGGATCTGCACTCCACGGAATACTTTAGAAAAAGATCTTGTCTCTTCCGGATATTTGATCGTAGCCTTGCGCTTGAACAGGTGGCGGATGGTGATCAGCATACCTTTTGCAATATTCCACAGGTATATCTTCTCCAACAGCGTCATCGGCTTACGTTCTACCTGTTTTGCTCTTTGTGTTAACTGCATAATCTACCTCCCAAAGGAGATTTTAAATTTTCGCAAATATATATTTATGTTCTTAGCAACACGAATTCTGTTGCGCTTACTCTTTATCACTTTTTAAACCACAATACAATAGCTGCTGTCAACACCATGTTCAGCAATGCCAGAGGTATCAGTGTTCTCCAGCCCAGCTTCATCAGCTGGTCATAACGAAATCTCGGGATCGTCCAGCGTATCCACATAAACACGAATACGAAGAAGAATGCTTTTGCCAGCAACACCGCAAAGCCGATAATCGCCAGCAGGTTCTGGTTGATGTCCCAGTTTGCTTCGTTCACAAACGGTATATCATATCCACCGAAATACAATGTCGACATTACCACACCGCTGATAAACATGTTAATGTATTCAGCAAAAAGATAAAAGCCCAGTTTCATGGACGAATATTCCTGGTGGTAACCAAAGTTCAATTCGTTCTCTGCCTCAGGAAGGTCAAACGGTGTACGGTTACATTCTGCCAGTGCGCATACAAAAAAGATGATGAAACCTATTGGCTGATAAACGATATGCCAGTAATGCTCTATCTGGTTATTCACGATCACGCTCATCCGCAGATCTCCTGCAAGCATCAATACAGCGATCAGGGCAAGGCCCATCGGCAATTCGTAAGACACCATCTGGGAAGCACCACGGACCGCAGCCAGCAGGGAAAATTTATTATTCGAAGCCCAGCCACCGATCATAATGCCATACACACCCAGACTCACCACACCGAAAATGTAAAGGATCCCGATATTGATATCTGCCACCTGCAGCGGAATATCCTTATCAAACAAATGAAGGGGAGTGCTCCAGGGAATTACTGCACTGGTGAGCAAAGCAGTGATCATTGCCAGGCAGGGACCAAGTATGAACAGGAACTTGGAGGAGATCAATGGAATGATCTCTTCTTTAAAAAACAATTTACCACCATCGGCCAGCGGCTGAAGAATACCAAAAGGACCTGCGCGGTTAGGGCCGATACGGTCCTGCAACCATGCAGCCACTTTCCTTTCCCCATAGGTAGCATACATCGCCACTACCATCGACAGGGTCACGATCAGGCCGATCAGTAAAAATTTTTCCAGTATAAAAAACCAGTCTATTGCCAGTAAATACATGTCCGCTATTGTTGCTTTTTGTTATTAAAAGTTGCACCCGTTGCCGGCCCTGGTATCACGCTCAGGTCAACCGAAGGATCATTCACATCACTCACATCATGGATATCCATCAGCAGTTTGGGCTGACGGCCTCCCATTACTTCAGCAATAGTTTCTTGCGGCACCTTTCCATTCACATAATGATTGGTAGAGATCACAGAGTGACGGTTCACGTTTGTAGGTCCTTCAATCACCCAATCGCTCAGTTTCTTTTTATCGAAACGGCAGGTGTTGCAGATCCAGCCGGGTTTGCCATCATAGCTTTCCACTTCACCCCATTCATCCTTTCTTGCAGTTACACGCAGCACTTCATCACCACGGTTCCAGAGCGTTACTTTTCCGCAGCATTTATCGCAATCGCGGTGTGCCTGCACGGGTTTGGTAAACCATACCCTGTTCTTGAACCGGAATGTTTTATCGGTCAATGCACCAACAGGGCAAACATCGATCATATTGCCACTGAAATCGTTGGTGATCGCTTTGGAGATATAAGTTGAGATCTCTGCATGATCGCCGCGGTCAAGCACGCCATGCACACGGCTATCGGTCAGTTGTGCTGCCACATAGGTGCAGCGGTAGCAAAGAATGCACCTTGTCATGTGCAACTGTATATAAGGACCGAAATCTTCTTTTTCAAATGTGCGGCGGGAGAATTCATAGCGGGTCCCTTCCTTGCCATGCTCATAGCTCAGGTCCTGCAAATGACATTCACCGGCCTGGTCGCAGATAGGGCAATCGAGCGGATGATTCAGCAAAAGGAATTCAACCACCCCGGCTCTTGCATCCATCACTTTATCGCTGGTGATATTCTTCACTTCCATTCCATCCATCACAGTAGTGCGGCAGCTTGCCACCAGCTTCGGCATCGGGCGGGGATCTTTTTCTGAACCTTTGCTTACTTCCACGAGGCAGGTGCGGCATTTACCGCCACTGCCCTGCAATTTGCTGTAGAAGCACATTGCCGGAGGCGTAACATCACCACCGATCTGGCGGGCAGCCATGAGAATGGTTGTTCCCGGCTCCACTTCAACGGTGATGTTGTCTATGGTTACTTTGAATAATTGTTTTTCGTCAGCCATTGTTATAATTCAAAAGTCAACATTAAAATCATTTGTTTCGAACTCGTCTAAGCAACAGTTACTTCCAATGGGTCTGCATAATGTGCAAGACCGTAATTCCTGCGGGTGCATTCTTCCGGGTTCAGCACATGCCATTCAAACTCATCCCTGAAATGCCTGATCGCTGCAGCTACAGGCCATGCAGCCGCATCACCCAATGGGCAAATTGTATTGCCTTCTATCTTACGCTGTATATCCCACAACAGGTCTATATCACTCATCTTGCCCTGTCCCCTGTCTAAACGCAGCAGCAGTTTTTCCATCCAGCCTGTTCCTTCACGGCAGGGGGAGCATTGTCCGCAGCTTTCATGACGGTAGAAACGGGCGAGTGTATAAGTATGTTTTACCACGCACTGGTCTTCATCCAGTACAATGAAACCACCGGAGCCCATCATTGTGCCGGTTGCAAAACCGCCATCGCTAAGGCTTTCATAGTTCATCATGCGGGTTTCACCCTTTGCTGTTTTCAGTAAAAGATTTGCAGGAAGGATGGGAACGGATGAACCACCGGGGATACAGGCTTTCAATCTCTTTCCATTCGCAACACCACCGCAGTATTCATCACTGTAGATAAACTCTTCCACGCTGATGGTCATATCTATCTCATATACGCCGGGCTTGTTGATATTGCCGCAAGCAGATATGAGTTTGGTGCCGGTTGATTTGCCCACACCTATTTTAGCATATTCCTCACCACCTTCATTGATAATAGGCACAACGGCAGAGATCGTTTCCACATTGTTTACCACGGTAGGGCAATCCCATACACCTTTGATCGCAGGGAATGGAGGTTTGATCCGGGGATTTCCTCTTTTTCCTTCCAGCGATTCGATCAGTGCTGTTTCTTCACCACAGATATAAGCGCCTGCTCCGCGATGTACAAAAATGTCGCAGTCAAATCCTGATCCAAGAATATTCTTGCCGAGGAAGCCATTGTTCCTGGCTTCTTCGATCGCCTGTTCCAGGATGTCTACGATCCACCAGTATTCACCACGGATATAGATATAAGAACGGTTACTTCCCAAAGCATAGGATGCCACGATCATTCCTTCGATCAGAATATGCGGAAGGAACTCCATCAGGTAACGGTCTTTGAATGTACCGGGCTCTGATTCATCTGCATTCACTACCAGGTAGCGGGGCACTCCTTCAGGTTTTGCAAGGAAGCTCCATTTCATACCTGCAGGAAAGCCTGCACCACCGCGGCCGCGCAATCCACTTTTCTTCACCTCTTCTGTTACCGCATCAGGATTCATTGTCTTCAACGCTTTCTCCACGCTGCGGTAGCCTCCTTCACGACGGTAAACATCAAAATGCCTGATGTTCTCTACGTGTGCTTTTTCCAATAAAAGTTTTCTTCCCATCTATTGTAAATTCAAAAGTCAAAATTGAAAGTAAAACAGGTCATGCTGTTTTGCTTTAGTTATTTGAAGCCGCATTTCTCCTGCATTCGTCAACGATCTCATCCACGCGTTGCGGCGTCAGGTGTTCTTTATAATGTTTTCCCATCTGCATCATCGGAGCATAACCGCAAGCTCCAAGGCATTCCACCGTTTTCAACGTGAACATGCCATCGGAAGTGGTTTCACCTGGTTTGATGCCGAGTTTCTTACCGATATAGTCGATGATATTATCTGCCCCGCTGATCATGCAGGGGCCAGTCTGGCAAACTTCAAACATATAACGTCCTACCGGTTTCAGGTTGAACATGCTGTAAAAGGTAGCCACTTCATATACTTCGATAGGAGTAATACTGAGCAAAGACGCTACATAGTCCATCACCGGCACATCGAGCCAGCCGCCAAACTCCTGCTGTGCCAGATGAAGCACGGGGATCACGGCACTCTTTTGTTTTCCTTGCGGATAACGTGCAATGATCTTCTCTACTTCTTTTAGTTTACTATCTGAAAACTGTATCATAATTCTTTAATTCTTCTTTACTACGCATCCATTTCACCGGCAATAAGGTTCAGGCTGCTCATTACAATGATCGCATCGCTGAGCATGGCACCTTTGGTCAGTTCTTCATAAGCCTGGTAATAAATGAAGCAGGGCCTGCGGAAATGCAATCTGTAAGGAGCTCTTCCTCCATCACTGATCAGGTAAAATCCCAGCTCACCATTTGCACCTTCCACGGAATTATACACTTCACCGGCCGGCATATCGATCTCACCCATGATGATCTTGAAATGCCAGATCAGGGCTTCCATTTTGGTGTATACATCTTTCTTTTCAGGCAGATAGTATTCGGGCACATCTGCATGATACACTTCTGCTTCAGCGCCTTTGAATTCCTGTACTTTCCGGAAAGCCTGTTCGATGATGCTGAGTGACTGCCACATTTCCTGGTTTCTTACCAGGAACCTGTCGTAGCAATCTCCTGTTGTTCCAACAGGTATCTCAAATTGAAAATCTTCGTAGCTGCTGTAAGGGGAATGGATGCGGACGTCATAATCCACACCGGCGGCGCGGAGATTGGGTCCGGTGAACCCGTAATTAAGCGCTCTTTCTGCACTGATAGCTCCGGCACCGATCGTACGCTCCATGAATATCCTGTTGCGGGTAAACAGGTTCTCGAATTCTTTCAATACCCTGGGATATTCATCCAGGAATTTCTGGATCTTGGTGAACGCTATATCGTTGAAGTTTCTTTCAAATCCGCCGATGCGGCCGATATTGGTAGTGAGCCTTGATCCACAGATCTCTTCATAGATCTCATAGATCAGCTCACGGTATTGCATCACATAAAGGAAGCCGGTGTAGGCACCACTGTCAACTCCCACGATAGAATTACAGATCAGGTGGTCGGAGATGCGTGCAAGCTCCATAATGATCACGCGCAGGTAATCCACGCGTTTCGGCGTTTTCACGCCCAGCAATTTTTCGCAGGTCAGGTGCCATCCCATATTATTAATGGGAGAAGAACAATAGTTCAACCTGTCTGTGAGTGGAGTGATCTGGTAAAGGTTGCGGCGTTCCGCAATTTTTTCAAAAGCCCGGTGGATATAACCGATGGTCTGCTCGGCAGACACGATACGTTCTCCATCCAGCTCCAGTATATTCTGCATCACACCATGAGTAGCCGGGTGCGTTGGCCCCAGGTTAAGCGTGGTGGTTGTTTTCTCAATACTACCTTCCGGTAATTTTATATGTTGTTCTGACATGATTTACAAATTATCTTGACAACTTATACAATCTCTTCTCCCACATCCCCTTTTTCCAGTTCGGTGATCGTTCCATGATCGGTTTTCTCTGTACCAAAGCCGATGGCGCCTCCGCGGCCAAACATTTCATCGTCCTTATCCACGCGACTCTGATCTTCGAGCGGGTATTGTTTTCTCAGCGGGAAATAGTCCATTTCATCCACGTTGAGTATGCGTTTCAGGTTGGGATGGCCGACAAAGTTGACACCATAGAAATCATAGGTTTCCCTTTCCATCCAGTTGGCTGCAGAGAATAAGGCTGTAGCCGTATACACATCAGGTTTGTTAGAGTCTGTGAATACTTTAAACCGTATGCGGATATTGTCTTCCAGGTTGTGAAGGTGATATACTACAGCCAGTTCGCGGCCGGGCTGGTCGGGGTAATGTACAGCAGTAAGATCGGTCATAAAGCGGAACTTCAATTCTGCATCATCGTACAGGAAGTTCAGCACTTTCAGGTTCATGTCTTTGGGCGCTTCAAATGTCAGCATGCCGTAAGGCTCTTCAAAACTGCTAACCTGTGTGTCGAATTTTTCTATCAACCTTTGTTTGATATGCTCGTTGGTCAATGCCATAAAGTCGAAAATTAAAAGCCAAAAGCATTGCTTCTGACCTTTGCTTGCTTATTGTATTCCGTAACTTTCCAGTAATGCTTTATATCCTTCGCTGTTTCTCCGCCTGAGGCTTTCTTTTCCTACCAATTGCTGGATGCGTATAACACCATCAAGGATCGCTTCAGGGCGGGGAGGGCAACCGGGAACGTAAACGTCAACAGGCACTACCTGGTCTATTCCCTGCAGTACGCTGTATGTATCGAATACGCCACCGCTGGAAGCGCAGGCGCCTACAGCCATTACCCAGCGGGGTTCCGCCATTTGCAGGTATACCTGTTTTACTACAGGGCCCATTTTTTTGGAAATGGTACCCATTACCATCAGCAGGTCGCACTGGCGGGGGGAAAATCCTACACGTTCGCTGCCGAAGCGGGCGAGATCATAGTGGGCTCCCATTGTAGCCATAAATTCAATACCGCAGCAGGAAGTGGCAAAAGGCAGGGGCCAGATAGAATTTTTTCTTGCCAGACCGATAACGCTGTTAAGCGTTGTAGCGAAAAATCCCTCGCCCTGGTGGCCTTCCGGCATTTCAGCCATGCTGATATCCTCGACGAGTTTTTTTTCTTTGATGTTATATGATACTGGACGTGACATATTAAAATACTAATTACGCGAATGATACAATAAACACAAGTGACATTTGTCAGTCGCGGATTACACGGATTGCGAATACCGCGAATACACGAATGCCGCTAATACTTCTACAACAATCCTGCCCCTGCGCCTGTTCTGCAAAGTTAGGACAGCTTTTCAGCAGATCACTCCTCCCATTTCAAAGCGCCTTTTTTAATAATATAAGTGAATCCGCAAAGGAAAAACCCTACGAACATCAGTACTGCCCAGAAACCGCTCCATCCCAATTCTTTGAAGTTGACGGCGTAAGGATAGAAGAAGATCACTTCTACATCAAAAAGAACGAATAAGATTGCTGTGAGAAAGTATTTGATGGCCATTGGTTGACGGGCATCACCGTGCGTTTCGATACCACTGGCAAAGTTTTGCAATTTGTCGCTTGTTTTCCTTTTGGGTCCGAGCAGGTGTGTCACTATCATCAGCAATACGACCAGACCTACAGCGAAAATGACCTGTAAAGCTACTGGTAAATAGGAACCCGCATCAGAAGCGGAAGGATTAATCTGGAGGAGATGGATCATAATTTTCAAGCCTAATGGCAAAAATAAGGTAGCAACATCAATTATCCTACTACAATAATATTCGAAGTGAAAGGTTGGAAGGTCGATGGCCGATGTTCAATTGGCCGATGGCCGAAGAAACGGATGGCAAGCTTATCCTTCTTGTCTCAGAGCAACAAATAACAATTTGGATATCGGCCACCGGCCAACAAAAAAGCCCCTTTCGAAAAAGGGGCCTCTCTTATCAAGATTACATTTGCGTTAAACATTCGTACTCTCCCGCTTCCCGGAATCCGTCTTTCCGGAGGAGCCTGTTTTGGGTTGGTTATTGGAGCTTCTTGGTCCACCGCCTGGCTGGCTGGCAGATTTCTCCAATTGCTTTTGGATGTTTTTCAGGCTTTCATTGTTCGGGTCCAGCACCAGCATCTTTTTCACATATTCCATTGCTTTTGCTCCGTCTTTTGCCACGTTAGCATAGTATTCTACCAGGAAGCCGGCAGCACTCAGATATTGCTTTTTATATTTCGCTGTATCTTTTTCTGCAAATTCCAGCAGCTTCATGGCATCAGGAACTGCAATGCTGTCTTTTTTGGTTGAATCAATGATCCGGGAATTATTAAATTTCCATTCCCAGCCATACACTTCTTCAGGATATTTTTCTGAGAACTTGGTAAATGCGTCATATGATTTCAGGTTAGCCCCGCCGAAATAATAAGCACGGCCTACATCAAACATTTCGTTGATGGTAGGTTTGGGCTTCAGGTCAACCAGCATGGATGCAAGATCACCTTCTTTTTCACGCAGGTAGGATTTGGATTTATCAGCAGCAGCTTTAGCCCTGAAATACTCAATACCTTTTTTCAGCAGCTCGATCTTATTATCAAGTACTGTATCTGCTGCCACACCTTGTACATAAATGGCAAACAGTGAATCTTCCATGCCAGGAACGGTAGAATAAATATCTGCTTTCAGCCTGTAGTCATTTGCATTCAGATCATCTGGTTTTGCTTTGGCAAACAGATCATCGATATACTGTTTACCTGCAGCTGTATCTTTTTTCTGCACATAGCTATCTGCGATCAACCTGTACACGATCGGCTTGGTTTTAGCACCCGCTTGTGCGATCAGGTTTTTAGCACCGGCAATTGCCTGGTCAAAATCTTTTTTGGCCCACAGCGTTTGCACACGCAGGTAATCGTTTTGCGGATCAGGATCGGTTGTTTCAATGTATTTCTTGGCATACGTTTCAGCAGCATTGAAATCCCTTTTTCCTAATTTATAATAATACAGGTCATAGTATGCAGGTGCAAAACGGGGATCTTTATTGATCGCATCATTCAGGTATTGCTCATACAGGTCCCAGTTGCGTTGTGAGTTGAACAACTGTGCCAGGCGATAATAAGGCGCTGCAAAGTTGGGGTTCACTTCATTGGCCTTTTTATAATTCTCGAAAGCTTTACCGCCACCCTCACCGGGTCTTGCTTTACGGTAAGCATTACCGAGGTTAAGGAAGATCTCTGCATTCTTCGGATCCCGAAGGGCAGCAGCTTCCAGTTTTTCTATTGCATAGTTGATATCGCCCTTCTTTTCTTTGTCTGTGTAAGTATCAGTGATCGCACGGCCCACTGCATTCAGGATTACAGGATCATCTCCTTTTTTGCCGCGTGTCATTGTAATGGCAGCTTCAAAGCGCTGACGGGCTTCGCTGATCTTGTTCTCGATCAGGTCAACCTGGCCTCTTCCCACAATCACCAATGGAGCATTCGCACTAGCCAGCAATGCTTTGTCGTATACATCTTTGGCAGCAGGCACATTATCGGCTTCGATAAAAGTTTGGCCCAGCCAGTAAACGGCATCAATATTATTTGGATTTGCAGCAACTAACTTCTCAAACGTTGATTGCGCACTCTTGAAACGTTCCGCATAAAGATCATTAATGCCCTCTTGCAGAGACTGGCCTACCGCCACACCACCGAATGCCAGCAATGCCGTCACCAAAAATGTGATTGAAATTTTCTTCATGTTACTTTTCACTTTTTTAAGAGTTGTAAATATAACTACTTTGTTCATTCCCTGAGTTGTACGGGCCGGAGAATAAATTTTTTTTGAGCTGGTACCAGGTAAGCTCTCCGGAAAATAAGCTGACCGATATTTCCACTCATAAAATCTGCAAATCCATTTCCCAGTCCTCTGTGCTTTTCTTTCAGGATATATACCAAATCACGTACCATAGGGTAACGTCTCATGTAAATATTTAGCTGCACAGGTAAAACATAACTGCCCGGAACATCTGTACTCTCTAACTGCGCTATTTTGACCTTCTTAAGAAAACTCAATTGATCAGCGTCATCCTTATTCCCGATCCAGCTTACGCCTATAAACCCTACTGCATCCGGATGGCCGGCCACATAATTGATCACATCCTGACTGGTAGTAGCGGCCATTGCTTTCGGTGTCAAAGAATCATTGTGCAATACTGAATCGACGATAAACCGAACCGTGCTGGTTGCCTGAACACCGTCAAAGACCGGGATTAAATTTTTCTTAAATTTCCCTGTCAGCACCTCTTTCAATTCATCCATAGTGAACAATGAATCAGGCGCATCCGGATGAACTATTACTGCGATCGCATCCCTGGCCACAACAGCCTGGGTTGGTCCCACTTTAATGGAATCGACCATCAATCTCTCTTCAGAAATACTGGCTTTACGCGTTGCAATAATCATCCTCACACTGTCGGTCAACAGGTCTTGCAGACAGGCTGCTTCAGGTTTGTATTGCACAGCAATCGTTGTTCCCGGGTTATTGGATTCATATACCTGTATCTGTGCATCAATGATAGGTTTAAACGATTCATCCGCACTGATCAGAATTCTTCCCCTGCTTTCGGTGTCTGGTAACTGCGCTTTTTGTTTTTCATACGACTGGCAACCCGCCATCATCATCAAAAAACCGGAAACACCTGCCAGCCAGATCCAAAAGCTGCTGCTTCTATACCCTTTCATTTAAAATAATTTTTCTTATATCCCCGGTATATCCGCCAGCTCCCATATATGACACAAACACCACCGAATACCTTGTCCCATATATCCGGCGGAAATTGTTCGTTGAAGGAAATATTTAAATAATTCCGGAAAAAAAGGAATAACCCCAGTATCGCTATCAACACTCCAATACCGTAATCCAGTATTGAGCGCATGGAAGATACCTGTTTTTTTCTCTTCTTTTCATATTCTTCAAGCATGTCAATCATTTTGAGAACGGGCAAATTATCGAATTTTTACTTTTCTTCCCGGATAAAATTGAGATGCAACAAAAGGGTAAAATCCATAACGGTTGTTAGCTTAAAATTTGATGGCCGATGGCTGTTCGGTCAACGGTCAACCGTCAACGGTCAACGAATACTTATCTTTGCCGTCATGAAAATTTTAATGGTCTGCCTCGGTAATATTTGCCGCAGCCCGCTGGCTGAAGGCATTTTACAGCAGAAGGCATTTGCCGCAGGGCTCAACTGGAGTGTGGAAAGCGCCGGCACCAATGGTTATCATAATGGAGAAGCCCCCCATCATCTTTCCCAGAAAATAGCCCGTCTCAATGGCATCGATATCACCCATCAGCGATCCAGGAAATTCATTGCTGCTGATTTTGAGGTTTATGACAAGATCTATGCGCTCGCAGGCGACGTATTGAATGAGATCAGGCATATCGCCAAAAGCAAGTATGACCCCGTCAAAACAGACCTGCTGATGAATGAATTATACCCTGGAAAAGACATGGACGTGCCCGATCCCTGGTATGGGCCCGAACCAGGCTACCATGATGTGTACAAAATGATCGCCGAAGCCTGCGATGCGATCATCGAAAAATATACAACCAGTCAGCTCCCGGCCGACACAACTCTTCAATATAAATAATGGCAAAACCTACTGTTAGCTTACCACAGGGCACCCGTGATTTTGGACCTGATACCGTCCGTAAACGGCAATATATCTTTACTACCATCCGTACCGCATTTGAACTATATGGCTTTCAACCGCTGGAAACTCCTGCCATGGAAAACCTGGAAACCCTGATGGGCAAATACGGAGAGGAAGGCGACAAACTTATTTTCAAAATATTGAACAACGGCCTTGATAAAAAAGAACAACTGGCCAGGGAGGAATTTGAAAAAATATTGCAGGGCCGCAACACAAAAGCCATCACCGAAAGAGCGCTCAAATACGATCTTACCATTCCCTTTGCACGCTATGTGGCTATGAACCAGGGCCAGCTCAGTTTTCCTTTTAAAAGGTACCAGATACAACCGGTGTGGCGGGCAGACAAGCCGCAAAAAGGCCGCTACCGCGAGTTTTATCAATGTGATGCCGATGTGGTGGGCAGCACTTCCCTGCTCAATGAAGTGGAACTGGCAACCCTTTATGCAGAAGTATTCAACCAACTGGGTGTTCCTGTTGATATTAAAATCAATAACCGCAAGATACTGGCCGCCCTGGCAGAAGTGTGCGGCGGGCCGGATAAGATGACCGCCATTACCGTGGCCATCGACAAACTCGACAAAACAGGACTGGCAAAAGTAGAAGCCGAGCTCTCCGAAAAAGGGCTTGATCAACAGCAGGTCAGCATTATCCGCCAGTACCTCGAAATAACCGGAACGAACAGGGAAAAACTGGCCCGGGTAAAAGAATTACTGGGCAAAACCGAAACAGGTGAGGCCGGCATCCGGGAACTGGAAACTGTGCTGGACTATTTCGACCCCTCTATGCAGGCCCCCCCATTGCTGATCGATTTTACCCTGGCACGGGGGCTCAATTACTACACCGGCATCATCTTCGAAGTAAAGGCCCGCAACGTACAAATGGGCAGTGTCGGCGGAGGCGGCCGTTATGATGATCTCACTGGCCTCTTTGGCGTACCAGGGATACCTGGTGTGGGCATCTCATTTGGTGTAGACAGGATATATGATGTAATGGATGAACTGCAGCTTTTCCCGGCAGATGTGCAAATGGGCAGCCAGGTCCTGTTTTTCAACCTGGGAGAGCAGGAAAGCAAGACAGCTTTTACCCTGCTGCAACAGTTACGCGCAGGGAACACCAGGGCAGAATTGTACCATGAAAACAGCAAATTTGACAAGCAATTCAAATACGCCGAAAAGAAGAATATTCCCTATATCGTCATCATCGGAACAAAGGAACTGGCCGAAAAAACCTGTGTGGTCAAGGACCTGAGGAATGGAAAACAAATAAGCCTTCCGCTAGAAGAACTGCTGAATTTTTCTTTTCTTTAGGCTCCTAAATAATGATTCAAACCATCAATCTATGAAACGTAATACACTATTACTTGCCATTGCAGTGACAGTGACACTTTTTGCCGTATCCTGTAAAAAGGGTGGCAAAACCGGCTTGCTTGTTCCGAAAGAAGCCGCTGTAGTCTTTTATTTCAACAGTGGTTCCTTATCCTCCAAACTCAGCTGGGAAGAGATCAAGAAAAGTGAGTGGTTCCAGCAAGCGAGCCGTGAAGCTTCGGACTCTTTTGCCCGTAAAATGCTGCAGGACCCTTCCCTCTCTGGCGTAAACACTGAAAAAGGCTTTTGTTTCTTCCTTGCAGGAAGAGGCCGTGGAGGCTATGCTTCTTTCCAGGGCGATATAAAAGACCAGGCAGCTTTTGAGGAAATGGTAAAACATTCGGAGAAAAGTTCAGCTACTCCTGAAAAAGCAGGCGACTTGACCATACTTCGCATGAATGATGCAGTTCTCACCTGGAATAAATCAAAGTTCGTATTTGTAGTAGATGCCCCATTCAGTATGAATATGAACGGCTCAAAAAGATTTCCGGAAGACAGCCTGGTATCATTTGCCAAAAATATCTATACACTGAAAGGAAAAGATCTCCTGGACTCGGATTCCAAATTTGCAGATCTTATCCAAAGCAAAGGAGATATGCATCTCTGGATCAGTGCAGGCAACCTGTACAGCAATATGACCATGGGCATCATGGACATGATGAAAATGAATGTGCTGATGGAAGGAAATATAAGCACCGGTACCCTGAGCTTTGATGATGGTAAGATAACCCTCAATGGTAAACAATACTATGGTAAAGAGCTGACCAAACTGATCAATAAATATTCCTCCAAAGGTGCAGGCAGCGAACTGACCGGCAGACTACCCAATGGTGACGTGCTGGCTGCAGGTGTGTACAGCTATCCTGTTGGCGCTATCACAGAAATGATCAAACTGATCGGCGCCGATGGCCTGGCCAATGCATTCCTCGGACAGAAAGGACTTAGCCTCGACGATATCGGTAAAGCCTTCAAAGGCGACCTGGCATTTGCTGTAACGGATGTCGTCAGCAGGGTTGATACAGTGAAATATGAATATGAAGGAAAAACTTCCAGCTACACTACCAACAAATCAGAACCACAATACGTTTTTGGAATGGCGATCGACGATCAGAAATCATTCGACAAGATCTATAATGTATTCAGTGAAGACCTGAACAAAATGCCTTCCGGGATGGCAGACATTAAAACAGAAAAAGGCTGGCTGACTGTTTCCAATACGCCGGCACTTACTTCTGGTTTTCTTTCCGGCAACAACAAACCTGCTTATGCAGATAAGATCAGCGGACATACTTTAGGTGTATTTTTCAATCTTCAGAAATTTATGACACTGATCGATTCAGAAATGCGCGACAGCGCATCATCCAAAGTGTTGCAGCTTTCCAAAGAGACCTGGCAGGATGTAACGATGTATGCAGATTATAAAGGCGGCACCGGTTCTTACCAGTTTGATGTTAACCTGATCAACAAAGGCACCAACAGCCTGAAACAACTCAATCAGTATGCTGATAAAATAGTAGCCATCCGCAATGCAGAACGCGCCCGTTATAATGTAGTTGATTCAACTACCGCAACAGAAGAACCTCCCAAAGCATTCAATTGATATAACACATACACAATAGGCCGCAGACGGGTGTCTGCGGCTTTTTTTATACTTTTAATTCATGCAGCTTACAATAAGCAATCTATTGCCCGTCTACTTTGAAAAAAGCCGTACCCAAACATCTGAAGTATGGGGTAAAGAAATAGTATGGCAAAAAGGAGAGCTCATCAAGATCGTTGCTCCTTCAGGAAGCGGCAAGTCTTCACTGATCAACTTCCTGTATGGCATGCGCAAAGATTTTGATGGAGCGATCCGATATGATCAGCAAGACATCCGGAACATGAACCCAGAACAACTGGCTCCTTTGCGCAAAGATCATGTCAGCATCGTGTTCCAGGACCTTCGCCTGTTTCCCCACCAAACCGTTGCAGAAAACCTGGAGATCAAACGCCAGCTCAACCCTTTTCATTCACCCGAAAAGGTCCTTGAAATGACAGAACGTTTGGGCATCGGCACAAAAATGAATTCCCTCGCAAAGATCTGTTCTTATGGCGAGCAACAACGTGTAGCTATCATCAGGGCCTTACTGCAGCCATTCGATTTTCTGCTGCTGGATGAGCCATTCAGCCACCTCGACGACAGGAATTCACAGAATGCCATGCAATTGATACTGGAAGAGGCTAAAGCCCGCAATGCATCCATTGTTCTTGCCGACCTGGAGCGTATTGAGTTCTTCCCTTACACCCGTCTTTTTCATTTATAAATTATTACTGTGGCTGTATCATTCAAACCTATACAACCCTTACTGCAAACAGGCACCAACGCTGCTTCACGCTGGTTTTCTTATATCGGGCTTGGTGTTGGCGTGCTCCTGTTGCTTTGTTCCATACAGATGTTCATCAATATCCAGCAACTGCTGAAAGAAGGCAGTATCCGGAAAAACGGGTTTGATTATATTTCCATTACCAAATCCGTTACCAATGAAACAATGGGGCAGCCTGAAAAAAATCTTTTCAGCCAGGCAGAACTGGATGAACTGAAGGCACAACCATTTATTGAAGATGTTTCCCCCCTGTTGCCTAACGATTTCAGGGTAAAGCTCAGTGCAGGAAGCGTGCTGGCATTCAGCACCGATATGTTTCTTGAAACACTGGACAATGATTTTATTGATACGCTTCCGCCATCTTTTACCTGGCAGGAAGGCCAGTACAATATCCCGATCATCCTTTCGTCCGATTTTTTTGAGATATACAATGTATTTGCACCAGGTCAGGGACTGCCGCAGATATCTCGTGAAACGGCTATGGGCATTCCCGTGCAAATCATCTGCGAAGGAAATGGACTGACGGAAACATTTACCGGTAAGATCGTTGCGTTCAGCGACCGGGTTAATTCTGTATTAGTGCCAAAGAACTTCCTGTTATGGTCTAACAAAACATTCGGTAAAGGTGCAAACGTGCAGGCATCCAGGGTATTCGTTAAAACAAAAGATGCCAACAATACAGAGCTGTTGAAGTTTGTTGACCAGAAAAATTATAAGTTGAACAAGGATAAAACCCTGCTGGGAAGAAACAAGATGGTGATACAGGGCATCTTCAGCGGTCTGGGCATTTTTGGCTTGCTGGTTGTGTTGCTGGCGCTGATGTTATTCTCCTTTTACCTGCAACTGGTGATCGCACGCAGTAAAGACAGCCTGCAATTATTGCTGACCCTTGGATATTCCCCTTCCTGGCTGAGCAGGAATGTAGCGAGGATCTTTGTTCCCGTTTATATTGTAGTTGTAATAGCAGCACTTGCTTTTACGCAATTAATGCAGTGGTCATTCCACCATTTTGTAATGTATGACCGGGAAGAACTATCAACTCCATTGCACTGGGTCACATTGCTGACCGCAGTAGTACTGATAGTATTATCCATTATCACCAATCACCGGCTTGTAAGATCTCTTTTAAACAAGCTGCACACTAATTAAAACTTTCGTTTTATTGCTGAACATTTTCATAGATAATAGCAGCACCCTGGCCAACACCGACGCACATCGTTGCCAGGCCATACTGTACTCCTGTTCTTCGCATTTCATATAATAATGTAGTGGAGATCCGTACGCCACTGCATCCCAACGGATGCCCCAATGCGATTGCGCCGCCATTTACATTCACTTTTTTTTCATCCAATCCCAACTCGCGGATGCATGCAATGGACTGTGAAGCGAATGCCTCATTCAATTCGATCAGGCCGAGCTGGCTGGTTTTTAATCCTGAACGCTGCATCACTTTTTGCGTGGCAGGCACCGGTCCGATGCCCATAATGGCAGGGTCTACGCCCGCTGACGACATTGCCACGATCTTTGCCATTGGCTCAAGTCCATATTTTTTCACAGCAGCTTCACTGGCCAGCAACATGGCAGCAGCCCCATCATTGATACCCGCTGCATTGCCGGCAGTTACTGTTCCTTCTTTTGCAAAAGCAGGTTTCAATCCTGCCAGTTTTTCCATAGAAGTTTTGCGTGGATGTTCATCATTCACGATCCAGCTTACCAATCCATCGCGGAATAATTCCAGCCCGGTAATTTCTTCATCCCATTTATTGGCAGCTTTGGCTGCAAAATATTTTTCCTGCGATGCAAAAGCAAAGGCATCCTGCTCTTCCCTTGAGATATTCCATTGCCTGGCCACATTCTCTGCCGTTTCACCCATGCTGAATGGATGGTGCATGGAAGCCAGTTTTTTATTTACAAAACGCCAGCCAAGCGTGGTATCGAATGTTTCTGTATTGCGTTGAAAAGGAGCAGTGGCTTTGCCGGTCACAAATGGAGCTCTTGTCATGCTTTCAACACCGCTCGCGATGATCAGCTCTGCATCCCCGCACATTACCTGGCGGCCTGCATCCATAATAGCTTGCAGCCCGGAAGCGCAAAGCCGGTTCACCGTATTGCCTCCTACAGAAACGGGCAGGCCGGCCAGCAGGGCTGCCATCCGCGCCACATTGCGGTTATCTTCACCTGCCTGGTTGGCTGCGCCGGCAATCACATCTTCAATCGCATTCACATCAATGGAAGCATTCCTTTCCACCAGCACACTGATCACATGCGCCAGCAGGTCGTCAGGGCGAAAGGCTGAAAGCATTCCTCCATATTTTCCGATCGGTGTTCTTACTGTGTCGATTATATAAGCTGAATTCACTTGCATTTTTTTGATTTTGAATTCTTTACCGGGGTGCTCCTATAACACTACCCGGCATAGCCTCGCAATATACTATCTTTGCAGCATGGCAAAAGCAGCAAAGCAAAATATCCGGAACCTGACGCTCCAGGATATTGAGGCTTATTTTGAAGAAATGGGGGAGAAAAAGTTCAGGGCCAAACAGGTTTATGAATGGCTCTGGCTGAAACAGGCACAGGATATCGATGCCATGACCAATCTCAGCAAGGAATTGCGCACCAGGCTCAAAGAAGAGTTTACCCTTCCCGCGCTCGCGATCGACGCTACACAATATTCAGCAGACGGCACTGTAAAATCCCGTTTTAAAACCCATGATGGCCACCTGGTAGAAGGCGTGCTGATCCCGACAGAAACGAGAGTTACAGCCTGCGTGTCTTCCCAGATCGGCTGCTCGCTCAGTTGTAAATTCTGTGCCACCGGCTATATCGACCGGAAAAGGAATCTTGGCTTTGACGAGATCTATGATGAAGTGGTGCTGATCAACCAGCAAAGTGAACGCATCCACGGGAAAAAACTGACCAATATCGTTTTCATGGGTATGGGCGAACCCCTGCTCAATTATAAGAATGTGCTGAAAGCGATCGATAAGATCACTTCACCCGATGGCCTTGGCATGAGCCCGAGAAGGATCACCGTTTCCACAGCCGGCGTAGCCAAGCAGATAAAACAATTGGGCGATGATAAAGTGAAATTCAAACTCGCCCTTTCCCTGCATGCCGCAAACGACCGCAAGCGTCATGAGATCATGCCGATCAATGATTCCAATAATATCCAGACGCTGATCGAGGCACTGAATTATTTTTATAAACAAACCAAGAGCGAGATCACGTTTGAATATATCCTGTTCAACAATTTCAACGACAGCCTGCAGGATGCCGATGAACTGATCAAAATATACCGCCAGGTACCGGCCGATCTTGTCAATATCATTGAATACAATCCTATTGATTTTGCCAGGTTCACCAAGCCTACCGAAGAAAAAGTGGAAGCATTTATGAATTACCTGGAAAAACACCGGGTAAATGCCAGGCTGCGCCGCAGCCGTGGCAAAGACATCGACGCTGCCTGCGGACAACTGGCTAATAAGGAAGCACATTAATATTTTCAATTCATATTACTGTTGTAAAACAGCAAACCCCTGACATGAAAAAAGCGCCCAATCAATTCTCCAAATTCACGAAGAAGAAAAGCAATGCAGCCATAAAAGAAGGATTCAAGGCTGAAAAAAGAAAATACAAAAAGGAACGCGAAGAATATTTCGAAAAGAAAAAAGCGGAAGCTCGCAAACAAGCCGGAACTGATACCCGTGGCAAAATGGGTGGTCCGGCCAAACCAACAGCGCCTGCCCCTGTTATTCAACGCAAGGAATCCACTGACTCCATGCCGCTGAACAAATACATTGCGCACTCAGGCGTCTGCGGGCGCAGGGAAGCTGCCGATCTGATAAGAACAGGTGTGGTGAAAGTGAATAAGGAAACCGTGACAGAGCCGGGACATAAAGTGTCTTCACTGGATGAGGTGAGCGTGAACGGGAAAAAAACATTCCTTGCCAAAAACCTCGTCTATATCCTTCTCAATAAACCCAAGGATTATATCACCACCACTGATGATCCTCAAAAAAGGAAAACAGTGCTTGATCTTATCCAGCGTGCTACAAAAGAAAGGGTTTATCCTGTTGGTCGGCTCGACCGCAATACATCCGGTGTGCTGTTGCTCACTAATGATGGAGAACTTGCGCAAAAGCTTACACACCCCAGCCACCAGATCAAGAAAGTGTATGCAGTTACCCTCAACAAGCCATTGGATAAAAAGGATTTTGATCAGATCCTGAAAGGTGTAAACCTGGAAGATGGCCCCGCAAATGTGGATGTACTGGCCTATGCCGACCTGAAGGATAAAACACAGATCGGCGTGGAGATCCATAGCGGCCGCAACCGGATTGTACGCCGCATATTCGAATCATTAGGTTATGATGTAAAGAACCTTGACCGGGTGATATTTGCGGGATTGACCAAGAAAAATGTGGAAAGAGGTAAATACCGTTTTCTCACCGAAAAAGAAGTAAGGGACCTGAAGCATTTTGGAAAAGGCAAATAAGCCATATCATTTGTATCTCTCATGAAGGATTGGATCATTTTCAAGAACGACAATTTTATTGTAATAAATAAGCCTTCCGGCCTTCTGTCAATTCCCGACAGAATGGGACAAGAGGTTTCATTGAAAACAATGCTGCAGGAAGTGTATGGCCAGGTATTTACTGTGCATCGCCTGGATAAAGATACCAGCGGCCTGATCCTGTTTGCATTGAATGAAGAAGCACATAAACATTTCTCCCAGCAATTTGAAGCACGGTTAACAGAAAAGATCTACCTGGGATTGGTGATCGGCTCACCGGTATTAAAAGAAGGGCATATTGATGCACGCATTGCTGAACATGCTTTTAAAAAAGGTTTGATGATGGTGCATCAGAAAGGAAAAGAATCCTTAACTGATTATAAAGTGCTGGAAGACTTTGGCATCTATTCCTGGATACAGTTCCGGATACATACAGGCCGCACCCACCAGATAAGGGTCCATGCAAAAGAGATCGGCCATCCTATTGTATGCGATGAATTGTATGGGGATGCAAAGCCCATACTGCTCTCTTCTTTTAAAAGCAAGTTCAAGCTTTCTAAAAATGAGCTGGAAGAAAGGCCAATACTGGGCAGGCTGGGGCTGCATGCTTTCCAACTGAAGCTGAGGGACATGAATAATGAAATGATCGAACTGGAAGCTCCACTGCCTAAAGACCTTCGGGCTACTTTGCAGCAATTGCAGAAAAGAAAAAAGGTTTAATCCTTAACTCTTTTCCAGCGCCTGCCGTATATCTTCCAGGATATCTTCCACATGTTCTAAACCTACTGACACACGGATCAGGCCCGGTGTAATTCCTACTGCATTTCTTTCTTCTTCTGTCAGTTTGGAGTGCGTGGTAGAAGCGGGATGTGATGCGATCGTCCTGGTATCACCCAGGTTATTGGTCATGGAGATCATCTTCAGTGTATTCAGGAATTTCCTGCCGCCATCAATACCGGCTTTTATTTCAAAAGTGACGATAGCACCACCATTGCTCATTTGCTTTTTGGCAATAGCATATTGCGGATGTGTTTCCAGGAAAGGATATTTTACCTGGCTTACTTTAGCATTGCCTTGAAGGCCTTGCGCTATTTTCAATGCGTTTTCTGCATGTTTATCCATCCGCACAAATAATGTTTCCAGGCTTTTGGTCAGCACCCAGGCATTGAATGCACTCATGGAAGGGCCGGTATTTCTTACAAAAAGATAAAGAGGCTTTACTAACTCTTTTCTTCCAACCACTACACCACCTAATACCCTGCCCTGTCCGTCGATAAACTTGGTAGCAGAATGCAGTACAAGGTCTGCTCCATATTTTATCGGCTGCTGCACAGCAGGTGTGGCAAAGCAGTTGTCGACCACAAACAGCACTTTATGCTTTTTGCAGATCTCAGCTACCTTTTCAATATCAATAATATCAAGCCCGGGATTGGAAGGAGTTTCCACATACAGCATTTTGGTATTAGGCTTGATCATAGCCTCGATCGTTTCGGGCCTGGTCATATCAAAATAGCTGTGCTCGATCCCCCACTTGGGCAGGTACTTGGTCAAAATGGTATGGGTTGAACCAAACACTGCAGAAGCAGATACAATATGGTCTCCCTTGCCCAGGAAGGTCATGAAAGTGGAAAAAATAGCTGCCATACCTGTGCCGGTGGCAATACCATCTTCTGCGCCTTCAAGCGCGGCTATTTTAGCAATAAACTCATCTACGGTTGGGTTGGAGAACCGGGAGTAGATGTTCACATCAAGGCTGTCATCTGCAAAAGCAGCAGCCATCTCCTCTGCTGAATCATATATAAAACTGCTGGTCAGGAATAAAGGAGTAGCATGCTCTTTTTCACCGGTACGGGTTGTTTGCAAGCGGATAGCCTGCGTTTCTGGGCGCTGTGACATTGGAGATCTTTTTTGTGAAGTGCAAAGATAGGGAGAGATGTTATTCATTTCCCTGGATATTCAGCGCTTCATCTTTGGAAGTATTATACAGCTCATACCAATCCTGTTGCTCAAGATCTATATCGAAAGCCTTTACGATATTGCGGATCCTTTGCTCCTTCAGCGTACCAATAAGGGGAAGTGCCCCGAGCTTGATAAGCCATGCTACAGCGATGGATTCCACATTAGCACCATATTTCTTCCCTACCTCATCCAATTTGTAATTGACCCGCAAGGCTGTAGGGTCAGTACCGTTTTCGATACGTCCTCCGGCAAGGGGAGCGGCGGCAATAGGGCGCATGTAGCGTTGCTTGATATAATCGATCTGCCCATTGTCGAGCGCGGTCGTATTCAACAGGTTCAGTTCAATATGATTGGTGACAATGGGTACACGGAGATAAGAAGCCAGCAACTGATGCTGGAAAACAGAAAAGTTAGCCACACCGATATTGCGGATCTTACCGGAAGTGCGCAACCGTTCCAGCGCCAGTGCAGTTTCTTCCAGGTTGGAAAGCGGATCAAGCTGGTCAAGCAGGAAGATATCAATATAATCGGTCTTTAATTTTTGCAGGGAACTATCAACACTTTTCAGGATATGCGCTGCAGATGTATCAAAATGTTTGACACGGATATCGGGGCGGACAGGATGCGGGATATTGACACCGCATTTGGTAAACAGAACAATGTCTTCCCGTTTGAACGAACGTTGCTTCATTACATTTCCAAACAATTCTTCACATTGATAACCGCCATAAATATCCGCATGGTCAAAAGTGTTGATGCCAAGTTCCAGGCAAAGGTTGATCACTTTTTCCATAGCAATAGCACCGGATGCGCTGGTGTCTTCCCATCTCCAGAAGCCATACACAGCGGGAGATACTTTAGGCCCTGAATCACTTAAATAGATCTTTTTCATTTGTTGATAAGTTTAGAGTAGTTGAAACAGGAAATAACTCCATTTCCTAATGGATGATATTCCTCATAATAAAAAGTTCAATTGACGCCGTGGTCGGATTCGAACCGACGTTAAAGGTTTTGCAAACCTGTACCTCACCACTCGGCCACACGGCTGATAAAGGGCATCCCGGGGAACCGGGACGCCGTTACTACTCTAACGTTTGCTCTAAAAACGATAAGCAAAACTTTTTTAGCTATTTCAACAACCCGTCTACAGTGATCGCAGCATAATACAGCGCTCCGATCGTAGGACCAGCTGCATATTGTATATAACGGTTGTTCAATACATTGCTTCCTCCCACCTTAATGGTTGAATACAACGAAGGTATCCTGTAAGTCACCTGCGCATCAATCGTATTGTAGGCAGAGATATTACCGTTAGCTAATGGACTTTCCCAGTAAAATGCGTCCTGCCATCTCCAGACAATATTGAACCCCAGATTCTTTACTACTTCCCTGTTGCCAAACGACAGGTTGGTGAACCATTCCGGCGTATTAAATCCCGTTACAAAAACATCTTTCTGTTTATTCTTTGAGATCGCATTGTAATTGACATTGCCGGAGATGGAAAATGTTTTACCGAAATTATAGGTCACGCCAAACGCAGCTCCATAGTTAGTATACTTATTCTTTGCATTGGTGTACACCCGATAGCGCGTTTGTTTGGAGCGGTTGGCATCCAGCATATCGGTCACTGCCCGGTCTGTTCCCACCTGCACAGAGTCCGCTTCAGGAACATACACTTCCACCTGCCCAAGGAATCCATCGTATTGATTAATGTATGCATCAAAATCAAGCAACAAGCGGTTATCGAGCAGGATGCTTTTATAGCCTGCCTCAAATGAATTGATCCGCTCTGGTCTTGTTTCAGACAAAGCCGTTACTTCAAGCAGGTTCCTGTTCTTTAATGCAGCCGCGTTGGCAGCCATCCCATTCCTTACATCTGCATTCACAGCAGCATTGAATGCTTCTACCGAACTGCGGGTGTAGGAATTATCAAGATAGCCCAATCCTTCATTGATATAAGAAAGACCACCTACACGTCTTACATTACCATTGTTCACAAAAGAGATGGCTTCAAAGATGGCGGGAAAACGGAATCCGTTCTGGAAGGAAACGCGGAAATTATGTCTTTGCGCAGCAGTGTATACCAGCGCAATCCGTGGATTAAGTTTGGGACTGAATTCAGGATTCTGATCAAGGCGTAATGAAACCGATACTTTCAGCTTTTCATCAAAAAAGTTTTTGGTACCCTGCACAAAGCCGCCATATTTTTTATAATACACATTTTTTCCAAAATCCAATGAGTCCGGAACTTTGCCATCAACCGCTACAGGTTTATTGCGTTCAGCTACCGGCCTGGAGAAATCAACGAAATTATTTCCGTCCGGGATCACTTCATATATTCTCAGATCGCCACCCACCAGGAGGTTGAACCATTTCACATAGCGGGTAAGGTCCCATTGCGCATCTATATGGTAAGTACGGCTCAACTGCCGAAGCCATGCACCACCGGTTTCAGGAGCGCCAGCTACAGCATTCTTATGGTCCCAGTTGTTAATGCCAATGATTGTTCTCTTTAAAGCATCAAACCCGGGAGTGCCGGGTTCCACACGCCCGGCATCCGCAGCAGCACGGGCTATGCGCATGGCAGTTGCGAGATCACTGTTATTGCCATCAGCACCAAGCGTGCTTTGAAGAGAGGATTTGAATGCATCACGCCAACTGGCATTGGAGCGATGAGTAAGATCAAGATTATCTGCCAGCGGTTTCAGGTTGTAAGAATCGCCGCTGTTCTCGATAGACACGTAAGTTCTGACCAGGTAATTATCGCCTTTCAGTTCCAGTTTATGGTTTTGTACACGCAGGTTATCTAATTGGATCTTATTACCTCTTTGAAATATCCCATCCATCTGGCCAAAGCGATACGCATAAGACAGTTCAGCATTTTTTGAAAACCGATAATGTAAAACTGCATCTGCTTTAATATTGGTGACAGTTGGATCAACCAGGTCTTTTTCCCAATAGCCGGTACGGCGTACAAGAAATGTATTGTTGGGCGTGTTCTTATAAGTTATGCCGCTGATGGAAACAGCATTGCTGCCTGCATCATCCGCATATTTATTCCAGGCATCGTAAGCCGGGTTATTTTCCGGGCCATTCAATTCAGGGTAGGCAGGATTGGCCGTGTTCAGGTTATTGGGGTTCTGGTCTGTTCTGGTATCCGATCTCCAATCGGTACCACGCAGATAACTAAGATTGACCTTGAAAGCAAATTTGTTGTTGAATGCTTTTGCATAGCGGACTGCAGATTCTGTAAGTATCTTCGCACCCTGCCCCGCAGAGCCTTCACCAATATGGTTTACACCTGTACGCTGGTACACACTCAGTCCCTGGTATTTGAACGGGTTCTTTGTAATAAGGTTAGCCAGCCCATTGATGGCATTCATTCCATATAAAGCGGAAGCCGCTCCCGGTGTGATCTCCACGCTTTCAATATCCAGTTCAGAAGGGCCAATGGAATTACCCAGCGGCACACCCAGGGTTGCAGCTTGCACATCCACGCCATCATTGAGCTGTACAAAGCGGAAATTATTAGGTATATTAAAACCTCTTGTGTTGGGAATCTTGAACGTTATACTTGAAGTGGTCAATTGCACGCCTTTCAGATTTTCCAGCGCATCATAAAAAGTAGGGGCAGGTGATTCTTTGATCGCACGGAGACTTAGCTTTTCTATAGCCACGGGGGATTTGAGCAGGCTTTCCTGCACCCGTGAGGCGGTTACCACTACTTCATTGCCTAAAATGGTTTGGGTTACCAAAGCCACTTCGAGGTTGGCACCGAGACTGTTCACTTCCAGTTGCTGCTCTTTAAAACCAACAGATGAAAAAGTAAGCGTAAAAGGCAACCGGGATTTAGTACGCAATTTGAAAGCCCCATCCTTATTGGTAATAGTACCTGTTACGGTTCCTTTAACCTGTATGCTTACATCAGCCAATGGTTGCTTGTTCAACTGATCGGTAACAGTGCCGGAAATCTCCATCAGGCTGGCATCCTGCGCAAGGGAAAAGATACAGGTACAGGACAGGGGGATCGAGAGGAACAGAACACGGGCAAAAAGCTTTTGCCTGATTGAAGATACTCCCTTGAGAAGCGTTGTATTTGCTTGGCGACCCATACCAGTTGTTGGTTTAAATTTATTAGTCTACAATTTTAGTATACTATTCAGGTTTAAAAAAAGGACAGTTGAATGTCCTGTGTTTGCAAACATATATTATTTCTATTAGTCTACAATTATTATAGACTAATATTTTTTCTTCTTTTATATTCCATACTAAACAGCCTTGATCAATATCCTTAAACTCCAGACAATAACGATAATGCCCAGCAGGATAAAAGAAGCTTTTCTTGGCAGCTTTCCATTCAACCTTGCAGCAATTGGAGCTGCAATAAGTCCACCAATGATCAGGGCCAGTATCACCTGCCAGTGTTGCAAGCCAATAAGTGTAAAGAAAGTAAAAGCACTTGCCAGGGTTACGAAGAATTCTGTAAGGCTTACCGAGCCCACTACATACCGGGGTGTACGCCCCTTGGTGATCAATGTAGCTGTAACGATCGGTCCCCAGCCTCCGCCGCCAAATGAATCAAAGAACCCACCTGCACCTGCCAGCAATCCATACCTTTTGAATTTCTTTTTGACGGTTGCCTTACGGAAAGCATTGATAAAGATCCGTACTCCCAGTACCAATGTATAAGCCGCCATGATCGGCCGGATATAGGTGATATGCGATTCGCCAAACTTTACCAGCAAAACAGCCCCCAACACTGCGCCAATAATTCCGGGGATCAGCAGCACCTTGAACAATTTCTTATTTACATTCCCGAATTTATAATGACTATATCCTGAAGCGCCGCTTGCAAACATTTCCGCTGTATGAATGCTGCCACTGATCGCAGCAGGGCTTACATTGGCCGACATCAGCACTATGGCACTCGTAACGCCATAACCCATACTCGTTGCCCCATCCACCATCTGCGCCAGGAATCCTGCCAGCAACATCCAATGGAAATTCTTATCAAGCCCCTTATACCATGATACCGTTTCATCAGCAATAACTTTTAAGGGGATATATGAAAAAATAAAATGCCCGATCAGCATCAAAGCAAAAATGCCTACAGAATAGCTGGCAATCTTTCGCCAGCGGCGTTCTCCTGAATTATCTGGCTCCACCAGCACTTTGGTGAGTGCATTCAGTTTTTTTACTTTATATTCAAAATTTCCATTCAACTTGTTGCGTACCTGGTGAAGATTATTGATCACTTCATCCAGCTCACCCGGCAACGCATCCTGCAACACTTCCTTGATGCGTTTTGCAGCAGTCGGCGATTTCCCATTAGTAGAGATCGCTATCTTCAGGTTACCCTTTCTTACAATAGAGCTCAGGTAAAAATCGCAGAGATCAGGCGTATCAGCCACATTCACCAGTTTATCCCTGCTTTTAGCAGCAGCATGGATCTCCCTGCTTACTTCTTTATCATCAATTGCAACGATCACCAGGTCCTGTCCATCCAGATCTGTTTCTTCAAAAGAACGCTCCTGCCATTGGATATTGGAATGATGCTCCGCCAGCGTTTTAATGGCATGACTTATTTCTTCAGCCACCAATGTAACACCGGTTGCAGGTGAATTATGGATAATGGCATGCAATTTTTCCAGCCCAACTTTCCCTCCGCCTATGATCAATACTTTTAAATGTTCCAGTTTCAAAAAAACAGGGAACAGGTCATTGACCTCCTGTTTAGGCTTATCTGCTGTAGTTATCACCTGCACATTTTTCACCATAGCTAAGTTTAGTTCTTACTAATCCATTTACGATAGGAAAAATCACCAAATGTTTCTCCCTGTTTTCTTTCTGTCTTATACACGCCCAGCAATTCATCCAGACTTTGCAGTATCTCATCTTCACCAAGGTTCTCCTTATACTTTGTATTCAACCGCTCACCCAACCTGTCGCCACCAATATGCAGGTTATATTGCCCATAAGAAGTGCCGATAAAACCGATTTCCGCTGCAGAAGAACGGCCGCAGCCATTAGGGCAACCCGTCATCCTAACGGTGATCTCCTCATCCTGTAAAGCATATTTGTACAGGATCGGTTCAATCTTTGAAATGAGAACAGGGAGGTAACGCTGGGCTTCTGCCAGCGCTAAAGGGCAGGTGTTGAAAGCCACACAAGCGATGGAGTTCTTCCTGACATTCCCTGAACGTTCTGTATGCCCGATAATACCAAACCGGTTCAGTAATTCTTCTATCTCCGGTTTATCTTTTTCTTCAATATCTGACAATATCACATTCTGACTACCCGTGAATCGGAAATTCGCTTTCCCGGTTTTAGCGATCTCGAACAATGCAGTCTTAAGCGGAAGCTTTTCATCATCCAGCACACGCCCGTTCTCTACAAACACAGTATAATACCATCTGCCCTGGTGATTTCGTTCCCAGCCATAATGGTCTTTTCTTTCGGTAAACGTATAAGGTTTTGCAGGTTCCAGCTGAAATCCTATCCGTTTTTCCAATTCTCCGATAAATGCCGGTACACCGAATCTGTCAATTGTATATTTCAAACGGGCAAGCTTCCTGTCGGAGCGGTTGCCATGATCACGCTGCAGGGTCATGATCCCGTACACTGCTTTCAACAATTTCTCTTCCGAATCAACAAATCCCAGCAAGCTGCCCAACCGCGGATAGGTTTGGGGATTACCATGCGTAGCGCCCATGCCGCCACCTGCTGCAATATTGAATCCTTTCAACTGATTGTTCTCAATGATCGCGATCAGGCCTACATCATTGGTGAACACATCCACGTCATTGTTGGGTGGGATGGCAATAGCGATCTTGAATTTTCTTGGCAGGTAACGGTCCTGGTATAATGGGTCATCTTCTTTTTTTTCTGCCAGTTGTTCTTTGTCCAACCATATTTCATAATAAGCCCTCGTTTTGGGCAGGGCCATCTGGCTTAACTTATCAGCATACCTGAAGATCTCTTCATGCAAAGCAGACTGACCCGGATGTGCACTGCACATTACATTCCTGTTCACATCACCGCAGGTGGCGATAGAATCCAATGACAGGGTGTTGAATGTTTTGATCGTTGGTTTAATGGAAGATTTCAGCACTCCATGCAATTGCACCGTTTGCCGGGTCGTGATCTTGATAGTGCCGGTTGAATGTTCTCCTGCAACATGGTGTAATCCTATCCATTGTTCAGGTTTTAAAAAGCCACCGGGCAGCCTGAGACGGATCATATAGGAATACAACCATTCCAGTTTTTTGGTGCTCCTTTCTTCACGCCTGTCACGGTCGTCCTGCTGATACAGGCCATGGAATTTTATGAGCGACTGATCATCTTCGCGCAATGCACCGGTAATATTATCCTGCAGGCTTTGCTTTAATGTGCCCCGCAGTCCATCACTGGCCATTTTTATTCTTTCTACAGACGACAGGTTCTTTGCTTCGCTCATTTTTATGATTTATGCTTAATAAACGTCTTTACTGTATCTACCTTCTTTTTTCAATTGCTCGAGGTATTTTATAGAAGCATCGGCATTTAAGCCTCCTTCTTCACTGATGATCTTCAGCAACGCAGTTTCCACATCCCTGCTCATCGGATCTTTTGTTCCGCTGATATAAACAGAGGCGCCGCCTTCAATCCACTTATACAATTCAGCGGCTTGCTGCTGCATACGATGTTGCACATAGATCTTCTCTGTTTGATCTCTCGAGAATGCAAGGTCCAATTGAGTGAGCACACCTGTTTGCACATAATTCTGCATCTCCACCTGGTAAAGAAAATCCGTTACAAAATGTTGCTCCCCAAAAAAGAACCAGTTTCTTCCTGTTGCACCTGTTGCATCACGTTCTGCCAGGAAAGCACGGAAAGGTGCTACACCCGTACCCGGCCCGATCATGATAATATCTTTTTCCGCTGCGGGCAGTTTGAAGCTCTTATCCTTGTGCACATAAAAAGTAAGAGAGGAGCCAACAGGCTGATCGCCAAGAAACTCACTGCAAAGCCCATAGCGTTGTTCATCCTGGGCCAGGAAACGGTCACGCGCAACGGTGATATGCACCTCATTTCTTCCATGCCCTTCAGGAGATGAAGCAACTGAATATAAACGGGGGGCTATTGGTATCAATAGCTGTAACACATCTTTGAACTGTTCCGCATCTTTTACAGGATAGATGCGCAGCAGGTCAACCAGGTCCATTCTTGTATCAGGAATTTCCTGTGCTGTGAGAGAAGCATATTTTTTAATCGTACTGGTAAGTAAATAGCAAATGCTCAGGTTACCGGCCAGCAATTCCCGCACTGGTGCTTTTGCCCTGGCTGTCTCTATCTCCAGTTCGGGATCAATGCCTGTAAGGGAAATGATACGGTCAACCACTTCCGGTCTGTTGCGCGGAACAATGCCAATAGTATCACCCGGTTCGTATTCTATCTCCTCATCCGTACCTATTTCAATATGATAGGTTTGTTTATTGGAACCACGGTCATTCAAATTAACATTAGCCTGTATAATACCGTTATAAAATTTCTTTTCTGTTTTCTTTTTCGTAACCGGTGTGCTGGCCGAAGGCGTTGTTTGCTTTTCCAGCAATGCCAGCACTTTTTCAAACCATTGCATGGCATCTTCTTCATAGTCCACATCACATTTCTGTAATGGCACCACACGCCTGGCACCAAATCTGTTCAATTGCTGATCTACATCTTCACCGGTCTTGCAATACAGGGGATAGGATGTATCACCTAATGCCAGCACGCTGTATTTCAGATCAGGCAATTGCAATTGATTGGCATGAATGTATTCGTAAAACTTTTTTGCAGGCAGGGGAGGTTCGCCTTCACCCTGTGTACTGATCACCACAAACAGGTATTCTTCTTTTGCAAGATCAGCCAGCCGGTACTGGTCAAGCCCGGTCAGTTTTGCATTCACACCTTTTTTCTTGGCTACTGCCGCCAGTTGTGCTGCCAGTTTTTTGGCATTTCCTGTTTCTGTTCCGTATACAAGACTGATCCTTTTCGCAGTTGTTGCAGGAATTTCAGTGTTACCGTTAGCTACAAGACCATTCAAATAACCATTGATCCAGATCAGCTCTTCCTTTGTAGAGGAGTGAACAAGGTCTAAAAAAGATTTCAGTTTTGATTCAGGGAGCATACAATGGTTTTGATTTATACAGCTTGCTTCCTCAGCGATTCCACTGGTTCAAAATATTGTTCCTGGCTGTTGCTGTTGCGTATCCAGGCAAACTGTTCGTGCAATGCCACTACTTTACCAATGATCAGCAAGGAAGGGGAGGCAAATTCCTTTCCTTCAAATACCAGTTTATGCTGGTAAATATTGGAGATATGCACGTTTTGCAGGCGCGTTGTGGCTTGTTCCACCACGGCAAGGAATTTATCTGAACGGATGCCGCTGTTTTTTAGGTTCTCTACAATATCATCCAATGTGCCAGATGACATATAGAATACCAGCGTATCATCCGTTGCAGCCAGTTCATTCCAGTATTCCGGCGACAGCAGATCGGTTTTATAGTAAGTAAGAAAGCGGACAGCATTGGCGTAGTTGCGGGCAGTAAGGGGAATGCCGGCATAGGCTGCTGCACCAAAGGCTGCTGAAATGCCCGGGATGATCTCATAAGAGATCCCATTTTCAACCAATGCCTGCAATTCATCCAGCATATTGGCAAACACGGATACATCACCGCCTTTCAGGCGTACTACCGTTTTTCCCGCCCTGCTATGCTCGATCATCAATTGATTGATCTTTTTCTGCGGAGTGGAAAGTCCATAACGGCCCTGCTTGCCCACGCAGATGATCTCTGCCTGCGGGCTTACATACTCGTTCAGTATTTCATGGCTCACAAGCCGGTCAGTTAAAACAATATCCGCTTTTTGCAACCAGCGGACTGCTTTCACAGAAATAAGTTCCGGATCACCCGGTCCGGCACCTGCCAGGATCACTTTCCCATTGATACGTTGTAGGCTCATAGTCTACCGATTTAGTAGATTTATTAGGTAAAAAAATTTATTGCAGCAATACCGCTGCTACTGTGTTATTGCTTGTTTCATCCACCAATATCGCGCTGCCATCAGCCTGGTTCTTGGTATAGCTGTCATACACCAGCGGTGAAGCTGTTTTAATGGTCGCTTTCACCACTTCATTCAGTTTCACACCTGCTTCCACCGGCAGCTGTTGTAAGGTGTTTACATCCAGTTTATATTCCACCTGTTTCACTACAGCCCTCAGCAAACGGCTATTGTGTTGCAGGTAATATTTATTGCCTGGCTGTAAAGGCTTTTCATCGAGCCAGCATAGCAATACTTCAAGTTCATTGGCAACCTGTGGCTGGTCATCTGTTTTCACTATTGAATCACCACGGCTGATATCAATATCATCTGCCAGGTGAATGATCACGCTTTGCGGGGCAAACACTTCTTCTTTCTCTTCGCCGCCTATTTCCAGCTTGCTGATGCTTGTTTCAATATTTGCCGGCAAAACAGTTACTTTATCACCTTTCCTGTACACACCACTGGCCACTTTTCCTGCATAACCACGGTAATCATGCAGATCAGCTGTTTGCGGGCGGATCACCAGTTGCACCTGGAAACGTGCATCTGCATGATTGATGTCCCGGCCGATCTCTACTTCTTCCAGCAACTGTAATAAAGGCTTCCCTTCATACCAGTCAATGACCGATGATCTGTCAACAATATTGTCTCCATTCAATGCACTGATGGGGATATAGGTCACATCCTTTAATCCGAGCTGTTTTGCTACTTCCGCATAATCGATCAATATATTATTGTATACATCCTGTGAGTATTCAACCAGGTCCATTTTATTCACTGCTACTACCACATGTGGTATTTTGAGGAGTGAAGCAATAATGGAGTGGCGACGGGTTTGCTCTACCACTCCCTGCCGGGCATCTACCAGGATAATAATAAGATTGGCATTGGAAGCTCCTGTGATCATATTGCGCGTATACTGCACATGGCCAGGCGCATCGGCAATAATGAATTTCCTTTGAGGTGTTGAAAAATACCGGTAAGCCACATCAATTGTAATTCCCTGCTCACGCTCTGCACGCAATCCATCGGTCAGCAAAGCCAGGTCTATCACGCCAGCTTCTTTATTCCTTGTTTGCTTTTCCAGCGCTTCCAGTTGGTCAACCAATATATTCTTGCTGTCGTACAGCAAACGGCCAATAAGGGTACTCTTCCCATCATCTACACTACCTGCTGTAATAAACCTTAATAGATCCATGTTTTAATTTTTAGAAGTATCCATTCTTTTTCCTGTCTTCCATTGCTGCTTCCGTCACCTTATCATCAATTCTTGTTTCACCTCTTTCGCTGATACGGGCAGCAGTAATTTCATTGATCACTTCATCCAGTGTTGCTGCAGCTGATTCTACAGCAGCGGTACAGGTCATATCGCCTACCGTTCTGTAACGTACTCTCTTCTTTATGACTGTGTCTGTATCATCCACCTGTATAAAGCCTGACACGGCGATCAACTGACCTTCATGAGCGATCACTTCGCGCTCATGTGAGAAGTAAATGGATGGAAGGCCGATATTTTCTTTACGGATATAATTCCAGATATCCAGTTCTGTCCAGTTGCTGATCGGGAACACCCGCACATTTTCTCCTTTATGGATCCGGCCATTGTAGATGCCCCATAATTCAGGTCGTTGCAATTTAGGGTTCCATTGTCCGAATTCATCTCGTACGGAAAAGATCCTTTCCTTGGCCCTTGCTTTTTCTTCATCACGTCTTGCACCACCAATACAGGCATCAAAGCCAAATTCCTCAATGGTATCCAGCAGGGTATAAGTTTGAAGCCAGTTGCGGCTGGCAAATTTCCCTTTGGGTTCTGTAAGATTCCTTTGCTTTATCGTGTCTTCCACTTTTCGCACAACGAGGTCAGCTTTTACCTCCTCCGCCAACTTATCACGGTAAGCCAGCGCTTCAGGGAAATTATGGCCTGTGTCAATATGGACCAGCGGAAAAGGTATCCGCCCGGGTGCAAATGCCTTTTTTGCAAGATGGACCAGTGTAATGGAATCTTTCCCACCGCTGAACAGCAGAGCAGGTTTTTCAAACTGTGCGGCTATTTCACGGAAAATATGAATGCTCTCAGCTTCCAGTTGTTCCAGGTAATCCAGATGATACTTACTCATACGCTACATTTCTTCTATTTATTAACTAACAGGTTACCGGCTGTGGAATGCAATCCGCATTCCTTATGTGATGTTTCCCACCACCAGCGGCCGGCGCGTGCATCTTCACCGGGCTCAATGGCCCTGGTGCAGGGAGCGCAACCAATACTGACAAATCCTTTATCATGCAAAGGGCTGTAAGGCACATTGAACTCACGCAGGTAGGCCAGCATTTCGTCATAGCTCCACCTGATCAAAGGGTTGAACTTATACAGTTGCCTGTCTTCCATCCATTCGATCATTGGCATCTGCTGGCGGTTGTCCGATTGCTCAGCACGCAGGCCGGTGATCCAGACTGCAGCACCTTCCAGTGCTCTGTTGAGCGGCTTTACTTTTCTTATATGACAACACGCTTTGCGGTTGTCCACTGATTCATAAAAACTGTTTACTCCCTTTGTATTTACCAGTTCTTCCACATCGGTTGCTTCCGGGAAATAAACATGGACCCTTTTTTTGTAGCGGGCTTCTATCCGTTCAAGCAGTTCATATGTTTCATTGAACAACCGGCCGGTATCGATCGTAAAGATCTTAACAGGAAGGGCATTCCGGAAGATCACATCGGTGATCACCTGGTCTTCCTGCCCCAGGGATGATGAAAAAACAACTTTGCCGGGGAACAACGCGGCAATGAACGCGATGGCCTCCGGCAAAGAATATTCTTCCAAATTTTGTATCTGTTCTTTCGTCAACATCAACTACTATAGATCAGGCTGAGGCGTATAACGCAGGTAAGGTTTTACCACTTTAACACCTTTAGGGAATTTTTTAATCGCATCTTCTGTAGATACGGAAGGAACGATGATCACGTCTTCGCCATGTGTCCAGTTGGCCGGAGTTGCCACACTGTGATTGGCTGTAAGCTGCAATGAGTCGATCACACGCAATACTTCTGTAAAGTTCCGTCCTGTGGATGCAGGATAAGTAATGATCAGTTTCACTGCTTTATCCGGTCCTATAACAAATAAAGAACGGACAGTTGCTGTTGCTGATGCATTGGGATGTATCATATCATACAGTGTTGCCACATTCCTGTCTGCATCGGCTATGATAGGGAAATTAACCGTCGTATTCTGCGTTTCATTGATATCTTTTACCCAGCCTTCATGCTTATCGAGCGGGTCAACACTTACGGCCAGCACTTTCACATTGCGCCTGGCAAATTCACTTCCCAACAGGGCCGTTTTACCCAGTTCAGTAGTACACACGGGAGTGTAATCAGCAGGATGTGAAAATAAAACACCCCAGCCATTGCCTAAGTATTCATAAAAATCGATTTCACCTGCAGTTGTTTGCGCTTTAAAGTTGGGGGCGGCATCCCCTAAACGTAATGACATAAAACAAATTTTAAATGGTTAACAAAAATAAGGGTAAATGAATACTCCACAAACTTTGTGGACTAATTTTTATGTAATTGATCATTCTGAGCTAACGGATGTTAGATCAGCATGTCGTAATCTACGTGTGGCGGGTAGAATTTACAAGGGAGGGATCAGTAATCAACCAGGTCTACAAGGGTCCTGTTCTCAACGATACTCAATGTTGCATCACGTACCTCCGTCATCATCTCATGGAGGCCACAATGCTTTTCATTACAGTTTTTACATCGCTCATAAAAATACAGGCTCACACAGGGGATCATCGAGATAGGACCATTCACCAGCCGGATAATGGTAGCCACTTTCACTTTTTCAGGGCTTTTCTTCAAAAAATATCCCCCTCCTTTCCCTTTCTTACTGTCCAGGATATCCGCTTTCTTTAATTCCAGCAGGATATTCTCCAGGAATTTCAATGGGATCTTTTTCTTCTTTGCGATCTCGGAGATCAGGATTGGTCCCTCCGTATATTTCTCCGTGAGGTAACCCAATGCCTTAAATGCGTACTGTGATTTTTTTGAAAGCATAATCTTAGTTCAAAATTTGTACGGTATAGCCAATTGCCGAGTTCTTCTTTAACATGGCAGCTACGCCGCAATATTTATCAAGCGACAGATCGATCGCTTTTTTTACTTTCTCCAGGTTTTCCGCAGCGGTTTTAAGGCGGTAAGTGATCTGTATATCTTTAAACACTTTAGGGTTCTCTTCGGTTTGATCGGCTTCCACTTCAATGGAAAGATCAGAGAACTCCACTTTCATTTTACGTAAAATGCCTGTTACATCAATGCCTGAGCATCCTGCCAGGCCCGACAATAATAAGGCTTTAGGGCCATGGCCGTTTTTTTTATTTCCATCCACTTTTATCCGGTTCCCTTCATGCTCACTTTCAAACTCCTCGTCTTTTATCCATTTTGTTATTGTCTTCATTGTTATATAAGGTATTAAATTTTAAACTTTTCGATCCTTTAATTCTTTATTCTTCCTGTGATCCAAGATTATGCTTTTCGTTTTTCAGGATATTATCCAGGGTCCACCTGATCTTTTTTTCAAAATTATGCTTTCGCACGGTACATTCCATCTTATCGCAGATCGGGCAGGAAAAAGGCAGGCAGCCGTCTGAATGCACAAAAAATTCGACGCTTTGGCCAAATTCCTTTCTCACCAATTCTGTTAATGCATCAATTTCCCTGTGGGCTTCATGCACATTCAGGTACCAGGGCACAGTGAGGTGGCAATCAATATGTAAAATGCTGCCATATTTAATAACGCGGAGATTATGGATATCAATCCAGTTGGTGCGCCGGTTGGCATTCAGCAATTCCACCAGCCGCGACAACAATTTCCTATCGGCCTCATCCATGATGCCTGCAATGGAGCTCCTTAATATGCGGTAGCCCATAAAAATGATAAAACCGCCGAAAAGGATCGCCACCACCCCATCTACCCAGTTCCAGCCGGTAAAGTATAAAAGCACCAGGCCTGCGATGATCCCCAGCGTTGATAAGGTATCGCTTTGCAAATGCTTGCCGCTCGCCTGCAAAGCCATTGAATCATTTTTCTTACCGATCCGCTCGCAATAGATACCCACCAGGTAATTGACAAGAGCAGTGGCTGCTACCAGCCAGATACCCATATCTATCTTCTTCAATTCAACAGGATGGATAAGACTGAGAATGGCTTTATACAAAATAACCAATCCTGCAATGCCGATCAGTGTGCCCTCCACTGCAGCTGAAAGGAATTCAGCTTTGCCATGGCCATAAGGATGATCACTGTCGCGCGGCTTGGCCGCCACATACAGGCTGTAAAGCCCGATGACACCTGCCACCACATTCACGATGCTTTCCAGTGCATCGGTGAGTATCGAAACAGAAAGCGTGGAGAAATAGGCAATGAATTTTATTGCCAGCAGTATCACGGAGATGCCGGCCACCCATTTTTGCACACGAAGATTTTGATTGGCTGTTTCCAAGGCGTAAAAGTATAATTAAGTTTTGGACTCCCACGAAGACAACAAAGAGCACAAAGAATAAGTCTTCAGGTTTCTTACTTTTATTATTTCTTTGTGCTCTTTGTTGTCTTCGTGGGAGATTATAGTTTTCTTTAGCCCTACCTCAATCATTCCTTGCGGGCAGCAAATATCCCGGTTGGGCTATCATACCTGCGAATCAAGGCGCTGTTGCACATATTTCCAGTTCACCACGCTCCACCATGCATTGATGTAATCAGCTCTCCTGTTTTGATAACGCAGGTAATAAGCATGCTCCCATACATCAAGCCCCAGCAGCGGGAAGCCTTTGATATCACTTAGGTTCATCAGCGGATTATCCTGGTTGGGTGTTGAACCGATCAGCAGTTTTTTATCCTTGTCTACATACAACCAGGCCCAGCCACTGCCAAAACGGTTTTTTCCTGCATCGGCCATTTGTGTTTTAAAACTATCGAATGAATTAAAGCTTTGTTCGATCGCTTTTAAAAGTGTTCCCTGGGGTTTGCCGCCACCATCAGGCGAAAGGCTTTTCCAGAACAGTTCATGATTATAATGCCCACCGGCATTGTTCCTCATCTTGGCGGAATATTTGGATATTTTTTCCAACACGTCTTCCAATGGCTTTTTCATGTCTACACCTTCAGCCACTGCTGCTTCGCGAAGATTGGTTGCGTAAGCGGCTGCATGTTTGGTATAATGTATCTCCATTGTTTGCGCATCAATTGCCCTTTCCAGGCCATTATAGGCATAAGGCAATTCTGTTTGCGAAAAATCTGTATGCATATTGGAACCCTGTCCTTTTTTAAAGATCCCGCAGGATTGCAGCAGTGAACCTGTAGCCACCATACCGGCGCCCACGGCCAGCACAGTTTTGGCAGACTCTGCTAAAAAGGTCCGCCGTGTAGTAGAAGTGTTTTGCATTTGAATTATTTTTTAGTTGGAACGAGCCAGGCCCCGGAAAAAGCCTCCGATCATTTTGAAAAGCCTGTAATATGCTTCCTTATTGAACAATTGTGAATCGCGCATGGCTTTATATGTCAGGAATAAACCGACCGGCACCAGCACAAAAATAGCCAGCCACATTCCTGAAAATGTATTCCAGCTTCCTTCCTTCGCAAATTTCTCCCCTACGGTGGTGGAGAAATAAAATACCATAAAGAAACTGATGGCTGCGATCAATGGCGTGCCCAATCCTCCTTTGCGGATAATGGAGCCCAGCGGTGCACCGATCAGGAACAATACCAGGCAGGAAACAGAAAGAACGATCTTCCGGTGCCATTCAATTTCATGCTTTCTGTATTGTTTTTCCCGCTCCTGCATATTCATATCTGCCGCTGCAAGCGAAGAACTCATGGATGCAGCTTCGCCAATAGCCTGGTGGCTGACATTGCTGCGTGCTGAATCGGGCAACAACTGGTCCATCGTTTTGGCCTGTATAAAAAGGCTGTCTTCTTTTGCCTTCTTCTGAGTAGTGCTGTCTAGATATTTATTAAAAAGAAAAGTGGCATACAAGCCTTTTTCAAGACTGTTGCGGACCAGCTGATTATCTTTTTTCAATGAATCGATAGCCTTGTTCAGCTGCCGCATGCTATAGAACTTTTCGTTGTTCTTATTGGTAGTATCAGCTGTCCAGTTGATCTGCAGGGCGCTCATATCAAACTGCTTATTATATTCTTTAAATCCCAGCCTGATATAATCGGTCTTTGCAGAGCCGGTCGCATTCCCTTTTTCCTGGTAACGCCATCCGTCTTTGAGATTGAATTCAAGGTAGCGCTTGTTAGGCGATACGCGCATTACACCACTTTTTGCGATGATGAAATTATCCTGCTGGCCATTTTGCTGCTGTTCGTATACGATCACATCCCTGATAATACTGTCATTTTTTTCCTTTTCACCGACCTTGATGGCAAACCCGTTGAGGCGGTCATAAAAAACACCTTCTTTTAAATCGAAGGCTGGTTTGGCCCATACGATATCGGAAAGCATGGTCCTTGATTTCAGGAAGGCTACGGGGATGATATAATTGGAAAACAAAAAAGCAATGCCGCTGATAAAGACGGAAATGATAAACAATGGCCGCATAAACCGCAGCAGCGATATACCTGCTGATTTGATGGCCACCAGTTCAAAGCTTTCACCCAGGTTGCCAAACGTCATCAATGAAGAAAGCAATACGGCCAGGGGCAGGGCCAGCGGCACCAGCACAGCACTTTGATACCAGATAAATTTCAGCACTACATCCACGCCCAATCCTTTTCCTACAAAATCATCAATATACAGCCAGAAAAACTGCATCACCAGCACCAGCAATGTGATGAAGAATGTAGCAATGAAAGGGCCAATAAAGGCTTTAATGATCAGCTTATCCAGTTTTTTGAACATCGGCGGAATCCCTGGAGGGGTGAATGATTACTTTTGATGAATGAATGATTCCTCAAAAATACAGCTTTCGCCGTTTGAGCAGCAATTGGTCACCAATTATGAATGGCTTTTAACAAAGAATGGCATCCTGGAAAAAATAAAGGGATCACTGGGCATTTTACAGCAACGCCAACAGGAGTTGTTGCAGCAAGCCGGCAGCTTTCTTCCGCCGGAGGTGCTGACAGTCTCCGCCAAAATCTCCCGTGGAGAAAACTACCTGGGGCTTCCTTACCTGGTGCTTGATCAGCCACGTTATTTTGAAAAGGAAAACATATTTGCCGTACGCACCATGTTCTGGTGGGGGCATTTCTTCAGTTGCACCCTGCAGTTGTCCGGTATGTATAAAGAAAAATATGTGCCTTCGCTGATAGCTGCATTTGATCAGTTGCTAAGCGAAGATTTTTATATCAGTTATAACTCTTCCCAATGGGACCATCATTTTGGGGAAGAGAATTATAAACCTCTGCATGAACTGGACATTGTTCAATTCACGCAGCATTTACAATCCCATCCTTTTATAAAGCTGGCAAAAAAAATATCCCTTGATGATTGGGATACCATTGAAGAAAAATTACTGGATGCTTATCGTTTGCTGATACAGTTGAAGAAAGTTGAAAGGTTTGATGTTTGAACCTTCAACTTTTAAAGCAGTATTAGTTTCCAAGCCGGTGAAAAAGATCTTTCACCTGGTGGTCCCACAGCAAGCTCTGGTCCTTGATGTCCTTTTTCTCGGCAAAATCTTTTACCACAAGAATGGTCTGATTGGTGATCTCTGATTTTTCGATACCAAACTCAAAATATTCGTTCTTGGGCCCTTCCAGCCAACGGAAGCGGATAAAGCGATCTTCTTCGCTTTCCACTACTTCTGCTTTGTCAAAAGAACCATTCCATCCAAAGTAAAAGACATTGTCTCTTTCATCCACTTTGTCAGCAAACCATTCTCCTAAACCGGCCGGGGTAGATAAGAACTCATATAATATAGAAGGCGAACACCTTACGGGAAATTCCAGCGTATATAATTGCTTACTCATCGTCAATTGATTAAATCACTCAGGGCTGCAATAATAAAAAATAAATCGGCCTCGCAAAATTATTTGCAGTTTATTTTTCTGGGTTTTGGAAAACAACAACAAGACATAAAATAAAAACATATAGAAAAACGTTAAGATATTCTAAAGATTTATTTGGCATATATTAAGGTAAACCTTAAATTGCCCTAATATCCAATTCCTTGTGCAGAAATGAAAGACCGTGATGGGTGTTTTATAAGGCTAACTAAACCAAAACCAGAATTCGCATCATCCTTAAAATAACCATCTAAATACCAACACCTATGAGTATGCGTCAATTGAAGATCACGAAGTCAATTACGAATCGTGAATCTCAAAGCCTGGAAAAATACCTCCAGGAAATTGGCAAAGTAGAACTGATCACCCCTGAAGAAGAAGTACGACTCGCTTCTCTGATCAGACAAGGTGATCAACGCTCCCTCGACCGCCTGACCAAAGCCAATCTTCGTTTCGTTGTTTCCGTTGCAAAACAGTATCAGAACCAGGGATTATCCTTACCAGACCTGATCAATGAAGGCAATGTAGGCCTTATCAAAGCAGCTCAGCGTTTTGATGAAACCAGGGGGTTCAAGTTCATTTCTTATGCCGTATGGTGGATCCGTCAAAGCATCCTCCAGGCACTGGCCGAACAATCCCGTATTGTAAGGCTGCCGCTTAATAAGGTAGGGCTTACCAACCGCATCCAGAAAGCCTATTCCACACTGGAACAACAGTTTGAAAGGGAACCTTCAGCAGAAGAGCTTGCAGAAATGCTGCAGATGGACCTGGATGAAGTGTCTGCCACACTGGGTATCTCAGCCCGGCATGTAAGCATGGATACGCCGCTTTCTGAAGGAGAAGACAGCACATTGATCGATGTACTGGAAAATCCCAATGCAGAAAAAACAGACGGCGACCTGGACCATAAGGAATCATTGAAAACCGAGATCGACCGCTCATTGAAAACCCTGACCGAGAGACAGAAAGAGGTGATTTGCTATTTCTTCGGCATCGGCGTTGACCACCCCATGAGCCTGGAAGATATCGGGGAAAAATTCAACCTCACACGGGAAAGGGTTCGCCAGATTAAGGATAAAGCCATTACCAAACTGAGGACCACTAACCGTTGTAAACTGTTAAGAACCTATTTAGGCTAATGAAATAAAACTTTACACTATTTCCCGCTCCGGCGGTTTTACTAAAGGTTTCAAAAATTTAAAGGTTAAACGTTGCTATCCAACGGGTCCCTTTGAATGTTTGAAGCCTTTTATTTTTATTGTTATAGTATTGACTCTGTTTGAATTCTTTCCCACAAAGACGACAAAAACCACAAGGAATTGCTACCGCGGTGTCTTTTTCACTCTATGATTTTACCGGTATAGGCAAAAAATATTTCTTTGTGGTCTTTGTCGTCTTTGTGGGAAAACCTGATTGCTGAAGATGAACTATCACCGATACTTCTACGCCAACCAAAAACCTTAATTTTGCAGCCTTATTTGACAGACTATGTTCAACAACTTACAGGAAAAACTGGAGAGCGCCTTTAAAAACCTTAAAGGCCAGGGAAGGATCACTGAGATCAATATTGCTTCTACCGTAAAGGATATCCGCCGTGCGCTGGTGGATGCCGACGTTAACTATAAGATTGCCAAGGAATTTACCGATAAGATCAAGGACAAGGCCATGGGCGAAAAAGTGATCAACGCCATCAGCCCCGGCCAGTTGATGACCAAGATCGTGAAGGATGAGCTCACTGAATTGATGGGCGGGGCTGAAGCCGGCTTTAATGCCAAGGGCAATCCTGCCGTTATCCTCATTGCTGGCCTCCAGGGTAGCGGTAAAACCACTTTCAGCGGCAAGCTGGCCAATTACCTGAAAAGCAAAAAAGGGTTTACACCCATGCTGGTGGCGGCGGATATTTACCGTCCTGCAGCGATGGAGCAATTAAGGGTGCTTGGCGAGCAGATCGGCGTGGACGTGCATCTTGAACCAGAGAATAAAGACGCAGTAGCCATTGCACAAAATGCCGTGAAAGAAGCGAAGAGCAAGAACAAGAATGTACTGATCATAGATACAGCAGGCCGTCTCGCCATTGACGAAGCGATGATGACAGAGGTGGCGAATATCCGCAATGCAGTCAATCCGCAGGAGATACTGTTTGTAGTAGACAGCATGACCGGCCAGGATGCCGTGAACACTGCCAAAGCTTTTAATGACCGCCTGGATTTCAGTGGTGTTGTATTGACCAAACTCGATGGTGATACCCGTGGTGGTGCCGCGCTTTCCATCAAGTATACGGTGAATAAACCCATCAAATTCGTCAGCAGTGGCGAAAAAATGGAAACACTGGATGTTTTCTACCCTGAGCGGATGGCCCAGCGTATCCTCGGCATGGGTGATATCACCAGCCTCGTGGAAAAAGCACAGGAGCAATTCAATGAAGAGCAGGCGAAAAAGCTGGAAAGCAAGATCCGCAAGAATAAATTCGATTTTGCCGATTTCAAAATGCAGTTGGAACAGATCAAGAAAATGGGTAATATGAAAGATCTCCTGGGAATGATCCCGGGTGTCGGCAGCAAGATCAAAGACCTGGATGTGAACGATGACTCTTTCAAAGGCATAGAAGCCATGATCAATTCCATGACCCCCGAAGAAAGAAGCAACCCTGACCTGATAGACGGCAGCCGCCGCAAACGCATTGCCAAAGGCGCCGGCAAAGACCTTAGCGAAGTAAATGCCTTCATGAAGCAATTCGATCAGATGCGTGATATGATGAAGGGAATGAACAAGATGAACATGTTTGGGAAGATGATGCCGGGCATGAAACGTTGATCGTTGTTCGTTGCCCGTTGACCGAGAATCCGTAAATATCGGGCAAGGGACAACGCCTAAATAATTTAACACCGCTCATCAAAAGTCCCCTTGGGATTTCGGCATCAGTTCGTTACCTTCGCTCTCCGGTATCTACCGGTTTTTTAACAATTATTGTTTAACGCTGTTAAATGTCTATTTAATGTCAGCAAAAATCCGACTGCAACGCCACGGGTCAAAGAAAAGACCCTTCTACTTCATCGTAGTGGCAGACTCACGCAGCCCGCGTGATGGTAAATTCATCCAGAAATTAGGTACTTACAATCCCCTGACTGTTCCGGCTACAATTCAACTGGACCGTCAGAAAGCGCTCGAATGGCTGAGCAAAGGTGCTACTCCTACAGACACCGTTCGCCGTATCCTGAGCTTTAAAGGCGTGTTGTACCTGAAACACCTGTTAAGAGGTGTAAAACTGGGTCTGTTTGATGACGCTACTGCTATGGAAAAATTCACCAAATGGAGCGCAGAACATGACGCCCAGGTGAGAAAACGCCAGGAAGAAGCTTCCCGCCAAAGAAGAAGCCGTCGCCCTATGCCAGGTCGCAGACCTGAAAAAAGGGCTGAAGGCAGCGGAAGTGAAGGATAAATATTGATTCCCTATTAAACCGGGGAAGAAATCCGATCCTGAAAGTTCATGAGGCGACATTTAACAATGTCGCCTTTTTCTTTTGACAAAGCCCGGCAGTTTAATAGTTTACAATTTAAAAGCTTAAAACTTAAACTGACCAATCCTAAACTTTTACCTTAAACTATCGGACCTTTAAACCTTTAAACTTTAATGGCTGAATACTACAAAATAGGAAAGCTCGTCGCTGTTTTCGGATTGAAAGGTGAACTGGTACTGAAACATACTCTCGGCAAAAAAACATCCCTGAAAGGTTTGCAGGCAGTCTTTATCGAAGAGAAAAAACAATCCTTTATTCCCTGGTTCATTGAAACCACTAAAATAAAAACAGAAGAGGAAGTGTACCTGAAACTGGAAAGCGTTGACACCCGCGAAGCAGCCATGAAACTTACACAAAAAGAGATCTGGATCCCCGAACCTGATTTTAAAAAGCTGGCTGCCAAGTCAGCACCAGCCAGCATTCTCGGGTATACCATCATTAATGATAATGAACCGCTGAGCGAAGTGCTGGAAGTGATAGAACAGCCTCACCAGTTATTATGCCGCATCGAGATCAATCAGAAAGAAGTGCTGATCCCGCTCAATGAACAAACCATCCAAAAGATCGATCATAAGAAAAAACAGGTCAGCGTTAGCCTGCCTGATGGGCTACTTGAAATTTACCTGTAGTGTTCCGCACTTCTGCCAAAGTGTTTTCTATCTGCACAAAATGCCTCTGCTCATGTGCAATAAAGAAACGGAAAGTATCTCCTGCTTTTAAACGGATCAGTTTTGTCAGTGAAGTAGGAATGCGTATGCCTATATTCTTTTGTTTGGCCAGTTCCAGCAATTCCAGCAACTGATGCTGTTGTTGCAAAAATGTTTCTATCACAGGTTGCGCGTCCACATGAAAAGCCGGACGATGGTCTTTCGGCGCTTTCATTTTATTTTTTACCCTGCCTTCTTTAGGCAGCATAAGCTGTGTAAAATAATTTCCCAGCCAGCCGGAACGAAAAATATTCACGGCAGCATCTCCATTCATCAGGCCATTTTTTAATGCCGGTAAATAATATACACCGTAGCTGTTCAGGTGTTCCAGCACCTGTATCACGCTCCATCTGCCGGCACCCGGCTGCTCAAGCAAAATACCGGGATCTTCATTCTTTAAAAATGTAGCAGTGGCGATCAACTGCCTGGTATCAGCCTGCAATTGCTCCAGCAATGAAAGACTATCAAAAGATTTCATGTTTTTAAATTTAGGACAAAGCTAGAAAGACGGGTACTGGAAAATCTTGGGAAATATCAAGATTTTAGAAAATCAGATCTTCTTACTTCCTAAGAGCTTGCTGAAAGTGGCCGGATCAATTCCTAAATAAGAAGCCAGGTATTTATGCGGAATAAGCTGAAGCACATGCGGGCTTCGTTTGAGCAGGGTCCTGAATTTTTCTTCCGCGCTGAAACACTGAAGTTCTGCCTGCCGCACCAATACACCTTTTAATGCCAACGCTGTTACATTAAGGACCATTCTTTGTATGTTCGGATATTGCTGCATCAGTTCTTCTGCCTGGCGGTAACTGGTACGGAGGAACCGGCTCGCCGTAAGTGTTTCAAAAAAATAATGGGATGGCGTTTGTGTAAGAAAAGAATCAGCCACACCGGCAAAAGAAGGGGGATAAGTAAACACGAGCGTTGCTTCTTTATTATCATCGCCAATATAGAATGCTCTTTGCACTCCTTCCAAAACAAAATAGAGATGCCTTTCTGTTTCGCCCGCAGCCGTCAGTATAGTCTTGCGCCTGCATTCCAATGGCGACCAGATAGCTGCAAAAGCATTCCATTCCTTTTCTTTAAGGGGATATATAAGGGAAACAAATTGCTGTAATTGTTGAAGGGGCATGTAAGTCGTTTACTTAACATCAGATCGTATAAAATCAGCCAGTAGTTTCATGCGGTAATAAAGATTGCTCAGCATCAGGGAAATATTATTCCTCACATTCTCGAAGCTGTTGCTATTCATTTTTTTGATGTTCCGCAGTTCTTCTATCTTCTCATCTATCTTATCCATCAGTTTTTCTGCATTCCACCCTATATATTTTTTATTACGGTCGTCATACACATGGTATGGCTCTATGCTTCCCGGCTTCAGTTTCCTGAAACGGAAATTGTTTTTGATCGCTTCTTTCACGGCTTCATTGCTCAGCATTTCCACCAGCACATCGGGCTTCACATTATTCAGGAAGCCGTTGTGAAAAATATTCAGGTTGTTCCGCAGTTCACGGATCACCTGTTTCTTTAATACATCATTGGTCTTGCTTTCCTTGTTCAGGAAAGTCAGCAGGTCTTTGAGTGGTCCGATACCGGTTTTTAGCCATTCCCATTCCATAAACCAAATATACTCAGGAAGTTGTAACCTTGTGTTAGTCAGGGCAAATAATAGTTCGATGATTCGAATGGCCGATGGCCAACGAACAACACTCACCCCAACTACCCGCATAAGTTAACTAACTTTGCCCTCTTGCAGGAGCCCAAACGCTATATTGCCCATTTCGACCTCGACTCCTTTTTTGTGTCGGTCGAGATCCTCAATAATCCATCCCTTAAAGGCAAACCCGTGCTGGTGGGAGGATATGAAAGAGGAGTGGTAGCGGCTTGCAGTTATGAAGCCCGCAAATACGGCATCCAGTCGGCTATGCCCATGAAAAAGGCGCTGCAGCTCTGCCCGCATGCTGTTGTTACCGGCAGCAGCCGTGGTGAATACAGCAAATATTCCCGCTGGGTCACGGAGATCATTCAATCGAAAGTTCCCCTTTTTGAAAAAGCATCCATTGATGAGTTCTATTGCGATATGACAGGCATGGATAAATTTTTTGGTGTAAGCCAATACACGCGCGAGCTCCGTGAATTTATCATTAAAGAAACCGGCCTGCCGATCTCCTGCGGTCTTTCTTCTGCCAAGTTCATCAGCAAAATGGCCACCAACGAAGCCAAACCCAATGGCTTCCTGGAAGTGCCCCATGGAAGGGAAACCGATTTTCTCTGGCCATTGGGTATTGAAAAGATCAACGGTGTTGGTAAACAAACAGAGCAGCAATTGAAAACCTTTGGCATCTATACCATTGAAGATATCGCCAGAACGCCCAAAGAGATCATGGAAAGATATGCAGGCAAATGGGGCGAATCACTCTGGAATAAAGCACATGGCCGTGGCACGGCAGATATTGAAACAGGATGGGAACAGAAAAGCATGAGCCATGAGAACACATTTAATTCGGACTACGCCGATATAAGTTTTCTGCATGGAGAACTGGTACGGCTCACTGAAAAGACCGCTTATGATCTCCGGGAAGATGAAAAACTGACCGGCTGTGTTACGGTCAAGATCCGCTATTCAGATTTTGAGACCACCTCACGTCAGGAAACAATTGATTATACAGCACTCGATGACCAATTGATCGCAAAGGTTAAAGACCTCTTCAATAAATCTTATCAAAAAAACCGGCCGGTGCGGTTGCTAGGCGTACGCTTCAGCCAGCTTATTCCCTTCACTATGCAGATGAGCCTGTTTGATAACAATACAGGCAAGCTGAACCTTTACAAGGCGGTAGATAATATCAAGAACCAGTTTGGCAGCAGCCTGGTTTCAAAAGCCAGTTCATTGCGAAAAAAATCATAATCTGTTTAAAATAATTTTACAGAATATTATTCAGTAAATACATAAATTTACAGAACAATATTCTGTTTATGTCATCTACACTGGATTCTATTGATCTCGCTATTCTAACCTATTTACAGGAAGATGCTACACTTCCTAACGCTGAACTGGCCAAAAAGATCGGCATGGCTCCTTCTGCTGTGCTGGAAAGAGTGAAGAAACTAAAACAGAAAGGAGTGATCACCGGGCAAACGATCCGCATTCAGCCCAACAGTATTGATCTCAAATTGCTTGCTTTTATTTTTATCAAAAGCAGTGAAGGCCCCGGCAATATAGCGGTGGCAAAGCAACTGGTTAAATTGCCTGAAGTGCTGGAGCTTCATCATATTGCCGGTGAAGATTGCTATCTCGTAAAAGTAAGGGCCCGCGATCCGCAATCGCTGGTGCAACTGATGCGTGATAAATTCAGCAAAATACCAGGCCTTACATCAACCAAAACCACCATCGTTCTCGAAACCCGGAAAGAAACCAATCATTTACCTATTCCTAAAGAACTCTGAACATGCAACCGGCACTTACGTTAAGACAACCTTCCAAAGCGCTTATCATTGCAGCATTTGCTGCCATCTATATTATCTGGGGCTCTACTTATATTGCTATCGCCATTGCTATAAAAGATATCCCTCCTTTGTTGATGGCAGGTGCACGCTTTTTTATTGCAGGACTCATCATGTATCTCTACTCCCGCCTCCGTGGCGAATCCACACCCGACACCGGCTCCATTTCCCGCATTTCACTCAGTGGCGTGCTGATGCTGTTTTGCGGAACAGGCTCCCTGGCCTGGGTGGAACAATATATTCCCACAGGGCTGGCAGCCATCATCGTTGCTACAGTCCCGCTTTGGTTTGTACTGTTCGACAAACAGGGATGGAAATACAATTTTTCCAATAAATGGATCATGGCCGGACTTGCAATCGGGTTCATTGGCGTGATGCTTTTATTCGCCGATAAGAAATCAATCGACTTCTCCGGAGATAAGATCAAACTTTTCAGCATAGCGATATTGATGGTCGGCACCATTTGCTGGTCAATCGGGTCGCTTTATTCAAAATACAAACCGGTGATGGCTTCCACAGGCATGAAAGCTGCATTCCAGATGATGGCAGCAGGTCTTATGTCGTTCGTAGCAGGATTTATTACCGGCGAGCATCACCACCTGGATTTTGGCGCCATCTCATCCGGCTCGCTGCTGGCTTTGTTATATCTTATTACAATGGGATCGCTCGTGGGATATATGGCTTATGTATGGCTGTTAAGCGTAAGGCCTCCATCTATTGTAGGCACTTATGCTTATGTCAACCCTGTTGTAGCCGTATTCCTTGGCTCGCTGATCCTCAATGAAACCATCAACCCCAAACAGCTCATTGCGCTGGCAGTGATACTTGGCGGAGTGATACTGGTAAGTTTTGCTAAAGAAAAAAATAAGTTATGATAGCACGTCTCTGGTATGGCGAAGTGCCAGAAGGTAGCATTCCGGCCATTCCCTAATGAATCAACCAAACACGCTATATTCGTTCCCTGATTTTACTTACTATAAAATATTATTGCTATGCAAATTTGGAAAGATTACCAGGAAAAAAATAGAGCCCGCTTCCTGGATGAGATGCTTGACCTCCTGCGGATCCCTTCTGTAAGCGCCAAAAGCGAACACAAGGCAGACATGTTAAAATGCGCAGAAGCTGTAAAGAAAAGCCTGCTCGCAGCAGGATGTGATAAAGCAGAAGTGATGCCTACGGAAGGGCATCCGGTGGTGTACGGTGAAAAGATCATTGATCCTTCCAAACCTACGGTGCTGGTATATGGCCACTATGATGTGCAGCCTGCTGAGCCGCTGGAGCTTTGGCACAACGATCCGTTTGATCCGGTGATCAAGGATGGTAAAGTATTTGCCCGCGGCTCTGCCGATGATAAAGGCCAGTTCTTTATGCACGTGAAAGCACTGGAAACACAGGTAAAGACCAATACGCTTACCACGAATATCAAATTCCTGATCGAAGGAGAAGAAGAAGTAGGCTCACCCAACCTGGGCAAATTTGTAGCCGCTCATAAATCCCTGCTCAAAGCAGACGTGATCCTGATCAGCGACAGCTCTATGCTGAGTATGGAAAACCCTTCGCTTGATACGGGTGTGCGCGGACTTAGTTATATCCAGGTGGAAGTAACAGGTGCCAACCGCGATCTGCATAGCGGCACTTATGGCGGTGCTGTTGCCAACCCTATTACCATTCTTGCTAAAATGATCGCTTCCTGCCATGATGAGAACAATCATATCACCATTCCCGGTTTTTATGATGATGTGGCAGTTGCTACTAAAGAGGAAAGGGAACTGTTGAATAAAGCCCCTTACGATGAAAAGGAATATAAAGATGAACTGGGTGTAAAAGAGCTCTGGGGCGAAAAGGGATATACCACTTATGAAAGAACAGGCATCCGCCCTACCCTTGAATTGAATGGTATCTGGGGAGGCTATACCGGCGAAGGCGCTAAAACTGTATTGCCTTCCAAAGCATACGCGAAGATCTCAGCCCGCCTGGTACCCAATCAATCATCCGATAAAATGACGGAGCTCTTATTGAACTATTTCAAATCCATTGCTCCACCATCCGTTACAGTAAAAGCAGAGTTGCACCATGGAGGTGAGCCTTATATGACGCCGATCGACAGTAAAGGATATAAAGCAGCATCGAAGGCAGTAGAAACCACCTTTGGCAAAGCACCGATCCCTGTACGTGGCGGAGGCAGCATCCCCATCTGTTCCATCCTTGAAAAAGAACTGGGCATTAAGATCGTCTTTATGGGTTTTGGGTTGGATAATGATAACCTGCACAGCCCGAATGAAAAGTATAATATCGAGAATTATTATAAGGGAATTGAAACGATCCCTTATTTCCATAAATATTTCGCTGAAAATTAATTGGTTTCCCACAGCGCATTGATTTTTCTCCCACTAAGACAACAAAGAGCACAAAGAATAATAATTTCTTTGTGCTCTTTGTTGTCTTAGTGGGAGGAGTATTGCACATACCAATATTCCTTTGTGAGCTATTCGCTTTAACTTTGCTTCAATGGAAAAGGAAAAACTCCGCTTGGATAAATACCTGTGGGCCATCCGGCTCTTTAAAACGAGGAGCATGGCTGCCGCAGCCTGCGATTCAGGCAAAATAAAATTTGATGGATCACAGGCCAAGGCTTCCAGGCAGGTAGGTGTTGGTGATGAATACGAAGTTAAAACAGAGGCCAAGCGGTGGAGGATCAAGGTAACAGAACTTTTATATAACCGGGTAGCTTATTCAGAAGCCATCAAATATTATCTCGACATCACTCCAGCTGAAGAATTGCAGCGGTTGCAATACCAGGCTGCCAGTTTTCATACCGGCAAACGGCAAAGCAAGATCGGCCGGCCCACCAAACGGGAACGGAGAGACCTGGATGAATTCCTGGGTGACTGAGCCTTATCTTTGCCGCATGCGAATAGATATTCTTTCCGTTTTACCGGAATTGCTGCAAAGCCCATTTGAACATAGCATTATGAAGCGGGCACAGGACAAAGGCCTGCTCACTGTTGTTGTGCACCCTTTGCGCAAATGGGCAGTGAATGAATACGGCATGATCGATGATTACCAGTATGGCGGAGGAGCCGGCATGGTGATGATGTGTGAACCGCTGGCCAAAGCCATTGAAGAATTATCGGCTGAAAGAAAATATGATGAGATTATTTATCTCACTCCCGATGGTGAAAGACTTAACCAGAAGATCTCCAATTCCCTCTCACTGAAAGGTAACCTGCTAATGATCTGCGGACATTATAAAGGCATTGACGAAAGGATAAGAACAAACTATGTTACCAAAGAAATATCCATTGGTGATTACGTGCTGAGCGGCGGCGAGTTGCCTGCTGCTGTGTTGGTTGACAGTATTGGCCGTTTGCTGCCCGGCGTTTTGAATGATGAAACATCCGCACTGTTCGATTCATTCCAGGATAACCTGCTTGCTCCGCCTGTTTACACCCGCCCGGTCGATTTCCGTGGCTGGAAGGTCCCCGACATTCTCATGAGCGGCGACCATAAAAAGATCGAAGAATGGCGGCATGAGCAATCAGTGTTGCGTACAAAAGAAAGAAGACCTGATTTGCTGGAAGAATAAACAATGCAGGCAGGCTTCCCGGCACCTGTGGCAGTCAAAACGGAAGGATCAACTGCAACAGGAAATAGTACAACAAGATCATGAGCACATTCACGCTGATTGTTGTCTTCATAAGTTTCGGATTTGGTTAGTCCTAACTTGCAGTAGTCGTGCCAAACGCTTCTTATCCACATAGGAGAACTACAACCATACCGATGAAAAATCATCAGGTAATCTGTGCGGCGCTTTCACGAGGCAGATCTCCCCTGCTAACATTACAAGATTTCCCTATAGCCTGCCCGGAATTATCCTATTTCGCAAAAGGGATTTTATCAAAATAAACTCCTCCAATCACGTAACATCCACGTCTATCCTGCGTTTAGAGCTTATATCCCTTAAAATAATATAGCATTGCAAGTTGTGGGAAAGATGTATTTTCACGCCCACTTGTGCCGTTAAATCAGTAATATGTTGAATACCAGCAGACTATTTCCAAGGCTCACGGCACTTGCCATCAAAACCGAATAAATATTCAATGAAGGCCCTGACCACCATCACCGATCCGGTATACGTAGCAAAAGAAAAATACACTGCATATGAACGTTTCTGGCTGCGTTACATCAACGACAAGAGGGACCTTCCTTTCATTCATCTGCTTACCAATATTCATCTGTTTGTCATCCCCACTGCTATAATATTGTACACTCCATTGCTGCAGGGATGGTACTGGTGGCTGGCTTATATTCCTTATTTCTATATTTCCCAGATGTATTTCAAAGGCCGCTTTGGCCTTATGTTGCATTGCATCAGTCACCGTAAGCTGTTTAAAAAACCATACACCTGGATCTATCATTGGGTGATCTGGGGCGTCTGTCCATTTTTTGGCCATACACCGGAAACCTATTTTGTTCACCACATGGCCATGCACCATGTAGAGAACAATATGCCTGATGATGCCAGCAGCACACTGGCTTACCGCCGCGACAGTCTCAGGGGTTTTATAGCGTATGTGACCCGTTTTCTTTTCCTGGGTTTCCGTGACACGTTCATGTATCTCTTCACTAAAAAAAGAAAGAAGTTTTACATGCGTCTCAGCTATGGTGAAATATCTTTTTATCTTTTCTGCGTAGGTATGTGCTTTGTAAATCTTAAAGCCACGCTCTGGATATTCATTATACCTTTCGTATTCGCCCGTATTGTGATGATGCTGGGCAACTGGGCTCAACATGCTTTTGTTGACCCTGCTGACCCTGAAGAAAACACGATCAATTGCATCAACACGAAATACAACCAGATCTGCTGGAATGATGGTTACCATGCTGTTCATCATCTTCGTCCCGCTCTTCACTACACAGAGATCCCTGTAGAGTTCATGAAAAACAAAGACAATTTTGCCCAACGCAAAGTGCTGGTCTTTGATGGCATCCACTATCTCCACATTTTTGTTTGGCTGATGGGCAAGCGATATGATAAACTGGCTGCCAACCTTGTCAACATCAATGGCATGTTTGCCAGCGAAGCAGAAGCAATAGATACCATGAAAGAGAGGACGAGAAAGATAAATGTCCCTGCCGTTTACACAGCGCATGCCGACAAGGCAAATGCTTCCCTCAAAGTAAAACAGGCATAACGAAGCTGCTCTTTTCTCCGGCTCCTTTTATTGCATAGCTTATCTTAGCTGTTCAAACAACCAGCTATGTCTTCTTTTTCCATAACCGCTAACCTTGCAGACGTTCACCAGGAAAAGATCTATCCGGCTAAAATTACTGTCGAAAATGGAAGGATTACATCTATTGAAGAAGTTGCTGACTCCGGGTTACAGACTCCCGGCTATATCCTTCCCGGTTTTATAGACAGTCATGTACATATCGAAAGCTCCATGCTTGTTCCTTCTGAATTTGCGCGCCTGGCAGTGGTACATGGCACTGTTGGCACTATCAGCGACCCGCATGAGATCGCCAATGTATGCGGTATGCAGGGTGTGGAATTCATGATTGAAAATGGCCGCACCGTTCCTTTCAAATTCAATTTTGGCGCCCCCAGTTGCGTGCCGGCTACAGTGTTTGAAACAGCAGGCGCCAGCCTCGATTCCACTGATGTAGAAAAACTATTGCAACGTGATGATATCCGCTATCTCAGTGAGATGATGAATTTCCCCGGCGTACTCTTCAAGGATGAGGAGGTAATGAAAAAAATAGCTTCGGCCCATCGTCTTGGCAAACCTGTTGATGGTCATGCTCCAGGATTGAGAGGCAATGAAGCAAAACAATATATTGATGCCGGCATATCCACCGATCATGAATGCTTTACAGCAGAAGAAGCGATGGACAAGCTGCGGTATGGAATGAAAATACTGATCCGGGAAGGAAGCGCTGCGCGGAACTTTGAAGCGTTGGTTAACTTACTGCATGATCATGCTGACCAGATCATGTTTTGCAGTGATGATAAACATCCGGACAGCCTGGTGTTAGGTCATATCAACCAGCTTTGTGAAAGGGCATTGGCAAAAGGCATCGATCTTTTCAAGATACTTAAAGCAGCCTGCGTAAATCCGGTGCTGCACTATAAGCTCGATTGTGGTTTACTAAGAGTGGGTGACCCCGCTGATTTCATTGTTGTAAAAGACCTGGAGAAATTCAACGTACTGAAGACCTATATCAATGGTGAACTGGTAGCTGAGAACGGGAAATCGTTGATCAAAAAGCAGAAAGCCGGTATAGTCAATAATTTTTCCTGTGACCAGCTGAAGCCGGATGATTTTGCAATCAGCGCCACCGGCAATACTCCTCCTTTCACTGATCCACATTCAGCTTCTACGATCCCTGTAATAGAAGCCCTCGACGGGCAATTGATCACGAATAAACTGGAAGAAAAAGGGAAAATTGAGAATGGCAGGTGGGTAAGCGATACAGAAAGGGATATACTCAAGATAGTGGTCGTGAACCGGTATAGCAATGCGCCGGTGGCAAAATCATTTATTAAGAATATCGGTTTAAAAACAGGTGCGCTGGCTTCTTCTGTTGCACACGATAGCCACAATATCGTGGCCGTAGGCGTGGACGACGAAAGCCTTTGCCGGGCAGTCAACCTTATTATTGAACAAAAAGGTGGGGTCAGTGCAGTCGGTAATGGAAAAGAAATGGTGCTGCCGCTGCCGGTAGCAGGGTTGATGAGCAACGAAGATGGATATGAGGTGGCCAATGCCTATACCGCTATTGACCGTTTCTCAAAAGAACTGGGAAGTAGTTTGGGTTCACCTTTTATGACACTTTCATTTATGGCATTATTAGTGATACCTCATTTGAAGCTAAGCGATAAAGGATTGTTTGACGGAGATAAGTTTGCATTGATCGGTTAAACTCAATTATTCATTTATGAAATACTTATATCTTATCCTTGCTGTTTGCATCGTCACAGCCTGTAACCAGAACGGCAAAAAGGCAAATGAAACTTCTGCTGATACCAGCAAGCCTGTTACACCCGGGATTGAACAAAAAGACAGCCTTTCTGCGGAGGGAAATGCCCAGGCAGACACCCTTCTTTTGCAAACATCCCATACTATTCTTACAACCCTGAAGCAAAAAGATTTTCAAACACTTTCAGGTTTCATTCATCCAGGATGGCAGCTTTTATTTTCTCCTTATGCGTATATAGACACTACCCATTCACAGATATTATCTCCTTATGAGCTACAGGCGGCTGCAAAAAAATCATCCGTATTAACATGGGGGACCTATGATGGCAGTGGTGAGCCTATTAAGATGAATATCTCCCAGTATTTCGACAAATTCGTTTACAATAAAGACTACCTGAACGCTAAAGAAAAATCTGTCAATAAATTTATTGCCGGTGGTAATTCATTAAATAATCTTAAGGAAGTATATCCTGGTTCGGATTTTACTGAATTCTATTTTCCGGGATTTGATCCTAAATATGATGGTATGGACTGGCAAACACTCCGCCTCGTGTTCCGAAAGGAAAACAATAAATTGTATCTAGTAGCCATCGTTCATGATCAATGGACGATATGATCCTGAAAAGAAAAAGCCAATAGCGCATTGCTATTGGCTTTTTCTTTATGCTATCACTTAGGAATTAATGCTGTCCGCAACTACAGGTCTCTACTTCTGTTTCTGTTCCATCATGCCAGGGGAAGCTGGCTGCATTCATACTGCTTTCCCAGAAGAACTTTGTTCTTGGCTTATTATAATTACCGATCTCGTTCATTGTTTCCGCATCATACAATCTTCCGTTCACCATTGTATACCGGATGCTTTCGGTGTTCCGGATATTATCCAACGGGTTTTTATCCATCACGATCAGATCGGCGAGCTTGCCCGTTTCCAGTGAACCAATATATTTATCCAATCCCAAATTGACTGCCGGGTTAATGGTAGCAGCCTGCAATACCTGCAGGTTGCTCATTCCGCCCTGTTGCAACATCCATATTTCCCAGTGTGCGCCAATACCCTGGATCTGTCCATGTGCACCCATATTTATTCTCACTCCTGCATCTGCCAGTTTTTTTACACTGCGGGAAGTAAGCATATGGCCATTATCATATTCTTCATCCGGCGCCATGGTGCGATGGCGGCTACGGGGATCGATTACTGCACGTGGCGTAAAACGCAGCAGACGCTCATTTTCCCACACATTCGTATGCTGATACCAGTAATACTCACCGCTCAGGCCTGCATAGTTTACGATCAGCGTGGGAGTGTATCCTGTTTGTGAATTTTTCCATAGCTCGATCATGTCTTTGAACAATGGAGCTACCGGCAAATTATGCTCAATGGTTGTATGGCCATCCAATATCATGCTGAGATTATGATAAAAAGTTGACCCGCCTTCCGGCACCACTTCCATATTCAGTTCACGTGCCGCCTGTATGATCATCTGACGTTGCTCACGGCGTGGCTGGTTATAGCTTTTCACAGAGAAGGCCCCAAACGCTTTTGTTCTTCGAAGAGCGCTTCTTGCATCATCAATAGAGTTGACCACTGCTTTGAAATTACCGTCTGCTCCATATAATACAGTACCGGTAGAGAACACACGCGGGCCTGTCATCACCCCCGCTTTAATCATTTCGCTTTGTCCGAATACCAATTCGCTATTCGCAGAGGGATCATGCATCGTGGTCACTCCGTAAGACAGGTTAGCATAATATGCCCAGTGTTTTTGCGGAACGATACCGCTTCTGAAATGGTTACCATGTGCATGCGCATCAACAAATCCTGGTGTAATAGTCTTCCCATTGCAGTCGATCGTTTTTGCTCCGGCCGGCACAGTCACTTCTCCTGTTTTACCTACAGCCTTGATCAGGTTGCCTTCCACGATCACTGTTCCGTTTTCAATCACTTCATTTCCTTTCATGGTAATGATGCGTGCATTGGTAAACGCGATCGTTCCCTTAGGTTTATCTGTTGTAATTTCCAATGCTACTTCAATTCCCTGCTCGGGTATTTTAAACAATGAATCAGGCTTATTGGCAATAAAGCTGAACCGGTCTTCGAGATTGATACTATAATACTGGCTGCCCAGTGTGTAATGCAATTGGCGGCTGTCGTTGCTCCAGTGAAGGTTGAAACCGGCATCTTTACTTACCAGTTTCACAGGGAAATCAGCGGTGCCGCTGCCTATATCTATAGTCTTCCCTGTTTTAGGGAATGCGGCTACATAAGCTTTATGCAGATCGATAAAAGCGATCCAGTTTTCATCAGGAGAAATGGTGAACTGGTTGCCATAAGTGCTTTTCAGCAGGGCCTTATCATCAGTACCGTCCAGTTTACAACTCGCCAGTCCACTGCCGGTTTGATAGAAGATGCGGTCGTTGGTCTTGTTGAACTTTGGCATATCACCTCTTGCTGTTACAAAACTTTCCTGGCTTCCATCAGCAGCCATTATATAAATACCTGGTTTGGCTGTATATGCTTCTCCCAGTGCGTCGCTGCTTCCTTCTTTGCGGAACACGATCCATTTTCCATCCGGCGAAAAAGAAGGTTGACGGAAAATGCCTTTGGTCTTATTGAGCTTAACCGGCTTTGCATTCCCCTGCAAAGAAAGTTTCCAGATAGTTCCGGAAGCAGAATCGTTCCAGGTAGTATACAGCAATGTTTTTCCATCAGGTGAAAGGCTGGGTTCAAACTCATATCCTGCATCACTGTTGCTGGTTACCCGTTGTGGTTTGCCGGAAGGCAGTTCTTTTTTCCAGAGGTTACCGACCGCACTGAAGAATAACCATTTTCCATCAGGCGATGTAATAGCCTGGCGGATCACGTGTACTTCAAATTTATCCGGATTGATGTCTTGCTGAAAACGCACAGCATCATAAATGCGTTGTGTCACTTTCGCTGTAAACGGGATTTGTGTTGCTTTATTTACGCCGTTCACATCCAATTTCCAGATCTTGCCATTGCTCCAGATAATGATCTGCTGATCATCAGGCGTCCAGGAATAGCGGGGATACAAACCAAATACAGACCAGGCTTCCTGCTGGTCTTTGGTAAGCTGATCATATACCGGCCATTCTTCCCCTGTTTCCAGGTTGCGGAGATAGAGAACTGTTTTTGTTCTTACTCTTTTGATAAAAGAGAGGTATTTGCCATTATGAGAAAGTTCAGGGCGTACTGCACCGCCTGGTCCGCCGGTTACTGTCTCAATCGTTCCTTTATCCCTGTCGAAGCGTTTGATCACAAAGATCTGGTTGTTCGGGTCCTTATTATACTGGAACATGCCGCCGGGATACATATCCTCGCAGAAGTATACATAACGTCCGTCGGGTGATATCACCGGTTCGTTCACATCCTGCTGTTCATTTTTACGGGCAGTGAGTTGAAGACCGTTCCCACCGCTGATATGATACATCCACATTTCCCCTGCACCAAGCGAACGGCTGGCAGTAAAATGTTTTCTTGCTACGATATACTGGCCATCAGGCGACCATGCACCATTGTTCAGCAAACGGAAATTCTCTTTAGTGACCTGTGTAGGATTGCTACCATCACGGTTCATCATCCAGATATTATCACCACCTGCGGCATCGGAAGTGAACAGCAGTTTCTTTCCATCAGGGCTGAAAGAGGGTTGTAAATCCATTGAATGCCCTCCCCTCAGCAACCTGGCTTCACCACCAGTAACGGGAATGCTGTAAATATCCCCCAAGAGGTCAAAAACAATTTCTTTTCCGTCAGGAGAAAGATCGAGGTTCATCCAGGTGCCTTCATCCACGGTAAATGAAACCGTTTTGTAAGGACCATCAGGATTGGTAACATCCCATTTCTTCGTATCCTTCTTTTCCTGGGCAAAAAGGAACGCTGGCAGCAACAAAGTAGCTGCGATCAGTTTTTTACAAGACATGTGTTTGGTTTGTGATGGTTTAAGTGGGAAAGTTAAATAAAAATGTTGCTGCTCACCCCCGTAATCCTGCATTTCACCGATAAAGCAGGGTTTATAGCCCCTTTGCCTATTGCTATTTGCACTTCTCCGCCCTAGCTTTACTTAAAATTCAAAAGCAATGAACGATTTCAGGGATTTCAGGGAAGATGCCCGTCAGAGGTGGGAAAGCAGAAGAGAGCGTCATCCGCACGGACATGTCTGGACAGGCCTTTTCCTTTTGTTTATTGGCTGTCTGGCGCTGGTAAAAAGTTTTGGCGTTCCCATGCCGGTTTGGTTATTCACCTGGCAGATGCTGCTGATCGCAATTGGTCTTTTTATAGGTCTCCGCAAAGGTTTCCGTGATGGAGGTTGGTTTGTGCCTATAATAGTCGGTGGTGTTTTCCTGGTAAATGAATATGCGATGGACGGTCAGTTGAAAAGGCATATGTGGCCGCTGATACTGATTGCGCTGGGCCTGGTGTTCATCCTCCGGCCGAAGCGCGGCAGATGGCAAGCCTGTTCTGAAAAAAAAAATCCATATATGAACGCTGAAACCGCAAAGCCTACCGGTGAGGAATTCTATTCCCAGGATGATGTTATTGACTCCACCTGCATCTTCAGTGGTTCCAAAAAAGTGATCCTTTCCAAGAACTTCAAGGGAGGGGATATTGTGAATGTGTTTGGCGGATCGGAAGTTGACCTGATGCAGGCTGACATTAATGGTACAGCTGTATTGGAAGTAACGGCCATATTCGGAGGAGCTACGCTTATTGTGCCTTCCAACTGGTCTATCAAATCAGAAGCTGTTACCATCTTCGGTGGTATCAGCGATAAAAGAAAGTTTGCTGCTCTATCAGAACCTTCCACCAAAACACTGGTGCTGAAGGGGACAATGATATTCGGAGGAATGGAGATCAAGAGTTATTAAGAACTGGCCGCGGTTGATCATAACAACTGCAATCATTTCGCTGACCTTAACCACACAAACTGATTATTATGAACTGGTATCTTGCAAAAATGGTATTCCGCATCGTTTGCGGCGAAGGTGAACACACGCCACAGTTTGATGAACAGTTGCGGCTGGTTGCCGCCAACAGCAAGGAAGAAGCTTTTACCAAAGCCCAGGAACTAGGATCTACAGAACAGGAAACTTTTTATAACAGCAAGAAGCAACTGGTGCAGTGGCAATTCATCAATGTCAGTGAACTTTACCTGCTAAGCGAACTAATAGACGGTGCAGAGCTTTATTCAAGGATAGAAGAGAGGGACAATGCAGAATCATACATCTATACAGTCAACCAAAAAGCAGAAAACATTTTTTTCACCCACACCCATCAGCTACTTAAACTGGCCTGATAGCATGTCTGTATCATTATTCACCGTCAGGCGGTTTCTTATCATCTTCAGTATCGCATGGGTGGTATTGATGGCCGATCATGCCATCCTGTTGTGGTCGCTCGATTGGCCGGTGGAACTCGCTGTTATTGACAGCCTCATCAGCAATATACTCCTGTTGCTGATCTGCCTGCTGGTGATGAATACGGTGCGCTATTATGTTCCCGAGTTCACCCAATACCTGAATATACTATGCATGTGCGTTGTACTCACCGTTCTGTGGCTGCTGTTGAGCAAATGGTTATTGGGCCTGGCCCTGAACTCGTATGAAGGTTATGCTGTTTTTCTCCGCCGCTCGTTGATGGTCCGCTCCAGCATAGCATTTCTGATACTGGGGATTGTAACGATGATCGGCATCATCTGGTTCAACTGGCAGGACCAGAAGCGGAGTGAAGAACGGAAATCAGATGCGGAAAAGCTGGCCAGGGATGCAGAATTGTTCAAACTTCGCCAGCAATTACAACCTCATTTTCTGTTCAACAGCCTTAATTCCATCAATGCGCTGATCGGCAGCCGTCCGGAGGAAGCCAGGAAAATGGTACAGCAATTATCCGATTTTCTCCGCGGCACTATCAAAAAAGAAGAAACGCAATGGGTAAGCCTGCAGGAAGAGATCCAGTACCTTGAATTATATCTTGAAATAGAAAAGGTACGGTTTGGAAACAGGCTCACTCCAATCGTAACCATCGACCCGATTTCCCTTTCCCGGAAGTTGCCGGCTTTGCTGCTGCAACCACTGGTAGAGAACGCTATCAAATTCGGGCTGTATGATACGATCGGGGAAACAGTGATACGCATCAGCACGGTGGCAAAAGAAAATGAACTGGAAGTGATCGTCAGCAATCCATTCGATCCGGAAACCTCTTCACCCAGGCAGGGCACGGGATTTGGATTGAAATCAGTGCAGCGGCGATTGTATCTTTTATTTGACCGGAACGACCTTGTAATAACAGAAGCAAAAGATAATATTTTCACAACCAGGGTTACTATACCACAGTTATCCGAGGCTTGACAGAACGATTTTATAAAATAAATGGATCATGAGCAAAGTAATCATCATAGACGACGAGCCACTTGCAAGAAGCATTGTAAAGGAATATTTACAAAAGCACCCGGAACTGGAACTGATAACCGAATGTGGCGACGGGTTTGAAGGAGTGAAAGCCATTCAGCAACACCAGCCCGACCTGATCTTTCTCGATATTCAAATGCCCAAGATCAATGGCTTTGAAATGCTTGAACTGATAGAGCAACCACCCAATGTGATCTTTACCACGGCATTTGATGAATATGCCATCAAAGCTTTTGAAGCACATGCCATTGACTACCTCTTAAAACCTTTCAACCAGGAACGGTTTGATAAAGCTGTTGCCAAATGGATGGAACAGCAGCAAAACAATGCCAATACCTCTGCCAAAACAGAAGAGCTGCTCGACACAGCGTCCCAATCACCCTCACAAAGCAATCGCGTGGTAGTGAAGAATGGCAGCAAGATCAAGATCATTCCCGTACATGATATCTTTTATCTCGAAGCCGCTGATGATTATGTAAAGATCCATACGCAGGAAGGGTATTTCCTGAAGAATAAAACCATGAGCCATTTTGAGCAGGTGTTGGATGCGCAGCAGTTTGTGCGCTCGCATCGCTCTTATATTGTGAACGTACAGCAGATCACGCGGATCGATCCTTATGAAAAGGATAATCATGTGGCAATACTCCGTTCAGGATTGAAAGTACCGGTGAGCAGGGGTGGATATGGGAAATTGAAGGCGGTATTAGGACTCTAAACCCATCCACATAGCACCGCCAACACTATCCCTTTTGGAACCGGTAACAGAAGACAATACATTGTTTTCCTCTCTCCAACGCAACACACCGATCAAAGCCATGATCAATGCTTCTTTGTATTGTACCAATTCTTTTTCCGGCACTACAACTTCGATACCAAGGCCAGCTAATTGTTCTTTGATCCTTTCTACCAGATAGCTGTTCAATGCACCACCACCTGTTGCAAGTAGTTTGGATTGATCTGCTTCATGATTAGGCAAAGAAGTAATGGCATTCCTGATCTGGACAGCGATATGTTCTGCATAGGTATGTAAAGCGTCCGGTATGTTCAGCCCGGCTGATTTGATCAATGGATAAACCCTGTCTGTTCCAAAATCATTCGCCAGCGATTTTGGATAAGGCAATTGATAGTAGTCCAGTGCATTCAATTGATCAAGTAAAGCTTCATTCAAATGGCCTGATGCTGCCATCTTTCCATCCTCATCGTATTCTTTACCAGCTTCTGAAGCAAGCAGGTTGAGTACACGGTTGGCGGCGCAGATATCAAAAGCTGTATAGGATGCTGCGTTCATGGATATATTAGCAATGCCACCGAGGTTCAGGAAATAATCGTAACCTGGCAGTAGAAGTTTTTCCCCTATTGGTACAATAGGCGCCCCCTGGCCGCCAAGAGCGAGATCGAGTGAACGGAGATCAGTGACTACAGGAAGATTAATAACGGCAGCAATAGCGGCACCATCACCTAATTGTGCCGTCATTTTTTTTGCTGGGATATGAAAAGTGGTATGCCCGTGCGAAGCAATAAGGGCCACTTTGTACTGCAAGCCGTTTTCTTCAATGAACCGAAGCACCTGCCGGCCAATATAATCGCCATATTCCGCGTGCAATAGCAGGTAATCGCGGGCACTGAGTGAAGTGGCGGAGGAGAGACGTTTGGTCCAATCTTCGCTGTAAGGATAGCAATCGGCTTTCACGATCTCGTAGGCCCATTTACCGCCATTCTCATGCAACTCTGTAAAAACAATGTCCAGCCCGTCGAGCGAACTGCCGCTCATTAATCCGATAGCCCTGTAGATCATGAATTATATTATAGATTTTAGATTTAAGCCTTTAGATTTGCCAAAAGTAAGAAAGATAAACCTCTTCAGATGGTCGTCAATCTAAGTGAACAGCACAGCCTTATTACCAACTGGGTAAGTGAGCTTCGGGATACAGAGGTTCAGACCGACCGTATGCGGTTTCGCCGCAACCTGGAAAGGATCGGTGAAGCAGCTGCTTACGAGATCAGCAAAGTATTGCCTTTTGTAGAAAAAGAAGTGCAAACGCCATTGGGCATTGCTACCAGCAAAGTGCTGCAGCATCAGCCAGTGCTGGCAACCATCCTCAGAGCCGGTTTGCCGCTGCACCAGGGTTTGCTGAACTATTTTGACAAAGCTGACAATGCATTTATTTCTGCCTACCGGAAACATAAAAAAGACGGCAGTTTCGAGATCAGCCTCGATTATATCTCCTGCCCGGAACTGGAAAACAGGGTGCTTATCATTTCCGACCCGATGCTGGCTACCGGCGCTTCACTGGTAAAAACCATCCATTTCCTCAAAGAAGAGGGCCATCCCAAAGAGATTCATATCGTCACAGCCATCGCCTGCACCGTAGGTATTGAATATGTAAAAAGGGAAGAGCCTTCCGTTACTATCTGGTGTGGTGATATTGATGATGAACTTACCGCCAAGGGCTATATTGTGCCGGGCCTGGGAGATGCCGGTGATCTGGCTTTTGGAGTGAAAGTGCAGATGTAAGCAGGCAATCTTCATAAATCCCTAATTGCTAATTCATTAAATTATAGGCAATTTACCAACGCCAAGCAACGATCTTCAATTTTTGCAGGTCTTGAGATTGTTGTATTTTCCCGTTTTCGGATACTCTTTAAGGCAATTTCCAGGCTGTCCAGGCGTTTATGCTAAGGCTGGTAAAGCTTTGATTGGTATGCGCCTGACCAGTGAAAAAACTTAATTGCTGAGATGAAAAAACTCCTTTCGACCCTGATCGCCTGTGTTGTGCTGGCAAGTGTATCAACTGCACAGGATCCTAATTTTTCACAATTCTTCGCTTCACCGATGACCCTCAACCCTGCTCTTACCGGCAAGTTTGACGGTGTTTACAGGTTTGCCGCCAACTACCGCAATCAGTGGCCGACGATCAGCAATGCATATACCACCATGACCGCTTCTTTCGATATGGGCATTCTCAAAAACCGCATCCCCGAAAATGACCAGTTCGGTATCGGCTTCATGGGATATAGCGATAAAGCAGGCGATGGAGCGTTGAACAGTACTTATTTCGGTGTTTCAATGGCTTATCATAAAGGGTTGGATGAAAACGGCTATCATCAGATCGGGGCCGGTTTCCAGGGAACTTACATGAATAAACGCCTTAACACCAGCAAGCTTACATTCGGTGATCAGCTCACTCCTTTCGGATTTACCGGTGTTACACAGGAAAGTTTTTCTTCCAGCCAGGTAAACCTGAATTATTTTGATGTAAATGCCGGTGTCATTTATACAGGTACCACTAATGGCTATAACAATTTTTATCTCGGCGCCTCCATGTATCACCTCAACAGGCCAAAAGAAAGTTTTAATAAAGGGGATTTTGTACTGAATATGCGCACCACTATCCAGGCCGGTGCCAAGATACCGGTAGGTACTTATAACTCATTCCATTTTGCGGCTAACCACAGCATGCAGGCCAAAGCCAAGAATACCATGGTGGGCGGTGCTTTCTGCTTAAACGTAAATAACGATGAAGAGATCCCTACAAATGTTTATCTCGGCACCTGGTACCGTTTTGAAGATGCTTTGATACCTTATGTTGGGCTGGAATTCGGAGAATGGCATTTCGGTGCTTCTTATGATGTAAATACTTCTTCCCTGAAAGCTGCTTCCAATTCGAGAGGCGGTGTGGAAATATCACTGATCTATGTTAAACGTCCTGTAGATCCGGGTGCAAAGAAGCTGAACTGTCCGAAGTTCTAAGCACATGCGAAAGCTTTTTACCAACCTCACTTTCTGGGTTCTTATAGCCATTACTGCCGGTATATTGATCGGGCATTTCAAACCTGCCCTCGCATTATACCCTGTGTTGTCTGCGCCTTTTAAGCACACGGTTCTTGGGCAGGAGATGTCGATCGGCGTTTCGATCAGCGAATTCCTGAGCGGTATTTTTATCAGCCTGGTCAAACTGTTTATCAATCCCATCATCTTCCTGACCATTACATTGGGCATTGTAAGCATGAGCAATCTTAAAAAAGTAGGGCGTGTAGGCGCCAAGGCCTTGCTCTATTTTGAAGTGGTTACCACTTTTGCTTTGGTGATCGGTGTCATTGCTGCCATCATTATTCAACCCGGCAGCGGTGTGGACACGTCGGCCGTTAAAGGCGGCGATATCTCCCAATACACCCGCAGCAGCGAAGAATTCAGCTGGTGGAAGTTCCTGAAAGCAAACTTCACTTTGCAGGTATTGATCCTGGCGATCCTCAGCGGCATCGGTTTGAGTTTTTATGAAGGGCGGGAAAAAGTGATCCGCTTCCTTAAACCGGTCTCTTACTATATTTTCAAAGCATTGCACTGGGTAATGTTGCTGGCGCCAATCGGCGCATTCGGAGGCATGGCTTACACGATCAGTAAGTATGGTATCAATACCTTATTGCCATTAGCCAAACTGATGGGCACTGTTTATATCACCATGGCCATTTTCATTTTCGTGGTCTTATATTTTATTCTGCGGATGTACCGGGTAAGCATATTCCGGTTCCTCAGATATATCCGTGAAGAGCTGCTGGTCGTATTAGGCACTTCTTCTTCTGAAGCAGCCCTGCCATCACTGATGGAAAAACTGGAACGGATGGGCTGCTCCAAATCAGTCGTAGGGCTTGTAGTGCCCACCGGGTATTCTTTCAACCTGGACGGGACCACTATTTATCTGTCCATGTGCATGATCTTTCTCGCACAGGTCTTTCATGTTGAGCTTAGCTTTGCACAGGTATTAAGCATCATCGGCATATTAATGCTCACTTCCAAGGGCGCCGCAGGAGTAACAGGCAGTGGATTTGCAGTGCTGGCATCCACTCTTGCTACCATTAAGGTGATACCAATAGAAGGGCTTGCCCTGCTATTGGGTGTTGACCGTTTTATGTCTGAAGCAAGAGCTATCACCAATTTTATTGGAAATGGTGCAGCCACTATCTGGCTTGCCAATAATGAAAAAGAGTTTGACCGGCAAAAAATGGAAAGAGCCTTCAGCAGGGTGGATGAAACGGAAGATATAGTGAAGGATAATATCGAAGGCGAAACAATTGTTTAAGAACCGCAACTCATTTAGGTTTTCCACTTACATACGGATTCCCTTTTACATAAAACCGGTAAGGCAATAAAGCATCTTTCCCTGCATAATCCACTCCGATGCGTGGCGATGCCGCAATATTCTTTGCAGGATAGGTAAACCCGTCGTCTGCCAGGAACAGTTGTTTTCCGTTCAGTATCATTCCTGACTGGCTGGTAACAATGCCCAGTGCTTTTGAAAGATTCCCAGGCCCGCGGGTAAGCGTATAATCTGCCTTTTTCTTGCCGGTACGGAGAAGCATTTCAGGTACTCCTTTCAATGGTTCAAGTGAACGTAAAAGAATAGCATTGGGAATGTCCCTGATATTAGTGACCACATTAAACAGGTGATGGATGCCATAGCAGAGATAAACATAAGCATAGCCGCCATCGTCATACATGATCTCATTGCGGTTGGTGCGCCGGCCGCCATATGCATGCGAAGCTTTATCTATCACACCTGCATACGCTTCACACTCTACAATACGCCCGGAAGTAGTGATGCCATTCCATTGAGTAACGAGTATCTTTCCCATCAGTTCCTTTGCTATCTGAAGCACGTTCTCCCGCTGATAAAACGAGAGCGGTAATTTCTTTAATGACATTTTAATCTTCTTTAAGTAATTATCCTGCTGTTCCCTGTCGTCAGGATAACATTCTCTTTCCTATATTTACCACTCAAATTTACGTTTTGCTCAAAGAAATAGTCATAACCATTCAATCCTGGGGAGAAGCGCACCGTTTCATTCTGCAGCACCGGTTATGGAAATGGGTATTGATACCAGGGCTTATTTATGCAGCCCTGTTTGTAACAGGCATGTATTTTTTCGGGAGGTCGGCTACAGAGGTTATCGAATACATTACCCATATCCTTCACGTAAGCGACTGGATACAGAAATTCCAGAATAGCTTTTTAGGGTTCCTGTTCACTTTTGCCGGCATCATACTCTGGCTCACCCTGCTGCTTTTTTATTTTTCCTTTTTCAAATATATCTGTCTCATTATCGGCTCTCCCATTTTTGCGTATATCAGCCGCAAAACGGAATCCATTATCAAGAGTAATGAATCAGCCCCGGGCTGGTCTGATATAAAAAAAGAAGTGTCAAGGGGTATGAGCGTTGCCATCCGTAACTGCGGCTGGCAAACCGTTTATCTTATCGCCCTCATTCTTCTTTCGCTGATACCCGTGATCGGGTGGATCACTCCACTGATCGCGCTTTTTATGGAGTGCTATTATTATGGTTTTTCCATGCTGGATTACAGTCTTGCCCGGAACGATCACAGCCCTTCCCAAAGCGTTCATTTTATCGGCCGCCATAAAGGGCTGGCCATTGGCAATGGCATATTATTTTACATGATGCACCTCATCATCATCTTTGCACCGGCTTATGCCATCATTGCTGCCACGCTCACCGTTCACAAAGTAAAAGCCCCTTAGTATGGAAAAAGGAGCTGTATACCTGGTCCCTTCCCTGCTCGATGAAAAGGGTCTGAATGCCATCCCGCTTTACATTGCTGAAGCAGTAAAAAAATGCCAGGTACTGTTCGTGGAAAATGAACGCACTGCACGCCGTTTCCTGAAGCAGTTCTGGAAAGAGCGGCTGCCTGCCGGTGAAGAGATCGTGATCGATGAATACGAATGGTTCACGATCCATAAGGCAGAAGAAGAAGTGCAGGGCATTTTCCGTCAAAAACTGAAGGAAGGAAAAACGATCGGCATCATCAGCGAAGCAGGCTGCCCGGGTGTGGCTGATCCGGGGCAATTGCTGGTAGCAGTGGCGCAGGACATGAATGTGCCGGTAGTCCCACTGGTTGGTCCAAGTTCCATTCTGCTGGCACTGATGGCCAGCGGCATGAATGGCCAGCAGTTCCGTTTCTTTGGCTATTTGCCGATTGATACCCAGCAAAGGGTAAAAGCCATTAAAGAACTGGAAGCAGAATCGAAGAAAAATAATTGCACACAGATCTTTATCGAAACGCCTTACCGCAATAATCAACTTATTGAATCTTTGTTGAAGCATGCCAATCCAGGCTCCCGCTTATGTATTGCTGTGGATTTGACTGGTGAAAATGAATGGGTGAAAACTAAAACCGTTGCTGCCTGGAAAAAAGAAAATATAGATATTCATAAGCGCCCAGCGATATTTCTTTTATTGGCTTAGCAGCCCTCAGAACTTCTGGTAAAATTTATTCTTTGTGGTCTTTGTCGTCTTAGTGGGCATTATTATCCCACTAAGACGACAAAGACCACAAAGAATTTTTGATTGGTGGGAACAAACAACCCGGTCAGGGAAGAGGCTGCGGCAAACCCGTTTCAGCCCTCCGCATGGAGATGATACTATCTACGATATACTCGCTCATCCCCCGCCAGGGCAATGCGCCCAGGTATTCTTTATAGTGGAGCTCAAAGAAAGCGCCGCTGTTGCCCATCAGTTGGTTCGCCACTTTTTCATCTACCACGGAAAATTCAAATTCATTCGATTGGATACTGCCCGGCTGGTTGGTACGGTATCCACTGAGGATCATCCGGCCTTCATAGGTTTTCCAGACATATCCTTTCTTGACGATAAAGTTCAACTGCCCGGCCTTGGCCCCGGTGCCAAATACAAAAAAGTATTTGAAGAACAGGAAAACGATCAAGCCCAGTACCAGCACGATAACAAACGTTCGGAAAAACCTTCTGGCGCCGGATGTCTTTTTCTTTTCAGTAGCTAGTTGGTCCATAGACAGTTTTTATAACAAAAAATTTGTGGCGATAACCCAATTATTATTATACATTTGTAATCCAATTTACAATTTGTTTGTAAACGTGAGTAATATTTTGACACATACTAAGCAGATCGCCTTCCATGCGCCCATTACAAGTGGTGTGTATGCAGTAGGTTATGATGTGTTTACGTTTTCGCGCCCCCGACGCCGCCCTGAATGCTGACAGGACGAACCCCTTACCCTGGTCCCTGTCAGTGAATTCTTCCCGGAAACAAGTTCAGGACTGGTAATCCGCGTTATACTCAACTCTTTATTCAAGTGGACAATCAACATATCATCGTTCGGGTGGCGACCCAGGATGACAAGAAATTTTCCTCCATTATTACGGATGAAATGGAATCTTCGGCGAAAGCCAGGGGAACAGGCATTGCCAAAAGAAGCCCGGAATATATAGCCCAGAAAATGGATGAGGGCAAGGCAGTGATCGCTATCACCGATAAAGGCGAATGGGTGGGCTTTTGCTATATCGAGACCTGGAGCCATGGTGAATACGTGGCCAACAGCGGCCTGATCGTTTCACCCGCCTTCCGCAAAAGCGGGGTGGCAAAAACCATCAAGCAAAAAATATTCAATCTCTCCCGGGTAAAATACCCCGACGCAAAAATATTCGGGCTCACCACCGGGCTGGCTGTGATGAAGATCAACAGCGACCTGGGTTATGAACCCGTTACCTACTCTGAACTTACGCAGGACGAAGCTTTCTGGGCCGGCTGTAAAAGCTGTGTCAACTATGAGATCCTCATGAGCAAAGAAAGAAAGAACTGCATGTGCACCGCCATGCTCTACGATCCGAAAGATCACTACGAGCCTGAAGAAACCAAAGAATACTTCAAAGACAATGCGGTGGGCTTTGAACGATTGCTGCGCTTTAAACAATGGAAACTGCTGAAACCTTTCCTGAAAAAAGATAAGGAAAAGGAAAAAGGCGGGAGTGTAAAACTCAAATCCCTGTTGCATTATTTATTTCATCTATAAAACCAACAACGGTTTACCATGTCAAAAAAAGTTGTTTTGGGCTTTAGCGGCGGATTAGACACTTCCTTCTGTGTGAAATATCTGAGCGAAGACCAGGGTTACGAAGTCCATAGCATTATCGTAGACACAGGCGGCTTTACAGCCGAAGAGCTCAAACAGATCGAAGCACATGCTTACTCCCTTGGCGTAAAATCACACAAAACCGTCAATGCCGTTAAAAGTTATTACGACAGCATTATCAAATTCCTTATATATGGCAACGTTTTAAAGAATAACACTTATCCTTTAAGTGTTTCTGCAGAACGCCTAAGCCAGGCCCTTCATATTGCCGACCATGCCCGCGAACTGAATGCAGATGCCGTAGCTCATGGCAGCACCGGCGCCGGCAACGACCAGGTACGGTTCGACATGATCTTCCATATCATGATCCCCGGTGTGGAGATCATCACCCCCATACGCGATCTTAAACTGAGCCGCGAAGCGGAAATCGAATACCTGAAGAAAAAAGGCGTGGAAATGAATTTCAGCAAAGCTGCTTACTCCATCAACAAAGGCTTATGGGGCACCAGCGTAGGCGGTAAGGAAACACTTTCTTCCAAAGGCATTCTTCCCGAAGAAGCCTGGCCTACCCAGGTAACAAAGACCGGCAATGAAGAAGTAAAGCTTAGCTTTGAAAAAGGTGAGCTGAAAAAAGTGAATGACCAGTCATTCGGCCACCCTTCTGAAGCAATACAATATTTACAGTCCATCGCAGGAGCTTATGGACTTGGCCGCGATATCCACGTGGGCGATACCATCATCGGCATCAAAGGCCGCGTTGGTTTTGAAGCAGCCGCTCCCATGGTGATCCTGAAAGCACACCATGCACTGGAAAAACATGTGCTCACCAAATGGCAATTGAACTGGAAAGATCAGTTGGCACAGTTTTACGGCAATTGGCTTCATGAAGGCCAGATACTCGATCCGGTGATGCGGGATATTGAAGCGTACCTTGAAACCAGCCAGCGTAACGTAACCGGCGATGTATTTGTACAATTACAACCATACCGCTTCCAGATCATCGGCATTGAGAGCCGCTACGATCTGATGAACAGTAAGTTCGGCAAGTATGGCGAAATGAATACCGGCTTTACCGGTGAAGATGTAAGAGGTTTCAGCCGGATATTCGGCAACCAGACAATGATGTATCATTTGGTAAAGACAGATAACGAAAACAGCTAATGGCTACAAAAATCAAAGCAGGGATTATCGGAGGAGCAGGCTATACGGGTGGTGAATTGATCCGTTTATTGATCCACCATCCGGGTACCATTGTTTCCTTTATCCATAGCCGCAGCAATGCCGGCCAGCCAGTGCACAAGGTGCACCAGGATCTGCTGGGTGAAACTGACCTGGTTTTTTCCGGTGAGCTGAATACGGATATTGATGTGTTGTTTCTCTGCCTCGGACATGGCGAATCAAAAAAATTCCTGACGGAAAATGCGATCCCCGCCCATGTAAAGATCATTGACCTCGCCAATGATTTCAGGTTGAAAGCTCATTCCCGTATCGGTGACCGTCAGTTTGTATATGGTTTACCGGAACTCAATAAGAAAGCGATCCAATCAGCAACGGCTATTGCCAATCCCGGCTGCTTTGCTACCGGCATACAATTAGGTCTTTTGCCGTTGGCAAAAGCAGGTTTGCTGAAAGAAGTGTATGCTACCGGCATCACAGGATCTACCGGGGCAGGGCAGGCTTTATCTCCTACTTCACACTTCAGTTGGAGAGCCAACAACATACAGGCTTACAAAACCCTCAGCCATCAGCATCTTGGTGAGATCGGCGAATCTCTTTTGCAATTGCAACCCGGTGGTGCGATTGATCTGAACTTCGTTCCCTGGAGAGGAGATTTTACCAGGGGCATTTTTGTGAGCTCCACTCTTTCCTGTGATCTTAGCGTGGAAGAACTTTATACACTGTTTACTGATTTTTATAAAGGACAACCCTTTACGCATATCAGCAAAGCACCCATCTTCCTGAAGCAAGTGGTGAACACCAACAAAATCGTGATACAATTGGAAAAAGCAGGCAGCAAACTGGTCGTTCATTCTGCAGTAGATAATCTGCTGAAAGGCGCCAGTGGTCAGGCCGTTCAAAATATGAACCTGGTTTTTGGTCTTGAAGAAACCATGGGATTAAAATTAAAAGCTAATTACTTCTAATGCCGGATCAGGGTCCGGCATGACAATATAACCTTGAGAAAATTTCTGTTATGAACCTGTTTGATGTATATCCTATCAACGATATTACTATCGTAAAAGCAAAAGGGTCCTATGTATGGGACGATAAAGGTGAACAATATCTTGATCTGTACGGAGGTCATGCCGTGATCAGCATTGGCCACACACATCCTCATTGGGTGAGCCGCATTAAAGATCAGTTGGAGAAACTGGCTTTTTACTCTAACTCCATCAGGATCCCGCTGCAGCAACAATTGGCGGAGAAACTGGGCAAAGTGTCTGGCAAACCCGATTATCAGTTATTTCTTTGCAATAGCGGTGCTGAAGCCAACGAGAATGCTTTAAAACTTGCTTCTTTCCATAATGGCCGGAAAAAAGTAGTTGCTTTCAGTAAATCATTTCATGGCCGCACTTCACTGGCCGTGTCTGTCACAGATAATAAAAACTTTGTCGCACCAATTAATGAAACGGAGAATGTGATCTTTCTTCCCTTCAATGACAGTGCGGCGCTGGAAGATTGCTTCCGCAAAAACGGGAAGGAAATATCTTCTGTGATCGTCGAAGGCATCCAGGGTGTAGGTGGTATTAATGTAGCTGATGAAAGTTTCCTGAAAAAGATCCGCAGCCTTTGCGATGAATATGGTGCAGTGTATATCGCCGACAGTGTGCAATGTGGTTATGGCAGAAGCGGCAAATTCTTCAGTCATGATTTTGCCGGTGTGAACGCAGATATTTATACCATGGCCAAGGGCATGGGCAATGGCTTCCCTGTAGCAGGTATTATCATCGCTCCGCATATCAAACCCAAACATTTTCAGCTGGGCACTACTTTCGGCGGCAATCATCTTGCTTGTGCAGCAGCACTGGCAGTGCTCGAAATAATTGAAGAAGAAAAACTGATGGGCAATGCAGTGATGGTAGGGAAATACCTTAGAGATGAACTGAACAATATTCCTGAAATTGAAAATGTAAGAGGCCGCGGATTGATGATCGGGTTTGATGTTCCTGAAGAGTTAAAGGACCTGAAGAAAAACCTGCTGTGGAATCAGCAGATATTTACCGGTGAAGCCAAGCCAAACGTTATCCGTTTGCTTCCATCCCTGGCCCTGAAGAAAAGGGATGCCGAACAATTCATCGATTCATTAAAAGAAGAAATACAAAAACTCGTCCCCACTTCAACTTCCGTAAACGAAGCATGAAATGAAGCATAATAAAATATTTATTCCATGCCCAGGGTCAATGAATATTTTATTATGCAGAATTCCATGTGGCCAGGAACAATAAATACGTGCACATGAAAAATTTTATTTCTGCCCATGATGCCGCTGACATTGACGGGCTGGTGAAAAAAGCGCTGGCATATAAAGCTGACCCTTTTAAAGATAAAACACTGGGCGCAGGCAAGCGTATTGGCTGCCTTTTTCTTAATCCCAGTATGCGCACAAGGCTAAGCACACAGATTGCTGCACAAAATCTTGGAATGGACGCCATCGTGTTCAATGTTGGCAGTGAAGGCTGGGCGCTTGAGTTTGAAGAAGAAGCGATCATGAGTGGAAATACGGTAGAGCACGTTAAAGATGCCGCTCCCATTTTCGGCAAGTATTTCGATGTTCTTGCTATAAGGACTTTTCCTTCTTTAAAAAACCGTGAAGACGATTATAGTGAACTGTACATAAAACAGTTCATCAAATATGCAGGTATCCCGGTAGTAAGCCTTGAAAGCGCTACGCTGCATCCGCTTCAATCATTAACAGACATTATCACAATACAGGAACACAGCCGGCTTCAGGCAGCTGCCCGCAAGCCAAAGATCGTTCTCACCTGGGCGCCTCATGTGAAACCACTTCCGCAATGCGTGGCCAACAGCTTCTCCCAATGGATCAATGCCTGGGGGAAAGCGGATTTCGTGATCACACATCCCGAAGATTATGAGTTGAGTGAAGAGTTTACACAAGGAGCGACCATCACCCATAACCAGGATGAAGCTTTGAAAGATGCGGATTATGTGTATGTAAAGAACTGGAGCACTTTCAAGGATTATGGCAAGATCTATGAAAGCGATCCCCAATGGATGCTTACCAATAAAAAACTGGAGATAACCAACCAGGCTAAAGTAATGCACTGCCTGCCGGTGAGAAGAAATGTAGAACTGAGTGATGAAGTGCTGGACGGACCCAACAGCCTTGTGACCCAGGAAGCAAGCAACCGCGTATGGGCTGCCCAGGTGGTGCTGAGTGAAATATTAAAGAATAAATGAACCGTTTATTAGTCATAAAGATCAGCGGCAATATCATTGATGATGAAGTAAAGCTGTTTTCCTTCCTGAAAGAGTTTGCCGGTATCAACATCCCCAAGATACTTGTACATGGTGGCGGTAAACTGGCTACCAAACTGGCAGAAACAATGGGCGTACATCAGCAATTGATAGATGGCCGCCGGATCACTGATGCAGAAACATTGAAGATCGTTACAATGGTGTATGCAGGTTATATCAACAAGAACATTGTAGCCCGCCTGCAATCGCACCACTGTAATGCACTTGGTCTTTGCGGTGCTGATGGCGACGCGATCCTTGCCCATAAACGCCGGCATCCTGTAGTGGATTATGGTTATGTCGGGGATGTGGATGCAATAAACACCGGGCTATTGAAAAACCTGCTCGATCAGCGTATTACTATCGTCTTTGCCCCGATCACACACGATCAGCAGGGACAGTTATTGAATACCAATGCAGACACTATCGCACAGGAATTGGCTAAAGGCCTGAGCCAAGATTTTGAAGTAAGCCTGGTTTATTCATTTGAAAAATCAGGCGTATTGCTGGATGCTGAAGATGACAACACGGTGATACCGGAGCTTACCCCAACCTATTACAGGCAACTGAAAGAAAAAGAAAAGATCTTTGCCGGCATGATCCCTAAACTGGACAATGCTTTTACTGCCCTGAACAATGGTGTAAAAAAAGTGATCATTGGAAAAGCGGAAAATCTCGGAAAGCTCATTGATGGAAGTTCGGGTACAACCATTATAAATGAATAGCAATAGCCTATATACCTTGCAGCAGGATGCAATCGCCCTGCTGAAAGAACTGATCACTACGCCTTCCTACAGCCGCGAAGAAGATCAGACTGCAGGTTTGCTTTGCCGGTTCCTGGGCACCAGGAACATTGAACATTCCCGGGTAGGTAATAATGTGTTTGCTTTTAACCGCCATTTTGATAAAAGCAAACCTACCATTTTGCTCAACTCCCATCATGACACAGTCAAACCCAACCCACAATACTCCAAAGACCCTTTCTCTCCTGTAGTGGAAGATGGAAAGTTATTCGGTCTCGGCAGCAATGATGCCGGTGGTTGCCTGGTTTCACTGATCGCCAGCTTTCTTCATTTTTACGATCACCCTTCACTCCGTTACAATATTGCCTTAGCTGCTACAGCCGAAGAGGAGATTTCCGGAACCGGTGGTATTGAAAAAACACTTCCTTATTTACCGGCTATCGATTTTGCCATTGTTGGAGAGCCTACTCAGATGCAGATGGCTGTTGCTGAAAGAGGGTTGATGGTGCTCGACTGTGTTAGCCATGGAAAAGCCGGGCATGCTGCACGCAATGAAGGTGATAATTCCATTTATAAAGCGCTAAAGGATATCGAATGGTTCAGGACCTACCAGCTTGAAAAAATATCTCCCCTGCTGGGCCCTTCCAAAATGAGCGTCACTGTTATTGAAACAGAAAATAAAGCACATAATGTAGTGCCCGCTGTTTGCCGTTTTGTGGTAGATACAAGGATCAATGAACTGTATACCTTTGAGGAAGTGATCGATATCATCAAAACGCATGTAAGCTGCGAAGTGAAACCAAGAAGCACGCGCCTTCGCTCCACTTCCATTTCATTGGAACATCCGATCATTAAAGCCGGCATAGAACTGGGAAGAACTTATTATGGCTCACCCACCACTTCCGATAAAGCGCTGATGCCTTTTCCTGCATTAAAGATGGGACCTGGTGATTCGGCAAGAAGTCATACAGCAGATGAATATATTTACCTTTCAGAGATCAATGAGGGCATTGAACTGTACATTCATTTTCTTGAAAAGGTCGTATAGCAAAAAACTGAAACCATGAAGCTCTGGCAAAAAAATACTGCATCACTCAAAGAAGTAGAAACCTTTACTGTCGGCAAAGACCGTGAAATGGACCTCTATCTTGCACGTTTTGATGTATTGGGTTCATTGGCACATACCCAGATGCTTGAATCGGTGAATCTGCTTACCAAAACAGAATTAACCGTTCTCCAGGCTGAGCTGAAACGTATTTATGCCCTTATCGCCAGTGGTGAATTCAAATTGCAGGATGATGTGGAAGATATCCATTCCCAGGTTGAACTATTGCTTACACAGGCATTAGGCGATACCGGAAAGAAAATACACAGCGCCCGCAGCCGCAACGACCAGGTGCTGGTAGATGTAAAACTTTTTCTCCGCAATGAACTGGAAGAACTGGTAAATAACATACAACCTCTGTTTGAACTGCTGCAAAGCCAGAGCGAAAAATATAAAGATCATTTACTGCCGGGATACACCCACCTTCAACTGGCCATGCCTTCTTCTTTTGGTTTATGGTTTGGCGCTTACGCTGAAGGACTGGTGGATGATCTGATAACAGTGAAAGCAGCATATGATATAGTGAATAAAAACCCGCTGGGTTCTGCAGCCGGCTATGGTTCTTCTTTTCCTGTCAACAGAACCCTGACCACCCGTTTACTGGGTTTTGCAGAGCTGAATTATAATGTGGTGTATGCACAAATGGGACGCGGCAAAGCAGAAAGAATAGTAGCACAGGCTTTAGCGAATATTGCAGATACACTTGCGAGGCTGAGCATGGATGCATGCCTGTACCTTAATCAGAACTTCGACTTTATCAGCTTCCCTGTGGAGCTAACTACCGGCAGCAGCATCATGCCGCATAAAAAAAACCCGGATGTGTTTGAACTGATCCGATCGCATTGCAACAGGATCAAATCCCTGCCGAATGAGATCATGTTGATGACCACCAATCTCCCTTCTGGCTATCACCGCGATCTGCAATTGCTGAAAGAACATTTATTCCCGGCTTTCAAAACGTTGAAGGATTGTATTGAAATGGCAGGATTGATGCTGTCGAATATCGAGATCAAAAAAGATATCGTCAAGGACGAAAAATATAAATACCTGTTCAGCGTGGAAGAAGTGAATAAACTGGTATTGCAAGGCATCCCATTCCGCGATGCTTACAAGCAGGTGGGTTTAAATATTGAAGCAGGTAAATTTGCCTACGACACCAATATTCATCATACACATGAAGGGAGTATTGGAAATCTGGGCACAGAAAAAGTGAAACAGCAAATGGATGCTGTGATCAATTCCTTTGCATTTGAAAAAGTACATGCCGCTATCGACGCGTTGCTGAAGCCGTGATCAGTACGTTTTCCGGTCCTGCCTGTGCATAAACCGGTGCCTGAGTTCTTCAGGAAGTTCCGCCCAGCCAAATTGTGCATATAGCCCATGGGCGTCGCGTGTTCCCAGCACCCATCTCCGCAATCCCTGCAATTCCGGGTGGGCATGAATGGACTCCATCAACCATTTAGATAAGCCCTTTCCGCGATAGCTTTCCAGCACAAACACGTCTGCCAGGTAAGCAAAAGTTGCCTGGTCGGTGATCAGTCTCCCAAAACCAACCTGTTGCTGTTGATGATAGATCCCAAAGCAAAGTGAATGTTCAATGGATTTCTCCACCAGTTCTCTTGGGATATTCATTGCCCAGTATGATTCTTTGGAGAGGTACCCGTGAATTATATCCAGGTTCAGCAAAGACCTGTCTGTACTGATCAGGAAATCATTTTTTCTTACTTCGTAAGGTCCCATTTTACAAACCGTATTTATCAACCAGGTAAATCAAGGCTGCCATATTCACAGCGCCCAGTTCAAGTTCGCGCTTATTCACGTTCTCAAACACATCATTGCGGGAATGGTGTATATCAAAATAACGTTGTGAGTCGGGGTTCAATTCTGCAACGGGTGTTCCGAACGTGCGGTTGAGCGGTCCTATATCTGCGCCACCACCATCGCGTGTAAGATCGCTGGCACCATAAAGCTCCAGCAATGGCTTCCAGGAAAGGATTTTCTGAAACTGTGCATCTGATACAGTAAAGCCGAATCCGCGTGGTGTAAAACCACCGGCATCACTCTCGAGGGCGAAAACATGTTTCTCATTTTTGGCTTTGGCTTCTGCTGCATATTTCGTTCCGCCTCTCAAGCCGTTTTCTTCATTGGCAAACAATACAAAGCGAATCGTTCTTTTTGGTTGGTAGCCAAGCGCTACAAGGCTGCGCAGTATCTCCATCGTTTGTACGCAACCGGTGCCGTCATCATGCGCTCCTTCACAATTGTCCCAGCTATCGAGGTGGCCGCCAATGGTAATGATCTCATCGGGGTAAGTGCTGCCTTTCAGTTCACCGATCACGTTATGACCGATGGTATCAGGAAGAAAATGTCCATTTGTTTTCAGTGATACGCTAACAGGTTTTGTTTTCAGCAACGTACTCAGTTCATCAGCGTCTTTTAATCCAATCGCTACTGCAGGCAGTTTGGGATATGCAGAATCGTAACGGGTAGAACCTGTATGCGGATTATTATCCGTACTGTGGCTCATGCTGCGAACGATTACTCCAACAGCTCCGTATCTGGCAGCCTGACTTGGGCCCTGGCCGCGGTATTTCACCGCATCGCTATAAGCATTGAAGGTTTTGACGAAGTTGGGATTGAATTTATAATTATAGAAAACGATCTTTCCTTTTACCTGGTCTTTCTTTTCTTCCAGGTCAGCAAATGATTTTACTTCTACCACTTGTGCTTTCAATCCTTTGGGGCCGGTGCCAATGGAATTGCCAAGGGCAACAATATCAAGGGTCTTTTTTATTTTTTTCCCATTGTCATATTCTGCGCTCGCTTCATCTTTACCACCTCTCACCCAATGCGGCACCATGCATTCCTGCAGCCAGGTATTGGCCGCACCTGATTCTTTCATGGTTTTAGCGCCCCATGCTTCTGCTTTCACCATACCGGGCGAACCGGCAAGCCGGCCACCGATCTGTTTGGTAAGCACGCGGAGATTTTCATAAGCCTTGCTGTTCTGAAGTATTTCATCGGCTATCTTACGGATCATCAGGGAATCATCCTGGGCCGGAAGGATTTGGGCTACTAATAAAAAACTTAGTAGAAAAAGAAATGCTCGCATTGCAGTAGAAATTTTTGCTTAAAGATAAAAGTTAAAGAGCAAGGAAGAAAGATTTAAGATAAACGTCAAACCTTAGTGCCTTAAAACTGTTACCTTAGGTGCTGCCGGGCAAAGCTCAACAGACCGGGGCGGCCATATTAACTTATAATCATACAAATGCGTATCGGAATCGTTTGCTACCCTACATTTGGCGGAAGCGGTGTTTTGGCAACAGAACTCGGCAAAGCTTTGGCTCAAAAAGGCCACCTTGTCCATTTTATTACTTACCAGCAGCCCGTCCGTTTATCCGGGTTCATTCCCAATATATTTTATCATGAAGTGCAGGTGCCTACCTATCCGCTTTTTGATTATCCCCCTTACGAAACGGCTTTGGCCAGCACCATGGTGGATGTGATCAAGAACAATAACCTGGACCTCCTCCACGTGCATTATGCCATTCCCCATGCTTCAGCAGCTTTTATGGCCAAGCAGATCCTGGCAAAGGAAGGGAAGCATATACCCGTGATCACTACTTTACATGGTACCGATATCACCCTGGTGGGAAGAGATAAAACATATGCACCTGTGGTAGCATTCTCGATCAACCAAAGCGACAGCATCACTGCTGTATCGAAAAACCTGCGTGATGAAACTTTCAAAACGTTCTGTATCGAAAAAGATATAGAGGTGATTTACAATTTCGTGGATGTAAAACGTTTTGTCCGCAAGCCGATCGATGCATTCCGGAAAGTGATCGCGCCCAATGGAGAGCGGATACTTTTACATGCTTCCAATTTCCGTAAGATAAAACGTGTGCAGGATGTGGTGAAAGTTTTTAACGAAGTACAAAAACATATTCCTGCCAAGCTTCTTTTTGTTGGCGACGGACCTGAACGATCCACAGCAGAAGATCTTGCGAGGGAATTAAATATCAGTGATGAGATCCGGTTTGTGGGCAAGCAGGAACAAATGGAAGATATTCTCGCTATCGCTGATCTTTTTCTGCTCACCTCCGATTATGAAAGCTTTGGCCTGGCAGCACTGGAAGCAATGGCAGCAGGGGTGCCGGTAGTATCAACCAATGCCGGCGGTTTAACGGAAATAAATATCAATGGTGAAACCGGCTATATGGCCAATGTCGGCGATGTGGTGACCATGAGCCAACAATCCTTAGCTATTCTTAAAGACGATAAAACGCTGAAAGGTTTTAAAGAAAGGGCAGCGGCGCATGCAAAGAAATTCGATATACATACGATCGTGCCGCAGTATGAAAAACTGTATGAACAGTTTCTTCAGCCTGCTATCTCCTGAGCCAGGGAGCTGGATTCACATTCTTTGCTTCGATCATCAGCATAAAGTCAATCCTTCCGCTGGAGCCATCGTCTGAATCACCGGCACGGCCGATCACCTGTCCGCGTTTTACAGTTGCACCCTTAGATACATTTACACCGGAAAGATTACTGTAAGAAGTATAGTATTTACCATGCCTGATAATGATCGCTGCACCATCGCCATAGTTGTGCACGGCTGAAACCACTCCGTCAAATACGGCTTTTACCTGAGCGCCTGAACGGGTGCCGATGGTAAGACCGGGATTATCATCCCTGAGTTTGGTGCCTTCAATGGTATAGGGGCCAAAAGGTATGCTTACAAATCCATTATCAACCGGCCAGGGAAGCTTTCCACGGCTATTGCCGAAATCGGTACCAAGCTCAATATCTTTTGCATTCAGCTCAAGATAACTTTCAGGTTTTTTAGCAGGTGCTGTTGCTGCAACAGAAGGATTGGTTGCAGCAGGTTTGCCTGGTGTAGGTGTTGCAGATGCATTTCTTGCTTTTTCTTCTTCGGCTGCTTTCTTGGCAGATGCTAATCTTGCCGTTTCTTCTTTCTTGGCTGCTTCAATTTCGCGGCGGATGATGGCTGCGATCGCATTCTGAATATCCCTGTCACGTTTTTTCTTGACTGCTATTTGCTTTTGCAGGTCTTTCTCCTGCGATTTTAATCCGGATACGATATGATCTTTTTCCTGGCGTTGATCTGCGAGTGCTTCCCTTTCCTTTGTCTGCGTTTTCAATGCATCATTCTTCTGCTGTTTCCTGACAAGTTGCTGCTGCTGGCGTTTAGCGATCAGTTCCTGTGTTTCATGAATGGTGTTCACCTGTTTTTCCCTGTAAGCCCTGTAGCTTTTCAGGTAGGAAATGCGGCGGACGGCATCATTAAAACTGGTGGCGGAAAAAATAAAATTGACGTAGTTGAAACTGCTGCGGTTTTTATATGCATACACTACGGTGCGGGCATATTGTGATTTAAGCGTGTCCAATTGTTTCTGCAACCGGTATATTTCCAGATTGCTGAGATACATATCGTCATCAATGATCTTAAGTTCTTTGTTGATACTGGTGATGTAACGTTCCTGGAGGGAGATCTTACGCTTGAGCATGTTCAACTGGGCAAGGGATTGGTTCTTTTCACCTTTCACCCTGTTATATACGTCCTGGATCTCTTTCAACTCGCCCTGGATGTCTTTTCTTTCTCTTTCCAGTTCTTCCTTATTGTTGGTTTGCTGGGCCATGGTCCAGCTTATTGCAGCAAAGAAAAGCAGGGTAGTCAGCAGGTATTTTTTCATGTCAAGATTTTTGGACTTTGCCCGCCGCAGCTTTAGTGAAGGCGGATCCCCTTTCGCTAAAGCTTCAGCAGATAAAGAAATTATAACGAAACAAGGGCTCTAAAATTTTATCCCTTAATCCCTTTTATAGTTTTTCGGCACATTAAAGGGGAAGCTTAACGTTTCATTAAAGTCATACGACTTGAAATCCAGCTTGATGTCCAGTTTTCCCTTCTCAGCCACCGTGATCCGGCGCCTGGTGGAAAAATCGACCCCTTTTTTGTTCTCATAGTCCGTGTAACTCAGGTTGCAGGTACGGCTCCGGTTGATATCAATATCGTCCAGCTTGCTGTTCTCAATTTTATAGGCGGCATTCAGTGTGAGCAGGCCTTTGAACCAATCGCCTATGCTCAGCAGTGATACGGAGTTGTTGCCCGACCGGGAATAGGAAATGATATTACTATCCAGGAATACAGGGTTGCCGATGAGTATCTCCTGCAAGGAATGAAGCGTAAGCGGCAGAGCTGTTACTTCCTGTAGGTAAGCCACACTGCGGGCGGTATATGTTTTATCCTGCTTATTGAGGATCTTCACAGAGTCTCTTGTGATATAGGCTCTCAACCCTTCAATACCAAAGATGGCGGTAATGGAGATCCAGATGGCACTGTCCTTATACATGCGAAGATTGGCGTTCACATCATACTTCTTACCATCAGAACCCTGGTAATCCACGTTGATCTTTGCGGAAAAAGTGGTGAAGTCCAGTTGAGCGGCTTTCATATTAGCCACTGCTTTATGGATGAAGGCCAGTGTATCTTCTCTTGAATGATCTGCAGGGGGATTAACTACCAGGCTGGTATCTCTTTTATTGGAGATTACCGTTTGTATTTTCCGGGTTGACCGGCAGGAAGCCATTAATAAAATAGCTGCTACTAAAACAAGCGTTATCCTCATTCTTGAATTTATGGTTTATTGCTTACCGGTATGGCCGAATCCACCTGTACTTCTTACAGTGTCGGCAATTTCTTCCACCGGTTTCCATTGTACCTGCTCCACAGTTTGCACTACCATTTGCGCAATCCGGTCGCCGTGATGTATGACTTGTTCTTCCTGGGAAAGGTTTATTAAGATCACTTTTATTTCTCCCCGATAGTCCGCATCAATCGTGCCGGGCGTATTGAGGCAGGTAATTCCCTGTTTGATAGCCAGTCCGCTGCGGGGCCGGATCTGGGCTTCGTACCCCTGGGGCAATTCGATAAACAGTCCGGTGGGGATCAATGTCCTTTCCAGCGGTTGCAGGGTCTGGGGTATATCCAGGTTGGCCCTGATATCCATGCCGGAAGAGCCGGTAGTGGCATATTCAGGCAGTGCGTTGGATGATTTATTGATGATCTTGATCTCGATTGTAGGCATGGGCGCAAAGATAAAGGGATTAGGTATTTGATTGTTCGTTGGAGAGCCCGATGATCGGTGGCCGAGTGGTCAACGTTTTTCCAGCAACACCGTCGCATACGCCATCAACCCTTCTTCCCTTCCTACAAAGCCCATCTGCTCCGTGGTAGTGGCTTTGATGGAAACATCCTTAACAGTGAGCCCTGTTATTCCGGCAATGGTCTCCTGCATTTGGGCAGCATACGGTTTTATTTTGGGGGCCTGCAGGCAAAGCGATGTATCTATATTGACGATCTTATATCCTTCTTTCTGAATAAGCGCTACTGTTTTCTGCAAAAGGATCTTGCTGTCAATTCCTTTATAAGCCGGGTCTGTATCGGGAAAATGAACACCGATATCACCCAGGGCCAATGCACCCAGCATTGCATCGCAGATCGCATGAAGCAATACGTCGGCATCACTATGGCCAACAGCACCTTTTGTGTGGGGAATCTTTACACCGCCGATCCAAAGCTCCAGGCCGGGAGCGAGTTGATGAAAGTCAACGCCTGATCCTATTCTGTATGACATGGCGCAAAGATAAGTCAGAAGAGAGTATCGCCAAGAGCGCAAAGATTACGCGAAGGGCGTTGCATTATACTTCTTTAAAAAAAGAAAGCGCTTCTGATCAGAAGCGCTTTTACTAAATTATTTTTTCAACTACTCATTACTTCCTCCGCCATCTCCGTCAAGATCAAACAACACAGAGAATCGCATGGTGTTGGAAAGCGGGTTTTGTGTAACACCACTTCCTGAAGGAGCAAGATAAGAGAAGTTTAAACCGAAAATATTGTATTTAAGACCCAGGCCTGCTGTGAAATAACGGCGGTTGCCGCGGGACTTATCTTCATAATAATAACCGGCACGAAGTGCAAACTGGTTGTTATACCAGTATTCTGCACCGAGCGACACGTTGGCCTGACCAGGAAAATCGCTGAATGATTTGAACCAGCTGCTGACAGGACCTTGTTTACGGTAATCATCGATCTGCTGCTGGGTTGGAGGATTGCCTTCCAGTGTTGGCACCAGCAGTTTATTCAGATCAAGACCGATCATGATCTTGTTTTGCTCATCAAAGCTTTTATTCCAGGTTGCACCGATACCAAAATTGGCAGGAATAAAATCTTTCTGATCAGCATTGCTGGTATAAGAGATCTTAGAACCCAGGTTGGTCAATGCTGCACCGAAAGTGAAACCATTACCAGCTTCTGTTTTGTTATCGTAATACAGACCGATATCACCTGCTACAGCACTACCTGCTTTATAGCTTGTAGAACCTGTAGTAGGAACGCCATTGGTGAGGTCGGAATTGATATAGCGCAAAGCCACACCCAAACCGAACTTATCAGACAGTTTGCGTGAATAACCTGCATCTATGCTGAACTCTCTTGGTTTGCCATTACCCCAGGAGTTACCTGCACCGTCGGTGAACTGGATATTACCCAGGCTGAAATAACGGAGGCCTACATTGATAGCCTGATCGTCAGCAAATTTATAATAGCCGGAAAGGGAAGCGAGGTAAACGTCATTCACCAACTGTTTCAACCAGGGAGTATAGGTTGCAGCTACGCCGCCTTTTGATTCATTGAAAGCAACTTTGCCCATGTTCCAGAAACCGGAAGAGGCATCAGGTGAAGTAGCCAATCCAAGATCACCCATACCACCTGCGCGGGCATCCGGAGAAATGCGCAGAAAAGGAACCGCCGTTGTGACCACATTAATTTTATCCTGTGCTCTTGCTGTAGAAAGTATGCCGCTAAAGATCAACAAAGAAGCGATCAGTTTTGAAGCAGTCAGTCTCATTGATAGTGTGTTTTGCATTAATGTAAATAAAGTAATTAAGTTTTGGTTTAAAACAGGGATAAAATATTGGCTTTTATACTATTAGGCCTTAAAAAATCACCAGTTTTTCTATTTTTTCCTTTTTTGATTTACCGGGAACGATTACGGAGAGCTTATAGAGGTATACACCCCGTCCGATTTTCTGTCCATACTGGTCACGTCCGTCCCAATCCAGTTCACTTGAACGATTGCCGGGGGTATTTATTGTCCGTTCGATCATTTTTATTATCCTACCAGAAACAGTAAAAATCTGCACTCTTACCAACAGGTTCTGCCCCGGTTTATTATGCTCAAACCAGAACTGCGTATTTGTAGTGAACGGATTGGGGTAATTCAGCACATGACTGATCTCAAGATCTTCATCTTTAGCCACTACAAAATCAAGCAATACCTCTTTTGAGTTATTCAATACATCCCAGGCTTTGATCTTTAATGTATGTGTGCCGGGCTCAAGGTCGGTCAACTGAAAACGGACTGTTCCCTGCTGATAACTGTCCTGGTCGCTCTGATAAAAATCATTCAGTACAAAATAGCGGTTGTTGTCATTGTCCAATGTGGCCACAATATCATGCCCGATGCCGGTGCCTACTGTATTGATGCCTGAGCTGTCTGATAACTTCAACAGTAGAACCGGGTTTTCATTGGTCATTCCTCCGTTCACAAACCGTTCATCATTCAGATAGGCTTTGATCTCCGGTCCGTCTTTATCATCACTGCCGGCATTGGCACTGCCGCCTACTATGAAATTGCTGAAATACCCTGTTCCATCTTTTACGCCGTTCTCTGCATACAGGCTGAGCTTACCATTGCCATATTGGTAATTGATATCTTTCGGCACTTTGAACGTAAAAGAAAAACGTCCATTTGCAACAGAAGCTTTTCCTTTGAACAACTGGTTGGTTTGCGTGGTGAATGTAGCAGGTTGACTGCCGGGATCATTAGCAAGAGTGGTTACCTGTCGTGGTTTGTCGAACACAGTAGGATAAATATTCCCGTTGAAGTCTGTAAGCAGGTTTCCCTGCATATCCGTTACTTCTCCTTCTATGATTATTTTCTCTGTTGCCTGAAGTGTATCCACCTGCGAAACCGGCCGGCCATTAATACTCACCGGGCGGGCCTGTATGGCTGGAAATGCAAGTGTCATGGCAGGATCGCCAAGCAGGGTGAACTTGCGGTTATTGGTAATATCACCCGAACTCTGATAAGTAAAATTCTTGGCTTCACGTACTGCATCTCCCAGGCTGCGATAGCGGCCGTTGGCATCGGGCTGAAGGGCAAACTGCAGATAGTTATTGTTCATGATGCGGTTGCTGAATGCAAACACAATGCGGGTAGTGGTCATTAAAGCGATGGCACCTGTATTGGGTCTAAGTAGAATATTTTCTCCGAGAGAATTGACATAGGGATTATCATAAGGTGCAAAGTCGCAGGTGGCAGTAATGAACAAAGGAAGCCTGTTGGGATTATTCCAGCTGTTCACCATTTCCTGGTCCAGTATGGTTTCTTCTGTCAGCCTGCCAGGACCACCATGCCCGGTAAAATTCCACATCAGCACTCCATTATACACCTGGTTATTGATCGCCTGGTTTACCTGCGGATAGCGGCTTCCACCTGAGCCGCTTTCCTGCTGAAACGCATCCAGGTATATTTTCTGCTGATCAAACACAGGCGCTACTGAAGAAACTGTTGCCGTCACCGTTTCTGCATCCTGCAAATGAAGGTTCTGATCTTCATCATCTGCAATGAATAAAAGATTATTTCTCCAGGGGCCGAAACTTTTGGCATTGAAATAAGCTTCGAGCTTATCTACAAAATTCTTTGCTTCCGTGTTATTCCTTGCAGGCACACGACCGATGCCGATATCCAGGGTATTGATCACGATACCGGAATTGATATCTTCATTATCCTCCAAAAAGCCATAAAAATCATCAGAAGCATAAGAGTTCAGTACATCCAGTGAGATATTGTTTTCATATGCAGGCATAAAATTCGTGTTGCCCGTCAGGCGATCCCGATAATCATAAGAAGCATCACCAAACAACAGAAGATAACGCGGACGATTGGCCGGGTCGGCTCCATACTTATCAAAATACATTTTTACATAGTCCCTGATAGCAACAGGGTCAGGGCTGCCGCTTGCAAACTCTGCATACACCTGCTCCGTGGTAGCTACTACCACCCTTAATCCGTTGCGCTGGCGATGATGCTGTGCCAGCCGCTGCGCTTGCTCCAGAAAAAGCGGGTAGGTAACAATGATATAGTCTGCCGGCGCACCTGCATGCAGGTCCTGGCCTGCAACACGACCAACCGGAACAGGTGTTAAAAATCCCTGCCCGTTAAAAGCTATATACTCCCGCAGCCGGCCGCAGTCATTCACGAAACGGAAGGTGCTTCCATCCATACTGCCGGGCATCTTTACCGGGGAAAGCGGATCAGTAATATCCCAAACCTGTGTGGCGGAAGTTGCTCCATTGATAAGAAATTCGCCTGTATGATTTCCTACCGAAAGCCAGTCGCGGAATGGCAACTGGTTCACTGCACTGAGCGAAAGCTGCTGCCTGAAGAATACTTCAAACCAGTTGAGCCACCCCTGCGCATTCACACTGCCGGGCGCATAAGTGTAACTGATACTGTTTACAGAAGCCGATGCAGGGGCGGTATTGAGTGAAGTGGCTTCACGGGCAAAAAGATCATAGGCGCCTGTGCCTATCGGCGGCAGGTTGATCTGCCCGCTGGGAATACCACTGATCGCCACTGAAAAACTGCTGCCGGCGCCGGCCGAGCGGCTGATACAGTGAGTGCGCAACTGCAGGGGTGAACCGGATAAAATATTAGGTATTCCGAGCGGAAAATCCCGGGTGAGTACACGCCCCGGCATAGCTGAAAATTCTTCTCCATACCATTCCCTGCCGCTATTCAGGAAATTGACGGTGTCCAGTTCATGAAAATATCGTCCGGAAAAACTGGTAATGGTGAGGTCGGGATTGCCTGCTGGCGGGGCGTCGGCGATCCGCTTACCCTGGCCCCCGATGCTTAGAAAATAGTATGATTTATCGCTATAAAGGTTTTTCTGGTGTGTAAACCGCTGGTTGGCCGAATCTTTGATCCAGTTATCGGGGCCGTTGGCATAAAAAAGAATATAGTCGCTGCCGTTCAGTACGCCATCATTGCCATCCACTATCTGGACCGCATTTTCGGTAAGATCGTCCGTCCAGGGAGCATTATTTGCTTCGGCGAGCATGGCACCGCCATTTCCGAAAAGCCGGATGGCACTGGAAGGCAGGCTGGAGGTATTGATGCCGAGGCTGCTGAGAAAGGGAATATCGATTTTGTAGATGCCCGGAGCCGTTACAGCAATTTTGTAAAAATTGCCGGCTGCCAGCACAGATGAAGGCTTGTATTGCCGCTGGGCATGGGCGTTGAAAATAATGCCCAGCAAACAGGTCACAAGCAGTTGTTTTTTCCCTAGCAGCATAGCAATAACCCCTTGATTTTATGGGGGATTAACGAAGTGAAAAAAGTATTTATGCTAAAAGGCATTTTACCCAAAGTGTTTATATTCGCAATCCCGGTAGTAAAATTTAATTGGCGGACAATAATTTTACCTCATACCGCGTTAAATTTATTCCAATTCATAGGTTTATGCAAAAAACAATGAAAGTGAAAAACTTAGTAATCCTCCTATCCTGTGCGGTGCTCATGTCTTCGTGCAATCTGTTCAAGAAGAAATCCGCTAAATCGGACGTAACCGGCTGGAATTATAATGATAAGAATATGGGTGGCTACCAGGTAGCCAAGGCCAAAGATCAGCAAACAGGTCCGGGCCTGGTGTTTGTACAGGGTGGTACCTTTACAATGGGGCAAACAGACGAGGATGTGATGTCTGACTGGAACAATATCCCCCGCCGGGTATCAGTTCCCTCATTTTATATTGACCGCACGGAGGTTGCCAACGTGCATTACCGCGAATACCTGTACTGGCTCGCAAAAGTGTTTGATCCTTCCGATCCGGTCAACCAACCCATTATTGATGGAGCTATGCCTGATACGCTTGTATGGCGTAGCGAGTTGAGCTATAATGAACCCATGGTAGAATATTATTTCCGCCACCCGGGTTTTAACTACTACCCTGTAGTAGGTGTTACCTGGAGACAGGCTACTGATTTTTGCCTGTGGAGAAGTGATCGTGTGAATGAAGGTATTCTTATGGAAAAAGGCTATATCAACAAGCAAAGCCTGATGGGCCAGCAAGGCAGCAACAATTTCACGACCAAATCTTACCTGCTTGACCTTTATCAAACTGCCCCTGGCAAAACGGCTACTTCCAAAAAGAACAGCCTGAAAACGCCGCAAGGCCAGCCCCGTACAAAAGTGACAATGGAAGACGGGTTCCTGCTGCCTGATTACCGCCTGCCTTTTGAAGCTGAATGGGAATATGCGGCTTATGGTCTGATCGATCAGAACCCACGCCCCAGCAAAAAAGAAGGTAAACGTGGTGAGGAGTTGCAATCCAACAAACAGATCTATCCCTGGTCACAAAATGTGAACGGACTGCGTGATACCCGTCACGGAAGCTGGCAGGGTCAGTTCCTGGCCAACTTTAAACGTGGTTCAGGTGATAACGCCGGTGTGGCTGGTGGTCTGAACGACCGGGCTTTCTACACTGCTGATGTAAAATCTTTCTTCCCCAACGGCTTCGGTCTTTACAACATGGCCGGCAACGTAAGCGAATGGGTACAGGACGTGTACAGGCCTCTTTCAACTATGGACTTTGATGATATGCCTGCTCCTTATCGTGGTAACAATTTCCAGAAGATCTATAAGAATGCAGACGGCGAAGCAGAGATCAATGATACAACCGGCCGTGTAAGAATGGTGGCTGTAACAGATGAAGAAAGCAAAAACCGCCGCAACTATCAGCGTGGTAATGTGATCAACTATCTCGATGGTGACACTGCATCACAGGCTGCATATGGTTATGGTATGACTACCCTGATCAGTGATAAATCAAGAGTGTACAAAGGTGGTAGCTGGAACGACCGCGCTTACTGGCTGAGCCCCGGCACACGCCGCTTCCTGGAAGAAGACCAGGCGCTGAGCACACTCGGTTTCCGTTGCGCAATGGACCGCATGGGAAGCCCTGAAGGTAATGGCCGCAAAGTTGGTCAGCAATTCCCGACCAAAAGACAAAGAAGATAATCAACTTTCAATAAGCTTAAGACCCTCCGCAAAAACGGAGGGTTTTTTATTACTATCCAACCTATTTTTGTTGTATGTCAATAGAACGGTTATACGAGATCTACCAGCAATATCCATCTGTGCAAACAGATACACGGAAGCTGAAAGCAGGCGATATTTTCTTTGCATTGAAAGGCGGGAATTTTAATGGAAACAGTTTTGCCGCCAAAGCCATTGAAGCCGGCGCAGCCTGTGCCGTGATCGATGAAAAGGAATTTGAAATACCGGGCAAAACATTTCTTGTTGCGGATGTGCTGGAAGCATTACAGCAACTGGCCCGGCATCATCGCGAGCAATTCAATAACCTGCCTGATGGCAGACGGGTGCCATTCCTGGCCATTACCGGGAGCAATGGAAAGACCACCACCAAGGAATTGATCCATGCCGTGCTTTCCACTACTTACAAAACGTATACAACAGAAGGCAATCTGAATAATCATATCGGCATTCCCCTCACCCTGCTTAAAATAAAAATGGATGCAGAAATAGCCGTGATTGAAATGGGCGCCAATCATCAAAAAGAAATAGCCGGTTATTGCGAATATGCGCAACCTACCCACGGGTTGATCACCAATGCAGGCAAAGCCCACCTGGAAGGGTTTGGAGGAATTGAAGGTGTAAGAAAAGGAAAAGGAGAATTGTTTGATTATCTGCGGACGCTTGCCCATGGTTTTGCATTGGTAAACTGGGACTATGAATATCTGCATGAAATGAGCAAGGGTATCAGCGGTATCATTAAATATGGAACGCATGGCGATGCACATGTGATCGGTACTATCCGGGAAAGCGATCCTTTTCTGCAAGTGGCCATCCGGCAAGGCATCAACGAAAAGATCATCGGCACACAACTGGTAGGCGATTATAACCTGCCTAATGTGCTTGCTGCTGTTACGGCGGGCAAGCTTTTCAAAGTGTCGGATGCACTGATTAAAAAAGCCATTGAAAATTATATTCCTTCCAACAGCCGGTCGCAACTGATCGAAAGAGGAAGCAATAAGATCATATTGGACGCATACAATGCCAACCCCAGCAGCATGAAGCTGGCCATTGAAAATTTCGCACGCCTGCAGGCCGATAATAAAATACTGATGCTGGGAGGTATGGCAGAATTAGGTGAAGAAAGCCTGCAGGAGCATATCTCTATTATTGATCTGATCAAACAATACCCCTGGAAAGAAGTGGTGCTTGTAGGTGGTGATTTCCTGAAAACCCAGCATCCGTTTCTCCGGTTTGAAAACGCAGCACAGGCACGCCAATGGTGGCAGGAGCAAAAATTTGAAAACGCTTATGCACTTATCAAAGGCAGTCGCAGCATGCAAATGGAAAAAATACTGGAGTAATAAAAACAATAATGGAAATTCTCGGATACCTCGCTTCTGTACTCATCGGCATTTCATTGGGAATGGTGGGCAGTGGTGGCTCCATTCTCACGGTGCCTGTACTGGTATACCTCATGTCGGTGAACCCGCTACTGGCTACGACGAGTTCATTGTTTATCGTAGGCGCTACCAGTTTGATCGGCGGATTAAGGTCGTATGGAAAAAAGCTGGTGAATTTTAAAGCAGTAACTGAATTTGGCATCCCTTCTATTTTTTCCATTTTCCTCACCAGGCATTATTTGCTGCCTGCATTGCCTGATCATTTATTTTCCATTGGAAAAATACAGGTACATAAACCCATGTTCCTGATGGTGATCTTTGCCCTGCTGATGCTGGTAGCTTCCGTTTCCATGATACGCAGCAGCCAAAGGGAAGAATGGTTGAGTGCTGAAGCAGAAAGCGAACATACTTACCAGGCCATTCCATTATTATTGCTGGGCTTGCTTATTGGCGTTATCACCGGTTTGCTGGGAGCAGGCGGTGGTTTTCTGATCATTCCAACACTGGTGATTTTTCTTAAGCTGCCAATGAAAACAGCGGTGGGCACTTCCCTTCTGATTATTGCCATCAACTCCTTATTCGGCTTTCTTTTCAGTTTAAAACAATTTGAGTATGACTGGTCCTTAATGCTCTCTTTCACAGCTTTATCCATTGCCGGGCTGCTTATTGGAAGCAGGCTTGCCGACAGGATCCCTGGCTCTTCCTTAAAAAAAGGATTCGGATGGTTTATACTAATAATGGGTATATATATCATTGTGAAAGAGATATTCCTGGAACATATTTAAGGAAACTTTTCTTTATGTTCTCTGCCATGAAAAGCCGACCTTTGCAAAAAATTACCCTTCACAGATGTCAGAAAAAACTATAAACCGGGGGTACTTCGTTTCAGCACTTGGTTGCCGCTGCCCCCGATGCAGGCAAGGCAAGCTTTTCAAATATCCAGTCAGTATCAACCTCAAAAAGAATATGACCATGAACCGAACTTGCACTGTTTGTGGTCAGCCTACAGAAATTGAAGTAGGTTTTTATTATGGCACCAGCTATGTAAGTTATGCTTTGACGATCGCTTTGAGCGTAGCCAGCCTGATAGTCTGGTGGGTCTTTATCGGCCTGTCGGTAAATGATAACCGCTTCTTCTACTGGATGGGGATCAATGCCGTTTTCCTGATCATTCTCCAACCCTGGCTGATGCGGTTAAGCCGCAGCCTTTGGATCTCCTGGTTCGTCCGTTATGACCGGGACTGGAAACACACCAAACCGGGCGATGCATCGGAGAGGTTGAACCTGGATCAGGGCACCAACTGGTAAAAGCGCGAATAATGCTAATTTATACAAATGACGCGAGTTAATAAAGAAGCCGCGAATAGCACGAATTCGTGTCATTCGCGGCTTCTTTATTGATTCTTGTCATTCGGATTCATTAGCGCCATTTGTGTTAATAGCTCATTTCGTCTAACTTTACTTTCCCCTTGAACGTCCAGAACACAAAGCTTGTGTACAATGCTACCAGCGGTGTTCCTATCAATGCGATCAGCAATAATATCTTCATTGTTTTTTCTGAAGCTGCTGCGTTATGAATAGTGATGCTGTTGGCTGCATCATTGGTAGCGTATAGCAGGTTAGGGAAGACTTCTATCGCTACCATAATGAGCAATGAGGCAATAGTGACACAGGAACTGGCGAATGCATGCCGGTATTTTCCTTTATTCAACATGCGGGGGATATTAGCGATTGCCAGCATCATGATCAAAGGGAAGATAAAGAACTGGGGATTGGATTTGATCCGGTCGCTTAGGTGCGGGATATACAGAAGGGTATACACTGTAGTGATCGCAAAGCTCATCACAAAGAAAACAGTGAAGTTTTTGGCAAGGATAGTGAGTTTGGTATATAAACGGTTTTCAGTTTTCATGGCAAGGTAGATGGCTCCATGCATCATAAACAGCGCTAAGGTTGTGACCGCTACCAGGATGGAAAAAGGATTGAAGAAACTAAGCCAGTTGCCGGTAAATTCTTTCTGATCATTCAAGGGCAGGCCAAGCGCAACATTTCCCAGCATCAACCCCAACGAGAGCGCGATCACAATACAGGCAAATGAATACACAAAATCCCAGCTAAGCCTCCAGAGGCGGCCAGGTTCCTTGCTCCGGAACTCAATGGCCACTGCACGCCATATTAAGCCGATAAGAAAAACAAAAAAGGGGATATAAAATGCTGAAAAGATAGCAGCATAGGCTACCGGGAACCCGGCAAATAAAGCGCCACCTCCAATTACCAGCCATACTTCATTCCCATCCCAGATCGGTCCAATAGCATTTAATGCTATGCGCCGGCTTTGTTCTTTTTTTAAGAAAAGATGCAAAGCGCCTGCACCAAGGTCAAAGCCATCCAGGATGGCATACCCTGATATAACGGCTCCGAAAACCAGGAACCACCATACATTGTAATCCAAACCGAGAAAACTGCCCATATGATAATATTTTAGCCGTGTTGAAGAATTGGGTTATCTCTTTTACTTCCTTCATCAATCGCCTCTTTGGTATTATAATCCACCGGCCCGTGTTTAATTTTTTTGTTCAGCAGATAAAGGAACAGGATAAACAGGATGGTATACACCAACGTGAACAGGATCAGAGAAAAAAGAACTTGCTGTGCCTGCACATTTTTCGATAATCCATCTGAAGTACGCAGCAGCCCATATACCACCCAGGGCTGTCTTCCCATTTCTGCAGTGAACCAGCCCACCTGGTTACCGATCTGTGGTAAAAGAACGGCCCAGGCAAACACCAGCATCAGCCATCTTTTATCAAACAGTTTTCCTCTCCACCACAACCATGATGCATATACAGTGAGGGCGATCAGGATCATTCCTATTGATATCATGATATGGTAAAACTGGAAAACAGCATTCACCTGGCCTGGCCGGTCTTCCGGTTTAAAAGCATTCAGTCCTGTGATCGGCGCTTTAAAGTCCTGGTGCACAAGAAAGGAAAGTCCACCAGGGATGGCCAGTCCGCTTGTTTTCTGTTCCTTATCATTTACCCAGCCAAAGAAGTACATATCTGCAGCGGCACTGCTATCATAATGTCCTTCCATAGCAGCCAGTTTGGCCGGTTGATTCTTTGCCACTCCATCAGCACTGCTATGTCCTGAAATAAGCTGGCATAAAGAACTGATGAGTGCCACCGTCAATGCTATTTTAAAAGCAGGCTTTGCAATTTCCAGGTGTTTCTTTTTGAGGATGTAATAGGCATTCACACTTAATACGAGGAATGAACCGGCGAGAAAAGCGCCCAACCATGTATGTGTAAGGCGATCAACACTCGAAGGGTTGAATACCATGGCCCAGAAATCAGTGATCTCCGCCCGCGCATTCATTCCTTCTCCTACAATATGATATCCAGCCGGTGTTTGCTGCCAGCTATTGGCCACCACGATCCATACGGCACTGAACATCGAGCCAAGGAATACCATCACTGTAGCAAAGAAATGCACTTTAGGCCCCACCCTGTTCCATCCAAATAAAAGGATACCAAGAAAACCGCTCTCCAAGGCAAAAGCAAAAATTCCTTCTGCCGCCAGTGCACTGCCAAAAATATCTCCTACATATTTGGAATAAGCCGCCCAGTTGGTTCCAAATTCAAATTCCATGATGATGCCTGTAGCCACACCAATACCAAAAATGAGCGCAAATATTTTGATCCAGAACCGCGTCATTTTTTCATAAATGGGATTACGCGTTTTCAGATACATCCCTTCCATGATCACCAGCGTAAGCCCGAGGCCAATACTTAAAGGAGGATAGATATAATGGAAAGCAATGGTGAAGGCAAATTGTATGCGGGATAGAATTTCAACATCCATAACCATCGGTTTTAGGCATAAAAAAAGCGAACCGCTTGTTCGCTTTCATTTATGAATTGATAATATGATCAGGGTGATTATTCATACACGGTGCAAAGATAGGACGGCTGAATTGAATTTAAAAGAACGATGCATTAAAAATGCCGGATACCATAATTACGGGGTTATATTTTGTTGAGGTAGAGCCGGGCTGCTTTCAACTCAGTTCTTTCCTGATCTTTTGGATCAGCAATGCTCAACAATCGCTGATAATATGATTTTGCTTTTTCCTTATTTCCTGACCGTTCAGCTGCCAGTGCGGCATCATACAATCCATTAAACCGGTTGGCATGTTGCAGGAGACTGGCTTCGTATTCCTGTAATGCTTTTGCCGGTTCATTCAATTGCAGCAGCATATCACCAAGCAGTTCACGTGCAGGTAATACTTCACTGGGAGTAACAGCCATTTTCTGTGTATTGTCTTCCAGGTCCGCAGCATCCGTCATCAGCTTCAACGCATCAGCAGTCTTTCCTTCTTTAAAAAGAATCCATGCTTCAACCGTGTTTGCCTGCACCTGTACAAGATTGGCTTTGTACGTATCTTTTTGCCGGACCAGTGTGTCCTGGATGGATTTCAGTTTTCCCAGCTCTGTTTTTGCTGCAGCGATATTGCCGGCATGGGCAGATCCCAATCCCCTGGTGTAATAAAGGATGGCAGATTGCCATGGATACTGCTGCCAGCTAAAGCCGATCGGATTTATTTCAAGCGTTGCAGCTTCTTTCCACATTTTATTTTCCAATACATAACGGGAAGGAATGGCTGCAAACGCATACGCTACTTTAAAATTCACCGGCTCAATTTTCTTCATATCCTTCAGGTAATCCCATTCCTGTTTGGCCCTGGTGTTATCTCCTTTTTGCAGGTAGGCATATATCAGGTAATCCAGGCAATGCAGTTCTTCATCCCAATGCCCTTCAAGGCCGGTGCTCTCTGCATAACATCTTGCAGATTCTGCGGCAACGGTATTGGATTGAATAACTTCATCCCAATATCCCATCCTGACAAAAATATGCGAAGGCATGTGCTGTGCATGAGCAGAAGAGGGCGCCACAGAAGCATACTTTCTTGCAGCAGCCAGGCCCAACGGAGCCAGCAATGGAGAATCGTAGCTATGAATGATATAGTGGACAAGGCCGGGGTGATTGGTTTTTTCGGAATACATTGCCGCCAGCATATCACCGGCTTTTTTTTGCCTGCTGAATGTTTTATCGGCCGGATCAGCGGCGCCATTTAAAGCCAGTGCATAAAATACCGCTGCCTCTTCATCCTTAGGATAATCAGCATGGATCCTTTCCATGGCTTTTTCAAAAAGAAGGGCGCGGCTGCGATGGTCCTTTTTATCATAGTCTTTATAAAACTGGGCAGTAGCATTAATATAATCAGCTTCTCTTTTCGTTTTATTGGAAAGCGATTGTGCAATGGCAATAGCCTTTGCTCCTTTTTCCAGTTCACTGCCAGTAGGAGGCGACCAAAGCGGATGAAAATTTGCCATGGCTACTCCCCAATAAGCAATTGCTGTTCCAGGCTCTTCATCAATGATCTTTGCAAATACTTTTTCAGCTTCGTCGTATTCGAATGAATGAAGTAGTGCTAATGCCAGGTCAAAATCAGCTTTTGCTTTTGGTGAACAGGAATTTTCAAATGCGACTGATCCGAATTGTTGGTTAGGAGGCCCGCAGGTAACAACAGCGCCGCGTTTGAGCTGCAGGGCGGTGATGTCTTCTTTGGCCGGAGTATTGTTTTTTTGCTTGCAGGTTATAAAAAGCAGGCAGGTGCATGCAGCAATAGAAGCCATTATTGGCGAAACCGTTCTCATGTGTTGAAGTTTGAAGGTGGAGAACTGTACTAAATTTACTAAGAAAATAAAGAATAGCACTCACCCAAAGGGGGGATAAGGAGTGAATCAGGTCAGCAACTAAAGTTTTCCTTTTTCACTCACCGGTTTTCCAAAATGCGGCGTACCATCTTTATTCCATGTAAATCGTTGAGCACGGGGAGAACGGTGGCCTCCGCAACCTTGCCCGGGAAGTGAATTGGCGTGATATAATATCCAATCCTCTTTCCCATCGGGTGATTTAAAAAAAGAGTTGTGCCCTGCAGCATATACGCCATTTTCCGGGGCAGCTTTAAATACCGGTTCATGATATTTTTTCCAGTTGGCAGCGTTCAGCAGATCCTTATCCGCTTCAATCGATAACATACCCAGCGTATAAAAATCAGTCCAGCAGCCACTTGCTGAATACACAATGAAAAGCTTGTTTTTATGCTGTAAGGACTGGGGGCCCTCATTGACATACACAACAGGTGTTTCCGGTTCTCTTAAAATGCCGTGTTTCTCCCACTCATACTCCGGACTGGATATTTTCACTCTTTCACTTTCTATCGTCCATGGATCCTTCATCCTTGCGATATAAAGATTTTGCTGACCATTCACATCTCCTTCCCAACCTGACCATATCATGTATAGTTGTTCTTTATGCTCAAACACATCGGCATCAATGGCCCATTTGTCGGTAACATCCGCGACCTTGCCTTTAAATACCCATTGCCCTTCCATGGGGTCAGCTGATTCATTTTCTACCACATACAGACGATGGTTACTGTTATTACCATCGCTTGCTGCAAAATACATATACCATTTACCCTTGATAAAATGAATCTGAGGGGCCCATATTTGCTTGGAATACATCGTGCCGGGCTGAGGTGTCCACACAGTTTTATGCTGTGCGGTTTTCAGGTCCGCCATGTTTTTCGTTTTCCATAAATCCAGGCTTTTTCCAGTAGTATGCGTATAGTAATAATATCCGTCTTTGTAAAAACTGTAAGGATCGGCTCCTGATGGCAATAAAGGGTTGGTAAAAGTTACCTGCTCAGTTTGTCCTTTTTGAATACTGCAAGCACTTAAAACTGAAACAACGGTACAGATCATTATTGACCTTATGATATTCATTATTTTTCAGTTTACCAACACCATTAACATGCCCATGATAATTTTAAAGCACTCATTATTATTCTACCGGCACCTTATATAAGGCATTATGCAATTCACTCAGTTCTGCCTCAGACATCTTTATCACTTTCCTGTCATAAGTTAGAATGCCATTAGTCTCTATTTCCACATCTGTGGTTTGCGTGTATATGGCTGCTGAAAGTCCCAGTGGAATGAGGCGTTTCAGATCTGTCATCAGCTTTTTATAACGGTTCAGCAATTCGTCCTTGTTTTTAAAACTCTGATATCCCCAGTTGTTTTTATCCTGCCAGGTATGTCCTTCCACGGGTAATCCCAGCCCACCAAATTCACCCAGGACCAATGCCTGCCCCCGGTTCCCAAAAATTTCCGGGTCCGGCATTTGAGGATCGGGATACTGGTGTATATCTAAAATATGTCCGGTATAAAAGAAATTGCCTCCACTTGCGCTGTTTACTAAACGCGATGGATCATACTTCATCGTCCATTCTGTAATTTCTTTGGTTTTAAACTGTCCCCAGGCTTCGTTAAAAGGTATCCATACTACAATAGATGGGAAATTATAGGCCGCATCCATTATTGCTTTCCACTCTTTTCTATAATAAGTTTCCGATTCTTCGCTTCTTTGTTTATCGCGGTTTAACCCGGAGATCTGCCCGCTTCTCATATCCCAACGGTTGCCTCCCATATCACCGCTTGGCATATCCTGCCACACCATAACACCGATGCTGTCGCAATAGTAATACCAGCGGGCCGGCTCCAGTTTAATATGCTTGCGGATCATGTTAAATCCCATCTCTTTCGTTTTCTTCACATCAAACATTAAAGCTTCATCAGTTGGTGCAGTATACAATCCATCAGGCCACCAACCCTGGTCAAGCGGACCATACTGAAATACAAACTCATTATTCAGCGCAAGCCTGTCGATTCCTGCCTGATCTTTTTTTAATGAAGATTTCCGCATGGCAAAATAGCTATCCGCATAATCGATCTGTTTGCCATTTCTATAGAGGAAGATCTTTAAAGTGTATAGGTAAGGAGAAGCCGGAGACCACAGTTTAGCATTCGCAATTTTAATGCTTCCGCTAACAGCCGGAGGAAGGGTTACCTGACCAACCTCTTTCGATCCTTCATAGGCCACAAATTTTACAGCGTCCGCTTCCTGTGTACCCTCAGTATAAGCAGCTACCTGCACCAGGCCTGCATCTACATCCGGCGTGTGTTTGGTAGATACGATATAGGCAGAGGGCACTGTTTCTGTCCAAACCGTTTGCCAGATCCCTGTCACAGCTGTGTACCAGATCCCTTCAGGCTTGTTCACCTGTTTGCCTCTGGGTTGCGGGCCTTCATCGGTCGGGTCCCAAACCCTCAATGCAATATCCTGGCTCTTTCCTTTTTTCAGATAGCTGGTGATATTGAAAGAGAAGGGATCATATCCGCCTTCATGCCTGCCTGCTTTCTTTCCGTTCACATACACATCACATTGCCAATCCACCGCTCCGAAATGTAATATCAATTGATTGGTGCCGGAGAGTTTGGGCAGGTTAACCGTGGTCTTATACCACAATATTTTGCCTTTCCCAACGGTTTTCCCGACCCCGGACAATGCGGATTCAATGGGGTAAGGGACCAATATTTTTCCATCAAAATTTGCAGGGATGGTTTCCTGCCCTGCATCCGTGATGGCGTATTGCCATAAGCCATTCAGATTTTGCCAGTTACTTCTTTTCAGTTGTGGCCTTGGGTATTCCGGTAACGGCTTCGCAGGATCTATGTTGCCTGACCATTGCGTCATTATCTTTCCTTCTACCGGTTTCCATTCCTGGGCAGATAAAGTCAGGCAGCTTATTCCGCAGGCAGCAATCATTAGATATTTCTTGTAACCCTTCATCATAATTTTATTACTTAATGAAATGATTTCCATTGCTAATTTAGGATCAAGTTATTTCTTTACGGGTGGTATTCGTCTCATTCTTTTGACAAATTGTTTCATTTTATAGGGTTTGGGCAGTCAGGTCAATCTTTTTGCATAAATCTCTGCCTGAACCCGATTTTAAATACTTCTCAAACTCAAGTGCTTTGGATTTGTGTTTAAAAGCGCAATAAAAATCAGTTCAACGGCAGCTAATTAGCTGTGGCCGGAACATGACCATTGATCGTGTCCGTCGAAGCCCGCCCGGGAAATAGGGTGTATTATAAATGAAAACCCGCTTCCGCTAAAGCGGAGGTGGGGTCTCTATCGAACACCTGATTCCATTTTTGAACACATTGAAATTTTATAATTAATTGATTATCAAGTTATTTATTGATAAAATGGCTTTCTCTGCTTTACCAATTACTTCAGTAACAACGGACGTACTTTATTTTATGTCGATTTTTACCAAAAAATTCGACATGAATCTATTTTAATGTCGAAACTAACAGCACCAAAACCAATTAATGTCGGAACGGCACTACTTGTAAGCAAAGGTATCGCTCATCGTCAGACAGCTTCGGTTTGGCTAAAAAAACTGGTGGATAGTGAAACACTTAGACCGGAAAAGAAAGGGCGCACGACTTATTATATTAATTACCGATTAGTCGATATTCTTAGTAATAATTAAAGATTAAAGTATCTATTTATACCCATAAAAATTAATGTCCTTTTGACCATAAAGAAGAAGCGAAAAAATTGGGGGCAATCTGGGTACCATATCCAAGTAATAAGCCCGCGCCTTGCGCGAGCTTATAGAATTTTCTGCGGGCTGGATGAGATTTCCTGATCCCTCTTTTAACTTCCCTAAACAGCCTAATGATTTATAATTAATTGGCTATGACTAAGTTAGGAAAAAATATTTTCCCAATTTATATAAATTTCTGTTGTAAATGAAACTTTATATATTTTTGATTAAAATTTCACTCATACATGAAACTTATAGATAGACCCATTTATACTGAAAAGATCATTCCTTTTGTCAATAAACAAATAATTAAAGTTTTAACCGGACAACGCCGTATAGGAAAAAGTTATGTGCTGCTTCAGCTAATGGACTATTTACGTAGTACTGATCCGGATGCGAATATTGTATATATAAACATGGAGCTGGATGAGTTTGTTACCATCAAAACGCATGCAGACCTGAGTGCTTTCTTGAAAGACAAATTTCCTTCGAATAAAAATAATTATTTCTTTATAGACGAAGTGCAGGAAGTAGCAGCTTTTGAGCGAAGTCTGCGCAGTTTGCTGGCCAAAAATGTTTGTGATATCTATTGTACCGGCAGTAATGCAAATATGCTTTCCGGTGAACTGGCCACACACCTTGCCGGCAGGTATATAGCCTTTCACATACACAGCCTGAGTTACAAAGAGTTTATGGAGTTTCATCAACTGAACAATACATTTGACACCGTGTTACAGTATCTTCGATATGGTGGAATGCCATTTCTTCCAAACATCGGGCTGCTGGAAGATCTTCCTTTTGAATATCTGCGTAATGTTTACTCCACCATTTTATTAAAAGATGTGGTGGCTCGTGAGAATATTCGTAATGTTTCTTTTCTTGAGAACCTGGTAATTTATCTTGCCAATAATACAGGTAGTCTGTTTTCTGCCAATAATATCAGCAAATATTTAAAGTCGCAGCATGTTGATATGTCACCCCAGTTAACGATCAATTATTTAAGATCACTGGGCAACTCCTATATTGTACATAAAGTGGTTCGTGCAGAAATAGGAGGATTGAAAATATTTGAGATCGGCGAGAAATATTATTTTGAAGATATTGGTTTGCGCAATGCAATTGTCGGCTTTAACCAACGTACCGACATACATAAGTTATTAGAGAATGCAGTTTATCTCCACCTGATACAGCAGGACTACCAGGTCTTCGTTGGGAAATTGGATGATAAAGAAATTGATTTCATCGGAGTTAAGAACGGGGATAAATTATATGTACAGGTCTGTCTTACCCTTGACAATGATGAAACGACAGCACAACGTGAGTTTGGTAACCTTCTGAAAATTGAGGACAACTATCCAAAATATGTAGTAACCTTAAATGATGTTTCTACCGGTAAAAGCAAAGAAGGAATCATTCATGTAAATCTGATGGATTTCCTGATTGCAAATCAAGATCAAAATTAAAGTGGTGTAAGTCATACAATTGACTGCACAAAAAAAGGAAACAATCAAAAATGATCATTTCCTTAAGCGGAGACGGCGAGATTCGAACTCGCGATACGGTTTCCCGTATACACACTTTCCAGGCGTGCTCCTTCAACCACTCGGACACGTCTCCGGGTAAAACTGGAACAATTGACTGTTCCCGGTTTTGGGGTTGCAAAAATACGGGATCAGCGCTTAGAGTCCGAATAAATTTTGCGCATTCTGTGAGGTTTGATCAATTATCTCCTGCACATTGATCTGCTTCAGATCAGCCAGTTTTTGAGCCACATAGGTGATATAACTGCTTTCATTGCGTTTACCACGGAAAGGAACTGGTGCAAGATAGGGCGCGTCGGTCTCCAGCACCAGGTGGCGGGTGTCAATTTCCTCGATCACTTTGTCCAATCCACCATTTTTAAAAGTGAGCACACCGCCAATGCCCAGGTAAAAGCCCAGTTCGATCATCTGCCTGGCCTGCTCCACTGTGCCGGAAAAACAATGGAATACACCTTTCAGGTCCCCTTTCTGGTACTCTCTCACTACCTGGATGCATTCCTCATTCGCATTGCGGGAGTGGATGGCGATGGGCAGACCGTATTGCAATGCCCATTCTATCTGGCGGTGAAAAGCCCTGAACTGCTGCTCTTTAAATGTCAGGTCCCAATAAAAATCAAGCCCTATCTCGCCTACCCCAATAAAGGCACGGCGGGCAAGATGCTCTTCTGCAATCTTTAATTCCTGCTCATAGTCTTCTTTCACGGAACAAGGGTGTAATCCCATCATAGCCAGGCAAAAACCGGGGTTTTCCTCTTCCAGTTTCAGCATGTTTTCATGCGACCCGGAATCAATTGCGGGCAGCAAAACCTTGCTGAGCCCCGCTTCCCGGGCGCGTTGCAGCATGGCAGGCCTGTCGCTGCTGAACTGGTTGGAATAAAGATGTGCGTGTGTATCTATCAATTGCATAATGATTGCTTTGACAAAAATCAACTGAAATCTGGGCTATTTTACTCAACAAACAGTTGGAAATTTGTTTGCATAAATGAAAATTTATTTTACCTTTAAGCCAGTTTTCATAGGGTACGGATTAAAAACGGGCCAGGGTTTCTACCCAGGCCCTAAATTTTTATATGATTATCAGTTTTTTAGAATCAAGACTCTATAAATAAGTAATTTTACTATAGCGTATGCGCTGAAACGGGCGCTGCTAATTTTTCAAAACGATAGCCTCTTTTTTTGAAAAAATCTAATACTCCCGGCAACGCAAATTCAAGCCTTTTCCACGCCTTCTCACTATCATGAAATACGATGATCGAACCTTTCCCTGCATTCAGGATTACATGTTGTAAACAGTTTTCACCCGATAAGGTTTCATCAAAATCAGCGCTAAGCACATCCCACATAATTACTTTTGCTTCCGGTTTTTTCATTGCCTGTGAAAGGTTCTTTGCCTGGAAAGAAGTGATCCTTCCATAAGGCGGACGGAACAAAACGGAATCAATATACTTTCCTGCCTCATGTATATCGGCGAGATATTCCTTATTATCCGTCTTCCACCCATTCAAATGATGCTGGGTATGATTGCCTACCGCATGACCCTCATCCAGGATCCTCTTATAGACTTCCGGATAAGCCTGCACATTTTTCCCGATACAAAAAAAACTTGCTTTTGCTTCATGCTTTTGTAATTCGTCCAGCACAAAGGGCGTAACAGATGGATGCGGCCCGTCATCAAACGTGAGATACAAAACTTTTTCTTTTACCGGCACACTCCATACATAAGATGAGTAGATCTTTTTAAGCCACCAGGGTGTTTTGATAAAATATTTCACCGATCAAAGATAACAATTGGATGGCTGAACGACCCCTTCCCGTCTTACCGCCTTACCGGTGAGACTTATTTACTGGCCTTACTATTTTCTTACCGGTAAGAAAAATTTACTTCCTGTTTTTTACCGGTAAGGCGGTAAGACGGGAAGGAGTCGTTCAATCATTATCTTTGCCGCATGACTAAGAGACCACGTGTAAGATTCGCTCCCAGCCCCACCGGTGGTTTGCACCTGGGCGGAGTAAGAACGGTTTTGTATAATTATCTGTTTGCAAAAAAGAATGGCGGTGATTTTGTGCTGCGGATTGAAGACACGGACCAGAGCCGCTATGTGCCCGGTGCCGAAGAATATATTTTTAGTTGCCTGGATTGGGTAGGCCTTACACCCGATGAAAGTCCGCTGCATGGCGGCCCTTTCGGTCCTTACCGGCAAAGTGAACGCAAACCGATGTACCGGCAGTATGCAGAGCAACTGGTGAAAGCCGGTCATGCCTATTACGCTTTTGATACACCGGAAGAACTGGAAAAGATGCGGCAGGATTTTAAAACAGAACAAAATCCTTCCCCTCAATATGACCATACGCTGCGTATGAAGATGCGCAATTCCCTTTCGCTGTCAGAAGCGGAGACACAGCAACTGCTTGATAGTGGAACCCGCCATGTGATCCGCATTAAAATGCCGGAACAGGAAACCATTTCTTTTACCGATATGATCCGCGGTGAAGTGAGCTTTGATACATCATTGGTAGATGATAAGGTTTTACTGAAAGCGGATAATATGCCCACTTATCATCTTGCTGTGGTGGTAGACGATTACCTGATGCAGATCACCCACGCATTCCGGGGAGAAGAATGGCTGCCAAGTGCACCGGTGCATATCCTTTGCTGGAAATATCTTTTCGGGCTTGATCAAATGCCGCAATGGGCCCACCTGCCATTGATACTCGGCCCCAACGGGAAACTCAGTAAAAGAGACGGTGCAAAATATGGCTTCCCTGTTTTTGCGATGAACTGGACAGACCCTAAAACAAATGAGTTGACTGAAGGCTTCCGCGAAAAAGGATTTTTACCTGAAGCGTTCATCAACCTGCTGGCCCTGCTGGGATGGAATGATGGCACAGAAAAAGAGATCTTTACCAAAGAAGAATTGATCAATGCATTTAGCCTTGATCGCGTGCATAGCGCCGGCGCTAAATTCGATTATGAAAAAGCGAAATGGTTCAATCACGAATGGATCAAGAACGCTGATGCTTCTGCACTGAAGCCCGTTGTAAAAACAATACTGGAAGAAAAAGGGCTTACCGTAAATGATGAGGCATTGCTGGAAAAAGTGATCGGCCTTGTCAAAGACCGCTGCACTTTGCTACCTGATTTTTATGAGCAGGCTGGTTTCTTTTTTCAACGGCCGGCTGTACTGGACACAGAATCAGTAAAGCCCAAATGGAATGATGCCAAGAATCTTTTCTTTGCTGAAGTGATCCGCAATTTTGAGCTCAGCCCGGTATGGGAAGCACATGAGTTGGAAGCCAACTTCAAAGAAATAGCAGCTGCTAATAAAATTAAACCAGGTGAGGTGTTGATGCCATTCCGGATCATGCTGGTGGGGGGAAAATTCGGCCCTCATGTATTTGATATTGCAGCTCTTCTCGGAAAAGAAGAAACCATACACCGAATCAAAAACGCATTATCTTTATTTGCCTGATAACGGGTAAAAACTTCCATATGAACAGACCTGTCAGAGTTTTAGTTGCTAAAGTAGGGCTGGATGGCCATGACCGTGGCGCCAAAGTAATTGCCACCGCCCTGCGCGATGCTGGAATGGAAGTGATCTACACAGGCCTTCGCCAAACCCCTGAAATGGTAGTGAATGCTGCTTTGCAGGAAGATGTGGATGCGATCGGCATCAGTATTCTCTCCGGCGCCCACATGACTGTATTTCCCAAAGTGATTGAACTGATGAAACAAAAAGGTATGGACGATGTACTCCTTACCGGTGGTGGTATTATTCCTGAAGATGATATGCAGCAACTGAATCAGCTTGGTGTAGGAAAGCTGTTTGCTCCCGGCACACCAACTACTGAAATAGCGGGATATATTACTGATTGGGTGAAAGAGAATCGACAGTTTTGAGAGAAACTTATTACTGTAAGATTATCACAAATACCATTGTTTATACCTCAGCATCGCCTCAATAAAATAATAATCCCCATAAGTAAGCGGCACATCCACTTCTGATTTTCCAGGCAGATTGCCTACACCATGCTTTAACAGGAATCCGCCGTTCTGGCGATATTTCGCAAGATATGTTTTGGAAGAAAGTGTGGTCAGTATTTTTTCAGCCATGGAAATATATCGTGTTTTTTCAGCACCTTCTGTATACTGTGCCAGTTCCAGCAAGGCCGAAGCCATAATGGAAGCAGCGGATGCGTCCCGCAATGTATGCTTATCAACAGGTGCATTGAAATCCCAGTAAGGAACACCGTCGGCCGGCAGGTTAGGATGGTTTAAAATAAATGCTGCGATCTTCCGGGCTTGCTCCAGGTAGGTTGGTTCAGTAGTGAAACGGTACATCATGGTGTAGCCATACAATCCCCATGCCTGGCCACGGGCCCAGGCTGATTCATCACTGTACCCCTGTGCTGTTTTTTTCTCCAGCACTTTGCCGGTAGCAGGATCATATTCTACTACATGATAAGAACTGTTGTCTGCACGGAAATGATTTTTTATTGTAGTATTGGCATGAGCAATCGCAATAGCTTTATACTTCGGCTCACGCCATTCGTCGCTTACCCAGTTGAGCAATTCCAGGTTCATCATATTATCAATGATGACAGGGCTTTTAGGCGCAGTCAATGCCTGCCATGATTGTATTGCTTTGATAGATGGCTTATACCTTTTGATCAACGTCTCAGCCGCAACAGCACATACATCCCTGTAATCAGGGTTATGTGTGATCTTATAGGCATTCCCAAAACTGCAAAAGATCATAAAACCCACATCATGGTTCGATGTCAGGTATTTCTCTTTCTCTTCCAAGGCAAGTCTTCTTTCTGCTTCCGAACGGATGGCTGTATCTTTTGTATAGGAATAAATATACCAGAGCGAAGCAGGAAAGAAACCACTGGTCCACCACCGGGTATCGCTTGAAACAAGCTTATCCTGCGCTGCATCATAAGTGCGGGGCATTGAATCGGCTGGTGTAAGGCTGGCCATGAATTTATATTGCCTGGCCGCCAGTTCCATATTTTTCTGAATAAGTTTTTCGATCTTCTTTTTTCCCTGTGCATAGGTGCACAAAGACAAACAGGAAAGGCAAAGCAGTAAAACTACCGGGATAAGGTTTTGCCTGCGCAGCGAATGAACGGTCATGCAATGGATTTTTGATTGTCAACAAATATAATTTTAAAATCTGCCCCCGGCGCCTGTGTGGGAAGATATTTGCGGCTTATCATTTACTTTTGAAAAAAAATGCCATGTATTCCAGCCTGTTAGTTGAAACCGTTAACCAGATCGCGACCATCACTATCAACCGCCCGGACAAACTCAATGCCCTGAATAAAACAGTAATTGAAGAGCTCGGCAAAGCAATAGATGAAGTGATCGGCGATCCTGCTATCCTATCAGCCATTATCACTGGCAGTGGCCCAAAGGCTTTTGTTGCAGGTGCTGATATCAGTGAATTCAGCTTATTGGATGCTGCGGGAGGCAAAGCACTGGCACAAAAAGGGCAGGACCTCGTTTTCTCCAAAATTGAAAATAGTCCCAAGCCCATCATCGCTGCCGTGAATGGATTCGCTTTGGGAGGTGGTTGTGAACTGGCAATGGCCTGTCATTTCCGAATAGCCAGTGAAACAGCGAAGTTCGGGCAGCCTGAAGTGAATCTTGGTCTGATACCCGGCTATGGAGGCACACAGCGCCTGGTACAGCTCATCGGCAAAGGCAGGGCAATGGAACTATTGATGACAGGTAATATGATCGATGCTGCTACTGCCTTGCAATATGGCCTGGTGAATCATGTGGTAAAGTCAGAAGAACTGCTCAGCAAAGCCAGTTCCATTTTAACACTGATCAATTCGAAAGCACCCCTGGCGATCGCAGGTTGCATTAAAACAGCCAATGCTGTATTCAATGAAAGACAGGATGGTTATGCGATCGAAATAGAAACATTCGGTAACCTGATCGCTACTGCCGATGCCAAAGAAGGTGCTGCCGCTTTTATGGAAAAAAGAAAAGCTTCTTTTAAAGGGCTGTAAGCTCTTCGGGCAATAAATAAGCACTGATCTCTTTAATAACAGGAGCGCCTTTTGCATCACGGATAAGCAAACGGATGCTGCTGATATCCTGTACCGGGAACACAAGTATCCGTTTTCTCCCGATAGTAGTAATATCTATATGCTTTACTTCCTGTATACCATTTAATAATATCAGTTTGGCAGATTTTACTTTTTGCCCATTTGTCAGTCCTTCCTGCAACACGACACAATTGACTTTTCTGACAGAATCGAATTTCACCCACAGGCTTGTATTCTTATAATCCGCGAGCGTTTCAGCGCTTGCCGGATCGCCATCTGTAAACTTTGTTCTCCTGAAAATACCTCCTTTGGTATGCAATTCGGCCTTGCTGCCAAAGGCAAGATTATTGGCAAAGCTTTCTTCACGCAGCGCCTTGAATTCCATTAAAGCGGCTGAATCCTTTTCATTGATCAATCCGCGCCTGTCGGGCGGCACATTCAATAACAAGTTAGCGCCACGGCCTACTGACTTAAGATACAAATCGAATAACTGTTGCGGTGTTTTCACTTTATCATCTTCTTCAGCATGATAGAACCAGCCTGGCCGGATGCTTACATCACATTCTGCAGGAATCCAATTGCGTCCGTTAATATTTCCCTGGTTAAGTGTGTCAGTAGGGGGCGCGCCTTCTCCTCTTTTAAAGCCTGCAGTGTCGAGATAGTTCCAGTTGGTTTCACCCGCTATTCCTTTTTCATTGCCTACCCATCTTATATCAGGGCCTATATCACTGAACACAACGGTATTGGGTGCAAAGCGCCGCATGGTCTGTTCAAAACGCCTGAAATCATACTCCTGTTTTTTGCCATTAGGCCCTTCACCATTGGCGCCGTCCCACCAGAATTCAAAGAAAGGTCCATAATGGGTGATCAATTCTTTCATGGTATTTACATACACGTCATTGTAGGCAGGTGTTCCATATTGCGGGTGATTCCTGTCCCAGGGTGAAAGATAAACACCGAACTTCAAACCATATTCCTTACAGGCTTTGGATAAGTCCCTTAACACATCTCCCTTTCCATTTTTCCACTGGCTTTGTTTTACAGTATGTGTTGAATACTGGCTTGGCCACAGGCAAAATCCATCATGATGTTTGGCGGTGATGATAATGCCTTTGGCACCGGATTGTTTGGCAATGCGTGCCCATTGGCGGCAGTCCAGCTCTGTAGGATTGAAGATATCAGCCTGTTCGTCACCATGGCCCCATTCTTTATCTGTAAACGTGTTTGGTCCGAAATGAATGAACCAATAGTATTCCATATCATGCCAGGCAAGTTGCTGCCTGGTAGGAAGAGCTTGCTTTTGCGCCTGCACGATAGTGAAAAAAAAGAAAAGAACGGTAACACTAAAAATCCTTTTCATATTTTCCTTTTTTATTTTAATACTACGTCAATAACCGTATCCGGTCCGGTCAATGTTATTCCATCTAAAGATAGCATCACATTCTCTTTCTGCTGCCTGAACTTTATCGTCGTACCTGCTCCCATCACTTTAGCTGATGCAATTTTAAAGGAGCCTGGAATAACTACCTGCCCGTCTGCCGGCATGCTGAACAGGTGTACATAAATATGTTTATCCTTTTGTGTGGTCACGCCCCAGGGTTGAGGTCCAAGAGGGCCCCTTCTTGTTCCATACACGCTTTCGCCGAATTGTTGTAGCCATTGTCCGGCTGCAGCAAGTGTATCAACAAATTCCGGTTGTATCTGTCCGCTGGGCATAGGTCCGATATTCAACAGGAGGTTGGCATCACGGCCCACAGCACCTGCCAGCAACTGTATTACCTGGCTTACTGTTTTATATTTTCTGTCAGTGATGCTATAGCCCCATGATCCATTGATCGTTTCACAGGTCTCTAATGGCAGTGCTGATGCCTGCTGAAAGCTTAACCCGGATTTGTTTTCGCCAGGCAGATCACGTTCAAACATCTGGAAGTCTTCGCCTGGTATTGGTGCCAGGTGATGATTATTACCAATAAGGCATTGTGGTTGCAGGCGATGGATCAGCTCATATATTTCAGGGTACTTCCAGTCGATACGTGAGGAACGGTCGCCATGCCCTTCAGGATTGGTCTGGTCCCAATGACCGTCAAACCAGATAGACATGATCTGACCATAATTAGTGAGCAGCTCTGTCAATTGATTTTTCATGAACTGCAGGTAAGAAGCATAGTTGCTTTTTTCTGTGCGGCCTGTACCCTTACCCGTGCGTCCGGTTTCATAAGGATAATCGCTGCGGGACCAATCGAGCGTGGAATAATAAAGACCCAATTGCATGCCTTGTTTGTGACATTCCTCCGCCAGCATTTTCAACACATCTTTTCCATAAGGTGTATTGGTGATCTTCCAATCGGATTGTTTGGTGTCCCAATTGGAAAAACCATCATGGTGGCGTGTGATGAATACAATGTATTTCATGCCTGCATTCTTTGCTACAGACACCCATTTGGCTGCATCGAAATCAACAGGATTAAAGGCGCGGAGAAGACGTTTGTAGTCTTCCACTTTAATATTCCGGTTGTTCATCACCCATTCACCATCGGCCAGCACGCTTGACAGTCCCCAATGAATGAACATGCCGTAACGGTTATCGCGAAACTGTTGCCTGGCAGCAAGATTTTCCTGTGTTGGAACATATTCCTGGGAAATACCGGAAAAGAAAAGAGTGAGGAGGAATGAGGTCAGTATAACTTTCGTTCTCATGCAAGCGATTTTCATTCAAACTTACATCAACCTTCTCCCAAAAGCTAAAATACCTTTACCCCGATATCCCTAACTTTGCCACCCAAATCATTTTTTCATCTTTTCTCTAAATACACGTTATGGGATACAGAATAGAAAAAGACACCATGGGCGAAGTGAAAGTGCCTGCTGAAGCTTATTACGGAGCGCAAACACAACGCAGCATTGATAATTTCCAGATAGCCCAGGACATCAATAAAATGCCTAAAGAGATCATCAGGGCTTTCGCTTATCTCAAAAAAGCAGCAGCGATCACCAATTTCGAAGCCGGCGTTTTACCCAAAGAAAAATCAGACCTCATCGGCCAGGTATGCGATGAAATACTGGAAGGCAAACTGGACGCTTATTTCCCCCTGGTGGTATGGCAAACAGGATCCGGTACCCAAAGCAATATGAATGTGAATGAAGTGGTCGCTTACCGTGGCCATGTGATCAAAGGAGGTGCATTAACGGATAAAGATAAATTCCTGCACCCCAATGATGATGTCAACAAATCACAATCATCCAACGATACCTTTCCAACGGCCATGCACATTGCGGCCTATAAAATTTTGCTGGAGACCACTATTCCCGGCATTCAAAAATTGCGCGACACGCTGGCTGCCAAAAGCAAGCAGTTCATGAATGTGGTGAAGATCGGCCGCACGCATTTTATGGATGCGACCCCTCTTACAGTAGGACAGGAATTCAGTGCTTATGTATCACAGCTGGACCATGGCCTGAAAGCCATCAAGAATACACTGCCTCATTTAAGTGAGCTCGCTTTAGGAGGCACGGCAGTAGGAACAGGTATCAATACTCCTGATGGTTATGCAGTGAATGTTGCAAAACATATTGCCAAGCTCACCGGTCTTCCTTTTGTAACAGCAGAAAATAAATTTGAAGCACTTGCAGCTCACGATGCTATTGTTGAATCGCATGGGGCACTGAAAACCGTAGCTGTAAGCCTGATGAAGATCGCCAACGATATCCGCATGTTATCATCCGGCCCGCGCAGTGGAATTGGCGAATTATTCATTCCTGATAATGAACCGGGTTCTTCCATTATGCCTGGTAAAGTGAACCCCACACAATGTGAGGCGCTGACCATGATAGCCGCACAGGTTTTGGGAAATGACGTGGCAATCAATATCGGAGGTGCTACCGGTCATTTTGAACTGAATGTGTTTAAACCGGTAATGATCTACAACTTCCTGCACAGTGCAAGACTGATCGGCGATGGCTGCGTTTCATTCAATGATAAATGTGCTGTTGGTGTGGAACCGATCGAAGCAAATATCAAAAAGCATGTCGACAATTCATTGATGCTGGTAACAGCGCTCAATACCAAAATCGGTTATTACAAAGCAGCAGAAATTGCCCAGAAAGCACATAAGGAAGGAACGACACTGAAAGAAATGGCCGTAAAGCTTGGCTATGTTACTCCGGAAGAGTTTGACCAGTGGGTGGTACCGGGCAATATGGTGGGTAAGCTGAGTTGATTGAACATAAATCGTAAAAGCACTAGCGTAAAAAGAGAGGAATAAAGGTTCTTCTCTTTTTTTTATGTTCATCCGCTTGCAATTGAGACGAAAAAGGTCCAACTTGCCTCTTGGTTTCCATTCATTCAAAATCCGAATCTATGAAAGAAATGAAGCGTACATCATACATTTCAGCCTATCCGCTCAAAACTTTGGAGCAGGCCAGGGCTGAAGCTACTGAACCAGCCAACAGGGATGAAGAGTCAGCTTACCTGAAAGAATTACTTGATAGCAAAGCAAAATCGATGAGCCGGATCAGGATATCGCCGATGTCCAATCCTTATAAAGCTCCTGTAAATGACCCTGTTTCGAGAATGGCCATTCCTTCCGAAGGCCTGAATTCCGGCAAAAAAAGTTGGTTCAACCAATTCAAATAATCAAAAAAGCTCATGTTTAAAGGGCCCAATGGGCCCTTTTTTATTTTAAATGCGTAACTGACTTATACTGTTTGACCTATATTTTTCGTTTAAAAAACATAGGTCGAAATACAATAAAACTACTTGCTTTGGCAGGGGAAAAAGTATAAGTGAATACACGTAGGCTGAGATGCCCAAAGTACTATTGCTTTGTCTCTGTAATCCATGTATTTTGGACCTGTAAATCCATCTTTTGAATAACTATAATCCTGCTTATGAAAACAGCTTTACCCAGTACTCTTTTTCTGGCGTGGTGTAGGAAGGTTAGGCTACTGCACTGTTTTCTTGCTTTTTGCATATTGCCTGCCATGGAGGTTGTGGCGCAGCCTACCGTGAAAACCGGTAAGAGCTTCATCAATATCAGCCGGCCCAACGGAGGAACTTTTTTGCCTGGCGACATCATTGAGGTGAGGGCTACCATTGCGATATCAGATGGGAGCAGCAGCTCTACCAACAGGCTGAACAATGTGCGTTACAATGACACGATCAACCTCGCCAAGTTCGATTACATCGACAATTCCATGCAGATGATCTCCAATGAGGGGCTTTTGCAATATGCCTATAGCGATGCTGCTGATGCCGACTCCGGGCATATCGATAAAACAACCGGCCGCCTTCGCTTCAATATCGGCAATGCTGCTGGTCTTGCAAACGTAAACACACAGGGAGAAAGCAACACCAATGGTGGCCGCCTTTGGGGAGCTAACTATTTCACACCTTCCTTTTGGGGCAGCACCTGTATCCGCGTGTATGCTTACCGGATAAAGATCAAAGATGCTCCAACTGTAGCGATTGATGAAAGCGTTACCCTCCCTGCCGGTAATTTCCGTTACCTGAGAGGATCGAATGCAACCGTGGTTTCTTCCCGGTTCACCCCTTACAGCATCCGGATATCACCTGACTATGGCTTATGCTCCAATGCTATCGGCTCTAATGCTATCGTGGGAGAATATGGCGGTACATTTGGTTCGGGTGCTTCGCAAAACAGAATGGGAGGCACTACGTTTGTACCACTTCCCTATACATTCAAGACTTTTGGCAGTGGCACACCGAATGATAACTTTTATGGATTGGCCAATACGACCAGTGCAGATGGCACCACCGATCCCGATGTCGCTTACTCATCCGGGCCTGGCAGCAGTTCCCGTGTATTCACAGTATGGGATATTATAGGCGACCATACAGGAGCAGCCGACTTATATTCGGGTAATTATCCCGGCACTGGCGGTTATGCGGTCATTGTCAACGCCAGTTATGAAACCAATCTCGCTTTTTCACAAACCATTACAGGGCTTTGCGAAGAAACTTATTATGAATTCTCTGCCTGGTTCAGGAACGTGTGCCGCCGTTGTGGATGCGACCCAACCGGTAAAGGCGCTACAGTCAACGGTTATACTCCCGGTCCAGGCAATGACTCTTCCGGCGTAAGACCCAACCTTAGTTTTCAAATAGACGGAGAGGATTATTATACCAGCGGAAACATTCCCTACACTGGTCTTTGGGTGAAAAAAGGATTCGTATTCAAAACAAGGGCCGGCCAAACAAGTATGACCGTTACGATCCGTAACAATGCACCAGGCGGTGGCGGCAACGACTGGGCAATAGATGACATTGGTGTAGCTACCTGCTTGCCCAACATGAAATACTCTCCTACCATCACACCGACCGTTTGCCAGGGCAATCCTTTAAAACTGACAGATACCATCCGTTCTTATTTCGATAACTACCGGTATCATCAATGGCAGTCCAGTGATGATGGCGGTGCTAACTGGACCAATCTCGGTTCGGTAAGAGACAGTACGCCTCATTTCAATGCTGAATTGAATATGTGGGAATACTGGAGCTCTTATACAACACCGATCACTACATTATCAGATAACGGAAAGAAATTCAGGCTTATACTGGCTACCAGCACAGGCAACCTCTCAAGTGAGGCCTGCCGCTCTACCGATCTGATGAACAGTGTAACACTCAATGTAATTGATTGCGGTGGCGTACTTGCTACCAAACTATTATCATTCAACGGATCTGTACGCAGTGGTAAAAGTGTGCTCAAGTGGACAGTAACCAACGAAGACGAGCCAATATTTTATGATGTTCAGAGAAGTTATGACGGAACAAACTTTGTTACCATCTCCACTGTCAACGGTTATGGCGGCAATGTAAATGAACAACACTCTTATTCATACACTGACCCTAATGATCTTACCCGCAAAACCTATTACAGGATCAATTTGCGGACTGCAGACAACAAGGGTAGTTATTCCCGCGTGTTGCAACTGACCTCGCAACCTGCTACTTTCGACTTTGTTTCTGTTATTAATCCTTTCGGGCGTGAGTTGTTCTTCGATATCTCAACCGAAAAAGGCGGCATTGCCAAAGCTGTGCTGATCGACAACCTGGGCAAAGTAGTAAAAAGAAAGTCATTCGATGTCCGTGATGGCGTGAACCAACTTTCATTGGATGATACGAATGTTTTACCTGCAGGAATTTATATTCTCAGGGTAGAGCTTTCGGGAATGATGATCTATAAGAGAGTAATGAAACAATAACCTGAAGACTATACTAAATAAAAAAGGTGGTTCAGTGAACCACCTTTTTTATTTTATCCTACCTGAACTTTATCACTCACTTCTGCATTTGTTTCCACAGTTGAATGCGAACCCGCATCCTTCTTTTTGAACAGGCGTTTCTGGAAAATAAATAATGTGATCACGCCAACAGAAATAGAAGCGTCGGCAATATTGAAAATAGGACTGAAGAATTCAAACTCCTCACCACCCACGAACGGTACCCAGGATGGATAAGTAGAATGGACAAGAGGAAAATATAACATATCCACGACCCTTCCATGCAAAAAGCCGGCATAGCCATGCTCCGGGAACATTTTTGCCACATACGAATAAGAGCTTTCTTCGAAGATCATTCCGTAAAACATACTGTCGATCAGGTTGCCCAAAGCACCTGCATAGATCAATGAAGCGCAGATGATAAAACCACGGCTATAGCCCTGCTTTACGATCCGGCCCAGGTACCAGGTACCGAAAATAACAGCTGCCAGGCGGAACAGGGTCAGCAACATCTTTCCCCAATCGCCGCCAAATTCCCAACCCCAGGCCATTCCTTTATTTTCGATAAAGTAGAGTCTGAACCAGGGAAGTCCCATCACGTTGGTCACATGACCAAAGTGATAGTTCGTCTTTATCCATATTTTCAGCGCCTGATCAGCAATAATGATGATGGCAATGATTAAAATAGCATTTCTAAGCTTCACTATATCGTTTTTAATCAGCAAATATAAGGGTAGAAGCGCGAATGGTGCGAATGGGGTTTGAGTAGGCGTGAGTAGCGAAAACCTGGCGCGGATGGCGCGAATGGGGTGGCCTTATTCTTCGAAATAGACGCGCTTTACGCGTTGGGATATGCCCGTCATGATCTCGTAGGGAATGGTACCGGCCCAGGCAGCCAGTTGCTGTACAGGGATCTCTTTGCCGAAAATAATCACTTCATCGCCTTCCTGCACGTTGGGAATGCTGGTTACGTCGATCATGGTCATGTCCATACAAACAGTGCCGATGACAGGTGCTTCATGCCCTCTCACATACATTTTGCCAACGCCATAACCCAGTTTCCTGGAATAGCCGTCGGCATAGCCGATTCGTACCGTAGCGATCACGGAATCCTTCGTTATCACTCCGCGGCGGTTATAGCTTACGGTTTCACCAGGTTTCAGGTGCTTCAACTGCGCAATAGTAGTTCTAAGTGTGGCCACAGGTTGAAGCAGGGATTGATGCACAGCTCCACTATCCACACCATACATGCCTATGCCCAGCCTCACCATGTCCAACTGCAGTTCGGGTAAACGGAAGATGGCACCGGTATTGGAAATATGTTTTAAAAATGAATAGCCAATAGTTTCCAGGTTGGATGCCGCTTGCTGAAAACGGTTGAACTGCAGCCTGGTGAATTCATCTTCAGCGGGATCTTCACTGGCTGCTAAATGAGAAAAAACTGTTTGCACTTTTACCAGTGATGAAGAAGCCAGATGAGCAGCCAGTTTCTCTGTATCACTTACTGCAAAACCCAGACGGTTCATTCCTGTTTCAATTTCTATATGAACAGGGTATTGCTGCAAACCTTCATTCTCCAGGAAAGTTTCAAAAGCCTGCAGCATGCCGAAGGAATAAATATCCGGCTCAAGATTATGTTCAACGATCGATTCAAAAGCTGTTTCTTCAGGGTTCATTACCATGATCGGCAAACTGATCCCTGATTTCCTTAATTCCACTCCTTCATCGGCATACGCCACACCGAGATAATCAATCTTATGATATTGCAGTATGCCGGCTATTTCCGCACCGCCACTGCCATAGGCAAATGCTTTTACCATGGCCATGATGCGGGTAGAAGGTTTTAACCGCTGCTGGTAAGCTTTTACATTGTTGACGATCGCATTCAGGTTGATCTCCAGTACTGTTTGATGCACTTTTTGTTCAAGCAACTGAACGATCTGTTCAAATCCAAATACACGCGCCCCTTTTACCAACACTGTTTCCTCTTTGAATTGAGAAGAAAGGAACTGGCGGATATAATCTTCCGTGGAAGCATATAATTCAATTACCGGCTGGTCTGTTTCATTGGTTGAAAGCTGTTGCAGTGCATTTGAAATATGTTCACCGATCCCGATCAGGCGGCTTACCTGGTGTTTGCGTAATATATCAACGATATAATTGTACAGTCTTCCTTCTTCCTCTGCACTTTGCAGAAAATCGGAAAGAATAACCGTTTTCCGGTAAGCGCTGGTTTGCTGATCAAGAAAATTCAGTGCGATCTCCAGTGAATTAAGGTCTGCGCTGTAACTGTCGTTGATAATAGTGCAATGATTGATCCCCTTCTTCAATTCCAGCCGCATATTAACAGGTTGCAATGCCTGCATGCCTGTAATAAGCGTTTCAGCAGGCATCCCCAGTTGAAGAGACACCAGGAAACAATTAATAGCATTTTCTATTGATGCATCGTCTGTAAAAGGTATGCTGAAATAAACAGTGCCGGAACGAAGGGCAAGGGTGATATTGGTTTTCCGGCCGGTCTTCTGCGCATCAAGTAATTGAACAGTGTTGGTCGGCTTACGACCCCATAACACTATTTCTTTTCCGGAAGCCTTTAACGCTTTGGCAATATATTCTTCATCCCCATTGGCAACGATCAATGAACTGTGTTCAAACAGTTTCATCTTTTCTTCCAGTTTCTGTTGCTTACCGGTAAAGCCTTCGCTATGTGCTTCACCGATATTGGTCAGCACGCCAATGGATGGCTGGATGATCGCTTCCAGTTTTTCCATTTCGCCAGGCTTCGAGATACCTGCCTCAAAAATGCCCAGGTTATACTGATTGTTGATCTGCCAGATGCTCAACGGCACACCGATCTGTGAGTTATAACTTTTGGGGCTGCGTACAATATTGAACTGGCTATGCAATAACTGATACAGCCATTCTTTTACCACCGTTTTTCCATTGCTGCCTGTGATGCCAACAACAGGCAGGGAGAAAGCTTTGCGATGATAAGCAGCTAATGTTTGCAAAGCAGCAAGCGGGTCGTCCACTATTATGAAAGCTGCGCCGGGATAAGCAGTTTCTTCGATGGGCATGCCTACAACAAAATTCCGGACGCCTTTTTTATATAGTTCAGGAATAAACTGGTGACCATCGCGACGCGGGCCTTTTAAGGCAAAGAATAAAGCGGTGCGGGGGGAATACACTTTCCGGCTGTCCAGCAAGAGATGTTCTATCTCCCTGTCCGCCGGAGCTCCGGCGGGCAGAGAACCGATAATCGAAGCAATATGATTTAATGTGTAGCTCAATACACTTCGTTTTCCTTAACTTCTTTTGGCAACCCCTTCTTCTTGATAAAGATCGAATAGAATATGGCTCCAGAAATACATACCATGATCACGCCAAGCGAAATAAATACCTGGGTGGTTTTATCGACCACTTCATTGATCCATTTTTCGGCCAGCATCTTCAAGCCGATAAACACGAGTACAATAGCGATCCCCTGTTGAAGAAAATCAAATTTATTAACAGCTCCACGCAGCAGGAAGAATAAAGAGCGAAGGCCAAGCACGGCAAAAATGTTAGAGGTATAGATCACCACTTTATCACGGGAGATGCCCATCACGGCAGGAATGGAATCAAGAGCAAACACCAGGTCAATAGCTGCCAGCATGATCACTACCACAAAAAGAATGGTATAACGTCTTTTGCCATTTTCTTTGACTGAATATTTGCCATCACCATCATGCGGTACCAATGGGAGAACTTTTTTTAGATAACGGTAAATTTTTGTATCGTGCGGATCAAATGCCTCATCCTTATTCGCCGTAAACATTTTATATCCTGTGTACACAAGAAAGACACCGAATACATACAGTACCCAGTGAAATCTTTCCACGAGTGCCACGCCCACTGTAATAAAAAGTATACGGAAAATGATCGCCATCAATATACCGATCAATAATACCCTGCCGTAATGTTTTTCCTTTACACCAAATGAAGAGAAGATCAGGATGAAAACAAAGATATTGTCGATGCTAAGGCTCCATTCCATCAGGTAGGCGCTAAGGTATTCCAGGGCCAGGGTCTGCCCTTCCTGGAACCACATAAAAACAAAAAAGGCCAGTGCCAGGCCTACCCAAAAAAATGTCTGATACAATGCCTGTTTGATCGTCACCTTTTGGTTTTTCTTACTCAACAAGCCGAGGTCAAACACCAAAGCCAATATTAAAATACTACCAAATACGAGGAACGTGATCTGATCAGCTGTCATTGTAGGGGATTAGATAGCAAAGATACGGGAGAGTAGCGGATAGTGGACAGGAATGCCTAAGCGTACTTTCTTTTTCTCAGGTATTGATAAATCATTCCCGCCAGAATAACCAGCAGTATCGGCAAGCCGATATTAAAGAACTGCCAACGCATCCGGTCTTTTTTCACTTTTTGTGAGTCAAGCAAACGCAGCACAATATCCTTATTGCGGGTTTCGCTGATAGCAGGATTGTTGACCAGGTATTCCACACAGTTAAGAAGGAATTCGCGATTGGCTACAGGAATAAAAAATTTGCCGGCTTCAGACTGCTTTTCGTATTCGCGGTAGGTATACCGGTTCCATCCCATAGGGAGAGGTACAGCCTGCCCATTTTCACCGGGAAGCATATCATTCAACACTATATCACCATCAGACACTACAATTATCTTTCCTTCCGTTGTTGATTCACCCAGGAAGCTCATGCCAAAAGAAGCCAGGCTGTCTTTCTGCGCCTGCGAAGCCCTGTTGCGATATAAAGAAGTAAATTTCCCTTCCAGCAGCATGGCCACTGGTATCCCGCTTTTATTGAACCTGATATCTTCGGGCGTATTACGGTTTTCATTAAAACTGATAAGAGCAGGCGTACTGATCGTTCTTGAATGATTGGACGAAGACAGCAGCACTGTTTTCTTTACACCCGGCACCTTAATAGTATCGATGGAATTGACAAAGCGGCTGCCGATATAACCTGGTATTTTACTCAGCAATTGATTATTGCCGGGTGAAAACAAAGGATAATAATTCCAGCGAAGGAATTCCAGTTGCGGGTTATCTGTAGTGCCACCCACCACCAGGGGGATCATATCACATTGCAGGTCCATCACCAGGTCAGTATTGATGCGCAATCCATAGCGGAAGAAAAGATCGGTGAGATTAAGATTCCGGTCGTAAGCAATGGTTTCGGGTTTGTAAGAAAGGCTGTCCTGCTCGGCAATCAGGTTGTCAATAAAACAAAGCAACTTGCCGCCACGCATAACGAATTGATCGATCTTTAATTTTTCCTGTTCGCTGAACTGGGTAATTGGTTTTACGATCATCAATACCCCCATACTGTCTGGAATAACCGGAAAGCCCGGAAGATTGAACAAACGAAGATCATAATCTTTCTGCAATGTCTGGCTGATATCATAAGCCCTCGTGTCAACAGGCTCTCCATTGCCAACAGCGTAACCGATGATGCGTTTCTGATTGCGCCCAAGATTGTCCAGTGTTTTTGCAAACTGGTATTCCATCAATGCTTCAGCACTGTTGATCTCTTCCTGCGAGATCCTGCCGCTGGCACCAGGATAGAGATTCACCAATGCCTGCTTGCCTTTATAGCGCATGATAGCAACTGGGAAAATAATATTGCTGCTCTGGCCGGCTTCAAGCTGCACAGTCAGATTAATAGGTACAGCGCCGAGATTTACCAGGGAATCGCCATAAGGCATATTAGTACCCGGTACTTTTTCTGTTGGGGAAATAAACCGGTAGCGGATATTGGCGCCATTGCGGTCTTTCAGTAATTGCAGGAATTCTGTAGTGCTGTTGGCCAGCTTACGGAAGCCGGAAGGAAATTCCCCTTTCAGGAAAACATCGATCTCCACAGGCTCCGTCAATCCGTTCAACAGGTTGTTGGTAGCTGCACTAAGCGTATATCTTTTTTCTTTGGTAAGGTCAATACGTGAATGAACAGCAGAAGCTGCCAGGTTAATGACCAGCAGGATAATGATCAGCCATAACCAGCCGAATTTTGAAGCAATGATCCTGTCCATTAGTTTATTCATCTGCGGGATACCGTTTAGCGTTTCAATAAGTTTCTTCCTGTCAGCGTTAAGAACAAAAAGATCAGGCTCAGGAAATAAATAATATCCCGTGTATCGATCACTCCCCTGCTGATGCTGCGGTAATGAAAATCGATACCGATCATTTCAATATAATAGTCCAATCCGCCTTCCAGTGCAGGCAGGCGGCTGATAGCACTGAACCCGTAATACAAAAGAGCGCAGGCAATAAGGCTGGTGATAAAAGCTACCACTGCATTGCTGGTAAAACTGCTGGTGCAAATGCCGATGGCGGTAAACACAGCTGCCAAAAAAAACAAACCGATATAAGAACCGATTGTCGCTCCTGTATCAACCCCCTCATTTGCCGAAAGCTGCTGAATGGAAAAGAAGTAAACGATAGTAGGCAGCAGCGCAATAAGCACTACCACCAGGCTGCCACCATATTTCCCCCAAACGATCTGTCGCTGGCTCAGGGGGCGGGTTTGTAATATTTCAAATGTCCCGGTCCTGAACTCATCAGCAAAACTTCTCATCGTAATGGCGGGGATCAGCAAAAGCAATATCCAGGGTGCCAGTTCAAAAAAACGGTCGAGCGTGGCATATCCATAATCCAGGATATTATTGTCAAACACAAAAAGCATCAGCCCGTTGACCAGGAGAAAAACGATAATGGCAATATAGCCGGTGAGACTGCTGAAGAATTGGCGGAGTTCTTTTTTACAAACGGACCACATAATTAAGCGCTAATATCGCTAATAAACCCGAATATTCAGAGACCCAAAGAAGTTAGTCGCGAATAAGCCGCTTGAGGTTGAAAGAGTATAAATTAACCGCAAATAGTCTCCTATTAAAGAAGTTTCAACGTCTGAAACATCAGGGCAGTTCTTTAATAGGAGACTATTCGCGGCATCCGCGGTTAATATTTTGAACGCACATTAAGAACTTATTCGCACCATTCGTGTCAAACAGAGAAGCTTTCCCCACACCCACAAGTCCTGCTCGCATTAGGGTTATTGAAATAAAAACCTTTACCATTCAGCCCTTCTGAAAACTCAAGGGTAGTATTAACCAGATAAAGCAGGCTTTTGAGATCAGTCACCACTTTTACCCCGTTATTTTCAAAAACCTGGTCGGTAGGTTTTTGCTGGTTGTCAAAATCAAGTTTGTAGCTAAGACCTGAACAGCCGCCGCCCACTACGCTCACACGAAGAAAATAAGAAGGGTCATTGGCCATTCCTCCTTCGGCCATTAATTGCAATACGCGATCTTTTGCTTTATCGCTTACATAGATCGCATTGTCCAGGGTCATATCCATATTTTACGATTATAGGGTTGAATTGATTTAAAATAAATTTAGCCGTTTTTATGCATTTCCCGAAGCGGATTGGTTTCCCGAAGCCTGCTCACTGTTTTAGTTACCTGTTCGATGGCATAGTCGATCTCTTCTTCCGTATTGAACCTGCCGATCCCAAAGCGAAGTGAACTATGTGCCAGTTCATCATCGAGGCCCAGGGCTTTGAGTACGTAGGAAGGCTCAGGGGTTGCAGACATGCAGGCTGAGCCGGAAGAGACTGCCAGCTCCTTACTGAATCCCATCATCAGGGCCTCACTTTCCAGGTGTTTGAAAGAGATATTGGTGGTATGAGGCAGCCGGTTCCCCTTGCTGCCGTTAAGATGGGTATCGTCCATTTGAAGCAGGGCATTTTCCAGTTTATCCCTTAAGCTGCCGAGGCGAACGGTTTCTTCTTCCATTTCCACCAGGCATAGCTCACAGGCTTTACCAAGGCCGACGATACCGGGAACATTCAGTGTACCGCTCCGCATTCCTTTCTCATGACCGCCACCGTCTATCTGGGCGGTCAGCCTGACGCGGGGGTTTTTACGGCGTACGTATAAAGCACCCACACCTTTTGGACCATACATTTTATGAGCAGAAATTGCCAGCAGATCAATGCCGTCCGCATTCACATCAACCGGTATCTTACCTACGGCCTGCGCAGCATCGCTAAACAGTAATACATCATGTTTCCGGGCAATAGCACTGATCTCCTTCATCGGCATGATAGTACCAATTTCGTTATTGGCATACATGATAGAGATGAGTATGGTTTGCGGGCGGATGGCCGCTTCCAACTCGGCCAAATCGATAAGGCCATTCTCTTTTACATTGAGATAACTCACTTCTCCTCCCAATTTCTCGATATGCTTGCAGGAGTCCAGCACTGCTTTATGCTCAATATTGCAGGTAATGATATGGTTCCCTTTACCTGCATACATTTCAAACACCCCTTTTAATGCCAGGTTATCCGATTCAGTGGCTCCCGACGTAAAAACGATTTCCCCCGGCTCTGCCCCAATCAGTTTGGCCACCTGCTCCCTTGCACATTTCACGGCTTCTTCCGCCTGCCAGCCAAAAGCATGGCTTCGACTGGCTGCATTACCAAAGGCACTGTTGAAAAAAGGCAACATTGCTTCCACTACTCTCGGGTCACAGGGAGTAGTAGAGTTATGATCAAGATATATGGGAAGATTTGTTACCATACAATCAGCCAAACAGGCCCTATTGAAACACAAAATTAGCCAAATGGTTCTACTAAAACCGGGAGCAACCAAAGACGACCATACCAAACCACTCCAACCAATCCCCCTAATCACCTAAAAACCAACCTCTTGATACTAGCTCCCTTTCTAATCACCAGCTTATCATACCTATTGGTTAAATATGAAGTCAATATCTTTGCCCTCTATCATCTACTTATGCGAAAAATCGAACACATCGGCATCGCTGTTAATAGTCTCGCCAATTCAGTGCCATTATTTGAAAAACTGCTGGGCATCCCCTGCTATAAAACCGAGAGCGTGGAAGGAGAAAGAGTGAACACCGCCTTTTTTCGCACAGGAGAAAATAAAATCGAACTATTAGAAAGCATGGACCCCGATGGTGTGATCGCCCGTTTCATTGAAAAAAAAGGAGAGGGCATTCACCACATCGCTTTTGATGTGGAAGACATAGAAGCAGAAATGAAACGATTGAAAGCAGAAGGGTTTGTACTATTAAATGAAACACCCAAGCAAGGAGCAGATAATAAAATAGTATGTTTCCTTCATCCCAAACATACGAATGGGGTACTCATCGAACTCTGTAGTACGAATGGCGCCAATGGGCTCTAGATAAAAGAAGAGTCCTTATGTAACCGCGAATGGCGCGTATAGAGCCCTATTCAAGAAAACTCCAACGCCAAAGGTTATCAGCGCATCACTTACGTTAATTAAGAAAATTTTCTACTGTAGGAAACTATTCGCGCCATCCGTGGCTATTATCTGAATTCCTCTTTATCAGAGCCCATTCGCATCATTCGTGTTAACCAGGGTGTCGGAGTTGATAATACCCAGTTTTTCAACTGCAGCCTGTGCCGCTATCTGTGAAGCATCTTTTTTATTGAAGGCGCGGCCTTCGGCAATGGATTTGCCGTCTATTACAGCAGCGATCGTGAAGAGGCGGCGGCCATTTTCCAGTTTTTCATTGAGGGTCTCAAATTCCAGTACGCGGCCGTTCTTATTGGCCCAGCCATAGAGTTTGTTCTTATGGTTGATCTCGAGGAGTTCCAGGTCGTCCATGAACATATGGGGTTGAATGATATGTTCAAGCACCCATTTGGAAGTCTTTTTATAGCCCATATCAAGATAGATGGCGCCGACCAGGGCTTCCAGGGTATTACCAAATATCTGGCTCACTTTTAAGGAGCCGTCCATTTTGTTGTAAAGGGTGACTTTTTTTAACCCCATGCGGGTTGCGATATCATTCAGTTGCTGGCGGTTGACCATTTTGCTGCGCATTTCGGTCAAAAAGCCTTCTTCGCGGTAGGGGTAACGTTTGAAAAGATAATCTGCTATTAAGGCACTGAGTATCGCATCTCCCAGATATTCAAGGCGCTCATTATTCTCATCTGCTCCCTCACGAACGGAGCGATGGGTAAGAGCTGTCTTATACAAGGAGATAGTTTTGGGTTCAAAGCCTAAAATATTTTTAAGCTCCTTTTTAAAGGACGAACCGGAGTGCTTCTTAAAAAGGTTAGTCAGGAAATCCACGGAAATCAATCTACGAAAAAAAATTAAAACCGTTTAGGGTCAACAAAATAAAAGGAGCGTTCCATTCAATTTCTTATCCCAGGTCAATACCCGGCCCAGGCTGCTCAAACGCATTGCCTTTCAGTTTTACACGCCTAAGGTACTGAAATTACAGGATAAGCGAAGTTGTAAGACCCGAATCAGTTCAATCTTTGTATTTCTTGACGATCACACAGGCATTATGGCCACCGAAACCAAAAGTGTTGCTGAGTGCTGCATTCACAGGGCGTTGCTGCGCCTTGTTGAAAGTGAAATTCAATTTGGGGTCCAGTTCAGGATCGTCTGTAAAATGATTGATGGTAGGAGGAACGATATCCGTTCTCACTGCCTGAATACAGGCAATGGCCTCAATCACCCCGGCCGCACCCAGGCAATGGCCTGTCATGCTTTTGGTAGCGCTGATATTCAGCTTATAGGCATGATCTCCAAACACGTCGAGTATCGCTTTCACTTCGGCAATATCTCCCAGTGGTGTGGAAGTTCCGTGGGTATTGATGTAATCAATGTCTTCCGCTTTCATACCGGCATCAGCCAGTGAAGCGAGCATTACATTTTTCGCACCCAGTCCTTCAGGATGAGGAGCGGTGATATGGTGTGCATCTGCTGTAGCGCCGCCTCCCACTACTTCACAGTAGATCTTGGCTCCACGGGCTTTTGCATGCTCCAGTTCTTCAAGAACGAGTATGCCTGCTGCTTCTCCCATTACAAAACCATCACGGTCCTTATCGTAAGGACGGCTGGCTGTTTTGGGATCATCATTGCGTTCGCTCATTGCTTTCATGGCATTGAAACCGCCTACACCGGCTTCGCTGATCACGGCTTCACTTCCGCCGGTAACAATAATATCGGCTTTACCGATACGGAGCAGGGTAAGGGCATCAATAATGGCATTGGTGCTGCTGGCACAGGCGCTTACCACGGCATAGTTGGGGCCGCGGAGGTTATGGCGCATGCTGATCTGGCCGGCAGCAATGTCGAGGATCATTTTGGGAATAAAGAAAGGGTTGAAACGGGGAGTGCCGTCACCTTTGGCGAAATCAGTTACCTCATTCTGAAAAGTGATCAATCCGCCGATACCGCTGCCAAGTACCACACCGATACGATCGGGGTTGATATTGTCTTTGGTTAAACCTGCATCTGCCATTGCCTGGTCGCTGACCACAAGGGCAAACTGGGTGAAGCGGTCAATTTTCCTGGCTTCTTTTCTATCAAGGAACTGTGTAGGGTCAAAGTTCTTGACCTCGCAGGCGAATTTGGTACGGAACTTACTGGCATCAAAGAGAGTGATCATATCAGCTCCTGATACACCATTGATCAATCCATTCCAATATTCGTCTACTGAATTGCCCAGTGGCGTCAAAGCCCCCATGCCGGTAACAACTACCCTTTTATATTCCATATAGCCTGGTTTCTTGTATTAGTTTATTCCAGAGAAAAAACCGCCTTCGCTGCAGTCACAGTCAGAAGGCGGAGTCTTTTATTCCCGTCCGCCGGCGGCGGACAATTCCATTCCATTTTTTCCCACTTTCAATGAGCAAACTTGCTCAACCGGTAAGTGAGACTCCTGCTTCACAGCGGCAAATTTCACCAGCTGCGGGCGGGAATGATATATGCATTATTTAGCATGCTCTTCCAGGTAAGCAACAGCCTGACCTACTGTAGTGATGGTCTCAGCTTGCTCATCAGGAATGGAGATGTTGAATTCCTTTTCGAATTCCATGATCAGTTCAACGGTGTCCAGTGAATCGGCACCCAGATCATTGGTGAAAGAAGCTTCGTTAGTTACTTCTGCTTCGTCAACACCCAGTTTGTCAACGATGATCTTTTTAACTCTTGATGCAATGTCTGACATGTCGTATAAGTTTAGTTTATAGGGTGCAAAAATATACTTTTTGAGTAAACCAACATCGGAAACGCCATTTTTTCCAGATTTACCCTAAGAAATTGAGAACTAGTGGCTAATGACCTGCCACCCAGCCTTTGGTTTCTAAAATAATAGAGCTCTTCCGTTGGCTGTGTAACAAGTTCTTTGTAATTTGACCACCCCCAAACGATTTGTAATCCATGGCTTTGAAAATCATTGATCACGGTTCTGCTGAATATTTCCAGATGGTAAAGCTGCGGGATGATGTTCTCCGCAAGCCTCTTGGCCTGGGCTTTACCAAGGAAGAACTTGATGCAGAAAAAGACCATATGCTCATTGCCGCATTCGAGGACGACCGTATACTTGGCTGCTGCATGCTGCTGGAAGAGCAGCCCGGCGTCGTCCGTCTCCGCCAAATGGCAGTGCTCAATGATCTCCAGGGAAAAGGTATCGGAAGGGCTTTAATGAACTTTGCAGAAAATATTGCCCGGGACCGTGGATACAGGACCATCCGGATGCATGCCCGGTTGAATGCAGTGGGATTTTATGAAAAAGTGGGATATAAAGTGAAAGGAGATCAGTTTGTTGAAGTAACCATCCCGCATTATGTAATGGAAAAGATGCTGGTATAATTACCGGGGCGATATCTTCTCTTTAAATATTTTCCTCAGCTCAAATACTTCATCCTTATCCTTACATCCGCTTTTCGGAACAAGCAGGAACGATCTCGCATCAAAATATAAATGAAAGAAATTCGGGCTTTCGATAAACTTGCTCAATGCCTTCCATGGCCATGAGCGCTCCCCCCTTTCATGTATCAGGCTAAACTGATCTTCACCAAACGACATACTGAATTCGTGACGGAATGTTTCAGACCGGCGGTAAACCATGCTGGGCAGTACAAACCAGAAACTGATCATCAGCACGATCCATAATAAAGAGCCTACCAGGAAAGCAAGCGGAGTTATTTTATGCAGGGCATAAAGTATGATGGAGCCGATCGCAAATACATTTACCGTAATGATCATGATGCGTATTTCAGGACGGCTGATAAAGTGATAACGAAGGGCCTGCAGTACCTGGCCTTTTTCATATCCGAAATGTATAGTCATATAATTCAGCATTACTGGTCGCAAACGTACGATCTATTTTGCCTGGCAGAAGAAGATTTCTTCATTTTATTGGATCGATATTTAAACGGTAAAAGAAACGACTGACTGTCTTAACCTGTTTTTCTGAAAAAATAAAAGCCTTCCAGGTGGAAGGCTTTCTATATTCCGTTGGAAAGTTCTTACTTGTTCATCATCTGTTTTGCTTCAATGCTCAGCGTGGCATGCGGCACTGCGCGAAGGCGTGCTTTATCGATCAGCTTGCCAGTAACGCGGCAAACCCCGTAGGTTTTGTTTTCAATGCGCATGATGGCTTTCTCCAGGTGATCAATGAAAGTGATCTGGCGGCTGGCCATCTGGCTCAGCTGTTCTCTTTCCATGCTCACACTGCCGTCTTCCATGGTCATGTAGCGGGCTTCATCCATATCGCCTCCTTCATCGCGGCGTGTGATCAGGCCCTGTAAATAAGCCAGTTCTTTTTTCGCTGCATCCAATTTCTTATTGATGATCTCCCTGAATTCGTTCAGGTCTGCATCGGAATATCTCATTGTAGGTCCTGTATGTTCTTGCATAGGGGTATCTAATACTGATTTAGTGAATTCGGGTTCATATTTAACGGCACTCTTCACAGTCGTTTTTGGTATCACTATTTTAGACGGCCTGGGCGGTTCCTTTTTTATTACAGGTTTCGCTGTGGGCTTGATAGATACCAACGATTGCGGGTCAAAAGCGCCAGATTTCTTTACTACTGGCGGCGGCGTCACTTCAGCCGGTTTTGCTGCAACTGGTTTGGGCTCAGGTTTAGCGACGGCGACTGGTTTCGCAGGTGCCGGTTTCTTTGCCGGTTCTGCTTTTTTAACTGCAGGCTTGGGTGCAGGTTTCGCTGCTTTGGCTGCTGGTTTAGCAGGTTTTGCTTTGGCCGGCGCAGGTTTCGCTGCTTTTTTTGCTACAGGCTTCTTTGCAGCAGGTTTAGCTGCCTTTGCAGCCTTTGGCGCAGGTTTGGATGCTTTCTTTGGAACCGGTTTTTTCTTGTTAGCCATACGTTAGCCTTTTTTTGAAACAATCGCTTTTAGTGAAACATCATTTACTTCAATTTCAATACCATCTTGTATTTCAGCCACTATTTCCAGCTTATCGGCCAGAATTTCGGCGCAAATATAGTCTTTAAACTGTCCCAATGACTCTTTCATTCCGTTAGCTGCAGTTACTTTCACTTCGATCCTGTCTGTCAGCTCAAACCCGCTTTCTTTACGGATCTTCTGAATCCGGTTCACGAATTCCCTGGCATTGCCTTCAGCTTCCAATTGGGGGGTAACGGTTACGTCGAGTGCTACGGTCAGGCTGCCTTTGTTGGCAACGGTCCAACCCGGAATGTCTTCACTGCTGATTTCCACTTCGCTAATCTGTAATATTACGGGTTCGTTATCAATTGACAAACTATATTGACCTTCTTTTTCCAGCCTCGCTATCTCCTCTTGTGTAAATTGTGATAAAGCTGTGGATACCGCTTTCATCTTCGGACCCAGTTTTTTACCCAGGGCTACAAAGTTGGGCTTGATCTTTTTCCTGATAAACGTATTATCCGGGTCAAGATATTCCACCTCTTTCACGTTCACTTCCGCTTTTATCAGATCTTCCACTTTCTGCAATTGCTCCTTCATCAACGGGTCAAGTGCCGGTATCAGCACTTTTTGCAGCGGCTGCCTTACTTTGATGTTCACTTTCTTCCGCAGAGAAAGGATGAGGGAAGACGCATCCTGCGCCAATTGCATTCTTTCTTCCAGCGACTCATCAATTGCTGCTTCATTGGCTACCGGGAAATCAGTATGATGCACAGATTCGGCACCGGGGAAACGGTTAGTCACCGCATTCAGGTTACCAAATACCGCATCGCTGAAGAATGGTGAGATAGGCGCTACCAGCCTCACCACTGTTTCCAGGCATTCATATAATGTTTGATAAGCACTTATCTTATCCGTTGAATATTCCCCTTTCCAGAAACGGCGGCGGCAAAGACGTACATACCAGTTGCTCAGATGCTCATCCACAAAATCTTCTATTGCACGGCCGGCCTGGGTCGGCTCATAATCGTCCATGGAAGCCGTCGCTTTTTTCACCAATGAGTTCAGGGAAGAAAGGATCCATCGGTCGATCTCCGGCCTTTCAGCCAGTGGAATATATTTTTCTTTGAAAGCAAATCCATCCACATTGGCATACAGGGCGAAGAATTGGTAGGTGTTGTACAAAGTGCCGAAGAATTTCCGTTGCACCTCCTTGATGCCATCCAGGTCAAACTTCAGATTATCCCAGGGAGAAGCATTCGTGATCAGGTACCAGCGGGTAGCATCGGCACCAAATTTTTCGATGGTCTCGAACGGGTTCACCACATTGCCGAGGCGTTTGCTCATTTTGTTGCCGTTCTTATCCAGCACAAGGCCATTGCTCACTACGGTCTTATAGGCTACAGAATCGAATACCAGCGCGGCAATAGCGTGAAGGGTGTAAAACCAGCCTCTTGTCTGGTCCACTCCTTCCGCGATAAAATCGGCCGGGAAGCTCTGTTTGAATGTCTCTTTATTTTCAAAAGGGAAATGCCATTGGGCATAAGGCATGGCACCACTGTCGAACCATACATCGATCAGGTCCGGTACTCTTTTCATGGGTTTGCCTGAAGGGCTTACCAGCACGATATCGTCTACATAAGGTTTATGCAGATCAAGAATGCCTTCATGGAGATAATGTTTGTTTACATCACCACCCAGCACCTCATTGGCCTTTCTGATACCATTGTTCAGCTCTTCGATGGAACCAATACAAATTTCTTCATTGCCATCTTCGGTTTGCCACACAGGAAGTGGTGTTCCCCAGAAGCGGCTGCGGCTAAGGTTCCAGTCAACCATATTCTCCAGCCAGTTACCGAAGCGGCCTTCACCGGTTGAAGCAGGTTTCCAGTTGATCGTTTTATTTAGTTCTACCATCCTGTCTTTGATGGCCGTGGTCTTGATGAACCAAGCCGACAAAGGGTAGTATAATACCGGTTTATCAGTTCTCCAGCAATGCGGATAGCTGTGTTCGTATTTTTCTACTTTGAATGCGCGGTTCTCTTTTTTAAGTTTTACGCTGATGTCTACATTCACATCAACATATTTCGGATCATCCTTGTAATTCTTCACATAACGGTTGCTGAACTCGCCCAGACCATCTACAAATTTTCCTTCGAGGTCAACCAACACCAGTTTCTCACGCTTGCCATATTTGTTGACATATGTAAAATGGCCAATGTTATATTTTGTACCAACCTTAAAGTCATCCGCGCCAAAGTCAGGAGCAGTGTGCACAATGCCTGTACCATCTTCAGTGGTCACAAAGCTATCCACCAATACGCGGAATGGTTTTGCATCAGGAATACTGTATTGAATGGAATTTTCCCAGGAATTGGCTTCAAAAGGAAGCAGTTGTTCGTAAGAAGCGCCTTCGATATCTTTTCCTTTGAAACTGGTCAGTATTTTCCAGGGCAGGAGTTTGGTATCTGCTGTGTACTGTTCAAAATCACCGTTCTCTCCTTCCGGCTTGAAATATTTGCCCAGCAAGGCTTTGGCCAATACCACATTTACCGGTAAATGAGTGTAGGGGTTAAACGTTTTTACCAACACATAATCGATATTCCCCCCCACGGTAAGTCCCAGGTTGCTGGGTAATGTCCAGGGAGTAGTGGTCCAGGCCATAAAGAAAACTTCGCCTGGGGTATCGAGTGCTTTAAAGAGAAAATCGGTTTTATCGTCCTGCTTTGCTTTGAACATGGCCACTGCGGATGTGTCTTTCACATCCTTGTAAGTGCCGGGCTGATTCAGTTCGTGTGAGCTCAATCCCGTACCTGCAGCAGGTGAATAAGGCTGAATGCTGACGCTTTCATACAGCAGGCCTTTTTTATACAGTTCGCTCAGTAACCACCAAAGCGTTTCAATGTATTCATTCTTGAAGGTGATATAAGGATCATTCAAATCAACCCAATAACCCATTTTGCGGGTGATATCATCCCATTTGTCTTTATAGCGCAATACCGCTTCGCGGCATTTCTGGTTATATTCTTCAACGGAGATCTTTTTGCCGATATCTTCCTTCGTGATGCCCAGTTCCTTTTCAACACCCAGTTCGATCGGCAGGCCATGCGTATCCCAGCCGCCTTTGCGTTTTACCTGGAATCCTTTCATGGTTTTATAGCGGCAAACCAGGTCTTTCAGGGTCCGGGAGATAACGTGGTGAATGCCGGGCATACCATTAGCGCTGGGAGGGCCTTCATAGAACACAAAGGGAGTGGCGCCTTCCCGAAGCGACACACTTTTTTCAAATGCCTGGTGTTCAGTCCATTTAGCCAATATTTCCTGCTCGGTTGCGGGCAGATTCAGTCCGGAGAATTCTTTGTATGTAACGGCCATAATCCTTTTCCTGCCTGGTTTTTAAGGTGTGCAAAGTTACGGGAAAAGGGGGAGAATGGGAGTCGGGAGTCTGAAGTCGGTAGCCAGGAGTCTTATCCCCTGAAAGATGGACAGACCTTACAATATGGAGAGACAGACTCCTGGCTACCGGCTCATTTAGCGGCCAATGAACTTGAATACTTCAGCTTTGATGCGGGCATCGATTTCGTTATCGCTTATTTTTTTGGCGGCATAGTCTTTTGCAAGGGCAAACAGGTATTCGTTAAGGGGTTTGCCGTCTACCTGTGTTTTTAAGGCGATCGTAGTTTGTGTACTGATATAATCATCCCAGGTCTTTCTTACTTTGGTCCAGAACACTTTGTTCTTTTCCCAGTAATATTTTGCAGCAGCACAGGCTTTATCATCGAGGCGTTTGTAGCTGTTGATCCCTTTTTCTTCAGCCAGCAGTTTATCTGCTCCGTCTTTACGGATGATCTTTTGATTGTCCTGTTCATGGATATAGCCGCTGTCGTTAATGCTGAGGCGGTTGGTCCTTTTCAGGATATTATAATCACTGCGGTTTGAATATTCACGGCGGGGCAGCGGAGCATCAGTGGTGCTCTGCCAGATGATCTTATCATCCAGGTTCACCCATTGACTGAAACCCTGGTAGCGGGGCTCATCGCTTACTTCCCAAACGGTTTGCGTCCATTTGCCTTTAACCTGCTCAGGTTTGAGGATCTGTTTGGTCCATACTTTATCTCCCTGGTATTTCCAGATCACAGGATTTTCATAGGTCCATTCCTCCCGCCAGTGTTTGATGATCATGGAATCGGTGATCACCAGCAGGTGTTGCATCACGATCTTCTTATCGCTTACTTCAACAGGAAGGGTAAGTTCAGTACCTCCGCTGATCTCTTCACGATCATGGAATTTATAGTTCTTATCGGGTGAAAAAGTTTCTGCGTATTTGAATTCTACTTCAAAACATCCGCACAGCTTGTCTACTTTGGCTTTGTCTTGCGGCGCCTGGGCCTTTGCTGCAACTACTATTAATACAGCTATAACCGGTAATACTATTTTTTTCATTCTTTTTGTTTTGCTGACAAAGCAATGACAATAAGAAGGCAAAGGCTTACGGGAAGGGAAAAACAGGGTTACGCGAAAGGAAAAAACCGGGAGGGTTAAAATTATGATTTGTAAAGATTGTTGCTGCTATAAAACATCCTTCCCGTCTTCCCGCCTTACCGGTAAAAATTTACCGGTAAGGCGGGAAGACGGGAAGGAGTCGTTTACGATATTAAATGGTTATTATTTAGTTTATCCTTTCTTCACGAGAGCAAACTCAAGCTTTGGATATCCTCTTTGTCCATCTTGTGTAAGCGAAAGGAAGCGGATCTTGTAATAGTTGTTATCTCCGTCTTTTATGATATAGTAACGGTCCTCGCGAACAGCAGGTGCGCTGCTGGGTCCGCCGCCGGAACGCCAGTCTGATCCAATCGTAGTTTGTACAGACGACCAGGTGAGACCGGCCAGATCAGCTTCTCCGAAATCGGCATACGCTTTAGCGGATGTCATCACTTTTACAGCTTGTACATTGCGGTTTTGCAGGATCACGTCCTGGAATGTATATGGCACTTCACCTCCGAAATTGGTTGTATTGGAAAAATATGTCCATGCGATATCCCATTTCTTAGCTGTGGGTTCTACATCCACTGCACCGTTTTCAAATGAAATGTATTTGAAGAAATAAGCAGCGTCTTTTGGAATGTCAATAGAAGTGAATGTAGTGGCAGCGATATCTGCATGCTGCAAGGTGTAACCACCGGATGCATTGCGGATGATGCGGACCTTCTTCCATCCTCTTGCCGGAGCAGGGCTGCCAATGCCTGTGCCACGGTTAACGATATATACTTTATTATCGGTTGCTGTAGATGATACAGCAGCGATTGCCGTCTTGCTCAGTTCACCACTAGGGTAATCAATATAGGCTAGTGATGCTGTAGAAGGTTCAGACTGGTTGAAGATCACATCTGCATAGAAGCCGACGGTGTCAGCAGCGGTAACAGAGGCGAGGTCATTCTTCGCAATTTGTTTTGCCATCATTGCTGTGGAAGAGTTGAGGATCACTCTCCAGTCGTCACTGCCTGTGTAAAAACCAAGGTCCCATTTGGTGCGTTGTACCGCTGTTTGGCTGTTACCACTCAGATCAAAAAACACTTTATTGCCATAGGTTGAACCACCTCCATCACCAACGATAGTGGAGCCTTCAGAAATGATCTCTGAGAAGGTGAGTTTGAATTCGTTTTGAGGGCCGATGATCACCGGTGAGATGGAAGAAATGATCTTGAACACCAGGTTGTCATCCCCATAAAAAAGAGCATTATTTGACTTTATAAAAGTAATGGTTGCCTCATTGCTTCCACTGAGAACATCCACATCGATCCTGCCGTTAACAGCCGCAGGTTCAGTGGTATAATCTGTTGCATAATCCACACCGGGTGTACCTGTAATGGAAACGGTAACAAAAGTATGGGCGCTTACGGCACGGCTGAGCTTTATCTTGATTGTTTTGCTTGGTTCTGTTGCACCCATTCCCTGTTCTGTTGATTCAAATTGAGCCAGGTTGTCTGGCAGGGGAGCATCTTTTTTACGGCAGGCCGGCACCACCAGTAAGCCTGCCATTGCAAACATCAATCCTTGTATCAGTCTTAATTTCATCGTTTTGATTTATGTGGTAAAAGAATAGTTATTATAATGATCATTTTTTTGCCCAGTTGAAAGCCAATCCCAGGAAATAAGACCGTCCGTTGCCGATAGGCCTTGCTCCTGTGGAAGAATGCGCCCCACCACTGACTGCTGAATTGGCAATGGCTGTAACATCAAACAGGTTGCGGATACCGGCATTCACAGTCAGCAGCCTGAACAGTTTTTTATTCAGGGTAAGATCAGCCCAATGGTATCCTTCTGTTTCTGCCAGGCGGATCTGTGTTTGACCATTTTCTGTTACTTGCTGATAATAGGGCAGTTTGCCAGTGAATTTGTAATACAGGTTGGCACTGAAACCTATTTTCGGAAAGCCATAAGAAATGATCGAAGTGATTTCGGGCGACCATTTGAAGCTTGGCAGGTCTTTATCCATTTCACTGTATTCATTATAGCGCCCGGTATAGCCAAACCCAAGCGAAGCATCGAGGTTACCGGCAATCAACTGGCCGGTTAGCGTGCCGCCTCTTGTTTTATATTTTGCAATGTTCACATAGGTGGTCACAGTAGGATTTGCTGCATCAGCCGCATAACCGATCATATTGCTTACATCATTATAAAAGCCACTCAGTGTAGTGTTGAGCTTTACTGTTTTGGTACGAACAGTATTCCAGGTCAGTGAACCGGTAAAGCTATTGGAATGTTCAGCCTCAAGATTGGGATTGCCGGCGATGCTATGGCTGGCATCAAAGAAATCATAATACAGCTCACGGATGGAAGGAGCCCTGAAGCCTCTTGCATAAGCCAGCCTGAGATCGAGATCATGAGCGAGCAGGAATTTGGTGTTGATGGAAGGGATAACAGGCGGTGCATCATAAACAGAATTTTGAATGACCCTGATACCAGGCCTGATATTGATCCATGTTTTGGGCGTGATCTCTGAAGTCAGGAAGAACGCATAATCATTGATACGCTGTACGCCTGCTTTGATCCTTTCGCCATCACCGCTTTCGGTATTGATATCAACACCTGGCTGAAAGGAAATAAAGGAAGAAGGTGTGTACACTGCGGTAGCGCGGAAAGTAAATCCATCAAAAGTAGCAATGCTTTGCAATCCCGGCGCAGTAGCTACTCTTACATCTCCATCGGGATAATATAAAGTGGAATACACCTGCCGGGTGAAGTGGGTATAGGAAGCAAGGGCGTTAGCAGATAATTTATTACTGAATTTATACGATGCCTGCAGTTGCTGCATCAACCGGTCGGTGATATAATCCTGGTCGATAGCAGGCTGATTGCCCGCAGGAAAATTAGCAGGGTTGGTGATCACTTCATCTAATCCATCCAACCGGTAATACACATTCAATCTTTCATTGCGATAGCCAACAACGGCATTGCCTACGATCTGGTCTTTTTTATGCCAGGTCAGTTCCCGGCCTGTAGCAGTGTCTTTCCATCCCTGGAAAAGATTACGGCCGATGCCGCCACTGGCGTACCAGTTTTTATACCGCCCACTGGCACCGAGATATTGATTATGTATTCCTTCATTAATTCCATACTCTTTTCCTACAGTTTCTTCCTGCACTCTCGCATTGATGGCAAATTTTTCACGGCTGGCTTTTTTGGTAATGATATTGATAACGCCGGCCAATGCATCTGCTCCGTATATAACCGACATGGGACCTTCAATGATCTCAATACGCTCGATGGAATTCACTTCCACCTGGTTTATATTGATCTCATTGGAAGTGCCCTGGCGGCCGGTCATCGGCACACCATCGATCAGGACCTTTACATTTTGCCCTGAAAGGCCCATCATAGTGATATCAGAGCCACCAGTAGCAAGATCTTGCGAGAAACGGATATTCAACTGGCTGTTCAATACATCCTGCAGTTTTGTAGCCGATTGTTTCCTGATCTGTTCACCGCCGATAACCCTTACCTGGTAAACGGAATTCTTCACGGATTGTGGCTTGTACTGGCCGGTAGAAACAATTACTTCACCCAGTTCTTTTACTTTCAGGCTATCCTCCTGGGCAAAAGCAGGTGCGGTTACGATAAAAAGGAGCAGCGTATATATTTTTCTCATAAATAAAGATTGGATACAAAGTTCCTGACGCGTTGCAGAACGTTTGTCATGGGATTATCATGCAGGCAAGCAAGCCAACCCAACCAGGTGGCCGAGTGCAAAAATCTTTATCTACAAGAAAGATGCTTTGCTAAAAAAGGAAATGAGTTTTACGATAAACGAAATAAGGAGATGACAATATTATGACAATGAAGTGTGTCTGAAACTTTTAATCAGCTCTGCGGCCAACAAAAAGCGCTGACATTTCGATTGTCAGGTCCAAATCACCATAACTAAGCGCATTATTCAAAAACCAGCTTTCAAAAGGAGATGGAGGGAGATAAATGCCTTTGCTGAGCAGGAAATGAAAATATTGTTTGAAGAGATTATTATCTGCAGCGGCAGCTGATCTGAAATCAGTAACAGCATTGCCAGTGAAATGAACACTGATCATACTGCCCAATTGATTAACAGCAGCAGGCTGATCGGATTTTTCAAAAACCTTTTTTAATCCGTTTTTGAGGTAAGTTGTTTTTTCTTCCAGTTCAGTATAAATAGAGGGATTATTTTTCAATTCATGCAGCAATGTGTAGCCAGCTATCATTGCAATAGGGTTGCCGCTAAGCGTACCAGCCTGGTACACCTTACCCAATGGCGCCACACTTTCCATAATTTCTCTCCGGCCACCAAAAGCACCTACAGGCATACCTGCACCAATCACTTTTCCATAAGTGACCAGGTCTGCATCAATACCCAGGTATTGCTGTGCACCACCTGCTGCCAGGCGGAAACCTGTCATCACTTCATCAAATATCAAAACGATATTTCCTGCATCACATAGTTTCCGCAGCCCTTCGAGAAAGCCAGGTTGAGGAAGTATGCAACCCATATTGCCTGCTACAGGTTCAATAATGATCGCTGCTATCTGCCCTTTGTGATCTGCAACCAGTTGCTCCACCGCTGCCAGGTCATTATAAGGCGCAACCAGTGTATCCTGCGCTACTGCTTCACTGATACCCGGTACAGCCTGGATATCCAGTGTAGCAATGCCACTTCCTGCTTTTACAAGAAAAGGATCAGCATGGCCATGATAGCATCCATCGAATTTGATGAATTTATTTTTACCTGTATAACCACGTGCCACACGTAATGCACTCATGCAGGCTTCAGTGCCGCTGCTTACCATTCTTATCAGGTCCACATTAGGCGCCATGCTTTTGATCAGCTCGGCCATTTCAATCTCCAGTTCTGTAGGAGCGCCAAAAGAAGTTCCACCCAGCACTTTCTCCTGTATCGCTTTCACCACCGGTTCATATGCATGTCCAAGGATCAACGGCCCCCAGCTCGCGATATAATCTACATATTTATTACCATCGGCATCATACAGGTAAGCTCCCTGCCCCTTCACCATAAATAAAGGTTCACCTCCCACGCTCTTGAAAGCACGGACAGGAGAGTTAACGCCACCAGGAATGGATTGCTGAGCACGATGGAATAAAGAAGAACTTTTGATGTACATGGAAATGGAACTATTTTAGGAATTGTATTAAACCCAGTTTAACTATTCAACAATCTAACTGCGTCTTTTGCAAAATAAGTCGCGATCAGGTCAGCACCCGCTCTTTTGATAGATGTAAGTATTTCAATGATCGCTTTGTTCTCATCTATCCAACCCTTTTCAGCAGCAGCTTTTACCATAGCATATTCACCACTGATATTGTAAGCACTAACAGGAATGTCGACTGCATTTTTCACTTCCCGGATGATATCGAGATAGGATAAAGCAGGTTTTACCATCACGATATCGGCTCCTTCTTCCACGTCCATCAGCGTTTCTTTAATGGCTTCATTCCTGTTGGCATAATTCATCTGGTATGTTTTCTTATCACCAAAACCAGGAGCTGAGTCAAGCGCATCACGGAAAGGCCCATAAAAGCAACTGGCATATTTGGCGCTATAGCTCATGATGCCCACTTTGGTAAAATTGTTTTCTTCCAATCCCGCCCGTATAGCACCGATGCGGCCATCCATCATATCACTGGGCGCTACAAAATCTGCTCCGGCTTCTGCATGGCTGATACTCATTTTCACCAATGCTTCCACTGTTTCGTCATTAACGATCTCGCCATCCTTTACAATGCCATCATGTCCATAAGAAGAATAGGGATCGAGCGCCACATCCGTCATCACCAGCATACCGGGCACTGCTTCTTTAATAGCACGGATGCTTCTTTGCATCAGGCCATTTTTGTTCCAGGCTTCCTTACCTGTATTATCTTTCAGCTCATCCTTGCTTTTAACGAACAGGAGAATGGATTTGATGCCCAGCGACCATAATTCTTTTACTTCTTTGATCGTATTGTCGAGGCTCATCCTGTAATAGCCTTTCATGGAAGATATCTCCGTTCTCACATTTTCGCCTTCGTCAATAAATAAAGGAGCGATAAAATCATTCGGCGTCAATATCGTTTCCGCTACCAGGTCCCTGATGGCCGGGCTGCTTCTCAATATCCTGTTTCTTCTTTGCAGATGCATAAAAAATGTTTTGTATAATAATTCAGCCGGCTTACACCCAATTCCTTGGATGAAGGCAGGCCTGCAATAATTTATCTTCCTCACTGCCGGGTTCCGGGTGATAATCGTATTCCCAGCGGGCACGGGGCGGCAGGCTCATCAATATACTTTCTGTGCGGCCATTCGTTTTTAAACCAAACAAAGTGCCCCTGTCATGGATCAGGTTGAACTCTACATAGCGGCCGCGACGGATCTCCTGCCAGGCAATTTCATGCTCTCCGTAAGCACTGTCTTTTCTTTTCATCACTACCGGTAAATAAGCCGGGATAAACGCATTGCCATTTGCCTGCTGAAAGCGGAACAGTTCCTCCGCATGTGTATCATCCTTGGGGCGGAGATGCTCATAAAAGACACCACCGATGCCTCTCATCTCATTACTGCGATGAGTATTGGCAAAGTATTCGTCGCACTGCTCTTTATATGCCTGGTATAATTTATCACCAAAGGGGTCAATCGCCTGTTTGAGCGTTTGGTGAAAATGCCTGGCATCTTCTTCATATAAATAATAAGGCGTCAGATCAGCACCGCCTCCAAACCAGCGGTCCACCACATTATCCTCTTCATCGTATAATTCAAAATAACGCCAGTTGGCATGCGTGGTGGGTACATAAGGATTGAGCGGATGGATAACAAGCGATAAGCCGCAGGCAAACCATTTGGCAGCATCCAGTTGCAATTGTCTGCGCATCATATCCGACACCCTGCCATACACAACAGAAGTGTTTACACCGCCTTTCTCAAATATATTTCCGTTTTGTATGATCCTTGTTTTACCACCACCTCCTTTTCCTTCTGCTCTCTCCCATTCATCTTCCCTGAATCTGGCTTTGCCATCAGCCTGTTCCAGGGCAAGGCAAATATCATTTTGCAGGTCATGAATATAATTAATCCATCTTTCCCTGAATTCCCTTGTACTTGTTTTATACAGCGTTTCCATTTTTATTTTGAGAATTTTGATCCTCATTAATTCTTTGTGGTCTTTGTGCCTTCGTGGGATATAGCTCCCACGAAGGCACAAAGACCACAAAGGCATATTAAATTTTTACGCCCATTCCTTTACAGCTTCTACAAATGCCTTTGCGTGACTTACAGGTACATTCGGTAGAATGCCATGCCCCAGATTGGCGATATACCGCTGCGGGCCGAAAGCCGTGATCATTTTTTTCACTTCTTTTTTTATCTCTGCGGGAGACAAGAAAAGTTTGGCAGGATCAAAGTTACCCTGAAGCGTAACATGGCTGCTTGCATATTTTCTTGCACGCTCCGGCGTGATGCACCAATCAATTCCCAATCCATGCGCCCCTGTAGCAGCCATTTCTTCCAATGCAAACCATGCGCCTTTTGCAAAAATGATCGTTGGCGCTTCTTCTTTTACTGCAGCTACGATCTGGCGGATATATTTTAAAGAGAATTCTTCAAAATCGGCCGGGCTCAACAAGCCACCCCAGCTATCGAAGATCTGTACCACATCCGCGCCTGCTTTTATTTGCCCTTTCAGGTATGCAATAGTTGTATCAGTGATCATTTGCAAAAGGCGATGTGCCAAAGCAGGCTGACGGTAACAAAATGCTTTTGCTTCATCAAAGGTTTTGCTGCCTTTTCCCTGCACCATATAGCAAAGCAGGGTCCAGGGAGCACCTGCAAAGCCGATCAATGGTACGCGACCATTCAATTCCTGTTTGATCAGTTTTATGGCATCAAACACATAATGCAATCTGTCATTCACATCCGGAACATTGATCCGTTTAAAATCATTTTCCTGCTGAACTGGCTGCGGCAATACCGGTCCTTTGTTTTCAATCAGCTCCACTTCAAGACCCATAGCCTGCGGCACAACCAGGATATCGGAAAACAGGATGGCAGCATCCACCCCTACAATATCAACAGGCTGCAAAGTGATCTCACAAGCCAGCTCAGGCGTTTGGCATCTTTCAAAAAAACTGTACTTATTGCGCAGAGCAATATACTCAGGCAGATAACGGCCTGCCTGGCGCATCATCCATACAGGCGGACGCTTTACTTCTTCGCCCAGCAGGGCCTTCAGCAACAGGTCATTCTTAAGTTCTTTGCCCACTGCTATTGCTTTTGGTTCAACTGTGTTCATGATAATATTGTATTACGAGTTCTGTCATTTCTTTTTTTCCGGGATTTTCTGCAATCACAATTTTGTTGCCGGTCCTTTCCCGTAAAGCATCGGCAGTAGTGGTGCCGATAGCAAAGCACACAGTATTTTTACCTAACACATTCTTCATAAAAAAACTCTCTACTGCGCTGCCGCTGAAAAACATTATTCCGTCTGCGTCCTCTTTTACCTGTTGAGGGGTAAGTTCAGTATGATATACCACTATTTCCTCCACGGTTATTCCTGCTGACTGCAATTGTTGCGGAATGGTATCCAACCGCTTATTGCCGCAAAAGAAGACAACCGGTCCGGCAGTATGGTTGATCAGTTCTTTAGCCAGTTGTGTTGCATAGGGCGCTGTTGCGATCACATTGCTTTGATCAAAATGTTTTATCACTGCATCCTGTGTTGCACTGGCAATGCAGGCGATTTGCCAGTTCACTTTACGGTCAATATGTTCTGCAACAGCTGCAACCCCATGTACGCTGGTGAACACAACTGTTGCTTTTTGTTCTTCGAGTTTCTTAATCCGCTGCCAGCTTTCTTCACTAACGGATGGATAAGTGCGGATAAAAGGAATGACCTCAGCTTCAAATCCATGCTGCTCCAATCGTTGCAGGTGTTCAACCGGCAATGATGCTGTACTGATGATGTGTATTTTATCCTTCACTATTCCGTATTGCCTCCATTAATTGCCCGCCGCCATTATCCAGTATTTCCAATGCAGCGTCCACACCCAGGCTGTATGATTTTTCGAGGGAGGTCTCTTTTTCCACTTCCAGTTTTTGTGTACCGTCATGGGAAAGGATATTCCCTGTTATTTTCAAACGTCCTTCATTTACACTGGCCAATGCGCTGATTGGTGTGGAGCAGCCGCCCATCAGGGTCCTGAGGAAATCGCGTTCGGCTTTTACGCAGGTAGCGGTATGTTCATCATTCATGGGTTGACAGGCATTCCAGGTGTTGCGGTCTTCCAACCTGCATACCACCATGATGGCGCCTTGTGCAGGAGCAGGCAGCATCCAGTCGAGTTCGATGGAGTTTTCAGGGCGGAGGCCTACCCTTTCCAAACCGGCAGCAGCAAAAATGGCCCCGTTCCATTCACTCTCCGCCAGCTTTTTCAATCTTGTATTAACATTGCCACGAAGATTTTCCATCCTGCTTCCCGGATAGCGATGCAGCCATTGGGCTTTACGGCGGATGCTGCTGGTGGCAATAATGAATGGAGAAGCCGGATCCGGAACAGGCTCATTATTGATGAACTGGATTCCTTTTCCGGCAACCAGCAGGTCCTTATATGACCCGCGTTTTAATACGGCCGCCTGCGTAATACCCTGAGGTAATACTACCGGCACATCTTTCATGGAGTGAACGGCAATATCGATCTTATTATTCAATAAAGCGATATCGAGGCTGCGGGTGAAGATGCCCTGCACACCCATTTCATATAATGGAGTGGTGAGGTTGATATCGCCCTCGCTTTTTATATATACTAATTCTGTTTTGTAACCGGCAGCGGTGAGCAGATCGCTTACCTGTGTAGCCTGCCAAACGGCTAGCTGACTTTCCCTTGTTCCTATGCGAAGTGTATCCGGCATTTACTCATGACATTTGCAGGTAATCATTAATGGCATTGATGAACTGGCATCCCTTTTCCTGGTTGGTCCGCAAATTTACGGCTAACCTGGTTACAGCTTTCTGAGCCTTTCTGTCGGGCGACAATAATGGTTCTGATGCCATTTCACAGTATTGCTGCGGTTGCCATTCACTCAATTCCTGCAGTTTGCCTTTCCAGCTTTTTATGTGTAGCGAATATTTATATTCTTCCAGCCAGGTGTAAAACTCCTGCTGGTAATGTTCCAGTATTTCCTGTGCTTTGGGCATTTCCGCTTTTCTTCTTGCAATGGTCTTGTCAAGAATAGTGGTAGAGATTTCGTCCACATCTATCACACGGATACCAGGTAAGGTTTTTACCTCTGCATGCACATTGGCTGGTACAGAAAGATCAAGCACCAGTTTCTCTCCGCTGCCTGCCAGCATGGAAGGCAATATGGTCGGATGCTGTGCATTAGTGCAAACGACCAGGATATCGGAAGCCTGTATGGCTTCTTCTATCTTATTATATGGAATAAAAGCCGCGCCGGTTCTTTCGGCTAATGCTTTCGCAGTTTCATCTGTACGGTTCATCAGCGATACAGCAGTTTGCGGAAGATACTCGCGAAGGTTTTTACAAACATTGCCGCCAAACTTGCCTGCACCGATCACCAGGACCTTCTTTTCAGCAATGCCTGGTGTTTCTTTCAACAATTCAATAGCGGCGTATGATACAGATACAGTGCCACTGCTAAGTGCTGTATCGGTCTTGATTTTTTTGGATGCCTGGAAAGCATAGTTCACGGTGCGGTTCATGATCGGGCCCAACACCTGGTTCGCTGCAGCAGCATCAACAGCCTGCTTCAGTTGGCCCAGGATCTCATAATCACCCAGGATCTGGGAATCGAGGCCGGAAGCCACTCTATATAAATGTTCCACCGCTTCTTTTCCGCTTTTAAGATAAGCATACTGGAGGAGGTCCTGGATATTGCCACGGGTATGTTCGGCCAGCAGTGCAGCCAGTTGCATCACATTTTCCACGAAACCATAAATCTCTGTCCGGTTGCAGGTAGATACCACAAAAACGCTGCGGATCAATTGAGCCCGGGCGCTTCCGGCGATCAGAGCAAAATCTTCTTTGGAAACAGAAAAGGAGCCCCTTACAGCAATATCCGCCTTATGATAGTTGATACCTGCCACGCAAAAGCGGTCGAGGATCGGTGTGGTCATAATATGTGGCTGTAAGGACATAGAGTTTGCAAATGTAAAAAGGGGTTATGGTTAAAAAGTCATCGTATTGTCATCCGAAACAAAAAGGGTGATCAATTGGACCGGCAGCCTGATAAATTCCGCCAGGAATTGAATGAACCGTGGTATTTTCTTATATGTCAGGCATTGATACCATATCGGGAGTGCTGGCAGGAAAGTTGCCCTTGCTTTAAAATTTAAACTTCACGAACTTTGCAGCGCTTATTATTTCCCGCCATTAATTAATAGATGCAGATGAATCAAGTTGAAAAAGCTATCCTGTTAATGAATCTCGGTTCACCGGACAGCACTTCCGTTAAAGACCTTAAAAAATACCTGAATGAGTTTTTGATGGATGAGCGGGTAATAGATGTTCCCAAATGGTGGCGCACTATTCTTGTAAAAGGCATTATTGTTCCAGCCAGGGCACCTAAAAGTGCTGAAGCGTACCGTTCCATCTGGACAAAAGAGGGCTCTCCGCTGATCGTGATCACTAATCAATTAAAAGAAGCACTGGAAAAAGAAACTGATCTGCCTGTCGAAGTTTGCATGCGCTATGGCAATCCATCACCAAAAGCTGCCATGGATAACTTAAAAAAGAATTATCCGTCATTGAAAGAAGTGATACTCGTTCCTTTATACCCGCATTATGCATGGAGCAGTTATGAAACAGCAGCGGAATATGCCAAAGAGATACATAAAAAGGAAGGATATACTTTCAAATTAAATATCGTTCCTCCATTTTATAAAGACGAAACATACATTGATGCACTGGCAGAAAGCATGCGTCCTTACCTGCAGCAGGATTTCGATTTGCTGGTGTTCAGCTATCACGGCATACCGGAGCGGCATATCACCAAACGGCATGCACCTGGCACACACGATGTGCATTCGCCCGATCGTTGCTGTACAGATGCAGCTGCGCAGGAAGTATGTTACCGCCACCAGGTGATCACTACCACACAACTGGTAGCAGAAAAGCTGGGATTGCCCAAAGAGAAATATACACTTTCCTTTCAAAGCCGCCTGGGTCGCGATCCCTGGCTGCAGCCTTATACAGCCCAAAAGTTGACCGAGTGGCCAAAGCAAGGGTACAAAAAAATAGTACTGGCCTGCCCTGCTTTTGTAAGTGATTGCCTGGAAACCCTTGAAGAAATGGGAAAAGAAGGGCACCATATTTTTATGGAAGCCGGAGGAGAAAGCTTTACTTTGGTACCGTGTATGAATACAAACCCGGAATGGGTGAAAGGGTTATTGACCCTTGTTGAAAAAGCCTGATATTGATACACCTGGTTTATGTACCTGTATATAAAAGCGCTCCATATTATTTTTATCGTCACCTGGTTCAACGGTATGTTCTATATCGTCCGGCTGTTTATTTATAATACAGAAGCAGGCGAAAAGGATGAGCCGGAGAAATCAATCCTTCATCGGCAGTTCTCTATTATGATCCGGCGTTTATGGCTGGGCATTACCTGGCCTTCCGCAGTGCTTACATTAATATTGGGAGTGAGTGTTTGGAGTATGCTGGGCAGTACACCTGGCTGGCTGATCATTAAATTGTTCTTTGTAGCCGGGCTTTATCTCTATCATTTCAGTTTGCACGCCATTTACAAACAACAGATGAAAGGTGTGTTCAATTATTCTTCCCAGCAACTGCGCATCTGGAATGAAGTGGCCACTATATTTCTTGTGGCAATCGTGATGCTGGTAGTGGTAAAGCAAAATATGAGTGTAGTGTGGGGATTGACCGGATTGGTGTCGTTCGTCATCATCCTGATGAGTGCTATCAGGATATACAAGTTGGTCCGTACTAAAAAGTAGCTTAATCACACACTGATGTTTAAATATATATTGCTTTCGCTGAGCTTTGCCTCAGCCATTGCTGCTTCCGCGCAGAAATTCACTGTGTATACCGCAGCCGACATGAAACCCATCTCTATTGACTCTGCTGCGCTTTCACTTTCCACCGCTAACGCAGTTTTCTTTGGTGAGCAGCATAATGACAGCCTGACCCATGTTGCGGAATATGAATTACTGCAGGCACTTTATAAGATCAGGCAGCAGGAACTGGTATTGAGCCTGGAAATGTTTGAAACTGATTGCCAGCTTGTGTTGGATGAATACCTTGCCGGTTTTATCAATGAAGACAAGTTGAAAACAGATGGCCGTGCCTGGAACAATTATACTGATTACAGGCCAATGGTGGAATTTGCAAAACTGAACAGGCTACCGGTTATTGCGGCCAATGCTCCACGCCGTTATGTAAATCTTGTTTCCCGGAGGGGAATGGCCAGCCTGGACAGTCTTTCAAAAGAAGCAAAGGGTTGGTTGCCGCCCCTGCCTTATGATACACTTGCAGGTGCTTATCATGAAAAGTTCATGGACCTCATGGGCGGGCATGGAAGTTCAAATATTTATTACAGTCAAAGTCTTTGGGACGCATCCATGTCATATTCCATTTACCGGTTCCTGAAAGGAAAAAAGAATAAACGGAAACTGGTATATCATGTTTGCGGAAGTTTTCATAGTGATGGTAAACTGGGAACAGCAGCACAATTGCTGAAAAGAAAATCTTCACTGGTGATTAAGAACATAACAGCACTTCCTTCCGATATGTACGAAAAGATGACGAAAGAAGAACTGGCAGCAATAGCGGATTTTATTATTGTGACTACTCCATAAAAAAGCCTTACCCCGCGGCTACTACGGGTTTCACCAATTCCCGTACGCTGTCTGCTTTCTTTTTCTTTCTTCTTCCCCACCATATGTAAAACCCTGTTACGGGCAGGCTTGCCGCGATGAGGCTGGCAAAGAATGCCATGATCTTTCCCGGAAGGCCCAGTATTGCTCCAACATGAATATCGTAATTCATCCGGACGATCTTGTCTGCAACAGTTGCATCTTTATACTTACCTGCATAGCTACCGTCAGCATGTAGTTCTTTGGCAGTGTATTGATCATAATGATAATAATCTGCGTTGTAATACGTACCCGGCCGATGATTCACCGCTACTTCCACGGGATCTGTATGGGTTAAAGGAAAATAAACAGCCAGGGCTTCCTTTTCATTCACATAAGGCTTATGCGCTGCCCATACATAGTCCGCTACATTAACTCCTTCTTTGATCTTTGTGGTATCAGACACAGGATGCTTATGCTCCACCATTGATTTTCCACCGCTGCTGACCCAGTATACTGATCTGGCAAACCATTGAAAGCCCCATACCAGCCCGGTAATGGCAATAAATATTGCCACCCAGGTCATATAAAATCCCAGCACATTATGCAGATCATAATTCACCCGGCGCCATTTGGCATTCCATTTAATAGAAAAGCGCTGTTTACGGGCAGCTTTATTTTTTGGCCACCAGAGAATCATCCCTGTGATCAGCATTACCAGGAAGATAAGTGTAGCAGATGCAACGATCGGCTGGCCAATATCCGGCGGCAACCATAAATAAAAATGTCCATTGACAATGATCCGGAAAAAGTCCCGGTTCATGTTTTTTACTTTCAGGGGTTCACCGGTGTAAGGATCAAGATAGACCAACTTATAATTCGATTCATCGTAGTAACTGGCAACTGCAGCTTTTCCTTTACCGGGATATTCCACTCCATTTACTTTGTGACCATCAAGGTGCTTTTCTGCAACGGCTTTCAACACTGAAGGGGATAGATACTGTACATCCCTGGACTCTACATAAGCATAAGGTTCTGTAATGTTTCGTATCTCCCTTTCAAAAGCAAGCATACAACCAGTAATGCCCAGGAACAGCACAATGGCTCCGGATAATAATCCCAGCCAGAGATGTACAACACCTGTTATTTTTTTTACGGTTGTTCTGTTTTTCTTTGTTGCCACGATATTTATGATGTATTCCTTCCCGTTCTTCCCGCCTTACCGGTAAATTTTTACCGGTAAGGCGGGAAGAACGGGAAGGATGGTTGATGATTGTAACCCCGGTTTTCTTTAGAACCTGTAACCAAACGTGATCCTGAAGTTTGTTCCAGGTTCGATCTGGTAATAATATTCGGTAGTAGCCGGGTTATTATCCAGTTCGTAAGGCGCTCCCTGGAACAAGTATTTATTCAGTATGTTGTTTACATTCAGTGCAACACTGTATTTGCTGTCTTGCCAGGAAATGTTTCCATCGAGACGGAAATAATCGGGTAGTTGGTTCGCGATTGTATTAGCTCCCCAATCCCAGGTATTGCGTCCGAGCTGCCATTGGTAACCGAGTGACAGGCCAAGCCCTTTTGCTTTTCCATTTTGTAAGCGGTAAGACAGCCAGGCATTGGTTACATGATCGGCGAAACCTGTGCCTGGTACTGCGCCACCGATCTTGCCTGCATCTTCGTCCTTGGTTACTTTAGCCGTAGTATAAGCATAGTTGGCAGTGAGATTCAGGCCACGTATGATCTCACCACGCAGATCGAATTCGATACCTTCCGTTTGCGTTTGCCCGGTTTGCACCACTTTATATACAGGCCCTGGCACTGTACTTACTACATTGTTGCGGATGATACGGTATACAGATGCGGTAGTGCTCCATTTGCCTCCCAGCCAGTCACGCTTAATTCCCAGTTCAATATTGTTACCAGTTACGGGTACGAGCGGTTTATTCAAGCTGTCACTACCTTGCTGCGGCACAAAAGCCTGGTCATATAAACCATACACAGATGTTTGCTTGTCGACCGAAACACTGATGCCTGCACGTGGAGTGAATTTGTTGTCGTCTGAATAAACACCATAAGCATGTTGCTTAATAGTAGTGTAGCGCCCTGCCAGTGTAAGCCGGATACGGTCGCGGAGAAACCGGAGTTCATCCTGTATATAAATACTGCTGTAGCTTTCACCAACGATGTTTGCATTGGCACGTGCTCTTAAAGGGAGACTGCGATCAAAGACCGGCAGTTTATCGCCGGGAACATTTCCATGAACAGGACTATAAATATTAAAATCAACCGGAACATAATCACCATTATCATCATAACCATATCCTTGAAGTAAAGCTGACTGGCTCCAGTCTGCCATGTAATCTTTATTGCCCATATCAACACCTGCCAGGATCCGGTGTTGTACTGCACCAGTATTCGCCTGGCCGGTTAAAAAAAATTGTCCCAGTTTGGCTTCGTTCTCTGCATCCCAGATACTAATGCTGCGGTAGAGGGTGCCATCCTGCAATAATCCTACAGGATAATTAGGCCATTGTGAAGATCCGGTTTGATTGTATTTCAGGTAAGCTAACTGTGTAGTGAATTTCCAGTTGTCTGAAAAGCGGTGATTGAACGTAAGAAAGATGCTGTGATCTTTTATATCGGTAGGTGCCAGGTTCGGTTCTGCCAAGGTGAAATTGCGTGGGAGGTCACCATATCCTTTTGGAGAGAATACATAAGCAGCACCAATAAGTGCCATCCGCATATACTGGTAAGTGTATTCTGCTGTGATGGATGTTTTATCATCCACATTATAAGTGATCACGGGAACGATAGAGTAGCGGTTGTTATAATCAAAATCCCTGTGGGAGCCTTTCAGTTGCCCCATCAGGTTCAGCCGGTATAATAATTTGCCGTCTTCACTGAGCTTGCCATCCAGGTCGAGTGTGGAACGGTAGGTATCATAGCTGCCCATTGTAAAGGTGGCTTCGCCTTTGGTGATACCTGTAGGTTTCTTTGTCACCACATTATAAAAGCCAGTAGGCTCTCCATTTGCCAGCATAAAGCCTGCGGGGCCTTTTACAAATTCAATGCGGTCAACCATACTCATGTCTTCTGTGATCGGGCCCCAGGGCATTTGCACGTTCATACCATTCCGGAAAGAACCGATTTGTTGGCCACGCATTGTGATATTGGCATAATTGTCCCAGTGCTCACTGCGTGTTACACCACTTACATTGCGCGTTACGCCTTCGAGCATATCGAATATCTGCTGATCAGCGATCACTTTGCTGGTGATCACCTGGATGTTCTGAGGCACTTCCAGCAGGGGAGTTTGCAGGCGAAGCGTGGATGAAGGGCGGCTTACTTTATAATTCCTTTGCCCGCCTTTGATCACTACTTCTTCCAGCTCCTTATCGGAAAGCTTTAGCTGAAGAGCGATCCTTTCTGTATGATCAGCCGATACGGTAACACTTTGTATAAGCGTCTCATATCCTATCAGTGATATTTCAATTTCATAATTCCCTGCGTTCAGCTTTCTGAATTCAAAATGACCATTGTCGTCAGTTGTTGTTCCTTTATTGGTATTCTTTAATAATATAGTTACATCAGCGGCTGCTTTGCCATCTGCAGTAGTTACTTTTCCCTGGACCCAACCAGTTGCCGTTTGAGCCATACCTGCACAGGAAAGAGCTGTCATTACTACCAGTAGTATGATCTTCTTCATAAATCCGTTATTTTTTAGTTGCTTTTGAAATTTGGCGGGCACATCCCCGAAAACTTTTGTCAACTGCTTAAACAAAAGAAAACCGGGAATGGCCCTATAAATGGAGGCTGTTTTTAAAATGTTGACTGGCAGCAGTCGTTGTGCACGGACACAAAAGTATTTTCATGCGCAGGGGGAATAGCGCTGTATCGGGAAAAAGGATTTACGCAATGGGGAAAGTGACAGTGGATTGACAAAGGGAGGGAAGGCCAAAAAAAATGCCCGCATGTGCGGGCATAGCAATAATTATTTCAACGATGCTTATTCTACAACAACAATTCCTTTTGCAGTAAAGCGGATCTCTTTTTGTGGTTGAGTGATCGCAGCAATTTCTTCTTTCGATTTCTTTGCATCTTCAGCATAGTGTTTCAACTCATCTACAGATGTCGTTTTCATCTGAGCCTGACCATCCAGTACGATCGTTTTTCCTTTAATAGCTTCAGGTAAGAAGAATGCATAATCCTTCATTTTTACAAAAGCAGTGGTGGTATCATTTACCGCCAGTTTGATCCAGCATCCTTTTTTGGAACATACTTCCAAAACTTTGGCTTTGATCTTTGTATCGAAGGATTCTTTCTTCTCGAGTTTGGCAGGTATTTCAGCTATATTGATCGCTCCGTCGGCAGTTGTTCTTTCACCATACCATTCACCAGGTTTTGCGTCACCGGCTGGAGGTTGGGCCATTACTGCAGAAGCGGACAGGGCGAGTGCAAAGAGAGAAAATAATTTTTTCATGATTACAGGTTTAATAAATAGTGGGTGCAAAAATAATTAATATGTCAGTTATTTAGCCATAAAACGGTAAAAAGCTGCGGTATTTTAACTAACCTGTTGGTAAAGCGGAGAATACCTCATTCCGGCATCTCCGGCATCCTCATACGCAACGGCTCTGCAGTGATAGCATTTAAAAAAGCAATGATATCATCTCTTTCCTGTTTTGCCAGGCCAAGCCGGCGGATCAGCCTGTCTTTTTTGGGAGACAACGTATCTCCGGTTGTCCCCGCACCGGGTAATGGCATACCCGCATTATACATGTTCATCAGTTCATTGATATTATCAAAAAGCCCGTTATGCATCCAAGGCCTGGTGCGTATCACATCCCTGAGTGAAGGTGTTTTGAAACGACCCACATCTTCTGCACGGTGAGTAACGGCATAGCGGCCAAGATCTTCATGCTCCTGCTGATAATAGGTAAGGCCTATATTATGAAAATCATTATCGGTAAACAAAGGGCCGTTATGGCAATTCATGCAACCTGCTTTGGTACGGAACAGGTGCAACCCACGCAATGCTGCATCGCTCATTGCATTCTTTTCACCGGAAAGAAAATCATCAAAATCGCTTTTACGGCTCACAAGGGTCCGTTGAAATGCTGCCAGCGCACCTGTCACGGTTTCTGGTGATATTTCCTGGCGGCCGTAGGCAGAATCGAACAATGGCTTATAGCCAGGAATACGACGCAGCTTCATCATCACTTCTGCCATATCACTATGCATTTCTGTTTCACTGTTGATAGGGCCGAATGCCTGGTCTTCCAGGCTTCTGCTTCTTCCGTCCCAGAATAGTTGTTTGTAATACCATACATTCAACAGGGTGGGTGAATTCCTTTTATTCATTTGATGATCATGCCCTAATGATTTACTGCGGCCATCCGTCCAGGAAAGATCAGGGATATGGCAACTGGCACAGGAGATCTGGTTGCTGCCACTCAGCCTCCGGTCAAAGAACAGGATCTTACCCAATTGAATAAGATGCTTCAAAGAATCCATGTATGGCTTTAAAGGGCTTTCGGGAATAATACCCAGTTCTTTCCATGCAATGGTTGAATCAATGAAAGGAGCAGGCCACTGGTCTGATGGCAGTGAATATAAAAAGCGAAGCGTGTCTTCGTAAGTGCCGGCTGGTATATTGATCCCTTTCGGCTGAAGCCTGCTCATGGATACAGAGCAAGCCACTACGAAAAGACTGATTGCAGCAATCGCGATTAATTTCCTCATAACCAAAAATACGGCTATCACTTAACCCATTTCACCTTTTCTTCCATTGGCAACCTTGTAGCTGATGTGGAGGGGATCGCTACCTGCCCGATATAGAAAAAGCCCAGCAATTTGTCCTGGTCATCCAGACCAAAGAATGATTTGGCAGATGCTTTATAAGTGATGCCTCCTGTGGTCCAGTACCCACCCAGGCCATAAGCCGTAACAGATAAATAAATGTTCTGCACGGCGCAGGCCACTGCTTCTATGTCTTCAATTTCAGGAATGGGTTTGCTGGTGGTCCGTTTCATACCGATCGCAATAATATGTGAAGCACGCAGCGGTTGTTGTTTCAGTTTATTGTAAGTGATCTCTTTGAAATTATCACCTGCTTCATTTTTATATAACTCACTTTGAAAATCGGCCAGTTGCTGAAGCCCATTCCCGCTGAAAACCGTGAACTGCCAGGGCTCTGTTCTACCATGATTGGGAGCCCATGTAGCATTGGTCAGTATTTCAGTAATTATTGCATCATCTACTTTCCGGGAAGTATCAAACTGATCGGGGAATACGGAACGGCGGCGACGGGCCAGCTCATTAAAAAGATCGGGACTCATTAAAAAAAATTTCCGCAAAAATAATAAAAGAGGAATTGGATCAACTAGCTAAAGTTTAAAGCCTATACAATTCCAAGAGACTTCCGGGACAGTTCTTATTGGGCAATCAGGAAAGAAAAAGCTTGTTGCTCTCAACATCATCATTATTTCAGCTTATACCAGCTCAAACCCCCGGCTTATAACTCCCAATTGTTTTTAGTGCCGTCTTAAGACTAAGACCACACCTTTATGATCCACATTTATGATATACTAATGATCTTCGAACAAACGGATCAGTTCCAGCGACTTCAATTCTGTATCTGCTGTTTCCAGCATATTATCGAAATCCGTCAGTTCACGCAAACTCAACAATAGTTTCATTCCTTCACAAGGCGTTGGGATAACGATGCAACGCAGCGTACGGCTTTGTGAAAGGTCCTGATCATTCTTTATTTTCTTTAGCCACCAGCGGAAATCATCGAAATCTCCCCTGCTAAAAGTGACCATCAGGTTGCCATAACCTACCTGTATCTTCTCACATTCCGGGCATCTCACCACATAGCCAGTGGTATCATCATGATATAGGGTTTGATAATGACACATACTGTTTCTTTTGGTAAAAGTGCGGGAAGAAAAATGAACAGGCTTACGATATCCGCAAACACCGTTTACGCAATGGGAAATCTGACATTGGGCTGACAGTTTAGCTGTGTTGGAGGAGAATGGGTGGTTATAAAAGTAGTGGCTTTTAAATTAAGAGAATTTGCTCACGAGGGTGTAGTTTGGAATATCTACTCGAAAATAGTTTAAAGTGTCCCCCACAAAGCCACAAAGAGCACAAAGAAACTCAATATGAGCTATTTAGAGTGCTAAATTAAATCCTTTGTGCTCTTTGTGGCTTTGTGGGACACCCGGTTTTTTTGTTCACCGAAACCCCTTTTTCTGTGGGAAAAACGATACGGTTTTTCCCACAGATTTTGTATGCCGACCCCATCAAAATATAATCTTTTCACTCCTGACCTCCGGGCCTTTGAGGCAAAAAAAACTATCCACAATTGTTAGAAAGTATGAACGGGTATTTCCTCATTTTACAGCTACATTCGTTTTAGTTCTTGCAAGTAATTCAACCGGTGCAGGCAGCCAAGGCTGCGTGCTTAATAGGGGAATCGTGTGAAAATCACGGGCTGACGGGCAACTGTAATCCGCCAGAACAAAGGTGGAAAGCCAGGACACCTGCCATAATGAATTAATTGTTGGGGACCTTCCCGGATCTAAGGTACCGGCAAAAGACCGATCAACTAACATTACCCTCCCAGGGTGTGGATTTTTCGTCTCTTGTCGTGCCGCATTTTATCATTGTTCAACTGTAATGCTATGCAGAAAGAAGACGAAGTGCTGTTAAAAGAGAATAAGGATCGGTTTGTGATTCTTCCTATCAATTATCCCAAAATATGGGAACAATATAAGAAACATGAAGCCAGCTTCTGGACAGCTGAGGAAATAGACCTGGGTTCAGATATGAAAGACTGGACTTCGCTGAATGACGGGGAAAGGCATTTTATTTCCCATGTTCTTGCCTTTTTTGCCGCCAGTGATGGGATCGTGAACGAGAACCTGGCCGTCAATTTTATGAGTGAAGTGCAATTGCCCGAAGCCCGTTGCTTTTATGGCTTCCAGATCATGATGGAGAATATCCACTCTGAGACTTATGCCCTGCTGATCGATACCTATATTAAGGACCCCAAAGAAAAAGACCGCCTGTTCCATGCCATCGATACCGTGCCTGCAGTAAAGAAAAAAGCCGAATGGGCGCTGCGCTGGATCGAGAACGGAACTTTCGCTGAAAGGCTGGTGGCTTTTGCCGCCGTGGAAGGTATTTTCTTTAGCGGCAGCTTCTGCTCCATTTTCTGGCTGAAGAAAAGAGGATTGATGCCCGGGCTCACTTTCAGCAATGAACTGATCAGCCGCGATGAGGGCCTCCATTGTGAATTTGCCTGCCTGCTTTACAGCATGCTGAAAAATAAGATGAGCCAGGAGCAAGTGTTCCAGATCATCGGTGACGCCGTGACGATAGAAAAAGAATTTATTACCGATGCATTGCCTGTTGCCCTGATCGGTATGAATGCAAAGCTGATGCAGCAGTACATCGAATTTGTAGCCGATCGCTGGCTGACTGAGCTCGGCTATCCAAAAATGTTCAATGCCACCAATCCATTTGATTTCATGGAAATGATCTCCCTCGAAGGAAAAACGAATTTCTTTGAAAAGAGAGTGGGCGACTACCAGAAAGCCGGCGTGCTGGCGAATAAGGAAGATCAGGCATTTTCAACTGACGAAGACTTTTAAAGAGACCAACAATATAAAGACGGTTCCGGCAGGCCCACACAGACAAATAACTGCTTTCTGCAAAACCTGCCGGAATTAGGAACGACGAAAAACCAATCTCTCGCATAGCTGACAAAACCATCTATTGCGATCGTCCAACGGACATCCAATATCCACTACTATTTGTTGTGAAGGAAGAATGCTGCCATGTACATGAACAACACATGTTCATCTTTTTCTTTCATGCTTTGTAAACCAAAAGAAGGAACTGTGGTTATTTAAGTTCTTACTTAATAGCCCTATTAAAATATTGACCAGGAAGAAACTACTAACCTATTAAAATATATCTGCTATGCAAGTGATCAAAAGAGACGGGAAAAAAGAGAGCGTCAAATTCGACAAAATTACAGCCCGTATTGAAAAATTGAGCTATGGCCTCGACAGAAGGTTTGTGAATTCAATTGATGTAGCAAAAAAAGTGATTGAAGGCCTGTATGACGGTGTGACCACCACCGAGCTCGACAACCTCGCTGCAGAAACAGCCGCTTCCCTCACAGTGAAGCACCCCGACTATGCATTGCTTGCCAGCCGCATCGCAGTAAGCAACCTGCATAAGAACACGACCAAGAGCTTTTCAAAGACCATGAAAATGCTTTACGAATGTGTGGATGAAAAATCAGGCAAATACGCTCCATTGCTGTCCGACGATGTTTGGCAGATCATCCACGACAATGCAGAGCTGCTCGATTCCACCATTATTTATGACCGTGATTATGGATTCGATTATTTCGGATTCAAAACACTCGAAAAATCTTACCTGCTTAAGCTGAACGGCAAGGTGGCGGAACGCCCTCAGCATATGTTCATGCGCGTAGCTATCGGCATCCATAAAGAAGATATCGACAGCGCCATCAAAACCTACAACCTGATGAGCGAACGTTGGTTCACACACGCCACTCCTACGCTTTTCAATGCAGGCACACCCAAACCACAGATGTCATCCTGCTTCCTGCTCACTATGAAGGAAGACAGCATTGATGGCATCTATGATACACTGAAACAAACAGCCAAAATATCCCAAAGCGCCGGTGGAATTGGTTTGGCTATCAGCAGCATCCGTGCTACCGGCAGCTATATCGGCGGCACCAATGGTACCAGCAATGGTATCATTCCTATGCTGCGTGTATATAATGACACTGCCCGCTATGTAGATCAGGGTGGTGGCAAACGCAAAGGTGCATTCGCTGTATACCTCGAGCCCTGGCACGCTGATGTATTTGAATTCCTCGACCTCCGCAAGAACCACGGTAAAGAGGAATTGCGCGCTCGTGACCTCTTCTATGCACTGTGGATCCCCGACCTGTTCATGAAACGCGTGGAAGAGGATGGCTCCTGGAGCCTGTTTTGCCCCAATGAAGCACCCGGTCTGCAGGATTGCTGGGGTGAAGAGTTTGAAAAACTGTATGCGCAATACGAAAAAGAGGGCCGTGCACGTAAAACTGTTAAAGCACAGGAACTTTGGTTTGCCATCCTCGATGCACAGATCGAAACAGGAACGCCTTATTTATTATATAAAGATGCGGCCAACCGCAAGAGCAACCAGCAAAACCTGGGAACAATCAAAAGTTCCAATCTCTGCACCGAGATCATGGAATACACTTCACCTGATGAAGTAGCGGTTTGCAACCTGGCTTCACTGGCCCTTCCCCGCTATGTGATCAATGGCAAATTTGACCACGATAAATTATACGAAGTAACTTATGAGGTTACCAAAAACCTCAATAAGATCATCGATGGCAATTACTACCCTGTAGAAGAAGCACGCACTTCCAACCTGCGCCATCGCCCGATCGGTTTGGGTGTGCAGGGCCTGGCCGATGTGTTCATCCTGATGCGCCTGCCATTCGAAAGCGATGAAGCAAAACAACTGAATAAAGAGATCTTTGAAACGATCTATTTTGCAGCTATGACCGCCAGTAAAGACCTGGCCAAAGTGAACGGCGCTTACGAAACTTTTGCCGGCTCCCCTGTATCAAAAGGTATCTTCCAGTTTGATATGTGGAATGTTGAACCAACCCTCCGCTGGGATTGGTACACACTGAAAGCAGAAGTGCTGAAGCATGGCGTCCGCAATTCCCTGCTGGTGGCACCAATGCCTACAGCCTCCACTTCACAGATCCTGGGCAACAACGAATGTTTTGAACCATACACTTCCAACATCTATGTACGCCGTGTACTGAGCGGAGAGTTTGTGGTAGTGAACAAACACCTGCTGAAAGACCTGGTTGACCTGAACCTGTGGACAGACGACATGAAGAACCATATCATGAGCCACAATGGTTCCATCCAGAAGATCAATGCGATCCCTGATGAGATCAAAGCGATCTATAAAACCGTTTGGGAGATCAAACAACGTGCGATCATTGATATGGCTGCCGACCGCGGTGCTTATATCTGCCAGTCACAATCCCTCAACCTGTTCGTAGATGCCCCAACTGCCGGCAAACTGACTTCCATGCACTTCTATGGCTGGAAGAAGGGATTGAAAACAGGTATGTACTATCTGCGTACCAAAGCAGCTTCACAGGCCGTACAGTTCACCGTGGAAAAACAAGGTGGCAAATCCGTAGAGCCACTGATCGATAAAACCAACCAGATCAGTACTGAAGGAAAAGCAGGCGATGCGGCGATAGCAGCAGCAGCGGCTAATATTGAACCGACTTTTGTGGAAGGAGCAGTTTGCACAATGCAGGATGGTTGTATCAGTTGCGGTTCTTAATAAACAAGCTTAATCTGGACTATTGTATAGAGCATGTTGCGAAAGTGGCGTGCTCTTTTTGTTTTAGTTATACCGGCCTTTTTTCGCCTGTATCATTCTAATCACATCATCATGCTGCTGACCATCTATAATATCCTTTAAATGGACTTGTCCTTCAGCATACTGAAGATGGATACGCCAGCCAGAGATTTTGTCAATATCAGCTCTATACACCTTTTGTTTAATACCGGCGACCTTATGTAATCTGGTCTGCGGAAATTGACCCAATCTATGAGCACTGTTATCTTCCAGTTCAGCCAAAGACTCCAATAGTTGTATTCTCAGCCGGTTATCCGGAAGTATCTTATTTGCCTCATGAATAATTCCATACTCGTCCAGCAATGGTTTTATCTCTGCCATATATTATTTCAATAATCCCTGATTTTTATACAATCGCTGCCCAATTTCTTTATAAACGCTATCTCCTTTTTCATTATCAACCAGTCGAAATAATGTCAACGATAGTTTATCAAAAATTGGATCATCATCCACCGCCACTATCATCTTTTTCCCTTCCCCTACTTCAACAAGATATAACGAACTGGTAAGCCCATCTTTCAAATTGAACGAGTGAGGCATTGAAGCCCTTCCCGTGAACTTATCTTTTCCATTCAACAAAGAGCCGGATATAGAATTGATCGTTTTTTTTATCCGCTTTTGTAGAACCGGCAAAAGAGATTTCATATCGTTATCAAACGGTTCTGTTATTAAAAACTCCAGATGCATACATATAAAGTTATATTTTATGCAATCTATACTGCCTGCAAAGAGCACCAAAGGGAAAAACATCGCCACAAAATGTTTTTTCATCGAAAAAAAAATCCCATCCTGCTTACACAGAATGGGATTCCTCTATCTTCAAACAAAACCCTTAAGGCTTTGTCCATGTATTATTCGCTCCATTTGCATCCGGCAACACTTTATCCGGATCTATCACCACTTTTGTCACTTCCTCATCCGTTGGCAAAGCAAACTTCCAGGTTGCATTATTCTGCCATATTTCCACCGGCAGTTTCTTACGTCCTGTTTTTCCGCTTGCTGTTGTGTACTCTACTGTAACCGGCATCGCCATTTGCTCCAGGTTATCTATCGTCACCAAAGCACCTTTCTTAGGATCACCATCAATATATTCCACTTTGCTGATTGCCTGATCCAACTGATAGGTTTCAATAAACACAGCTTTCCAGAACCAGGCCAGGTCCTCACCTGCAGAGTTCTCTATGCTGCGGAAGAAATCCCAGGGAGTAGGATGTTTGTAGGACCAGTCGCGGATATACTTGCGGAAAGCATAATCAAACCGGTCCTGCCCCAGCACTTCATCACGCAGCAATCCCAATGCAAAACCGGGTTTGCTGTAGAGCAGGCTGCCGATATTTCTTTCAGTCATACCATCTGGCGTGTTCAGAACTGATTCAATTGTGCTGGAAAACAAACGGCTGCCGTGTGCACTTCTTTTTGGTTGTGCATATTCACCTTTATTGAAATCATCATCAGCAATGCCATTGATGAATGTATTGAAACCTTCATCCATCCAGCCATATCTTCTTTCATTGCTGCCCACGATCATCGGGAACCAGGTGTGGCCAAATTCATGATCAGTTACGCCCCACAGCCCTGCTGTGCGCGCACGATAGCTGCAGAATACAATACCAGGGTATTCCATCCCTCCGATATTTGTAGCCACATTCACGGCACAGGGATAGGGAAAAGGGAACCAGCGTTTGGAATAGTTCTCAATAGAACCTTTGGTATATTCTGTAGCGCGGCTCCAGGCATTTTGACCGTTGGACTCGATCGGATAAGCAGAAATAGCCAGCCCTTTCTTTCCACCAGGCAGGTTCATTCTCGCTGCATCCAGTATAAATGATTTGGATGATGACCAGGCGAAATCACGTGCATTGATGATCTTGTATTTCCAGGTCAGTGATGATTTGGAAGGCCTTGATGCAGGATCAGTTATTTCTGTGCTGTCGCGGATAACCACTGTAGCATCACTTTGCTTTGCCTGGTTGTATCGCTGCAATTGTTTTGCAGTAAATACTTCCTGGGGGTTCAGCAATTCTCCAGAAGCAACTACGATATGGCTGGCAGGTGCTGTAATGTTAACTTCAAAATCACCGTATTCCAGGTAAAATTCACTAGCACCGAGATAAGGGTCAGTATTCCATCCGCGAACATCATCATATACGCAGAGGCGGGGATACCATTGTGCAATGGCATAGATATCGCCATTCTTCGTAGGTTGGATACCGGTGCGGTCAGATCCATACTGGGGAACAGTATAAGAATACTCAATTTTCAGTTTCAATGCCCCGCCTTTAGCTGCCAAAGCATTGGCAAGCCTCACCTGCATGCGGGTATCATTAATAATATAATCTGCATTGCTGGCAGCAGTGCCATTCAGCAATTGCACTGACTTGATCTTATAACCGCCTTCAAAAGTGCTTTTGGCATCACCATAGCGGCTGCGGCCGGTTGCCGGCATCTTAGCCTGGCCACGGGATTCTTTGGTAAATAAATTCTCATCCAGTTGCAGCCAGAGATAAGGTAGTTTGTTCGGGCTGTTATTTTTATAAGAAATGGTTACAGTTCCGCTTACTTCGTTCTTTGTGTCATCCAATTTTGCATTGATCTGGTAATCCACTTTGTTTTGCCAGTAAGCAGGGCCGGGTTCACCGGTGGCAGCGCGGTATTCATTACCACTCTGCGTGTAAAAGAGCGGGGAGAATAAAGCATGGGGATCATACTTTGATTGCGTTGGGGTGGCCGCTGGTTGTTGCGCATTTAATACGCCTGTAACCAGCAATGCTCCCATTGCCCATGCGAGCCTTGTTTTCGTCATTTGATTGAGTTGTTTTTAAACGGCGGGATAAAATGCTGCTGATCCGCCGGGTGAATAGAAGCACTGAAAGTAAATAAAAAATGGAAACGAAAAAGGCATTTTATTTGAATGGACTATAGCGCCGCAATCAACGAGGAACCATAAATAAAAGGAGGGATTATCTCAATAAAAGCTCACAAGGCTTTAATCCTGTATGCTTTTTGAAAGCAGTGGAGAAATGTGAAATGGAAGAGTAACCCAGTAGCAAGGACACTTCTGTTACGCTCAGTCCTTTTTCATACAAAAGATATTTTGCATGCTCCATTCTCTGGCTTTGGTAAAAATCAAAGATGGTGGTGCCAAACATTTCCTTGAACCCTTTTTTCAGGTAGCACTCATTCATGGCTACTTTCCGGCTCAGTTCCTTGATAGTGATCGGCTCACCGATATGCTGGATCAGCACTTCCCTTGCCTTCACGATCTTGTCGCGGTCAGCTTCATTGGCCAGGAACTTGCAACTGATAGTGTCAATCTCTTTTTCACCGATCATGCAATCCAGGCTATGCAGCAGCAACATCTGGATCTGGGCATTGATAAAGATATTTTCGAGGGAGCCTGTGTAGGTATTATTCAGCATTGCTTCCAGCACCATTCTTGACTTGCCACAAAGCGGTAGGATCCTGGTAAAGGAAGAAAGTCGTTTAAAAGCCATCACTTCGTCACTGATCACGGTATCTCCGCTGAGACGGGGCTTTACAAACTGGGATAATTGTGCGGGAGTGAATTTAAAACTCAACAGGTCTACACTTTCCTCTTTGAAAAGGCAGTCTTTGGAAGTATTCAGGCGGCACTTATCACATTCTGTTTCTTTCTGGCGGCAGTAAACATTCCCGCTGATGCAGAATTTCAGCTCAAGGTAACTTTCCCGGCCTTTGTCCTTTTCATAATGGTACACCATCATGCCGGTATCTTCCATATTCCATTGGGCATTACGCTTATAGCGCTTAATGGCATATTGCACTGTCCCGGGTACCTGCTGCTCCTTTTCGTGCAACAGGAATAGCTGCTCCTGCATGGGCGCCTGCTTATAGGCCAGTGTCCATATGTCCGGGGGTTGGTGCATTGTGTGGGGGTTTTAGTCCATAGACTAAACACGCCAAAAGATTAAACAGTTTGCAAATTTACACAAAAAACTTCCATTTTGGGTTGTAAAAGCTAACTTTGCCCGTCACGTTCACTAACAAACGTGACTTTTTTGTAATACGACTCATGATTCATCCGCATACATACATTCATCCTAATGCAAAATTGGCGACGAATGTGAAGATTGACCCCTTCACGGTTATACACCAGGACGTTGAAATAGGTGATGGCACCTGGATCGGCTCCAATGTGACTATTATGGAGGGAGCCCGGATCGGCAAGAATTGCCGGATCTTCCCGGGCGCTGTGATAGCCGCTATTCCGCAGGACCTGAAATTCCAGGGTGAATACTCCCAGGTATTTATTGGCGACGGCACTACCATCCGGGAATTTGTGACCGTTAACCGGGGTACCAAAGACCGGGATAAGACTGTTATCGGCAAAAACTGCCTGATACAGGCTTATTGCCACCTGGCCCACGATTGTATCGTAGGTGACAATTGCATTATGAGTAATAATACCCAGGTGGCAGGTCACGTAGTGATCGGCGACTGGGCTATCCTGGCCGGCATGTGTGCCGTGCACCAGTTTGTAAAGATCGGCGCCCATGCTTTTGTGGGTGGCGGTTCATTGGTTGGCAAAGACGTTCCTCCTTATATAAAAGCAGGCCGCACTCCCCTGAGCTATGCAGGGGTAAACTCCATCGGCCTCAAACGCCGTGGCTTCAGTGTAGACAGGATCAACCAGATCCTGGACATTTATCGTGTATTATACAACAAGGGAATGAATACCAGCCAGGCAGTTGAATATATTGAAGAAGAAATGCCTGCTACGGATGAACGGGATGAGATACTGACCTTTATCCGTGAAAGCGGAAGAGGTATCATCAAACGTTACACCAAAGGCAATGGCGATGATGATCTCCCTATCTGATGCCGGCAAACGCTTCAACAGGGAATGGATATTCCGCCATTTCACTTACCAATTCATACAGGGGCAGTCGTATGCTATCACCGGTGCTAATGGCTCGGGCAAATCCACATTACTACAGGTATTAAGTGGCTCCATGCACTTCAATGAGGGGCAGTGTGTATGGTCAAAAGACAATACATCCATTGCAGCAGAACAGGTTTACCGCCATGTTTCCATCTGTGCGCCTTATCTCGAAGTAGTGGAAGAAATGACGGCAACAGAGTTCCTCGATTTTCACCAAAGCTTTAAAAGTTTTTTACCTGGCATCACCACTGCTTTTGCCATTGAGATGGTAGGATTAAAAGATGCTGCGCATAAACAGATCCGTTATTATTCTTCCGGTATGAAACAGCGCGTAAAGCTGGCGCAATGTATCTTCTCTGATACGTCTATTGTATTATTGGATGAGCCCTGCACCAATCTTGATGTTAAAGGCATTGACCTGTACAATGAACTGATTGAAAAATATTGTACAGACAGATTGGTGGTCGTTTGCAGCAATGATAAAACGGAGTATGGGTTCTGCAAGGAGATACTTTCTATTTCAGACTACAAATAAAAAACTTCCCGATGGGCAGGATCACAGATTTTGCCGATCAACCATTGTTCCCAATAGTTTCGTAATCCTGCCCATCATGAAAGCCTTACTAACGCGAATGACGCGAATGTGAGCGAATGACGCGAATGTGCGGATGGCGCTGATATTCGCGTTATTAATGCTTGTTAGTGAGCATTACTCAGATCCAACTTTTCACCTTTCTTCTTCATGTTACCTTTTACCAGCATCACGAAAGGAATACAGATCAGGAACATCACACCTATATAAAGAAACACGTCCATATATGATAAAACCATCGCTTGTTTGGTAACTGCTCCATCAAGGGCCTTGTAGGCATCCTGCAAAGCGATATTGGATGGTATCCCCTTTGCCATAAAACTATGCTGCATCGCATTCACACGATTCTGCACCATTGGGTCAGTTATGTCCAGGTTTGTTACCAGGTCGCTGCGATGTTGCATGGTCTTCCTCGCCATAAATGTAGTGATAGCAGCAATGCCAAACGAACCTCCCAACTGGCGCATCATGCCGGTGAACGCAGCACCTTCTCCAATCTGTTTACCTTTTAGCTTGCTGAGTGCCAAAGAAGTGATCGGGATAAATAAAAGGCCCATACCGATACCCCTCATCATCAGCATCCAGAAGAAATCGTCTTTACTTGTATCAGGCGTAATGATCTTATAACCCCAGTAACAAAAGAAAAAGAATATCAGCATACCTGTTGCTACCAGGAATTGCTGTGGTATGCCTCTTTGCAGAAGTTGCGCTATCACAGGCATCATAAACGCTGTCATCAATGCTGCGGGCACCATCAGCATACCAGCCTGCGTAGCCGTCCACCCCAGTGTGGCCTGTGTATATAAAGGAATGATAAAGGTTGATCCATATAAACCAAAGCCCATGATAAAGGAGAGCACAGTCCCGACGCGCAGATTACTGTTCTTTAAAACCCGTAGCTGCACTACAGGATTTTTAGCCGTCCACTCCCGCCAGATAAAGAAAAAGCCGCCTAAGATCGCCAGTATGATAAATACGACAATGGTACTGCTGTTGAACCAATCATCATCCTGTCCTTTTTCCAGCACATATTGCAGTGATCCCACAAATACTGCCAGCAAGCCAATACCCAGCCAGTCAATATCTCTTACAGAGCTTTTTGTTCCGTATTTAGGGCTTCTTACAAACTGCAGGGTCAGCAGCGCAGCGATCACGCCTAAAGGAATATTGATATAAAAAATATACGGCCAGGTAAAATTGTCAACGATATAACCACCAAGGGGTGGGCCTAAAGTAGGGCCGACGATCACACCCATACCATAGATCGCCTGTGCCATACTCCTCTTCTCAGGGGGATAACTTTCTGTGATGATCGTTTGTGAAGTTACCAGCAATGCGCCTCCGCCTACGCCCTGTAAGAAACGGAAGATGATCAGTTCATTGATGGTGGTAGCATTTCCACAGAGAAAAGAACAGATGGTAAATAATATAATAGAGGCCGCAAAATAGTTTCTCCGGCCAAATTGCATGGAGAGCCAGCTCGTCAGCGGAATGATGATCACATTACCAATGGCATAAGCTGTTACCACCCACCCCACTTCACTGGTAGTAGCGCCCAGGTTTCCTTTCATATCATTCAACGCCACATTCACGATAGTGGTGTCCACTATCTCCAGCAAGGCACACACGATGGCAGTGAGCGTAATGATTACCCGCTTCGATCCATATTCAATTAATGATTCCTGTTGCATACAAAGATGCTATTAAGTAAATAAGAGATGTTTATGGCTTAAAAGTTTAAGGTTCTTCCAGACAGCATAAATTCATTGATTTCGGTAGTTACGCTATTCCTGTCTTTTAATAGATCCACTGCTGTAAGAACCTTAAACTTTTAAACCCTTAAACTTTATTAATCCAGGTGCACATCCACCAGCACATTCATTCCCGGACGCAACTTCTTCACCAATGAATCGCTTTTATCGGTGAATTCGATCTTCACAGGTAAGCGTTGCACCACTTTCACGAAGTTGCCACTCGCATTATCCGGAGGCAGCAGCGCAAATGTGGCGCCGGTGGCCGGAGAAAATGAAGTAAGGTTTGCTTCAAACTTATGGCCGGGATAAGCATCTGCTTCTATCACCACTTTCTGACCCACTTTCATTTTATCCAGTTGTGTTTCCTTAAAATTGGCAACTACCCATACGGCATCGCCATGCACAATGCTGAACAAAGCCTGCCCGCCCTGCACAAACTGACCGGGCTGCACATTCACTTTTGATACCAGTCCATCCTGCGGGGCAGTGATAACTGTATATGATAAGTCGAGCCTGGCTGCATCCACATCCACTTCACGCTGATGAATGGTAGCATCAGCCACGCTGATCTGTGAAGCCGTTGCCTTGCTTTGTACAGCCACTGCATTGGTTTGCTCTGATGCCTGTTTCTTTTGCTCTTCCAGCACACCCAGCTGGCGCTCGGCACTTTGCTTGGCTGCAGACGCCTGTTCAAATTGCTGCTGTGTGATAGAATGATCTTTGATCAGGTTGGCATAACGTTCATAATCCTGGCTGGCCCTCCACAAATTCACTTTCGCTGCTTCAATCTGTGCATCAATAGTACCTACAGATGCTCTTGCAGTAGCAATGCCTGCATGTGCTGCTGAGGTGCTGGCCTGGGCTGTTCCCAGGTTGGTACGTGCAATCTGCAATGCAGCTTCTGCCTGCTTCACTTTGATCGTATAATCACGGTTGTCCAGTACCAGTAAGGTATCGCCTTTTTTCACCTGTTGGTTATCTCTCACTCTTACGTCCATTACATAACCTGATACACGGGGGATCACGGGGCTGATATCGCCACTGATCTGCGCATCCTCTGTGTCTTCATGATGAAGACTATGCTGATATTTCGAAATACCGAACCAGCCACCACCAATCACCAGTACGGCGAGAATGATGATGAATACCGGGTTCCGTTTTTTAGGAGCTTTTGTATGAGCTGTTGTTTCCATATCAATGAATTGATTCTTTTCTTTATTATTTATTATTGGCATTATCAAGCATGCCTGCTGTTTTCAAAAGATTGTTGTACATCACCACGGCATCTGCTTTGGCATATACATAGTTCACTTTGGCCTCGAGCTGTGCTACGTCTGCATCCAGCAGGTCGGTAGTAGTGGCCAGGCTATTGTCATACTTGTTCTTAGTAATACGGTAGTTCTCTTCTGCCTGCTCAATGGCTTTTTGGTACACCTGCACTTTTTTCTGATTACTGAGAACATCGAGGTAATTTTTGTTTACCTGCAAACGGACCTGGTCGTTAAGCAAAGCTTCATTTGCTACAAGTTGCTTTACCCTCGCTTCGCTTTGCTGCACTTTTGCTTTTGTTTTCCAGAGTGACCCAATATTGTAGGAAACACCAACTCCCACATTCACGGCATTGGTCACCGACATAAAATTGGGAATGTTGGCAGCCACATAACCACCGGTTACATTTAGGCTGGGATACATTTCCCCTTTTGTAGATTTCACCCTGCTTTCGGCAGATTTCTTTTGCAGATCGAGAGAAGCTACATCTTTTCGGTTGGTAAGCGCTGACTGCACATAAGCGTCGAGCGGCTGTAATTGGGCTGGTTGATTGACCAACTCGGTATCCAGTTCCAATTGTGTTTGATCAGGCAGGCCCAACAGCAGGTCCATGTTCACATTAGCCAGTTGCAGGTTGTTCTGCGCATCAACCAGCGAAAGCTCTTTATTGGAAGCCTGCAATTCTGCTTTCAACAGATCATTTCTTGCAAGCAGTCCGTTCTTTTCCAGGTCTGAAAATTCTTTTACTCTCTGTTGCGATTGAGCCAAACTTTCTTTTACCAGTTTTACCGCAGCACCAGCCTTGTATAAGTTGATATAAGCTTCTATCGTATTCTGTATCACTTCATCCTTTTCATAATCAGCGTCCAGCCTGGCAGCTTCTGCCAATAAGCGGGAAGATTCGATCCCGTACCGGATCCGTCCACCCTGGTAAATGGGCAGTGATACATTGGCAAGACCATACATCACCTGGTTCACTTTGGGAGTTTCTTCAGAGCTGCCGGAACCACCACCGTTATCGGACTTGTTTTTCATGGTGATGTTCGGGTTATTGAGCCATAAATAAGAGCCGGATACGCTTGCGTCAGGTGATTTTTTATCTACCGCTTCCTTCAATGCAGCCGTTGCTTCTTCAATTTTGGCCTCGCTGTTCTTCAGTTGGTGACTGTTCCTGATACTGAGATCGATCGCCTCGGACAGGCTCAGGGATTTTTTCTCCTGCGCCTGTAGCCCGGTACAGGCCATCAGGACCACGGCTCCCAGCAGGAGCATTACTTTATTGTTCATACATCAATGTTGCTTTAAATATTGCTTTCAGGTGATGACTTAATTTCTTCCGAATATGCTTTTGAAATTCTTCTTCTGTCAGCGATTGGAGATTATTTATTTCACGGTAAAAATGCTGGGTAGTGATCAGGTGACTTACAGTCCCCACGAGGGTTATCATCAGCAAGGGGATATCTACATGCTTTTTAAAATCACCATTGCGCTGGCCCTGGGCGATCAGTTCTTTGATCAGCGCCTGGTTAAGCCTTTTTATTTCCTGCAGCTTATCCGAGATAAACCCGTTATTATTGACCATCTGTTCTCTTACCACAACGCGGTGAAAACATTGATTGGTCAACAGCTTTTCAATATACCGGTCAATCAGCTTCTCCACCTTTTGAATAGGAGTTAACGTCTTATCCTGCACCATTTCTTCCAACTGCAATAAGGACGAAGTGCCGCGATAAGTAAACATGGCTTCCATCAATTTTTCCTTGGAGCCAAAATAATAGGATATCATGGCCTGGTTCACTCCAGCATCTTCAGCTATATCCCTGACAGAAGTTCCCTCGAAACCTTTATCAGCGAAGAGCTTTTCTGCCGCCTCCATGATCTGTACCTGCTTTTCATTGTATGCTGACATAATAACTGTGGTTGAAATCCGCCGCAAATTAAACAGTTGTTTAAATTTAAACAAACGTTTAATTAATAATTTACAGAAAAATAATTTTGTTAGCCGTTGGAGATCAGGCTGTTTTACTTTATAACCAATTCAGGATGAACACAAAAAACAAAGCCCGGTCTTGTTGGAGACCGGGCAAAAAATGATTGGTTAACGCTGATCACAGATCAGGAAAGTAAGTTCAATTCTCAGCCTTCCTTCCCGTCTTCCCGCCTTACCGGTAAGTTTTTACCGGTAAGGCGGGAAGACGGGAAGGAAGAACTTATGAGTAGATTTTACCCTTGTTTGAATTTTAAACAAGTTGTTTGGATTTCTGCAAGGACAATAATCTTAGTTTGTCCCCAACCACCCAAACGGTATCCCCGGGGCGTATAACGTAAGAAGAGTCAGGATTTACGATCCGGCCGTTCTCATTTTCGATTCCCACTACTATACCATGTATCTTCTCACGGATTTCGCCTTCCCGTATGTTCTTGTTGGCAAACACGGAATCATCAGTCACATTAAAATGTTCCAGTACCACTTCTATCGGTTTTTTTTCTGCCACCAGTGATTTTCCGGCTTCCATATCAGCTTTGAACTGGTCCAGCTGGTCATCAGTACCGATCATAAATAGTGCATCGCCAGGGAAAATGCGTTGATCACGTTTGGGTGTATTAATTATCATGTTACCCCTTTCGATGATGGCAACATTTAGGCCGTATTTTTCCCTCCAGGCAAGTTCTTTCAGTGTTTTTCCTACTCCCGGCATATCGGGTGATAAAACGAATTCTGCTATATGCGCATCCCAGGGAGCCAGCATATCCTTTTTTGCTTTTTGCTCTTCCCGTTCATTGTAATTGGCAAGAAAGCGGGTGCGTATGCGGCTATAAAGAAACTGTATGCGCTTGGAGAAAATGATCAGCAACAGCAACATCACTACTGTTACAATAAATGCGATCTGCGGTGAAAAGAACCTGTCGAGCAGGAACCCGATCAGGAAGATGGCGATCGCTGTGCGGAATAACTGCAGCAATAACATACCTGTGCGGTACTTATTCTGACTTACGAATTTCTCCACCAGGTCTTTCCGGTGCTGCTTCACCGCCAGTGACCATAAGAATGGCGCCATAAAAGCAAGTGTGCAAACTGCGCCGATAACAGTGGTCCAGGTATTATCTCCCAACCTTGTTCTCGTATAAGGAAGAAGATAATGGGACGATAACATGACGATCGCTGTTGTAATAACAGATACCAGCACTGTATTCACCATTCCGCTTCTTACATACACCTGCCAGTCTGTAGAACTGGAGATCGTTTGGGAACGGCTGCTGTAACGGTGTATGGCACTCGTCCATGAAGCAGGTAATTTTCTTTGAAGCCACTCATATAATGGTTCAGATATCCTGATCATGTAAGGTGTTGTAAAAGTGGTGATCGCGGATACTGCCACTGCAATTGGGTAAAGAAAATCGCTTGTCACTTTTAGTGTCAGACCCAGGGTAGCAATAATAAAGGAGAACTCACCGATCTGTGAAAGGCTCATGCCTGCTTGCACAGAAGATTTCAGTGGTTGGCCGGAGATAAGCGCACCTGCTGTTGTGCTGAGCGCTTTACCAATGATCGTTACCACAATGATCAGCACCACCGGCAATGCATATTTAGCCAGCATCTGCGGATCGAACATCATACCTACTGATACAAAGAACACTGAGCCGAACAGATCTTTTACCGGTTTGATCAGGTGTTCTATTTTCTCCGCATACACTGTTTCTGCCAGTATAGAGCCCATGATAAATGCGCCCAATGCCGGTGAAAACCCTACGATCGTTGCCAGCCAAACCATCAGGATACACAATGCCAGCGAAGTGATCAGCAGCATTTCATCGTTCATAAACTTTTTTGCTTTCCGCAAGAAAGTAGGCAGGAAAAATATGCCGGAGATAAACCATAACACCAGGAAGAACACGAGTTTGGCCACAGACATCAGCATGTCTGTTCCGGCAAATTGCGAACTCACTGCAAGTGTTGATAATAATACCATCAGCACGATCGCCACCAGGTCTTCCACGATCAGGATGCCAAATACAAGACCGGCAAATTTATGTCCCTTCACACCCAGCTCTTCAAAGGCCCGGATGATAATGGTTGTGGAAGAAATACTCAACACACCACCCAGGAAAATACTGTCCATTTTTGACCAGCCCATCAGCGAGCCGGCCACATAGCCGATCATCAGCATGAACATTACTTCCACAATTGCTGTAACGGAAGCGGGTGTACCGACTTTTAATAATTTTTTAAAACTGAACTCAAGACCCAGACTGAATAAAAGGATGATAACCCCGATCTCTGCCCAGACACTTATGTTTTCTACCTCGGCAACAGTGGGGAACACGGTGAAATGCGGCCCCACAAGAAAGCCGGCAATAAGATAGCCAAGCACCAGCGGTTGCTTGAGCCATTTGAATATAATAGTAATAATTGCTGCTGCCCCAAGTATAAGGCCGAGGTCTGTGATCAGATGAGGTAAATGAAGCATCGGATTGATTTACACGTTCACAAATATCTGCCTGCATTAGTCTTCGGCAGACTCACCAATCCCGGTATCGCGCAAATACGTTACAGGGATGATTAAAACTTTCTGCATCTTCCATCATTATTCCGGAAGAATCATCAATACAAGCCTGCCTTACCAAAAATAATGAGAGGGAAACAAATGAAGAAGGTATCCTTTGTGCACTACCATTTCTGGCACTGCAACTGATCGCGGAGCAATTGTGCCCGGAAACATAGCAGGGTATTCTTCAGGTATAACAAGAGTAACCTGGGAAAAGCACTGGGCATGCGTACTGGTAAGAGAGCGGCAGAATTCATCCGGCCGTTCTTCATGGGCCTTCTTGTTTTTTAAAAAGAATTTTGAATGAAATACTTTTGCTTTTGGAGTGGCTGAATTTTTTGCTTTACAGGAAGGAAAAAACTGCTGGCCACAGCTTGCAGTGCCACTTATGGAGAAAATAATACAGCTAACGAATAAAATGTATGTGGCAATCCATTTTTTCATTGCCGCGAAGGTACGAAAAAACCGGGGAAGGGATTGTTAACATTCTGTTCATCGCTGGCTAGCGATCAGCAGGTTCAAATCGGTGTATTTCAGATCGAACCGTTCGCTCAGGTAAAAATTGGTGAGCGCTCCTTTGAATAAATAGATCCCGCTGCGCAGATGCACCCTGTGCCATACAAGATTTTCAAAACCTCCTTCTTCACCTGCTTCCAGCAACAGCGGCATAAGCACATTGCTGATAGCATGCGAAGCAGTGCGGGAAAAACCGGAAGGGATATTCGGCACACAATAATGTATCACCCCGTATTTCATAAAGATAGGATGCTCATGACTGGTGATCTCTGATGTTTCAAAACAGCCGCCGCGGTCAATGCTCACATCTATCACTACAGAACCGGGGCGCATATTGCTTACCATTTCTTCTGTTACCACCATTGGGGTTCTTCCGCTTTCAGAACCCAAAGCGCCAACTGCCACTTCGCAGGTCTTTAATTGCTTGGCCAGCATACGCGGCTCAATCACCGAAGTCCATAAACGATGGCCGATATTATTCTGCAGTCTTTTTAAGCGGTACACACTGTTATCAAACACTTTTACCGATGCTCCCAATGCCAAAGCAGCCCTTGCCGCATATTCGCCCACAATGCCTGCGCCGATAATAATTACCTTGGTGGGAGCTATACCGGAAATACCTCCCAGCAACACGCCCTTGCCATGATTGGCAGAACTCAGGTATTGCGCAGCGATCAGCATTACAGCACTACCAGCGATCTCGCTCATGCTGCGGACGATCGGATAGGAATCACTATCGTCTTTTAGATTTTCAAAAGAAATGGCGGTAACCTTTTTTTCCATCATTTTTTCCAGTATCTCGGCTTTGAGCACGGAAAGATGTATGGGCGAAATGATCACCTGGTTTTGTTGTATCAGGGGAAGGTCTTCTTCAATAACGGGTGCACTCTTGACGAGGATGGGCGATTTAAAAACTTCTGCCCTGTCATACACGATCTTGGCGCCAGCCTCACTGTAGTCTTTATCACGGTAATGGGATGCATCGCCAGCATTATGTTCGATAGTTACCTGATGACCATTACTCACCAGCACACTCACTGCATCAGGCGTCAGCGCAATCCGGTTTTCCTGGAAAGCGATTTCCTTTGGAATGCCGATCATCATCCCTTCTGCTTTCGGTTTGATATCAAGCGTTTCCTCTAAGGTTTCGTAGCTGAAGGAAGTGCTTATCCGGGGTTTTTGCTGGCTCATGAACGATTGATTGAAGCCATTAAGGCCGGTTTCAAAAATAACTAATTCCTGTCTATTCTGAGCTTGCGGGTACTTGAATTGACCACATTTATATAAATATGTGCAGTGTTGTCAGGGAAAATACCAGGTGCCCTTTCAGGCCATTCCACCAGCGAGATATGATCGCTGTACAGGCAATCTTCAACACCGGCCCTGATAGCTTCCTCCTCATCCTGAAGCCGGTAGAGGTCGATATGAAAAATCTTTCCGGCTTCACTGGTGCCTTCTTTAAAGCCATATTCATTAATGATGGCAAAAGTGGGGCTGCCCATCACTTCCTTTACGCCTTTTGCTTCACATAAAGCATGAATAAGCGTGGTTTTGCCAGCACCCATTTCTCCATGAAAGGCGAATACGGTGAGCCCCTCATTTAATTTCCAAAACCGGGTTGCAATTTCTGCAATGGTTTCCAATGAATAAATCAGCTCCATACCGCAAATGTAAACGAATAGCAACCTCGTTGCCAATATATTGCTTCCTTCCGTACTTATCGCATGGTAAATTTGCAACAAGCACAAGCCGCTTTTGTTATTCACTCAAGGATTTATCATGGAAAAGATTCAATGGAAAGTAGACGGAATGGATTGCTCCAATTGCGCCCTTACCATCCGGAAATACCTGGAAAAGGAAGGAATGAAAGAAGTACGGGTGAATTTTGCCACCGGTGACGTAAGCTTTAATCTTCATAATGATCATACAACTGCCGGTCTGGCCAAAGGCATCCATGACCTCGGTTATAAAGTAACCGGCAATGGCCATGCTGCCCATAAAGGACACGGCCATGATCATGATGAAGAAACATCCCGCAGTTTTTTTTCTTCTCATCTTCAGCGGTTCTGGTTCTGCCTGCCTTTTACAGCCGTTCTATGGTTGCACATGATCCCTGGCCTGCATCTTCACTGGCTGATGAACCCCTGGGTTCAACTGGGGCTTACCCTCCCTGTATTTATTGCGGGCATGCTTTTCTTTGGTAAAAGCGCCTGGAAGAGTTTACGCAATGGCATCCCCAACATGAATGTGCTGGTGGCCATGGGCGCCGCTGCTTCTTTTGTATATAGCTTATATGGTACATTGATCGGGCAGGCACAGGATTATATGTTCTATGAAACAACTGCCACTATCATTACCCTGGTATTCCTTGGCAATTACCTGGAAGAAGCCTCGCTGCAATCAACCCAGCTTGCTTTGAAGAAACTGGCGGTTAATCAGAAAGTAATGGCCAATATGCTTACCTATGATGATCAGCACCAGGAACATATTTTCCCGATCGAAAGCGATCAACTGCATTCCGGTGATCTTATACTGATCAGAACAGGTGAACAGGTGCCCGCCGATTGTAAAATACTTTGGGGCGAAGCCGATGTAAATGAAGCCATCATTACCGGCGAAAGCCTACCGCTCCATAAAAAAAGCAAAGACCAGTTGATCGGTGGCAGCATCTTCGAAAACGGGACCGTGAAAGCACAGGTAACAGCTGCGGGTAAAGACACTGTACTCGCAGGCATTATCAACCTGGTAAAAGAAGCGCAGGGCGAAAAGCCGCCGGTGCAACAGCTCGCGGATAAGATCAGCGCCATTTTTGTTCCGGTTGTGTTGGGCATTGCAGCAGTTACACTTATTGCCAACTGGATCATCCTGGGCGAATTCACTCCTTCCCTGATGCGAAGCATTGCCGTGCTGGTGATCGCCTGCCCCTGTGCAATGGGACTGGCCACTCCTGCCGCCATTGCCGTAGGTGTTGGAAGAGGCGCACGGAATGGTATCCTGTTCCGCAATGCCACCAGTCTCGAATTGTTCAAAAACATTCAACAGGTAGTGTTCGATAAAACCGGTACGCTTACAACCGGCAAATTCATGGTCAACGAATGGAAGCTAACCCATGAGTCCATTACAACAGAAGAATTCAAACGCATTGTTTTCTCTCTCGAAAAATATTCCAACCACCCCATTGCCAAAAGCATCAGTGCTGAATGGAAAATGAAAGATGAGATACGTTGGAAAAAAATAGAAGAGATCAAAGGGCTGGGTATGCAGGCTGAAGACAAAGAAGGCAATACCTACAAAGCCGCTTCATTCGAGGTGGCAAAAACACTTACTGATGATGATACCCACAATATTTACATCCTGAAAAATGAACAGTTAATTGGTTGGATAGACGTAAAAGATGAAATACGCGCTGAAGCAAAACCAGTAGTCAGCTACCTGCATGCAAAAGGCATTAAGACCATACTGCTCAGCGGCGATCGCCAGGCAAAAGCTGATCAGCTTGCCAAAGAACTGGGTATTAAGGAAGTGATCGCAGAGCAAACACCAGAGCAAAAGCTTCAGATCATTGTAGCAAAAAGTGCAACTGCCCCAACTGCGATGGTAGGTGATGGCATCAATGATGCACCTGCATTGGCCAAAGCCACAGTAGGCATTTCCATGAGCGATGCTTCGCAAATGGCCATGCAAACCGCACAAGTGGTGCTGATGAATCATGGATTGAAAAAGTTGCCAATGGCATTAGGTCTGGGTAAACATACTTATACTACCATTAAACAAAATCTTTTCTGGGCTTTTGCTTATAATATAGTGGCTATTCCTGTGGCAGCACTGGGTTTGCTGAAGCCAGGGTTTGCAGCACTGGTAATGGGATTGAGCGATGTGGTGCTGGCTATTAACTCAGGCAGGCTTTATATTAAGAAAGTGGAGTAGTATCGCCGGGAGTGTAAACGTTGCGTCCTTTGCGATACTAAAAAAATAAAACAACTACCTTCCACTTCTCATGACCCTCTCTCAAATTTTAAAACAATACTGGGGTTATAACCAGTTCCGGCCTTTGCAGGAAGACATCATCCAATCTGTACTGGATGGAAAAGACACGCTCGCGCTTATGCCTACCGGCGGCGGCAAATCCCTTTGCTACCAGGTGCCGACCATGGCTATGGAAGGCACATGCCTCGTCATTTCTCCCTTGATCGCGTTGATGAAAGACCAGGTAGAAGGTTTAAGAAAAAAAGGTATTACCGCTTTTGCCATTTACTCCGGCATGAAGCGTAAAGAGGTGATCAATATTTTGCAACTGGTAACTGAAAGCAATTGCAAATTCCTGTATGTTTCTCCTGAACGGCTGGAAACTTCTTTATTCAAAGAGTACCTGCCGGGAATGCATATCAGCCTCGTAGCTGTTGATGAAGCACATTGTATTTCCCAATGGGGATACGATTTCCGTCCGCCTTATTTGCGTATCGCTGCATTAAGGGAAGAGTTAAGTGATATTCCTGTTCTCGCACTTACTGCGTCTGCCACACCTGAAGTGCAGCAGGATATCATGGATAAACTCCATTTCCAGCAACAGCAGGTCTTCCGTCAATCATTTGAGCGGCCCAATCTTTCCTACAGTGTTTTCAATGTGGATTCAAAGATCAATAAGATCAGCGAAATACTTGGCAGGATACCGGGAACAGGTATTATTTATTGCAAAAGCAGGAAACGTACGAAAGAGATCAGTGAGTTGTTGCAATTGCAGGGCATCTCAAGTGATTATTATCATGCAGGCCTTAAACAGGAAGAACGAAATAAAAAACAGGAGGCCTGGATAAAGAATGAAATAAGAGTGATCGTTTGCACCAACGCATTCGGCATGGGAATCGACAAGCCAGATGTACGCACAGTGATCCATGCCGATATTCCTGATTGCCTGGAAAATTATTACCAGGAAGCAGGAAGGGCGGGGCGGGATGGGAAACACTCCTTTGCTGTGTTGTTGTATGCAGAAAAAGACCTGGAAGAGCTGAATGATCTATCTGCACAACGTTTTCCTGAACTGGAAAAAATCCGGCAGGTGTACCTGGCTATCGCCAATTACCTGCAGCTCGAAGCCGGCACAGGTGAAGGCTCTTCTTTCGATTTTGATCTGGCCGATTTTGGTAAAAAATTCGGGCTGGATAATTTTACCACTTTATACTCCCTCAAAACTTTAGAGCAGGAAGGGTGGTTGGCATTGAATGAACAGGTATTCCTTCCTTCTACCGTTCAGTTTACCGTAACAAAAGAATATCTCTACCGCTTTGAACAGGACCGGCCGGCACTGGACCCATTGATCAAAACATTGTTGCGGTCTTATGAAGGTATTTTTGACTACCCATGTTTTATTTCTGAATTATTGCTGGCACAGTTGATGCGAAAAGACCTGGAAGAAATAAAACAACAATTGCAGGAATTGCACCGGGCAGGCATTATTGAATATTCTCCCCGTAAAGATTCGCCTCAGCTATATTTTCAGCGCAACCGGGTAAGAGGTGAACAGCTTACTATCAATATCAATGCCTACCAGCAACGAAAAGCCATTTTTGAAAAAAGAGTGGCTACGATGATCTCCTATGTAAAAGAAGAAGCAGATTGTCGCAGCCGGATGATCGGAGTTTATTTTGGTGATAATAATATCAGGACCTGCGGGATCTGTGATAATTGCCTGAAACAAAAAAAGCTCAGCCTGAGCAAAGAAGAATTCACTGTCATTTATGAACGCATCAGGCATATCATGCAGGATGATTCACTGGAAGTAAAAGAGCTTTTTAATCAATTACAGGATATAAAAAAAGAAAAAGCCTGGAAGGTGATCGAATTCCTCCAGGCTGAAAATAAATTACGGATTGAAAAAGACGGGCGTATCCGTCTAAAATAAACTCTTCTTGCGGCTTCGTCCGCCAAGACCCAGTGCACCAAGCAAACTGCGTACGATCGTGTTCCCTGCAGTCCTGGTCATGCTTCTTACAGTAGGATCATCAAAAAAGCCTTTTTCCTTTGCGGCTGGTCTTTTCTTTTCCTCTTTTTCCTGGTCTGCCTGCTTTTTATCTTCTTCTGCTTTTGCAGCAGCTTCATTTAATTTGTCTGTAAGTATTTCATATGCACTCTGGCTGTCTATTACCTGGTTGTATTTAGCTGCAATTTTTGATTTGTTCACAATTGCATCGATCTCCATTTCTGATAAGATATCCATCCGGCTGCGGGGTGAGCAAAGCATGCAATGCACTAACGGGGTAGGAATACCTTTTTCATTCAGGATGGTCACCAACGCTTCACCGATACCCAGTTGCGTGATCAGGTCTTCGGTTTTATAAAATGTTGTTTCAGGGTAGTTATCTGCTGTTTGCTTGATCACTTTGCGATCAGCTGCCGTGAATGCACGAAGGGCATGCTGCACTTTCAATCCCAATTGTGCAAGCACTGATGCCGGCACATCCATCGGGTTCTGTGTACAGAAGTAAATGCCTATCCCTTTGGAGCGGATCAGTTTGATGATCGTTTCGATCTGTTGTAATAATGCCTCACTGGCTTCCTGGAAAATAAGATGTGCTTCGTCAATAAACAATACCAGCTTTGGCTTGTCAAGATCGCCTTCTTCAGGTGAGGTTGCATACAGCTCAGCCAGCAATTGCAGCATGAAGGTGGAAAACAGTTTGGGCCTGTCCTGCAGATCTGTTACTCTTACAATGGAGATCATGCCTCTGCCATCATCATTGATGCGCATGAGATCATCCACTTCAAAGCTTTTTTCTCCAAAGAAAAGATCAGCGCCCTGCTGTTGCAGTTCAATCACTTTGCGAAGAATGGTGCCTGTGGAAGTAGTGGATATTTTGCCATAAGTTTTTTCCAGCTCAGCTTTCCCTTCATTGCTTACATACTGGAGCACTTTGGTAAAATCTTTCAGATCGAGCAGGGGAAGCTTTGTGTCATCACAATATTTAAATATCATGGCAACAAATCCGCCCTGCGTATCATTCAGGCCAAGTATCTTGGATAAAAGCACAGGGCCGAATTCGCTTACTGTTGCACGCAGCCTTACACCTTTCTGCTGGCTGAGCGTTAAAAGATCGACAGGGAAAGCTGAAGGTTTGTATTCCATGTTCAGCTTCTGATAGCGTTCTTTTATTTTATCATTTGCAGAACCTTCAGCAGCAATACCGCTGAGGTCGCCTTTTATGTCCATCAGCAACACGGGCACACTTGCATCGCTGAGGCATTCGCTCAACACCTGGAGAGTCTTGGTTTTACCTGTACCGGTTGCTCCGGCAATAAGTCCGTGACGGTTGAGGGTTCTGAAAGGAATGGAAACATCGGCACCAGTCACTACTTCACCATTGAGCATGCCTACACCGATCTTAAAGCTTTCGCCTTTGAAAGTGTAGCCTGATTTTACAGCATCGAGAAACGGATTTATATCAGCCATAGAAAGAATTTAAAGGGAAGTTACAAGGATTTGGGGAAGTTTATAAATCCTCTTCCCTTTCGAGCAACAGCACAGCTGCCTGCGGCACGATATAGTATTTTTCATTTTCGTACATCACCTCAGTTGCCCCGCTGAGCAGGAATATTGCCAGGTCTCCCTCTTTTGCCTGAAGAGGAACATACTTCACTTTTTCTTCATCGCTTTTCCAGGGTTCTTCTTCCACGGGCATGGGAATGGCGTACCCGGGGCCGGTTTTGATCACATATCCCTGTTGCACTTTTTCCTTTTCCTGAACGCCGGGTGGCAGGTAAAGTCCGCTGGGCGTTTGTTCATTCGATTTGGCAAGTTTGATCAGCAGCCTGTCGCCGATCACGATCAGTTTTTTCAGCCGGTTGTCCGGCGTAATATGCATGGCCATAATAATAAGATAAAGGGCAAAAATAAGGGTATCACCAGGAATGCAAAGAGCGCAAAGAGCAACTATGAGTTCAGCACTGCGTCCCTTGTGTATCCTTTGCGTTCCTGGCGATACATACCTTATTCTCAGGCTTTAACAAAAAAATATTTAATTTCAATGAAGTTTGGCAAATGATTTACTTTTATTTGTCCTCAAAGAATAAAACCAGCATAAAATGGAACCAAAGAAACCCAAAATCTTATTGTGCGAAGATGATCCAAACCTGGGAAGTGTATTGAAAAATTACCTGGAACTGAATGATTATGATGTTACCCTGGAAAGGGATGGCCGTCTTGGCCTGGCTGCCTTCCAGCGTGAGAAATTTGAGCTTTGCCTGTTGGATGTAATGATGCCAAATATGGATGGATTCACCCTGGCTGAAGAGATCAGGGATGTAGACCCCGATATTCCCCTTTTCTTCCTGAGTGCAAAAACCATGAAAGAAGATATCATCCAGGGATATAAACTCGGCGCTGATGATTATATCACCAAGCCTTTTGACAGTGAAGTGCTATTACTGAAAATAAAAGCTATCCTGAAAAGGAATGACGAGATCAATAAGGAAACAGAAAACAAGGAATTTGATCTTTCCAGCTATCATTTCAATCCCAAACTGCGCCAGTTAACACATAAGGGCGTTACACAAACCCTTTCTCCCAAAGAGAATGAACTGCTGAAAATGCTGGCTGAGCATTTGAATGACTTGTTGCCACGCGACCAGGCGCTGAAAAAGATCTGGGGCAGCGACACCTATTTCAATGGCCGCAGCATGGATGTGTACATTGCTAAACTGAGGAAGTATCTGAAAGATGATCCGAAGATCGAGATCGTGAACATTCATGGAAATGGGTTCAGGCTTGTTGTAAGCTAAATGAAGCAAAGACTATAAAAGAAAAAGAGTTAGCGTTTGACTAACTCTTTTTTTATTGGATGTGCTTGCGTTGAAGCAGTAGCGTAGAGGCATGGTGGTCGCTGATCGCTTACGATGAAGATTCGGTGGTCGCTGATTGCCTACGATGAGGCTTCGGCAGTCACGGTCAAGGGAAAAGCAGGTTAGAACCATCGCCCCGGTTATATTTTTTCCCAAGGTGTTCATAGGCTTTATGGGTCACTTCCCTGCCGCGGGGTGTACGTTGGATAAAACCTTCCTGGATAAGGAATGGCTCATACACTTCTTCAAGCGTACCGGCTTCTTCACCAACAGCGGTGGCAATAGTGGAGATGCCGACAGGGCCGCCTTTAAATTTATCGATGATGGTGCTGAGGATGCGGTTGTCCATATCATCCAGCCCATGTTCATCTACATTCAGTGCTTTAAGAGCATGCTGTGTAATGCCCAGATCGATCTCTCCATCATTCAGTACCTGTGCAAAATCCCTTACCCTTCTGAGCAGGCCATTGGCAATTCTTGGTGTGGCGCGGCTCCGGCGGCCGATTTCCGTAATGGCTTCATCAGAAATGGCAACACCCAATATGCCGGCAGATCGTTGAATGATCTTATTCAAAGTAGCAGCACTGTAATATTCTAGTCTTGATTTGATCGCAAAACGCGATAATAAAGGAGCTGTGAGCAGGCCGCTGCGTGTAGTGGCACCAATCAGCGTAAAAGGATTGAGGCTAAGCTGTATGCTGCGGGCATTGGGGCCGGTATCGATCATAATATCTATCCGGTAGTCTTCCATAGCGGCGTACAGGTATTCTTCCACTACGGTGCTTAAACGATGGATCTCATCGATAAACAATACATCATGCGGTTCAAGATTGGTGAGCAGGCCGGCCAGGTCGCCTGGCTTCTCAATCACCGGGCCTGATGTTTCCCTGATATTCACGCCCAATTCATGTGCCACGATCCTGGAAAGAGTGGTCTTTCCCAGGCCGGGAGGGCCATGGAATAACACATGGTCCAATGCCTCGCCTCTTATTTTAGCTGCTTTAATAAAGATCCGCAGGTTCTCGATCACCTGGGCTTGCCCGGCAAAATCATTCAACTGCGAAGGCCGGATATTGTTTTCAAATTCCTTGTCCGCCGCACTGAGCATTCCTTTATCCGAATTCAAATTGGAGTTGGCCATGGTGTAAATTTAGGGATAGCAGGCGGATAGGGCTAAAATATTTCTTTTAATATTTGTATATACAAATACAATTTTGCCTATCTTTGCCTTCTGAATGAAAGCGACCGACAGCAGATACCGTGAATGTCTTTATTTTTCGAGTAATGCATTTGCCCGAAAAGTAGAAAAGCTTGCCTCCTCTATCTGGAAGAAAGTGGATATGTCGCCCAGCCATGCATACCTGCTGATGCTGGTGATCGATGATCCGGGGATACAGCCTTCCACCATTGTAAAGCAATTATTGCTTACGCCCAGCACAATTACCCGTTTGATTGAAAAACTGGAAGAGAAAAAACTACTGGTGCGCACCACAGAAGGTAAGCTCACCAATATCTATCCCACACCCAAAGGCAAAAGCCTTGCACCCCAGCTCCTGGCTTGCGTGCAGGAATTTAATGAAGCATATACTACTATCCTCGGTAAAGAAGAAAGCTCCAGGATGGTGAACACGATCAATAAACTGTCGGATAAATTACCGGATTAAATTTTTTTCACTTATCATTTGTATATACAAATATAAAATAAACTATAATTATGAATTATGTAATCACCGGAGCAGCAGGGCATATTTCCCATGCACTCACTCAACATCTTCTTAATGCTGGTCATTCCGTTACTGTTGTGGGCCGACAGCAAAAGAATCTTCAATCCCTGACCGACAAAGGCGCCAAAGCCGCTATCGGTTCTGTGGAAGATGTATCCTTTTTAAAAAAGATTTTCACTGGTGCTGATGCTGTTTACACCATGTCGCCACCCAATTTTGGTGCAGCCGATATGAAAGGCTTTATTGCACAGACCGGGAAAAACTATGCCGAAGCCATTAAAGCTGCAGGTGTAAAATATGTGGTGAACCTGAGTAGTGTTGGTGCTCACATGCCAACGGGTTGCGGCCCGGTATCCGGTCTTTACCAGACAGAGCAGTCACTGAACAGTTTACCAGGTGTAAATATCCTTCATCTCAGGCCTTCTTATTTCTATCAAAACCTGCTGGCTAATATCGGGCTGATCAAACAGGCGGGTATCATTGGTGGGAACTTCAGCATTCCTGACGGGAAATTCCCTATTGTTGATCCTTCTGATATTGCAACAGTAGCCGCCGATGCTTTACTGAAGCTCGATTTTACCGGTACATCACACCGTTATATTGCCGGTGATGAGGTGGGCACTGATAAAATAGCAGCTGTATTGGGCAAAGCTATTGGCCAACCTGATCTGCAATGGGTCAAATTCAGCGATGAACAGGCATTGGCAGGCATGCTGCAGGCTGGTCTGCCACAAACTATTGCGGAGAACTATGTAGAAATGGGCCAGGCGATGGATTCAGGTAAAATGTTTGAAGAATACCAGAAGCAAGTGGTGAAGCTGGGCAAAGTGAAACTGGAAGATTTTGCAAAAGAATTTGCTTCAGCATATAAAGCAAGCTAACTCATCATTGTTCGTTGGCCGGAAATCCGGTCAACGAACATACCTGTTCAATTGCAGCAACACATCAGGGTCTGGCGAATTCTTTAACCAATCCTCTTTCTCCGAATACCTGCAAACACCTGGGTAATCACCTTTCCGGTTCTTCATATCCAGTATCACCTGAAAATGCAGATGCGGAGGCCAATGCCCGTTTTCATAAGGAATTCCAAATTCTGCAAACACCTGTCCCTTCCGGATATTTTGCCCCTCGTATAAATTCTTAAGTGAATTAAGGCTTAAATGGCCGTAAAGCGTATAGAATGTATATCCATTTACCTGGTGGGATAAAATGATAGTTGCTCCATAATCACCAAACTGGTTATTGAAGGCAAAGCTATGCACAATGCCATTCAACGGAGACATAACGGCTGTATAAGGTTTGCCCCAGATATCTGTTCCGAGATGCAGACGGCGCGGTTCTTCGCCGGGTACAGGAGCATCAAATACTTTGCTGCGACTGTAGACTGTCCGGTGTTCATTATACCCACCAATACCATAACGCGCACTTGCATTAGCCAGTAAGTCGTTTATATATACAGAAAACTTTGTAGTGTCTTTCAATATATCTTCTGTAACAGTTTTATTATTTTCCGTAAAATCCAGCAACAGCAATTTATCCGTTCGCGGATCAAAAGGGACCACTGGTGCAAACTGCTGAGATCTCAGGGCTTCTTCAAAATTTATTGGCATATCCAAAATTACTCAATCGGTTCATGCAATGCCATAAAAAAAGCATCCGCCGATAGCGGATGCTCGTAAAGCTATTTGTTGTTCCGTTTTATTTTTTTCCAATGATAATAGGGAACACCTTATCAGATGTTTTGTTGCCTCCTTCGTAATAGAAGTATACCATATAAGCACCTCCTGGCAGGTTAGTAAGATCAATTGGCACTACCCTTCCGTAAGCCAGGCCAGTCAGTTTACGGTTATACACCAGCAGGCCTGAATTGGTATACACCCGCATGATCAGGTTATTGTACAACATGCTGTTGATCCGGATACTGAACTGCCCATTACTTGGATTTGGGTAGAGGATCACTGCATCATCACGCAGCGGTCTTGCCCTTTCCGGGCAATCTTCCACTTTAGCGGTAATAGTAGTGGAAACCGTACAACCACCGGAGTTCGTATAACGGTAGGTTAACGGATAAGAACCTACTGCCGTAGCTGAAGGAATAAAATTATTACCTGATACACCGATACCACTCCAGGTGCCACCGGCAGGCGTGGCAGAGAGCGCTACTATTTCATCACTGATACAGACCCTTGTTGGCCAGTTGGCAATCAATGTCAATGGTTTCACTGTAACGGTGCTGCTGTTGGTACAACCGGCCGCGTCAGAAGTAACAGTATATGTTGTTGCTAATACAGGGTTGGCATATACTGAGTAAGCATTCATGCCGGGCACATAAGGAACCGTTCCTGCGGCATCGGTAAACAGGCCTGCGGCAGGTGACCAGGTCACAACCGGGTCAGTCGATGATGCTGCAAATTGCGTACTGATCAGTGCACAGCTTTGCGGATCAACCGGTGTTAGTACAGCAGCAGCCGGTGCCGGATTTACATACACAGAAGTAACATAGCTATCATTTCCATTTTCTGAATCGTTGGGATTGTTCACGGTGAAAGTGATGTTATGCACACCGTCATTGAATGTAAACGCAGGCAACAACACTTGCAGTGTAGCACCAGGAGCAATTGTACCTGTGTTCACATTTGCCGTCAGTGTTGTAGTGGCGGCACCTGTGATATCAGCTGTAACAGTAAGCGGGTAGGTTGCCAGGTTAAGCGGTATAGGATTATAATTTACCACGTTGGCCGTCATCACAAAATTATCTGCCGGGCAGGTCGGCAGGGTCTCTTCGATCGAAGACACACCCACGTCTACAACCGGAGTAGTGCGCACACTTACATCATCAAGATATAAAACAGCCTGATCAGGATCTGATTTGGCATGGAAACCTATATAATAGGTGCCTGTTGACGTTGGTGTGAAATCAACATGTACTGAATCCCATGGATTGGCAACGGCAGTATTGATATTATTATTCTCATAAAGGAGATTAGTCATGGCAGAAGGCTGTGCCGAGTTGCCATACATTACTTCCAGTTTTTCTTTCACATCAGGGCCATTTGATCCTTTATAGAAGAATTTGAGGCGGTATGATATGCCGGCGGTCAGGTCCAACCCTTGCAGGAAAAACCAATCATCTGCTCCACGGGCAGTGTTGACAGCATCATAAATATACCGGAGGGTTTTGGTAGATGAAACATACATATCTGGCGATACACCTTCGCCAATTATCCATTGACCACCTGTAGAATTTTGTACAGGCCCGCTGCTTCCATTCACATCCCATACGCTTGTACAGGAAGGATAAACATCGGGAGCATTTCCGCTTTCAAAGTCCATCAGGTACGGAACAGTGGTTGGCGCGCATAAAGTACGGATAGCCGTCATCGCATTCTGGCTGAACTCTGTACCGCCATCGCAGTTTTGTCTTACATATATATCATATGCTGTACCGGCATCAAGACCAGTAATGGTTACCGGAGAAGTGGCACTGGTGATCACGGTCCCTGCGCCGGCTGATCCGTCACTGCCTGGTGCAAATCCGACAGGGCCATATTCTATTACAAAATTGCTGCCGGGAGAAGTGAAATCAATCTCAACCGACGTGGATGAAACGCCATGTGCTTTTACGTTTGTAGGTGTAGCGCATGATTCCACTGCTATATCATCTATATACAGGAAGGCCTGGCCTGCAGCGGAGAGAGCATGGAAGCCCAGATAGTACACCCCTGTTGATGGTGGCGTAAAACTTACCATTGCTGTCTCAAATGGTGAGTCAATATTGTTTGCAATACCGGTCTGGCTGAATAAGACACCTGTTGTCATACCGGCTGCATTCGGTGAAGTGCCGTATTTCACTTCCAGGTCTTCAACAAGCGCAGGCCCGTCTGATGCTTTGTATTTAAATCTTAGTATGTAGGGCTTACCACCTGTCAGTGTCAGCCCCTGCAAAAAGAACCAATCATCGGCCGGAGTATCGGCACTCGGTTCATAACGGATGCTGGCCAGGTCGGAAGCAGCTCCGGGACTGCCGCCGAAGAACATTCTCCAACCGGTAGCTCCATTCTGGTCCTGGGTCATCAGGCAGGGAGGCAGATCTGGTTCAACCGCTGCATCAAAATTCTGGATGAATGGAACAGTCGTAGGATCGCAGGTAGTGAGAAATTGTAAAGGCCCTTCCCATATGCTTAAATCTCCACTGCCGCAGTCTGATCTTACCCATAAGAAATAATTGGTGCCTCCTGTAAGTCCGGTGGCAGTAGCATTTAACACGCCTGCGGCTGTAGTGCCGGTAGCTTCAAGGCCGCCTGCTCCGCTTCCTCCATCACCATACGATCTTATCTCCCATATATAGCCACTGGAAGGATTGGTGCCGGAAGCTTCCCAACTGATCAGCTCTTCTGTTGACGAATTGGGCAAAACAGCCAATCCATGTGGCGGTATACAGGAAGGAGGAGTGGTGATAAGCAATCCATAGTCTTCCGTTTCACCAAATGAATATATTGCCTGGCAGGGATCATCCGTAATCGCATCCCCAACCGGATCAGTATTGCCGAATTTTATCCTTAATCTCGTATTGCCCAGCGTAGCAGTAGGTGGCACCATAAAGGTGATCTGGTAAGGTGAAGCGCTACCACTCTTGCTGCCAACCAATTCACCGGGATCATTGAAATCGCCATCCTGGTTAAAGTCTGCAAATATGTATGCTACATCAGTGGAATACCAGTCAGAGACACCTTTTTCAATCACCACTTTTACAAACTGCCCCTGGAATACGTTAGCCACATTTGTAGAAACAAAATCGCTGTAGGTACTGTTGTCTGTATTATTATTCACGCCACCGGTAATGAACACATTGCCGATATACTCATAATCTGCACTTTCTGATCCGGTGGAGCAATAATCTACTGTTGCTTCAATGGAAGGGGGAGGATTGCCCTGATCACTATGAGCCGTCATATGGCCATAATGGGTGGCTACTGTTTGAGTGGAAGCATATAGAAATAATACAGTGAAGCCGAGAAAGTAGAGGTTTCTCATAAGTGGATTTTGGATGATTGGTTGGTGGCAATGCAGCAGTTTCAGGACACTCCTTGTAAGATATTTATTTTTTTGTACTGCACACCCTTAAAGGGTTTTTCTTTACCGGACCGGCTGGAGGATATGTGGTAAATACTTGTTTCGGATGGGCATTATACGAACAAAAGGGCGCAACGTAACCGTTGCGCCCTGTACTCATAGCAGCTCACTTAAATCAATACTATTTTATCTGCTTCATTATTTCTTCAATCGCCTTGTCCAATTGTGGATCACGTCCGTTCAGTTTATCGTCGAATGAGTTGATCACAAGTATGTCCGGCTGCACGCCGCTCATCTCCAGGTCTTTTCCTTCCAGGCTATAGCAACCCCAACTGGGCATACGAACAGATGAGTTATCGACCAGGCTAACACCACTGGTGAAAATGATCCAGCGATAAGTCCCATTACCTACGATCTTGCCCAGCTTCAATGCTTTAAATCCTTGTGAAGTCATTTCTGCATCACTCAGGGATTGTTCATTGGTAAGCAGGATAATGGGTTTGTCGGATGGTGCAAAATTGGATTGCGGCGATAAACCGCCCTGGCGGTATTTCCATTTCAGGTAAGACCTTTGTGAAAGGAATTTCAGCACTTCATCATGCACATTACCACCAGTGTTGTAACGGAGATCAAAGATCAGTGCATCCTTTTTATTCAACTCCTTTGTCATGTCGATGATGAATTGCTCCAGTTCTCCCTGGCCCATATTCTTCATATAGCCATAGGCGATCCGGCCCTTGCTCTTTTCATCCACACGCTGCTGGTTCTTGTCTACCCATTCATCATACAGCGTGTTGTACAGGCTGGATTGCGGATGCAGTTTTACACTGATGGGCTGACCCTGCCGGCTGAATTCCAGTCTCATTTCCCTGTCTTGTGAAGGACGGGTAAAATAAAAACTACGGTCTTTATTTGCTTCAACTGGCTCCCCATTCACCTTTGTCAATACATCACCCGGGCGGATATCAATCCCTTTTTTATCTGCAGCCGAACGCTTCAGAATATATTTTACAGTATACGGTGAAGCATCATCGAAGATGATACCTGTTTCCATTGTTGAATTATTCAGCGCTACAGCTTCATCCGTTCCAAAAGTGCCAAAGCCCTGGTGCGATGAATTCAATTCTCCCAGCATATCATTCAGTAATATCCGCAGATCAGCCCTGTTGTTTAAATAGGGAATGAACTGTTGATAGTACTTCTTTGTTTTTTTCCAGTCAAGTCCATGGAAATTCTCATCATAATAATTTTCTTCTATCTGCGCCCAGGCTTCTTCAAACATCTGGCTGAACTCTGCAGAAAGATTACGGCGGAAAGTGAAACTGGTGGATATCGGATCGAGGCGATTAATATCAAGGTTGAGTTTATTGATCACGCCATTCAACAGCACATATAATTTATCGCCGGCTTCCGTTATACCTGCCACGCCACCATCGGCTACTTTTTCTGTTTTGTCCTGCTCAAACGGCTCTTTCACGGTTTTCCATATAGCCGTGCGCCCCTCACCATGGTTACTTTGATACAGTACAATGGTTTTTTCACCTTTCTGGTACACGCCAATGAGAAACTGAGCCCCTGCAAAGGGACCGATCTGTTCTATCCTGTCCATGATACCATCAGTATCGATCGTAATGGTTTTAACAGGTGCTGCTGCAGTTGCTTTTTTGGTTGTATCCTTTTTGGCTGCTGTGTCTTTTTTCTCTTCTTTAAAAAGCTCATCAAATTTATCTGTACGGAAAGGCTCATCTAAGTTTTCCAATGCGATCCTGTACACTTTAGCATTACCCATTCCAAAGGGGTAAGATGGCCTTAACCGTTGGGAGGTAAAATAAATATATTTTCCGTCGGGTGACCATACCGGATCAGCTTCTGTAATATCTGTATTGGTCAGATTGGTTGTTTTATTTTCTTTCAGGTTGTGAACATAAATATCTCTTTCAAAATTCTTGTATACGGTAAACACCACATATTCATCATTGGGTGAAAAACCAGGCTCGCTGTTCTGAAATCCCCAGATCTCTTCCTTTGCGATGGTTTTGCTTTCACCGGTTTTCAGATCAAGCAGGCGTACTTCGTCGCGACCGCTGAGATAAACAGCTTTATCCCTTTTCTTATTCAATGCTATGTCGCGATTGTTTTTCGCATCCCTGGTCAATTGTTTGATAGCGCCTTTGCCGTCTGCACTCACCGTATACCAATTAGTGTAGCCATCCAGTGTCTGGTTAAATAAAAGCGTCTTGTTATCACTGGTCCATTTCACTTCGCGCACACGCTCAGCAGAGCCCCGTTTCACCTGTTGGATGAATTTGCCGTCAATATCGCTGACAAACAATTCGCCTCTTGAAACAAAAGCGAGTTTCTTATTGTCAGGCGATACATCAAAAGCACTGATATTGCTTTTTACATCAAAGTCTTTTTCTTTTGACAGCACATTATTGCGGACAATGGCGATATCCAGTTTGTTTTCCTTACCGCTTTTTACATCATACAACCACAGCTGGTAATCTTTTTCAAATACGATCTTTCCTCCCTGAGCATTTACGATGGGCGTTTTAATGGAAGAGCTGAACCTCGTCAGAGCTTTCTTTTTACCATTTTCCAGTGCATATAAATTATACTCGCCATTGGCTTCATCGGAGATAAAATAGATATTGCCATTGCGGTCGATGGTAGCACCGAAGTCTTTTCCCTCCCAATCAGTATATTTCTTATGTTGTTTGGATTGGGGATTGTAGGATTGTATATCCGGGTTGAATGGTCCTTTGTAGCGTTTCCTCTGCACCTGGTTGGAACTTTCCCAGGTATCATTAAAGAAGATCTCACCGGAAGAAGGGTGTTCAACCAGGTTATGGTCGAACAGGAAAAAATAATTCCCTAAAACGCGCCTGGGTGTGCCACCGGTTGCTGCTACTTTAAATCCTGATACCTGGCCCATCCGGCCGCTATTGAAATAAATGTATTTGGAGTCCCAGCTCCAGCTGCTCACTTCATCATTGCCGCTATGGTAAGTGATCTGCGTTACATCTCCGCCATTCGCAGGCATTATGAACACATCTGCATTGCCATACTGGCGGCCGGTAAAAGCGATCCATTTACCATCGGGGGATACCCGCGGGCTGGTTTCATAACCCTGCATGGCAGTGAGGCGGGTCGCCTGTCCGTCTTTTACGGATGCTTTCCAGAGATCACCTTCAAAACTGAAGATCACTGTTTGTCCATCAGGGGTAAGACAGGGGTTTGATAAAAAATAAGCAGATGGGTCCTGCGCAAAAAGCCGTGCCGTGCAGCATAGCAAGGCCAGGGAGAAGATTTTCTTCATGGATGACTGTTTTATGGTTGAAAGTACAACCAAAAGCAGTTCTGAAATTACCGCCGGTAAAAATATTGACAGTTGATCAGCCGTGACTACACAACCACATTCACCATCTTTCCCTTCACAAATATGATCTTCTTTGGAGCTTTTCCTTCCAGCCATTTTTGCACCACTTCATTTTCCAGCGCCAGTTTTTCCACCTCGGCAGGTGTGGCTTCAAGGGAAATGTTGATGGTAGTACGGAGCTTACCATTTACAGACACAGGGTATTCTTTGCTGGTCTCCTTCACATATTTTTCTTCAAAAACAGGATAGGGCGCATCCAGCACACTGCCTTCATTGCCCAATTGCTGCCAAAGCTCTTCAGCGATATGCGGAGCATATGGTGTCAGTAATACCAGCAGGGATTGCAGTATCTCTTTTTTATGGCAATCCAGATCATTCAGTTCGTTCACAGCGATCATAAAACCACTCACACCCGTGTTGAAGCTGAAGCGATCAGTAGCTTCCTCTATCTGGCGGATGGATTTGTGCAGCACTTTCAATTCGGCATCGGTTGCTTTTTCTTCTGTCCACACTTTGCCTTTTATTTCATCATAAAAAAGCCGCCATAATTTTTTCAGGAAGCGGTGAACACCTTCAATGCCTTTGGTGTCCCAGGGTTTGCTCATTTCAACAGGGCCGAGGAACATTTCATACATGCGGAAAGTGTCAGCACCATATTTATTAACAAGATCATCAGGGTTAACAGTATTATACAGGCGCTTACTCATTTTTTCAGTAAGCGTACCACAGATATATTTACCATTTTCCAAAACGAACTCAGCGTCTCCGTATTCTTCACGCCACTTTTTAAACGCTTCTATATCCAGCTCCAAACCGTCAACAATATTGACATCTACATGAATTTCATCAGCCTCATACTGATCCTTCAATCCTGCTGATACAAATTTGTTTGTACCCCTTATACGATACACAAACCGGCTGCTACCCTGTATCATTCCCTGGTTGATCAGCCTTCTGAACGGCTCATCATGACTGATATAACCAAGATCATACAAGGCTTTTGTCCACATCCGGCTGTACAACAAGTGGCCTACAGCATGCTCGGTACCACCGATATAAACATCCACCTGTCCCCAATAATCAGAAGCCTTGCGGTCGCAAAATGCTTCTTTATTATGCGGGTCCATATAACGCAGGAAATACCAACTGCTGCCGGCATAACCGGGCATGGTGTTCGTTTCAAGATGCTGTGATGTCCAGGCAGGAATATTAGCCAGCGGGCCTTCCCCTTCCGGACCTGGTTTGTAGGAATCCACATGCGGTAGTTGTAGCGGCAGCTCTTTTTCATCCAAGGGATAAGCGACTCCATCGATCCATTTAATGGGAAACGGCTCACCCCAGTAACGCTGCCGGCTGAAAGCAGCATCCCGCATTTTATAATTCGTTTTCCTTACGCCGATACCCCTTTTCTCCACTTCCCCGATCACCGCCTCTATCGCATCTTTCATCACCAATCCATTCAGGAAACCTGAGTTTTGCAGAATGGCATCTTTGGTAGGGTTGGCTTCATCACCTTTAAAGTAAGAGCCGATGATATTGGTGATAGGTATATTAAAATGCTGGGCGAATTTAAAATCACGTTCATCACCACAAGGCACGGCCATAATAGCGCCTGTGCCATATCCGGCCAGCACATACTCAGAGATCCAGACAGGGATCTGGCGTCCATCAAAAGGGTTTTCTGCAAAAGCCCCTGTAAACACACCGCTGATCTTCTTCTCCGCCATACGCTCGCGTTCACTCCTGCTTTTTACATACGTGATATATTCTTCCACTGCCTTTGCCTGCTCTTCTGTTTTGATCTGATCAACCAGTTCATGTTCCGGAGCAATTACCATAAAGTCCACTCCAAAGATCGTATCAGGCCTGGTTGTATAAACCTTCAGCTTGTTCCCGACTCCCGACTCCTGGTTTGTGATACTGAACTCAATCTCCGCTCCACTTGATTTTCCGATCCAGTTGGTTTGCATTTCCTTCATCGCTTCGCTGAAGTCAACGCTTTCCAGTCCTTCCAGCAAGCGGTCGGCATATTCCGTGATGCGGAGATACCATTGCCTTAATTTCTTTTTTACTACGGGATAACCACCGCGTTCACTCACCCCATTCACTACTTCATCATTGGCGAGCACAGTGCCCAACGCTTCACACCAGTTCACTTCACCATATCCGCAATAGGAGAGGCGATAATTCATCAACACATCCATTTTCCGGGCAGTGTCGAAATTTTCCCATTCGTCGGCAGTAAACCTCAAAACAGGATCGCCGGGGCATGGATGGCTTTTATTGCCTTCCTTCTCAAAAGCTGTGGTGAGCACGGATATCCTTTCTGCCCGGCGGGTTTGCCGGTTATAGAATGAATCAAACAATTGCAGGAAGATCCATTGCGTCCATTTATAGTAATGGGGTTCGCTGGTATTCACTTCACGGCTCCAGTCGTAGCAAAAACCAATATTATTCAATTGCGATTTGAACGTAGCGATATTGTTCCGGGTGGTTACGGCGGGATGTTGGCCTGTATCAAGGGCATATTGTTCTGCAGGCAATCCAAAGCTGTCGAACCCCATCGGATGAAGCACATTGAATCCTTTCAGCCTTTTGTAGCGGCTATAGATATCGGAAGCGATATAGCCTAAGGGATGACCCACATGAAGGCCTGCTCCGCTTGGGTAAGGGAACATGTCCAGTACATAGTACTTGGGCTTATTGCTTTCATTCGGGACGCGGTATGCTTCCGTTTCTTTCCAATGCTGTTGCCATTTTTTTTCAATAGCCCTGAAATTGTATTCCATCCTGTTTTGTTGGTTAATTTGATTGCCCGGTAGTTTTAACAAATATCTTTTATTCCCTATGGCAATATAGGCGCCCTGCAACCGTTTAAAAGGGCAGCAAAAATACTGATTATAGGTCTTAAATTGGCTATTTTTGCAATACCTGCTTCGTTTCAGGGCTTCTCCTGGAAGTTGGTTAACCCATTCATTTCAAAATTCTATGCCATGGCCAAATCCGGCAAAGCTTCTATCAAGAGAGGCAAACCCTCGTATTTTATGTCCATCCTGGGCGTTACACTGGTTTTATTCCTTCTCGGCCTTATTGGCTGGTTAGTGATCAATGCCAATAAACTCGGCAATTACTTTAAGGAAAGCGTGGAGTTGCGTGCTGAACTCAGGGGTGATCTTAACCCGTCGGACAGTACTGCCCTCATGCAATATATTTCTGCCAAACCTTATGTAAAGTCTATCGAGTTCATCACCAAGGAGCAGGCAAAAAAGATCTACCTGGGCGATGGCAATGAAAACTGGGACAAAGTACTTGATGCAAATCCCTTGCCCAACAGCATAAATTTCAAGGTGAAAAAGGAGTATATGAACACAGACTCCCTCAACCTTATCCAGGCCGACCTGCAGCAGCAGACCTATATCGCTGAAGTGGCGTATCCGCAGGCCCTGGTCGACAATCTGAATAAAAACGTAAAACGGATCAGCATCATTCTCCTGGCAGTGGCCATTATCCTGGCCCTCGTGGTGATCATCCTGATCGATAATACTATCCGCCTCGCCATGTTCAGCAACCGTTTCCTTATCAAAACCATGCAAATGGTGGGAGCTACGCGCTGGTTCATTGCCAAACCCATGAATATCAGGGCTATTATCAATGGAGCCATCAGTGGGGTCATTGCTATCGCTGCCGTCATTCTCGTGATCCTAGTGGCTGAGCGGATCCTGCCGGAAATGAAGGCCATTCATGATAATACCACCCTGGCCCTGTTGTTTATCGGCCTGATCATACTGGGTATTTTTATTACCCTTTTCAGCACCCATCGCAGCGTATTAAAATACCTGAAAATGAAGCTGGATGATCTTTACTGAGCCCTGGCCCAGCCGGCAGCTCAATAAAGACTTTTTCCTATATTGCAGACCCAAATTGAATAAAAATGGCTGAAAATAAAACGGTTTCTTCTTCAGGTTCCAGTGTGTTCACCAAAGACAATTACACCTGGATGGTGATCGGCCTGGCAGTAATTACGATCGGCATGTTCCTGATGTCGGGCGGAAGAAGCGATGATCCAAAAGTATTTGATCCCAACCAGGTATACAGCAAGATGCGTATTACTGTAGCGCCGGTGCTTATCCTGGCAGGTTTGGTGATCGAGATCTACGCCATCTTTAGAAAACCAAAAGCAAAGCAAGGCTAAACGGATTGATAACGCGATAAAATTTTAAGGTGATGCAAAAATGTATCACCTTCTTTTTATTTCAACCTCCCCTTATGAGTATTATTGATGCAATTATCATCGCTATTGTGGAAGGTCTTACAGAATTCCTGCCGATTTCTTCCACTGCCCACATGAAGTTTACAAACCCTTTATTGGGTGTTTCCCCGAGCCCGTTTGGTGATATGTTTGAAGTGGTGATACAACTGGCAGCGATCCTTGCCGTGATCGTGCTTTACTGGAAAAAGTTTTTTGATTTCAAGCGCATCAATTTTTATATCAAACTTATCATCGCGGTTATTCCCGCACTTATTTTCGGCTACTTATTAAAGAAACATATTGATGCGGCATTGGGTAATCTTGTGTTCATTGCCTGGGTGATGATCATCGGTGGAGTGGTTTTATTATTTGTTGACCGCTGGTTCAATAAGCCACAGGTGTTTTCAGAAGAAAACATCAGCCCGAAAACTTCTTTTATCATTGGTTGTTTCCAGGTGTTGTCAATCGTTTTCCCCGGCCTTAGCCGCAGCGCTGCCACTATTATCGGCGGTATGAGCCAGAAGCTGAGCCGTAGTGCCGCTGCTGAATTTTCTTTTTTCCTGGCAGTGCCTACTATGCTGGCTGCTTCGGTAAAAAGCTTTTGGGACACCTACCAGGAGCATCCTGAAGTGATAGCGAAAGACAATATGACAACCCTGTTGATTGGAAGCCTGGTGGCATTTGTAGTGGCTCTACTGGCAATCAAGTTCTTTATCGGCTTTCTGAAAAAATACGGGTTCAGGGTCTGGGGTATTTACAGGATCATTGTGGGAGCGATCATGTTGCTGTTGCTGTGGAAAGGTGTTATTTCCTGAGTCGGAGAGAGTGATATTTTCCCGCAAAGACGACGAAGACCACAAAGAAATATTTTGTCTATTAAGCTTTAAAAAAGAAAGACGCCCTAGCACAATTCTTTGTGGTCTTTGTCTTTGTGAGAAAATATCAAGTCAATACCGACCCGTACTCCACCCGGCTAAATGCTTATTTTTACTCATAAACGACTGCTTATGCAAACCGCTTCAAAAAAGGTAGTGAACGGATGGGCGATGTATGACTGGGCGAACTCGGTTTATAATCTGGTTATCACTACTTCCTTTTTCCCCATCTATTTCCTGGCAGTCACCGGTGGAGACGGAGATCATCATATCAATTTCCTTGGCCGCAGTTTTGTAAATTCTTCTTTGTATGATTATGTGCTGGCAGCTTCTTACCTGCTGGTAGCCCTTTTATACCCTATCCTCACTTCCATTGCCGATACAAGAGGCAATAAGAAAAATTTCATGCGCTTCTTCTGCTATATGGGTGCGTTGGGCTGCAGCATGCTTTTCTTTTTTAAGCAGGACACATTGGGTCTCGGTATTATTGCCTTTATGCTGGCTGCAATGGGTTGGGCAGGCAGCCTGGTATTTTACAATGCCTATCTCCCGGAAATTGCAGCACCGGCTGACCAGGACAGGATCAGCGCCCGTGGCTTCTCCTTCGGTTATATCGGCAGCGTGCTGATGCAGATGGTCGGCTTTGCTTTGGTAACATTGATGGATGCTGCTATGGGCACACGCATCACTTTCCTGCTGGTTGGTTTCTGGTGGTTTGGCTTTGCACAGATCACTTTTGCACGACTGCCAAAAACAGTTATTCAAAAGTCACAAAGAGGAAATGTTTTCAAAGATGGTTTTGCCGAAATAAGAAAAGTATATGGCCAGGTAAGGAAATTACCTGTACTGAAAAGATTCTTACGTGGTTTCTTTTTTTACAGCATGGGTGTGCAAACTGTGATGCTGGCCGCCACTTTGTTTGGCAGTAAAGTATTGAAACTGCCGGATACCAAATTGATCATTACTGTAGTAGCTATTCAATTGGTAGCGATATTAGGCGCATGGGGTATGTCGAAGCTCTCCGCAAAATTTGGCAACCTTCGCGTGCTGATGGCTGTTGTCCTTTTCTGGATAGCGATCTGCATAGCAGCTTATTTCACCGCTTCACTGGCAGAACGGGGCGTGAACACAGAATACTATTTCTATGTACTGGCTGTAGGTGTAGGACTTGTAATGGGAGGCATTCAATCGCTTAGCCGCTCCACTTATTCAAAGCTGATGCCTGAAACAAAAGACACTGCTTCTTTCTTCAGTTATTATGATGTAACGGAAAAAGTGGCTATTGTGATCGGTATTTTCAGCTTCGGTTATATTGAAGAAATAACCGGCAATATGCAAAACTCTATTCTCTCCCTGGTCGTTTTCTTTACTATTGGATTTTTCTGGTTGTATTCAGCATTGCTGAAACAGCGGCAAACTGTTTAATTTTAACGCATGAAACTATATACCATTAATACTGGCCATTTCAAACTGGATGGTGGCGCTATGTTTGGCGTTGTTCCCAAAAGCATCTGGAATAAACTCAATCCGGCTGATGAAAATAATATGTGCAGTTGGGCTCTCCGCGCTTTACTTATTGAGACTGATGGGCGGTTGATACTGGTAGACACTGGCATGGGAGATAAACAGGATGCTAAATTTTTCGGCTATTACTATTTACATGGAGATGATACGCTGGATAAATCATTAGCCAAACACGGTTTTAACCGCGATGATATTACCGATGTGTTCCTTACCCATCTTCATTTCGATCATTGCGGAGGGGCCATTAAAAGAGAGGGTGATAAGCTGGTGCCTGCTTTTAAGAATGCCGTGTTCTGGAGCAATGCAGTGCACTGGGAATGGGCCATCCAACCTAACGACAGGGAAAAAGCTTCATTCCTCAAAGAGAATATCCTGCCGATACAGGAAAGCGGGCAACTGCAGTTCATCAATCCTTTTGAAGAAGGAGACAAGGGCTGGTCTGCTTATCCACCGGGTTTATTGCAAAAAGATTTTATCCCTGATATCTCGGTCCGTTATGTAAACGGCCATACTGGTGCGATGATGCTGCCGCAGATAAAATATAAAGGAAGAACCGTCGTGTTCATGGCCGACCTGCTGCCTTCCGCCGCCCATATTCCCATGCCTTATGTGATGGCATACGATACATCGCCACTTATTACGCTGGGAGAAAAAAGGAATTTCTATAACGATGCCGTCAACGGGGATTATGTCCTTTTCTTTGAACATGATCCCGTAAATGAGTGCTGCACACTGGAGCGGACTGAAAAGGGGGTGCGGGTAAAAGAATTCTTCCGCCTGGAAGATCTTTGATCACCTTCTTTTGATCGCTGAGGTCAATGGATAGCGGAGGTTCTCATGCCCCATCATATCGATCTTTACTTTTCCTACAGCGATCGGGCTCTCGATACGTACCGGGATATGGTTTGCATCATCTGTTACCCAAACAGTCATTTGCTCGCCGCCTTCAAAGATGGTGCCTTTGATCAGCAGGGGTTTGAACTTGATAGCATCAAACTTGCCATATTTGGTTTTAACGGTTTCTTTACCCAGGTAGCGGATATACATATTATACACTTCGTTGTCGAGGAACATGGAGAAGGCGATCTTATCGTTGGGCTGCAGTTTATCAAAATCAATATTCCGCGCATAGAATACAGAGCTTACTACATCCTGCACGCAGGCTGGTACATTGAAAACACCATCATTCGTTACCGCTGTATTAGCTGTTTTATTGAAAGTAACGTTCTGGTATTTTTTATAGCCGCCTTCGTTCACATTACGCACAAATTTCAGGGCCTGCAGAGTGGCCGTGTCAATATAGGTTTCGTATTTGTCCCTCACCTTGTAAAAGATATCATAAGAAGGATTGGTATGCCCTTCCCCTACGATATGATACACAGGCCTGTTGTTCAGGTTTTCCAGTGTGTTGGTGAAAGTGGCAGTGCCTGCATCAACATAAATGCCTGCCACTGCATAATATACTTTAAAAGTGACTTTTTCACCGGCCTGGAAAGCCGTGTTCTTTATGCCACAGGAATCATAATAAGTGTTAGCATACGGAGCTTTGGCTTTGGTCGTAAAAGCCATCAGGATGATCGCCGGCAGAAAAATCAGTTTGAGTATTCCTTTCATCAATTTCTGTAATTTAATTTTCCGGATAAGACGCTGCAAATTAATCATTGGATTTGCAGGGATAAGGACAGTTTATCAATAACAAATCAAAAACTTTTTACCCCTACCTATTACCCGCTTTTATTCTTAAATATCTTTCTTATACTTAAAATCAGCAAACTGCCTGCTATCGCGGGGATGATCAGGTTGATAAACCAGATGCTTACTGCCGTCAGGCTTATGCCTAATTGGTTGCTGCTGAACATGCCCAGCAATTGCAGGCTTACTTTTCCCCTCAAACCCAGGTCCGTTATCAAAGCAATGGTCGGTATCACTGCCATTACCAGAAACGATAAACTCACTGCCCACCAACCCTGCCACCACGATACGTCCACATCGAATAAACGAAAAAGAAGATAATATTGTATTATAAAAACAATAAATCTTAGTGTTGATAAAGACAGTAATTGCAGGAGTAACGTTGCATTAAAGTGTTCCAGCGACTCAAGCAGCCAGGCATAACGCCTGCTTCCCGGAAGCCTGTCCACCCATCGCACCAACCAGGCCAGCCTGAAATAAAATAGTGTTAAAATCGCCACTACCACCAGCACCCCATAGATCATCATTTTCATCCAGAAAGCAGTGATCATTCCATTGTCCAGGATAGGTTTTTGCAATATCAGCAAGGCTACAAATCCCATAGCCAGTGTAACGATCAACTGGCTGATGCTTCCTGCAATGGTCAGCGAGATCGCTTTCAACCGCTTCCCCTCTTCCATATATAAAACACGGCCCAGGTATTCACCCACCCGGTTGGGCGTCATCACAGAAAAGGAAACGCCCGATAATACAGCTTTCAGGGCTGTAATAAAATCCACCCTTTGTATCCTTTGTACAGCCAGCTTCCATTTCACTGTTTCGATTGACCAGTTCACCAGCATCAGCAGCATCACGGCCAGCAATAACCAGATACGGCTGCTATAGAATGAATCGCGGATATGCTGCCAGGATTGCTCCAACCCGGGCTGTTGACGGATCTGTTTAAAAATGGAATAGGATAGCCATATAAACAACAGCGGCCCCAGGAAATAATTGATAAAATATTTGAACTGCCTGTTATGTTTGCTTTTTACCGGCATAATCGGATGATGCAAAATCCTGGGAAAACTCAAAACAATTCCCCGTTACTCAGAAGAAGTATGCTTTTTTGAATTTTGCAGTTTTACTTTTTACTTTTGGGTTTGAACGGTCCGGTTTTTCTCTTCATGTAAAAATACAATGCGGTTTGCAAAAGTCTGCTAAAATAATACTTGGTATTGATCCGGGTACCCTGCTGATGGGTTACAGTGTTATCAGGGTATACCAGGGTAAGATCACCCTCCAGGAAATGCAAGCCCTTAAGCTCTCCGGTAAAAAAGATAATCATGAAAGGCTTCACCTGATCCACCATAAAGTAACCGAACTGATCCATCTTCACAAGCCTCATGAATTTGCCATTGAAGCTCCCTTCTTTGGAAAGAATGTGCAGAGCATGCTAAAGCTGGGAAGGGCGCAGGGTGTCGCCATTGCTGCTGCTATGACCGCAGGGATCCCTGTTACAGAATACTCACCCCGTAAAGTGAAACAATCTGTTACCGGCAACGGTAATGCCGATAAGGAACAGGTTTGGAAAATGCTTCAGCAATTGCTGAATATTGCCGAAGCGCCGAAATATTTTGATGCTACAGATGCTTTGGCCATTGCTGTTTGCCACCATTTTCAGTTGGGCGGAACAGCAGCGCTCAAAAAAGATAAGCCTTTAAACGGCTGGAGTGACTTTTTGAAAAAGAACCCGCACAGGGTAAAGGGTCATTAACTGTTTATTTGCTTCCTTCCCGTTCTTCCCGCCTTACCGGTAAAAACTTACCGGTAAGGCGGGAAGAACGGGAAGGAAGTACTAACCTACAGGCATTCTAATAATGCTGTAATTACAGGTTTGATAGTATCAGGCCCTGTATTTCTTTCAACCGTTTTTCATTTAGCTTTAGTTTCGGCTGTGTAAAATTCAGATCGTTAGCAGAACTGATCGGGATAAGATGCAAATGTGCATGCGGCACTTCCAATCCGATCACACTAAGACCAACCCTGTTGCAATCAAAGCTCTTTTCGATCGCTTTGGCAATTGGTTTTGCAAACACCAGCAATTCCTGCAGGTATTTTTCCGGGAGGTCAAAAAAATTGTCTGTTTCGCTTTTGGGTATTACCAGTACATGGCCTTCCCGTAAAGGAAATATATCGAGGAATGCATAGAAATTGTCGTTTTCGGCAATCTTATAGCTGGGTATCTCACCTGCGATGATCTTTGAAAAAATAGTCATAGCGCTTCTTTAATTGTTAGAACCATAAACTTCAGCAACGGTTTTACGTTAACAAAGTTAAGATTTACCTTAGTACCTGAAGCCAATACCCGCTACATGAAAAAAATTGTACTTCTGCTGACCATTGCTTATTTACTGCCCGGTTATTCTTACGCACAGCAGGAAACTGCGCCGGATTCATCCCGTCTTTTAAGTGAAGTGACCGTAAGGGCTTTTGGCCAGTACCGGAAACTGTCAGATGCTGTGGTGCCGGTAAAAGTGATCGTCGTTAGTAACGGTGATCTCAATAACAAATCATCTCTTGTCAATAGCTTTAACACCATTGCCGGTGTGCGCATGGAAGAACGCTCACCCGGCAGCTACCGGATCAATATCCGTGGCAGTTCATTAAGATCGCCATTCGGGGTGCGGAATGTGAAAGTGTACTGGAATGATATCCCTGTTACCGATCCCGGTGGCAATACCTATTTCAACCAGTTTGCCTGGAACAACTTCTCCAGCATAGAGATATTTAAAGGACCAGCAGCCAGCCTTTATGGTGCAGGTACAGGTGGTCTTATCCTGATCAATAATCTCGACCGCTGGCAGCCCGGTGTTTCGCTTGATTATGTGACCGGCAGCTATAATCTGCAGAATGTTTTTGCTTCTGCCCGTTTTGGCAATGGAGATAATAAAAACCAATTTACCTACGCACATAACCAAAGCGATGGTTACCGCGAGCAAAGTGCTATGAGAAGGGATAATTTTTCCTGGCTTTCCCAATTAAAGATCTCCGAAAAACAGGAGTTAAGTGCAGCCGTTCTTTTCACAGATATGGAATATCAAACGCCTGGTGCTTTAACACTGGCAGAGTTCAATGCCAATCCCAAAGCTGCAAGGCCGGCAGCCGGTGGATTTCCCAGTGCTGCAGGTGCCAAAGCCACCATTTATCAAAAGAATATACTGGCAGGCTTCACCAACCGCTATGAGATCAACTCTTCCCTGCAAAATGCCATTACGCTGTATGGCGCTTTCTCTCAAATCAAAAACCCCACTTTCCGCAATTATGAAAGAAGAAATGAACCTTCTTATGGCGGAAGAACAACATTCACCTGGAAAAACAAACAATGGCAACTGGCAGGTGGTGCTGAGTTCCAGCAGGGATTTTTTAACACCCAGGTTTCGAAAAACAGGAATGGCAATCCCGATACATTGCAGACCAATGACGATATCAATTATAAGAATCTGAGTGTATTTCTGCAGGCTGACTGGAACCTGGAAGGAAAATGGTTTTTACAGGGCGGACTTAGCATTAATAAAACCACTGTGGAATTTTCGAGGCTGAGCAGTTATCCTGTAGTAAAACAAAGCCGCTCTTATAAAAATGAGCTGGCACCCAGGTTAAGCCTGATGCGGAAGATCGGGAATGATCTTTCCTTATTCGCAACCGTGTCCAGAGGTTTTTCTCCGCCTACTATTGCCGAGCTATTGCCTTCAACCGGTGTGATCAGTACCGACCTGGAAGCAGAAGAAGGATGGAATTATGAAATGACAGCACGTTATTTTTTCTTTAATAAGAAACTGCAACTGGAAGCTACAGGATTTTATTTCAGACTCGACAATGCTCTTGTGCAACGAAGAGATGTAGCCGGAGCTGATTTTTTTGTAAATGCCGGTAATGTAAAACAGAAGGGCATTGAGATTTTCGCCAGTTATCTTACCCCATCAATCCGCGGTACTTTCATCGATCATTTGGCAATCACCGGGGGCTACACCTATAATCATTTCCGTTATGGAAGTTTTATAAAAGGCACGGACGATTTCAGTGGTAAAAAAGTGCCAAGCGTACCAGCCGGAACGTTCTCTGTATGGGCCGATCTGCAACTGAAAAACGGCTTATACATCAATGCCAACCTGTATGCATCATCCAGAATATTCCTGAATGATGCCAACACAGCAGCAGCCAGCTCCTATCAATTGCTGGGCTGCCGTATCGGTTGGAAAAGAACAGGCGCTTCCAAAACACGTTACAGCATTTATGCCGGGGCTGATAATTTACTGGATGAAGTGTATAGCTTAGGCAATGATATCAATGCTGCCGGAGGAAGATATTACAATGCCGCACCTGCAAGAAATTATTATGCAGGCATCAGCTTTCAACTTAATGCTAAAAAATAAACCCTTCCGTTAAGAAGGGTTTATTTATAACAGTAATTTATTCCTTCTTATACACTGATTTTATCAATCTTGAATTTGATGACCCCTGCAGGAGCAAGCACTTCTGCAACTTCTCCTACTACTTTGCCAAGCACACCTTTACCGATAGGCGAAGAGATGGAGATCTTGCTGGCCTTCAGGTCAGCCTCCTTCTCGCTTACGATTTGATACGTCACCTGCTTTTTGGTGTTAAGATTAGTAAGGGTCACTTTGGTAAGAATAGAGACTTTGCTTGTGTCGATATTGGATTCATCCAATACACGCACATTGGCCATGGCCCCTTCCATAACAGCGATCTTGGCTTCCAACAATCCCTGGGCTTCTTTGGCAGCATCGTACTCTGCATTCTCTTTCAAATCCCCTTTTTCCCTGGCTTCTGCAATAGCGCGGCTGGCTGCCGGGCGATCAACAGATTTAAGACGTTGCAGTTCTACTTTCATCTGCTCCAGGGTTTCCTTGGTCACATACTGAATGTTACTCATGATTAACCTCCTTGGGTATAAACGAAAAAAATAGCAACGCCTCAGGTTTTTACCTGAAGCGTTGCGGTATTAGTCCTGCAAAGATAGGAAAGTATTATGAATAAACCGCTATGAAAGCCCTAATTTTTCCAGCACCACTTCTGTCATCCTCAAAAAAGCTTCATGGCTATATCCTGCAATATGTGGTGTAATGATCACATTAGGTTGAGCCAGCAGCCAATCAAGATTGGCCTTTTCTTCGGGTTTATAAGTATTTAACTTTTCATTTTCCAATACATCCAGCGCAGCAGCCTTTATTTTATTGTTTTTCAAAGCTTCAATTACTGCAGGTGTATTTACTATTTTGCCCCGGGATGTGTTGAGGAAATAAGGTGACCGTTGCAGGGAATTGAAAAATTCTTCTCCGGCAAGATGAAAGGTTTCATCAGTTAATGGCACATGAAGGCTGATCACATCCGCATAGCGGCAAATCTGTTCCAGGTTGGCTTCTTTTATATAACCTCCACCAAAACCAAACTTGTATTTATCATAAGCCAATATGGTCACATCAAAAGATTTCAGCAGTTTGGCAAAAGCCATTCCTGTATTACCAAAACCAATGAGGCCAACAGTGCGGCCTGTCAGCTCCGTTCCCCTGTTCTCATCTCTTTTCCAAAGGCCTTCCCTCACTTCACTCAATGAAGAAGGTATCTTATTCATCAATGCAAGCAGTAAACCCAGCTCATGCTCTGCTACTGCATTGCGGTTGCCTTCAGGGCTGCTCACACAAAGGATGCCTTTGCTTTCTGCATAAGGTACATCGATCAGTTCCATACCGCTTCCTAACCGGCCGATCCATTTTAATGAGCCGGCTTTATCGATCAGCGGCCGGTCTACTTTAATACGGGTAGTGAGGATCAGGCCCTCTGCATCATGAACTGTTCCCATCAGCTCTTCATAACTGATCTGTGGATCATATACTACTTCGTATCCCTTTTTTTCCAATACTTCCCGGAGATGGTCATGCGCCTTTCCTGTAATGATTACCTTCTTCATGTTGTATATTCCTGCTGTTATTTCATTTTAAAGCTAAGTGCTGCAAATTGCTCCACGCTCAGTTGCTCGGCCCTTTTACCAAACAATTCATCTTCCAGTATGTTTGCGTCAAACAAACTTCTTACTGCATTCCTTAATGTTTTGCGGCGTTGGTTAAAGGCTGTTTTTACCAATAAAAAGAAATCCTTTTCCGATCTCATGGGCGGCACGTCTTTTCTTGGCACCATCCTGATCACGCCGCTTTTTACCTTGGGAGGAGGATTGAAACTTTGTTCTGATACATCAAACAGGTATTCCACTTCAAAAAATGCCTGCACCAGCACGCTCAGCACTCCATACACTTTATTGCCTTCCGGGGCAGCAGCCCGCTGCGCCACTTCTTTCTGGAACATGCCCACCATGCATTCCACATCTTCTTTCCATTCCAGTATCTTAAAAAGGATCTGCGTGGAAATATTATAGGGAAAATTGCCGACAATGGTAAAATTGCCTGCAAAAGGCTTCTCTATGTCCAGGAAACTTTGATGGATGATCTTGTCCTTTATAGCAGGATAGGTAGCTGTTAAGAAACTTACTTTTTCTTCATCCAGCTCCACCGCTTTAAAATCCACATTTTCCAACTGCAGCAGGTATTTGGTAAGTGCTCCTCCTCCGGGCCCCACTTCCAGCAATTGGGAAAAAGGCCGTTGCTGCAATGCAGACACGATCTTACGGCAGATATTCTCGTCTTTCAGGAAATGCTGACCAAGGGATTTTTTGAGGGTGTACATTACTGCAAAAATAAGATAATCCTTATCTCAGCTTTTGCACTTTCACTTTTCCTTCCATGCCCTGCCCATTCACCTGCAGGTAATACACACCAGAAGGCAGGCTGGTCAAGCTAATATTGATCACATTGTTCCCCCTTACAAGGCTCTCTGTTCCCTGCATTACCACACGACCGGTATTATCATGCATTTTCCATTGTGCATTACCGCCAGTCCGGGAATGAATGATCAGTTTTGTTTCATTAGTGGCCGGATTGGGCGAAACCAGGATATCCCTTGTTATCGACGACAATGAAATTGCGATCACATTGGAATAAGAAACAGCTCCGTCCTGGTCAACCATTCTCAAACGGTAATAAACAACAGAAGCCGGCAGGTCAGTGAGGGTATTGTCTGTAAACGTATACCGGTTCTTTACATTTCCATTATCATTAGCCGTCACCCTACCGATACTCGTAAAATTGCGGCTATCCGTACTTCTTTCTATAGCAAAAAAGTCAGTATTGATCTCCTGGGCAGTTTCCCATTGCAGCAATGCAGTGGCATTGTCCTGCAACGAACCTTTAAAGCTTAAAAGACGAAGCGGCAATGTAATACTGCTTGCACCAAAATAGAAGGAAGAAAAACTGGTAAGGTTATTATACTGCAACACATAAGCGTTGGTTCCGTGCGCATCCCAGTAGTCAGGTGTAAGGGAAGTGGTGGAGGTAAGAATATTTCCTCCGCAGGCATCCTGGTTTTTCAGTATGTGCAGATCATCCAGTTCATTGACCAGGCTGGCACCATCAGCATCCAGCGCATCAAATTCTGTTTTTGAAATATACAGGCGGATTTTCACTGGCTGTCCTACCATCGGTTGATTGGTGGGAGTAATGGTAATGCTGCGGTCGAGGTATTTCTTTCCACCGGCAGTACGTATTGTACCACTGTGCACAAACACAGAAGAGCTGACAGCGCCCAGATCGTTTCCATTCGCATACACTTCCGCTATCACATTACCATCCGGCCCGGTGAAAGGTACCCATAGATCCGCATTCTTATTAGCACTGTTGATCACCACCGTGCTGCCCGGAGTACAGGTATTGGCTGTGCCTGTTGTAATATCAATAGCCTGGGGGATAGTGCTTTTGTCCGAAGCATCATTCTTATATCCTAAAAAAGTATACTTCTGCACGCAACCGGCGCATGCAGGAACGATAGGGTTATTGGCACTGGGGCCAGAACTGCTGGATGAACGTTCCATTACCACATAGATCGATCTTCCATCGGGGTCAACAGCCACATCCCTGAAGCGGTTCCTGCTGCCGAAATAGCCAATGGTGTCGGTGCCATCAACAGGTATCACGGCCGATCCGTCATTATTCAATTTCAAACGCAGCACCCTTCCCCATTTCAGTGATTCAATCAGCAATGAGTTCTTCCAGCCTGGAATAAAGCTTTTGGTATAAAGGCCAAGCCCTGAATATCCTTCGGAATGCCAGTAGTTGTTGGCTGATTGTGCCGACAAATTTTGTGTGCCATCCCAGTAGGTCTGATTGTTATAGATGTATTGTATGGACCATGGCGTCGAATTATCACCCGCAACAGAGGGATAGTTTGAATAGATAGGGTCCATATAGCTTGGGCCGATATTATTCGCATTTGTCAGTTCATTACCAATCAGTGGGAGCGAGCTGCTGCTTGGGCCAGCTTTGGCATTATTGTAATTACCATCGTTTTTATACCCTATCACCAATGGATGTCCGTAATTTTTGGCAGACTCGAGCAGGTTCACCTCATCATCACTGAAAGGTCCATGCGATGTGCCATAAAAACGCGGCGTTCCATTGATGGTATCATAAGCAAAGCCCTGGTTGTTGCGCATGCCAATGCTCCACACAGCACTTTGCACACCTAAGGCAGAATTATAGGGGTTATCATTCGGTATCCAACGATCATAATTGATGGTCGTTGGTGTTTGCACAGGATCGTTGTCTTCTTCCAAATTGAACCGGAGGATCTTTCCTTCATAGGAGTTGGTCCTTTGGGCTTTGTTGGTGCGGTTGATATTATCAAACTGACCTGCACCCATATCACCAACGGCGTAATACAGGTAATTCACACCATCTTCCGGTTTAATGATCAGGCGGCCGGAATTATGGTCATTACTTCCGCGGATCGTATCGCAGATTGCTACAGGGCTATCTAATTTGCCGGAAGCTGTGTTGAAAGTAAAACGGACCAGCCAGGTAATGAAGAGATTGCCTTTTACCAGTTCGCCATTGTAGGTAACATTATTCCCAACATAGTTATGTACGTAAGCAATGTATACAAACCGCTTTGCGGGATCAGTCATAAAGTCGGGATGGATGGCCAGCCCCATCATACCACCCTGAGGCCAGGGATTTTGACTTGAATTGAAAGTTCTTCTGAAAGAAGGGAAACTGCCGGTATTACTAAGGTCTAAGATCGTCCGCCAGCTTCCATTAACAGGATGTATTTTATTGACCTTATAACCTTTTGCTTCTGTTACCCAGAGAGAATCATCGGGGCCATATGTAATTTCCCAGGGGTCCTGATAATTGGCAACAGCATTGATCAGGTCTGTTTTGAGGAATACTTCGTTCATCCTGCTCGACACAACCTGAGCCAGGGAGGGAATACACAATACTAATCCCACAAGCAGGAGGAACGGCGGCTTTTTCATGATAGCGGATTTGGCCTGTAAATTAGAAAGATCGGAGAAGATAAATTGAGTACTTCCCGTGAATTTGTCATTAGTAGATACCCTTAGCAAACCGGGATTCTTCCGAAACGGCTGAATGAAGAAGATCAGGGCCTAAGTGCCTGTCCCATTCGGACTTTTGTTAGTACTTTTATGCACAAATCTGTAAGACAATGACTAACACTTCCGCCAAGCCTGTGATCGGCATATCCTGTGGAGATCTGAATGGTATAGGCTTAGAACTCATTATAAAAGCTTTTTCGGATAACAGGCTGCTGGACCTTTGCACCCCGGTGATCTTTGCATCGAATAAAGTGGTGAATTTTTACCGGAAGTCGATCAGTGAGATCAATTTTAATTACCAGAGCACAAAAGAATATAATCGCCTCAATAACAAGCAAGTAAATGTATTTAACTGCTGGGAGGAAGAAGTGGCGATCAATCCCGGTCAACTGGAAGATGCAGCAGGAAAATACGCTATCCTCTCCCTTCAAACGGCTGTGGCTGCACTGAAGCAACAGCAGGTCGACGGGTTGGTAACTGCCCCGATACATAAAAAGAATATCCAGTCGGCCGACTTTAATTACACCGGCCATACACCCTACCTTAAAGAAGCTTTTGGTGTAAATGATGTGGTGATGATGCTGTGTGCAGGCAATTTCCGCGTAGCGCTGGTAACAGAGCATGTGCCGGTAAAAGACATTGCTCAATATATTACCAAAGAAAATATTCTCAGCAAACTCACTATCATCCATAAAAGCCTGCAGCGTGATTTTGGGATAGACCGTCCTCGCATAGCTGTTCTTGGACTGAATCCTCATGCCGGAGATGAAGGGCTGGTAGGAAAAGAGGAAGAAACCATCATCAAACCGGCTATCAAAGAAGCCAAGAATAATAATATGCTGGTGGTTGGCCCATTCAGTGCAGACGCTTTTTTTGCCAGGAGGCAATATGAGAAATTTGATGCGGTGCTGGCCATGTATCACGACCAGGGGCTGATCCCTTTCAAAGCCCTGGCTTCAGGTGAAGGAGTGAACTATACTGCAGGGCTGCCTGTAGTAAGGACCTCACCAGACCATGGAGTAGCTTTTGATATAGCCGGTAAGGATAAAGCCGATACTTCATCTTTTCTCACTTCTATTTTTGAATGTATAGACATCATTCAGCAAAGGAGTGCGTATGATACTAATAGAAGCAATCCACTGAAAAAAATCAATCCCGAAGTGTTTGCGAGAATGGAAGATGAGGAGATCAGGGAATGACGGGATCGTTGAAATGCCCGAAAACAACCATCCCTGGGCCACTAAAAATCAATCGTTTAGAATTTCCCTAAAAAAATTCCGGGTAAACGCTTGCAAATACTCGAACGAGTTACTACGTTTGTTTCCAGTTACGGAAAACCACATTTTACTACGAAAAAATACGAGTAGAAATGAGACAGGGATTTCCACCGACTATTCCCATCCGTAAACTTTAATTCGCTTATCCGATATTCCTGTGGGCCATTGAGTCACCATCAAAACCCAGGAAATGAAAACAAATCTTTACGGCTTCATTATAGCCCTGCTGTTGAACGCCACCATCGCAATCGCCTATCCCGGCCCTTTTACAGCCACTGATTCTACCACCCCATCTTCTTCCACAGCGCCAAAAGCATCTGTGACCGGTTTTCAATCCACTTCAACGGATAAGCGTACCCAATTGACCTGGTCGGTCAATAATAATGAAATGACCGGCCAGCTCGAACTTGAGAAAAGTGTGAATGGAAAAGAATTCAAGATCATCGCTATCATATTCACTACAGAAGAAACAGGTACTGCAGAATATGCTTACCGCGATAAAGAAATTGCTACTGACGCCAACTACCGTATCAGGATCATCCAGAAAAATGGTCAAACAGAATACTCTACTGTTATCGGCAGGTAATAAACAAGTTCCGTACACCTAAATCAACCATGATGTCTACTCCTAAAAACAAAAGCAAGCAATGGGTGAAGAAGTTGAAGAATGCGTTGAACCGATTGCTGGCCCCTAAACAAAACACGCCATCATTAATATTAGTGCCTGTAAGGACTCAAAAAAGATTCTGAGAGGCTAATAACCTTAGTTCACAAGTATACACTTAGAGTTTCCAATAGAAGCGGCCCTTTGTCTAGAGGGCTGCATTTTTATTTTATAGCCCTTTACTTATTAGCGCCCAGGTAAGCCTGAAGATTCTTCACATATTCTTCAAATGCAGTAACACCGAGGGGAGTTATTTTACAGATCGTTTGCGGGTAATTGTTTTTGAACTGCTTCACCACATCAATATAGCCGGCATCTTTCAGCTTTTGGATCTGCACGCTGAGATTACCTGCCGTAGAATTGGTCTTCTCTTTCAGAAAAGTGAACTCTGCCTCTTTCACACTGATGAGCAACGACATTACTGCAAGCCGTAACTGTGAATGTAATATGGGATCAAGGTCTTTAAACATGTGCAGATTTTGCTTTCCGGTGTCTTTTGTTCAATATCAATCCCGGAATAAGCCAGTTGCCGATACCAGCCAACCCGCTTAACAACATATCATATTTGAAAGAAGTAAAAAGAGAAATAACAAAAAAACAGTAACATGCAATAGCGCCGATGATCATTGGTTTAAACTTGCTGAGCCATCCTGTGATCAGGGTGGGAAATGCATAAATGATCAGGAAAACAGAAGTTATACTGAGGGTGCTTGGCCGATATGGTTTTGTTTCCCCCGTCACCGTGTTATGCGACAGCAACTCAAGATGCTCACTGGCAAAAAAACGTTCGCTGAGAGCAGGTATAACGTTCACATATATTACCAGGCAGGTAATGCTTATTCCAAATACGCTCCAGGCAATATCCACCGCAACTTCCTCATGGGTTTTCACGATGCTTCTCTTTGAATCACGGATATTGAACCACACGCCGGGAATAATGGCAGCCAGTATCAGGAACCATATATCAAACCCGATCGAGAAATTCCATTGCAGTTCTGCAAAGCTGACCAGGCCGCAAGTACCGATCACAGCACCCCACAAAATAGCACTGGCACCACTTTCGTGGTAATTGTCTTTTGCTTTGCCGATCATTTCCTGGATCAGCCGGAGGCTTTCCTGTTCGGAAATATTTCTTTCTTCCATATTGATATACTACGATTTCTGAAACCTTTAATTAAGAGTATCGCAAAGAACGCCAAGATAAGGCTAAGAACGCAATGTACATACTTTGCGTTCCTGGCGTATCCTTTGCGTTCTTTGCGATACTTTTATTGACCAACAGTCAATATCAGCGTATACTGCTTATTTTATCTGCGATAAGAAATAGCTAAGCTGTCCTCTTCCCCAGTTAGGTGAAATACTGTCTTCTGGTTTATAACTTTCAAATTTTTTCGATGCTTCTTCAAATTTCTTCTTCGCCTCCTGTTTATCACCACCAAATTGCTCGGGCGTGAAAAACAGGTCCTGACCCTCCAGTAAATACACACGGGGGTTTTCAGGGTTCAGTTGTTTTGCTTTAGCTAATGCTTCTGCTGCCGCAGGGCCATAAGTCATATAGCGGTTTTGCGGATCAGCCATCATTTTTGCGGTGTTGAGCATTTTTTTCAGACAGAATATTTCCGAATTGTCTTTTTGCAGTTCTTCCGCTTTGGCCAGCAAGGGAGTTGCTTTATCAGTAAGCGGATCTATCTGGTCTGTTTGGCCATTAGCGAATAGCATATTCGCGCTGTTCACATTGATCAGAGCTGCATAATAATAAGGCAACCACTGTGTTTTTTCTGCTTCAGCAATACGCTGGAAAGAATTGGCCAGTTCAGCTAATCCTGTTACTGATCTTGTAGTGTCAACCGCAGGCACCAGCTTTTCCATAGCAGCTTTATATCTTTCACTTTGTGCATTTGCTGCCAGGCAAACTACTGCAACAGCAAGCGATAATACTATTTGTTTCATGTCTTGATTTTATAAAGGTTAATTAAACAAGGTTGTTATGGTTAAAGGTTATTGTTGATGACGTTTTCTGTATTATCCACTCCAAAGCTGATAAAGAGCCCAATGAATACGAATGACCTGGATGGTGGCACGATAAGTTCTTTTCTTGCACCGTTATAGGAATATTTATATCCATAGGTTTGCTTGATACCGAAGATATTATTTACCGACAAAACAAGAACAGTGAACTTGCTGGCCCCAGCATCTTTATTGAATAATTTGGGAAGGTAGTTAAGACTGAAACTCACGTTATGGTAATCATCCGTTTTACCAAGATCGTTGAATTTATTTTCACCATTATCATTATAAATATTATAGTATGGGCGTCCGCTGGAATAAGTGTATGTCATATTGAAACCGGTTTTCCAGGCTGTAACAAATTTTTTCATCACCAGTGAAGCAGTATGCTTTGCTGCAAAACTTGGTTGCATGGCAATAGGAAAATTCAGGAAATCACGTTTGGTATCGAGATAAGAATAAGAGACCCAGTAATCGAAATTCTTGATCGTTTTCTTATCACGCCAGAATAGCTCTATTCCTTTTGCATCACCATACCCATTATTGTTGGCCGCTATTTGCTGATTGTCGTTATTGTTCTGGGCATTTGTTTTGATCAGGTCCTGGTATTTTTTATAAAATACTTCCACCCGGGCTGTAATGTATTTATTTGATTTCAGGTATTGAGCCACGTAGTGGGTGGCCCTGGCAAAATCAAGGTTGCCGACAGACCGCAGGTATTTTGTTTCAGGGTTCTGATAAAATATGCCATAGGCCAATGAAGCCTGGCTTTCTTTACCTGTTTTATATGCAAGGGAGACGCGGGGTGCAATATTTGAGCGGTCAAAAAGACTGGACTGCTCGAAACGGCCACCCAGCTTGGCTGCCAAAGCATTAGTCAGATAAATATCGGTTTCTGCAAATACGGATTTCAGGTGTTCCTTGATACTGAAATTATAGGACTGACCGCTATGATCTGTATAATTGGGATCATCCTGGCTATAGTTATACTCAGATCCAAAGCGGACGGCGCTGATGCCTCCCAGCCTTTTTTCAAACACAGCTTTGGCATTGAAATAATTTCCTTTGGATATCAACCCGAAGTTTTTCCATTCGAGCCCTGACAGCACAACATCTTTTTCATTCAGGTCCTGCATACTGCCATTGATATTATCCTTGTTGTAAGCATAAGACACACCCAGGTTCATCTTCCAACCAGAACCAAGGCTTTCCCTCCAGGAAAGATTATGATACATGTTGAGGTTTTTCAACCTGAATGCATCTTTATAGCCGATTGAATCAATACTGTTTTCCCGGAAGCCAAGCCTGTTGTGACTGAAGTATCCATAATATTTTACCATGCCTGTATTGGAAGTCTTGATCCTGAAATTGGCATCACCGGTATGATATTCCGGAGCAGTTGTATAGTCCTGCCTTTGCTTGATTACCTTAAACGCGGGCCACAGGTTAGCATAATCATAATTAAAACCCCAGGATGCTTTTTTATTTTTTGTCAGTTTCTGCACGCCGCCATTTACGCCGATCACAGAAAAACCAAGACTGCCGGCGCTTTGCTCTGGCAGATCAATTGTTTCGAGAATGAGAGCGGAAGACAAAGCCTGGCCATACAAAGCAGAATAGCCACCAGTGCTGAATACCGTTCCTTTAAAAATAAAAGGCGAGAAGCGGCTGCGTTGTGCAATATTGGGAACGCTGCTGTAAAAGAAATTATTAACGAGTGTGCCATCAATAAAGGTCTTTGTTTCCGAAGCAGTGCCACCACGAACAAACAAGCCTTCACTTTCACCTACCTGTTGCGTACCAGGCAGTGTTTTTAATGCAGCAGTTACATCTGCATTGGCACCTGCGGTAGTGGCTACATCAATAGGAGTTAACACAGTCGTTCTTTTCTTATCGCTGGCTTCAAAAGTGCCGGCGGAAATAACCACGGCTTTTAATTCAGTGATCTCTTCTTTCAATTGTATGGTAAAACTGTAAGAAGAATCTTTAACAAGGGTAAATAATTGTTCAAATGGTTTCAGACCGGAAGAGCTTGCCACCAGCAATTGTTGTCCTTTTTCCGTGGTAGTAAAAGAGAAATTGCCGGAGCTATCAGTAGTGGCTCCATCATAGGTGTCTTTCAGAGTGATATTGACACCTACCAGGGGTCTTGATTTGTTATCGGTAACTTTTCCTTTTATAACAGACTGTGCATCAGATGATTTTGATATGGCCAGCCCAATAGTCAATAAGGAAAAAATAAGCAGAGATTTCATGTTCAGGTGATATTTCCCGACAAACATAAACTTGTTTATAATATAAACCAAATTAATATCCTATTTTCTTATTGAATCATCCGGGGATACCTAAAACAAAACGGCCCTCAAAATGAGGGCCGCCGATATATAAGCATTTAGTTCTTATGCCTTGTACTGAGGGATCAGGCTTTGTGCCAGTTCCACCATTTTCTTCAATCCATCTTCTGGCAGGTTTCCTTTTTTGAACTGCGCCAGTACATCCGGAAGTTTGTTTTCCATTTCCATCAGGAAATGTTCTTCAAACTCTTTTACCTTTTTAACCGGTACTTCTTTGATCAGGCCATTGGTGCCGAGGTAGATGATCGCAACCTGTTTCTCTACAGAGAATGGTGAGTACTGAGGTTGTTTCAGAATCTCCACGTTACGTGCACCTTTGTCGATTACGTTCTTGGTAGCAGCATCGAGGTCGCCACCGAATTTAGAGAACGCTTCCAGCTCACGGTAAAGCGCCTGGTCAAGCTTCAGTGTACCGGCTACTTTCTTCATGGATTTGATCTGTGCGTTACCACCCACACGGCTTACGGAAATACCTACGTTGATCGCCGGGCGGATACCAGAGAGGAACAGGTTTGATTCGAGGAAGATCTGTCCGTCTGTGATAGAGATTACGTTGGTAGGGATATATGCTGATACGTCGCCAGCCTGTGTTTCGATGATCGGCAAGGCTGTAAGAGATCCGCCACCTTTAACCAGGTGTTTGATAGAATCAGGCAGATCGTTCATATTCTTCACGATCTCATCATTGTTGATCACTTTAGCGGCCCTTTCCAGCAGGCGGCTGTGCAGGTAGAATACGTCGCCAGGATAAGCTTCACGGCCTGGAGGACGGCGCAGCAGCAGGGATACTTCACGGTAAGCCACGGCTTGTTTGGAAAGATCATCATAGATGATCAGTGCAGGCCTTCCGGTGTCGCGGAAGAACTCACCGATAGCTGCTCCGGCAAACGGTGCATAGAACTGCAGCGGTGCGGGGTCAGAAGCAGATGCTGCTACGATGGTAGTGTATTCCATTGCACCGGCATCCTGCAGGGTTTTCATTACACCTGCAATAGTAGATGCTTTCTGACCGATGGCTACATATATACAATAAACAGGTTTACCTGCTTTCAGGAATTCTTTCTGGTTGATGATCGTATCGATCGCGATAGCTGTTTTACCAGTCTGACGGTCGCCGATGATCAGCTCACGTTGTCCGCGGCCGATGGGGATCATCGCGTCGATCGCTTTGATACCGGTTTGCAGTGGTTCTTTTACAGGCTCACGAAAAATTACACCGGGTGCTTTTCTTTCCAATGGCATTTCATAACGCTCACCGGTGATAGGGCCTTTACCGTCGATCGGCTCACCCAGGGTATTCACCACGCGGCCAACCATGCCTTCGCCTACTTTGATAGAAGCGATCTGACCGGTGCGGCGCACTTTAGCACCTTCCTGGATATCTCCGGTTTCACCCATCAATACCACACCCACATTGTCTTCTTCAAGGTTCAATGCAATTGCACGAACGCCGTTTTCAAACTCCACCAGTTCACCATAACGGACATTGCCCAATCCGTATACACGGGCAATACCGTCGCCCACCTGTAATACGGTGCCTACTTCTTCCAGGTCGGCGCTGGCGTTGAAGTTGCTCAACTGCTGACGCAGTATCGCACTTATTTCATCTGGTTTAATCTCTGCCATATTGTTTTGTTTATCTATTAATTATCTTACCTTATAAATAAAATCATTATTCTCAAACTGCTTGGCGATCGTTTTCAGATCATAAGCAATACTGGCATCCACCAGTTGATCGCCGACCTGCAACACAAAACCGCCGATCAGATCCGGGTTCACTTTTTCTTCCAGTTCTATATGCTGGAAATTAGCCGTTTTTTTCACCTGCTCCACAATTGCGTTCTTCAGTGAATCGCTCACCGGTGCTGCAGTGGTCAGTTTTATTACCTGGATGTTCTTATGTTTCTTATACAGGTCGATGAATGCTGTTACGATCTCCGGTAAGTTGCTTTCACGGCCCTTGTTGATAAGGAGCGTATTGAAAGCGGTCGTCAATTGACCCAGTTTACCGGCTGTTACTGCACCCAGTATTTTTTTCTTTGCATCCGCTTTGATGATAGGGCTGCGAAGAAGGTTTACAAAATCCTTATTGCTTTTATTCACAGCCTGCAGCCATTGCATATCAGCAAATACCTGTTCCAACTGACCTTTTTCAATAGCAAGGTCAATCAGCGATTTGGCATAACGGGAGGCTAAACGGGGATTAGGCATATATCTTTTTGCAAAAGCTTATTAATTCAGTTTCACTTCGTCAACCAGGCCTTTGATATGGGCTTCCTGGGCATCTTTACCTGTCAATTCTTTTCTCAACACTTTTTCTGCTACTTCTATCACCAGTTTACCTACCTGATTTTTTACATCGATCATAGCAGCCATTTTCTGTGCTTCAATGGAAGCTTGTGCATCGGCAGCGATCTTGGCATAATCAGCTTTGGCTTGCTCTTTCGCTTCGCTGATGATCTTGTCTTTTGTTTCCCTGGCTTCTTTCAGCAGTTGTGCTCTTTCTTCACGGGCTTTGGCCAGCAGGGTTTCATTTTCTGCTTTCAGTTGAGCCATTTCAGCTTTTACTTTCTCTGCTGTTTCCAGTGAGCTGGCAATGCTGTTTTCACGGTCGCGCAAGCCTTTGATAATGGCAGGCCATGCCTTTTTCTTTAAAATAAAGAATGCAAGCAGGAAAGCGAGCAGTGTCCAAAAAAGCAACCCGAGTTCGGGAGTAAGTAATTTCATTGTTCTGATTTTTATTTCGTTTCAATGGTTGAATGCCATTGAATTTTTTCTTTTTTAAATACTGCATCCTCCGCCCTGTGCATTGGATGCAGTAAATAGTTGCCGGTGATTATAACACCATGGCGAGGAAGCCTACGATGATCGCGAACAGTGCAGCACCTTCTACAAGGGCAGCAGCCAGGATCATGCTGGAACGGATGTCGTTGGCAGCTTCGGGTTGGCGTGCGATACCTTCTACAGCGCCTTTACCGATAGAACCGATACCGATACCTGCACCAATTGCAGCCAGACCAGCACCGATAGCACCACCTGCATTCGCCCAGGGTACTTCGCTCAATAAAGTGAACATGTTCATTAAATCCATGATTCAGATTTTATAATTAAAAAAAAGATCCTATACTAAAACGGGGTCATCATGTCCTGATCCTACATGCACGCCCTCGGGCTCATGATCATGATGCGCTCCTTCAATTGCCTGACCGATAAACACTGCAGCCAGGTTAGTAAAGATAAACGCCTGCAGGAAAGCCACCAGCACTTCGATCAGATAAATAAACACCGTGAAGGCAACAGACAGCGGTGATGCTGCCCAACCCGCTACACTGCTCATTTGCGCGAAAATAAATATCAGGGAGATCAGGCAGATAATGATAATGTGACCCGCCACCATGTTGGCAAAAAGACGGATGATCAGGGCAAAAGGCTTAATGAAAATACCCAGGATCTCTACCGGTATCAAAATGACTTTTACAAATCCCGGAACACCAGGCGGATTAAAGATATGTGCCCAGAAATGCTTGTTGGCACTGAACATGATCACGATAAAGGCCGTAACACCCAGCACCAGCGTAAAAGCAATATTGCCGGTTACGTTGGCAGAGCCGGGTATCATTCCAAAAAGGCTGTTGATCAAGATAAAAAAGAAGATCGTAAGCAGGTAGGGCAGGTAGCGGTAAGAAGCGGCACCCAGGTTTGGCTTAGCCACTTCATCTCTTACAAAGGTGATCACCGGCTCCAGCAGGCTTTGCGAGCCCTTGGGAGCAGAGGTAACACCAACACCGGATTTATATCTTTTAGCAATACGCAGCATGATCCAGGTAAACAGCGCAAATGCGATCAGCATCTGCACCACGTTGCGGGTAAGAGAAAGATCGTATACTTTAACGGAAGCATCGTATTCTCCGTTCTCATTCACTGCAACAATATCCTGCGGATTGAATTTTTTTGGATCGAGTCCCCATTCTTTAATGCTGTGGTCGGTAAGCATAGCATAACCATTGTGTGCAGCATGTCCATGTTCAAATTTGGACGACATGAAAGCGGTCAATCCTTTCTCAGGAGAGTAAAGGATCACCGGCAGGGGAAGGCTGACAGGATGTTTCGCCCCATCATCACCGACGATATCAAAGAAATGGAAATCGTGGTTGTTCAGGACGTGCCCAAAGATCACTTCTGTGGCATTAAAACCCTTTTTTTCCACGGGGGCATGCTCAGCTTCCTGAGTAGGCTGCCCATGTTCCTCTTGCTGGGCAAAAGCGATGCTGCCGGATAAGGTAAAAAATAAGCTAAAAACCGCTACTGGCAAGCATTTGAGACGTTCTAAACGCATACAGTTCCTGAAATTTGGCGCAAAGATAAGGGTCGGTAAGTTAAAAAGGAATTGGAAATGGGAAATTGATGAAAATCCTGGGGTTTTGGTGGTCAGCTTCTTTCTGAAAGAAAAATCCTTCCAGATTTGAGCCGAATAAATTGATTATTCGGCTCATTTTTTGACTATATTTGAGCCGAATAATCAATTTATTCGGCTCATGCTCCGTTACAACTGGGAAAAAGAGGATTGGCTACACTTCACCTATTCTCTGCGCGAAGCAGAAGATGAGCTCTTCCTTATTGCCGAAAAAACAGGAAAGGTTTCAGGGATTTTAAATGCGCTTCCCAAAAATACCATGACAGATACTATTGTTGAAATGATAGTACTGGAAGCCATTAAAACTTCTGAAATAGAAGGTGAATATTTAAGCCGGAAAGACGTTATGTCTTCCATCAGAAATAATCTTGGTTTAAACCAGCAACTGGAAAAAGTTAAGGATAAGCAAGCAGAAGGTGTGAGTGAGCTATTGATAGACGTACGAAACACTTTCCAGGAACCTCTTTCCCGGGAAAAACTTTTTACATGGCATAAAATGCTTTTAAAAAAAGAGCGGGATATTACAGTAGGGGCCTGGCGTAGCCATACGGAGCCCATGCAGATCGTATCCGGTGCAATGGGTAAGCAAACAATACATTTTGAAGCACCTCCATCCGATCGTGTGCCTGAGGAGATGGAGAAATTCATTGCATGGTTCAATAAAACAGGACCGGGTGGTTCGGAGGAAATAAAAAAAGCGCCACTGAGAGCTGCTATCGCACATCTATATTTTGAATCCATTCATCCTTTTGAAGACGGCAATGGCCGTATCGGACGAGCTATAGCAGAAAAAGCCTTATCACAAGGCATTGGCCGGCCTGTTTTAATGAGTCTTTCAAAAACAATAGAAGCTAAAAAAAATACTTACTACGCAGCTCTTGAAAAAGCGCAACGTTCAAATGAAATCACTCCCTGGGTAAATTATTTTATCAGAACGGTGCTGGAAGCCCAGATTGCTGCGGAAGAGCTGATTGACTTTACCTTGAAAAAAACCAGGTTCTTTGACCGTTTCAATGATATGCTCAATGAAAGGCAATCCAAAGCCATCCGGCGAATGCTCGAAGAAGGACCAACGGGCTTTAAAGGGGGAATGACCGCAAGCAAATATGTTTCTCTCACTAAAACATCCAAAGCTACTGCTACACGCGATCTTCAATACCTACTCAGCATAAACGCTTTTATCCAGTCAGGCAGCGCAGCAGGCCGAAGTACCAGCTACCAGGTTAATTTGTGATAGCCTCTGCTACACCTTCACCTGATGCTTCTCAAACTGCATACTATGCAACTGCGCATAAAACCCTCCCTTCTCCAAAAGCTCCTCATGCGTTCCCATCTCTTTCAATTCCCCTTTATCCAGCACAATGATCTTATCAGCTTTCCGGATCGTTGACAACCGGTGGGCGATCACGATCGCTGTACGGCCTTTGATCAGGGTATCTATCGCATGCTGTATCAGTAATTCACTTTCTGTATCTACGGAAGAAGTGGCTTCATCCAGCACAAGAATGGAAGGATCATATAATAAAGCCCGGATAAATGACAACAATTGCCGCTGGCCCAATGAAAGCGTGGCGCCCCTTTCCATTACGTTATAATCATATCCGCCGGGAAGCCTCATAATAAAATCGTGCATATCGATCAGCTTCGCTGCTTCTATCACTTTTTCCTTTGAGATCTCTTCATTGCGCAGCGTTATATTGTCTAGCACAGAGCCGGAAAAAAGAAACACATCCTGCAACACTACACCAATATGCTTACGGAGAAAATCGGGCTCATAAGATTCAATATTCCGCCCGTCGATCCGGATCGCGCCCTGCTTTATATGATAAAGGCGGTTCAGCAGGCTGATGATCGTGGTTTTGCCGCTGCCGGTATGGCCTACGATCGCCACGGTTTCGCCGGGTTGTATATTAAAGCTGATATCTTTCAATACGTATTTATCATCCGTGTAAGCAAAAGATACGTTGTCAAAACTTACAGCCCCTTCTATCCTGGCCGGTGAAGGTTGATACCCTTCTGCTGGCGGTTTGGTTACGTCATCATTGTCGAGCACACGGAATACCCGCTCACTGGCGATAACGCCCATTTGCAATACATTGAACTTATCTGCCAGCACACGCAAAGGACGGAACAGCAGGTTGAGGCAAAGGATAAATGAGATAACCGTACCCTGCTGGCTTTCCTGCAGGCCCAGTGCTTCTTTGGCAGCCCACCACACTATCAGGCCGATAGACAAAGCCAGCACGATCTCCACTATCGGAAAGAAAACGGAATAAGCAAAAATGGCTTTGATATTTGCATTTCGGTGTTCTTTATTGATCTTTTGAAACTTGCTGAATTCCCTGTCTTCTGATGCAAAAGCCTGCACCACGGCCATGCCTGTCAGATGCTCCTGCACAAAAGCATTCAGGTTGGTGACAGCATTCCTCACTTTAAAGAAAGACTTATTAATACTCTCTTTAAAATAATATGTAGCGATGATAATAATCGGAAAAGGAATAAGGGCTACAAGGGTCAGCTTCCAATCTACCCAGCACATATAGGCCAGCACACAAACAATGGAAAGCAGGTCTGCAATGATCGGCACAAGGCCTTCCGAAAAAATCTCGTTGATGGATTCAATATCATTAATAGTACGGGTCGTAAGCGTCCCGATCGGTGTTTTGTCAAATTGGGAAAGATTCAGCCCCAGTATTTTTTTATATACACCGATCCGCATATCCTTTACTACCGACTGTCCTAACCAGGCGGTTACAAACGTGAAAGCAAAACGCATGGCGGTTTCCAGCAGGATCAGGCCGATCTGGATCAGCGTTATCCTCACCACCATATCTGCCAGGGAAAGAACAATGAATTTATCTACCGTCAACTGTATCAGCCACGGCCTTACCGGTGTGATCACTGCCAGCAGTATCGCCAACACGACCGAGAGGTAAAACTTTCTTTTATACGGTGCCGCATAACCGAAAACTCTCCGCAAGACCGCTATATCAAATTTTTTAGGTGCTGTTTCAGCCAAAATGAAGAATTAAGGAGTTGCGAAATTAAGTAAAGTTTGTTTTGACTCAGGAACGGCTCAAACTGTATGCTTTAATAAAAATCACTCCCAGGTTCTTATGCGGAGGAATATAATCATCAAAGCCATCCACCCTGGCGTTTTTACGGAACTCCTTCCAGAAAGGGATCCATTCAATATCGGCGCCTGCCCTCAGTTTGTCCATCAACAACTGAATGAATGGTTTGTTGATATCCCTCTTGCCGATTTGTTTGGAGGCAACAATATGGGCATCCGGTGATTTTTGTAAAATGGCATTGATCAGGTTGAAGCCGCCGCAGGAGCCCATAAACACAATGCGGGAGGAAGGTGCCATGTAGGCAATGGTCGTGTTGGCATGGTAGCTATGTCCGCGGTTGATCGTCACCGTCGGTTTGATATTATTTTCCCGGAGATAATTCCGCAAAGCTGATTGCGCCATATCGTCTTTGCCCGTTTCCTCATCAAACGGAATATTGGCATAGATGGAAATGGGCTTGTCTTTAGTTGATTTGATCAGTACCCATTGGGGATTGCTCTTATCAATCGTCCAGTGTGTGCGTGGGAACATGGATTGAAAAATGCCAAAATCCAGTTTCCCGTCCTCATCGCCAAAAAAGAATACCTGCACAATCACTTCTCCTTTTTCATTTGTTAGTGATGAAAAAGGAACACGGTATACCGGTGGAATACCCAGTTCTTTTGTAAGATCAATCCCGTTAGAAGAATCGGCCGACAGGAATAATTTATCCAGGATGGTATAAATGGCTTGCCCTCTTGCATTACCCTGGCTTTTATTCCGCTCATAATTCGCCTGCACATTCTTCAGCATTTCCTTTGCCCGGTCAGGCAATGTTTCAGCAATGCTCGCATAGGAATCCGCTACATCCACCCCATCTTCCAATCCTGCTGATTCTTCCAACTGGCTTACAAATGTTTTCATCAGTTCATCTGCACTCTTACTGTCAGGAAAAGAAGCCAGGAAACCGCCCAGGGTATTATATGCTGCCGCCTGGCTGATGAATTTGCGGTAATGATCATAATGAACAGACGGCAATAATGAATCACCGCGGTTATTGATCTTTTTCATTATCTGTGGATACACACCATTCGTATAGCTGGAAGTATAGATCAACCCATCTGTGAGCACGGCGAGATAATACAGTTCCTGCGCAGTAAGCGGCAGAATGCTTTTGAACCGCACCGCATCAGGCCTTTCATGCAAGCCGTTAATAGTTGTAACAAATACATCACTGGCTTTTTGACGAAGGCGTGCTTCCAGTTCTGCATAAGCTATGGCAGTATCTTTATTCATAGCCCGTTGCACGTACTCGATCCTGGTTTTAACAAGCAGGCGGTAATACAATACCGAATCTTTTTCTGCAGCATCCAGCTCAGCCATTGTGATCTTACCCTTTACCACATTATCCAGGAAAGGAAAATATTGCTGACCGCTTTTGCTTCTCGACATGCGTACGACGGTCTTTACAAAATTATCGTCCGTGATATTCCGGATAGTATAACCAAGTTTGTTATTGGCCTGTGCGTAAGTATACAGCTGAGCAGGATATTTTTTTGCCACAGCTTTTACCAGGCTGTCGGCAAAAGGCATATCAGGATTTTCTCTGAGTGTCTGGAATGTCTGGTCAGGATGAAGCGAACAATATTTTAACACCAGCAATTGCTGGCCGGCTTTGAATCCCACGTTTTTTTCAAACGCGATCTTCGCTCCACTAATGATCAGGCTACCCACTTCATAAGATGTTTTTTCTATCACCGGCTCAATGGAGCGGCCGTTCTTATCCGCAACCATGCAGGATTCATATGCATGGATGGCTTGTGGCAACAGTTTGTTTGCCGTCTCCTTGTTCTTATAACCTGCTGCAAAAAATTTCAGGAGATTCTCGATCCCCCGCAGATAACGCACTTTATCCTGCGCTTTGATAAGGCTGTCGGTTTCAATGCTGCATTGCAACCTGTCAATGCCTGATGAAGTAAGATTTCCCAGGTTTTTCTGGGCTGCGTCCACATAATCATGAAAAATCTGCCTGCTCAGCGGCACCTGGCATCCGCCAGAATTGGTAGAAGCTTTGTCTTGAGCTAAGAGTGTCTTCGAAATGAAGAATAAGCATACAGCTATGGTGATCCCCTTTCTTATCATATCTCTTACGTCATTGCCGGCGTCATCCATCCGTTTCTTCCTCTCCCATCGATTTCCTGTACGCCTTTATAAAAATAGCTCCCAGGTTTTTGTAAGGTGGAATATAATCTTCAAATCCTTCCACACTGGCTTTTGATTTGAATTCTTTCCAGAAAGGTATCCAGTCGATATTGTTACCATTCCGCAGTTTCTCTGTAAGCAACAGGAAGAACGGTTTGTTGATCGCCGTTTTACCGATCTGTTTCGATGCAATGATGTGTGCATCTTCTGATTTATGCAGGATAGAATCGATCAAATGGAATCCGCCACAGGAGCCCATGAACACGATGCGGGAAGAAGGTGCCATATAGGCAATGGTTGAATTGGCGAAATAACTGTGCCCGCGGTGAATGGTCACAGTAGGATGAATATTGTTCTTTTCCAGGTAATCATCCAGCGCCTGTTGCGCTTTATCGTCTTCACCGGTTTCTTCCGGTAATGGCTTGTTGGCATAGATCACTACAGGGTTGCCTTTGACAGAACGGATCGTGATCCATTGCGGGTTATTACGGTCAATAGCCCAGTTGCCGCCGCCAAACATATTCTGGAAACCATTGAAGATCCCCTGCCCATCTTTATCCCCATAAAAGAATACCTGGGCTATCACTTCGCCTTTCTCATTGGTCAGTGAAGAGAAGGGCACGTTATACACCGGTGGAATACCCAGTTCTTTGGTAAGATCAATATTCTTGGAAGAGTCTGCAGAAAGGAAAAGCTTATTTAAAATATTATAGATCACAATTCCTTTCTTGTTATTCTCATCAAGGTTGCGCTGATAATTTTCCTGCACCAGGTTCAACACTTCTGCTGCCAGTTTTTTATTGGTTTCAATAATGCTGGCATAAGAATCTGCTACGTCCACCCCATCTTCCAGCCCTTCTGTTTTTTCCAAACCGCCCACAAAGGCTTTCATCAGATCGGTTGCTTCATCATGCCTTGGAAAAGTAGAAAGAAAATTGCCCAGGGTATTGTAGGCTGCTGCCTGGCTGATGAATTTACGGTAGTGATCAAAGTTCAGGCTGAGCAATAAGGAATCGCCGCGATTGTTGATCTTTTTCATCATCAGCGGGTACACGCCGCTTGTGTAGCTGGATGTATAGATCAACCCATCGGTAAGCACCGCCAGGTAATACAACTCCTGTGCTGTTAATGGCTGAAGGCATCTGAAACGTACCGCATCTGATTCAGTATGCAAGCCGTTAATGGTTGTTACAAACACATCTTTTGCCTTCTTCTCCAGTTTTGCTGTCAGTTCTTTAAATGCAATGGCGGTGTCTTTATTGATCGCTCTTTGCATATAATCCATCTGCGTTTTCACCAGCAACCGGAAATATTGTATTGAATCTTTTTCTGCAGCATCCAGTTCCTCAAAAGTTATTTTTCCTTTCACGATATTATCGAGGAAAGGAAAATATTGTTGCCCGCTTCTGCTTCTTGCCATGCGGGTAACGGCTTTCACAAATTCATCATCATTGATGTTGCGGATAATACCCCCCAGTTTATTGTTGGCCTGCGCGTAAGTGTACAATTGAGCAGGGTATCTTTTTGCCACGGCTTTCACCAGGCTGTCTGCAAAAGGCACATTGGGATTATCCTTAAGGGTAATAAATGTGGAAGCCGGATGCAGTACGCAGTATTTTAAAATCAGCTCGTCTTTGGATGGCTGGTACCCTTTATTGGAAGAGAAAATATTGGCAGCAAGCACAGCAGTTCCTGCATCGTAAGATAAAGGAGCAATTACCGGCTCTATGCTTTTACCATCCCTGTCATCAATCACGCATTGTTTATATCCGTTGATGATCTGCGGAAGATGCAGCAGGTTCACTTTTTTCGTTCGCCAGTTGGCACGTACATATTTCAACACGTTCGACATGCCGGTGAGATAATTCACTTTCAACCGGTGGTCCAGTAAGCTATCTGCTTCTATGTTGAACTGGAATTCATCAACCGTTTGGCCGATGGCTTTAGTAAGCAAAAGATTTACTTCCTCATTTCCGGAAAAAACCAACTCGTTGTCGGCTTTTCCATCCGCACTCAGCAGGTCTCTTTGTTCTTTATCGATATAGTCATGAAAAAGCTCCCTGTTCTTGGGCGGCTTTATCGTGATGGCGGCATTATTGATATTAAGCTGTGCTGCCAGGCTTGTAGAAAAAGCCAGGAAAGCAGTCCATAAAACAAGGTATCTCAACATTGAAGTCATAAGGATAGATATGCAAATTTAATAACCCGCGTTGATATTCAACTATAATCTGTTTATCATACAGTTATAAGACGGTTTTCGGGGCATAAGGTTGTCTGTGGTCCGCCCTGCATTTTCCTGTCATAAAATCATGCCTGATATTAAGTTATCATTAAGTCTGTATGAACAAAGTGCCGGGGTTTTTTGCGCCCGCAATTTCCCAGTAGCTTTGCGCAAACTTTCATTGGCATGGAAACTAAGGCCCGAAAAGTGCTGATAGCCGACGATGAGCCGGATATATTAGAAATTTTAAAATACAACCTCAGCGGCGAAGGATATGATGTGATAACCGCCAAAGACGGGGATGAAGCGCTTGAAAAAGCAAGGCGTACTCAACCAGACCTGGTGGTGCTGGACGTAATGATGCCTAAAAAAACAGGGGTGGAAGTTTGCCAGATCCTCCGCACCCAGGCAACTTTCAAAGACACCCTGATCATTTTCCTTACAGCTGTAAATGATGATGGCAGCCAGATCAGGGGTTTGGAAACCGGCGCTGACGATTATGTGAGTAAGCCGATCAGTCCAAAAGTGTTCCTGAGCCGCGTGAACGCTTTGTTCCGCCGGCTGAATAAAGCAGAGGTCAAGACCCTGGAACTGGAAAATATCAAAATAGATCCCGAGCGCTTTATGGTGCAGGTGGATGGAAGTGATATCGTGCTGGCGAAAAAGGAATTTGAATTATTATATCTATTGGCCCAGAAACCAGGTCGTGTATTCCTTCGCAATGAAATACTCAACCAGGTATGGGGTAATGATGTGATCGTAGGCGACCGCACTATCGATGTCCATATCCGCAAGATCCGCCAGAAACTGGGGATCGATTGCGTGACGACGGTGAAGGGAGTAGGATATAAGTTTGAGCTTTGAAGCGTAACTTCATTACATGTTCTCCCTTAAAAATATTTCCCCCCGTCAGCTTTCTTTTCTTACTGCTCTGGGCTTAGCTGCCCCGATCAGCCTGCTGGTATTTGTGATTGAAAAAAGATGGCAACCGGTATTGATCTCTTTCCTGGTAATATTGGGGGGTGGTTATTTCCTGATCAGCTTCGTGCTTGAAAGATTTATCTACCGGAAGATCAAGCTCATTTATAAATTCATTTACCAGACCAAAGCCACCAAAAGACAGGAAACCTACTACAAATACATTTTACCCAAGAAAAGTATTGATGAAGTAAGGGAAGATGTGGAAGCCTGGGCAACGGAAAACAAACAGGAAATAGAACTGCTGCGGGCTAATGAGCAATTCAGAAAAGAATTCCTTCAAAATCTTTCACACGAATTCAAAACGCCTGTATTCGCCATACAGGGTTATGTGGATACCTTGCTGCAAGGCGCCCTGGAAAATCCGCAGGTAAACAGGAAATTCCTGGAAAAAACATCCACCAATGTGGAAAGGCTTACCAATCTGCTGAATGACCTGGATGAAATATCAAGACTGGAAAGAGGCGAGTTGAACCTGATCAAGCAAAACTTTGTGATCCAGGACCTCGTAAAAGAAACATTTGAAAGCATCTCCATTATGGCGGAGCAAAAGAATATCCGCTGCAGCATCAAGAAAGGTTGTGAATCCCCACTTACTGTTTTTGCGGATAAGGAAAAAATAAGACAGGTGCTGCTGAATCTTGTGGAGAACTCCATTAAATATGGCAAACAGAATGGTTCTATTACAGCCAGCATGTATATTACTGATGGCAGACATGTGCTGGTGGAGATACGGGATGACGGAATCGGCATTCCTGAAAAACACCTGACCCGCATTTTTGAACGTTTCTATCGCACTGAAGAAGGCCGCAGCCTTGATGTAACAGGAAGCGGGCTGGGGCTGGCCATTTGCAAACATATCATTGAAGCGCACGGGCAAACCATTCACGCACGCAGCCGCGAGGATGTAGGCACATCCATCGGTTTTACACTCGATAGAAAAAAGGATTGATCATTACTTCCTCGAAGCGATCTTTGTTCCCGGTTCAAATTCCTCACCTACCAGTCCTGCAATCATGCCGGCTACCTGTTGCAGGTACAATTGCTGTTCGTCTTTCACTTCACCCAGGGGAGCCACACCCGGCCCCATCATGGCCAGCCATGTTTGTGAAGAGCCGCGGATAAAAAGATGATGCGAAGCCCATTTTGCATCACGGTATCCTCTTCCATGATCAGTGGTAATAATAATAGATGTGTTGTCTTTATAACCTGGCGTGGTTTGTATCCAATGCCATAATTCGGCCAGCAACCTGTCTGCCTTATTCAGATGCTCTAAATACATATCATAGCGGGCTGAATGGGCATACTCGTCAGTTTCTCCCAGCCCCAGGAAAAGCACCCTTGGCCTGTGTTCTTCCAGGTATTCACGCGCAACCAGGAAAGTGAGCTGATCGTAGCGTGTACCACCCTTGTGATAAATGTTTTCCTCCTGCACTTTATTGACCAGTTGCTGCCCGCTGGAAAGATGCTCGCCCTCCACTTTCTGATAACCGCTGTTGACGGGTATCCCATTCCTTTGCTCATTCAGGATATAGGGGAATACATCCCATGAAGTGAATGCTGCCACTTTTCCTTTGAACTCATCTTTACTCTCCAGGTACTCAAGCACATTGATATTGCTGTTGTACCTTTTTTTGTTGGATGATACCAGCAGGTCTGTAGTACCGGTGAATATTTCATTATAACCGGGATAGGAGAAAGCATAGAGGTTGGCCACATTCACTTTATTATTCAGCTGCCTGTTACCATACAGTTGTCCTTTCCCTGCCAGTACAGACCAAAAAAAAGGCATCAGTTGCCTGCGCCTTTGCTCTTTATTCTCCGACCAGTAAAGTGCTTTGATGGTATTCGTATCGGGAGTGAACTTCGGATCATTGATCAGGTCTTCATCTGCACCGTTGAATATCTCCTGCCAGCGGACCCCGTCGATCGTAACAACGACCAGGTTTTTAGCAGGCTTGATATCGATAGGTGTTTGCTGAGCTAACCGTGAAGGTGTAGCAGAAGGAAGTGTTGCAAGGAGGATTAAAGAAGTAAGGAAAACTTTCACATCTGAAGGTTTCACAAAGAAAGGCAGATAGTGTGACCGGAAGGTTAAGGTAAGGTGATGAAACTATGAAATGGCTGTGGGTCGGCCACGCCCTATTTCATAAATGCTTAATACTCGCTTAATACTAAGGTTATATACCATCCTGACCTTTAGCAAACCTTTTGAATGCAAAAACGTCCCGTTGATGTAGCTGTAATATCCGACCTGCACCTTGGCACGTATGCCTGCCGGGCAAAAGAGTTTGTCAGCTACCTCAATAGCATCGAGCCCCGCCTCCTTATTCTCAATGGCGACATTATTGATGGATGGCAATTCAGCAAGCATTATTTTCCTCTTCATCACATCACCGCCATTCAGCAGATATTCCACCTGCTCTCCAATGGCACAAGGGTTATTTACATCACCGGCAATCATGATGAAACACTGCGCCGGTATGCCGATCTCCATCTTGGAAATTTTCAACTGGCGGATAAAGTAGTGATAGAAATAGATGGAAAAATGAACTGGATCTTCCATGGTGATGTGTTTGATCACACCACAGCCAATCAGGCCAAGTTCTGGGGCAAACTCGGCAGCAATGGCTATGCAATGCTGCTGGGTTTTAACAAAATGATCAATAAAATGATGAGGCTGCTGGGCCGGGAAAAAGTTTCCCTTTCCAAAAAGATCATGGAGCAGTTTCATAAACGCTTTGTGCGCATCGATGCTTTTGAAACCATGATCGCTGAGCTGGCCATTGAAAAAAAATATGACTGTGTGATCTGCGGTCATATCCACCAACCCGTCAAAAGAGTTTACAGCAATGAAAAAGGGGCTGTCACTTATCTCAATTCAGGAGATTGGGTTGAGCACATGACTTCCCTGGAATATTATAACAACGACTGGCATTTATACACACACCAGCAGGAAGAGACCCAACCTGAACCGGCGAAACAACCCAAACCAAAGCCCGAAGTGATCACCAACGAAATAGCTATTTATCTGCATTCTTTAACCCAACCCTCAGCAATATGAACATATTATATGCTATACAGGCAACAGGCAACGGACACATCAGCCGTGCCATGGAATTATTACCGCACCTCGAAGAGTACGGCAATATTGATATTTTCCTTAGTGGCGGCAACAGTCATCTTGCACTTGATGCACCGATCAAATACCGCAGCAAGGGTTTAAGTCTTTATTATAATTGTAATGGGGGATTGGATTACTGGCAAATCGCCAAAGGCATTCACCCATTGCGTCTCCGCCAGGAGATCCGGGACCTGCCTGTAGAAAAATATGATCTCGTGCTCAACGATTTTGATTACATCACTTCAGCCGCTTGCGCCCGCAAAAAGGTCCCGTCCATTAATTTCGGGCACCAGGCCAGCTTTTATTCATCCCACACTCCAAGGCCTTCTATAAAAAACTCAACAGGCGAATGGATCCTGAAGAATTATGCAAAAGCTACGCATTATGTAGGCCTGCATTTCAAATCGTATGATCATTTCATTTTCACCCCTGTGGTAAAGCAACAGATACTGGAAGCCAATCCTACTGATAAAGGTTATATCACGGTGTACCTGCCATCCTATTGCGAGCCGCAACTGGTGGAAATATTCAGTGCATTCGGCGATCTTCAATTCGACGTGTTCTGCGGCCAGGTGATGCAACCGAGGCAAGAGGGAAACCTGCGTTTGCTGCCAGTCAATAAGCAGGCGTTTAACGAAAGCCTGATCCATTGCAGCGGCATCATTACCGGCGGAGGATTTGAAACCCCGGCCGAAGCCCTGCACCTGGGTAAAAAGATCATGTCGATCCCCATCCGCAGCCAGTATGAGCAGCAATGCAATGCAGCTGCTTTACAGGAAATGGGCATCCGGGTACTGAAAAGTATCGATCATACGTTCAGCGATCATCTCGAAGACTGGATCAACAATGATGAAAGGATAAAAATGGATTACAGTAAAAGCATCCCTGAAAGCCTGGAATATCTTTTCAGTTTAAATGTTGAAAAAAGAGAAAATGAATTGCTGGAAGTAGCCTAAGAAATATCAGCTGATTTAATATTGAGATAATGCTGCTATAATAACCGCTTAACAAACAAGCTCCATCTTTACACCAGTTCTTTCTTCCAAGTCGTTCCCATTTGCAGGATGGTTCTAGCAGTTATTCCATCCATGCAAGTCTTCTCATGCAGTTTAGCCACTCCGGTCGTCCTTCCTGAGTGGCTTTTTTTTGCCTCAACCATCCCCCGGAAATTTAATATTACCTTATTGTTAAGTTTTAATAATTTTATAGTGGATTGATTGTGCCGTGAAAATAAAATTCCCTATACTTCCCATCCTGGGGCTCTTGCTGATCAGCCTGCTATCTTCTTTTTCTCCAAAGAATACACAAGCTATCCGTTTTGATTTTTATGGTGATACGGTTGAATTGGAAGTGGATGATGCTTTCAAAACCAGTTTCAGCGGACCGCTTTCACTGGAGTCTGTGACGGCATTTTATGAAAAACTGAATGCCGGCAATTATGAAAGCCTTATAAAAAAGATGCTTTTTTATAAGGAACAGTATAAGCTGGACGATTGGTTGTATTACCAGCTGATCCGGCGGACCGCTCAATCCATCAGCCCTAAGGGAGAAAATTACACTGCTTATACGATCTATAAATGGTTCCTTCTTTGCAAATCCGGCTATAATGCCACTTTGCAGGTCACCGATGGCAAGATCCTGTTTTATGTGCAAAGCGATGAAGTCATTTACGATATTCCTTATCATTTCAAAGATGGCAAGCAATACGTTTGCCTTAACTACCACGATTACGGGTCAATGATCGATTTTGACCAGGAAAAGTTTACCGAACTGCCGATTCATATACCGGGAGCGGAAAAAGCGTTTTCTTATAAGATCAATCAGCTACCCAGCTTTAAGCCGGAAGACTACCTGGAAAAGGACCTGCTCTTCAATATTTACCAGACTGAATACCATCTCAAAATAAAGCTGAATCCACAGATAAAAACGATTTTCGCCAATTACCCGGTAGTGGATTATGCATCTTATTTCAATATTCCTCTCAGCAAGGAAACATACAGTTCCCTTATCCCATTGCTGAAGCAGAATGTGAAAGGATTAAACGCCAAGAACGGCGTCGATTATCTCATGCGCTTTACCCGCTATGCTTTCCTGTTTGAAAAGGATGCCGATGTGTTTGGAAAGGAAAAGCGCTTTACGCCGGAGCAAACTCTCTTGTATGAGTATAGTGATTGTGAGGACAGGGCGGCTTTGTTTTTTTATCTCGTAAAGGAAATTTATAACCTGCCGATGATTGTTTTGTCTTATCCCAAACATATCACCATTGCGGTGAAGCTGGATAAACCTGTAGGGACCCCCATTGTTTATAATGGTGATCAGTATACCATCTGTGAACCTACTCCGCAAAAGCAGGATGTGTTGATAGGTCAAATGTTGCCGTCCCTTCGTAAAGTGCCTTACGAAATCGTGTATGCTTACGCCCCTCTCTATAAATAAGAAATCGCCCCGGACAAACCCGGGGCGATTATATAAATTCTGCTTTATTGATATAAGCTTAGTTGAATACACACCAGCCTTTGTACCAGCTTGCCAGGTCTCCTGAAGGAGAGATAGCGCCGCGGAATTTCACCGTTTTATCGATAAAGGCATTATTAGCCAGTTTAGCATCTGTGAAAGCATAACCGTTAATAATAGGATTAGGCTGACCCAATACGCTGCCGGATCCAAATGGAGTGAAGTCAGGATTGATATAGTCGAATGGGCGGGTATAACCTACATTCTCATTGTTAGTGATGATTTGGTTCCCGTTTTCAGCGAGATTAACCCAGGCAAGAATTTCAGCATCTGAAGATTGTGCTGCAGCGTTGGTACCTGCAGAATATTTTACAGGAGCCCAGGCCGGGAATGAAGGGTGATTGCCACAACCAGCAATGATGTTGTTTTTGAACTTCAATTCGCCGCTACCTGTTGGAAGGCCTATATTGAGATCAGTTGGAGTACCAGTGCTCGCATCGATCAGCAGACCACGGGGCCATCCCATAAACACAGAATTGAAAATGGAAATGGCAGAGTTTCTTCTGATCTGTGCAGCTGCAAGGAAATAGCTGTTACCAACATTAGCGAGTGTAGCACGTGGGCCGATCGCTGTTATGTTAGAGAATATGGCAGAAGTTTTAGGTGTAGCTGTAGTACCGGTAGCATTATTATCGCTCTCAAATGCTTCTGAGTTAGATACGTCTGCATTGGCAGAATCGCGAACGATAAGGCCAAACTGTACAGTACCGCTATAGCCGTTATCTGTATCGAAATCATCATCCTGTGTTCTGTATGCAACCAGGTATTTACAGTTAACCGTACCGCCAAACCATTCGTACGCATCATCTTTTGCATAAGTCACCTGCACGTGATCGATCGTTGTGCCGGAGCCTACTGCACCCATTGTCAAACTGTTGATCTCTTTATCAGGAATGAATGCATAACCAGCGTATTCGATACGCACATAGCTCAGTACACCTGAGTTGTCATTGTTAACAGGGTTAGCGCCGCCGCCGCATACACCTTCACCATATGTATTGTCTACACCACCTTCGATCTGGAAAGTACCGGCACCGATCAATACATTGGGGTTATTGGGATATACGCTTGCGATATCAGCAGTATAGGTTGCATTGATCGCCGCTTTACCCAGCAATACGATTCCACCCCAGTCACCTGAACGTGGATTGGGTGAATTGGAAGTGAAAACGATAGGCTCGCTGGCTGTTCCCTGTGCAATGATCTGTGAGCCGCGGGTAATGATCAGGGCTGCAACTTCTGCTCCACTGTATGTGCCTTTGATCACTGTTCCGGCTTCAACTGTCATTTTAGCACCATTTGTTACATACACTTTTCCCTGCAGGATATACGTATTCGTTTTCTTCAGGACCGTATCTGAAGTGATACGTCCTTTCAGCGTAATAGTTTCGCCAGAGGGGCCGCCATTACCACCACCGGGAACGATGACGATTTCTTTTTCACCATCTGTTTCAATCTTCCGGCATCCTGTGAATGCTGCGATGGCAAGTGCTGAATAAAGAATGATCTTTTTCATTTTTTATGATTTCTGTGTTTATGTACTTTTTATTGTTGACTTGTTGATTTAATTACAGACTGTATCCGAATGTGATGCTGAATGTGGTGCCATATTGACGGGTAAACCTGTACATGTCCACACCCTTGTTCAATTTTGTGTTTCCATCCACATTCTGATAGAAATATGCTTTCTTGTTCAGGATATCAGACACATTCAGCCTGATCTCACCTTTGTTTTTTACGACCTTCTTGGCAATCTGGAAATCGAGCAGGGGTCTTGATGCTTCCCAGGTATCAGGGAACTCAGACATGCCGGAACCCGTAGAATTTATAGAACCGACGAAAGCGATCCGTTTACCGATCTGGTTGAACAGCAAGCTCGCGTTGAGTCCGGCATTCTCCAGGTCATACAGCAGGCCTGCATTGATCAGGTAGTTTGACTGGCCTTGCAAAGGGCGATCTATTGTCAGCTTCGCATCACTCACCTTACTCTTGATATAAGACAGGTTGGTGAGGAAGGTGAAATTCTTAAGTCCGTCAGTGAAATCAAGTTTCTTCCTGAACTCCAACTCAGCGCCATAAGCTTCTGCTTTTTCAGGATTGGAGAAGTTGATGGTGCTTGATCCGCCACCACCTAACTGGAATATTTGCTCGATTGGTTTGTCGAAATGTTTGTAGAACACACCGATGCTGAATGTTTCACCTGCCCTTGGATATAATTCATAGCGCAGGTCGGCATTGGTGATCTTGGTACGTTGAAGACCTGTTGCACCCTGTACGGTAGCATTCAGATCGAAATCATAGAACTGGAAGGGAGCTACCTCACGCAATTCAGGGCGTACCACCGTTTGTGACCCTGACAATCTCAGGTTTGTTTTATTGTTCAGTTTCAGGGTGGCATTCAGTCCGGGCAGGAAGTCGGTCACTTCTGTATGCGAGTGGCGGCTGTCCCATGCTTTCACACTACCCATCAGTTGGTCATAGTTTTCTACACGCACACCCCACACAACACGCAGCGCTTGCGACAATTGGTTGTCGAACTGGATATAACCTGCATTCAGAATAGTATTGGCGAGATAACGGAAGATGTTTGCATCAAGTGCTTCAAAAGCAAATTTGTTGTCGAAGCCGGTCCCGAAATTATCCGGGTTGAAGATCTGATCAGGGCCAAGCAATCTCAACTGCTCATTATCTCTGGGCAGATAAATGGAGAATGGTTTGGAATCGAATAAACGGTCCCGGACCTGGATCATATATCCAGCTTTAATTGACTGATTGAAACCGAAAGCCCTGAATGATTTGGTCAGATCTGCACCACCGGTATAGATATAATCATTCAGGAACTGGTAAAAGCGGTTGCCACTTTGTTGCGACAGTACGCCGCTTATATTAGCAAGGTAGGGGCGGTTATTCTCATTGTCTTTGCTGTAAGTAAGGCGGCGCTGATCAGGGATATAAGAATCCAGGATGCTGAAGCCACCATACCATTTCAATTTGAATGCCTGCTGGAAAAGCGACAGGTTGTGTTCGCCTGTAAGCTGATTGCTCCAGAACATATTTTGTTTGAAACCAAGCTCAGAACCTTTCAGGCTATCCAGAGAGGAACGGCCATTGTTCACTTCACCACCACGGTTGGTAGTATAGTCTGTGGTGTTTACGTTGAAAATGGTTTTATAGGAAATTTTATTATTGGCATTGAACTGGAAGGTCACAGCACCCATGCCTCCCCACAATACATCCTGTGCATAACGGTTATCATTATACAGGAAGTCAGGGGTTATTACAGTATTGCCTGAAACATCGTCAGAAAACGCATAACCATTGTTGGTCAGCTTAAGATAGCGGTTAGATTTGTTGTATGTAAGGCCGAGTATTACACCCAGCTGTTTATCACCGCTGAATTTTTTATTAAAACCGCCACTCGCCTGGAAAGAAGTGTTGATAGGAGAAGATACTTTCTCAGGAGCCCATACATTTTCAAATTGTTTTCCTACTTCAATTTTTTGAGCAGGGGTCAGTACTTTGAACTGGTTTTTGGAACCATAAGAAGCAGGAAGCCCTCTTTGACCGTCATCAATTCCCAGGAAGTCGAGTTTACCACCTTTATAAGAATAGAAATCATTACTGACCGTTTGGGTATTGAAACCTGTACCGATCTGTACATTAAAGAAGTTTTTTGCAGGAATATCCCTTGTATTCACCTGAACCAGGCCACCGGCCCATTCGCCGGGCAGTTCGGGTACAAATGCTTTATTAATAATAATATTATCAATCATAGCCGAAGGGAAGATGTCGAAAGAGAAGGTCTTCCTGTCTGGCTCAGTGCTGGAAAGCAATATGCCATTCAGCATTGCCTGGTTATAACGGTCAGCCAGGCCTCTTACTACCAGGTATTTACCATCCTGGATACTGGTACCGGGCGTACGTTTCAATACCTCACCAGTATTTTTATCAGGAGAGCGGCGGATGCTTTCAGCAGAAATAACAGAAGCTACGGTATTGGTATTTTTCTGAAAGGAAATGGCTGAGTTCACGCTTTCGAGGCGGGCGCTGGAACGTCTTGCAGTAACCACCACGTTCTCACCTTCCTTTGCCTTTATTACCAATACAACGTTCAGCTCATTGAGCTGGCTGGTAGACTCAACGTCTGTTACAGTTTTTGTTTCATATCCAACAGCAGAAAACTCAAGTTCATATTTACCGGTTGGTAATGTTAAGGTATAGCGGCCTTCAACATTGGTAGAAGTTCCGCCGGCCTGACCTGCAACTCTTACAGACACACCTGGCAGTGGTTCATTTTTTTCATTGGAAACTTTACCAGAAACCTTGTTTTGTGCGTAAGTGAAAGAAAATGCAAATGAGAGAATCAACAGTAATTTCAGCCGCAGTAGCATAGAAGTAATTTCCGGCAAAGGAAGAATTGGAAGATTACCGGCATGTTATGCAGCAATTAAGGAATTGTGAAGGCAATGTTATGGAAATGTTATGGCCATTTTGCTGAGCTTACTTAAAAGAATGTACCTTTATTTTATATAGTGAGAGTTAAGTAGTTATAAAATAAAACCCAAAACATCGTATAAATAATTAATATTAAGGAATTATTAATTCCGGCTATTTTCCCGGGTCTGCTCACTGAAGCCGGTAATTTCGCAACCAGTTAAAAACATGATATGGGACTTAATTCATTTTTGAAAATTTTCATGCCTAAGAACAGGATATTCTTTGAACTTTTTGAACAGGTGGCAGACAATGTGGCTAAAATGGGAACAGTGATGAAGGATGTAGTAGCCGAAACAGATTTTGACAAACGTGCTGCCCTGATCGCCCAGATCGAAGACCTGGAACATGCCAACGATGAACTTACCCATAGCGTGTTTACCGAGCTCGGGCGCAACTTTATCACTCCGTTCGACCGGGAAGATATTCACTACCTCGCCACTTCGCTGGATGATATCGCCGACTATATATATGCTTCTGCCAAAAAGATCAATTTCTACCGTGTGAACCCCAACGACATGGGTATGCAGAAAATGGCTGAGCTGATTGAGCAGGGTGCTTACCAGATCCGCATTGCTGTAAAAGAGCTCCGCGATATGAAAAACATGCGCAATATCACCGAGGCGCTGGTTAAGATCAACAGTATCGAAAACCAGGCAGATGATATTTTTGACATGAGCATCGAACGCCTGTTTGCGACAGAGCCTGACGCAAAAGAAGTGATCAAGAAAAGGGAGATCTACCAGGTAATGGAGATCGTGACCGATAAATGTGAAGATGCCAGCAATGTGATAGAGTCTATCATTATTAAATACGCTTAATAACTATATATGGACCGCCGGTTCAGTTCAAAAGTCAAAAATCAAAATGCAAAAGATGCCAGGAAGGAGCCTTCTTCTACGTTTTGAGTTTTGACTTTTTATTTTTTACCTAACCCGCGCTCTCTTATATCAGCAAACTCATTTTATGACCACTTTCCTTATTGTTATTATAGCATTAGCGCTGATCTTTGACTATATCAATGGCTTTCATGATGCGGCCAATTCCATTGCCACAGTGGTTTCCACTAAAGTGCTCACGCCTTTCCAGGCAGTGCTTTGGGCCGCCCTGTTCAACTTCGTCGCTTTCTTTATTTTCAGGGATCATGGTGTGGCAAATACGATTGCCAAAACTGTAAAAAATGATTTTATCACCCTGGAAGTAATTTTCTCCGGCCTGATCGCTGCTATCATCTGGAACCTGTTTACCTGGTGGCGCGGCATTCCGTCTTCTTCCTCTCATACACTGATCGGTGGTTTTGCCGGTGCAGCCATTGCCCACTCCGGTTCATTCAGTTCGGTTAACTCAGGCCCGGTGATCCAGATCGCTGCTTTTATTTTCCTGGCTCCCCTGATCGGTATGATCGTAGCTTTTGTTATTTCCCTTTGGTTTATTTATTCTTTTAAAAAGACCAGGGGCCCTAAAATATTTTCCTCTTTGGTGATCCTGGGTGTTCTCATCTTTTTATTTACGCACCTGGAAACTGATCCGGCTAAGCTGAAATCGCACTACGACTCTTTTTTTCTGAAAGTGGTATTCCACTCACAGAATTTCAAATGGATATTGATGAGCCTTATTGTTATAATCATGGCCATCTTCTCCTTATACCTGAGCAACCTGAATGCGCATAGGGCAACTTCCTGGTTCAAGCGCCTGCAACTGGTATCATCTGCCGTATTCAGCATCGGGCATGGAGGTAATGATGCACAGAAGGTAATGGGTATTATCATGGCTGCGCTTATCGCCTCCAATCCTACCCGCTATAGCCTTGACCACATGGAACCCTGGGTGCCGCTGGCCTGCTATACTGCCATTGCATTGGGTACCATGAGCGGTGGCTGGAAGATCGTAAAGACCATGGGTACCCGTATCACCAAAGTAACTCCTTTTGAAGGCGTTGCGGCTGAAACTGCCGGTGCTCTTACACTTTTCGTTACAGAATCACTTAAAATACCTGTAAGTACTACCCACACCATTACAGGCGCGATCATGGGCGTAGGTGCTACCAAACGCCTTTCGGCCGTTCGCTGGGGCGTTACGGTAAACCTGATCTGGGCCTGGGTGCTGACCATCCCGGTGAGCGGATTGCTGGCTACGGGTGTTTATTACGTTGTACATCTGTTCGTTTGATCGGGATAATTGCTTAGAAATTTAAGATTTAAGTACTTTATCGACCTTTAAACCCCTTCGTTTGGATACTTCCCACCAAGACGACGAAGACCACAAAGAAATTATTACCTGCACATTTTTCATACCCTATTGCTTTAAGATATAGTGTAAATATTTCTTTGTGGCCTTTGCCGTCTTGGTGGGAAAACCGATTGGTGAAACCAAACCATCACTTTTCGAAAAAAATCCTGACTTTTGCCGGGAATTTTTTTTATGGCTAAAATACTTGTAACAGGTGGTTGCGGTTATATCGGTTCCCATACCATCGTGGATCTTATTGAGCAGGGCTACGATGTGATCTCTGTTGATAATAACAGCCGTTCCAATCCCGCCATACTGGAAGGAGTGGAAAGGATCACCGGCAGAAAGATCAAGAACTACAAAGTAGACCTCTGCAATTTTGATGATACATTTGCGATCTTCCAGGAAAATGAAGACATCGAAGGCATTATCCATTTTGCAGCTTACAAAGCTGTAGGCGAATCGGTGGAAAAGCCGCTGATGTATTTTGAGAATAACAATAATTCCCTGATCAACATATTAAAGTGTGTACAGGAATTCAATATTCCTTTCTTTGTTTTCTCCTCTTCCTGCACAGTATATGGCAACCCGGATGAAATCCCTGTTACAGAAAAAACTGTTCCCAAACCTGCTGAATCTCCTTATGGTTATACCAAGCAGATGGGTGAGCAGATCATCAATGAATTTGCCAAGAGTGCCGGCACGCAGTGTATCCTCCTGCGTTATTTCAACCCGGTAGGGGCGCATCATTCCATACAGATCGGTGAAATGCCGATCGGCCGCCCGCAAAACCTGGTGCCGGTGATCACACAAACTGCCATAGGTAAATTGCCAAAGATGATGGTATTCGGAGACGATTATCCCACACGCGATGGCTCCTGCATCCGTGATTTTATACATGTAAGCGATATTGCGCATGCACATACCCTGGCGATCCAATACCTGGAACAAAAAAGGAACAGCTCCATTTGTGAAGTTTTTAATCTTGGCACCGGAAATGGCGTGACCGTGCTTGAAGCGATCCGTTCCTTTGAAAAGGTGAGTGGTGTAAAACTGAACTATGAGATCGGCCCCCGCCGCGCTGGTGATGTGATCGCTATTTATGCCAATAATGATCTGGCCAAAACCCGTCTGGGTTGGGAGCCTGCTTTAACATTGGATGAAATGATGCAGACAGCATGGGAATGGGAACAAAAACTTAAAGCAGACCAGGCAATTTTTGGAGGAAAACCAAAAGAGCTGAACTAAGCAGGTAGCTCAAATTCCTTACTTTTACGCTCTAATAAAACACTATGGCATTAAAAGATATTCAACCAACCGGAAATAAAGATACAAGAAGTGGATTTGGAGACGGAATTGCGGAAGCAGCCCGCAAAAATCCCAATATCGTTGCCCTAACGGCTGATCTCGCTGGCTCATTGAAGCTGCAGCAATTCATGAAAGAATTTCCTGAACGTTTTGTACAATGCGGTATCGCTGAAGCGAACATGATCGGTATTGCTGCCGGTATGACCATCGGCGGAAAGATCCCTTACACAACTACGTTTGCCAATTTCTCTACCGGCCGCGTATATGACCAGATCCGCCAGTCTGTTGCCTATAGTGGTAAAAATGTAAAGATCTGTGCATCCCATGCCGGTGTTACATTGGGAGAAGACGGAGCTACCCACCAGATACTGGAAGATATAGGGTTGATGAAAATGTTACCAGGAATGACGGTGATCGTTCCCTGTGATTATGCACAAACCAAGGCAGCTACCCTGGCTATCGCCGACTATCAGGGACCTGTATATCTTCGCTTCGGCCGCCCGGTATGGCCGATTTTTACTAAAGAGGAAGATTTCAGGATCGGTAAGGCACAACAGTTTTCCGAAGGAACAGATGTGACCATTTTTGCCTGCGGTCACCTGGTATGGAATGCTATACAAGCCGGTGCACAATTGCAGGAAAAAGGGATCAGTGTGGAAGTAATCAATATACATACGATCAAACCATTGGATGAAGAAGCTGTACTGGCTTCTATCCGTAAAACACGCTGCGTGGTTACAGCGGAAGAACATAATATCATCGGTGGACTAGGAGATGCGATCGCACAATGCGCGGCCAAGCATTTCCCTGTGCCTATCGAATATGTAGGAACAAAAGACACGTTTGGAGAAAGCGGTACGCCAAAAGAATTGCTGAAGAAATACGGACTGGACATCCCGGATATCGTGGCAGCAGCAGAAAAAGTGATCCAGCGTAAGAAAAACGGATAAAAAAATAAAAATCCCGATTAAAAATGCAAAAGTCAAAATGCACCGGACCGGTTTGCATTTTGACTTTTGCATTTTTAACTTTAGGAGGGATTAAACATTTTAGTATTTTATGCTTCTAAAAATTGAAAAACCAACAGCATGCCGCTAACCGGTGAAAGCGATACCGAATTGCTCGCGCAGTTCAGAGAAACTGCTACGAAAGAAAGGGCTTACACAGCCATTATCAGGAAATACCAGGAAAAATTATACTGGCATATCCGCCGTATGGTTGTGGACCATGACGATGCCAATGACGTATTGCAGAATGTATTTATCAGGGTATGGAAGGGCCTGGAAAATTTCCGGGAAGACAGCCAGCTTTATACTTGGCTTTACCGGATCGCTACCAATGAAAGCCTGACCTTCCTGGAGCAGCAGAAAAAGAGAAGCACATTGAGCTTGAGCGATGTGGAAAGCGGTTTGAGTGAAAAGATAAAGGCCGATCAGCATTTTGATGCAGCGAAGCTGGAATGGAAATTACAGCTCGCTATCCAGCAATTACCTGATAAGCAAAGAGTTGTGTTTAATTTACGCTATTATGATGAGATGCCTTATGAAGAAATGAGCCGGGTGTTGGAAACCAGTGAAGGGGCGCTGAAAGCAAGCTATCATCATGCGGTCAAAAAAATAGAGGATTATATCAAAAACCATTAAACTTTGAATAGGGCAAACTGTCTCAATTATCCCACAAATGCCACAGTCAGCTATCATATTACAGGAATTGCAGGAGCTTAACAGCTCCCTGACACCTCATGCCCCGGTAGGATACCAGGTGCCGGAAAGCTATTTTGAAGGCCTGGCAACCCAAATCCTGCAAAGGATCAGGGCAATGGAAGCAGCGACCCCGGATGAAGAACTGGCGCATTTATCACCTCTGCTGGCAGGCATTTCCAGGCAATCTCCTTATACAGTTCCGGCTGACTATTTTACCAGCCTGGACCCTTCTATCGCATTTTATGAGGAAATGAGCGCACAGAAGGAATTGGAGCAGGTTTCCCCCTTATTAGGTGGCCTGGGTAAGCAGCATCCGTTTACGGTGCCTGAAGGGTATTTTGAAAAGCCTTTACTGCCGGTGATTGAAGAACAGAAAGAAGCACCGGTTGTCCGGATGGCCCCAAGAAAATGGTTTAAATATGCAATCGCTGCTTCTATTACAGCCATTGTTGCGCTGGGTACTGTGTTATTACTGAATCAGCAATCCACTCCCGGTGTAAACAAACAACCTTATGCCTGGGTCGAAAAAAACATGAAAAAAGTGAGTACTGAAGATATCAGCAAATTTGTAGACCTGGCAGACGATGCTACGCCGGATATCGCAAAAACCAGTGCTCAGACTGATATCAAAAACCTGCTGAAAAATGTATCTGATAAAGAAATACAGGATTTTCTGAAAGATGTTCCTGCTGATGAAACAGATGAGGACGATATTTTTTTAAACTAACATGAAAAGATTTTTATTCATACTTAGCCTTTTTGTTCTGACCACAGCACCCATTCTTGCGCAGGATGACGATGACGTGGATGACAATGCGACTATCCGCGATAAAATGAGCGAGTATATACAAGAGCGGCTCAAGCTCAGCCCTGAAGAGGCGAAAAAGTTCAAGCCTGTTTTTATCGAGTATTTCAAAGACTGGAAAAAAACAGCCAGGGAAAACCGGGGGGATAACCTCGTTATGCGTCAAAAAATCACGGACCTGCAGGTAAAATACAGAGCCCGGTTCAAGGAGATAGTTGGAGAACAGCGAAGTAATCTCATTTTCACCCATCAGCGGGGTTTTATACAGGAACTGCGCCGGCTACGGCAGGAGCGGTTAAAAAATAACCCCGGAAAAAGAAACCCTGAAGGCAAGACAAAATAAATATAATAAGATAAGTTTTTATATATCTTTGAACCTGGTGTTTTTCATAGGTTAGCAACGGCCGGCTCTTTTTAGGGCGGGCCTTTTTTGTACTAATGGTGCGAATGATTTTCTTCTGTAGAAAAGTTGCCTGGATAACCACGAATGACGCGAATAGACCCTGATAGAATGAAAGGGGTTGATTGGTTATGAGATGGGTTGGGTATTAATGGGAGCATATAATGCGTTTAAAGTTTAGTTTGTCATGTCCGAAGTTGATTAGAAGGCCTAGTTGGATTCCGGAGGCTTTTAAGTAGTTGAGGGTTTGACGGAAGCCTTCAACAAAGGAGAGAAATGGTAAGGCCTTTAATTCCAGGATGATGCAATCAAATACCAGGAAGTCTACTCTGAATATTCTTTTAAGGGTTTCACCTTCATACTGAACAGTAAACGTTTTTTCCCTCACAAACGGAATTTTATCCTTTATTAACTCCATCTCCAACGCATCCTGATAAACCAACTCATTAAATCCCTTCCCCAAAATATTGTGGATTTTCATACACAATCCTATAATCTTATAACATTCCTGCTTATATAAAAGGTCACAGTGATTCATATCATAAATATTTATTCCACTCCTCAAAATACCATCAACCCCTATACTTAACCATGTGAAAAAAACAAAATAAAAACGTCTTTTCCTCTCCTCACGCCCATTCGCGTAATTCGTGGCTATCCAGGCAACTTTTCTACAGAAGGAATATTGGCAGTATTCGTGTTTATGTAGATTTGTGGGATGAGAACAATCCCCCTTTCCGAAGGCTCCTTTACCATCGACAAGACCAAGCTTTTCGTTCCTTTTAATGAAGACCACGATGATTTGCAGGCAAGGCCTGTAGGCAGTTTGCTGGTAGAAGTGCAGCCCTTTGTAGTGATAACAGAACAGGATGTGCTGTTGCTGGATACAGGATTGGGATTTTCCAAAGGTGGAAACCTGCAATTGCATGAAAATCTGCAGCAGGCAGGGATCAACCCCTCCGAGATCACTAAAGTGCTGATGAGCCATTTACATAAAGATCATGCAGGCGGAGTAGCAACAGGAAATGAACATAGCCAGCTTAGCTTTCCTGCAGCCAAATACTATGTACAGGAAAGGGAACTGGAATTTGCCCTGCAAAAAGGACTGCCATCCTTCATCCCGGAAGAATTGGAAATATTAAAGAATTCACCGCAGGTCGAATTCCTCAAAGAAGATGAAGGAATGATCGGTGATTATATACATTACAAAGTAACCGGCGCACACTCCCCCTTTCACCAGGTATTCTGGATAAAAGAAAATAACGAAACGATCTTCTTCGGAGCAGACGACGCTCCGCAGTTACAGCAGATGAAGCACCGCTTTGTAGCTAAGTATGATTATGACGGAAAAAAAGCAATGGAACTAAGAAGAGAATGGTGGGAAGAAGGTCAAAAAGAGGGATGGACCTTCCTCTTCTATCACGACATCAAAACTCCCAGCACGAATAATCGCTAATGGTCGCTTACCGTAGGGTGTTCGCCTTGATAGCCACGAATGACACGAATGGTGTCCTATATTTTCTGAAGTAAGCCAGGAAAGAAAGAAATGATCGGGTAGGTTATATTCTATCTGCTATAAGCATTCGTATCATTCGTGGCTATCTAGATGCACACCCTATAGCAAACGGCCATTAGCGACCATTAGCGCAGAACCATTTGGCGGTCGGCATCCAACCTGATCAATATAAAAAGAAGGATCGTAAACGTAATAAGCGAAGTACCTCCATAACTAACCAGTGGCAACGTAATACCGATCACGGGAGCCAGGCCAACCGTCATCGCTATATTGATGCCGATGTGAAAGAAAAAGACGGCTGCTACGCCATAGGCATAACAGCGGCTGAAAACGCTTCGTTGCCGTTCGGCTACTGTGATTATCCTGAATAAAAGAAGGAGGTAAATGGCAAGAAGGGCAAAGCTGCCGACAAAGCCAAAACCCTCACCGATGGTGTCAAAGATGAAATCCGTTCTTTGCTCAGGCACAAAGCCATAGCGGGTTTGGGTACCTTTCAACAGGCCTTTGCCAAATAAGCCGCCGCTACCAATAGCGATTTTGGATTGCTTTACGTTATAGTCGGCTGTATTTGTTTGCTTGCCGCTTGGTGTTTGTGTGGGTATAGATCCTTTGAGGTATTCTTCCGGCACATCCTTTCCGATTGTGCTGTAAATACGCTCCACCTGGTGTTTGGCCAGTACATTCTTAAAAAAGAAGGGTACCCCAAACCGTTGTATGCCCACGCAAATGACCCAGAGCAATACGATCTTGAACAGGATGGATTTATCGCGCTTCAATTGACGGCGCATAATGAGCACCACCAGCAAAGCAAGTCCTGTCAGGATCATGGCAAGCGTATTTTTTTCCAGCAACAGCGTGGCTACTACCAGGGCCGCTGTTGCAAATCCTATCACCAATACGCCTGAAGGAAGGCCTTCGCGGTACATCACCAGGAAGAACGCAAAGAATACCAGTGCAAGACCGGTTTCACTTTGGAGGATTGTAAGCATAGCCGGCACCAACACGATCGATGCGGCGATCAACTGCGAACGGGTTTTGCTGAAATCCGTTTCCGGTCTTGATAAATATTTCGCCAATGCCAGCGCTACACAGATTTTGCAAAATTCTGCGGGTTGAAAATTGAATCCGCCAAGGCGGATAATGGATTCCGTTCCTTTTACATTCGAGTGCAGGGGAAATACCAGCAACAACATCACCAGGCCGGTAGCATACCAGATATTGGCTGTGGCGGAAAAGAATTTACTGTCTGTTAAGAGAATGAACAGGCCAAGCACTAATGCCGCCACAAAAAAATACAACTGCTTGCTGTAATCTGTCTTGAACGAAATAAAGCTTTGAACAATCGCATCGCCTTCCTTATAGGTAGCTCCGAAAACAGCCATAATGCCAATGGCTACCAGCAGGAGATAAATCCACACAAGGCTCCAATCTATTCCTTTTGATATGGTAGGATTACGTTGGTTCATAAGGCAGTAGTATTAGGCCGTGTGGTTGTTGATCTTTTTTCTCCGGGAAGAATAGCTGCCAGCAGGGCAGGCGTTTTGTCTTTTGATTGTTTATTCTTTGGCGAAGGCGAAGGTTGCTTCGGCTTCTCCATCGTAATATATTTGCGGATATAGGCGCTGTCCTTCCACATTTCAAATCTCTTGAACGCCCGGATGGAATCTTCCTTTCTTTGAAGGTCTTTCAGGAACGGAGGCATAAGGTTGGCGGCTGCAATGCGGTCCACCTCCTTCAGCCTGTCTACCCTCAATGTATCTTTTAAATATTTTTCCATCATCAGGTAAGCAATAGGGCCTGCCCAGGTTGCTCCAAACCCACCGTTTTCAATGATCACCGCTACAGCGATCTTGGGATCCTCCCGTGGTGCAAAACATACAAACAGGGAGTGATCTTTCAATTGTGTCCGTTTTCCCTTGATGATGCCATAGTTTTCCGCTGTTCCTGTTTTGGCACATACATTTACACCAGGGATTTTAGGAATGCGTGCGGCAGTACCTGCAATCGTTACATCCTGCATACCGCTGATAACGGTTTCGTAAGAGCTGTCAGGTATATGCGTAAGCACTTCATGCTTTACACGGTATTTATTCAGTAAAGCTGTATCAGCCGGGGATTCATCATCGATCGTTTTTACAAAATGCGGTACATAATAATATCCTTTGTTGGCCACAATGCTGATGCCATTGGCAATCTGAAGTGGGGTCGCCAGCATTTTATCCTGACCAATACCGATGGTCACCATTGTACAGGAATTCCATGAACCGCGATATTCCTTATCATATTGGGTGGTATCAGGAATATTTCCCCCGTCTTCGCTGGGGATATCAACCCCAAGCCGGTGGCCGTAACCGAAGGCAGACATATAGTTTTTCCAGGCTGTGAGCCCTTTTCTTGGGTCTTTATACGCAGGATTGTCGACCGTCAGCCGGAACGTGTTATAGAAAAAGGAGTTGCACGACCAGGCAATGGCCAGCCGCAGGTTGTTGGCGTGGCCCGCCCAATGCTCTGTGCAGCCGTATCTTCTACCGCAATAATAATAAGCTCCTGTACAGGCGATGCCACTCTGAGGGGTGATCACACCTTCATCCAGCCCTATCAAAGCCCCTATCGGTTTATAGGTAGATCCTGCAGGGTATTGTCCTTTTATTGCGCGGTTGAATAATGGTTTGCTTACATCCAGAACAAGGCGTGCATAGTTCTTTTGTTTATCGGAGCCTGTGAGCTCGTTGGGGTTAAAGCCGGGTCCTGAAGCCATGGCAAGTATACCGCCGGTTTTGGGCTCCAGTGCCACAATGGAACCTATTTTACCGGTGAGCAGTTTTTCTGCCAGTTGCTGCAATTCCACATCAAGATAAGTGCGAACCCCCCGGCCGGCAATAGCCGCCGTATCAAACATACCGTTCTCATAGCTTCCTACCAGCCGGTTATGATTGTCTTTAATGATATGCTGCACACCGCGCTGGCCCATCAGCACCTTTTCATAAGTATTTTCCAGCCCGCTTTTACCGGTGTAATCGCCCATGCGATAAAAGCCATTGGACCGTTCGATATCTTTCGGGTCCACCTCACCAATATAGCCAAGTATATGCGCTGCTGCATTAAAAGGATATACACGCACAGGGCGTTCCACCAAAGCGAAGCCCGGGAATCTCCAACCGTTCTCTTCAAACCTGGCCTGCATCTGGGGAGTCAATAGGGATTCAAAAACAGAAGGACGGACAGACGTGTTTTTGAAAGCTGCATCCCTTATCCTTTTTTTGAACTCCGCTGTATCTATTTCCATCAGGCGGCAGAAAGAAGTTGTATCGAAATTCTTTACCTCTGCCGGTGTCACCATCAGATCGAACATGATGGAGTTATTGAGTATAGCCTTGCCCTTTCTGTCGTAAATGATCCCTCTTTCAGGATAAACGATCTTGGGAAAAACAGCATTGTTCATAGCCAGCTTGCTGTATTCACCGGATATGATCTGCAACTTGAACAATTGTGCAACAATGATCACGAATGAAACAAGAAAAATAAGACGGATGATACGGCTTCTGGATTGGTTGAACACAGGCATAGGTCAAGTAAGAAATATATAGGTGATGCGGCTCATTTACCGGCAGGAGAAATGTATACGCTTAGCAAATACAAAGTACGAAATACATCTGCCGGTTTCCAAATGTTTATCGCACTAAATTTTTCCTAAAAGAAAACTACTGGGGCAACCCCGGATATTACGCGGTATTGGTACGGTAGTTCATCTTCCTGGCAAATAACAATTCAGTGATGATCACCAGCAACAGACTGATAGCTGTAGTGGAAAGCACTTTGATGAGAAAATGAAGGAAGTTGCCGAACGACCACCATTCCAGCAACACAAGGTAGAAATGATGGAATACTGTCAGGATGAGCACATATACCAGGTAAGGTGTCCAACCCATTGACCTGGGCGAAGGTTCACGGTAATTGAATTCTGTAGAATCTTTGGGCGAAAGAATATTGATGATAAATGGGCGCACATAAGCCACCAGCACACAGGCTGCTGCGTGCAGGCCGGGTGTATTGGTAAAATAATCCAGCGTCATACCGGTAATAAACCCGACAAAGAGCAGGCTGATGCGGGATATGTTAAAAGGCAACCAGAGAAGGAACAGGTAGTAGAGATAAGGTATAACATATTGATGCAATGGCGGGATCTTGTTCAGCACATACACCTGCACCAGTATGAACAGCAATAAACGGATGATATTTCTTAAGAGATCACTCACCGGCTTGTTTTTTTAGCATCATCTACTTTCTTCTTGGTATCCTGAAACAGTTGTTCCTGGTCTGCATACTGCAGATTTTCCACTACCATCACCTGCTGCAGGTTGCTGAAATTGGCTGCAGTCCTGATCTTCAGCACATAAAAGTTAGTGGAATTATCTTTTATAATCTCTTCCACCGTACCCACCATATGGCCGGGAGGGAAGCTGAGGGAATAATTACCTGTAAGAATGGTATCTCCTTTTACAAGCGAATCGCTTTTGGGGATATTGTTCAGGGTCAGGAAGCGGGGATCTTTTCCGTCCCAGGAAAGCGTTCCGGAGCTTTTGGTCTTTTTTACCAGCACGTTCACTTTGTTCTGTACGTGCAGCAAGCTCATCACCTGGCTGTAATTGGGGCTTACGTTCACCACCTGGCCCACCAATCCGCCATCGGAGCTGAATACGCCCATATTGTCTTTTATACCCTGATTGGAGCCGCGGTTGAGCTGAACATAGTTCTTTTCAGCATTCACGGTATTGTATAATACCTGGGCTTCGCGCCAAACATAATGGCGGTACTGGCCTGTGGTGTCATAAGCAACAGAATCCCTTACCACCACCCTACCGGTATCGTTTTTTACAAAATTGGAGGAAAGCAGGTTGATCAGCGAATCATTCATCCGCAGTATTCTCCGGTTCTCTTCCTTCATTTTGAAGAAATCTTCTACATTATTGTATTTGGAATTGAACCAGCCGGTTACTTCGTTTGCTGCGCTCAAACCTTTTGCCCTATGGAATTTATTGTAGTTGAATAAAAACCAGATTGACACCGCCTGCAATATCAGGAACACGATGACGGTGAAAAAACGGCGGATAAAGAGAAATATATTTCGCAAGGGAGCAGGTTTGAAATCTGAAGCCTAAGCCGCTATCTCATTACAAAAGGATACTTATCATAGTTCTTAAGAGCAATACCTGTGCCGCGAACCACGCTTTTCAGCGGATCGTCAGCCACGTGTACCGGCAGCTTGATCTTTTGGCTAAGCCTTTTATCAAGCCCTCTCAGTAAAGCTCCTCCACCAGTGAGATAAAGCCCGCGGCGGTAGATATCCCCGGCCAGCTCCGGTGGTGTTTGTTCCAGTGCTTTCAGGATGGCTTCTTCTATTTTGAAAATGCTTTTGTCGAGTGCTTCGGCAATTTCCTGGTAGCTCACCATGATCTGTTTTGGAATACCGGTCACCAGGTCACGGCCATTTACAGGAATATCATCAGGCGGATTGTCCAGGTCTTTCATGGCAGCGCCTACCTGTATCTTGATCTGCTCGGCGGTGCGTTCCCCGATCAGCAGGCTGTGATAACGGCGGAGTGCTTCCATAATATCAGCAGTGAATTCATCGCCGGCGATACGGATGCTCTGATCGCATACGATACCTGCCAGGGCAATAACAGTGATACCGGTGGTGCCACCACCAATATCAATGATCATATTACCAACAGGCTCTTCCACGTCGATCCCGATACCAAGTGCAGCAGCCATCGGCTCATGCAGGAGATATACTTCCTTGGCGCCTGCCTGCTCAGCACTATCGCGAACGGCACGTTTTTCCACTTCCGTGATGGAAGAGGGGATGCAGATCATCATTCTCCAGCTGGGCGGGAAAAGAGGTTTTTTGGGGTAAACTAATTTTATCAGCTCCCTGATCATCAATTCTGCAGCATTGAAATCGGCAATTACACCGTCTTTGAGCGGGCGAACAGTACGGATGCTCTCATGTGTTTTCTCATGCATCATCAGCGCTTTTTTACCCACGGCCAGCACCTCTTTCGGGTTGTTCCTGTTCAGCGCTACTATACTTGGTTCGTTTACAGCTACCTCGTCATTATGTATGATAAGGGTATTGGCAGTACCCAGGTCCATTGCAATCTCTTGTGTAAACCAGTTAAAAAGTCCCATTCGATATAATTGGATTTAATGTGTGCAAAGTTGGAGGAAATAATTTGAAATTACAAAGCAAACCCTTTACTGGCCAGCTTTTTTTTATTTTTCTTGAGTGGAGTTTTCTTACTCGTCAATCACCGTTGATGTAATACTGTTCTCTCGCATCTCTTCAACATTCGTTTTTTGTTACCTTCGCGGCGCTAACAATAAACGGTATTATTTCCGTTCTATTATTCGTTAATCAAAAAGTTCTTCGGGTATTTTTGGACCAGGGTTTTTCAACAGCCAGGCCGGTGTTCCTAACCGGTTTGCGAATTCTGGCACAAAAATGGCAATTAAGCATCCGAAGCACCATTTTAAAACCATTTTTCGTAAAAAAATTATGAGAAAAGTCTTTATTCTAGGCGTTGTTTTAGCTGGCTTTCTTTTAACAGCCACAGTTTCCAATGCACAAAGCACTTACAAAACAGGCGTAGGCCTGGGCATTGATTTCGGTAATGGTTCTACCCTGGTAGGCCCTTCAGTAAAACACTTCTTTACCCCTAATAATGTGGGTCAGTTTGATGTACTGTTTGGGAACAATTACACAGTTATCGAGGGTTTTTACCAGTACCACAAAGACATTGCTAACGCTGCCGGCCTTCAATGGTACGCGGGCGCTGGTATAGGTGTAGGCCTTTATGATGGCGGTTCCGATTTCCTGGTCCGTCCACTGGTAGGTCTGGATTACAAGATCACTAACGTTCCACTGAGCTTTTCGTTCGATTGGCGCCCCACCCTGTTCATAGGCAATGGTGACTCCGATTTCGAAGCAGGCAGGTTCGGTCTGGGATTTAGGTATACGTTCTAAATCCGTTACACTTCTATCATATATCTCTCATTTATCTATCAGCAAAAGGAAGGGGTGATTCGCTTACGCAATCACCCTTTTTTTTCGATACCGGTAAGCGTACCTCGCTGCCAATACAGCATTCCTTCCCGTTCTTCCCGCCTTACCGGTAAATATTTACCGGTAAGGCGGGAAGAACGGGAAGGATGGTTTTAGATCGTTCCAGTTTTATTGACAGGGAGGATTATTTGCCTATCTTAATGGTCCATTCAACCTTTATTTATGCGAATAACTTTCATCTTATGTTTATTTTTTCTTGCCGGTGTAAGCTGTTTCTCCCAGGAGAATGTGGCTGAGAAGTTCACGGAATTTCAAAAGAAGCTGAATGATCCCAATGCAGTTCCTTATGGCAATAACCCTGCGGCGGGGAAATTTTACAATATCCGCGGTTTCAAAATGTATTGTGAAGTATATGGGGCCGGTGAACCCTTATTGATCATACATGGGAATGGCGGTTCCATCAATAATTTTATTTACCAGATCCCTTATTTCGCCGGTAAGTATAAGGTAGTTATAGCTGATAGCCGCAGCCAGGGCAAGTCAGCCGACTCCGGCGATTCGCTTACTTATGAGATGATGGCCGATGATTATGCTACCCTATTGGATAGCTTACATATTGATTCTGCGAATGTTATAGGTTGGAGTGATGGAGGTATCAATGGTCTTTTACTGGCTATGCGCCATCCCAAGAAAGTGAAAAAACTGGCCATTACAGGCGCTAATCTTGCACCCGATACCACGGCTGTGCCCCAGGAGATCTGGGATATGGTGCGCCCGTCTCTGGCGGCTCTATCAGCAAAATCGACAAAAACTGCCCAGGAGAAAAATGCCTTTAAACTACTCCGGCTTTTATGTGAGCAACCGCATATCAGCCCGGCTTCCCTTCATAGCATTTCCTGCCCCACCCTGGTGATCGGCGGCGATCATGATGTGATCAAAGAAGAGCATACCATGCTTATCTATAAAAGCATTCCCAAAGCATACTTATGGATATTGCCGGCCTCAGGGCATTCAACGCCGATTATCTACGCAGAAGATTTTAACAGGACCGTAGAGAGGTTTTTCAAAAACCCTTATAAAACCATTGAAGGAGAAGCGAGATTTATGTGAGCCGGAAGCTCGAACCGTATAAAAATTTATTCAGTCACTTCGATATTGTAAGCTTGTCCAGGTGCCCAGGAAGTTCGGACTCCCGGCTAAAGGCTCCCGACTCACAATAAAAAGCCCAGCCTTTTCTCAACGCCTCCCGGCAATGCCGGTAGCTTTCTTCTTTCAATCAGAAAGCTGTTCAACTGGGCTATTTCCCGAAAGATATAATGCTTGTCTGCAGCTGCTTTCAGGTAGTCTTTCCCTGTGCTGCCTCCTGTACCAATGCGGGTCCCGATCATACGGTGCACCATGTTCATGTGGCGGTAGCGCCAGGAACTGAGTTGCTCATCTATCTCCAGCAAGCCGTTCAGCAATTGAAAGGGCAGTTGCAGCACAGGATATCCCCTGTAAAGCATAATGAACAGCGCGGCCCTGTTGGCTTTGGCTGAAAGGGAGCGGGAGTTTTCTGTTGGTTCCTTTAAAAATGTTTCTTCGAATGCAGAGAGATTGGCTTTTTCCACATCGGATAAGCTTTGTGTATATTGATACAGGTATTCTGACCAGAATGGATGAGGCGTTTTTGTTTCTTCATGTGCAGTAAACCCTTTCCAGTTTTCCTTTTCATCAAAGAAGGGCATGCGTTCCAGCCAGTCGTTGAGCCATTGCAGCAGGGATTTATTTTCTTCCGCTTTTTTGATCACTTCTACATGTGCAGGCCGGAGTTGGGACACATAATACTCTTTCCCGTGCCGCTGCTCGTATTTCAGGCCCAGCTTGGCTTCCAGCTCTTTGAATTGCCAGCTTTGGAACCCGGATGCCGGGCGCAGCATGTCCCGGAAATCGAGAAAGTCCATGGGTGTCATGGTTTCCATGATATCCATCTGGTGAACGAGTACCCGTAAAATGGTAACACAACGGTTCAGCCGGTGCACAATGGTTTGCAGTTCCGGCGAATTATCGTTGAGTGCAGGTTTGGCAAGGATAGCTCCTATGGAATCGACTTCGTGATGCAGTTGTTTGAACCAAAGTTCATATGCCTGGTGAATAACGATAAACAGCATTTCATCATGTGCAGGAAGCTGTTGTTTGTCGCTTTCAGGAAATTGAGCATTCAATATACTGTCAAGCTGCAAGTAATCGTGGTAGTTCATAATTTCTACTTTGCTATAAACTCATATCCTATATCACTCCGGTAAGTTATTCCATCGTAGGAAACGTATTGCAAAACATCCAGTGAGGTATTCACTGCTTCTTCGATCGTTTCACCAAAAGAAGTGATGCAGAGCACGCGGCCTCCATTTGTTACGATATTTCCGCTTTCTTCTTTGGTGCCGGCATGGAATATCTGGGTTTGCCTGCCATAGTTGTCGGTAAGGCCGGTTATCTCAAAGCCTTTGTGGTAGCCTGCGGGGTAGCCGCGGCTTACGGCAACGACGGTAGCCGCAGAGCGGGGATCAGCCTGTATTTTAACCAGGTGCAGTTCTTTCTGGGTAGCGGCCACGCAAAGCCCTACAAGATCATTTTCCAGGCGTGGTATCACCACTTCTGTTTCAGGATCACCCATGCGGCAGTTGTATTCAATCACATAGGGATCACCATTCACATTGATCAGACCGAAAAAGATAAAACCGGTGTATTCAATTCCTTCTGTATGCAGGCCGTTCACCGTAGGGCGGATGATCCGTTCTTCCACTTTATACATGAAACCGGGTGTAGCGATGGGTACAGGACTTACGGCGCCCATGCCACCGGTCATGAGGCCGGTATCGCCTTCACCGATCCTTTTATAATCTTTTGCTTCGGGAAGCAGGAGATAGCTCTTACCATCTGTTAATACAAATACACTGAGTTCGATACCGGTAAGAAAATCTTCCACCACTACTTTTTTGCTGGCTTCGCCAAATTTGGCGCGTTGGATCATCAGTTCAAATTCAGCAATTGCTTCCAGATGGCTCTGGCAGATCACCACGCCTTTCCCTGCAGCCAGTCCATCTGCTTTCAGTACGATTGGCAAGGGATGATTTTCCAGGTATTTTATGCCTTCTTCATAATTGTCTGTTGTAAATTCCCGGTAGCCGGCTGTAGGGATATTATGCCGTTTCATAAAGGCTTTGGCAAAAGCCTTGCTTCCTTCCAGTTGGGCGCCTTCTTTGGAGGGACCGATAAAGTAAATGGATTTGAGATCTTCGTTTGCTTTGAAGTAATCATACAGGCCATTTACCAGCGGCTCTTCAGGGCCAACGATCACCATTTCTATTCTTTCATACACACAGAATTTGCCGATCGCATCAAAGTCAGAAAGGTTAAGGTCCACATTCACACCACATTGGGCTGTACCAGGGTTACCAGGTGCAATATAAAGAGGATTGGTCCAGACACTTTGACTCAGTTTCCAGGCCAGGGCATGCTCCCGGCCGCCTGAGCCTAATAGCAGTATTCGCATGGTGCAGTGAAGAATTTTTTACTTGGTTGCGAATATCGGTATCATTATTAAAGATACCTGAAAAATTTGCTTGTGATCAATTTTCCTTATTTTGAGCCCTTTGTATGGTTAAGATTTCTGATCTGTAAATAAACCCCACACATGAACACTCCTGCAAAAACCAGTGGTCATCCGAAAGGCTTGTATGTTTTATTCGCCACAGAGATGTGGGAAAGGTTTAACTTCTATGGCATGCGGGCCTTGCTTACGTTGTTTATGACACAGGCCCTGCTGTTCAATAAAGCTTTCTCATCAAACCTGTATGGCAGTTATATCAGCCTGATTTATCTAAGCCCTTTAGTGGGTGGATATATCGCAGACCGTTATTGGGGAAATAAACGCTCCATCGTGGTCGGGGGTCTTGTAATGGCAGTAGGAGAGTTGATATTATTTGCCTGCGGTAGTTTATATGATTCCTCACGTGATCTATCCATTATCCTGTTCTATTCCGGTCTTGGGTTTATGATCGCAGGGAATGGTTTTTTTAAACCCAATATTTCTTCTCTTGTAGGACAGTTGTATCCTGATAATGATTCCCGTAAAGATGCTGCATATACCATTTTTTATATGGGCATTAATATCGGCGGAATGGCCGGGCCTTTCATTTGCGGACTGGTCGGTAACACAGGAAATCCGGCAGATTTTAAATGGGCGTTTCTTGTGGGAGCAATAGCTATGGTCATTAGTGTTATCGTTCAGAAGCTCTATCATAATAAGTACGTACGCAATCCAAAGGGGCAGATACTGGGAGAGACTCCGGGCGTGTTGCAACCAGAACCCCATCCGGAAACTGGTAAGCAAACTATCATCCCTCCTCCGCCCAAGGCAATATTAAACCCTGCAGTGATCATCATAAGCATGCTGGTATTCGCTGGCCTGATGATTGGGGCTATGTATCTTGATACAAGGGTGAATTACCTTTTTTATCTTCTTGGAGGAAGCTTTCTCCTGATCATCTTTTATATCTTTTCAGATAAGAACCTTACCAAAGAAGAAAAACAACGGATATGGGTAATGATCATCATTGCATTCTTTGTTGTATTCTTCTGGGGGGCGTATGAACAAACTGGCGCTTCACTTACATTTTTCGCAGACGAACAAACAAACCGTCAGTTATGGTCCGGGTTTGTTATGCCAACATCCTGGTTTCAATCATTCAACTCTGCTTTTATTGTCATCTTTGCTCCTATTTTCGCCTGGATCTGGTTAAAAATGGGCAAGAAACAACCAGCCACTCCTACCAAAATGGGTCTCGGTCTTATCCTGCTCGGCCTCGGTTATCTTTGGATTGCCTGGGGAGTTAATACTGTTACTACCAAAGTGAGTATTATCTGGTTGACTGGTTTGTATCTGCTGCATACCTGGGGAGAACTTTGCTTATCGCCTATCGGCCTTTCTTTATTCAATAAATTATCTCCTCTCAAATTTGCATCGTTGCTGATGGCGGTTTGGTTTTTGGGTAATGCAGGAGGTAATAAGCTTGCAGGTGTGTTGAGCGCACTCTATCCTGAAAATGGTAAAACAACTTCCTTCCTGGGCTACCAGATGAATAGCCTGCATGAGTTTTTCATGCTGTTTGTGTTCATGGCCTGCGCTGCAGGCATTGTTCTGCTGCTTTTATCCAAGCGTTTGCAAAAGATGATGCACGGAATAAAATAACGGCAAAGCCAACCTCTAAAAACACCTTTCATGTGGAAAAAGCATCCAAAGGCTCTTCCTTTCCTGTTCTTTTCCGAAATGTGGGAAAGATTCGGTTACTATCTCATGATCGGCATCTTTACACTTTATCTTAAAGATGTAAAAGCCGGTTATGCCATGACGGAAGCCGAATCTGCTGACCTCTATGGCACTTATATCGCACTGGTATTCCTTACACCATTCCTTGGCGGTTTATTGGGTGATCGCTATCTCGGTTACAGCAGATCTATCATTCTCGGAGGGATCATGATGGGAGTAGGTTATTGCCTGATGTCTATTCACAATCTCACCATATTATATATTTCCATGACACTGGTAGTTGCTGGAAATGGTTTTTTTAAACCCAATATGTCTACTCTCCTCGGAAATGTGTATTCCGTTCCTCAACATCAGCACCAGAAAGATGAAGGATATAATATCTTTTACATGGGCATCAATCTTGGTGGGTTCATCTGCAATTTTATCAGTGCCCCATTAGTTAACACGTATGGCTGGGGCTATGCATTCTTAGCTGCCGGTGTAGGCATGTTCATTGGCGTGTGCATTTACCTGGTAGGATTAAAAAACTACAGGATGTATGATGTAAAGAAAGGCATGAGAGAAGGAGATATGCCTTTTGGCAAGATCGTACTGGTGATACTGGTCCCTTCTATTATTGCCGGTGTTATTGGCTGGATGATACCAGGCTCTTTGTTTGGTTCTGATTCCACTGATGCATTTATTTTTTCCTGCATACCCTTACTCTTTTTTTATTCTTCCATTTATTTCAAAGCAGATAAAGAAGAAAAAAGACCCATTGCTGCCATGCTGGCTATTTTTGCTGTAGTAATTCTTTTCTGGGCCGTGTTCAAGCAAAACGGCTCTGCTTTAAATACCTGGGCCGATCGATATACAGACCGTGAAGTAACCGGTACTACACAAAAAGTATTTGATAATCTCTTGCTGGCAAAGCCGGTAACTTATGCAAAAGATACCATCCCTTTGTATGATCAGCAATTCCGCCTGCAGAAAGAGGATGGGAAGGTATTGACGGAATTTAATTACCCTGTCTATTTTAAAAATGTAGCTGCAGAAAAATTACCCAGGGAAGGGGAACAGGTGAGTCTTTGGGCCACCAATCTTAGCCAGTCCATCAACCCGGGTTGGGTGATTGCGCTCACACCGATAGTGATCGCCTTCTTTGCCTGGCGCAGACGCAAAGGAAAAGAGCCTTCCACCGCTACCAAGATCGCTTATGGATTACTGATCTCTGCCTTCTCCGCTTTGATAATGATAGCCGCCGTTTATGCAGGTCATAATGGAATAGAGAAAGTCAGTGTATTATGGCTGATCAGCAGTTATGGTATAATCACTTTAGGTGAACTATTACTGAGCCCCATGGGTCTTTCTATTGTTTCCAAGCTAAGCCCGGTAAGGATCACTTCACTGATGATGGGCGGGTGGTTTGTTTCCACTTCTATCGGTAATAAACTTTCCGGGGTGCTGGCCACCATGTGGGACAAATATGATCAGAAGGCTAACTATTTCTGGTTGAATTTTATTTTATTACTGGTAGCAGCAGCACTTGGTTTTATGTTGTTGAAATGGCTTAACAGGGTGATGAAAGAAAAGGGGTTGAAGTAGGAAGAAATGTTTGCTTGCTTTCTTTTCCCTATCTTCCGCGCTAAATTAACTGTATGGCAGAACAACCATCCAATTTCAAGCCTTTTGTGGCGCCGGAAACGAATATGAAGGAATTGACCGTAAAGTCAATTTTATTAGGATCATTATTCGGAGTAATCTTTGGCGCTGCTACTGTTTATCTTGCATTGAAAGCGGGCCTTACTGTATCAGCTTCCATTCCTATTGCAGTAATTGCCATTACGCTTGGTAGGCGTTTCTTTAAGACTACCATTCTCGAAAACAATATTATCCAGACAACAGGAAGTGCAGGTGAAAGTATAGCTGCCGGTGTATCTTTTACCCTGCCCGGGTTCTTGTTCCTGTCTTCCAAAGACAGTGCTGAATATTTTAATTATGTGACCATATTGGTCCTTGCTATTGTAGGCGGGTTATTGGGCACATTACTAATGGTGCCATTACGGAAAGCTTTAATCGTTAATGAGCATGGTACGCTGCCCTATCCTGAAGGAACCGCCTGTGGTGATGTATTAAAGGCAGGAGAAAAAGGAGGCGACTTTGCTAAAACTGCTTTCTGGGGATTGGGTGTCGCTTTCTTATATGCAACCTTGCAAAAAGTACTTCATTTTATTGCTGAAGTGCCTTATATGGCAACCAAGCAGGCAAATAAATTTTTCCCCTCGGCAAAAGTAAGTGGAGAGATCACTCCTGAATACCTGGGTGTAGGCTACATCATTGGCCCACGTATTGCGGGTGTGTTGGTTGCAGGTGGCGTATTAAGCTGGTTGGTGCTTATCCCCTTATTATCCTTCCTTGTTAATCCTGATCTGATCGCAGCGCAATTAGTAAAGTTTGGCTATTTGTCAAGCCTAACAACAGCAGGAGGAAAAGGTGGATGGGACCCCGTAACGCATACTTTTGCTGATTATTCTTCCGCCGTATACTACGCTTATATCCGGCAGATAGGCGCTGGGATGGTAGCAGCAGGTGGTATTATAACCCTACTCAAAACACTTCCTACCATTGTTAAGTCTGTAAAGTCAAGTGTTGCCACTTTAAAAAATTCCAGCACAAGTGGTGCTTCAGTTAAAAGAACAGAAAAAGATCTGAGCCTGAAGATCGTTGCCTTGGGAAGTCTTGCGCTGATCGTTCTTATTGCTGTATTACCCCAGGTGCCAGGCAGCGGCATTGGTCAAAAATTGCTGATTGGCCTTCTGGTAGTTTTATTTGGTGCTCTGTTTGTAACAGTGTCGTCACGCATTGTCGGATTGATCGGCTCTTCCAATAATCCTATCAGTGGTATGACTATCGCAACTGTAATGGGAACCAGCCTGATCTTTATCAGCGTTGGCTGGGGAGGTCCCACCTATGAACCACTCGTACTGGTAGTAGGCGGCATGATATGCATAGCTGCTGCCAATGCAGGTGCAACATCGCAGGACCTGAAAAGTGGCTTTATTGTAGGTGCCACACCCCGCAATCAGCAAATTGCTTTGTTTGTCGGCGCTATAGTATCCTCCATAGTGATAGGCTTAACTATTCAATACCTGGATAAACCAAGTGAAGAGTTGGTTAGCCAGGGAATTCATCATGCTATCGGAACAGAGAAACTACCAGCACCACAAGCAACCTTAATGGCCACCTTAATCAAGGGCATCCAATCGCAGAACCTCGATTGGCAGTTCATCTTTGTAGGAGTATTTATGGCGATAGTGATGGAACTATGCGGTATCAAATCGCTAAGCTTTGCAGTGGGTGCTTACTTGCCGCTCTCTACAACTCTTCCGATTTTCATCGGAGGTGCTATCAAAGGAATAGTTGAAGCAAGAGAGAAAAGGAAAAACATTCATAAGTCTCCTGAAGAAGAGGAATTGGGCAAAGGCAATTTGTTTGCAACTGGCTTAGTTGCAGGGGGCGCTGTAGCTGGTGTTATCATTGCCTTTATTAGCGGCTCGGATGGTGGTAAAAAATTCCTGGATAGTGTCAATACTGAACATGGCCTTATGAGCTCACTGGGTGAAAATGGCTATTACATACTGGGCGTTTTATTTTTTGCAGTAATGTCAGGCATCCTGTATAAAATTGCCGTAGGCCAGAAAAAAGGTATTTAATCATTTTATTTCTTTGTGTTCTTTGTTGTCTTAGTGGGATAATATATCCCACTAAGACAACAAAGAACACAAAGCTTTTTCTTAAATAAAATCCATATACCCATATTCCCGGCCAAGTATCTTTGTCGCATCCGCATTCAGCCACTTATTCAATACCGTAGCATACACATCCTTAAAGTCCACTTTATGCTTCAGGTCACCTTCATTCAGATCTGAAAGATCAGGCAAAGGATTGATCAATCCTTTTTTCTTCAAACCTCCACTCACCAGGAACATATTATTCGCAGTGCCATGATCAGTGCCGCCGCTGGCATTTTGTGAAACCCGTCTTCCAAACTCAGAGAATGTAAATAACAACACATCATCAAAACGGCCATTTGCTTTCAGATCTTTGGTAAACGCACGGATGGCACCACTCAGTTCCGTAAAAAGGCGTTGCTGCTGCATATCCTGGTTTGTATGCGTATCAAAACTTCCCAGCGACACGTAGTAAACTTTGGTATTGATATCAGAAAAGATCAGTGAAGCGATCGTTTTCATGCTTGTTCCCAGCTCTGTTGCGGGATATTGCGCTGAAGTGGGATGCAAACGGCTTTGCTTGAAAATATAATCCGCGGATGACAGCGTTTCCGCCATGGTTTTATATAAATAATCTACCGGTTGCTCACCATTTGCCTCCGGGTGATGCTTCATTACATCACGGAAAAATTTTTCATTGGCCGTGCCATATAAACGCCTCGGGTCTTTTACGGCAATACCTTTCACATGTTCACCTTTCATAGAAAGACTGAGTATATCATCCATCTCAATTGCCTGTGTAGGCTTATCACAGCCCTGGCATTGCGCATCGAGGTAGCGGCCTATCCAGCCTGCATTCCAGTATTCGTTGCTTTGGCTGGCTGTTTGCCAAATGTCCATGCTACGGAAATGCGATCGGTCGGGGTTAGGATATCCGACACTATTGAGGATGGCAAGGCTGCCATCATCATACAGTTCCTTCATGCCTGTCAGTGCAGGATGCAGCCCCGCCTCGCCTGTCAGTGAAAGTACTTTTGATTTTTCAATACCCAAACGCGGACGGGCTTTATGATAAAGATCGTTTCCTATAGGGATAACAGTATTCAACCCATCATTTCCTCCGCTCAATTGCAACACCACTACCACCTTATTACCCGGTGGCACCATAGCCTTCCCTTCAAACGCTTTCAGGAATTTGGGCAGCATCAGCGAAGCTGTTGCCAGTGACCCCAGCTGGATGAATTCTTTTCTTTTAAACAACATGATGATAAGTTTGAAGGGTTAACAAAGCTGGTATTCCGGTGTGCTCATGATCTGTATGGTGGCCGACCGGATAAAAGCTTCGCGGTTGTTTTCATCTGAATACTGCCGGATGATATCTGCACTGACAGCTGTATTCGTTTGCAATAAAATACCTGCCATTGCATTCACCAATGCTTCCCTTTGTGTTTTACTGAAATAATTAATGTAGCCGGCCCATTCTATATTGGCATTGATAGGTCTTGTGCCACGGGCTCCGCCCAGTTTTTGTGCTTTGGGCCGACGGGCGACTGCTGCAGGGTTACCCTCATCCCTCATGCCCATCATCTGGTCATCGTCATCCTTGGGTCTTACATTCATTTCATCTTCGTCGTTGAACAATTGCGGTATGCGCATACGCATCATCAGTGTGCTGCTGTCGATCCAGGTTTTTCCTCCTGCCCATCCTGCCACATTGGGTGGATAGAACAGCATTTGGCCAAGTATGCGCTGCAGGATCAGCATCGATTCATCATTTTCCAGCGTCATTGGCAGCATGCGTTGAATGCCTGCCAGCAATTCCACAGGCGATTTAATATGGGTGCCGATATTCTTTTCATCAAAAAACCAATCGCTCGTGAATATATCTTCCATCAAGGCCGATATTTCATATTCGGATTTATAAAACCGGTCGGCCAGCCATTCTATTCTCTCCTGGTCAGGCTGATCGTTTACAAAAAACCGGTAGATCTTGGTACAGATAAAACGGGCCGTTTGTTTTTCTTCCAGTAATATATTCAGCACAGCATCACCATCCAGTTTTCCGGTGCGGCCAAGCACAGTTTTAATGCCATCATCATGCTGCCCTTTACGAAAAATAAAATCTCCTTGCAAATTGGAACTCCAGCCGGTAAAAGCACGGGCGGCTTCCTTAATATCGTTCTCCGAATAATGACCCCGGCCAAGCGTGAAAAGCTCCATCACTTCGCGTGCAAAATTTTCATTGGGATGGCCTTTCCGGTTTTGCTGATTGTTAAGGAAATTGAGCATGGCAGCACTATGCGAAACTTCTTTGAGCAGGATACCGAAATTACCCAGTGCATTCTGGCGGATCACATCGATCAGTTCCTGCTGGTAAAAAACATTCAGATTGCGGCAGGCAAAATGGCCATGCCAGAAGAAAGCCATTTTTTCCCGCAACTGCGCTCCGCTATTGATCATTTCTTTAAGCCAGGTGAGATTGAGATTACGGACGCCTTCCCTGTTTTTACGTTGAATGGACTTTCTTTGCTCAGGCGTCAGCTCTTTCAGTTTCTCCATACGGCCTACTTCTCCCACACCCATTACCAGGCCTTTCAGATAGTTGTCGGCTACATTCATATACACCGGCTTTTTTTCCGATGCTTTTACCAGGGCTTTGTAAAATTGTTTGGGAGTGAATTGGCGGAGATCTTCCAGTTGCTCAACGGCCGGGCCAAAACCGGCACGCCAGAGAAGATGCTGATTTTTTAACTGGTTGGTCAATGACATGTGTCAATTTTGGGGTAAGACCGGGAAAAAATGAGGAGGTTTAATCCTGTAAATAAAGAAGGGCTGCCATTGGCAGCCCGGGATAAGATCAGGGTTAATGGTTGGTTTTGCTATAGGCCCTCCCGTCAAGGGTGGATTGGCTTGTAAAAGGCAGTATTGTTTAATTCAACAATAAACGGAAGCCAAGATATAGCGGAGAAGCATTGGACAGACTGCTGGACACACCAAAGTCAGTTGTTTTATACTCGTTTAATGTGGGGTTGATTACAGTTCTTTTACTTCTGGAATAATTGATAGATAACAGATCATAAAAACCAGTTTCTAACTGTAGTCTCTTACTGACGGAATAAGACAGACCTGGATAAAAGCTGAGCAAAACGCCAAAACCTTTTGTTATCTCTGAATAAGTCATACTAGTGGAATTATTTTTATACTTGTCGAAAGTAACACCAAGCCTCCCTTGTCCAAAGACTGAAAAACCACTACTACCAAGCTGTTTATATTTCCTTAGAAAGACGCCACCACCATAAGAATGGTTTCTCTGTTCAAGCGAATTTCCCCTGAAATCGTTATTAAAGACCCGAATAGAGAGATCGACGCCCAGCACCAGGTTTTCCTTAATAGCTTTTCCGAATGCAGGAGAGATTATAAGTCCTTTTTCTTTTGAAAAAAGCGTATCAGATCTTTCAGTTTTCGTTGTAGTGCCACTGATACTACCACCAAGGAATGTAGCTCCTTTTTTTATCTGAGCGTGTGTTACAGATAAAGTACATACAACTGCAATTATAAGTGAGAGTAAATACTTTTTCATAATGACTGATTTTGGTTAGTGAATATATATCAGCACAAATATGAAAAACAAAAAACGAAACCAACCATACGGTTGATTTCGTTTAACATCGTTTTATCTTAATTAAAATTAAAATACGTTGAATGCAGCTTATCCTTTCTTTGCATTTGCTTTAACATATGCTGTAACCTGTGCTGCTTGTACAGAGTCAAGTCTTGCTTTCGGGATCATCGCTTTTAAAATAGGCTGCCAGCCTTCAACGGTCCATTTATCTACAGGCTTTGTAGCATGACATTTTGAACACTTTGTAGTGAAGATCGCATGACCAGCTTCGATATCTGCTGCTGATGCAACAGCTTCAGCAGGTTTGGCAGGAGCAGCAGGAATGTCGGTACGGTCAGCTACGGTAGGCACTGTTTTACGATGACACGCCATGAAGATGAACGCAGCGGCAGCAGCAAACAAAAATGTTTTTCTCATTGTACTATTTAAATTTTACCAGTAAAATACAGCATCCGGCTCTATTTCAAAAACCATTTATAAATCTTTAACCAATTAGTCGATCACCTTTGCACCAAAATATGGATGCAATACTTCGGGCAACTGTATACCTGCCGCTGTTTGGTTATTTTCCAGCAGGCAGGCAACGATCCTGGGCAGGGCAAGTGAGCTGCCGTTCAATGAATGCAGCAACTGCGTTTTACCACCCGCATCCTTAAAGCGGATCTTCATCCTGTTGGTCTGGTATGCTTCAAAATTGGAAACAGAACTCACTTCCAGCCATCTTTCCTGCGCTGCACTGTACACTTCAAAATCGTAGGTAAAGGCTGAAGTAAAGCTCATATCGCCACCACAAAGCGCCAGGATACGATAAGGAAGCTGCAGGCTGATCAGCAGCTTCTCAACATGGCTTACCATTTCTTCCAATGCCTCATAGCTTTTATCAGGATGCGTCAGCTGCACCAGCTCCACTTTTTCAAACTGGTGAACACGGTTCAACCCCCTTACATCCTTGCCAAAGCTTCCAGCTTCACGACGGAAACAGGGTGAGTAAGCCGTCATGCGGATAGGCAGGTCATCGGCTTTTACAATTTCATCGCGATAGATATTGGTAACCGGCACTTCAGAAGTAGGGATCATATACAGGTTATCTTCCTGCATGTAATACATCTGGCCTTCTTTATCCGGAAGCTGACCTGTTCCATAAGCAGTGGCTTCATTCACCATAAACGGCGGCAGATACTCTGTGTAGCCCGCGGATGTATTAAAATCAAGAAAATACTGGATCAATGCCCGTTGAAGCTTCGCTCCTTTCCCTTTGTATAGGGGGAAACCGCTACCGGTTATCTTGGCGCCTGTTTCAAAATCAACAATATCATACTGTCGGATCAGGTCCCAATGCGGCACAGCACCAGCTGGAAGCTGCGGCTTAATACCTCCTTCCCTGACCACTGCATTGTCGGCCGGCGTTTTACCGGCAGGCACTTTATCAGATGGCAGGTTAGGCAGTTTTATTAAAAGATCATGCACCTGCTTTTCCGTTTCTGCGAGTTTTTCGGCAATAGGCTGAAGGGAGGCATTAAGGCCGGCTACTGCCTGTTTTTTTGCTTCCGCTTCTTCCTTCTGGCCCTTGGCCATCAGTTGGCCGATCTCTTTGGAAATGCTGTTGACCTGCGATTTATTGGTATCAAACTCTAACTGTAGTTTCTTACGTTGATCATCCAGGGCAATGATCTCATCTACCAGCCCTGGCTCGGCGAAATATTTGACGCCCAGCTTGTTCTTAACCCCCTGCGGGTCCTGGCGCAACTGCTGTAACTGCAACATTTGATTTGAATTTGCGCAAAGATAAGTCACCGTATCTTTGCAATTATGTTTGCAACAGACGATCTTCAACAACGGTGGTGGACCCTGGAAGCTAAGCTGGTGGAGCGGTTTGGGAAAAAACCTGACCTGGAAGCCATTTTATTCCTGATCGGTATCCAGCAATTCGGGCAGATAAAGAAAAAATTCAGCAAGGAACAGAAACAGGACCTCATGCATATCGCCGTGTGCCATCTCCTGGCACCCAGCGGGTATTATGAACTGGAAGGAATAGACAAAGATGGGTGGCCCCATTTCCGCCAACTCAAACCCATGCCTGACATGAAGCCTTTTGAACAGGAGAATTTCTTAAAAGATCATGTTTTGCTTTATTTTGAAGAACTGGGGATGTGAGAGGAGTCGATAGCCTGGCTCGTTTCCAAATATGTATTAATAACCAATCATTATATTATTGCTGCTAATGAAGAAGATCTTTTTATTAGGGCTGGCTTTGCTTTCAATGCAATGGGCCTTCAGCCAAAAGGAAGTTACTGTTAAGAAGAAAGACCGGAAAAGAGATGTGTTGCTGCAAACAAATTATGGCGATATCATATTGCGTCTTTCCGATTCCACCCCACTTCACCGGGATAATTTTATTAAGCTTGTTAAGAGTGGCTATTACGACAGCGTGCTGTTTCACCGCGTCATCAACCGCTTTATGATACAGGCAGGTGATGGCGACAGTAAAAATGCACAGGCTGGTAAACCCCTCGGTAATGGCGGGCCTGGCTATACTGTTCCGGCAGAATTCCGCCCCAGCCTGTTTCACCAGAAAGGTGTGCTGGCAGCGGCCCGTCAGGGCGATGACGTGAACCCGCAAAAAGCCAGCAGCGGCAGCCAGTTCTATATTGTGCAGGGAAAAACCTTTACTGACAACGGGCTTGACTCTGTTGAAACATACCGGCTGAAAAGAAAAATACCAGCAGAGCAACGTGAAGTATATAAAACGATCGGCGGCACACCGCATCTTGATCAGAACTATACCATCTTCGGTAAAGTAGTGAAGGGATTGGATGTGGTGGACAAGATCGCTGTAGTGCCTACCAGCAAAGCGGAAGACAGGGACAGGCCGTTGCAGGATGTAAGGATCATAAAAGCGAAGCTGATAAAAAGGAAAAAATATTAACTGTTTACAGTTCTGAAAATAAAAAGCCCCGGCTATCAACCGGGGCTTTTTATTTATTGTCTGAAGTAAGAACCTTCAACTTCTTATTGTCCTACAGGAGTTGTTCCTCCACTGGCTGCACGTTTGTTCTCATCATCCAATCCTGTCTTACGCTGGCGTGCTGCTTTCACCTGGTTGCTACCAAAGCGGTAAGCAAAGTTGATCTTGAACTGGCGGCTTTCCCAGTTACCGCTGGCAATATTGGTAACACCGGTAAAGTTGCTTTCTCCTCTAAATTTCATGAGCTTGAACATATCGCTTACTACTGCTCTTACAGTTCCTTTTCCTTTCATAATGGTTTTAGTGAAACCGCCATCTATACCATAGATAGCACTACTCTTGAATGTTCCCTGCCAGATGGTGGGTGAGTTATAGAAACCAGTCAACTCAGCAGAAAGTGTTTTACCCAGCTTGAAGCTGTTTTGCATATAGAAACTCATTGCATACACGTCCAGGTTGATATTCCTGTCGCCACCACCAAAATTGGCTTTATAGTGGGAGTAATAAGCATTCACATTGGCAAAGAAGCTATACCATTTATACTGGAAAGGATAGCTCACGTTGATGCTGATAATATCCTGCGTAGCCAGGTTCTTTTTGATCAGATAGGCTTCTGATTTATTGATAGTATCAGGCAGCTGCGTGAAGATATCTTTCACATGACTGTAGTTCAGCGCTGTGTTCAGTTTGTACTTATAGGTATGGGTAAGACCGAAACTGTTGGTGTACTGAGGTCTCAACTGTGTATTACCTTTCATATAAGTGTAGTCGTTGAGCTTGAACTCGAATGGGTTCAGATCCTGGTACACCGGGCGGTCGATACGACGGCTGTAAGTGATACCAAACTGGCTCATCGGGTTTTTGTTGAACGTGATGGCTGCACTGGGGAAGAAGTCGGTATAATCCCTCTTGATGGTTGAATCATAAGGAACATATGTGCTTGATCCGTCATCAAATTTCAAACCGGTAGAACGGCCTTTTGAAATAGTGTTTTCCACACGCAAACCAGCCTGGATCATAAATCCTTTGAACGCACGGTTATAGTTGGCATAAACAGCATTTACGTTTTCTTTATACTTGAAACGGTTGCTGCGCTGTTTATCCAGCACTTCATTGCTGCCATAAACATCATAACGCTTGAAGTCGTTGTCGGTATTTACATAACCCAGCTTACCACCCAGGCCCAGCCTCCCTTTTTTGAAGTTCTGTTCCCAATCCACTTTTACGGAATAAATATCAATATCCGTAGGAGCGATCATGCGGTATACATTGCTGTAAGTAGGTACTTTATCTCCATTATTTAAGATATCAAAATAATGGTTGGGCTGAAACTGGTTGCTGCGGTTTTTATAGAAACCATAGTCCGCATCTACGTTCAGTTCACTTCCGCCGGTCACGGCATAACGGTAGTTCAGGTTGAAGTTCATATTCTTCCTGTCCATATCATTATCGCTGTTGGCTTCCAGCAAACGTACCAGTTTTCCGCTAGGTTTGTAATAGATACCCATCGGGCCAACGCTTTCCATTCTGCCATCAGCAAGGTTACCGGTAATGATAGTACCAATAGTGCTTTTCGAATTCACGAAATAATCAGCTCCCGCTTTGAAGTTATGACCATTGTCATTGTAGCTCTTCATACGGTTGGTTTGATCAAAAATGGAATCACCCTGCGCCCGGTACAATACGAAATTGTTCACATTCAAACCGCGATTGTAATTGTAGTTGCCAAACAGGTTCACTTTGCCATTGCGATGGTTCAATGCGATGCCGCCATTGTATTTGGCATAAGTGCCGATGGCATATCCTGCGTTCACAGAACCGTTGGTGCCGAAGGTCTTGTTCTTTTTCAGCTTGATATTGATGATGCCGGCGTTACCTGCTGCTTCGTATTTGGCAGAAGGGTTGGTGATCAGTTCCACCGCTTCAATCTGGGACGACTGAAGGCTTTTCAGGAAATTGGCCAGATCGGCCCCTGCAAGCGGGCTGGGTTTACCGTCAATAAATACCTGAACTCCGTTTTTGCCGGCAAGGGTGATATTATCATCTTTATCAACCATCACACCAGGCGATTTACGGAGCAGTTCCAATGCATCCTGGCCAACAGCATTGATAGTGCCTTCCACGTTCAGGATGGTTTTGTCTGCTTTTACTTCCACGATCGGTTTTTTGGAAGTAACAGTAACACCCTGCAAAGCATTTTCAGCTTTTATCAGTGTCAGTGCATCTACTTTTACATCGCCGGAAGCAAGATCAAATACTTGAGAATAAGCAGGCAGGTAGCCTACATAAGAAACGCTGACCAGGTATTTGCCTGCATCAGCCTCGAAAGAAAAATTGCCCTGGTTATCGGAAACAGTCAGTTTAACTACAGAAGAGTCTTTTGCTTTTAATAAAGAAACAGTAGTCTTTTCCAATCCTTTTCCCTGCTGATCTTTCACAACCCCGGAAACTTTTTGTGCAAATGCTGCAGAACTTAACAGAACAGCAGCCAGAAATAGTGGTAGTAATTTTCTCATAAACATCCCTCTTTTAGATAAGGTGCACAAAGATAGTTTGGTGTCACAGCTCTGTAAATCACTTGCCGACAAGTGGTGCAAAAACTGGCATGAACGGCATTTATTTTCCGGTGAAACGCGAAAAAAATCTTTGTGGTTATCATGGCCTTTGCGCATATTTGCGGTCAAATCATTCATTATGAGTTACCCAGACAATCTCCGTTACACAAAAGACCACGAATGGATCAGCCTTGAAGGTGATACAGCGACTATTGGCATTACTGATTTTGCCCAGCGCGAACTGGGTGATATTGTATATGTAGAAGTAGAAACGGTCGGTAAAGCACTTGCTGCAGGTGCAGTTTTCGGCACAGTGGAAGCAGTAAAAACCGTATCTGACCTTTTCCTGCCGGTCAGCGGCACCATCCTGGAGCTGAATCCAGAGTTGGGCAACTCTCCTGAACTGGTGAATTCTGACCCTTATGGCAATGGTTGGATGATCAAAATGAAAGTCGATAACCCTGCTGAAGTGAGTGCCTTGCTTGATGCAGCAGGTTATGAAGCTATTGTAGGATAATCCCCAAGAGCTCATTTCACCGGTTTTATACATTGTTATAAGTGAAGGATATATAGAGAAAAAGTATCATTCTTTGTCTTTCTGATTTCCTGACCTGATCAAATAATGTTGAAGAGGCCCTCCTGCGGGCCTCTTCTTTCTTCTTGGATGCCGCAAAAGAAGACGCTATTATTGCAAAAAATTAGGCTTTGCTACATCGCTCCACATTAGCCATCATTGCATGGTTTATCATTTGTACCGTACTCCTTACTTTACCAGGTTCTACTCTCCCCAGTGAAAACTGGATGGGTAAAATAGCGCTTGATAAATGGATACATGTTTTCTTATTCGGCGTAATGGCATTCCTTGCCTGCTGGGCAATCTTCAAAATCAATAAAAAAAACACCAGGCAGAGATCATATTTTATCATCGCCGGTTTGCTATGTATTGCTTACGGAGTAATCATGGAATATGTGCAGAAGTATTATGTTCCTAACCGGTCATTCGACGCTGGTGATATAATAGCAGATGCAGTTGGCAGTGTACTCGGAACCGTTTACAGTATCAGGAAGTATATAAAAAAATAGACCCCTGTAGAAACAGGGGTCGCAACCAAAACTAACTGCTTATGAGAAAATTGACTGCTTTTATAATTATTTTGTTGTGTTCTTAATTCTATATCTATAACGCAAATTTACTGCCATTAGTGCTATCAGTGTTGTTAACGAATGTCTAAAAGAACTATTGTCGTATTTTCACCTCAACGTCTCTAGTAAAACCTCATCTTGTAGACTTTTTTTCCCAACCTGTATTCAACCCAATAACACTTTAAAGAACTGCGTTTTATCTAAGATGCATTCACTCTATATATTGCACAAACCAGACCAAACTGATTGTTTGACGTTACCTGAGTACACAAACCTGCGTTGTGCTCTAATTAAAAACTGATTAGAAATATCTTACTGTTTCCAGTAAAAGAATGAATATCAAACATATCCAGCCTGATTATGAAGAAATGCCCGGAAAGAAAGGTATATCTGTGCTATTAACGAAGCGTTAATTCGCGCTATCGCGCGGTATTCATTTATGCCATTCGCGCTTTTATTGCTTGGTAAGCTTTTCTGAGTTTTCTGCAAACTGCAATGCATCGATCAACTCTTCTATTCCTCCATTCAATACTTCCTGTAAATTATAGAGTGTAAGGCCTATACGATGGTCGGTTACCCGGCCTTGCGGAAAATTATATGTCCTGATCTTTGCGCTTCTGTCGCCGGTGCTCACCAAACTTTTCCTGTGGCGGGCAATTTCATCCTCTTGTTTCCTTACCTGTTCTTCATAGAGTTTTGTCCGCAACATCTGCATGGCTTTTTCCCTGTTGCCCAGCTGTGAACGCTCTGTTTGGCAAACTACCACAGTGCCGGTGGGAATATGGGTAAGCATTACTTTGGTTTCTACCTTGTTTACATTCTGGCCACCTGCTCCACCGCTTCGTGCTGTTTCCATTTTTACATCTGCAGGGTTCAGTTCAAAATCCACTTCTTCTGCTTCCGGCATCACTGCTACCGTTGCTGCCGAAGTATGCACCCGGCCGGAAGCTTCCGTGTTTGGTACACGCTGCACACGATGCACGCCGCTTTCAAATTTGAGGATCCCGTATACATCATCGCCGGTCACTTCCAGCTGCACTTCCTTATAGCCGCCTACTGTTCCTTCGTTTTCACTCAGCAGGGCCGTTTTCCATCCCTTCCTTTCGCAATAGCGCATATACATCCGCAAAAGATCCCCGGCAAAAAGGCTGGCTTCATCACCACCCGTGCCGGCACGGATCTCAAGAATGGCGTTTTTCTCGTCCTGCGGGTCTTTAGGAATCAGCAACTGGCGGATATGCGCCTCAGCCCGTTGCTTTTTTTCTTCCAGCTCCGGGGCTTCCAGCTTGGCCAGATCACGCAGTTCCTCATCATCCCCGTTCAGCGCCTCTTTATAGAACTCAATATCATCCAGGATCTTCCGGTAATCGTTATAGGCTATTACTATCTTTTCCAGGCTGCGATACTCCTTGCTGGTTTCTGCAAACCGCTTGTTATTGCCCACGATCTCCGGATTGGTGAGGGCAACACCCAATTGGTCAAATCTTGCTTTTATCGCTTCAAGTCTGTCTAACATAGCAACTTCCGTTAAAAATGTGGGCAAAGGTAACAAGAATAATTTTTTGGGATTTGGATTTTCAATACTGGAATTTTGCCGGATGGCATATAAAAAATTCAGCGCCTCCAGAATCTTCGACGGGCAGCAGATGCTGGACAAGGATAAGGTATTGATCACAACAGAACAGGGAGCAGTGGAAGCCATAGTGCCCCGGCAGGATGCCGGCGACGATATTCTTCAACTGGAAGGTATACTAAGCCCCGGCTTTATTAACTGCCATTGCCACCTGGAGCTAAGCCACCTGAAAGGAGCCATACCCGAAAAAACAGGCCTGATCGATTTTGTATGGAACGTGATCCGCAACCGCCATTATGCCGGAGAAGAGATTTTGCAGGCGATTGAAAAAGCTGAGCAAGAGATGCTGCAGAACGGTATCGTTGCTGTAGGCGATATCTGTAATAATACCCTCACTGCCCCACAAAAAACAAAAGGGAATCTCCGTTACCATAACTTTATTGAAGCCAGTGGTTTTGTAAACGCCAACGCCCCTGCACGGTTTCAGCAGGCAGTGGACATTTACAACACTTTCTCACAGGGTTCTGCTTTTAACTCCATCGTGCCTCATGCTCCCTATTCAGTAGCAGAAGAGCTATGGAAAAGGATCATTGGTTTCCCCGGTAACCAATTGCTTACTATCCATAACCAGGAAACCATTCCGGAGAATGAACTGTTCATGCAAAAACAGGGAGGTTTTTTACCGTTTTATGAAAAAATGAACATTGATATCTCCTGGTTCACTGCTTCCGGCAAAACCAGTTTACAAACCTGTCTCCCCAACTTCTTACCCGGGCAGGAGGTGATACTGGTGCATAATGTTTACACCTCGAGAGAAGATGTATTGTTCAGCAAGCAGCCTCCTCATCCTTCCTGCTACTGGTGCCTTTGCCCGAATGCAAACCTTTACATCACCGGTCAGTTGCCGGATATGCAAATGATGATGGAAGAACAATGCGAAATAGTATTGGGTACAGATAGCCTGGCTTCCAATCATCAGTTGAGTGTGCTGGCTGAAATGAAAAGCATTCAGCAGCAATTCCCGTCCATTCCTTTGCAACAATTATTCAGCTGGGCCACACTGAACGGAGCGAAAGCATTAAAAGCGGATGATGTATTGGGAAGTTTTGAAAAAGGAAAGAAGCCGGGAATCGTTATTTGTGAAGAAGACCTGGAAGGCTGCCGGCGTTTACTTTGATGGAACGCTATCCTAAGATCTCCCGCAACACTGGCAATGTTCTCATCGTTCCAAAATCCTGTATATGCAGTATATAGTACTTTTCATATGCCTGCAATAGACTTCTTCTGAATTCATGATGCAGTTTTATATCTTCCAGTTCCTCCGGTTGCTGCACTTTCAATAATTGCGAAGTGATAAAAGCCTGTTTATCTTCCAGCATAAAACTGTGATAGGGTGCATCAGTTGTAAAAACGCCTTCCTGCAGATCAAGGTATGGCCTGGCAGAAGAGTAATTATCCTGTATCCTCAATCCAAAAAATACCGGGAGATGCAGTGCAAAGAATAAGGGGAAATTAGCTGCTACTGTAGCAGAGCCGGCGTCCAGGTGAAGCAAAGCATCTTCTGAAAAATGATAAAGATCAGGATTCGATTCCGGCTGTTTAAGGCATTTGCCCAGCAATTCGATCATAAAAAGCGCAACAGCATTTTTTTTAACGTCCGACAACAGGTGATGATACACATATCCCCATTTGAACTCTTTGATGCGTTGCAGCTGCCTCAGCTCATTATGATAAACGATCATATCCAGTATAGCCGAGGGCTGGAAGAGATTGGCTTTGCCGCTGCCTTTTTTGGAAGAAGTGCGCACACCGTTCACCAGGTAAGATTGCAGGCCAAACAGTTCAGTAAAAATGGCGACGATCACGCTCGTTTCGCCATATTTCACCGTGCGCAACACGATCCCTCTTGTATGATGCAGTTTATCCGGCATTCTATTTACTGATAAAAACAATTTTAGCCGCTGTGTTTTCCGTACGGCCATCATTACTGACCAACACAAGATAAACTCCTGTGGAGATGCGTCTTCCTTTATAATCTTTCCCATCCCAGACAGCCTGACCACCTAATGCCCTGGTCTGGTACACCAACCGGCCATCCAGTTCTGTGATTTTCACGATGGCATTATTTACCAATCCACGGATACCGATCGTACCTGAGTAACCCGGAGGTACAGGATTGGGGAATACCAGCACGTTCTCATTCCTTGCCGCACCTTCAGTAGCAGTGCTGCGAAAAGAACATATTCCTTTTGCGGTAGCAAAAAACACTTCACCGGTTTGCCCGTTGATGGTTATTTTCTTAACGATATTGCTCAGGAGGGGGCTATTGGTCTCTGTAAACTGGTAGATCACTTCTTCTCCTGTTGCACTGATCAGCCAAACCCCGTTGTCTGTTGCCACCCATTTACGGTTCGCACCATCCACAGCAATGCTGCGCACCTGCTGGCCATTGAAAAGATAGCCGGCAAAATTGCCTTGCTTCACCACCGGCCAAACAGCTTCACAACCCTGGCCGGTAAAAACCTGCCCAGGACATTGGATCACACCAATACCATTAGCAGTACCTACCCAGATAAAACCGTCCTTATCTTTTGCGATACACAACACATCCGCCGCAGGGAGATTACCATTTCCTGCTCCGGTCCCGAATTTTTTCCAGTGATCGTCCCCTGTATTTTCAACGGAGCCACCCGGATCATAACAAAGCAATCCACCTGATTTGGCAGCCACGATCCATTTATAATTATCGTCGTCTGATATGATCTGCGTCAATGCATTTTCGGGCAAGAGGAAGGGAATGGAAAACCTGAGCCAACTGCCATCCTGTTTTTTTGCAAGCAAAGGTTGCGGTGCGCCATAATTAGATAACCATAACAGCTTATCCTGATCAAATGCTAATCCTGATACGCGATAGCTCCCGGGATCGCCTATGGCTGGAGACAGCACTCCTGCTTTGGTAATGGAAAATGAGAGCGGTGGTGTGATATGTAAAAGACCTCCTCCAAAAGATCCTGCCCATATTGATTCATCCTTGGGATCTATTGCAATAGTGATATAATCCAGTAATGTGTCGATCTGTGTATAACGGTAGCGGTTGATATTTGTCCATTCTCCTTCTTTTAAAATATAAATACCATTACCATTATATTGATAATTCCAGGCTTCATTCACTTCACCGGCCGTAGCATAAAAAGTATTGTTATAAACTGTCATTTCGCCGCTGGCTGTTGCTTCGGGAGAGTTGGGTTTGTATTGCTCATAAGAGGAAGCAGTGAAATGTGTCAGTCCTCCAAACTGGTCGGCAAGCCAGGGATCATTTTGCAATAGTATAGCCCTGCGGGGTGATGATAGGGGTTCTACCTGTGTGATCGCACGTTCCATAACTCCACTGCTGCTGAGAATAGCGACCCGGCTTTCGCCATTTGCTTTCAGTTGGCATAGCAATACCTTATTTTCAGCTACTGTTGCGCTGATGATAGGCCATTCATCCTGGTACCATACTGTCCAGTTATTGCCATTCCATATCCATAATTTGCTTTCAGCTTCAGCAATAAGATTGTTTTGAACAGTCAGCACATTCCTGCAATCACCGGCCGGGAGGCCATTATTTCCACTCAGCATTTCCCACTGGTTGTGATCAGCCAGGTTGGCCGCATTGCGGGATGCCCGTTTCAACCCCTGCTCTGTGGCCGCATAGAACGTGGTGGCATCGCTGGTAAAGCCGTTCACTTTTACCTGTTGGCCGCCATTCCCGATAAACCAGGAATCTTTTACTTCATACCGCTCGCCATCGATCACCACCACACCAAGGCCCGTAGACAGGTAATAATTTTTTTCCAGCGGGTAAATGCTGTAGATGGTTTTATCGCCAATGATATTGTCGCGCTTGATATCGGGAAGGTTGATGATATCGTTCCGGTAAAGGATATCAATATTACTGTTGCTGTAGGCTATAAAAAGCTTTTCCTGCGCATTATCATAACAGATGGCGCTGATGCCCGTTTCACTAAGCCCGGTAACACGGCTCAGTCTTTCCACACTGTTGTCTGCCAGCGTAACCGAAAACAGGCTATAAGGTGTGGCCGCAAATACTTTTCCATTACCAGCAGCCACATCGATGGTGCTGTTATAAGGAAGATACTCTTTCCATAGCCCGATAGGGGCAGTCAATTGCTGCGCAGGCAGGCAGGCGGAGAAGCAACTGAATAATATTATAAAAAGAGATCTCACCTGCCAAAATTATCGCAAACCGCTGATAAGCAATCAAACCTGTCTGGTTGGCCTTTTTTCTGTTTCTTTGCATGCTCATTCTGAACAGACATATATATGTGGCGGAAACTCGGACAATTTATCCTGACCTATCGTTGGTCTCTTTTGCTGGTGCTTACTGCAATCACAGCCTTAATGGCCTATTATGCATCTAAAGTGCAATTGAGTTACGATTTTACCAGGGCTATCCCGGCAGACCACCCTGCCAATAAAACCTACCAGGCATTCAAGGAAAAATACGGGCAGGACGGCAACCTGATGGTGATCGGCATTCAAACCGATAAGTTGTTTGAAGAAAAGCTGTTTAATGACTATGCCCAACTCCAGCGCCAGTTAAAAAAAGCCACCGGTGTTACAGATGTGATTTCCGTCCCTTCTGCCATCAACCTGGTGAAGGATTCGGCGACAGAAAAGCTGAATGCCGTACCGATCTTCCCCGAAAAAACATTTACACAGGCTGAGCTCGACAGCAGCGCTGCTATTTTCCTGAGTCTTCCTTTTTACCAGGGGCTTTTATATAATCCCCAAACGCATGCCTGGATGATGGGAGTAAGCGTGGATAAAACACTGATCAATTCTCCCAAAAGAAATATTGTTGTATCCGGCATCACCCAACTGGTAGATTCCTTCAGCAAAAAGACCGGGCAGCAGGTTTACCTTAGCGGCTTACCGCTGATCCGTGCTGAAATGTCAACCCGCATTTCATCTGAAATGCAACTGTTCCTGCTGGCATCGGTTATTTTATCTGCCCTTATTCTTTTGGTATTCTTCCGTTCTGTAAGTTCCATGCTGCTTTCATTGGCAGTCGTGATCATTGGTGTGATATGGAGTGTGGGTACCATGCATTTGTGTGGTTACAAGATCACTTTGCTGACGGCATTGATCCCACCGCTGCTGGTAGTGATCGGTATTCCCAATTGTATTTATTTTCTTAATAAATATCATACAGCCTATAATGATACCAAAGACCGCAATGAGGCCCTGGTGACCATGGTCGGCCGGATGGGTATCGTTACCTTGTTTTGCAATCTTGCCGCTGGTATCGGATTTGCAGTATTTGCTTTAACAAAAAGCGAGATACTGCAGGAGTTTGGTGTAGTGGCGGGAATCAATATCATGGCGCTGTTCATTATCTCCCTCATTCTTATTCCAACTGTGCTTAGCCTGCTGCCTGTGCCCAAAGCCCGGCATATGCGGTACCTGGAAAATGCAAGGCTTAACCGCTGGCTCGACAGGCTGGAAGTATGGTCATTAAATCATCGCAAGCTTATTTATACTGTTACAGTAGCAATTGTAGCTGTATCCGTGATCGGGATCTTTAAATTAAAGAGCGTTGGATACATCGTTGATGACCTGCCTAAAACCGATAAGATCTATACCGATCTTAAGTTTTTTGAAAACAACTTCAAAGGCGTGATGCCGTTGGAAATATTGGTTGACACTAAAAAGAAATATGGAGTGACGCGCAACCTTGGGAATCTTTTAAAAATGGATTCTCTGTCTTCCTATATCACTTCAATGCCGGCGCTTGCAAGACCACTCAGCATTACAGAAGGCTTGAAATTTGCCAAGCAGGCTTTCTTTGAGGGCGACAGCAGTAACTATTCCATGCCTTCTGAATTTGATCTGCCTGCACTGGCCCAGTACCTGAGCTTTAAGAAAGACAGCAATGCCGGTGTGGCAACCAATTCCTTTTCCAAACTGGTATCTACATTTATGGACAGTGCAAGACAGGAAGCACGCATCAGCATCAACATGGCAGATGTGGGCAGTGCGCGTTTGCCGCATATCCTGGACAGTATCCAGCAGCGCGTGGATGCACTTTTCCCCAAAGACAAATATGAGGTGAAGCTAACAGGGACCAGTATAACCTTTTTGGAAGGAAGTGCTTTTATCATCAATGGACTGAAAGAAAGTATTGCCTGGGCCTTTTTACTGATCGCCCTTTGCATGTTGTACCTGTTCAGGTCTGCCAGGATATTATTGTGTTCGCTTATTCCCAATGTTATTCCGCTGGTGATCACGGCGGGCGTAATGGGTTGGGTGGGTGTTCCCCTGAAACCCTCTACCGTGCTTGTATTCAGCGTGGCCCTGGGTATTGCGATAGATATTACGATCCGGTTCCTGGTCAATTACAAACAGGAATTGCCTCACCAGGAATTTGACCGCAAGAAAACAGTGATTGAGACGATACATAGCACCGGCATCAGTATCATTTATACATCAATGGTGCTGATTGCAGGCTTTATTATTTTTAGTTTCAGTGGCTTTGGCGGCACCCAGGCCCTGGGCTGGCTTACATCCCTGACGCTTATCACAGCTACGTTGACCAACCTGGTATTGTTGCCGGCTTTGCTGATAGGATTGGAGAAATCAAAAAAAAAGAAAGGGCAGTAAAGCCTTCGTGGCAAGTTCATATATTATAATTACAATACCTAAATGGCTAGAACGATTATAATTTAATCGTTGTCAACTATTTATATTATCCTTACTAAGCAAGCAGGCCGAAAACAAAAACTTTAGCCTGTTATAAATAGAATTTTGCGCATAACGCAGCAAAATTCTATTTTCAAATGTCCTTTATCTACAACTCTGGGTTTGCTGTGCTGAAATCAAAACGTTTTAGACTGTTTTAAAGTTTGTTTAACCTTGTAAGAATACTCTTTCTAGGAAAAGAGTATATTACGCTTTTAATACACACTAAATCTTAAACTGCATCATGAGAAAACTGTTAGTAGCACTAACGGCTGTCCTCCTCTTTACGGGACAGTTGTTGGCTCAGAGAACAATCACTGGTAAGGTGACTGATGAAAAAGGGGAGCCCGTCCCTAATGCTTCAGTAATGGTAAAAGGATCCAACACCGGTACCGTTACAAAATCAGACGGAACTTATTCCATCACTGTTCCGGCAAACGCCAAACATTTAGTAATTTCTTCAGTAGATATGGCTACAGAAGAGATCTCTATTGGTACTCAGACAACGATCAACACTACACTGAGAGCGGCTGACAAGTCCCTGCAGGAAGTTGTGGTAGTTGGTTATGGTACGCAAAGAAAATCGGATATCACCGGCAATATCGCTACGGTGAAAGGTGCTGCTATTGCAGACAAGCCGGTGCCTAGCTTTGATGCGGCATTGGCTGGTAGAGCTGCAGGTGTGCAGATCACTGTTCCCAACGGCGTATTGAACAATCCTCCTGTATTCCGGATCCGTGGTACAAACTCCATTAACCTGAGTTCTTACCCGCTTATCGTTATCGATGGTATAGTAACTTATACCGGTGACGTGAGCCAAACGCTGGCTGCTTCCAACGTTCTTTCCAATATCAACCCCGCTGATATTGAGAGCATGGACATCCTGAAAGATGCCGCTGCCACAGCTATCTATGGTAGCCGCGCTGCAAACGGTGTGGTTTTAATTACCACTAAAAAAGGTAAAAAAGGCAAAGCCAAAGTAACTTATGATGGATGGCTTGGCTGGACTACTCCTACCCGTATGTGGAAGATGCTGAATGCTCAGCAGTACATGGACATCAAAAATGAAGGTCTTACCAACGTAGGCGGCACTGCACGTTACCTGCCTACCAACGGCCCTGATGGCAAACCAATTGACACAGACTGGTCTGATGTTATTTACAGAACAGGTGTCTCACATAGCCATAACATGAGTGTAAGCGGTGCAAATGATGCAACTTCTTATTATTTCTCTTTTGGCTATACCAACCAGGAAGGTATTATCCGTAAAAACGATTTTAACAGGAAAACAGTTCGTTTCAACGTTGACCAAAAAGTTAACAACTGGTTCAGCCTGGGTGTAAACGCATCTTATACCAATGAATTGAACAAAGCTGCATTGAACTCTGGCTCATTGCCAGGAGCTGCATTTGCATCTGCAGGTGTTGGCCGTCTGGCTTTATCATTACCTCCCAACGTATCTCCGTTCAATAATGACGGCAGCTACAACCTGAATGGTAATGCACTGGGTAAAATGAACAATATCGAGAACATCACATTCTGGAACCCACAGCCAATCCTCGATAACAACTATTCTAATACAGAAAACAACCGCATTCTTGGTAACGTGTATGCGCAGATCAAACCTATCAAAGAAGTAACTTTCAGAACTTCTTATGGTGTTGACTATCTCAACTCAGACAACAAAAACTTTTATACCAAAATACAGGGCGATGGTTTCTCTGTAGGCGGTTCTGCTTTCAGCACATTGGGTAAAAACAAGCGCTGGACATGGACCAATACCTTACAGTTCGATAAAACCTTCGCTAATGACCATACTGTAGGTATATTAGGTGGTACTGAGCAGCAACGCAGCACATTTGAAGGTTTCGGTCTTACCCGCCAATCGTTGAGCGATGACTTCTTCACAGTGATCCAGGGTGGTTTCAACACCCCGCTTACAGCAGGCATAGGCCTTGGTGAAAATTACCTGACCTCCCTTTTCGGCCGTGCTTCTTATGATTACAAAAAGAAATACTTTTTATCAGGAAGCTTCCGTCGTGATGGTTATTCTGCTTTCGCTCCTGGTTTGAAATATGGTAATTTCTATAGCGTATCCGGTACATGGGACCTTTCTAAAGAAAACTTCTGGTCTGGTGGAATTTCCACTGTATTAAACTCTTTCAGACTTAGAGGTAGCTATGGTAAAGTAGGTAATATCTCCGGTATTGGTGACTTCGCTTCCAACTCACTGTATGGCTCAGGCTTATACAATGGTGGCGCTACACTGGTATTCAGCCAGGCTGGTAACGATAAGCTGACCTGGGAAACCAGTAAGAAAACTGATGTTGGTTTCACTTTCGGCTTGTGGAATAACCTGATCACTGGTGAATTCGCTTACTACTACAACAACATCGATGACCTGTTGCTGAGCGTACCAAACTCTCCTTCAACCGGTATGCCTAACTCTGTTTTGCAGAACGTAGGTAAGATGTACAACAAGGGTATTGAGTTTACCATTAATGCTTCTCCGATCAGAGGAAGGGATTTCCAATGGAATACTTCTTTCAACATCACTTACAACAAAAACAATGTGGTGAACCTGGTAGATGGCGTTCCTTTCATCGCTACTGCTACTTCACTGGAAACACCCAGCATCACCATGCCAGGTTATCCTGTAGGTATGCTCTATGTGATCGAAACAAGAGGTGTTGATCCTGCTACCGGCCGCCGCATTTTTGTAAATGCTTCAGGTCAGGAGTTGCTGTATGACCACAGCGCACCTACTTCCAGCCGCTGGACATACAGGGACAATGGTCAGGTTGCTCCTGCCATCAATCCTGGTCTTGACCAGAAAGTATGGAAAAACTCCAACCCCAAATATGTTGGTGGATTTGATAATACTTTCCGTTACAAAGGATTTGACCTGAACGTGCTGATGACTTATCAGCTTGGATTCTACGTGTACAACGGTACTCGTGCCAGTGCACTCGACCAACGCTTCTGGAACAGCACTACAGCTGTATTGAAACGCTGGCAGAAACCTGGCGATGTAACTGATATCCCCAAACTGGTTTACACAGATAATACATCCAACGGTTCTGCTAACCCCATTTCAGAAAATGCACAAAAAGGAGATTTTGTAAAACTGCGTAGCATTGCCCTGGGTTATACACTGCCTTCCCGCTTACTGAGCAAGGCCGGTATTTCCAGTGCACGTGTATATATCAGTGGTCAAAACCTGGCAATCATTACTAAATATGAAGGTCCTGATCCGGAAGTTTCTTCCAATGGTAACGGTAACCTCAACCAGGGTGTAGACCGCAATACAGTTGCAAATGGCCGTGTTATTACGTTTGGTCTTAACATCGGTTTCTAAATCTCTGACAATTTTAAATTGAAGAAAATGAAAAAAACGAGAATACATATTTCCAAGCTGGCAGCAGTGTTCTTTGCAGCTTACTGCTTAAGTTCCTGCACCAAGGATGAATACCTGAACCCTACTCCTCAAACGTCTCTTTCTGATGCAACTGCATTTGATACCAAGGACAGGATCGTTAACCAGGTAGCAGGTATTTACTCTGCATTTAAATCAGGCCAGTTGCAAGGTGGACGCTATTTAATTTACAATGACGTTCGCGGTGAGAACTTCCTTTCTAATGACGGTAACAGGGTAACCGCCCGCGCCGCGTGGGAGTTTTCTGAAACTTCCGGTGACAACGAAGTGAATAATCTTTGGAGCTCTGCCTATACAACTATCAACAGGGCTAATTTGTTCCTGGATGGTATGGCTGCAAAAGGCGATGCTGTGGCAGGCACTGATGCTCCAAGACTGAACGCTGAAGCAAAATTTGTAAGAGCAGCTGCTTACTATTCTCTCTTACAATTCTATGCAAGGCCTTACTGGGATGGTAACGGAACCAAACCCGGTCTGCCTTTGCGTCTTGTAGGTATTAAAGGGGGTGGCTTCAACAACCTGGCCCGCAGCACAGTAGATCAGGTGTATACACAAATACTGTCCGACCTCGATTTTGCTGAGCAAAACCTTGCTGCAACCAATGGCTCTGCAGTACTGAACGTAACACATGCGCATAAAAATGCTGCAATAGCATTGAAAGTACGCGTGTACCTCAGCATGAGAAACTATCCGGCTGTTGTAACCGAAGCAAACAAGATCGTATCTGCCAATGCTCCTTTCACAGCTACTTCTGGTGTGGCCCATGCATTACAGCCTGATATTACTACTGTATTTGCTACCGGTGCTACCACCACTGAGTCTATCCTGTCTATGCCGTTCACTACAGTGGATGTGCCTGGCACACAGAATCAGTTAGGATTTTACTACCTGCCGATCATCACTGGCAACAACGCCAATGGCGCTGGTGGTATATTCTATCTGAACCCGGCAGGTATCTGGGGTGATGCAAACTGGGGTGCTGCTGATGTTCGCAGAACTGCTTTAACCACTCTTAACGGAGGTTTCCAGTGGCTGACAAAATATAAAAACCCTGGCCCCTTCCTGGACTGGGCTCCTGTACTTCGCTATTCTGAAACATTGCTGAGCCTGGCTGAAGCTCTTGCCCGCACTACTAACTCAGTAGATTCAAGAGCAGTAGCCCTGCTGAGCGCAGTACGCCACCGTTCAGATGCGTCTGTTACTTATACCACTGCTGATTTTGCAGATGCAACCGCACTGGTTAATGCAATACTGACAGAAAGGAATATCGAGTTCCTGGGCGAAGGTATCCGTAGTATAGACATCCTGCGCCTGGGATTGGATTTCCCTGCTAAGTCTATCCCCGGATTTACTGTAACAGCTGTTGCTCCTTCCAACCCCTCTTATATCTGGCCAACTCCTTCAGACGAGTCCAGGTTTAATGCGCTGATCGATTAATAATATACAGTCTAAATTTTATAAAGCCCGGCATCGAAGTGCCGGGCTTTTTTGTCTATATAATCGTATATTTAGTTCCGTCAATTTTAAAATATAACCTATGCTCAAGCGTCATTTGCTTTCTGCCACCGCTTTGCTGTTCTCCTGTTGTTGCTTTTCACAAAGCAATTTTGCCTTGAATACGGCCGGAGGGAACACATTTGCCAATGATATCAACGGAAGGCCGATGTATCTTAAAACAGAGTATATCGCTGAAGGAAGCCCTTATCTGTATGAAGAATACTGCATGGCGGAGGTTACCCTCATGGACGGAAAAGTATATCCCAATGTAAAAGCAAAAATCAATTTGGAGGAGAAACTGTTGCTTTATACGCTGGACAACGGAACGGAAATGATCATGACCTCTCCCGTTAAAAAAATCAAATTCTACAATTACGTCAGCAATGGTGTTGCCTACCCTGAAAGGACCTTTCAAGGCCATCTGACTGCCTTGAATGCAGAAGGCACCGCTATTTATGAAGTGATTGCAGAAGACAGTGCCGCCACCCTGCTGAAGCAGATAACAGTGACCTATAATGATAGCAAAGGCTATGGCCAGGCCACCATTACCCGCATTTTCAAAAAGGCTGAAAATTATTTTGCCGCCATTCCATCCCAAAACAAAGAGTTGCGGAAGGTGGAAAAAAATAAATCTGCTCTTACCTCGTTATTCGGAAGTAAAGCCGCTGCAATCAGTGCTTTTATTGAACAGAAAAAACTGAAGTGTAAATCCGAGGAAGACCTGACAGAAGTATTCCGTTACTATTGCTCGCTCTAAGGGTTTTCACGCATTTCTGATTTTTTCTATTCTTATATGAAAAAATTTCGGATTTTTACCTGCTGAAAATTAATAAGGTTCAGATTTTCCAGCACACAAATCAGTAAATTGGATTTCAATTCCTTGTAGTTATTTTCCTTTACCAGGAAATAACAAACAAATAATGCAAAACTCACACTTCTCGTTTGAAAAAGACTTTTGAGCGCAGCATTATCGGAAAATAAGTTGTCCTACTTACTTAGGGATCTACCTTCAACACACATGAGAAAACTGCGGAGGAACCACCAACTCCACCGTAAGCAGTTTTAGTACACTTTTTTATCTATTGTCACCGCCATTGCCTGATTAACAGGCAGTAGCGAATTATTTTTTGCATCAAAAACTAAATGTTCATGAGGAAATTCTTACTCGTATTAACGGCTTTCCTATTCTATGCAGGAACGTTGTTAGCTCAGAAAACCATTACAGGGACTGTAACAGATGACAAGGGAGTTCCTGTCCCCAACGCCTCAGTAGTACTGAGAGGGACCAGCACTGGTACCACTACTAAAACTGATGGAACTTACACCCTGACAGTTCCAGCTTCCGCAACAACCTTACTTATTTCAAGCGTTGGTTATGAACCAACTTCTGTTGAAATAGGGTCTGGTACCGTTGTAAATGCATCTATTAAAGCCGCAGCCAGCGAACTGGAGAATGTGGTGATCACGGGGTATACAACCACCCAGCGGAAAAAATTTGCCGGTGCAACTGTTTCAGTTGGCGCAGCAGAAGTCAGAAGGCAACCTTTTGGTTCTTTCGACCAGGCACTGCAAGGTGCTGCTTCTGGTGTATCCGTTGTAGCAAATAGTGGTCAACCCGGCGCTAATGCTGTTGTACGTGTTCGTGGCAATGGCTCTATCAGCGGTGGCAATGTTCCACTTTATATTATGGACGGGATTGAAATAACCGCGGCAGATTTTGCCAGCTTGAACCAGGGTGACTTTGAAAGACTGGAAGTGCTGAAAGACGCGGTTGGTACGGCCATGTATGGTTCCCGTGGTGCCAATGGGGTGATCGTGATCACCACCCGCCGCGGACGCGCAGGCCAGCTCAACCTGAATTATGATATGCAGATGGGCTTTAGCAAACTGCCTGAAGACCGCCTGATCGTAATGAACAGCCGGCAAAAAATCGATTATGAATTGCAGCGCGGCAATCCTTACGGATGGACGCCCGCCGAGGCCGATAGCCTCCGTAATGTAAACTTTAACTGGAGAGATGCCTTATTCCAAACCGGCATGACCCAGCAGCACCAGATCAGCGCAAGCGGTGGTAGCGCTACCAGCAAATTCTATGCATCACTTTCTTACCTTAACCAGGAAGGTATTGTTCAAACAACCGGTTTGAAACGTTATACCGCACGGGTGAACGTGGACAATAATATTAAGAACTGGCGCTTTGGCGTAAGCATGCAAGTAGGTTATTCGAAGATCAAAGGCACCAGGGAAAACGATGTTTATATCGGCTCTCCGCTGAATGCGATTCGTTGGTCAAATCCTTATGAACGCGCTATTAACCCTAATACAGGAGATTGGCAAACACTAGGAGGAACCGGCGTATTAACCTCCGGTCAGCCTAACGCTGCAATGGAACTGTTCGTTAACCAGAGAGAAGCACTCCAGTTCAAAGGAGTGGGTAGTGCATACCTTGAGTTTCATTTCCCCTTCCTGAAAGGCTTATATGCACGTACTAACTGGGGCGGTGATTTTATGCAAAACGAAGGTTCTATTTATTATGACAGGACTACCTACACCGGAGCACAGGCTCCAGGTGGTAACGGTAGCCTGACCAGGACCGGCAGCCGCCAGTTCCGTTATACCGGAACCACATCACTGAATTACAAACAGACATTTGGCGAACATGAAATTGATGGAGGTGTATTTGTTGAAGCAGTTAAAACTGATGCCCGTAATCTTGGTTTTACCGGCTATGGTCTGACCAATGGGTTCATCAATGAAGCTGGTATCACAGCCGGTAATGCAACCAATGGCTATATACCACAAGTTGCTGGTGGAGGATCACAAAATGGGTTGCAATCCTACTTCACTATCTGGAATTATGGTTATAAAGGTAAATACTATGTTACGCTGGTAGGACGCCGTGATGGTTCTTCAAGACTCGGTGTAGCTAACAGGTTCCAGAACTTTGGTTCTGTTGGTGCAACCTGGGTTCTTAGTGAAGAGAACTTCCTGGCTAATGCCGGTAAACTGGACGATCTGCGTTTGAGAGCCACTTATGGTACAACAGGTAACTATGCAAGTGCAGTCGGTGATTATGGACACCTTCCGCAATTCGCCCGTACTTCATATAATGGTGTTTCCGGCTGGGCAATTGATAACCCGGGAAATGCCAACTACAGGTGGGAAGTAAACAAAACAATCAATATTGGTGTAGACTTCGCATTCTTCAACCGCCGCTTTTCCGGAACAGTTGAAGCTTACGAACGTAAAACAAATAACCTGTATTACCGTCAACCTGTTTCTGGTACTACTGGCCGTCCTGACGTTCCTGGCAATGATGGTACATTAAGCAATAAAGGGATTGAGCTGACCTTAAGAGGTGATCTTGTTAAAACAAGAGATTTCCGTTGGACTGTGGAAGGAAATATCACTTATAACAGGAACAGGGTTATTGCTATCCCAGATGATTCAATCGTAAACGGAACAACCATTCTTGCAATCGGCAAACCGCTTAACACACTTTATCTCGTACCTTATGCAGGTGTAAACTCTGCTAATGGTAATGCATTATATTATACTCAAGCTGGTAATCTGACACAGACTTACTCTACAGCGGACCTCAGAGCATTTGGAACAAGCGATGCTCCATGGTTTGGTGGTATTTCCACTACCGTTGCTTATATGGGTATTGATCTGAGTGCACAGGTAAACTTCTTCCTGGATAGAGACGTGTATAATAATGATCGCATGAACGTGATCACTCCTTCTTACTTCTATGACAACATGGATGTGGAATTGTTGACAGAATGGAGGAAACCAGGTGATATTACAAATGTACCAAGACCTACAACTGCAGGTGGTAATGCCTTCCAGGCCAATACCACACGCCTTCTTGAAGATGGCAGCTTCTGGCGCTTGCGTAATGTAACACTCGGTTACACCTTCCCAACAAGTATATTAAGCAAGTTGAAGATCAGAGCAGCCAGGATTTTTGTACAAGGTCAAAACTGGTGGACACATACGAAATTCCAAAGCTTTGATCCGGAAATGAGCGGCGCCGTATTAACAGGTGCTCAGTACCCGGCTCTGGTGCAAACAACAGTTGGGCTGTCTATCGGATTCTAATTTTTAATACATATTTATATAGTATATGAAAAAATCATTAAAACATATTTTCCTCGCAACAACGGTCGTTTCTGTATTGACAGTTGGCTGTTCAAAATCAGATCTGATTGACCTTTACCCACAGTTCTCTCTTAGCGCAGTGAATAGCCCTTCCAGCATGGACCAGGTAGAGGAGGTGCTGACCGGAGCTTACCAAGGGTTCAGGTCAGGTAGCTATTACGGTGACGGAAGCGGTTCCGGCTTTTCGCTTATGCCTGATATGATGAGCGATAACCTGCTTGAAACAAATGAATCATTAGCTAACTATAAGACCCTTACCGACTGGATTTATGCTGACGACGATGCCCTGGTTTCCGGCATCTGGTCCGCTCCTTATAGTATCATCGCGAATGCAAACATTGTATTGCGTGATGTAGATAAGTTCACTACAACAGAAAATCAAACCCGGGCCAATCGCCTGAAAGGACAAGCATTGGCTATCAGAGCCCATGCCCATTTCGATCTGTTCCGGTATTTTGCTACCTCCTATGATCGTAGCAGCACTTCGGAATTAGCTGTTCCTTATATAACAGAATTCAACGTTTCACCTGCAGTTAGGCCTGCACGTATCAGTAATAAAGATTTTTATGATAAAGTCATTGCTGATCTTAATGGAGCCGTAGCCTTACTCGGTAATGTAGATCAAACTATTAATCCTTTGGCTACCAAACGCCCGATGATTGATCTGGCAGTTGCAAAAGCCATGCAAGCCCGCGTATATCTGTATGCAGGCATGTGGGCTGAAGCTATACAGGCTGCTACAGATGCCATTGCACTCCGTCCGCTTGCAGCTCAGGCAAATTTCGCTGGCATGTACAATGAGACCGATGCCGGTGAGATCATCTGGAACGCACAGTTCGACGCAAGTCAGGGCGGCCCGGGTGGTGGTGTTTATTTCTCTCAGAACAACCGCAGTGCTTATGCACCTGCTGCAGAGATCGCAACAATGGATGGCACCTCCGGTCTGTTGCAGAGTGATGATATCCGTTATGATGCTTATTTCAGAACTATTGCTGGTCCTAATGGACCTCGCCTGGTTGTAAGCAAATACCGTGGTAAAGCTGCACTCACTGACGGTAATGCTAATTTCCCTGTGTTCCGTACTGGCGAAATGTACCTGATCCGTGCAGAAGCCCGCGCAAGAATCACTCCTTCCCAGGAAACACAGGCAATGGCAGATCTCAATGCATTGCGCCAGGCACGCATCACTGGTTACGTTGATGAAAACCTGACTGGTGCTGCACTCCTGACAGCTATTGCCAATGAAAGAAGAAGGGAGTTGTTTGGCGAAGGTCATCGTTTCTTTGATCTGAAAAGGACAACCAAAAGCATAGTTCGTGCCGGCGGATGTGGAGATCCCTCTATATCTCCAGCTGTGTGCACGCTTCCATCAACCGCACGTGAATGGGCTTTCCCCATTCCTTTTGATGAAAGATCTGTAAACGGAAACATCCAGCAAAACCCCGGATACTAATCCGGGCTTTCGCTGTCGAATTAATTATTTATATTAAAAGAGACAATATGAGAATATCATTAAAAAGACTCCCTGCTATCTTTGGTTTTTCTCTGCTGCTGGGTGTTGCATTGTTTAGCTGTTCAAAGGACGACAACAAGATCTTTGATCCGGGACAAAAAGCGTTCTTTACACCTACACAGTCCACTGCAAGCTATTCTATAGTAGACGCAAACGCTGTTTATAAAATTCCTGTTGGATTGACCGCACCTGTTACAAGCGGTAAAACAAAAACCGTAAATATTACGGCTACATCCAGCACAGGCGCTGTGGAAGGAACACAATACTCTTATACCAAAACACTGACATTTACGCCTGATAAGATCACTGATACTATCGTGGTAACCGGTGTTTATGCTCAGTACCTGGCAGGCCGCAAAGATGTAGTGAAGTTCACTTTTACAGATGCAGCTGATTTCTCTCCTTCACTGAACAGCTCTTTTACCCTGAATATTTCCGGGCCTTGTTATGAGGGAGACATCGCTTTTGCTGATTTGCTTGGTGACTATTCTGAAACTTATGAGAACGGAAGTTATGGGCCCTACACTTCTTCTATTAGTAACTTAGTTCCTGGAAGCTCGTCAAATACAGCCAAAGCCACGATCAACAACATCTATGATAATGGTATTTCAGCCCAGGCCACATTCGACTATTCAACAGTTGGAGCCTTCACTTTAACTGTAGACCCTCAGGCAACAGGTTTGGGAGTAGGAGGACAGCCATTGTTCATTAGAACCACTCCCGGAACTACAAGTACATTCTCCTATTGTAATAAGACGTTTACAATCTATTTAGATCTCTATACGTCAGGAGGGCTATACGATAGTTGGGTTATGACAATGGCAACAGAATAAATCTTATAGAACATATTACCTGTTTCTTAAAGCAAAAGGGCTGACTCTTAGGAGTCAGCCCCTTTTTATGGCAATACCTGACTAAGCTTTTCATCCAGCATTCTTCCTCTCAACCCTTCTCCCACTACTTTCCCCTGAGGATCTACTAACACATTAAAAGGAATCCCATCAAAATGATAAAGGCCAACCACAGCGCTGTTCCAATATTGCAGGTCGCTCACCTGCGTCCAGGCTAACTTGTCATCCTTTATCGCTTTCAGCCATTCACCTTTTTGACCGGGCCTGTCTAACGATACTCCCAGGATAGTAAAATTCTTTCCTTTGAATTTTTCATACGCCTTTACCAGGTTGGGATTTTCACCGCGGCAGGGGCCGCACCAACTGGCCCAGAAATCAACCAGTACATATTTACCACGGAAAGAACTGAGCTTAACCTGGTTGCCATTCACATCAGGAAGGGTGAAATCAGGCGCTTCCTTTCCTATCCAGCTTGCTTCCATTGCCTGCCTTGCATCTTCTTCCAATCCTTTTTTGATATCGGCAACAGCACGGTGATCAGGGAATTTTTTAGCAGCCGCAGCTACCAGTTCATTTACTTTCTCATTGGATAATGGCTCCAGGCCGAACCCACTGCCATTAGCGGTGGACTGATAATATCCCAGTTCAAACATAGCAAGCGCAGGATCACTCACTTTATTCAATGCATCCAGGGTAAAGCCTTTGATCTTCCCGGCCAATTCTCGCTGACGGGTCATCAAGGGAAATACAAGGCTGTCAGGCGCATTGATCTTTTGCAGGCTGTCCATTTGCTTTACAACGCCAAAGATCTGCTGAAGATCATTATTGAATGAATACATGAAGTCCTTCATCTGCTGGCTGGCTGGCGAGCCCTCCACTTCATATTTCTCTGCAAACTGGTTGTTTTCCTTACTTAGCTGAATAGTCAGTTTCACCTTATCCTTATCATTGATCACAGAAGCTACAGGGTACATACTCTGATCGAGACGGAGATTAAATACAACAGACTCATCAGGATTGGCTTTCAGGGCAAACTTACCATCCTTGCCAATTGCTGCAGAATCTTCCAGCACTGGCTGCATGGCTGCAGCAGAGATCTTTTCCAGGTATACCATTTTGGCGCTGCTATTCAGGATCGATCCGCTTACCTCGAATTTCTTTCCTTCGGTCTTGCTGTTACAAGATGCCAGCAGAGCTCCTGCCAGCACGGCAATCATCAGTTTTTGCATAAATGTGTTCTTGTTTAAAAACTTTGTTATTACACGTGTACGGTCTTTTATGTTCTGAGTTTTTCCAAAATAATTTCATTGGTCACTTTAGGATCTGCTTTCCCCTTTGATCGCTTCATCACTTCCCCTACAAATAAAGCCAGCACTCCTTTCTTCCCTTTTTTATATTCGCCCACTTTGTCTTTGAATTTCAGCAGCACCTCATCAATGATCGGTTCCAGAGCCACGGCATCCGATTGTTGCAACAGGTTTTGTTGCTCTGCAGCTGTTAAAGGGTCTGTTTGAGGATTATCCAGCAAATAAGCAAACAAACGGGTTGAGGCAACAGTGAAACTCAATTTTCCTTCATCCGTCAGCTTTACCAGCCTTGCAAGCTGTGCGGCCGGGATGGGAAAGTCACTGATCGTTTTGTTCTGTTCATTCAACCATGATTTCACAGGGCCCAGCATCCAGTTAGCTGCAGCTTTATAAAGTGAAGTGTGGGCGGTCAGTTGTTCAAAATAATCAGCCAGTTCTTTTTCTTCCGTCAGCACACGTGCATCATATTCAGGCAGGCTCCATTCAGTTGTATATTTCTGCACCCTGTCTTCCTGCAACACCGGCAGGCTTTCCTTTATCGCAGCAATGAAGGATTCATCGAGTTGAAAAGGCGTAAGATCAGGATCGGCAAAATACCGGTAATCATCTGCATCTTCTTTATCACGAATGGAAAAGGTAGTTCCCTTATCAGCATCAAAGCTTCTCGTTTGCTGGAGAATAGGTTCGCCTTTTTCCATCAGGCCGATCAGCCGTGCAGTTTCTGCTTCCACCGCGCGTTTCGCATTGCGGATGGAATTGAGGTTTTTTATTTCCACTTTGGTGCCCAGGCGCTGATCACCCTTTTTACGTACAGAAATATTTACATCGCAGCGAAGGCTTCCTTCTTCCATATTACCATCACATACATCAAGGTATCTTACCAGTTTTCTTAACTCGGTAAGATAGGCCACTGTTTCTTCAGCGCTTCGCAGATCAGGTTCGCTCACTATTTCGATCAATGGTGTGCCGGCCCTGTTATAATCAATGCAGGTGTTGAACTCATCCACATCGTGCAGGCTTTTTCCTGCATCTTCTTCCAGGTGGATGCGGTTAAGCCGGATAGCCTTCTTTTCATTGCCTGATCTGATAGTGATATAACCACCTTTGCAGATGGGGGTGGTATGTTGCGATATCTGGTACCCCTTGGGGAGATCGGGATAGAAATAGTTTTTGCGGGCAAAATAATTTGACCGTTCTATTTCGCAGTGGCAGGCCAGCCCCATACGGATAGCATGTTCGATGGCTTTTTTGTTCATTTTGGGAAGAGTGCCCGGGTGCCCCAGGGTAATAGGGCTTACCTGTGTATTGGGAGGTGCGCCATATTCAATACTGTCGCCGCAAAATAATTTGCTCCTGGTCAAAAGCTGGGCATGCACTTCCAGCCCTATCACGATTTCGTATGTAGATTCGTCCGCCATGGTTAAGAAGCGCAAAAATAAACCATTTTGGCGGGGTGGGCGGAGCAAAAAAGTTGCCCCCCTGAGAGCAGGGGGGCGCCTAAACTATAATGCACATAAATAAATTCGGGTAATCAGAGGTCGGTGGTTTTCAGCCTCCGGGGGATGGTCAGGGTTACAGACTCTGCTTTCCCTCCTCTTGTCAATTTTACATTGATGCTCCCTTTATCACGGCTGTCACGAACAATTTTAGCTACTTCATCAGCACTGTTCACAGCTTTGCCATCTACTTCAGTAAGCACATCACCTTCTTTGATCCCACCTTTGGCAGCATTGCCGTCTTCATCCACATCCAGCACTTTCACGCCTTTTCCATCTTCTGCATCCTGAACAGACATGCCCAGTTTGGGACCACCAGTGCCTGACCAGTTCCAGTTTTGCCCGAAATTGCCATTGAAAGAAGGCATCCTGATCTTGCCAAGGTTCATATTCAGATCGCCCAGGTCAATATCAAACTGGCCGGGAGTAGTGCTGAAAACGGATACGCCTTTCCATTTAGTCAGTTCTGCTGTTTCCTTCATTTCCTTTTTATCACGGAGAAAACCAACAGTCACTTTTTCACCAGCTTTATGTTTTTTGATAGCTGCAGACAGGTCATCCGGAGAGTCTATTTTCTTATCATCAATTTTAGTAATGATATCCCCTTTTTTAAGGCCGGCTTTTTCAGCTGCACTGCCCTTGGTCACTTCCTGCACTTCAACGCCTTTGTCCACTTTTTCCGTGGTAACTCCCAGCATGGCACGGTCTGTATCAAAAGCCATGGAATTGAAGTCTGTATTGTAATTATAAGTATAGCGGTTTCCACCATATGCTCTCACGTCCTTGATCTTATTACGGCGAACCGTTACCTCTCCATCAGAATCCTTAACATCTTTTCCGTTTACGGTTACCTTGTCACCGTTCACTTCAATAACGATCTTATCAGCTTTATCGCCTTTGCGGGTGATAATAATCTGCTCAGCCGATTTATCCTTTTCATCTTTTTCTGCTTTCTCTTTAGCAGATTGGGCAAGCAAAGACGCAGGTACGAGCACAGCGGACATCAATAGGGTGAAAGAAATTTTCTGAATGACCTGTTTCATACTTTTTGAATTTATTTAATTATCTACGTTTCTTTTCGTATTTCAAATATAAAGACATTTTTCTAAATACGAAACGTTTCGGAAATGTTAAATAGAATTTCTTGACGGGCGGTAATTTCCGAGAGCCAGGAACCCGGCTCCTTCCTAAGTAAATATCCTGTTAGACAAAATCTTTATTAGTTTCCAATTGTGGATAATAGATCGGAGCTAAAACTAGCCAACCTGACAATTATTTATACTGATTTGTTTATCAGATTATTATAAAGAAATAATGATTTCTATTTCCCAAATATTCCTAACATAAAGAGGAAATTTCCCAGGTAAATTTCCTAAGTAGATTCCGGGGAAAATATTCAGATTATTTCTCAGCTTTGGCCTATCCACCTAATCACCAAACGAACTGAGTCCCATGTTGAAAGTCCTTGCTGTAAGTGCAATCATTCTTTGTGGTCTGATCATGATCTATGCCATGAGCATTTATTTTGAGACAAAAAAAATGTATCCAAAAAAAAATCCCAAAGCTTTACGTTATTAAGCCGAAAGGATTTTTTTTATGGCCGTGATCACTTCCTGCAATTTACCTGCGTCCTGCCCACCAGCAGTTGCCAGGGTTTTTTGCCCCCCGCCGCCACCTTTGATCAGCGGTGCTATATGTTCTTTAATGATCTTACCGGCATCAAGATTTTTGGCAACAGCCACTGTTTCGGACATGCCGATGGCCACAAAGGGTTTACCCCCGATATTGGCGCATAATACAGCCAGGTAATCGTGCAGATTATTCTTAAGATCGAAACAAAGTCTTTTTAAGGCATCGGCATTATCCACTTCAATAATATCCCCGATAAACGTTACGCCATTAATGATCTCATCCTTTTGCAGCAATTCATTGCGGATGCCTACGAGCTGACGTGCTTCCAGCCTTTCAATTTTCTTTTCCAGCGCAGCTTTATCTTCCAGCAGTTTTTCAATTGCTTTCAGCGGTTCTTTTGCTTTCAGCATTTCGCCGGCCTGCCTGATCTGGCCAAGCTTATCATTCACATATTTTATTGCTGCCGGTCCTGTCAATGCTTCGATACGGCGCACGCCCGCAGCCACAGCAGATTCTGCCGTAATGGTAAACAGCCCGATCATACCAGTGTGTCCTACATGCGTGCCGCCACATAATTCGATCGAATATGAAGGATCGATGATCACTACCCTTACCAGGTCCCCGTACTTTTCTCCAAACAGGGCCATGGCACCCAGTTTCAGTGCTTCTTCCTTCGGCAGTTCTTTTATTACAACAGGAATATTCTCCCTGATCTTTTCATTTACGAGCGATTCCACCTCGCGGATCTCTTCATCTGTCATTTTGGAGAAATGCGAAAAATCGAACCGTAATACTTCCGGTGAAACCAGTGATCCTTTCTGTGCCACATGTGCTCCCAATATCTTACGCAGTGCTGCATGCAGCAAATGCGTGGCTGTATGATTATAGGTCGTGTTCAACCGGTCTGTTTCATTCACCCATGCAGTTACTGGCAATGAAATATCCTTGGGCAGCTTATCCGTAAATTGAATAATGAGGTCATTTTCTTTGCGGGTATCTGTTACAGCGATCTTTTCTTCTCCAAACTGCAGCAATCCTGTATCACCTACCTGGCCGCCGCTTTCTGCATAGAAGGGTGTTGTTTCCAGCACCAGTTGATATTGTTCTTTACCTTTTGCTTTTACTTTCCGGTATTTCACCACCTGCGTATCGGCCTGCAGGTTGTTATATCCTACAAAGAATGTTTTATCTGCCTTATTGATATCCACCCAATCTTCCGTATCTATTGCCGTTGCTGCGCGGGAGCGCTCTTTTTGCCGCTGCATTTCTTCTTTAAACCCTTTTTCATCCACAGCCAGCTTGTTTTCCGAAGCGATCAGGCGGGTAAGGTCAATAGGAAAACCATAGGTATCATACAGTTCAAAAGCATCTTTCCCGTCTATTTGCTTAAGAGAAGGCGTCTGCAGGATATCATCCACTTTTTTCAATCCCTTTTCCAGTGTGCGGAGGAAAGATTCTTCTTCTTCGCGGATAACACGGGCTACAAACTCTGCCTGTTCATACAATTCCGGGAAAACATATTTGAATTGCAACGACAATCCCAGCACCAGGTGATGAAGCAATGGCTGTTTAAAATCGAGATAGGAATAATAATATCTTACAGCCCTGCGCAATATTCTCCTGATCACGTATCCGGCGCCTGTATTGGACGGCAATTGCCCGTCAGCGATAGTGAAACTGATCGCCCTTATATGATCTGCCAGTACCCTGAAAGCAATGGCTTGCTTGCTGTCGCTGTAATCATATTTTTTGCCGGCGATCTCTTCTACTTTCTGTATGGTGCCGGTAAAAATATCTGTATCATAGTTGCTCGTTTTCCCCTGCAATACGCGCACCAGGCGCTCAAAGCCCATACCTGTATCAACATGTTTGGCCGGCAATAGCTCAAGTTTTCCGTCTTTCAGCCGGTTGAACTGCATGAATACATTGTTCCATATTTCAATCACCTGGGGATGATCATTATTTACCAGCGATTTGCCACTCACCTGTTTTCTTTCGCTATCCGGCCGGCAATCCACGTGTATTTCGGTGCAGGGTCCACAGGGGCCGGTATCGCCCATTTCCCAGAAATTATCTTTTTTATTGCCCAGTAAGATCCGGTCTTCTGCAATCCATTTTTTCCATTCATTATAGGCTTCTTCGTCTTTGGGCAGCCCTTCCTTTTCATCACCTTCAAAAACGGTCACATATAGCCTGTCTTTATCCAGTTTATACACTTCCGTCAGCAATTCCCAGCTCCAGGCAATGGCATCTTTTTTAAAATAGTCGCCAAAGCTCCAGTTGCCCAGCATTTCAAACATAGTATGGTGATAGGTGTCAACCCCCACTTCCTCCAGGTCATTATGCTTACCGCTCACCCGCAAGCATTTCTGCGTGTCGGCCGCGCGGGAATACGGGGCTTTTTTATTGCCCAGGAAATAATCTTTGAACTGGTTCATCCCTGCATTGGTGAACATAAGCGTAGGGTCATTCTTGATCACAATGGGAGCTGACGGCACGATCTCATGCCCCTTGGAACGGAAAAAATCCAGGAACTCTTTACGTATTTCTTCGCTGGTTAACATCTTAACTAATATGATAATTGGGTTGATTTTTGCTGATTTACAGCCTATATTTGTTCACCTCGCCAAGACTTCGAAGGGCAAAATTTGGAGGACTGCGTCCGCCGGAGCTTTAGCGTAGGAGGGCAAAGTTAAAGAATCAAACGGCATTTATACCCCCGAAAAACCGGTACAGCTGCTTGAAATGAAGAAAATCAAATACTACTATAATACCAATACCCTTCGCTATGAAAAGCTGGAAGTGCCTTTGCGGGTAAAACTTCTACGCATTTTTGGTTTTGTAGCAACTGCTGTTGTAACAGCTATTCTTATTTCTTATTTCGCTTTCCAGTTTGTAGGATCTCCCAATGAAAAACTCCTGCGCATACAAAATGAACGGTTAAAAGACCGCTACGCCCAGTTGGACGAACAGCTTCAGTCGCTCGACCAGCAAATGAAAGAGCTGGAAAAAAGGGACAATAATGTATACCGTTCCATTTTTGAAGCCAATCCTATCCCTGATAGCGCCCGGGCAAAAGAATTGGAAGACCAGAAAGAGTTTGCGACCATCATGGGTATGAGCAATAATGAACTGCTCAATTCCATCACCGGCACCATCAATAATCTGAACAGCCGCATCAAAGTGCAAAATGCTTCGTACAATGAAATGGATGGGCTGATAAAAAATAAAGAAGAGCTTCTTTCCCATACTCCCGCCATTCAGCCGGTAAGCAATAAGGACCTGAGCCGGATTGCTTCAGGCTTTGGCTACCGGATAGATCCTGTTTATAAAACGATCAAAATGCACGCGGGGCTTGATTTTGCAGCACCGCAGGGCACACCCATTTACGCTACTGCAGATGGTACGGTCACCACTTCAGGCAATTCAGGCAATGGCTATGGCAACCACGTTATCATCCGTCATGGTTATGGTTATGAAACCTTGTACGGACACATGGTCAAAGTAAAAGCCCGGGTGGGGCAGGTCGTAAAACGAGGAGAAGTGATCGGCTGGGTAGGCAGCACCGGCAAATCGACCGGACCGCATTGCCATTATGAAGTGCATAAGAATGGTAATAAAATAGATCCTGTTTATTTCTTCTATAATGATCTTTCTCCTGAACAGTTTGACAGGCTATTGAAACAAGCTGCAGCATCCAACCAAAGCTTTGATTAAGTCCTCGCGAAGGTTTGCCTGGATGCGAAAGGAGTTTTCCACATACTGGTACAACCTTTGCTGGGCAATAAACTTCATAAGTACCTTTGTACCACTGCATGAAAAAAGCGTTTCAACAAATAACATTTGAATTTGATGCTCCGGTAGAAAAAACTTCTGCCGAAAATATTGCAGTGGTCAACACGGCCCCACAACCGCCACTTGTAGTGGAGATGGAAGAGCCGCAGGAAATGATCGAAGAAAAAAAACCGGAAGAAACTGTTCCTTCCGTTTTACCCAAAAGAATAAGCTCTACCCGTGGCCGCAAATCATTAAAGGAAAATTCCGTTACTGCCGACCTCATACAGGTGCCGGATGACGAAGTACTGTTTTCCAAGCAATACTATTCCATTGGGGAAGTAGCGACCATGTTCAGAGAAAACCAGTCGCTGATCCGTTATTGGGAAACAGAATTCAATATCCTGCAACCTCGCAAGAATAAAAAGGGCGATCGCTTTTTCCGCCCAGTGGATATCAAGAACCTGGTATTGATCTATGACCTGCTCCGCCGGCGTAAATTCACTATCGAAGGCGCTAAGGACTTCCTCAAAAGGAACAAAAAAGCAGAAAACAAATTCGCAATGATCCAATCCCTGGAAAAGATCAAGACCTTCCTGTTGGAACTGCGGTCGAATTTGTAATGACGATTTTTTTTAATTCCTGCAACTTTAACATTCTTTTCTGCATCATTGATTAGCCTGTCACATTATTAAATATCCGGCAATCCGGATAAACATCATTGTATCTATTCAGATTATGAAAAGAACCTTCTTCTCAATATTTACTGTGTTGCTGTTAACCGCGTGCACAGCGCATTCACAGGATCAATTTGAAATATCCAAAGATCATGATGGGAGTAAAATATTCAAAGGGCTTATCTCCCGTAATGCATTGGAGAAGGAAACCAGTTTCGGTTGGTATATTGAAAACAAGAAAGTCCCTTTTACGCCTGATAAAAAAGCTGTTGCTGCAATAAAACAGTCTAAAGACTCCATACAGTTTATCGTCTTTATGGGCACCTGGTGTGAGGATTCTCATTTTGTTGTTCCCCGCTTTTTTACTCTCCTGGATGCAGCCGGTTATTCTTCCGACAAGGTCACCCTTATAGGAGTGGACAGGGATAAGAAAACGCTTGATAATTTAGCCGAAGCACTGCATGTAGCCAATGCTCCTACTATTATTGTAATGAAAAATGGAAAAGAGTTAGGTCGCGTGATAGAGTATGGAAAATCAGGGCTATTCGATAGGGAACTGGGTCAGGTGATCAATCCTGCGCTATAGTTGTCTCGGGGGCCACGATCTTGATATCCGTAACAGCTCCGGCGATCTCCATCTTCATTTCCTCCAGCAATTTTAATGTGGTAAAATTGATCTTTTCCTTGACGGCATTAAATTCCTGTTGAGTAACCGGGCCTGTAAAATAATCAACCCACACAGCAAAAGCATTATGGGTGATATCATTGAGCAGCACAGTTGAGTTCTCAACTTCAGGCTGGTCCAGTATTTTACGTACGCCGGCGATGAATTGGTCCAATTGAACAGAGGAAGCGGAAAGGCCGATATCGAGCCGCAGCTCTCCTTTTCTTTGTGTACGAAGGGAAAGATTGTCCAGTATGCTATCAACCATTTGCTTGTTAGGCACGGTGATAAATGTTTTCTGATCAGTGCGGATCCGGGTACTTCGCAAGCCGATCTTTTCGACCGTTCCGGTAAAATTATGCACTTTCACCACATCACCCATCGTAAAAGGCTTATCAAAGAAAATAATAAAAGAAGCGATAAGGTTTTCCAGGCTCTCCCTTAATGCCAGCGCAATAGCAGCACCCACGATGCTCAAGCCGGTGAGCAGGTTACCAATATCAAACCCGAATGCAAACTTCAGCACCATCAACAGGCCGATAATGGATAGCAGAACTTTGAAAAAATCTTTGAAAAAAACAATCAGTTGATTGTCGCTGGAATCATGCGTACGATCAGCCCGGATATGAAGAATAATGGCGATGAAATCGATCATCTTCAGCAGCAGCCTTATAAACGATATGATCAGCAGCAGTGTTCCAAATGTATGTAGTAGGGTTTTCAGGGTAACCGTGTAGATATCTACATTGATCTCTTCCGGAAAATGAAGTTTATGAAGTGTGGCAAGGGATACAAAGATTGCCAGGAAGAATCCAAGTGGTTTTGTAACAAGGCTGGTGAATGTTTTTTTGTCTACATCTTTCCATATGCTTACAACAAACTGGAAAATAAGATGAGCAACAGATTGGGCCACATATTTCCTTACCAGCGCCATTAAAATGATTATGGCAGCTACGATAAGATAACTCCTCACTGTATTACTTAGCCATACCTGGTCAAGAAATTCATTCATGATATTGATCCGTCTGTTAAAGCGTCAAATTATTGAATCTGGTATAAATATTCACTTAATGAAAATCATACACCTCAATTACATTCTTCTTCAGGGTATACAACTTAGCGCCGCTGAAATTGAATGACTGAACCGATTGGAGTTGCTCCGGCAAATCCCATTCATCTATTCTAAAACCGCCAATATCGTAGCGGAAAAGTTTTTTATCTTTTGATCCGAATATATATTTTCCTGTTACTTTAAAATTTTGCCAGTCCCTGATCAGTATCTTATTTTTTAATGTGCCGTAATAATCAAATACAAAAACAGCCTGGGCAGGATCATACAAATAAACATAGCGGTCCTGGTCAAATATTTTTTGTGGCGAAGGAGCTGCATTAAAAAGCTGCCTGAAATCGGGCGTTTCCTGCAAAAGCTTGCCTTCTTCGTCTACCTTCTTCAGTTTATTGTCCAGTTCATCATATACCCAGATCTTGTTGTCGTAAGACAAGCCAATAGCCCGGGCCTGCAGGATATTTTGCTTCCGAAGGTCGATCGTATTCACTTCATTCAGGAAACGATCGAGCATAACGATGGTGGCAAAATCGCGGTAATACAGCAGTACCTTTAATGGGTTGGAAACATCGATCAGCGTGGCCTGCCCATATCGTTTTACATTATTATAAACAGCCACTGAATCGCCGTTTGCATTCAGCTTTTTTACCTGGTTGGTGCTGCTGAGAAGATAGATATTATCAAGATTATCTACGGTAAAAGCCGTGATATCTCCATTAATGGCTTTGATGAAGCGGAAGGAAGTATCCGTTTGCGCAATGGAGCAGATGCTAAGCATTGCAATCATGGTTATCAATAATAGCTTCTTCATCAGTTGCGGATGATCTTTTCCTCGTTTCCTTTATAAGATAACAGTTTTATTTCTTCTCCGTCAAAAACAGCGTAGGTATAATACCTGATCCAGTCGCCCAAATTAATGTACCGGCTGTTATTTCCAAGGCGGAAATCGATCGGCAGGTGCCGGTGACCGAATATAAAGAAGTCGATCTTCTTTTTCTCCAGCACTTCTTTGCAGTAAATGATCAGCCATTCCTTGTCTTCACCCAGGAAAACCTCTTCTGCCGATCCTGTTTGTGCACGGCTGCGGCGGCTGAGATAATTGGCCAGGCCCATTCCTACAACCGGGGGTAATGCCCCGAACAGCCATTTACAAACCGGGTTGCGGAATATTTTTTTTAACCGCTTATATCCATGGTCTCCGGGGCCAAGCCCATCACCATGCCCGATAAGGATCTTTTTTCCATTCCGCTCGAGTTCTATGGGCTCAAAATAAACCGGGATATTTAATTCTTTCTGAAAATAGTCCCGCATCCACATATCATGATTGCCTACAAAAAAATGAAGCGGAATGCCAGCATCGCTTAGTTCAGCCAGTTTCCCCAGGAGGCGTACAAATCCTTTTGGCACCACCTGCCTGTATTCATACCAGAAATCAAACATATCTCCTACCAGGAATATTTCTGCTGCATCGCTTTTGATCTCATCCAGGAAGCTGACGATGATTTTTTCCCTTTCCAGGCTGGCAGCATGATTGGGCGCACCAAGATGGAAATCGGAGAGAAAATATATTTTTTTTCCGGGGGCTATTTGCACGTTGCTCATTTATTCTGCTGATAGAATACCGTATCTCCTGAGGGAATAAGAGGTTTGCCACTTACATCACCATTGAACCAGTAGATCCAGGCAGGCGCTGTAATATTGCCTACTTGTACCTGAACCACCTCACGGCGGTAAAGCGGCCTCTCATGAGGTTCCACTAATACACCTTCATAGTCGTCTAACTGGCAGATGGCCCAGGCAAATTCCCTTTCTTTTTTAATGGTATACAGTTCTCCTTTTATCAAAGCTCCATCAGCAGCAGGTATAGCCGCGGGATATTCTCCCATATCATACAACCAGCCTGGTGCCGTTGCTTCGCCTACCAGGTTAAAGTAACGGCTGATATAGTCATAAGCCGGACTACGGAAATAACTGCGCAATGAACCATAAACGAATAGCTGGTAAATGCCTGGACTTGTCATACTATAAAAATACAACGCGTTCCGCTCCAATTCAAAAGTAAAAGTGAAAAAGTCAAAAGAGCCTTGGACGGGTACCGGTGGACTCTTTTGATTTTGAAATTTTTATCATGCGTCTACAAGGAACACGTAAACTTCTTTGGGGCCATGCACGCCCACTACCAAAGTTTTTTCAATATCTGCAGTGCGGCTGGGGCCTGTGGCGAAAGTGATCTGTGAAGGAAGTTGATGACCATATTTATCTTTTACAAGTTGCAAGGCATCTTTTACATCGTGCACCAGCTGGTTTGAATAGGCGATACAAATATGTATAGGTGCATACACGCTGGTTGTTCTTCCGCTAAGCTGTGCTGCGCTCATTACAATGGAACCTGTTCTCGCCACCAGGCATTCGCAGCCGGTTATGGACACATCACAATCCGCCAGGCCTGTTTTCACCAAACGTTCATCCAGCGACACACCGGCCTCTTGCAGCAACTGATCTTCGAGGCAATAGATCTTTTGCCAATCCATTTTACGGGCAAGGCTGCTTAACTGGAAAGCCAGTTCCTGCCGGTTGATGCAGTATACAAAGCGTCCCTGCAATTTGCTGAACTGTTCTGCAAACTCCACAGCAGCTTCTTCCATGGGCGGTTTGTAAACGGAGTCGCTGCCTTCGCTTTTTGGAAAAGGAAGAGGCGTTGAGTGACTCAACGCCTTCCTGATTCTTTTAAGAATATTTTCTTTTGCCGATGAGATATTCATTAAGGAAGCGATTTATTCGTGATATCGCTATCATAAGGAGGAACGCCTGCAGAGATCTCGCCGCTTTCGGGAACGAGTTCACCGGTCTTTTCTTCCTCTACCAATGGTTTCTTTTCTTCAAACGGTCTTTTGCCGATCAACGCTTCCACATCGCTTTGGAATAATACTTCTTTCTCCAATAATGCTTCGGCCAGTTTAGCTACCTGTTCTTTTTTATCGGTAAGCAGCTTCTTGGTCCTTTCGTAAGCATCATCGATCAGCTGGCGCACTTCCTGGTCAATGATCTTGGAAGTTTCTTCAGAATACGGCTTGGTAAAGCTGGTTTCCTGTTGCGGGTCGTAGAAGCTGATATTTCCCACTTTATCGTTCATGCCATACACTGTTACCATTGCATAGGCTATGCGGGTAATTTGCTGAAGATCGTTTTGAGCACCTGTGGAGATCTTTCCAAAGAAGATGTCTTCGCTGGCCCTTCCACCCAGGGTCATACAGATCTGGTCGTTCAGTTGATCCGTATTATAGAGATACTGCTCTTTGGGCGTGTATTGTGCATACCCGAGTGCGGCTGTTCCGCGGGGTACGATCGTTACTTTCAGCAATGGATAAGCATGCTCGAGGAACCATCCGCAGATCGCATGACCTGCTTCGTGGTAAGCAATGATCTTTTTCTCGTCGGGAGAAATGATCTTGTTCTTTTTCTCCAATCCGCCGATGACCCTGTCCACTGCATCCTGGAAGTCCTGCATATCCACAGCAGCTTTGCCTTTACGGGCAGCGATAAGCGCGGCTTCATTACAAACATTGGCGATATCGGCTCCGGCAAAGCCAGGAGTTTGTTCTGCCAGTTTATGAATGTCCAGAGATTCTGATATTTTGATCGGTTTCAGGTGAACTTTAAAAATAGCTTCCCGTCCTTTTACGTCGGGTTTATCAATGGAGATCTGCCTGTCGAAGCGACCGGGGCGAAGCAGGGCTGTGTCCAGTACATCAGGTCTGTTGGTAGCAGCCAGCACGATAATGCCGGTGTCGGTACCAAAGCCGTCCATTTCCACCAGCAGTTGGTTGAGGGTGCTTTCCCTTTCATCATTGCTCATCATCACATTCTTACCCCTGGCGCGGCCAATGGCATCGATCTCATCAATGAAAATGATACAGGGTGCTTTTTCCCTTGCCTGTTTGAACAGGTCTCTTACACGGCTGGCACCTACACCTACAAACATTTCCACGAAATCGGAACCGCTAAGGCTGAAGAAAGGTACCTGTGCCTCACCTGCCATTGCTTTTGCGAGCAGGGTTTTACCTGTACCGGGAGGGCCTACAAGCAATGCTCCTTTGGGTATTTTACCTCCGAGGGCTGTATATTTTTTAGGGCTTTTCAGGAAGTCGACGATCTCCATTACTTCCACTTTGGCTTCATCCAGTCCGGCTACATCAGCAAAAGTGATATTCACTTTTGTGCCTTTGTCAAACAAAGTGGCTTTGGATTTACCAATATTGAAGATCCCGCCAGGGCCACCACCGGCACCGCCGCCACTGCCCATTTTACGCATCAGCAATATCCATACACCAATGAAAAGAAGGATGGGCAAAAGGAAAGAGAGGCCTTTGCTGAGAAAATCACTTTCGGGGTCTACTTTGCTCACGTTTTTAACCCCGGGGTTGGCGGTATAAAACTGCCGCATATCGTCAGCAAAAGCATCGCCAGACACGATCTTGAAGCTCATGTGTGGCCCGTCATTGCTTACCTTTCCGCTTGTTCCTTTGCTGAGAACATCGTTGTATTTGGAAAGTGCATCTTTTTTCAAATACACTTTCACCAGGTTACGGTTAGGGACAATGATATATTTATCTACGTCTCCTGCTTTCAGTACTTGTTGAAAATAATCCTGATCAATATTGGCTGTATTGGGTGAGAATGGTCCAAATAGCTGAACGCCGATCAGTACAGCGAAAATGATGGCATATATCCAGTAGATACTGAATTTTGGCCCTTTGCGGGGGGCCTGTCCCGGGTCGTCCCCGTTACCTGGCCGGTTTCCGAACCGGGGCGGAGTATTCTTTTCGTTCTTGTTATACGATGGTTCTTGTGACATATTCCAGTGTTCCTACTGTTAATAATAAAATAGATATTGATACAAAAGTTCGGCCGGGCCGAGATTTAACATTATTCTTTGTGATGTTCTATCACTGCATCGCTCCACATCTCCTCCAGTTTGTAAAACTCCCTGTTTTCCCGCAGCATTACATGCACTACCACATTCACATAATCGATCAGTACCCATTGCAGGGCCTGGAATCCTTCATGGTGATAAGGCAATTCATCACATTCCTTTTTTACCAGGTCTTCCACATGATCGGCAATAGCCCTTACCTGTGGCTGGCTTCCTGCTTCACAGATTATAAAAAAATCGGCCACCGCTTCATTGATTTTTCTAAGGTCGAGGGAAACTATATTTTCCCCTTTTTTTTCCTGTATAGCGGCGATAATGGTTTTGATGATCTTTGAGCGCTGAGTTAACCGGACTGCACTTTTCTTTTTGCGAGTAGACAGTGATGCAAGTTGTTCCAATAATCTAAATGTTTTTAGTTATTTGTTTAGTTTTTGGCCTGGGAGGTCTTGTATTAGGTAGGCTTACATAATAAACTATAAACCCGGAACCATAAACTCATTTACTTTGCTCAAAAATAGCAATTAATTGCCACAACTCTCCCTTTACCCTGACCTGGGAACGCCTTTTATTGAGCTTAAGTCTATTGACAGCACCAACAATTATGCCCTTCAACAATTACATGCTGGTTTGGCACAACATGGCACTGCCTTTTTTGCCCATGAGCAGGTAGCAGGCAAGGGGCAGCGGGGCAAAACATGGGCAATGGAGAAAGGTGAAAACCTTATCCTGAGCCTGGTGATTGATCCGCAAACGCTTTCATTAAGCCGTCAATTCCAGTTAAGTGCCTGTGTGGCTATATCCGTCTTCGATCTGTTTAGCCAGCATGCAGGAGACGATACCCGAATAAAATGGCCTAATGACCTCTATTGGCAGGACAGAAAGGCAGGTGGTATCCTGATAGAGAATATTATAGGTGGTAGCGGGCAGGAATGGAAATGGGCGGTAGCGGGCATTGGCATTAATATCAACCAGGTCAGCTTTCCGGCGGCACTGAAAAATCCCGTGTCCCTGAAGCAGATAACCGGTAAGGATTTTAACCCGGCAGAACTTGCCAGGGAGCTTTGCAGCCGGGTGAACGCTCATTTCAACACCTTGCTCAGTGAAGGTTTTGAACCAATTTATCAGCGCTATCTCAACCACTTATATAAAAGAGGGGAGAAAGTGAAGCTCAAAAAAGACAGCCGTGTTTTTGAAGCCCTGATCAAAAATGTTACTCCCGGCGGGTTGCTGGTAACAGAGCATGGGGTGGAGGAAGAATTCGCAACAGGACAGGTGGAATGGGTAATGAATAGCTGATGACAGTTATCTCTCTCCTTTTTTGTAACTTATGAGGCAACCCCCATCTCTTTTTCTACGATACACGATTAAACCAACAGGATTTGCTGTCCGCGGAAGAATTACAGGACCATATCAGGGGTTGTGCCCTGAACCGCAGGGAGAGCCAGAAAATAATCTATAGCTCTTTCTATGGGTATGCCATGTCCATCTGCCACCGGTACGCTAACAAACAGGAAGATGCCACTGAGATCCTCAATGACGGATTTCTCAAAGTTTTTATTGAGATCTACCGGTTCAAACCAGCCTACACAGACACGATCAGCTCCTTTAAAGGCTGGCTCCGGAAAATAATGATCTATACCGCTATTGATCATTTCAGAAAAAACCAGAAACACCAATTTACCGGAGAATTGAATGAGTCTTACCTCCATGTTCCGGACGCCCACGAAGATGCATTGGACAAAATCTCGTATGAAGAGATCATACGGGCTATAAAATATCTTACACCAGGTTACAGAACGGTGTTCAACCTGTTTGTAATAGAAGGATTCAGTCATGAGGAAATAGCCAAAGAACTGGGTATTTCTTCCGGAACGTCCAAATCCAACCTGGCGAAAGCAAAAAAACAATTACAAAAAATATTGTTTCAACAAAACGAAATAGTCAGTAAAAATGTGGTCTGACAAAATGGATAAAAAAATACAGGACGCAGCCAGCGATCAGCAGCCTCCTTTCCAGGAAAAAGACTGGAACAGGATGGAAGCTTTGCTGGACATACACCTGCCACAGGAAAAAAAGAAACAGCCATTCCTGCTTTGGCTGATCTTCCTGCTGCTGGTAGGCATTCCTGTATTACTGATGCTTACCACTTATAAGCGTCCTCCAGAACTGGTTGTAGAGAAGATCAGCTCGCCTACCAAAACCCCATCCGGTAATCCATCTGTTACTGAAAACTCCTTGACAGCATCTGATGTGCCTCGGGAAACAGGGAAGCCGGTTAATGAACCATCAAGCAGTGGAACCGGTTCTCTGCAGAAACCTTTATTCACTATTCAGCCGCGCAAGACCGGAATGCAGCAAAGCAGTATGAAAGAAACAAGTAAAGATGTAAGTGTTCCTGCTTTGTCTGACGGGAAAAACAATGAGCCTTCTACTTCTTTAAAAATACCGGCAGAAGAAGCTTCAACTCATGAGAACTCAATTATCAACACACAATCCGTTCCTATACCTTCAACGGATACAGTAACAAACAATACAGCTACAAAAACAGACACTACTGTTAAAGACAATCCATCTGCGAAAGAAGAAGAACCTGTTGCTAAAACCAAAGCTCCAAAAAGTAATAAGCAAGACAAATTGCAAATCAATTTTTCTGCAGGTCCTGATCTAAGTATGATTGGAATGAATAAAACAGGTCAATGGAAGATGCAATATGGAATAGGGCTTAGTTATGCATTGAGTAAACGTTGGCAGGTCAGGACAGGCTTTCTGGCCAGCCGTAAATTGTATACGGCAGATTCAAGTGATTATCATCCGCCTAAAAGCTTCTGGAATTATTACCCCAATCTTCAGAAGATAGAAGCAAACTGTCTGGTATTTGAGATCCCTTTGAATGTGATCTATACATTTCCTTCGGCGAAAAAGCATGAATGGTTTGTGTCAGCGGGCGTTTCTTCTTATTTGATGAAGAAAGAAAATTATGAGTACTACTATAAAAATCCGGGCGGGCAACCTGCTTACAGGAGTTGGGATATTGAGAATGAGAATAATCATTTCTTTTCCATTCTGCAGCTTTCCGGAGGATATCAGTACAGGTTTTCTGAAAGGTTTTCTTTAATGGCAGAGCCGTATTTTAAACTGCCGATGAGTGGGGTAGGGTTTGGGAAAGTGAAGTTGAATAATACGGGAGTGTTGTTTACGGTGGGGTATAGGCCGTTCCTGAAAAAAAGGTAATAAAAGAGCGATTATTTATTCTTTTTTTTCTCTTTGGGAAGTCCGACTTTACTCAGTATTCTATTCGCTTCATTCACTTTTTCTTCAAAAAGAGGCATATCCACATATTTCTCAAGCGAGTTATCAATTTCTACCATTAACCTTTTGTCATTATTGTTTTTTTTCTTCTTCATAACTCAAAATTACTTTATTTTCTTTTGACAAGGAATGCTTCATACATAATTCCGCTACGAAACTTTTGCCACTCTCCATCAATTAGACCATATACTTCAAAGTCTTTTACAATCTCATGCAAATACTTATTGATACCCATTTGATAAAGTCTTGTCCTCGGCCTGGTACTCCCTACTGCAAAGATCCAAGTCGAAGGATATTCTCTAGTAAACATATCTACCGCATTTGCAACTGTCGCCAACACTCTTCTGGTATCACCATTATTTGAAACTACTTCATCATCTATTTCATTTGTTCCTGGTTTCTTGTCACCAAAGGCAAGATTAAAAACACCTTTGACACGCATTTTTGTAAATCGTATCAGCTTAGATATTTCGCCTTTGGGTCCCACACTGTTAAACTCAAACACCCTACGTGATCTTTCATAAAATATCTTATATCGCGGCAATTCCATTTCTGCAATTCATTATTTACAGAGTGCAAACTATCCGCGACAAAAAAAAGGGCCATGGGAAAATCACATTTATAAACAGTAAAAAACTGAACGTATAACACAGTAAATTCCTTATAAAATAAAAATCCACCCAGGCAACTCTCCACTTCTTCTTCCCGATTCCATGAAAAACCCCTGGTATGAAAAAGAACTATGCAATTATTTTATCTCTTCTTGCCTGTTGCGCACTGGTTATTATCGCCTGTAGCAAAGGCGGTGGTGGTAGCACACCTCCACCACCTAATCCCTGTGCAGGTGTAACCATCTCTGTAACGGGCACCCCTGTTAATCCCTCCACACCAGGAGGTACAAACGGTAGTATCAGTGCCAACGCTACCGGCGGCTCCGGTTTTACTTTCAGCCTTAACAATGGAGCTTTTCAATCATCTGGTAATTTCACAGGGCTTGCTGCAGGCTCCTATACTGTTACAGCCAAATCATCTGCAGGATGCACCGGCACTCAAACATTCACACTCACTGCTCCTACTCCATCCTGTACTGGCGTGAACATTACTGTAACAGCTAATGCCACTGCGGTGGGCGCCTGCGTTTCTTTACCCAATGGTTCCATCACCGCTTCTGCTACCGGAAGCACAGGTTTTACGTATAGTGTTAACGGCGGCAACTTCCAGTCAAGCGGTACGTTCAGCGGCCTGGCTTCAGGTTCTTATACTGTAACAGCTAAAGATGTCAATGGCTGCACCGGCAGCACAACAGTGAACGTAGCAGCTCCCGTAGCCGGACCTCTATTCTCTGCTGTAAAAACGCTTATGCAGAATAACTGCCAAAGCTGTCACAATAACTCCATCGCAAATGGTGGTATGAACTGGCAGGTGGATTGCAATATCGTAGCTAATAAAGACCGTGTCAAAGCCAGGGCGGTTGATAATAACCCTTCTTCCATGCCACCTACCGGCCCATTGCCGCAAAGTGAAAAAGATAAGATCACCGCATGGACCAACGCAGGAGGACGATATACTGATTAACGTTTTCGGTACAATGCTTACATAACAAAGGTTACACGAGGATTAGTTTGTTTAACATCCCGCTTCTTATCACTCTTCCACAAACAATGAAGATGATAAGAGCGGGATTCTTTGTAGTGTACATCTATCCAAAGCGGCCCTTCCCGTCTTCCCGCCTTACCGGTAAAAACTTACCGGTAAGGCGGGAAGACGGGAAGGATGTACTCAAGTCGTAAGTCTAAGTAATATAGGTGCAAAACAATATCCCTTGTTTAAAAGAAGTGGCCCCTGTAAAAACAGGGGCCGTCCTTGTTACCAACTGGTTTGCTATGAGAGCTACCTTCCTCTTTTCTTCTTATAAAATAAATTGAAGTCGCGGGAGATAGTAAAGCCCCAGCGAAACTGTCCTTTATCCCAGGATGTAACCGTACGGGGAATAAAGCGGTTTTCCAATATTTCTGTGGCATTGGTAAAGTTGAGGTGAAACACATGCCCCTCTGTAAGCAATTCAACCCCTACACCCAGTGCATCATAAAAATGTACCCCTTGTGTTTTATAGAAGTCAATACTTTGCTGGCTACGGAAACTGTGGAAGTAATCTACGATGAGGCTGAACCGCCCCTTCACCGGAAGGCGAAGCGCACCTCCTAATGCAAACAGGGTTTTATCATCCTGTGATTGCACAAAATTGCGGTGGACCATTGTAGGGCTTAGTTGCAAACTCAATAATCCCATTTTCCTGGCGATCATCAGTTGCACTGTCTGGCTGTTCCGGTCGGAAAAGTTTTCAAAAGAGTTCTCCTGGTCCGGTACCACGCTTTTCGTCATGGAAGAGATAACGTTATTCACAAAAATGGTCATGGAAAGAGGATGCTGCGCATCTTCTGCCTGCTGCAGAATACGGTATTTGACACCAAGTTCATACAATTGCTGAACCGCCCCGGCTCCTTTAGACCTTGCTGCGATCACATTCAGCCGCTTACTTATACCATACTGGAAACCGATCCTGACATCAGTAGCATTATCAAGGCCGAAGAAAGTTTTACTCCCTCCATTGCTCCCACCAATATCACCAAAATTGTGGGTGACCTTAAACTCCAGCACATGCTTGGGGATTGTTTCCACCGTATTGGCATTGATAAGCCTGGGCGAAGAAAATACCCAGATACAAGATGCCTCTTTGGACGGAGCAGGAGCAACGGTGCTATCCTGCGAAAAAGAATACTGACTAATAAACAGACTGAGTAAAAGGATGCTATTTTTCATACTGTAGTTTTCGGTGTTAAATGAACTTTCCTGGTGCAACAGGATTAACCTTAAACTTATATCGTATGAAATACAGGCATGGTTGCCCAATGAAAAGGTTGATGGGTGGAGAGAAAAATGCTGACCGATGGCAGGAATACGCCAGTTGAACCAGTAGTTCCTTTTCCCTTGTCACCCCGGCCCTGGTTAGTATGCTTACTGGTTTAAAGAATATAAGAGCCGGGGTCTCCCCGCGCTGCACTTGCTTCAAATCTGTAAGGCATTATTGCCTGGAAAATACTGCAGATGGGGGAGACCCCGGATCTTAGCGAACTATAGTTGCGGGTGTACTAAATCTGGTCCGGGGTGACAAGGGAAAAGGAACTACTGATTCGGTTTGCGTAGAAATTCGGTCATCGACCAGAAAGATCAACCCCGCTTCTGCTCATTCCAGTTACGGATGATCTCTTCTGCATGCGCTTTATTCTTTGGGCGGAGATAGATCTTATTGATGATCCCCTTTTCATCAATCACAAAAGTGGTGCGATAAAGTCCCATGTATCTGCGGCCATACAATTGCTTTTCACCCCAAACCCCATACTTGTCAATAATCGTATGGCTGGGGTCTGCAATAAGCGTAAATGGCAACTGGTATTTTGTCTCAAATTTTTTGTGCGTGTTTATTTCATCCGGGCTGACGCCGACCACAACGAATCCTTCCTGCTTCAATAAAGCATAATTGTCACGCAGGTTACAGGCCTGTATAGTACAGGTTGGCGTATCATCCTCAGGATAGAAATACAGCACCACTTTTTGCCCTTTATAGGTTGAAAGAGATATTTTATTCCCATTCTGATCTTTCCCGGAAAATGCAGGTGCTTTATCACCTTCTTTTAAATTCGTTGCCATCTGTTACTGTTACTTTTTCTTTTTCTTACTGACTGGTTTGCGGGTAGTTTTCTTCACTGCTTTTTTTGGAGGAGGTGTGTAAGGATATTTTTTAAACCACCAGGTTCTTGTAGTGATATTACCAGCCACATCTTCTATCTGCACTTTCAACTGGTGAACGCCATAAGGACAGCGCTCATCAAACACGTATATCCAGTTTCTTCCTTTATCATTGGTGAACCGAAGCCATTGGCCATCCAATTCTGCACGGAAACTTTTAATACCGAAATTATCTGTTGGTGTAAAAACGATCCTGCTTGCAGCACTGAGATTAACCGTATCACCTTTTCCTAATTCATTCACATTTGGTGGCACCAGGTCCGCAAAAGCCTGGAAACTGCCAAAATTTCCAAACTCTGCTGAAAGCCATTGATTGTTATTACTCCAACTGGCTTTTTTTGCTTCCTTGCTGTTTTTATAACTTCTTTGGATCACCATCCTGTCGCGCCAGTTTGCAGGCACTGCCTGATCTGGTTTAATACGCACCGTCAATCGCCCTTCTACAGGGATCGCAGGAGTATTCACCTGGTGTATGGCTGAAGCTGCATTGGCTGCAGCAGATGCTGTGCGATAGTATGCAGGATAAACTGTATCATACAAACAATTATCCGGCAGATACATTTCGAAATCGGGTTTCTCCAGGATGTTTACATAGTTGGGGATAAATGGCTTAAACGAAGAAGCCGCTACCGACGTTGCTGCCAGTTTTTCATCGAACTGAACAGTGAAGTTCAATACAGATAAATTCTGGTAAGCATCCCTTACCTCAATACGGATATTATGCTGGCCGGTGTCCTTCAGCAACAGCACTCCTTCCACATCTGCAGGGTGATACACACTGCTGATATTGCCCGGAAGGCGGGAAAGATGTTGCACAAAAGGGCCTCCGTTATAACGAAGTGTATAATCGATCTGGGCATTCAGGTAGCCGGTCTGTTCATACCCGATACTATCGAGGGCAAAGCCATTCACCAACTGGTCATCAAAATACAACCAGGCTGAATAGATCCCATCTTCGTTATTTGATCCGCTGATGCGATCAAAAGCCTGGATGGCAAAACTGATCTTACTTTTTCCCGTTTTTATAGCGCCTGGTTTGGTTAGCACATATCCTGCTGTGGTTTTCTTTACCGGAAAAAGCTGCGGGGAAGCATTGTAAATGGAGCCCGTCCGGTCATACATCGCCAGCCGGGTAATCGTTGGCGGCACATTATCCTGCAAGGGAAGACCAAACAATAAAGGGTTCAGGCATTTTCCAGTTTTGGTATCCCTTATTTCAAAATGCACATGTGGCCCTTGTGATCCACCGGTGGTTCCGCTATAAGCAATAAAGCTGCCCTTTTTTACAGGAAACATGCCGGCAGGTATACCCAATTCCACTGCCCAACTCTGTTGTTTGTATTGCTGCTCAGTTGCATATTTTTCCAGCTCCGGAGCAAAATCATTCAGGTGAGCATACAAGGTAGACAAGCCATTGGGATGATTGATGATAATAAAGCGTCCGAAACTCAAAGGGCGTATTCCCATATAAGCCACATATCCTTCCGCGGCTGCATACACGAGTTGATCTACTCGCTGGTTGGTCCTTATGTCGAGCCCCATATGCCAGTGATTGGGCCTGAGCTCACCGAGATTGGCTACTATTTGGGGAGACAGGTTTAACGGCCAGCGGAAATAACCCTGCGGATAAATCGGTTTCTGAGAAAAAACAGCATTTTGTAGCAATAAAAAACTAACGAGTGTAGTGGTAATTGTTCGAATCATTAAAATAAAGTTAAGACCAAAATTTTTTAGATGACCGTTTCGAAATAAAAACCATTATTTCAAACCATAAATCCCCTCTGTTGTTAGAATTACATTATAAATAATACCACAATCGTGGTATTGTAATTTGTGGCACGAAATTTTAGATTGCAGTATTATATTTTTTCACTTGCTTAAAGAATAGTGTTATGAGGAAAGTTTTTTATTCGGCTATGTTTAGGATGATTGTAATTGCAGGATTATTTATCGGAATGGTAAAAGGACAGCAGGTGCGTCAGAAATGGGTGGCGAAAATGAAAAATCGCCAGGAAGAAAAGAGAGGTATGCAGAAAAAAACGGCAATGCCGGAAATTATGCTGGATGAGATTGAAATGTCTACTTATCATAGTTAGGCCACACGATCCCTATAAAAACATACTATAGCGGCCTGTGCCGCTTTTTTTGTGTCCATGTCATAGGGAGGTGCGTGTATTTTCCCAAAACCTCATTTTCATTCTCGCCAAACCATTAGTAATGACTCAGTTTTAACAGTCTCGTTTTCCCACAAAGACGACGAAGGCCACAAAGATTGTGGTAGGGCATCTTCCTTTCTCTAAAGCTTTAGAGGCATAGACAGAATATTTCTTTGTGGTCTTCGTCGTCTTTGTGGGAAAATTATTCAAATTGAGCTAATACTAAACCACCCGATTCCCTTAATTTTGCGGAATTTGTTTATACATCCCGGGCACCCCGGATCAATTTTTCTAGTAAAAAATGCCAAAAGATACTTCTATTCGTTCGGTCCTGATCATCGGTTCAGGGCCTATTGTTATTGGTCAGGCCTGTGAATTTGACTATTCCGGTACACAGGCAGCCCGCAGCCTCCGCGAAGAAGGCGTAAAAGTTTATCTTATCAACAGCAATCCGGCCACCATCATGACCGACCCGATGATGGCTGATAAAGTGTACCTGCTCCCGCTCACCGTGGAAAGCATTGAACAAATACTGGAAGAAAACCAAATTGATGCTGTGCTGCCCACTATGGGAGGACAAACAGCCCTCAACCTGGCTAAAGAAGCAGAAGACCTGGGTATCTGGGAGAAATATAAGGTCCGCCTGATCGGCGTGGATATCAAAGCAATTGACAAAGCAGAAGACCGGGAAAAATTCCGCCAGTGGATGATCCAGCTCGGTGTTCCGGTTGCTCCCGCTAAAACCGCCAACTCCTTTCTCGAAGGAAAAGAATTTGCACAGGAGATCGGCTTTCCCCTGGTGATCCGCCCTTCTTTCACCCTCGGTGGAACCGGCGGCGGTTTTGTTCATGATAAAACCGAACTGGATGATGCACTTAACCGCGGCCTGCAAGCCTCCCCGATACATGAAGTGCTGGTGGAAAAAGCTGTTCTGGGCTGGAAAGAATTTGAGCTGGAACTGCTGCGCGATGCGGCCGATAATGTTTGTATCATTTGCACCGTGGAGAACTTTGATCCCATGGGCATCCACACCGGCGACTCCATTACTGTAGCCCCCGCCATGACATTGAGCGATACGGCCATGCAACTGATGCGCAACACCGCCATCCGCATGATGCGCGACCTCGGTAATTTTTCCGGCGGATGTAATGTGCAGTTCTCCCTGAACCCTGAAACCGAAGAGATCATTGCGATCGAGATCAATCCAAGGGTAAGCCGCTCATCAGCACTGGCATCCAAGGCAACCGGTTACCCCATTGCCAAAATAGCTGCCAAACTTGCTATCGGTTATAACCTGGATGAACTGGAAAACCAGATCACTAAAACAACTTCAGCTTATTTTGAACCGGCGCTTGACTATGTGATCGTGAAAGTGCCCCGCTGGAATTTTGATAAGTTCAAAGGAGCCAATGATACGCTCGGCCTGCAAATGAAAAGCGTGGGAGAAGTGATGGCCATCGGCCGCAGCTTCACGGAAGCTATCCAGAAAGCCTGTCAGAGCCTGGAAAACAATGCTGTGGGCCTCGGCTATTATGGTAAAAGCATGATGCATGCGGAAGAACTGCTGGAATATATCAAAACTCCGAAATGGGATCGCATCTTCCGTATCAAAGATGCACTGATGGCAGGTATTTCCGTCGGCACTATTTCCAAAGCCACCAATGGTATCGACCGCTGGTTTATTGCCGAGATCCAGAAGATCTGCAATCTTGAAAAAGAAATTGCCAAATACGATCTCGATAGCCTGCCGGTGGAACTGCTAAGGGAAGCCAAAGTAAATGGCTTCAGTGATGAGCAGATCAGCCGCATTCTGCAGCATGGCAATGAAGAAGATGTTTATAATAAAAGAAAACAAGCCGGCATCACCAGGGTATATAAAATGGTAGATACCTGCTCAGCAGAGTTTGAAGCAAAAACACCTTATTTCTACTCCACTTTTGAAAGTGGTAATTATAATGAAAGCAATGTTTCTGATAAGAAAAAAGTGATCGTGCTGGGTTCAGGCCCCAACCGTATCGGGCAGGGCATTGAATTCGATTATTGCTGTGTGCATGGATTGCTGGCGATTAAAGAAGCCGGTTATGAAGCCATTATGGTGAACTGCAATCCTGAAACGGTGTCTACCGATTTCGATATCGCCGATAAACTGTACTTCGAGCCGGTTTACTGGGAACATCTCTGGGAGATCATTGAACATGAAAAACCAGAAGGAGTGATCGTGCAATTGGGCGGCCAGACTGCATTGAAGCTGGCAGAAAAACTCCACGAGAAAGGCATCAGGATCATTGGCACTTCTTATGATAGCATGGATATTGCGGAAGACCGTGGCCGGTTCAGTGACCTGCTGAAAGACCTGAATATTCCTTATCCTGATTATGGCACAGCTTACGATGTGGATGAGGCCATTACAGTAGCCAATAAAGTAGGTTATCCCGTGCTGGTCCGTCCTTCTTATGTACTTGGCGGCCAACGCATGCGCATCGTGATCAATGATGATGAAGTGGAAAAAGCTGTAGTAAGTCTTCTGAAACATATTCCCGGCAATAAGATCCTGATCGACCATTTCCTGGACCGCTGCCAGGAAGCAGAAGTGGATGCCATCTTCGACGGTGAGAACTTCCACGTAATGGGTGTGATGGAACATATTGAACCGGCAGGTATTCACAGCGGCGACAGCAACGCAGTATTACCGGCCTTCAATCTTTCTCCCATGGAGGTGACTACCATGGAATACTATTCGGAAAAGATTGCCCGCGCGTTGAACATAAAAGGATTGATCAATATACAGTTTGCCATCAAAGAGGGAAAAGTGTTTGTGATCGAAGCAAACCCAAGAGCGTCACGCACCACTCCGTTCATAGCAAAAGCTTACCAGATACCTTACCTGAACGTAGCGACCAAGATAATGCTGGGCGTAAACACGCTGAAAGATTTCAAATTCGAGAAGAAGCTGAAAGGGTTTGCGATCAAGGAACCGGTATTCAGTTTCAATAAATTCCCGGGAGTGAATAAGGAACTGGGACCCGAAATGAAATCTACGGGTGAAGCGATCCGGTTTGTGAAAGATTTGAGAGACCCTTATTTCAGGCAATTGTATAAGGACAGAAGCATGTACCTGAGTAAGTAAATAAATCAACATAAAAAAACTCCATAAGATGTACAAATCTTATGGAGTTTTTTTATTCCTTACCATCCCATGGTTCATTCATGAATAGTTTCCTTTCAATCCTGGTTTTTCCAGGCAGGATGGCAGGTAAAGCGAAACCAGGATTGGTAAATAAATAACCCGCATTGCATTGTTCATAAGCTATCTATTATACTTCCACAATCCCATTCTTAATTGCATACATCACCAACCCAACCCGGCTGTGCACTTTCAACTTATTAAACAATGATTGCCGGTAATCATCTATCGTACGCGGGCTGAGATACATTTTCTCCGCAATGTCCTTATAAGAAAGTTCAGAACAGACCCAGCGCAGGAATTCCCGTTCCTTTTCCTGTAATACGATTTCCTTACCGGTAGGTTCGGCCTCCTGGTGCAATCCACTTACGAGTTTGCCCGAAACGTATTCGGAGAGGTAAACGTTCTTATCGATAATAGAATCCAGTGCATCTTTCAGCTCGCCAGGGTCCGTATTTTTTAAAAGATAGCCTTTGGCGCCCAGCCGGAACATTTTGATAATGGTCTTTTCATCACTGAGCATGGACAAAGCCAGTATTTTGATGTGCGGGTAATTTTTGTGCAGCCATTGGGTGGTTTCAAAGCCGTCCATTTCAGGCATGTTCACATCGAGAAGCACAAGGTCGGGGACAACATGCTGTATAATTTTATTGCGCAGGTCCTTTCCGTTGTCTGCCTCGAATATTACGGTATACCCCTCAAAAGTATTGATCAGTTTTGCCAGGGCATTGCGAAGTAAGCTATGATCATCCGCAACTGCTACCTGTATTTTCTTGCTTGATTTTGCCATGATTATTATTCCTTCTCTAAAGGAAGTTCTATCCAGATTGTTGTGCCTTTGGAAGGGCTGCTGTCGATAGACAGATCGGCACCAATCAGTTTGGCGCGGTTAAAAACGCTTTTCAGTCCTACTCCGCTGTAAGAGTTGGCTGAACCTCTTTTTGCCGCAACGTCAAACCCAACACCGTTGTCTGTGATCTCCATGGTGAACAGTTCTTCCGAAAAGCTCAAATGTACAACCAGTGTGGTAGCCTTCGAATGTTTTAGGATATTATTTAGAGACTCCTGGAAAATCCGGAACAGGAAGATGGATTTCTGTTCATTTAATTCAATTTCCGTACCATCCAGTGAGAATTGCACTTGCAGGATACCGGCTTTTTTTAAAGCATATAGTTCGAACCGGATGGATTCGGCAAGACCGATCTGGGCGATCCTGTCGGTATGCAAACCTTTGGTGAGATTGGAGAGATCGAAGATGGCCTTATTAAGCAATTGTTGTGAACTTTGGATCTGTTCATACGCCACGTGTTCTTTCTCTATCGGAACGATGGAAAGGGTCAGTTTGACCACTGAAAGCATTTGGCCGATATTGTCATGCAATTCCTGGGCGATGGTTTTGAAAGTATCCTCCTGTATCTCCAGTTGAGAGCGTAATGCTTCCTTTTCATACATGTCTTTCAAGCGCTCCACCTCCAGTTCCTGGCGGCGCTGCCTGCGTTGATAGAGATACAGGGCGGTAACGATAAATCCTACCAGCAATAATCCCAGTATCAGACCAACTATTGTAACGAAGTATATTTCCTGATCCTGATTCTGCATAAAAAGCCGATCGTAAATAGGGAATATAAAAAGATATTGAGAATAGTAACGATTGTGAAAAAGTTATTCCTCAACAAGGTAGAGACCGTCACAAGGTAATTAATAAGACCAAAGAGAGGAAACCCGCAACAGAAATAAAACAAAAGACCGGAGCAGATCCAAAAGGCCGGGTTCTTCTGCAGCTTTACCGACTTAGGGAGGCGGAAAAGCTCCCAGAAATAATAAATGCAAAAGATCACAATCAATAAACAGCCTAATGCATAGGTGATGGTATGAAATACAAACTTTCCCTGGATGAAAAGGATATTAATTGTTGCTGTAAGCGCATATAGCCCCATCGTAATCCAAACGGCTTTTTTCGCTTTGGCATTGGATATTACCTGTGATAAGACAAACAGGTAAAAGCAAAATTCAAAAACGGAGAAGAAATTGTATTGAAGCGTGTTGGCCCGCCCGCTTCTTGAATAATACATCCCACTCAATTCCACCACCAGGCTGACAAGTAAAAATGGGGGGAATAATCTTAAATACAAAGCGGCTGGCTTGCTGAAAAAATAAACAGTCAGACTGGCAAGAAAGCTAATTCCAATAAAGTAAATAAATAGTGGGTTCATCTTTTCTACTTAGAGATAAAAATAGCATTAAAAAAGAAAACCTCCCGGTGGGAGGTTTTAAATTCTTTGAGCGGTCTGTTTTCAACTTAAACAACAACAAACCCTTCATTGCCCTTGTCGAAAATGGTAACACCAACTCCGCCGCCTTCGCGAGTACAGAAAGGAGGACAAAGCATTCCTGTATTATAGGCAAGAATGGAAGTACCTTCTTCTGTTTGGATATACAGATCTTTGTTCGTGTGACCGTCTTCTGATTCTTTGTGTTTAGTGGCAACCAACACAACAGTTTGCCGGCCTGCATAAAGCGGATGATCGGTGTAATCCTTGTCGTACGCACCGAAATATAATTTAATACCATCAGCTCCGTGCTCTTTGCTCATTGCAATAAACTCTTCCAGCTCTTCAATGCTGTACCATACACTCAATGAATCCTCTTTGCCCAAACGCTGGGAATTTTGAACCCATCTTTCTTGTTTGTAGTTACGGATTGCATTGTCTACATGGTGGGTGTCAACTTGCTTACCAACCTTTAATGAATTTTTTTGAATAGTGACCATAGCCTTAAGTTTTAATAGTGGAGTAAAACCGTTTACCTGCTAAAACTATTAAAGCCGCCGTTACGAGGTCATCGTATAATTCCTATAGAATCAATTAATTACAAATTAAACATATTCGTACAATATGGATAATCAAGGAATTCCGTGTAAAAAATGGAAAAAAAACGGGAAAAACACTTTTTCAAAACAGTGAAAACACCTGATGGTTATACCGTAAAAAAATGGTTTTCTGACCGTATAAATAATGGAAATCCTTCCGTACTTCAAAAATGCGGTTCCCGGACGACTCCATCAGTCGCCCACAACAAAACCTCATTTTTCCTGTCAATATGCCCTATCCATATATTCCATACTGGAAAAAAATCCCCATAATAAGGTTGCTTACCATTTTTTTACCCGGTATCGTGCAGCAATTTCACTGGCCCATTCCGGTCAGTGTTCTTCTAGGTTTGGCTATGATCAGTACCGGCATTGCACTCTTTTTCCTGTTCTTTCCGCTCTCTTTTTTTAGCCGGTACAAACTGGGTTTTATCAATGGCCTATCGGTGTTTTTGCTTTTTATTGTGCTGGGAAGCTTATCTGTCTGGCGACAGGATATCCGTCTGCGCTCCCATTGGCTTGGTAATATATACAAAGAAAACGATGCTGTGCTCATAAAACTGGACGAATCACCCACCGAAAAATCCAAAAGCTTCAAAGCCAAAGCCTCCGTTACCGGGTTATTCCGGAATGACAGCCTTATTCCTGCAAAAGGAGGGGTTATCCTGTATTTCAGTAAAGATTCTTCACTGCCCGAACTCAGGTCCGGCGATGAATTGCTCACCTGCGGGATTCTGCAACCTATTCCTGCTTCAGCCAATCCCGGCGGCTTCGATTTTCAACAATATGCTCTTTTCCAGGGCATCACCCACCAGGCTTTTTTACGCCGGAGTGATTTCATTATCACAGGTCGCCAATCATCTGCTTTACAGTCATTCATCCATCGCATCCGTTCATGGATGCTGTCGGTTCTGCAAACCGCCTTCCCGGGTAAAAATGAACGCGGACTTGCAGAAGCCCTCCTTATTGGTTATAAAGATGACTTGGACAAAGCCCTCGTGCAATCCTATACCAATACTGGTGTGGTGCATATTATTGCCATATCTGGTTTGCATCTCGGTTTGATCTATTGGTTATTGGTGAAACTACTTTGGCCGCTTCAACGGAGAAGATACCTGAAATGGCTTCGCCCTCCGCTTATTATTTCAGGGCTCTGGCTTTTTGCTTTGCTGGCCGGCGCACAACCATCGGTGCTGCGCTCGGCATTGATGTTTACCTGCATCGTCATAGGCGAAAGCCTTTCACGGAAGTCCAGCGTTTATAATTCATTAGCGATATCCGCTTTTCTTCTGCTTTGCTACAACCCTTACTGGCTCTGGGATGCCGGCTTTCAACTATCGTATGCTGCGATCATCGGCATTGTGGCTTTCATGAAACCATTATACCGGCTTTTCACTATCCGCAATAAGTTGCTCAACCATATCTGGCAACTCAACGCAGTAACGATTTCTGCCCAGGTGCTGACAATACCTGTATGTATTTTTCATTTCCACCAATTCCCTGTTTACTTCCTGCTGGCCAATTTTATTGCAGTTCCTCTTTCAAGTTTGATATTGCTGGCAGAGATCCTGATCTGTTGCATCGGTTTTATTCCTTCCGTGGTTTTGCTGACAGGAAAAGTCTCTGCCTTTCTTATCCGGTTTATGAACACTTTTATTGAACGGGTGGAAGCCCTTCCTTTTTCAGTCTGGAACGGATTGCAGATCAGTTTTATCCAGGCCGCTTTACTGATACTTTGCCTGACCTCTGCCTGCGCCTGGTACTTTTCGAAAAAGCAGGTCGTTTTGTTGTATACCAGCCTTATTAGCCTGGCCGGGTTCATGATATTACGTTCCTTATCTTTTATTAGCGCCGGTCAACAAAAGAAGATCATCGTTTACCAGCAATCAGCAGATTTTATCTATGGCAGAAAATATATTTCCATTCCTTTTTCTACCACTTTCAATTCCACTTATGTAAATCCCACCCGGATACTTTTCCGCCTTTTACCCGCAGAAGAAATTCCGGCATTCAACGTTTCGGGCAACCATATCTCTTTCCTGTCAAAAAAAACGGTTTTACTGAATGGACTGAAACATTATCAGCCTGGGCCTATCCGGGTCGTTACTGACCTGCTTATCCTTTCCCAAAACCCTTCTGAAGATGCCGGCCAACTCTCCCGGAGCCTGGATATCAGGCAGGTAGTAGCGGATGCCACTGTACCCGCATGGAAAGTCCGGCGCTGGCAGCAACAGTGTGATTCACTGGATATTCCTTTTCACGATGTAAGAACAAAAGGGGCTTTTGTGATGAACCTGTGATGGCGTACTTTTGCGGCTCAATTTTAAAGAGGATCTGGTTCTCAGGTCCATTGCAAATCAAAAAATAACCGGATGAATAAGAAGATCCAATCTGCACTGATTTCCGTTTTTTATAAAGACGGGCTGGAATCCCTCGTAAAATGGCTGGCTGACAACGGAGTAACCATCTACTCAACAGGCGGCACGCAACAATTCATTGAAAAACTGGGGATCAGCGTTGTGCCGGTTGAAAACCTCACTACTTATCCGTCCATCCTGGGTGGCAGGGTAAAAACCCTGCATCCTTCTGTATTTGGCGGCATCCTTGGTAAAAGAGACGATGAAACCCATCTGCAGGAGATGAAACAGTACAATATTCCTGAGTTGGACCTGGTGATCGTAGATCTCTATCCCTTTGAAGAAACAGTGGCCAGCACCAATGAAGAAAAACTGATCATCGAAAAAATAGATATCGGCGGGCCATCCATGATCAGGGCTGCCGCTAAAAATTTCCGCGATGTAACAGTGATCGCTGCTAAAAAAGAATACGCTACCCTGGAAAACCTTCTGCGCTCACAAAATGGCGAGCTCTCACTGGAACAACGGAAAGCTTTTGCAGCCAAAGCATTTGAAACAGTGGCACACTATGATGTAGCTATTGCAAAATATTTCAATCCTTCCAATTCATTATACTTCCTGGAATCAATTCCTTTTCCCAAAGCCATGCGCTATGGTGAGAACCCTCATCAGTCAGGTGTTTTCTATGGCGACCTGGAAAAACTGTTCAACCAGTTGAACGGAAAGGAACTTTCTTACAATAACCTGGTTGATGTAGATGCTGCGATGCAACTCATCAATGAATTTCCTCCTTCCGCAGCAGGTATCACTTTTGCCATCATCAAGCATACCAATGTATGTGGTATAGCACAGCGCTCCGGTGTAAAAGAAAGTTGGGATGCAGCCCTTGCAGGCGACCCTGAAAGTGCTTTTGGCGGAGTGCTGGTCACCAATGGAAAAATAGATAAAGCAACAGCTGAAGCCATCAATGAACTGTTCTTTGAAGTGTTGATCGCGCCTTCTTTTGCAGAAGATGCTTTAGCTATACTCAAATCAAAAAAGAACAGGATACTGCTCGAATTAAAAGCTCAGCCTGATAATAAGATACAATACAAATCAGTATTGAACGGCGTATTGGTGCAGGGTATAGATGAAGGCAATTATGCTGAATGGAAAGAAGCCGGTGGCAGGGACACAAGCGCTGCAGAAAAAGATGATCTGATATTCGCCAACCTGGTATGCAAACACCTTAAATCAAATGCCATTGCATTGGTGAAAAACAGGCAACTGATCGGCAAAGGTTGCGGTCAAACCAGCCGTATCGATTCACTGCGCCAGGCTGTTGAAAAAGCTAAACAATTTAAGTTCGATCTTACCGGTGCTGTAATGGCCAGTGATGCATTCTTCCCATTCAATGACTGTGTGAAATTGGGTCATGAGGCAGGTATCACTTCCTTTATTCAGCCAGGCGGTTCAATCCGGGACAATGATTCCATCGAATATTGCAAAGAGCATAAGCTGGCCATGGTGATCACCGGCACAAGGCATTTCAAACATTAATGCCCCGATTCGATATATACAGAACATTATCCCAAACCAGTAATTCCATCAGGGAACTATCGGTTTTTAACCCGCTTACCATCCATCGCAAAGGCACAAAAGCAAAAGCTGTTTTTGCACTGGCAATGGTTTGCATTCTATGGGGCACCACCTGGGTAGCTTCCAAACTGGGAGTAAAATATATGCCTTCCCTGCAAATGGCCGGCATACGTCAAACACTGGGCGGGCTTTGTTATGTGATCTTCTTTCTTGCCAAAGGCGCCCGCTTTCCTGCCAGGAAAGAATGGGGAAGTATCGTTGTTCTGAGTCTGCTCAATTTCGCACTTACCAATGGGCTTAGTACCTGGGGATTGAAACATATCACGGCTGGATTGGGTGCTATTATGGGAGCTATTTTCCCTTTATGGCTGGTGGTGATCGGCCTGTTTTCCGGAAGTAAAACTCCTGCCCGCGCCATCATTGGCTTGCTGATAGGTTTTGCAGGGATCTGTATTATTTTTGGTGAGCACTTCCAGGATTTTTTTAACCCGGATTTCCGTTTCGGCATTCTTATTTCACTGGCTGCCACCTGGACCTGGGCATTCGGTACGCTTTATACCAAAAGAAAAGCTGCCAGCTTTAATCCATATTTCAGTCTTGGTTTACAGATGCTGATAGCTGGTGTGATCCTTTTAGTGTTCACCCAACTGGTCAATACGCCTGAAACAAAATCAGCCGTTCCTTTCACTGCTATTCCCTGGCAGTCCTGGGCTGCAGTTGCCTACCTGGTGATCTTCGGGTCTGTACTTTCTTTTATTGCTTATTTATATGCACTGCAACACCTGCCTACAGAACAGGCTTCTATTTATGCTTACGTCAATCCTATTGTAGCTGTATTGCTGGGTTGGTTATTATTCGCTGAAAGCATTAGTGTGTTTATTGTTGTCGGAGGATTGGTTACGCTGGCCGGTGTGTATATGGTAAACAAAGCGTTCAAGACATTGCCTGCAGTGGAACAGCCGGAAGCAGAAGGGATTTAACCCGGATCATATTTCATTCATGAATGTTTCATACGCCTCTTTCCATCCTTCATATAGCTTATCAGTGCCCAGAAAGGAATTATGCCAGATCATGATAAAAGTTCCCTGCACCTGTTTCACTTCCTTATAATAATGCCGCATCTCTTCCAGCGCCTGCTGCGGGGAGTAATGCTGTTCATAAAAAGAATTGGCCTCCATAAAACAGAAGGGAAACAAAAGAAGATTGGTTGCCGTTTCTGCGTTGAGATCATACCAGTAAAATGGTGTGGCCACTGAAGCACGAAAGCCATTGATACTTCCATATCCCATAGAAAAATCAAATCCGATCTTATTTACGATCAGTTTCCGGAAGGTTTCCGGCAAAGCGAACCGGATATAGTGCTGTCTTGAAGAAACGATGGGATTGCCATTGATGGCTGCTAACCGGGTAATTTCCCCCTGAAGCAGACGTTCATCATTTCCGCTTTGCCAGGAAGGGTGAATGCCCACCGGGTAGCGGATAAGATGATCGCTGATCAGTTCTTTCATCGCCTTCTTTGCAGGAGAGATGTTCTTATCATAACGGCCATTCTTTTCTGCCAGCAGGAAAAAGTAATATGGCCTTAGTTTCTTTTTTTCATGAAGCTGATTCATCCAGCCATAAGCATCAAACGGATCTTTTTGTTTTCCCCGCAAAACAGCAATACGGTCTTTTACTGCTTTCCAATCTCCTTTCAGGATTGAGCGGGTAAACCCTCCTAATTGCCGCCACCACCCTTTATGTTTATATGACCAGGCAATATCTATATCATAAGTTGGAAGAAGCAGGAAAGAAGATGATTTGAAAACAAGAGAGGGAAAATGTTGTTTCAACCTCTCTTTAAAATATTGCAACCAGATATTTACCAGGGGGAGATTTAAAAATCCTTCACGGAAAGCAAGAGAGTTTTCATGGGCATACCGGCCATAGCTGTCCTTTTTATGTGGAAGATATTCTTCATAACGGCTGATCAGGTAAAAGCTTGCTGCAAAAATGTCGAAAGGATAATCACCATTCGTTTTAAAAAATGCTTTGTAGCCGTTAACATCAAAACAGGTTATTTCCTGCGGAATGATTGTTTTTTGAAAAAGGAGCGGGTGAGCTTCGATAAAAAGTTCATCTGTTCGTAATCGCTCTGTTGAGTAATTGATGCAGGACTTGTTATACTCGAGAAAAGTTTTTTTATCAGATGTAAGTTCAAAACCCTGTTGCATGATCTCTTTGCCTAAGAAATCAAGAATGTATTGCACCCTGGGTGTTATTTCAGGAACAAAGATGAGCAAGGTTGGAATATTTGGTTTTACAGTTAGATAGAAACCCCAGAAAGACAGCAAAGAGCACAAAGATTATTTTGCCGGTTTGCCTTCTCCCCGTTTCTCTTTCCATTGTTCATTGAACGATTGCTTCGGAAATTCCAGTTTTCCCCGGTGTTCGGTCCATGATTTTCCTACTTTGTTCACAAACCAGCCTTTCATATTTCCGCTTGCCATGTTCATCCATTTCCGGCGGAGCATGGCCCGCTTCCATATTTTCCAAACCATTTTTTCTGAAAATGTTGCTTCTCCTTCTTTCACGGCTTCATGCCTGTTTTCGAGCAACAGCTCATGCAGGTTTATTTTTACGGCACACACTTCCGTGCAATTACCACAAAGGGAGGAAGCATAACTCAGGTGCTTCCATTCTCCAAGATCTTTAAGGTTGGGAGTGATCACAGAACCGATAGGACCGCTGTAAGTTGTTCCATAAGTATGGCCACCAATATTTTTATATACAGGGCAGGCATTCAGACAGGCACCGCAACGGATACAATAAAGGCTTTCCCTTTGCTTTTCATTGGCCAGGATACTGGTACGGCCATTGTCAAGCAATATCACATACATTTCTTCCGGCCCGTCCGTTTCCCCTTCCTGTTTTGGTCCGGCAATAATCGTATTATATGAAGTGATCCTTTGCCCTGTTCCATAAGTAGACAGCAATGGCCAGAACAAAGAAAGGTCTGTCATGGAAGGAATCACTTTCTCGATCCCTACCACTACGATATGTGTTTTAGGCATGGAGCAGCTCAGTCTTCCATTTCCTTCATTTTCCGTTACCGCTACAGCGCCTATATCAGCAATGATGAAATTGGCTCCGGTGACACCCACTTCGGCTTCGCGGTATTTTTCCCGTAAAATATCTCTTGCTACCAGGGTAAGTTGTTCCGGGGCGAGGGATGGATCTGTTCCCAGTTTTTCTGCAAACAGCCGGGCAACATCCTCCTTGCTTTTGTGCATGGCCGGCGTTACGATATGATAAGGCGGTTCGCCATCCAACTGTTGTATGTATTCACCCAGATCGGTTTCAACGCTTTCAATACCTTTTTTTTCCAGGAAATCGTTGAGATGGATCTCTTCTGTCACCATGCTCTTGCTCTTCACCAGTGTCTTGCAATTCTTTTCATCGCAAATCTTTCCTATTTCTTCCAGGGCCTGCTTTGCATCTTCTGCCCAGATCACTTTTGCACCTCTCCTGGTAATAGCTGTTTCGAAGCTTTCCAGCTGTTGATCCAGTGTTTCAATAGCCCGCCATTTCAGGTTTTTGGCCCTTTCCCTGGCGAGATTCAATTCGGCGAATTGCAACTTACCTTGCGGCACTGCTGCATTGTACTTGCCGATATTGAAATTGATCGTCCGCCGGTGATTGAGGTCAGCGGCTTTTTCCGAACTCTTATCAAGAAAACTGGATACTGTTTCTTTCACGCTGGATCGTTTGTTTGTTGTTCAAAATAGTCCGCAGCGATAGCATCGAGCGTTTCATAAAACGCCTCACCATACTTTCTGATCAGGGGTTCTTTCAGGAATTTATATACCGGTACCTGCAGCTGCTCTCCCAGTTGGCAGGCGGGGCTGCACAATCTTTGCCGGGGTTCATAATTCACCCGGTCATAATCACCATGCCTGCCTGGCTTGGCAATAATGGGATAAAGATGGCAACTGATCGGTTTTTTCCAGGGTATCAGTCCGTCATAATATGACTGTTCAAAAGCACACTTGATAAGACCATCTTTTTCCCGGAAAGCATACACACATATTTCGTTGTCGCTGGGCAGCGTGGGCGTTACCCAGCCAAACTCCTGGTCGTATTGATAGAAACCCTTTTTCTCTATCTCTGCAATGGCAGCTGGCGGCAGATATGGTTTCACCTGCTCATAGTACTTTGATACCATCGCCAGTTCTTCTTTTGATAAAGGGGCTCCGGCATCGCCTTCTTCACAGCAGCCTCCTTTACACTTAGCCAGGTCGCAGACAAATTTTTTCTCTACCACCTCATCACTGATCAATATATTGTCTATTACAATCACAAAAGGTCTTTTGGGCAAAGTTACGGGCTCAGCACCTAAAATCCGGGCTTATCTCCACCGCAACGTATTAATCAAATGCTTCAGATCTTGTTTTAAAAAATCATTCACAATACTTAAGGAATCCTCATTGGGGGTGGCATCAAAATAAAGGGCGCCGCGAAGAAAATGGCGGGTGCTGTCAGTTACAAAAAACTGGTTGGCCGTGGCAGTATTTCCTGAAAGAGAAAAATAGACCCCTTCCACACCGTTAGGAGTAACAATGGGGCTGTCAACAATACCAGTGGCTACATCTGTATGCTGTTTATATGCCATTTTAAATCCATCATTCACGAGTGAATCAAAATTGCGTGGAGTCACTCCTTTATAGCTCACATATATTCTTCCATGAAAGCGGGGAATATCGATATTGATCCACCAATCCCCAGCTTTGGCATCAAAGAAGGACGTGTCTTTTATCACATGTGCATATACAGGATATTCAAATGTATACGGGTAGCCGGGCTGATCAAACAACTGGTATTTCTTTTCAGGAAAACTCACCTTGAAATAACCCTTTTTTCTGTAGGGATAGGGGCTATTGCAGGATAACAAAAACGCTGCTCCTATTGCACAGGCCAGGAACAGGAATAAATAATTACGCTTCAAAGTAATTGCTGTTTAATTTTAATGGCCTTATGCCTTTCTGTTGTGGTTCACTGTCACTTTTACCATCCGGATACGGTTACTATCTGCTTCCAGCACGGTAAAATCAAAATCACCGCTGCTGACCACTTCATTTACAGCAGGGAATTCGCCGGCCAACTCCAGCACCAGGCCACCGATTGACTCACTTTCTCCTCTTATGCTATCAAAAACATCCATGGGTAATTGCATGATCTTACAAACATCATGGATCATCGTTTTCCCTTCGAAAATATAGTTGTTATCATCCAGCTTTTTATCATGGCTCTCTTCCTCATCAAATTCATCACGGATATCACCGATCACTTCTTCCATAATATCTTCCATGGTAACAATGCCGCTGGTGCCGCCAAATTCATCCACTACCACGGCAAAATGAATATGCCTGCTTTGAAAATCGCGCAGCAGATCGGAGATCAGTTTTGACTCCGGCACAAAATAAGGCTGACGCATCAGCGAATGCCAATCGAAATCAGCGGGTTGCTGCAAGGACGAGATCAGGTCTTTAGTGTTGATGATACCCACTACTTCATCCATGCTCACTTTGTATACCGGCAAGCGGGAATAGTGCAGTTCTTCCACTTTCTTTACCACATCGGCGAAGGAAGCATTGTAGTTGATACCATTTACTTCAAGCCTGCTCCGCATGATCTGCTTCACGGATATGGTACCGAATTTTATAATGCCCTTCATGATATTCTTCTCTTCTGGCGATGCTTCTTCATCCGTTTTTATATCGATCGCTTCATCCAGTTCCTGTATACTCACTGCTTCCGAGCGGTTGGCTCCTAGTTTGCGGCCAACTGCATCGGCAAAAGAAACGGTCCATTTGCTGATGCGGCGAAGGAAAAGGTGCACAGCTTCCACTACAATTGCTGAGCCATAGGCAAAGCGCAGGTTATTTTGTGTAGCCCACACTTTAGGTAATATTTCTCCAAAAAACACGAGCACAAAAGTGATCACAAATACTTTAGACAATAATTCCAGTATAAAGTGAATATGTGCAAATGAAATGAACTGACCGATCAGGAAATTGGTGAGCACAATAATGGAGATGTTCACAAAAATGCTGGCGATCAGCAGGGAGGCAAATACTTCCTTGGGTTCATCCAAAAAATTGATGATCCTTTTCGCTGCAGGGTGCTGTTTTGTTTTCAGCATATTAATATCCTTATCGTTCAGCGAAAAAATAGCCACTTCTGCTCCGGAAATAGTGAAGGTAAGCAGCAGCAGGGCCAGTAAAAGAATGACAAGCAGGGTTGTGCCCTGTGTATTGGCAGCAAGGAAAATAAAAGCAAAAGGATCACAGAAAAGTTGAATGACCGAATGACTCTCCAATGCAGTGTTTTTTTCTGTTTAATGATAAAAGCAGGTCAAAAGGCCTGCCTGTCACAAAATTATTTTTTTTACTACTAAAAAGGAAGGCTTTCCGATGGGTCGCCCAAAGATGTATCAGGATTGCCCATATTTTCGAGTCCGCCATCAGTATGAGGTGTGCCACCATCCATCCGCTTATCCAGCATGATCAGATTATCCCCCACTACTTCGGTGGCAAATTTACGGTTGCCATCCTTATCTTCCCAACTCCGGGTGCGAAGACGTCCTTCTATATACACCAAGCTGCTTTTGTGCAGGTATTTCTGAGCCAATTCTGCAAGGCCCCGCCACAATACTACTGTATGCCATTCCGTCTGCGATACCAGTTTCCCCGACCTGTCTTTAAATGTTTCCGTAGTGGCAAGGGGAAATTTGGCAACAGCAATATTGCCCTCCAAAAACTGAACATCGGGATCTTTCCCGAGATTGCCGATCAGCATCACTCTGTTTACGCCTCTCATACGCTTGCTTTTTATCTTATTATTAAATCTCTCCGGCCTTTACTACTAAAGTTAATTTTTTTATATGGAATGAAAAAATATGCCAATTTCTTTACAGGTTGGTTTTCATGTACAAAAAATGATGGCTGCTCCTATAAAACGACTTCTTCCCGTTCTCCCCGCCTTACCGGTAAAAATTTACCGGTAAGGCGGGGAGAACGGGAAGAAGTTACTTAAGATGGATATTGATCTGTTTGTCAAAACAAACTCTGTTGTGCTTTATTTCCTTCCAAAAATTGGTTGATAAATTTCGGGAATGGGTAGTCGGTCATCTCTTTGGCTGTTAACCAAACTGTATCTTTTATAGTTGGCTTTTTATCTAATTGCACTGTGATGAATTGTCCTGCTATCAATTGATGCGAAAGCTGTTGCTTAAATAAAGGAGAGACGGAAACTTTTGTATATTTTTTGGGTAATAGCCAATCCTGTTTTTCTGCCTGTGTCAATATATGAGTTGCTTCCTGTTCGGCACTGGTCTCGATTACAGGGAATTCATACAATTGATTCCAGATATCTTTTCCTGTGCGTTGCCGTATGGCTATTGTCCCTTTGTATTCCATCACCAAATAATAGAACCATCTTTTACGGATGCTGATCTTTTTTTCCTTTACGGGCCATTCATTCACTTTGCCTTGCCGGTAAGCTTCGCATTGGGAATTGAATACACAGGAAGAACAAAGGGGTAATGCAGGCTTGCAAACAATAGCCCCGAAATCCATGATGGCCTGGTTATAGAGGCCGGGTTGTTTTTTATCCAGCAGTTCATCGGCCAGTTGCGTGAAATATTTTTTTCCTTCAGTTGAGTCAATTGGTTTGGCGATACCAAATATGCGTGACAATACACGGAAAACATTTCCATCTACTACAGCATGAGGAAGGTTATAGGCAAAAGATGAGATAGCGGCAGCCGTGTAAGGGCCGATACCTTTCAGCGCTTTGATCTCTTCATATGTATTGGGAAAAACGCCTTTTCTTTCTGTAGCGATGTAGCGGGCAGTGGCCAGCAGGTTGCGGCAGCGGGAATAATAGCCGAGGCCCTCCCACAATTTGAAAACGGCAGTGTCCGGAGCGGCAGCCAGGTCCCCGACAGTGGGAAAACGTTCTATAAAGCGGTGATAATAGTCCAACCCCTGCTCCACCCGGGTCTGCTGGAGAATAATTTCGCTCAACCAGATCCTGTAGGGGTCTTTTTCGCCCTTCCAGGGCATTTTCCGCCTATTTTCCTCTTTATTCCACCTTAATAAAAGGGTTGAAAAACTATTTGTGGTATTCGTTGTTCCTGCTTTTTTCATGCTTTTGGAGGGTCCCGGACCTAAATATCCGGCAATTTCGGGAACGGGTCAGTGAAATTCTGATAAAATTTTTGCCTATCCTGTTGACAATCATATTATTTTGTTATAATTTGGCATAAAGAAACCATTAAACCCAGATTAAAATGAGAAAAGCCGATCTCGTTAACCAGATATCCGAGAAGACAGGAATTCCTAAAGTGGATGTTCTTGTAACACTGGAAACTATGTTTAAAGAAGTAAAAGACACCCTGGCCGGCGGTGAAAATATTTATATCCGGGGCTTTGGAAGTTTTATTACTAAAAAGCGTGCTGCCAAGATAGGCCGTAATATTAAGAAGAATATTGCTGTGCATATTCCTGAGCATTACATTCCTGCATTCAAGCCTGCAAAAGAATTTGTGGCTGAAGTAAAGAAGCTGAAAGAACCTAAGCCAGATGATGGTCCGGGTGATGAAGGCATATAGTATTTTCTTGCCCGACGCAGGCCCTTATTGAATTTTATTGAAGTAATTATGTTCCATCTCGGTAACTTCGCTCTCCAAAATTGTATGTGAAGTGAAGAAACCGCAATGGATCACAGCAATCATCGCTGTAGTACTTACAGCCGTAATTTTTTTATACGGCCGCACTGTCCCGAATAAAAAAGCTCCAGTAGCTGCTGAAGCGCATAATGAAAACGATGGTCATGATCATGGCGCACCGGCCTCGGCAGCCGTATCAATTGATTCGATCCTCCATTTTGCCAAGCAACAACTTAAGCCGGAGCAGGTTACCCGGCTCAACCTCCTTGAAAATTCCATTACCCGTGGTAATGTAAAAGACCAGCAACTGAGTGTTTATCACCAGCTTTCTCATTTCTGGGGCGACTCTATGGGCTTTTTCCAGCCTTATGCCTGGTATGAGGCCGAAGCAGCCAGATTGGAAAATTCAGAAAAAACCCTCACCTTTGCAGCCCACTTATTTTTGGAAAACCTGCAACAGGAGCAAAATCCCGGCCTTCGTCAGTGGGCCGCCTTGCAGGCCAAAGATTTGTTTGAGAGATCTTTAAAGATAAATCCGGACAATGATTCGGCCAGGGTAGGCCTGGGGGCAACCTATCTTTTTGGAGGCGTTTCTTCCAACCCGATGGAAGGACTGGGAATGATCAGGCAGGTAGAGCAAAAAGATAGTACGAATGTATATGCCCAGATGACTTTGGCCAAAGGAGCCCTGATGTCAGGACAATTAGATAAGGCAGTCAGCCGTTTATTAACGGTTAACCGCCTGCAACCGGAAAACGTGGATGCTATCCTTATGCTGGCTGATCTGTATGACCGGATGAAAGAAAAGAAAACAGCAGCCGATTGGTACCGCGCCAGCCTGAAACACATTAACAGGCAGGATGTGAGAACGGAGATTGAAAAAAGGATCGCAGAACTAAGTAAATAAGTTGAAAGTCATTGGATAATCGTCCCGGGCTTTGAACATAGTTTTATAAACAAGATTAAAAAATTATTTGAGTATGCCTTGTGGTAAGAAAAGAAAGCGTCATAAGATTGCGACGCATAAGCGTAAAAAAAGACTGAGAAAGAACCGTCACAAAAAGAGAAACAAGTAATTGACCTTATACGGGGTTAAAACTTTGTGGGCCCTATCCCGCTTGGCGGGATAGGGTTTTCACCTTCTTTTGAAGATGTTTTATTCCCCGGGTCATATTGATTCTACCTTTTCAGTTAGCTGGTTGCTTATCGGTACGTACAAGTTGCACTCCCATCGAATACCTGCTGCAAACCTTCCCTCCTGCATTCATGTACGCATTTGCCGGCAACCGGTATTTACAGCACTAAAGGTGATTCATATTATGTAAGCTGTAATGAACAAAGAACTCATTATTAATGCAGCCCCGCAGGGTGTAGAGATTGCCTTGCTGGAAGACAGGAAGCTGGTTGAACTGCATAGCGAAAAAAGCGATGCACGTTTTGCCGTGGGAGACCTTTACCTCGGAAAAGTAAAAAAACTGATCCCTGGTTTGAATGCCGCTTTTGTAGAAGTAGGATTCGAAAAAGATGCTTTCCTCCATTATACGGACCTAAGCCCTTATGCAAAATCACTGCTGAAATTTACAGCAGCTACGATGGTCGACAAATCAGAGACCGGCGCCGATTTTGCCAAATTCGAGGTCGAACCCGAGATCATCAAGACCGGGAAGATCAATGAAGTGCTGGGCGGCAAACCCAATATACTGGTCCAGATCCTTAAAGAACCGATCGCTGCCAAAGGGCCGCGTCTTAGCTGCGAGATCTCCCTCCCTGGCCGGTTCGTGGTAATTACCCCTTTCAATAACATCGTTGCCGTTAGCCGAAAGATCCATTCTTCTGAAGAAAGAAAAAGACTGCAGAAGATCGTGGAAGCTATCAAGCCAAAAAACTTTGGCGTTATCGTGCGCACAGCTGCTGAAGGAAAGAACACTGCAGAATTGCATGAAGATCTTTCAGCCCTGGTTGAAATGTGGAAGACCATTCAGCATAACCTGAAAGGTGCCGTTGCTCCCGCCAAAATACTCAGTGAGCAAACAAAGACCAACAGCATCCTGCGCGATCTGCTTAATGCAGATTTCAACAGGATCGTGGTAAACGACCGCACCATCTACAACGATACCAAAAATTATATCCAGCGCATCGCTCCGGAAAAAGCCGATATCGTTTCTTATTATCAGAATGGTGCTACCATCTTCGATTCCTTTGGTATTACCAAACAGGTAAAATCATCTTTCGGAAAAACGGTTAACCTTAACAGCGGCGCTTACCTGATCATCGAGCATACAGAAGCGCTTCACGTTATTGATGTAAACAGTGGCTATAAAAGCGTAAGCAATAACCAGGAACAAAACGCCCTGGAAACCAACCTGGAAGCCGCCGATGAAATTGCCCGCCAGCTTCGCCTGCGCGACCTGGGAGGCATTATCGTTGTCGACTTTATCGATATGAAGCTGCCGGAAAACAAACGGAAGCTGATGGAAAAAATGGAAGAGTTCATGAGTCCCGACAGGGCCAAACATGCCGTTCTCCCTATTTCCAAATTCGGTATCATGCAGATCACCCGTCAGCGCATGAAGCCGGAAGTGAATATCAATACCCAGGAAATCTGCCCAAGCTGCAATGGTACCGGTAAGATCACTTCTACTTTATTGCTGGAAGATGAGATAGAAAAGAACCTGAACTATCTTATCACGCATAAGCATAAAAACCTGAAGCTGGTAGTCAACCCTATCATGTATGCTTACCTCACCAAAGGTTGGCCCTGGTCAACCAAAATGGCCAAATGGAACAAGAAGTTTGGTCAGAAAACACGTGTGGAAGCAGACACCTCCTACCATCTCACAGAATACAAATTCTTTGATCAGCATGATGAAGAAATAAAGCTATAAAAAGAGAAGAGGTCCGGATATCCGGACCTCTTCTCTTTTTATAGCGACATATCTATTGACCTACCATAAACACCGCATTACAGAACATCAGTTTTCCATTCTCCCAGAAATTGCGGAATAATACATCGTCAACCAGATAGGTTACAGAACCACGGCCAAGGCCCTGCGTAGCAAACAACAAACCATCTTTCAGTTTCTTTTTCAATTTATATCCTACAAAGCCTGCAAGCTGGTTGTCTTTTTTCAACACACCGGCATTCCAGCCTGCTCCATCTTTAGTGAACTCATAGAGCACGTTATCCATTTTCAACGTGTAATAATAATTGGGATAGCCATACATCAAAGGATGTGAGCTATCTACATCCACACGGAAAATAGAACCAGGTGTAGTGTTTTCAATACCATCTCGGTCACGGTCATTGAACACTTTCAGTGCAGCATAAGGATCTTTTTTAGCCGTGCTGTCCTTTTCTTCCTTTTTGGCTTGAATAGCGCTCCAGTCCTGGCGCGACAATTGACCTGCCGCAGACTCGAGAGCTACCACACGGCCGCCATTGCGGATCCAGAGAGTGAATTGTTCGGAGCTTCCTTTATCGGAAAGAAAACGATAGTTACCATCTGGCATGATCAACACATCTATATCACTCCATTGTGCCCGGCCAATATCAGCCGCATTGATCAGGGTGATGGGATAACCAAGTTCCTTTTCGAAGAAATGCCATACTTCGCCTGCACCAAGTGAGCTGACACCTTCACCGGTAAGCAAGGCAACTTTCACCGCTTTCATCGGGTGAACCTTACCACTGCCAAAATCATATCCTTTATCAACAAAACCTGTGCTCACTGCATTCATCGCTACATTATTTGCGTTGCAGATATTCGCTACGGCTGTCCAAAGCCCATTCCCGAATTTTTCATTGCCTTTTTTAAGGATAATAATAGAGCCCCGTGCAAACGATTTATTATTGACTTCAAAAGGAGCTTCTGAGAACCGGAGCTTCACCCCGGCTTTCAACAACTGCCCAACAGCCCTTGCAGAAGACACACCCTGCCAGGCCAGTACATAACCATAACTGTCTGCCGGCGTATTCTTCACAGAATCTTTTGTGATGGCTCCTGAGGTATTGATCGCTGCTTTGCTGGCAAAGCTGGTTACGCCATAAGCATAAGGTAAAGACCAGGCAGTGATATCATAAGTAGCCGAATCAACCAACTTGGATTGTGGCTCAAACAACAACCTCACCATAGTAGCGCGGGGCTGTGTGCCACTGATCACAATATCGCCCTGGCCAACAGAGAAGGATTCTTCCTTCCCGCTGTGATAATTATAGCCTCTTCCGGCACCAGAGCCTGAACTGTATTGTATGCCATTCTTATCAAGTAAGGTCAGCAGGGCACTGATCCTTTCCTTATCCTCCGGTTTATTCTTAATAACATACGATTTGTATTCGGCATTAGCCCCGCTCACTGCATCATTAAAGAACTTCCTGTATTCTTTCAGCAGGTTGGCGGCATTAAGTGAGCTGATCTCTACCGTACTTAATCCAGTGGTGAAATGATGCATAGCCCTGTCGTACAGCGTAAGCGTATCACCTTCATCTGTGTTTGCACCAAGGCCGCTGCCTCCGCCGCCACCTTGCTCATATGTCATTCCTATCGCACCATTGTAAATGGGGTAAGTATCTCCATAAGAAGGATAAAAAAGATCAAACACTTCTTTGGTAAAATACAACCATCCATTCTTATCAAAATACTTTGCATGGTTCTTACCAATGGTTACCTGGAAATCCCTTTGCCATTTGGTAATAGCTTCATGATAAGGCTGTGCTGCCGGTGCGAAATAATAAGGTGAATTAATGCCTTGTTCATGAAAATCCACATGCACCTGCGGCATCCATTGGTTATACACTTTTATCCGCTGCTGGCTTTCTACCTGTGTTTGCCAGGCCCAGTCGCGGTTAAGATCAAAATTATAGTGATTGCTCCGTCCGCCGGGCCAGGGCTCGCGATGCTCTCTTGAATCGAGGCGGGGATTGTATTGGGTGCCTACCATGGAATTGAACCAGTTCACATACCTGTCGCGGCCATCAGGGTTCACGCAGGGATCCATGATCACCACCGTATTTTTCAACCATTCCTTTGTTTGCGTATTGGAAGGGTCGGCCAGCGCAAAAATGGTCAGCAAAGCCGCTTCAGACGAAGAAGTTTCATTGCCATGCACATTATAGCTCAGCCATACAATGGCCGGCCCATTCTCCGAAGGCATGGCTTTATCTTTTGCAAGATTGGCAAGACGCAGATTATTCAACCGGATATTTTCCAGGTTGCTCATATTCTCTGCAGAAGAAATGAAAGCAGTATATAAAGGCCGGTGCTCATTGGTTTCGCCGTACTGCTCCAGCTTTACCGTGCCAGGAAGGGTTTGGGCCACATACTGGAAGTAGCTCACTACCCGCCAGTGCGGCGTATACCGGGTACCGATCTTATAACCTAAAAATGCTTCCGGGGATTTTAATTGAGCAAATGAATAAAGAACGGTCAGCAACATGGCTGACAATGCCACTAATTTTTTGATCATGGGGAAGAGGTTTGACAAAAGAAATAACCGTAACAGAGGAAAGTTACTGGTTATTTCTTTTGTATGAAAAATTTATAGAATCTCTTCGATGCTCAAAGACAAGAGCAACAGATGCAAGCGCTATCAACTGCAATAGGATCCGGCAGTTCTTTTAGTTGGTATTTATTTCATTTTTTCTTTAGTCAACAATAGCCGGGCAAAAGGATATCAATTTCTCCTCTACATAATACGGGAGGGTTATGTGGTACAGATTGCAATCCTTTAACATATTTATAACAATTGGGCCGGCCTTAAAATATAATTACAAAAAAGCCGCTTTCCGGGTGAAAAGCGGCTTGAAAAACATATTACAAATATTATTAATTTCTATCTCTGCTACCCATATAGATCATTATGTATTGTATCAGGGTAACTACAGCGGCTAAAGCAGCTACTACATAGGTAGTGGCAGCCCATTTCAAGGCATCTTTGGCCTGGGGATATTCCTGGTTATTCGTCACATTGGTATGATTGAGCCAGGCCAGGGCCCTGTTGCTGGCATCAAACTCAACCGGGAGGGTGATGAGGGTAAATAAAACGGTGACCGACATCAATATGATACCTACCAGTAAAACAGTAGAGTTACCGGAAGCAGCCATGATCACCCCGATCAGCAAAACCCAATTTACCAGGCTGGAGCTGATTTGTACGGCGGGGACCATCTTACTCCTGAAATTGAGCCACTGGTAAGCTGTTGCATGCTGTACGGCATGCCCGCATTCATGGGCCGCCACGGCAGCAGCGGCTACGCTTGTACCGTTATATACTTCAGGGCTGAGGTTCACGGTTTTATTGGCTGGGTTATAATGGTCTGATAAAAACCCTTCTACAGAGGTCACTTTTACATCATAAATCCCATTTTCGCGGAGCATTTTTTCGGCGATTTCCCGGCCCGACAAGCCGGACGAAAGCGGCACTTTACTATACTTTGTAAACTTGTTTTTCAGTACCATAGAAACAAGCATACTGATGCCTAAAAAAATTAGCGAAACGATCAAAATTCCTGGTGTCATGCTGGTTAATTTTTTTTAATTTTCTACGATTTATATAACAAACTTGCGACCAGTTGGATCAACCTGCTTAATTCAGCCTTTTTGTCATCTCAAAGATTTTTTGAGGCTTCTCCCACCGCTTTATGGTCTTTTTTGAATTTCTTTATAATTAAATAATAATCAACAAATTAAAAGCTTTTTTTTGAAAAAGAAAAATGGGACTGACAGCCTTTTATAGGCCCCTCAAGTTATTCACAGCAACAAAATTTTATTTTGAAATGTTAGCCAGAATTGTAACTTAGCAATAGAATTTAATGGGTTAGTAAGTAAGGGGGTCAGTCACCAGATTGGCCCCTTTTACATTCTGATAACCGAAGTTTTTTTGCCCCATTTTTTACCGTCATTTTCTGCGCTGAAAATTTATTTTATCACAGTTTTCTGTTCAATAACTCCTTATTCAATCCTGCTTCTATTTTACCTTTAACGCATGAGTAAAGTTAAAACTGCTTTCTTCTGCCAAAACTGCGGATATGAAAGTGTTAAATGGGTTGGACAATGCCCTTCCTGCGGTCAATGGAATACGTTTGTTGAAGAATTAATACAAAAAGATGTTAAGAACAATAACAGTTGGAAAGATTTCCAGGACGAAAAAAGAACACAGAAAACAATTGCCCTTCATGAAATAAAAAGCACAGAAGAAAAAAGATTACTGACACCTGATGCTGAATTGAACAGAGTGCTTGGCGGAGGTATTGTTCCCGGAAGTATCGTCTTGATCGCTGGTGAGCCAGGTATTGGTAAATCGACACTCTTTCTTCAGATCGGTTTATCATTGGCCAATAGCACAGTACTTTATATAAGCGGAGAGGAAAGCGAACAACAGATAAAAATGCGCGCAGACCGTATTGCACTGGATGCAAATGCACGCAGCAAAGAAAATTTCTTTCTTCTTACAGAAACATCCACCCAGGTCATTTTCCAGGAAATAAAAAAACTGAAACCGCAATTGGTAGTGGTTGATTCCGTGCAAACATTACAAACTCCTTTTATTGATTCTTCGCCGGGGAGTGTATCTCAGATAAGGGAATGTACCGCTGAACTGCAGCGCTTTGCCAAGGAAACCAATACGCCTGTCTTTCTTATCGGTCATATCACCAAGGACGGGAGCATTGCCGGTCCGAAAATACTGGAGCATATAGTGGATACAGTTCTCCAGTTCGAAGGCGACCGCCATTATGCTTACCGCATACTCCGCACATTGAAAAACCGCTTTGGAAGCACATCTGAACTGGGCATTTATGAGATGACAGACGGAGGCATGCGGGCAGTGACCAACCCAAGTGAGATCCTTATCACCCAAAAAGAAGATCAACTGAGCGGCATCGCTATTGCTGCTACTATTGAAGGTATGCGGCCTTTGTTGATAGAAGTGCAGGCGCTGGTCACTCAATCCGTGTATGGCACCCCGCAACGGACCGTCAGCGGTTTTGATCTCCGACGCCTTCAATTGTTGCTGGCCGTACTGGAAAAAAGAGGCGGCTTTCATTTTGGCGTAAAAGATGTTTTCCTGAATATCGCCGGAGGATTAAAAGTGGAAGACCCTTCTATTGACCTCGCCGTACTTTGTGCTTTATTGTCTTCTTATGAAGATGTGCCTTTACCGCAACATATCTGCTTTGCAGGTGAGGTAGGTTTAAGTGGTGAGATCAGGGCGGTGAACAGGATAGAGCAACGGATAGCGGAAGCAGAAAAGCTGGGATTTGAAAAGATCATTGTATCAAAATATAACCAGGCGTTCAGGCAGGCAAATCAAAAAGTGGCGAAACAAAAATTCAATATTGATATTATCCCGATGGGGAGGGTGGAAGAAGTGTACCAATACTTGTTTTAGATAATCAACGGTCCCGGTTCCGTTGATCGATTTCCATTTGTTGATAATCGGCCACTCAGTCATCGGGCAACGGTCAACATCGTTTATCCCAACCCCCCACCTAACAGCTATCATGATCAGCTTCCGGGAAATATCTGATTCTCTTCTTCACCTTTTTTTTCCGCACATCTGCAGCGGATGCGGCAGTGACATGCTTAATAAAGAATCCAATCTGTGCATGCGTTGCATCGAAAGATTACCGGCAACAGGCTTTGAAATTCAGGCGGATAACCCGGTAGAGAAAAAGTTTTGGGGGAGAATGCCCCTGCAATATGGCATGGCGCAGTATTATTTCACACCGCAATCGCTGCTGCAACATCTTATGCATTAGCTCAAATACAAAGGGGAGAAAGAATTGGGGCTGCAGCTTGGGCGGCTTATGGGCGATTCACTGAGAGCCGCCAACTGGTCGTTTATAGACGCTCTCATTCCCCTGCCACTTTTCCCTGATAAAGAAAGGCAACGAGGTTATAACCAGGCAGCAGTCTTATGCGAAGGGATAGCAGAAAAACTGCAATTGCCGGTTATTTATGACGCTGTGGTCCGCCCTGCATTTACGGAAACCCAAACCCGTAAAAACAGGATCGAGCGCTGGCAAAACATGGAAGGCCGTTTTGAACTTGCCCAACCGGGGCTTATACAGAAAAAGCACCTGTTGTTGGTCGACGATGTGATCACCACCGGCGCCACGCTTGAGGCTTGTGGTACAGAACTGTTAAAAGGGTATAACGTGCAGTTGAGCATTGCATCGCTTTCCTATGCCAGGAGATAAGGAAGAAAAAAGAATAGCTTAGATTTGAGGCAATGAAACGCCCCTTATCTTTTACATTCTCATCACCTTTCTTTTTTCCCTTATTCCTCTGTGTACTGGCATCACTATTACTTTTTGCCTGCAAAAAAGATAGCTTTATCACTTCCCGCGATGCCAGGATCTCTATAACCATCGATACACTGAAATATGATACTGTGTTCACCAAACTGGGCTCGGTGACGCAATCTTTCAAGATCATCAATGAGAACAACCAAAAGCTACGCCTCTCATCTGTTAAACTAATGGGGGGCAATTCTTCCGCCTATAAAATCAATATTGATGGAGTGGCTACTGAAGAGGCAAAAGATGTGGAATTGGGGGCCAATGATAGTGTATACGTTTTTGTGCAGGTAACTGTTGACCCCAACAGTCAAAACCTGCCTTTTGTTATCCGCGACAGCATACAGGTAGCTTACAATGGAAATACGCAGTTTGTACAACTGGAAGCCTGGGGTCAAAACGCCCATTTTTTTCGCGATAAACATATAATCTCGGATGAAACCTGGACCAATGATCTCCCCTATGTTATCCAGGGTTTCTTATTTATCGAAGCTGGCAAAAAACTCACGATCGAAAAAGGCTGCCGTATTTATTTGCATGCTGATGCCCCAGTGATAGTTGATGGTACGCTTATAGTGAACGGAGAAAAGGACACTGCTGACCGGGTTTATTTTACTGGCGACAGGCTGGATGAGCCTTATAAGGGATTTCCCGCTGCCTGGCCCGGGATTTATTTCAGCCCTTTAAGCAAAGACAATGTTCTTCAATATGCAGTTATAAAAAACGCTTACCAGGCGCTTTCCCTGGAAGCACCATCTTCAAATGCCAGTCCGAAATTGCTATTGAAAGAATGCGTGATCGACAATGCCTATGATGCAGGAATATTGGCGCTTAATTCGAGCATCGTGGCGGAAAACTGTCTTATCAGTAATTGCGGAAAGAATATTTCGATAACAGGTGGAGGTGATTATCAGTTCACACATTGCACAGCGGTCACCTATTCGAATGCTTACATTGATCATAAAAGCCCTGTCTTGTTTTTATCCAATGCAACAAATGCAGGTACGGGTTCATTACAGGCAGTTTTCCGGAATTGCATTTTTTGGGGTGAAGGGGGCCTGGTAGATGACGAGGTGATAGTCAACCGTTCAGGTACGAATCCTTTCTCTGTTAATTTCGATTATAATCTTTGGAAAGTGAAGACTGCCCCCACAAATGTGACTGTCAATCATATTATTAATGATCAGCCACCTTTGTTTGACAGTATAAATGTGAGCAACCGGTATTTTAATTTCAGGCTAAAAGAATTTTCTCCGGCAATAGATGCCGGAACGCCCAGTTCAGTGCTGATTGACCTTGATGGAAAGAGCAGACCGGTAGGTCTACCGGACCTGGGGTGCTTCGAAAAATAGTAGTGATCGCTTTTTTAGAGTATTCGTAACTTTAGTCTCCTAATTATTCAACTCTAATCTCACAATCATGAAAACCCTTTTGCTCACATTCCTGCTTTCCGTTACACTGGCCGGTAGCCCGATCTATGATTTCAAGGCTCCGGGGCTTGACGGAAAGACAATTGATTTCTCTGCTTTCAAAGGCAAAAAGATACTGATCGTTAACACGGCTTCCAAATGCGGTCTCACACCTCAGTATGACGAGCTGGAAAAACTCTATGAAGAACACAAAGACAAGCTTGTGATCGTAGGTTTCCCTGCCAACAATTTTGCGCAACAAGAGCCTGGCACCAACCAGGAGATTGCTGAATTCTGCAAAAAGAATTATGGCGTCACATTCCCTGTTGCAGAAAAAGTATCTGTAAAAGGCGATGATATAGCGCCGATATTCAAATACCTGGTAGATGAGGCGGCTAAAAAAGGAATTAAGGACCCGATTACCTGGAATTTCACTAAGTTCCTGGTGGATGAGAAAGGCGAGCTGATAACGGTATTTAGTCCTAAGACTAAGCCTTTGAGTGAGGAGGTGTTGAAGTATCTTAATTGAGTTGAAAAACTTCGATTAAAAGATATACGCTGTAAGTTTATAAAGGACGGTATCCAGAAGAAGTATTTAACTATAAGAAAGAGCCCTAGCGGCTCTTTTCTTTATCGCTTTTTTTCATTTCCTCTATCCACTCTCTCGGTAGTCCATATTTTTCTATTACCCTTTTTGAGGCTTCGTTACTTTTAACGAAGAAAGGATGGTTGCCATGATCTTTCATTTTAGGATCAATTATTCCGCTTTTAAATTTGATTCTATTCTTTACTTCTGACATACCCATTATTTTCGGTTTTTAAAATTAGTTAATTTTTCTTCTACCTATAAAGGCTTTGAAGTGTCTGTTCTGCTCAAAAGGAACGAGGCCCTCATTTTCAGCCAGGCCATATACTTCGAACAAAGGCGAGATTTCCTGCCAATATTTATTAATCCCTATCTGATAGAGGCGTGTTCTGGAGTCTGTGCTACCCTCTGAGTAAATAATAGCATCTGGAAAGAGGTTAGTAAATGAAATAACAGTTGCTGCTACAGTAATCAAGATTTGCTCAGCATCTTTATTATTGCTTACAACGAAATCATCAATACTACCCGTTTCATTATTCCAATCACCAAAACTTAGATTGTAATAAGAAAAACCATGCGTTGAAATTTGAGAAAAGCGAACTATTTTCTTAATAATACCATTAGGCCCCTCACTATTAAATTCATACTCAAATTTATTTTGGTTAATCCTAAATTCGTATTGTTTGAGTTTCATATTTCTATTCTCACTTCAGTTGAAATCAAGATCCAAATTAGATAGCTGTCGTCGCGAAACCTTGGGAAAAACACAAAACATCCGGTGAAAATAACCAGCAAATTCACCGGTTTTAAACGTACGCCTTCCTGTTATTCTGACTATTGAAAATATTTCTACACCCAAAACCTATCTTTGCCACCAATGCAATTCTCCGATATCATAGGCCAGCAGGAATTGAAAAAGGAACTACCTGAATTGATGCAGGACAATCGTCTCGCTCATGCCCTTTTATTTCTTGGTAAAGAAGGGAACGGAGCTTTACCATTGGCCCTGGCATTTGCCCAATTCGTGGTTTGCGAAAAGGTAAATGGGAAAAAAGCTGATCCCGGCCCATCCCTCTTTGGAGATCCGGAACCATCAACCACCAGCATTCGTCAAACCGATGCCTGCGGCGTTTGCCCTTCCTGCATTAAAGCAAAACAATACGTTCATCCGGATATTCATTTTTCTTATCCCGTTGTAACTAAAAAAGCCGGATCACCTCCTATCAGTACAGATTATATTACTGAATGGCGTGAATTCATTACCCAGTATCCGTATGGAAATGTATATGACTGGCTGCAGTTTATCGGCGCAGAAAATAAACAAGGCAATATCACAGCGCACGAGTGTAATGATATCATCAGAAAACTGAACCTGAAGAGTTTTGAAAGTGAATACAAAGTGCTGGTGATGTGGCTGCCTGAATACCTGGGCAATGAAGGCAATAAACTGCTGAAGCTGATCGAAGAGCCGCCAGCCAATACATTATTTATACTGGTTGCGGAAAATGAATCACTGATCCTGCAAACCATTCTAAGCCGCTGTCAACTGGTAAAGGTCCCGATGCTGGAACCGGCAGAGATTGAGCAGGCGCTGGTAACACGGAATAATACCGATCCCGGCATCGCCAGGCAGGTGGCGGGAGTAAGTGAAGGAAATTACAGGGAAGCCCTGCAATTGTTACAGCATGCTGATGAAGACTGGCAAAGCCTTTTGCGGGATTGGTTGAATGCGGTAATGAAAACCGGGCCTGTAGCCCAGGTGAAATGGGTGGATGAGATGAGCAAACTGGGCCGCGAAAAACAAAAACAGTTCCTTAGATACTTCAATCATTTGCTGGAGCAGTCGGTACGGCTAAGGGTGTTGGGCGAAGCAGCAGCGGCGCAGATCGGGGAAAAAGACAGGGATTTTGCCATTAGGCTGAATAAGATCACGGGCATAGAACAGCAACAGGCGATCATCGAAGAGCTGGATAATGCAGCTTATTACATAGAAAGAAATGCTAATGCGAAGATGCTTTTTCATGCATTGACGATTAAATTGTATCATATTATCCAGGACAAGATCGTACTGGGCGTATAGCCCAACCAGGTCCGGAGCCATCGTGAAAGCCCAGGATATGTAGCCGATTCAGGATAAAATTGTATTTTCGGGCTAAGAGGTGAGGTGTGAAAGAAAAAAGTGTTGTTTGAATTAGTGAACCTGAGCCTATTAAGATTGAGTCGCGGATTATTCTCTATAATAGAACATCTTCTGATAAGCTGCCCATTTATTGGGCCAATTACTATGAGAAGAACTCGCTTTTGGGTGACTCGATATGCTTAGTAGACTCCTCACACAACACTTCCAACTAGTTTAATTTATTAATTGTCAACAGAATGGGATGTACCAGTTGTGGTACCGCCACTGGCGGTAAACCAGGCGGATGTAAGAGCAATGGAGGATGCAGCACAGGCGGGTGTAATAGAATGAACACCTATGACTGGCTGCACAATTTACCCATCGCCGACATAGATAGCAGTTGCAAGGTCATAGAAGTTAGTTTCAATAAAGGAACCCGGAAAGATTTTTTCCGCAATCCAACCCTTCAGCAATTCGAAAAAGGTGAGATGATCGCCGTGGAAGGCGTAAGCGGTTTTGACGTAGGAGAGGTTTCTCTCACAGGCGAGATCGTCCGCCTGCAGATGAAAAAACGCAATGCCCGGGAAGATAATCCTGAAATGAAGAAAGTGCTGAGAGTAGCGACCGACCGGGATATCGATATCATGAAGCAGAATAAGGCCCGGGAACCGGAAGCCGTGATCAGGAGCCGCGCCATTGCCAAACAACTGAAGCTGGACATGAAGATCAGCCAGGTGGAAATGCAGGCCGATGGTCGCAAAGCGACTTTCTTCTACATAGCTGATGGTCGCGTTGACTTTAGGGAACTGATCAAAGTCTATGCTTCTGAATTCAAAGTAAAGGTGGAAATGCGCCAGATCGGTGCAAGGCAGGAAGCAGGCAAGGTAGGCGGTATCGGCAGTTGCGGCCGCGAATTGTGCTGCAGCACCTGGCTGACCGATTTCAAATCAGTAAACACTGCCGCCGCACGTTACCAGAACCTTTCCATCAACCAGACCAAGTTGAGCGGCCAATGCGGCCGGCTGAAATGCTGCCTCAACTACGAACTTGATACCTACCTTGATGCATTGCAGCATTTCCCCGATAACTGCGACCAAATTCAGGTAGCAAAAGGCAATGCTTACCTGATCAAAAAAGATATTTTCAAAAACCTGATGTGGTACACGCTGCCTGATAGCACCAAGCAATACCCGCTCACGATTGAGCGCGTGTTGAAGATCAAATCACAGAACAGGCAGGGCATTATCCCTGAAGAACTGGAAGCAGTGGAAATCACTTCCAACAAACCAAAAGAAGTGGAACCCGAATTTGTGGATGTGGTAGGGCAGATCAGTTTGCGCAGCCTGGAGAAAGCAGACAAGAAACGCAAGCAGCAACAGCATCAGCCAAAAACACAAGGCCAGGGTCAACGTCCCCAGCAAAAGCAAGGCGGTGGACAACCACAGAAACAAGGCGGCCAGCAACAGGCAAAACCACAGCAAGGTCAACGCCCACAGCAAAACAGACCAGCACAACAGGCAGGTTCGCAGCAGGGTGGCCAGCATAAAGGACAACAGGGGCAGCAGCAGGGAAAAAAACCGCAGCATCCACAGCGAAATCCTAATCAGCCGCGGCCTGGGCAGGAGCCAAAGAAGGATAATAAATAAGAAGATTTAAACCTTACATGACAAAGGTGAGCTAAAAGGCTCACCTTTGTCATTATAATTATTTTACAAGTCTGGTGAAATCCACATCCCTTAGCCATTTTCTCCTGCAAGCTATTGTTGAAAATCACTACTCTATCCGGGTAAAAAAACCTTATTCAACATTCCCCTTGTTCTAATTTTAGATTTTAAAACAGATTCGTTAAATCAGGGTTCCCATTTTAATATTAAAGGCAATAAATACCGGCTGATCGTAAAGATCAACTATGCATACCAGATGATCTGGATAAGGTTTGTTGGTACGCACAGCGAATATGACAGAATCAATGCCCTTAAAATATAACCAATGAATATTAAACCCATAAAAACAAAAAAAGATTATCAGCAAGCACTTGAACGGCTCGAGGTAATCTTTGATGCAAAAAAAGGAACAGTTGAGGGAGACGAATTGGAAATATTGGGAATACTCATTGATCATTATGAAAATCAGCATTTCCCTATAGGCCTTCCTGATCCGGTTGAAGCCATTAAATTCCGGATGGAACAGTTAGGCTATACTCAAAATGATCTGGCCATTGTAATCGGACGGAAAAGCCGGGCGAGTGAAATTCTCAACCGGAAAAGAAAGTTGTCGCTTGAAATGATACGGCAACTTCATGCGGACCTGAATATTCCTACGGATGTACTGATACAGTCATATTAAATTTATCAGGCTACTTCGCTGCCCCCAACACCCTATATATCTCATCCTGTATCTTCGACCTCACCTGCAATGTCGATAACTTTGAATTCTCCCTTGTCGGATACACCCTATTCGATAAAAACACAAAAATGATATTGTATTTCGGATCGGTCCACACACAGGTTCCCGTATACCCGGTATGTCCAAAGGTTTGTGGTGATACCAGTGAAGATGGATAAGGCTCCTTACGTGTATCATTATCCTTCTCCGGCTTATCATAACCATAACCACGCCGGCTGAATTTGCTTTCATAAGAAGTAAACAAACGGATCGTTTCCAGTTTTAAAAAACGTTTTCCATTCAATTCACCACCATTCAGCAGCATCTGGTATAATTTGGCCAGATCATATGCATCAGAAAATAAACCTGCATGCCCTGCCACTTCGCCAAACATGGAAGAACCTTCATCATGCACATCGCCCTGCAATAACTGCTGCCGGAAAAAATTATCATTCTCTGTAGGAACTATTCTCTCTTTTGCAAAACGAGTCAATGGCCGGAAGCCTGTAGTCACCATATTCATTTTTGCATAAAAGCTGTCTTGCACATATTTATCCAATGGCATTTTCGTCACGGCTTCCACTACATTTCCCAGGAAAATAAAATCAAGATCACTGTACACATAAGCATTCTTTGCGCCAACCCGGCTGGTCAGAATACGATTGCGCAATGTATCACGCCAGTCACTTCTGATATACATGCCATTTGCTACCCGCAAAGGGAACTGCGGGGAATAGCTGCTTGCATAAATAGCGGGGTTAGGCAGCCCCGTTGCAGGATCAAGCGTTTCTTTATAAAACTGGATAAAAGGGATCAACCCTGCCTGGTGCAACAGGATATCCTTAATTAACATGTTAGCTTTGTTGGTGCCTTTTACCCAGGGAAGGTATTGACCTAACTTTTTATCCAAACCTATTTTCCCTTGTTCATACAGTTTCATCACCGCCACGGTGGTAGCAGAAATTTTGGTGACTGATGCCAGATCGAAAATACTTTCCAGCGTCATGGGGCTGGAAGGTTCATATTGATATTCCCCAAATGCTTTGTGATAAACGATTTGCCCGTCTTTAGCGGCCAGCACCACGCAGCCTGGAAATGCATGCTGAGCAATTGCATCAGTGGCGATGGAATCAATTGCTTTAAACTTCGCATCGCCGACCGGAAAAAGAGTGGTTTTGCCAGGAGGCATCGTCAACCCCTCTCCATATTTCCAGTTGCAGACACGTACTGGCAACGTTCCTTCTGATACAAACTGCCCTTCCAGCCAATCAGCGGCAGTATGCTGAAAAATATCATCGTTCTCATTGCAGGCCACCAATGATTGTGCAGCGCAGAAGTTTGCAAGAGACAATACATTGCCAAATACCATGGTGATCGAATTCGGTGCATTCAACTGATTCCATACCTTAACGGCTTCTTTGCTGATACCATAATTATTGGCACGTCCCGGCGTCACACTATGGAAACCCAATACGACCGCATCATATTTACCTTCATAAATTGCTTTAACGATAGCGCCGCCTTTAGGCGCATTGTCTTTATAAGAAAAGAAAAACGCATCTGCTCCCAGATCTTCCTGCAGGCGTTTACCAAAACTGTTCAGTTCTGAAGTGCCAAATCCTACATAAGCTATCTTTTTTCCTTTCTGCAAAGGCAGGCCCAGGTATTCATTTCTGAAACCGGTAGGGTTTACCATTTTCACCCATGTCAATGCTTTTCTTGCTACCTCACGACGGATCTCATCTGTTTTGGCATTCAGATCAGTGAGCAGGTTATTGGTATCAATAGACTGCATTTGTGCAAGACCCAGTTTATATTTCTCTGTCAATACCTTTTTACATTTCTCATTGATATCTTCCCAGCTCAATTTCTTTTCTTTGATAGCTGCTTTTACTGCATCAATCGTTTCAGGCACACTGGCAGGCAGGCAAAGCATATCGTTGCCGGCGATCAATGCTTCCACGGAAATTGTTCCGCCGGGGAAAAATTTGGCTACACCTTTCATCTCCAATGCATCGGTAAAGGTCAACCCCTGGTATCCCAGGTCTTCACGAAGGATACCTGTCACACTGTTCTTTGAAATGGAAGTGGCTCTGTTAGCCGTTTTATCAATAGCAGGAATATACAGGTGCGCGATCATCATGCTGCCCACACCTGCGTCTATCAAAGCACGGAAGGGAACCAGTTCCATTGAATCCAACTGGCTGCGCACTTTCTTTATCATCGGCAGATCATAATGTGAATCCACATCCACGTCACCATGTCCGGGAAAATGTTTACCGCAGGCCATAATGCCTGCATCCTGCATTCCACGCATATAAGCAACCCCGAGGCGGGCCACTTTATTTTTATCTTCTCCGAATGAGCGGTAACCGATCACCGGATTATTAGGATTATTATTGATATCAACCACCGGTGCATAATTCACATGAACACCAAGGCGTTTGCATTGCTCACCCACAGCCACTCCCATACGATATACCAATGAGGAGTCCTGCAAAGCACCCAATGTAAGCTGATAAGGAAATTTAGTAACACTATCCAATCGCATACCCAGGCCATATTCCCCATCAATAGTGACCATGATCGGGGTTTTGGCAATGCCCTGATAAAAATTGGTGAGATTGGCCTGCCTTACCGGTCCTCCCTGGAAAAAACAAAGTGCGCCCACATTATATTTCCGGATATCATTGGTCACTTTGTCAATATGGTCCTGACCAAGATTGGAATGTGCTCTGATCACGATCAGCTGGGCAATACGTTGTTCTTCGCTCAGGCTTTTAAAAACACTATCCACCCATTCGTGTTCAGATAATGCGCTTTTATGCTGGGCAACAGCAAAAAAAGGAGTAGAAACCAACAAGGCGAGCAAAAACCGGCAAATCCTCATTATATTAAAATTAATCAGCGGAATAATAGCGATAAAATTAATCCTTTTGATGCTATTACAGCCCTAAGGGTTGCTTAAAAATCAAATCGTTATTTTTGACGCCGGAGAATACACATCGTGCCTGATAAGATCGTTTTACTACCAGATAATATAGCAAACCAGATAGCTGCCGGAGAAGTGATACAACGTCCGGCCAGTGCTGTGAAGGAATTGCTGGAAAATGCCGTAGATGCCGGCGCTACTTCCATCCACCTGATCCTTGCAGATGCAGGAAAATCACTGATACAGGTTATTGATAATGGTGCAGGCATGAGTGAAACTGATGCAAGAATGTGTTTTGAACGCCATGCTACTTCCAAAATAAAAAGTATTGACGATCTTTTTCATATCCGCACCATGGGTTTCCGTGGCGAAGCATTGGCTTCTATTGCTGCTGTAGCACAGGTGGAGATGAAAACCAAAAGGGCTGAGGATGAAGCCGGAGTTTATATAGAAGTAGAGAATAGTGTGGTCAAGAAGCAGGAGCCTGTAGCTGCCCCCACGGGCACCAGCATTGCAATGAAAAATCTTTTCTTTAATATACCTGCACGCAGGAATTTTCTGAAAAGCAATGCTGCTGAAATGCGTCATATCGTGGATGAATTCACGCGTGTGGCAATGTCCTTTCCGCAGATATTGTTTACTCTCACCAACAATGGACAACAACTCTTTCACCTGGAAGCCGGCAGCCTGAAACAACGGATCATCCAGTTGCTGGGAAATAACTACAACACAAAACTGGTAACAGTAAAAGAAGATACAGATTATATGAATATCCATGGTTTTGTTGGCAAGCCTGAAACAGCCAAGAAGACCCGTGGTGATCAGTATTTCTTTGTCAACAACCGCTTTATCAAAAGCGGCTATCTTAATCATGCTGTGATGAACGCTTACCAGGAAATGATCCCTGGCGACAGCTTTCCTTTATATGTGCTCTTCATTGATCTTGAACCAACGCAGGTGGATGTGAATGTACATCCGACCAAACAGGAAATAAAATTTGAAGACGAAAAGATCGTGTATGCATTCGTGCAGGCTGCTATCAAACATGCATTGGCTCAATTCAGCATAACACCGGCGCTTGATTTCGATCTGGATGCTTCCATTCAACAACTCTCTTCCATACAACAACCGTTTACTGAAGAGAAAAAAACAGCGGCTTCCTCTTCTTCTTTATACAAAGGCTTCACACAAAAACATCAGGCGCATTTTATTGAGCCATCACAAAAAAGTGAATTAAAACACTGGAAAGATTTTTATGAAGCACCTGCCACAGAATCTGTGCCAGCAACTGATCAATCAGCCCCAACCCTTCATGCTGATGCAAGGACAAAAAATTTTGAAGAAGTTGAGCTTTCACAATTACTGAATACCTATATCACTGTTCCTTCCGGTAACGGCTTCATACTTGTTCACCAGCAAGCTGCTCACGAAAGAGTATTGTATGAACAATTGGTAAACGCAAGCCAGGGAAAAGCCATTCCTTCACAGCAAAGCATGTTCCCTTCCACACTGGAGCTTACGCCAGCCGATGCAGTAATACTGGAAGAATTAATGCCCGATCTGCAGCAGCTTGGCTACCAGATAGAGCCTTTTGGCAAAAACACTTTTGTGATACAGGGCACTCCGGCTGATGTGGAAACAGGGCAGGAAAAACATATCATAGATATTCTTATCGAACAGTATAAACATTTCAGCAACGATGTTAAGTTTTCCAAAAGGGAGAAGCTGATCCGTTCGCTCGCAAAACAGCAAGCCGTTAAATCAGGAATGAGATTAACAGAAAGAGAGCAACGTCAATTGATAACCGACCTGTTTAACTGTAAGCAACCAAACATTTCTCCTGATGGAAATCCTACTTACCTGGAGTTCCGGCAGGACCAGTTGGAAAAAATGTTCCGGTCTTAAGGATACAGAGAACTTACTTCCTGAATTTACGGACAAACCGTTCCACTGCCCGCCTTACATCCGCAGCAGATCCATTATGATTATTTACCAATACGGAAAAGATCAGGAGCCTGCCTTTTGAAGTGTACAGGTAACCGCTAAGGCTGACCACACCTGAAAGAGAGCCGGTTTTTGCATAGATATAACCACTGTCTTCTTTATAGTAACTGCTGATCGTTCCTTCACCGCCGGTGGGCAGAATGCCTTTGATCCGCTGCATACCAAACTCCTTTTCCATTTTATGGAGAATGGCCACAAAATCCTGCGGCGTGAAAAGATTGTACCGGCTAAGCCCTGATCCATCTACCCAACGTGGCTTTTGAGGAAGATCAGCCAGATCAGTTTTTAATAAGGTATCAATGATCGTTCTGTCGTCCATTATTCCCAATTTCTCCTGGCTCACCATGAGCAACATCTGCTCAGCAAAAAAATTATCGCTGCGATGCATCATAGGACGTAAAACCGAATCAACCGGGCGGGAATACAAACGCTGAGAACCGGCTGAAAGAGGATGCGGGTCAATGGTGACCGGCGACTTTAGTGTATCTGCCAATAAAGCTTTAATTGTTGCAGCATCCGGGCGGAAAGGCACTTCATCATTTTTTCCGGTGCCTTCTGTTACTGTGAATTTATTTTCATCCCACGGCTTCCCGATATCAAACCCATTTGGCAAGTGATTGGCCACAGTGGTAACCGTTTTGAAATAAGAAGGCATTACCTCCACATTTCCTTCATTCTTCCAGTTGAACCTTGCAACATTCCCATATAATGGAAGATCGCTCCGTTGTGCCATATAATATGCCTTATAATCACTCCACGACCAGCCACTGCCCAGGAAATCCGTATACGGTTTTACAGATAATATTACCTGCTTGTATTGTTTCAGGAAATTGAATACAGGTTGGTTTTTATAATCAGGATGGAGAAGATCAGGACTGCCGGTTCCCGCGATAAAAATAGTATCTGGGTTACGGACAACATAACGCAGAGCGGTCAGGCTATCGCCCAGATACTTCATGGCAACATAACAAGTAGGTATCTTGGTGTTGCTGGCCGGTACAAAGTATTTATCTCCCTGGTAATTGAACACATACTTGTTTTGCGTTGCATCATAAACGCTGATCCCAATATGCGCCGTTTGTATAACCGGCTCGGCCAATAACCTTTTTTGAGCAGAATGTATCGCTCTTTGGGAAGAGCAACTGGTAATAGCAATGGCTGCAATAAAAGCAAGCAACCATGGAAAGGAAGTTTTACTTAAAGCCATCAATCCGGGATTGAAGTTATAGTGATATCACTTTATTTTCTTTAGCGCTTTGCTTGGCTGCTTCCAGCAACCGGATCACTTTCACGCCATCTCCACCAGGAACGGGGTTGGGTGCTCCGTTAACAATGGCCTGGTAAACATCCTCAAAAAAACCCATGTAATTGCCCGGCACAGCCGTTCTTTCTTCCCGGATATCCTTTCCATCTATTGTAGTGTGCAGTAAACCATCAGGGCCGTCAGGAACAGGGCACCATGATTGAAGAGCAGGCACAGCACCTTTCAGCAACATTGTTTCCTGCAGGTCGGAACGTTTTTGCAGAAAACTTCCCAGGCTGCCATTGAATATATATTCCTGTACAGGTTCTTTCACAAAGTTGGAAGCTTTTAATCTTACCCTGAAAGATGGGTAATATAAAATGATCTCTACATAATCATCCACCGGGCTTCCATCGCGCATAGCCATCATGTCGGCAAACAATGCCTGTGGCCAGCCAAATAATTGCAGCGCCTGATCAGCCAGGTGGGCACCCAGATCATAAGTGATACCTGCACCAGGAAGATCTGTTTCCTTATGTTTTTTGTAGCTGATCTCCGGACGGTAACGATCGTATCTTATTTCCGCTTCTTTTATTTCACCGATCAGTTTTGTTTCCAGCACATTTTTTACTGCCCTGAAGTCTCCGTCATACCGGCGGTTCTGGAATACCGACAGAAGCACTCCTTTTTCTTTGGCTGTATCAACCAGTTCCTGCGCTTGTGCCGATGTAACGGTAAATGGCTTTTCCACCACTACATGCTTACCGGCCAGTATGGCTTTTTTAGCATAATCAAAATGCGTTTGCACAGGCGTGTTCACAATGATCAATTGCAGGGATTTATCTTCCAGCAATTCTTCTACAGAGCGAACCAGCCTGGATTCCGGGTATCTTTCCCTTGAATCGTTCTTTGTTCTTTCCACTATTGCGGTCAATTCAAAACCAGGATGCGCCTGTATGAAGGGGGCATGAAACACTTTCCCACTCATGCCGAATGAACAAATACCCGTTTTAATCATGAACTTCTTTTATGTATTTATTAAAAAACTTTTGTCGTTTATTGCCTTTCCTGTGCTCTCATCCATCTCTCCGGTATTTCATTACTGCTTGCCAGCAGGTAATCTTTATAACTGCAGGCTATGTATTTTTTATCGGGCAACTGCATCCACCAGCGGCCTGTTTTTTTGCTTTGTAAAAAAGTGGTTTCCACTTCTGCAAAAGCTGTATGGAATTCGTTGAATGAATCCCGCTGATCGAGAGAAGCTTCCCTTCTTGCCCGGCTCTTTCCATCAATCAGGTACCAAAGCATCTGGCTGATCTGGCGGGCTGTCAGTTCATCCCGGTCATGTTGAGCCTGGTAGCCATAAATACCGATGCTGTTCACATTCGGGCTCATGCCGGCATAGCGCATCAGGGCGCAAGCCTCTTCTCCGTTAAAGCCATTTGGGGTAAGCGCATTAGCCGGAGCATACGCATTGGCGATCGCTGAAATATCGAAGGAGAACAGGTTGCTGTTGCGGATCACCGGCTCCATTTCATCGATGCTTTCCTTTACATGGCCTACCCGGTAGCAATCAAAGCGAAGTTTATCCAGCGTTTCAAGCATACGCGGATGCACATAATAGCTCTGGAAACCGATATGATTGTAGTGCCGTATATAATTAGGCTCTCCTGTCAGCATTTCCATCAGAAAATTCTGATGGCGGAACGGAGAGGTAATGTCCAGGTCGATCAGGGCATCCACTACTGATGCTTCCATCAAACGTTTATTGTCGGCGTTGGCATGATACTGTGCCAGGGTAAGATCATGGGAACCGCCAAGCACCACGACGGTTTTGCCATCAGCCATCAATTCCTTGATCACCATTTTAAGGGCTGCGTAGGAATCGGTAAAAGAAGCGCCGGGCTGCAGGTTGCCGATGTCGGCAATATGGATATCTGTATGCCAGTAAAAAAGCTGGTAAAAATGACGACGGATCGTATCCGGGGTCCTGTTCTCTGAACCGATCATACCACTGCCTCTTTGTTCGCCGCAACCGACCAATACCAGTTGCACATCATCGAGATCAGGCATTTCGCCATCATATACGGATATGATCTTTCCCAATTGCCCGTCTTTATAGCCCTCATCCTGGGAAATCTCATGCAGGTTGAGGGGGGAGAGATAGTCGGAAAGGTGAAGGTAGTCTGACATATACCGGCAAATTTACGTTAAGCTAACCTATCTTTGCCGGACTTATGGAGTCACTGTTACAACAAATCGGAGCTTACAAAAAAGAGATCTCTTCTTTCACTGCCACTGACGAAAAACAGGTGGAAGAATTCCGCATAAAATACCTCGGTACAAAGGGTCTTGTGAAAGCGGTTATGGGTGAAATGAAAAATGTGCCGACCGACAGGAAAAAGGAATTCGGGCAGGTGCTGAATGATTTCAAGGTGTTTGCAGAACAGAAATACGAAGAGCTGAAGCAACTGACGGATAACGGAGCTGCCAGTTCAGGCCAGCAGATTGACCTCAGTCTGCCCGGCGATCCCACTCCCATGGGTAGCCGCCACCCTATTACGCTGATGAAAAACAGGATCGTTTCCATTTTCCAGCGGTTAGGATTTGCAGAAGCAGAAGGCCCTGAGATCGAAGACGACTGGCATAATTTCGGTGCGCTCAACCTGCCTCCCCATCACCCTGCCCGTGACATGCAGGATACTTTTTACATTCAGCAGAATCCTGATTGGGTGCTTCGTACGCATACCAGCAATACCCAGATAAGAGAAATGGAAAAAGGCAGATTACCCATTCGTGTGGTATGCCCGGGCCGTGTATATCGCAATGAAACCGTCAGCGCCCGTAGTCATTGTTTTTTCCACCAGGTAGAAGGCTTATATATCGACGAGAACGTGTCTTTTGCTGACCTCAAGCAAACATTATATTTCTTCGTAAAAGAGATGTATGGAAAGGATGTGAAAGTACGCTTCCGCCCTTCTTATTTCCCTTTCACAGAGCCAAGTGCTGAAATGGATGTAACCTGCTTTATTTGTGGAGGCACGGGTTGCAATATCTGTAAAAAAACAGGCTGGGTAGAAATCCTGGGTTGCGGAATGGTGCATCCGAATGTGTTACAAAACTGCCACATTGATCCTAATAAATACACAGGCTTTGCTTTTGGAATGGGCATTGAACGTCCAGCATTGCTGAAATACGATATCAATGATATCCGGCTCTTCAGTGAAAATGATGTAAGGTTCCTGAAGCAGTTCAGTTCGGCCATCTAGCCGTTTATTATTAAGTTTTCATTCGCTTATAACTGAAGTAAGCTGCCACAATAAAGGATACAACGGCCAGATAAAACCAGGGAGTGAAATCCACGGCTATTTTTAGACCGGCATCGCCATCTTTTAAACTAAGGTCTGCCTTTATCTGTCTTTTTATATCGATCAGTAAGCCGATCAGGGACGCGGCAGCCAGCGATCCTGTCAATACTCCCCCGATGCCTCCCAGCCTGGCATTGGAAAAGGACAATAAAAGCCCTAATGCCCCTAATGCAAGCGCAACCAATGCATATACATTGGGATCTTTCTTATCACTGTTGGAAAAGCTTGTTTTTGTCTTACTCTTACCATTCCCAAATCCATCCAGGAAAGAGTTTCCTGAATCCGGTCCTTTGATCTTAAACCCGGTTGCCAGTTCTGCACCATTTACTTTCTGCAACGACATATTGTTGCATCGTATATCTATAAATGGCATAAAAAACAAAAGGACGCCTATCCCAAAAGCAATAGCGGATGGAGTTTTTACCCGGGGTGCGCTATTCCCGGGTGCAGGCGCTGCAGGTATGGGGGCTTGTTCAGCAATTGGTTCAGTCATGGCAAAAAATTTTACTTAAGATAAACAAATATCTTTACAATATAAATCAAGCTATCTTGAATATCAACAGCATTTGCGTTTGCGGGGCCGGCACTATGGGTAGCGGCATTGCACAGGTTTCTGCACAGGCAGGGTTCTTTACTTTATTATATGATCTCAATCCTGAAATACTGAATAAAGCAAGAACAGCTATTGAAAAGAACCTGCAAAAAGCTGTAGAAAAGCAAAAGCTGACCGGGGAGGAAAAGAAAAATATTTACAGCCGTATCATGTTTACTTCCGACCTGCAAAGCTGCCTGGCTGATATGTTCATCGAAGCTATTGTAGAAAAACCTGCTATTAAGATCGCTCTTTTCAATCAGCTGGCAGAGATCAATCACAGTGAATGCATCTTTGCCACCAACACTTCCTCTTTATCTGTAGCCCAGCTTGCTGCAGGTATAAAAAATCCTGAGCGGGTGATCGGCATGCATTTCTTCAACCCTGCACCATTAATGAAACTGGTGGAAGTAGTATCAACCAGTTATACCTCTCCTGCTCTTGTACAGGAACTGGTAAACCTGGCAAGGGCCATGGGGAAAACGCCAGTGGTGTGTAAAGATTCTCCAGGCTTTATCGTGAACCGTGTAGCCCGTCCATTTTATATTGAATCACTACGGCTGGCCGAAGAAAACAAAGCCGGTTTTGCCCAATTGGACAACCTGCTGGAAGCAACCGGTTTTAAAATGGGTCCGTTCAGGTTGATGGACCTTATCGGCAATGATGTGAACTATGCCGTCAGCTGTTCGGTGTATGAACAAATGAACCAGCCCGCCCGCCTGAAACCATCTTATATCCAAAAAGAAAAAGTGGAAAAAGGAGAATGGGGAAGAAAAACTGGGAAAGGATATTATAACTACAGCGACAGCCAATCATAATTATCTTCGCAGCCATTTTAATAACCAATTTATCAAACTTGTCTACTAAGATCCTTGTAACAGGCGGCACTGGATTCCTCGGCGCTTATATTATAAAAGAGCTGGTGGAGAAAGGGTACGCTGTAAAGGCCATCCGCAGGGAAAGCTCGCGTTTACCGGCTTTTATTCCCGCGGCTATCCTCGACAAGGTGGAATGGGTGGAAGGAGATATACTGGATGTTATTTTTCTTTCAGAGATCATGCAGGATATTGACACGGTCATTCATGCTGCAGCAGTTGTTTCCTTTTCTTCCCGCCACAGGAAGCAGATGTATAAAGTGAATGTGGAAGGAACAGCCAACGTAGTGAACATAGCGCTGGAGCAAAACGTACGCCGCTTCGTGCATATCAGTTCCGTTGCAGCGTTGGGCCGCACACTTCAGGGACAATCGGTGAATGAAAACAGCAAATGGGAAAACAGTAAAGCCAATACGCATTATGCAAAAAGTAAACATAAAGGCGAGTTGGAAGTATGGCGCGGTATTGGTGAAGGATTGGATGCTGTGATCCTTAACCCTTCAACCATTCTTGGCTATGGTGATTGGAATAACGGCAGCAGTGCTATTTTCAAAAGCATTCATGATGGATTTAACTGGTATAGTCCCGGGAAAAATGGGTTTGTGGCAGTGGAAGATGTGGCAAAAGCGACCGCGCTGTTGATGGAAACAGATATAACAGAACAACGATACATTGTTAATGGCGACAACTGGACTTTCAAACAATTGCTTGACACCATGGCCGATGCATTCGGCAAACCCAAACCCCAAAGACAAACCACCCGTGCATTGATGGGCATTGCCTGGAGATGGGAAAAGGTCAGATCATTATTCACCGGCCATTCGCCTGTGCTTACTAAAGAAAGTGCCATTGTAGCCCATAGCAATACAACATTCGAGAATGATAAGCTGAAAAAGGCTTTGCCCGGCTTCAATTTTACTCCCCTGGAACAAAGCATACGGGAAGCCTGTCGGAAGTACCTGGGCCAGAAACCTTAGGAAAAAACAGTTTCCGTTCAAATGCGTTGTTAAAAGTATTTTATCATAGCACAATTACGCTATTTCCAACGTTCCTTAACATGTATCTTTAATACTCAATTCAGTACTATGCAAAACCCCAGGCATCTTGTTTTCCTGCTCTTGTGTATTATTTCCCTCTCTGCAAAAGCTCAATTCACCGTTTCCGGAAAGATCATCGACTCTACTACCAGGGAGCCGCTGGCTGGCGCTTCTGTTTATTGCCAGAACACAACTGTTGGAACAGTGACCAATAAACAAGGTGAGTTTTCCCTTTCCCTTAAATCAGGTGGCTATGAATTGATCATCAGCTTTACAGGCTATCAAACCCGTCAGCTCCGTATCAGCCATTCAGATGCCGTGATCCCCGATATTGAACTGGCCCGTGAAGAAAAAAGCATGACAGAAGTGATCATTAAAAGCAGCAATGAACTGAAAGACGGGTGGGAACGCTACGGCAGCTTTTTCATCGATCATTTTATTGGCACCACACCCAACGCCGCCAAAACCACGCTGCTCAATCCCGAGGTCCTGAAGTTTTATCTCCTTAAAAAAAGCAATAAGCTGCGTGTATTAGCCACCGAGCCCTTACAGATGGAAAACAAAGCCCTTGGCTATAACCTGCGCTACCAACTCGATTCATTTATCTACAATTACAATACAGACATAAGCTCCTATAGCGGTTTCTGCCTCTACTCAGAGCTCGATGGAAGCGACAGCCTCAAAAATGTATGGGCCCAGAACCGGGAAAAAGCGTACTATGGTTCCAAGCTGCATTTCATGCGCAGCTACTACGACAGCACGCTCCTTGAAAATGGCTACACCGTAGATATGCTGGATGAAACCAATGACAAAAAATTCGACCGCATAAGCAACCCCTACGACACCCTGTATTATGGAGCGCTCGACAGCACCCTGCAAATAGAGATCTGGTATCCGCGCAAGATCAGCATCACCTACACCAAACAAAAGCCCGACCCTGAATACCTCAAGCAGTTCAAGCTACCCAAAAATGTTGCCATCCAGATATCCTATATCGATATCAGGGATGCAATTGCCATTAAAGAAAATGGTTACTACTATGATCAGAAAGACTGGATCAACCAGGGCTACTGGAGTTGGAAGAACATTGCCGACCAACTACCTTACGATTACGAATCCCACAATTACGAATCCCGCGAATAAGTCCTTAATTAGAATCTCGCTAACTTAAAACACGAATGGCGCAAATGGATTCTGAAAGTTGAAGCTTGTTTAAAATAAAGAAAACTCAATAATGTAACCAGTCTTCAACTTTCAGAATCCATTTGCGCCATTCGTGCCTTATATACAAAATCTTCGCCCTTTAACCTCATTCGCATCATTCGTGCTTCATGATTTTGTGCCAGAGCTCTGGTATCCTCTTTATCCACACCAACTCCCTTCTCTTCAACGAAGCATCTTCTGCCGGATATCCGAAATAGGTTTTGCCGCCGGCGAGTGAAGAGGGCACACCGCTTTGCGCCAGCACAATAGCATCTTTTCCGATGGTGAGGGTTTTGCTTACGCCTACCTGGCCCCACAGTATTACATTGTCTTCAATAATGGTGGCGCCTGCGATACCAACCTGTGCAGCAAAGAGGCAGTTTTCTCCTACCACGGTATCATGACCGATATGAACAAGGTTGTCCATCTTGGTGCCAGCCCCGATCAGTGTATCTCCGCTTACACCCCTGTCTATGGTGCAGCCGGCACCGATCTCCACGCCATTTTCAATTACTACACGGCCGGCGCTGAGCATCCGTTTATAATGAATATCCCGGTTGGTTTTTTTATTATAATAGAATGCATCGCTTCCAATTACAGCGCCTGCCTGTATCACCACTTCATCACCAATAATGCAATGGTCCATTATGGTAACGTTGGGATGGATCACACAATCTTTCCCGATCTGCACATGATTACCGATATATGCGCCCGGCATGATCACTGTTCCTTCCCCTGCTGAAGAAGTGCTGCCGATCATTTGCATGGATGGGGCAAAAGGCCTGAAGTGACGGACAATGGTTTGATACGCTTCAAACGGATCTTCTGTGATCAGCAATGCCTTACCTTCAGGAAAATCAGTTTGCTTATTAATGATGATATAACTGGCGGCAGATTGTATGCACTTTTCATAATACTTTGGGTGATCAACAAATACCAGGTCACCTTCTTCTACTTTATGTATTTCGTTGATACCAGTAGCTTGTGCAGTAGTATTACCAATAAGTTCTGCATTGATCAGGGAAGCTATTTGGGTAAGCGGAACAGGTTTATCAAACTTCATAAACTGGAATATTTATCTGCAAAGTTAACCGCATAAGTGGGCTAATGGAAAGCAGGGGGCATTTTTTGTAGCCGGAAACGCCAGCCGGGGTAAATTTTTTTTTGGGCAAACTAACCGGCATTTTTACCGGTTGAATGCAGTTCCAAATACATGGCAGCGCATGTTTCCGCTTGATCAAAGACAATAAGCAATGAATAGATTTATAAAATATCATCTTTTGAAACATAGGCTGGGCAAGGGTTTCAAAAGATTGAAAAAACAACATGCATACACTTACTACATAGCAAACAATAGCAACAGGGATTGAAAAAGCATCACAAACCATTAAAAGAGGTGCCACTATTATCCACAGTCGATTCTAAAATGTGAATAAAATTCTTAATGATTTTTTTTTGGATAGTAAAAATTATATTTAATATTGTGATGGGAAATTCGTTTTCCCTGTACTTACTAACCCATCCATTATAATGATCCCTTCGATACTTCGAAGGGATTTTTACTTTCAGAAACCGATAGATGGATGCTTGCACAGATGCAGTAATACTAGCCACACAGAGATACAATAATTAAGATACCTTTGATCAAATCAAAAAATAAGTCCTCATGCTGAAATCCATGACCGGTTTTGGAAGAGCCGAGAAAAATGCTGGCGATAAAACATTCCTTGTAGATATCAAGTCTTTAAACGGTAAGCAATTTGAACTGCAGTTAAGGTTACCAGCTATGTTAAAACCTTTTGAGTTTGATATCCGCCGTCTCCTCTCCGAAAAACTTGGCCGTGGTACTGTTGATTGCACTATCAGCCTGAAAGAAACCGGCAGCTCAAAACCCGTTACCATTAATACAGACCTGGCCAAAGCATATTATAAACCGCTGGCCGAACTGTCTTCCGCCCTTAACCTGGATACATCGCATATACTGAGCACGCTGGTGAAACTGCCGGAAGTGATCACCCCCACTGCCGAAACGCTTAATGATAAAGAATGGGGGGAATTGCAAAGCATCATCCTGATGGCAATAGAAGACCTGAATGCCCATCGCCTGGATGAAGGCAGGTCACTTGAAATGGACCTGCTGATGCGTATCAATAATATACTTACCCAACAGCAGGAAGTGATCCGCCTCGAACCCCTTCGCCAGGTAAAGATCAGGGAAGGGCTCACCAAATTGTTGGAAGAGCAGGTAGGAAAGGAAAACTACGATAGCAACCGCCTGGAGCAGGAACTGATCTACTATATTGAAAAGATAGATATCAGCGAGGAGCAGGTCCGTTTAAAAAACCACTGTGATTATTTCAAAACCCTCTTGCAGGAGCCCGAAGAGTCAAAAGGAAAAAAACTCTCTTTCATTCTCCAGGAAATCGGCCGGGAGATCAATACCACCGGCTCCAAAGCATACGATTCCACCATACAGAAATGTGTGGTGCTGATGAAGGATGAACTGGAAAAGGCGAAGGAGCAGGTGCTGAACGTGCTGTAAAGGCCCAGGAAGTTTAAGGGTTTAATAGTTTAAAACTTGGGGTCTGCTGATTTTTAAACTATTAAACTTTTTAAACCTTTACTACTTTTGTAAAAATTCCAGATTTGAAAAAGCTTTTCTCCAGGTCTATCATTGCCATCTTTGTTTCGTGCCTGCTGTATAATTGCACTACCATTGACCTTTATGAAAAAACAGTGACCATTCCCCAGCATGCCTGGAAAAGCAATTTCAGGCCTTCTTTTGAATTTACTATAAAAGATACCACTTCCCTGTACAGGATCTTCCTGGTGCTGCGGCATAATGAAAAATACAGTTTCAGTAATATCTATGTCAACCTTTATGTAAAAGGGCCTGGTCAGGATTCCACCCTGCAGATCCAGAAAGACCTCACCCTTGCCACCAGCGAAAAAGGATGGCTGGCCAGCGGTATGGACGATATATATGAACACCGGATAGAACTGGCCGAAAAGCAAAGCCTAAAAGCCGGCACTTATAAATTCACACTCGAACAGATCATGCGGGAAGACCCGCTTCAGAATGTTCTGAATGCAGGCATCCGGCTGGAAAAGCAACCCAGATAACATGCCCGATAACAGCCGAAAACAAATAAGAAGGGCCACTTTTATTTACTGGCTGATGCTGACCTACATTGTAGCTGCACTGGCATGGTGGTTCATTTCGCTGGAAAAACAAAACCATTCACTGGCAGATTTCCGGCTGAAGCAACTCAATGCCACAATCGACAGCACCATTTCTCCTTCCTTATACCACAAGGAATTTGTGCAGATAACAGCAGCCGAAAAAAGGGTAACTGTTATGCATCTCAGTGAAGGGCTTTTCTTCCTGGCCCTGATCATTTTTGCAGCCGCTTTTGTATTCCGCTCAGTAAGACGTCAATTCCGGTTGCAACAACAGCAGCAGAATTTTATGATGGCAGTGACCCACGAATTAAAAACACCGATTGCCGTGGCCAGGCTCAACCTGGAAACCATGCAGAAATACACCCTTGAACCTGAAAAGCAAAAAAGACTGATCCGCACCACACTCGAAGAAACTTCACGGCTTAATTTTCTCACGAATAATATCCTCATCTCATCTCAACTGGAAGGCGGTTATTCTTTTGCCAAGGAAGAACTGGATCTTTCTGACCTGCTGAAAGATTGCCTGCAGGATTTCCGGAACCGTTTTCCCGACAGAACATTCAATGGCGAAGTAGAAGCTGATGTTGATGTTAAAGGCGATGCAATGCTCCTTCAGATCCTGATCAACAATCTTCTTGAAAATGCTGTTAAGTATTCTCCGAAAGAAAGTGCTATCATTGCTACACTTGCCAGGTCTGGTGGCATTGTGCAGTTAAGCATTGCTGACCAGGGGCCTGGTATCCCGGATGAAGAAAAGAAAAGGATATTCAGGAAGTTTTACCGGATCGGCAATGAAGCCACCCGGAAAACGCAGGGCACCGGCCTGGGTTTGTATCTTTGCAGCAAGATAGCGCACGATCATAATGCGGACATTTCGGTGACAAACAATAATCCGCACGGAACTAATTTTGCAGTCACCTTTAACCCTTAAAACAGGTTATGAGCGACGAAAAGAAAACATCCATATTGCTGGTAGAAGACGAAGAGAACCTTCATGAGGCGTTAAAACTTAACCTGGAGTTGGAGGGTTATGATGTTACTTCTGCTTTTGATGGGGCTGCTGCCCTTAAGGCCATTGAAACCGAATATTTTGACCTGATCATCCTGGATGTGATGCTCCCTGAAATGGACGGCATCAGTGTGGCCGAAAGTATCCGCATCGGCAATAATGAAGTGCCGATCCTTATTCTCAGTGCCAAAAACTCCAGTGCCGACAGGGTGCTGGGCCTCAAGAAAGGTGCTGATGATTATCTTACCAAACCCTTTAACCTGGAAGAGCTTTTACTCAGGGTGCACAAGCTCATCAACAAGAACAAGAAACTGCAGGATAAATCTTCTGTTGGCAACAGCTATACGTTTGGCAATAATTTAATTGATTTCAAAGCACAGGAAGCCACTACGCGCTCAAGTGGTAAGATACAATTGAGCAAAAAAGAAACAATGCTGCTCAAGCTCCTGATCGAAAACAAGAATGAGGTGGTGCCAAGGGAAAAGATCTTACAGGCAGTATGGGGTTACAATGTTTATCCAACTACCCGCACTATTGATAATTTCATTCTCAACTTCCGTAAATACTTTGAGGAAGACAGCCGTAATCCCAAGTATTTTCATTCAGTAAGGGGAGTGGGATATAAGTATTCAGAATAGTTTATTCAGGTAATGGCGTATCCGCTATCTTCTGCAGTAAGTGACGCGTTTCTTCCAGCAGTTCCTTCCTGTTGCCGGTTTCCAACGCCCCGGTAAACAATCCTTCCTCACAGGCATCCAGGATGCGCAAGAGTTCCTGCTGATCAGCATCAGTAATATTTGCCTGCTGAAGCGCTTCCTGCAAGGACCGTTTGTTCATACTGCTGCCGGATAATTTAAACTTCTGTGAGCTGAACTGCCAGATAGCCGTCCTCAAAGCAGCATAAAAAGAATGGCCTTCTGCTTCCTGTAAAACAGAAGCTGGCTGAAGCAACCCGGTTACCTGCGGTTTATTGGCCGGTGTTATTTTTACGGGTTCTGCCTGCACCGGTTTCCTGTTTTTCCTTCTTATTACAACAAACAGGGTGGCGGCAAGAATAGCAACACCTGTTATGATCCATAGGAGAACACTCTTTTTAAGTACCGGTTCTTTTTCCGCACCTGCCTGTAATTTCCTTGCCGCTGCTTCAGTTATTTTTACTGTTATAGGTTTGGTAGAAGTTGTTTTGTATCGGTTGCTGTCGGGGTCAAAAAAAGATAAGTTGATAGCCGGTATGGTATAAGTGCCTGCCTGGTTGGAAATAAACCGGAAAGTGAATACACGTCTCCCTTCGAGTGGAGAAAGCTCTTTGTTTAACGAATCCTTTATTTCTGGTTCAAAACCTTCCATCGCTTTGGGCCAGGACACTACAGGCGCCGCAAGCTGGGGAAAATTCCCTCTGCCTTCTATGGTCACCACCAGGTCGCCTTCTTCATTGCGTGCCAGTTCCTGTTTTTCCAGGGAAGCAGCTATCGTAAACTTTCCGGTGGCCCCGCTGAATTCAGCTGGCCGGCCATGTTCCGGTAAAGGATTTACTTTAATAGCTACCGGTTCAGTATGCATACTGGTTTCACACACTTTAAATCCCGGTTTGGAAAACAATTCATCTTCAGTAGGTATCACTCCTTCAACGATCTCCTGTTCAGATTTTTTACTTACCATGCTGGTAGAGAATTCCACCCTGCTTTGCACTTCCATGGGGTCAATGGTAAAAAGCCCGGCCTGTAAAGGATAGAGCTGAACTTTACGAACTGTATGTACCTGGAACTTCTTCCCATTCACTGTTTCTGTTGCCGACACATTATCTGCCAGGTTTATCATATCCTGTATGGCAAAGCCGTAAAAGCCCGGATTCTTAACAATATCCGACTTGGAATTGAGTCTTGAATAAAGCTTAAAAGTAGCCGTAACAGGCTGGCCAACCACACAAGCTTTTTTATCTACCATCACTTTCATGAAAAGATTATGACGGATCTTTTCATAAGGGTCTTCACCCGGTTGCAGATAGGAGTCGGTAGCCAGGGAAGGCTTTTCAGACAATATACCTTTTTGCACCGCAGCAGCTCTGCTGATCACTTCCAGTGGAGCAGGCTCACTCTTGAACACCTGGCCATGCAGTTTCACACTGGCTCCAGGCACGATGTAATGGCCTTCTTTTAATGCAACAAGTGTAAAAGTGATATTCTTCAGGCGTTTGGGGCCATCTGCTCCAAAGCTCGCCCCGGTGTAGGTATTAGGGCCACTCACAAAGCGGAACTGCCTGAAATCAGGTTGAAAAAAATCATCCTCCGGTTCTGCATTCTCCAATACATACTGCACAACGAAAGGTTCGCCAGCAATCACAGGCCCTTCGGTGACGATGGTCTTCAGTACCACCTGGGCATTGGCTGCCAGCACAAGCAGCAGTATTGAAATTATAAGAATGCCTTTTTTCATGCCCCCTAAAAGTAGAACTGGATTTGCTAAAAGTTCGTAAAAACTTCATTGGAAGGCAATTATTGTCTGTTGAGCGTTGATCGATGGTCGATCACTCTTAAAGATCCCCAAACTGCGGCCTCACCAGTATTTCTTCCACACAAGCCTGAATAGACAGCTGAGAAGCAGCATAAACCAATTGGGCAATATCACTGGCTTCCATGATGCGTTTGTTGCTATTATCGAACCCTTCCCATGAATCGGTCAGCACAGCGCCGGGCAACACGGCAGTTACCTTGATTCCATATGGTTTCATTTCTTCCCGCAGATTTTGGCTGAATCCATATAAAGCAAATTTGCTGATACTGTATGCTCCGCCATTATTGTAGGCTTTCAGTGAGGCAATGGAACACATATTGAAGATGTGGCGCCCTTTCCCTTCTTTCATCATGGAAGGTAAAAGAGCACGGGTAAGATGATAGGCGCTGTATAAATTAGTGGCCATCTGGCTTTCAAGCACCCCGTCAGGTTCGTTATAAACACTGCCCGGCTCAAAGCTGCCCGCATTATTCACGAGTATATCAGGTGCCTGAACGGATTCCTGTACCCAGGAAGCCAGGGCTATGGCCTGTTCCTTGCTACCAAGATCAAATGCCTTTGCTTTTACAGAAACCGCCGGATATTTTGATTGAAGCTGGCGGGCTGTTTCCATCAACACTTTTTCATTGCGGCTGCTCAGGAAAACTGAATGGCCGTTTGCAGCAAATATTTCAGCGATGGCTTTACCTATTCCGCGGGAAGCACCTGTGATCAATACATTCATAAATAATCTCGTTTATACTGCGAAGTACTGGGATTTTTAAAAATGATTTATCAATAAATACATTTAAAACACAAATTCCTGGCCGTACTTTGCAACCATGAAATACAGACACCTGTTTTTTGATCTGGACCATACCCTCTGGGACTTTGATGCCAATGCCCGCGTGACCCTGGAAAGTCTTTATGAGGAATTGCAACTAAAAGAAAGAGGTGTACACGATTTTGAGCTGTTCTACAGGAATTATCTTGTTCATAACGATAAACTCTGGGAAAGATACCGCAAAGGCTTTATCCGCCAGGATGAGCTGAGGGTAAAAAGGATGTGGCTCGCCCTGCTCGATTTTAAAATCGCTGATGATGAGCTTTCCAAAGCCATGAGCATCCTGTTCCTGGAAAAGCTGCCCACGCGGACCATCCTGTTTCCCCACACCAAAGAGATCTTGCAATACCTCAAAGACAAGAGTTACCAGCTTCATCTTATTACCAATGGTTTTGAAAAGGTTCAGCACAGCAAACTCAAATATTCAGGGCTGGAAACTTTCTTTGAAGAAGTGATCACTTCAGAAGGTTCCAATAGTTTAAAGCCCAACAAAGAGATCTTCGATTATGCCTTGCAGAAAACCGGCGCTACCATAAACAACAGCATCATGCTTGGAGATACCCTTGATGCCGATATACAGGGAGCCATTAATGCAGGAATGGACCAGGTATTTGTCAATCACCTGGGTATAACTGAAATGGAGATCAAACCGACTTATGTAGTGAATTCCTTAAAAGAACTTGAACAGATCTTTTAGCATTATTACCATTCAGCCACAACGGTAACTCCTCCCTGGGGCTTATCACCGATCTTCACTTTGATCTTGGCGTCAAGCGGCAACAGAAGGTCAACGCGGGAACCAAATTTGATGAATCCCATTTCATCCCCTTGCTTTACCTGCTGGCCTGATTTAAGGTAGTTGATGATCCTCTTGGCCAATGCCCCGGCAATCTGTTTGGCAAGCACTTCCTTATCTCCTTTGCGGTATACGGTTGTATGCCTTTCATTTTCTGTGGACGATTTGGGGTGCCAGGCCACGAGGTATTTTCCTTTATGGTATTGACTGTATACAACATCACCGCTGACAGGATTCCGGTTAACATGCACGTTCAGCGGACTCATGAAAATAGATACCTGGATGCGGCGGTCATTGAAATATTCATCGGCCTGCACTTCTTCGATAGCCACCACTTTGCCATCGGCAGGAGCAATGATGGCATTCTCATTAATGGTAAGCACTCGTTTGGGGATCCTGAAAAAAGATATGATAAAGATCAGCAGTCCCAGGGTAACAATAGAGATCAGGGCAGTGATCAGGGGATAATTAAAGCTCAGGAAATAAAAGGACAGAAGATTGATCACACCAAAAATGATGGCAGCTACGGCAATTGATGTATATCCTTCTTTATGGAATGTCATAAGGTTGAAAATTGAGGGACAAAGATAACGTTTCGCCGGTTTATTGCTAAACAGGTGTCACGTAAGCTAACTTTTGAAAAAAAGAAAATAAAGAAACAGCCAAACAAAAGGAATAGCTATCAGCAATGAATCAAACCGGTCCAGGAAGCCGCCATGCCCGGGCATAATACTACCACTATCTTTAACTCCTGCCATTCTCTTCAGTTTTGATTCAAGCAGATCGCCCAGTGTACCCATAACTGCTGCAATAAGGGCAACCGGGGCAAAAAGCATTGTGGTACCTTTCAGATCAGTGTTCAGTTCTTTTGGCAGGAAAAGCAAAGGCAACAGCCAGCCAACGATGCCAACTGCCAGTATTATACCGCCGATCGTTCCTTCCCATGTTTTCTTTGGGGAAATGGAAGAAAGCGGTCGTCTGCCGATAAAAGAACCTACGATATATGCCATGGTATCATTGATCCAGATGCTGGCGATGATAATAATGGGGATTATCGGGCCTGTAAGAGAGAAATTATAAAAAGGAACAGCCAGGTTTATCGTTGAAGAAAATAAATAAAGTAATAAACCCCAGCTCAGAGAAATATACAATATCCCTAATGCTGCTGCACCAAACGACTTCAGTTTTATTTTGCTGCTCATAAAAATCCCTACTATCAGCAAAATAAATCCGGCAATAGACACAGGCAGAAAAACATTCTGCCGCACTCCATAACTGGCAATCCTGTACATGTTGCCGCAAAACCAGATCATCAGCCCATAACCCAGCAGCATCCAGCCCATCTTTACATAGATATCATAGGTAACACGATGGATCTTTTCCAGCAAGCGGAAATATTCCCACCAGCAGCCAAAATGAATAATGGAGAAAAGTACCAGGAAGCTCCATTGGTTCCATAATAAACCGGTGAGCATTACAGCAACAAAAACGATAGCAGTAAGAGCCCTCGTGCGGAATGTTGGCCAGTTGAATGCCATGCAAATAATTTAAGCCAGCCTGCGCCTGTTTTTCGCAGTGGTATTTTTAAAAATAATAAATAGACCGATCAGGGGCAGCAGTGCCAGAATGCCCCAGAAATTTTCCACCTTTTCATCCATTGCTTCCATAAGCGGCTTACCCTGGAGCGTATATACATACAGCGTTGTAATAGCAAGAGCATTATAGATAAAGTGCGCCAGGATGCTCCACCAGATCGTTCCGGAATAATAATACAAAGCTCCCAATACTATACCAAGCGAGAGCCTTGAAAGAAATCCATAATAAGACAGGTGCATAAGGCTGAAAAGCGTGCTCACCACAATGATCGCCAGCCAGGGATTATTGGTGCCCCGCGTAAGGAAATTCTGAAAGCCGCTGCGGAAAAGGACTTCTTCACAAAAAGCCGGCAGCAAAGCCATGATCACCAATCCCAGGATATAATCACCTACTGTTTTGAGATCGATAATGATACTGACTTGCTTGTTATAGTTTTCTTCCAGCCTGTCAAAGAATTCTTTGGATGAAGGCGACACAGGTATCAGGTGAGTAAGAAAAGAAAGAGAGGAAGAAACAAACAAAGCCGTTCCGATGATCAATACCACAATGCCCAATTGCTTTGCCTGCATGTTGTGCGCTTCAAAACCCAGTAATTTTACCGGGCGGCGATGAAGCAGGAACGCTGTAACAAAAGTAGGCACCAGGAATCCGAGTATAGCGCTAAGGGATTGGATCAGTTTTACCGCTTTTGCATCTTCCGGACCCATCAACCCATCCCGGAGCACGGATATATTCTTACCCGTCAAACCTGTCCAGATCGGCCCGGTTATCACCTGCGTGAACATCATGCCGGCGATAACGAATGCTATCAGCATGAAGAATCCTGCCAAATAAGAAATGCCTTTCGAGTCGTTGTCGTACATAGTTTGAAGGTTGGCGAGTTTAATCCTGCAACTTGCCTGATTAGCCGTAAATTTGCAGGCGCAAAAATAGCTGAGAGTTGGCAGAAGTTACTGTTTTTTTATAGGCATTCTGCCCTCAACCGATATTTATGGTAAAAATAGGCAACATATCACTTCCTGATTTTCCGCTTCTTCTGGCTCCGATGGAAGATGTAAGCGATCCGCCCTTCCGTGCCGTGTGCAAGGATAATGGGGCCGACCTGATGTATACGGAATTCATTTCATCAGAAGGGTTGATCCGGGATGCCATCAAAAGCCGTAAAAAACTGGACATTTTTGATTACGAAAGGCCTGTCGGCATCCAGATCTTCGGTGGTGATGAAGAAAGCCTGGCTCTGGCGGCCAGGATCGTGGAGGTGACAAACCCCGACCTGCTCGACATCAACTTTGGTTGCCCGGTAAAAAAAGTAGCGCTCAGAGGTGCCGGTGCCGGAGTATTAAAGGATATTGACCTGATGGTGAGGCTGACCTCGGCTGTGGTAAAATCAACCTCATTGCCTGTAACGGTAAAGACCCGTCTGGGTTGGGACAATAACACACTCAATATAGAAGAAGTAGCCGAACGCCTGCAAGACGTAGGCATTAAAGCGCTTGCCATTCATGGCCGCACGCGCACACAGATGTATAAAGGAGAAGCTGATTGGACATTGATCGGTAAAGTGAAAAACAATCCGCGTATACATATTCCTATTTTCGGGAATGGAGATATCGACAGCCCTGAAAAAGCAGTGGCTTATAAAAACAGGTATGGTGTGGATGGAATAATGATCGGGAGGGCTGCTATCGGTTACCCCTGGATCTTTAATGAGATCAAGCATTTTGTGCGCACTGGCGAACACCTGGCACCACCAAGCACAGAGGAACGCGTGAACGTGGCCCGCAAACATTTGCAGAAAAGCGTGGAATGGAAAGGCCCTATCGTTGGCATCAATGAAATGCGCCGGCATTATGCCAATTACCTGAAAGGTTTGCCCAATATCAAGGAATTCCGCAACCGCCTGGTAACACTGAATACAATAGAAGAAGTGAATGAAGTACTGGACGAAGTGGCGAAAACCTATAGCGGCTTCGCTATAGAGAAAACGCCGATCCAACTGGTGAACTATCATGAAAAGTGCCCGGTTGACTAACCTTCAAACTGACACAAGTGGATGCATCAACTGTTTATTCCGGGCTATTAGCACGTTATTCTTCCAAAGCTCAATTACTGAAACAACAACTCGGGTGGCTCAGCCTGCTCCGGTTGCTGTTGTTTTGCGGTTTTATATTCCTGGGATATAAATCACTGGTAACAGGCGCTGCCGGTTTCATCATTGGCACCCTGGTATTGCTGGTCGTATTCCTGCTTATGATCCGGGTATATGATCAGATGCAGCAAAGGACCGCTTTCTATAAAGCCCTTGTGAAGCTGAACAGCGATGAGATCAGTTTCCTGGAAGGCAACCCTTCTGTTTACAGCACAGGAAAAGAATATACCGATCCGCACCATCCTTATTCTTACGACCTCGATATGTTTGGAGAAGGTGGATTGTTCCCTTATGTCAACCGCTGCAGCACTTCTTTTGGCAAAGAAGCTTTGGCTCAAAGCCTGTTGCATCCAAACACCACCAGCATTGAAGAGAGACAAAAGGCCATTGCAGAGCTGAAAGACAAACTGGAATTCCGTCAGCATTTACAGGCACATGGCTCTTTACTGGATACGCGGGAAAAAGAAATGCAGCAACTGAAAGCCTGGCTGGAAACAGCTCCGGCTTTTAAAAATAAGACCCTCTATTATTTTTTAATGCTCCTGCCACTGGCTTCCACCAGTTGCCTGGTTTATTTTTTTATAACAGAACAGGAACAGGCCCTGAACATTTTTTATGACCTTTTTATCCTGAACCTGGTGGTAGCAGTTTCATTTGCAAGAAAGATCTCGGCACATTTATCAGTATCTACTTCAGTGACCAAGATATTGCAGCAGTTTGCCGGGCAATTGAAACAACTGGAAGGTCAGTTCTTCCAATCACCGTTATTGCAGCGGTTGCAGGAAGGGCTTAAAACAGGAAATGATACAGCTTCAGGATCTATCCGTAAACTGTCTTCTTTATTCAACTACCTTGAAACCATCGTGAACCTGCTGGTGAGTATGCTGCTGAATGGTTTATTCCTTTTTCACCTGCATGTTCTTTTCCGCCTGGAAAAGTGGAAACAGCAAAACGGGCAAAGGATCCTACCCTGGTTAAAGCTTTTGGGCGAAGCGGAAGCACTTAACAGTTTTGCAAATCTCGCTTATAATAATCCCGGTTTCTGCACGCCTGCTGTAAGCAGCAATGAAACACTGGAAGCTGAGAATATGGGGCACTTGCTTATCCGGGCCCATAAACGGATCAACAACAGTATTTCCTTTGCAGAGCAGCGGTTCGTGATCCTTACAGGTTCCAATATGTCGGGCAAAAGCACTTTTCTCCGCACATTGGGTATTAACCTGGTACTGGCAAGAAGTGGCAGTGTCGTGTGTGCAGACAGGTTTGCTTTTTATCCCTACAGGGTGCATGTAAGCATGCGCATTACCGATTCCCTGCAGGATAGTGAGTCATTCTTTTATGCAGAATTAAAAAGACTGCAATCCATTATTCATGAGCTGGAAGCAGGTGAAAAGACATTTATCATTCTCGATGAAATATTGCGGGGCACTAACAGCAACGACAAGCATAACGGAACTATCGGGCTGATCCGCAAACTGGTGGCTGCCAAAGCCTGTGGCATCATTGCCACTCATGACCTTACAGTATCCCAACTGGCAGAAGCCGATCCTTCTTATATCAGCAATAAATGTTTTGAATCGGAGATCATCAACGACGAGCTGGTATTTGATTACAAGTTGAAGGATGGCGTATGCACAAAACTAAGCGCCTCATTTTTGATGAAAAAAATGGGGATCATTAATTAAATGGCCATCTTAGTGTGAGGATACAGCTTTCAATCCTACAATAGAACCAACTAATGTACATAGGAAAAACATCCGCCAGAAAGTGGCAGGTTCCTTAAAAATGAATATTCCTACTAATACGGTTCCTACTGCTCCAATACCTGTCCACACGGCATAAGCGGTACCTAATGGAATAGTAAGTGACGCTTTGTTCAGTAAGTACATGCTAAGGCCGAGGCAAACAAAGAAACCTATCAGCCAGGCAGTGGTATTGGCACCGGCTTCCCTTGCTTTTCCCAGGCAGGTCGCAAATCCTACTTCAAATAATCCGGCAATGATCAGTAAAATCCAGTTCATAGTTAAGGCCCCAATTTTTATTCTTGTTCAATTGCTTTTTTTACATCGGGATTTGAAGGTGAGATCCCCGGATCAAAATATTTGATCAGTATTCCTTTTTCATCCACCAGGTATTTTGAAAAATTCCAGGTTGGCGGTTGATCATTCCATCCGTTTTTGGCAGGGTCGCTAAGCCAACTGAATACCGGGTTTTGGTTAGCACCCTTAATAACAGAACTCTTTTTTGCCAAGGGAAAACTGACCCCAAAATTCAATTTGCAAAATTTCTCGATCTCTTCATCCGTTCCTTTTTCCTGTTCCTTAAAATCATTGGCCGGGAAACCGATGATCACCAGTTTATCCTGATAATCGGTATATAATTTTTGCAGGTCTTCATATTGTGGTGTGTAGCCGCAATCGCTCGCCGTGTTCACCAGTAAAATCTTTTTTCCTTTTAAGCTGGAAAGTGGAAGTTGCGATCCATTGTTCAACGTAACGGAAAGATCGTATATAGAGGCCGGAGGAGTTATTCCATTTGTATTATTCATTGTCTTACCATTTTTACCGGTGGTTTTGCTGAAAAACATTAAAACGGGGTAAAATGCTTTCAGCAGTTTTTGCCGGTAGGTCATGTTTTTTTGATTCATGGTCACTATTTCAACATAGCTGAAAAAAGCTACAAAGAATAAAGTTATAACAAGCAGGAATTTTCTGAGTTTATTTCTTTTCATGTTTATTTTCCCCACAAATGTTTCGGAGTAGTTTTTCTTTGTGTTCTTTGTTGTCTCCGTGGGAGGCAATATCCCACAAAGACAACAAAGAGCACAAAGAATAGCTTAGCGGGTTACCGGACAATTTTTTTGAACAGCCCTAACTTTCCTTTGAAAGGTGGGTACTTAATAGCCGGGTCCAGCCAGGTCGGCGTTTTCAATATTGATTTCCTGTGGCTGAACGTATCAAAAGAATATTTGCCATGATATTGGCCCAAGCCGCTATTGCCTTTGCCTCCGAATGGCAACCGGTTATTGGTAAAATGTAATGCGGTATTATTTATACAACCTCCACCAAAAGAAACCGACTCCAGCCATTCTTTTTCTTTTGCTTTGTTTTGCGTGAAAAGATAAAAAGCCAGAGGATCAGGGTTGTGTTCGATTAATTGCTTTGCTTCTGCTGCTGTTGTAAAACTGATGATGGGTAAAACAGGGCCGAAGATCTCCTCTTTCAAGAGGCGGGCTTCTGCGGCGAGGTCAGTAAGAATGGTTGGGGAAATATACAATTGTTCTTTATCGCTGGTTCCGCCAGCAACGATGGTTCCTTCATTCAGATAATTGATCAGGCGGTCAAATTGTTTTGCATTTATGATCCGGCCATATTCACTGCTTTGTGCAGGATCATCACCAAAGAACCGGTGAATAGCTTTTTTCAATGCCTGTATCAATTCTTCTTTCCTGGAAGCGTGCACCAGCACATAATCCGGCGCCACACACATTTGCCCGGCATTGGAAAATTTGCTGAGTGCTATACGTCTCGCAGCTACATCAATACTTGCATCCTCTTCCACTATGCAGGGGCTTTTGCCTCCCAATTCCAGTGTTACAGGCACCAGTTTTTCAGCAGCCATTTTGTAAACAGCTTTACCCACACCTGTGCTTCCAGTATAGAATACATGATCAAACCGGAAATTATTCATCAATGCCGGCACTACTTCGGCACCATCGCCCTGAACATATAAAATGTATTCTTCAGGAAATAAGCCCGTGATTATTTTTTTCATCACCGCCTCTGTTGCTGGAGCTATTTCACTTGGCTTCAATACCACACAATTACCTGCAGCTATTGCTCCCACAAGCGGATTGATCAATAACTGGAACGGGTAATTCCATGGTGCAATGATCAGCACCACCCCTACCGGCTCTTTTAAAACACGGCTTCCTGAAGGGAAATTAAGCAGGTTGGTGGCCACTCTTTCCGGCTTCATCCAGCGACGCAGGTTCCTGATCGATGTATTGATCTCTGCTATCACCATGCCCAGTTCAGTCACCCAGCTTTCTTCCGGATTTTTATGCAGGTCTTTATACAAAGCTTCGTAAAGTTCTTTTTCATGATCAAGTATTGCCTGGCGTAGCTGCTGCAATTGTTTTTTCCGGAACTCATAGGGTCTTGTATGGCCGGAATCAAAGTATTGCCGGAGGGCATTTAATTGGCTGGTATAACCGGTAGCAGGCATGATTGTATTTGAAAGTCCAAGTTAATTAAAACACCCGGATCAGCTCCTGGGATAGCCTATAATGATTATTGGGGAAATTATGCCACATTTTATGATTTTCTTACAGTAAATTGGCTGTAAAGAGCTTACTTTTCAGAACTGGACAAATTTTTGTAAATTACTTTATCACCAAATCAAGTCTACAACATGAAAACCAAGATCAGCATCATTCTTACCAGCCTTATATTGATCGTAAGTATCACTAACAGTTATGCTACCACAATAGACGATAAGCGCCCGCTGAAAGAAAGGATCGCAGCAATGACTGAAGAGGAAAAGAAAGTGCGTGCAGAAGAGATCCGCAATCGTGTGGAAGAGATCAGGGCAATGGATAAATCCACCCTTACCCGTGCAGAAAAGAAAGCGCTGAAAAAGGAACTTCGTAAAATGAATAAAGAGGCAAAGGAGATCAGGGGTATTTATCTTTCTTTTGGAGCTATCATCATCATTATCCTGTTATTGATCCTTCTTCTTTGATCGTACTGTATATTGTGTTTTTCGGTTTGAGTATGTTGCTTCAAAAGCAACAAGCTTCTTGCCCGTGATTCTTCACGGGCTTTGTTTTATATAAAAGAAAAAGCACCACCCTTTTGGGGCGATGCCTGGTTCTGTTTCCAAGGGGATAATACTTTCTGCAGGAAGAGATTAATTCAGCTCACTTCGTTTTGATATGATTTGGCCTGCCGCATTCCCTCCTCCATCATTTCTTCAGTTTCAGCTTTCAGGGAATCAAACTTATCAGCTATTGCATCAACCAGGTCATTGAACTTGTTCTTCAACTCATTTCCACGGCGGGCAATGGTGCCACGGGTTTCTGCGCCTTTGGCAGGCGCAAACAGAATGCCTACCAGCAGTCCTGCAGAAAAGCCAACTAATAATTTGTTCATACCGGTATTTTTAAAGATGAAAGAATACAGTTGTAACCAAAATATCATGCCAGTATGAAATGGCCTGTGTTAAGTGTCGCCCAAGCGTTATCCCTTATCTTTTGTAATTTCATTCCTTTATGACAGATGAATATTTCATGACCCTTGCTCTTAAAGAGGCCCGCCGGGCTTTTGATGAAGATGAGGTTCCTGTGGGAGCCCTGGTGGTATTGAACGAAAAGATCATTGCCAGGGGATACAATATGGTGGAGCGGTTGAATGACCCTACAGCCCATGCCGAAATGATCGCACTCACTTCCGCTTTCAATGCATTAGGCAGCAAATACCTGCCTGAAGCTACTTTATACGTTACCGTGGAGCCCTGCTTTATGTGTGCCGGAGCGCTTTACTGGAGCAAGCTCGGCAAGATCGTGTATGGCGCCGACGATGACAAGAACGGCTACCGCAAAACGGCGGGCATGAACTGGCCTTTTCATCCCAAAACAGAATTGGTAAGAGGTGTGATGAAAGAAGAATGCGGAGCGCTGATGAAAGAATTTTTCCGGAGAAAGAGATAACAGATGACAAATCCCTTATTGAAATTTTTAAAAAAAGACCTGGCATTTTACCAGGTCTTTTCTTAATTCTGATTGCAGGAAGCTAACAAACACCTAAGGCTTATCCCACCAGATTTTACCATACATCGTATTCGTACCGTTAAACTGCCTTTGAATGGCTTCCAGGTAATTCGTTTTGTTATTAAATTCCTCGCTCACAGGATATGCCTGTCTTGTCGGAACCTGGGTTGCAGGCGCTCCGGCAGGAGGAGATAATGCAGGGAACCCGGTTCTTCTCCACTCTGCCCATGCTTCATAGCCATGCATAAAAAGATGCACCCATCTCTGTGTAGCAATTTTCTGGAGCCCTTCTGCAGAGCTGTAGGCGATTTCCGGATGAGCCATTAAGGTGGCCAAACCACTTGTACTGCCTGTCCACTGACGAAGCGATTGTTCGATAGCAAGATCATAGTTGGATTTCGCTTCCACGTCGTCTCCTGGTATCCAACCACGTTTAGCAGCTTCTGCCTTGGCAAAAAGAACCTGCGCATATGTAACCAGGTAAACAGGGGCATCTGCCTTCCAGATAGCATCACCAAGAAGAGAGGGATCTTCCGAATCAGGATCCAGTGTTCCATATTCAAGCCCCACATAGTCTCCCACCGTATTCTTATTCCCATAAACCTTAAGTCGCGGATCGTCGTATGGTTTCATGTTAGCCACAAGTTTGTCGCTCAGCGCCCACCAGAACCTTCCCTGATTTTCTATCTGATCATACCAGAAATTCCAATTGGCTTCTTCATTGCGGTGCCTGAAAACAAGATTATCATCATTACTTTGTAAAACTCCGGCAGTTAAAGCAGTATTAAATTCCGCCTGTGCTTTGGCAGGATCTACTTGTGATAATCGAAGGGCCGCTAACAGATGTATGGTGTTTGCCAGTTTTTTCCATTTGGCCATTTTACCATCGTAAATAATATCATTAGCTATATCTGCCCCATTTATCATTGTATTTGCTTCTCCCAGAAGGGCAAATATTTTTTCATAGATCGATTCCTGTGTGTCATAAGGAGGAGAAAAACCAGCACTTCCCTGCAGTGCCTGATCAAAAGGCACATCACCCCACCTGTCTGTAATATGCCAGAAAAAGTATGCTTTCAGGATTTTAGCAATAGCCAATTGGTTATTAACCGGCCACTCTGTATTGTCAGTATTGTTCTTCAACACTTCCTCCAGGTTCATTAGCGGCCCGGTGTAATACCCGGTAAAATCATAGTTTTCCTGTGTATAAAGCGATAGATTGGGGTATTGTGCTTCAGAAAGGAATTGCGCATTAAACTCTCCCTGGGGTGCAGAACTAAGTCCGGGCAGATACAACGATGCATTGTTGATCAGCTGCATATTTGTTGCACTACTTGGATTATTTGTATCTCTGTTTATATCATCATTAAATTTATTGCAGCTTACCAGCAGGCTGATACCCGATAAAATTAAAATCATTCTTTTCATGGGAGATGATTTAAAAGTTGATAATAAGATTTGCTCCAAATGAACGAACTGTGTTCAATCCACCTGTTTCCAGCCAGCTGATCGGTGCACTTCCGGTAGACAATTCAGACGGGTCTATACCTTTAGGAGCTTTTTGCCAGATCATAACCGGGTTACGTGCAATAAGTGAAAGGTTCACACTGCTGAAAGGAAGCTTGCCCAGAACAGATTTTCCAAAAGTGTATCCAAGCCTCAGTTCTCTTAATTTTATATAAGAAGCATCATACAACCATTCTTCATACACATGGGTCCCAAGCGTGGTGCGGTAATACGCTTTGGCATCCACATATGCTGTCACTTCTGTTTTATCTGAAGCGCGTATACCAGTCACTTTTACGCCTCCGCCATCGGCCAGCGGATCACGGACATTTTTTCCATTGTCATTTGTAGCTGCTGTTATTTCTGCCAGGCCGGTTTTAACAGCCATCATTTGTGTCCAGCTGAAAAACTGCCCGCCCGATTGGAAATCGATCATTGCACCAAGATTAAAGCCGCCAAACCGGAAAGTATTTTGAAAACCACCTGTGAACTTGGGCAGCACTGAACCGAAATTGTGGTTAGCCTGTGTGTATAATGGCAGGTTGCTGTTGCTCAACAAAATTTTTCCTGTAGCTTCATCCCTTTGATAAGCTTTACCAATAAGATCGCCAAAAGAGCCTCCGACATACGAGTTGAGAAAAACATCGACCCCGCTGTAGCGGTTCTGATCATGCGTATAAACATCCATGCCGGGGTATAATTCCACCACCTTATTCTTATTCCTTGCTATGTTAAAAATAGCATCCCATGAAAACTCTTTTGTTTTAACAGGTGATCCGGAAACACTTAGCTCAATTCCTTTATTCTGAATTTCCCCTGCATTGATCCTTGCCGAACCATAGCCGCTTGTACCGGATACATCCAACCGGATGATCTGGTTCTTATTGATCTGCTGATACCATGTAAAGCTTAATCCAAGCCTGTCTTTTAAAAACCGGAGATCAATACCTGCTTCATATGAATGTGCGAAAGAAGGTTGTATATTCGGATTGATCAATTCATCCGGCACATATAAAGTACTGTTGTTTCCATATACTCCTCCCACTCTGTAGGTAAATGAAGTAAGGTAGGGATCCAGATCTGATCCTGCTTTGGCATAACTGAGTCTTAGTTTGCCCAGGCTTAGCGGTGACCATTTAACCAGTTCACTGAATACAAAACTTCCGGAAATGGAAGGATACCAATAAGAGTTATTTCCTTTAGGTAATGTAGAAGAGTTATCATTACGTATAGAGGCATCGAGGAAATAGGTATTCTTATAACCAATGGAAGCCATTCCATACAAACTGCGGATCTGTTTGCGCAGCAGGTAAGTGCTGGCACCGGGCCTGTCAATTGATGCATCGATATTATAAAAGTCAGGGCTTGACAATCCTCCTGCTGTAGCAACGGATACGTAAGAATAACGCCTGTTGTAAAGATTCGCACCGGCGTTGGCAGTTACAGAGATATCACCCCATGATTTAGTATACTGACCAAGGAATTCATAGTTCATCTCCTTGTTTTGGTATTTTCCGTATGAATACCCGGGCACTTTCCATCCACCTGCTGCTTCACGGGTTTCGATATTTTGAGTGAACTGATCTGCACGAACGAAACCGCTTAATTTAAGTCCGGGCAAAACCTGCCAGCTCAGACCCACATCACCGAATATCCTATCCCTGCTGTCATTACTTGGGTTTTCATATGCCTCGAAATAAGGATTGTTCCAGTAGAGCGGTTCATAACTGCTCATTGATCCATCTGAATTAGGCCGGGAAAGGTTCCAGTGAAGAAAAGTTCCATCACTGTACCGGTAATTTTTCAGCCTTTTCATGTCAAGGTTTCTTTGAAACCACTGAAACATGTTGCGCGACCCACCTTCATATCCTTGTGCCGGACGCTGACCGCTATTGTTTGCATAATTAAAGTTGGTGGATACTGTAAGTTTTGAAGTAAGGTCAAGTGAGGCACTGGCACTAAGATTATTCCTTCTTAACCATGTGTTGGGTTCCACGCCTTCAATCCTTGTATTATTATAGCTAAGCCGGAAGGTGGAATTGGAATTGCCTCCGGAAACCGTAATACCATTGTTGATCGTGGACCCGGTTTCAAAAAAATCTTTGATATTATTCGGGTGTGGATTAAACGGTGTTAACAGTCCGTATTCAGCATCTTGCGGATAAAAACTGAATACCTGCCTGGCCATGGTTCCATCCATCCTGGGGCCCCAGCTTTCATCAATAGACATGTCAACATATTTATCGCCATTTCCTAATGTGCGCCAGGTTTGCACACTACCGCCGCCATACAGATTTTGCATAGGCAGTAAATTCCCGACCTTCTCGATTGATACAGCAGAATTCAACTGCACATTCACTTTCTTTGCACCCTTTGACCCTTTTTTGGTTGTAATCAATATTACTCCGTACTGTCCGCGAATACCATATAGGGCAGATGCAGCCGGGCCTTTCAGCACGTTTATTGATTCCACATCTTCAGGATTGACATCCTGTCCCGCATTACCATAATCTCCGCCATTGCGACCTGCAAAGTTCGCATTGGAAATAGGCGTTCCATCTATAACAATTAATGGTTGATCCGTTCCAAGCAAGGAGTTAATGCCCCTGATCTTGATCTTTTGCGTTCCTCCCATACTGGCGCCGGATGAACCTGTGACCTGAACACCTGCGACCTTTCCGGCCAATGACCCGATCACATTCTGCTCTTTTGTTAAGGTAAGGTTTTCACCTTTTACCTCTTGTGTTGCATAGCCCAGGGAACGTTGCTGGCGGTTAATGCCCAAGGCAGTTACCACCACTTCAGACAATGTACCTGATTCCCGCAACTGAATGCTGTAGGTCGCTGATGTACCAATTGATACTTCCTGTGCAATAAAACCGGCAGAAGAAATGATCAGCACCGGGTTATTACCGGTAACATTGATCGTAAATGACCCATTGTCATTCGCTGTTGTAGCATTGCTGGTACCTTTTTGTTGAACAGTTGCTAACGGAACAGGTTCGCCTTTACTGTTCGTTACTGTTCCAGATACCTGGCGTGACTGGCCGAATATGCTAAAAGGAAGCATAAACATGAAAGCCATCACGCAAAATAATTGGGTGACACTTCTCATAACAGTTGAATTTTAGTTTAGCAGTTTAGTAAAACAAGATGTTATTTACTATCAAAAATTATGCTTAAAACCTGCGGGTTTTTGCAAAAGAAAAATAGAAAAAGGGTGAAAAGATTATTGTGCTTGCAGAATGCAGCAGTATGGTCAGGATTTAATCCACATAACCCGTAACTTTGGTATCAGTTTAACTGGCATAGCTAGTTTAGAATAACCAAATAAAAAATATACTATGGCATTCACTTTACCTGCGCTCCCGTATGCACCTGATGCATTGGAGCCGCATATCGACAAACAGACCATGGAAATACACCATGGCAAACACCATCAAGCTTACGTTGACAACCTCAATAAAGCAATCGCAGGAACCGAGCATGAAAAAAAGTCATTGGAAGAACTCGTTGCCAATGCTGGTAAAATATCACCTGCTGTAAGGAATAATGGCGGTGGGCACTGGAATCACAGTTTCTTCTGGGAATTGCTTTCTGCAAAAGGCGGCAAGCCTTCAGGAAAACTGGCTGATGCGATCAATTCAACTTTTGGTTCACTCGAAGCACTGCAGGAGAAAGTGAGCACTGCAGGCGCTACCCGTTTCGGTTCAGGTTGGGCATGGCTGATCGTAAAGGATGGTAAGCTTGAAGTAACTTCCACTCCTAACCAGGACAATCCGCTGATGGACGTAGCTGAAGTAAAAGGCACACCGATCCTGGGCATTGATGTTTGGGAACACGCTTATTACCTGAAATATCAAAACAAACGCCCTGACTACCTGAAAGCAATATGGAATGTGATCAATTGGGAAAAGGTGGCAGCGAATTATGCAGCAGCAGTGAAGTAGGACTTAAATCTTTCTGCAAAAAAGTATCGTATCGCAAAGTGCGCAACGTGAACGCGAAGATCGCAACGTTGCGCGCTTTGCGTTTTTTTGTGCTCCTTGCATTAGTTGATACGCTTTAGATCAAGGTACCGGATCATATCCACTGCCTCCCCATGGATGACACTTTGAAATTCTTTTTATCGCCAGCCATAAGCCTTTGAATACACCATGCTTTTTCAATGCTTCCGCAGCATAATGCGAACAGGTAGGTGTGTACCTGCACTTGGGACCGATCCAGGGAGAAATGATCAGCTGGTAAATTTTTATCAGCAGCAGAAAGGGCAGTGCTAATATGCGAAGGATTGTTTTCACTTTATTTTCCCGGCCAGTTTTTGAATGATCCCCGTTGTTGCAGCAAACACTTCTGCATATGCAGGAAGTTCTTTACCGGTATAGATAAAAAAAACATCCAGCTGCTTGTTTTGTTCTTCCAGCACTTGCAACAATTCACGTTTCTGCAAACGCCATGCTTCACGACCCAGGCGCTTGATGCGGTTCCGGTCAACTGCCTTCTTAAAGAAACGCGAGCTGGCGCCAACACCAAACTGCAGAAGGGAACCAGTAGCTTCTTTCAGCTCCTTTTTCTTAATTACATAAAACACACGGAATGGCGGAGCGGCAAACCGCTGTCCCTGCTGAAACAGGAATTCAATCTGCTTACGGCTTTTCAGCCTTTCATGCTTGCCAAGTGTGTTTTGAGGCATATGCGATATTACCAGATAAAAAAATAGCTCCCAACCGGGAGCTATACAAATATCAATTAACCCGGGTTACCCGGCTGAAGTTTATTTTAATTTCCTTTCGTCAGAAACAGTCAGTTTCTTACGGCCTTTAGCACGACGGCTTGCCAGCACCTTGCGGCCATTGGCAGTTTGCATACGTTTACGGAAACCGTGAACGGTTTTACGACGGCGACGATGAGGTTGAAATGTACGTTTCATAATCTTTTACTTTTCTTATCCGCCGAAGCTTTACCGCCTCCGTATTACTACGGCGGCCAAGAGCCTAGGCGGGATTTTTTGAAATATGGCCCGGGAGAACGGACCTGGTTTCATTTCGCACCTGCGGATCACCACACCCGCTGGCCGTGAAAGGACGGCAAAGGTAGGGCAAGCTGGGGATATTTGGAGGAAAAAACGGATAATTCTTGATCCGGAAGTCTGAAATGATCTTAGAGACTGGCATCCAGGTCCATATGTTTTGATTTCACCGGCTCGCCAAAGAAAATGGTCGCATGGTTGTCAAAATCCTCAGGGGCATCTGTAGTGTAAAAAACCCGCTGCCCATTTTTGCTGCAAAGGCTTTCTATTTCCGGGTGGCGGTGCAGGTAATCGGCCAGGCTGCTGGCCACGATCTCGCCTTGCGATACGAGTTTTACACCCACCGGCAGGTATTCAGCTATCTTATCTTTCAGTAAAGGGTAATGCGTGCAGGCCAGCAGCATCGTATCGATATCCTTTCCTTTCTCCAATATCTCCCTGAGATTTTTCTTAACGAAAAAATCCGCTCCATGACCCAGGTGCTCATTATTTTCTACCAGGGGTACCCACATGGGGCAGGCTTGCTGGTAAACCCTTAATTGCGGGAAAAATTTAGCGATCTCCACCGGGTAGGAATTGGAGGCCACTGTACCATTGGTGGCCAGTATGCCAATGCTCTGCGTTTCTGAGAACTGGCCAATGATCTCTGTAGTAGGCCGTATCACCCCCAGCACTCTTTTACCGGGAGCGATCTTTGGCAGATCATTCTGCTGGATGGTGCGCAATGCTTTTGCAGAAGCCGTGTTGCAGGCAAGTATCACCAATGAACACCCCTGTGCAAAAAACCACTCCACGCATTGCAGCGTGTAATGATACACTGTATCAAAAGAGCGGTTGCCATAAGGCGCTCTTGCATTATCACCGAGATAGAGATAATCATACTCCGGCAACTGGCGAACGATCTCTCTCAAAACCGTGAGGCCGCCATAGCCCGAATCAAATACGCCAATGGGATTTGCTTGTTGCATATATACAAAAATAAGCCCCATCCTGCATGAGCGGATGGGGCTGTAATAGTTTATTCGAAATCGCTTAGCGAACTCCGCCGCCTACCGGTGGTTTGTAACCAGGTAATAATTGCGGAGGCACTGTTATATTCAGCTTTTTAGCTACCGCCTGCAACAGGTTATCTGCTTCAGGGGCCACCAACAATGTTTCGCGTGACAATACATGTGTATAGCCTTTCTCTTTCGCTACTGCATTGATCGCATCATTGATCCTTTTCATTACAGGGGCCAGCAACTGATTTTGCTTATTCTGGTAAGCCTGCTGGGCAAGTTCATTCCAGCTTTGCAAAGTTTGTGTCAATTGGAAAAGATCTTTCTGATACTGCTCTTTTACTGCAGGAACCAGGGGGTGTGCCACAGTATCGCGCAGGATACTGTCTTTATGCTGGTAGTTCTGTAACAGAGAAGTATATTCCCTGCCAATGGTATCTGTTTGATAGATACGCATCATTGAATCAATTTTTGCTACTTCTGGCATCAGGTACAACACCGTTTCAGCATCTATATAGCCGATTTTTGTTTGCGCCTGGGAAACATTGGTTACCAACACCAAGCAAACCGCCGCTACTAATACTTTCAATTTTTTCATGGTAGTTTTTTTCTTTGCCCTCTTTTGGAGGTTTTGTCAATTTTTGTTCTTAACAGATAATATAGAGTGATAAAAAGTTGCTCGTTTTGGTTTTTTTAACAATCCGCCTGCTTAATTGCGGACCCCCAATTCCTTCAGCACATCCTCGCTCTTGTCCAGTTTGGGGTCGGCAAATATAATGGTAATTCCTTCACTTTTATCCAGCACAAAATCATATCCGCGCTGGGAGGAGATTTTCTGAACTGCGTTATACACTTTATCCTGTACCGGTTTGATGAGCTCCTGTCTTTTTTTGAACAGGTCCCCTTCAAAGCCAAACCGTTGACGCTGAAGGTCACGCAGTTCTTTTTCTGTTACAAAAAGCTGATCCTGGCGTTTTTTCTTCAGATCATCGCTCAGCATCACCTGTTCCGCTTCATAATTTTTATATAACTGATCCAGCTTCACCTGTCTTGCATCAATATCTTTCTGCCATTCCTGCGCGATATTGTCCAACTGCTCTTGCGCAGCTTTATATTCCGGCATTTTATCAAGTATAAAGCGTGTATCGATAATGGCATATTTCTGTGCAAACACGCCCATGCTGCCCATCAGGGCGATTGCTGCAATTAAAATGATCTTCTTCATGGTATGTAAGGTTTTTTGAATGGCTAATTATTCCGGTTCAAAGCCCAGCATAAAGGTAAACCTGGATGCACCTTTAAGCCCCTGGCCGGGTTGCATACGATCAAGGCCGATACCATAGTCAAATCCAAGCAAACCAAACATTGGCAGGAAGAACCTCATACCCACACCCACGCTGCGACGCAGGCGGAAGGGGTTATAGTCTTTGTAATCATACCAGCCATTGGCTGCTTCAAAGAACGTAAGACCATAAATAGTACTTCCCGGGTTGGTCACTAACGGATAACGCAGTTCCAGCTGGTACTTGTTGAATATGGTGAAGAAACGTGAAGCAGTGTTGCTATTGTCCGGGTTTATTGTAGGATCTGAAGTTTGATAAACCGGGTATCCGCGATGCGCAATGATATCATAGCCCAGCAGACCATAGTTGTTGGTCAGGCCCGCATCACCCACCTGGAAGCGTTCAAACGGTGAGTAATCCAGCTTGTTGTTGTAGCGGCCCATGAAGCCATACTTGGCAGCCATCTTCAACACAAACTGACGATTCTTTTCAGCACCCATTGGGCGGCCGATAGGAACATACCATTCTGCATTGAAACGCCATTTATGGTATTCAGGGTTTTTATACGGGTCTTGGGAATTGACCAGGTCAGGGTTGAACAATGAATAGGGTGGCGTGAATTGTACGCTCGCCATAATATTGGACCCGCTTCTTGGGAAGATCGGATCGAATACAGAAGAACGCTGCAATGCAATTTTAAAGCTCAGGTTATTAGAGCGGCCTGTTGCACCCACACCTTCGAAGATGGCGTAGTTCCTGCGGATATACTGCGTAAAGTTGATCGAGTATACCAGGCTGAAATAATCATCCGGCCATTTCAGTTGCTTACCTAATGCTACAGAGAAGCCGTTTACTTTAAGATAGTTTGTATCAGATCTTTTCTGATCGATCCGTCCTGTGTATGGATCAAATGCGTTGGAGTATTTACTGTTGTTGTACGCCAGCGTCAGTGAATTTCTTTTCTTACCACCTAACCAGGGTTCGGTGAAAGAGAAGTTATAAGAACGGAAGGCACGTCCATTGGATTGAACACGCAGGCTCAGCTTCTGTCCATCACCGGTTGGCAATGGATCCCAGGCTGATTTCTTCCAGATATTTTTAATGGAAAAGTTGTTGAACGTTACACCCAGTGTTCCGGTAAGACCAATACCGCCACCCCAACCAGCGGAAAGCTCCAGCTGATCGGATGATTTTTCTTCCACTTTCCAGTTGATGTCTACCGTCCCGTCGTCTGCATTGGGTACCACACCCGGATTAATGGTTTCCTGGTTGAAATAGTTCAGGTTGCTCAACTCCCGTTGAGAACGGATAAGATCTGAGCGGCTGAACAGTTCGCCAGGCATTGTTCTCAGCTCACGACGGATTACGTGATCTTTTGTTCTTTCATTACCGGCAATGGTAACGTTCTTGATCCTGGCCTGAGGACCTTCAGTGATACGGATCTCGTGATCGATCGTATCATTATATACCGCTGTTTCCACCGGCTCCACGCGGAAGAAGAGATATCCGTCATCCTGGTAATAGCCGCTGATATCGCCACCTTCCTGCGACATTTCTTTACCCAGGCGTTTGTTCAGGATGTCGAGGTTATAGATGTCGCCTTTATGGATGCCAAGAATAGTATTCAATAAAGAATCGGGGTATTTGGCATTTCCTTTCCAGGTGATATTACCGAAGTAGTATTTTTTTCCCTCGTTCACTTTAATGTTCACATACAAGCGAGCATTGGAAGTATCTGTCACTAATGTGTCTTCTACGATCTGTGCATCGCGATAGCCAAGGGAGTTATAGTATTTAACGATCTTATCTTTGTCTTCTTCGTATTTGGTAGGATTGAATTTGGCAGAGCTGAACAGTTTGAAACGGAAATAAGGATCCAGCACTCTTTTGGTTTTGCTCAGAGAGAGAAAGCCCCAGTCTTTAACATATTCCTTAAAACTCATCTTACTGGCAGAAGGCCCGTAAGGTCCTTTGTAGTTGGAAGGGTTCAGGGTGAGTTTGCTCATTTCCTTGGTACCCTTCATTTGCTTTTTCAGCTTGAGGCCATCCACCAGTTCATTGCCGTAAAAGTTAACTTCATCAATGCGCACTTTCTTCCCTTTATCAACATAGATAAACATTGAATTGGAATTGGCATAGGAAGGGTCGGGCCTTTCATCAATGCGTACGCTGATATTCTGGAAGCCTTTATCCTGGTAAAACCTGGTAGTGATCTCTTTTACGTTCCGGCGAATATTTTCAGTGATGATGGTTTGTTTGGTCAACCCGATCTTGCCCTGCAATTCTTCTGCGTCTGATTTTTTAATGCCGATGAATTTAAAATTACCGAGGCGGGGGCGTTCCACTACACTGATCTCAATAGCCACATTATCGTCCTGGATATTGGTGACATAAATCTGTACACCGGAGAACAATTTCTGCCGCCACATGTTAGCAATAGCTTTAGAGAAGATATCACTGCCGGGGTGCATGAACTTGTCGCCGGTCTGTATGCCCGAAATGGACAAAACAATAGATGTGTCGAGATGTTTGATACCGGTGATTGCTACGCTGGAGATTCTGTATTCCTTGGGGATCCGGGCATTTTCCCATTCAAGGATTTTGGGGTCAACAGATGTCGGCTTAGTAGTATCCTGGGCCTGTACAGAGAGTACTGCCGCAAACGCCATTACCAATAAAGCACAGATCCGGAGTGAAATTCGTTGCATGGTTGATTTTTCTGTCTTATCCCGCTCCTTCATGCGGGATTGCAAATAGTTTATGGTTTGTACTCTGTTAATAAGCCAAGCCTAGTGGGCGGCAAATTAACGGTAAAAATCGAAAGTCTTTGTTAAAGAAAATGCCGGAAACCAGCCATGAACGCAGTCTTCACGAAAACTCGACCACTCCGCATTTTAACCCGTCCATTAGCCATTTATCCCTGTTTCCATTTGTGCACTTGTTTTTCCAAAACGCCTTTCCCTGCCCTGGTAATCGAGAATTGCCTCATACAGGTTTTCTTTACGGAAATCCGGCCAGCGTACCTGTGTAAAATACAGTTCGGCATAAGCCAGTTGATAGAGTAAAAAATTGCTGATACGAAACTCTCCACTGGTCCGGATCATCAGCTCCGGATCGGGGAACTCACTGGTAGCCAGGAACTTTTGTAAGGTTTTATCGTTGATCGCTTCCACTTCAAGCTTGCCCGTCTTTACTTCAAATGCGATATTTTTTACTGCATTTAGCAATTCCCAACGGCCGCTGTAGCTAAGCGCCATGATCAGGTTGAGGCCGGTATTTTCTTTGGTAAAATCCAGGGCTTCCTGCAATTCCTGGCGGGCATAGTCAGGCAACATATTCATGTCACCTATCACATGAAGCCGGATATTATTCTTATGCAGGCTCTCCACTTCTTTGCGGATGGTCGTAACCAGCAATTCCATCAGTCCGATCACTTCATATTCGGGACGGTCCCAGTTTTCTGTGGAAAAAGCATAAAGAGTGAGATAACCAATACCCAGTTCTGCGCAGCCTTCTACAATATTGCGGACGCTCTCCACCCCATGAAAGTGACCGTAAAGCCGGTCCTGGCCCTGTTCCTGAGCCCAACGCCCATTCCCATCCATGATGATGGCTATATGCCTGGGCAACCGGTCCTTATCGATTTTTTGCAATAGCGCTGACATACTCGTTTTCTTTATGTCTGGTAGATTAGGGCGCAAAGGTATCGGATTTGGGGCAATGTTTGTTGGTTGTTGTTTGGGTGGGAGTTGGCTGATGGCCATTAATACGCCGGCCGGGTGACTATGGAAAAGGAACTACTGGTTCAGACTTGCATATTAAGGCTATTGGGGGTCCTTCGGCCACTCGGCCATCGGTCAACAAACACCAACTCAGTTCGCCGTGGGGCATCTGTACGACTGCAGGTTGAAAGTCAGGTGTACCATCGCTGTCACAAAATGGTCCTTTTGTTTGCTGTTGCCTCTTTGCCGTCCGGGGATACCGATAGGCTGGCCGAGCTCATACGATCTGTCGCTCAGCAGCAGGGCTTGTGAGGGGCTGCCATCAGGGTTGGCAGGAAATGTTTCAGGGCTGACATAAGTCGTACTTACATCATCGAGGTAATCTGTATTGGTGAAGCGGTACAATACCTCAAACCCGATATTGAACCGTTCATTGAGCGCATATTTTATACCTGCACCAAATGGAATGCTGATGGCCATGGTGCTGTATTGCTTACGGTCAGGGTAAAGCGCACTTCCCTGGCCTTCTGTTCCTATAGGTCTCAGGTAAACTTTTTCGCCACGCAGATAAGCAAAAGGATCATAGCTGAACACGCCTACGCCAAGGGTTACATAAGGAGTGAAGCGGTATTCAGGTTCCCCGGGCATAAAGCGGAAGAAGTTAAAATCGCCCTGCAGCGACAGCTCCCATACATTGGTATTAAAGCTGAGATTGCGGCGATACATATATTCGTTCTTGGTATTGTACTTGTCAGCATAACCCAGCCGGGCAAAAGAGGCACCGATACGGGCTGCTATATAATTATTGAAATTCTTACGGAAAAAAACGGTGGCCGCCATTTTGGGACGGTTCAGGGAGGCGCGGGTATTCAGATCGCCGAAGTAGTGGCCTGCTCCGAGGCCGATGCCAAATTCACCTTCCTGAACAATGGCATCCTGTGCATGTACCCGGGTGGGTAACAAGAAGATACCTAGGGCCAGGAATACTAATAATGAGAGCTTTTTCAACATGTCCGGATAAATAATGTTCAGAATAATTTTACTACAGCGGCACAGTCCGGCAGTGATAAAATCATCTATCATGTTGCGTGTCCTGGCTCTGTCTGGGGGTTTTCCTAGAATTGGGGCTAAAAGAGAACGGAAAAATAAACATTTTCTTTTATCCTGCACAGGATTAATTTCTCTTGTCGAGCCCCCAGGTAAGCTTGTTCTGGAGCGTTTGCAGGAAGTTATTTTCACCCAGGCGTAACAAGTTGATGGAGAAGCTTTCTTTTCTCACAGCCAGGGAAACATTCTTTCCAACGATTTCCCTGCGCGAGTCGAGGGCACATATTATATTTTCTGAGCGGCTTTCTACTTCAAAGGAAATCACATTATTGTCCGGTACAATAATAGGGCGGACATTCAGGTTATGAGGCGCTACCGGGGTAATCACAAAACTGCCTGAATCCGGGAAGACCACAGGCCCGCCGCAACTGAGGGAATAACCGGTTGAACCGGTTGGTGTGGCTACGATAAGACCATCTGCCCAATAAGTATTAAGAAATTCACCATTAAGATAGGTGTGTATCTTAATCATGGCAGCCGTATCCCGTTTATGAATGGCAAATTCATTCAGCCCATAAGGCACACTGCCAAACAGGGGAAGATCCGCATCCAGATGGATCAGTGTCCTTTTATCAATAATAAAACCACGCTTGGCTATTGCCTGCACAGCTGTTTTTATCTCATCCTGCCCAATCCCCGCCAGGAAACCCAACCGGCCAAAGTTGATCCCCATAATAGAAATAGGCTTATCCCTTACCAGGGTCACCGTATCAAGTAAAGTTCCATCTCCACCAAGACTAATGATAAACTCTATATTCCTTGTAAGATGCTCCGACAAAGAAAAGGTAGTTGTATTCGGCGGAAGATTGATAACATCCTTTATCTGATCAAAATAATGCTGAAAAATAACCGGGTCTATCTTTTGCCTCGTCAGCTCATCAAAAAAAAGCTGAACATTTTCTTTTTGGTCTTCATCCAGTACCCGGCTGTAGATTGCTGCTCTCATTATATATACTAATTACGCGAATGAACCTGATTGAAGGGAGTTTTATAAAATAGGCACGAATTAACGCGAATTTACTTGAACCCTAACCACAGGTCAATTTAATCATAATTAAGATACACTTCTCATATCTTATGCATTGCTTTATTCTTAGGACGCTATTCGCTTCATTAGCGGCTTTAACCAGATATTTTCATTCTTAAACGTACCATTCGCAACATTCGTGTCAGAAGATGCTGCGGCGATGGAAGTATAAGGCATTTTGCCCTAACTGGTTGAATGACCAATCCAATTTAAACACAAAATCATAGATCGTTACAATATCGATGCCGATGCCGGAAGAGAATAGCATCCTGTTGCCCAGGAAGTTTTCGCCGGGGTTGGGATCATAAATATAACCGGTGTTGCCATAGATCCTGCCATAAATATTGACAGGGATACGGAGCGGTGCTACTTTTTTTGTGCCTTTGAAATTGAAATTAAAGTTTAGCAGGCGTTTCGTTAGTGATGCTTTTAAATAGCCTCCGGCTACTCCATCTACTACATAATATTCATAGCCCTGCATGAAGATATCGGAATAGCCCAGCAGGCGGCGGTTATAGTAGGGTTGTTTGAAGGGAAGCTTGACAGTACCAAAAGCATTCATGCTGAAGAATGATTTTTTGCCGAGGGGCCAGTTGGCCGACCCTTTCAAACCCAGTTGCCAGGAATTGAAGGAGCTGAAGATCCCTTTTTTGCTGAAAGCCACTTCACCTGCATATCCTTTGGTGGGGTAGGGTATATAATCAAGATTGAAATAGTTGAAGTAATAATATAACTCAGGGAAAACGATGCGGTTTCTTCCGCCGGGAAAATAATTGGGATTCAGTTTTACGATGGTATCGGCCACTTCTTCCATACCATAAGAAAGGCCAAGGCGGTGTCGCGTGCGGATGGCTTTCCGGTAAGACACTTCAACATAGCCACGGGCAAAATTCCGGAGATAGCTTTCATCTTTTAAGAACACCTGTTTATCATCAACGGTATTATAATTCATTTCGCGGTTCCTGCCCAGTGAAACGCCAAAACTTAAGCCCCATTTCATTCCTTTATCAATGTAGGGCCTGTCGTAGTTCAGTAATAACTGGCGGGAATAACCGCTTACTACCGTGAAGCGAAGTTTATCATTACGGCCTGTAGCGTTATTATATAGCAGCTTCAACCCATAATCCACGCGGTTGAGACTGGCTTTTTGCTCTACGATCCATTGGTTAAGATTGCGGTCGACCGGACGGAAATAGGGCACAGGAAATAAATACCATCGTTCTCTCACCTGCACCAGCACATCCACGTTGTAGCCATCAAAACTTTTGAGTGCAACAATTACTTCATGAAACAAAGCCAGGTTCATGAGTTGCTGGCGGGCCAGTTCAAATTTTTTTACGAGGTCTTGTAAAAGAAAAGCATCACCGGATTTAAAAGAGAGTTCGCGAAGGATGATACTGGGATGTGTTTTCCGGTTGCCTACGATAACAATATTGCGGACGATAAAAGGAGATTCGCCGGCAGGCACTACATATTCTTCAGCAGTGAGGTTCTTTTCCTGTTTCTCTTTTTCTTTCTTAGGCTTTCCTTCCGGCCCTCCACCTTCCTGCGCAAGCAGGGGCTGAAAGCCGACGAGCACTAATACAAGCCATAAGCAATATTTTACAGTACACTGCATCTGCCAGAACTACGGGAATGATCTAAATTAACCGGATTTTTGTACAAGTGCTAAACAAAGGCCAAAAAACATCAGATCTTGAGGTAGTTCATCAGATTATCATAGTTATTCCGCAGCTCATTAGCATATAATTCCTCTCCAAAATAATATTTTACATTGTACTCATATCGCTGAAAAGTGGCCACAATATCCGACACTTCAGGTTTATTGATCCGGATGGTCACCTGCATCATACCCGTTTCCGCATCATTCGAAGTGTTTAGTTGGGTAATCTGAGCATCATTTGTTTCCACCAGCTTGCTGATCTCATTGAAAGAATACTGGTTGCTTTCCATTTCCAGTACGATCAGTCCGCCGGGCTCTTTCAGGCTCATGAACTCTGATGCATTCTTTAGCAGGTCATTATAAGAAACCGCGCCCACCAGGTCATTCTCCTCATTAATAATAGGCACTACGCTCAGGCCGTTTTCGGCGGCAAGCTGAATGGCTTTTAAAAAATGTTCGCTGCTTTTTACAGAAGAGTTGCCAAAGGATTGCTGCAGAAGGCCCAGTGTGGTATGGTCATTGTCAACCTGGAGCAGGTCATCTTCACTGATAATGCCTGCATATTTTTCCCCATCCACGATCGGCAAATGTGTTACCTGGTTGTCGTTCATCAATTGAAGGGCCTGGTACACCTTGTCTTGCAGATGCAAATAGGGCAGATTTTGAGATCGTAATTCTCCGGTCAACATGGATAGCGGCTCCTTATTTTTTTACAAAGACCTCAATGATCAGCTAACTGTTGCAGGCTCATTGAGTTTTTTCAAAAATTTGTGAAGGATCACATTGAATTCGTCGGGGACCTCCATCATGGGTGCATGACCACACTTGTCGATAAAATAGAGTTCACTGTTGGGGATCAGCTTATTAAACTCCCTTGCCACAAATGGCGGGGTGATCGTATCATTATTTCCCCAGATCAATAACGTAGGAAGTTTAATTTGATTGAGTTCCTCGCCGAGGTTATTCCGGATAGCACTTTTGGCAAGGGCAATGATCTTGATGACTTTCAAGCGGTTATTGGTGATGGCAAAAACCTCGTCCACCAATTCCGTGGTTGCCATTTTTGGATCGTAAAATGTCAGCTCAGTCTTTTTCCGGATATATTCATAGTCCCCTCTTTTGGGATAGGAATCGCCCATCCCATTCTCAAAAAGACCTGAACTCCCGGTAAGAATAATGGATTTAATGCAATCAGGCTGGCTCTTCAATACATATACCAGGCCTACATGCCCGCCCAGTGAATTGCCAAGCAGATGAACATTTTTATATCCTCTTGATTCGATAAATTTATGAACGAATTTAGCAAGCCCGCCTACAGACGTATGGAGGATATCCATATCCAGCAAAGGAAGGATGGGTACCACCACTTTGTTATACTGCTTGAAATAATCAATCAGCTTTTCAAAATTACTCATGGCACCAAACAATCCATGCAGCAATACCAGCGGCTCGCCCTCGCCTTCTTCAATAAACCTGAACTTATTATCCTGTTTTATCTCGTAACTCATTTCCGCTGTTCCGTTAATTTTTGCTAAAATAATCGTTTTGCAGCATATAACCAGCCCAAGCACCCAAGACTTTACTTCTTGATGCAAAGATAACAGACTGAGGCACACCCAGAAACAGAATCCATCATTAACCTCCGGAGATTGCCCTTATTATGCATATAAAATCCTGAAATAGTAGCGCCGGATAGGACGAAAGTACCAGGTCATCAGCAACAATGCCGTTGCAATGCCGACAAAAGTCCAGCTATTGGGATAGAAAACCCCGATCGCTACCATTACCAGCAAAAGACGGCTGTATTCCAGGTAAAAAATCCATCTACGCTGGTCAAGGATCGCCCCACTGTTGATAAGACTGATAATAATAAATGCTGACAATAAAAATAACTGCATTGCACCCAGGTAATGTTCAAACAGCAACACCACGAATAATAATCCTAACGAAAAAATAGTTTGCGCTGTTACATACTGCCGTATGGCCAGGGTTGCCGGACGGTGCTGCGAATGAACATTCAATAATTTTCTTTCCAGTATTGAACGGTAGCGCGGATCAAGGTCATCCGGTTTGCCAAACAATACCTTCCATTTGGCCCTAAAGCCTTTTGCATATCTGAAATTCATGAACACTTCCAGCACGAAATGAAAATGCTGCCATAAAAAGCTATGGCTGTTCAAAGGCTTGGTAAGTCCGTACACGATCTCCACATCTTTACGCTCTTTGGCGAAAGTGCCGAACAGTTTGTCCCAGATGATCAGCACATCACCATAATTCTTATCCAGGTATTCAGGGTTCGATGCATGGTGTATGCCATGATGCGTAGGTGTGACCAGTATTTTCTCCAACCACCCCCATTTGCCCAATGCCTGTGTGTGAATGAAAAAAGGATACAGGCCATGCACCAACAGGAACAGGGAGATCATCAATGGCGGAAACCCGATCAAAGGCAAAACGGCCCAGAATGCGCAACGCACCACGGCCTGGAATACGGTGATCCTTGCAGATACCGTATAATTAAAGTCTTCACTCTGGTGATGCACCACATGCACTGCCCAAAACGCATTGATCTCATGCGCCAGCCGGTGATACCAGTACCATACAAGATCAGTGGCAAGAAAAAGCAATACCCAGGTAAGCCATCCTGCTTTTATATCAAACAGGGCAAAGTGTTTATGGATGTATACAAATATGCCAAAGAAAAGACTGGTAGTAAAAAGATCGAGCAGGCGCTCGGCAATGCCCACATTGAGATTGGCAACAGATTCTGCATACTGAAAAAAATTCTTTCCTTTCCGTTTTGAATACAGGTATTCAAGCGCAATAAAAAACAGGAAAAGAGGAATGGCAAAACCGAGATAATTGAGTTTCATCTGCAGAGGTTTTATTGTCCACTAATATAGTAGACTATTCAAAAGTAGACATTATTACCGTGTCCGCCAATACCTGCTGCAGGTTTTTAGCATCATGCAGGGGTCTGCTGCTGTATATGCTGTGCGCCTGATTCAAAGAAGTTTTCCAGTTCAATGAACATATTCTTGAAGAAGGGGATCACTGCCCCGATCGCATCCATGATACCCGGCCCACAAGGGGCGATCACGGAGTACACTGTTGAATTTTCCGCTGTTTCCGGTTGCAACAATTTTAATTGAATTGCATAGAAAAGGATAATGCTGTATACGATCGTATAGATGGCTACATAAAATAAAATACCTCCAAGCCGGTTGGCCCAACCCAGCATCACTGCTTCAACTGATGCCTGCAGCAGGTTGGCTCCAAGGCGTATCAATAATACCACTACGATAAATACCAGCAGGAAAGACAGAAAAGGCAACCATTGCTTTGATACATTCACTGTTTCGCCAAGATAGCCCGCCACCACAGCTGAGAGCTTGATAGCAGCAGCCAGGCCTACAATAACTGCAACGAATGAAAACACACCTACGATCAAACCACGCTGAAATCCTTTGATAACGGCGAAGACAAGCAGGATGGCGAAAATGACATCAAGTAACATAATATGGAGAGTCTTTAATCAGACTATTTTGCCAGCAACTCCTTCACCAGGGTGGAAATAGCTTTACCATCTGCTTTACCGGCCAGTTGCTTTGTAGCGGCTCCCATCACTTTACCCATATCTGCCGGCGAGCTGGCTCCTGTAGCAGCAATAATACCGGCGACAGCCTCTTTCAGCTCTTCAGGTGTCATTTGCTTTGGCAGAAATTTTTCAATCACGTCCAACTCTTCCTGTTCTTTCTGCGCCAGGTCTGCACGGTTCTGTTGCTGGAATATTTCCAGTGAATCGCGGCGTTGCTTCACCAGTTTCTGCAACAGCTTTGTTTCATCTTCTTCTTTTAATTCACCTCCTGCACCTTCTGAAGTTTTTGCCAGTAATATGGCTGCTTTTATCGCACGAAGGCTACGCAGGGCGCTTTCATTTTTTGCCAGCATTGCAGCCTTCAGTTCTGTCATGATCTTTTGCTCTAAACTCATATATCAGGACGTTTATTGTTTGTGATTTCGGGTTTAAGGTTTCCTTATGCTTTGTTTTCTTTCAGTTGTTTTTCCCTGAATTTCTGGTAGAAGTCCTGTGCAAATTGTTTCATTTCTCCTACCATTTCTTTATGATTGGTAGCTCGTCCATAGGTATCTGCCATCGTCATCATGGTCTGATAAAAAAAATCGGCCATTTCATCCACCATCATATCTTTTGTCCAGAGATCGATCCGCAGAGCAGTTTTCTCCGCGCCATCCCAGAAAGACAGCATCATGGCTTTGGCTTTTTGTGCATTTTCCATATTGGAATCAGTGGCTTTCCAGCTGATACCATCGGGTACTCTGTTCTCATCGGTACTTACATCAATAATAATACTTGATAAAGGCATAATTGTCTTGAATTGAAGGGAGCAAAGTTAATTAAATCAGTTCACCCGGCAGCCTTTTCGATGCTCTGCCATAACAGTTGTGCAGATTTGTCCCAGTTATAAGCCTGTGCCGTATTCAGCCCCTTCTCCACCAGCTGTGCATGCAGGGTTTCGTCTTTATACAATAACATCATCTTTTCAGCAATATCGTGATAGCTCGCCGGGTCGGCATATAAAGCGGCATTGCCGGCAATTTCCTGCATGGGGGAATTAACGGAAGTGATGGCAGGGACGCCTGCCTGCATAGCTTCCAGCACCGGCATACCAAAGCCTTCAAACAACGAGGGGTATACCAGGGCATAAGCAGATCCTACCAGTTTTGAAAGTGTCGCCTCATCCACATAGCCGGTCACTACCAGGTCGTCGCGGTATTTATAGCTTGCAAGGCTTTCCATAAAAGCCTTGCTATGCCAGGCGGCTCTTCCGGCTATCACCAGTTTCCAATCACTTTTCTGTCTTTTTTTGAAAATGGAAAATGCTTTCAGCAGTGCGGTCAGATTTTTACGGGGATGAATGGAGCCTGCATAAATAAAGTAGTTCTTTCCTTGCGTAAATTCATCACGTGTCGTTTGCTGTGTTTGCCAGTGAAGCGGTTTGAATATTTCTCTTGCAGCATTATAGACCACATCAATTTTGTCCGCATCAATCTTGTATGCATCGATGAGATCTTTTTTGGAAAACTGTGATACAGTAACAAGCGATGCAGCTTTCCTCAAGAACTTTGGCGTATAGCGCTTATAAAAAAGCAGGTGTGATTTTTTTATAAATGTGGGATGATGCAGAAAAGCAAGGTCATGCACTACCAGGCATTGCGGCACGTTGGTAGCAAGTGAACAAAACCCGTCGCAGGAAAGGAATACATCTGCTTTGTATTTTTTAAGCAGGGCTGGAACTCTTACATCATACCACCATTTCCATAGCAAAGGATGACGTGCTGGCGGCCCGGCCACTACTGCTGTAATATTGGCTGAACTGATGAATTCCTGGTGAAAGGGCCGGTCAAAAATAAAAATGAACTGATGCTCAGGATGGCCCTTTGCGAGCCGGCTCACCATTTCCCGTAAAAAATGGCCGTACCCTTCCAGGTTTTCGTATAATAAAAATCTTGTATTAACGGCTATTTTCATGGTGGAGGGCAAAGTTAAAGCGTGCGGGGTTGTTATCCGAAAATCAATCCTGATCCGTAAAACTGCGCTGTTCAACGAGTTCAGAAAATGCATCCGGTCCGGTGGAAAATACACGGTTGACCAAAGGGGATTTTACGAGCGTGATTACATTTTGGCGCTTGAATTTTCAGCAGGCATTTTTTCTGTGGATATTCGTTTATTACTGTGAAGAAAAAAGAGCAGTATTACAATTGCAGGCGGAAACGGAGAAGGGTACCTTTATTCATTGAGGACTAGAGGAAAAGTACTATGAAAACCTAATCCGGTAACCTATGAAGCATTTTTACACCTACCGTATTCAATTCCCTTTACTGTTGTTTATGTTATGTGTTATGTATAGAAGCGGTTTTGGTCAATGCCCCGGCGGGTATGTACCAAGTGGAGTAGCTTTTGACACCACCATTTCTTTTACTGACGGTAACCACAGCTCAGTTATTAAATTTCCCAAGTTTGATCCACAAACAGGTATGGTTACATGCGCTAAATTAACTATGACCATTTCATCTGTATTAAACTTCATGTATTTTGAAAACAGGGATAACGCCCCCAATACTGCAGGAGTTAAGTTTACAAGGGAAGACATTATCAGTGGACCCGGGCTGAACTCTCCATTATCTAATGATGAAACCAAAACATTCGGGCCGTATAACCTGGCTCCAAAAGATGGAGTAATGAATTCAGGGCCTGATTATATCGGTGTTGGACCTGAAGATATTTTTAATACAACGAAAAGTGTTACTATAACCGACTTATCAGATCTCTCACAGTTTTATGGACCTCCGGGTGATTCCCTGGCTTATAATTATACCGCCAGTGGGAGCTCACAGATCTCCAACACAGGCAACTGGTTTGGTGGAATAGACGCAGCAGGTTCCATTCATTATAGAATAGAGTTCTGCTATTGTCCTGCAACCGTGCTTCCGCTGAATATCTATTCATTTGATGTAAAAAAGATCACATCTGATGCAGCAGAGCTGAAATGGAATGGCACTGATGATCCGGGTGAAAGTTATTATTATGAAGCCGAGGTAAGTAGAAATGCTTACAACTACACCAGCATTGGTATTTTACAAAAAAATGACAACAATATTGGAAATTATAAAATGAATTTCTCAGCTTTACATGGTGAGAGTGGAGCATATTATTTCCGGGTAAAACAAGTGTATGCCAACGGATATGTGAGATACAGCGTAACCCGTAGGCTGGAATTGGAAAGTTCCGATAAAATAAAATTTTCTGTCTTTCCAAATCCATCAAATGGCATAGTTGGTATCAAATTTGATAATATTTCGGAGGAACAATTTGCGTTGCAGATTTATAATACGCAGGGACAGTCAATTGTGAGTAAAGATCTTGTGGTAAGTGGTTCTTCTTATGTGCAGGTAACGACGCTTAAAAGCGGTGTGTATTGGATGAGATTAACGAATAAGAAGACCCTGGTTTCCGGCGTACATCAACTTTTAATTAAATGACCTCTTAGGTGGAAGAGGATGGTGGCTTGTAAAAGGGGCCTTGGTTCGGGGGCCCTTTCTTTATGTCCTGTAATGAAGGATCTCCCCTGATCAATTTCCCACCAAGACAACGAAGGCCACAAAGAAAATTTCTTTTACTTGTCAATTATTTATAATTCAGTAGTTGCCATACCACTGGTATGACTATAAAATTTTCTTTGTGGCCTTCGTTGTCTTGGTGGGGGATCAGGCTAACCATACAATTTTTAGTTCCCTGCAGGAGCAGGCGGTTCCTACACTTATTTCTAACTCCTTCGTGCGCAATCCCACAGGTTTCGCCAAAATTTGCATTTTAGACAGGATTTTTTTATTATTGACCCGTACCTTTACACTAATTTCCACTTTTATTTTTGTTTCCCTCTTATCTACTTTATGGAATATAATACAACGAGAAATGGCCTGGTCATGAGAGAATACGGCCGCCATGTGCAGAAAATGATTGAACACCTGCTCAGCATCGAAGATCCCGAACGCCGCCAGCGCAATGCCTATGCAGTGATCGAACTGATGGGGTTTTTAAACCCCCACCTGAAAAACGTGGAAGATTTTCGGCATAAACTCTGGGATCACCTGTTCTTAATCTCTGATTTTAAATTGGATGTGAAATCCCCCTATCCCATCCCTACCCGTGAGTCCCTTGCCGAAAAACCCCAACCCCTGCCTTATCCCAAAAGGTATCCACGCCATTCCCACCTGGGTAAAAACCTGGAGCTGGTGATCAAGAAAGCATTGAGCGAAGAAGATTCCGACAAACGCGCAGGATTTGCCAATGCGATCGCTTACTACATGAAACTGGCTTATAGCAACTGGCATAAAGAAATGGTGCACGATGATGCCATCCAGAGCGAACTTACCGGCATCACCAGCGGACAGCTCACTTTCACCAACACGCCTTACGTAAAAGCCTTCAGACCACAGGAAAATCGTGAAAGGGAAAGAGGCAGTTACGGCAAGCAAAGAGGCAAATTCCAGCACCGTAACGGCGGCAGCAACAACGGTGGCGGACAAAGAAGAAATGACAACCGCGATAACCGGGGCGGTGGCGGTGGAAATTTCAAGAAAAAAAGATACTGATCCCCTTTATTTTAAGTTGACATACCCTCCCTGCGGTTTTTTGCGGGCTGATCATTTATTTTTGATCTCTTATTATTAATAACCCATGCATTCTTTTGAAGTAAGAGGTGGAAAAAAATTGCAGGGCGAGATCATTCCCCAGGGTGCCAAAAATGAAGCCCTGCAGATCATCAGCGCCGTATTGCTTACACCCGAAAAAGTAACGGTCACCAATATTCCTGACATCCTTGATGTGAACCTGCTGATAGAGCTGTTGCAGGAAATGAACGTAAAACTGGAAAGGCCGACCCGCGACACCTGCATCTTCCAGGCAGATGATGTGAATATAGATTACCTCCACAGTGACGCCTATAAGAAGAAAAGCGGCCGTTTAAGGGGCTCCGTTATGCTGGCCGGCCCAATGCTCTCCCGCTTCAGAAAAGCCTTTATTCCCAAGCCAGGTGGCGATAAGATCGGCCGCCGGAGACTGGACACCCATATTATCGGCTTTGAAAAACTCGGCGCCGATTTCCGGTATCATGCAGAAGATGGCTTTTTCCATCTCTCAGCCCCCAATCTCAGCGGTATGAACATGCTGCTGGACGAGCCTTCCGTTACAGGCACGGCCAACATCATCATGGCCGCCGTTATGGCCAATGGCACCACCACCATCTATAACGCTGCCTGCGAGCCTTACCTGCAGCAGCTTTGCAAAATGCTCAACCGGATGGGCGCAAAGATCAGCGGCATTGGCAGCAACCTGCTCACCATCGAAGGGGTTTCCTATCTCGGTGGCACTGAACACCGCATGCTGCCGGATATGATCGAAGTGGGTTCCTTTATCGGACTTGCCGCCATGACGCAAAGCGATATCACCATTAAAGATGCAGGCATCGAAAGCCTGGGCATTATCCCCGAAAAATTCCGCCAGCTGGGCATCCAGCTCAATTTCATTGGCGACGATATTCATATCCCTTCACAGGAAATATATGAAGTGCAACGCTACCTCGATGGCGGCGTGCTTACTATATACGATCATCCCTGGCCAGGCTTTACACCCGACCTGCTGAGCATCGTTCTCGTAACAGCCATACAGGCCAAAGGCAGTGTGCTTATTCACCAGAAAATGTTTGAAAGCCGCCTGTTCTTTGTCGACAAACTAATCGACATGGGCGCACAGATCATTCTCTGCGATCCTCACCGTGCAGTGGTGATCGGCCTGGAGCGTGAACAGCAATTACGCGGCATCACCATGAGCAGCCCCGATATCCGTGCAGGCGTATCCCTGCTTATCGCCGCCCTCAGCGCAGAAGGAAAAAGCATTATCCAGAACATCGAACAAATTGATCGCGGCTACCAGTACATCGACGAGCGGCTGCGAAAACTGGGAGCAGACATCAAACGCATCGATGCTTAAACGGCTTTTATATGATCAGATACATTGCTATTGCCATCATTTTTTTTGCGACAGGACTATTGGCCTCGCAGGTAATGGGACGAAACAACCAACAGGCCGGTTATATTCTTGAGCATGAAAAAGAAATTGCCGCTTCCCAACCCGGCCCTCATGATGGAGGCGGCAACACAACAGCTTACAATTTCTTTTCAACGGCTCCGGGTTTCAAACTCGCTTTCCGCAAAAGGGTATTGCATCCCGGCTCAGCTATCGGTTATCATCTTCAGAAAGAAGATGAGATCTATTATGTGCTGAGCGGGCATGGCCAGATGGAAATGAATGGAAAAACATTTGAAGTGCAGGCCGGTGATGCCATACTCACCAGGCCAGGCAGCTCTCATGGATTAAAACAAACAGGCAAGGAAGACCTTGTGATCATCATCAACTATATACAGGCCCCTAAATAGGCCCGAGGCTTTTTTTGGAGTGGATATTGAGTTTTACTTTCTTTGCAGATGTCTTCTTTCCAAAACAAGATCATCATTATTACTGCCCCTTCAGGCGCCGGCAAAACATCTATCACCCGGTATTTGCTGAATAAATATCCTCAGCTGGCTTTTTCCATCTCAGCAGCCACCCGCAGTAAGCGGGATTATGAAACAGATGGAGTGGATTATTATTTTCTTACGGCGGAAGACTTCAAACAAAAAATCCAGCAAGGCGAATTTGTAGAATGGGAAATGGTGTATGAAGGGAAGTATTATGGCACATTGAAGGCTGAATTGCAGCGCATCTGGGACAATCACCAATGTCCTCTGCTTGATATAGACGTAAAAGGTGCTATCCATGTGCAACAGCAATATCCTGATACATCACTTACTATTTTTATCGAGCCGCCATCCGTGGCAGAATTGAAACGCCGCCTGGAATCCCGTGGCACTGAAACGGCCGAATCGCTGCAGGCCCGTGTCAATAAAGCTTCTTACGAGATCTCCTTCAAAGATCATTTCAACAAAAATATTATCAACGACAACCTGGAAAAAGCCTGTGCAGAAGCGGATGAGATTGTAAGGGAGTTTTTGGGATTGTAGGATTCGAACATCAGCCATCGGATATACCATTTCCTTTTGCTTTATTATCTTTATGAAATGGCAGAATGGAACAAAATAATCTGGTTCATTATCACCCTCATTCTCATGGGTTTCTTTGCAGGGATAGAGATGGCTTATTATAGTGCCAACCGCCTTAACATTGAATTGCGGAAAAAACAGGGCGGCACTTCCGGCCACCTGTTGGCGAAATTCATTGACGCCCCTGCCAGCTTTATCGGCACCACGCTGATCGGCTTCACTCTTTTCCTGGTATTTTTTGGATTGGTGTTCAGTGCTGTACTGAAACCGATCTGGGATTATATGCACGTGAACGATCTGGTGCGCATTATCGTGGAAATAGCCGTTGCCACCCTGATGGTGCTGATCTTTGCAGAATTCTTACCCCGCGCCATTTTCCGGGCGCGCAGCAATAGCCTGTTAAGCCGCCTGGCCCTGGTCACCGATTTCTTTTACCAGGTATTTTCACCTATTGCAGAAGCTTTTATCAGCCTGTCTGAATGGCTGCTGAAATATGTGTTCAATGTGCGTATTGATAAGCATAAGGAGCCGTTAAGCCACGCAGAACTGAAAAATCTTTTTCATCAATCGCAGAATGAAGAGCGGCAGGACCATAATACCCAACTGCTCGAGAATGCACAGGAATTCCCAAAGGTCAGGATCCGGCAATGCCTGGTGCCAAGAAAGGAGATCGTGGGCATAGACAGCACTGCTTCGGTACAGGAAGTGCAGCAAAAGTTTGTGGAAACAAAGCTGAGCAAGCTTGTCGTGTTTGACAATAATATCGATCATATCATCGGGTATGTGCATCAGTTGGACCTGTTCAAACAACCCGCCGATATACGGTCTATTTTATTACCGATCCCGGCCGTGCCTGCCAGCATGAGCGCCGCCGATTTGATAGGCAAATTCAGCAAGGAAAGGAAAAGCATTGCCTGGGTAGTGGACGAGTTTGGGGGCACTGCAGGTATCATCACAATGGAAGACGTGCTGGAAGAGCTCTTTGGAGAGATACAGGATGAATACGATACCGAGAAATTCGTGGAAAAGCAACTGGCGGAAAATGAATATATCTTTTCAGGCCGGCTGGAGCTGGATTATCTCGAAGAAAAATACGGGTTTGAATTCCCTGAAAACGATTCTGAGACCCTCTCCGGTTACATTATTAATTATTATGAAACGATCCCCCAGCAAAAGGACCGTATCATTATCGACGATTATGAATTTGACGTGATCAGTGTAAGTGATACAAGGATCGAAACGGTTAAGTTAAAGAGATTGAAATAGGGTGGCCTGCATGCCATAATCCCCCGTCGCCCCTTATCTTTGCCCCCACTTTATTAAAACCCCGATGGCTCTACTGGATTTTTTTAACCGAAGGAAAAAGGATGCGACCTCCGAAATGTCGTTTATTGATCATCTGGAGGAGCTTCGCTGGCACCTTATCCGTTCGGTGATCGCTATTCTGATCTGTGCCATCGTCGTATTTATCTATTCTGATTTTATCGTTGATACAGTGTTGTTTGGCCCTACAAAGCCTGATTTTATTTCTTCCCAATGGCTGTGCAAGCTGGGAAGAAGCCTGGGCCTGGGAGATGCTATTTGCTTTACGCAGGTAAAAGCTGAGTTCCTGGAAACCACTATGACCGGCCAGTTCATAGCATCCTTTACAGTGGCTTTTATCGGTGGTTTCATTATAGCCTTTCCTTATGTATTCTGGGAGTTCTGGCGTTTCGTGAAGCCCGCCCTTTCTGCTAAAGAGAAAAAAAATACAAGAGGTGTTATCTTCTGGGTTTCCATGCTGTTCTTCCTGGGCGTAGCATTTGGCTACTTCATTCTGACGCCTTTCATGGTGAACTTTTATTTCAATTACAAGCTCAGCGCGCAGATCAAGATCATGCCCACGTTTTCCGACTACCTGGAAAATCTTATTTATACCACCGTCGGCATTGGTGTATTATTTCAAATGCCTCTTTTGGTAATGGTACTCGCCAAAATTGGAATGGTAACAGGTGCGTTCCTGCGGAAATACCGTCGCCATGCTTTTGTGATCATCATCATTGCAGCCGCTATCATCACTCCTTCCACAGATCCTTTCAGTCTTACGATCGTAACTATTCCTCTCTACCTGCTGTTTGAAGCCAGCATCGTTGTGGCTTCCCGCGTCAATAAAAAACAGGAGCTAAAGGATAAAGAAGAATGGAGCTGATAACAGTTCAGGAGAAGGAGTTAATGAAGTTTCTTAATTTTACACCATTGGGCAGGGGCTACTCCCTGTTCCGGTTAACGACCCTGAATTGTTTTATATGAATTCCTCATTCGATCTCAGCAAACCAATCGCTATCGGCAGCGATCATGCCGGCTTTGATTACAAAGAGCAACTGATCTCTTTCCTGGAAGGGAAAGGGCTTACTTACAAAGATTTCGGCACCTATTCCAAAGATTCTGTTGACTATCCTGATTTTGCCCACCCGGTGGCAGAAGCGGTGGAAAGCGGTGATTATGCATTCGGCATCCTGCTTTGCGGCAGTGCGAATGGCGTGGCCATTACCGCCAATAAACATCAGCATATCCGCGCCGGCATCTGCTGGGGCGATGAGATCGCGAAACTGGTACGCCAGCACAATGACGCCAATGTACTTTGCATCCCCGCCCGCTTTGTACGCGAAGGCGATGCAGAAAAAATGGTCAGCACTTTCATTACCACGGTATTTGAAGGCGGCCGGCATGCCAACAGGGTAGCAAAAATTGCCTGTTCATAAGCGGTACTGCTTGTTGACCGTTGCCAGTTGCCCGAACAACGAGCAACAAACCTCTATCTAACCATTTATCAAAACCTTCTCCTAACTCCCGGTTTTTCGCTTAAGTTTGAACACTATTCTATTTCTATTAAAAAACATACAATTACAATTATGAGAAAACTTCTGCTCCCGGTGTCCCTGGGGCTGTGCCTTTTTGCCTCGGCACAAAAGAAAAACAGTCCGGCTTATTTTGCCGCCACCATCACCGCTGAAGACATGCAGCGCCATCTTTACACCATTGCCAGCAAAGAAATGGAAGGACGCGATACTCCTTCACCCGGCTTGGAAAAGGCTGCTGACTATATCGAAAATCATTTCAAATCCCTGGGCCTGCTGCCAGGCAACAACGGTAGCTACCGCCAAAACTATCCGCTTTATAAAGATTCCATGACCTCTTCTTCTTTAAAAGTGAATGGAACTGCGTTTAATATCACGAAAGACTATCAGCCTATCCCCTCGATGAGCCATACCACCGAACTTCGTTTTTCTGAAGTGGTTTTTGTTGGCTATGGTATTGTTGATGGAAGCCTGGATGCTTACAAAGACCTTAACGTAAGAGGAAAACTGGTAATGCTCCTTGATGGAATGCCGGCTGATTACAAACCTACTGCCACAGGTTTCAATTCACCTGCCAACGTTCTCTCACGCGTAGCCCGCGCACAGGAAAAAGGCGCTGCTGCTGTGCTGATCGTTTACGGCAATTACCCCCGCCAGTCGTTCAATGCTTCCGGCAGCTACATGCTGAACCAATATGTAGCAGGTATTTATCCTGAAACATTCAGTATCTCTGAAGGTGTTGCGGCCAGTATTACGGGCGTTGATGGCATTCTCGGAAAAATGAAGGCTTCCCCGCTCGCTTCACAAACCTATAAAGCAAACATCGATCTGAGCTATATTAAAACGACTCTTACAGCCAGCGCGTCAAACGTACTGGGTATGATCGAAGGAACAGATAAGAAAGATGAATATGTATTCCTTACCTCACATTACGACCACGTAGGTAAAAGACCTGATGGCACTATTTATTATGGTGCTGATGACGACGGCAGCGGCACTACCGGTATTCTCGAACTGGCAGAAGCATTTGCCAAAGCTAAAGCAGCAGGCAAAGGCCCACGCAGAACCATCGTGTTCATGACTGTAAGCGGTGAAGAAAAAGGATTATGGGGTTCTAATTATTATTCCAACCACCCGGTTTTCCCGCTGGATAAAACTACGGTAGACCTCAACATTGATATGATCGGCCGCATTGGCGAAGAATACCTGAAAGATAAAGACTCTGCCAACTATGTGTATGTGATCGGCGACGATAAACTGAGCACAGACCTGGCTACCATCACTGACCAGGTAAATAAAACAGTAAAAATGAAACTGGACAGGAAGTATAACGACCTGAACGATAAGAACCGCTTTTACTATCGCAGCGACCACTACAATTTTGCAGAAAAAGGAGTTCCTATCATTTTCTACTTTAATGGTGTGCATGCCGATTATCACAGGCCAACCGATACACCAGATAAGATCAACTATAAGCTGATGGCCAAAAGAGGACAACTGGTGTTCTATACAGCCTGGGAAATGGCCAACAGGAATGATATGCTGAAACGTGATCTGAAACTGGAGAAACCCTAAAAGTTCTAATAACTGATACGTTTCAGTTTATACGATACAAAAAAGCCATTCGAATTACGAATGGCTTTTTTTATGTTCTGTTGAAATGTTCATACACTTTTACCAACCCAGCAGCCATGCAAATATCAACGGCGCCACGATCGTAGCATCACTCTCTACAATGTACTTCGGCGTATTGATATCCAACTTGCCCCAGGTGATCTTTTCATTCGGCACAGCTCCTGAATATGATCCAAAGGAAGTAGTAGAATCACTGATCTGGCAGAAATAACTCCAGAAAGGCACATCATGCCATTCCAGGTCCTGGTACATCATGGGCACCACACAGATCGGGAAATCACCGGCGATACCACCACCGATCTGGAAGAAGCCAACGCCCTTACCGGCTGAATTGTTGCGGTACCAATCAGTCAGCCATACCATGTATTCAATACCGCTTTTAACAGTGCTGGCTTTCAATTCACCTTTGATGACATAGCTGGCAAAAATGTTTCCGGTTGTGCTGTCTTCCCAACCCGGCACCACGATTGGCAGGTTCTTTTCTGCTGCAGCAATGATCCAACTGTCTTTGGGATCAATTTCATAATACTGCTGAAGTTCTCCGCTTAATACGGTTTTATATAAGAATTCATGCGGAAAATAGCGTTCTCCTTTTGCTTCTGCTTCTTTCCATTGTTTTACCAGGTGTTTTTGCAGGCGGCGGAAGGCTTCTTCTTCAGGAATGCAGGTATCGGTTACGCGGTTGTAGTGATTTTCCAGCAGGTCCCATTCGTCCTGCGGGGTAAGGTCGCGGTAGTTAGGCACCCTTTTGTAATGGGTGTGCGCTACCAGGTTCATTACATCTTCTTCAAGGTTAGCGCCGGTGCAACTGATGATATGTACTTTATCCTGGCGGATCATTTCGGCCAGGGATATTCCCAGTTCGGCAGTGCTCATGGCGCCAGCGAGCGATACAAGCATTTTACCACCTTCCAGCAAATGGGTTTCATAACCTTTGGCGGCATCCATCAAAGCAGCAGCATTAAAGTGTCGGTAATGGTGCTGGATAAATTTTGAAACAGGTCCTTTGTTCATGTTATATGATTTTAGACCGCCTTCAGATCCGCACAACAGCGGAGACAATGCGGGATGAGCCGCAAAAATACAGTATTGATAAACCAGCCCTGTAAAAATTTTCATCTCCTTGCATGTCTGAATCAAATTTTTACAGGGCTGGTCAACAGGCAAATAAAAACAAGAAGTATACTGATGAAATAAAAATACCCTGCTTAAACAAACAGGGTATCTGACCGGCATATTATGCTAATGTTAATTGTTCATGCTGTTGGACCTGACTGCCGGTAGGCAGGTTTATTGTTTTGCCTGTACTGAATGATCAGCCGGATAAGGTAAATTTTGATTAAGGCAATGAACAAAAGACCAAGGAACATAAACAATCAGGGATTATTTTTTTACTTTTTCGCTGCTCAGTATTTCTCCAAGGCTGTTGAGGCGAACATTGTATCGCTTTGTTTTTTCTTCCAATACAAGTGCATATTTAGTGCCTTCTTCATTGGAAACCTCCCTTACTTCAATCACTACAGGTGACTGGTATTTGGACTCTACTGAACGGATGATTGTAAGCGGCAGTTGATCATAGAACATGTTGCGTATGGAACCAACGATCTCAGCTTTATCATTGAAATAAACTACAGTGCTGTGGCCACCCCATACAAAGTTTACTTTAAGCAGGCCTTCTTCTGTTTTAGACCAGATAGTGCTTTGTGCACCGGCAAACTGCTTGTTGAATACTGCTTCTGCTTTGGGGTCAGCTTTTTCAATGGGGTTGGCAAAGCTTGAGATAACTGTTGCGGTAAGAAACGCTGCGGCTAAAAAAATCTTTTTCATAAATAAAAAGGTTTAATGGTTAATGGTTTTTTTAATTATTGCTTTTGTTATTTAAGACGTGTCAAAAATAGAATGGGTTACAGGAGTAAAAAAGTAAATTGGGATTGGCGGTGATGCTTGTTAATGATTCTAACAATTTCTAACATTCATTAACAGAGCCATTTTAAAATTGATTATAAGTGTCGTAACTGGCGCAACGGTTTCGCAAAGCATGCCACGTTATGCTCTTTGCGAAACCGTTGCGCCAGTTACGATATTCTACGCCATTAAGCAAAAGAAAACCCCGTCTCCTGGAAGCGAGAACGGGGTTATTTTTACCACACACCAAAACTAACTGCTTATATTATGCTTTTGTTGCTTTTTTGTAAACACTCCATTTGCTGCCATTGCTTGATTTCAGGGTAACTTTTGAATCAGCCTGCTCAAGTGTAATGTAGTAATGAGTGCCTTCTTCATTAGATACCTCAAACAGTTCAGTGATCCAGCGGCCTGAGTATTCCTTCTTTAAAGAAGTTTGCAGGTTCATCGGCAGATCGAGTGAGCTGATATTGCGTGCAACACCCAGCGTCTGGCCATCAAAGCCGTAGAAAGCTGTTACATACTGGTCGTTGTACTGGAAAGAAGCTTTATAGTAGCCCTGGCCGCTTGCCCATTGTACATCTTTTGCATCAGCAAATTCGCTGTTGAATGCGTTCAATACTGCTGTGTTTACTTTAACGTCGTTGGCAAATACTGCAAAACTGCTGATTGCGATTGCCAGTGTAAGAATGATCCGTTTCATAATTTTTTTATTTTTTGTGGTTTGGTTTTTTTCTTTTTAGTTTTTATCCGGCTTTCTCAACCGTGATATGTAACTAAGACGTAGCAAAAGTAGATCAGGTTACAGCTGCTCACAAGCCAATTGTGATTAATGGAACACTGTGTTAAACAGTGTTAAAGGCTGTTATCACGCGTTAACCGTACATCCCTTTTTACTACCATTTGTAAACCCGAATACCACAATTGATACAGGAAAAACTTGGAGATTTACGATATTATTTAGATATTTGTCTAAATATTTAATGAATAGGTTGTTGTATGAACACTGTTTTTAAGGCTTTAAACGATCCTACCCGCAGGAAAATACTGGAATTGTTGCAGGAAAGGGATATGACTGCCGGTGAAATAGTGGAACAGTTTAATATTTCAGCGCCAAGCATCTCCCATCACCTTGATTTACTGAAGCAGGCTCAATTGGTAACCGCTGAAAAAGATGGCCAGTATATCTATTACTCGCTTAATACTACTGTAGTGGACGAGATCATGAAATGGTTCATGCAGTTCAAACTAAAAAGAAAATAATATGAAGGCATTCTTTAAAAAGCTTATCTGGCTATTCATATTCGCCCCGGTAATTTACCTGGCTATCATCTGGAATAAACTTCCTGAAACTGTAGCCGTTCATTTCAACCTGCAGGGAGAGCCTGACCGGTATGGCAATAAAAGTGAGCTATGGATCTCTTCATTATTGCTTACCGGCATGAGCATCGGCATGTATTTCCTGTTTGCCAATCTTCACCGTATTGACCCGAAGCGCTATGCAAAAGATATCAAGGACCGTACTTTCAGCATCGGCATCACCATAATCATCTTTTTATCCCTTATCCAGTTTCTTATTCTTTACAGTGCTTATAAAGGAAGTATAAAGTTTGAATCAGGCCTTATTTTCTCTTGTATAGGATTGTTATTCGCCATACTAGGTAACTATATGTATAATATCAAACCGAATTATTTTGTTGGCATGCGCCTTCCGTGGACGCTGGAAAATGAAGAGAACTGGAAAAAAACACACCAGTTGGCAGGGCGCTTATGGTTTGGCGTAGGTATTTTCCTTGCTGTTGTTTGCCTCCTGCTTCCCAAAACCGTATCATTTATTGTATTCATCTCATCCACACTGCTCATTTCACTTATCCCCGCCATTTATTCCTATCGTCTTTTTGTTAAACAAAAAAGAAATAATAGCTTATGAAAATAAAATACCTCATATCCGCCATAGCATCGCTCATCTTCAGTTTGGCAGCATCCGCTCAGTCGCTGGCCAATTACCAGGGTAGCTGGCAGGGTACATTGAATGTGGCCGGAGGGTTGAAGATCGTTTTTCATATAAAAGATAATGGCAACAATGGGCTCACTGCAACAGCTGATAGCCCTGATCAGTCTGCATTTGGTTTGAAATGTGATACCACCTGGGTGGCAGCAGGATTGCTGACCATCGAAATGCGTCAGATGAATGCTTCTTTTACAGCAAAGCTGGTAGGTGATTCCGCACTGGACGGAACCTTCAAACAAGGAGCAGAACTACCCCTGGTATTAAAAAGGGCAGGAGCTGCCCCTGTTGTAAGAAAACGCCCACAGGAGCCGCAGCCGCCTTTCCCATATAAAAGTGAAGAAGTGGAATATGATAATACCAGTCTTGGCCTGCATTATGGCGCTACTATCACCATTCCACCAGGCAAAGGCCCTTTTCCTGCAGTATTGCTTATAACCGGCAGCGGCCCGCAAAACCGTGATGAAGAAATTATGGGACATAAACCCTTTGCTGTGCTGGCAGATGCATTGACCAGAAATGGGTTTGTAGTGCTGCGAGTGGATGATCGCGGTATTGGTAAAAGTTCTGGCCAGTTCAAAGATGCGACATCGGCTGATTTTGCTGATGATGCACGCACCAGTCTTCAGTATCTTTTATCCAGGCCTGAAGTGAACAAGAAAAAGACCGGGCTTATCGGTCACAGTGAGGGTGGCATGATCGCTCCCATGGTAGCCGCTTCCAGTAAGGATATTGATTTTATTGTACTGCTTGCAGGGCCTGGCATAAGAATAGACAGCCTGATGGCTGAGCAGAATGCGGCCATTCTCCGCCAGGCAGGCATTACCACACATGCCATAGACGCGTATATCACCATGTATAAATCGGCATGTAAAGCCATTTTATCTACAAATGATTCAACTGCTACTCCAATCAAAGTAAAAGGGCTGATCGATCAGTGGGCAAAAAACACTGATCCCGCTATCTTAACCGAATTAGGATTGAACGCTGCGGAAAGCCATGAAAAAATAGCCAATGGCATGGTAAAAGAGTTGCAAGGCAAATGGTACCGGTATTTTCTTGCTTTTGATCCCGCCCCCTATCTGAAAGCACTTCATTGCAAAGTGCTTGCCCTGAATGGCGGAGAAGATATTCAGGTAGTTGCCAGCTCCAACCTCACCGGCATAGAATCTGCATTGAAAAAAAGCAAGAGCAAAATTTATACAGTAAAGGAATTGCCGGGCTTAAACCATCTTTTCCAGACCTGCAAAGCCTGTACGGTTGCAGAATATGGGCAATTGGAAGAAACATTTTCACCGGTAGCCCTCGAAGAGATCAATAATTGGCTGAATAAAAACGTTAAGTAAGTGAAAACTTCTTTTAATTACTTAATCTATCTTTAAGCAATGAATTTTCTTGCGCACGCATATTTGTCTTTCAACGATCCTGGCGTGCTCACAGGAAATATGATCAGCGATTTTGTAAAAGGGAAAAAACAATTTGACTATCCTGCCGATATTCAGCAGGGGATCATGCTTCACCGGCTGATCGATACATTCACAGATGCGCATCCGGTTACCAATGCCGCTAAGGAACCTTTCAGGCCAGCCTACCGGCTGTATAGCGGTGCTGTTATAGACGTGATATATGATCATTTTCTGGCCAATGATCCTGATGAGTTTCCAGGGACCACACTGGCTGCATTTTCTCAACAAACCTATTCCAGGCTTCATGAATACAGTGACTGGCATCCGGCAGCATTCAGGATCATGTTCCCCTACATGCAAAAGCAGGACTGGTTATATAATTACCAGTCGCGCTGGGGTATTGGTAACAGCCTGAATGGCCTGGTAAGACGGGCATTATATTTAACAGAAAGTGATACGGCGATGCGATTGCTCGACACGCATTACCTGTTTTTGCAGGATTGTTATCGCCAGTTTTGGAAAGAAGTGAAGCCCTATGTCCTGGAGCAATATACTTTGCTGAAAGAAACAGGCGGGAATAATTGAGGACTCCTGTTGATTAATGCTTACCTGCTTCACTCTTGTTGTAAATTGGTTAACCCTGTCCACATTTGAACCCTCTTCTATATTTTTGCAGTGTCAGAAAAATAATATATGAAAAAAGCCCTTTTTGTTTGTGCAGCATTGGTTTTCCTGGGCAATATCGTCCTATCGCAAACCGTTATCCCTGCTATTGATAAATCGCCGCTGGACGTCAGTTATTACCCCTGTGATTACCCCCAATTGAAAACACAGGCGAAATCAATAGAACCGGCCGTAGCCCGTGTTATTTACAGCCGACCCAAAAAAGAAGGCCGCCCTATTTTTGGCAACCTGGTTGAATATGGCAAACTCTGGAGACTGGGTGCCAATGAAGCTACCGAAATCGAGTTTTTCAAACCGGTGGTCATTGGTCAGAAAAAGATAGCAAAAGGAAGATATACGCTCTATGCTATTGTTAATGAAAAAAGCTGGACATTTATCATTAATAAAGACACTGATACCTGGGGATCTTTTAAATACAAGCAGGCGAATGATATAGTGAGAGTGGACGTTCCTGTGCAAAAACTGGAAGAACCGTTGGAATCACTGGCCATGCTGTTTGAAAAATCAGCAGCCGGCATCAACCTGGTGATTGCATGGGAAAACACCAGGGTGGCTTTGCCAATTACGCTCTAACGAACAATAATAATGAAGACCCTTCAACATTCGCTTCTTTTACTCATTGCGCTGACGGTTTTTGCCTGCAAAGAAGAAAAAAAAGAAGCAACGCCCACTGATGGCCATGCCGTGCAGGTAGATACTTTGCCGGTGCTGCCGCAAGAGATGCCAGGCAATACCTACGCCCCCGTGGATATCTCCCCTATGGATATGAGCTATTTCCCGGTTGATTATCCCAAAATTAAAATGGCCAATGGCACTGTAGCACCGCCCGTGGCTCGGGTAGTATACAGCCGCCCTCATTTACAAAAACGCCGCTTGTTTTCAGGGATATTGAAACATGATGAACCCTGGCGCCTTGGAGCCAACGAATCAACAGAGATCGACCTTTATAAGAACGTTACTATCGACGGGAAGAAAATAAAAGCAGGTCGCTATATCCTTTATTGTATTCCTCACAAGGACAGCTGGACGATCGTTCTTAACAGCAATATTGATACCTGGGGATTAAAACAAGATCCGGCCAAAGATATAGAACGCTTCAAAGTGTCGGCTACTTTTAATAATCCTATACTGGAATATTTCACGATGGTGTTTGAAAAAACAGATACAGGGGCCAACCTTGTCATAGGATGGGATGATGTGGTAGTAAAGCTGCCTATCTCTTTTTAAAATTTTATATTTTCCACAAAGCCGCAAAGAGCACAAAGAAAAATCCTTTGTGCTCTTTGCGGCTTTGTGGAAGACATATTACCATTACCAAAAATTATTTAAGATATTTACAGTATGTGCGGGATTGCCGGTATCATACAACCAGGGCCTTTACACGGCAAGGAGCAACTGCATAAAATGACAGATGCATTAGCTCATCGCGGCCCCGACGGAGATGGCTTCTGGCAGAATAACAGTGGCACCACCCTTCTTGGCCACCGCCGCCTGGCTATTATCGACCTCAGCGATGCAGCTGCTCAACCACTGCATTACACCACTCCCGGTGAGGCCACCCATCGCTACAGTATCATTTATAATGGTGAAATATATAATTACCTGGAGCTAAAACAGGAACTGCAAAACCAGGGTTATCATTTCCACACCGAATCAGATACGGAAGTGATCCTTGCCGCTTATGATCATTGGGATGATGAATGCCTCTATCATTTTGACGGCATGTTCGCCTTCGCCATCTGGGATGAAAAAGAACAGGAACTATTTGCAGCAAGAGACCGGTTTGGAGAAAAACCGTTCTTCTATTCACTGGATAAGGGCACTCTTTTTTTTGCATCAGAAATGAAAGCACTCTGGGCTGCAGGCGTACCGTATGCCCCCAATCTGAAAATGCTGTTCAACTATATCACGATCGGCTATGTAGATAACCCGGAGCGGCCTGAAGAAACATTCTTTGAACATATTGTACAATTGCCGCCTGCATCAAGGCTTTATTTTGCACCCTCTACAGGAGAACTTATCATTGATAAATACTGGGACCTGCCAATGTCTTCCACGCTTTCCATTGGCGATGAAGAAGCGATTGACCGTTTTCACTATCTTCTATCACAATCCATTGACCGCCGGCTCCGCAGCGATGTCCCGGTCGGCACTTCATTAAGCGGAGGACTTGACAGCTCATCTATCGCAATGCTTATGTATAAAGCAGGGAAAAGATCTTTTTCCCAGCATTGCTTTACTGCCAGTTTTCCTGGTTTTGAAAAGGATGAACTCGGATATTCCCGGATAATAGCAAAAGAGTTTGGATTGCAGCAACACACGGTGGCCATTACAGCCGATGACCTGGTCCATCACTGGAAGAAATTTTTGTACCACCAGGAAGAACCTGCTTCTTCAGCCAGTGCATTTGCCCAATTCAGTGTGTTTGAACTGGCGAAACAACATCGGATAACCGTTTTGCTCGATGGCCAGGGTGCGGATGAAACACTGGCGGGTTATCATAAATACTATAAATGGTACTGGCAGGAATTATTTCATCAGCGGAAACTGATAAGAAGTAAAGAGATCGTTGCTGCCAGGGAAGCAGGGGTGCAGGAGAGCTTTGGATGGAAAAATATCATGGCCAGCCTGCTGCCCGACCTGGCTTCGGTGATATTGGAAAAGCAATATCTCTTCCATGCCCTTGGCCAGGAAGACCTGCATAAGGATTTTGTGCGGCTGCAAAGCAAGGAAGCCTATTACTGTTCACCTGAGCTACGGGGGCTGAACGGTATCCTTTATTTCAACACCTGCGTACATGGTCTGAATGAACTGCTCCGGTATGCCGACAGGAATTCAATGGCACATGGCCGTGAAGTAAGGCTTCCGTTCTTAAGTCATGAATTGGTGGAGTTCATTTTCTCTCTTCCTCCCAATTTCAAGATCAGGCAGGGCTGGACGAAATGGATACTTCGGCAAACGATGAAGGATCATTTACCAGCTACCATAGCCTGGCGAAAAGACAAAACGGGATTTGAGCCCCCGCAAAAACAGTGGATGCAACATCCTGCCATGCAGGAAATGATAAAAGACGCGAGGGAAAAACTGGTGAAAGAAAAAATACTCAATACGAGTGTGCTTACAAAGCCGTTGGAACCGGCAGAAGCTTACAGCAAAAACAATTACGATTGGAGATATCTGAATGCTGCTGCTTGTTTAAACTATAAGTCGGAAGCCTAGGCTCCCGACTTACAACTAATACCTCACTTAATCTATATATCTGCACGTTTAAATTTATCAGCCAGCTCCATGTTGCCGTACACATCAGATTTTACAGTGTACCAATTCTCTCCGTCACGCAGGTTGATCACAAAAGTTACTTCATCAGCACATACGGTTTCAGTAACGCCATAGATCTCCTGACCTTTATATTTCTTTTTCAGTTTGGCCAAGATGTTGGATGGTAAATTCTTTTCGCCATAATAGCGGATAGTTTTCAGCAATGTACCGTCATCAGAGTATTGTGCTCTTATCTGCATTTCATTTTGTTTGAAATTGGCTTGAATGAAATCGCTATACTCATGCCAGGTGATATCTTTTGCGGAAGAGAAGGTTTCCTTGAATGCTTTCAACACCTTTTCTGTTGGCTCTGGTGCAGGAGAGGCAATGGCTATCATACCAGCCAGCAGCCCTGCGAATAAAAATACTTTTTTCATGGTTATCCGTTTTTGATGATTAATCGTTCGTTATCTGATGCAAAGTACCTACATGAAAAACGTTAAGACAAGCAATTAGGTATTATTGGTAAATGAACTTATTGTTGCTTCAACATATCCTTTTTGCAGCTTTCTACTGAAACGCTATAAAACAACTGTGAAAAGCATGTTTATTTACGTGAAACATGATTTATATTTTGCAAAATCCAGTTTAAAGTAATTGTTAAAAGCTTTTGCTGCTGGATAAGCGGTAAATAAAGAGACTATGGAGCTTTCTTAATTATTCCTCATCTTTGCATCCTGTTTTCTTAATATCATTTTAACATTTCCAATATGAAGATTGCAACAAAATTTATTCATGCAGGCGCCACGCCTGATCCTTCAACAGGGGCTATCATGACCCCTATATTTCAAACCTCTACTTATGTGCAGGAAGCACCTGGTAAAAACAAAGGGTTTGAATATGCGAGAAGCCAAAATCCAACCCGCAAAGCACTGGAAGAAGCGCTGGCAGAGATCGAGAATGGAAAGTTCGGACTTGCCTTCAGCAGTGGTGTGGCCGCTACTGATGCCGTGATCAAACTCCTTGAACCGGGCGATGAAGTGGTTGCAGCCAGTGATATGTATGGTGGCACCTACAGGTTGTTTACCAAAATATTTGAAAAGTTCGGGATCAAATTCGTTTATACAGACACAACGGACCTTTCCAAAGTGCAGGCTGCCGTATCATCCAAAACAAAACTGATCTGGCTGGAAACACCCACCAATCCCCTGATGAACATTACAGATATTGCAGGGGTATCCGTCATTGCCAAAAAAGCCAGTGCTTTGCTTTGCGTCGACAATACATTCGCTTCCCCTTACCTGCAAAACCCGCTCGATCTGGGTGCTGATATTGTTATGCACTCTTCTACCAAATATCTGGGTGGCCATAGCGATGTGATACAGGGCGCATTGATCATGAATTCTGCCGAGCTCCGCGAGAAGCTTTATTTTATACAAAAAAGCTGTGGTGCTGTGCCCGGACCGATGGATTGCTTCCTTGTATTAAGGGGCATTAAAACCCTTCACCTTCGCATGCAGCAGCATTGCCTGAATGGGGAAAAAATTGCCCAATGGCTGCGCAGCAACCCCAGGGTAGCCAAAGTGTACTGGCCGGGATTTGAGGACAATGCCGGCTATGCGATCGCCAAAAAACAAATGCGTGGATTTGGGGGAATGATCAGTTTCGAATTGAAAAACGATAGCCAGGAAGAAGCTGTAAGGGTATTATCTTCAACACACCTGTTTTCCCTTGCGGAAAGCCTGGGCGGCGTGGAATCGCTGATCAATCACCCCGCATCCATGACACATGCCTCCATTCCAAGGGAAGAGCGGATCAAGAACGGTTTATCCGATTCATTAATAAGATTGAGCGTGGGCGTGGAAGATGCCGACGACCTGATCGAAGATCTGAAAAAAGCAATCGGATAAAACAGCAGGTTTGGCATTGTATCTGCAAAATAAAGAGCAGGACAGGACATTATTTTTTCATCTTAAAAAGCCTGCTATGCTATACCTTATTGCAGTTATACTACTGATCGGCTGGGCACTTGGTTTCTTTGTGTTTTCCGTTGGAGGTCTTATTCATATACTCCTGGTAATAGCTATTATTGCCATTCTATTAAGGCTGATCAGGGGAGGCAATCCCATCTGACTGCCGGATTAAATATGACAAAATCATTAAAAGAATTTCTGGATAAGAAGGTTGATGAATATAATCAACCTTCTTTTATTAAGGATGACCCTGTTTGCATTCCTCATTTATTCAGGGATAAAGCAGATCAGGAGATCGCCGGCCTGTTTGCCGCAATATTTGCCTGGGGCAACCGGACTACTATCATCAATAAATCAAAAGAACTGATGCAGTTGATGGACATGCGCCCACACCAGTTTTGCCTGCATCATTCTGATAAGGACCTGCAGCGGTTATTAGGTTTTAAGCATCGTACCTTCAATGCAACCGACCTGTTGTATTTTATTGAATTTTTCAAATATCATTACAGTTCCTCTCCCAGTCTCGAAACCGCTTTTACCAGGCATGGCAGATCTGTGGAAGAAATGCTTTCCGGTTTTCATCATTATTTCTTTTCACTGGAAGATGCACCACCAAGAACAAAAAAGCATATTTCAACACCCGAAAGAGGCTCCACCTGTAAGCGGCTTAATATGTTTCTGCGGTGGATGGTAAGGAATGATGGCAGAGGCGTTGACCTGGGAATCTGGAAAAATATTTCTCCATCACAGCTTATTTGCCCCATCGATCTGCATGTAGCCCGGGTTGCAAGAAAGTTCAAGCTGCTGAAGAGAAAACAAACAGACTGGGAAGCAGCCCTGGAGCTGACTTCCCAGTTAAGAAAAATGGATACGGCCGACCCGGTGAAATACGATTTTGCTTTGTTCACGCTGGGGATCGCAGAGAGGTATTAGAACAGGAACAATCTCTCCCTTCCACCCACTTTCTTTTTCACGCCTGCGGGCCTTACATTATATGTGAACGTTGCCATGAAATATTGCGTCAGCGCATTGGTTTGCGAAGTAGTGATCATATTCCGGCTGGTATAAGAAGAGATATTCTTATTCTGGTCGAGAATATCGAATACGCTGAGACGAAGCACACCGGTCTCATCACGCAGCATAGTGAAATTAATGGCCGCATTCCAGCGAACGATCTCTTTGGGCGAACCCGGGGGCACACTGCTGTTAAAGTTATAAGAACACTGCGTTTCCCAGATCACATGCTTAGGCCATCTTACGATCAGTTCATTTTCCCACCAGCGTGCTTGCACTTTCAGCCTGTTGAAAACAGAACTTGAATAGCGGGTAAAATTATAACCGGCGCTTATACTGCTGTTCCATTCCACTTTATCATTCCAGTTAAGTCCAATCCCCGCCCATTGGTTAAGGCTCCATGTAGTTTGCCAGCTGCTTTCAGCATTGTACAGCAGCCGGTTCCTGTTGAAATTATAATTAGCTCCTGTGTTCCAGGAAAAGATAAAGCGCTGATTGTTTTTATATTGCTTGTACAGGTTGTAATTGATATAAAAATTCTTACTGCCATTGGCATTTACCGGCATGGTTGTTTGCACACCCTTTTCATCCACTGTTATGCTCTGCACTATATCATTATGCGTAAGGCCGCCATTAGCATATACACTAACATTGATTGAGCGCTTGGGATCATTGAAATAATAGTTAACAGAAAAATTATCCCGTCTTGATGGGTTGAGCGCTGTATTTCCTTTCGTGATATAATAAGGATTGGTATTGTCACTTACCGGGATAAGATAAGTATAAGAAGGCAGGGAAACATCTCTGTTGTAGGAAAGATTCAGCTGCTTATAAACGATATTCAACGCTGGAAGAATATCTGCACTCTTCTGTTTCAATGGTGTGGGCAGGGAAGCCAGATCATTATCAACATACTGAAGCAAGGCACGCGCGCCTGGCGTGATCGTAAAGCTTTTCCATTTGAACTCTAAGCTGGGCATCAGCATCATCCGGTTGCTATGCCGGTTAAAACTGCTGGTACGCAAGGGATCGGGAATGTCGCCATTGCCGGGGTTAGAAGGGTCTTTACTGAAAGTGTTGACATTGTTGGTGACCTGCCCGTATTCATAACGGCCACCGATACGGAATGTCATTATTTTACTGAGCGGGTCGCTGTAATTGAATGATACGGCAGCATCAGTACGTGGAATGCGCTCATTCCGAAGCTGGGCGGCCAGGCTATCATATGCAGTGGGGTAATAAAAATCAAGGCCTGTATTGGTAGTAAGATCATTATACCTGTTATTGACATCCAGGCTATGATAAATGTTATACCGTCTTCCTTTTTTTGTTTTTGAAAGGCGGGTAATAGCCAAAGAATGGCGGTAATAATAGGAATTAGCTTTATTGCGCTGCAACACATCCCCATCGCTAAGAGGGCCAAGTATATTATTGGTGCTGCTGATAGCACTGATCCTGCTTTCGTCTGAAATACCAATGGTGTAATTGGCATTGAACAGGATATTGGTAACAGAATCCGGTTTTAATCGCAGGCCGGTACCAATATTATGACCGTTGGTGACCACACCGCCCGTTAGCCTGGTCTTATTGGAAATCACTGTATCGCTGTTGAATTGTTGTGTCTCCGTTTCCGTCAGTCGATTGACGTGTATATTACCATGGAAGTACTGAAGAAAGAATGATTTCTTTGTATTGGGTGCATGATTAAGATTGAATCCGGCGCCTTTGCTGGTAGAAATTCCTCCATAGTTCTGCGCACCGCCAAAATTCACTCCGTTAATTGAAACACCTGAGCCGCCGCTGCTATTATTCCAGATGCTGATGCTGGTGCCATTGCTATTGCTGCGGTTCCTGTCCATACCTCCGGTCTGCATAAGCTCATTGAAACTAAAGCCCGCTTTATTCATATTATTCATATAGCCAAGCACGCTGATCTGCAATGTGTCCCGGTAAATGTTAGCGATACCACCAGCTTCGTACAGTTCATCAGTGCCGAGTCCTCCGTATAGTTTTCCAAACCAGCCTTTCTTCACACCCTTCTTTAAAGTGATATTAACTACTTTGCCAACATTGTTGATATTGTCATCACCATTGCGCAGCAGTTCGTCCTTATCATCAGTTACCTGCACTTTATCGATCACGTTAGCAGGCAGGTTGCGTGTAGCCATTTTAGGATCATCGCCAAAGAAAACCTTTCCATCAACAAGGATGCGGTTCACCGGTTTTCCGTTCACAGCAATATTCCCATCCCTGTCTACCTGCACGCCAGGAAGTTTTTTCAGCAGATCCTCGACCAGCGCATTGGGCAGGGTTTTAAAAGCAGAGGCGTTGAACTCTATCGTATCCTTTTTAACCACTACAGGTGGTCTTTCTGCGATCACCAGCACTTCATCCAGTGATTTGGCGTCAGGAAACATATATACAGTACCTATGTCTGTGGTGGCTTCACCTGCAGGAATAGTAAACTCTTTGCGGAAAATGCCATAACCGGAAAAGGAGATAACAACACGGCAGTTGAGATCGAAGGGGATGCCGGGAACTTTAAAATTACCTTCGGGGTCACTGAGGCGGTAAGTGATGATCGCCGTATCGGCTGCTTTAAAAACAGTAATCGTTGCCAGCCCCAACGGTTGCTGACTGGTTGAGTCAATAATCCTTCCTTTTAGAGTGCCCTGGGCAAAAGCATAGCCATTGAGACAGCATAAGATCACTGCCAGCAGAAAAATCTTTCTCATTCTGGTTTGTGGTTAGATTGCTAAAATACGATAATGTTCGTACGAAAGTTGTCGAACTTTCTCTTTAACGTTTATTTTACATTTGACACAAGTGGCGCGAACCTGGGATAACAGAGAATAAGCCAGTCCTTTATACAAGAACATTTTACTTAAAAAGTGAGTTTTTAATCCAAAATGTTGCTTGCTGCTGATGTTTTTTTATAGGACACAAGTGCCGGAAAAAGGTTGCAAAAAAAACCTGGCTATTTTTGATGCTGCTTAATGATCAGGTATGCATAGTGAAGAATCCATACAGGCTGTTGGCGCTGAACTGGGGCTTTTGTTCAGGGAAACGGATAATGAACTCCGGTTCCGTCAACTGGCACACAGGGTCAACGATCTTCTGATAAATGATTTCGACCGCCTTATTGCCATTCTCTACCGGATGGATGTAAGTGATATAAAGCTGAAAACCCTGCTCAAAAACAATCCTGGTGAAGATGCAGGAAGGATCATTGCGGAATTAATGATAGAGCGCCAGGCACAGAAAATAGAATCAAGGAAACAGTTTACCAGGAGAGAAAGCGATATTGACGAAAATGAAAAGTGGTAATCCTTATTTCTTATCCTTACCAAACATCAGTTCCTTTACTTTCTCTTTATCTTCTTTTTCTTTTTTCAGGTCGAACATTGTTCCGAATATACGGTCCCAGATAGTGGAGCTTACACCAAAACCATTATGCTCATTTTTATAATGGTGCAGGTGATGGTTTCTCCATAACGGTTTCATCCATTTAAAAGGAGGATTCCAGGCATGGATGGCATAGTGCATGGTGCCATACATGAGGTAGCCCAGGATAAAACCCGGGAAGAACATAAATGTATACTGCCGCATGATAAGATACGTCAGCCCGAAAATAGCAGAAGCGATAATAATGCTTGGTACAGGCGGCATGAAAAGCCTTTGCTTATCGCGGGGATAATGATGGTGATTACCATGCAAAGTGTAAATAAACTTTTGCGCACGGGGGCTTTCACTTACCCAGTGGAAAAGAAAGCGATGGGCAAAATATTCAAACAATGTCCAGAAAAACATGCCTCCAAAAAATGTCAGCACCACGCGGAGCAGCGAAAAGCCAAGAGAAGCATTGCTGTAATACAGCATAAAGCCGATCACAGGAAGATACATGCCCCAGATCACCAGCGGATGGGTCTTGGTAAGCATCTCCAGGTAATCGTTCTTAAACAGACGGGCCTGGCCTTTATTGTGGATTTTCTCAAACTGCATCGCCGCAAAGATACAAAAAAGCCCATTTTAACCTTCGGGGCATTGGAGGTTTCCATTAAGGCTCTGTATAGCTGATTTTAAATTTTGAAAGATCCGGCTTCCGCTCCCTTTTCCGCTGCAATTCATACTCATAAAAGATATTTCCCACTTCTTTAAAGAAAGGGTAGCCTGTTTCTTTATATTCATACTTATCATCATTCAATATCCCATCGCTGTTTACATAGATCAGGGCACTAAGCATGAATTCAATATTATTCTTGAAATCCACTACATACGATATATCCGTTAAGAATCCATAGGACCAGCCGGTTTTATTGAACACACGAATATATGAAGGGATGGTCCGGTCAGCTTTGAATAAAAACTTGGCATAGCTGTCAAAATATTCGCTGGTGTCATATTTCGGATGCTTGCTTTCAGAAGGCATTTGCGACATATAGCGGTAAAGCATTTTATAATCATCCTGGTCAAGCTTGAATCGTTGTTTTGCCGGAACTGATCCGGGAAATAGAACAGATTGCATTATTTGCTGCAGATCTTCCAGCGGTGCATTATTGTGCCGTGTAAAATCCATGGGTGATTGCACCAGTTGTTCATCACGGTTATAATGTGCCCTGCCGATCAATATTGTCTGGGGAAAATTAAATTTAGCCTGGCTGTAAGCCGGTGGTTGCGTATAGATCGTTTTCCCGTCTTTCACAAAGCGTATCGGATTGGTGTGCCGGTTTTCTTCTTCATCCATCGGCGTAAAGCGGCGGGTGATCCGTATATCTTTATACCCTTTTTTCCAAAGGGTCTCATTGATGTATTGCTGACCCAGGAATTCATAAAGACGGTTATACGCATCATTGTCGCTGATAAGAAATATCTTTTTAATATAGTGGGCAATGGATGGCAGGCCATTCGCAGCGCTGGTATCTTCCGTTACCGTGGTTTGCCTGCTGAAAGCGCTGTCGGTAAGCATAGGCGTGTTTTTATCTACGCCCGTTATCTTCATCTGGTGTAGTTTTTCCAGCGCCAGGAAAGCCAGGGGCATTTTTACCGTGGAGGCCGGATTGAAATATTCGTCTTTATTGGATCTCAATTTGTAGTGAGTGAACCGGGGGTTATTGTTCCTGTCCCTGTCAATTTGAGTATAGATAAGCTGATAGCGGAACGTATCCGGGTTATCCAGTATCTGCAGGAGTTGTGGTGATGCTTTTTCATATAAAAGCGAAGCAGGGAACGTCCTGGATGGAGGTTGGGCAATGCTCATGAAATGAAAGAATAGGATAGAAAGAAAAATAAAATGCCGGTACATTTTGTTGGTATTACAGAACTAAAAATAAAACAAGTTTGGTAGCATGTCAAATTGCGTTCGCTCCACGAACAACTTATCATTCCCTTACCTTTGCCCCACCTGAAAAGTAACAATCATGAAACTAGTTTCTTATCTCAAGGAAGAACGCGAACAGCTTGGTGTTCTGATCGATGGTTTTGTATATGATATGGAAACCCTCCATCCTGATCTGCCCGGCACAATGAATATGTTCCTTCATTACTGGGAAGATTCACTGCCTATGGCTCTTGCAGGTGAATTGCTATTGAAAGAGGGCACACGTACCAGCAATAAAAGAACACCGATCGGCGAATTGCAGTTGCTGGCACCAGTTCCTTTCCCGACCAGTTGCCGCGATGGCTATGCATTCCGCCAGCATGTGGCTGCTGCCAGAAGAAACCGCAAAGTGGAAATGATCCCCGAATTTGATCAGTATCCCATCTTCTATTTTACCAATCACCATAGTGTCAAAGGCCCGGGCCCTGTTGCCTGCATGCCTGATCATTTTGAGAAACTGGATTTTGAGCTGGAAGCTGCTATCGTTATCTGCAAATATGGCCGCAACATCAAAGCAGAAGATGCAGATGAATATATCGGTGGATTGATGATCATGAACGATCTGAGCGCACGCCGCCTGCAAATGGAAGAAATGCTGCTCAACCTGGGGCCTGCCAAAGGAAAGGACTTTGCCACCACTACCGGCCCATGGCTGGTAACACTGGATGAGTTAAAAGATCTCGAGATCGCTCCTAAAGAAAATCATACCGGCAAAAACTGGAACCTTACCATGAAATGCCGGGTGAATGGAAAGCAGGTAAGTGAAGGCAATGTGGGAGATATGGATTGGACGTTCGCGGAGATCATTGAACGTGTTTCTTATGGTGTAGACATTTATCCCGGCGACGTGATCGGCAGCGGCACTGTAGGTACCGGATGCTTCCTGGAATTGAATGGAACAGGTAAGCTGAATGATCCTGCATACCAGGAGCAGTGGCTGGAAGACGGAGATGTGGTGGAAATGGAAATTGATCAGTTAGGTACATTGGCGAATAAGATCGTGAAGGAGGATACGGACTGGAGCATATTGAAAAGAAAGAAATAGAAAGTTCAAACCCCGGATCATAGTCCGGGGTTTGATAGCTATAATTAAATCATTCGAGGCTATCTCAGATCACTACCTTATTCAGTTTTGTCACTGATCCAGTTCCTTTATTTCTCACTTTACCTAAACCGGAAGATTTCAGCTTCAGGCTCTTTTCAGCATTCACTTCAGCATTGCCGATACCATTGTTGTCCATATCCATTGTTTGCACTACAAAGCTGGCAGCCCTGAAATTGCCTACCGATTTATTTTTCACCACGGCATTATCTGCTTTCCCTTCCAGCTCGAGATTTCCTACGCTTTTATTTTCCAGGTTCACGGAGCGTGCAGATAATTTGAGGATCACATTGCCTACACTTTTATTATTCAATTGCAGGTCGTCAAAGTTCAAAGTGCCTGTAGTGGAAACATTTCCTACTGTTCTAAGATCAAGCCCTTTCAGTTGCTTGAATGTTATGTACACATTCATTTTCTTCGAGGTTTTGATGTTCACATTTTTCTTCATGGAAACAGTAAGAGCAGGGCCTTCAGCGTTCACGAGGACCAGTTCCTGCAAATTATCGTCCGCTTCGATCCTCACGTCTTCCTTATTGCCCTGGGCAAGGATCAGGTTGAATACTCCGCTTACATTCAACTGGCTGAAAGAGCTTACAGACACATCGCGGGTGGTAACATTACCGCTGCCAACAACTTCAGTCCGTTTTTCATCCTGCGCTTTCCCGGTAACAGGCAGGAACAGGGCGCCCATGGCCAACATTAATAACATCTTTCTCATACTAAAGGGTTTTATGGTTTTATTACTCAATTTGAACGAAATCCTTCGTAGAACGAAGTTGCCTTTCTTTTTGTTACACCCTTCCCTAAAAAATTATGAGTGGCAAATAATAAACCCTGGATGGAATAGGAGCAGTTTGCGGATATTTGCGGCTGATCAATCAAAATACCATGATTCTTGACCTTGCGGCACTTACTGCTGTTGAAAAACAATACTATCTCCAGCATTCTATTGCTCCCCGGCCGATCTGTTTTGCTTCTACCATCAATAAAGAAGGTGAGGTAAACCTGAGCCCGTTCAGCTTTTTCAATATGTTTTCTTCCAATCCCCCGGTTGTGGTGTTTTCCCCTGCGCGCCGGGTCCGCAATAATACCACCAAACATACACTTGAGAATATCCGGGAGGTGCCGGAAGTGGTGATCAATATCGTGACAATGGAAATGGTGCAACAGGTGTCGCTGGCCAGTTGTGAATATCCCAAGGGCGTAAATGAATTTATAAAAGCGGGATTTACTGCCGAACCGGCCACGCTTATTCAACCGCCAATGGTAAAAGAAAGTCCCATAAAAATGGAATGCCGGGTGCTGGAAATAAAATCACTTGGCAGTGAAGGAGGCGCAGGCAACCTGGTGATCGCAGAAGTGATCCGTATGCATATCGATGATGCATTGCTGGATGAAAACAAAAAAATGGACCAGCGAAAGATCCATCATGTAGCAAGATTGGGTGGCGACTGGTATTGTGTGGTAAATGAATCAAACCTTTTCCAGGTAGAAAAGCCAAATGTAAAACTCGGGATAGGATTGGACAGCCTTCCTTCATCTATAAGGAACAGCACTCTTTTAACAGGCAATGAACTGGGGCAATTGGGCAATGTGCATGAAATGCCGGTAGTGGATGCTTCTTATGAAGATGATCACCTGAAACAGATCATCCAGTATTATAGCCTGAACCCGGAAGAAATGGAAAAAGAACTGCATTTACATGCGAAAAAATTGCTGGCCCAGGGAAAAGTAAGAGAAGCCTGGCAGGTTTTACTGGCAGGAAGCTAGAGAGCGATGACCGAATGGCCGGGTTTTAATTGATAAGTTCATTACTTACGGGGACATTCGGCCATCGGGAATAAAAAAAGGGCCGTATATCAACGGCCCTTGCTATTAGGTAGGGATTAAAAATTACTTTTTCACGCTGCCAAACACTTTCTGCAGCAAGGCAGAAGCCTGTCCCATCGGATTAGCCCTGATATTCGCTTCTTCCTTTGCCACCTGGTCAAACAAGGCATCCACAGCTTTTCCTACCACATAAGACGTTAAATCAGGATTTACCTTTTTCATTGTGGTGGGAAATTTATTGTAAGTATTGACGATATCTCCATAGTATTTGGTTGCTTCCACTTTATCCAGTGAAGTTTGTACAGAAGGACTGAAAGCGGCTACCAGTTTATCCGTTGTTTTCTGCTTGAAATATTCCGTTGCAGCATTATTGGGACCAGTCAGGAGCTTGAGGGCATCAGTCACTGTCATCTCCTTGATCGCATCCACAAAAATGGGTTTGGCAAAGGCGACCGCATCCTCAGCACCACGGTTAATGGCCAATATAGCTTTATCAACCTGGGAACCCATACCAGCTGAACGCAATGTTTTTTCTATTTTTTGTGCATCCGGAGGCAGGAACATTTTATATACCTGGCTTCCAAAAAAGCCATCCGTTTTATTAAGATTCAGCACAGCATTCGCCACACCCTGGGTAAGGGCCTCTTTAATACCCTGCCCGGCCTCATCTTCAGAAACGCCGGAAGAAGAACTCTTGGAAAATATTTTGGGAAGTTTAATCTGGGCTTCAGCAGTAGCCGGCAACACGGCAACGCCAAAAAGAAAGGCTAAAAAATAGGTTTTCATCAAATCGGTGTTATTGTTTTATAATAGGACTGGTTATTGTTATCCAAACGGGCTATGACCGCTTTTTAGTATGAACAACGGCCCAAGTTAACCGCCAAACCGTTAATATCCAATACCCGGCCGCTTATTTGACGATTCTTTAATGAAGTTGGATGCATGAACGGCCGGTCCCGACTAGCATTTGCCCCTTCAGACCCTAACCAGTACCTTTGCCCCCAATTTTTGAACATGAGTACTCAACATTTGTCCGAACAAGAGCAATTACGCAGGGAAAAACTGGCCGAACTGATCATGATGGGAATTGAGCCTTACCCGGCTCCCCTGTATCCCGTAAACAGCAATTCTGTTTATATAAAAGAACATTATAAAGAAGAGGTCAAAGACCAGTTTGCAGATGTATGCCTGGCCGGACGGATCATGAGCGTACGTGATATGGGTAAAGCCAATTTCGCCGTGATCCAGGATGGTCATGGAAAAATTCAACTGTATATCCGCCATGATGATATTTGCCCTGGTGAAGACAAAAGCCTGTATGATATCGTTTGGAAAAAACTGATCGATATTGGTGATATCATCGGCATCAGGGGCTATGCTTTTATTACCAAAACAGGGGAAACCTCTGTGCATGTAAAAGAGCTTACGCTGCTAAGTAAATCTTTACGCCCGCTTCCTATTGTAAAAGAAGCAGAAGGCCAGACATTCGATGCAGTAACCGATCCCGAATTCCGTTACAGGCAACGCTATGCCGACCTGATCATCAATCCTTCGGTTAAAGAAACATTTGTAAAAAGGACCAGGCTCATCAATTCCATCCGTGAGTTCCTGAATAATAACGGTGCACTGGAAGTAGATACCCCTGTGCTTCAAAGTATCCCCGGTGGCGCTGCAGCAAGGCCATTCATTACACATCACAACGCACTGGATATTCCTTTTTACCTGCGCATTGCCAATGAGCTTTACCTTAAAAGACTGATCGTAGGTGGCTTTGACTGGGTGTATGAGTTCAGCCGCAACTTCCGCAATGAGGGCATGGACCGCACACATAATCCTGAATTTACCGTACTCGAATTTTATGTGGCATACAAAGATTATCTCTGGATGATGGAAACCACGGAGCAACTGCTGGAAAAAGCGGCCATGGATGTATGCGGCACAACGGATGTAGCAGTGGGCAATAAAACCATTTCTTTCAAAGCCCCCTACAAACGGATCAGTATTTATGATGCTATACAGGAGCACACCGGTTTTGATGTAAGCCGTATGAATGAAGAACAATTGCGGGCCGTTTGCCGCCAGTTACACATATCTGTAGATAATACCATGGGCAGAGGTAAGCTCATCGATGAGATTTTCGGTGAAAAATGCGAACAGCACTATGTGCAGCCTACTTTCATTATCGATTATCCCGTTGAAATGAGTCCGCTCACCAAGAAGCACCGTGATAAACAGGGACTGGTGGAACGGTTTGAGTTAATGGTCAATGGTAAAGAAGTCGCCAACGCCTATACCGAGCTGAATGATCCTATTGATCAGCGTGAACGCTTTGAAGAGCAGCTTAAACTACAGGAGAGAGGGGATAATGAAGCCATGTTTATCGATAATGATTTTCTTCGCGCACTGGAATACGGCATGCCTCCTACTTCAGGAATTGGTTTTGGTATAGACCGGCTTTGCATGTTGCTGACCAATCAGCCTTCGATACAGGATGTTTTATTCTTCCCGCAAATGAGGCCTGAACATAAGCCTGAAAGCAGCAGTGAAGAGAAATAAATGTTTACCCTTATTTGCTGTTATTTATGCACGTTCGAACTTTTACTGTTGTTCTATAAGTATAATTTTTGTAGCTTGTATACTATAAAAGTTCTTATTACTAGGGTTTAATGGTTAAGGTCATTATAGACAAAGAGGCTGCCAAAAGAAAAACTCTTTCAAAGGAATTAAACCTATTCTTTGAAAGATGATTTTAGCTTGCATTTGACAGCCTCTTTCTTATTTTAATCCACGAAAAGATCCCTGTACAATTTAGCACCCGGCACCACTGCATATTTCTCCAGGTCAGTTATTCCCTCTGCAGCAAAAACATCTTCATCAATAAAACAATTGCCAGTGCAATCCTTTGGCGGTTTGCTCAGGATATAATACGCAGCATCAGCCAGCACTTCCGGCTTGCGGCTCATTTTAGCCAGCGCTTCACCTCCCAACAAATTTCTTACTGCTGCTGTATCAATTGTTGTTTTTGGCCACAGTGCATTGGAAGCAATGGGATAGGATTTTAATTCCTCAGCCCATCCCATGGCCATCATGCTCATGTTATACTTGGTCATGGTATAAGCAATATGCCCAGCCAGCCATTTCGGCTGCAGGTTCACCGGCGGAGAAAGCGTAAGGATATGAGCATGATTGGATTTTTTTAAATGCGGGATGCAGGCTTTGGTAACAAAAAATGTTCCGCGCACATTGATGGAATAGATCAGATCAAACCGTTTGGGTTCGGTTTGTTCTGTTGGTGTAAGAGAGATAGCTGACGCATTATTGATCAGCATATCAATGCCACCAAAAGCAGCCACTGCTTTATCGATAACATTCTGCACCTGGTCTTCAAACCGGATATCACATTGCACGGCTAGTGCTTTACCTCCTGCTGCTTCCACCTCGGCGGCCGCTGTGTAAATAGTGCCCCCCAGTTTGGTGTTCTCTTCCACTGATTTGGCCGCGATCACAATATTGGCTCCATCAGCAGCCAGTTTCAGGGCCATGGCCTTACCAATGCCACGTGTAGCACCGGTAATGAGGACGGTTCTGTTCTTCAATGACATAGCAAAAATTTTATTGACTGAAGATAAGAAAAGCCTTCTATGGGTAGCGAAATACCTCGTAAATGCACGGCAGGCGCCGTAATTCCGGAACGGTAAGAAATTGTTACAACTGCTCTGGCAACAGCCAAAAACGAAAATTACTTTTGATTGAGATGCTGGTAAAACGACAGGCCTGCATCGAATAAAACCCGAGTCCCGTTTGATCCAATATATCCGACCGAAAAACCAGGTCCATTAGTTTAGTTTAGATAGCAGATAGCTGATGACAGATAGAGAACACTGTCATCAGTTGTCTGTTGTCTGTTTATAGCCTTATTGAGGAGTAAGTCCGTTACTTTTCACGTCCAGCACCGCTGTTGGCTCTATAAATGTCACCGTTTTCAAATCCTGTGTTGCCTGTAAGCCTTTATGGCCCTGCACCTGCTGATCCTTAGAGCGGTACTCTGCATATTTATCCGTGTAGAAAATGCCTTTGTTCTGATCCCACCAGAGATCAGGGCTTTTGAGGGTATCTCCTTTAACAGTGATCACTACTACACTATCACGCAGGTACACTTTATTGTAGCTTTCGTAGTATTTGCCGTATTTGCAATCCAGCCAGGTGTCTTTACCAAGACTGTCATTATAAAAATCAACATGCATCGAGCGGGGAAATTCCACGTATTGGGTGTCTGCACTTACGCGGTACATGAGCGGGGCGGTAAGGCGTGCTTTCATTTTTCCTTCCTGGCTCATAAAGCTTTCGATGTTGCGTGCTTCTTCACGCATCACAGTATCTTTCGTCCACTCTTCTATCGTTTTCTGGTCGTTCTCACAGCCTCCAACAAAAAAGCAGCTTATACATAAAGCTGCTGCGCAAGAAATTCTTTTTATTGCTATGATAGCTTGATTAATCATATTTCTTTTTAACAAACCAGAAATCGCTTAGCGACAGGCCTGCTGATATGCGGAACATGTTTTCCTTTAATGCATTGTCATTATTGCCACGCTTAATAAACTCAAAACTGAGATTGATCATCGTTGCCTGGCCCGGGCTCATCCGGTTATAGTTCAGGAGCGGCAATCCCAGCCCCAGTGAAGCACCAAATGTATTGAGCTTTTTATTGTCTACCTGGATATAATCCGGACCGTAGAAAAAGCCTGCCCTGTACGCTACATTGCTGAAATAATTTGGTTTGGGCACAGGTCTCAACTGACCGCCTACGCGCAATTGCCAGTTGGATTTCACTGTTGGGTCAGCCTGGCCATAAACGCGGTATTCGTCCCAGTTATTCCGTGCAAAATCCACGCCTACCAGCCAGTCGCTTTGTTTTTTATCCAGCGAAAGCTGCCTGCGCAGTACAAAGCCAATAGTATAAGAAGATGGATATTTGATCTTCCCTTTGACATTCTTTTCTTCATACACGCTGTCAATCCGTACATAACCCTGATTCTCGTCGTAGAAATATGTTTCACGGATGAGATCCTGTGATGCACTCAGGTTGCTGCCTACGTTTCCATAAGCACCTACGGTAAGAAGAAAGTCTTTATTCAGTTGCGTCATGTATTGAAGGCCGCCACTGAAAAGCAGATTGCCGTAAGAAGTCTTGGTTTGATAATTCCCTGCGTTGTACGATACGGTATCATTCAGGAAAAACCGGCGTGTGCTGTAATCTTTCGAACCGAAAAGATAGCCAACGCTTGCACCCAGGGCGATCACATTATTCTTTCCGATATAGAACTTGTACCCCATCCCCAGGTTGGGCAGGTAAGCACCACCATCTCCCTGGTTGAGGGTAGTGGCCGTGTCAATCGACTGACCCGTATTGGGATCGACCAGCCTCTCGTTGCTGGTAATTTTATAACTGACCCTTGCCACGGGGCGGATGCCGAAGCTAAGGCCCCAGTTGCGGCGTAAAGGAACACCTATCTGCACATGAGAAAAAAGCAGATTGCTGGTACCGAATTTATCTGTGTTATTAGGCTCTACCAGGGTACGATTATCGAGGTTGATACCAACATCCAGTATCGCTCTTCCGGAAGCCAGTTTATTGGACTTTGCTTCTTTGTATGACTGGAAAAAAGAATAGGATGCCGGGTTGCTGTAGTTGATGCTGAGAGGTACAGGAGCGTCATTTACGCCGGCGGCAATTCCTCCCATTCCACGTAAATTAATATTGGTGGCAGGCACCATATCTCCCAGGCCATATCGTGAATAAGGCGAATTGTCCTGCGAAAAAGCAGGCAGGAAAGCAGTAGTGAGTAAAACGCTTAATGAAAAACGGAACACTCCTAAAACGTTGATTTTCTTAGGGGTTATTAAGTTCGCTAATGGCATAAAGACCTTTAAATATTAATTCAGGGTCTGCAAATATCTTGTTTTTAAGGTGCGAACCCAAATGTACCATATCACCCCCGGTTAAGACGACGTTAAAGTTGTCGAATTTTTTACGGTATTCGTCTATGAAACCATCTATTTCATAGACCATTCCCAAAGTGACCCCACTGAGGATATTGGTGGCTGTGTCATAGCCGATAAGGGGTACATTGCTGTTTGCCTCCATCAGCGGCAACTTGGCTGTATAGTGGTTCAAAGCCCTCAATCTCATCTCCATACCGGGCGAAATCCCGCCCCCGGCAAACCGGTGGTATTTATCAATAAAATTATATGTGATGCAGGTGCCCAGGGCAATGATCAGGTTATTGCTATCAGGATAAAACCGTACGGAAGCGGCCAGCAAAGCCAGCCTGTCGGCCCCGATCGTTTCCGGCTTACCCACCAGCGTAGTAAAAGACAACTTAGTAAGATAGCTCAGCTTATGAAAACGGGTCTGCTTCGCCAGCAACTCTTCCATCGCAGGATCATGGTTGACCACCGAAGAAAGGATGGATTTCTGCGGATGGTACAGATCAATCAATCCCTGTATCGTAGCCGGAGAATCATCAGGCAACGTGATGATCTTTTCAATAAGAGGCCCGGTAAAGATGGCAGCTTTTTTCCGTGTATTGCCAAAATCAAAACAAAGGGTGACCATAGGCGCAAGATAGTACTTTGACTCAGGACCGGCTCAAAGAGCCTTTCCTCCCAGGTTTTTAAAGTGTCCATTCAACTTGATCTTCTCCTTCAATTGCTCAATACCAGCTACCATCGGAATGGTTTTCGACAGGTGACGCTTCAGGTATTCCTGCCGCTGACGCTCATCCATCAGGCCAAGCAGTTCGTATTCCTCTTCGAGGGAAAGACCTACATGATGTGCTACATCATAGGCTTTGAGCTCTTCTTCCTCCTTTTTAAAATCCTTACTCACTTTCAAAGCCTGGTGCAGCTCACGGATACTGGCCAGCACTTTTCTCATCTGCTCAATATTTCCCTGTTCCCTGTTGTCCGGATAATTGACAATAGCGCCACTGTATAATTTATCAGGTATTTCTTTTATCACTTCAAGGATACGGAATACACGCCCCCCTTCGGTGCGGATATCCATTTCGCCATTATCATATACTTTGGAGATCTCCTGTATTTTCACCAGTGACCCCATGTCCTGCAGCCTTTCATCGATCACTGTTGGTATGCCGAATTCTTTTCCCTGCTGATGGCATTCTGTGATAAGTTGCTTATACCGTGGTTCAAAAATATGCAGGTTCAATTGCTCACCGGGATAAACAACAATGCCAAGCGGAAAAATAGGAATGAAATTGGTCATGCTTCAAAGTTATCTTCTTTATCCGATAAGATTTCTTAAAACTAATCCCTCTTCATGCTGCTGATTTCCCTGCAAACCCCAAACCATTTCCACCACCACAAAACAAAAAAACCATAGATAAATACACCATATTGCGTTTCCAGGCTCGTTTCAACCAGGAAGCCCATTATTGCTATTGCGTGCAATAGATTCCAGAAAAAACGATGTGGAATATTTTTTACACATAAAGGAAGAAAAACGATCATTGTAAATAATATCATTCCTGGCCAGCCAGCCATTCCTCCATATACGATCCATTCGCTGCTGGGATATAACTTATCGGTTTCTTTTATGCCTGTTACATGCGCGTCGTACCATTGATCGGTTTCACTTTTCAGGTCGCCTGCCCCAACGCCCAGCAATGGGTTTTCCTTTATTATTTCCCATCCGGCTTTAAGCGATACCAGCCTGTTTCCATCACTGGTGCCCGACATGTATTTGTTTTTGATCACAAAAGAGAGATCATATAAATTATATTTTACCCTGTTCTGAAATGTGGGAAAGCAAAACCAACCGATCAGTAAAAAAATAATCAGCCCTCCGGTCACCAGCAGTGAAATTCCCGGTTTCCGTTTTGCTTTATAAAAAGCGAAAGCCAGTCCAAACACGTACAACATCAGCAATCCCGTGCGGGCAGATAAAATATGGAGATAAACAACAGGGATGATCAGGAGTGCTAACCGTACACCCCGGTATTTTCCCGGAAATTTGTCCCATAGCAATACGATTGTGATCGCTGCCAGGCAAACCAGCCAGCTGAACCGTACATGATCATCATCCAGTGGAGTAGGAATTGTTTTAGCCCGGAGATAGCTTTCATTGATCGATTGCATATCCAATAAATACTGGCCAATACTCCAGCAACAGGCCAGCGTTGCAAACAATAAAAAGCTATACGCAATAATTTTCCATTCTTTTTCTTTCAGCCGCCATTGGCCTGCAAACGCAATTGGCAGCAATAGAAAGGGGAGTTTAACCAGCAATACTTTTCCCCATTCCTGTTTGTCTTCACTCCATAAACCGGAGATAAAGGGGATGAAAAACAGCAGGCTTATACTGATCAATAAAGGAGAGGCAAGGAATTGTTTCAATTGTGTATATACCTGGCTATGCAGTGTGGCAAGCACAATGAATGCAATAAGGCTGATGGATAAAAGAGCGCGTGAAACAAACAGGCTGGCCAGCATCAAGATGATCGTGGCAAAAATGGCCCTGTTGCGCCACTCATTCTGTACAAGAATCCCCATACATTTGTAAACCTACAACAAGTTTTTCATGTGGCAGGAGCTATCAGCGCAATTACAGCAAGGTGATATCAAAGCATTGGCCCGGAGCATTTCCCTGGTGGAGAATGGTTATGAAGGTTATGCTTCATTCCTGGAGCAATTGCCGGCAGGCAAAGCTGATATCATTGGCATCACCGGCCCTCCCGGCGCAGGCAAAAGCACGCTGGTAGATGCGCTGATCGGCGAACTGGTGAAGGATGGAAAAAAGATCGCTGTGCTCTGCGTTGACCCCTCATCACCCTTTCATCTTGGCGCTGTGCTGGGCGACAGGATCCGGATGAGCGAATGGTACACCAATCCTTCAGTATTCATCCGTTCGCTGGCCAGCCGCGGAAGCATGGGCGGCCTTCACCCTATGATCATTGAAATAACTTACCTGTTAAAAGCAGCAGGTTTTGATCATATCATTATTGAAACCGTTGGTATCGGGCAAAGTGAAGTGGAAATTGCAGGGCTGGCAGATACGACCGTGGTAGTGCTGGTACCGGAGGCCGGCGATGAGATACAAACAATGAAATCGGGGCTGATGGAGATCGCTGATATCTTTGTCGTAAACAAAAGCGACCGGCCAGATGCTGACCATTTTGTAAAAAACCTGCGGCTGATGCTGGCACCTTCTTTTACCCGGCATAAAGAAGAAGTACCTGTGCTGAAAACTGTTGCTTCCCAAAAAACAGGCATACCGGAACTGGCTACCGAGATCATCCGGCAGGGCTCTCATGCCGATACCAAAAAGAAAGCTTTTCTGCTTGCATCCAAGGCATGGCATATTCTTCAAAGAATACAAATGCAGCATATCGATCAGCAGCAACTGGAAATCCAGATACAGGAAGCGCTTGCAAAAGGGTCATTCAACCTGTTTGCATTTGTAAATGAAGTGAGCAAACAGCAGAAGGAAACGCCTTACCTGTTTTCAATATGCTCTATCATCACCAGCCATGATAAATATGGTGAAATGAGAAAGAGTTTTGAAAACTGCGGGTTTACCCAGGATTGCGAATACATTTTTGCAGACAATACAACGCATAACCGGTTTGATGCCTATACCGCCATTAACCATTTTCTCCGGGAAGCAAACGGCAGATACATTATTATCGTTCATCAGGATGTAAGATGTATTGATAATATTTCCCGGTTGCAGAAAATACTGGCTGACCTGACACTTGAGGATGATAAATGGGCTGTTTGTGGTAATGCTGGTGCAATGGGCTATCACCAGGATGTACGGTATATTACCAATGGCGGAAAAGTTGTAACACATGAAAACCTGCCGGCAAAAGTGTTTTCCCTGGATGAAAATCTGTTGGTCGTGCGTCAGTCAGCCAATATTGTTGTGTCTGCCGACCTGAAAGGTTTTCATCTCTATGCAGCAGACCTTTGCCTGATTGCTGATTACCTTGGCTATTCCTGTTATGTTATTCCTTTTATGGTAAAGCATCTGAGCCTGGGCAATCTGAAGGACCTAAAAAGGCATTTACCTGAATTCCTGGACCTGTACGGGAGGAAACTCAGGCGGCGCTTTATTCAAACACCAAGCTCCAAGTTTGTCCTAAGCAACTCTTCATTCAAAAATAGATTTCTTAATGGGAAGCTGTTCTTCCTGGTGAAGTGGTATGAAGGGATAAAACTTTTTTTTAAAACCCCGCGTCACAAAAGCCAGTACAGGAAAACTGTCAGGAAGGAATAACTCAAAAGCGGGTGATCTCTTTTTTATCTACTGAATTCCGGACGGTGTTCACCACTTCTTTCACGGTCAGTAATTTCCTTTCACCAGCTGCTTTGAAAAGCTTTTTGCGGCTTTCAATTACCCTGCTGTAGTTTCTGGTAAATAATTGCAGTGATTTCAACCAGCCCCATCTCAGCATAAAAAGATGAGCCAGGCTTTCAAATCCAAGCTGAATAAACCATTGAAACCGCTTGAAGGCATTCAGGTGAATAGCATGCAGGTACATTTTGTTCCTGTTGTAAACAACCTGGATGCTTTTTTTCTTGTTGCTGGAATTGATGGATACAGAAAGTTTATGCCGGCAAACAGAGAAATCATCATAATAGCATTTCCATCCCATTCGCCAGGCCCGGAGACTCAATTCAAAATCTTCCACATAAAAAGGTGCAAACAGTTCGTCAAACCCACCCAACAATAATAGTTTTTGCCGGTCTACAAAAGCATTGGCGCCAGAGAGATACATGCTGTAGAGCCATTGGCCCTGCTCTTTATGAACTGGAATATAATTTCCGGAGGTTTTGATCTTGAGACCGTGAAAAGAGGGGTATTTGCCTCCATCCTGTATCTTATCATCCTCCCAGCCGATGATCTTGCCCATTACACCAAATGTATCGGCTCTTTCAAAATAGCGAAGCAAGCCATTAAAATAATTGGGCGTAAGCTTTACATCACTGTTCAGCAATAACACATGGGAATACTGAGCATTAAAAATGCCGGTGTTGATAGTAGGAGAAAACCCTTTGTTGACCTCATTGATCAATAACCTTATTCCGGGATATTCTTTTTGCAGAAATGAAACGGAATCATCGGAAGAGCAATCATCGCAAATAATGATCTCGAAAGGAAGTGCTGCGTCCTTAGCCGCTCCAAAAATGGAAGGAAGGGTCTGCTCCAGCAAATAACGTCCGTTATAGTTAGGAATTACAATAGATATACCTGAAACGACGGCAACTGCTTGCATTTTAATAATCTCCCCTTGCCGGGGCTTAACAAAAAATAAAATAACCCTGGAATATTACTCTTTATTGCTTTGCCACCACTTGTAACCGATATACCCCACTATAAGGAAAGGCGTAAAAGCCAGGTAGACAATGCCGGTATTCAGCCCTTTTGCGGGCCCTTCACCTAATTGCTGCGCTGTTTTTGTACAGATAGAGCATTGCGCTCCTGCCGTAAGAGAGAGTAGGATAGAAAAACATGCTGCCAACCAGTAAACCTGTAACCTCTTTTTCATCACCGTAATTTGACAGCAAAAGTACTAAAGAGATGGCGGAGCAAAAAATTCTACTTTATACTCCTCCATTTCCCTCAGCCAACCCTATCAAACGAATCAGGTTCAGGGTATTAAAATCTTGAAAAGAGTTCCATAAACTCCTGGCGCCGGTTCCGGGAAATATTAATGGAAGCATCATTGTCCATAACGATATAGCCTCCATCACCACGGACAAACTTCTTTACCCGGTTAATATTAATAAGAAATGAACTGTGAACGCGGTAGAAATCAGGGCCGCTCAGCGCTTCATCAATTTCTTTCAGCACTTTCGATACCAGGATCTTTCTTCCTCCTGCCAGCACTACATGTGTATAATTGCTTTCCGCTTCACAATAAATGATATCCTGCGTAGCTACAAACACCAACCCATCGCCGGAAGTGAGTGCAATGCGGTGGGGAGTGGTTTTGTTCGACTGATGTATGTTTTGCAATAACAGGTCAAACTGTTCACGCGTAGGAACATTCTTCTTTTCTTCAATACGGCTGATGGTTGCTTTCAGATCGTCAGGGTCAACAGGTTTCAACAGATAATTAAGTGCTGCATATTTAAATGCCTTGATGGCAAACTGATCATAAGCAGTGCAGAATACTACATCAAAAAAAAGCTTGTCGAATTGTTCCAGCATATCAAACCCGTTCATCTTCGGCATTTCTATATCCAGAAAAACCACATCGGGCTTACCTGCATGGATAGCAGCGATCCCCTGCTCGGCTGAATTGCACATGGCAATGATCTCTACCTGCGGGCAATAGGTTTTCAACAGCCATTCCATCATTTCCAGTGCATTCTTTTCATCGTCTACGAGAATACATTTTATCATACTAATCAGTTTTATTACCCGTCTATGGGTATTTTCAGGATAACTTTTGTGCCAGCAGCTTCGCCATTGCTTGTTATGATATCATTTACTTCCACAGATGCTTCTGCCTGTATCTGTTTGGTCAGCAAAGCCAGCCGGTCTTCCGTCAGCTTCATGCCCAATGATTTCTTGGTGGAAGCAGATTTGCTTTTCAGTTCCTTTGCCCTGACCCTTCCCACACCATTATCTTCGATCACGCATTCCAGCAATGAATCCGTTTTCCGGGTGATATGGATCGTAAGATGCCCTGCCGTTTCCTTATGCAATAGCCCATGCCAGATAGCATTCTCCACATAGGGTTGGATAATCAGCGGCGGTACATAAATACTGTCTGCCTGCACTCCTTCGCTCACGCTGATCGAATAGGAAAATTTTTTCTCAAACCTGATACTTTCCATTTCTATATACAATCGCAGTGCTTCCAGTTCGTTTGATAAGGTAACCGATTTGCTGTTGGAATTGTCAAGTATCAGCCTGATCAGTTTGGCAAACCGGGTAAGGTAAAGGGAAGCAGTAGCCTGGTCACTCTTAACAATGTACCGGTTAATGGAGTTGAGACAGTTGAAAATGAAATGAGGGTTCATTTGCGCCCTTAATGCCTGCATTTCCACATCGGCCATTTTTCGTTGGGTATCCATTAGTGTTGCTTCTGCCTTTGCCCGTTCTGCTTCCGCTTTTGCTTTCACGATCTTATTGGCACACAAGGACGCGATTGTAGTGAGGATCGACAAATGCTTTTGAGTAAAGAACCCTTTTTTTGAGTGTTCGCAGTCAATTACTCCCAATACTTTTCCGTTGGAGATGATGGGCACTGCAATCTCCGAACAGCGCCGCTCATCGTCTACAATATAGCGCGGGTCTTTGGTCGTATCTGCGATCAGCTCGGCACGGCCACTCGCTGCCACGCTACCGGTGATGCCTTTCCCCAACGGTATTTCCATCGGTTCTTTTATTTCATAAGAGACCGGGCTCTTTGGTCCATGTGCAGCGCGTTGGATCAGCACTTTTCTTTCATGGTCCAGCAGGTAGATCACACAATCTTCAAAATGAAGCCGGCCGATACAGTTCTTCGCTACATCCCACAGGATCGCTTTCACCGAATTGGTTTCATAAATGCTGACAGCAAAATAATTAATGGCCTGCTCTGCTTCCAGCTCTTCCTGCTGTTCCTGTATCTTTTTATTCCTGTTCCGTACGATCATCCAGATAATACTTCCTATAGCAAGCACCAGCAAGCTGATAAACCACCAGGCCATCCAGTAGGGCGATTCGATCTCAAAAGAAAAAATATCGTTGGCGTCCACCCAATCCACCCGGTTGAGACTGGCCTGTACTTTCAGCTTATACTGGCCAGGAGGAAGGGAGGTGAACCGGACAAGATTATTGTTGCCGAGGTATTTCCAGTCGTTATCAAAACCTTCCACCTGGTAGCGGTAAGTCACTTTATCTGCATTATTAAAATAGGCCACCGCAAATTCCACTTCCATAGACCGGTCGGAATAGGGTATGGAGTATTGTTTATCGAATGAATACACGATCGAATCCTTATTGCCCAGGCTGGCCTGGCTGATATATGCCTGGAAGGATTCTGCCGGCGCAGTAAAAGTATCGGGGTTCCAGTAATTGATCCCATTTACCCCGCCGAAATAAACCGTTCCCTGCTTATCCCTGAACCAACTGTTTCCATTGAACCCATAACCTTGCACATTATCGGAATAATCAAAAAGATTGAGCTTGAACGTAGCAGGATCATAGCGGTAAATGCCATGTTGCGAACTGGCCCATATCACTTCATGCATATCCTGGTAGATCGTATAGAGATTAATATGATCGAATACATTGGTCAGTTTATCTACCACTATTCTTCCATCCTGGTATCTTGATGTATACAACCCCTGCTCACAGGAAAAAAGCAAGCGGCTGTTTTGCTGCATAAAGGAACTCGTGATGATCTGCGCAGGAGAATCAGGGAAAGACGCTTTTTGCAAATAGTTGTAATTGGAATCTATGCAATGCAATCCGCTATTGGTGGTGATCCAGATAATGCCATTGGCTCCCTGGTGGGCGAAATTGGGATTTTCGCGGGTGATCATGGGCAAAGGCAATTCCTTTAACAGGTAAGTTTTAGCATCGAGTACATAAATAGCTTCTCTCCCCATTACAAGATGATCGCCGTTATGCAGCGTAATAACATCATCAATAAAATCCTTTTCACTTTTTACCCTTATGCTATCCGATTCAAAAGCAGGCCGCCGGTATTTTTTGGTTAGAGGATCAAACAGCCACATACCTTTATCCGTTGGTCCGAGGATAATGTATTTGCCATCGTATACCAACCCACGAATAGAAGGATGGCTTAGTTTATCAGTACTTTCAGGGGAGGGAAGAAAAAATTCCCAGTCGCGGCGGTTTGCTTTCCAGTTAACGAAGCCATTGCCTGTGGCCAGCCACAGATTACCTTTTTCATCTTCCTGTATCTTCCGGATATTATCAATGCCGGCAGGAAGCACATCATTCAATTGCCTGATACGGGTGAGCCCGATCGGTGAATGCTTTACGGCAAACCTCACTACGCCGTCGATGGTGGCCATCCATGCATAACCATCTGTATCAAGGTAAATGAAATTGCCATAATCATTTGTTCCCACCTTCCGGCCACTCAGGAAAAACTGCGGACGGGTATATTGATTTGTTTCATTATTGTACTCAAATATTCCTTCTCTGGAAGCGATCAGGAAGCGATGCGGAGCAAATTCCACGATACTCCGTGTAGCAAAATAACTTGAATGTAAGGTCCTCAGGTGTGACGGCAATACCATTGGGCTTATGCTGCCGGTTTTAAAATTATGCCAGTAGCTTTTGCCATCCCAACTGCTGACAGCAATACTGTCGCGGTTGATAGGAAATATCTTGTAGATGTCTACATTGGGAAGGCTGTCTGCCTTGTTGTTATGCAGATCATATCTTACTATCTGTTGCCCGCTTTGATAAAACAGGAGGTCGTCGTACACAACAGCAAGCGGCATAGTACTAACAGAGGGAGATGGTATGGAAGAAAGCCAGGGTTGAAATGTTCTGCCCGCCGTTTCATATTTATACAGCCCTTTATTCGTCAGCAGGATGATGTTTTTATCTTTTAGCTGAAAAACAGGCCCTGAAGTAAATGATGAATCTTCAGCGGAAACATACACCTGCTTGAAATCGCCTTTCTCTTCTGAGAAAAGAAAAACCCTGTTGGTTCCTGTTACCCATACATGCCCGTTCTCATCACAAAGCAGGTTATCCCATACTACGCCTTGTTTGAAAGTGACGATCCTTTTGCCATCAAAGCGCTGCAACTGGCGGCGGTAGAGTACCCATAAACAGCCCTTCTGATCCCTCGCTACCGAGGAGATAGTGCCGGGTTGCAAGCCGGAAGTGTAATCAAATAATTGGAGGTGATAGTCGGGCAGTTGGGCATTGACGGTCAGGGTCAGCACGACCATTACCGCTGCTAAAAGCAGTTTCTGTATAATACGCGTTTTTTTCAAGAAGGGTTATTGATTCAAATTACTGAGAAACGCGGTAAGGTCAATGGTTAATGGTCTTCGGAGATGAAAATAGGATGAGGGAGAGGGTTAGAGAAGGGCGTTTGAGTATTTGGTGAATCTGTTTAGTGGATGGTATTCTTCTGTTGACGGAATGGATCATTGGCAATCATCCTTTTCCCTGTCACCCCGGCCCTGGTTCAGGAGAATAACAGGTATAGTACAATAAGAGCCGGGGTCTCCCCAACGTTGAGGAGACCCCGGCTCTTATATACTTTAAACCAGAATGAGGTCTGAACCAGGGCCGGGGTGACAGGGAAAGGGTTCACGGTCACTCGGCCATCGATCATCAGCCATTCTTAAATTGCTTGCGCACTCATCTTCTTGCTTTGTTTCAAACGCTCATTTTCATCCAGTATCACTTTGCGCATACGGATAAAGTTGGGCGTTACCTCGATGCACTCATCTTGTTGGATATATTCCATACACTCTTCAAGTGTCATCAGGGTTTTTGGAGCAATGCGGGTAGCATCATCACTGCCGCTCGCGCGGTGGTTGGTGAGCTTTTTACCTTCAGTGGCGTTTACGATCAGGTCGCCGGGTTTGATATTCTCTGCAATGATCTGTCCGGCATAAACATCTTCACCTGGGTCAACGAAGAAAGTACCGCGATCCTGCAATTTATCGATAGAGTAACCGGTTGTCTTTTCCGTGTTCTTCGACAGCAACACACCGTTATTGCGACCGGGGATAGGCCCTTTCCAGGCCTTGTATTCGCTGAAGCGGTGAGCCATTACGGCCTCACCTGTGGTGGCAGTGAGCATTTGTGTACGCAGGCCGATCAATCCGCGGGAAGGGATCTCGAATTCCAGGTGCTGCATTTCGCCTTTAGTTTCCATGATCAGCATCTCACCTTTGCGGCGGCTAACCAGGTCGATCACTTTGCTGGCGAATTCCTGCGGCACATCCACTACCAGGATCTCATAAGGCTCACATTTCTTTCCGTCAATTTCTTTAATGATCACCTGGGGCTGACCTACGGTCAGTTCATACCCTTCACGGCGCATTGTTTCTATTAAGATACCAAGGTGGAGGATACCACGACCATACACTACGAGACTATCACCCTCTTCACTATCTACCACGCGGAGTGCGAGATTTTTTTCTGTTTCTTTCATCAGCCTGTCGCGCAGGTGACGGCTGGTCACAAATTTTCCGTCTTTACCAAAGAAAGGGGAGTTATTAACGGAAAACAGCATGTTCATGGTTGGTTCATCCACGCTGATCACCGGCAGTGCTTCAGGATTTTCTGCGTCGGCAATGGTGTCGCCAATATTGAAATCTTCGATCCCTACCACAGCGCAAAGGTCACCTGCTACTACTTCAGTCACTTTCTTTTTGCTCATTCCTTCAAACACATAAAGTTCCCTCACACGCATTTTTTTCACAGAACCATCGGCCTGCATCAAAACAACCGGTTGGTTTTCTTTGATAGATCCGCGGCTCACTTTTCCTACAGCGATACGGCCGAGGAAGGATGAGTAATCCAGGGAAGTGATCTGCATTTGCAGGGGGCCCTCATTCACTTTTGGAGCAGGTACATATTTCAGGATACCGTCCAATAAGGGGTTGATATTATCGATCTGAGTGAGTGTATCATTGAACCAACCATTTTTTCCGCTACCATAATAGGTAGGGAAGTTCAGTTGTTCTTCAGTAGCGTCGAGGTTAAAGAAAAGTTCGAATACCGCATCATGCACTTCATCGGGGCGGCAGTTAGGCTTGTCTACCTTATTGATCACGACGATCGGCTTAAGGTTGAGTTGAAGGGCTTTCTGCAGCACGAAGCGGGTTTGGGGCATGGGGCCTTCAAATGCATCGACCAGGAGGATCACCCCGTCGGCCATTTTCAGCACCCTTTCCACTTCACCACCAAAGTCGGCGTGACCTGGTGTATCTATCACATTGATTTTAACATCTTTATAAGTTACCGCCGCATTCTTGCTGAAGATGGTGATACCCCGTTCCCTTTCCAGGTCGTTGTTATCCATGATCAGCTCACCGGTTTCCTGGTTGTCACGGAACACTTTGGTAGCGTGTAAAATTTTGTCTACCAGGGTGGTTTTGCCGTGGTCAACGTGCGCGATAATGGCGATATTTCTGATTTCCATTTGTTTTTTATGTTCGAAACAGGTCTACTGTTTCTTTTTTTGAGGCTGCAAAGTTACATCAATTAAGCGGGGAGAGCAAACAGGAGAGATAATTAATACATCCTTAAACTCGATTCACGGCAGATTTACAGTAGTTTTATGAAAATAGCCTCGTATGAAATTCATCAAGTGGTTAGGACTCATAGTCTTAGTCTTGATCATTGCTTATTTTCTCGGCCCCAGGCCTGCCCCACCAACTTATACACACGAACTTCCGGCTGTGCCGGGGGTGGGTGGATTAGACCAATTTGTCGCATCAACCGAAGCCACACATAAGCTAAAGCCGAATAACCAGGCCCGGATCGTCTGGGCCAATGATTCCCTGAAACAGCAGACGGAATATGCCGTTGTCTATCTTCATGGATTCTCCGCCAGCCAGGAAGAAGGTAATCCGGTACACATAGACTTCGCTCGGCGTTTTGGATGTAATCTCTATCTCTCCCGCCTGGCTGAACATGGAATCGATACCACAGAACCATTAGTGGCTTTCACGGCCGACAAGCTCTGGAACTCTGCGAAAGAAGCCTATGCAATTGGGAAGCAACTGGGAAAAAAAGTAATTCTTATCGGCACTTCCACCGGCGGCACACTGGCATTGAAACTGGCAGCAGAATACCCCGACATTGCAGGATTGATCCTGCTCTCTCCCAATATCGCCATCAATGATCCCCTTGCCTGGGTGGCCAATAACCACTGGGGATTGCAGGTGGCCCACCTCGCAAAAGGTAAATACAATGAAACAGGGGATACTGTAGCAGCCGTCAAACAATACTGGAACACCAAATACCGGATGGAAGCGGTTACCGAACTGCAGGAACTGCTGGAAACGACCATGAAATCGTCCTTATTTGAAAAAGTGACACAACCGGTCTTATTGCTGTATTACTATAAAGATGAAGAACACCAGGACCCAACAGTGAAAGTATCTGCTATGAAAAGAATGTTCAGGCAACTGGGCACGCCGGATAGTTTGAAAAGAGCTGTAGCCATGCCGAATGCAGATGCACACGTGATCGGATCATTCTTGAAATCGAAAGACGTAGTTGGTGTAGAGAAGGAATGTATAAAATTCGGCGAGGAGGTATTAAAGTTGAAATAGCGTTTGCTTCGAAAAATATTGCTGTTGCCGAGCTTTATAAATGATGCATAACCTTATGATTATCAAAGTGAAAACCGGCCAAATCAATACTACAAAATAATCGGATCATATCTCACTATCCTGATTGTAATAAACACAATCAGGCATTTGAACAATATAAATCCTTCTCAAGAGTTATATAACCTGAAACGTTAACACTTATAAAAAAAATCCACCCCTGTGAATTACCCCGCTTTGTGGTACGGTCTTTTTACTATTAATAGCTAATTTTATAAAAGCTTCATCCAACCATCAGAGGGTCCGTTCACTAAAAACTCTTTTTTCTCATGGCTTCGTCGCGATGGTCACGCCGTAACATATTAAAAGCATTTGGAATTACTGTTGGTGGCACATTCTTCCCTTTCTCTTTGTGGGGTAAAAATGAAACAGGTGAGCACCTGATATTGCCCGATAATCCATTACACCGTCCATTGGCAAAACCAGTCACCGCTATCACGCTTGGTGCCGGTGCAAGAGGAAATGTGTATGGCGATTATGCAGTGGAATATCCCGATCAACTCGACATCGTGGGCGTAGCAGAACCCATTGCCATCCGCAATGAGCGCTATGCCAAAAAACATGCGATCCCGGATGCCAACCGCTTTCAAACCTGGGAAGATGTTTTCAAAAAACCAAAGTTTGCCGATGCAGTGATCATTTCCACTCCCGATCAATTGCACTATGGCCCCTGTATGGCCGCACTGAAAATGGGTTATAATGTGCTGCTCGAAAAACCGATCTCCCCTTCTGAAAAAGAATGCCGCGATATTTTAGAGCTTACCAAGAAAACAGGAAAGGTGGTAGCAGTATGCCATGTACTTCGCTATGCTCCTTATTTTATAAAACTGCGTGAGCTTATGCAGAGCGGTGCGATCGGCGAGATCATCAGCCTGCAGCATATGGAACCTATTGAGCATACTCACATGGCGCATTCCTATGTAAGAGGCAACTGGCATAACAGCGCCGCTACTACACCGATATTGCTGGCCAAATCATGCCACGACCTCGATATTATTAAATGGATGCTGGGCAAAGAATCCCAAAGCATACAGGCTTTTGGCGATCTGAAATGGTTCCGTAAAGAAAATGCACCAGCAGGCAGCACAGCCCGCTGCACAGATGGCTGCGCTGTTGAAAGCACCTGCCCTTACTCAGCATTAAAGATCTATTACCGCAAACGGCAAAGGACTTATGTGTTTGATCTTCCTGAAGACAAGGATAAACAGGGTGATGCTATCCTCGATTTTCTGAAAACCACTGATTACGGGCGTTGCGTGTACAGAATGGATAATGATCAATGCGACCACTACACTACCAATATTCTTTTCAAAGACAATATTACTGCCAGCTTCAATATGGAAGCCTTCACGCCCTGGGGTGGCAGAAGAACACGCGTAATGGGCAGCATGGGTTTTATTGAAGGAGACATGAGCAAGTTCACCATCTACGATTTCCGTACCGATCAATCCAAAACTTATGAAAGTAAAGTGCTGGATGTAGCCAATTACAAGAATGAAGGTCATGGCGGTGGTGATTGGAGGCTGGTAGCTGATTGGATTCAAGCCGTGGCACAACAAAATCCCAACTTACTTACTTCAACGATCGACGCTTCCATTGAAAGTCATATCATGTGTTTTATGGCAGAAGAAAGCAGGGCGAACAAAAAAGTGATGGATATCAGGATGTAGATACTATTTTTAGAACGGATATCCTATCCCCAGGTTAAATATCAGGTTGTCCTTTCTCCACCTCGAGCTTCCAAAATCAATCTGATCGATCACCCAACGTTCACCCGCAGGCAGATACGGTTTGCGCAAAGGAAAAGCCAGGTCCAGCCGCAACACAAGAAACGATACATCAAAACGAAGACCAACACCAGCATCAACAGCCAGTTCCTTCAGGAAACTGCTGCTGAATTGAGCTCCCTGCAAAGTATCACCATGATACAACCACACATTACCTGCATCTACAAAAACAGCTCCATGCACAATGCTGAATAATTTGGCTCTTAATTCAGTATTCAGCTCCAATTTGATATCACCTGACTGATCAGGAAGAAAGCTTCCGCTTGGATTGAACCGGTAAGTTCCCGGGCCAACAGACCGGCTCCTGAACCCGCGCAAACTATTATTACCACCAGAGAAGAATTGTTTTACAAAAGGCAGGGAGCGGGAATTGCCATAAGGAACAGAACCGCCCAAAAGGATCCGGTTGGCCAGCACTTTCCATTTACCAAGCTTTATATAATACCTGAAATCCGTTTCCAGCCGTATATATTGTGAGAACCTGGCACCGAAAATCTCTTTCGGGTTATTCGCACTTGCGCCAGTGATCAGACCGGCTATATTACCAGACAGGTCAGCATTCCCGTTAAAATAAATACCTGTTTTAAAAATATTATCCTGCAGCTCGCTGTAGTTATAATTGTAGTTGGCCCCAATGATAAATTGGCGTTCGATTGCTTTTGCCAGGTAAGGATTTTGTTCAATACTGTCTGTATACTGCTGGGAAACACTCGCTGGCTGCACATACGTGATCACAAGGGGATTGAATTGCTGTTCATTCTTTGTATCTGTTTTCCACGCATAGCCAAATGAACCATTAAAAGAGTTCAAAGTGTACAGCTTGCTTTTGATCAGCCTTTCAAACCCGATCGAGACATTTGTTTTGGGAACAAAGCCACCAGCATTTTTCCAATTGAAAGGAGAAACAAATCTTGGAAAGGAGATCGCTGACTTCAATCCCCAACGGTAAGTATTATAACCGCTCAGCTGCCCGCCTAATTGCACTTCAAAACCGCCTGTTGCATCGATTGACAACATTTCTCCTCCATGAAATGTATTCCGTTTTCTCCAACCGATCGTAACGGATGAGCCGGTAAGGTTATTTGATTTCGTGCTGGCATTTATTTCACCCCGCAGGGATTGCCTTTGCATAGGAGTAAGATAATAGTATGTGTTCAGCTTTGCTGAATCGCCGGGCACAGGTTCCAGCCGGTTTTTTACAAACCGGAAAAGATTAAGATTGACCAGGCGGCTGAGTGTCGCATTATGGTCCGTACGGTTATATAATTCACCCTTATGAAACTGGATAGCATCTTCAAACAACCTGGGCTTGTATTGCTTTTGCCGGTCCAGTACATAATAACCATCATAAAACACCATATCCTTTTTTGATGTATCCACTTCAACATTTGCACCCAGGCGGAAAGTAGGGAAGATGAAAATATCGTTGATGGTATATGCCCGTAATAATTCTTCTTTTATGCCAGGTTTGAGTTTTACATAGAGGTTCACTTCGTTATTACCTACTGTTGAATCTGTTTGGATAATGAGAAACTCCGGATCAAAAAAGTAATATCCTTTTTCTTTCAACCGTGTATCTATACGTACACGCTCATCTTTGATCACGGCAAGATCGAATGGGTTCCCTTCTTTTAACAAGGACTCTTTCGCATCTTCCAGTATTGTTTTCTGAACAGGGTTACGGGTTGTATCAAAATGTACTTCCCTTATAAAATATCTTACTCCGGTTTGAACATGATATTTTGCTGAAGCCTTTCTTCCATTGACAGTTGTATCGCCTTCTACAGCTGCCTGGAAAAAACCGGTATTCTCCAGCGTATTCTGCAGCACTTTAATATTCCTTTCCAGGTCAACTTCGCTCAACAACACAGGAGGTTCTCCTACTTTATTCTTTAACCAACCTCTTAATGAGCTTTCTTTTTTAGGGTTACCAGCCAGATTGTACATAGATAATTTAAACCGCATGCCCAGGAATTTCTTATTGGGCTTTGGTCTTAGCAATGCATGAAGGTTCTCTTCCAGGCTTTTCTTTTCTTTCTTTTTTAATGATGTGCTGTCGATCTTAACCGACCCGCCTGTATACAGCGCATCTCCTGCCGGGATCTTCTTAAGATTATTGCAGGATGATCCCAGTATGGCAAGAACAACGATCCAGTAACTATATTTTGTAAAGTAAAACTTCATGTCTTTTTATTATTACTCCAATCCTGGTTCCGGTTTACGGCCAGGTGAAGACGGTTGGGTTTGTTGCTTCTGCTCTCTTTCCTGTCTTCTTTTCTCCCTCTCCGCTTCCATTTTCTTTTTGCTCTGGAAGATCTGTTTAAATTTATTATAATCGATCGTGATGATAAACCCAACACCGGTTTCTGTTACATATCCATCAATCACTCCCTGGTAATCGTTGGTTACATAGGCACGCAGCTTGTACCGGCCATCAGCGCTTAATGCATAATCTACGGCCACATTGCCGCCGATCATTGAGCTGTTGTTGGATGCCTGTGGGCCTTCAAGGGTGATATCGCTTCCAACAGTAACGGTGAGGCGGTCATCCAGCAGGCGTTTGGAGATCCCTACATTCAGATCAGTACGGTTTTGCCGCTCACCTGTAGTGTAATCATCCGATGATTCAATACCAAAATTGATATCAACCCCTTCTATCAATCCTTCTGCCAACCTGTTTAACTGATCGGCCATCAGTGCGCTTACACTTTGCCTTACCAGTGAATTGGAGCCGCCGCCTGTAGAAAGGGCAAAGGGATTATCAGGAACGAACCGGTTCAGCAATAAAAGTGAGAACACCTGTTTATTCATATCACCTGTTTGCTGACGGAGAGTTTCCAGTTGTGCGCGCGCACTGCTCAACACCATCCCCCCCACACCATAATTCCTGTTCTCAGGTAGTACTATATCAAAGCTTATCTGTGGCTTCATCAATGCCCCTTCCATTTTAAGGATCACATCAAAGGGGATTTTCTGGAGATAATAATTCTTTGTTCCGTCATCCAGCTCCTGGTTTTTTACGAGATCATACGGCGCTGCTTTAACAGTATACACGGCCGTAATATCGACATTGGCACTGGTGGGTTCTCCTTCCCAGGTGATCCTGCTGCCTTTCTGGATATCGAATTTCCGTTTCAGCATATTAAATGACAGCTGGTAGCTGCCCTGGTCCACTTCATACACGCCCGTCATATTGATCTTACCGCTGGGGTCGATCCCGACATTCAATTCAGCTTCTCCTTTAATATTGAGCAGATCACCATTTGCCTCATCGATCACCAGTGAAAAATCAGCCGCTTTATTCACCTGTACATTCAATGAGATATCCATTCCGGTAAAAGACGAAGTGTTCAACGAATCATAGGCCAGCATAAAAAGTGAATCATCAACGGGTGCATCCATATCAACAAATTCAACAACTCCTTCGCGGTTTACCACACCCGGGTCAGGCTGTGGCATCACAATAGTCATTTTTGTTTTTTCATTCACAGCCAACCGGCCATCCACTTTTGGAGCCTTATCCGTTCCGGTAATCTTCAAATTGGTATTGAAATAAAGCTGACCATAAAATAGTTTGTTATCTTTCTTGGTACTGTTGAGAGCACGGAAGTTGTTGGCCCTTACATCCAGGTTAAATTTATAGTTGGTGTAATCGGTAGTGGCCATTGTGCCATTTAGAGTAAGCGCATTGCCTGCGGAGTCTTTTACAGCAAATTGATTGAACCGGAAGCCTTCATCGGTAAGCTCCAGTTTTTCGTTATCGATGGTAAAATAATTGTTCAGCATGGCTACGTTCAGGCCTGCCTGGTTGAAATTGAGTGCGCCTGTAACGGAAGGTTTTTCAGTAGTGCCTGTTACTTTAAAGCGACCGTCTACGTAACCTTTTGTATCACGTATCATACCGTCGGAAAATATTTCCGCAGTTTTAAGCGGCAATTGTTTCAGGTTGATCTCAGCATCAAAGCTGGCGCTTTTTGCGTTGTAAGCGCCCTGCACTTCCACATCATTGCCTCTGCCACCTAATGTAAGGTTGGCTTGATAAAAGTCAGGAGTTTGATTATTGACTTTGATATCTATATTCCCCAACGTGTCGCGGTGATAGCTGAAATCACGGATACTCAGGTTTCCGGTAAATACAGGTTGCGTAGTAAGGTTTTGAAGATCTATTTCACCATTCAGCAATCCATCCACCAGAGATGAATCAGACATGACCATTGCAGTAAAGGTAGATAGCTTGAGATTACTGAAGTTCGCCTTCATAGGTGCAGTAGCCGATGGTGAAGCGCTGTTTAGGCTTAGTTGCTGTCCTAACCGGCTCAGGGAAAAGCCGGTGGTATAGAATCCGCCGTCATTTGTTATCACGATCTTGTTATTGTCAGCCACCTGCCATTTATCATAGTTCAGTAAAAGATTATCTGGTTTCAGCGAAAAGAGCAGGTCACCATTGGGCGATTGCTGCAATTGCCCGCCTACAGTGTATTTATCTTTAACGGCCTTATCTTTTATGGCAAGATCAAAATCAATCAGGTTGTTGGCAACTGTTGCAGTAAGCAATGTGCTGTCGAGTAAAATGCTGCTGCCGCTTTTGATCTGATGTGCGGCTGCCTTTACCACCAAACCGGAATCTTTTTCGTTTGCGATCACCTGAAGCCCGTTAATCTGATTGGCATCGTATATTATTTCATCAGCTTTTACATTAGCTTCTATTCCCTGTTGTGAAGAGAACCGTGATTGCAAGCCGGCGCCACGTATCCTTTTCAATCCCGGTGCCAGGGAGTGCAATAAAGGCCGGTCCGTTACAAATGCATTTATCGTAAAATCATAAGGATCTGTTTGTATTTTCTTTTCCTGCGGTCCTCCAATGGTATAATAGCGGCCGATCGCCTGCATCAATACATCCGGCAATTGGGTTAACTTATATTTTCCTTCAAGTCTTGCAGTAGCTACTTCACTATTGAATTGCAGGTAATTCCCATTTTTTGATCTGCCGGCCTGGAGTTGTACGGTATCCACTTGCACACGGCGATCACTTTGCACTAATACAGATTCAGTAATAAATAATTTTCCGTCAAGCTCATCAGGATCTGTATTGGCAAAACCAGCGCTGATCTTTCCATGATAGGTAAGCAGGTCAGGGCTTAGGTTCAACTCTTTTGCTTTAATGCTATCTACCATCAGTTCCAGTTTCACATCAGTAGGATAATCCCGGGAAACATTGGCCGATGCATCCATTGCAAAATGAATATTCGGATCAATCATTTCTGCTTTAGCTGTCAACACCTGGTTGGTAATAGCTGCATCAAGCGTAAGATCTTTATAGGCATATTTTTTATAGGTAGCAGAATGAACAAGGCCTTTCACGGAAGCATCCGCTGTTTTCATATCATACCCTGTTCCCCTGGCAGTTACAGAAAGATTGACAGGGCCATACGAAGTGTCTTTCAAAAAAGCATTCAGGTCCATCCCTGAAGCATGCAATACCAGGTCATACTTCGCATGTTGTGCATTGCTGTAATCCTGCAAAGTTCCTTTTACTGAAACATTGCCCATATCAGTCTTAAGTAACAGGTCGGCATTCATTTGTGAACCAGTGCCTTTGATGGTACCAGCCAGGTTCATGCTTCCCGGCAAGTTGATCGTTGAAGGCAATGCATCTTCCGGCAAAAAAGAAAGTATATCCCGCCGGCTGCTGCTAAGTTGTCGTATCACCAGGTTTGCCTGCAGTTTATCCGCATCAGGCAGGCCGGTAATCCTTCCTTTCATATCCACCCTGGTATCAGCTAGTCCTGCCAGCTGAAGCTTTTCAATTTGCAGATCAGCTATTCTTCCATTTATTTTTCCATCGATGTACCATGTGGCATTGGGTGATGCAAAAGCTGGTTGCTCACGTAAGGTTGGAACGAATGTGAGTACATCTTTTACCTGTATCCTGCTTTTATCGAGATCAGCATTTATCTGGAGGTTGCTCAGGTCATTCACCATCGATTCCAGTGAAGCATAGCGGATGGCAATATTCCTTTTGATCTCTGTACCCGGTGTTTTCAGGTACAGATCTTTCAGGTATGCCTGGTTGCTGGCATACAGGAAATCTGTTTTAAGCTGATCGAGCTGAAAACCGCTTTGCTCTTTCAGGGATGCTTTGGCAATAACGCCAGCAATGGTATCCGTGTTGAATAAAAACCGGTTGATGGTCAATTGCGGTATGGCAGCGTTAAGGTGCATATAATCCATGCCATAAGCTTGCTTTGGACTGTTATCATCATCAAATTTCAGCGCCACTTCATCCAGTTGGAGAGAATTCAATGCAAACCGGATATTCTGTTGCGTCTGAGCCGTGTCCGGCGCTGTATTTTTTCCTTTTGATTCCGGCTTCGCAATGGATCGTTTTCCCATTCTGAAGCTGGCTTTTGTTTGTTGCAGGGAAATATCACCTAAATCAAAATGAAAGCTGTCAAGGTCCATTTTCTTTGGGCGAACATTTATCCGGCCAGCATCCACGGCAGCAAACATAGCGTTCATACTGTCCCGGTAATCGATCATTGATTTTTGCAGGTTGATCTCTGTAAATTCCAGTTGAAGCATCGGCGAGGCGGGTGCCGGGTTTTCTTTTTTCACTTCTTCGACCTCACGTTGGGGTATGATCACTAAGGGGGTCGTTTGTATCACACGCGCTGTTATCCCTTCCACGCTGGTGCGTGGAATGATAAAATGCATTTTATCCAGGTCAAACTTTTCGATGCGGGTAAAAAAATGATCGAGCCCGGACTCCACATCATTGCCGCTGACGATGTCTTTATATACAAACCGGATCTTGCTGAGCTCCACTGATCCTATATCGATCGGCATGCCGGCTGAAGTGTCCGATACCTGCACAGTATCGGGTGAACCTCCGCCAAATGCATCGGCAATGAATTGAAAATTGAAAGTGGTATCGGGCAGCACCCGTTTTATTTTAGCCGTAGCATTTTCGAGTAGAATGCTATTGATCTGAAGTTTTTTCTTCCCAAAAAGCAATTTGCGGAAGCTCATGTTTACCCGGAGCTTGCCGGCAGATAAAAGCGTGTCTTTGCTTTGATCTTCCACATAAATATCGTCCACCGCGATTTTGCCTGAAAGCGTGATAAAAAGGCGGCCGATCTCTACCCGGGTATGCAGCTTATTTTCAAGGTAATTGGTCGCTTTATTGGTAATAAAGCGCTGAACGGGTGGGGTAAGGATCAGGAGAAAAAGAACGACTATGAGCAAAAAAATCCACAGGACAGTTTTCATTACTATCCGGAATATGCGTTTTCCGATACTCCTTTTCTGTGGTTCCTGCTGCATTCAGTCTACTTATAAGTAAATGAAACTGTTCTGTATGCAACTTAGAAAATATCATGCTATAATTTAGAATACAATGGAATAAAACCAGAATAGGTAAAGTTTAGAGTTCAAAAGTTGAAGGGGGTAAAGTTGAATATGACCACGTCCTCATCCAGCGACTTCATCCAAGGGTTTTAAACCCCTAAACCCTGAAACTTAAAAAACTCCGATACGATAAGGTCAATCTTTAACAATTAGTTCGTATTGAAACAGTTACATTTTCTTCATAAATTGCCCGCAAAATGCTTGTCATGCCCCGCACAAAGATTGCCGGAATCGGAATGTATGTTCCCCGGAACGTTGTAAAGAATGATGATCTCCGCCAGGTAATGGACACCAATGATGCCTGGATACAGGAGCGGACCGGCATCCAGGAAAGACGGTTTGCCACTCGTTTCGAAGATACTACCGCCACTATGGGCGCAGAAGCTGCGAAAATCGCAATAGAGCGGGCTGGTATAACCGCTGCAGATATTGATTTTATCATTTTTGCCACACTCAGTCCTGATTATTATTTCCCCGGCTGCGGTGTGCTGGCACAACGCATGCTGGGAATGCGCGAGATCGGTGCGCTTGATATCCGTAACCAGTGTAGTGGCTTTATATATGGTATCAGCATTGCTGATCAATTCATCAAAACGGGGATGTATAAAAACATCCTGCTTATCGGTTCCGAAACGCATTCCTATGCGCTCGATTTTTCTACCCGTGGCCGGAATGTATCAGTGATCTTCGGGGATGGCGCTGGCGCCGTAGTGCTTCAGCCTACTGAAAAAGAGAACCAGGGTATTTTAAGCACGCATCTTCATAGCGACGGGAATGACGCGGAGCTATTGAGCATGCCTAACCCGGGTTTTCATGCAGGCAGGTTCTGGAAAGAGAAAAAGCCTGCACAACCACAGCAACCTTTTGGCGGCATGTTCATTACGCAAGACCTGCTTCACAAAGACGATCTGTACCCGAATATGGACGGACCTGCCGTGTTCAAGAAAGCCGTGGTTAAATTTCCCGAAGTTGTAATGGAAGCCCTGCACGAGAATGGCCTGAAACCGGCCGATATCGACATGCTGATCCCCCACCAGGCTAACCTGCGCATTGCGCAGTTTGTGCAGCAGCAACTGAAGTTAAAGGACCACCAGATCCACAATAATATCCAGAAATTCGGCAACACCACCGCGGCTTCAGTTCCCATTGCCCTCTGCGAAGCCTGGGAGCTGGGGAAAATACAGGAAGGTAATCTCGTTTGCCTGGCAGCTTTTGGCAGCGGCTTTACCTGGGGCAGCGCTTTGTTGAGATGGTAGCATTAGCTTTGCAGTTCTATGGAGCGACATATAGTGTACATTATAAACCCTATCTCCGGCACAAGGACCAAAAAAGATCTCCGGGAGCTGATAGAGAAAAAGACGCGGGAACAACATATTCCTTTCGAGATATTTCCATCTGTGGCCAGTGGCGACTACTCCTTTCTGCATGGCTATATTGAAGAAAACCGCGTAACCGATGTAGTGGTTGCCGGTGGCGACGGCACCGTGAGCCAGGTAGTAAGCAGCCTGATGGATTACAAGCTAAACTTCGGCATCATACCCTGCGGCTCCGGAAACGGACTGGCCTATGCAGCAGGCATTCCCAAACAACCACAAAAAGCACTCGATATTATTTTCCACGGCAAGCCGGTGGCAACAGATGGCTTTTACATCAATAAACAGTTTGCCTGTATGCTTTGCGGACTGGGCTTTGATGCAAAAGTGGCACATGATTTTGCACAGCAGCCAAAACGTGGGCTCGCTACATATATAAAGGAAGTGGTTAAAAACTTCTTTTCCGCTTCCAGCTACACGTTTGAACTGTCATTGAAAAACCGGAAGTTCAAAACGGATGCGTTCTTTATCAGCGTAGCCAATAGCAACCAGTTTGGCAATAATTTCACGATTGCACCAAAAGCCAGTTTAAGCGATGGCCTGTTGGATATTGTGATCGTGACAGATCAAAGCAAGTTGAGTTTATTATTGCAAACTTTTCGGCAGGTGATGGGTGGAGTGAAATTGCAATCCAGTTCAGAGATCAATACAAAAAAAGGAGTGATCTATTTTCAGACGGATAAACTGGCTATTCATAATCTTTCTGAAGCGCCTTTGCATGTGGATGGTGATCCGGCGGAAACTCCGGGGGAATTGGAGATATCGGTGAAGAAGAAATGTTTTAAGTTGTTGCATGCGGTAGGAGTGGAATAAGAGAATTAACGAAAAAGTCTTTCAGATTTTACTGATGATCAGTAAAATCTGAAAGACTTTTTTATTTCGATATTCTACCGCTTTATCAACTTAAATGTTTCCCTTTGTCCATCTCCTTCCAGGATCACCAGGTATACCCCCGCTTTCCACCTACTCACATCTTTTATAATCCTCGAATCCTTCCTGCTTATCACCCATTGCTCAATCTCTTGCCCGTTCGTATTCACCACCCTTATGGTACGATAACCGATATTACCCGACACAATTGTTAACTGCCCAGAAGTCGGATTTGGATAAAGCACCTTGCTTCCTATATCCGTAGATGCTTCACCCTCTGAAGAAATTCTTGCAGTCAGTAATTCACTTGAACGGTTCAGCCCCATCTCGGGCGGCGAGCAATTATCAATCACAAAATAATTGAACTTAAAACTGCCCGATACCACATGAATACCGGTATAGCTCAATGCAGGCAATGTCAATGTATCTGTGATCGTCATCCACTGACCATTCGTAGAAGGAAGCTGGATAATGGCAAATGTAAAACTGCTATGCCCGATCCGCACTTGCGACGGTGCTGTTGACAATACACGCAAACTAATCCTGTATAAACCTGCTGTTGGAACATTCAACGTATTATACGCAAAGTAATGACCCGGTGCCAGCCCGGTGAAGTCTTGTCCGCCACCAATATCCGTACACGCTTCCAGTACCGGACCAGAATGACGGCCAGAAAAACTTTCTGCTTCATACTTATTGTTCACCGAGCATTCCACTAATTGTACAAGAGCCGTTCCCGAAATAGTATCTGTTGATGCATTAACAAGGTAGCTACCCGGAGTTGGACCCGCTGTGAGCAATCCCATTGAATCAATCGTGTTGCCTGTACCATTCACAGACCATTGAACAGATGGCAAACTTACATTGTTCCCGGTACTATCATGGCCTGTTGCTTTAAACAAATACTGGCTTCCTGTTGCAAGCAGAATGGTATCAGGAAATACTTTGATGCTGGCTAAGGGTGTCGGCGCTGTTGCACAGTTATCAATCGCAAACCAGTTGAATTTAAATGAACCTGATATACCATGAATACCGGTATAGCTCAACGCAGGCAAAGTGAGCGTATCGGAAATGGTTTGCCATTGTCCGCCTGTCGATGGTATATCGATCAGCTTATAAGTAATGCTGCCATGACCTACCCTCAGTTTCGCTGGCGCTGTTGCAGACACGCGTAGCCGGATATTGTACCGGCCTGCAGAAGGTACTTTGAGTGTACTGTATGCAAACCATTTACCTGTTGTAACATTTTCAAAATGCTGACCGCCATCCACATCATCAGTTGCTACCATGGTGATACCAGCAGCTTTTGATGAAGCAGATTCAGCTTCATAACGGTTATTGACTGTACATGTATACCCCAGTTGCAATGCAAGGGTACCGGTTACGCCCGCTGATGTTGCCGTAACAGTATACGCGCCCGGTATGCTTCCTGCAACAAACAGCCCGTTATTATCGATTGTATTACCGGAACCGCTCACCGTCCAGTATACAGAATCCACTAATGGCACCTGTGCATCATACTGATCATATCCTTTTGCAGTGAATTGTTGAGAAGCACCGACAGGGATCACCAGCGTGTCGGGTTTAATGCGGATAGTTGTTAATACCGGTGCGCCGAGTACCCGCACCAAAGAACTATCACTAAGTGATCCCGAAGTCGCTTTCACCCAATATGATCCTGCTGTATCTGAAGTGAACAAACCACCCGGGCTCACTTGCCCGGCACTGTTAGATGTTGTCCAGACCGGCTCAGGCGATGGCATGATGAAATTGCTATCCTGATCACGCCCGATTGCGCTCAGTTGTATCGACTCACCCTGCAATATCCGTGCGCTGTCCGGTTGAACATTCAGGCTTTGCACCGAATGATCTCCCGCTACTACAAACTGCAGCCAGTTGAAGTTCCAGCCAGACGAAGAAGAAGTGATCCGTAATGTTTTATGTCCAGGTCCAAAAACAATTGGTGCTGATATAACCGTCTTCCATGTTTGCCATCCTCCGGTTGCAGGCAATTGCACAGTTGAAAGCAGCATCGTATCAAGTCGTACATCCAATGCTGATGCGCTGCTTGCCGCCACCCTGAAACGTATACGATATGCAGCAGAATCCGGCACATCGATATCGTATTCAAACCAGGTACCATTGCCAATATAACTTACATTCAGCACGCCACTTGTATCCGCTGTATTTTCTGTGCAGCAAACATTGGAGTTATCATATGCTTCAGCTTCTATTCTTGACGGGATAGGTTTATAGTTCGTTGGTCTTACTGTAATATTCGTTGACCCGGTTTTACTCGTTGTATCATGTGTTGCTGAAGCAGTAACAACACCGGAGCTTTGAATCACTGCCAGCCCACTGCTATTGATCGTATTTCCCGCACCGGTTATACTCCACAACGGAGTAATTCCATTCATCACGTGTCCGTTCTGATCAAGCATCTTCGCCAGGAACTGTTGCGTTTTGCCAGGCAACACAGATACGTTCGCCGGCGTAATATCAATTGAATCCAGCACAGGCGTGCCCAATCCCTTTTGATAAATACGGACATAATCCACCTGCATACTATCCGGCCAGTCTGCATCCGTGATCGCGCCTCCCATACCACCACCAATCGCGATATTCAGTATCACATAGAAAGGTTTATCAAAAGGCCAGTCTTTCCAATCTGTTTTTGGATTCACATAAGTATAAAATCCAACGCCATCATGTGTAAATCGCAAAGAATCAGGCGACCACTCCACGCCATACGTATGATACACTGTATCCACATCCGGCATGATCTGGTTGCCTCCAAGATTGCCACCATTTGTCCAGTTCTTATTTTCCGTATGAACAGCACACATGGCTTTGCCAAAAGTATTGCCCACGTGCTCCAGTATATCCACCTCTCCGCTCTTTGGCCAACTGCCATAAGCACTCGACACAGGCATTAGCCAGAAGGCAGGCCACGACCCTCTCGCCCTTGGCAATTTTGCCCGCATCTCTGCCTTACCATACAGGAATTCCATTTTTCCCAATGATACCACACGGGCAGACGACCATGGCGCGTTCGGATCACCTGTGGGAAAATCTTTTTTACCAGTAATCACCAGGTTGCCATTCCTCACCCTTGCATTATCCCTTGCTGCATCCGTGTATACCTGCTGTTCATTATTGATCCATCCTTTCGGACGTGCATCAATAGACCATTTGGTGGGATCAGGCAAACCGTCCATTTCAAACTCATCATTGTAGATCATCGTCCAGTTGGGATTTCCGTCAAACACAACGTTTCCCTTCACCACATAAGAAACGTTATTCGGGTTTTGTAGTTCGCTCCCATTCACCGTAAGAGTAAACAGGGTACGGGAATAATTGGCGGGTGAATTTCCGGATAAGATCAGGTGTACAGTTGTATCATTAACCCTGGAGATACTATCTATCAAAACGCCCTGTGGCAAAGTGGAATTGATCCAACCAGCCGGAGTTAAAGTTGTTTTAAATAGATCGCCATGCAATTTCACCTCGATTACTTTCCCGTTCTCGTTCCCCATAGGGATATTTTGTGGGGTTAACTGAAGGCTTGTAGGGTTTGGCGCTTGTATCTGGTCAAAATACAGGATTCCGTTCGCCTTCTTTCCATCGATGAACTGTATGGCTATGCGATTAAGATCAGTGCGGTTGCTGATGTTAGGAAAAGTAAATATCGCTTCCTCCCATTGGTTTATATTTTGGATGCGATAAGTCTGAAAAACCGCCTGTGTATAATCCGTACCCGGTTGAAGTTTGAACATCACGTCCTCTTTCACGTTGCTATATACTAGCATCCTGAAAGTGGCTCCGCCTGTAAGATCAAGAGGTGAAGAAAGCGTTACCGCCGTTGCCATATAAGGTGAGCAGGACGTGTCTTTCGTGAATTTTGCCACATGCGAGCTTGTATTCAGACCAGTGGCAGAGGGGTTTGCTGCGTTGAATATCACTGTACCAGTTGCTCCCGCTCCTGCATTATAGATCCAGTTGCCGGAGGCCGGCCCATGGCCTTCCATATCATCAATCAATAATAATTGTGCGTTTATCGTGCCTATGCATGCCAGTATGCAAAGACAAACGAGGAATGTGATCTTTTTCATTTTGGCAGAAAGTTTAGGTTTTGATAAAGTAAAGCAGGAAGGTTTCCTGCTTTACTGTGGTATAAAAAGTATTGCATCAGCAGGCAGGTAGCCATCGGCTCCGGTATTACTGATCTTTACAAAGCTCTTTTTGTCTTTTGTGAAAGAGTGTGTTCCAAGGCTCACCCATTCACCTGAGGTTTGTCCCTCCACAATGATCTCCGCCGGCTTGATCAGTATATTCTTCATACCTGATGCCGTGGAAATATTGATCGCCATCTGCGAAGCCATTTCTTTTACTTTCGGGATATAGATGTAAACCTGGTAAGCACCTGCCTTTGTCAATGCAGGAATGTATTGAATCGATTTCGGGCTCTTACCTTTGCTGCTGTCAATCAGCATTGAATGCCCGTAAGCTCCTTTTTTCAGCACCTGCCAGCTGCCTTTAATGCTCACATGCTGCCTGTCTTCATTATCTACCAGCACTTCAGGTGTTTTGCCATTCATCAGCGGGTCTTTCTTCAGGATCTCCTGTACTTTCTTCACATTTACTTTATGTACATCGTTGCCGTTATTCATTGCAAGCGATGCGGCAATGGCTGCCGACTGCCCAAGCACCATAAACACCGGCTCCATCCTTATGGAACCATACGCAATATGACTGGCTGATAAACACACCGGTACTAACAGGTTATCACATTCTCCTTTCTTTGGGACCAATGAACGGTAAGAAATAGGATAAGGACCAAAGCCGCCGATCTCCACATTTCCTTCATTCTTTACCATTCCATTAATCACAATACGTTGGCAGTTGTGGGAGTCCATGGTATAAGCAGCAACACCAACCCCATCATCCACCACTTCGCGTCCTTCACAATTATGCTGCGTCATTACATAAGCGCCAACCATACGGCGTGCTTCACGCACGTACATCTGCGGCGTCCAGTTGCCGTTGTCCGTGTATTCATCTTTTGGATAACCCCATTGAAGCATCTGATTTCTTAAATGTTCCGGCATCCGTTGGTCATGACCAATAAAGAATAGCAACCCCTTTGTGTAATCTTCATGCTCCTTCTGGATTTTTTTTCTTGTTTCATAATCGGCATCAGGATAATTATAATTGTACCCGATCATATCTGTGGATATAGGGCCGTTATTATTGATATCCGTTTTGTTGTTCGGCATCAGGTCAAACTTCAGGAAGCCCCATAGATCACCAGGGATTTTCTTTTGCAGATAGCGCAGAAGCAATTCATAACGGGTAGAATCATAATTATCCGGGCGGGTGATCGGCACACGGTTCTCCAGCTTATTGGTGAGGCAGATCCTGAAATTATACGCCTGCACTTTTTTATCGCCAGCGCCTGTTTCCGCCAGCTTTCCATCGCTGACGCCCCAAATAAGACCACTGTTTGGGTCGCCAGGAATTTTGTACGGGTCAATACCATCAGGAAATTGATGTCCTTCAAGTACCTGAATGCCATTATACGTTTCTTTATACAGGTTGTTCGCTTCGCGACCTACCGTATAAGACACACCAGCACGTGCCATTACATCTCCTTCGTATGAGCAATCGATGAACATACTGGCATTCACTTTTTGTGCAGAACCATCTTCTTTCTGAACAGTGATACTGCTGAGCTTACTGCCATTCTTTTCTACTTTCTCCACGCGGTAGCCATATATGACCTGTATGCCCGCTTCCTGTATATATTGTTTCATCACATTTTCCGCTACACCTGGTTCAAAGATCCATTGCTCAAATTTTCCGTAATGCTTACCGATTCTCCGGTAAACATCCAGCGACAAGCCAGTGATCGCATATTTGTTACCAATATCAGTATAACCCAATCCACCAGTCGTCAACCCACCCAAATGAAACCCCGGTTCGATCAGGATCACTTTTTTATTCATCCTGGCTGCGGTATATGCCGCAATAACCCCCGAAGCATTTCCGCCATAAATACATATATCAGTCTTTATTGTGTCGACCTTAACCTTTTGCAGTGGAACAAAAAATAGATTACAAAGTGCAAACAGCACTAAACCTAAATACTTCATGATCGTAGATTTTTTCAATATCAGATTAGAAAGATAAAGCAACGCTTACCTCCGGCTAAAGAGGTAGCTGCCAAATCTTCCCGCCTTACCGGTACAAAACAAACCGGTAAGGCGGGAAGGAAAATCAGTAGCCCGGATTCTGATCCGTTGTTGGATTCAGCGCCGTATTGCCATTGAACTCCCGTGGAGGGATCGGCCACAACATGTGTTTCACTGCCAGATCTAGCCCTTCGATCTCTTTGATCGTTTCTTTCCATATTCCCAATCTTTTCAGATCAAACCAGTGTTTTCCTTCGCCTACTGTTTCATATCCACGTTCCAGCACCACACGCCTTACAAATGCGTCAAGCGTTGCATAATCCGCAATCTTCAGATCGATTGACGCATCTGGTGTGGTCGCCGGTTTACCGTAAGCCCTGCGGCGGACCATGTTCAGTTTCTCCATCGCATCAGCTGTTGGTGCTCCATTCAGACTGGCATCAGCTTCTGCATAAAATAACAGCAGGTCTGCATACCGGTATAAAGGATAATCATTGTTTCCCTGCTGTATCGTTGCCTGGCGATCACTGAATTTCTTACATAAAACAGTTGTTGGCGAAATACCGATATTCGCAGGATACCAGGTGAACCGGTAACGCAGATCGGCCCGGTCCCAGTTCTTCATAAACAAATTCAGTGAATCACTATAGATCGTTGCAAAACCGCCAGGAGGGAAATTACTGGTGCTTGTTGCATGCAGGTAAGCGAGGTATTGATAGCCCTGCCCGGATACCTTTGAAGAATATTTGAAATAGAAGATCTCTTCAGTTGTATTATTCGCATCGCGTCCGAAGATCTTTTCAAAATCATCAGCCACAGACACGGGCACCAACGAATATTTTTTTGACTCGATCACTTCCCATGCGGCTTTTCTTGCCAGCTCATACTTCTTCAGTGTAAGATATACTTCTGCCAACGCCGTCTTTGCCACCCATTTTGAAGGTGTGCCCACCAATCTTGGATTATCAGGTAAATTATTCTCTGCAAAAACAAGGTCTTCCTGGATCAGGTTATAGATCACATCTGCACTGCTCTTTGGAACATTGATCGAATCGAGATTATTCTCCGTATGCAGCGGCACGCCAGCCCAGTTCCTTACCAAGTGGAAATAGTACAGCCCTCTCAGGAAACGTGCTTCCGCAATATACCTGGTCTTTTCTGCCTCAGTGATCTGGCTAGCCAACGGTGCTTTCTGGATAATGATATTTGCGTTGCGGATACCCTTGTAAAAATTATTCCAGGTATCTGTGACCCGGCCTACATTGGTATTATCCAGGCCCTGATACTGGTTCATTGGAGAAAAGCTTCCGCGACCATACATATATTCCGTATTGATCTCATGTTGCAGTGTATAAAAACCACCAAACGTAGAGAGATAGCGGACTGTTTCATAGATCGCATTCAAACCGGCTTCCATTTCAACCGGTGTGTTGTAAAAATTCTCCACCGCTATCTGCTGTGGACGTTCATCTAAAAACTTGGAGCAGGATGTCAGTGCCATCATCACACAAACAACTGCCAATCCAAAAATATTTTTCATATCAGATTATTTAAAAATTCTTGATTAAAAACCGCAACGGATCCCGAATGTCACAGACTTACTGTTTGGGTAAACAGTATAGTCAATGCCTTGCCGGAGCTCATTGGCAGATCCATAAGCATTCACTTCCGGATCATATCCTGAATAGCCAGTAATCCTGATCAGGTTTTGGCCGCTCACATAAATCTGTGCTGATTTGAGATAGCTGATCTTCCAGTTGGCTACAGGAAGTGAATAAGCCAGCATAATATTGCGCAGCTTCAGGTAAGAACCGTCTTCTACGAATCTTGTAGAGAAATTACCGTTGATCTTATTCGATGGTTTTGGATATTTCGCATCTGTTTTACCAGGTGTCCAGTGGTCGGTATACACTTCTTCCGGTTGGTTCAACCCCCAGCCCATATCCAATGTGCTTGCTTTATTCAGGTTAAAGATGTCATTTCCCTGTGAGCCCTGGAAGAACAGGGTCAGCTCGAAATTTTTAAATTTCGTCACGGAGTTCAATCCATAAATGAAATCAGGGTTTGGATCTCCAATAATGCTTCTGTCAAGTGCGTTGATGGATCCATCATTGTTTTTGTCTTCGTATTTGATCAAACCATTATCGGTATAGCCGATTTCTTTATATCCATAAAAAACAAATACAGGTTCACCTTCACGAAGCAAGTTGACATAATCATTTATATTACCGGTGTAGATATTTATACCCACAATATCCTGACCTTTATACAACTTCTCCACTTTGTTGCGGTTAAATGCGATGTTGCCGCCAAGTGTCCATTTCCAATCGCTGTTTTGGATTACGGTCGCATCGATACCGATCTCCACTCCACGGTTGCTGATCTCTCCAACATTCTGTAAAGCGGTCTCATAACCGAAAGAAGTCGGCAATTGAACCTTATTAAGCAATGCTTTTGTTCTTTTGTAATAATAATCCGCAGAAATGCGAACCTTATTATTGAACAAGCCCGCATCAACACCGACGTCCATCTGATCGGTTTTTTCCCATTGCAGATTACCTGGATATTCAGGGCGTGGGGCATAACCAATGGAAAGGGCATCGCCGAAAATCGTATTATATGGCTGAAGAATATTTAATGATTGATATGCACCGATGGATGTATTGCCAGTCCGTCCATAAGAGGCGCGAACTTTCAAATCGGATACAATTTTTGAATTCTGCAGGAAAGATTCATTAGATAGTCTCCATGCAATGGCAGCGGAAGGAAAGTTTTCCCAGCGGAATTCCTTTGAATAGGCAGAGTACCCATCACGACGGAAACTAAGCGTAAGCAGGTAACGGTTATCAAAACCATAATTAACCCTGCCGACAAAGGATGACAAGGCAGTTTTTGAATAAGTTGAGCTAGGTAAGCCAGGCACACCTGCCGACTGAAGGTTTCCTGTATATACAGAATTGCTGAGAAAGTCCTGCGCAATGCCGGATCCCATGTAAGTGCTTTTATCCAACTGGTTGGCAATACCTGCAACAAGATCAATCGCATGTTTTCCCGCTATTGTCTTTTTGTAGTTCAGAATATTTTCATTCACCAGGCTGGTTGATTGATAAGTGTTTACGTTCGCATTGCCTGTTGAATTCAATGCATACGGCTCGCGGTTCCGGAAGTTGTCATTACGGCTATTGCTGGTAAATATATTACCGGAAACCCTGAATTCAAGGTCTCTCGATATCTTAACACGAAGGTTCAGGTTAGCAACGATATCATCCGCTTTGGTATTGTTGGATACTTCGTTCTGTATGGCAATTGGATTCACGATCGCATTTGAGATGAACGGATACACGGTATTCATCCTAATATAACGGCCATTCGCATCATAAGGGCCAACAGTTGGAGGGGCAAACAACATACCACCAAACATATCACTGCCCCGGTTACCGGTTGCAGAGTTTTGATGAGACCTATCGCTGCGGGTGTAAACGCTGGTGAACCCAACACTGAATACCTTGCTGATATCATGGGTAACATTTACACGCAATGAATAACGGTTATAGTCAGAATTAGGAATTATTCCTTGTTGGGAAAACACACCACCGGAGAGAAAGAAAGAAGTTTTTTCATTTCCTCCTGCAACACTTACACTACCATTATAGATAGGCGCGTTACGCAACATAAGGTCCTGCCAGTCTGTGCCTTTCATTGTACTGAAGGAATCAAGTTGTTGCTGGGTAAAATAAGGTGCAAGGTTATCGTTTTTCGCCTGCTCATTATACAATGATGCATATTGGAATGGGTTCAGCAGTTTCATCTTTTTAGTGATCGTTTGAACGCTGTATCCCATGTCAACATTTACGGTTGTAGGCTGTCCTTTCCTGGCCGAACGGGTCGTGATCAGCACAACGCCATTGCCGCCTCTTGAACCATACATGGCTGTGGAAGAAGCGTCTTTCAGGATCTCGATCGATTCAATATCTGCATTCTGCAAATAGGTGGGGCTGCTGGGAAAGCCATCAATAATATATAATGGTTCATTTCCACCAAGGATTGAGTTTGCTCCGCGAATCCGCACGCTGACAGGAGCGCCGGGCAAACCACTGTTCTGCATTACCCGTACACCAGCTGCCCGGCCATTCATTGCCTGCAATACATTGGTAGTAGGAAACGAACTGAGATCAGAACCTTTTACCTGGGAAACAGACCCGGTGAGATCACCTTTTTTCACTTTACCGTAAGCGACAACAACAATCTCTTCTCCGCTTTTCTGTTCGGGTGTTAACGCAACATCGATGCTTGTTCGATTGCCGACAGCGATCTCTTTTTCCTCAAAACCAACATAAGAGATCACGAGTATATCATTAGGCTGCGCTTCTACAGAAAATCTTCCGTTGGCGTCTGTGCTTGTTCCGGTATTTTTATTTTTTACGATAACAGAAGCGCCTGAAAGGGGCTGCCCCTGGTCGTTCCGCACATAACCGGTGATCGTCAGGGGAGCAGGCGGTTCAGCATCTGCAATCTTTTCTTCTTCCTTTTTTCTTTTGATAACGATCGTATATCCAACAATGGCATATTCAAGTGGCTGATCCTTGAAACAGGCTCTTAGTACATCATCAATTGTAGCATTAGAAAACTTTACATTTACTTTTTTTGCTTTTGACAGCTGATCGGCATCAAAGAAGAAAACGTAGTTTGTTTGCTTTTCGATCAGTTCAAACACTTTTGGCAGGGATGCATTTTTCTCCGATACGGAGATCGTCTGACTATTGCCCGTAGCGCTCACCTGCAAGCAGGTCACCAACAAGAAAAAGGCAATTAATTTCATAATAAGCATCATTTTGGGTACCGGATGCCGCTGCAGCTGCCAGCGGCCCGACAAAAAATTAATTTGCATACATTTGATGTGTTTAGTGAATAAAATGTCTACCCGGATAGGTGGCATCAAAGCATTAAACTTTAGCTGGAAGTGTTCGCTGCACTTCTGGCTTTTTTAGTGCTCCGTTGTTTACTCGTTGTTTATGTTTAATTATTGATGACGGTTATTGTTTTTCCCTTTACACGGAATTTTACATCGCTTAATTCCAGCACCTTCAACACATCAGACAATGGACTTGCACGTGGGATCTTTCCACCAAACTTTCTTTCCGGTATTGTTCCTTCATACTCTACGGATACATCGTACCAGCGTTCGATCTGCCGCATCAACCGGTCAAGTTTGTCATCGTTGAACTGGAAGTAACCATTTTTCCAGGCCAGCACTTGCTGAATGTTGACATCATCGTGAACCTTCAGTTGGCCCCGGCTGTCCTGTAATGCCTGTTGGCCAGGCTTTAGCTGTATCTCCTGTGAGGGAGAGCTGATATGTACAGCACCTTCCACGAGCGTAGTGGCAATGGCAGGCTCATTGTCATAAGCCATGATATCGAAATGTGTACCAAGCACTGCTACCTTCATATCTTTTACTAATACATTGAAGGGCTGGGAAGGATTGTGGGCGATCTCGAAATATGCTTCACCGGTAAGACTTACTTCCCGGGTATCGCCGTTGAAAGATGTGGGATACCGGAGGGAGCTTCCGGCATTCATCCATACTTTGCTCCCATCCGGAAGCGTGACTGTATATTTTCCACCGCGTGGCGTAACGATAGTATTATATAGTACGGGGCCTTCGGTATTATTGCCGGATTCATACGCGATTTCACCACTGGCCAATTTTACAATGTTTGTTCCACCCTGATCAGCCAGCACGCCGTTGTCGGCATCCGTAAGGGCAAGGATAGAGCCATTTGCCAACATGAGCGTTGCTTTATTATCACCGGGTTGAATGGTTGCAGTATCTATATACTGTTGCTGCCCGGCAAGTTGGGATGATGGAGAAGAGCGATTGATGAATTGATACACCCAGATGCCCATTGCCAGAACAATAACCGCCGCAGCTGCATATTTCCACCATTGCCTGCGCGGTGATAATGGGATTACAGGAGAAGCTTCAGCGTTTTCCGCCTCAAGCTTTTCCCAAACTTCGCGGAAAGCGGCCTGAGATGAATAATCTACAGAAGCTGTTTCGTGATTTTGATCGTACAGGGATTGAAGCAGCTCCGCCACCTGTTCACGGTTGGCGTCATCCCTGAGCAGTTCTTTTAACTGCGAAAGTTCCGTCGCACTAAGCGTTCGGTCATTGATATACTTTTCCCAAAGCAGTTGTAAGGTTTCGCGTTTTGACATATGGCATGCTATGCATTCGATCCGGGAAGTTCCCGGTGCATATGATCAAATGACGGAGGAGAGAGATGGAGGAATGCGTGCCACGGAAAAAAAAGTTATGCTATCGAAAAAATGAACAACCAGAACAATAGCGGCTCATACTGGTAACGGGACAGATGTTTACGGATGGCGGCCAGGGCTCTCACCATATAAGACTTTGAGGTAACAAGGGTTATGTTCATCCGGGCTGCGATCTCAGCATGGCTCAATCCTTCAAAACGGCTCAGCCGAAACACTTGCTGCATTTGTGGCGGCAGTTGGTTCACGGCTTCGGAGAGAATTTGTTCCAGCTCTTTATATTCGGCATCGCCAGTGAGCATTGCAGCGCCTTCGTGGAAATAATTAAGCAGGTAATCTTCATTATCCGCCGTAAACACTTTTTTGCGGAGATGATCTATTGCCAGGTTGCGGGAGAGTACATTCAGGTAAGCGCGGAAATTTGTAACGGCATTCAACTGTGCACGCTGATGCCACAGTTTCATAAACGTCTCTTGCGCAAGGTCCTTCGCCAGTTCCGGCGACTTGGATATTTTCAGCCCCACGGCATACACCTGATCCCAATACTGTTCAAACACCTGCCTGAAAGCATCCTGCTCGCCTGCAGCCAGGCGCTGAAGCAGATGAGCTTCGTTATATGTGGGAATGGAAGGCAACGCAGCAGATCGTTATAGCGCTAAAGTAGTAAATTTCGGATGGATTAGCGGAAAGGAGTATGAGGAGTGGAGCCCTGCTATCACATTAGAACATTATTTTATTCCTTATAATCCTCTTTTTTCAGCAACTTCATCAACTTCTTAAAACTCTCCTGGTTTCCCGGCGAATTCACTGAAGCTATAATATCCAGCTTCTCCCTTTTTCCTAAATGAAAATTCAACGCCGCCTTATTCTCTTCACTTGAGGCAGCATATTGAAACAAGATCTTATGCACTCTCCTCCCCGTATCCTCACTATAATAGCTCAACATATCATCCTGGAAATATTCCATCATCTTAAACCAGTTGTGCTGCAATAACAGGAAAGGTTTAGTAACATGGTCCGTAATATCATCTGATAAATAAGGATAGTCCCATCCTCCCGGACTGCGATCGCGTATTTGGATGATCAGCACACCGCTGGTATTAGCCTCGATCCAGCTATCGAATGCTTCGAGAAAACGTAAGGTAGTTTCCTGTCCATAATTATCCCGTAATCCTGCATCCATTACATCAATGACGGGTTCTGATGGCAACCACACATTTGGCAGCACTACAGGAAACGTTGCATTCATTCTTAAAGCTGTCAGCAACCGCAATTCATACGGGTCCTGTTTGGCAAAGAATGCTCCGAAATCAATCACGTCAGGGTCCATTTCAGGAATACGCAGAGTATCCTGCCAACCTTGCATCATAAAGCTAACCGGCTGTGTGCTGATCAGCATTTTCCGGCTGTCTCTCGTCACTACTGAATTGAAGAACATCAAAGGGATCTTCGCAGCCTTTTCATCGGCTGCATAATCTTTTATCTGCTTGTTCAGGAACCCATGCGTGTTCATGTTCAGCTTTTCTTCAAAAGCATATCCACGGTCCTTCACATAAGTAAATCCATTCACTTTAAACTTTTGCGCAGGGGCTAAAAGGTCCCTTGCCACAAATGAAGAAAACACGGGGTTGAGCACATCACTTGCAATGTCATCCACATATTTCCTGTCTTGCAAGCGGATATTTTTCCCTTGCTCCCGTTGGCGGTACAACTCCCGGAAATAAGTAGCCCCGATCATTCCACCCGATGCGCCACTCACCAGGAAAACATTTTTCATAATAGCTCCCTTCGTGAGGCTATCCAGTTGCTGCAGCACACTCATGGTAAAAGTTGCACTGCGATGGCCGCCTCCACTCGTGTTCAATACTACCAGCAATGGTTTTTCACTACCCTGGCGGGCTTTCCATTTTTCCAGTATGCTGATCATATTCCTTCGGTCGGCGTCTACTTTTTCAGGTCGGCATAATTGCATCAGTCCTTCACGGGTATATGCAGGCCTCTCGGTTTTGTTCTCATAGTTAAGGCCATATCCTTTATTTCGCGGGTCGATCCAATCTATTTTATAAAAAAAATTTATCAGCAACAGCAAGGCAATAAGATAAGGAATGCTCCAGCTCTGCAGGAAATAAGAAAAAGCGCCGGCTACACCGATCAGGATAGTAAAGAAAATTGTGATGCTTGCTGCCGCTGGTATCTGGAAAAAGGGTGATTCAAGAAAGAAACCGATCCCGACAAGGAAGATGAAAGCTACAAACACACAAAGTATCGCTGCAAAGTGGTGGCGTTTGAAAAGCGAATCAATAAACTCCACGGTGTAGTGACGCACATCCCGGGTAGGGCGAAGACGTATCGGCGACTCAAAATACCATTCCACTTTTATCAGGCTTTCTGTATGATAAGTCTCTTTTACCGGCCGCAAATGGGTGAGATAATCATCAGGATTGGTCATTTGTGGCAACAGTCGCCGTAAAATGGAGCGGTCTGCCCGGAAAAAATAAATAAACGAAACTGCCAGGATCAATATCAATCCACTCAGAAAACCTCCTGCCAGGAAAAGGATCTCTGTTGGGCTTACCAGCTCCTTGTAACGGGTAAACTCATATGCCCGGAAAAAATAAAAACCCAGGAAAATGATCGGGATAACAGAATTATTAATGCAATACTTTAAGAAAGGATTGGTAGTAGCCGCCAGGAACCGGAAGTTTTTACTGAAAAGAATAAACGTGCTGATATTCCAGCTCATGATAAACATACCTATCGACATTCCTACCAGGGCCGTGCTCACAGCATTCACATTACCCAAATACTCCGGAGCCAGGTAAAGGGAATCCGCTCCAAAGCCTTTCATGAAATTACCGTTGATGGTACTGAACAGGATAAACCAGAAAAGAAGTATCACCTGGTATTTCCTGAAGTGAAGGAAAAGCAGTTGAATAGGAAAAGAAAAATAAAAGCCTCTAAGCCATGCTTTCATGAGTCGGTAACTTGGTAATGGCTAAAATTACTCATTTACCATGTATAGTCATAATGCCGCCTTATTTTAAGCGTAACCTTAACGTAAATACGGCCAGGATCAGTATGCATGCCAATAACAGGTGCGTTGGCTGTGCCCATGCAGGTATATTGCCCCACATCATGATCAGGCCAAGTATTAATGTGAGTCCTACCATTGAAAGAATCAACCAGGTTATCTTTTTGAATGCTGTATATGGTCTTGCCTTCCATACAATAGCCAGGCATGCTGCAAGCACCAGCCAGGAAAAACTGCGGTGTACCAGGAAAAGATTGTCCAGTTGGCTGATCCAAACTTCTCTTTGCTGGTAATCCAGGGATTTGGATATTTCATCGATCTGTTCCCTTACCTGTGTGCCCAGTACGATCTGCGCAAGAATGATCACCAATGCTGCAACGGAAATATTTTTCAGCCATGTATCTGTTTTTCTTTCCCACTTCTCCAAACGATATATGATAATGATCGGTATGGCTGCAATCACCAGCGCAACCAGCATATGCGTGGTCACTTTTACGACAGCAAGATTATGGTCAACCACTTTTTTACCTAACCAGCCCTGGAAGCCAACAGTAACCAACAAAAGGAAAGACAGCCACACAATGGCTTTATTGGTTTTGCGGAAACGGACAAAACTCCAGATGAAATGAATGAAGATAAATACACCCAGTAAAGCTCCCAGCAATCTATTGATGTATTCAATCCATGTATGATACGCGTTAAAGCTATGATCAATATCCTGCTTGCCCAGGTATTTTTCAAAATCGGGAGGAAGCTGGCTGGCATCAGTAGGAGGGATCCAGCGGCCGAAGCAGCGGGGCCAATCGGGGCAACCCATTCCGCTTTGTGTCATCCTCACCACCCCACCGGCTATAATAACCAGGAAAACCATTACCAGCAGGAACCAGGTATAACGGAGATATTTCTGATGGCTATTCATCCGGACGCAAAGTTACTAGCTGAAGCATCCCAAAAAATAATTTTTATGTAAGAATATTTACATACCCCGGTTATTGATCTGGCGCCACAGCTATATTCTTGATAACTTGGAAAAATTCTTTTACAAGTTCTCTTTACTTTCGCCCTGAGGATGCTTAAGCGATTTCACCAGGACGTTTTGACCGAAGCCGGCTGTGATGAAGCCGGGCGGGGCTGCTTTGCCGGGCCGGTATTTGCAGCAGCCGTCATCCTGCCGCGCAATTTCAGGCATAAGCTGCTCAATGACTCCAAGCAACTGACAGCAGACGTACGCAATCAGCTGCGGCTGGTTATTGAAGAAAAAGCCATCTCTTATGCTGTTGCCAGCATTGATAATGAAGAAATAGATTCCATCAATATTCTGAAAGCCTCTTTCAAAGCCATGCACCTGGCCATTGACCAGCTATCCGAAACACCTGGCTTATTGCTCATAGATGGAAACCGCTTTTATAAATACAGGGATATCCCACACGAATGCATTATTAAAGGGGATGGCATTTATGCCTCAATTGCAGCTGCAAGTATTCTGGCTAAAACCTACCGTGATGAATACATGATGAAGCTTCACCAGGAATACCCCTTCTACGGCTGGAATACCAATAAAGGTTATGGCACGGAAGAACATCGCAAGGCCTTAGAGCAATACGGTATTTGCAAATATCACCGGAAAAGTTTCCGTTTGTTTGCTGAACAACTGGATTTGTTTGGTAATGAAACAGCAGATTAATTGTTAAGCTGTTTAACATTCCTGCAACCTCCTACACAGGTTAAATAAGGTTAATACCCATCTTTCCTTTAAACTCCGCTCTTCTCTTTCCGTCCTATCACCAAACAATTTTTATTCAATAAAATCTTGCAGCCATGAAAAAATTAGTATTACTGGGAACCATTTTTACCCTTTTTACAATCGCCGCCTCTGCACAAAAAGGAAGAGATATCCGTCCTGAAAAGCATCGCTTTGAAACCGGCCAGGTAACTCCTGGTGAACGTACCAGGATCCATAAAAACCGGATGCAGTATAAGAGAACTGAACACCGTTTCAAACGGGATGGAAAACTGTCTTATTCCGAAAGAAGGAAATTACATAAGATGAAACGTCATAACCGCCATATGAACTATCGTTTCCATCACAACAACCGGAAACGTTCTTAACCATTATTTAATAATCCAGGCACCACTCTTAAAGTGGTGCTTTTTTATTCTTCCCATTTTCCCAATCCCTGCCTCACCAGCACAGGCTCTTCTCTGGTGCAATCAATAATAGTAGATGGCACAGTGCCGCCGATACCACCATCAACGATAATGTCCACTTCCTTCCGGAAATTTTCATGCATCACTTCCGGATCAGTATAATCTTCTACCATATCCCCCGGCAATGAAGCGCTGAGAATGGGCCGGCCCAGTTCCCTGATGATATCCAATGCGATCTGGTTATCCGGGATCCGAAGCCCGATCGTGTCCTTTTTACTTTGCAGGATCTTTGGCACCATCTTGCTTGCCGGCAGAATGAAAGTGTAAGGGCCGGGCAGGTATTCCTTTAGTATACGGTAAGTAGCTGTAGGAAGCTGCTTGGCATACTCACTGAGATGGCTGAGATCTGAACAAATAAAAGATAATTGCGCTTTCTTGGGGTCAACATTTTTGATGCGGCAAACTTTTTCAATGGCTTTATGCTGCAGAATATCACATCCCAGACCATAAATGGTATCAGTAGGATAAATGATAATGCCGCCATCGTGGAGCGTTTCCACAACTGTTTTAATTTGTCGTGGCTGTGGATTTTGCGGGTGAATATGCAATAACATGTCTGTTCCTCCGGTCTTTGATAGGGTTTGAACGGATGTTAGCCCTAAAACTACAAGTGTTTTGCCAAATTTGGGAGGGGTTGATTGCTAATTGGCAGACAATTTTTATTTTGCTACTTGAATTCGGAGACAAACTACGTGTATGCAGCTAAAATCGGTTATTACCCTGGATACGATTGAACCAGAAGTCTTCAAAAAAGAGTTTTATGAACCCGCAATCCCTGTGGTCATAAAAAAACTTTCTCATGACTGGCCGGCTTATACAAAATGGAACTGGGATTATTTTAAACAATTGGTAGGAGACAAAAAAGTTCCACTTTATAATAACGTAAAAAGTGATGCTTATACACCTATCAATAAAGCCGATGACTATAAAACCTTTGGTGAATATATTGATATGATCAGTGAAGGCCCGGCAGGATGGCGGATATTCCTGTTCAATATCTTCGACCATGCGCCACAGCTGATTGAAGATTTTACCTGGCCTGAACACTTAATGAAAGGTTTTGTAAAAAAATACCCGATGCTGTTTACCGGGGGTGCCACCAGCATCACACACATGCATTTCGATATTGACCTTTCACATATTTTACATACACAATTTGTAGGGCGGAAAAGAGTACTCATGTTTCCGCATTATGAACAATACAAACTCTACCGCAAACCCTTTGAAGTATTAAGCCTTGCTGATTTTTCGCATTATTATGAAGGTAACGGCACTCCTGATTATAATTCCTTTCCGGCACTGAAACTGGCGCAGGGTTATGATTTCATCCTGGAACATGGCGACACTTTATTCATGCCATCCGGTTACTGGCATCATATGGAATACCTCGATAGCGGTTTTGCCATGAGCCTTCGCGCCATGCAACCTTCTATTGCCGGCAAACTCAAAGGCGCCTGGAACCTGTTGGGCATGCGCAGCATTGATACATTCATGAAAAGGACTGCACCCAAGTGGTGGTATGAGAATAAGAAGAAAAAGATATTCGCTGCCGCGGAAAAGGAAATGAGCCAGGTTTCTTAAGAAGCGATCGTCCACACTTCTTTACCACGGAGCAATGCATCCAGGTCTGCTGCCTTTCTCACTTTCGCATCTTCGATCTGCAATGCCATAATATCTTCATAACAGGGCCGGTCTGTTTCATAGAACACACCGAATGGCCTTGGAAGATGTCCATCTTTTCTGGGATCATCAAAAATGCGGGACAGTATCTGGGCTTTGTAAATATCCTGTTCATCGTGGATCCAGCAATCATCAGCGCTGTAGCCATCAGCCAGGTTTACCAGTTTTGGTGTAAACCCATCCAGGCGGATTCCTTTATCATTGCCGGCACCAAACAATAATGGCTTGCCTTGCTCAAGGAATAAAGTTTCCTGTGCTTTGCTACCCTTCTCTGTAAATATTTCAAAAGCACCGTCATTAAAGATGTTGCAATTCTGGTATATCTCCAGGAAAGATGCCCCTTTATGCTGATTTGCTCTCAGCAACATGGCTTGCAGATGTTTGGGATCACGGTCCATGGTGCGGGCCACGAAACTTGCATCGGCTCCCATGGCAAGTGCCAGTGGATTGAAGGGGTGGTCAATACTTCCGAATGGGGTTGATTTGGTCACTTTATTTTCTTCAGAAGTAGGTGAGTACTGTCCTTTGGTCAATCCATATATCTGGTTGTTGAACACCAGCAGGTTCACATCAAAGTTGCGGCGCAGGAGGTGGATCGTATGGTTGCCGCCGATGCTGAGACTGTCTCCATCACCACTCACGATCCAAACGCTGAGTTCCGGGCGACTGGCTTTCAACCCTGAAGCAATGGCCGTTGCACGTCCATGGATGGAATGCATACCATAGGTATTCATATAATAAGGGAAGCGGCTGCTGCAGCCGATACCCGATATGATCACGATATTTTCCCTTGGAATGCCGAGGGTAGGCATCACTTTTTGCACCTGTGCAAGGATGGAATAATCCCCGCAGCCGGGGCACCAGCGCACTTCCTGGTCTGTTGCGAAGTCTTTGGCCGTTAATACAGGCCCTGTTACAGTCTCACTCATACTATTCGATTCCGGCAAATTTACGATTAAAAGTTTAAGATACTTATCTGATCAGGTTTTCCCACAAAGACGACAAAGGCCACAAAGAAATATTTTGATTTATTTTTTTACTATGCCATAAGGCTGGAATAAAGGAGCCCCGGAGCAATAATATTTCTTTGTGGCCTTTGTCGTCTTTGTGGGAAAACCATTCAAACCAGGTCAATAGTAATATAATGTACCTCTGTTTATTTTATACAATTTGTTCCTTATTTTCTATCAGACATTTATCTCTCCCATTTTCAGGAAAATAATGATGAAGTCGTACTTTCACCAACCCAAAATTCCTTCTATGATAAGAATTCTTCTTGTTGGCGCTTTTACCGCCTTCACAACCATCCTGCATGCCCAGTATGGTACTGAGCCAGTGAAACTGACTGATATGCTGAAGATAAAAACAGTTAATGCAGTGTCGCTCAGCCAGGACGGAAGCAAAGCCCTGATCGGCCTCACTACCATAGAACCTGACGGTGATGGTAAAGGAGAATACAAATACAGCAGCCAGCTTTGGCTGGCCCCATCAGATGGAAGCGCGACCCCGAGAATGCTTACCGGGAAGGAAAATGCTTCCCAGGCAGCCTGGAGCCCCGATGGAAAACAGCTTGTTTTTGTGCGGGCAACCGAAGGGAAACCTCAATTATTCCTGTTGTCTTTCGATGGCGGTGAAGCCCGCCAACTGACCCGTTCAAAATATGGCGCAAGTGCCCCCCGCTGGAGCCCGGACGGAAAACAAATCCTTTTCTCCGGCAGCATTTCTTTCCGCGACCTGCTGAAAGATTCCGTGCTCAACCCCGGCAAAGGCATTCCCAAATGGGCTTTTGAAAAACCCGGCCTCACCAACAGCCAGGCATTCAACTCTTCCACCGCCAAAGCAGACCCAGATGGCAATCTCGAGGAAGTCAGGGCCTGGCTCGATAATAATGTTGTTGACCGCAAAGCCAAAGTGGCTACCAAGCTCAATTTCCAGGACGAAATGGATGTGAATACCGATATGAGCTTCAGTCATTTCTTCATCACCGGCATTCTCCCTGAATCCAAACCTGTAGCGCTTACCAAAGGATTTTTCCGGATCGGTGGTGCTGATTTCACACCCGATGGCAAACAGATCATTTTCACCGGCAGCCTCGATTCAGCGCAGCATCCTGACAGAGTGCTGGAAAGTTCTATTTATTTAATGAACACGGATGGTAGCCAGCTGACTACTTTATTAAGTGAAAAAGGGAAAAGCTTTTCCGCTCCTAAAATTTCCAATTCCGGTCAATGGCTTGCTTATAATTACAGCCCTGTATCATTTGTAACAATCCCGGTTCTGGCCATTATGCCATTGAAAGGAACAGGCAGCACCACTGACATTCCATTCGATCGGAATAAAGGAAACTATACATGGAGCGATGATGATAAATTCCTTTACTTCTCTTCACAAAGCAATGGCGGCGCTCCTATTTACCGCCTTGATATGAAAACAAAAAAGATAGATCAGTTAACGGATTATAATAGCGGCACCACTGACTTTGACGTGCGGGGCAATAAACTGGTTTTTGCCAGAACCGAAGTACAGAACCCTTCTGAATTGTATACTGCAGATGCCAGTGCAAAGAATATCAAACGGATCAGTGATTTCAATACAGGCTGGCTGAAAAGCAAAAAACTTTCTTTCCCTGAAAAACAAAGTTTTGTAAACGACAAAGGATTGACCGTTGAATACTGGGTGATGAAACCGGCCAGTTATGAAGCCGGTAAAAAATACCCTTTGTTATTGGAGATACATGGCGGTCCTTCTGCCATGTGGGGACCCGGAGAAGCAAGCATGTGGCATGAATACCAGTATTTCTGCAGCAAAGGTTATGGTGTGGTATACAGCAATCCACGCGGAAGCGGTGGCTATGGATTGAATTTCCTGCAGGCAAATATTAAAGACTGGGGCAAAGGCCCTACCAGCGACGTGCTCACTGCGCTGGATAAAACAGTGGCACAAGGCTGGGCCGACACTTCACGCCTGATGGTAACAGGCGGCTCTTATGCCGGATACCTCGTGGCCTGGATCATTTCACATGATAACCGTTTCAAAGCAGCTTGTGCACAAAGAGGCGTGTATGACCTCGCCACATTCTTTGGCGAAGGCAATGCCTGGAGGCTGGTGCCAAATTATTTCGGAGGCTATCCATGGGAAGATTCCGCAAAGGTCATACTCGAAAGGGAATCGCCTATTAATTATGTGCAAAATATTCATACACCTTTTATCATCTTTCATGGAGAAAATGACCGGCGCACAGGATTTGTACAAAGCGAAATGCTTTATCGCAGCCTGAAAGTGCTGAACCGCCCGGTGGAATATGTACGTCATCCCGGCGGCACACATGAATTAACAAGAAGTGGTAATAACCGTCAGCGGATGGACCAGATGCTGCGCACCTGGGAATTCTTTGAACGGTGGATCAAGGATGGCGGCCGGTAATAAACCCTGGCAGCTATTTGTTTGTTATTGCTTTGGCCCGATTATAATAACTTGCGCTTAACGATGCTTCCTGCTGTTTTGAATTTCGCATTTTTAATTTTGAATTATGGAAAATAAATCATTCGATTTCGGCATGGTTGGCCTCGGTGTAATGGGGCGCAATCTTTTGCTGAACATAGCAGATCATGGCTTTGCAGCCATCGGCTTTGATAAAGACAGTACAAAAGGCGGCTTACTCGAATCTTCCGCTACGCCCGGCACGAAAGTAAAAGGAGTTTCCACCCTGGAGGATATGGTATCCCAGTTAAAAACACCCCGCAAGATCATGATGCTGGTGCCGGCAGGCCCTGCTGTGGATGCAGTGATCAATGATCTGTTGCCCCTGGTAGAACCCGGTGACATCATTATTGACGGAGGCAACTCCCATTTCTCTGATACATTGAGAAGGATCAAATCATTGGAAGGAAAGAATATTCATTTCATGGGAATGGGTGTAAGCGGTGGAGAACATGGAGCCCGCACAGGTCCCAGCATTATGCCTGGTGGCGATGTGGAAGCATGGAAGGAAGTGAAGCCAATTCTCGAAGCTGTATCAGCTAAAGTAAATAATGAGCCCTGTGTGGCTTATATGGGCAAAGATGCTGCCGGCCACTATGTGAAGATGGTGCATAACGGTATTGAATATGCCATTATGCAGCTGATCAGTGAAGTGTATGATTTTATGAAACGCGGATTGGAAATGGACAATGCAGCTATTCATACAGTGTTCAAAGAATGGAATGAAGGTGAGCTTCAATCCTTCCTGATGGAGATCACTGCCAGCATCTTCACCAAGAAAGATGATAACGGCACCGGCTATCTTGTAGATGTCATTCTTGACAAAGCAGGGTCAAAAGGTACCGGCAAATGGACATCGCAGGAAGCCATGAACCTGCCTGTATCATTACCCACGATCGATATGGCTGTAGCCATGAGGGATATTTCCGGCTACAAAGATGAACGCGTGGAAGCAGCAGAGATCTATAAACCAAAGATCAAATCTTTTGCTGCCAGTAAAGAAAAGATACTGCCGCAATTAAAGGATGCACTTTATGCGGCTACATTGATCTGCTATGCCCAGGGGCTTGCCATGCTGCAAAAAGCGTCTACAGAACATAAGATGGACATTCCGCTGAGAGATGTAGTGAAGATCTGGAGAGGTGGCTGCATCATCCGTTCTTCCATGCTCGAAATATTTACTGCCGCTTATAAAAAGAATGCAACACTACCGAATATCCTGCTCGACAAAAAAATCGCTTCACTCGTTAAGAAGAAACAAACAGGATTAAGGAAATCAGTGCAGCAATACAGCGCTGCAAAAATTCCCGCTGCTGCATTGATGAGCTCCCTTGCGTACCTGGATGCTTACACCAGCGCACGCCTGGCCACCAATCTGATACAGGCACAACGCGATTTCTTTGGCGCCCACACTTATCAACGGATCGATAAGGAAGGAAGCTTTCACACAGAATGGGAATAAACTATCAGTTAAAAATTATTTATGGATACCAGAAAGAATCTACCCCCCACCATCATTTTTATCTTTGGTGGCAGCGGCGACCTTACCAAGCGCAAGCTTATCCCTGCGTTATATAATCTCTATCTCGACAATTTTTTACCGGAAAAACATATCGTGGTCGGCATCGGCCGTTCCCCCTCTTCCGATGACGATTACAGGGCAAAACTGCTGGAAGGTGTACAGGAATTTTCCCGCCGGAAAGAGCAGACAGAAAAATGGTCTGAATTTTCAAAGAATGTTTTTTATCAGTCGCGCGACCTGGAGGATGATGGATCTTATAAAGGCATTTATGACTATATCAATGAAAAGGGAACAGAATGGGGAGCACAACCCAATGTGATGTTCTATCTTTCAGTAGCCCCGCAACTCGCTCCCGTGATCGCTACCAAGCTGGCGCAACATAAGATCTGCGATGATACACAACATACGCGTATCGTTTTTGAAAAGCCTTTCGGTCATGACCTTGAAAGCGCCAGGGAATTGAACAAGCTGCTCGATAGCTTATTTAAGGAAGAGCAGATATACCGCATCGATCACTATCTCGGTAAAGAAACCGTTCAGAATATCCTGGCTTTCCGTTTCGCCAATGCTCTATTTGAACCGATCTGGAACAATCATTATATCGATCATATCCAGATCACGGCTTCTGAAACGATCGGTGTGGAAGACCGCGGAGGATATTATGATCAATCCGGTGCGCTGAGGGATATGGTACAAAACCACGTGCTGCAATTGCTTTGCATGATTGCCATGGAGCCACCCACCTCTTTCGATTCAAATGAGATCCGCAATAAAAAAGTGGATGTGCTTTCTGCCATCCGCAGGATCAGCGTGGAAGACGTGCATGAAAACGCTGTACGCGGTCAGTATGCTTCAGGCTGGCAAAAAGCAAACGAGGTACCGGGTTACCGCCAGGAAAAAGGGGTCAACGCTGAATCACCTGTTGAAACATTTGTTGCAGCTAAGTTCTTTATTGATAACTGGCGCTGGAAAAATGTTCCTTTCTATATCCGGACAGGCAAACGCCTGCATGAAAAGATCACGCTTATCACTATTCAATTTAAGGAAGCACCTCATTATTCATTTCCTGCAGAAGCTGCAGATACCTGGAGGCCCAATCGCCTTACATTCAGTATTCAGCCACAGATGGATATCCGCATTCGCTTCCAGGCAAAACGCCCCGGAACAGAAATGGTGCTGACACCAGTGGATATGATATTCAATTATGCCGAAGCGTATGAGGAACAGGAACCCGAAGCATACGAAACCCTGCTCGAAGATGTGATTGAAGGCAATCAAACCCTCTTCATGCGTGCAGACCAGGTGGAAGCAGCCTGGGAAGTGATCACGCCCATACTTGAAGCATGGCATAAAAGAGCACCGGTCGATTTTCCCAATTACTCACCCGATAGCTGGGGCCCTGAGGATGCAGAAGCGCTTATTGCAAAAGATGGTCATTTCTGGGCCAACCTGCCATCATCAGGCAAAAACGGCAATCACAAATAAAAGAACATGCAAACCTTTGTTGCAAAAAATACAGATGAATTAAGCAGGCTGTTTGCTGACTGGCTTGTGACGTATATACAGGATACCCTGAAAAAGCAGGACCGCTTTACCATCTCTTTATCGGGTGGCAGCACTCCTAAAAAACTTTACCAGTTGCTGGCAACAGATGAATATGCCCATAAGATCGATTGGCCAAAACTTCATTTCTTCTGGGGCGATGAACGGTTTGTTCCTTTCACGGATGAACGCAACAACGCGAGAATGAGTTTTGATGAATTGCTGGACCACGTTCCGGTTAATAAAGCTCATATCCATGTGATGCGCACTGATCTTCCTCCTGATGAAGCAGTGAACGATTATGATGAAAAATTGCATCAGTATTTTGATGGGAGGCAATCCAGTTTTGATCTTGTTATGCTTGGCCTGGGTGATGATGCACATACTCTTTCTCTTTTTCCCGGTTATCCTGTAATAAAGGAGAATGAGAAATGGATGAGCGCGTTTTATCTTACTGAGCAGAATATGTACCGCATTACTATCACCAAGCCAATTGTCAACAAATCATCACGGGTGGCATTTTTAGTAAGCGGCTCAGCAAAAGTACCTGCGTTGAAGGCAGTGCTGTATGGCGAAAAGGATCCGGAGAAATATCCTGCCCAGGTGATACAGCCTGCAAATGGAGAATTGTACTGGTTCCTGGATGAAGCGGCTGCCGCTGCTTTACAATAATTAACAGATTTCCCTATGATGTTCCCGTACTTACCAGGTAAGTTTGTAAGTACGGGAATTTTTATGCCTTTCGTTGTAGGATCAATACAGAAGATGTAAAAATTGATGCCGGTTGGAAAAAGATCAGGAAATTTGTTTCAAACCTAAAGTTGTCAATATGATCTCCAGGAAAATAGTGACCCTGTTTGTACTCAGTGCATTGGTAATTGCTGGGGTAGCTGCTGTAAAAGCTCCATCAGGCCCCTACAGGAACCTGCAAGTGCTTCCCAAAGATATCAGCGAGCAAAAGCTCGACAGTATTATGGATGCATACTCCAGCGCCCTTGGTATAGGTTGCAGCTTCTGCCATGCAGAAGTAAAGAATTTTCCCGACAGCCTGAACTTTGCTTCTGATGAAAAACCAATGAAAGAAGAAGCCAGGAAAATGATGCGTATGACCATTGAGATCAATAAGCAAAATTTTTATTACGATAAAACCGAACGACCTGAATATTTAAAGGTTGTTACCTGCAAAACCTGTCATAGGGGAGAAGCTTATCCTGCCGATTAGCTTAATTCTCTTCCTACTAATTTGAACCTTCCAGATAGTCTTCCGCTACTGATACAAAATTCTTTTTCATCTTCCAATAGTTCTTTTACGAATTAGTAAGATTTCATTTTTTATCTAAAAATCCCGCAGAGCAGTCTTACGTATAATTACGGAACAATCACTCGGTTTTACTAAATTTTAGCATAAACACTTAGTCACAAGCACTATCTACGCTTAACTCACGTTACATTTATGGCGAAAATTCAACATACTTATTGTAGATCTTATCCTAAAGAAATTATCAAAAGAAATGAGTTTAAGTTTACTCGAACGAATTGCAACCTTTACTTTATCCTTGCCGATTTTCCTGTTATTATTAACCAGGCTGGCATGGTACAGAAGTTTTATTGCTTTATTCATTTATTATCTTGTCAACTTCAGCTACTCCTTTCTGTCTATCGGTTATATTCGTTTAGGCGATGACTTTATCACTAATTATGCGGTCGTCAACAATATGGTTGATGCGCCTCTTATGCTTTCGTTCCTGAGCTATTTCAGCCGGACTTCTTCTTTTAAAAGAAAAATATTCTGGGTAGTCGGAGGCTTTCTTATATATGAAGCGGTCATCCTGACCATTTTTGGGTTTAATATAAAAGCTTCCACGATCATTGCCACACCAGGGCTGGCATTAACCTTTACACTTTCCCTGCTATTCGCTATCCACCAGGTAAAGATCACAGCCATTTACAATAAAGCTGCAGGCAAGGCTATTATCGCCGCTTCGCTCTTTTTTGGATATATTGGTTTTACTTATGTGTATTCTGTCTTTTATTTCATGGATGAGCGGTATGAGAAAGATGCACAACAGGTGTTTTTCATTCTTACCACATTATGTTCGCTGGCTATTTCCTGGGGCATTATCCTGGAAAGAAGAAGAGTGAAGAAACTGCTTGAAATAAAAACAGCCAGGGAGGAATTAAAAGCTCTTTATTCCGGGGAAGAAAGAAAAACGATTGCCCCATTAGAGACAATCGTTTTCAATATTGACAATACCTGGAGAAGGTCGTCTTAAAAATTATACTTTCCGTCTGCGATCATCTTATCTGCAATTCTCCTGCGCGCGTCTTTGGTGTTGAATGGTTCTGCTTTGGTAAAGCGTTTCAGTCCCATCAGGATCATTCGCTGTTCATCTCCTTCTGCAAAGGAATTGATCGCATCCTTACCAGCTTTGTTTACGAGGTCAGCTGCATCATACAGGTAGGTACGCATAATATCCTGGTGAATGGAGGTTGCTGCATCGCCCTGATGATCGGTCATTTTCATCACACGCAGCAATACGCTTTCTGCACTGAAAGTAGCGATAGCCATATCGGCCAGGTTCATTAATATTTCCTGTTCGTTCTCAATTTTCATCATCAGCTTTTGCACGGCAGCACCGGCCGTCATCAGGATAGCTTTTTTAAGATTAGCTACCAGTTTCTTTTCTTTTGCAAAAGGCAGTTCTTCTTCTGATCCAAAATCAGGAATGCTCATCAATTCTTTTTGCACGGCAAAAGCAGGGTTCATCAGATCGAGCCGTCCACCCATTGCTCTTTTCAATGTCATATCAAGGGTGAGCAAGCGGTTGATCTCATTTGTGCCTTCATAGATCCGGTTAATACGGCTATCCCGATATGCACGGGAAATATTGTATTCTGCACTGAAGCCATTGCCACCATGCACCTGCACGCCTTCATCCACTACAAAATCCAGGGCTTCACTACCTGCTACTTTCAATATCGCGCATTCAATAGCATACTCTTCCGCTGCACCTAATAAAGATTCATTAAAAGGTTTGCCGGAAGCCAGCAGCTCTTTTTCCTTTTTATCGATCCAATCAGCAGTGCGGTATAAAGCTGACTCTGTAACAAAGATCCTGATCGCCATTTCTGCCAGCTTATGCTTGATAGCGCCGAAATTGGAGATAGGCTGCTTGAACTGTTCTCTTGTTTTTGCATATTCCACAGTACCGCTCAATGATCTCCTGGCTCCGCCGGTAGCTGCTGCACAAAGTTTGAGGCGGCCGATGTTCAGGATATTGAACGCAATCTTATGGCCTTTACCGATCTCACCCAGCACATTCTCAACCGGCACTTTAGCATCCTGGAAATATAACTGTACAGTGGAAGATCCTTTGATGCCCATTTTATGTTCTTCAGGCCCCTGAGTAAATCCTTCTGTACCTCTTTCAACAATAAAAGCAGTGAACTTATCACCATCCACCTTTGCAAACACAGTATATACCTGAGCAAAACCGCCATTGGTGATCCAGCATTTCTGGCCATTCAGTAAATAGTACTTACCATCAGCACTTAGCGTAGCCGTAGTTTTTGCGCCCAGTGCATCACTGCCGCTATTGGGCTCTGTAAGGCCATAAGCGCCGGCCCATTCGCCAGTGATCAGTTTGGGAATATATTTCTGCTTTTGTTCCGGCGTACCGAAATATAAGATCGGCAAAGTGCCAATCCCTGTATGTGCTGCAACAGCTACAGAAAAGGAATGACCAGCGCCCAGGTATTCATTAATTATGGTAGAAGTAACAAAATCCTTTCCCAACCCACCGTACTCCTCAGGAAAAGAAGTTGCAAGCAGGCCCTGCTCACCGGCTTTTCCTACTAATGATTTCATGAGGCCGGGCTCAAGATTGTCAATACGGTCGAGGATAGGATATATTTCTGCGTCCAGGAACTGGTTACACATATCCCGGATCATCAGCTCCTCTTCAGTAAAATCTTCCGGGGTGAATGTTTCAAACGGGGAGGATTCTTTAATTAGCCATTCACCTCCCTTCAGCACATTTTTGGCATCAGTGGCAGTACTCATGGTTTTTTATTTTAAGTTATCATATACGATCTGCAGAACTTCTTTACAGATCTCAATCCTGTCGGCAGGCACAGTTTTCAATGCTTCGTTCAGGGTTTCATCTGCTATCTGCATAGTTTCTTCTTCCAGTTTCTGGGCCTGCCTGGTCAGGTAGATCAGGTTGATGCGGCGATCATTTTCTGAAGGGACCCTTTTTACCAGGTTCAATTTTTCCAAATTATCTACCAGCCGTGTAATGCTTGGCTTATCCCTGAACGTGGCATTGCAAAGCTGTTGCTGACTGCGGCCATCTTCTTTCCATAAATGATAAAGTACACTCCATTGTTCAATCGTTATGTTCAATCCCGCCGTGTTGAACCTTTTTTGCAGGCGGCGGGCAATAGCCGTGGAAGCTTTACCGGTAATAAAGCTGTACAGCTCTCCTTTTTTAAAATGGTTGTTTGACATATAGTTGTTTGTGCAACTATCCAAAAATAATATTAAATTTGAATTACCGCAAGTAAATTTTTTACTTCAACCGTTTTTAACAATATGCAACAGCAGTTGCTCACTTACCGGGATTCAACTGTCAATTATTACCGTTTTGGCCATGGTCCAAAGCAGGTGCTTTGTTTTCATGGGTATGGTGAAGACGCGCAATCCTTTGCTTTCCTTGAAGGGCCAATGGGTAATGAATACAGTTTCCACGCCATAGACCTTCCCTTTCACGGGCAAACAATATGGAAACAGGGGCTTGATTTTACGGTAAATGACCTGCAGCAGGTCCTTTCCCCTGTCTCCGGCCAATTGAAAGCTGCAAATAGCAAACCAGTTCTCCTTGGTTTCAGCTTGGGTGGCCGCGTTGCTCTCAGTCTTTATCAATCGGAGCCGGAAAGTGCCGGCAAACTGGTGTTGCTGGCCCCGGACGGACTGCTGATGAATCCCTGGTACTGGCTGTCTACTCAAACAATGATGGGTAACCGTCTTTTCAGTTTTACAATGAAACACCCTGGCTGGTTTTTCGGAACATTGAGAGGTCTGAACAAAATGGGGCAGGTGAATGCCAGTGTATCCAGGTTTGTGAATTCCTATATTGGAAATCCTGAATTGCGCACCTTATTGTATCAGCGCTGGACGGTTTTGCGTAAGCTAAGACCCGATCTTTCCCTGATCAGATCATTTATCAGGAAATATGAAACGCCAGTACATCTTCTCTATGGAAAGCACGATCGTATCATATTACCGGAACGCGGTGAGAAATTCAGAAAGGGAATAGAAGAATATTGCACCATCGATATAGTGCCTGCAGGTCACCAGGTGTTGCAGGAAAAGTATATCAGGCAGATAAAGGAGGCACTGAAATAAATACAGGTGTTTACATTTGTAATAATCTTGTTCAAATGATCATTCCAGCTATTCTTATATGTTTACTTGCCTTATACGCAGCATTGATCATTTTTTATTGGCAAAGCTGGAAATCGGTCCCTGTTTTTGTGCCAGGTCAGCAAGTTCCTTCCATTTTCATATCTGTTATTATTCCTGCAAGAAATGAAGAAGACAATATTGGGGCATTGTTGCAGGCGCTGGAACAGCAAACCTATCCCAAAGAGCTTTTCGAGATAATTGTTATTGATGATCACTCCACTGATCAAACGGCAGCTATCGTAACGCAATTCCCCCGTGTTACGCTTTTACAATTAAAAGAAGATGCGATCAATTCTTATAAGAAGAAAGCGATAGAGGCAGGTATTGCTGCGGCTAAAGGTGAATTGATCGTTACCACTGATGCAGATTGTGTTCCCCCGCCTGAGTGGCTCGCAATAATCGCTTCATTTAAAAAAGAAACGGATGCGGTGTTCATTGCTGCACCGGTGGCTTTTCAATGCAACCGCTCTTTATTACAAAAATTCCAGGCTATGGATTTTATGGTATTGCAGGGCATTACAGGCGCTGCTGTATACCGTAAACATCTTTCCATGAGCAATGGTGCCAACCTGGCTTATGATCGTAAGATATTTTATGAGGTTGGCGGCTTTACCGGCATTGATCATATTGCTTCGGGCGACGACATGCTGCTGATGCATAAGATAGCCCGCGCATATCCTGACAGGGTGCAATATCTCAAATCGCCGAAGGCTATTGTTTCTACAACTCCCATGAAAACATGGAAAACATTTTTTAATCAACGCATCCGGTGGGCAAGTAAAGCCAGGAAGTACAACGATCCGCGTATCCTGCCGGTACTTGCTTTGGTATATTTATTCAACCTTTGCTTTCTTCTGTTATTCATTGCAGGGTTCTGGAACCAGGTTTACTTTTTATACGCAGTCGGATTACTGCTTCTGAAAACCATTATTGAATTTCCTCTATTTATCAGCCTTGCCGTTTTTTTCCGGAAGCGCTGGGCTATAAAATTGTTCCTGTTTTTTCAACCCCTGCATATTTTATATACGATCATCTCCGGCTTGTTTGGTCAGTTTGGTAAATATGAATGGAAGGGCCGGAAAATAAAATAAACCATACGCATTTATTAATATCTTTCCGCTATGAGCAATGATCAATCATTTCAACGTGCTGCATGGCGAAGGCTTCGCCGCAATAAGGGTGCGTTGTTTGGTTTGATCGTTATCATAGCCGCTATTTTTATTGCTGTCTTTGCTTATTTCCTGGCTCCGGACCCATCACCATTTGCCAATCGTATTATCCTGGAGATCGGAGGCAACAAGCCCGGCTTCCGGCAGGATTTTCTCCTGGTTAAAAAAGAAAAAACAGTGATAAGGCCTTCATTTTCCGGAAGGCTTATGAATGGAAAAGAAGATCCTTACTATTATGTTCCGATTGTAGGCTACGAACAAAAAGCCGACAGCATTATCGTGCAAAAATTCATTGATGAAGGGTTGAGTGAACGCCAGGCATATTCAACCAGCCAGTTATCTCCTTCTCCCATTGTTTCCCAAAAATTCATCCTCGGTACCGATAAGTTTGGCCGTGATATTCTCAGCCGCCTGCTGGTAGGCACGCGGGTAAGCCTGAGTGTGGGGTTGATCACGGTTGTCATTTCACTTTCTATTGGTTTGGTGCTTGGTTCAATGGCTGGCTATTTCCGTGGCAGGACCGATGATATCATTATGTGGTTCATCAACGTGATCTGGAGCATCCCCACTTTATTGTTGGTATTTGCGATTACACTGGCATTAGGAAAAGGCTTCTGGCAGGTGTTTATCGCCATAGGACTGACGATGTGGGTGAACGTGGCGAGGTTAGTAAGAGGACAGGTACTGGCTGTTCGTGAACTTGAATACATCGAAGCCACCAAAGCACTGGGCTTTTCAGATGTCCGCACCATTGTCCGCCATGTATGGCCGAATATCATGGGGCCGGTAATGGTAATCGCTGCTTCCAATTTTGCTTCGGCTATTGTTATTGAAGCCGGCTTAAGCTTTCTCGGCATCGGCGTGCAGGCTCCGCAACCAAGCTGGGGCTTGATGATAAAAGAGAATTACAATTTTATTATCACACAAAATCCCATGCTGGCGCTGGCACCGGGCTTTGCAATCATGCTGCTGGTCCTTGCATTTAACCTACTCGGGAATGGATTGAGGGATGCTTTGAATGTGAGAGGAAAGCTTTGAGCCGGGAGCCAGGGAAATCTTCTTGTTTATAATTACCAATATCGCGATACATAAAAAAAACAGGCTTCCTATCTTATCTGTTTCTATCAGATCGCTAAGGAAATTAAGTGCCAGGATCATGGTGAAAATACTGGCAGTTGCAAGACTTGCCGTTTTGTAGAAGCTGTCGTTTGTATGGTGATACAGATATTGAGCATAGTATAATACAAGGCTGATCAGCAATAGCAACAACAGCAGTCCTGGTATTCCCTGTTCAATGGTTGTAAGCAGGAAATAATTATGCACGGTGGAATGTTCTTCATTATTGCTGACCCAGGTTTCATAGGCAGGAACAGCATAGGGTTTGTAATTATGATAAAAAGTGCCGGGGCCAAAGCCAGCTATCCAGTGATCGGGTATCATCCGGAAGCCGGCTATCCAACGATAAAAGCGTTCAGCGGCTGACAGATCTTTCATCTCATATGTAGCAACCAGGTGCTCCCTGAAATTTTCATGAAAAATGGTCGTATTGTAGTCTGGGGCAAATTCAAGATAGCGGTTGTTGTGTGCCAGCCAGCTAAAGCACAGGGAAACAACAATGAACAGGATAAGTGCGGCCTTCATGAGCCATTTCCTTTTCAGCAACCAGCCGCTCACAACTCCAACCAGCAGGGCAAGCCAGGCGCCACGTGCATAAGTAAGGAATAGGGCTCCGAGTAAAATAAAAATGATAATGATGATAATTATCCGTTGGCCCCGTTTGTTTGTGTTTTGCCTGAAAGCATACCAAACAGGCAATGTACAAACCAGCATGGCGGAGTAATTCACATGGTTCCTGAAAAAAGGCTTTACGGCATCGTTTATTCCGGTGAATGTAAACCCGGTAATGGCATGTTGAAAAAGGATCAGTATCGTAACAATCAGCATCGATACAGAAAGAAACAGTGCCAGCAGGCGGATATTATTTTTATCCCTGCATACGAGCAAAGTAGCGCCGATAAAAGCTCCGATATACCAGCATTTGGCCAGCAGGAACTTAAAAGACAGTAATGGATACGTGGAAAACAGGAAGGAAATAAAGGCCCAACACATCATTGCAAAAAGGCATAGCAGCAGCGGATGCCTGGCTGTTTTTAAAAAACTATTTGCAGCGCCATTTGCCAGGTATAAAAAGAACAACGCTGTTGTAACCAGCATCAGCAATTCATCAGGCAGATCAGTTCCCAGGTTTCCGGGAAACTGGTATTCGGTTGAAAATGGCAGGGAAGCAATAAGCAGGAAAAATATAAAGGATAAGGATTGCCATCCGCTATAGAATAATAATATTCCAAAAGGAATGGCAACAAGATAATACCTGTCTGTTAGAATAGCCAGTGCGAGCGACAGAAAGAACAGGCCCGAAAGAGCAATAAGAAGGTAATGGTCATTTCGTGCAACAGGCTTCACAATACCTGTGCTTTTCTTCTTTCCAATATGAGGGCCAGCCAGGCTGCAAAAAGAAAGCTTAATACAGCGGTTGCCAACAGGATCAAAAGCTTCTTTGGTTTATCGGGTTGGTCACTTGCTCTTGCTTTATCAACCACCAGCAGGGCGGCAGGTTTTGTATCGATCATTAATTGGTACTCGGTTTTCAATTTTTCGTATTGGGACAGCTGTTGCTGTAAAACAGTCAGCTTATCGTTATACTGTTGTGCTTGTGATGGTGTGATGTTGGCATGCTGCAAAAAAGTACGTATGCTATCCATACTGGTCTGCAGTTTCTGCTGTCCTTCACCAAGGCTTTTAATGATAGTTTGGTTGCTTTGGTTCAGTAAGTCCTGGTGGATCGCTGCCAGCTTTTCCATTAATGCGTTGGCCAACTGAGGAGCAAGATTCTTATCCGTATCCCAAACCTGCACCAACAGCTCGTTATATTCGCTTTTAGTAACCCGGCTGTTTTTCTTCAAAGCAGCCGCTGCTTTACGACGGGATACAGCAGCGTTATTTCCCTGTATTTTATAATGGGTAGCCAATTCAAATTGATCTGATGTGGACAGGTAGATCGTGTCCAGCTGACCGGTTCCAACAATTTTATCCAGGTCGCCCGATTCACCAAGACTGCTATACAGATCACGGATATTATTATTAAATACGGAAGCTTTATCAGTTGCCGCGGGGTTTGCAGGTAAGGCAGTAGTGGAAGCAAGATATTGAGAAGGCATCATCAACACAATGCCTGTTGCTATAGCAAGGGAAATCAATACAATCAACAACACTTGCTTTCGTCTTATATAAATTAGCGTAAATAGATCAGGCATTGGTTTTTATTAAAGATTTTTCTCCGGTTTCAGCCATACACCTGGTTTCAGCATGCCGGTAAGCAACATTACCAGGACAGTTAATATAGCTGCCATCGTTAACAGTATTTCTTTACTTATTGGCCAGTTACCACCTGCATATAAAAAAACACTCAACAGGATTGCTGTAAAAATATAAACTAAAATAGAACGGGGGTGAAGATAAAGTCCAATTTTTTGGCTCGCATAAAGCATAACTGTGATGCCAGCTCCTAATTGGCTGAAAAGTGCAGCAATGCAACATCCTTTAGCACCCAGGGAAGGTATCAGCAAGAGATTAAGTACAATATTCATCAATGCAGCCAGGCCTATGATCACACAAAAAGAACGGATATGACCGGTAGCCGTGAGCACGGTGCCGTATATCTGCGTAAGGGAATAACCAATAAGGGCAGGCAAACACCACTGCAATACGGTCACAGCTTTGACATCAGTATGATGATACAATACCTGTTGTACCCAATTACCCATGAATATCATTACGCAGCTTATACCAACTGAAAGCATCAGGAGAAAATTCCGTCCCGTCAACACCACTTCATTGATGTCTTTATTACCGCTCCATCTTCTGACGATGTAAGGCAGCAGAAAGGAAACCGTAAGTGTTCCAACCATATTGGTAGCGTCCAGCAGGCGGTAAGCCGCTGCATATATGCCGCTTTCATATGCACCAGCGGCATTCATCCGTTCCAGTAAGAAAGCATCCAGCCTGGCATGTACCGACATCAGCAGAACGATCAGTGCAAACGGCAAAGCCTGTTTGAAAATTTTTTTACCCGGAAAACCGGAGAAGCGCAGGTAATGCAATAGCCCTTTTTTCCAAAGGCAGATCAGGGCTACCAGCATGGCTGCACACAAACAAGCCGCCTGCAGCCATGCAAACCGTTCGATGGTCATGGAGCCATGAAAAGCCGGATAATAAAGAAGGGTGCCACCGATCAGCAGCATCAGTGATTTGTCGATAATGGAAAGCCAGGCATCCGTCAAAAAAAACTGGCGGGCAGTGAGAGTAGCACGGAAGAACATGAACAGGGAATAAAAAACCTGGATCAGTATTACGTACACAACAATATCCCAGCGGTGCACACCCGTGATCCAGGCTGCACTGCAAACAACAACGGCATAGAGCAGGCTGAATAATAATTTAAGTTGAAGAAAGGAGCGGGGTTGGGCAACGTCAGAAGGATCTGTCATAGCCAACTGGCGGTTGAAAAAAGTAGTAAGCCCCCAATCGAGCAGGAAAATAAAAACAACAGAAAGGTTGAATAAAGAAAAGTAAGTGCCATAATCAGCGGGGCCGACCTGGTTTTGCACCTGCCTGTCGATACCAAATACCCAGGCAGGTTTTATAACCACGTTGAGCATGATCATTAATAGCAGGCCGGTATAAAACCGGGTAGAGCTTTTCATTAGCTCACCACTTTTACATTACGGCTGAAACTTTCTTCAAGGGAAATAAAGGTTTCTGTTCTTTCAATGCCTTTTATTTTTTGTAACTGGTCGTGCAACACAAAACGCAGTTGTGAAATATCCTTACAAACGATCTCTGCAAACATGCTGTAGTTGCCGGTGGTATAATTGAGGCGGACGATCTCCGGGATCTTTTGTAATTCTTTTGCTACTGTGTCGTAGAGGGAACTTTCTTTCAGGTAAATGCCGATGAAGGCAATTACATCATAACCGAGCAGTTTCAGATCTGCAGAAAGTTTTGTACCTTTTACTACTTTCGCTTCTTGCAGTTTTTTGATACGGACATGGATCGTTCCTCCTGAAACAAAAAGCTTTTTGCCTAAGTCGGCATAAGAGATTTCAGCATTCTCCATCATGTGATGAATGATGTCCAGATCGAGTTTGTCAAGATTTAATTTGGCACTCATTTTTGAATACTAATTTTGACGTTTTAAGGTTATATCTTCAAATATTTGAAAAAAATCTATATTTTCAAAATATTTCTTGAAAATCTTTGAACCAAACTGCTGTTCCCTTAATTTTGTTCTATCAAGTTCTTTACAAAGCAGTAGAATGGCCGGAGCCCTGAAGTTCCTGCTTTCTGACCGCTATTTATACTGTGGGGTGATGAAATTTTTGGCAGACATGCCCTCTCGTCTCGGGGGTGGGGATAACAGGACAAACATAGCATAGAGCCGACCGTCAGGCCGACCAGGATTGACCACTAAACTCTTTGTGCTACAGCTAACTGCCTCGTGGAGGTTCGACTCCTCCCCCTACAGCGATTTTTCTCATGTGATTGTGATTGTTTGCCTGTAAGTTCCCTTACAGGCTTTTCTTTAGTTGTTAGAATAGTCTATGTAAAATGAGCGTCCTGGAGGATGCTCATTTGCGCTTTTAGGAGTATTGTACCAGTCGATCCTTTGCAATAGTTGTGTCTCCAGGAGAATTGAAGTGCATTTTTATAAAATCCACGTGGTTTTATTGCCTGACACGGGATGAATAAATATCGACCCCGTTTGATATTTTCCCACCAAGACAACGAAGGCCACAAAGAGAATTGCTGTCAGGATGTCTTGTTTACACGTGGCTTTATATATAGAAACTAAAACATTCTTTGTGGCCTTCGTTGTCTTGGTGGGAAAATTTGATTGCGGGAACTGAATCATTACTTATAACTGTAATTGCGGGAGGTGCTTTATTTTTGCCCAAAACCTATTTATGAGAAAAATACTTACCCTCTTGATGATTTGTTATGTGTCGTCGTATGCTATTGCACAGGATCAAACAGTTAAAGGCCTGAAATCGGATTCTGAAAGGTCTATCGCCAAAGACCCGGCCGACACGACACAGAAAGTTTGGAAAAAAGGTGGGCAGTACGGCCTGAACATTGGACAGGGTTCGCTGAGCAATTGGGCTGCCGGTGGTGACGACTTCTCTTTATCCGTTAATTCTGTTCTTAACTTATTTGCATTTTATAAAAAGGGGAAGCACAGTTGGGATAATACGCTCGATTTCAACCTTGCTTATGTAAATACCACCACCCTTGGTTCCCGCAAGAATGACGACCGTATCGATATCCTTTCCAAATACGGTTATGCCCTGGGGCCAAAATGGAATGCCTCCATGCTTTTCAATTTCCGTTCCCAGTTATTTGATGGTTACACTTACACGGAAACGACCAGGACATTTGCCTCTACTCTCCTTTCACCCGCTTATGTACTGTTTAGCCCCGGTTTTGACTATAAACCCAATGAGAACCTGTCGATATTCATTTCTCCTATTACTGTGCGCTGGACGATTGTAATGGACGACACGCTTGCCAACCGTGGTGAATATGGCGTAGAGCCCGGCAAGCATTCCCGCAATGAGATCGGTGCTTTTGCTTCTGTCAATTACTTTAAAGATTTCAATAAGATACTGACATATAAAGGCCGTCTTGATCTTTTCTCCAATTACAAAGGCAAAGCCAAGAATGTGGATCTTTATTTAACCAACGCGCTGAATGTAAAACTGAACAAAATATTATCCCTCACTTACAGCCTCGACATGATCTATGATGATGATGTACGTTTATTCGGTCCCACCAAAACCGGCGCCCGGATGCAGCTCAAATCCATGCTTGGAGCAGGATTATTAGTGAAGTTTTAAGGATACGCAAGCTGTCGTAACTTTGACGGCTCATGGGACAAAAAAAACTCGTTCGTTTTGAAGAATTGAAAAGCTTTTCCAATGTGCTGCAATTCCCTGAGGGAATAAACGGCAAATGGGATACTGTTTTCAATAACACGCATGGCATTACGCTGGAGCTGGCCTGCGGCAAAGGGGAATATGCTGTTGGCCTCGGCCTTCTATATCCTCAAAGGAATTTTATCGGTGTTGACCTGAAAGGCAACCGCATTTGGGTAGGGGCCAAAAAAGCCCTGCAAAATAATCTCACCAATGTGGCTTTCCTGCGCACGCAGATCGACCAGGTAAATGAATATTTCGCACCGGGTGAAGTGCAGGAGATCTGGATCACTTTTCCTGATCCGCAACTGCGCTGGTCGAAAGTGAAAAAGCGCCTGACTCATCCTAAATTTTTGCGGTTGTATCAGCAGATACTGATGCCGGGCGGGCGTATTCATTTAAAAACGGACAGCCCTGAATTGTACCAGTTTACCAAGCTGGTGATTGATATGTATGGCTGCACCACGCATACGGATTACAGTAACTTGTATCAGCAGCCATCCTTGAGTGAGGAGTTGAAGATCCAGACACATTATGAGTCGCTTGATATTGCAGGCAGCAACCGTATACATTATCTTAGTTTTTCTTTACCCGCCATTTTACCTGGTAAAGAAAAGGATGAGGAGTTAAAGCAAATCCTGAAAGATGCAACAGTGGGTTGAGGGAGTACATTATTATATCAATGAGCAGGGGTTAGTGGTGCTTACTGCTAAATACCACCTTGACCGTGGATATTGTTGTGGAAATGGCTGTAAGCATTGTCCGTATGAGTATGAGAATGTGCCAGAGCCGAAGAGGTCGGAGTTGTTGAAGGTGAGGGAGGGAGAGCGTCGGAAGTCTTGAGCCGGGAGTATATAGATAAAACAAGCCGTCTTAAGCATCATTGCAGAAAATGGAGCTATTATTATAAACCAGGCAAAAAACTTTATCATGGCCACTAAGAAGAAGGCGGGCACCAGGCTCAAAACAGTAAAACCCTCCGGTAAGCGGGAGGAGAGTTTTTTTGAATTGGTGTTTGAAGTGGCGAGGCAGATACCGAAGGGAAGGGTAACTTCTTATGGCGCGATTGCGAATTGCCTGGGAACAAAGCTATCAGCAAGGATGGTAGGCTGGGCAATGAACAGTGCGGGAAAAGTGAAACCAAAAGTGCCGGCTCACCGCGTGGTGAACAGGCTGGGAATATTAAGTGGCAAGCATCATTTTGGCGGAGATAAAATGGAGCAGTTGCTGAAGAAGGAGGGGGTGAAAGTGAAGAATGATAAGGTGGTGGATTTTGAGAAATTGTTTTGGGATCCGGCGGAGGAATTGGGGTTTTGACTATCTTGATGTCCTTTTCATGTCTATCTACAACGATTTAGTAAGTTTTCTTAGTCCCATGGTTGGTGGAGGGGTTGCATTAGCAATTGGCTTAAGCATTTCTAAAAAAACCAGGAAATTAAAAGAAACCGGCCTTGCTGCAGAGGGTATCGTGTTTAATCTGGAAAATGGTGATGATAGAATTACAGTTACGAAAAGCGATGACTTTTGGTCGTTTTTTAATGCGAGGTACCCAGTTATCCGGTTCCTGACAGCAGATAAGGTATGGATCACTGGAAAACCTTCTTCCTTTGCCCATAATCTTTATAAAGCGGGGCAAACAGTCAAAGTGATCTATAATAAAGAAGATCCTGCTGAATTTATCATTGACTCAAAACTTAACACTATCCTTTCCCCGCTTCTTCAGGGTGCTGGAGTTATTCTTCTTATTATTGGTTTAGTGGTATTCGCTGGTAAAATATAATACTCAGCCGGGATTATTTCTTTTCGCAGTTGAACATCCACACTTTTCCAAACTTATCCTGCGCTACTCCGAAGATCGCGCCCCAGGGGGCATTTTTAAGCTCATCAATCACTTTACCGTCTTCACTTAATTTCTTAAAGCATTCTCGTATTTCGTTTTCCTTATCGAAATTCAGGGCCAGGGACATATCAGTACCCTGGTGAAAACCGGCGGGGCTGACCATGTCGGATGCCATTAAAATAAAAGCCGGTGCCGTAAGTGCCGAGTGCATGATATGGTGTTGCATACCGGCAGGACATTGGGCAGCCATGGGGGTTTCGGCTACAGTTTGAAGATTTAGTTCACCACCGAAACATTCTTTGTAAAAATTCATTGCTTCGCGGCAATTGCCGTTGAAAGTGAGATAGGGATTTAATTGTATCATGATTGGAGTTTGAGGAACAAAAATATTCCGGGGAGGTGGCTTTGAAGGGAACTGCAAGCGACAATATGAGGGGGTGAATGCGACGCATGCCGCATTTCTTCCAACGGATTAACGTTGTGAGCCTAAATAAATTGCCAACCCCAAAAATGCTATTATAGTCAAACTCACATAGATGTACTGAAGGAAGATGCTTTGTTTTCTATACGACTCTGTCTTATTTAACCATTTTTTCTCAAGTATTTGAACAGAATTTGACTCTTTATAAATATACCGGATGTAAGTATAGACTTGAAAAAAAGCCAATAGTGCGATTACAAACGGAATTCTCATTTTACCGTTATTTGCTTGAATAAGCAAAATCAGTTCATACAATATGAGCAAATTAACTGTTTGCAGCCCGCCGATAATACCAGCTGAAGAAGATTCAGCTCCTTTTTCTTTATATCCAGAATAGAACCTGTAAATATTATAGAATAAAAAATCAAAAAAAATCATTTGAGTTAATATTTATCGGCGTACCCATGTTGTATTCGAATCTCACACTGAAGTGAGCATTAGCTCTATTGACAAAAGTCGTATATTGTAAATAGCTGTGGAGGTGGTAACTACTGAAGAATATGATTAACTGATGTCTTCTTAATAAAGATCTTTTCTTTTCCGCTTGTATCAGCCCCGTAGCTCAAATAAATATACCGATCATCGTTCAGGTGAAAAGTATCCTTAAAAAGCTGCACCTGACCTCTAAAAACGTCTAGGCGATGAATACCTTGCATGAAAGAATATTCGAACACGTCATAATTCGGAGTTACTGTTGAAAATTTGAAGTTGTCATTCACAAAGGTGCTGTCATCAATAATAACTCTTAAATCGACAATAGGCTGTTCCTCTCTAATATTCGTCACATACAATGACACCTTTTTTTGCTTCTTTTCTGAACACAATAATAAAAATGGCAAAAATAGTATTGCAGATATTGATTTTAGTTTAGTCATTATCTAAAATTGCTGGCATTTTTTTCCACCTTAATAATTCCGCGGGATGGCTTCTCATTTGTCGATGGTCCCTGGTTTGTATTATTAGGAGCATAGTTAATTGTATGATTACTTCCTCTATTTAATTGTCCTTTGCTCACAGCGTCATATACAGACTTTATCTGCGATCCTGCAAATCGTAAATGATTTTTTATGCATATTCAGCGTTATAAAACACAATGCCAATCCTCCCTGGCTCTCATTACTCACGTACACATAAAGATATCCGTTTTTCTTTATTTCGATCTCACTGCCTCCTCCCGCTTGTAATACCTGTTCACACATTCCCGCTGTGATCTGCGGTATTTGTGTAGCATCAAAACTACCTGCCACCGCTTTAAACTGCTAATCCACCACGTCATATCCCCAACCCGTTGATATTCCCAAAGGTGTTAATTATGTGGGTGCCTCAGATTCTCTTAATAGTGTAGCTAAAAAATCTTTCCGCAACATACCCATATACGATAAAAAAGGTAATATAATAGATCACAGGCAAGCTCAGGCTAAGCTGATTCAAAATGTCTCTGATTTTAAATTGGTGTGGGAGCAGATAATTCAGGACTTTTCAGGGGATACTTAAAACATCAGAAAGCTCACATCAAGAGAAATCCAGTACTACTGGTCGGTTATTTTTTATAACATTGAAGAGCCAGTTTTTGTAGTAGAAAATAAAAAAACGAAATTATTGGTTCAGTTCACAAGCGATAAACTACGACTTTTTTGGATTGACGAAATTTTATTTTAATGTGATGTACCGATAATAAAGTTTAACTACAATAGCGTTATCTTGCCAAAGTTCTTCTGTCTTGATGCGTTTTCCTTCATATTCCAGAATTTCCTTTCGGGCTGCATTAAAATCATTTTTAACTACCCTTTGCATTTCCCCTTCTGCTGTATAGAGATTCTCTTCAGTTTTAAGAATATTCCCCGATTTATCATTCAGTTGTTTTTTTATTAGTCGGCCCAAGCTATCATATAAGTATGATTCCGTTAAGATTGCGCTATTTTTTTTGTAGAATATTTTATTTACTATAACACTATCCTTATTGAAAAAGGATTTATACGATTCAAGTTCATTTCCATCACTGCCATTCGCTTTATAGTAAATAAGACCTGGGCTATAATAGTAGTTAGAGTTAAAAGTTGTATCCCCACTTCTATTAACCACTATTTCTCTAATAACCCTGTTTGAATGATCAAAAAATTTAACCTCACTTGCATTAAGAATAGCTTTTCCTTTTGAATACTCATATTCCTTAATCGAATTCGTTTTGGAAAGATTGTCGTAAGAATAGACCTTAATTATAGATAGTTTTCCGTCATAATAAATTTTCGTTTTGAGCAATAATCCGGATGGACTATATATATATAAGATTTTTTCTCCTTTACGACCCTCTTCCTTAAGAGTAACACCTGTAAGGCGGCGTTTCTTATAAGTATACTCTTTCTTATATTGAACATTTCGGCCGTTCGAGTATTCTATTTCCGTTAATGGCATTGATTCATGATTAAATACTATTTGTTGCAGTAAAATACTATCGACCTTTCTACCCTCATTGTATACCACCTTATACACTAAACATTTCTCCGCAACCCTGGGCTTTCCCTGCTTTGCAGAAATGAAAAAATTTAATAAGCAAAACCCTATTACTAACAAAATTACTTTCATAATCAACGCGTATCTTTTTTCATAACCTCAATAGGTGTGCCCTTATAGTTAAGTCTGATGTTTCCTGTATTAGACTTGTTACTTTTTAGATTCTCCATAACGGGTTTACCATCTTTGCCCATAGTAAATTTACGCCACCAACCAACAAGATTTCTGGAACCAGTTAATCCGGTTTTAGTACCAACAACACCGTATCCGGTAGGTTTCCCCTTCTCATCTGTTTGGAAAGCCATTTTAGACATATCCTGATTCAGGAAAACATTTACTTTTCCTTCTGTTGTTTTAACTAATTCTTTACCAAATTTTTCGCCGGACTCTCCCATCCCAGCGTTACAGCCAGTAACACATAAATTGCCCCCTTCACTAATTTTGGACGTAACTTCTTTAAGAGCATCTACAGCATTTACTCGCCACGATTCTAAGTTTCCTTTTTGATTAGGATCATTATACATCTCCAGGCTTTGTCCTCCAATTGCACTTGAACTACCAGCTATTTCAGCTTTCGCTCACGTATATTCAGATCGGACGATATGAGACCGGTAAATCCAGTCCCTCTTCCGATGTGCTGCAGCACCTGGCTGCAAACCTAGACACCACTACCGATTATTTAATGAAGGGAACAGAAGATGAAGCAGTGGCCGGGTAGCTCACCGACAAAGAACTGCTTAAACAGTTCAAGCAAGTCGAACAGCTCAGCCTCAAAGATAAAAACCTTACCAAGACTTTCATTGATGCCTTTCTTACCAAAAGGCAGATACACAACTCGCGCAGTAAGTTTAAGACTTTCTAAGAATCGCCAGTATCATTAGTGCAGCAAAAGATAAAAACAGGTACGTAAATAATAAGGCTCGGTGTCCGACCTCTTTATCGTAATGCTCATATCCGTATTGATCTTTCATCTCCTCTAATTTTTTCTCTCTTACGCCAAAATAAAGCGCAAAGAAGATCGGAGATAATAACAACAGAAGTTTCAGATATCTTGTCCCTTTCGATTCTTCCAGGCTCATTGGGATATAACTATCAACTTTTAATAATAACGCCAATAAAAACAATTGGATATAAATTAAAAAGGTAACTCCCAATATTGCACTTAAATACGCAACATTTCTTCTTGCGCCCTTTAAGTAATAAGAGTAAAATAAATAAGCTATGTATCTAATGATTTTCATATACTACCAGTCAAAAAGAGCATCAGTAATTCCTGTAAGATCTGCTACAGAGCTAATAAGACCAACAACAGGATTGGTTTTTACTAAAGCCAAAACGGTTTTTACCGTAGCTTTCGCAATATTTCCAGCAGTAGGCTTCTGCACAGCCTCATAAATAGCGTTCCCGGCATCCAGATATCCGCCGATCACACCAACTTTTTCAACAGCGCTTACAAACTTATTTCCTGCCTTCCCTATATTTTTTACCTCTTCGACAAATTCAATTGTACCGTCCTTAGCAGTCTTCACAACCTCTGTCTTTCCTATAAGATTTTCCGCCGAACTTTCAACGGTTGCTCCGACTAAACCAATACCACTATTCACCTTATCAACAGTCTGTCTTGCATCGAGTTTAGAAGGATCAGGATCTATTTTAATTATTTTCTGATTAGCTGTATTAGTGCTTCCGATAAAACCATCCGCATCTTTGATATAATTATCATCAGTAAATTGAAGATGAGTAGTCTCTTTTCTACCATCCACATATCGGCCTATCTGTTTCCCATTCTTATCATAATAAATAATGTCCTCAGGAGCCATCCCATCCGGATCTATAAACCGAAGAGGATTGTCAAACGCATAATTATACGGAGAGAACCGCCGCATCTTCTCACTCAACGGGTCAATGGTATGCCATCTTCCTATCTGCGGATCATAATTCCTTGGACCGAAGTCATAAGTCTCCAGTCCTGCTCCATCACTGAACTCTTTATTGTTAAGTTCCTTTCCTCCGAACTTATACTTATTCTCCGGTGCCCCATTTAGCGCCTTTGAGGATATCCCCGCCATTGTCAACCCAAACGGATAATAATGGGTTTCTTCTAACAGCGGCCCTCTTATATGCGTCACCTGCAGGTTATCAAAGAACACATCATACGCCGTCTCATTACTGGTATAAATATACAAATATCCATTCTGGTTCACCGGCATGTCCTGCCTATTGAACTGCTTGACCACATCACTGGTTTCTGCTGGCTATTTCTTTGACGATTCGTTTTCTGGCATTTCGCTTCGCAAAATTCGCAATCCATAATACCAGATAATTTGATACACGAGGAGAAAAAAATGCCTTATTAGCTCGGTTAAAAATATTTGACAGATGAAAATCAGGGCAATAAGTAAATGAAAAAGAGCCTCAAGGGCCCTTTAATTCAACAAGTTGCTTGGTCCTGAGCAAAACCAGATAATTTGAAACATTACCGCTAGGGTAAGTTATAGATCAGTCAACCCTAATCTCTTCGTAAGCCCCATTACGTAAGCATCTAGCTTTTTTAAATTCTCAATTTCATATGAGTAAAGCTTACGGTCAATATTCATTGTTTTATAAGGAGTAAACCCAACTTCCTTAACGATCTTCCCATTTCTGTAGAATTGAAAAAATAAACGTAGATCCAAGCTGTTATCAGTTTTTAATCGACTTATCTGCGCTCCCCTTAAGGCATCTTGAATAAGCTTATATATGGCAGACGCATTTGCAGCACTCCGTATCACCTCAGGTGGTGCATCAGACTGGATCATATCTTTATCCATTCGAACATAATAAGAGCTTTTCATTGATACCGCATAAATATGCGTACTATCAAATTGCTGCGCCTTCGATACTGTGCACACACAACTAAGCAAAAACAGTACTACAACTTCTCGTATAATCCTCATTTTGTCTTTATTTACCTTTGGTTTCCTTTTCAATAGATTTTTTTATATCCATTTGCTGCTGAAGTCTTCTTGGGTAACCTATCGCCTTTTGTGAAGTCGGCCCTTCTGTTCTAACAGGCACACCCGAATGATTCGTCCTGGTCGGTTCTCCTAATCTTTTTGCCGCTTCTCTTTCAGTCCCTGTGATAACCCTTTGTTCTTCTTTATTATCATAATATTTAACAGATGAAGAACTATTTGCGCCATAGGTTACTCCTTCATCTTTAGTCCATTCCATAAAATGATCTAGTTCGTGTAAAAACGTAAGACCGGGAGACTGAACTTTTCCTGATTGTTTTTTGTCAACATTCGGTTTATCTACTTCACTATTTCCCACTACCGCTGTCCCTATTGTTGGGTCAAATTCAATCTTAAGATTATCCTTACCTCCATCACGATCAAACTGGCCAGATGCATCCTTCTTATAATTGACATTAACAGAATAATCTGACTCTAATGCGGACTTAAAAACCTCTTCGCCTTTTAAATAATCCATTGCCTTATACATATTCTGCACAAAATCATTATTAATACCCTTCAGCTTACTCAAATCTTTTACAGACCGTAAGCTTACACTCTTCTCTTCATCACCATCTTTGTAATGAATAATAATTTCATTCCCATCGGGGTCTATATAATAAATCGGATTATTTGCCGCGTAAACGTATGGAGATGATTGAAAGAATTTTTCAGCTAGCGCGTCAATCGTATGCCATCTCCCAATCTGATTATCATACATTCTTGCCCCATAATCGAGCCACTCCAACCCACTGCCATCACTATGTAAGTGCCCCTTTTTTCAAACAGCTTCTTTTAGAGTAATTTCATTTTTCAATTGATCCATTTTCCATTCTTCCGGTGTACGGTTGTTCAATGATTCATGCGGCCTTCTCTGGTTGTATTCCTGCA